>Ga0209579_10000006_pt1 | contig 836285 bp, 761 predicted proteins | sample Coa_R1_2_FD_187152 | JGI IMG/M metagenome (GOLD analysis project Ga0209579, IMG submission 187152) | Surface soil microbial communities from Centralia Pennsylvania, which are recovering from an underground coalmine fire - Coalmine... | ecosystem: Environmental > Terrestrial > Soil >...
TCACCATCTCAATCAGCAAACCCGCGGCCGCAGCCACCCCAACCAGCCTCCCGGCCACCCGGTCGCCACGCCCGCCAAGGGGCCGCGCTTATAACCCCACCCTCCACCCCCTGTCAACCTCCCCCCACCTAAGGGCGGGGTGCATCTCCCGGGGTCGGTCGGTGTCGCGCAGCCTTGCCAAGATAGGATTGGGGGCTGCGGCTGTCCATACCCGCCGCAACATTTCTTTCACGCCCGCTTCACAAGAGCCCCAGCGCGCGCAATTCCGCCAGCATCTGGGCGGGAAGCGCGGTCCCGGCGGCGGCGAGCTGATCGGGCGGCGCCGCCTCTTGCGGCAGATAGCGCCAGCCCTGAAAGGCGCGGCACGGGCGCGGCAGGGTCGCCACCAGCTCGCGATCGACGATGATCCGACAAAAGCGGCGACCGCCGGCGTCGCGGTCGGCGGCAAACCCGATGACCCGCTGGCGGGCCGCGATGCGGCCGCGGATCACCCAATAAATCGAGCCGCCGGCGAGGATTTCGTTGGCGCGGCGCGGGCGGTTGCGGGTGTATACCCATTCGCCGCCGCGCTCGGCGGCGCGCGCCGCGCGCACCCGGCGCAGCTGGTCGAGGCTGTCAACGCCGACCGCGAGCTTGAGTAAGTGCAACGCCAAGGGCGCGCCTCAACCAGGTTCGGCCGGTGCGGCCGGTTCGAGTGCGACCAGTTCGGCGCCCTCCTCGACCAGATCGCCCGCCGCATAACGGATGGCGGCGACGATGCCGGCGACCGGGGCGCGGATCGTATGCTCCATCTTCATCGCCTCGACCACGATCAGCGGGTCGCCGCGCGCAACCCGGCTGCCACGGCTGACCAGCACGCTGGTGACCTTGCCCGGCATCGGCGCGGTCAGCTTGCCGCCGCCCAGTTCTTCGCCGGCGGGCGGGGCCAGCGCATCGATCTCGTGCATGACCCAGGTCTCGCCATCGAGCGACACGGCGAGCGCATCGCCCTCATCAAGCACGACCAGCGAGCGGCCGACGCCGTCGATCGTGACGCGGCAAGCCCCGTCATCGGCGAGGGTCAGCGCCGCCGCAAACATGCCCCGCACCCCTTCGAGCTGCCATCCCGGCCCGCAGCGTCGGGCTGCAAGCCGATAGGACCGCCCCGCAGCACTCAACACGAGCTCCTGAGCGGCGGGCTCACCAAGACGCCAGCCGCTGTTTTCGGCCCATGGGCTGAACCGGTCGGCAGCGGTTTGCGCCGCGCGCGCGGCGCTGGCGCGGGCTGCGAGCCGGTGCAACGCCGCGGCGGCGATCGCCGCCGCGGGAACTTCGCTCGGGCGCGCCAACAGCGCCGCCCGGTGCCGCTCGATAAAACCGGTGTCGATCGCGCCTTCGGCAAAAGCCGGATGCGCCGCCACCCGCGCCAGAAAGCCCAGATTGGTGGCCGGACCCAGAACCGCGGTCGCCGCGAGCGCCCGGCGCAAGCGGCCAACCGCCGCCGCCCGGTCTTCGCCCCAGACGACGATCTTGGCGATCATCGGGTCGTAATAGGGGCTGATCGTGTCGCCCTCGCGTACCCCGCTGTCGACGCGCGCGAGTTCGGCGGGCGGCAGCCGCAGCCGCCGCAGCCGGCCCGATTGCGGCAGGAATTCGCGCTCGGGATCCTCGGCGTAAAGCCGCGCCTCGATCGCATGGCCGCGGCGGCGGAGCTCCTTGCGGGCGAGCGGCAGCTCTTCGCCGGCGGCGACCCGCAACTGCCATTCGACGAGGTCAAGACCGGTTATCGCTTCGGTGACCGGGTGTTCGACCTGGAGCCGGGTGTTCATTTCGATGAAAAAGAAGGCGTCGGCGGCCCCGGGCGGGACGATGAACTCGACCGTGCCGGCGCCGACATAACCGACGGCGCGCGCGGCGGCGACCGCGGCCGCGGCCATGCTCCGGCGCAATTCCGCGCCCAGCCCGGGCGCCGGCGCCTCTTCGATGACCTTCTGGTGGCGGCGCTGGATCGAGCAATCGCGGTCGAACAGATCGATCGCGTGGCCCTGCCGGTCGGCAAAAACCTGGATTTCGACATGGCGCGCCGGTTCGATGTATTTCTCGATCAGCATGTGCTGATCGGCAAAGGCGCCCTCGGCCTCGCGCCGGGCGGCGGCAAGGGCGGCGCCAAATTCTTGGGCGTCGGCGACGATGCGCATGCCGCGGCCGCCGCCGCCGGCGACCGCCTTGATCAACACCGGAAAGCCGAGGCGGTGCGCTTCCGCGGCGAGGCGGTCGGGGTCCTGGTCGTCGCCGTGATAGCCCGGAACCACCGGCACCCCGGCCGCGAGCATCAGCGCCTTGGCCGCCGATTTCGAGCCCATCGCGCGGATCGCGGCCGGCGGCGGCCCGATAAAGACGAGCCCGGCCTGCGCGCAGGCCTCGGCAAACGCCGCGTTTTCCGACAAAAAGCCGTAGCCCGGATGCACCGCCTCGGCACCGCTCGCCCGGGCTGCGGCGATGATTGCGTCGATGTCGAGATAGCTTTCGCGCGCCGGCGGCGGCCCGATCGGCCAGGCCTCGTCGGCCAGCGCGACGTGAGCGGCGGCGCGGTCGGCATCGGAATAGACCGCAACGGCGGCCAATCCCAGGCGATGCGCGGTGCGGATGATGCGGCAGGCGATCTCGCCGCGATTGGCGATCAGGATCTTGCGGAACATGGGCGGATCGGGTCGCGGTCGCGGCTGTGGCCGGCGCGGTGAAGTTGCGGTCGGAAACCGGGGATCGGTGTTCGCTCCATGGATGGCCCCGCATGCGCGCTTGAGGAACCGGCCGGCGATGATATACGCCAAACCGCGGGAGGGTTCAGCCGATGGCAACACCGGGTTTGCGCAATGCGATCACCGATGTCGGCGGGATCCTGGTCGGCCAGGCCGAAGACCAGGCGCGCGTCACCGGCACCACGGTGGTGCTGGCCGAAGCCCCGGCCACGGCCGCGGTCGATGTGCGCGGCGGCGCCCCGGGGACGCGGGAGACGGATTTGCTCGCCGCCGACACGCTGGTCGAGCGGATCGACGCGGTCGTGCTGTCGGGTGGGTCGGCATTCGGCCTCGACGCCGCCGGCGGGGTCATGGAGTGGCTCGCGGCCGCGGGACGCGGGTTTGCCGTGGGTACGCCAAGCGGCGGGCCGGCCATTCGGGTGCCGATCGTGCCGGCCGCGATCCTGTTCGATCTCGGCTTTCCCGGCCGCGACAGCCACGCCGGTGCCGCGCCTTATCGGGAATTGGGACGGCGTGCGGCGCAGGCGGCAAAGACGGATTTCACGCTCGGCAATGCCGGGGCCGGGCTCGGGGCGCGCGCCGGGGCGCTCAAGGGCGGGATCGGCAGCGCCTCGCTGCGGCTCGCCGACGGCGCCACGGTCGGGGCGCTGGTCGCGGTCAATTGCTGGGGGTCGACAGTGCGGCCCGATTGCGGGCGGTTTTGGGCGGCCGAGCTGGCGCTTGCCGGCGATATCGACCCGCAGCCGCCGGCACCGCCCACACCGGTCGATCTCGACGATTTGTCGCAAACCCGAGCCGCCGCGGCCGGCGCGGCGACGACAATCGCGGTGGTCGCGACCGATGCCGCGCTCGATCGGGGCGGGTGCCGGCGGCTGGCGGTGATGGCGCAAGACGGGTTGGCGCGGGCGATCCGGCCGGTCCACACGCCGTTCGACGGCGACTGCGTGTTTGCGCTGGCAACCGGGCAGGGGCCGGCGGTGGACCCGGCGGCCCTGCTGCGGCTGGGCAATGCCGCGGCCGATTGTCTGGCGCGCGCGGTGATGCGGGCGCTGGTCGCCGCAGCGCCGCTTCATGGCGTGGCGAGCTGGCGGCAGCGCTGGGCTGCGTCACCCACGGTTCTTGACAGTGTCCCGCGGCGCGACCCATAACGCACGCGAAAAAAAGATCTTCGCGTTTCAGGGAGGAACCTTCTCGATGTTTGCGACGCGTCTTCTTGCGGCCGCCGGTGCGGTGGCGGCGTTGTTGCCGTTGAGCGCGGGCGCCGCCGAGCCGATCAAGATCGGCTTTCCGATACCGCTCTCCGGACCGACCGCGGTTTACGGCACGCCGGTGCTCCAGGGCGCCCAATTGGCCGTCGCCGAGATCAATGCCCAAGGCGGGGTGCTCGGCCGCCAGCTGGAATTGCTGCCGCGCGACAGCAAGGCGAGCGCCGACGAGGCGGTGCGCGTCTCGCGCGAATTGATCATCAAGGACGGGGTTGATTTTCTGGTCGGCACGCTGACCTCGGCCGAAGCGCCGGCGGTTTCGACCGTGGCCAAAGAAAACAAGATCGTGTTTATCGCCCCGACCTCGAAAGCCACGATCCTGACCGATCCGCAGCACATCCATCCCTATATTTTCCGGGTCTCGTCAAACACTGATGTCGAAGGGTTGGCGGGCGCCACGTTGATGGCGCGGTGGAAGGACGTCAAAACCGTGGCGACGATTGCGCCCGACTACGCCTATGGCCGCGATTCGATTGCCGCTTTCAGCGCCAACCTGAAAAAGCTCCGGCCCGACATCACGATCGTCGACCAGCAATGGCCGAAGCTCGGCGAAGCCGATTTCACCCCGTTCATCACCGCGCAAATGGGCAAGAAACCGGACGCCATTTATTGTTCGCTCTTTGCCGGCGACTTTATCACCTTCACCAAGGAGGCCAAGCCGCTCGGCTATTTCAAGGCGATCGACAACCGGATGATCGATCCCGCCGAGGTCGGCACCACCGACGAGGCGCAGGCGCTGGGCGCCGATTATCCCTATGGCATCATCTCCGACAGCTACGACCCGGTGATTTGGGGCGGCGCCGACGAGCCCGCGGCCCACAAGAAATTCATCGAGGACCTCAAAAAATTCACCAAGGCGAAATACGCCTCGGGCTGGTCGATCGTCGGCTATCAATCGATCTACGCCCTCGCCGACGGCATCAAGAAGGCCGGCAGCGCCGACAGCGCCGCGGTCGCCAAGGCGTTGCTCGGGATGAGCTTTGACACGCCGGTCGGGGAGCGGACATTCAGCGTCAAATCGCACGAGACCTTCGCCCCCGAATATTGGGGCGTCATGGTCAGGGAAGCCGCCTATCCGTTTGCCGTCATGAAGAACCCCGAAGTCCTGCCAAAATCCTTCCCGGTCACCAACTGACCACGGTCTGAACGCTGACCTCGGGCCGGCGACCGACCCGGCACCGGCAGCCCTTTCCAGAGAAGGCAAACGCGGTGGCGCCATCGTTTTTATTCAGCCAGTTCATGGGCGGGCTGACCACCGCGATGTATTTGTTTTTGATTGCCTCGGGGCTGTCGCTGGTCTTCGGGGTCATGCGGGTGATCAATTTTGCCCATGGCTCGTTCTATATGCTCGGCGCCTATCTCGCCTGGCAGGCCGTGCAATGGCTGCACCCGTCGCCCGAGGGGTTTTGGCCGGCCGCGCTGTTTGCGGCGTGCGCGGTAGCGCTGCTGGGCGCGGTTGTCGAACGACTGTTTTTCCGTTCGCTCTACGGCCGCGAAGAGCTCTACCAGCTGCTGTTCACCTATGCGCTGGTGCTGATCCTCGGCGACGTCGCAAAATTCTTGTGGGGAACCGGCCAGCTGTCGGTGCCGCAGCCCCCGATATTGGCCGGCAGCCTGCACATCTTTGGAACGACGCAGCCGGCCTACAACCTGTTCATGATGGCGATCGGGCCGGCGATCGCGGTCGCCGGCTGGCTGGCGCTCAACCACACCGCGGTGGGGCGCCTGGTGCGGGCGGCGGCCTATGACCGCGAGATGCTCGACGCCCTCGGCGCCAATGTCGGCTCGATCTACACCGGGATGTTTGTGATCAGCTCGTTTCTGGCCGGGCTCTCGGGGGCGCTGGTCACGCCGATCCAAAGCATCGTCCCGGGCATGGATGTACTGATCATCGTCCAGGCATTCATCGTCGTCGTGATCGGCGGTATGGGCTCGATCTGGGGCACCTTCTGGGGCTCGGTGATCTACGGCCAGGTGCTTTCCTTCGGCATTCTGATCTTCCCCGGATTTTCGTTGTTTTCGGTGTTCGCCTTGATGGCCGTGATCCTGATCGTGCGCCCCTGGGGGCTGTTTGGCCGGCCGCTTTGAGCCATGCGCCGCTCTGCCTCACGCCTCCCTTGGACCCTGATCGTCTTCCTGGCGATGGCGAGCGTGCCGTGGATCGGCTCGCGCTACGACGCCTTTCTCGCCGGCCAGATCACGATCGATGCGTTGTTTGCGGTTAGTCTCAATTTGCTGCTCGGCACCACCGGTCTCGTGTCATTTGGCCATGTCGCGTATTTCGGGGTCGGCGCTTATGTGTGCGGCATCTTGATGAAGGCTTACGGCGTGCCGTTTGTCTTTGCCTTTCCGGCGGCCGGGCTTGGTGCCGCGCTGTTTGCCGCGATCTCCGGCTATTTTTGCGTGCGTTTGATCAAACTCTATTTCGCGATGCTGACCCTCGCCTTTTCGCAAATCGTCTGGGCGATCGCCTATAAATGGAATGCGGTGACCGGCGGCGATCAAGGCCTGCCCGAAATCCCCTATCCCGATCTCGGCTGGATGTCGGCGATCCCGGGCTGCGGCGATCTGTCGACCGGGGCGCGCTTTTACCTGTTGACCTTGGTTCTGGTGGCGGTGGCGCTGGCGATCCTGCATCGGATCGTGCGCTCGCCGTTTGGCCGCATGCTGACGACGATCCGCGACAACCCCGAACGCGCCGCCTTTATCGGCCTTAATGTGCGCGCCTACCAGCTTGCCGCGTTTATCGTGGCCGGCGGTTTTGCCGGTCTGGCCGGGGCTCTCTACGGCATCTTCAGCCGCGGCGTCTTTGCCGATTACGTATTCTGGGCGAAATCGGCCGAGGTCATCATCATGGCGATCCTCGGCGGCATGGATTACTTCTGGGGGCCGCCGGTCGGGGCGGCGGCGCTTGTTTGGCTCAACCAGCAGGTCACCGACTACACCCAGTATTGGCCGTTTGTGCTCGGCAGCCTGCTCCTCATTCTGCTGTTTGTGTTTCCCGGCGGGCTGGTCGGCGGGGTGGTGGCCGGAGTGTCGCGTTTGCAGCGGATCATAGCGGGCCGCGATGCTTGAGGTACGCGAGCTGCACAAGAGCTTTGCCGGCTTTGTCGCGGTCGGCGGGGTCAGCCTCGATGTTGCCGACCGCCAGATCGTCGCGGTGATCGGCCCCAATGGCGCCGGCAAGACGACCTTTTTCAATCTGATCACCGGGCATCTGCGCCCCGACAGCGGCCGCGTGATATTTGCCGGCCGCGACATCACCGGGGCGCCGCCGCACCGGATCTGCCGCATGGGAATGGGCCGCTCGTTTCAGCGGACCAACATTTTTGCCAAGCTGACGGTGTTCGAGAACATCCAAGCGGCATTGCTGGCCCATCATGGCCGCGGACGCAATTTCTGGTCGCGCTCGGAGGATTTCTACCGGGTGGAGACCGAAGAGCTTCTGGTTTCGATCGGATTGCAGGATGAGGCGCGCACGGTGGCCGGGACGTTGAGCTACGGCAACCAGAAACAGCTCGAATTGGGGATTGCGCTGACCAGCGATCCGCGGCTGTTGCTGCTCGACGAGCCGACCGCCGGCATGTCGGCGACCGAGACCCACGACGCGCTGCGGCTGCTCGAGCGGATCGCCGGGGAGCGCGGGCTCACCCTGCTGTTCACCGAGCACGACATGGAAGTCGTGTTCGCGATCGCCGAAAAGATCGCGGTGCTGCATCAGGGCCGGCTCTTGGCCCAGGGAACGCCCGGCGAAATGCGCGCCGACCCCGAGGTGCGGCGGGTCTATCTCGGCGCGACGACATGACGGCGCTGCTGACGGTCGAGGCGATCGACACCGCCTATGGCTTGAGCCGGGTGCTGTTCGGCGTGTCCCTCGAAGTCGCGGCCGGCGAATGCGTCTCGTTGCTGGGCCGCAACGGCGTCGGCAAGACGACGACGATGCGTTCGATTATGGGTCTGACGCCACCCTCCCGCGGCCGCATTGTGTGGCGCGGGCGGGACATTACCGGCTGGCCGCCGCACCGGATCGCGCGCGCCGGGATCGGCTTTGTCCCCGAGGACCGCCGCGTCTTTGCCGAACTCAGCGTCGAGGAAAATCTCGAAGTCGGGGCGCGCGCGGCGCGGCGCGGCGGACGGTGGACGATCGCGGCGGTCGGCGAATTGTTTCCGGTGCTGCGCGAACGTCGCCACCAGCGCGGCGGTCTGTTGTCGGGCGGCGAGCAGCAGATGCTGACGATTGCTCGCACCTTGACCGGTAATCCCGAACTGTTGCTGCTCGACGAACCCTCGGAGGGATTGGCGCCGCTGGTCGTCGACATGCTGCGCGACAAGATTGCCGAATTGAAGGCGCAGGGATTGACGATTCTGCTGGCCGAGCAACGCGTTGATTTCGCGCTGGCGCTGGCCGACCGTGTCTATGTGCTCGAAAAGGGCCGGGTGTGCCACACCGGCAGCGCGGCGGAATTGCGCGCCGACCAGGCGCTCGTTGAGCGCCTGCTGTCGCTGTAGCGCCGCGTGCAGCCCCTATCGCGCGGTTCGGGTACGCGACAATCGCGGATGCGCGCGCTCCGGCGGGCCGGGATGGGCGCGCGATTGGGTGGACGGGAGGGAAGGGCTCAGCCCGGCGGCTGGCGCAAAATCCCGGCGGCGCTCACGATCATGACCGCCCTAGATGAGGCGGGCGCGGCATTCGCCAAACCCGATTGCGGCAAAGCCGGGCCTATGGCAATGAGCGCGAAAGATGACCTCGTCGCCGTCTTCGAGAAAGGTGCGGGTTTCACCCGAGGCGAGAGTCGTGGCCCGCGCGCCGTCTTCGCTCAATTCCATCAGGCTGCCATAACCCTCGCGGGTCGGGCCGGAAATCGTGCCGGTGCCGAACAGGTCGCCCGGGCGCAAATTGCAGCCGCCGCTGGTGTGGTGGGCCACCAATTGGGCCAGGGTCCAGTAAAGGTCGGTGGTGTTGCTCGCCGACATCCGGTGCGGCGGCAGGCCCTTGGCCCGCAACCCCTCGGTCGAAATAAAGGCTTCGAGCGCGATGTCAAAGGCGCCCTCGCGCTGATCGGCCTCGTCCCATAAATGCGGCAGCGGGCGCGGATCGCCTTCCGGCCGCGGCGGCTGGGCGACGCGAAACGGCGCCAGCGCCTCCGGGGTCACGATCCAGGGTGACACGGTCGAGGCGAAATTCTTGCCGAGAAACGGTCCCAGGGGTTGCGATTCCCATTGCTGGACATCGCGCGCCGACCAGTCGTTGACGAGGCCCAGGCCGAAGATATGGTCGGCGGCGCCGGCGATCGCGATCGGCTCGCCCTGGGCGTTCCCCGGGCCGATCCAGACCGCAAGCTCGAGTTCGTAATCGAGTTTCCGGCACGGCCCGTAGCTTGGCGCCGGGTCTTCGGGTCGCTTGCGCTGGCCGCAAGGGCGGCGCACCGGTACATCCGAGGGGCGAACCGACGAGGCCCGGCTGTGATAGGCGACCGGCACATACTTGTAGTTCGGATTTAACGGGTTGTTCGGATCGCGCCGACGGCCGCCATTGCGCGCATGATGGATGCCGGCAAAAAAATCGGTGAACTCCTGCACCGCCGCGGGCAGTTGCATCGTGCATTCGGCGGCCCGGTGCAACAGCCGGCCGGCCAAGGGCTCGATCCGGGTTCGCTCGGCCCCGTCGGCGGCGAGCAGCGCCGAGACCCGCTTGCGCAATGCCGCGCGCGGGCCGGCGCCAAGCGCCATCAGCGGGTTCAGCGCCGCGCCGGCCGCCGCCTCGGCCGCGCTGCGCGCTTCGCCGGCAAACAGCCCCGCTTCGAGCGCAGCGGCGATGTCAAAGATCATATCGCCGATCGCGATGCCGCCGCGGGGCGGGCCGCCGGCCGGGCTGAACACTCCGAGCGGCAGGTTCTGGATCGGAAACTCGCTGTGGCCATTGGCCGAAGCCACCCAGCTGTGCCGGCGGATGTCGTGGGTCTCGTCGATGGCGGCCATGATCCCTCCCTTGTCCCAAGGCGCGAAATGCGTCGATCATCGGAATTTATGGGCGGGAAGGCGAGCCGCAAATGACTGCCGGACAGGGGGCTGGCCCAGGGGCTGCAGCGGCGGGCGGGCGCTGATGGTGCGCGTGCTGCTCGCCCTGTGGCATGTCGTCGGCCTCGTTTTGGCGGTGGTGCTGGTCACCGAATACGGGGTCGAGGCGTGGCGCCGGCTCGGCCGCCGGCTGCGCTATGGGCGGCCGCACCGCCCCGACCGTACCGCCGCCGCCGATGCCTATCGCGGCGCCGAATGGGCGGCGGGCTATTTCGATGAATTCCACCGCGCGGTGCGCGTCGATTGGCGCGCCTATGTCGAATGGTGGCAGCGGCCGGTTGCCGGCGCGTTTGTGACGATCGACGCGCGCGGCCTGCGTCCGACCCCGGGCGAGGAAAGCGCGGCGCCCGACGCGGTGCGGATTTTGTGCTTTGGCGGTTCGACGATGATGGGCATGGGGGCGCGCGACGCGCACACAATCCCGGCGATGCTGGCCAGGCGGCTCGGCGAATTGGGGCATCGGGTCGCGGTCACCAATTACGGCCAGCTCGGCCACAATACGACGCAAGAGACGATCACCCTGCAGCGCCTGCTGAAAGCCGGCGAGCGCATCGACATCGCGGTGTTTTATGACGGGGTCAACGAGATGGCCTGCGCCGAACAGACCGGTCGCGCCGACGGGCTGTTCAACGAGGCGAACCGGCGGGCCGAATTCAACCTGTTGCACCCCGACCGCCGTCGTGACCTGGTCGCGGCGGCGGCGATGATGGTGGCGCCGCGCACCTTGCGCCGGCTGCGTGAATTGACTGGCCGCGAATTGCGCGGGCCGCTACCGGCGCCGGCGCCCGACCTCGCGCGGATCGATCTGGAGGCGCTGGCCCGGGCGGTCATCGAGACCTATGCCCAGAACCTGCGGCTTATTCGCATGCTCGGCCGCGAATACGGGTTTGCGCCGGTGTTCTTCTGGCAGCCGGTCATTACCACCAAGCGCGTCAGGAGCCCCGACGAACAGCGCTGGGCACGCGATTATACCCGCGACCCGGAAAACCGGACCCGGCTCTATCGCGCGATTATCGACGAACGAAGACGCCGGCCGGACCTCGCCGCCGCGCCGGACGCACACGACCTTTCGGCGCTGTTTGACGACTGGGCCGAGCCCGTTTACATCGACCTCTATCACCTTTCCGAGCGCGGCAACGCCGCGGTCGCCGAGGCGATGCTGCCGGCGGTCGCCGCCGCCGTCGAGGCGAGGGTGGCGGCCGGGCGTGGTCTGTAACGGAGCCGCCGATGGAGTGGTGGATTTTGCTGGCGCTGCTGATCGCGCTGGCGGTGATTGCCGCGGTCACCCGGCTGCGCAAAACCCGGCGATCGGCGACCGGCAAGGAAAAGAACATCTACCCGCTGTGGTGACGATCGCGCGGCCGGCCTGGCCGCGGTCCGCGGCCGGCGCCGCCCCTGCTCGCCGCCGGTTGCGGGGTCCGGTCGCCGCCTCGGCCCGAGGATGAGGGAGGGAAGAACAATGCCCGACACGCAGCCATTCGACCCGCGCCTGTTCAGCGATGCGGCGATCGATCCCGCAACCGCGGCATTCAACGCGCAACTGATCGAAATGATGCATGGCCAGCCGGAGTGGTGGATCACCGGCGCTGCCGCGATGCGCGCCGCCCGCCGTCGCGGCGACGGGCCGTTTCCGGCCCCGGTCTTTTCCGACCGTGCGCGAAGCGTGGTGATCGACGGCAAAGACGGCAACCGCATCCCGCTGCGCATCATCGCCCCGTCGCAGCCGCCGCGCGGCGTTTATCTTCACATCCACGGCGGGGGTTGGGTCTTGGGCGGCGCCGACATGCAGGACCCGCTGCTCGAGCGCATCGCCGACAACACCGCTCAGACCGTGGTCGCGGTCGAATACCGGCTGGCGCCGGAGCATCCCTATCCCGCCGGCCCCGACGATTGCGAAGCGGCAGCAATGTGGCTTGTCGCCAATGCCAAGCAGGAATTCGGCACCGACGCGCTGACAATCGGCGGCGAATCGGCCGGCGGTCACCTGACCGCGGTGACGCTCTTGCGCCTGCGCGACCGGCACGGTTTTACCGGCTTTCGCGGCGCCAATATCGTCTATGGCGCGTTCGACCTTGGCATGACGCCGAGCCAGCGCCGGTTCGGCGACACCCGATTGGTGCTGCGCACGATCGACATGCAGCAATTCTATAATGCGTTTCTGCCGACCGTGACCGACCGACGGGACCCGGATATCTCGCCGCTCTACGCCGATCTAAGCCATCTCTGTCCGGCGCTGTTCACGGTTGGCACCAAGGACGCCCTGCTCGACGACACGTTGTTCATGCATGCGCGCTGGGTCGCCGCCGGCAATGAAGGGGTGCTGGCGATCTATCCGGGCGGCCCGCACGGCTTTACCCTGTTCCCCTCTGAACTCGCCGCAGCGGCGAGGGCGCGCATGGATGCGTTTTTGAACCAGATGCTCGACCGCGCCTGACCGGTCATGCCGCGCGGGCGCGGCGGCCGGCAAGGGCTCCGCCGCGACCGCGACGCGGCGTTGAGCCCGGCGAGGGCCGAGCCGGGGCTATTCCGCGGCCTGCGGCATCGGCTTCAAATCGGTCGAATAGCGCAGATGCACCGGCGCGTTGAGTTCAAACGGGTCCTTCAACCCCAATTCCTTGCCGATCTCGCGCATCGCCGGCATGACCTCTTGGCCGAGGAGGCGAATGCAGGTCTTGGCGTCTTCGTGGGAGACGTTCCCGTCATTGCCCCACAGGCCGTAAATGCTCGGGCGGGTCTCTTCGAGCACGCGGCGCAGTTTGGGAATCACGGTCTTGGGCGTCCCGTAAATGACCCGGCCATCGGCGACCTGCTTTTCGAAAGTCGGGCGACCGCGCGGGCTCTCGGCGCGGCCGACCGCGAATTCGACAAATTGGCGGCGATGCTCGGGCGAAGAATATCCCGACGGGCTCGACCACACCGGATGGGCAAGACCGGTAAACTCGCCCTGCATCCACAAGAACTGGCGGGCGTTGCGCTCGGCTTTCTCCTCGCTGTCCGAGACGTGCACCTGCTGCAGATAGCCGCGGTTTTCCGGGCCGGCCTCATAGCCGGTCTCGCGCGCGACCTCGTCATAGAGCTTCCAGATGTTTTTGGTGGCCTCGATCGAGGTGTTGAGCGCGATATAGGGATAGCGCTGCTTTGCCGCCCAGATGATGGTTTCCTTGCTCAACACACCCGGGATCCAGACGCGGGGATAGGGCTTTTGCAACGGCACCGCCCAGGGGTTGACGACGCGGTGCTGGTAATGGGTGCCCTCCCAGCGGAACGGCCCCTCGCGCGTCCACGCCGCGACGACCAGATCGTGGGCCTCCTCAAAGCGCTCGCGGTTGTAGGCCGGGCTGACCCCGGCGGCGAGCTGCTCCTGTCCGCCGCCGCGGACAAAACCCGAGACCAGCCGCCCCTTCGAGATCATGTCGATCATCGCCAATTCCTCGGCCAGCCGCACCGGGTTCTCGGCCAAGGGCAGCGGATTGCCGAGCAAGACGATCTTGGCCTTTTTGGTCACCGCGGCCAGGATCGCGGCAAAGATGTTGCACTTGGCCTGCATGCAGAACGGCGCGTTGTGGTGCTCGTTCAGCATGAAGCCTTCGACACCCATTTCTTCGGCGTAGATGTATTGTTCGAGATATTCGTTGTAGAGGCGGCTGCCGGCGACCGGATCATAGTATTTGTTGGAGAACAGCAGCGCGGTCGCGCCGAATTCGAGACCCTTGTCGGCCGGATAGGCGGACATCGGCTGCTCGGTGAAATACATCACATGCATAATGACCTCCTGTTCACGGGGCGGCCCGAGGGGCGGCGGCGGAAGGCGGGTTGTCAGTTTTCGGCGATAAAATTCCCGATCAGCCGGGCGAGCGTCTCGGGTTGCTCCATCTCGGCGAAATGGCCGCAGGCGCGCACCACCTCGAAGCGCGCATTGGGCAGCGCCGCCGCATAGAGTTCGCCGGCACTGCGCGGCACGATCTTGTCGTCGTCGCCCCACGCCACCAGCGCCGGCACCTTCACCCCGCCCAACAGATGCGGCAGGGTCTGGCTATACATGTAGGGCTTCCAGGCGATGCGAAAGCACATCTCGCGGCAGATGTCCCACTCCACCAGCTGGTCGGTCGTGACATCGCCAAAGACGCGGGCAAACGCCGCCTGGTCGTGGAAGCCGGCGCGGGCATAGTCGATATAGCTTAGGATCGCCTGGTCGAGAATGTCACCCTCGGGCGGCTTGACCCCCATCGCGCCAACCAGCGCCAGGCGGTGCAAGCGGTCCGGCGCCATTGTCGCCATCTCGGCCGCAATCCAGCCGCCAAAGCCGAGCCCGACCAGCGAGGCCCGCTCGATCCCCAGATCGGACAGCAGCCACTGATAGATCACCGCGACGTCGCGGACGCTGCGCAACCACTGCGGCCGTTCGGATTTGCCGTAGCCGGGATGGTGCGGCACAATCACGTCGAACCGCGCCGCCAGGGCGTCGTAGAAATCGAGCCGCTCGGGACTGCCGATATCGTGATGCAACACCAGCACCGGGCGGCCGCTGCCGGCGCGCGCGACAAACAGCTTGCCTCCGGCGATCTCGACGTGACGCTCGGCCCACTCCATGGCTGCCCCTCTCGCTTGCCGCCCGATGAAGACTAATGCCAGCGCCAACGCGGCCGCAACCAAACGTTTGCTCATTGCTGGGTTGCAGAGCCGCAAGCCACGACATGATCAGCGAGCTTACGAGTGTCGGGGGGCGGACGGCTCGGGCGCGGTACCCGGAGGGCGTGTCGTCGCCGACCCGCGCTATTGCGCGGGCTGACCCAGACAGTGGCCGGGAACCCATTTGCCGTTCGCGTAATCGGCCGGGACCCAAGGCGTTCCGGGCGGTGTTCCCGGCGGGCAGGCTTGTGCCTGTGGGGTCGTCGGGGCGCACCCGGTTGCGGCCGCAACGGCCGCCAAACCGACCAGACAAGCAAACGCTCTGATGGCAAAACGCATGGCCGCTCCGGGCTTGATTGACAGCGATGACACCCTCAGCGCCGCCATCATCATAGAGCGCGTGCAATCGACCGCGATCATCAAATGGCGAGGGTGGCATGGGTCGCGGCGAAGGCGCCAGAGCGGGCCGCGGGCGTATATGCGGCGAGCGCCGACAAAGCCGCGAAGGCTGCCATCGGGAGCCGGTTGATTGGGCACCCGATCGGCGGCGCGGCTGCGCTGGCACGACGACAGTCGAGCTACCCGAACCGACCGGCGACAGGGCTCGCCTCCTGGTACGGCATCCCTGAATTCGTTTTTGGCATGCGGCCGATGCCGCTATCGATCTGCCGCCCGCACCGCCAGATTTTCGCCGGCTCGCCAAGGCGGTTCGGGGCTGGTAGGATCACAACCGGAGGCGGAGCGGGAGAGCGGTTCCGGTTCGGGTCGAAGGGCGCCGCGCCGGCCGCCTTCGGGCCTCCGAAGATCGGCTGGTCGGCGCAGTTGTTTACCGAAGTCCCCGTAGCTCAGGCGGATAGAGCAACAGTTTCCTAAACTGTGGGTCGCAGGTTCGAGTCCTGCCGGGGACGCCACTCAATTTCCTGACTTCGATCATCCGCAGCCTCCCTAGGGGGGCCGACCGGGGCGTCGCGTTTCTGGAGTTTTGTCAGGGTTCGGGGTCCGCGGGCGCGGTCCACCTCTAACCCGATTCATGCTTGGCCTTGTCTTGTTCGGTGACGGCCGCATGATATTGGCGCCGGATGCTGGCGAGATCGACGCTCGGTTTCGGATAGGTCATACGCAGATCTTCCATCGTGTCGGCGACAATCTGCGAAACGGCCAGATTACGAAACCATTTGTGATTGGCCGGCACCACGTACCACGGGGCATGCTTGGTGCTCGTGCGCTCGATCGCCGCTTCGAAGGCGGCCATGTAACTGTCCCAATACTCGCGTTCGGTGTAGTCGGATTCACTGATTTTCCAGTTGCGACAGGGATCGTCGAGACGCTCGGCAAAGCGGGCCAGCTGCTCGTCCTTGCTGATGTGCAGGAAAAATTTGAGGATCGTTGTCCCGCTCTCCGCCAGCAATTTCTCAAAGGCGCGAATGTGTTCGTAGCGCGCCATCCACGTCGCCTTGTCGACCAGCTTGTGAACGCGCGCGACAAGGATGTCCTCGTAGTGGGAACGGTTGAAGATCGTGATCTCGCCCTTGGCCGGGACGTGCGGATGCACCCGCCACAGGAAATCGTGCGCCAATTCCGCCGATGTCGGCTGCTTGAACGCGACAACCCGCGCGCCCTGAGGGTTGAGCGCGCTGAACACGTGGTTGACCGTCCCGTCCTTGCCGCCGGCATCGACTGCCTGCAGCACGATCAGCACCGATTGCTTCTTTTCGGCATAGAGCAGCGCTTGCAAGAGGGTGAGCTTTCGCCGGTAATGCGCGATCTCTTCTTCGGCCGCCTCGGCCGTCTCGTGATGTCCCTTATAGTCGGGATCGATCCTGGCGAGGCTGAGCTTGCCGCCGGGATCGATGCGAAATTTCTTGCGGAAATTCACGGCAGTCTCCAGCGCCTCGGCCAAGCTCCCCGCGGGCCCATCTCTCTTCGCCGGAGCTTGGGCGTAACGGCCCCGACCGGCGAACCGGGCGGACCATTGTCGATTTAGTCTTTATTGGTGCTGCATGGAAGCAAGCGGCCCCGGGGGCGCAAAGCCGGCGCCTGTCACCCGGGCGGGTGTCCGGTTGCGAACACACAAAACCGATCCGCCAGCCGACCGCTCGCCGGCGTCGGTTTCACCCGGCTGAGCGGCCGCCGGCGTCGGCGACGAGCAACGCCACAGATCCGTGCCACGCCGCTAGTGGGAAATCCACTCCCTTTCGAAGCGTGCGAAACAATCGCGCTCGCCGGGCATTTTGACCCAGCCGGCAAGCAGCCGCGGTGTCGCGAGCAGCATCCGGTCCTTCAGATGGGTCGAGTTGAGCTCGTATTCCTCGAAGGTCGAGACGGTGATCTTCTGGTTGTGCGGGTCGTCCTGGAAGCGGCTGGCGCACAGCGACACGGTCTCGAGATAAGGCCGACGGTCGGCGCCCGATTTCAGATAGGCGTTGGCCACCGCGGTCGACTTGGCATAGTCGAGCGACATGATGGCCTCATCCAGCTCGGCAAGCAGCGCCTGCGGGGTGCGGCCGTTGCCGTTATAGCCGCCGATCTCGTCCTCGATGACCGATGTGACGAGCTTGTTCTCATGCGCCACGTCGTTGACGAAGTTGGCCATCAAATAAAGAATGCGCGCCTTGTATGGACTTTTGGCATGGCGCAGCCAGTTGTTGGCGACGTTGCAGTAGTCGAACGGATGTTGGCCGTTGGTGAATTGGCGCGCAACGGTCGTGCGCAAGATCAATTCGGCGGCGCCGAGCTGGATCGTATCGCCGAGGCTGTGGATCGATATGCCGTTTTTCAGGTGGGCGGTGATCAGCCCCCACACCGTCTCGCTATCGGCGAGCATCAATTGCTGGATCATGTCCTCGACCTGGGCCGGCGACAGCGGCGTCTTGTTGCGCGCTTCGAGACCCTTGCCGGCATCCTCGAACTCGGCGGTGATCAATACCGAGGCAGCGTCGTACAGCGAATAATAAAGCGGCCCGACCGCCATGTCCGGGACGCCCATGTAAAAGACGCCGTGCGACTGCTCCCACCCGATATAATTGGCAAGGTCGGTCACGGCGCGGGCACGGATCGCCTTGTGGCCGGTGTTGCGCGCCTTGCGCCCGATCACCGTCTCCTGAATGTCGATCAGGCCCAGGAATTCGATTGTTTCCTGCAATGCCGGGCGCGCCGCCGGCTCTTCGGCCAGGCCCAGAAACAGCCCGTGGCAGCGCTTTGAATCGCCGGTCATTGTGGCGATCATATAGGCGTGCAGGCGCTCTTCGAGCGTGCCGGCTTCCCTGATCGGCTGGGCGTCTTCGAGCCACACGACCGGCCCGTAATCCGGCGGCGGCACCTGCACACCCTTCATCGTTGCGTAGCGGCCGGGATATTTGAACAGCAGCTGGTTCCAAATATCGAGGCCGGCGCCGATATACCAGACGCTCTGCAGCAGCGGCAGCAGCCGGTATCGCTCCGGCAAATACGGCATCAGATAGGTCGAAGCGCGCAGACCGAGCAATGTGTGGTCGTTGTTGGTCAGCGCAATGTTGCCGTCCTTGATATTGATGTGGCAGGGCACGTTGACAAACGGCGCCTCGGCGGCGGCAACGACGCTCAACGCCTCGCCGATCGAACGCCCGTCGCGCGCGATCATGCGGTAGAACAGATCGGTGGTGCGTGCCTGGTCGCGTTCGAGGATCGCCTCGGTCAACGGCGCAAAGGCCTTATCTTCGCGGAATTCGTCTCGGGTGCGGAGCATCAGCGTCGTTCCTCACGCGGCCAGCCGGTAGAGCGGCGAGCCTAACCCTCGGCGGCGGCGCTCGTAAACCGACCGGCGCGGCAGGCAGCCATGCGTCAGACGGGCTGCGGCGCGGAGCGATACCGGCGCCCGCTGCGGGCCCGCTGCCCGGCCGGGCCCTCGCTGCGGGTCAGGTTAAAGGCGGTGTTGACCAGCGCCACATGCGAAAAGGCCTGGGGGAAATTGCCGAGCTGGCGCTTGCCGCGAGGATCGTATTCTTCGGCCAGCAGCCCGACATCATTGCGCAGCGACAGCAGATGCTCGAACAGCTCGCGCGCCTCGGCGATCCGGCCCTGCAACACGTAATTGTCGGCAAGCCAGAAGCTGCAGGCGAGAAACGCCCCCTCGCCGGGCGGCAGACCGTCGACGCCGCGGCCGGTGTCGTAGCGCAACACCAGCCCGTCGACGACCAGGTGGCGCTCGATCGCGCGGATCGTGCCGACGATGCGCGGATCGCTGACCGGCAGGAAACCGACCAGCGCCATCTGCAACAAGGCGGCGTCGATCGCTCTGGAGCCGTAAGCCTGAACAAAGGAGCCGAGCTCGGGATCATAGGCGTTGGCGCAGACATCGGCGTGGATCCGGTCGCGAATCGCCCGCCACGACCCGGTTTCCTGCGGCCGGCCGATGAGCTCGGCGATCTTGATCGCGCGGTCAAACGCAACCCAGGCCATGACCTTGGAATGGGTGAAATGCTGCGGCGGCCCGCGCACCTCCCAGATGCCTTCGTCCGGCTCGTTCCACACTTGCGCCAAATGGTCGAGAACGGCGCGCAAGATCGGCTCTCCCCGGGCGGTCGGCGGCAGCCCGTTCAACAGCGCGTGATAGAAGGCGTCGAGAAGTTCGCCGTAAATGTCGAGCTGGGTCTGGTCTGATGCGGCATTGCCGACCCGTACCGGGCGCGAATCCTCGTAACCCGGCAGCCACGGTATCTCCCACTCGGCCAAATGGCGTTCGCCGGCGATCGCATACATGATCTGGATCTGGTCGGGGCTGCCGGCAACGGCGCGAAACAGCCAATCGCGCCAGGCCCGCGCCTCGCCGGAATAGCCGGCATGCATCAGCGCCAGCAAGGTCAGCGTCGCGTCGCGCAACCAGCAATAGCGGTAATCCCAATTGCGTGGGCCGCCAAGCTGTTCGGGCAGCGAGGTGGTCGGCGCCGCGACAATGCCCCCGGTCGGGGCGTAGGTCAGACCTTTGAGCACGACCAGCGAGCTTTTGACGGTGTCGCTCCACGGCCCGGCCGGCATGCATTGGCGGCTCCATTGACGCCAGAAGGCGAGAGCCATGTCGAGCGCATGTTCGGCGTCGATCGGTCGCGGCGGCGGCTGGTGCGAGGCGCCGTAGCCGAGCGTGAACGGCACCGTCTCGCCCGCCGCCACGTCGAACGTGCCGACCGTCGTCAAATCCTCGCCGGCCAGTGCCACCGGGGTGCGCACGACAACCCGCTCCGGCCCGGCGATCGCCGAAATGCCGCCTTCCGCCAGACGCTCGACCCAGGGCACGCGATAGCCGTAGTCGAAGCGCAAAATCAGCTCGACGCGCATGCTGACCCGGCCGCGCAGCCCGCGCACCAGCCGCACCAGATGCGGCGCGCCGTGCCGCGGGCGAAAGAAATCGACGAGTTCAACCGCCCCCTCGGCGGTTTCGAAGGTCGTGGCCAGCACCAGCGAGGCGTTGATATAGCGTCGCGTGACCCGCACCGGCGGGGCCACCGGTGCGATCAGCCAGCGGCCATGTTCGGGCCGGCCGAGCAATGCGGCAAAGCAAGCCGGCGAATCGAATCGCGGCAGACACAGCCAATCGATCGAGCCGTCGCGCCCGACCAAGGCGGCCGTGCCACAATCGCCAATCAATGCGTAATCCTCGATGCGCAGGTTTGACATACCGGCCCCGAACCCTCCTTTTGCCCGATTTGGCGCGGTCATATTGCAACGCAATATTGAACGCGCGGGAAATGGACCAACCGCGCACGGCTTGCGACCACTGCTCCCTATAATAAGAGCCGCAGCCGAGCTCCGACACCGCCAGACGCAGGCCGACGGCGGGCGAGGGCGGCGCGGCCCTGTGGCCCGCCTGATGCGCCAGGAAGCGGCTGCATCGGCCGGCGCCTTCTGCTAGAAGGCTTGGAGGCGTGGTACCGTGGAGACGAAAAAATGATGGTTGCCGGGGCGTTTCGGAATGTGGCCCGTCGGGCCGCTCCGTTGGTCCTGGCGATGGCTGGCATCCTCGTCGCCACGGCCGTCGCGGCCTTGCCGCAGGCCGATCCGCAGGACCGGGTGCGCGGCTTTTACGCGGTTTTGCTCAGCACCATGAAGAACGGGCGTTCGCTCGGCGAAAGCGGGCGCTATCAGGCCCTGGCGCCGGTCGTCAACAACCTGTTCGATGTGCCGTCAATGGCGCGGCTCGCGGTCGGGCCGGCCTGGGACGGTCTCACCGCAGCGCAGCGCGACCAGATCACCGCCGCGTTTGCGCGTTATGTTTCGGCGACCTATGCCGATCGCTTCAACAGCTATTCGGGGCAGCAGCTTCAGGTCACCGGCGGCCAGCCTTACGCCGACGGCGTCATCGTCGAGACGCGAATCGTCAAGCCGGGGGAGCAGCCGGTCACCATCAATTACATGATGCGCCAGCATCAGGGGGTCTGGCAGATCGCCGATGTCTATCTCGACGGCACAATCAGCCAAGTGGCAACCCAGCGATCGGAGTTTCACTCGATCCTGGCGCATGACGGCGTCAACGGGCTGATCGCGGCGCTGACCCGCAAGGCCGATCTGTTGACCAGCAACAGCCCGCGCTCACCCTGATCGAGCCGCCGTCACACACGCCGCGGGCGCGCTGCAAGGGATTGGGCGGTTGTCGGTTTGTCAGTCGGGGGCGATGGCGGGGCCGCTCAAACCGTCTCTGGCGGTCGGTGCCGGCAATGCTGTCGCCGCCGGAGCGGGGCCGGTGAGCGGGCTGTTGATCAGCGGCTCGAGCTCCGGCTCGAGCGCCTTCAGCAGATGAACCGCAAGCGCGCTGGAAAACTGGTATTGGGCGGCCGCGGCGCCGGGAACATAAGCGGTGATCGTGCCGTAGAAACGGTTGCCGAGATAGAACACAAAGGTGGCGGTACGGTCGACAACCCGCTCGCCCTTCAGATATCCGCCGCGGCCATAAATGTGATAGCGGTTGTCGCCCGTGCCGGTCTTGCCGCCGACCGGCAGCAGGCGGCCATCGGCGGTATGGTAGACGCCGTCGACCGCCTTTCCGGTGCCGCCGGCCACCACCGAGGCCAGTGCCCGCTGCACCGTCCGCGCGATTTCCGGGGCCAGGACCCGTTCCGGCCGCGGTGCGGCGACCATGTCGGTCTGATAGGGGGTGCCGTCGGCGAAGTCGAGCCGTTCGAGATCGACGGTCCTGAGCCGCAAACCGTCATTGGTGATGATGCCCATCAGCTCGGCCAGCGCGTCAGGACGGTCTCCCGAGGCGCCGATCGCGGTGCCGAGCGATGGCACGAGGTGTCCGAACGGGTAGCCCTGACGCCGCCAATCCTGCCAGATCTGTTCGAACGCCAGCTGTTCGAGAATGGTCTTGATCCGGACATTCTGCTGGAACGTCTTATTCGGCCGGTAGAGCCAGACATAGGCGGCACGGATCGCCGCCGGGCTCGCCTCGACAACATCGTGCCAGGTGGCGGCGGGATGATGTCGCAAATAACCGACGAGCCAGATTTCAAGGGGATGGACGCCGGCGATATAGCCTTCGTCGTTGAGCGAGAATTTATCGGCCGAGAATTCCCGATAAAGCTCCCACAGACGGTTGTCGTCGAGCTCGGCAAAACTTTCACGCGGCATGTGCCGCTGCAGGAACGCGATCATCGCCGCGCGATCGGCATGCCGGTGAATGGCCAGAAAGATGTCGGCCAGATGGCTGGCCAGCGGACGGGTATGGCTGGCGAGCTTGTCGAGGGCTTCGTCGGGGCTCAGGCCGTGGTAATCCTTCCAGAAGCGGTACAAATAGGTGCGCCCCTCCTGCGCGACAAAGCGATCGAGATAGGCTTGCCGCGACGGATCATTGGGATTGGACAACAACGCATTCTCGTTGATGCCGAGTCGCGCGATATAATAGTTGCGGATGTCATGCATCAAGCGGATGAATGCGGCGTTGACCGAATATTGGAATGCGGTGGCAACCGTCGGGACCCAGTGGTTTTCGATCTTGTCGAAGTTGGCGAAGGAATTCTCGCCGCCGCCGGTAAAAAAGGTAACCGGTGCGGCTGAATATTTGCGCTGCATCGCGGCATCGAGCATCGCCTGCAGTCCGTCATCGCCGTCGGCCATCCATTGCGCGGCCCAGCGCGTGATCGGGTCGTCCTTGGCCGCCGCCGCGATTGCCAACAGTTGCGAGCGCGGCAATGACGCGAACCGGGTATGCAGCGCATCGACGATGTCGAGATAGGTGATCAGGGTGCGCAGCTTGGCCGTCGACCCAAGCTGCAGTTTTGCGCCGGAATTGATGTCGAACGGCTCGTTCAGGCTGTCCGCGCGCACCCGTACGTAATTGCAATTGGCGCCGCGCTCGTACACGACCACGCTCCAGGCGATGCGGGCCGGGCTGGCGCTGCCGAGCAGCTGCTTGCCGTAGAGATCGAGCGAATGGTCATAGGCCGGGTCGCCGAGCCGGCTTAGCACGTCCATGACCCGTCGCTGGGTCGTGGTATCGATACTCGCCCACGCCGACAGGTCGAGCCGGTCGAGCCGGTACAAATCGGGAAGGTGCAACAGCGTTGCCAGCCGATCACGCAATTGCACGGTCGTCTTGCTGTCGACATCGATCTGCGCGGTGGATGGCGGCAGGTTGTCGCGAAATTCGAGGCGCGCATGAAGGGCCGCGTCGCGCAGCCCCGGATCGATCACACCGGCCTCGGCGAGAAGATGCAAATAGCGGTCGGTCAGCCGCGCCAGCGCCTGGTGGTCGGCAACCAGGTAATAGCTCGGCCGCCGGCCGGCGAGCAGCAGGCTGAGCACCTGGCGATAGATCTCGCCTTTACGCGCAAGCTCGGCCGGGGTCGTCGCCGGTGCCGTCAACACCCAGTCGGCATAGGCAAGATCGGTGCCGAACCAGCGCCACAGCGCCTCCGGGACGCCGATCACCTCGCCATAGCCGGGGCGCGATCCCAGCGGCTCGGCGTTCAGATAGGAGATCATGATGTTCTGCCGTTCGCGCAGCGTGTCGCGCCCGTCGAGATAAGCGTGGACCGAGGCGGTCAGCATCTGCCGCAGCTTTTCGGCCGGATCGGGTGTGCGGCCCTCGGGCGAATGGCGGAATTTTTCGAGCTGGGTGGCAAGCGTGCTGCCGCCGCCGGCACGCCAGCGATGGTTGATGACGCCGGCGATGCGTCCCGCCACGGCGAGAGCAAAACGCGGCCAATCGATCGCGGGGTTGCGCTCGGGCGCGCCGGCGGCAAACAGGTCGCGATCTTCGATGAACGACAAGCTGTTGACGACGATCGGCGGGATCGCGGCAAAGTCGGGATAGCTACGCTCGGGATAGGTGGCGCGGTAGAGCAGGCGACCGTGACGGTCGTAAAGGACGAGCCCGGCGCGCTCTTTTTCGTGATAGACGGCGTAGCCGCCATCCTTGACAAAGGCCAAAAGCTGCGGCGACCACCGCGCCTGTTTGGCGATCGCGAAATGATCGGCCTCGAGCGAGGCGGTGAAACGCGGCAGTTCGGCGTAGCCAAGCCGCTCGTCGTAGGGCCCGTATTTCGGGAAGATGATGGCGGCGCTGGGACCCTCACCGGCGGCAAAGCTCATGCTTCGCGCCAAGCGCGAAAAGATCAGTGATTGCAGAAACGAGGTGCGGATCTCGACCGCGATCCCCCAACCGACCACAGCCAGTACTGCCGCCACCGCGCCCCAGCGCAGCAGCATGAGCAATCGCGACCACGGCGTGAACTTGGCGTCGGCGACCCCGCGGCGCCAGATTTTGCGATGGCGCAAACGCCCCCAAACTGCATCGACCATAACGGCCGCTCCGGCCTCTCACTCCCGGCCGCAGGCAAACGGCAGAATAGAGGTAAGCGATCCAAACCCGCTGGAAGAGACTCCATACCAAAATTGTCGCGCGCTAACGCAACGGTGCCATGCGTTCTGCGCTGCCCATGCCCGCGATGGCGCCCAGTGTCGCAAAGAGAGGTGAATTTTTCCTAAAATGAGAAATCGCCCGCCGAAGCGGGCGGTGCGCTCGCCGCCCTTCGCGCGCGCGAAAGGCGCCACGCGCGGGGAGCGACGGGGAGAACGGTTTGGTGCGCGGTTCAGCCGCCGCCGATCTTCGGGATCAGATAGATTTCGCTGTCCGGTTCGAACGCCGCCAGATACGCGTCCTGATAGATCTCGCCGTTGATCGCCACCGCCATCCCTTCCTCGACCTGATGGCCGAGGCCGGGATAGCGGCGTTCGAGTTCAAGCACGAGGCGACGGAAATTGTTCGCCTCGACATCAAATTCGGAGACGCCGCCGGTGAAACGGCGCGCCGCCTGACCCGAAATCACGACATGCGGCATTTGCGGCCTGTCCCGCTGCTCGTATTTCCCATTCCATGAGTCACGCGTCACCCCTCCCGACGCGGCGCGCCGGCCTCCCCCGGGTGAGCGGGAAAAGCCTGCTTGGCGGATCGGTCGCCCCGATTGATCGGAGCGGCCGCTTCCCGCTGCGGGTCGGAGAGGCGGGCCGGGTGCAGGATAGCAATACCGCCCCCATCGCAGATCGCGCCGGACCCGGTCCCGCCGCTACTCTGCGGCTTTGCGCGCCGGCTGGGCGGCGTCAAGCGCGGCCCTGAGCCGGGGCGGCGACATCGGCAAGTCGCGCAGCCGCACCCCGGTCGCCGCGGCAATCGCGTTGCCGACCGCCGCCATCGGCGGCACGATCGGCACTTCGCCGACACCGCGCGCGCCAAATGGATGCCGCGGATTGGGGATTTCGACCATGACCGCGTCGATCATCGGCAGGTCGGAGGCGACCGGCACGCGGTAATCGAGGAACCCCGGGTTATCGAGCCGGCCGTTCTGGTCGTAAATGTATTCCTCGTTCAGCGCCCAGCCGATGCCCTGGGTGACGCCGCCCTGGATCTGGCCCTCGACATAAGAGGGGTGGATGGCCCGCCCGACATCCTGGATCGCGGTGTAGCGCAAAACCTTGACCGCCCCGGTCTCGCGGTCGACCTCGACGTCGCAGATATGGGTGGCAAAACCGGGCCCCGCACCCTGAGCGTTGATCGACACCTCGGAGGTGATGGGTCCGCCCGTGCGTCCCGCTTTGAGCGCGATCTCGGCGAGCGACAACGGCTCGAAACTGCCGGCATTGGCGCCCGCCGGATAGGCCTTGCCATCCTTCCATTCGACCGCGTCGGCGGGGATGTCCCAGATCATCGCGGCGCGCTTTTTGAGCTCCTCGACAACCTTTTCAGCCGCCTGGGTCGCGGCCATCCCGGTGGCAAAGGTCACACGGCTGCCGCCGGTCAGGAACGAAAAGCCGATCGAGCTCGTGTCGGCGACGATCGGGCGCACCCGCTCGACCGGAATCCCGAGGATTTCCGCGACCATCATCGCCATCGACGCGCGCGAGCCGCCGATATCGGGATTGCCGGTCGCGACCACCGCGGTTCCGTCCTCGTTGATGTGCACCGCGGCGCTCGATTCACCGCCGATATTGAACCAGAAGCCCGAGGCGATGCCGCGGCCCTGATTGGGGCCGAGCGGGATTTTCATATGCGGATGATTTTTTGCGGCCTCGATGGTCTCGCGATAGCCGATATTCTGCCAGGTCGGGCCATGGAGCGCCTTGACGCCGTCCTTGGCCGCGTTTTTCTCGCGCAACGCCAACGGATCGATGCCGAGCTGTTGCGCCAACTCGTCCAGGCAGCTTTCCACGCCCCAGGAGGAATTGGGCGCGCCGGGGGCACGGTAGGCCGCGACTTTCGGACGATTGGAGACAACGTCGTAACCGACGGTGCGGGCGTTGGGGATATCGTACATGGCAAAGGCGCACATGCAGCCCGGCCCGACTGGGGAACCCGGAAATGCGCCGGCCTGGTATTTGAGGATCACCTCGCCGGCGGTCAGCCGCCCGTCCTTTTTGGCGCCAAGCTTGACTTCGACAACCGAGCCGGCGGCCGGTCCGGTGGCGCGAAACACCTCTTCGCGGCTCATCACCATCTTGACCGGGCGGCCGGTCTTCTTGGCCAGCGCCAGCGCCACCGGCTCGAGATAGACGAGGGTCTTGCCGCCAAAACCGCCGCCGATCTCGGCCGGGATCGCGCGAATATTGGCGATATCGATGCCGAGCAGTTTGGCGCAATAGGCGCGCACCATGAACTGGCCCTGGCTCGAGCTCCAGATCGTGCATTGTCCGTCGGCCGCCACCGATACGACGCAGGCATGCGGCTCGATATAGCCCTGATGCACGGGCGGGCTCGTATAGCGCCGCTCGATGATCACATCGGCGTCGCGGAAGCCGGCGTCGAGGTCGCCTTTGCTGAAGCTGATGACCTTGGCGATGTTTGAGGGCCGGGTCGGCTTGGGATCCATCCCCTGGGTGAACAAATCGTCGTGCAGCAGCGGCGCATCGGGCTTCATCGCCTCCTCGACATCGATGACGTGCGGCAGCACGTGATAATCGACCTCGATCAGCTCGCACGCCTCTTCGGCGATTGACGGCGAGATGGCGGCGACGGCCGCGACCGCATGACCGTCATAGAGCACCTTGTCGCGGGCCATGCAATTGCGCGACAGGTCGCGGAAGTTCATCGGTCCTTCGCCGACAAACGCTTCCTCGGACGCGATCGGCGGAAAATCCTCCCATGTCACCACCGCCTTGACCCCGGGCAAGGCCAGCGCCTTGTCGACATTGATCGACAGAATGCGGGCATGGGCGTGCGGGCTGCGCTTGACCTTGGCCCACAACATGCCGGGCATCGTCATGTCGGCGCCGAAATTGGCGCGCCCGGTGACCTTGTCGACGCCGTCGGGGCGGATCGGCCGGGTGCCGACGACCTTTTGCAATTCCTTTGGAATAAACGTCATGGGACCCTCACTTCCGCTCCTGCAAACCGCCGCCTCCGCACCAGCGGGGCCCAGAATGCCCGGATCCGGGCCTGGATCCCCGCGGCAGCGGGGATGACGAGGTTAAACCACCCAGCCATCGGCGCTCGGCAATGGGTTTGCGCGGCGCCATGGCTTGCGCTATCGGCAAAGGCGCGCCGCTATTCCGCGGCCTGCCGCATCGGCTCGCCGTCGAGCGCCGCCAACAGCCGCGGCGGCGACATCGGCAAATCGCGCAGCCGCACCCCGGTCGCATCGGCAATGGCGTTGGCCACGGCCGCCATCGGCGGCACGATCGGCACTTCCCCGACGCCGCGCGCGCCAAAGGGATGCCGCGGATTGGGCACTTCGACCATGACCGTGTCGATCATCGGCATGTCCGAGGCGACCGGCACGCGGTAATCGAGGAACCCCGGGTTTTCGAGCCGGCCATCCTGGTCGTAGATGTATTCCTCGTTCAGCGCCCAGCCAATGCCCTGGGCGACCCCGCCCTGCATCTGCCCTTCGACGTAAGAGGGGTGGATCGCCCGCCCGACATCCTGGATCGCGGTGTAGCGCAGGATCTTGACCGCTCCGGTCTCGCGATCGACCTCGACATCGCACAGATGGGTGGTAAATCCCGGCCCCTGGCCTTGCGCGTTGATCTGCACCTCGGCCGATATCGGGCCGCCGGTGCGCGCCGAACGGTTGGCGATCGTGGCAAGATCGAGCGGCTCGAAGCTGCCGGCATTGGCCCCGGCCGGATAGGCCTTGCCGTCTTTCCACTCGACCGCGTCGGGGCTGATGTCCCAGGTGATCGCGGCGCGCTTTTTGAGTTCTTCGACGACCTTTTGCGCCGCCTGGGTGACGGCCATGCCGCCGGCAAAGGTGACGCGACTGCCGCCGGTCGAGGCGCTGAACCCGATCGCGGTCGTGTCGCCGACCACCGGCCGCACATTCTCGAACGGCACGCCCAACACCTCGGCCACCATCATCGCCATCGAGGCGCGCGACCCGCCGATGTCGGGATGACCTTCGGTGACCGTCACCGTGCCGTCTTCATTGACATGCACCGCCGCGCTCGATTCGCCGCCGGCGTTGTGCCAAAAGCCGCAGGCGATGCCGCGGCCCTGGTTGGGCCCGAGCGGGGTGCGGTAATGCGGATGCGCCATCGCCTCTTCGATGGTGCGCAAATAGCCGATATTGTTCCAGGTCGGGCCATGGGCCGCCTTGGTGCCGTCGCGGGCGCCGTTCAGGCGGCGCAATTCCAGCGGGTTGATGCCGAGCTCGCGGGCCAGTTCGTCGATGCAGCTTTCGACCGCGAACGACCCGATCGGCGCCCCGGGGGCGCGATAGGCGGCGACTTTGGGGCGGTTGCACAACACGTCGTAGCCGGTCGTCTCGGCATTGGGGATGTCGTAAGGCGCCAGCGAGCAGATGCAGCCCTGCTGCACCGGCGAGCCGGGAAACGCCCCCGCCTGGTATTTGAGCACGGTTTTGGCGGCGGTGATGCGGCCGTCCTTTTTGGCGCCGAGCTTGACCTCGACGACCGCGCCCGAAGTCGGCCCGGTGGCGCGAAACACCTCTTCGCGGCTCATCACGATCTTGACCGGCCGGCCGGATTTTTTCGACAGCATATAGGCCAGGGGCTCAAGATAGATGATTGTCTTGCCGCCAAAGCCGCCGCCGATTTCGGCCGGGATCGCGCGGATATTGGCAATGTCGGCGCCGACCATGCGCGCGGTGTAGGCGCGGACCATGAACTGGCCTTGGCTCGAACTCCAGATCGTGGTCTGGCCGTCGGGTGCGACCGACACAAGACAGGCATGCGGCTCGATATAGCCCTGATGCACGGGCTTGGTCGTATAGCGGCGCTCGATGATCACATCGGCGTCGCGAAACCCGGCCTCGACATCGCCTTTGGTGAAGCGCACGACCTTGGAGACATTCGACGGCTTGGTCGGCCGCGGCTCGATGCCGGCGGTGAAAATGTCGTCGTGCAGGACCGGCGCGTCCGGCGCCATCGCCGCCTCGACATCCATGACATGCGGCAGCACCTCGTATTCGACCTCGATCAGATCGAGCGCCTCGGCGGCGACGGCCGGCGAGACCGCGGCCACCGCGGCGACCGCATGGCCTTCATACAGCACCTTGCCGCGGGCGATGCAGTTGCGCGACAGGTCGCGCAGATTGTGCGGGGCAGCACCGATCTGCGCCTTTTCCGGCGGCACGTCGGGAAAGTCGGCGCCGGTGACGATCGCCTTGACGCCGGGCAGGGCCAGCGCCTTGTCCAGGTTGATCGACAGAATGCGGGCATGGGCATGGGGGCTGCGCTTGATCTTGGCCCACAGCATGCCGGGCATCGTCATGTCGGCGCCGAAATTGGCGCGCCCGGTGACCTTGTCGACGCCGTCGGGGCGGATCGGCCGGGTGCCGACGATTCTGAGGGTACTCTTGTCGAGATAGGTCATTCGGCCGCCTCCCGTCGCATCTCCGCCGCGGCGTCGAGCACGGCGCGGATGATCTTGTCGTAACCGGTGCAACGGCACAGATTGCCGGCCAGCCAATAGCGCGTTTCCTCTTCGGTCGGGTTCTTGTTGTGGTCGAGCAGCGCCTTGGCCGCGACAATAAACCCGGGCGTGCAGAAACCGCACTGCAAGGCCGCGTGTTCGAGGAATTTCTGCTGGACCGGGTGCAGCTTGTCGCCCTCGGCGATGCCTTCGACAGTGGTGATGTTGCGGCCGTCGGCCTCGGCGCCGAGCATCAGGCACGAGCAGACGATATTGCCGTCACAGATCACGGTGCAGGCGCCGCAATCACCCGAACTGCACCCTTCCTTGCTGCCGGTCAGACCCAGCTCGTCGCGCAACACGTCGAGCAAGGTCTGTTGCGGTTCGCACAAGAATTCGGTCGGCTCCCCGTTGATGGTGGTCGAGACGTGAATTTTGGCCATTAGCGTGCTCCAGCGCGTTCAAAGGCGATTTTCGCCGCGCGGCGGGCAAGGACGCCGGCGACTTTGGTGCGGTATTCGATCGTGCCGCGTTTGTCGGTGATCGGCTTGCAGGCGCGTTGCGCGGCGGCGTCGAGGGCGGCGTTGGTGGCCTCGTCGAGGCGATGGCCGATCAGCGCCCGAGCCGCCTCTTCGACAATGACCTGGGTCGGCGCCACCGCTCCCAACACAACCCGGGCGTCGGTGCATACGCCGCTGTTGTCGAGCGTTACGTTGACCGCGCAGCCGACCACCGCGATGTCCATCTCGGTGCGCGGGATAAAGCGCAAATAGGCGTCGGACTGGTGCGGCTTGGGTTTGGGCACGTGGAATTCGACGATGAATTCGCCTTTTTCCAGCGAGGTCCGCCCGGGTCCGGTGACGATCGCCTCGACCGGCGCGGTGCGGCGGCCGTTGGGGCCGGCGATGACGCAGGTGGCGCGCGCGGCGATCAGCGCCGGCACACTGTCGGCCGCCGGCGAGGCGTTGCACAAATTGCCGGCCAGCGAAGCGCGCCCCTGGACCTGTTGCGAGCCGATCAGATCGGCGCCCTCGACAATCCCCGGCCAAGCGTGTTCGAGCGCGGCATTGCCGCTCAGCATGACGCCGGGCGTGGCGGCGCCGATCACAAATTTATCGGTTTCCTCACGAACGCCGATCAGGCCGGGAATGCGTTTCAAATCGACAATCGTGTCGGGCCGCATCCGTCCCGAGCGCAATTGCACCAAAAGATCGGTCCCGCCGGACAGCGGCTTGGCCAAACCGGCGCTGGCGGTCAGCGCCCGCACGGCCTCGTCCACGGTCGTCGGTGCGGTGAAGCTCACATTGGGCATGTCTGCTCCTGGTTGTCGCGGGCGCCGAGACGAGGCTCCCGCAGGCCGAAATTCCCTGGCGCGGCACGGGCCGGTTCGGAGGCCACCGCAGGCAGCGCGCATTCTCGATTACACCATGACCGAAGGCGGCGTGAAGCGCTATGTTCCGATGCCGTCCGGCGATGGCCGCAGTGCGCCGCACCATGATCTTGATCATAGGGCAAAACGCCGCCGATGACAGCCGGATCGGCAAGATTTTGAGGCGCTCCGGTCGCCGCCGCGGCGCCGCGCCGTGATCCCGGCACCCGGATCAACCCCCTCAGACCGCGATCGCCCCTGACGCCGGCATCCGCGCCGCCGCGGGGTGGCGAGCGGTCAGGCCCGGGCGAGCAGTGGCGAGGGATAGCGCTGCTGACGCCACACCAATGTGCCGATCACCGCCAGATTGGCGAGGTTGAACAGGATGCCGGCGGCAAACGCGACCGCGTAAAAACCGACATAGTCGTAGATCGCCCCCGCCATCCACCCGCCAAAGGCCATGCCCGAGCCGCTGCACAACAGCAGGCTCGGCACCCGCCACGACGCCTCGCTGGCCGGAAACAATTCGCGGATCGCCAACACATAGGCCGGGATGATGCCGCTAAAGCCGAGACCGAAGGCGACCGAGACGACAAACAGCCCGGCTTCGTCCTGGGTCAGCAGAAACCCGATCATCGCCGCCGCCTGGCAGGCCGAACCGGCGAGGATCGCGCGCAGGCCGCCATAGCGATCGGCGACCCAGCCCCATAGCTGGCGGCCGGCAAAAGCGCTGGCCAGCAGCACCGACAGCATCGCGCTGCCCTGGGTCAGCGGGATGCCGAGATCGCTGCAGAACGCGACCAGATGGCCTTGCGGCATGGCCATCGGAACGCAACACAAAAAGCTCGCTGCGCTCAACAGCACGAGGGCGGTGTTTGGCCGCAGGCCCAAGACCGGCGCGCCGGAAACCGGCTCGGCCGGGCCGCTGGCGGCATGCGCCGATTGCGGGGCGGCGCCGAACACCAGCGAGGCGACGGGCAAAATCACCGCGACCACGAACAGGCCGTAGATCCGCATCGTCTGCTGCCAGCCGATGCTCTCGACCAGATGGCCGAACATCGGCGCCCAGATCGTGCCGGCAACCGCCTGGCCGCTGGCGATCAGCGCCAGGGCGCTGCCGCGGCGCCGATCGAACCAGCGCGAGACATAGACATAGAGCGGCGCATTGAGCCCGGCATTGCCGATCAGGCCCATGAACAGGCCGTGGCCGATATAAAGATCAAGCGGCCGGCCGAGGCTGGAGAGAAACAGACCGGCGGCAATCATCGCCGCCCCGAACATGACCGTCCAGCGCACCCCGACCCGCTCGGCGATTTGGCCCATCGCGATCCCGCCGACCGACGAGCCAAGCCAGGCGAGCGCATAACACACCGAAGGCACGGTGCGCTCGCCGCCAAAGCTGGCCGCGATCGGCTTGAGCGCGACCATCGTGATCGTCGGCGCGCCGAACGAGACCGACAGCGCGCCCAGCGCCGCCGCCGCGACCAGCCAGGAACGACGGGTCTCGACGGTTGCCACCGCGGTGCGGCCGATTAGCGAGGTGCTTGTCATCGGCGTTCGATCAGGCCGCAATCAAGGCGGCGCGAGCGTCGGCAGACTGAGAAACCAAGGCGCTCCTTCCTCCCGTGGCGCGCTATTATTCCGGTGCCGGCAAGTGTTACGCCGCCGCCGGCGATGCCGCAACCCGGGTGATCGCCATTCCGCAGCGGCGGACCGGCATCCGGAGCCAACGCGATGGGCGAGCCCTACGATCTTGAACGCTTTGTCGCAGCCCAAGACCCGGTCATCGGCCGGGTTCGCGCCGAGCTCGCCGCCGGACGCAAACAGAGCCACTGGATGTGGTTTGTCTTTCCCCAGATCCGTGGGCTCGGATCAAGCCCGATGGCGGTGCGCTACGCCATTTCGTCGCGGGCGGAGGCGGCGGCCTATCTCGCCCACCCGGTGCTCGGGCCGCGGCTGCGCGCGTGTACCGCGCTGGTGATCGCGATCACCGGCCGCTCGATCGAGGCGATCTTTGGCTATCCCGACCACCTCAAATTCCGTTCGTCGATGACGCTGTTTGCCCACGCCACCGCCGATAATCGGCTCTTTATCGAGGCGATCGACAAGTATTTTCCGGATGGTTTCGATCCCGCGACCCTCGCCCGGCTGCACGGCGCGTGACGGCGGCGCCGGCTAGAGTTCGCGGGTGCGGCGGGCCATCGCCTCGTCCCACAAGCTCGCGCGGTCTTCGTCGAAAATCAGCTTGGGGTCGCCGGTCGTCGTGAACCAGTCGTGGTGCGCGATCTCGGCTTCGAGCTGGCCGGGCCCCCAGCCGGCGTAGCCGAAGGCAAACAGGACCTGCTTTGGACCCTTGTGGTGTCCGATGTCGCGTAGGATCTGCTTGTCGGCGGTCATCGCCACTTCCTTGCCGACCACCAGCGTGTCGCGGTCGTGGTAGTCGGGGCTATGGACGACAAAGCCGAGCTCCGGCTGGACCGGGCCGCCGGCATAGACTTCGAGGCTGCCGTCAAGCCCGTCGCCGCGATCGCCGGTGGCCTCGATCAGGCTCTTGACCGTGCGCTGCTCGATCGGGCGATTGAGCACGATGCCAAAGGCGCCGCTATCGTCCTGGCGCAACAACAGGATCACGGCGTGGTAAAAGCGCGGATCGCCGATTTCCGGAGAGGCGATCAACAGCTGGCCGGCGAGCGATGCGGCAATGGCGCGATCCGGCACCGACAGCGCGAACACGATCGCCGCGGCGAGCAGGGAGAGGACAATCCTCGACACGCGCGACCGCGATCGATGACGGGCCATGACGCTCTCACATCCTTGCTCGCAGGGCCGAGATGCGATGCTAACATGGCCCCGATGGGTGCTGCTGGGAAGGGAGGGCCGCCGCCGATGGCGCAACAGGCTTGGATCATCTCGACCTTTGCCGGAACCGGCGAGCGCGGTTTTTCCGGTGATGGCGGGCCGGCGATCGCGGCGCGTCTCAACGGCCCCTTCGATCTCGGTTTCGATGGCGCCGGCAACCTCTATTTTTCCGACACCTTCAACCATCGCATTCGCCGCATCGACGCCAGAAGCGCGGTCATCGCGACCCTCGCCGGCAACGGCATGGCCGGTTATTCCGGCGATGGCGGCCCGGCGACGGAAGCCTCGTTCAACGAGCCCTATGGCGTCGCGGTCGATCGCCACGGCAATGTCTATGTCGCCGATCGCCACAATCATTGCGTGCGCCGGATCGACGCGGTCTCGGGCATCGTAACCACTTTTGCCGGCAACGGTCGGGCGGGCTATGCCGGCGATGGCGGGCCGGCGGTGCGGGCCGGGCTGGTCGAGCCGAACGGGCTGGCGCTCGACCCGGCGCAGCAGCGCCTGTTCATCGCCGATGTCGCCGACCATCGAGTGCGGGTCGTCGATCTCGCCGCCGGGACAATTTCGACCTTTGCCGGCACCGGCGAGGGGGTGCATAGCGGCGACGGCGGACCGGCGGCGACAGCCGGCGTGTTTGGCGCCCGCGCCGTCAAGGTTGCGGCGGACGGCACGGTGTTCATCCTCGAACGGCAGGGCAGCAGCTTGCGTGCGGTCGATCCGGGCTCGGGCGTGATCCGCACCGTGGCCGGCACCGGCGCGCGCGGCTACAGCGGCGATGGCGGACCGGCGCGTGACGCGGTGTTCGACGCGCCCAAGGAATTCACGCTCGCACCGCAGCGCGACATCCTGATTGTCGACACCGAAAACCATGCGATCCGCGCGATCGACGCCGCGACCGGGATCGTTGCGACGATCGCCGGCGGCCGCAAAGGCGCCGACGGCGATGGTGGGCCGGCGGTCGCGGCCGGGCTTGGGCGCCCGCACGGGGTCGCGGTCGGACCCGACGGCGCGATCTATATCGGCGACACCGAGAACCACCGCATCCGCAGGCTGGTGCGCGCCTGAAACAGGCGGCCGGCAGTTTCCCGACAGCTGCCGCCGGCACCAGCGGCGGGCGGCGCCCCGACCCGGTCATCCTGGCCTCAATCGCTGTCGCCTCCGCGCCGCGATCGGCGCCGACCCGGTAGGCGTGGCGGCGCAGCAGACCCCCCGTTAACGGGCGGGATGATGGCGGAATTCGCCGCCCGGCCTGGCTGTGACAGCCGATGATGTCGGGCCGGCGAAGGACTTTGCCGCGCGGTCGCGGCTTTGACGGCGGGCGCCGAATGGGATAGTTCTCTTTCCAATAAAAGCGGTTGGCGTCAGCCGGATACGGCCGCCGCGACAAACGACGGAACAGGAGGAATGGCATGCTCGATCTGCTCGACCGCCAACAGTCTCTGACCATAAACCAATGGAAAATTTTTACGGCTTGCTTGTTTTCGATCGTCATCGATTTCTTCGATTTCGGGTTGATCGGCTTTGTATTGGCTTTTTTTGTTAAGGACTGGCATCTGACATTTGGCCAATCGGGGGCGATCTTGTTTGCCTCGGGGGTGGCGGCGGTACCGGGCGGGATCTTCTTTGGCTGGCTCGGCGACAAGATCGGCCGGCGAACCGTGTTCATGATGATGATCCTGACCCTTTCTTTTGCGACCGGCGTGATGGCGCTGGCGCCCGAGCATGGGTGGATCTTTATCGCCACGATGCGGTTCATTGTCGGTCTGGGGGTCGGCGGACTGGCCGCTGTCGATTTGCCGCTGTTGCAGGAATTCGTGCCGGCCTCCAAGCGCGGCTGGGTCAGCGGCTTGTCGATCGGTCTGTTGCCGCTGGGGCCGTTGCTGGCGGCGTTGTTCAGCGCCTCGCTCGGCCCGATGATCGGCTGGCGCGGCCTGTTCGCGATCGGGCTGGTGCCGGCGGCGTTTGCCTTTGTGATCCGCCTGTGGGTGCCCGAATCGCCGCGCTGGCTCTATGGCCAGGGCCGCTTTGAGGAGGCCCGGCGCTCGCTCGCCTGGGCGCTGATGGTCGACCCCGGCGCGATCCAGCTGCCCGCCTCGCTGCCCGAACGGCGCAAAACCTCATGGACCGAACTGTTCAAATATCCGCGCAGCGTGGCGGCGGGGATCATGGTCGGGCTCAGTTCGACGGGCGCGGTCGGCCTGGCGCTGTGGGGCGCCACTCTGCTCGTTCTGGTGCTGAAGGTGACGCCCGCCCAGGCGGCGTATCTGTCGGTGTGGATCGCGCTGATCGGCATCCCCGGGCGTGCGGTCGGCGCCTGGCTGTCGGACGGGCTCGGACGCCGCCCGGCGGGGCTGCTACTGTCGATCGCATCGGGCGTGGCGATGTCGCTCGCCGGCTATCTGCACGAGTTTTACCTGGGCAGCGTGTCGCTGTTTTTCCTGCTGCTGATGCTGACCAGCTTTTGCACAAACGCCAGCTTCTCGGTGGTCTTCCCGTATATGGCCGAGTTGTGGCCGGCGCAGTTGCGCGCCAGCGGCTTCGGCCTCGTCTACGGTTGCTCGAACCTCGCCAAATTTATCGGCCCGGCCGGCCTGGCCGTCATCGCCGGCGCTTCCAATTACGTCGCGCCCAAGGCGACGCTCGACGCGCTGGTCCCGGGCTTCAACTATTTCGCGGTGTGGTTTCTGCTGGCGATCGTCGCTTTTCTGTTTGTCGGCATCGAGACCCGCGGCCGCACGCTTGACGAACTCGACGCCGCTCTGGCGCGACCGGAGGCGCTCAGGGCCCTGCCGCGGTAACGGCGGAGTGGCGCTGTCGCGGCATCGCATTTTGCCGGTGACAGCGGCGAGTCGCTGGGTTAGGGATGGTTCGATCGGGATCGGACATAACCGGTCTCGTTGATGAACAGGCGCAACACGTTACCTGCGGGCACAAGGCGATCGTCCCGCCGGTCGGGGCCTCGCCGGTGCCGGGGTTAGCTGCACTCCGGGAGGCACCATGACCGCCCAATCGCCGCTCGGGATGTCGGGCCCTTCGGCCGACCGCGTGCTCGGCCGCAAGATGGACAGCATTCCGTTCAGCCCCTATCAGGCTCTGATCATCTTCATTCTCGCCCTCGTCGGGTTTATCGAGGGCTACGATCTGTTCATGACCGGCTCGCTGCTGGTGCTCGCCAAGGCGCCGCTGCATCTGACCGGCACCGACATTCAATGGCTGCTGCTTGGTCCCGCGATCATGGGGACGATCGGCGGCTTTGGCTTTTCGGCGGTCGGCGACCGGCTGAGCCGCAAGGCGATGCTGTTGATCGGCGTGATCGCGACGACTTTTTTCACGCTTCTTATTCCGTTGGTGCAGAACGCCGCGCAGCTGTTGATCCTGCGGTCGCTGACCGGGCTCGGCGCCGGCGGGGTGTGGTCGGCGGTGTTCCCGATTGCGGCCGAATTGATGCCAGCGCAGCATCGCCGCACCTACGGTGCCGTCTACGAGATGGCGCTGGCCTCCTCGTTTACCGTTTTGCCGGCGGTCGGCGGTTTGCTCGCCGGCAATCCCAATGCGTTCCGGCTGATGGCCTTGCCGGGCGGGCTGGCGTTGTTGGTGGTGCCGGCAATCGTCTATTTCCTGTTGCCGGAGAGCCCGCGCTGGCACCTGCGGCGTGGCGAGGCCCGGGTCGCAGTCGACATCGTCAACCAGATCATCCGGCGATCCGGCAATCGTGTGGCGCCGCTGACATTGGCGGAGCTCGGCGACCTTCGCGCCGCCGCCTACGAGAAGCTGCCGCCATACCGGGCCTTGTTCGCCAGCGGCCAGCTGCGCTGGACCGTGGTCGGCGTCATCACCGGCACCTGCGCCGGCTCGGCGGCGTATATGACGGCGGCGCTGTTGCCCAAGGCGTTAACCAACCAGGGCTACGCCGTCGGTGTGAGCCTCGGGATTACCTCGGTCATTTACGCGACGAGCTTTTTCGGCAAGGGCTTTACCGGCTGGCTGATGGAGATCATCGGCCGGCGCTGGACAATCTTTTACGTGATGGGCGGGGCTTTGCCCGGGTTCCTGCTGATGCTGCTGTCCCATCGGGCGGGGCCCTACACCGGCGTGGTGATGATCGCCGGCGGCCTGATCATCGGCTTTACCGTGGTCTCGGCATTTCCCGCCACTCGCGTTTATTTGTCCGAGCAATTCCCGACCGCATTGCGCGGTCGCGGCCACCTCTTTGGCGAGGCTTGCGGCCGGATTTTCGCCGGCGGTCTGATCCCGTTTTTCATGGCGCCGCATACCGGCTCGCCGACGATCTTTTTTGGCACGATGCTGCTCTTTGCCGCGATCGGCGCGGTTGTTCCGATCCTCTGGGGCAAGGAGACGATCGGCCAGATCGAGGTGGTCGCCGCCGAGCCCGCTGCCGAATTCGCCTGACGCGAACCGCCGCCACGCCCGATCGGATGACGGATTGGCGGCAAGGTGCGGAAATCACCGCGACGGGACGGCGGCTTAGGCGAGAAATTCGCGCAGGGCAGCGACCAGGTCCTTCGGGTTGTCGCCTTGCACGGTGTGGCCGGCGCGCGCGATCTTGACCCAGCGGCCGTCGGGCAGCGCGGCCGCCAACCGCGCGGCATCCTCGTCGTGAAACACGTCGCTTTCGGCGCCGCGGACGACGAGGGTGGGGCAGGTGACATTGGCCAGACCGTCGGCCAGCCGTTGCCGTTCTTCGCTGTGGCGGTCGCCGCCCATCTGCTGAAACCGGCGGCGGTCGTATTTCCACACCCACTTGCCATCGTCCTGGCGGCGCAGATTGTGCATCAGGCTGCGGCGCAGGATCACCGGATCGCGGCGCGGATTGAAGGCGAGGGCGCGGGCGATGATCGCTTCGAGGCTTTCGGGCTCGGCGCCGCCATTGACAAAATCGCGGATCCGGCGCGATCCCGGCCGCCGGACATGCGGGCCGGCATCGATCAACACCAAGGCGCGCAATGTCTCGGGATAGGCGATTGCATAGGCCAGGCCGTTGATCGCACCCATCGACATGCCCACCAGCACGAATTGCCCGAGCCCGAGTGCTTGGGCAAAGGCTCTGACGTCTTCGCGCTGGGCGGCGATCGAATAATCGGCGTCGGGCGCCCAATCGCTGTCGCCGTGGCCGCGCTGGTCGAGGGCCAGGCAATGAAAATCGTCGCGCAGCGCCAGACAGCACAAATCCCAGGTATGCGCTGTCAAGGCGCCGCCATGCAGAAACACCAGCGGCGGCCGGCCGGCGCTGCCCCAATCGAGATAACGAAAGCCCAGGCCGTTGATCGTGATCCGGCGTTCATCGGGCAGGACCACGCTCGCGAAGTCAAACCCGGCGCGCACCGAGGTCGATTGCAGGTGCTCCCGATACTCCTCGCGCGACAAGCTCATCGGCTGGGCCCTCCCATGCAAAAAATCGCGACGCGGCAAATGCGCGCGTGGCTTTAGCATGAAGGATGCCCGAGCGACCATTGGGCCCGGCGGCGGCAGTCACCGGTTTGCGCCGGGTAGCCCCGCGCTGCACACATGGCTCGGCGCCTGGAAACCGCGGCGACGGCGTTGTGTCCATGGCCCAACGGCGTAGACTTTTTGCCCAGCCTTTTTCACCAGCTTCCCATGGGCCGCACGCCGGCCCCGTCTGCAGAAGGATAAGACGGATGTCGTATGATCTGCTGATCAAGAACGGGTTGATCGTCGACGGGTCGGGAATGCCGGCATTCCGCGGCGATGTCGGCATCAAGGCCGGCAAGATCGTCGAGATCGGCAAGCTGTCCGGCACCGCGGCCAAGACCATCGATGCCGAAGGCCGCGCCGTGGCGCCCGGTTTCATCGACAACCACTGCCATTACGACGCCCAGGTCACCTGGGACCCGCTGTGCACTTTCTCGCCCGAGCACGGCGCGACGACCGTGATCTTCGGCAATTGCTCGCTGTCATTGGCGCCGGTGCGCAAGGGTACCGAGGAGCGGCTCGCTGAATTCCTGTCCTATGTCGAAGCGATCCCGATGGACGTATTGCGCACGGTCAATTTCGACTGGGAGACCATCCCGCAATACATGGACCGGCTCGACCGGCGGCTCGGCATCAATATCGGCAATCTGATCGGCCACACCGCGGTGCGCCACTATGTGATGGGCGAGGACTGCCAGAAGCCGGGCGCGAGCGATGAGCAGATCAGGCAGATGCAGGCGGTCGTGCGCGACGGTCTGAAGGCGGGCGCGCTCGGCCTGTCGGTGTCGCGCGAGCAGGGCCATTACGACCCGCAGGGCGTCCATATCCCGGCATTGTGGGCCGATGAGAAGGAGATCTTCGCGCTCGGCGACGTGCTGCGCGAGATGGGTACCGGCACGATCCAGGCCGGCGGCGGCCAATATGTCGAGTTGAAGGACGGCATGATCCGCCGTCTTGCCGAGGCGACCGGGCGCACTGTTGTCTATAACAGCCTGTCGCAGACGATGCGCAAGCCCGACGAGTGGAAAGTGCATATGAAGCGGGTCGAGGAGACCGCCGCGCTCGGCATCCGCGCTTATCCGATGTGCAGCCCGAACCGGGTCACCCAGGACTTCACGATGAAGAATTGCCAGGTGTTTCGCGGCCTGCCGACCTGGCATCCGATCCTGTTGATGTCGGACGAGGAGAAATTGCGGCTCTATGCCGACCCCGAGATCCGCGCCAAATTGCACGACGAAGCGGTGGTCAACAAACCCGACACCGCGGTCGGTTTCTCGAAGGTCTGGTGGAACTACATGTGGGTCAACGAGCCGGTGCTCGAAAAGAACAAATGGATGCAGTTCAAGACGATCGGCCAGATCGCTGAAGCCCAGGGCAAGCGGGTGATCGACGCCTTTCTCGATCTCGTTGTCGAAGAAAAGCTCGAAACCCGGTTCCTGCAGGCCGAGAACAATGTCGACGACGAGGCCTTGACCAAGATCCTGACCCACCCCAACGCGGTCATCGGGCTCGGCGACGGCGGTGCGCATGTCCAGTTCCACGGCGGCTACGGCTATTTGACCAAGCTGTTGGGCGAATGGGTGCGCGAGAAGCAGGTCATGAGCCTCGAACAGGCGGTGCGCCGGTTGACCTTTGATTCGGCCTCGGTGTTCGGGATCTACGACCGTGGGTTGCTGCGCCCCGGTCTTGCCGCCGACGTCGTGATCTTTGACCCGGCAACGGTCAAATGCGGCCCCGAAATGGTGGTGCGCGACTTCCCGCTGGGCGCCTGGCGCATCCGCGAGCCGGCCGAAGGCGTCTTTGCCACGATCGTCAACGGCGAAGAGCTGTACCGCGAAGGCAAGCACACCGGTGCGCTCCCGGGCCGCGTGTTGCGCAACACCTATTGGCACGCGCAGCGCGGGGCCAACGCCTGAGCCGCGCGCGCAAAGGCGAGCACCGAGCCGGTCGTCACGGGGCGGCAGCCGCGTCCTCTCGCGGCGCCGCCGCTGCGCAGGTTCGTGCCGGCGGCAGTGCCGGCCGCGGGTCAGCGGCTTGGCCGCGACAGGAAATAGTTGATGGCGAGGGCCGCGGCGAGCAGCACCGCCGCGTCACCGCCGACAGCCGGGACCGACCAGCTGATAACGGCTAAAAAGACGCCGACGCTGCCGAGCACAAGGTCCATCGCCCACAACGCAATTCCCAACAATAAGAGGGCCGGCATCGGCCAAGCTCCGGGTTGGCTCACCGCGGAAATATCCGATGCCGCGCCAAATTTGGCGTAGAATTCGCTAAAATTTGAAGCGAATTCCGGCGCCGACCGCCGCTGGCAGGTCGGCGGAGAGGACGGCTGGCGACGCGACGATCCGGGGCGACGCCGGACCCCCGGCCGCCGCCGAAAAGCCGCGCGAACGGCTTGCACCAATGGGGAAATCGCCGGTGAAGCGGATCCTGGTCCTCGGCTGTTCGGGCGCCGGAAAATCGACCCTGGCCCGCCAGATTGGGGCGCTCACCGGCATTCCCGTCGTCCATCTCGATCAGCATTACTGGCGCCCCGGGTGGCGGGAACCGGAACCGGAAATTTGGGAGCGCCAACTCGCCGCGCTGCTCCGCGAACCGCGATGGGTCATGGACGGCAATTTCGGCCGCACCCTTGCCTTGCGGCTGTTAGCGGCCGACACCGTGATCTTTCTCGACTTTTCGACCTGGCGCTGCCTTGTCCGGGTGCTGCGGCGGGTGGCCTCGACCTATGGCCAGACCCGCAGCGACATGGCGCCCGGGTGCGTGGAGCGGCTCGATTGGGCGTTTTTGGGCTATGTTTGCCGCTATCGCCGCCACACCCGGCCGCGCCATCTCGCCGCCCTTCGGCAATTCACCGGAACCCGCATCATCTTGCGGCGCCCGGCCGAGGTCGCGGCCTTTGTCGCGGCGCTCGCGGCCTCCGGTGGGGACCGCGTTGCGCCGCAATGCCGGGCTTTTAACCCGCCCGCCGGCGCTTGCACCCTGCGCCGCTAGGGGCGCTGCACCAGCTCGATGCGATAGCCGTCCGGATCTTCGATAAAGGCGATGACCGAGCCGCCATGGGCCATCGGCCCGGCCGGGCGCGGGATTTTGACCCCCTCGGCGGCGAGCCGCTCGCACGCCTTGTAAACGTCGGGAACGCCAAGCGCGAGATGGCCAAATGCGCTGCCGAGCGTATAGGGCTCCGCCTGCTCCCAATTGTGCGTCAGTTCGAGCACGGTATTTTCAGCTTCGTCACCATAGCCGACAAAGGCGAGCGTGAATTTGCCGGTCGGATAGTCGCGCTTGCGCAACAATTTCATGCCGAGCAGCCGGGTATAGAAATCCAGAGATTTGTCGAGATCACGGACCCGGATCATCGTGTGCAGATAGCGGTACCTTTCGGTTTCGGGTGCCGGGTGAGCGGTCTCGAGGGTCTGGGTTGCCGTCATTGTGAATTCCTCCATTGCCTAAGGAACGGGGTCGGGCGGCGAGGTCGCCACGCCGACGCGCCGCGAGAACGGCGAGCACCTGGTCGGCGGCGCGCAGGCTCGGCGATTGCCCGCCCGCTCCGAGGCGCTGCAGCGCCTGATCATACCCTGCAAGATGGGCCGCTCGCAGCTGCTGATCATCGATCAGCCGCAACGCTTCCTCGGCGATCCGTGCCGCGGTGCAGTTGTGGCGCAACAACTCCGGCACCAGCGGACGGTCGAGCAGCAGGTTGACCAGGTTAACCTGGCGCACCTTGACGACCCGGTCGAGCAGCGCCTCGGTCAGCGGGCTCAGGCGATAGCAGACCAGCATTGGCAACCGCGCCATCGCCAGTTCGAGAGCGACCGAGCCGGAGGCGGCCAGCGCCACCCGGCTGGCGGCAAACGCGTCATATTTGTGTTCCGGCTCGCCGATCACGATCGGTTCGCCGGGCCAGCCACGCACGCCCGCCGCGACCGCCGCCGCCACCGTCGCGACCGTCGGCACCACGACCCGAAACCGCCCGCGAGCGGCTTCGATCCGGCGCAAGGCCTCGCCGAACAGCGGCAGCAATCGCTGCACCTCGCCGGCGCGGCTGCCCGGCAATACGCTCAGCACCAGGGTTGCCGGGTCGATGCCGTAGCCCCGGCGGAACCGGTCGCCCGAGCCGCGATCGGCGCCGCTGTCGAGAACCGGATGGCCGACATAACTGCAGGCCAGCCCGACCCGCTCGAAATAGGGCAGCTCGAACGGCAGCAGCGCCATCAGATGATCGTACCAGCGGGCCATGCGCCGCGCCCGCCCGGCGCGCCATGCCCAGACCATCGGCGCGACATAATGGATCAGCGGCAGGGTTTCGCCGGCGCGCCGCAGGCGCTGGGCGACGCGCCAGGTAAAGCCCGAGCTGTCGATCGTGACGACCGCGTCGGGGCGCATGGCACGCACCGCCGCCACGGTCTCGCGCACCCGGCGCAAGATGACCGGTGCGCGCGGTACCACTTCGGCGACCCCGCCGATGGCCAGGTCGCGCAGCGGCACAAGGCTCGCCACACCTTCCGCGGCCATGCGTTCGCCGCCGATGCCGGCGACCCGCAAGCGGCCTCCGGTGCGGGCGCGCAGGCCGCGGATCAGCGCCGCACCCAGCGCATCGCCCGACGGCTCTCCGGCGATCACAAAAAGAAAAGGTTGCGAGGCTGCCGGCAACGCCGCCGCGCTCACGGGCGGGAAATGCCGACCACGAAAAGCCCGACGCGGTCGGCGGCGGCGACAACCTCGGCCCGATCGAGCACAATCGTCGCCCCGGCCTCGACGGCGATGCCGCGCAGCCCGGCCTCGGCGGCGACCGCAACCGTTTTCGGTCCGATCGTCGGCCGGTCGGCGCGCCGTTCCTGACCCGGTTTTTCGACCTTGACCAGCACCCCGCCGGCGCCGTCGCGGCGCAAAGCGGCGCAGCGGCGGACCAGTTCATCGGTGCCCTCGATCGCCTCGACCCCCAGCACCAGCCCCTGCTGCACGACCACCGCCTGACCGATGTCGAGCCGGCCGAGCGCCCGCGCGACCCGCGCACCCAGCGCGATGTCGTTGCGCGCGACGGCGTCGGGAACAACCTGCCCGAACGGGCCCTCTTGGGCCAGCGCTACACCCAGCACCTGATCGGCGCCGATCACGCGAAACCCCTCGCGCTCGAATTCGGCGACCACCGCCGACAACAATCGGTCATCGCCAAGCGCCCGATATCCAAGGCGGGCGAACAATTTGGCGGCGCGCCAATCGGGCCGCAGGGTGGCGAGGGACGGCCGCCGAACACCGCCGGCGAGCACCAATTCGCTGACGCCGTTCTCGCGCAGCAAAGTGAGGCCGCGCGCCGCCGCACCGATGCGGCACCAGGCATGCGGCACCCCGGCGACGGTCTCGGGCTCGGCCGCGCCTTCGAGCGCCAGCACAAACACCTCGCGGCCCGATTGCCGGCAGGCTTCGACCAGTCGCCGCGGCAGGGCGCCGCCGCCCGCGACGATGCCAAGACGGGGTGCTGCCGTGGCGTTATCCGCCATTTCCCGCCTGCGGCTGCAACAGCCCGCGGCTGGAATCGGCGCGGATGAATTTGATCACATCCTCGACCGGGCGCACCCCGGCAAAGCGGCGGGCGGTGGCGTCGACGCGATCGCTGAAGGTGCCTTCCGGGTGAAACAGCATCTGATAGGCGGTGCGCAATTTCTGGATCTCGTCACGGCTGAAACCGCGGCGCTGCATGCCGACGATGTTGAGCCCGCCGAGCCCGGTGCGAACCCCGATCACCTGGCCGTAAGGAATGACATCGCGCTCGGCGCCGGACATGCCGCCGATCATCGCGTGCTTGCCGACCCGGACGAATTGATGGATGGCGCTCAGACCGCCGAGAATGGCGTAATCGCCGAGCACGACATGGCCGGCCAGCGTCGCGTTGTTGGCCATGATGACATGATCGCCGATCCGGCAGTCATGGGCGACATGGGCGCCGACCATAAACAGGCAATCGCTGCCGACCCGGGTGACCATGCCGCCGCCATCGGTGCCCGGGTTCATCGTCACATATTCGCGGATCGTGTTGCGGCACCCGATAACCAGCGCCGAATCCTCGCCGCGATATTTGAGGTCCTGCGGCGCGTGGCCGAGCGAGGCAAACGGGAAAATCCGCGTTCCGGCGCCGACCGAGGTCCGCCCGTCGATGACCACATGGCTCATCAACACGACGCCCGGGCCGAGTTCGACCCGCTCGCCAACAATGCAATAGGGCCCGATCACGACATCGTCGGCAAGTTGCGCGCCTGATGCGACGACCGCGGTCGGATGGATCTGTGGCATCCGGCGGTCGCCTAGTTGTCGAGGATCATTGCGGCAAAAACCGCCTCGGCCATCAGCTTGTCGCCGACCTTGGCCTGCCCCTCGAATTTCCACACATTGCCGCGATTGCGCTGCTTGACGACATGCACCGCCAACCGGTCGCCGGGAAACACCGGCCGACGAAACCGGGCGTTGTCGACGCTCATAAAATAGACCAGTTTGCCTTCGGCTTCCGGACCGAGCGTGTGCACGACCAGCACCGCGGCGGTCTGCGCCATCGCCTCGATGATCAACACGCCGGGCATGACCGGCCGCGACGGGAAATGTCCCTGAAAATAGCTCTCGTTGATGGTGAGGTTCTTGATCCCGGTGGCGCGCAGATTGGCGACGACATCGACGACGCGGTCGATCATCAAAAACGGATAGCGATGCGGGATCATCTGCATGACCCGCTGGACGTCGATCTCCAGACCGGCGCCGGCCCCGGCTTCCGCGGAAGGGGTATGCTGGCCGGAGCAAGCCGCCTCGGTCATTCTCTTTCCTTCTTTCTGCCCAGACGCTGAACAATCGCCGTTTGTCTCATGAAGTCCGCGATCGGCACCGCGGGGATGCCGCAGACCGTCGCCCCCGCCGGCACGTCGCGCATCAGCCCGGCCTTGGCCGCGATCCGCGCTCCGGTGCCGATGTTCAAATGGCCGGCCAACCCGCCCTGACCACCGATCATGACAAAATCGCCAAGCCGGGTACTGCCCGAAATTCCGACTTGCCCGGCGAGGATGCAACCCCGTCCGAGCACGACGTTGTGCGCAATCTGCACCAGATTGTCGATCATCGAGCCGGCCCCGATCACCGTATCGTGTCCCGAGCCGCGGTCGATCGTGGTATTGGCGCCGATCTCGACATCATCGCCAATGATGACCCGCCCGAGTTGCGGAACCTTGACCGGGGCGCTCGCATCGGGGGCAAAGCCGAACCCCGCCTGACCGATGCGCGCCCCCGGTTGCAGCACGACGCGGTTGCCGATCAGCGCATGGCTCACCGTGACATTGGCGCCGATCTCGCAATCATCGCCGATTTCCACCGCCGCGCCGATCACGGTGTTGGCGCCAACCCGGCAGCGCCGCCCGAGCCGGGCCCGCGCCGCGATCACGACGTTCGGCCCGATCTCGCAATCTTCGGGCACGGTCGCCGCAGCATCGATCAGCGCCGAGGGCGCGCGCCCGGCGACGACCGCGCCTTGCGGATAAAACGCTTGTGCCGCCCGAGCATAGGCCTTGTAGGGTTCGTCGGCGACCAACAGCGCCATGCCGGCCGGGGCCTCTTTGACGGCGGCGGCGTCGACAAACGCCGCGCCCGCTTGCGAGGTGCGAAACGCCGGCAGGTATTTGCGGTTCTCGAGAAAGCTGACCTCGTCGGGGCCGGCGGTTTCGAGCGGCGCGACATCGTAAAACATGCGTCGGTCATCGGCGCCGGGCGACGGCCGGGCCCCGCTCAGCTGCGCCAGTTGGGCCAGCGTGAACGGTCCGGCGCGGGTGAAAAAGCGGTCGTCGGCCATGCCTCGGGCGCCGCGGCTATTTCCGCTTGGCCTTGGCGGACACGGCTTTTGCCGGCGGCGCGGGCGGCTCGGGCGTCTCGGCCGCCGCGGGCACCGGCTCGGGCGTGGCGAAATTGACGGTCAGGGTCGGCATCTCTTCGTCGAGTTTTTGCATCACCTGGTCCGTGACATCGAAACTCTGGTCGAACAGGACGAGATCGGTGCGCTGCAATACGAGGTTGGCGTGCCGCTGCCGGGCGATATCGGCGATGATCTTGATCATCGTCTGCTGGATCCGGCTCAACGCGTCGTTGTTCGACTTTTCCAGCGCGGCGCGCTTGGCTTGCACATCGCGGTCGAGATCGTTCACCTTTTGCTGGAATTCGCGCGCCTTTTTGTTCAGCGCGTCGGCGGACAGCGAGGCCTGCTGGCGCTGCAAGGCGTCGCGCTCGGCGCGCAAGGCTTCCTCGGCGCGTGAAATTTCTTTTGTGTATTCGTTGCGCTTTTGCTCCATCTGCGCGCGAACCATTTTCGCCGCTTTCGAGTTTTGCAGCAACGACTGGACGTCGACGACGAGAACGCTGATCGGCGCCGGGGTCGGCAGCGGTGCCGGCGGACTGGCCGCCGGCGGTGATGGCGCGGCCGGGTTGGCCGTCGGGGCGGGGGCCGGTGGCGGGTTTTTGACCGCCGGCGCCTGGGCCGCCGCCTCGGCGACGAACCCGAACAGCAACAACAGCGCCGGCAGCATTGCGCGCCGGAAGCAAGGTTTTGTCATCAGAACCGTGTCCCGAAACTGACCCGGAAAAACTGGGTCTGGTCGAAAAACTCTTTGCGGATCGGATAGGCGAAATCGAGGCGGACCGGACCCACCGGCGACTTCCAGGTGAACCCGAACCCGGTGCTCAGCCGGATGGCCGGCGATTGCAACACCTGGGGCGTGACCCCGCCGGTCGTCGCCAGCTGGGCCGGCGTCAAATTGAGGGTCGTCGGTTGGAGGTAATAGAGCGTGCCAAAATCGCTAAAGATGCGGCCCGAAATCCCAAGCTCCTTGGGCAGGCCGAGCGGCACGCCCAAAGCGACCGAGCCGACCCAGTATTTCTGGCCGCCGAGGGCATCGTTGTCGACCGAATCGCGCGGCCCGATGCCCGCGTCTTGAAAACCGCGCAGATTGTCACCGCCGACAAAAAAGCGGTCCTGCAGCAGCACTTGCTGTCCATTCCAGCCAAAGATATCGCCCGCCTCTCCGGTCAGGCTCAGCACCCAATCGGGCGCCACCGGGTAATAATAGCCAAAAGTGACCTTCGAGCGGACATAATCGACGCCAAAGCCGACCCCGGCAAAGTCGTTGCCGAGCGAGACAAAATAACCGCTGGTCGGGTCAAGCCGGTCGTCGCGCCGGTCGTACAGCAAGACCTGGCCGATTGCCGAGGTCAGGTGGGTGCCCTGCTGCAAGGCGATAAACAGCGAGGCGTCGCTCTGGATGTTTTCGATGGTGTCGGAGCGTGCGGTGTATTTCAGCGTTTGCCGCAAATTCTCGGTGATCTGGTAGCCGGCGCGTAACGCGCCGCCATAGGAGAATTGCTGATAGGGCGGGGTGAATCCAGAAAAGAAACTGGAGGTCGGGCTGGTCTTGATTTCAAAAACGTCAAACCCGGCGGCGAGGTTGCGGTCGAGAAAATAGGGCTCGGTGAAACTCAGCTGCACCTGCTGCGAGCGGAACGAAACCACCCCGCCGACCTGAAGGTCCTGACCGCGACCGAGAAAATTGCGCTCGCGAATATTGATGTCGGCGAGCGGGCCATCGCTGGTGGAAAAGCCGGCGCCGAGCGACAATTCGCCGGTCGACTGCTCTTCGACCTCAACGGTCACGACCGTCTTGTCGGGCGCCGAGCCCGGCGCATTGGTGACCTCGACCTTTTTGAAGAAACCGAGATTTTTGATGCGCTGCTGGGAGCGCTGCATCTTCTCGGTGTTGAAGGCGTCGCCCTCGACCAATTGGAATTCGCGACGGATCACCTTGTCGAGGGTGCGCACATTGCCGACGATATCGATGCGTTCGACATAGACCCGCGGTCCTTCCTGGACATTGAAGGTAATGTCGATCGTATGATTTTTGCGATTCCGGGTGATGTCGGGCTTCACTTCGACAAAGGCATAGCCGCGATTGCCGAGAGTATTGGTGATTATCGAGATCGAATCTTCAACGGCCTGTGCGTTGTACCAGTCACCGGAATGGACGGTCAACAAGGGCAGCACTTGCGAGGCGGGAAGATCCTTCAGCGTGATGTGAACGTTGACCTTGCCGAATTTATAGCGCTGACCTTCGTCGATGGTGAAGGTGATGATGAAGCCGCTGCGATCCGGGGTCAGCTCAGCCACCGCCGACACCACATGAAAATCGGCATATCCCTCGGTCAGATAAAAGCGCCGCAGCAGCTCGCGGTCATAGGTCAGCCGGTCGGGATCATAGCTGTCATTGGTCGACAGGAACCGGTACCAGCGGCTCTCCTTGGTCGCGATGACACCGCGCAGCTTGCTTTCGCTGAACGCCTTGTTGCCAACAAAATTGATGCTGCGGATGCCGGTATATTCCCCCTCGTTGATCTCGAAGACGAGATCGACGCGATTTTCCGAAAGCTGGATCACTTTCGGATCGACGGTCGCGCCAAACCGCCCGTGCCGGCGGTAAAGGTCGAGAATGCGGCGCACATCGGCTTGAACCCGCGCGCGGGTATAGACCAGACGCGGCCGCTCCTGGATCTCGGCGGTGAGCTCCTTGTCGTCGAGCTTGTGGTTACCCTCGAAGGCAATGCGGTTGATGATCGGGTTTTCGACGACCTTGACGACAAGAACGTTGCCGACCCGGCTCAAATTGACATCGGCGAACAGCCCGGTGGCAAACAGCGCTTTCAGCGACGCGTCGAGCTTTTCCTCGTCCCACGGCTCACCGGGCTGGATTTGCAGGTAGGAGCGCACCGTGTCGGGCTCGATCCGCTGGGTGCCCTCGACGCGAATGGCGGCGACGACGCCGCCGCCCATCGACGGCACCGCCAGTCCCGGGATGGCTGCGTTGGGAAATCCCGGAGCGCCCGGTCCGGCGCCCGGCGCCCCGGCGCGGGCGGCCGCCGGGTGCGGCGCCGCACGCGGCGGGCGGCGCACCGGCGCCGGCAGACCCGCTGTTGGCGGTGGCGCGACGCCGGGCGGCCCGGGCGGGCCCGCGGTCGCGGGCGCGCTGGGCGGCGGCGCGATCGGCGGCAACCCGCTTTTGAGCTCGGGGGCCGGGGCTTGGCCGGCCACCGGCGGCGCCGCCGGCGGCGGGGCGGGCGGAACCAGCCCGCTTTCGTAATTGGGTGCGGGTGCGGCCGCTGGCGGCGACGCGGCGCCGGCGGCGGGTGTTATTGGCGCCGCGGCCGGCCCGGATTTTTTGGGCGGAGCCAGTCCGCTTTCGAGCTGGGATGGCGGTGAAGATGCGGGCGGCGCCGCTCCGGTACCGGCTCCGGCGGCGGGCGCCTGCCCGGCTCCGCCGGCCGGTGGCGGCATAAAGCCGCTCTCAAAATTGGGCGCCGGGGCGGTCTGCGGCGGCGGCGCCGGGCCGGTCGGCGGCGAAGCGGCACCGCCGGCGGTCTGCGCCGGCAGTCTCTGCGGGGCGGTGGCCGTCGCCACCGCGAGCAGGCAAGACACCGCCCACCGCCCAAACTTCCCCTTAACAAAAGACAAAAAACCCCCCACCCCCGACACGTACCCCAGCTTCCCCCGAAAACTATGCGCGCGTCAGGTCACGAGCCCCTTGACGAACTCGACGATCCGCAGGTGGACAAGATCGTTCCAGGTCGCAAACACCATCAGCGTCAGCACCAAAGCCAGCCCGATGCGAAAGCCGTATTCCTGCGCGCGCTGCCCGAGCGGCCGTCCGCGCAAGGCTTCGGCTGCATAAAACAACAGGTGGCCGCCGTCGAGCACCGGAACCGGGAACAGGTTGATCAATCCCAGATTGACCGACAGAACCGCCATGAACCAGATGACCGCGACGATCCCGCCCTGCGCGACGTCCCCCGACATTTGCGCGATGCGCAGCGGCCCGCCGAGTTCATCGGTTCCGCGGGTTCCGATCGCGATCTGCCACATCGCCTGCAGCGTGGAGGCCGAGAGGCTCCAGGTTTGCTCGCCGGCCTGCACGATCGCGGTCAGCGGATCGCGCCGCACGTAATCGACGCCTTTGTGGGCAATCCCGAGCAGACCGATCTCGTAGCGGTTGCCGAACCGGTCAACCAGTTCCGACCGGGTCGGGGTTGCATGAATGGTCACGTCGCGGCCGTCGCGTTTGACGACGATGGTCATCGGCACGCCGGGATTGAGCCGGACATCCTGTTGGATGTCTTCGAAACTGCGCACCGTCGAGCCGTTGATGCGAAGGATCACATCGCCGGGTTTGATCCCGGCCCGCGCGGCCGCGCTGCCGGCCTGAACCTGGCCGACTTCGGCCGGGGTGAAGGGCTGGCCGAAGGTCATGAACAGCAGCGCCAGGACGACCACGGCGAACGCAAAATTCGCCGCCGGGCCCGCCGCCACGATCGCCGCGCGCTGGCCCAGTCGCTTGTAATGAAACGAGACCTCGCGCTCGGCCGGGGTCAGCTGCCCGAGGCCCGTGCTCCGCGGCGCCGAACTCGGATCGCTGTCGCCGAACATTTTGACGTAACCGCCGAGCGGAATGGCGCTGAATTTCCAGCGCGTGCCGGTGCGGTCGTTCCAGCCGAACAATTCCGGCCCGAACCCGATCGAAAACACCTCGACGCGCACGCCGTTGCGGCGCGCCACAAAGAAATGGCCGAACTCGTGGACGAACACGAGCACGGTTAAAACAAACAGAAACGGGACGATGTAGTCGAGCCCGTGATGCACAAACGCGATCATCGCAAATCCACTGCCAGGCCGGTCGCGCGCGCCGAAGCGTTGCGGCGGGTCAGCCGCGTCGCCGCCTCTCTGGCCGCCCGATCATACTCGTAAACATCGGTCAGCGATTGGAGTCGGTCAGCCGGGGTTGCCGCCAGCGTCGCCTCCACCGTTTCGACGATCTCGAGAAACCCGATCCGCCCTTCGAGAAAGGCGTGCACCGCCGTCTCGTTGGCCGCGTTCAGCACGGTCGGGGCGCCGCCGCCGCGGGCCAGCGCCTCGCGCGCCACCCGCAGCGCCGGAAACCGGGTTTCGTCGGGCGGTTCAAAGGTCAGCTTGCCGATCGCGGCAAGATCAAGCCGCTTGGTCGGGGCCGAGATGCGGTCGGGCCAGGCCAGCGCATAGGCGATCGGGGTGCGCATATCGGGCGAACCGAGCTGGGCCAAGACCGAACCGTCGCGATAGACCACCGCGCCATGCACGATCGATTGCGCATGCACCACGATGTCGACGCGCTCGGCCGGGAGTTGGAACAGATGATGGGCCTCGATCAATTCGAGGCCCTTGTTCATCATCGTCGCGGAATCGACCGAGATCTTGGCGCCCATGCGCCAATTGGGGTGGGCGATCGCCTCGGCCGGGGTCACGCGCCGCATTTCCTCGAGGCTGCGCTGGCGGAACGGACCGCCGCTCGCGGTCAGGATGATGCGGTCGATGGCCTCGGCCCGGTCGCGGTCGAAACACTGCCAGATGGCGTTATGTTCGCTGTCGACCGGCAACAGCGTGGCGCCATGCCGCGCCACCTCGTCCATGACCAGACTGCCGGCGCAGACCAGCACTTCCTTGTTGGCGAAGGCGACGATGACGCCGCGCCGAATCGCGGCCAAAGTCGGCGCGAGGCCGGCCGCCCCGACAATGCCCGCCATGACCCAATCGGCGGGCCGGCTCGCCGCCTCGATCAGCGATTGCGCGCCGCAGGCGGCCTCAATGCCGGTGCCGCCGAGCGCGTCTTTCAAGGCCGGATAATGTTCGGGCTCGCCGATTGCGGCAAAGCGGGCGCCGAGCGCCCGCGCCTGTTCGGCCAAAAGCCCGGGATTGCGGTTGGCGGTCAGCGCCTCGACCCGGAACGCGCCGGGATTGCGCTGCAACAGATCGACGGTGTTGCGACCGATCGACCCGGTTGAACCGAGAATCGTGACGCTTCGCATCCCGTCACCCCCGAACTTGGCGCCGGCGGCTCGGGGCGCCAGTGGGCTGTTTTAATGCCATGCGAGCACGCCGCGGCCGCTTGCCAGGGTCAGCAGCGCCACCGCCGGGACAACCGCGAGCAGACCGTCGAGACGATCGAGAACCCCGCCATGTCCGGGAATGAGGCCGCTCGAATCCTTCACGCCGAACCTGCGCTTCGCCAGCGACTCGGCAAGATCGCCCAATTGCGCGACGATCGCAAGACCGGCGCTGAGCGCGACCAGCAGGAGCGGCGCCGGCACCGCGAGCAGCAGCGCCGCGGCGCCGCCGGCGAGGGCGGCGCTGAGCACGCCGCCGGCGAGCCCCGCCCAGGTTTTGCGCGGGCTCAGCCGCGGCGCCAGCCGTGGACCGCCGATGCTGCGGCCGGCGGCATAGGCGCCGATATCGGTCGCCCAGACCACCGCCAACAGCCATATCAGCAGCGCCCGCCCCCCGGCCTGGCTCTGTGCCAGCCATAAAAAGCAAAGGCAGGGCAGCGTCACCCACAGCGTGCCAAGCGCGGTCCACAGCGCTTGGCCGCCGGGCCGCTGCCGCGCCGCCGCATAAACGAGGCCGGCGCCGGCTGCTGCAACGATGAACGCGGTCGGCATCGCGGCCGCCGCGGCAACGGCAATCGCGGCGAGAACGACGGCAAGGACCAGCGCCTCGACCGCGCCCGGCGCGAAGCGCCGCCGGGACACGCCCCGGCACAGCCGACCCCATTCCCAGGCCATCACCGCGCCGACCAGCGCCGTCAACAGCACCAGCCATGGCCCGCCCAACCAGATCGCGAGCAACGGCAGCGGCGCCAGCACCAGCGCCGAGATCATCCGCTGGCGCAGACCGCCCTGCTCAACGCGAGCCAACGCGCGCCCCGTAGCGGCGCTCGCGCGCGGAATATTCGGCGATTGCCCGTTCGAGATCGCTCTTGCCGAAATCGGGCCACAAGGTCGGGGTGAAGACCAGCTCGGCATAGGCGCACTGCCACAGCAGAAAATTGCTGATGCGCTGTTCGCCGCTGGTCCGGATCAACAGGTCGGGGTCGGGCAGATCGGCGGTAAACAGCTGGCCGGCAAACGCCGCCTCGTCGATGGTCTCGACCGCCAGCGCGCCGGCTGCCGCGCGCGCCGCGAGGGCCCGCGCCGCGGCCACGATTTCGGCGCGGCCGCCATAGGAGAGCGCCATCGTCAGCGTGATCGCGTTGTTGCCGCGGGTCAGCCGTTCGGCGCGTTCAATCAGTTGCACGATATCGGGCGCCAGCCGGTCGCGCTGGCCGATCACCCTGAGGCGAATGCGGTTGCGGTGCAATTCGGCGATTTCGGCGCGCAAATAGTGGCGCAACAGCGCCATCAAATCGTCGACCTCGCCGGCCGAGCGCTTCCAGTTCTCGGAGGAGAAGCCGAACAGGGTCAGATAGGGGATGCCGAGTTCGACCGCGCCCGACAGGGTGCGGCGCACCGCCTCGGCGCCGCGCCGGTGGCCGGCGACGCGCGGCAGACCGCGGGCTTCGGCCCAGCGGCCGTTGCCGTCCATGATGATCGCGACATGGCGGGGCGGCGGCTGTTGGGCCGGATCCTCGGCAATCGTCGAGGGGGTGGTCAAACCTGCATGATCTCCCGGTCTTTTTGCGACAGCGTCTCGTCGATGCGGCGGATCGCGTCGTCGGTCAGGCGTTGCACGTCGTGCTGCAATTTACGGTGCTGGTCTTGCGTGATTTCTCCTTCCTTTTCCTGACGGCGCAGCATCTCGATCCCGTCGCGGCGCACATTGCGCACCGAGACCCGCGCCTGCTCGGCGTATCTGGCCGTGACTTTGGTCAGCTCGCGGCGCCGCTCCTCGGTCAAATCGGGGATCGGCACGCGGATCACCTGGCCCTCGGTTTGCGGGTTGAGGCCGAGACCCGATTCCCGGATCGCCTTGTCGACCGCCTTGACCATCGCCCGGTCCCACACCTGCACGGTGATCATGCGCGGTTCGGGGACGCTGACATTCGCCAGTTGATTGAGGGGCATCGTGCCGCCATAGGCCGGGATCTGGATCGGTTCGAGCAGGCTCGCCGAGGCCCGGCCGGTGCGCAAGCCGCCAAATTCCTTGCGCAGCACCTCGATCGCGCCCTCCATCCGGCGACGGAGATCCTTTAGCAGCGGCTCTTCCGACATGGCACTACTCCCGTCGATGACTAACCTTCCGCGTCGATGATCGTGTAGCGTCCCCCGCCGCATACGAGCCGCGCAAAGCCGCCCGCCTCAAAAATCGAGAAGACCAGAATGGGAATGTTGTTTTCCCGCGCCAGCGAAATCGCCGAGGCGTCCATGACCTGCAGATCACGCGCCAGCACATCCCGGTATTCGAGGCGCTCGAAGCGTTTGGCGCCGGGCACGCGGGCCGGGTCGGCATCGTAAACGCCGTCGACTTTGGTGGCCTTGAGCAGCGCGTCGCAGCCCATCTCCGAGGCACGCAGCGCCGCGGCGGTGTCGGTCGTGAAAAACGGGTTGCCGGTGCCGGCGGCAAAGATCACCACCCGCTTTTTTTCGAGATGACGCAGGGCGCGGCGCCGGATGTAGGGCTCGCAGACCGCCTGCATCGAGATTGCCGATTGCACACGGGTTGCAACCCCGCATCGCTCGAGGGCGTTCTGCATCGCCAGCGAATTAATCACGGTGGCGAGCATGCCCATGTAATCGGCCGAAGCGCGCTCCATGCCGACCGCGGCGCCCGAGACGCCGCGAAAGATGTTGCCGCCGCCAATGACCAGGCAGATCTCGGCGCCGAGGGCATGCACGGCCTGGATTTCGTCGGCGATCCGGCTGACGAATTCGGGATCGAGCCCGCCCTCGCGCGCGCCCATCAGCGCCTCGCCCGAGAGCTTCAGCAGAACCCGGCGATACCTGAGTTCGGCAGCCATAGGCCCACCCGCTCTGTCGCGCCGTTGGTGCGACGCCGCCTCACTCTATATCATATCGGCGGCGCCGTCGCCCCACGCCTCGCGCGGGCCGTGCATCGGGCGCCGCTTCAGTGCCGGATCTGGGCCGCCGCCGCGACTTCGGCGGCAAAATCGCTGCGATTGCGCTCGATCCCTTCGCCCAGCGCAAAGCGCACGAAGCCGGTGATGGCGATCGGAGCCCCGGCGCTCTTGGCGGCATTTTCGACAACCTTGGCGATCCGCGTCTCTTGATCGACGACGAAGATCTGGTCGAGCAGCACAAACTCTTCGTAGAATTTGCGCAGCCGACCCTCAACCATGCGGTCGACAATCGCCCCCGCTTTGCCGCTGGCCAGCGCCTGATCGCGCAACACGCCGCGTTCGCGGTCGAGCACCGCGGCCGGCACCGCGGCGGTGTCGAGATAAAGCGGGCTGGCGGCGGCGACATGCATCGCCAGCTGGCGGCCGAGAGCGGCGAGGGCGGGTTCGGGTGCAGCCGATTCGAGCGCGACAATAACGCCGATCTTGCCCAGCCCCGAGCCGAGCGAATTGTGGACATAGGAATAAACGCCGCCTTGCTTGACCGCGAGCCGCGCGACCCGCCGCAGCACCAGATTTTCGCCGATGGTCGCGATCAAATGGGTCAATTCTTCCTCGACATTGCGGCTGCTGCCGGGGTAGGGCGCGCGGCTCAAACGGTCGAGTTCGCCGTCGCCGTCCACCGCCAATGCCGCCACCTGACGCACAAACCCCTGGAACGCCTCGTTTCGGGCGACAAAATCGGTCTCGGAATTGACCTCGACCACGGCGCCGGCGCGGCCCTGGCAGGCGACCCCCACCAGCCCCTCGGCCGCCACCCGCCCGGCTTTTTTGGCAGCGGCGGCAAGTCCCTTTTTGCGCAGCCAGTCGATTGCCGCCTCGATATCGCCATTGCTGTCGCCGAGCGCGCGTTTGCAATCCATCATGCCGGCGCCGGTCTTTTCGCGCAGCTCCTTGACCAACGCCGCGGTCACCTCGGGCATTTTCGTCGTCCTCTGTTGCTGTCGGCGTCCGGCCGCTTGCCGGCCGGGCCCTCATCTATGTTGCGGCGCGAGCCGCCGCGCCCCATCAGGCGTGGGCGACGGCGTCCACATCCGCGGGCCGCATCGCCTCGGCTGCGGCGCTATCTTCCTCGCCCGGCTCCTCGCCGATTGCCTCGGGCAGATCGGTGACCGGCAGTTCGGCGCGGGCTCCGAGATCGACGCCGGACGCCGCCATTTCGGCCTGCAAGCCGTCGAGCACCGCGCTCGCCACCAAATCGCAATACAGATGGATCGCCCGCATCGCATCGTCGTTGCCGGGGATCGGATAGGCGATACCGTCCGGCGACGAGTTCGAATCGAGGATCGCGACCACCGGGATCCCCAGCGTGTTGGCCTCGGCGACCGCGATCGCCTCTTTGTTGGTGTCGATGACAAACAGGATGTCGGGCAGGCCGCCCATCTCCTTGATGCCGCCGAGCGCCCGCTCCAGCTTGTCGCGATTGCGCGTCAGTTCCAGCAATTCGCGTTTGGTCAACCCGGTCTGCTCGGCATTGATGCGCTCATCCAATTCGCGCAGCCGCCGGATCGATTGCGAAATCGTTTTGAAATTGGTCAGCATGCCGCCGAGCCAGCGGTAATTGACATAATACTGGCCGCAACGCTTGGCCGCCTCGGCGATCGGCTCCTGCGCCTGGCGCTTGGTGCCGACCAATAGCACCCGTCCGCCGGCCGCAGCGGCGTCGCGGATCGCCTCCAGCCCCTGATGCAGCATCGGCACGGTCTGCTCGAGATCGATGATGTGAATGCCGTTGCGCACCCCGAACAGATAGGGCTTCATCTTCGGGTTCCAGCGGCGCGTGTGATGGCCAAAATGAACGCCGGCTTCGAGCAGCTGGCGCATCGTATAGGTGGGCAGCATAGACACTCCTTTTCCGGTTGGTGCCGCCGCAGGAGAAATCGCTGCCTCGGCGGGCGAGGCGTCGACACCGGAGCGGCATTCTGCGCCCAAGGCAAAACGCCGCGGCCCTGCGTGTGGGTTACGAACGGCTGTTATTTACGCAACGCCGCGCGCTTCGGCAAGCCCGCGCCGAGGCTCGCCGGCCGCCTGACCGGCGAGCCGGGACCCGGCCCCCAGCACTAAATCGCACAGCGCTAGATATCGTGCACGTCGACGATGCCGGGCAGCGATTTGACCGCGGCGCGCATGCGCGGATCGACGCGAAAGGCGCCGGGCAGCGCGATTTCGACCTCGCGGTCGTCGAGGTCGAGCACCACCGACACCCGGCCGCGGCCGCCCGTCTCGCGGGCAAACAGGTTCTTCAAATGGCTGAGCGCCCGCTCTTCGCCGAGGAACACTTTGAGCCCCGCCGCGGCATGCGCCACAACCTGGTCGAGCGGCTCGATCTTTTGCGCGGTCAGGCGCAAACTGTCCTCCTCGCTGCGCACATCGACCGTCACCACCAGCGGTTGGCCACCGTCAAACAGCGCGCGCGCCTCGCGCAGCATCTCGGCGAACACGGTGATTTCGTAGACCCCGCTCGGGTCCGACATCTGGACAAACGCAAACCGGTTGCCGCGCGCCGATGTGCGCTCCTTGCGCCCGACGACGATGCCGGCCAGCCGGAAGCGGCTCGCACTGCCGGCCGCGAGCGCCGCCGGCAGATCGGCCCAGCGCAGGATGCCGACGCGTTCGAGGCTCTTGCCATAGGCGTCGAGCGGGTGGCTCGACAGATAAAACCCGATCGCCGCAAATTCCTGCTGCAATTTTTCGACCGCCGGCCAATCCTCGACGATCGGCAGCACCGGCCGCGGCGCAAAGGCCGGGTCAATCGCGCCAAAGAGGCTGGCTTGCCGGGTTTCGCGCTCTTCGGCACTGCGGCTGGCATGACGCAGCAACAGCTCGGCCGCTGCCACGGTTTGAGCGCGGTTGGGGTTGAGCGCGTCGAACGCGCCGGCGCGCGCCAAACTTTCGAATTGCCGGCGGTTGAAGCTTTTCGCATCGAGCCGCCGGGCGAAATCGGCCAGGTCCTTGAAGCGGCCGTTCTGTTCGCGCTCGCGCACCAGCTCGCGCATCGCCTGTTCGCCGACCCCCTTGACCGCGGCGAGCGCGTAGCGGATCGCGGGCTTGCCGCTGCGCGGATCGGTCTCGACCGAGAAGCTCGCGGCCGAGCGGTTGATGTCGGGCGGCAACAGCCGGATGCCGAGCCGATCGAGCTCCTGGCGCAACAGGTTGAGCTTGTCGGTATTGCCGAGGTCGAGGGTCATCAGCGCCGCCATGAACTCGACCGGATAATTCGCTTTGAGATAGGCGGTCTGGTAGGTGATCAGGGCGTAGGCCGCGGCATGCGGCTTGTTGAAACCGTAGCCGGCGAATTTCGCCATCTGGTCGAAGATCAGCTCGGCGCGATGACGGTCGACGCCGCGGGCGACGGCACCGTCGCAAAACAATTGCCGCTGCGCCTCCATCTCGGCCGGGATCTTTTTGCCCATCGCTCGGCGCAGCAAATCGGCGCCGCCGAGACTGTAGCCGGCCAGCACCTGCGCGATCTGCATGACCTGTTCCTGATAGGTCATGACCCCGTAGGTTTCCCGGAGGATCGGTTCGAGCGCCGGGTGCAGGTAGTCGGGCGGTTCCTCGCCGTGCTTGACCGCGATATAGCGCGGGATGTTCTCCATCGGGCCCGGACGGTAGAGGGCGTTGGCGGCGATGATGTCTTCGAAACGGTCGGGGCGCAGCCTGCGCAGCATGTCGCGGGTGCCGGCGCCTTCGACCTGAAACACGCCGACCGTGTCACCGCGACTTAGCAGCTCGAAGGTCGGGCGGTCGTCGAGCGGCAGATCGGCAAGATCGAGTTCGACCCCGCGCATCTTCAGCAATTCGAGACAGCGGGCCAGCGCCGTCAATGTCTTGAGCCCGAGAAAATCGAATTTGACGAGCCCGGCGAGTTCCACCCATTTCATATTGAACTGGGTCACCGGCATATCCGAGCGCGGGTCGCGATAAAGCGGCACCAGTTCGGCCAACGGCCGGTCGCCGATCACCACGCCCGCGGCATGGGTCGAAGCGTGACGGTAGAGGCCTTCGAGCTTTAATGAAATCTCGATCAGCCGGGCGACTGCCGGATCGCCCTCGCGCGCCTGTTGCAGCGCCGGCTCGCCGGCGATCGCCTGCTCGAGGCTGACCGGATGGGCGGGATTGTTCGGCACCAATTTGCACAGCCGGTCGACTTGGCCATAGGGCATCGCCAAGACCCGGCCGACATCGCGCAACACCGCGCGCGCCTGTAATTTGCCGAAGGTGATGATCTGCGCCACCCGGTCGCGCCCGTATTTGTGCTGGACATAGCGGATCACCTCGTCGCGCCGGTCCTGGCAGAAATCGATGTCGAAATCCGGCATCGACACCCGCTCGGGGTTCAGGAAGCGCTCGAACAACAGGCCAAAGCGCAGCGGGTCGAGATCGGTAATGGTCAGCGCCCAGGCCACTACCGAGCCCGCCCCCGAGCCGCGCCCCGGCCCGACCGGGATGCCGGCGCGTTTGGCCCATTGGATAAAATCTGCGACGATCAGGAAATACCCGGCAAAACCCATTTGGATGATCGTGGCCAGCTCGAATTCGAGCCGCTCGCTATAGGGCGCGGCATCGGCCGCAGCGACACCCTGCCGCCTCAGCCGCGCATCAAGGCCGGCGCGCGCGGCGCGGCGCAGCGCCGCCTCTTCGCTCTCGCCGGCGGCGGTCGGAAAGGCGGGCAGGATCGGCTGCCGCGGTTGGGGAATAAAGGCGCAGCGGCGGGCGATGACCAGGGTGTTGTCGCAGGCTTCCGGCACATCGGCAAAGACCGTGCGCATCTCCGCCGCCGGGCGGAAGTAATGGTTGGGGGTCAGCCGCTTGCGGTCGTTGTCGGCAACCGATTTGCCTTGTGCGATGCATAAGAGGGCGTCATGCGCCTCATAGAAGTCAGGGTCCGGGAAAAACGCGTCGTTGGTCGCCACCAGCGGCAGGTCGTAACGATAGGCGAGATCGATCAGCGCCGGCTCGCTGCGCGCCTCGGCATTGTCGCCGTGACGCATCAGCTCGATGTAGAGCCGGTCGGGAAAGGCGCGCATCAAATCGTCGAGCAACGCCTGCGCCAGGTCGTTCTGCCCTTCCGCCAAGAGCCGGCCGAGCGGGCCCGTTGGTCCGCCGGACAGGCAGATCAACCCGTCGCTGGCCGCAGTCAGGTCGGCCAAACCGACTGCCGGCTCGCCGGCGCTGTCGCCGCCGAGATAGGCGTTGCTGACCAGCGCCAGCAGGTTGCGGTACCCGGCCTCGCTTTGCGCGAGCAGCACCAGCCGGTCGGGCTCGGCGAGCGGCCGCGTCAACCCGCCGGCGCCGCGCCGCGTCTCCTCGCGCGGGCGCAACGCAATCTCGCAGCCGATGATCGGCTGGATGCCGGCCGCACAGCAGGCGGTGGCGAATTCGAGCGCGCCAAACAAATTGCCGCTGTCGGTGATCGCCACCGCCGGCATCAGCGCCGCCCGGCAGCGCGCGACCAGCTCCTTGATCGTGATCGCACCCGCCGACAGCGAATAGGCGGTGTGGACCCTCAGATGGATAAAATCGGCCAGTTCCATCGGCCAAAGATCGCATGTCCGGGCGCCGAAATCAGGTCCTTCGCGCGGGTTCAGCAAATCCGCCTTCTGCGCCGGCGGTCAGGGCAGACAAGGGCGAGGGCGATTCGCGTCAGGCCGGTCGGCGGCGGTTGACCCGGATTTGGCGCGGGTCCTACGATCGCGCCCCCAACAATGGAGTTGCGACATGGCCGAAATCCCGCGCCTCAATGGCGTGATTCGCGCATTCGAGGCGGGCCAACCCGCCTTTGTCACCTTTGCCCCGGCCGAGATCAGCACGGCCCAGGCGATCAACGCCGCCCCCTATGACGGTGTCGTGTTCGAGATGGAGCATCGCGCTTACGACATCCGCGCCTTGCGCGACTGCCTGCAATACATGCTCGATCGCCGCCAGATCGTGCAGCGCGGCAGCCTCGCGCCGGCGGTGACGCCGTTTGTGCGCATTCCGCCCAATGGCGGCGAGCTGAGCCAATGGGTCGCCAAGCAGGTGCTCGACCATGGCGTCTACGGCATTGTCTGGCCGCATGTCAGCACCGTCGATGAGGCGCGCAACGCGGTTGCCGCCTGCCGCTATCCGCGCCCGCGCCAGGCCGCCTATTACGAGCCGGCCGGGCAGCGCGGCGATGCGCCGGCGGCGGCCGCCCGTTACTGGGGGTTGACGCAACCGGAGTATTACGGCCGGGCCGATGTGTGGCCGCTCAATCCGCAGGGCGAGATCCTGGTCGCGATCATGTGCGAGGAGGTGCGGGCGATCCGCAATCTGCCCAAGATGCTCGAAGAGGTGCCGGGGGTGGGGGTCGTCATCATCGGCGAGGGCGACCTGTCGCAGGATCTGGGCCTGCCGCGGCAATACGAACATCCGACCGTCGCCGCCGCGATCGACGAGATCCTGGCGATCTGCAAGGCGCACAATGTTCCCTGCGGCCATCCCCACGTCGATGCCCGCAATGTCGAGATGCTGCTCGAAAAGGGTTTTCGCTATCTGATGCCGGCGCCGAGCTATTCGTTTGCCGCCCTCGAAAAAGGCCGCAAAGCCGCCGGCCGCAGCTGAGCGCGCGAAGCGCTCGCCGCAACGCCGCCCGAGAGCCGCCACCTGGTCGGTCCGCGATCGCCGCCGCCTCGGTAAGGCGGGTCCGCCGCCGGTTTGGCGGGCTTGCCGTGGCGCCGCGCCGGGCGGCGGGCGTGGCCCGATCTGAGCGCCGGTATTGTGGCGGCGCGCCCGTCCCGCCGCTAGTTGGTTTTGAACCGCGCCCAATCGATCGGGTCGACGAGACGCAGCCGGGTGCCGGCCTCGGGCATCTCGTATTTGAGGCCGCTGGCGCAATTGAACAGCACTACCCGATCGTCCGCCTTGACCCGGCCATCTTCCAGCGCCTGCTCGTAGGCGGCATAGGTTGCCGCCCCCTCCGGACACAGCAGCAGCCCCTCGGCCTGCGCCACCTTGGTCCAAGCGCGCATGATCGCCGCGTCGTCGACTGCGATCGCAAAGCCGCCGCTTTCGCGCACCGCGCGCAGGATCAGAAAATCGCCGATCCCCTGCGGGACCCGAATGCCGGCGGCAAAGGTATGGGCGTCGGGCCAGCGCGGCGCGTGCTCGGCGCCCGTTTCCCAGGCTTTGACCATCGGCGCGCAGCCGGCCGCCTGCACCACCACCATGCGCGGGCGCTTGCTGCCGATCCAGCCGATCTGTTCGAGCTCGTCGAACGCCTTCCACATGCCGATGATGCCGGTGCCGCCGCCGGTCGGGTAAAAGATCACGTCGGGCACCTGCCAGCCGAACTGCTCGGCCAGTTCGAGGCCCATGGTTTTCTTGCCTTCGATGCGATAGGGCTCGCGCAAGGTGGCGCAATTGAACCAGCCGACCGTCTTTTCGCCCTCGGCAACCAGCCGGCCGCAATCGTCGATCAGCCCGTCGACGAGAAACACTTCGGCGCCTTGCATCGCGATCTCGCGGATATTGACGGCGGGCGTGTCGTCGGGACAGAAGACATAGGCCTTGATGCCGGCACGGGCGCAATAGGCGGCCATCGCCGCACCGGCATTGCCGTTGGTCGGCATGGCCATGGCCCGGACCCCGAACTGTTTGGCCATCGCCACCGCCAGCGCCAGACCGCGGGCCTTGAACGATCCGGTGGGCAGACGGCCTTCGTCTTTGACGAGGAGCTCGCCGCGCCGGGGCGCGAGCCGCGGCAACGGGACAAGCGGGGTCATGATTTCACCGAGCGCCACGATGTCGGCCGCGCGCCGCACCGGCAACAGCTCGCGATAGCGCCACAGGCTGTGCGGCCGCGCCGCGAGCGCCGGCTTGGCGAGGCTGCGGCGCACGCCGTCGAGGTCGTAGCGCACCAAGAGCGGCCGCCCCGATTTCGACAAACTCTGCAGGCGGTCGGCGGGATAGCTCTCGCCGGTCAGGCTGCATTCGAGATGGGTGACAAAACTCGGCTGATCGCCGCCGGTCCATTCGTGGTTCAGCATTGCCAATCGACTTTGATGCGTGTCCCTCACCGACGGGATCAGCCGAAGCCGCCCCCATGGAGCTGGTCGCCGCCAACTTAACGCGAGCGCTTCGCCGGCGCAGCACCCTCTTGTCGCTCGCAGCGCCGGCCAGGGCCGTTAGCTGAAGATCTCGATCGAGCCGTCGAGCGCCATCAGCCCGGTGACCACGGTAAGACCCGGATGATGCTCGCCGACGGCGCGGCGAAACTCGGCGAGGGCGCGTTTGTGGGTTTCCGTCTCGGCCTCCGGGGTGGCGATGCTGGCGGCGCCATAGGCGATCCTGGCCGCCCCGCAATCGCGGTGGTCGATCGCGATAATCCGGTTGATCCGGTGCAATTGAAGGGTGGCCTGAGTGTTGTCCCAAAACGCCGGCCGCCACGCCGCGAATTTCGCGGCGACCACCGCAATCGCCGCGCCGGCAATGCAGAACTGGCTGTATTTCCCGGCCAGCCCCTGGCCTTGCATGTAACGATAGACCGGCGTGACGAACCGAGGATCAATGCAGGAGAGCAGCATCGCATCGTATTCGCCCTCGGCGCTGCGGGCGGCGCCCGGCAATGCGGCGCCGAGACCGGCGGCGGCAAGCGCCGCCAAGAGCCGGCGCCGGTCGAGCCGCCCGGCGCGGATCGCCGCACAACCAGGCGCGACGGACAGGTGGGAAGCTTGCATCGGTGTGCCTCGATTTTGACATCGTCATGCGGCGCGTGGCCGGGACCGGTCGGCCGGTTATCCGGCTGGCGCCGCAACCCGGGATTATATCGGGACAGGGGTGTAAGATGCATGACTTTGGTCGGATTTGGCGTTGTAACACGGCGCGGTCTTCGCCAATTAGGTCAGTCGCTCGGTCACGAATCCCAGGATAGTTTCCATACGCGTATTAATTCTAGTTAACACCGGTAAATGTTGACGAAACGCGCCAATTCGATTAGCTCGATTAAGGGGAGGGAAAGGAGCCGACGTTGATGCATTATTTGCGGCCGGCAGCGGTCGGCTTGGCGGTGACATTGTTAACGCTGGCGCCGGCCATGGCCGGCGGACAGAAATCGGCAAAACACGCCGCCAAAACGGCGGAAACCAGCCCGCTCAACCGGGTTGCGTTTGCTGTCGACGGCGCCGAATCCAGCCATGGCGCCGATGCCGCGATGTGGCGCCCCGATCCCGCCGGCCCCGAGGGGCCGATGCAGGTCAGCGCCGCGGCCGCCAGCGATGTCGGCGGTGGCGACCGCTTTGACCTCGATCAGAACCGGGCGCTCGGCCGCGCCTATCTGGCCGCGCTCTATCGCCGCTACCGCAACTGGCCCGATGCGATCGCCGCTTACAATTGGGGGATCGGCCATCTGAACGCCTGGGTCAAAGCCGGTCGGCCGCCCGACCGGGTCGCCGCGGGCGTTGTCGCCTATTTGCAGCGGGTGATGCGCGACAGCGGCCTGTGCCCGGCGCCGTCGCCCATCGACCGGCGGCGCACCGAACCGGCCGGGCCAGGATGCGAAGACCTCCGCGACTGGCCGGTTGGCCAACTCGCCGCGGGATCGTCGCCGTCGGCATTCGAGACCCAGCTCAATCGGGGGCTGCAACTGGCGATGCAGCACGCCGGATCGTTTCGATGATCGGGGGTGGTCAAAGTAGCGTGCCGTCGGCGAAGCGGAACAGCAGCAGCGCCGCGCGCAAGGCGAGGATCCATAACAGCAGGTCCAGCGCGATGTTGGACAGGATTGCGGTCGACAAGGACAGCTTCTCCTCGTTCGGATGCCCTGGCATAATTTCCCTCCTGCTTTGGCTATCCGCTTGCGCCCGGCGCGCCCGGCCGCCATTGTCACCGGCAGGCAAAAACCGCACCAGGGGCGCAACCCCGTGCGACCGCGCCATTTTTTGTCGGCCGGGAGGAAGATCTGTAAGATTTTGCGACGCCGAGCGAAAAAAAAGCCGTCGGCGATGGCATTTCTGCAACCACACGCTCCGGATAAAAGGCCCTCCCGCCGGGCCCGCTGCGCGGCTTTTTTAGGAACAGGCGATGGGCGAGATCTTGGCGATTGAGATGGCGGCGCTGCTCGCCGCGGTGCTGAGCATCGGTGCGGCCGATTTTGCCTACCATAGCGGCCGCATTGCCAGGCGGTTTCATTCGGTGTGGGTGGCCGCTTCGATCACCGCGATGTGCCTGCCGATCGTGTTCTGGGCGGCCGGCATTTTTGTCGGTCCCGGCGCGCCGGCATGGGGGTTGTCGGGCATGTTCGCCGCGGTGTTGGCGGTTGGGCTTTACCACAACCTGGCGGCGCCGCCGATCGCGGGTCGAGGCGACGCCGGCGCGGCAAACCCGCAGCGGACCCGGGGCGGTGAGAACGCATCACTGTCGGCACCGCCCAAGGTCGATGCGCGATAAGTCTCGGCCAATGCGCGGCGATCGTAACAACGACGCCCCTCCCGAAACGCGTCCACCCTTTTCGCGAGCCTGATGGGACGAGCGGTAAAATAAGGTGCGCGTTGGTAGGATGCTGTGCGTGTTCGGCGCCGCTACCGACGCTGCACATCGGCAAACCGAGCGCTATCTTGTCTGGAGCGCTATTTTGTCCGGCATGACGCAAGCCCGGGCCTGGTGTCGGCTCTACGGGTTAGGCAAAAAGCTCCTTATCGCTCGGCTTCGCATGGGTCGCGGATCGCGACGTGTGACTGCTTGCATATAGGTCTGACACGGTAGGTCTGACACGGTTCGGCGACCGTGAGCGGTTGCTTGGCTTCACGCTTGGCGGCCGGCTTTGCGGCGACCGGCACGGAGAATGGATTAACCAATATTAAGAAAATTGCTCAAAAAGATGGAGAACCGTTAACCATTGATACGGTTCGGTCAAGATTGTCGATCATCCTGTGGCTATTGTCTGGCGCTTGACCCATCCGCCACTATGACGGAAAAAAGACGGAAGCGGCCTTCGCCTTTCCTTCCTTTGCGACGCGGTCGAGGGCGGTCGATCCGGGGGGCGGGTAAGGCGTCAATTCAGGCTTTTGGGGTGGAGTTGCGACGTGGATTATTGCCCGCGACAGAGCACGGTCTCAACCTTCCGGGCCGGCCCGGGCAAGCGCCGCAAATGGGCTCGAGACGAGCCTCGGCGACACGGGCCTGTCGTCGCCATTGCCATGTTTGTCGCGGCGGCATCCATCACACTGCTGCTGGGGTTTGCCGCCGCCGCCACCGCCGCCTCAGCCCGTTACGGTGCGTCCTTGCCCGCCCAGGCCGCGGTCAACCGCGGCGTGGTTGAGCTCGAAACCGGGCGCGCCGACGGCGCCTCGGTCGCCATCGCCGAGGATCTCGCCGATCTGATCGACGACGGCGCGACCCGCCGCGTCCTGCCGATCATCGGTAAGGGCGGTCTCAACAACATCGTCGACCTGCAACTGCTGCGCGGCATCGATCTCGCCATCGTCCCCGACGACGTCTTGAACGACGCAAAACAGCAAAATCGATCGCCGAGCCTCGATTATAACATCACTTATGTCACGAAACTCTATAACGAAGAATTTCATCTGATTGCCCGCAGTGATATCAAGACCATCAATGACCTGGCCAACCAGAAGGTCAATGTCGGGGGGCATGGCGGTGGCACCGAGATCACCACGACGCGACTCTTTCGTCTGCTCAATATTCCGATCGTGATGACCAATGACGAAAGCAGCGTGGCCCTGGAAAAGCTGCGCCAGGGCCAGATCGCGGCGGTGGCCCTGGTGACCGGCAGGCCCGCGCCAATGTTTCGCGACCTGATCGGCGAGAGCAATCTGCATTTTCTGTCGGTGCCGCTGTCGCCGGCCGTGACCGCCGAATATGTGCCGGCCCGGCTGACCGCCGAAGATTACCCGGCGCTGGTCGCCTACAACCACCCGGTGGACACGATCGCCGTCGGCACGGTGCTTGCCGCCGCCAATTTGCAGCCGGACTCCGAGCGCTATCGCAACCTCGTCAATTTTGTCGACGCGTTTTTTACCAACTTCCAGTCTTTGCTTCTTCCCGGACACCACCCCAAATGGCGTGAAGTCAACATTGCCGCCGAATTGCCCGGCTGGCGGCGCTTCCCGCCGGCGGCCGACTGGCTGCAGCGCCACGCCCCGACCGCCGGCGCTCCGAGTGAACAGGCGCTCAAGGCAATTTTCGCCCGCTTTATCGACGAGCGTCAGCAGGCGGCCGGCGGTCAGCCGCTCAGCCAGCAACAAAAGGACGAGTTGTTCAGCCAGTTCGAGCGCTGGCAGAAACAGCAGGCGCGATAGATCGGCCGGGATCGGGATTTTAGTGGTGAGTGCGGTCTCGCGCCCCGCGAAGCGTGCGCCGGCAATCTCGTCTGGCCTTGACCGACGCACATTGCTGGCCGCGGCGGGGATCGCCGCGTTGCCCTGGCGACGGCGGGCCGTGGCCGAGGAGCCTCGCACCCCGGCCTCGGCGCCAAAGCGCGGCGGCATCCTGAACTTTGCCACGGTCGACGCCGAGCCGCCGAACTACGATCTGCACGGCAATGTCTCGTTTGCGGCGTTGCATCCGATTGCACCGCATTATTCGACCCTGTTGCGTTTCGACGCGGCCAATTATCCCGAGATCCAGGGCGATCTCGCCCAGTCCTGGAGCGTGTCGGCCGACCAACTGAGCTACATCTTCAAATTGCATCCGAACGTAGTCTTTCACGACGGCACGAGGCTGACCTCGGCGGATGTCAAAGCGAGCTATGAGCGGATCGTGCGGCCGCCGGCAGGGGTGGTTTCAGCCCGCCGGGTAAATTACGCCGCGATCGCCGCAATCGACACACCCGACCCGCTGACTGTTGTCTTTCACCTCAAATGGCCGGATGCGTCGATGCTGGCGAATTTTGCCTCTGAGTGGAATGCGATCTACAGTGCCGCGCGCCTCAAAGAAGACGCGCATTTTCCGCTCGCTCATGTCATGGGGAGTGGCGCCTTCACCTTTGGCGAATATGTCAAAGGAAGCCATTGGTCCGGACGGCGATTTGACGGTTATTTCAAGCCCGAGAGGCCCTATCTCGACGGCTATCGCACGTTGTTCATCAAAACGCCGGCGGTTGTCGAAGCCTATAAGAGCGGCCAGATCCTTGCCGAGTTCCGGGGTATGGCGCCGCCGCAGCGCGACGCGCTGATTGCCGCCTTCGGCGATCGGGTGACCGTCAGCGAAAGCCCATGGCTGGCCAATCTCTCGATTGTTTTCAACACGCGCCGGCCGCCTTTTGGCGACGCCCGGGTGCGGCGGGCGCTGTCGCTGGCGATCGACCGCTGGGGCGCGGCGGAGCGCCTGCAACACACGACATTTCTCAAATATGTCGGCGGGTTGATGCGGCCCGGATCAAACCTCGCAACCCCCGAAGCGCAACTGGCCGAACTGCCCGGTTTTGGCCATGACATCGGCGTTTCCCGGGCTGCGGCCCGGCAGTTGCTCGGCGCCGCCGGCGCCGGCGATCTGGCCTTGGGCCTGTTGGTGCGCGACATTCCGATGCCGCATTACGCCGGCGCCGAACTCCTGGCCGCCAGCTGGCGGCAAGTCGGGGTCTCGACGACGCCGCAAAAGCTGCCAATCGCCGATTGGCAACAGCGCGTCGATGCCGGCGACTTCGATGTCGCGCTCGACTTCTCCGGCGATTATTTCGACGACCCGACGATCCAGTTGACCAAATACGTTTCGCACGATTTGTCGCCGGTCAATAACTCGGGGGCGACCGACCGTTTTCTCGATGCGCTCTATATCGGCCAGGCGGTCACCACCGATCCGCAGCAGCGGGCCAAGATTGTCCGCGCCTTTGAACAGCACGCGCTGACCGAAGCCGACACTGTCCCGCTGTTGTGGTGGAACCGTATCGTCGTCACGGCGGCGAGTGTCAGGGGGTGGTCGATCACGCCCAGTCATTTCATCGGCCAGGATCTGACCGACATCTGGCTCGACGAATAGAGCCGCGGGCGGATCGACGCGATTGAGGGAGGGCATAATGGCGGGATCGACGGCGGGCAACCGCCCGACGCCGACGCCGGCTGAAACGGTGGGCGGCTCGCCGCTGCGGCGGCTTTACGTGCAGATTCTAATCGCGATTGGCGTCGGCATTGTTCTCGGCCATTTCGACCCCGGTCTCGGGGTCAAGATGAAGCCCTTGAGCGACGCCTTTATCGCGCTGATCCGGTCGGTGGTGCCGCTGATTATCTTCGCCACGGTCGCGGTCGGCATTGCCAAGATGGGCGACATGCGTCGGGTCGGCGTCGTCGGACTGCGCGCGCTGATCTATTTCGAGGTCGTCTCGACCCTGGCCTTGCTCGTCGGGCTTGTCGTCGGCAATCTGCTGCAGCCGGGTGCGGGATTGCACATTGACCCCGCGAGCCTCGACCCCAAGCCGGTGGCAGGCTATGTCGCGGGGGCAAAATCGCTGGGCGTTGTCGATTTCCTGCTGAAAATGGTCCCGCACAACCTGGTCGGCGCGCTCGCCGAAGGCGAGATCCTGCCGGTTCTGGTGATGGGGGTGCTGTTCGGGTTTGCGCTGATCCATATCGGGCAGCGCGCCGCTCGCCTGGTCGAGCTGATCGACGATTTCACCCAGGCGCTATTCGGAATTGTGCGCATTATCATGTATGTGGCGCCGCTGGCGGCGTTTGGCGCGATCGCGTTCACGGTCGGCAAATTCGGCTTTCATGCGCTGACCAGTCTCGGCTGGCTGCTGTTCGCCGTTTATCTGACCTCGATCCTGTTCGCGGTCATCGGGTTTGGCGTAATCGGCCGTCTCTTCGATCTGCGCGTATTGAAAATCCTGCGCTATTTCAAAGACGAATTGCTGATCGCGTTCACCGCGACCTCGGGCGAAGCGATGATCCCGCGGGCGATTGTCAAGCTCGAACGCCTCGGCTGTTCGCAGGAAGTTGTCGGACTGGTCTTGCCGACCGGGTTTTCGTTCAACACCGACGGCACCGCGATCTATATGACGATGGCGGTCTTGTTTATTGCGCAGGCCACCGACATCCATTTGAGCCTGGGTCAACAGCTGACGATGCTGTTGGTGATGCTGTTCACCTCGAAGGGTGCGGCGGGGGTGGCCGGGGCGGGGTTCGTGGCGCTCGCCGCCACCTTGCCGGCGCTGGGCACGCTGCCGGTCGGCGGCCTGGCGCTGTTGCTGGGCGTCGAGCGGTTCATGTCCGAGATCCGCGCCGTGACCAACCTCTTCAGCAACATCTTCGCCACCGTCGTAGTCGCCCGGTGGATGGGTGAACTCGACCCTCGCCGCCTGGCCGCCGCGCTCGACCGCGACAGCGAGATCGACACCGAAGCCGAGGCCGCGGACCAAACGCCGGTTCCAGCCGGCCGCGGCGCCGACTGACGCACCCGATCGGCGATGGCTCAGTCGAGCGCTCGGCGCAGATGGCGGATGGCGACGACGAGCAGCGCGAGATCGGGGTTGGCGGCGGCGCGAAGCTCGCGCGCGAGCGCCTCGAAGGCGGCGAGCCTGGCAGTCGCGGTGGCGGCCCAGGCGGCAACCGGATCGGTCGCGCCGCCATGCTCACCGGCGAGGATGCGCAAGGCCAATTCGGACTGCAAAGAGAGCACATCCTCGATCAATCCCTCGACCGCGGATTTTTGCCATTGCGTGTCGGCCGGCAGGCGGCGCGCCGCGGCGCGCAGATCGTCGAGCGCAAAGCGGACGCCAACCTCGTAGAAGACACGGGCAGCCTGGTCGAGCGCATGTTTGCTGCCTTCGGCCAGTTGCGCGATGTCGAGCGCCGCCGCCAGAAACAGCAGCGATCCGACCCGCTCGGCCACCGCTCCCGGAACACCGGCCGCGCGCAGCCGCGCGCTGCGCTCTTCGGCGATGGTTCGATCGCGCGCCGGCAGAAGTCCGGGCAAGGACGCCGCCAGGCTGCGAACCGCCGGGGCAAGCCGCGCCGTCTCGGCGGCTAGATCCGTTCGCCGGCGCTGCAGGAGCCACGCCGCGGCGCGCTCAGCCACGCTTGCGATCTCGAGCAGCATCTCGGTCTGCACCGCAACCGCGACGCGGTTGTCGAGCGCCTCGATGTCCGCCCAGAGCTGCGGCAGCGCAAAAATCTCGCGAACAATCAGATAGGCGCGCGCGATTTCGTCGGTGGTGCAGCCGGTGCGCTCTCGGAGATCGGCGACAAAGGTGATGCCGCCGCGATTGACGAGCTCGTTGGCCAGGATCGTGGCGACGATTTCGCGGCGGAGCGGGTGGCTCGGGATTTGCGCGCCGAGCCGGTCGCGCAGCGCCGCCGGGAAATAACCGCGAAGCTCCGCGTCCATTTGCGGCGCGTCGGGCAAGTCGGACGCGAGCAGGTCGGCGTCGACGGCCATTTTGGCATAAGCGAGCAACACCGCCAGCTCGGGGCGGGTCAGGCCACGGTGGTGAGCGGCGCGATTGATCAGGGTTTCGTCATCGGGCATGAATTCCAGGCCCCGGTCAAGCCGCCCCGATTTCTCGAGTTCGCGGATCAGCCGCATATGCCGATCAAGCGCGCCAACCCCGCCTGCCTCGGCCAGCGACAAGGCTTGGCCCTGCAGGTAATTGTCGCGCAGCACCAGCGCCGCGACCTCTTCGGTCATGGACTGGAGCAACGCGTCGCGCTCCGCGGCGTCGAGGGCTCCGGTGGCGATGGCCCGGTCAATCAGGATCTTGAGATTGACCTCGTGGTCGGAGGTATCGACACCGGCCGAATTGTCGATCGCGTCGGTGTCGATGCGGCCGCCGCCCAGGGCATAGGCGACGCGCCCGCGCTGGGTGACGGCGAGATTGGCGCCTTCACCGATGACCTTGGCGCGGATCCGGTCGGCATCGACGCGCAGCGCGTCATTGGCGCGGTCGCCGACCATCGCGTGCGTTTCCTCGGGCGCTTTGACAAAAGTGCCGATGCCGCCGAACCACAGCAGATCGACCGGGGCGACGAGCAGGCTGCGGATCAATTCGGCCGGCGTCAGCGTATCGGCGTCGATGGCAAAAACGCGCTTCATTTCCGGACTGATCGGGACCGATTTGGCGCTGCGTTCAAACACACCGCCGCCCGATGAAAGCAGCCCCCGGTCGTAATCGGCCCAACTCGATCGCGGCAGCCGGAACAGCCGCTGGCGCTCGTCAAAGCTCTTGGCCGGATCAGGGGCGGGGTCGACAAAGATATGGCGATGGTCAAACGCGGCGAGCAGGCGCAAGTGACGGGATCTGAGCATGCCGTTGCCGAACACGTCGCCCGACATGTCGCCGACCCCGACAACGGTGATCTCCTCGGTGTCGATATCGCGCCCGAGTTCGCGAAAATGGCGCTTGACCAGTTCCCAGGCGCCGCGCGAGGTGATGCCGATCGCCTTGTGGTCGTACCCGGCCGAGCCGCCCGAGGCGAATGCGTCACCCAGCCAGTATCCGCAGGATTGGGCGATGGCGTTGGCAAAGTCGGAGAAGGTGGCGGTGCCCTTGTCGGCGGCGACGACGAGATAGGGGTCGTCACCATCATGTCGGACAACATTTTCGGGCGGCGCCACGCGATGGCCGCCGAGACCGTCGGGCACCAGGTTGTCGGTCAGGTCAAGCAGCCCGCGGATCAGCATCTTGTAGCATTCGACCGCCTCAGCACCCAATTGGTCGCGGTCTTGCGGCGGTTGCTTGATGATATATCCGCCCTTCGCGCCGACCGGCACGATGACCGCGTTCTTGACCGTCTGCGCCTTCATCAAGCCGAGGATCTCGGTGCGAAAATCCTCTTTGCGGTCCGACCAGCGAATGCCGCCGCGCGCGACTTTGCCGGCGCGCATATGCACGCCCTCCATGCGCGGGCTGTAGACGTAGATTTCGTAAAGCGGGCGGGGGAGGGGAAACAGATCGATCTCGCTGCTGGCCAGCTTGACCGCGAGATAGGGTTTGGGTTCGCCCGACGGCTGCAGCTGGAAATAGCTGGTGCGCACGCTTTTCAGGATCAAAGTCAAAAAGCTGCGCAAGATGCGATCCTCGTCGAGGCTGGCGACAAGGTCGAGCGCATGGTCGATCGCCTGCACTTCGGCCATCATCGCGAGCCCGCGGTCGCGCGGCCAGACCGGGTCGAAGCGGGTCTCGAACAGCCGGACGAGGCCGGCGGCGATCTTGGGGTGAGCGCCGAGCGTGTCCTCCATGTAGCTCTGGCTAAAGGTGCTGCCGGCTTGGCGCAGCAGCTTGGCGTAGAGGCGCAGAGCGCTGATCTGCCGCGCCGACAGGCCGGCGGCGAGCACCAGGCGGTTAAAGCCGTCATTCTCGACGCGTCCGGTCCATACCCCGAGCAGCGCCTCCTCGAAGCGCCGGCGGGTCGGGTCGCTGACTTGGCTCAGCCCGGTAATCTGGAATTCATCAACCCAGACCGGGTCGCCGTCGCTCGTGTCGATGCGGAACGGCTCTTCGGCGACAACCCGCAGCCCTAAATTTTCGAGCATCGGCAGGATGTCGGACAGCACAACCGGATCGCGCGCGCGATACAGCCGCAGGCCAAAGCGGCCGGGCTCGGCCGCCGGATGCAGCGATACTTCGAGCGGCGAGCCGGCCAGGGCCTTTTCCATCCGGGGCAAATCGGCCAGCGCCTGGTCGGTCCCGGTCATCGACTGATAAGCGATCGGAAATGGCTTGAAGCGGCGCAGCCGAGCATGCGCCTCGCTTTCCCCAAAGGCGGCGGCCGCCGCCTCCTCGAGCCGGTCGGACCAGCTGCGGCCGGCCTCGGCGAGTTCACGTTCGAGAGCGGCGACATCGACGGGCGGCACCTGGCCGCGGGTCGTCCGAATGATGAATTGGATCCGGGCGAGCACCGAATCGTCGAGATGGGTGTAATAGGCCGAGAGGCGGCCGGCAAAGGCGCGTTCCAGGATCTCGGCAAAGCGCCGCCGCAGATTGCTGTCGTAGCGCTCGCGGGGCACGTAAACCAGGCAGGAGACAAAACGCTCAAGCGGGTCGCGCCGGACAAACAGCGCAATACGCTGGCGTTCCTGCAGGTTGAGGATGCCGATAACCGTGTTGAAGAGCTCGTCTTCGCGGCCCTGGAACAACTCGTCGCGCGGCAGGGTTTCGAGGATATGCGCCAGCGCCTTGCCGTCGTGGCTGGCCTGCGAGAGCCCCGAGCGGTCGAGGATATAGCGTACCTTGCGCCGCAGCAGCGGGATCGCGCGCGGGCTGCGGCTATAGGCAAGCGATGTGAACAACCCGACAAAGAGGCGGACGCCGATCACCGTTCCATCGGCGTCAAAGCGACGCAGGCCGATCACATCCATATGGGCGTTGCGGTGCACCGTCGAACGTCGGTTCGACTTGGTGACGACCAACAGCTCGGGCCGGCGAACAAAACGCTGGACGTCGGGCGGCAGCGACGACAGATCGCGCAACCCGTCGAAGATCCGATAATTGGGATCGGCCAGGATGCCCAAGGCCGGGCGCGGCGACGCCTGGGCGCCGTCGAACAGATATTCGCGATATCCGAGAAAGGTGAAGTTGTCGTCGTCGAGCCAGCGTAAAAACTCGCGCACTTCGGCCAATTCGTGCGGCGGAACCGGAGGCGGCGGCGGACCGGGCAATTCCTCGATCAACACGCGAAGCGTCGCGCGCATCGCCTGCCAGTCGCCGACCGCGGCCCGCACATCTTCGAGAACGCGCGATAACACCTGGGTCAGCTGCGCCAGACCGGCGGGGTCCGGCTCGCGGGTGATCTCGACCTGCATCCACGATTCACGCAACCCCGGCTCGCCGGCGCTGCGAATGTCATGCAGGCGCCCCTGCGCGTCGCGATCGACGGTCAAGATCGGATGGATCACCAGGCGGCAGACCCGGTCGCCGGCATTGATGGCGCCGGTCACCGAATCGACCAGAAACGGCATATCGTCGTTGACAATTTCGACAACGGTATGCGGCGACGACCAGCCATCCGCCTCGAGTTCGGGATTGTAGACCCTGATCTTGGCGTGGCCCGGCCGCCGCCTTCCGGCGAACCGCCACAGAGCCAACGCCGCCCCGCCCAGATCGCGCGGGCTGCGCTCGGCGACATCGCTGGGCGGCGCGTGCTCGTAGAATTTGGCGATCAGCGTCGCGGCGACCGCGCGCTCGGCCGGATCGAGGCGCTCGGCGCAGATCGCGACCGCCTTGTCAACCAGCCGCGCTTTTTTGCGCGCGCCCGGCGGAAGGGCGGGATCCAACCGTGCTTCGGTCGTCACAGACGGCGCCGACGGATACGGCGGCGGAGCCTCGATCGCATCGCTCATCATTCGTTAAACACCGATTTCCGCGCCCCGTTCGGACGGTCGGTCCGCCGGCGCACGCAGTGTGGAAAGTTTGGCAAAACTCGGCGATGATGGCATAGGCTTATGACGCGGTCGTTTGCGGCTTAATCGCGACCCCCGGCTTCGATGCGTATTGTGGCCCAGTTCCGGCAGGCTGTCATTTACCTGCTGCCGTTGATCGTGCTGGTGGCCGCGGCCGGGGCGCGTGTGGTCGCCCCCGATCTGTTGGACCGTCTGTCGCTGATCGCGTTTGATCTCTATCAGCGCGCTTCGCCGCGGCCGCCCGGAAACGCGCCGATCTCCATCGTCGACATTGACGACGACAGCCTGAAAAAAATCGGTCAATGGCCGTGGCCGCGAACCATCGTGGCCCGCATGATCGATCACTTGGCGGCGGCCGGCGCGGCGGTGATCGCCTTTGACATCGATTTTGCCGAGCCCGACCGGACCTCGCCCAAACAGCTGCTGCCGCTGCTCGCGCAAAACGGGACCGAGATTGCCGACCTCGCTCGCATCTTGTCGAACCTGCCCGATCCGGATCAGGCGCTGGCGACCGCGATGCGCAAGGTGCCGGTGGTCGCTGGATTTATCTTTACCGATCGCGGCGGCACCCGCCCCCCGGCGGCAAAGGCCGGCTTTGCGCTGGATGGCACCGACGTGCTGGGCCATGTCGAAAGCTTTCCGGGCGCAGTGCCGAACCTGCCGACCCTCGAAGCGGCGGCGGCGGGCAACGGCTTTCTCAACCAATATCTCGACGCCGACCACGTCGTCCGCCGGGTGCCGCTGGTGCTGACCCTGTCGTCGCAGCGCTATCCGGGCTCGTCCACCGGCACCCCCTATCCGTCGCTTGCCGCCGAGGCGCTGCGCGTCGCTTTTGGCGCGTCGACCTATATCCTGCGCGCCGCCGGCGCCAACCGTGAGCGCGATTTCGGGCAGGCGACCGGTATGACCGCGGTTCGGATCGGGCCGCTCGTCGTTCCAACCGACGCCGCCGGCCGGGTGTGGCTGCATTATGCGCGAGACGAACCGTCGCGCAGGATCTCGGCGGCAAAAGTGGTCGCCGGAACGTTCGATCCGGCGCTGGTGGCAGGGCATATCGTCCTGGTCGGGACGTCGGCGGCGGGTGTGATCAACGATTTGCAGGCGACCCCGCTCGCGCGCGGTGTGCCCGGGGTGGACATCCACGCGCAGTTGATCGATGAAATCCTGCAGGGCGACTTTCTGACCCGCCCCGATTGGGCGGTCGGCGCCGAAATCCTCTACGCGCTGGTCGTCGGCGCGGTGCTGATTTTTGTTTTGCCGCGGATCGGGGCTTGGCCCTGCGCGGTTGTCGGCGGCGCTTCGGTGGCGGTGGCGATCGGCGGCTCGTGGGCGGCGTTCAAATACGCCCATCTTCTGCTCGACCCGGTCTATCCGTGGGCCGTCATGACGCTCGTCTATCTGGTCGCGAGCCTGATCGGCTATTTGCGCACCGAGGCGCGTCAGCGCGAAATCCGCAGCGCATTTGCCCGCTACATGTCGCCGCATTACGTCGCCGAATTGGCGCGTCACCCGGAAAAGCTGGTGCTCGGCGGCGAAAAACGCATGATGACGATCATGTTTAGCGACATCCGCGGGTTTACCAGCCGTGCTGAAGGGATGGACGCGCAGGCGCTGACCCATTTCATGAACACGTTTCTATCGCCGATGACCGAGATCATCACCGAACAAAAGGGCACGATCGACAAATATATCGGCGATTGCATCATGGCCTTCTGGAACGCCCCGCTCGACGATCCCGATCACGCCCGCAACGCGCTGCGCGCGGCCCAGTTGATGCGGGCCAAGCTCCGCGCCCTCAATCATCTGTGGACCGCGGAAGCCGAAGCGGCCGGTCGCGTGTTCCGGCCGGTTGAGATCGGCATCGGCATCAATACCGGGGAATGCGTGGTCGGCAATTTCGGTTCGCAGCAGCATTTCGACTATTCGCTGCTCGGCGACCCGGTCAATCTTGCCTCGCGGCTGGAAGGCCTCGGCAAGGTCTATGGCATCGACCTCGTGATCGGCGAAGAGACGGCAAAGCAGCTCGACGAACCGGGGCTGATCGAGGTCGACCTGGTCGCGGTCAAGGGCAAGTCGCAGGCCGGGCGCGTCTTCACGCTGCCGCCCGAGCCCGTCGCCGAAGACGGCTTTGTTGACCGGCATAGCGCGTTGCTAGAGGCCTATCGTCACCAGGATTGGAAAGCGGCGCTTGCTCTCCTCGATGATGCGCGGCTTGCTGCAGTGCGTCACCTGGCGCCGGTCTATGCGCTATATCGCCGCCGCATCGCGCATTTCCAAGATCAAGCGCCGCCTGCCGATTGGGATGGCGTGTTCGCGGCCGAGGAAAAGTAACGGCGTGCATTGCAGCGCAGCAGACCAGCCGAGCAGCCGGTACCGGCGGCTGATCGTTTTACGTTAATGTGTCGAAATATCACAACATATGACAGTTCGTAACAAACCGACTTTATTTTGCGCGCTGTTTTGGCGATAATTGCGTGTCCTGCGCAATTGATCAGGCGGGATGACGGACGCATACAGCGCCGTTGTTGCCCCGGGAGCGTAGCAGGTTATGGTCATGGAGTTTCGCGTTTGCCGCCGTGGTCGTGCGGCGCGTTGGGTGGTAACGCTCGGCGAGCGCGTGTACGGCGCTTATCTCGACAAGGAGCAGGCGCTGCTCGATGCCGTCGATGCCGCGCGCGACGCGTTGGCGGCCGGCAATGACGCTCAGGTCTGGCTCAAGGATCGCACCACGATGCGGGTGTTTTGACCGGTCATTGCCTGCGCAAGGCCGGCCGATGGCGCCGGCCTCGACCGATCGCGGTCGTCGGCGCGCGCCAGCCGCCATGGCGCTTCATGGGCGCGAGCCGGGCGCGGGTGGAACCGCTTATCCAAGCGCGTTGAGCATGTCCTGGGTGACGAGCGTGACGCCGTTTTCGGTGCGGTAAAAGCGTTGGCTGTCAAGCACCGGGTCCTCGCCAATCACCAGCCGTTCCGGGATCCGGCAGCCGCGGTCAACAACCACCCGGGTCAGCCGGGCGCGCCGGCCGATCTCGACATCGGGCAGCAGCACCGCCTCGTGGGTTCTGGCAAATGAATTGACCCGGCAATTGGAGAACATCAGCGAGCGGCGCACCGTCCCGCCGGAGACGATGCAGCCGCCCGACACCATCGAATCGACCGCCATGCCGCGCCGGTCTTCATCGTCAAAGACAAATTTCGCCGGCGGCAATTGTTGCTGATAGGTCCAGATCGGCCAGTTCGGATCGTAGATGTCGAGGGACGGGGTGGGCGTAACCAAATCGATGTTTGCCGCCCAATAGGCGTCGATGGTCCCAACGTCGCGCCAATACGCCTCGGCTTCGAAGGTGGTCTTGACGCAGCTTTCTTCGAAGGAGTGGGCGGCCGCCAGACCGCGGCTGACCAGGCTCGGAATGACGTCCTTGCCGAAATCGTGGCTCGAAGCCGGGTCGTGATGGTCGCGCTCGAGCTCGGCATAGAGAAAATCGGCGTTGAAGACATAAACCCCCATGCTGGCGAGCGCCTTGTCGGGCTTGCCGGCGATCGCCGGCGGGGTCGACGGCTTTTCCAGAAAATCGACGATCCGCATCGATTCGTCGACCGCCATGACGCCGAAATCCGAAGCTTGGCCAAGCGGCACTTCGATGCACGCGACCGTGCATTCGGCGCCTTTTTCGACATGATCGGCGAGCATGTAGGAATAATCCATTTTATAGATGTGATCGCCGGCCAGCACGATAAAATATTTCGGCCCCGCGGCCCGAAAGATGTCGAAATTCTGGTAGACCGCATCGGCGGTGCCGCGATACCAGGTGGCCTCGTCGAGCCGCTGTTGCGCGGGTAACAGGTCGAGAAATTCACCCAATTCGGGGCGCAGAAACGACCAGCCCATTTGCAAATGGCGCAACAGGCTGTGCGCCTTGTATTGGGTCAATACCGCGATGCGCCGGACCCCGGAATTCAGGCAATTCGACAACGCAAAATCGATGATCCGAAACTTGCCGCCGAAAAACACCGCCGGCTTGGCGCGACGGTCGGTCAGCTGCCTGAGGCGGCTGCCGCGGCCGCCGGCGAGGATCAGGCCGAGCGCCTGCCGCGCCAGACGCTGTTGAATGCGCACGTCGGACAGCATGTTCTCCCTCCTCAGCCGGGCCGCGGCTCGTCATCGTGAGGCTCGATCGTGAATGACTCGTGACGGCGACGCCAAGCCGCCGAAACCGGAACGGATGCTGCGGTCGCTGCACTCGCCAGCGCCGTCGCATCTATTCCTAACAACGTCTGCGACCGACCCTCGGGTTCCGCAACCGTCCGACGCCGCGCGCGAGCAGCTCAGCGACCGTCCTCGGCCACCGCCTCCTCAAAAGCGGTCAGCGTCTTCTCGATCGTTTCGCGCGGCAGATCGCGGGTAATGAACACCATCCGGGTGCGGTGATCCTCGCTCGGCCAATTTGGCAGCAAGACCGGCGGGTGAAACAGGTGCTGGACCCCATGGACGACGACCGGCTCGTCCGGACGGTCGCTCAGCGCCACAATCGCCTTCAGCCGCAACAGATCGTCGCCGCGCATCGTGGCCAGCGCGTCAAGCCACGTCGCCAGGGCCGCCCATGAAATCGGCCGGTCGCGGACGATGCAAAAAGCGCGGATGCGGTCATCGTGACGGTTGACGTCGAGCCCCTCATGGTCGTGGTCATGCGCGTGCTCGGCAGCAAAGGCTTCGTCACGCAGCCAGCGTTGGACGTCCACACTCTTTGTTTGCGGATTATAAAAGCCGAGATTGAACAATAGCGCCGGGTCGACTGCACCATGCGCGACGCCGATGATCGGAGCGCTCGGATTGAGGGCGGCAAGCCTTGCCCGCAGCGCCTCGGCGGTCGCGGGTGTGGCGAGATCGCTTTTGGTCAGCAACAGCCGGTCGGCGACCGCAGCCTGTTTGACCGCCTCGGGCTGATTGTCGAGCGTCGTCGCGCCATTGACGGCATCCACCACGGCCACGACGCCGTCGAGCGAATAGCGCGCGGCCACCAGCGGATCCGAGATCAGCGTGTGCAGGATCGGGGCCGGATCGGCAAGCCCGGTGGTTTCGATGACCACGCGGACAAAATTGGGCACTTTGCCGTTGGCGCGCCCGACAAACAGGTTCAACAGCGTGTCGGCGATGTCGCTGCGCACGGTGCAGCACAGGCAGCCGCTGGCCATCAGCACGATGTCGTCGGTCGCGCTCTCGACGAGCAGGTGATCGATCCCGATCTCGCCAAATTCATTGACGATCACCGCGGTCTCGGCCATGTCCGGCTGCTTTAAAATGTGGTTGAGCACGGTTGTTTTGCCACTGCCGAGAAACCCGGTCAGCAAGGTGACCGGGATCGGCGGCGAGGATCGGGTCGGGTCCATCTGTCGCGCGCTCCGCTGCTGAGTTAAGCGATTGTCGTCCAAATCGCCGCTGCGGTCGAGTTTGCCGCTGCCCGGTCGGGCTCAGCCGCTGCCGGACCCGGCCAGCCCCTTGGTGGTGACCGTGAAATGGTCGAAATCGGCGGCGATGGCGGTTCGTGCGAACACGGCGCAGGCCTCGGCCAGGATTTCGTCCGGGCGGTAGCGTCCCGAGATATGGGTGAGCATCAGGCTCCCGACCCCGGCCTCGCGGGCGAGCCGCGCCCCGGCGGCGGCGGTCAGGTGGCCGTGCGCGCTCGCCAGCGCCGCATCGCGGTCGAGATAGGTTGCCTCGACGACGAGGGCGTTGGCCGCCGTCACCTGCGGGGCGAGGCCGGAGACGTCCTCGACATCGCCGATCACGACAAGTTTAGCGCCCACGGTCGGTTTGGCTCTGACCATTTCCGGGGTAACCAACTGGCCGTCGGCGAGCGTCACCGGAGCGCCTTGCGCCAATTGGCGTCGCAGCGATCCCTCCGGGACGCCAAGAAGGTTCAGCCGTTCCGGCAATAGCCGATGCCGCTCCCGCTCGATAAAGCGGTAGGCGAGGCTTTGGGTGTTGCGATGACGGACCGCAAACGCCTCCAGTCGCCACGCCGGCCATGACGCCACCAGGCCGGGCTCGATCGCGCGCAGCCGATAGGGAGCGGCCCGTTGACGACCGACGGTCAATGCCAGCAGCTCGCCGGCATAAGCCACCGTTTCGGCGCTGCCCAAAATTTCGAGCCGTTCATCAATCCCAAACAGGGCGCGGGTCGCGATCAGACCGGGCAGGCCGCCGATGTGATCGAGATGGGCGTGGGTCAGCAGCACATGCCGCAAGCCGCGAAAACCAAGACCGGCGCGCAGCATTTGGCGCAACGTCCCCTCGCCGCAATCGAGCAGAAAGCGGTCGGGCCCGCAGCCGATATAGAGCGCCGGCAGACCGCGATCGGCGGAAGGAGCGGCGGCGCCGGTGCCGAGAAAGACAAGATCGAACATGCGCGGCCCCACAATGCCGGTGATAAGATGTCGCCGGCAATCACCATCGCAATCGTGAGACCCGGCCATGCCACGCCTCGCTCCCGAAACCGCGACCATCGAGGAGTTGTCACGGTTGTTGGCCGCCGAAGCCACATCCGCGGCGGCGCTCGTTGCGCATTACCGCGCCCGCATCGAGGCGTATGACTGGGACGGGCCGGCGATCAATGCGGTGCGCGAACTCAACCCCGATGCGCCGACGATTGCCGCCCGCCTCGACACGCAGATTTCGGAGCCGCGCCGCCCGCTCGCCGGCATCCCGGTCCTCGTCAAGGACAACATTGCAACCGCCGACCGCCAGCACACGACCGCGGGTTCGCTGGCCTTGGCCGGGGCGCGGGCGCACCGTGACGCTACGTTGGTGCGATTGCTGCGCGAGGCCGGAGCGGTGATCCTCGGCAAGGCCAATCTGACCGAATTCGCCAATATTCTGGCGATCGATATGCCTTCTGGCTACAGCTCGCTGGGTGGACAGGTCAAAAATCCCTATGCCCCCGAGATCGATCAGCGCGGCCTCCCGATCGTGTCGCCGGGCGGGTCAAGTTCGGGCTCGGCGGCGGCGGTCGCCGCGGGCTTTGCTCCCGTGGCGATCGGTACCGAAACGTCGGGCTCGCTGCTGTCGCCGGCGGCGCAATGCGGTCTGGTTACGGTCAAGCCGACGGTCGGGCTGGTCAGTCGCGCCGGGATCATCCCGATCGCGCACAGCCAGGATACGGCCGGGCCGATGACACGCTCAGTGGCCGATGCGGCGATTATGCTCAATGTGCTGGCGCAGCCCGATCCCCTCGATCCGGCGACCCAGGGCTTGCAAAGACCAGCCGATTACACCGCCTTCCTTGACACCGAGGGGCTGAAGGGGGCGCGCATCGGCGTGCCGAGCGATCCCGCCGACCCGGGCAACGACGTCTATTACGGGCCGTTGCCGCCGAGGGCCGCGGCGGTCATGGCGCGGGCGATCGAGGCGCTCGCCGATCTCGGAGCCACGATTGTGCGCGCCAATATGCCGACGGCGGGCTGGATTGGCGGACCGGGCACCGAGCTGACTGTCCTGAACCGCAACCGCTATAGCCGCAGCTTTTTGCGGCCGGTTCATCGCCCGATCGTGTTTCTGTACGAACTGAAATACGGTCTCGACCGCTACCTGCGCGACTGGGCGAGCGAAACCGAAATCACCAGCCTCGCCGATATTGTTGCGTTCAATGAGGCCCATGCCGAGCAGGCTTTGCGGTTTGGCCAGGACCTGTTTCTGGCGGCGGCGGCGACGCGCGGCGATCTGAGCGAGCCCGAATACACCGCGGCGCGGCAATCGGATCTGCGCTCCTCGCGCAGCCTCGGCCTCGACGCCTATTTCGAGCGGCACCAGCTCGATGCGGTGCTGTTTCCAGGTGCAGCCGGTGCGGCGATCGCGGCCAAGGCGGGATATCCGAGCGTGGCGGTGCCGGCCGGCTTTATCGGCGGTGACGACACCCCGGAATATCCGGTCACTGTGACCTTTACCGGCCGTGCCTGGGGCGAGGCGGTCCTGCTCCGCTTCGCCTTTGCCTTCGAGCAGGCGGTGCGGTTCCGCCATCCGCCTCCGGGCCTGCCGCCGCTTGATCTCGCACATCAGCCTTGCGGCGCGCTTGCCGTCGGCGCGCGTCACGAATAGCCAAGATATCGGGCGAGAATGACGACGCGCTCCCAGGCCGAGGGGCCGGCCGACCAGCCGGGCGGGGGGTCGAGCCCGCGCTCGATCGGGACGGCATGCGGGATGGGGTCGCGCAAAAATGCAGGATCGTTCCCGCCGGCGACGCCGCTTTCGGCCGGCGCCAAGCGGGCAAAGGGCGAATGCTCGGGGTGGCGCATCGCGGCGATCGCCTCGGGATCGGTGCGCAGGCCGAGCCAGCCGGCGACCGCGCCCAGCTGTGCGACGGGGTCGTTCAGCACCGCTTCGGCCGACACCCGGCGATAGCGCGCCGCCGGCAGCGTCGCCGCAAAGCGCAGGATCAGGCGGTGGGTCTCATACCAGGCGGCGACGCCGGCCATCGGCTGATCGCGCTGCCCGCTCCCCGGCGCGATGCGATCGAGATGCTGCGCAATCGAGCGCTGAGTGGCGAGCGGGTGGCGGGTCAGATGGAGGTAGCGCGCTTGTGGATAGAAGGCTGCCGCCCGTTCCAGCGCCGCTCCGGTCTCGACCGTCTCAGGCGACTTCTCGACCGCGATGCGCGGCGCCAACCGAGCCAACAGACAATCGAGCACATCGGCGCCCGACCACGACGCTCTGGCGCGCAACCAGCTGCGCGCTGCGGTCAAAGCCGCCGGCGTCTGGCCGTCGAACAGAAATTCGGCGAGCGCCCGCACCAGACCCGGCGCGCGGTGGGTGAGCCCGCGCTCGATCCAAAAGCGGGGCAGCGACGCCTCCAGCTCCGCCATGGTCGGATAGGCAAAAAGCTTCAGTTCGGGCAGCCCGACAAGTTGCGGGTGTTGCCCCAGCATCATGCTGATCACCGATGTGTAAGAGCGGGCAGGCGCCAGCACAAAGACCGGGGCAAACCGGTCGGGGTCACGCACCGGCGCGGCAGGGCCGATCGCCATTTCAGTAATCGACCGGCCGCAGCCGCTCAGCCGGCATCGCGGCTCGTCCTAGTGGAGCTGCGGGGCCATCACCGGGCCGTGGGCGGCGTCGAACCGGCTCGCGTCGCGCAACAGATAGATGTTGTGGGCGATAAACGCATTGCGCAGCGCGACCAATCGCGCCGCGCTGGTCTCGCAATAACGGCGCACGGCGTCGGGGTCGAACGGCGCTCGGTCGCCCGCTTCAAAGGCGAGGGAGGTGTCTTCGACAAGACGGAACAAGCGCTCGTTGCTGTCGCGGGTCAGCGTTCGCAGCGCCGCGCTGTAATCGGTTATCCCGTCAACGCCCGGCACCAACCGGCGCACCGTCGCGAGTTCATCCCAGGCGTAATTGAGTTGATAAGAGAGCCCCTCGCCATGGATCCATGGACGCACGGTGCGGGTCAAGAGTGGGTAATATTCGTCAAGACGCGGGTCCAAAAACACATAATCGGGCCGGGTCAGGTCACCGCGCAGCCGTCCCTCCTGCTGCAGCCGGTCGCGGATCGGGGTGCCGCCATAGGGCAGCATGCGGCTGAAGGTTGCCGCCGCCGTCCCGTCGCCGACAATGCGGCGCAAAAACCCGATATTCTCCCGCACCGAATCGAACGAGCTCGACGGGTCGAACAGCATAAAGCCATAGCCGAACATGATGCCGAGGTCTTTCAAAGTCTGAACGCCGGCAGCGTTCTGTTCGACCGTCATTTGCTTGTAGAGAATCTCCAGGCCGCTATCGACGCCGGATTCGATGCCCATGTAGACGAGGAACAGACCGGCATCGCGCAGCATCGCGAACAACTCGGGTTCGACATATTCGGCCCGACAGCTGATCTTCCAGATTGTGCGCTCGGCGAGGCCGCTTTCATGCAGGCGGCTGGCGAGCTCGGCCGCCCAGCGCCGTCCGACCCCGCGCCATAGCGGGAAATCATCGTCCTGAAACAGAAAGACGCGCACCCCGCGATAGCGCTCGAGATCGAGCATTTCTTCGACGACTTTTGCAGGCTTGCGGACGCGTACGACCTTGCCCGGGGCGGTGCGGTAGAATGTGTGGATTGAGCAGAACGAACAGCGGCGCGCGCAGCCCCGGCTGGCGAGGAGCGGCAGCGTGTAAAATCCGCCGACCCGGTCGGCCTCATAGGGTCGGTCGGGGAAGGGCAGGGTGTCGAGATCGGCGATCAGGGCGCGGGCCGGGGTGCAGATCACCTCGCCGTCCCGCAGATAGGCGACACCGGCGACATCGCGCCAATCGCGGTTGGCGGCGAGGCGGTCGACCAATTCGAGCAGGGTTTCCTCGCCCTCATAGCGCACGACGCTGTCGAGCTCAGGGAAATGGGCCAGAACCTCGTCATGGCAGAGGCTCGGGAAATGTCCGCCGATCGTGAAATGGCTGCGGATCCCGGACTCGCGCAAATGGCTCGCGACGCGTCGGAATTGCGGCAGAAACGCCTGAAAGATCAGCGAGAACCCGACGATCAACGGCGGCCGGTCGACAAGCCGCGCGGCGATCGCGCCCGGATCGTCGCGGACATCGATGATCTCCGTACTATGGCCATGCCGGTGCAAAACCGCCGCCAGATAACCCATGCCCAGATTGCCCTGATCCTGATAGCCGATCAGGGCGACATCGGGCCGGTTTGCAACCATCTGCCCGCTCACAAACAGCCGGGGTCGGAACCGGCGCTAGTCGCCGGCCGAGGCTCCGGCAACGATCTGGGCGGCTCGGGCGAAGCCCTCGGAGAGCACGCGGTAGAGTGCCGCGGCAGTTTCGAGGCGGACCACGGTCACTTGGCTTTGCACCTGGTCGGGCAGTTTGAAAACCATGTCGATCGGATCGGTGATCGGGCCGCGTCCACCCCACCGCCACAGGGGTGCCACCTCTCGGATCAGCTCTTCGGGTGTCGGCATGAACATCCTCCTCCGAACAGGGCCACTGGACCGGGAGGCCCGGGTAACGCGGCATCGATTAGCTTAAATTTCGATGACTGCGTTCTACCGTCGGTAGTCGAGCGCCGCGGCGCTGTCAAGTCTGCGATTGTCCAGCCTTAATTTTGCTTCACCCCGCATCGCACGCAGCGGCAGCGTACCCGTTCGCACCGGCGGCGCCGCTGAATTGGCGAAGCCGGGTTCCCCGACCGGTGGCCCTTTTCGTTGGCCCCCGAGTTTATTAGAATAGTTCTAATTGAAATTGACGCCCGTGGGAGGAACGTCCGATGGCTAGCCCGCTTTCTTCGTCGCTCGACCAGGCGCTCGACCTGATCGCCCCCTACGGCCCCACGCTGAAGAACGGCAACAGCAATCATGCGCCGATGGTTGTCGAGGCGTTGTGCGCGCTGGGTCATCCCGAAGCGGTGATGCCGTGGCTCGCGCGTTATCGCGAGCGGATGGAATTGCGCCCGCCGCCGAGCGCGCCGATCGGGCGCCAAGAATGGCCTGCGATGCTCGGCCGACGTGAACGGTTCAGCGACTGGGCGCTGTTTTTTCAACGCGAGCTCGACGAGGAGCCGTGGCCGGTGGTGCTCGATCGCTGGGTTGAGCGGCTGGCCTCCGGTTTCTGTGCGGCGGCGACCCATGGCGTCATTCGTGTTGGCCACGCGGTGCGAGCCCTGGGCGCAGCGGAGACAGCGAGCCGGCGACGCGAACTTGCCGACGCCCTGGCGAGCTGGGCGTCGACCTGGCAGCGCTTGCCCGCAACCGAAAGAAGCCACCCCGGCACGGCGGCGCCGCGCGAAGCCATCCGGCGGGTTCCGGTCGTGCCGCCGGAACGCCGCCGCACCGGCAACATCGTCGCCTCGCTCGCGGTCCTCGACGAGCTGGCCGAATTTGCTCCGGTTGTCGATTGGGTCGGTGCGGACGGTCCGGTTGCGACGCTGATCGCCGATTTGACCGAGCTGTTCGCCCGTGTCTGCCTGGCGAATGTGCACAACATCCCGACCGCGATCGCTTTTATCCATGCGGTCACGAGCCCGGCGGCGCTCGGCAACATCCTGCCCCAGCTGCGTGAAGAGACAGCACGCCGCGCTTACCGCTATGCGTGGCAGTCCTGCTGTGCGCTCTACGCCTGTTACGGCGGGGCGGTGCCGTTTGTCGATCCGGTCGAACCCATCGGCCGGACCGCGCAGGATCTTGCCCGGCGCGCCATCGCCCACGGCGACGAACACGTAATCAAATTCACCGAAGCTTGCCTCACCCGCCACGCAATTGCGCCCTCGCTTGCCTATTTGGCCGCCGCCGACCGCATCGTTGCGCTGATCCCGTCGCGCCGCCCGACCTGAGCCGGCCGATGTGAGCCGGCCGACCTGAGCGGCGGACCGCAGGCAGTTCAGCCGCTGGCCGGGGTCGTGACATGTTCGGGGCGAAAGCCGAGGCCGATCAGGCGTGCCGTCAGGCGCTTGAAGGAGGGCCAGCGGGCGGCCATGCGCAGCGCCCGCGGCGCTCGCTCGATCGGTGCGGGGTTGGCAAGCACCCGCCCGATAATCCGGTTTTGTGCCAATACCTGGAGGCGCTGTGTGGCGCGGGTCGGAAATTCGCGGCGGCGCTGGATTGCGGCGAGATCGGCGTCGCCGACGCCGCCGGCCCGAAAGCGCGGGGCGAGAATGTTGGCCGCCGCCACGGCGTCCTGGATCGCCAGGTTGATGCCCACGCCGCCGATCGGTGACATCGCATGGGCGGCGTCGCCGATGCACAACAGCCCGGGGCGGTGCCAGCGACGCAGCCGGTCGACCGTGACACTCAGCAGCTTGACATGGTCCCAATCCGCGATTTCGCCGACGCGATCGGCAAGGCTCGGCGCGAGGGTGGCGATTTCGTTTTGCAATGCACCAAGCCCGCGCGCCTTGATCGCCTCAAACCCACCCTTGGCGATCACGAACGCGCATTGCCAATAATCCTCGCGGTTGATCAGCACCAAAATCCGCCCGGCATCGACCCGGCCCAGCGTCTGCCCGCCATCCTCGGGGCGCCGCGACAACCGCATCCACAGTACATCCATCGGCGCGCCCAGATTGTCGACGGCGAGCCCGGCCGCCGCGCGCACCGTTGAATGGCGGCCGTCGGCCCCGACCACCAATTCGCTGTCCACGGTCAGCGGACCTTCCGGGGTCTGCACGCGGGCGCCGACGATGCCGCCGTCTCGTTCGATCAGGTCGGTGACTTCGGCGCGCATCATCAGCTGAAATGCCGAATGGCGACGGCCCTGTTCGGCCAGAAAGTCGAGAAAATCCCATTGCGGCATCAGCGCAATGAACCGGCAATGGGTGGGCAAGCCGGAGAAATCCGCAAGCTCGACAAAATCGCCGCCGATCTGCCCGCCAAGCGTGCGCGCCTCCTGATGCGGGCGGCGCAAAAACGGGTCGATCAGCCCCAGTTCGCAAATAATTTCGAGGGTCGAAGGGTGGATCGTGTCGCCGCGAAAATCGCGCAGAAAATCGCCGTGCTTTTCGAGGACGAGCACCGGGACGCCGGCGCGCGCCAACAGCAGCCCCAACATCATGCCGGCCGGCCCGCCGCCGGCGACGCAGCACCGCACGCTTGTCTGGCGTTCCGCCATCGCTTCTGCTCCACCTGGCTGCGCGGCCGGGCCGCATTGACTGGTTAGCCGGTCGTAGACGTCCACGGTTCGATCAACGGGCGCACCAACCGGGTCCGGGCCAGCCGCCGAGCCTCACGGGTCGCCACATAATCGCGATAAGCGGCGCGATCGGCGGGGTCGATGGTCGCCTGGGTTGCTGCGGCGCAGACCGTCGGACACCGGGTGACGCCCTTGGTTCGCAAATACTCGGCGATCGCGGCTTCATATTCCATCTGCGACATGGTCGAAACCTGGGGTGATTGGGGGGCCCGACCGTCATAGGACAAATTGGTTAACAACAGGTTTAGAAGAAGATGACAAAAAAACGATCGATTCCGCACGCAACCGGGACCGGGATATGGCTTTTTTGACGAAATCTGCCGATATAGAAGGCCGCAGAGTGCGAGCATCGGGGCACCAGCCTTGGTTCAGCCGGAATTCACGATACGGTTTTGGGGGGTGCGCGGCAGCATCGCCTGTCCCGGGCCGGACACCGTGCGCTATGGCGGCAACACCTCCTGTGTCGAGATGCGATGTGGCGAACGCCTGCTGGTCTTTGACGGCGGCACCGGTCTGCGCCTGCTTGGCAACGAGCTGATGCGTGGCGGCACCCCGGCCGAACTCGACCTGTTCTACAGCCATACCCATTTCGACCATATTTGCGGCCTGCCGTTTTTCGCACCCTGCTACGATGCGCGCAGCCAGATCCGGATTTGGGCCGGTCACCTCAACGGACGCGGGATCGAAAGCGTCCTCAACAACATGATGATCGAGCCGCTGTTTCCGATCCCGATGGGGATCTTTACCGCGCGCCTCGATTTCGTCGATTTTGCCGCCGGCAACAAATTGACCCCGCATCGCGGCATTCGCCTGTGCACCGGACCGCTCAATCACCCCAACGGCGCCACCGGCTATCGCGTCGAGTTCGCCGGCAAGGTCGTCGCCTATATCACCGATACCGAGCATCGGCCCGGCGTGCTTGATCGCCATGTGCTGGAATTGATCGATCACGCCGATTTCATGATTTACGATGCGACCTATACCGACGTGGAATACCCTCAGCATCGCGATTGGGGTCACTCCACGTGGCAGGAGGGGGTGCGCTTGGCCGATGCGGCGGGCGTGCGCACCTTGGTGATCTTTCACCACGATCCCGGCCACGACGATGCTTTTATGGACCGGGTTGCCGCCGAGGCCGCAGCGGCGCGGCCGGGAACGATTGTCGCCCGCGAGGGGCTGGTTTTGCGTCCATAATTGCCGCGCTCGCACCCATCGGGCGCAGCCGCGAACAATGCCGAGGGCCCGCGGTTCGCCTGGGACAGAAGAGTTGGCGGGGCCGGCGACCCACGAACCGGGTAGGTGATGGTGCGCGTCTTTGTCACCGGTTTTGCCCTTGTTCTCGCGTTTAGCGCCTTCTGGGGCAATGCGCTCGACGCCGGCTATCTGCTCAACCCGTTCGGCATTTTGTTCCTGCTGTTGGCGATCCTGTTCTGGTTCAAGTGGAGCGCGGTATGCGAGGCCTTTGCCTCGGCCCGCGACGAGTCGGATATTCCGATCATCCGGATGGGGCCGAAAATTATCGGCGGGCTAAGCCGCAGCGCCCGGCAGCATCGGCGACGCGACCGGGACCCCTCGTCGCGCTGAGGCAAGACCCGGCGTGGTCGTCAGGCGCCAGGGCCGCGGCCGTTAATGGTAGGGGTCGGCGGCGTCGCGCAGGCCGTCACCAAAAAAATTGAAGGCGAGAACCGCCAGGACCACCGGTACCACCGGTGCCAACAACCAAGGATAGAGCGCCACGACATTGATGTTTTGCGCGTCGCTCAACAACACGCCCCAGCTGGTCATCGGCGGTCGCACGCCCAGCCCGAGAAACGAGAGTGCGGTTTCGCCGAGGATCATGCCGGGGATCATCAAGGTCGCCGACGCGATCAGGTGGCTGGAAAAACTCGGCAGCAGATGGCGAGCGATGATCCGCGCCGGCCGCGCGCCCATCAGCACCGCGGCGGTGCAGAAATCCTCCTCGCGCAACGCCAACAGCTTCGAGCGCACGGCGCGGGCGAGATGGGTCCAATCGATCATGCCGAGGATCAGCGTGATCCCGAAATAAACCACCAGCGGGCTCCAGCTGACCGGCAGGATCGCCGACAACGCCATCCATAACGGCAGGTGCGGGAAGGACTGGATCACTTCCATCGCGCGCTGGATCAGAATATCGGTCCAGCCTCCGTAATAGCCGGCAACCCCGCCGATCAGGATGCCGAGGGTCAGGCTGACCGCTACCCCGACGAGGCCGACGGTCAGCGAGATCCGGGCACCGTAAATCATCCGTGACATCAGATCACGTCCGAGACGGTCGGTGCCCAAGAGGAACAGTTGTCCTCCCGGGGCCGGGCAGACAAGATGAAGATCGCCGCGAAACAATCCCCAGAATTTGTATTCCTCGCCCCGGCAGAAGAAGCCAATAGGCTGGCGCTTGCTCGGGTCGGGCGTATAGATCCGCTCGAGCCGCTTCATGTCGAGATGATAGTCGAAGCCGAGAACATAGGGCCATACGAGCCGGCCGTTGTCGAAGATATGGATCGGCTGCGGCGGCGCGTAGATGAAATCGGTGTTGCGCGTATCGACGCCATAAGGGGCCAGAAACTCGCAAACCGTGATCCCGGCATACATCGCCAGCAGAATGACACCGGCCGCCACCGCAACGCGGTGTCGGGCCAGCTTCCACCACATCATCCGCCACTGCGAGGCGACGTAGAACCGCTCCTGCGCGGCGGTCATGCGGTCGACGGCATAGGGATCGTAGGGGGCCAGCGAGACAAAATGCGACAGCGGCTCGGCGGCGGCCGCCGTGGCGCCGCGGGCGTCGTCGGAGGGAAAGGTCAGATCGCTCATACCCGCCGTCCGGCCTGCAGGCGGATGCGCGGGTCGAGCAAGGCCAGCGCCAAATCCGACACAAACACCCCGATCACCGTCAAAAACGCCATAAACATCAGAAACGAGCCGGCCAAATACATATCCTGGCTGCGCAACGCGCTGAGCAGCATCGGGCCGGTTGTCGGCAGCGACATGACCACCGATACGATTGCCGCCCCCGAAATGACTTGCGGCAGCAGCGACCCGATATCGGCGATGAACGGGTTGAGCGCCATCCGCAGCGGATATTTGAACAGCGCGCGGAGCGGCGGAAGGCCTTTGGCGCGGGCGGTTACGACATATTGCTTTTGCAACTCGTCGAGCAGATTGGCGCGCAGCCGGCGGATCATCGCGGCGGTGCCCGACAGGCCGATGACGATCACCGGAATCCAAATATGCGCCATCAGCGACAACACCTTACCCCAACTCCATGGCTGGTTCAGGTAATGAGGGTCCATCAACCCGCCGATCGATATCCCGAAATAGACATTGGAAAAATAAAGCAACACGAGCGCCAATAGAAAACTCGGCGTTGCCAAACCGAGGAACCCGATAAACGTCAGCAGATGATCGCTGATACTATACTGATGCGTCGCCGAATAAATCCCGATTGGGAATGCCACCAGGTATGTGAAGATAATCGTGGTAATCGATACGATCGCCGTCAGCAACAATCGGTCTCCGACCACTTGCGACACCGGCAAGTCATACGAAAAAGAATAACCCAAATCGCCGTGCAGCAGCCCACCAACCCAAAATAAATACTGCTCCCACAAAGGGCGGTCAAATCCATATTCCTTTTCGAGAAATTCAATCTTGGCAAGATCGGCTTTTTCACCGGATCCCTGCAATTCGGCGACATAGGTGGTAAAATAATTGCCGGGCGGCAGATTGATGATGGTGAAAATGACGATGCTGATCGCGACCAGCGTCGGGATCATGATCAACAGGCGGTGGACGATATAGTTCAACATCGACGATTTCCCTCAGCGCAGCGGAGCGCCGGTCGCTCCACGCGCAGCGGCCGACGGCGCCTCGCATTTGGGCGGACGGCGCCGTCGCCGATCATCTGACCGCGGCCGGAGCGGTGGCGGCGGCGGCCTTGGCCGGCGCCGTTTCCCACCAAAAATGATCGGGCTTGTACATCCCGAAAAAGGCGCCCGGGTCCCAATTGTAGATGCCGTCTTTCGGTACATTGCGCAACATGTCGGCCACGACGACCGGCTGCAGCACGCCGCCGACGGTGCCGATCGTGAATACCGCGTCGGCCCAGATTTTGAGCATCTGAAGCCAGACGGCGCGCTGGTCATCCTCCTCGGCGGTCGCCAGCCATTGCCGAAAGAGGTCGCGCAATTGGATCGCCGAGGGCAGATCCGGCGGCTCGCCGGCCCGGCCCTTGGTTTCGTAATATTGCCCCCATTTTGGCCATTCCAACTCCTCTTCCGTCGTCGGGGCAAATTCCCAGGGCGACGACGTCGCATGGGCAAGCCCGTTCTCGATCCCTTTGTCGAGCGACATCTGGGCTTCGCCGGAAAACACACGGCGGCGAAACAGCGTCAACTGTGCGGGTTTGGCAAACAGGCGGATCCCGATATGGCGCCAGGAATCGCGAATAAGTTCCAGCACATCGGGCGATTGGGGCAATTCGCCCGAATATTCGACAATCAGCTCCATCGGGCGCCCGTCGGGCAGCAGCCTCACATTGTCGCCGCCGCGCTTGGTCAAGCCGATCAGGTCGAGCAGGCGGTTGGCTTCGCGCACATCGTATTGCGCCCAAGCTTGGCGGAAATTGGGTTGATAAAGCGGGCTTTGCGGCAGCACCGTGTTCTGGCCTTCGATGGCCAGCCCGAAATAGATCACTTGGTTGATCTCGTGCCGGTTTACCGCCAGCGACAGGGCGCGGCGGAAGCGCAAATCGCGCATCAATGCGCGCCACACCGGATCGGCCACGTTGAGATTGGGGTAAAGGGCGAATTGGCTGCCGGGGCCGGTGCGCCACAACCGCACCCGATAATGGTTGCGGTCTTCGCTCTGCCGCAGAAAGGTATAGTCGTCAAAGCTCAAATAGCGGGCCTGTAAATCGCTTTCGCCGGCGGCGGTTTTGGCTGAAATGATCCGCGCGTCGGCGAGGGACATGATCACCCGGTCGATATAGGGAAGCTGGTTGCCGGCGCTGTCGACGCGGTAATAGTACGGGTTTCTTTCAAAAATAAAACGGTCTGCCGGCGGCTTGGTTTTCAACACCCACGGTTCGAGAGTGGGCAGCGCCGGGTTGTCGTTTTTGTACATCCCGCCCATTTTGATATGCAAACCGGCCCAGTTGCGCACCCGGGCTTTTTTAACGAGAGCCTCGAGCTTGGCCTTATCGGCGTATTTCTCGTGAAATCGTTTCAGATAGTGGGCGGGGCAATAAATGAACAGCGGGTCGGGGCCGGCAATGTCGGGGATAAACAACGGGTTGGGCCGTGACCAGCTGTAGCGCAGCGTGGTCTCGTCGAGCACCTCAAAGGAGGGTCTTTCGCCGCCGGGGGTCAGGTCGATCGGCAGCCCGGCCGGCATCAACTGCGGATTGCTGGCGACGTCTTCGAACCAATAGCGAAAATCCTCGGTCGTGAACGGGTGGCCGTCCGACCATTTCATCCCTTTGCGCAGGTGAAGGGTAAAGATGCGGCCGCCCTCGATGTCGATCGCCTTGAGAATGTCGGGCATGAATTCAAACGCCGGCGTCAGACAGACCAGTCGGGCATAGCCGTAGACCACCATCATCCGGGTGTCCTTGGGGCTTGCCATCAGGATCCGCAATTCGCCGCCCGGCCGGCCCGCCGCATCGACAATGGCCGGCTCGGCCGGCACCCGATCGTCAATCTTGGGTAGGGCCGCAGCGGCGACCCGGTCGACAAAAAACGGCGTTTCCAGCAGCGCGGCGCGCGCGCGCGTCGCGTGCAGGCCGGCGACGGCCGCCAGCGACAAAGAGCCGGCAACAAATTCGCGGCGCGTAACCCCGAGGCGGCGCCGGCTCTGACGGTTTCGGCCCATGGCGCCCGCCGGGACTAGGCCTGGGCGAGACGGACGGTTCGCACCGGCAGCGGCGGCATTGTCTCGGCCTCGACCATATGGCCCGGCGCCACCTCCAGCAGTTTCAACGGCCGCGCGCGTTGCCGCCGGAACGGCTCGGGCCAGGCCGCGGGATCGGAGGCGCGCTCTTCCATCAGCTGTCCAAAATCGAGCGGTTGGGCGAGGTCGGGGGTCGGCACCGCCGCGAGCAGCGCGCGCGTATAGGGATGGACCGGGTTGCGGAACAGTGTCGCGCGGTCGGCGATCTCGACGATCCGCCCGGCGCACATCACCGCGATGCGGTCGGCGATATAGTCGACCACCGCCAGGTTGTGCGAAATAAACAGATAGGTGAGGCCCAGTTTTTGTTTCAGATCCATCAACAGGTTCAAGATCTGGGCCTGGATCGACACGTCGAGCGCCGAAGTCGGCTCATCGCAGATGACCAGATCGGGTCGCAACGCCAGGGCGCGCGCGATGCCGATGCGCTGGCGTTGACCGCCCGAAAAACTGTGCGGGTAGCGGCGCAGATGATGGCGGTCGAGGCCGACCAGTCCGACCAGTTCCTCGACCATCTCGCGCCGCGTGCGGCTGTCACCGACGCCGTGGATCGCAAGCGGCTCCTCGATTATGTCGAAAACCGTCATCCGCGGGTTCAGCGAGCCAAACGGATCCTGAAAGATAAATTGGACTTGGCGGCGAAACCGCTGCAGACCTTCGCCCTCGAGCGACAGGACATCGATCGGCTTGCCGTGGTCGCTGAACACGATCGAACCGGCGTCGGGCGTCACCGCGCGCAGCAGCATCTTGCTCAACGTCGTCTTGCCGCAGCCGCTCTCGCCGACGAGCCCGAGGCATTCGCCGCGCTCGATGCGCAGGCTCACATTGTCCACCGCCAGCACCTGCGCCGCCGCGCGCGAATAGCCGAAAAATCCGGCTTTGCGGATCGTAAACGCCTTGCGCAGCCCGCGGCATTCCAACAACGGTCCTGAGCTTTCGGTTGGCCACGGCGTTCTTTGCGCCATCAGATGCGGCGCATTCCCCGAGGCGATATCGCGGATCGGGACCAGCCTTTCGCCCGGCTTCATGTCAAAGCGCGGCACCGCCCGCAACAACGCGCGCAAATAGGGATGACCGGGGTCGCGAAAGAGGTCCTCGCGAACGCCGCTTTCGACGACCTCGCCGCGGTACATGACGACGATCTCTTCGGCAACATTGGCAACAACGCCGAGATCGTGGGTGATCAGCAGCACCGCCATTCCCAATTCGTGCTGCAATTCAAGCACCAGTTTCAGAATCTGCGCTTGAATGGTGACATCGAGCGCCGTCGTCGGCTCGTCGGCAATCAACAGCGCCGGACGACAAACCAGAGCCATCGCGATCATGGCCCGCTGCCGCAGGCCGCCCGACAATTCGAACGGATAGCTTCTGAGCGCCCGCCGCGGATCGGGAAATCCGACATGACGGAGGATTTCCTCGGTCAGTTCGGCCGCCTCACCCGCCGCGACCTTGCGGTGCAAGCGCAACGCTTCGATGACCTGGTTGCCGACCGTGTGCAACGGCGACAGCGAGGTCATCGGTTCCTGAAAGATGATCGAGATGCGGCCGCCGCGGATCGCGCGCATCTCGGGACCGTTGGCCGCCAACCGCGCCAGATCGACGCTGCCGCCGCGCGGATCGTTGAACCGGATCTCGCCGCGAGTGATCTCGCCATTGCGCGGCAGGATCCGCATGATCGCCTGGCTGACCACCGATTTGCCGGAGCCCGATTCGCCGACCAGCGCCACCGTCGAACGCGGCCGGACCCGGAACGAGGCGCCGCGCACGGCCTGGATAAACCCGCCGGGCGCGGCAAAGCGCACATGCAGGTCGCGGATGTCGAGGAGGTTGCTCACCGGACGACCTGCTGTGCGGCGTCCGGTGCGGGCTGCCAGACCGGATCGGTTATCCCCAGCGCGCCAAGATTGGCGGCGGTCGCCGCGCTGATCTCGATGCCGCGCATCGCCGCCGCCCGAGCGGCGCGCTCAACCAGCCGCTCGAAATCGGCGATCCGGCTGTCGAGGCGGATCGCCGCACCGCCGGCGCGCAGGCTTAACAGCATCCAACCCTCGCGGCGGTCGCGTCGGGTCGAATAATAGGCAAGGCTCAGCCGGTCGAGTTCGGCCCATGGGATCGTCGCGGCAAGCGGGCCGGTGGCGACAAGGCCGCGCTCGTCGCTTTCGACCCGGGTTGCGTGCCGCAGCCCGGTGCGGATGCCAAAAATTGCAAACAGCGCCGCGAGCGCGGCGAAGATGCTTGCCGCCACCGGCCCGACCGGGAGCGCGACGAGCACCGCCACCGCCGCCGCAAAGCCGCCGGCGGCGCGCAGGTAATCGCCGGCCAGAGCCGAGCCCGGATAGACGTGCCGGGTCACTGGCTGCCCCTTGCGCCGCTGCCGCCGGCGGCCGGCGCAAAAACGGCATCGGGGGTCAGCCACGCCGCCGCCGGATGCGCCAGGGTCAGTCGCGTCAGGCGCGCGAGAAACGCACCCGTCGCCTCGTCTTGGACGAGGTGGTGGGTCAGAATGCCGGTCGGTTCGTCGCAATCGACGCGGCCGCAGCGCCGCGCCGCGAGATGCGCAACCAGCCCGCCAAGCGCCAGACCTTCGCCGATAAAGCCGCGGTTGCTGCGCCAGGCGATCAGATCGACATGGACATTGGCCTGAGCCACACCCGGATAGGGATAGGCCGCGCGCCGCGGCTTGAGGGCGGTGATACCGGCCAGGCCAGCCTCGGCCAACGGCGCCAGAAATTTCTCGGCAAACCGGTTCCAGGGCGGAGCCAGCACCGGCAATGCCCGATCGCCAAAGATCCGCTGCAGGCGTTGCCGGCCGCAAGCGAGTTCGGCCGCAACCGACCCCGCATCACGCGTGGCCGGAAACTCGCTCTTTTTGTCGGTCGCGTGAGCGACGTGCCGCCAACCGTGCTGCAGAATGCGCCACGAGGAGGCTGCGTTGTTTTCGAGCCAATCGGCAAGGGAGGGCCTGATCAAGGCCGGGATCACCGCCAGCGCGACCGGGACCCCGCGGGCAAGGTTGACCAGCCCGGCCAGCTGGTGCGAAGGGGCGACCGCGTCGTCGTCACGCCACCACAGCGTCGCTTTCCTCCCTTGCGCCCCCCAGCGGTCCAATTCCTCGGTCAGGTCAGCCCATCGCGCCGAGGCGGGTGGAGGGTCGATGAAGATAGTTATCATTTGCCGAGCCTATCGTCACCCGCCGGCATTAAATTTCTGCTAGCCCGCAGGCGCCGGCGACGCCCTCTTGGCGATCATCTCGCGGATTATTATCGCAGTACGACGGGCGCCTGAAGTATCGATGTCGATCGGCGGCGGCGGCCGGCGCAGCGCCTGCTCGATCGCGGCGCCGAGCCGGGCCGGGCTCAGCGCCTGTTCGGGCACGATCTCGACGATCCCGCGCGCGGCGAGGCGCTCGGCGCGCAGGGTCTGCTCGCTCTCCCGCAGATCGGCGAACGGCACCAGCACCGCCGGAACCCGCGCGGCGAGGATCTCGAGAACGGTGTTGTAGCCGGCCTGGCTGACCGAAACCCGGCAGCGCCGCAACAATTCCGGAAAATCGAGGCGATAGCGTTCGACGACAAGACCCGGCGGCAGATCGGTCGTCAACGCCGCGAAATCGGTCTCCGGCAGGTTGAGGCCGGCGAGCAGCCGCCAGCGGCAGGCGGACAGCCAACCCTGCCGTCGAGCCGCCACCGCGGTGCGCAACAACCCATTGCCCATGGCGCCGCCCCCGACCGAGACCAGCACCTCGTCCTCCGCCGAGGAGGGCTCGGCGGCGCCGGACGGCGCCGGAGCCACGACATAACCGGTGTAGACGAGTTTGTCGGCGATCGCCGCGGTCAGCGGGAAGCTCGCCTCGAGCGTCACCAATCGCGGATCGCCATGCACCAGAACCGCGTCGAAATCGGCGCTGATGCGCGCGACGGTTTCGTGTTGCCGCGACTCGCGCGCCGGTGGCACGACAATGTCGCGCACCGAGCACAGCACCAGGGGTCGCGGCCGCTGTTCCCGCGCCGCGCCGATCAGCGCCTGCAATTCGTGGCGAAACGCCCGCCGCCCGAACGGATAGGCTTCGATGACGATCGCCGCCGGCCGGGCCTCGGCAAAGGCGGCGAGCAGTTGCTCGCCGCGCGCCGTCCACAGCGCCGTGGTCAGCGGGCCGCCATCGGCGGCAATCAGCCTCTTGAAACTCGGATCGCTGGCCCGAATGGGCGGCAACTGAACGACCCGGCGGGCGGCGGCGCTACCGAGGTCGGGAAGCGGTTCGCCCCCCGAGACGAGCGTGACGGCAAAGCCGGCATCGGCCAGCGCCTCGATCAGATAAAGCGCGCGCCGCAAATGCCCGATGCCGAGCAGATGCTGAACGTAGAACAGGATCGAGGTGTTCACGCCGCCCCGCGCCGCAATCTCGTCAGGCCGCCGGCGCCGGGCGCAAATCCCTGAGCACCGCGCCGAGTTGCTGCGCTGCCGGTCGAAGGTCATGCTCGGCCACAACGCGCCGCCGCGCCGCTGCGGCGTAACAGCGCCGCAACTCGGGATCGTCGAGCAGCCGGCGCACCGCCGCGGCAAAAGCGGCGACATCGCCCGGCGCCACCAACAGCCCGCTGACCGTGTCAGCGACCACCTCCGCAACCCCGCCGCTGGCGCCAGCCACCACCGGCAAACCGCTCGCTTGCGCTTCGAGCAGCGCCATGCCGAAGGCTTCGTTGATCGCCGGCCAGACATAGAGATCGGCATCCGCCAGGCGCGCCGCCGTCGCCTCCGGCGACAGCGCCCCGGCCCACCGCACCCGGCCGCCGAGGCCGGCAAGAGCGGCTCTGACCGCATCGCGGGCGGCGCCGTCACCGATCACCTCCAAGGTCCAGTCGCGATCCAACAGGCGCCCCAGCGCCTCCCCGAGCAGGCGGTAGGAGGAAAGCTTGTCGCCGTGACGCATCATCGCCACCGTGATCAGGTGCGGGACCGGGCGGGCTCGGTGCGGTTGCGCGGGAAAGCGACCGGCGTCGAGAAACGGCTTGATCATCACCCATCGTCGCGGATCGGCCAATAGCGGCATCACACCGGCGCGGTCGGCGGGATTGAGCCCGATCACCGCATCGGCGCGGCGGATCGCGGCGGCGGCGGCCCGATGGCCCTCGGCCCACGGCCCGGCCTCCTGCCTGGGCGCGTAGGAGGCTTCGGCGACGACGTAAGGGATGGCGAGCGCCGTCGCCACCAGCGGCCCCAGCCAATCCGGTGCCTTGTGGTAGATGTGGTAGGTGAACCAGAGCTCGGGCGCCATCGACGGGGCGGCGTCGATGCGGCGCAACAGGCGCGCGGCAATCCGCTCGCCGATCGCTTTGAGCCGGGCCTGGCGCGCGGCGTCGCCGCGCCCGTCGAAACTGCGCAGCCGTGAGGCGAGCAACGGCTCGTGACCGGCGCACCGTAATGCTTCGAAAAAGAGCTGCGCCATCCGCCGATCCCCCGACGGCACCGGATGGTTTGGCGCCTTCAGCGGTGCGTAAAACGCGATACGCATCGCCACCGGTTATTCGGCGGCGGCCGCAATCGGATCGACCGGGGATGCCGCAGCAGCCGGTGCCAGGGAGAGCCCAAAAGCTTGCGCCACGACCCCAAGATTGGCGGTCAGGGCAAACCGGCTGCGCACCCGCCGCTCGCCGGCGGCGCCAAGCAGCGCCCGCCGCTGCGGGTCGCCAATCAGAGCGGCAAGAGCGGCGGCCAACGCCGAGGGCTCGCCGGGCGGTACCAGCACGCCGGTTGCGCCGTTGTCGATCAGCTCGGGAATGCCGGCGACCGCGGTCGTCACACAGGCAAGGCGCTGGCTCAGCGCTTCCATCAGCACGTTCGGCAGCCCGTCCCGGTCGCCGTCAGCGGCGACCTTGGCGGCGAGCACAAACAGATCGGCGTGGCGATAGGCGGCCAGCACCTCGGGCTGCGCGCAGGCTCCGCGCCATTCGATCCGCGCCGCCAGACCGCGCCGTTGCGCCTCGTCACGCAACGCCGCGGACAGCCCGCCGCCGCCGATATGCACAAGGCGCCACGACAGGTCAGCGGGCAGCAGCGCCAGCGCCTTGAGCAGATCGTCATAACCTTTTTTGGGCACCGCGCGTCCTACCGACAACAGCACGACCGGGCGGTCGGGGTCGCGACCGTCGGGACCGAACGGGCGCGGCGGCGGCGGCGGAAACCGCTCAAGGTCGAGGCCGTGATAGCACAGCGAGACTTTCTCCGGCTGCGGCGCCAAGGCGGCGAGTTCGCGCCGCCCGACACCGGTGCAAGTCACCACCCAGCGCGCCTCGGCCAGCTTTTCTCGCTTTTCCCAATCGGGAGTTGTCCAGATGTCCTTGGCGTGGGCCGACGCCGACCACCCGAGCCCGGCGATCAGCGCCGCGTAGCGCGCCACCGAAGCCGGGGTGTGCAGGAAATGCGCATGCAGATGAGTGATGTCGGCGGGAAGCTCCGCGGCCAGCACCAACGCCTGTCCGAACCGGCGGACCCGGTTCGGGGTCGGGTCGCGAAGGAGGTCGGCAAACCACACCCGCAAAGCGCGGCGATAGCCGGCGCGCCGGCGCGCCCGCCGCCAGCCGCGCCAGGTGCGCAGCGGCTCTTGATACAGATATTCGGGCAAATAGAGCCGGTCGGCGGCGATCGCTGCGGTAATCGGGTGGGTGTGGCGGTCGGTCGGGTGCCGCAGCGACACGATCAGGATCGCCAGCCCGCGCTGTTCGAGCGCCAGGATTTCCTGGGCGATAAAGGTCTCGGAGAGGCGCGGATACCCCTTGAGGACGAATGCCACCCGGCCGGTGCGGGTAGCCGCATTGGCCGCGTTCATGCGCCGACGCGCGCGCGCACCGGAAAGCGGGCGCCACGCCCGCGGTCGAGCCACTTCTTTGCCAGGCGGTTCACGTTTGGCATGCCGTCGAGCAGACCCGGGATCACCACGCTCGACGGCGGCGGCTGGCTGACGAGGCGGCGCAGCGCCACCGCCATGATGCGCGGATCGCGGCCGCGCTCTTCGGGCAGCATCGCCGACAACCCGAGTTCTTCGGCGCGCTGGGCACGAATATATTGTTCGAGCCGAGGGACGGTGCGCGGGATGATCAACGCCGGTTTGTCAAACGACAGGATCTCGCAGAAGGTATTGTATCCGCCCATCGCCACCACCGCCGAGGCGCGCGCGATCAAGGCTTCGAGCCGCGCATTGAACGTGATCGCGTGCACATTCGGCAATTCCGCGGCGCGGGCGGCAAACCCGATGCGCTGTTCGGGCGGCATAAACGGGCCGAACACGATCAGCGCCGGCAACGGGATCGCCGGGTCGTGTTCGTAGGCGGCGAGCACCATGTCGACGAGAGCGTCACCGTCGCCGCCGCCGCCGGTGGTCACCAGCATGAACGGTTTGGCGACGATCTCCTGCAGTTCCGGGGTCAGAACCGGATCGACGGCGTTGCGTCGCAGATAGCCGGTGTAAACCATGCGTCGCCGGACGCTTGCCGGCACCTGCAACCCCGCGAGCGGGTCGCAGATCTGCGGCAGGCCGTAGACCCAGATCTCGTCGTAATAGTCGCTCAACGCCGGAACCACATTCTTGCGCTCCCATTCGCTTTCGAGCGCCTCGGGGTCATCCATGACGTCGCGCAAGCCGAGGATTACGGTCGCGCGCCGCCGCTGCATCAACTGCAAGGTGTCGCGTACCTCGCCGCGCAGACCCAACGGCTCCTTGTCGACGATCAGCATGTCGGGATCGAAGATGTCCGCGGTGTGGCGGATGATCGAGGAGCGCATCGCCAAAGTCTCCTCGATGTCAATGTGCAGGTTCAACGAGACGTATTCGCCATTGCGCAGCTTGATGACCCCCGGAACCCGGACAAAATCGACCCGGGCCCGAAAGTCGAAGCTGCCGATGATCGGCGATCCCGACAAAATCAAGATCGACAGCGCCGGATCGGCATCGACCAGCGAATGAGCGATTGCCCGGCATCGGCGCAGATGACCGAGGCCGAAACTGTCGTGGCTGTAGATCAGCACACGCCGGTGGTGACGCCGCCCGGCCATTCAGGTCACCTCGCGCAGGTCTGCCGATCGACTATTGCATAGCACCACCAGCGGCGAAATCATCTTTTTATGAAGGTGCTGGCTCGCCGAGCGAGAGATTGACGGCGTTGCGGCGAGGCCAGCGGCATGCCGCACTTGGTGCGCGGCGATTTCCGGCCAAGGCGGCCTCGACCCCGCGCCCGAATGCGGTGAGCGCCGCATCCTGCCTGCGGCGGAGAGCGGAGATCGGCAGCGGCGCGCCCCACAGCCGGTCGGCACCGGCCGCGGGTCGGCCCCGTAGCGCCGATTGTCAGGCCGGCGCGGGACGCCATCGCCATTCTTGTTGGCCGCATCGTGCGGCGGCCATTGAGCATGGTTTCCGACTGTGTTGCGATGCAAAATCTCCATTGCCGGATCCGTCACGGACGGTTTCCTTGCGAACACGGATCTCCCCGATCGCAGCATTCAAAGCCCTGAACCAATGGCGCTGGCCGTTCGAAAATGGTCACCAAATGGATCGATCGGCCGTCAGAGCGGCCCCTCGCAGACAGACCGGGGTTTGGCCGCGGCGGGGCCGGCACCCGCCAGGCAATCGACAGGTGCGGTTCTCGGCCCCTTATGCGCGATGCCGACCGCCCCGGATCAACGTCCTCGCATCGATCGCCTGGGGCCGTGGCGCGCATGGCAATTATGCGCGATGCCGACCGCCCCGGATCAACGTCCTCCCCCCATCGGTCAAGTTTATCGGCCCGTTTTCACGGCTATCGGCTCAGTCTAAGGCGCCGGCGTCAAAACCGCGTCCGCCCCTGGTCCGACGTGACCCGAACGCCGCCGCTTGCGGACCTTTACCGAGTGCGGGCTGTGCACGGGCGTGATCCGTGCGATGATGGCGAACGTCGCTTTGTTCAGCGCCACAAATCGCCTTTTCGCGGCCCGATCGGCGATCGATTTGTCCACGGTCAGGCGGTATAATGACACCAGCCTGAGCGTAGGGCGGCGATGCGCCCATTTACATTTTCTGCGTGCGGTGCTTGCCTGGGCGGCGCCGCGGAGCGGAGGATGGCGGCGGTGACCGGCGAGCGGCGATGGGGATCTTCCCGCGCGAGGCCAGAAAGTTGAGGCCGGCGTGACCGGCAAGGGGACCGCGGCGGGGAGGTAAGGAGGGAGGAACATGAGCCTCAAACAGGAGTTTGAGCTGTTGCGGCGGGTTCCGTTGTTTGCCGAGATCGAGCCGGCAAAGCTCAAATTGTTGGCGCTTATGAGCGAGCGGGTCGGCTACGAACCCGGCCGGGTCATCGTCCGTCAGGGCGATACGGCCGATGCCGCCTATCTGATTATCGAGGGCCACGCTGAGGTCGTCGCCGAGACCCCGGCCGGGCCGGTGGCGTTGGCGACGCTCGGGCCCAATGAGACCGTCGGCGAGATGGGCATATTGTGCAACATGCCGCGAAATGCGACGGTGCGCGCCGCCGATCGCGTGATTGCGCTGCGCATCAACAAGGAACCGTTTATGCGCATGGTCCGGGAATTTCCGAACGTTTCGATCTCGATCATGCAGGAGCTGGCGCATCGCCTCGATGCGGTCAACAACCAGCTGCGCGCCGCAATGGCCGAAAACAAACGCCTGCGCGAAAGGGTCGGGGTTGCGGCCTGAACCGGCAAAGTGAGCCGGCTCGACAGCTTTATCCGCCGCCTCGAGGCGCAGCGCGCCTGTCTGGCGGTCGCCGCCGAGATGATCGGCGACCTCGAGGGCCCGGTGTTTGAACTGGGTCTCGGCAACGGGCGTACCTACGACCATTTGCGCGAACTCCTGCCCGGGCGCGAGATCTTTGTCTGCGAGCGCCACCTCGCGCCGCACCCGCAATGTGTTCCACCGGCCGAATTCCTGTTGCTCGGTGACATGCGGCAAACCCTGCCCGCGGCCCGCGCCCGCTTTGCCGGTCGGGTCGCTCTCGCCCATCTCGACCCCGGGACCGGCGATGTCGCCGCCAGCCGGGCGCTCGCCGGCGAGCTGGCGCCGCTGCTTGCGCCGCTGTTGCGCCCCGCGGGTGTGCTTGTCAGCGAGCCGAGGATCGACCATCCACAGCTGGCGCCGTTGCCGCTGCCGCCGAGCGTGGAACCCGGCCGCTATCATCTCTATCGCCGGATCTGAAGGGAGGTATCCAGTGAGAGACACATCCGGTTCAGCCGGCGTGACGCGCCGCGGTTTGGTCGGCGGGTTGGCTGCGTCCCCGGTCCTGGCAGCAGCGATTCCCGTCGCCGCGCAGGAGTTGGCGGGCCTCGGCCCAGCCGAGCATGTCCGGGCGCAGCTCAAGGACGCCAAGGGGACAAAACTCGTGCTGCTCGGCACCGGGGCCGGCCCGGCGCCGACTTCTCTCGGCCGGATGCGCCGCATGACCTCACATGTGATGCTGAGCAACGGTGCCGCCTATGTGCTCGATTGCGGGCTCGGGGTCACCAACCAGTTCGCCCGCACCGGCATCGCCTTCGGCGCGGTCCACTCGGTTTTCATCACCCACCATCACCCGGACCACAACATCGAATACGGCCCGTTTCTGGTGATCGGCTGGATCCAGGGTATGCCGCTGTCGGTGCGGGCCTTCGGCCCGCCGCCGCTCGGGGAGATGACTGCCGATTTCCTGCGGTTCGCCAAGACCACGATCGGGTTCTGGGCCGAGGATTTCCGGATCAAACCGCTCGAGGCCGTTGCGGTCGCGGAGGTGTCTGCTGCCGGGCCGGTCACTGAGGACGACAATGTCAAGGTCTCCGCGGTGATCGTCAACCACCCGCCGGTCAAGCCGGCGCTCGCCTATCGCTTCGACTTCCGTGATCGCGCAATCGCCTTTTCCGGCGATACGACGCCGCTCGATGCGGTGGCGCATCTGGCAAAGGGCGCCGACGTGCTGGTTCACGAAGCGATGTACGTTCCCGCGGTTGAAGCGTTTGTCCAAGCCCGGATCGCCCAGGGGTTTCCGGTCAGCTTCGACGCTTTCATGGCGCATATGAAGGCCGATCACTCGCCGGTCGAGGAGGTCGGGCGCATCGCCGAGGAAGCGGGGGTCAAGACGCTCGTCCTGTCGCACCTGACCCCCGCCGAGGACAGCATCGGCGACGACACCTGGCGCGCCCCCGCCGCCAAGCACTTCAAGGGCGAGATCGTCGTCGGCCACGATCTGATGGTGGTGTGAGTCAGCTCCCGATCGTGACAATGACCGGTACGTGATCCGAAGCGAGCGCCCAGCCGCGGCTGTCGCGCAGCACCTGCGCGGCGGCGAGTTCGCCGACCAGCGCGGGGGTGACCCAGATATGGTCGAGCCGGCGTCCGCGATCGGAGGCTGCCCAATCGCGCGCGCGATAGCTCCACCAGGTGTAGAGCCGTTGCGGCGGCGGCACGAAGTGGCGCACGGCATCGACAAAACCGCCCGATTGCTGCAGACGGTTCAGCTTTTCGACCTCGACCGGTGTGTGGCTGACAACCCGCAACAATTGCTTGTGGGACCAGACATCGGCCTCGAGCGGCGCGATATTGAGATCACCGACCGCGATCATCGCCCGGCCGTCGCGCCGCTCGCCGGCAAACCATTCGGCTATTTCGTCGAGAAACTGCAATTTGTGGGCGAATTTCGGATTTGTCTCGGGGTCGGGCACATCGCCGCCGGCCGGCACATAGATGTTGTGCAATTCGATACCGCCCGGCAATCCGGCGATCGCGTGTCGACAGTCTTCGCGGGTGCACCAGTTGCGGGTCTGCGGCGTGGCCAGCGGCACGCGCGACAGGATGGCCACACCATTATAGCCCTTCATGCCGTGCACGAGGCGGTGATGGTAGCCGAGTTCGTCGAAGGCCGCGGCGGGGAATAAAGCGTCCGGCGTCTTCGTTTCCTGCAGGCACAACACGTCGGGTGACCATTCGGCGATCAACCGACGCACATTGTCGAGGCGAAGCCTGACCGAGTTGATGTTCCAGCTGGCAAGACGCAGTGCCACCGCTCAACTCCGAGCGGCCGCCGCTGCATCCGCACCGGCAGGCAAACGCAACGGCGCCCGGTCGGGGGGGAGGACCGGGCGCCTGCATGTCAGAAGCGTTTGGGGGAAATTGGGCCCGCAGGGGAGACGGGTCCAGTTCGAGAGAGCGGTGCGCTCTCCCCGCTTCTGGAACTCAGAAATGGGGTGCAATTCCGACAACGCAATCCCCTGATTTTTGCATAGCGGCAGCAAAAATTTGGCATGAGCAAATGAGGAACAAATCATACTTCGCTTAAGCGGCACGCGCCGCCACCGCGGCGCGCGCAACGGCTGCGCCGCACGCCCGGCCAAAGGCGGTAAACAACGCCAGCGATACCGGATTTTCCAATACCTTGTATTCGGGGTGCCACTGCACGCCGAGCACGAACCGCGCCTGCGGCAGGCTGACCGCCTCGATCTGGCCATCCGGCGCCACCGCCTCGACGCGCAGCCCGGGCGCGGGCGTGTCGATGCCCTGCGAATGCAGCGAATTGACCATGATCTCTTCACAGCCAATCAGGCTGGCGATCAAGCCGCCGGGGGTCAGCCTGACGCTGTGCGCCGGCGCGTAGGGACCTTCCGGCGCGCCTTTTGGCGGACGATGGCTGATCCGGTCGGGCAGCGCCTGCAGCCGCTGATGCAATGTTCCGCCGAGCGCGACGTTGAGCTCTTGAACCCCGCGGCAAATCGCCAGAATCGGCAGATCACGGCGCACTGCTTCGCGAATCAGCGGCAATGTCGTCGCGTCCCGATCCGGGTCGTGCAGGATCTCGGCGTCGAGCGGTTCTCGCCCGTAATGGCTCGGATGCACATTCGACGGGCTGCCGGTCAATAGCAATCCGTCGAGCCGGTCGAGCAGCGCGGTCGCATCGGCCCGCGATCCGATCGCCGGGATCGTGACCGGCAGGCACGAGGCCGCCTCGATGATCGCGCCCAGGTATTTGTCGGCAACGGTGTGGACGGCCCGTTCCTTAAGGGTGCGCCGGCAAGCGGGGATGCCGATGATCGGCAGAGGACGCGCAGGCATTTGGCTTGGCTCAGTTCTCGTTCTTCGGACGCCAATGATACGGATTTTGATATACAAACAGGTTCGGGTCGAGCGCCATGCCGAATTGCTGCTGGCTCAGCGACACGGTGGTGACGTGACGTTCTTGATCGACGACCGTCCATTGGCGCAGCGACAGCGGGTTGTCGGAGAAGGTCATCGTCAGGCTGCCCTTGTCGGGTGCGGCGGGGTCGATCACCGTAACGGCGAGGGTATTATCGCCGCGCACAAAGCGGGTAACCTCGAGATCGCTGAAACTGATCGGGACCCGCAGCAAAAACCATGCCGGTGTCGACTTCAATCCGACCTGCTGAACCTCGGCCAATTGCGTGTCGATGTAATAGACGTAAAAGCGGTCGGCGAGCAGCAGGATCGGGTTCGGCGGGTCATACTGAAACCGCATCCGCCCCGGCCTCTCCAGCCATAGCCAGCCGCTGGCGGTGCCGCCATTGGCCGCCAACTGGTGGAAACGCGCGGTCATCGTGCCGATGCTGTTGAGATAGGCGGCAATCCGCTGCAGGTCGGCCTGGTCCTGGGCGGTCAATTGCGCCGGCGGCGGCAACGGATCGGCGGCAACCAAACCCGGCGCCCACAGCGCCAGCGCCACGCCCGCGGCCAGCGCCAATCTGCCGCGGCGCGGGCGCGATTTCGATAGTCTTGGCTTCGCGATCATCAGGGTTCCCGCTTGGCCCGGCTGCGCCACCGACCGGGAGATGTGAGACGCCGGCGGGGCGGCGTCAATTGCGGCTATTCGCCCGCACCCAGCACTTCGCGCTTGCCGACATGGTTGGCGGCGCTGACCACGCCTTCGGCTTCCATGCGTTCGATGATCCGGGCGGCGCGGTTGTAGCCGATCTGCAGATGGCGTTGGACAAAGCTTGTTGACGCCTTGCGTTCGCGGCGCACCAGCGCCACCGCCTGCCGGTACAACAAATCGCCCGAATCGCCGTCATCATCGAGCCCGATCGGGGCGAGGGCGGTGTCGTCGTCTTCGGTGATGTCGTCGATGTATTCGGGTTCGCCGCGCGCCTTCAAAAACGAGACGACGCGCTCGACCTCCTCGTCCGAGACGAACGGGCCATGGACGCGGGTGATGCGGCCGCCGCCGGCCATGTAAAGCATGTCGCCGCGGCCCAGCAATTGCTCGGCGCCGCCCTCGCCAAGGATCGTGCGGCTGTCGATTTTGGAGGTAACCTGGAAGCTGATCCGGGTCGGGAAATTGGCCTTGATCGTGCCGGTGATGACGTCCACCGACGGCCGTTGCGTGGCCATGATGATATGGATGCCGGCGGCGCGGGCCATTTGCGCCAGCCGCTGGATCGCCGCCTCGATATCCTTGCCGGCGACCAGCATCAAATCGGCCATCTCGTCGACAACGACGACGATCAGCGGCAATTCGACGGCGTCGAACGGCTCGGCCTCGAAGATCGGTTGCCCGGTTTCCTCGTCAAAACCGGTCTGCACCTTGCGCACCAAGCTCTCGCCCCTGGCCGCCGCTTCGGCCAGGCGGGCGTTGAAACCGTCGATGTTGCGCACGCCCAATTTCGACATTTTGCGGTAGCGGTTTTCCATCTCGCGCACGACCCATTTGAGCGCCAGCACCGCTTTCTTGGGGTCGGTGACGACCGGCGCCAACAGGTGCGGAATGTCGTCATAGACCGACAGCTCCAGCATTTTCGGGTCGATCATGATGAATTTGCAGCGGTCGGGCGGCATCCGGTACAGGATCGACAGGATCATCGTATTGATCCCGACCGATTTGCCCGAGCCGGTGGTGCCGGCGATCAGCAGATGCGGCATCTTGGCGAGATCGGCGAGCACCGGTTCGCCGGAAATGTCGCGCCCCAGGATCAGCGCCAACCGCCCTTGGTAGTTCTCGTAGACCGGCGAATCGAGCAATTCGCGCAGATAGACGGTTTCGGCCTTGCGATTGGGCAGCTCAATGCCGATCACGCTGCGTCCCGGCACGACCGCCACCCGTACCGAAATCGCACTCATCGACCGCGCGATGTCGTCGGCCAGCCCGATGATCCGCGAAGCCTTGATCCCGGGCGCCGGTTCCAGCTCATAAAGGGTGACGACCGGGCCTGGACGGACCTGGACGATCTGGCCGCGCACGCCGTAATCCTCGAGCACGGTCTCGAGCATTCGTGCATTCTTCTCGAGCGCCTCTTCGTCGATCATCGCGGTCTTGACCGCCGGCGTTTTGGTCAGGAGGTCAAGCGGCGGCAGGACCGGCTCCCGCTCCGGGGCAAGGTCAAGCCGCGGTTGACGCTCGGCCTCGCCGCGCCGGCTGGCCATGGCCGGCCGCGGCTGCGGCGAGACCATCCGGATCAGACCGCTGCGTTCGCCCGCCGGCGGCTGGGCCGGGGCGGCGCTGCGGTCGAGGCGCGGCTCGCGGCGATCGGTTATCGGGGTGACGACGCTGTCGGGGGCGTCCGCTGCGGCCGCCTTTGGCGCGGTTGCAGCGGCGAAATGCGTCCGCCACCAGCCGCGCAGCAAGCGGCCGGCGAAGCCGCCGAGGATCATCGTCGTGCGCCCGGACAACACCGCCATCCGGCCGGCGCCGCGCCCGGCGCCCTGTCCCAAAGCGCGCCAGTCCTGGCGCGACAAACCGAGACTGAGCAAAAGGACCAGGCCGAAAGCGGCGGCGGCGGCGAGCGATACCGGCACGGCCAGCCCGCCGAACCCGGCGGCGACGAGCAAGCGCTGCATCGTCCAGCCGAGGGCGCCGCCATAGGCGGCGGTGCCCGATGCCGGGCCCCCGTCGAGCAATGACAGAGCGAGCGCCGCCAACACCGCCGCCACCGGCAACAGCGCCAGTTTGAGCGCAAACGATCGCAGCGGGCGATCGAGGATCAAGCGCAGCGACCAGCCAGCCAATATCAGCGGCAGTGCCAACGCGCCAAGGCCCAAGCCCTGGCGCAGAATATCGGCCAGCACCGCGCCGTCGGCGCCGAGCAGGTTGTGGGCGCCGCTGTCGATCGCCGTGTCGAGCGAGGGGTCTTGCGGGCTGTAGGACACAAGCAGCCCGGCCAGCAGCGCCGCCGCCACCAGTAACACAAAGCCGATCGTCTCGCAGAGCCGCCGCTTTACAAACGTCGCGGCATCGGCCCACACCTTTGTGCGGTGCAGCCGCACACCGGCACCCATACCGACCGATCTTGCCATGGCTCCCCCGCTGGCGCCCGGGCCTCGACCCCGGCCGCGTCCCCCCGAACTCGACCGCCCGCCCGCGCTTGATCAACAACATATCCGGATTACCGGTTGTCGCCAATCGGTGTGCGCCGGATCGCCTCTTCTCGCGCCAGCGCTGACGGTGCGATTGCCCGGGTGCCGGGGCACGGCTACGATCGGCGGGCATCCGCAAGCCGGACAAGGGGCCGGCTTGCACCGGATCGGAAATGGCGCCTGAGATCGAACTCTTGATCGCCGGCGGCGGTCTCAACGGCTTGGCGCTCGGGATCGCCTGCGCCGGGGCCGGTCTCGATTGCGCGGTTATCGACCGCGAGGATCCGGCGAGGATGGTCGCCGGCGGCTTTGACGGGCGCAGCTCGGCCATCGCCTATGGCTCGCAGCAGATGCTCGCCGCGCTTGGGGTGTGGCCGGGGCTGGCGTCGGAGGCCGAAGCGATCCTCGAAATCCGCGTTGCCGATGCCAATGCCCCTTTGTTTCTGCATTACGACCACCGCGATCTTGGCGAGGCACCGCTTGGCTGGATCGTCGAAAATCAGGTGCTGCGCCGCGCCCTGATGGAACGCGCGCAGAGCCTGCCGTCGCTGACGTTGATCGCGCCGGTGGCGGTGAGCGCGGTCGCCGCCACCGAGGAGATGGCGACGGCCACGCTCGAAGACGGCCGGCGCCTGGGGGCGCGCCTGGTCGCCGCCGCTGACGGCGCCGCTTCGCCGTTGCGCCGCGCCGCCGGGATCGGCACTTTCGAATGGCGCTATCGCCAGACCGCGATCGTCACCACGGTGCGCCACGAGCGTCCGCATGCCGGCATCGCGGTCGAGCATTTCCTGCCTTCGGGCCCGTTTGCGATCCTGCCGATGACCGGCAACCGCTCCTCGATCGTCTGGACCGAGCGCCAGGCGCTGGCGAGCCGGCTTCTGGCGCTGCCGGAAGCCGATTTCGCCGCCGAGCTTGCGGCCCGTTTTGGTGATTTTCTCGGCATGGTCGAGCCGATCGCACCGCGCTGGTCGTACCCGGTCCGGTTGCAGCTGGCCGAGCGCTACTGCGACCGGCGGCTGGTCCTGGTCGGCGAGGCTGCGCATGTCATTCACCCGATCGCCGGGCAGGGGCTCAACCTCGGCCTGCGCGACGTCGCCGCACTGGCCGAACTCGTCATTGATGCGCGCCGTCTTGGTCTCGACATCGGCGATGCGCATGTGCTGCAGCGATATCAGCAATGGCGCCGCGCTGATGCGGTGCTGCTCGCCGCGGTCACGGACGGCCTCAACCGCCTGTTCTCGAACGAAATTGCGCCGCTGCGCCGGCTCCGCGATGTGGGCCTCGCGGTCGTCGACCGCCTGCCGCCGCTCAAGCGCTTTTTGATGCGCGATGCGATGGGCATCACCGGCGCATTGCCTCGGCTGCTCGAAGGCCGGCCTCTCTGATCGGCGCCGCGCCCGCGGCCGGATCGTCGGGTCCGGCGGCGGGGGGCGCTAGTCGAGTGGGCGGTGCAGACCGGTGGCGACCTCGAGATATTCGGGGTCGTCGGGGCCGAGCAGCCCATGCCTGATCGCGAAATCCAGAATGACCAGGTTGACGTTGAATTTGAAGTCGTTGCCGGCGCGGATGCGGTCGAGGACCGCCGCCACCGGCATCAATGCGAAACCGGAAAACTCGCCGTCCCGGTTTTTCGGCGTGAACCCCGCCGGCACTTCGAGATCGTAGACAAAGAGGACATCGTCGCGGATCCCGAGCGGGGTTTCCATACGATAGCTGATCGCCCCCGCCGGCACTGCCTGCGCGATCAGGGCCGGCGGGATCATGGCCTCCTCATCGGCTTCCTTGACCAGGGTTTCGGCCAGCCCGTGGCCATTGCCGATGCCTCCGGCGACGATATTGTCGAGCTTGTTTGGCGCCACGCTCTTGTTTGCCGCGCGGCGCCCGATCCACAACAATATTTCCCCGCGGTCGCGGCAAAATCCGTTCAAATGAACGCCGTAGGCGCGGGTCCCGAAAAACGGCACGGCACCGCGGTCGAGCCGGAAGAGCGGTGCGGCCCCCCAGCGCGGCGCAACGTCAAAGGTCTCATAGCGGGTCTTCGGGATCTGTTTTTCGTCGACCAGCGCATCGACGACGCGGTCAACCGCCCCGCTCAGTTCGTCGGCATCGCCCCGTGCGGCCAACTCGACGCGGTCGGCTTCGATCCGGAAGAGTTCGGGGAAGCGCCGCAGAGCATCGGCGTTGTCGCGCCGGATCAAACCGATCCGGGCCGCCCCGGCGCACAGCGGCAGCACCCGCGCGGGGTCGTAATTGTTGCACCGGCGGATGTGATCGACAAAGGACATCGCCGCCACTTTCTGATCAACGCATTCGACAACGCCCGGCTCATTCGGCGCGATCTCGACACAGGGTCAAGACCGTCTCTACCGAGGCAATTTGCCGCAGGCATGCGGCGATGTATTCGGCGAGTTCGCGGCCGAGCCCGCGCATCCGGATTTCGATCACCAGTCGTCCCTGATCCCGGCCGCGAACCGCGCTCTGCCAGAAGGTCGGCACGAGGCCGCGTTTGGCGAACAGTTCGAGCACGCGCGGCATGACCCCGGGCTCGGCCGATGCATGAACGGAAAAGAAAGCGTCCTCGTAAAAACTGGTCTCAGCGACGCTCGCGGCAACGGACGACATTTGGCTGCTCCTCGGCACAATCATGGCGAACTACAAAGCCCCGAACCCGAACAGGGTTCGGGACCGTAATTCGCCGGCCGCACCGGGGATCGGTCGCCCTGACTACCGTCATGCCCCGTTCTCTATACCCGGGGTGGCGGGAGCGTCAACTTGCTCGGCTCCCCGCGGAGCGGCGGCGCCGCCGCCGCCGTATGCGGCAGGGATCGGGTCGGGCAAATACTGCAGCCGATCGCGCCACGCCCGGCGCGTCCGGCAAAGATGCGGCAGGGAGCCGCGCTTGCCGGTCGAAGCTCGCGCCGTCCCGGCACATCGCAGCGGCCCTTCTTGGTTAAGACTGCTAACATAGGGCTGGCGTCGGCGGGGCAAGCGGTGGTTCTATTGCAGATCGCGCAAGCCTCTTCCTACTGAACGGAGAGATTGATGACCGCTTTGCGCCTGGGCCTTGTCGCCTTTTTTACTCTTGCTGCGGTGGCCGGGTGCAGTGTCGGGGCTCCCGAACGCGCCAGCAACATTCAGAACCCTTACGCCATTCCGGATGATATCTCATCGGTGACGATGACCCGCTCGGAAGCGCAAAAGGTGCAAGACCCCAATTTGCAGACCACCTTGCCGACCCACTATCAGCTGCCTCAAGATTAGACGGTTTGTCGATCGAGGGCGAAGGGTGTCAGAGCCTGACCGGCGGGCGCTGCTGGCGGCGGCGGGACGCGCGCTTGCCGCTGCCGAAGAGTTTGTGGCGGCCGCGCAAGGGGTGCTTGCGGCCGCGGTGGCGCCCGCTGGCATTACCGAGCCGGCGCGACTTTCGGCCCGCCAGAATGGCGCGCACGCCTTTGCGTGGGCCGCGGCGACCGCCGCCGGGTTGCGCCAATTGCACGGCTGGGCCGAGCGGCTCGACGCGCGTGGCGAATTGGGCGAGGCCGAAGCGCTGATCCTGCAAATCGGGTTTGGTGAATATCTCGCCGAGCTCGCCGGCGGGATTCCGATGGCGCAGGGCGAATTGGCCCGGCCGGCCGATCTCGGGCTCGGCGATGACGCGGCGGCGCGGTTGCGCGCCGGCGATGCCGGCGCTTTTGTCGCGGCGCTTCCCGCTTCCCGTGTTCAACTCGGCGGGCTGCTCGCCGAACGCGGCGATGCCGGGTTCGGTCGCATCGGCTGCGACGACCCGGCCTTGGACTCGATGCGCATGGTGGTGCGCCGCTTTGCCGACCGGGCGGTGGCGCCAGCCGCGCAACAATGGCACCGCGACGACCGCCTGATCCCGTTGCCGCTGATCGAAGAACTGGCCCGGCTCGGTGTGTTCGGGGTCAGCATTCCCGAACAATTCGGCGGGCTTGGGCTCGGCAAGACGGCGATGTGCGTCGTCTCCGAGGAATTATCGCGGGGCTATCTCGGCGTCGGTTCGCTCGGGACCCGCGCCGAGATCGCCGCCGAACTGATCCGCTGCAACGGTACCGAGCGACAAAAGGCGCAATGGCTGCCGGCAATCGCGGCGGGGACGGTGTTGCCGACCGCGGTCTTCACCGAACCCGGCGCCGGCTCCGATCTCGCCGCCGTCGCCACCCGCGCGGTGCGCGACGGCGAGGTCTACCGCATCTACGGCGCCAAAACCTGGATCACGCACGGCGCGCGCTCGGACCTGATGACCCTGCTGGCGCGCACCGGCCGGCCCGAGCAAGGGTATCGCGGGTTGAGCATGTTCCTGGCGCCAAAACCGCGCGGCACCGATGCCGATCCGTTCCCGGCCGCGGGTATCAGCGGCAGCGACATCGCGGTGCTTGGTTACCGCGGCATGAAGGAATACGAAATCGCCTTCGACGGCTTTGCGGTGCCGGCCGACGGGCTGCTCGGCGGGGTTGAAGGGGAAGGGTTCAAGCAGCTGATGGCGACCTTTGAGAGCGCGCGCATCCAGACCGCGGCGCGCGCCGTTGGGGTTGCTCAGAACGCGCTCGAGCTGGGCCTCGCCTATGCGCGCGAGCGCCGCCAGTTTGGCAAGCCGCTGATCGCTTTTCCGCGCGTCGCGGGCAAGCTTGCGCTGATGGCGGCCGAAACGACGATCGCGCGGCAGCTCACCTATTTCGCAGCGCAGGAAAAGGATAGCGGAAGGCGCTGCGACATCGTCGCCGGCATGGCCAAATTGCTGGCGGCGCGCGTTGCCTGGGCCAATGCCGACAACGCTCTGCAGATCCACGGCGGCAACGGTTACGCGCTCGAATACCCGGTCAGCCGGGTGCTGTGCGACGCGCGGATTTTGAACATCTTCGAGGGCGCCGCCGAGATCCAGGCCGAGATCATTGCCCGCGGCCTGCTGTCCGGGCGCAACTGAGCGGGGCGCCGAAAATACGACTGGACCGCCAGGTGCGCGGTGATCAATTTTCGTCGTTGAGCAAGCCGCGCGACGGCCGATTGCCGGACCGCTCCGGCAGCGACGACAAAGGGTGAGGCCCGAGCAATGATCATCGATTGCCATGGTCATTACACCACCGCGCCGCGCCAGCATGAGGGTTGGCGCAGCCAGCAAATCGAGGCGCACAATGCCGGCCGGGCAGCACCGCCGCGACCGGCGATCAGCGATGACGAAATCCGCCAGTCGATCGAGGACGGTCAGCTTAAATTGCAGCGCGAGCGCGGCACCGATTTGACGATCTTCTCGCCGCGCGCCGCCGGAATGGGCCACCATCTCGGCGACGCGGCAACCAGCGAAGCCTGGGCGCGGGCCTGTAACGAACTGATCCACCGCGTGTGCCGGCTGTTTCCGCGGAATTTTGTCGGGGTCGCGATGTTGCCGCAAAGCCCGGGCGTGCCGCCGACGAACTGCCTGGCGGAAATCGACCGCTGCGTCAGGGAATACGGATTTGTCGGCATCAATCTCAACCCCGACCCGTCCGGCGGGCACTGGCAGGACCCGCCGCTATCCGACCGTTATTGGTATCCGGTCTATGAGAAAATGGTCGAATACGATATTCCGGCGATGATTCATGTCAGCATGGCTTGTAATCCCGCCTATCATACGACCGGCTCGCACTATTTGAATGGCGACACCGTCGGGTTCAACCAGCTGATGACGTCCTCGGTGTTCAAGGACTTTCCGACCATCAAATTCATTATTCCACATGGCGGCGGCGCGGTGCCCTATCACTGGGGCCGTTACCGCGGGCTTGCCCAGGACGCCCGGCTGGGACGGCTCGCCGATTTGATGCTGAACAACGTCTTCTTTGATACCTGCGTCTATCATTTGCCCGGTCAGGAATTGCTGGCCAAGGTGATCCCCGCCGACAACATCCTGTTCGCCTCGGAAATGATCGGTGCGGTGCGCGGCGTCGACCCCGAGACCGGCCACCATTACGACGACACCAAGCGCTATATCGACCAATTGCCGCTGTCGGCGGCGGACAAGGCGAAAATATTCGAAGGCAACGCGCGCCGCGTCTATGGCCGTCTTTCGGCGGTGATTGCGCGGCAATCGGCAAGCGCCGTTTGAACCGGCCGGCAGCATCGCTTTGTATGCCTTCGTCGTCGCGGCGATGACCGGCGCGGGTGGTGACGCCTGGCGATGACGGCCCTCTCGCGCGATTTCCGAGCCTAAAGCGAGGGTCGCCGGGTCAGCGAATAATCGTCCACACACCGAGGGCGGCGAACACAATCGCGGCGGTGATGCGGATCGCCCTTACCGGCAGCTTGTCGGCCATCCGGTTCCCGATCAGCACCACCGGGATATTCGCCAGCATCATGCCCAGCACGGTGCCGAGCACGACCGAGAAGAACCGTTCGAAGCGGGCGGCGAGCGCGATCGTCGCAATCTGGGTTTTGTCGCCGATCTCGGCAATGAAGAACGCGATTACGGTCGCGGCAAACGCGCCCGCGCGGCTGGGGGTGTTGAGGCCGCCCTCATACTTATCCGGGAACAACGCCCAGATCGCGACGCTGAGAAACGACGCGCCGAGAAGCCATCTTATCCATGATCCGACCAGCGCCTGGCCGATCATCGTGCCGGCGAAACCGGCGGCGGCATGGTTGGCAAGGGTGGCGAACAGGATGCCCAAAATGATCGGCATCGGGCGTGCAAAACGGGCGGCGAGGATCAAAGAAAGGATCTGCGTCTTGTCGCCGATTTCGGCGAGGCCAACCACCAACAGTGAAACAAGAAAGGGATCCACGGCTACCTCGGGGGATCGGGCGGCGCGTGCTTTGGCATGGCCCCCCGCCCGATCCGGCGCCGGGACCAGTGCCAAAGGTCTCGCCAAATCCCCTCGGACCGTCCGCGCCACGGCCCGGTGGGGCCGAGTGTGTTGACGCGAACCCCGCGCGCAGCGGGCGGCTACTCCCCGATGGAGGGGGAATTTATGGGCGGCAGCGATCGCAAAAGCAAGATCATGCGGCGAGCGCTCGACACCACTCTTGCCGGTCGGGCGGGTTGGGTCCGCGGCATGCGGAGCGACGCGCGCGCCGGGGATAACGGGATGCGCGGGATAGAGGGTGATGCGCGACAATTACGCGGCCCAATTACCCTTTGCCGGCTGTTGTTGCCCGACGCTCGCGCCGGCCAATGGCCGATCGACCGACCGCAACCCGATAGGGTCGCCTGCATCGGGATCTGAAGACGGCGGGCCGCGCAGAGGATCATGGCCGGGTCAAGCCCGGCCATGATCACCCTCATTGACCCAGAGTTGAGCGCAGATGCGTCCTAGCGCACTTCTTCTTCTTCTTTCACCGGCACGAGATCATAGCGCTGCATCGCAAAGCTGATCGCCTCATTCCACCCGCGGCTGCGGATGTCGATCTGGACCTCGTCCGGCCCGAGATATTTCAGATTGTCGGCATCGCCCATCTGCGCGGTGCGTTCGCCCCGGTAGCCTTCCGGGAACGGCACCGGCTTGAAACCATCGGCCTCGAGCTCGCCTGCGGTCTGCCGCTCGTCATCGACGTAGAAGCCGATATGGTGGATGCCGCGGATGTCCGAGGTTTGGCCGGGGCCGAGCTTGGGCGCGCCGGGCTCGCCGTATTTGAGGATCGCGAAATAGATGTAGCCGTCGCTGAGCCACACGCCCTTTTCACCGGTGTCGCCGGGCCGGCGGTAAAGTTCGGTCAGGCCGAAGTGCTTTTTGTAGAATTCTGCGGTCTTCGCGGGATCATCGGTTACGAGCGCGATGTGCCGGATGCGTGCCATCAGCCTTCTCCCTCGGTTGCTGCGCTGGTCAGGGCGCAGATGTCGCTGTTTAGGCTTTCGCTGGCGCCAGCGTCAAGCCGACCCCGGCCTGCGCAGCGGCGAGCGGCCGGCGAGCAGTTGATCGACCATCGCCGGGGCGGCACCGAGATAATTGGCCGGATCGGTCAGCGCCCGCAATTTGTCCGTGCCGAGCGGGCCAACAATCGCGGGATTTTCGATCAGCACGTCAAACAGCGGACGGTCGCCGGCGATTGCCGTCTGACAGGCGTCGTAGACCAGGTCATGCGCCTCGTTGCGGCCGATGTGCGGCGCCAGCCCCATCATCACCGCCTCGGCGACGATCAGACCGTGGGTGAGCCCGAGGTTCTTCGCCATCCGCGCCGGATCGACGATCAGCCCGCCTAACATAAACCTCGACTGGTGCAAGATTCCGGCGGCGTAACCGAATGCCTCGGGCACCGCCACCCATTCGACATGCCAGGGACCGGTCGCCCGCTCGAAATCGGTGATCATCGCATCGAGAACGAGCCCGGCTTGCTGGCGCAGGATTTTGGCGGCGGCGAGGATCATCTCGCACGAGATCGGGTTGCGCTTTTGCGGCATCGTCGAGCTCGACCCGCGGCCGGCGACAAACGGTTCGGCCGCCTCGCCGAATTCGGTCGCCGACATCAGCATCACATCATAGGCAATCTTGCCGAGGCTGCCGGCGAGCAGCGCCAGGGCCTGTACGGTCTCGGCAATGCTGTCGCGGGCGACATGCCAGGTGATGGCCGGATCGCCGAGATCGAGTTCGCGCGCCAGTTCGGTGCGGCTGGCGATGACCTCGGCGCCTGGCCCGAGCGAGGCGAGGGTGCCGGCCGCGCCGCCGAATTGCACGACGAGCACGCGCGGGCGCAATTGCCGCAACCGCTCCGCGTGACGGTCGAGCGCCGACAACCAGACCGCCGCCTTGTAGCCGAAGGTGATCGGCAGCGCGTGCTGCAAATGGGTGCGCCCGGCCATCGGCGTGTCGCGGTGGCGGCGGGCGAGATCGGCAAGATGGCCGCGCACCGCGGTCAGATCGGCCTCGAGCAAGGCCAGCCCGGCGCGCATCTGCAAGACCGCGGCGGTGTCCATGATGTCCTGGGTTGTCGCCCCCCAGTGCAGATAGCGCCCACCCTCGCCGGCCCGTTCGGCAAGCTGGCGGACGAGCGGCAGAACCGGATAGCCGACGGTTTCGGTTTCGCGCTTGAGACGCTCGAGGTCGAGGCTCTCGGGATGGTTGATGACCGCCGTCGCCGCCTCGGAAATGGCCGCCGCGGCCGCGTCCGGGATCATGCCGAGCCGCGCCTGGGCGCGAGCGAGCGCCGCTTCGACTTCGGTCATCCGCGCCAGCAAGCCGCGATCGCCGAATACTGCCCGCATTGCGGCGGTGCCGAACATGTCCGCGAAAATCGCCGAGTCGAGGATGCCGATTGCCATCGGGGACCACTATCTGCCGGGGTGATCTGGGAAACGCGCCACTCGGTCGCGCCGCCGCGCGCCGCTCACCCGGCCGGCCGGCGGCCTTGGCCGGCAAAGCCGACCCAGCGCCCGGCGGCCAGCCTTTCGAGCGCCGGAAAGCGGGCCTTGTACGCCATTTTCGGGCTTTCGGCGATCCAATAGCCGAGATAGACATAGGGCTTGCCGCGCTGGCGGCAGTCGTCGACGAGCCACAGAATGTTCCAGCTGCCGAGGCTGCGCCTGCGCTCGGCCGGATCGAAAAAGCTGTAAACCGCAGAGATGCCGTCATCGAGGCGGTCGATCAACAGCACCGCGGCCAGATCGCCGGCAGGTGTGCGAAACTCGGCGAGGCTGGTGCGGATCGGCGACTCCTCGATCATGGCGCGGTAATCGCGGAAGCTCATCGTCGCCATTTCGCTGTCGGCGTGGCGGGCGTGCTGATAGACCCAGAACAGCCGAAACTGATCGAGCGTCGCGCGCGGCGGGACCAGCGCAACGGTCAGGTCGCGATTGGCATTGCGGATCCGGCGCGTCCAGCTGGTGTCCCGGAATTCCGCGACCGCAATCCGCACCGGGACGCAGGCGGCACAATCGCGGCAGGCCGGCCGATAGGCGAAATGATGACTGCGGCGAAACCCGGCCCGGGACAGGCTGTCGTACAATTCGGGCGCATCCGCGCCTTCGAGTTCGACGATCAGCTTGCGTTCGAAGCGGCCCACGATATAGGGGCACGCAACCGGCCGGGTGAGGCCGACCGGCAGCGCCGGCGCAACCGGCAGCGCGGCCTTTTCGCGGCTGGTGCGCGCGCGCGGCTTCCGCTCGCCTGACGCCTGATTGCCGCGGTCGGCCGGGCCGCAATCCATATCTTTGTGTTCCCTTCGCCGGCTGTGCGCCGGAATTATGGACGAGAGCGCGGCGCGGGCGGAAGCCCCAACACGCGAGCCGCGCTCAATTCGGCCCGGCGGTCCAGCGCAAGCCGGTCAGGATGTTGTTGTCGAATGTGCACTCGAGGGCCAGGTGATGAGCGACCGCGGCGCCGGGCGGGAGATTGGTGCGCTCTCCTGCGACATGCGCGACGATCCGCGTCAGGCTCGTGGCCGCGGCTTGGCGCTGCTTGATGTCGATATCGGCCCCCGGATAGGCCAAGCGCATCAGTTGCGCGCAGCGGTCGGCCATGCCGCCCGCTGGGACGAGGTGACAGCCGGCAAGCGCGAGTTGCAGCGATCCGGCGGCTATGGCGCGCCACGCTCGGCAAAAGCGGAACATGCCGCCATATACTCGCCTCCGCTGTTCAAGTTCAAACCTGTCCGGAGGTTGGACCGTGCATGCGCAATTGCTGACCGAAATTAAGCGGCCGCTCGTCACCGCCGAGATCGCGCCGCCGCGACCCGGACCGCACCAATTGTTGCTGGCGGTCAAGGCGTGCGGCGTCTGTCGAACCGATCTGCACGTCGCCGATGGCGAATTGCCCGATCCGAAATTGCCGCTCGTCTTGGGCCACGAGATTGTCGGTACGGTGGTCGAAAGAGGCGAGGGGGCCGAGCGCTTTTCGCTCGGCGACCGGGTCGGCGTCCCGTGGCTCGGATGGAGCTGCGGCGAGTGTCGCTATTGCCGCAATGGCCGCGAAAATTTGTGCGACCGGGCGCGCTTCACCGGCTACCAGCTCGATGGCGGCTATGCCGAATTGGCGGTTGCCGATCAGCGCTATTGCTTTGCGATCGACCCGCGCTATGGCGATGTCGAGGCCGCTCCATTGCTGTGCGCCGGGCTGATCGGCTACCGCACCTTGCGCCTTGCCGGCGACGCACCGCTGATCGGCATCTACGGGTTTGGCGCCGCCGCCCATATCATCGCCCAGCTGATCCGCCACCAGGGGCGCCGCTTTTTCGCCTTCACCCGTCCGGGCGATGACGCGGCTCAGGCCTTTGCCCGCCGTCTCGGCGCCGAGTGGGCGGGCGATTCGACCGCCTCCCCGCCCGAGCCGCTCGATGCGGCGCTGATCTTTGCGCCGGTCGGGGCGCTTGTTCCGGCTGCGCTGGCGGCGACCCGAAAGGGCGGGGTGGTGGTCAGCGGCGGCATCCATATGAGCGATATTCCGGCCTTTCCCTACCGGTTGTTGTGGGAAGAGCGCACGCTGCGCTCGGTCGCCAATCTGACGCGGCGCGACGCCGAGGAGTTTCTCGCTTTGGCGCCGCAGGCCGCAATTCACACCGACACGATCGCCTATCCGCTGGCGCGCGCCAATGCGGCGCTCGACGATCTGCGGCATGGCCGGTTGCAAGGAGCGGCGGTGCTGGTGCCGTGATCGCGGCGGCGGACCGGCCCGGTTCGGCCGTCCCGGCGCGGCCCACCCGCGCCGAAATGCGGATGGCGGCCGCATCGCTTGGGGTGCGAGCCATCCTTTTTCCCAATTTTTACACATCTCGCGCCGTCCAGGACGAACAGTGGACGAATCCCGGACGTTGCGTTGCCCCTCCGTCGCCTAGCGTTGCGCCGATTTTGCAACCGACAAACCGCCGCAAGCCGACGCTCTGCTTGGGATCGGAAATCATGTTACGCCAACCGGCAAACAGCGAGCGTGCAGTCGAATGCCGCCAACACGCCACGGCCAACCCGGAAATCATGTCCCGCCAACCGGCAAACGGCGAACGCAGCGTGGTCGCATGGGGGGCGTCGGGGATCGTCTTTGACGAATGCGGCGAGGTGTGGTCGGCGCGCTCGGGGCCGGCGCGGCAGATGGACGAACAGAGCGATGACTGCGTCGATCGGGTCGCCAATGCGGTCAGCAGCCTTGGCTGCGTCCATGTCGTCTCGCTGCCCGATGCGGTGGCGGTGACGTTCGAGCCGGGCGCCGTCAGCCCGCTCGCCGCGGCAGCGGCCTTTTACGAGATTGCCGAGCGCCGGCCGCGATGCCTGATCCTCAGATGCCCGGGCGTGGCCGGACATGGCGACCGTTGCGAGATTTTCGACAATGTCGCAGACGGGCTGAAGCGCCTTGAGGACGCCGCGCGGCGCGGCCGCAACGCCATACGCCCGGCCTGGTTGCGCGCGCCGATCGAGGGGTATCGGCGGGCGGCGGGCGCGGCGAAGAGCAAGCCCGCCTTTCGTCAAAAACACGCGCGTGCGGCCGGAGCGGCGCAAAACGGCGGCGGCCGCGGCCGCGAAGCGAATGGCCAGAGCAAGGCGTTGCATGTCGCGCGGCCATTGACCGCCCTGACCAGCGATGACGCATGGTTTGGCCGTCTCCTGTTGCTATGGGGTGACGCCCGGCGCGGTCGAAGATTGCCCTCGAACGGCTCGCTTGATGCGCTGGAATTGGTCAACATCGCCTGCGGCCGCGCGCATATCGTCGATACCCGGAGTTCGAACCCGTTGGGTTATCGCTTCCGATTGTGGGGGGCGGTCAATTCCTATGGCGGCGGCTACGCCAACCGCGCGCTGGGCGAGATGCCGCCGGGCGCGATGCGCGAGGAAGCGGTCTATGACTATCGGCGGGTTGTGTCCTCGGGCGCCCCCGATTACCACCTGATCAGGGTCGTCGAAAACGATATTGCCTATTCATATGCGCGCCTGATCTTGCCAATCTCCGAGGACGGCCGGCGCGTAGACCGGCTGATCGTGCTGATCAACGAACGGCCGCTGACCGAGCTGGCCGGAGGCGCCGCGATCGGCGCGGGCCGCGACCACCCGGGCCAGTGAGGCCACCGCCTCGGCCCGGGTCGAATGGCATAAATGCATCAGCGCGTTGCGCTTTTCCGGCGGGAACCAGCCCTCGACAAAGCGCTCGACACGGGCGTAGCCGTAGACGATCCGGCCCATAAATTTCGCGCGGCGCTCATTCGCATTCGCCGGTTGCCCCGGGACATCGCGGATCATCGCACTGTCATGGTCGAAGCCGTGTCGGGCGAGCGCCATCGCGCGCGCCAGATGGGGCAGGATCAGTGCCAGTCGCGACACGCCGCGGTAATCCTCGCGAACCCATAGCCCGCCGCCATGGATGATGGCGCCGCCAAAGGGTGCGATTGCGCAATCGACAACATAACGCCGGTCGCCGGCGGGGGGCTTTTTTGCAAACCACAGCCTTTGCGAGCGCACCAGATCGAAAAAATCGGGCACCTCAAACCGGCGGAGACAATAGGTGGCGATCGCTTCCCGCCGTCGGTTCTCAGCCAGCAACCAAAAATCATTGGCGCCCAGAACCGCGTGTCGCGGATCGAAAGCCTGGTTTAAATGCGACTCGCCATGTCGTTTGCGAATTTGCCTATAATGGCTGAAGTCGGCTGAGCAGCTAATACGAATATCGGCAATTTCCAACAGGCGGGCGAGCAGGTTCAGGCTTTGCGGGACGACAATATCCTCAACCGGCAGGAAAGCGGGCACGGCTTTCTCCTTTACGTCAACAAAGATTTTGACGCAGGTGCGAGCGGACCGGAGTGTTTTGAGATTAATTAGCGGCGATTAAAACTCGGTTAACCGGACATTCCCGTCGGGTCCGTTGCCCTGGGAGACAATCGATCCGGGCAAAGTTCGGGTGACACGCGAAACTGGGATTGCGCGGTTATTAAAAAGATATTGTCAGGTTAGCTTTTTGGCGGTTCGATCTCGCATCGCCAGCGCCTTGCGATCCCGTAATTGCGAAATTGGCGAGATAATAGTGGCGCAGGTAGCAATTGTCAATCGCAATATTATGTAATTCGCAAAAGCAACTCGGCGCTGACCGGGCGAGCGCCGCGATCGCGACCGAGTGACCCCGCGCCGCCTAGATTCTGGGCCTGCCCGCGGCTATCGTCGCGCGATGAAATTCGCCGTGCTGCAGTTCTTCAGTTGGCCGGAACGTCGCGTCGATCTGGCCGCGGTCTATGCTCGCGCCCTCGCGCGCATCGGGATCATGGACGGCGCCGGCTATGACGCGGTGTGGCTCGCCGAACATCATTTCTCGAGCTTCAGCGTCTGTCCGTCGGTGCATATGGTCGCCACATTGGCCGCGGCGCACACCCGCCGGCTGCGCATCGGCACCGCCGTGTCGCTGGCGCCGTTTTATCATCCACTGCGGCTCGCCGAGGAGGTGGCGCTGCTCGACATTCTGTCCGGCGGCCGGGTCAATTGGGGGGCCGGCCGCGGTTTTGCCCGGGTCGAATTCGAAGCTTTCGGCATCCCGCCGCAAGAGAGCGCATCGCGCTTTCGCGAGACGGTCGAGATCGTATTGCAGGCCTGGACACACGAAAAGTTGCATTTTGCCGGCCAGAATTTTGCGTTTGACGGGGTCGAAGTGCTACCCAAGCCATTGCAGAAGCCGCATCCGCCGGTATGGATGGCGGCAAGTTCGGACGAGGCGATCGACTGGGCGGCCGGCCGCGGCTTTGCCATCCTGATGGACCCGCATTCGACCGCCGCCGAAATCGGCCGCAAGCGCCGCCGCTATCGCGACAAACTCGCTGCGGCCGGATTTTCCGAAGCCGGCCGCGACATCCCGGTGGCGCGATTGGTGGCCCTTGCCGACAGCGCGGGAAAGGCCGCGGCGGTCGCGCGCGCCGGCGCCGAATGGATACTCAATTCCTATCTCGGCGCGCAGCATCGTCCGGTGATGCAAACCAATTTTACGCCGGCCGGGGTTGATCCGGTGCGCCGCTATGTCGACGAGGTCGTGCTGCACGGCACCCCCGACGCCGTCGCCGACCAGATCGCAGCACTGCGCGATGAGATCGCGCTCGATTACCTGTTATGCGCGCCGCTCAGCCACGAAAGCTTTCTGCTGTTGACCGACAAGGTGTTGCCGCGACTGGCCTAGCGCTGGGCCCGATCGGCGGGCGATCGCAGACGCAATCGGTGCGGTCGCTTTCGACCGCGGGATCGCGGCGAAGGGGTGAGGACGTTTCTGCCTGTGGGCCGCGAGCAGGTGCGGTTCAAGCCGGCAGTTCGCCGGCATAGGCGCGCAGCAGCCGCCACCCGTCCGCTCCGGCCTTATCCCGCCACCGCGCATAGAACGGGCCAAGGGCATTGCGAAAGCTGTCGCAGTCAGCAGTGACAACGCGCATGCCGAGGCGGGCGAGTTCCTCCGCCCCGGCGGCGTTGATCTGTTCGGTGTCCTGGCGCTGCAACAGCGCCGCCCGTTCGAGATGGCCCTCGACAATCGTCCGCATGTCGGCGGGCAGCGCCCGCCAGGCTGCGCCATTGGCCAGAACCGTAAACCCCGACCACCAATGGCCGGTAAGCGAGAGGCAGCCCTGCACCTCGTAGAGCCGCAACGCCAAGACCACCCCGAGCGGGTCGCTCTGGCCGTCGAATCGGCCCTGTTGCAATGCTGCGTACATCTCGCTGAACGGCACATAGCCGGCTTCGGCGCCGAATTCGGCAAAGAATTCGCGCGCGATCGCACCACCGGGGCTGCGGATCTTGACGCCTTTGAGATCGGCGGCGGTGGCGATCGGGCGATTAGCGGTTGTCAGATGGTGAAAGCCGTTTTGCAGGCAATGGCGAAAGGCATGGATCCCGTGCCCGGCAAGCTCGCTGCGGATGCGCTCGCCAAGCGCGCCGTCGAGCGCGGCAAAAACCGCCGCCGAGTGCGCAAACGCAAAGGGCAGCAACGGCAGGGCACTGGTCGGCGCAAGGTCGCCAAGGGTGGCGCCGGCGACAAAATATTCGAGCTGGCCGGCCCGCATATCGGCCAGCATTTGCGGGTCGGGCCCGAGGCGGCTCTCCGGAAAGACCTCGATCCGCAGCGCTCCGGCGGTGTCGCGGCCGACCATGTCGGCCATTTCCGTCAACCGGCGGACGGTTGGGCTCGAACGCGGCTGGTTCAATCCCAGCCGATAGGAAAACGCGGGCGTGCGATTGGCGGTCATGGAGCGACGATAATCGCCCCGGCGCCCGGCGCCAAGCTGCTGCCAGCTTCGGGCGCGCCCGGTTGGCGATGGCGTCGCGGGGGTGGACGTCGCCACCGGGCGCGGGTAGCGTCGCGCCGCTCAGTCCGGCGGAGGCGAAAATGCGAGCTTCGGGACGCGCTCCCGACATGATGCGCCCGGTCAGTCTCGAACCGGGTGTGGCCAAATACGCCGAGGGCTCGTGCCTGGCAAAATTCGGCGACACCCATGTGCTGTGCACCGTTACCGTTGAGGACAGGGTGCCGCCGTTTCTGCGCAACACCGGCAAGGGCTGGATCACCGCCGAATATGGCATGCTGCCGCGCTCGACCCAGACCCGCACCGAGCGCGAGGCGGCGCGCGGGCGGCAGAGCGGACGCACCCAGGAAATTCAGCGGCTGATCGGCCGCAGTCTGCGGGCGGTGACCGATCTGGTTGCTTTGGGGGAGCGCCAGCTGCGCATCGATTGCGATGTGCTCCAGGCCGATGGCGGGACCCGAACCGCGGCTGTCACGGGCAGCTATGTGGCACTGCACAAGGCGTTGAGCACACTTGTCGCCGCCGGCCAGGTCGCGGCGTTGCCGCTTAAAGACAGCGTCGCCGCCGTGTCGTGCGGTATTATCGCCGGTGGGGCGGTGCTCGATCTCGATTATAGCGAGGATTCGCAAGCCCTGACGGACGCCAATTTTGTGCTGACCGGTCGTGGCGCCATTGTCGAGATCCAGGCCACCGCCGAAGGTGCACCATTTGACGAGGCGATGTTCGCCGAGATGCTGCGGCTGGCGCGGTTGGGCATACGCGATCTGACCCGCCGCCAATGGCAGGCGCTCGGTCTGGGAAACAGCTGATGGCGCGGAAGCTCGACGAGCGGCGGATCGTCATTGCCAGTCACAACTCCGGCAAGGTTGTGGAAATCGGCGCCCTGCTGCGGCCTTACCGCGTCGAGGCGATCGCCGCCCAGGCGCTGGGCCTGCCCGAGCCGGAGGAAACCGGCGACAGTTTTGAGGCCAATGCCGCATTAAAGGCTCATGCCGCGGCGCAGGCGGCCCGGCTGCCGGCGCTGGCCGATGATTCGGGGCTGGTCGTGCCGGCGCTCGGTGGCGCTCCCGGGATCTATTCGGCGCGCTGGGCCGGTCCGGCGAAGGATTTCGCCCAGGCGATGGCGCGGGTCGAGCGTGAGCTCGGCGGCCGCGATCGCGCCGCGGTGTTTGTTGCGGTGTTGGCGCTCGCTTGGCCCGACAGCCACCTCGAGAGCTTTCGCGGCGAGGTCGCCGGCCGCCTGGTATGGCCGCCGCGCGGCAATCGCGGTTTCGGCTATGACCCGATGTTTGTTCCGCAGGGTGGCAGCCTGACTTTCGGCGAGCTCGATCCCGCGGAAAAGCATCGTATCAGCCACCGCGCCCGCGCCTTTGCCAAACTGGTCGAGGCCTGTCTGAGTTGAACACGACCGAAATTCCGGAGCGCCGTCGGATGCCCGGCGAGCCGATCCTCGCGCCCGGTTTGCCGCCGCGGGAAGACCGGTCGCTGCCCGAGCCGCGGCCGCTGGCCATCTATGTGCATTGGCCCTTCTGCCGCTCTAAATGCCCCTATTGCGATTTCAACAGCCATGTCCGCGAGCGCATCGATCCCGCGCGCTGGACAAGGGCGCTGCTCGCCGACCTTGATCATCAGGCGGCGCTGACCTCGGACCACATCGTCGGATCGGTGTTCTTCGGCGGCGGCACGCCGTCACTGATGCCGGCCGAAACCGTGGCGGCGCTCATCGAGCGGGTCAAAGCCCGTTGGCCGACCGCGGCAGATGTCGAGATCACGCTCGAAGCCAATCCCAACTCGGCCGAAGCCGGCCGCTTTCGCGCCTATGCCGAGGCCGGGGTCAACCGCTTGTCGCTCGGGGTCCAGTCTCTCGATCCGGCCGCGCTTAAATTTCTCGGCCGCGCTCACGACCGCGCCGAGGCGGTTGCCGCCATCGAAACCGCGGGCAAGATCTTCCCGCGGTTTTCGTTTGACCTGATCTACGCACGGCCTGACCAGACGCCGGCGGCGTGGCGCCGTGAGCTCGACGAGGCATTGGCGCTGGCCGGCGACCACCTGTCGCTCTACCAGCTGACGATCGAGCCGGCGACCGTCTTTGCGGTCATGGCGGGGCGCGGCAGGCTGGTGCCGCTCGGTGACGAGGCCGCCGCCGAACTCTATGAGATGACGCAGGCGCGACTGGCCGCAGCCGGCCTGCCGGCCTATGAAATTTCAAACCATGCCCGGCCGGGGCATGAATGCCGGCACAACCTCGCTTACTGGCGCTACGAGGACTATGTCGGGATCGGGCCGGGGGCCCACGGACGCTTGAGCCAAGGCAAGGTCAAATACGCCACCCGCCAGCGGCGGGTCCCCGAGGCCTGGCTGGCCGCGGTCGAAGCGGGTGGCCACGGTTTCGAAGAGTTCGGCGCGATCGACCGCGACGCCCAGATCGTCGAATTGGTGATGATGGGCTTGCGGCTGAGCGAGGGGATCGCCCGCGCTCGCCTCGAGGCGCTGGCCGGAATCCCGATCGAGGCCTTGTTTGCGCGCTCGCTGCCGGCTCTGGTGGAGGGCGGATTTGTGCGCATCAGCGAGACCCACATCGCGGCCACCGCGGCCGGTCGCCAGCGGCTCGATGCGGTACTCGCGGAACTGCTGACCTAACGGCCGCCACAAATGCGCCGGGGCGGCGCGCGGCGGCCGGCTGAGACCCACGCTGTGGCCGCCGCGGATGGTGGTCAGCTGGCTTTGCCTGCGGTCGGCGGTTTCGCGCCCTCGCTCGAGAGCTGGTGATAGACAAGCTCGGCGATCTTGAGCAGCTGTTCGCGGCCGAGTTTGCCCGCCAGCGCATAGCCGAAGTCCTGATCTGACCAATAAAACAGCCCGATGCCGTTTTGCTCCGTGTAGCGGAAGGCGGTTTCGCCGGCGCTATCGGCGCGTTCGTACAAGGTCAGCCGGGTGTTGCCGTTCTGGTACATGAATTGCGCCGCCGGACCGTCTTCCGAGGGCAGCAGGCGACCACCCATCAGTTGAAACCCGGCCGCGTTGAGATCGGGCACCCGCAGCGGGTGGCCAAGCCGTCGCGACAGCCATTGGACGAGATGGGCTTGCTGGGCGGCGTCGACTTCGACCGGGTGGCGCACCTCGACCGAGAAGACGCGGTGCGCGGCCAGGGCATCGGCGGTGATTTCGCGCTCGGTCGCCGCCCGGGCGCTTCGCGTCGACGACATCAGCCCGAGCCCGGCGTTGCGCGCGGTCCAGCCGCCGATCCCGCCGAGCACGAACAGCACGAGCGCCGCGGCGATGGCCCCGACCTGCCAATATTGCCGCCGCCGCCGCTCGGCCGACAGCCGCGCCACCCGCAACCCGCTCGGAACCGGCTCATCGAGCTCGGCCGCCCAAGCGGCGCGCAGTGCGCGGCGCAATTCGGCATCGCGCTCGTAGCGCGCTTTCTCGTCGGGATGCGCGGCGAGATAGGCTTCGACCGCCGCGGCGCGCTCCGGCGACAAGCGGCCGTCGAGACTGGCCTGAAAGTCGCGCTCGTCGAGGTCGGCCCGTTCCGAGCTCATTTCGCTCTCCGCGGCGCGGGCTCGGGCTCGTCGATGTCGCGGTTCATGAAATGCCGTAGGCGCTCGCGTCCGCGCGACAGGCGCGACATGACGGTGCCGATCGGCACCCCCAGCACGCGCGCGGCCTCTTCGTAGGAAAGATCTTCGACACCCACGAGGAACAGCACCGAGCGTTGTTCGGCGGACAGGGCGGCGAAGGCACGCAGCAGGTCACGATGTTCGAGCGCCTGATCCTGCCCGCCCCGGACCTGCGGCAATTCGGATTCAGCCGCTTCATTCAATGAGTTGTGCACCCCGCGTCGCCTTTGCCGGTGCTGCTCGCTGAGAAAGCGATTGTAGAGGATCGTGTAGAGCCAGCCGCGCAAATCACCCTCGGGGCGACGCAAATGCCAGCGCGACAGCGCGCGCTCGAGGCTGTCTTGGACGAGATCATCGGCACGTTCACGGTCGCCGCGCACCAGCGCACGAGCAAAACGTCGCAATCCCGGTATATGCGCTTCGATCGAGGCCGCCTCTATTGCCATTGCGTGCCGTCAAGACGAAGAACTGACAATACTGCGCGGCGTCAACCGCCCGCATCGCACCCGTCTGTCGCCGAAGGCCGCAAGCGGGGCGGTTAACCACGCCATCATCAAAGAGTTCGGCCGATTTTACCATCATATTCTCGCTAATCCGTGACCTCGGCACAGCGCGCTTGCCAGGCGACCGGGCTGGCGGCAGTGCCCGGGTCTCGCCGTTCGCAATCTACGACTTTGCACCGCCTCGGTTATTCCCGCACAAGCGCGGGGCCGGCTGATTTTCCGCGCCGCCGGGTATGATGGGCGCCGGATGGCATGCTGCTCTGACCCCGCCGCCTTGCCCGACGGCGCAATTGGCGCTAAGAGCAGGCCCCGGGGTCGGCTGCGCTCGGCGCGGCGAGCATGAGGCACAGCAATGGCACGCAACAAAATCGCGCTGGTCGGCGCCGGGCAAGTCGGCGGAACCATCGCCCACCTCGCCGGGCTCAAGGAACTGGGCGATATCGTCCTCCTCGACATCGTCGAAGGGGTACCGCAGGGCAAGGCGCTCGACATCGCCGAGGGCGCGCCGATCGAGGGCTATGACGCCGTTATTCGCGGCTCGAATGATTACGCCGCGATGGCCGGGGCGGATGTCGTCGTGGTCACCGCCGGAATCGCGCGCCGGCCGGGGATGAGCCGCGACGACCTGATCGGCACCAACGCCAAAATCGTCTCGACCGTCGGCCAGGCGATCAAGACGCATTGTCCGCAGGCCTTTGTCATCACGATCACCAACCCGCTCGACGTGATGGTCTGGGTCATGCGCGAAGCGTGCGGGCTGCCGCCCAACCGGGTCGTCGGGATGGCCGGCGTGCTCGACAGCGCGCGGTTTCGCTACTTCCTCGCCGAGGAGCTGGGCGTCTCGGTCGAAGACGTAAGCGCGTTTGTTCTCGGCGGTCATGGCGACATGATGGTGCCGCTGGTGCGCTATTCGACGGTCGCCGGTATCCCTCTGCCCGATCTGGTGCGCATGGGATGGACGACGCAGGAGCGGCTCGACAAGATCGTGCAGCGCACCCGCGACGGCGGCGCCGAAATCGTCGGGCTGTTGAAGACGGGCTCGGCCTTTTATGCCCCGGCCAGTTCGGCGATCGCGATGGTCGAGGCGTATTTGCGCGACAAAAAGCGGGTTTTGCCGTGCGCGGCGTGGCTGACCGGCCAGTATGGGGTGCGCGACCTCTATGTCGGGGTGCCGGTGGTGATCGGCGCCGGCGGGGTCGAGCGCATCGTCGAAATCGACCTCAACCAGGCCGAGAGAGCCGAATTCGACAAATCTGTCGGTGCAGTGCGCGATCTCGTCGAGGTCGTCAAAAAGATGCCGCTGGCGGGGTGAGCGATGAACATCCATGAATACCAGGCCAAGGAGCTGTTCTCGCGATTCGGGGTCGCGGTGCCGAAAGGCGGCGTCGCCTACACCCCGGCCGAGGCGGCGGCGGTCGCCGACCGGCTGGGCGGCGGGGTGTGGGTGGTCAAGGCCCAGATCCATGCCGGCGGTCGCGGCAAAGCCGGCGGTGTCAAAGTCGTGCGCAGCCGCGCGGAGGTCGAGGCCGCCGCGCGCGCGCTGCTCGGGCATACCCTTGTCACCCATCAGACCGGACCGGCGGGTCGCGAGGTCAAGCGCGTCTATGTCGAGGAAGGTTGCGACATCGCGCGCGAGCTCTATCTCGGCATGCTGATCGACCGCGACAGCGGCCGCGTGACCGTGATCGGCTCAACCGAAGGGGGAGTCGAGATCGAGGAGGTGGCGGCCCGGTCGCCGGAAAAGATCCTCAAAATCGCGATCGATCCGGCCACCGGCATTCAGCCGTTTCATGCCCGCGAACTTGCCTTCGGGCTGGGCCTCGAAGGCGGCCAAATCGCCACCGCGGTCAAATTTGTCACCGCCCTCTATCGCGCCTTTACCAAACTCGATGCCTCGGTTGCCGAGATCAACCCGCTGGTCGTGACCGGCGCCGGCGAGCTTGTGGCACTCGACGCGAAAATGAGTTTCGACGACAACGCGCTGTTCCGCCACGCCGATATCGCCGCGCTGCGCGACGAGGACGAGGAAGACCCGACCGAGGTCGAGGCCGGCAAACACGCGCTCAATTACATCAAACTCGACGGCAATATCGGCTGCATGGTCAATGGCGCCGGCCTCGCGATGGCGACGATGGACATCATCAAGCTCTATGGCGGCAGCCCGGCCAATTTTCTCGACGTCGGCGGCGGCGCCACCCGCGAGCGGGTATCGACGGCGTTCAAGCTGATCCTGTCCGATCCCAATGTCGAAGGAATCCTGGTCAACATTTTTGGCGGGATCATGCGTTGCGACGTCATCGCCGAGGGCGTGGTCGGTGCGGCGCGCGAGATCAATCTGCATGTGCCGCTGGTGGTCCGCCTCGAAGGCACCAATGTCGATCTCGGCAAGCGGATCATGCAGCAATCCGGGCTGCCGATCCTTGCCGCCGAAAATCTCGCCGACGCCGCGCAGAAGATCGTCGCGGCGGTCAAGGAGGCGCGCTGATGGCGATACTGGTCAATGCCGCAACCCGGGTGTTGTGCCAGGGCTTCACCGGCTCGCAAGGCACATTCCATTCGGAACAGGCGATCGCTTACGGCACCAAGATGGTCGGCGGCGTGACCCCGGGCAAAGGTGGCAGCCGCCATCTCGATCTGCCGGTGTTCGATACGGTGCGCGAAGCGGTCGCCGCGACCGGCTGCACGGCCAGCGTGATCTATGTGCCGCCGCCCTTTGCCGCCGATGCGATCCTCGAAGCGGTCGCCGCCGAAATTCCGCTTGTGGCGTGCATCACCGAAGGTATCCCGGTCATCGACATGGTCCGCGTCAAGCGCGCGCTTGGCGGCACCAAGACGCGGCTCATCGGGCCGAATTGCCCCGGCGTCATCACCCCCGACGAGTGCAAGATTGGCATCATGCCCGGCCACATCCATCGCCGCGGCAAGATCGGCATCGTGTCGCGCTCGGGCACCTTGACCTATGAAGCGGTGGCGCAGACGACCGCGGCCGGGCTCGGGCAATCGACCTGCGTGGGGATCGGCGGCGATCCGGTCAACGGCACCAATTTTGTCGAAGTGCTCGAAATGTTTCTGGCCGACGACGAGACCGAGGCGATCGTCATGATCGGCGAGATCGGCGGCAATGCCGAGGAGGACGGCGCGGCGTTCTTGAAGTCGGAGCGGCGCAAAAAGCCGGTGGTTGGGTTTATCGCCGGGGCGACGGCACCGCCCGGCCGGCGCATGGGTCATGCCGGCGCGATCATTGCCGGCGGCAAGGGCGGCGCCGAAGACAAGATCGAGGCGCTCAAAAGCGCCGGTGTCACGGTCGCGCGTTCGCCGGCGGAAATCGGCACGACAATGCTCGAGGTGCTGCGCGGCTGACGGTTTCGCCCGCGCGACTGGTGGCGCGAGGGCACCCCGCGCGCTCGGCGCGCCGCGCTCGAAAGGATTTCGATAGGCCGGCCGTTTCTTGGAACCTCCCGAGCTGCGCCCGTTCGGGCAAACCAGCGCGCATCGTGGACAGAAAGAGGCGGCAATCGAGCGCGCCTTTTTGGGCCGGCGGGCTCATGGTGTGGCCGCGACGCCTTCTCCGATCGGAGCTGCGTTGCAATCGTTGCGGTGCAGCAGAGCGATCCCAACCTTATGGGTACGGTCGGGGTGCACCGTTGCCGGCCCCGTTCGCGCGGGAAGCCGGCCTCGCCGGCGGGCTCTGACCGATTGGGGATGATCTGGGTTCATCAATGGCTGATGTCGACGGCGCGAGTTTCTTAACCGGCGCCAATGCCGAATTCATTGCGGGTCTTTATGCCCGCTTTCTCGAAGATCCTGCCTCGATCGACGACAGCTGGCGGCAGTTTTTCGCCGAGCTTGGCGACGACGGCGCCGCCATGCTGGACGATCTCCGGCCGGTCCGGGACAGCCGGTCGCAGACGGCGGCGATTGGCGCCGGGGCGGGGCCGGGGCCCGCGACCGATCGCGCCGCGTTACGCCAAGCGACTGCAGATTCGATCCGCGCTCTGCAGCTGATCCGCGCCTATCGGGTGCGCGGCCATCTCGAAGCCGATCTCGACCCGCTGCGGCTCGACCAGCGCGGGCCCTATCCCGAGCTTGATTACCGGAGCTACGGCTTTGGCGAGGCCGATCTCGACCGCGAGATTTACCTGAACAACATCTTCGGCCGCGAACGGGCGACGCTGCGCGAGATCATCGCGATCTTGCGGCGGACCTATTGCGGCCGCATCGGGGTCGAGTACATGCACATCCAGGCGCCGGCCGAGCGCGCCTGGATCCAGGAGAAATTCGAGAACCGCGATCACTCGCCGCAGCTCTCCGCCGCCCAAAAAACGGAAATTCTCGACATCCTGACCACCGCCGAGACGTTCGAGCGTTTCCTTGACCGCCGCTACACCGGCACCAAGCGGTTCGGCCTTGAGGGGGCGGAATCGTTGATGCCGGCCCTTGAAGCGATCCTGCGCCGCGGCGCCGAGCTCGGGGTCAAGGAATTCGTGATCGGCATGCCGCATCGCGGGCGGCTGAATGTGCTCGCCAACTTCGTCGGCAAACCCTATGCCGCGATCTTCTCCGAATTTCAGGGCAATTCGACCAATCCCGAGCATGTGCACGGCTCGGGCGATGTCAAATACCACCTCGGCACCTCGGCCGATCGCGAGATCGGCGGGCAGTTTGTGCATTTGTCGCTGACGGCCAACCCGTCGCATCTGGAAGCGGTCAACCCGGTGGTGTTGGGCAAGGTCCGGGCCAAGCAACAGCAGCGCGGCGACAGCGAGCGGCGGCAAGTGGTAGGCCTGCTGATGCATGGCGACGCCGCCTTTGCCGGGCAGGGGCTTGTCGCCGAGGCCTTGGAGCTTTCGGAACTGACCGGGTTCACGACCGGCGGCACGATCCACATCATCGTCAACAACCAGATCGGTTTTACGACCGCCCCATCGGCAGCGCGGTCGAGCCCCTATCCCTCCGACGTCGCCAAAGGGGTCCAGGCGCCGATCTTTCACGTCAATGGCGACGATCCCGAAGCGGTCGTCGAGGTGGCGCGCACCGCCACCGAATATCGCCACGCCTTCGGCAAGGACGTCGTCATCGATCTGTTCTGCTACCGCCGGCACGGCCATAACGAGAGCGACGAACCGGCCTTTACCCAGCCGTTGATGTACCGCACGATCGCGCGGCACCCGACGACGCGACAGCTTTATGCCCAGCGCCTCGTCAACGACGGGATCGTCGGCGAAGGCGAGCCCGAAGCCATTGCCGCGCGGTTTGTCGCGCGGCTCGAGCGCGACTTCGAGGCGGCCAAGAGCTACCGGCCGAACAAGGCCGATTGGCTCGAAGGGGCCTGGGCCGGGCTCGGCGAGGCTCCCAATGACGACCGCCGCGGCGATACCGGCGTGGCGCTCGAAACCTTGCGTGATCTCGGCCGCGCTCTGTCGACGGCACCCGAAGGCTTTCGCCTCAATCCCAAGATCGCGCGCCAGCTCGAGGCCAAGCGCCGTGCAATCGACAGCGGCGAGGGCATCGACTGGGCGACCGCCGAAGCCTTGGCGATCGCTTCGCTATGCGCCGAGGGCACGCATGTGCGCATGTCAGGCCAGGACTGCGGCCGCGGCACCTTTTCCCACCGACACGCGGTGTTGACCGACCAGGAAAACGAGCGGCGCTATATCCCGATCAACCATGTCAAAGAGGGGCAGGCGCCGTTCGAGATCGTCGACAGTCCGCTGTCGGAAGCGGGCGTGGTCGGCTTCGAATATGGCTACAGCCTTGCCGATCCCTCAACACTGGTCATCTGGGAAGCGCAGTTCGGTGACTTCGCCAACGGCGCCCAAGTCATCATCGACCAGTTCCTGTCGGCCGGCGAAGCCAAATGGTTGCGGATGAGCGGGCTCGTGCTGCTGCTGCCGCACGGCTATGAGGGGCAGGGGCCGGAGCATTCGTCGGCCCGGGTCGAACGCTACCTGCAACTGTGCGCCGAGGACAACGTCCAGGTCTGCAACCTGACCTCCGCGGCCAATTATTTCCATGCGCTGCGGCGGCAGGTGCGGCGCAATTTCCGCAAGCCGCTGATCGTGTTCACCCCCAAATCGTTGCTGCGCGCCAAGGAGGTGACGTCGGCTCTGCGCGAAATGGGGCCGGCGAGTTCGTTTCACCGGGTGATCGGCGAGACCGGGACGATCGCCGCCGATGACCAGGTGCGGCGGGTTGTCCTGTGCTCGGGCAAGGTTTATTTCGACCTCGCCCAGGCGCGCGCCGCCGCGGCTGAAGATAGGGTTGCGCTGGTTCGGGTCGAACAGCTCTACCCGTTCCCGTTCGACAGCCTGGCCAAAGTGCTGGCGCGCTATCGCAATGCCGAAGTGGTGTGGTGCCAGGAGGAGCCGCAAAATATGGGCGCCTGGTATTTTGCCGACCGCCGGATCGAACAGGTTCTGGCCGGCCTCGATATTGCCGCCAAGCGCCCGCGTTTTGTCGGTCGGGCTGAGGCGGCTTCGCCTGCGACCGGTCTCTTCAAGCGTCATCTCGAAGAGCAGGCCCATCTGGTGGCGGAAGCGCTCGCCGCCTGAACAAGGAGAGCAATGGTGGCGATCGAGATCAGGGTGCCTCAGCTTGGCGAATCGGTCACCGACGCCACCGTCGCGAAATGGCTGAAGCACCCGGGGGAGGCGGTGACGCTCGACGAGCCGGTCGTCGAACTCGAAACCGACAAGGTCAATGTCGAGGTACCGGCCCCGGCTTCGGGGGTGCTGGCTGAGATTGTCGTTGCCGAGGGCGCACAGGTGCCGGTAGGCGGCATCCTCGGCATCCTCGGCGATGGCCTCGCCGAGGGGCCGCCCCCTCGGTCGACCACGGGTCCGGGCTCCGCTGTCGGTGACGAGCGCCAGCCGCAGCGCGAGGGGACCGGAATTCGCCCCGACTCGGCTGTGCGCCCGGCGACCGCCGCCCGCGAAGAGGTGCTGGCGCGCGCCGGACCGGCGGTCCGCAAATTGGTGGCGGAGGGCGGGTTCGATATGGCGAGGATCGCTCCGACCGGTCCCGGCGGCCGGCTGACCAAAGCCGACCTCCTCGCGGCACGGGCCGAGCGCCCTGAACCGATCCCCGAACTTATAACGCCGTCGCCGATTGCCCGCCCCGCAGAACGCGAAATGCCGCCTTCGCCCGATGCCGAGCGGGAAACGCGGGTGCGGATGACGCGACTGCGGCAGCGGATCGCGGAGCGGCTGAAGGCGGCGCAAAATACTGCGGCAATCCTGACTACGTTCAACGAAATCGACATGACCCGCACGATCGCATTGCGCGAGCGTTGGCGTGACGCGTTCGAGAAAAAACATGGGGTGCGGCTCGGTTTCATGTCGGTCTTTGTCAAGGCGGCGATTACCGCACTGAAGGAATTTCCCGCGCTCAACGCGGAAATCGACAAGGACGAGATCGTTTACAAAAATTATTACGATATCGGGGTCGCGGTCGGCACCGAACACGGGCTGGTGGTGCCGGTCGTACGTGACGCCGACCGGCTCAGCTTTGCCGAAGTCGAAAAAGAGATCGCCGCCCTTGGGCGCAAGGCGCGTGACGGCAAGCTGTCGATCGACGAATTGTCGGGTGGGACATTCACGATTTCGAATGGCGGCATTTACGGCTCGCTGTTATCGACGCCGATCCTCAACCCGCCGCAATCGGGGATCCTCGGCATGCACAAGATCGAGCGCCGCCCGGTTGCGGTCGCGGCTTCCGGCGGCGAGACCGTCGAAATCCGGCCGATGATGTATGTCGCGCTCTCTTATGACCACCGCCTTGTCGACGGTCGCGAGGCGGTCGGCTTTCTGGTGCGGATCAAGGAACTGGTCGAAGATCCCGCGCGGCTGTTGTTCGAGATTTGACGCGCAGGATTTGGGTCGGCCGAGTGTCTATTTCCGGCGGCGCCGCCTCGGGAGCATCCAGATCGGCCGCCTGACGGGTTTTTAAGAGGGGTTGCATTTCGGCAGTGCCGCCAGCACGGCGTTTATCCGCTGCGTCATGACTTCGGCTTTGGCCGCATCGTTTTGCAGATCCAGCGTCAGTTGCTGCAATTCGCGCTGCGGCTGGGGTCCCCTGGCGGCCGCCACATGGGGGGTGACCGATGCTGGCGGCGCCGGCTTTGCGGCCGCAGCAATAGCGCCCACCGCCGCCGAAACATTCTGGATGTTCCCGACGATTTTGTTGGTCGCCGCGCTGATCACGCTCAGCGCATATTGCTCCAATTGGCCGGTCGCTCCACTGAGTGCAGCGAGTGCGGTCTTCAGCGCGGCCAGCGATTGTTGCGCTTGGTTGTACGCGGCGAGGAGCACGGGATCGCTGCTGATGCTTCCTTCGGCGGCGGCAATCTCACTCTCCAGCCTATCCGCGAGCGCGGGCCCGGCCAAGCCATCTCCTTTTTTCTCGGCGACAATCCCGTCGGCAACCAGGGCGGCGCAACTTAGCGAGAGCCAAGCAGCGTTATAGGCGGCCTCTCTTGCTTGCGGCGCGAAATAAAGGCGTCCACCTGCCATTCCTGCAGCGCCGAGGCCGAGCCCCAAAGTCACATTCTTGCCGCCCTCGAATAGAGGATTGACAATCGCGGCGGCGCCTAGCCCGATCATCGGAATGTCAAATAGCAATTGCTGACGCATCAGGGCGTCGCGATGGCCGGCATAGCCCGCGGCCAAGGCCTGCAGTTTGGCTCGGGCATCACTCGGCGGATTGCCAAAGGTCAAAATTGTAACCGAGTCGGCGGGCGGGGTGAGGCTGTTCAGGACCGCGGGATCGTTGCCCGGATTGTATGGCGCCGGATCGAAAATGCTGCCGCACCCTGCGAGGGGCAGCGCGAGCAGGACAAGCAGGGTCCGGTTAATGGGCATTCGGCTTCTTCCCCAGCCGATGCCGGTGATGCCGACAGCGGCGTCTCTCCCGCTTTGGTTTTCCCGGCGGCTCTGTATCCAATTTTACCGCTATCTATGCGTGAAGCGCCGACACAATCGGCCGCGGCACCGACAGCAGTTCCGTCCCTAGTGGGGGGCGGTCGGCGGCTTGTCGGCTCGCCGGTCGAGGCGGGCGACCAACGGCAGGATGCGCCGCTCGACGTCCTCTGCACTCAGCGGACCGACATGGCGGTAACGGATGCGCCCGGCGGCATCGACGACATAGGTCTCGGGCACGCCGTAGACCCCGAAATCGATCGCCGTCGCGCCGCTGCGGTCGACACCGATGCGGCGATAGGGATTGCCGAGATCGTCGAGAAAGCGCCGCGCGTCGGCGATTCGGTCTTTGTAGGCGATGCCGTCGAGGGTGAGATTGGGTTCATGGGACAGCATCATCAGCGCCGGCTGCTCCTCACGGCACGGCCCGCACCAGGAGGCAAAGAAATTGACCAGGGTGACGCCGCCGAGAAGTTCGGCCCGGGTCAGCCCGGTTTTCGGGTCATAGAGGCCGGGCAGCGCGAAATCCGGCGCCGGGCGGTCGATCAGCGCCGACGGCAACAGGGTCGGATCGCGGTTGAGCCCCATCGCCAACGCAACGACCACGATCGCGAAGACCGCCAGTGGCAAGAGGAAGAACAGCCGGCGCTTCATGGCCGTGATTGCGCGGGCCGCGCGCGCTGAACCCGCCGCGCGAGCGGGGACAAGAAAGGCCGGCAGGCACGGCCAAAACGCGCCGCGGCATCGCTTGTCGGCATAGCCTCAAGCCGGTTCAGCGCAACCGGGCGGCGGTGGCGGCAAGCGGCGCCGCAGCCGGGTTTGCCGCTCCCTCCTGCCAATGCCCGCTGCGCTTGAGGGCATCGACGACCTCTTTCGGCATATAGCGCTCGTCGTGCTTGGCAAGGACAGTTGACGCATCGAACACGCCGCCCGGCATCAGCCGGCCTTCGGCCACCACCCCTTGCCCTTGGCGGAACAGGTCGGGGAGGATGCCGTGGTACACGACCGGGATGTCGGCCTTGCCGTCGGTGATGCGAAAGACGACCCGGCCGTCGGGACCGCGCGCGATGCTGCCGTCTTCCACCAGGCCGCCGATCCGCATGCGGTGCGCGCCCGTTATGTGTCGGCTGTTGAGGTCGCTGGGACTGTAGAAAAACACCAGGTTGTCGCTGATCGCGTTGAGCGCCAACGCCGTGGCCCCGCCGAGCGCCGCTACACCCAGGGCCAACAGGGTGAGGCGCTGCTGCTTGCGGGTCATCGGCTGCGGCCGGATTGCTGCCGCAGCCGGTCGACCATGGCGACGCTCGCCCGGTAACGGCGCCACGAATAGGCGGCGAGCCCGCCCAGCACCAGCACCGCCAGCCCATAGGCCGGCCACACAAAAGCGCCATAGCCGCCCATCGCAAGGAAGCCGTCCACCGAGTTCATGTCAGATCCCTTCGCGCGCCGCCACCGGCCGCGCCGGCAGCCCGCTTTCGGTGTGCGGCGGCGCTGGCGCCGGGGTCAGGCGATCGAGTTGCAAGGCGCGGATCCGGCGCTGGTTGAGGTCGGTGCGCATCCGTATCAGCAGCAATGTCACAAACAACACCGTAAAGCCCGACGCCATCACCAGGAGTGGCGCCAGCATCGACAGCGCGATGGTCGGCTTGCCGAGCCGCAGCACGCTCGCCGGTTGATGGAGCGTATTCCACCAATCGACCGAGAATTTGATGATCGGCAGATTGACGACGCCGACCACCGCCAGAAGCGATCCGGCCCGGCTGCCGCGCGCCGGATCGTCGAACCCGTTCACCAACGCGATATAGCCCAGATACAAAAAGAACAAGACCAGCACCGAGGTCAGCCGCGCGTCCCACACCCACCAGGTGCCCCACATCGGCCGGCCCCACAGCGAGCCGGTCGTCAGGCAGACAAAGGTGAAACAGGCGCCGATCGGGGCCGCTGCGCGGGCCGCCACCTCGGCCAAAGGGTGGCGCCAGACGAGCGCCACCGCGCTCGCCGCCGCGACAAACAGATAGACATTGAGCGCCATCCACGCCGACGGCACGTGTACATACATGATGCGCACCGCCTCACCCTGCTGGTAATCGGGCGGGGAGGCGATCAGGGCGAGATAAAGCCCGAGCAGGATCAAGGCGATGCTGACCCCCGCGCACCACGGCAGGAGCGCGGCGCTCACTCGGACAAAACGCGCAGGATTGGCAAAGCGGCTCAACATCGCAGCCGATCTCCGCAAGGTTTGCCTTTATAGGCCGCGCGCGGCCGCGCCGCCAGCCGTCGGGGTGCCGCACGACCCGGTTTCTGCCCGGGCGGCTCATTCGGTCGCCTGTCGCACCGCGGCCGCTGCCGCCCACGGGGCTAGCGCCAGCGCCGCCGCGAGCAATGCCGCCAGCAGCAGCAAATCGGCCCGCGGATCGCCGCCGGTCTCTTGCGCCTCGATCGCGCCGGCGCCAAAGACGAGCGGCGGCACATAAAGCGGCAAGACCAGCAGAGACAGCAGCACCCCCTGGCGACGGGCGCCGAGCGTCAAGGCCGCCGCGACACCGCCGATCAGGCTCAGCGTCGGGGTCCCGAGCAACAGGCTTATGACCAAGATCGGCATCGCGCCCGGTTCGAGATCGACAACAACGGCCAGCGCCGGGCTGATCAGCGCCAAGGGCAGCCCGCTTGAGATCCAATGGGCGACAATTTTCGCCAGCGCCGCCAGTTCGAGCGGCAGCCTCGACAACACGATCAAATCGAGACTGCCGTCCTCGTAATCGGGCAGGAACATGCGGTCGAGCGACAATAAGGCCGCCAACAATGCGGCGACCCACAAGATGCCCGGAGCAACGCGCGCCAGAACGTCGGGTTCGGGTCCAATCCCGAACGGAAACAGCACGACCGTCAGCACAAAGAACGCCAATACCAAAGCGGTGTCGCCGCTGTGGTGCAGCGCCAATTGCAGGTCGCGGCGCACAAGACCCAAAAATCCGGGCATTGCTCAGATCGGCAAGACCGGCTCCCGCGCCCGGCGCGGGTGATAATCGTCGAGCACCAGCCGGCGGGCGCCGGCAACGGCAAGCGGTGCATGCGTGGCCACGACGACCCGTCCGCCACCGTCACGATGAGCGACGACAATCGCTTGCAGACCGGCTTGGCTCGCCTCGTCGAGGGCGGTCAGCGGCTCGTCCAGCAGCCACAACGGGGCGGGTGCCGCCAGCAGCCGCGCCAGCGCCACGCGCCGCCGCTGCCCGGCCGACAACCAGCGACATGGCCAGTCGGCAACCGGCTCGAGCGCAAAGGCGGCGATCGCCGCCTCGACAGCCGCTGCCGCCTGCCGACGCGACAGCCCGCGCAGCGCCGACCAGAAGCCGAGCTGCTCGCGCGGGGTCAATGCCGGTTTCAACGCATCGGCATGACCCACATAGTGGAGGCGCGCATGATGACCGGCGAGGTCCGCCGCCACCGGCTGGGTGCCCCACATCAGCCGCCCGGAAGCCGCCGGCAAAAATCCGGCGAGGAGGCGCAACAGACTGGACTTGCCGCTGCCGTTTGTCCCGCTCAGAACCAGCGCGCCGCCGGCCGGAAGCCGGAAGCCGAGACCGGAAAAGATCAGACGCTCGCCGCGGCGGCAGGCGAGATCCTCGCCGATCAGATCCGGCAATACCGGGCGCATGGCCGCTTTTGTCGTCGCCGTCGCGCGGATCAGGGCTGGCGCCAGAAAGAGGCGGCTCCGAGGGGGGAACCCGGAGCCGCTTGGCCGTTGACCGTTGCTGTCGGCCGAGTATGAGGTTTGGGGGACAAACCTGTAAGGGTAAACCTTACGCTTTTCATATGACGGCGGATTGGGACTTTGGTTTGAAGGAAGTTTGACGTTTTAGTGATATGCGCGCTCATTTTGTTTCAGTCGAGCGGCCGGCGGTCTTCAATCAGCTTGCCGTCATCGGGCAGCGTTCCCGGCGCGACCACGCTGACTGTCCCGCGCAAGCGCGTGACCGCCTGCAAGCTCTGGGCGATCTCCGCTTCACGACCTTGGCCGAGCGGTTGGCGGCCTTCGACCAGCAGCACCATCGTATCGCCGCCGGCGCCGCGGTCAACCACAAGCCGGGCACGGGCGAGGCCGGCGTGGCGGCGCAGCAGGTCGCCAATTTGCGCCGGGTGCACAAACAATCCGCGCACCTTGGTTGCCTGGTCGGCGCGGCCGAGCCACCCTTTGATCCGTTGATTGGTCCGCGGTCCCGGCGGCGCCTCGGTCAAGACCGCCGACAGATCGCCGGTCGCAAACCGGATCAGCGGATATTCGGGGGTCAGCGTGGTGACCACCACCTCGCCGGTGTCACCGGGTGCAACCGGTTCGCCGCTGCCCGGCCGGACGATTTCGACAATGATGTCTTCGTCGAGCACCATGCCGGGCTCGGGCTCGCCGTCGGCGCCGGCCGTTTCGTAGGCGATAAGCCCGATATCGGCGGTGCCGTAGCATTGCAGCACCGCCACCCCGCGGTCGCGGAATTCGCGGCGCAGCGCCGCGGGCAGGGCCTCGGCGCCAACCAGTGCCTTTTTGATCGAGCCCGCATCGATGCCGTCGGCGGCGGCGCGGTCGAGCAGGATCTTCAAAAAAGACGGCGTACCGGCATATCCCACCGGCTTGAGGTCGGCGATGGCCCGCAGCTGCTGCTCGGTCTGACCGGTACCGGCCGGGATGACCGGACAACCCAGCGCCTCGGCCGCGCTTTCGAGCAGCGCCCCGGCCGGGGTCAGATGGTAGGCGAAGGCGTTGTGGATCAGATCGCCTCGGCGAAACCCTGCCGCGAACAGCGCCCGCGCAAATCGCCCGTAATCGGGGCGGCGCCCCTCCGGCTCATAGATCGGTCCCGGCGAGACAAATATCCGGCGCAGCGTCGCGATCGGGACGGCGGCAAATCCACCAAACGGCGGATAGCGGCGCTGCAATTCCAACAGCTCCGACTTGCGGGTCAGCGGCAGGCGCGCCAGCATGGCCCGATCACGAATATCGGCGGCAACGACATCGGCCAACAAATCACGGTAGGCCGGGCAGTGCCGTTTGGCGGCGGCAATCACGCCCGGGAGTGCCGCCATCAGCGCCGCTTCCCGGGCTTGCGGATCGCGCGCCTCGCGCTCGTCAAACAGGTTTTGCTCCATTGGCCGCCTCCTCGAAGGCGCAGCACCGGTTCGCCCCGGCGTGGCCGCACGGCCGTTGTGCGGCAATTCTGTCGCGCCACCCGCTCCGGGCAGGCTTTGTCGGCGGCGCAAGCTTAGCGCAAAAATCGCCGCGGGCCGCGGAATTTCGCGAGACTTGCGGTCGAATAAACGGCTAACCTAAAGTTCCTAGGGTTGACCATGCAAGCCGCGCTCGCGCTTCCAGGCAGGGAAATTCGCGGTTGTACAATAAAGATGGACGCGGTCGAGGGCGGTATCGGCTGACGGCGCTATTATTGCGGTTTGCCGGTCTGATCGTGCTGTTGATCGGCTTGTGGTCGGGCCCCGCCGGTGGACAGGCGCTTTCCGCCGGCGAGCGCCAGCGGCTTGAAGCACAAAAAGAACAACTCTTCCAGCGCATGCTCCACAACCCCGCCGATCTCGATGCGACCTTTGCCTATGCCGATGTCGCCGCGCGTCTTGGGGATTACGAGGCTGCGGTGTCGGCCCTCGATCGAATGTTGCTGTTCAATCCGAATTTGCCGCGGGTTGAACTCGAGATCGGCGCGCTTTATTTCCGCATGGGCGCCTACGACCTGGCGCGCGACTATTTCGCGCGCGCCGCCGCCAGCAATCCGCCGCCCGAAGTCCGCGCCCGCATTGACGAATATATGGCCCAGATCGACAAAGCGACCGCGCGTCATCACCTCTCGGGCTATCTATTTTTCGGCGGTCAATACCAGAGCGACGCCAACGTCGCCCCGGGATCGCCGCTGATCCTGTCGCCAATCGGCCCGGTGCTGCTGAACAGTCCGTTTTCCCGCCAGGCTTCGGGAAGCATCTTCGCCAGCGGTTCGCTGCTCTACAGCTACGACCTCGAGGACCAGCGCCGCGACACGATCGAGGTCACTTCGGTCGGATATTTGAACCACTATTTCAACTCCTTGGTCACCCGCCTCGATCTTTCGCTGTTGGAGATCACCGCCGGGCCGCGGATCAATTTTCCCAATGGCGGGCTGTTGGGGAACATCGCCGCCTCGGTCAAACCCTACGCGATCGGCGATGAAGTGGGCCTCGGCTGGGCACAATATTTTGCCGCTTACGGCACCGGGTTTGAGTATGACGAAAGCTTGTGGGGCGACATGCTGCTCAAGACCGTGTTCGAGTTTCGCCAGAAATATTTTACGAATACGGATTTACGCCCATTATCGACCGGTCTCAACGGTAGTGACAAGCTGCTTTCGGTGATCGTGATCAAGCCGATCTTTCAAAATTCACAATTGAATCTGGAATTCGATTATCTCGATCAGACCACTTCCTTGCCTTATTACACCAACGCGACCTATGCGCTGATCGCGGGCTATCACCTGAATTATGACCCGCCGTTTCACTTGACCCGCTTTCCGTGGCAAACCGGGGTCTTTCTCGGTCGCGCCTGGAGCATCTACCAATCGCCGGACCCTTGCTGTAACACGAGCAACAATCCGGAGTTGTTCTTCTCGACCAGCAGCCAGCTGACGCAACGTTGGCGTTTTGGCGTGACCGAGGCCGTTCCGCTGACACCGCGGGTGGCGGTCGTTCTGCAGCTCGAGCGCGACATCGTCGCCTCGAACCTGCCGATCTATGCCTATACGAGCAATTCGGTCCTGCTCGGACCGCAAATTCACTTTTGAGTGGCCCAAATGCTGCGGCCCGCGCCGATATTCGCTGCGGGCGCGGGTCAATCTTGCCCCGCAATGCTCAAGTCTCGCCGAAATTAATCTTAACCGCGGCCAAGGTTCGGGCCCAAACACACGACGATTTTGTTTCCGCCGCCGGCGGTTTTCCGGGCGCTCCGGACTTACCGGCAGCGGCGGTTCCGGCTTGCTTTGGCGACAATTCCGCCCTAGGTGTGTCATACATTTGCAAAAGAGGCTTCGATGATCGCGACCGTCCGTCGCCCGCGGCTCGCCTTGCTGGTTGGCGGTCTGCTCGCCGGGCTGGCCATCGCCGCGCCGCCCGGCCGCGCCGACCAGCGCGTCGGCGTCGACAGCGCCGTCAATCCCAACGCGATGGGCATCCCGCCGGGGGCGCTGCCGCGTCGCTTGGTGCTGGGCCAGGACATCTTGTTCAACGAGCGCATCACGACCGAGGCGACCGGCCAGACCCAGATCCTGTTTGTCGATGAATCGACGCTGTCGATCGGACCGAACGCCAACATGGTGATCGATCAGTTTGTCTTCGATCCCAACACCGGCGCCGGCAAATTGGCCGCAAGCCTGACCCGCGGCGTCTTCCGTTTCGTCGGCGGCAAGCTCAGCAAGCAGGAGAACGCGGTCAGTTTCCGCACCCCGGCGGCAACGATCGGCATTCGCGGCGGCGCTTTTCTCGTCCGGGTGCGCGAATGTGTCAACGCGCCGGCGGGCTGCAATGTGCTCGATGTCGAGCATGTCTATGGCAAGGCCACGACGGTGACGACCCCGGATGGTCAGTCCAAAACAATCTTTCGCTCCGGTTTTGGCGTGCATGTCGCACGGGTCGGCGAAGCGATCTCCGACCCGGCGCCCGAACCGCCGGGAACGGCGGCGGCGCTGCTCGCCCAGCTCGACGGCCGTCCCGGCAGCACCGGCGGCGCCGCGGTCATCCCGACCGACGTCATGGTCGTGCAAAGCGGCATTGCCAGCGTCGTCTCGGCGAACCTCTCAGCCAGCCTGCAGGCCGCGCAAAGAACCCAACCGACGGTGGCGCAGCCGAATAATGTCAACGCCGTTGTCGCCCAGACCCAGCTCAACAACCAGAACGTCCAGGTCTCGGCCGCCACCGGCACCACAACCAATGGCGAAACGGTCTCGGTTGCGGGGTTCTCCAATCCCAACCCGGCGCCGATCCCGACCCCGGTAGCCGGCTTCCGCAGGTTCGTACCGGGCGGGAGTACTCCGTTCGGAGAAGGCGCGCCGGGCGGCAATACGCTGACCGGCAGCGGCGGCATCCCGGTGGCGAGCGGCGGCGGCGGCAGCCTGCCTGGAGGCGGCACGACCGTCCCCGTCGGCAGCGGCGGCAACAGCGGTGGCACCGGCACCACCGGCACCGGCGGCGGTACGAGTAGCGGCACCCCGCCAAATGTCACGGCGAGCGTCGCCGGCGCCTTTTTCGCGAACGGGACACTGACCCCCTATGCGCGCGATATGATCACCAAGGGGGTATTCAACGGCTCGGGCTTCAGCTTCCCGCTGTCGACCGATCCGACTGCGCAGGTCAAGGGGACGAGCCCGCTCGGCCCGGTCACCGGCACGACCTATGTCGCCAGCGACGGCAGCTTTTTCTACGCCAATCTGACGACCACAGGCCGGCCGGCCCAGCACGAATTCATCTATGGCGGGACCCCGATCCTCGCCTCCGGCACGCTGCCCCATTATCTCGCCTTCAACGTCCAGGCGGGCGGCAGTCTGCAATCGAGCATCCCGTTCCTGCGCTTGGGAAACACCGGCAGCCTCGGTGGCACGGGGAGCGCTTCGCCGTTGATCCTGGCGCGACCGCTTTTCGCGGGTGGTGGCAGTGGGCGGGCATTGCAGGCCAGTCTCGCGATCGCCGGAACCGGGAGCGGACAAAGCTCGGTTATCGCGGTGCTGGTCGGCGATGTGTTTCAGCCGCTCGGCAGCGACAGCCTGCAGCCCGTCATCAACGGCGCGATCCAGGGCAGCTATGCGGTCAACAATCCGAGCCAGCCGGTGGCATTGACCCGTTTCTCTTCACCCTTTGTGACCCCGCTCGACGGCAACGGCACCAGTTTTTACGGTACCAACAACAAGGACGGCAGCATCACCGTGTCGGGCTTTGTGTTGAGCAACGGCGGGTGCTGCAGCGAAAGCGGCGCACCCACTGCCGCCCCGGCCGTGGCGACCAACCCCGCGAGCCATGCGGTCGGCGCCTACCCGTTTGTGCAGCCGGCGACCCCGACCCAGCTGCCGCAGAACGTCGCGAACGCAACCCCGGCCAACCAGAACCTGACCGGGTATTTCGGCGGCGTCATGACCCGCGAACCAAACCCGGGTTCGAGCGCGAGCCCGGTTGCCTACACCGTCGTCGGGACCGCGACGATCGCCGCCGACGCCGCCAACCAGCTGGTCGAAGCCAATTTGAAGGCGACGAAGGCCAGCCCAAACAGCGGCATCGGCCAGATGGCGCTCAATTTTGGCACCCTCAACCGCAATGTCAGCGAGGGCAGCAGCGCCTATGTGACCAACAATGTCTTCGCCGCGGTTGAAAACCCGACCAATCCGTCGACGGTGAACGGTGTCCGGGTTCCGGTCAGCAATCCCGGGACCGGGATCACAAACGGGACGGTTACCGGCGCTTCGAACATCTATCTTGTGTCACAGGGAGCCACACCGGCCAACCCGCTATTGCCGAGCGGCGGCTTGTGCAGCACCTGCGCCTATCTGCAATGGGGTTATTGGGGCGGCGAGCTCGACACGCCCGCGGCCGGCAACAACCCGGCGCGGATCGATGCCGGGCATATCAATTTCTGGGTGGCGGGCAGCCCGGCGACCTCTCCGGCCCAGATCGCCGCGCTGCGGGCCTCCGGCGCGGTGGGATCATATGCCGGCAACCTGATCGGGACGGTGCAGTATGGCGGGGCGCAATATCTCGCCTCGGGCGGTCTGCACGCGACCTACGCGTTTGCGAGCCAGATCGGAACGTTTACGGTCAGCAACTATGATAAATTGCCGACCTTTACCGCCGCCGGCAGGGCGCCGCTGAACGGATCGAAATACGGCTTTAGCTTTGCCCAAAACGGGCTCAGCGGCTCGGTCAATGGCGGCTTTTACGGCCCCGGCGCCACCGAGACCGCCGGCAATTTCGCCTTCGCCACAGCGATCAAGGGCTCGCCCTATCTGACCTCCGGGGTGTTCGCCGCCGGCGCGGCGGCCAAACAATAGCGGCGGGCCGGCATCCGGCGCGCATTGACCTCGGCGCGTTGCGGCGCGCGCCCGGCCGGGTTCCGCTCTCGCGGGCGGATCAGGCGACCCGCGCACCGATAATAAATGAGAGCCGGCGATGACGCCGGCTCTCCCGCATCACGCTCAGTTCGGCTTCGGATAGGGTTGCCCCGAATAGGGCTGACCCGGATAGGGTTGATAGGCCCCGCTGGCGGCGGCGGTCGGCTGCGTCGCCGGCGCCGGGTTGTCTTGCGGGATCACCGCACTGCCGCCGGGCTTCGGGAAAAAGCTCTGCGTCGAGCCATAGGGCATCGAGCGCGCGTCCTGCCCGCTGTCGTTGGGCGGGGCGGTGGCAATCGACTGGGCGGCGGCAAAAGTGGCGCTGGCGGCGACCAGCGCCACCGCAAGAATGGTGCTTTTGACGATGTGGGTCATCACGGCAACTCCGTTATAAGCTAGACCGTGCAGCACTCTCAGCACGCGATGCTGCCGGATGCAAGCATTATATCGCGGTGCGGCAATGAATCACGTTCATTTTCCGAGTTTCGACCTCAACCTGCTGCGCGTCTTCGACGCCTTGATCGAAGAGCGCAGCGTCACCCGCGCCGGTGAAAGGCTGGGTTTGACCCAATCGGCGATCAGCCATGCGTTGAGCCGCTTGCGCTACATTCTCGATGACGAGCTGTTTGTGCGCGGCCCCGACGGCATGCAGCCGACCCGCCGCGCCGCCGAGATCGCGCCGCGGCTGCGGCAAGGCCTGCTGCAATTGCAACTGGCGCTGACCCCGGCCGATTTTGTGCCCGAGCAGACAACGCGCCGGTTCACGATCATCTGCGGCGAATATGTCGGCGCGGTGCTGATCCCACCCCTGGTCGCGCGGCTGCGGGAGGCCGCGCCGCAGGCCGAAATCCGCATCCGGCCGTCCAATATGGGGGTCGCCGAGCCGCTGGTGGCGGGCCGCGCCGATCTGGCGATCGGCAGCTTTCGCCGGGTGCCGGAGTGGTTTTTGTGCGAAAGGCTGTTCGAAGAGACGCGGGTATGGGTGGTCAGCCAGCGCAATCCCGCCGCCTGGGAAGAGCTGACCCTCGAACGCCTGGCGGCGGTGCCGCATCTGATCATCTCGGCGGTCGGCGAAGACGAGCAGGCGGTGGCCGGCTATGTCGTCGATCACGGGCTCGAGCGGCTGGTCACGCGCAGCGAGGTCGGGCTGTTGCAGGGGGCGCTGGCGGCGCGCGGTCTGACCCGGGCGGTGGGGCTGACCACCCCGCATTTTCTCGCCGCGCTGGCGATTGTCAGCCATTCCGACATGGCCGCGCCGCTGCCGCGCCGGCTGGCGGCGGCGTTTGCCGGCATCTACGGGCTCAAGCTGTTCGAGCCGCCTTATGCCTCGCCGCCATTCACGATCATGGCGCTGTCGCATCACGAGCATGGCAACGACCCGGCGATCGCCTGGCTGCGCGCGATCGTGCACGAGGTCGCCGACACGTTGTGAGCCGCCGCCCCGCGCCCCGCGGCGCCCACGGCGCGGCATCGCCGGCGGCCGGATTGCCGCGGGTGCGACAAAGCCGGTTGCGGGCCGCGCCCGGGCCGGGCCATCATCGCCGGGTGTGCGAGGGGGAAGGGGGGTTCGGCGTGAGAAACTTCGCCCGGCCGCTGAGGCGCATGGCGAGGCCGGCCGCCGCCGCGACGAGGGCTTGCTGATGCGCGCCTTTCTCACCAGCCTGGCGATCCAGCGCCGGGTGGTCAAAGCCCTGATCATCCGCGAGACCTACACCCGCTACGGCCGCGATAATCTCGGCTTTGCCTGGCTCTTTGGCGAATTCCTGATCTTCGCGCTGCCGGTCATTTTGATGTGGCACTTGATCCGCGGCAAATACGAGCACCAGCTCCTGGTCGTGCCGTTCGTGTGGAGCGGCTACATGCCGATCATGCTGTTCCGCCACATCGGCGGTCACATGCTGCATCCGCTAAAACTCAACATGTCTCTGCTTTATCACCGCAACGTCACCCCGTTCGATGTCGTCGCCAGCCGGCTGTTGGTGGAGATCCTCGGCAATTACGGCGCTGCCATATTTTCATTCTTTCTGCTTTTTGCGCTCGGCCAGATCGGTTGGCCGTACAATCTGCCGCTGTTCTTTCTTGGCTATTTTTATATGACCTGGTGGTGCGTCTCGATCGGGCTGGTGATCGGCGCCTACAGCGAACGCGCCTCGATTTTGGAAAAGATCTGGCAGCCGGTTTCCTACATGTATCTGCCGGTCTCGGGCTTTTTCTTTCTCGCCGCATGGCTGCCATCATGGTTGCGCTCGATCGCGGTAACCTGGATGCCGGCGGTGCCATGCTACGAGATGATTCGCGCCGGTCTGTTCGGCCCGGTTGTCCGTTTCTATTACGACATCCCGCAGCTCAGCTTTATCCTCGCCGCGATCACATTGTTCGGCCTGCTCGGATTGCGCGATGTCCGCCACCATCTCATCAACGAGTAATCGCGGTCCGCTGCATATTGACCGCTTCCGTCGTGTTGACGGTCGACATGAATTTTCGTAATTGCTTTACGCGCGTCGTATCACGTTCGCTGTCGTCACTCTGTGCCGGGCGCGCCCTGACGCCGAACGGACTGGTCGATGCGCTGTGCGCGATCACGTGAACCGTCGATTACGTGCCCGAGGCCTCATTATTGGCCGCCCGGCATCGCGGGAATTGGATAAAGCAATGGTCTCTAGGCAAGAGGTCGTCTACGCTTATCGGCTGTTGCTTGGGCGCGAGCCTGAGAGCGAGGCTGCCATCGAAGGGCATTTGCGGGCGGAAAGCTGGCTCGACCTCAGGCAACGGTTTGTCCGATCCTCGGAATTTCAGGCGATTGTGGGTCGCGAGGTGGTTCGGCGCGAACAATACGAGAATATTTTCGCTGGTCCTGCCTCAGTAGACGTTGAAATTTCTGCAGAACATTTCAAGACTCTGCTCCGTCATATTAAGCAAGCATGGCAAGACATGGGCGAGAAACGACCGCACTGGTCAGTGCTGACCGCGCCCGAGTTCCAGCCTGATCGAATACAGGAGAATCTTAGTGCATTTTACGAATCGGGAATGCAGAGTTGGCTTGCATTGGAAAGAGCCGCGTCCCGTAGCGGGCGAGAGTTGCGCAGCGATTGGACCGCTTTCGAACTCGGATGCGGAGTGGGGCGCGTCACCGCGCAACTGGCGAAACACTTTCATCTGGTAGTTGCCTATGACATATCACTTCCACATATCAATATAGCGAAAGAATACCTGAATAAACGTTTGTTTAATAACATAGAGTTCTGCGTATTGAGTGAACTTGATCAACTTCAGAATCTTAAGCCATTTGATCTTTTTTATTCGATAATTGTTCTACAACACAATCCGCCACCTCTCATTTACCAGATTCTTAAAATTGTTTTCAGCAAACTAAAACCAGGCGGATGCGTATATTTTCAGGTGCCGGTCTCGAAAATTGGCTATCAATTCGTAATTGAAGATTACTTGCGCGGCTTGGCTCCGCACAACAAGGCCATGGAGACTCATATTTTGCCGCAGCGATTTCTGTTTGAGCTTATGTATAATAGCGGTGTAAGGGTTCTAGACATACAGAGAGACTTTTGGCAGTCTTCGCCTTACGTATCGTTGAGCTTATTTGGGGAGAAATCCGAATTGGGCTGAGTGTCGCCCTCGCTCCCTACCTCCACAAATTCGATTGTGTACCATCCGGATGCAGGTGCTTTCGATTTAGGTTACGGTGGGGCATCGCTTGAAGATGCGGGGTATTTCCGCGCTGCGGATTGCTTGCTGCGGGTCGCTCGGCGGGGGGGCGGAAGCATTTGTGCTCCCAGCAAAGCCACCGCAAAATCCGTGACGAGATATGAGGACCGTTCGAGGAGGAGCGGTTGCCGTTGGATTGCGCGATCCGCCGTGTTGACGGTCGACGTGAATTTTCGTAGCTGTCTATTACGTTGCATCATCGTCCGCTGTCGTCAGTCAGTTCCGGGCGCACCCTCAACCGCGAAAACGGAGTTGTCGATGCGTTTTGCGCGACCTCGCGAATTATCGATGGATACCGAACCGGAGCATCCTGCTTCGGAACTCTCCGCCAGAGGGTTGCGCGAGACCGGTGATAGCTATCGCGATCGGCGGATGTGGAGCGAAGCGGCTCGCTGCTATCGCGAATATCTCGCCGAGACTCCGGGCGACGCTGCAATCTGGGTGCAGCTCGGCCACTGTCTCAAAGAATCTGGTTCCTACCACGAGGCCGAATCAGCTTACGACCGGGCTTTGGCGCTCACCCCCGCAGACGATGATATCTACTTGCAGAAAGGGCACTTAGCGAAGCTAATGGGCTCGACCAACGACGCGATCTATTTTTACAAGAGGTCGCTCGCGTTGCGTCAGGACGACAACGACGCATTAAGGGAGTTACTGACGCTTGGCGCGTTTGTGGCGATCCGGGAGGTGCTACCGGCAGATGCTATGAAGCGGGCTAGTCCCCAACCGACGCTCTATCTCGATATTACGGACCTAATCGAATATGCAAAGCAGAATCCCTCACTGAGCGGAATTCAGAGAGTCGTAGGCAACCTTGCAAAGTGGTCGACAGCGCCCAGTGCAGGAGCGGATTTAAACATCCGGTTGGTTGTTCCGGAATACGATAGAGGTCGCATTTTTGTCGTCAATTCCTTTCTCGTGTCCGGATTGATTGATTTACTCCAACACTCGGGCTCTGACAGAGGCGCACTAGACGCAACGATACAGTCTGTATACGAGTCGCGATTGCAGGTTACCCCCGTAGCTGGAGACCTATTCGTCATTGCAGGCGCGTTCTGGATCTATGATCATTACGACATGATTGCCGCTTTGCGGATACGCGGTGTGAAATTTGGGGTGTTTATTCACGACTTGATTCAGCTAAAGAATCCAGAATATGTCCACAAAGAAGCGACACTCGTGTTTCGTAAGTCATTAATTGATATAATGATGGTTGCGAATTTTGTGCTGACGAACTCAGGCTACGTGGCAAGGGAGGTGGAGGATTTTCTTCGCTCGCGATTAAACATTTCGCTGCCCGTAAAAGCGATCCCGCTTGCGACTGAACTGCGCGCGACCGACGATCGAGATGGACAAATTGCGACCGAAATTATTGAGGTAAGCCGTGATGAATACGTTCTCTGCGTTTGTACCATCGAGGTTAGAAAAAATCATGTCTATCTGATACGTATTTGGGAACGGCTCATCAAAGAATTGGGAAACCAGGTGCCCCGGCTTGTGTTTGTAGGCAAGTGGGGTTGGGACGTCGAGGTATTACAAGAATACCTGGCAAATACGGACGCCCTAGACAATTGGTTACATATATTTAACGGCATCAGCGATCGTGAACTCGAATATCTCTACAAACATTGTTTGTTTACAGTATTTGTAAGCTTCGCGGAGGGTTGGGGTCTTCCGGTCGGAGAAAGTCTCGCACATGGGAAGCTATGTGTCGCATCCAATGCGGCATCAATTCCCGAGGTTGGGGGCGATCTTGTGCGCTACGTCGACCCGTTCGATGTTCAGGACGGTTATCGGGCTATCAAACAACTGGTGACTGACCGCGTCGAACTCAATCGCTTTACACAGCGGGTGCAGCGGGAGTTCCGGCCGAAGAGCTGGCGAGCCTTCTGCGCTGAGTTTTTTGGTGCGATCGACGAATTTCGCCAAGGGTTTTCCGACGAACTATCTCCTAATAATTGCAAATTGCCAACTGGAGAATTGTTGTTCATAGGCGATGACGATGTCAGTCGATTGGATGCTAGTGGAAGTCGCCTGATCACGGCGCGGATGACGCGCGCAGGTGGCTGGCATCCGGTCGAACATTGGGGTGTTTGGGCATCTGAGCGCCGTGCGCGCATCCGCTTTCTCACAGAACTTGCCGAGGGCGACGCGGTCAAAATTTATCTCCGGCTCCAGCAACCGCCTGGCTCAAAGGACGTGCGATGCCTCCTCCGCGTGGGAGGGATCGGAACCGTCCTGGACACGCTGTCAACCCATGCGACGTTTTATCAGGCAGAGGGTCGGGTGGCGACCGGCGGGGCGTTGGAGATATCGCTCGCCTTTACCGGTAAATTCGGAAAGCCGGATCATCGCGAGCTGTATCTTGGTCTCTCGGCGCTGGGGTTCTGCAGGAGCGAGGATCCGTTAGATCGCGTGGCTCTGCTCGAAAAGGTAACATTGTGTCAGATCGTGCATCCGCGCTTCAGCCTGCCAATTCCCGTTTCGGACGAATAACTAATGTCCGAATTTGATCGTCGGCCAATTCGTATGCTCAAACGTGAGCCAGTGAAAGTCCGAAACAGACCAAGCTCCTTGCAATTTGACCAACGTTGTCCACATTCTACAATCTATTTTATACCATCCTGGACCAGGAGCTACCGAATATTTGACCGTTGGACACCTCGACGATGCCTCAACGTCCTGTGCATCAAGCTGAAGCTTGGTGCGTTTGACCGGTGAAATCGCATTTCCGTTTTGCCAGCGCTCCCATCGAACCATTCCAAAATCGCGAGCAAAATAAAATCTCTCTAGATGGGCGTTCTGAGTCAAGTTAGGAGATGAACCTCCGAAATGCTCTGTTATAATGACGTCGAATATCCGGTCGCTCTGGGTTACGCGCCCGCCAATGACAACACGGATGGGAAATTCAACATTGTCACGACGATAACGTGTGTATGCGTCATTGAGATGGTCCGGGCAATTGATTGGCATACGGCCATTGCTTGTCTTCGCAATCGAGTTTTGCCAGCCATTTGTCGAAACCGACCCGTCAAAAAGAAGCCAGCCTAGCGCGTGGCTACGCATGGCCAGCGGACACCCTTCGCTGATAAACCACTGGACGCCCCCTCCGGAATCCTCGGTCATTACGATCGACGCCCATCCGCTGACGAGCAAAATCACCTGTCCCCCGTCGCCTCTGTCGAAGCGCCCAAAGGATCGCCCGGGAAGATCACCAAAGTCGAAAGTCTGTTCGATTACCGGTTCTCCGTCGACCTCGTCTAGCACAGCGTCACTTGCCTGCCGCGAGAGACCGGATTGCCGCTTATCCGCCCAGTCTCGCTTCTGATATGCCGCCCGATCGTGTAGCGTCTGAGGCCGCGTCGACACACATGCGTCTACAATGGGAATCTGATTGGTTGGCTGATATGCAGAATCCAGGCAGATCCCTTGGGTCAGAAATTCGATCATAGCCTCCTGGTCTAAACCAGCCGCGCGCGAAGGTGTAAGGCTAAAGGCCATTACCATCGCGAACGTCCAAGGTCCGGTCCATGTCACGCCCCACGCCATCTTGCACATTAACTCACTCCAAACGCATTGTTTTCTAGGAACATAATGTCAGCCACGGTCCTTCGCCTCTTATCCCGTGTCGCCCGATCCATTCGTAAAATCTGAGATCTTCGGTAATCTTGTCGTAAAGGTTGATCCGCGCACCAAAGGGCACGTCGGATAGGTTAATAAACTTTTTGGAAACATTTTGAGGCTGATAGTCTGAAATGCCCCGATATCTGAGAAAACGCCCTATATCCTGAAGCGGGACTATCTTAACATCGAGAATTATTGACGTTTCGATGGCCGATTGCAGGCGTCCTTCCATCCCAATGATTGTACATAACGGATTAAGGGGCAATATTTTATCAATGACATGCGGCACAAGAGTCAAAATCTTCTTCTGATCGTTCGGTTGAAAGTCGGTAGAAATCTCTAACGTATTCCGCCAAGACGTTACATCCGGATGTCCCGGATCCTCGGCCAGCAGCGTGAATACGTAATTCAGCCAGGAGATCGCTCCTTCTACCGGATGCCTAAGGATGGTGAAAACATTATCTCGACCACGTTTTAGTCGATTATTAATTATGCGCGCTGCTGGCGGATGCCCGTAGGTGATTACGTGTTGGACCGCCGGATGCGTTAGCCTGCAAATAACACCATGTAAGTATCGTAACGGTTCCGAAAACCAACCATTGTCATAACCTGGGTATAATTGCAAAGTGCAATATCTGCTGTCGCCCTGGAAGGCGTAGAACAGAGTTGTACCTCCAGTTTTCGGTACATGCAGGAAAAATTCCCGTATAAGATGGGGAAAACTCCTTTGTAGTAGAATGTCATGAGTAAGTAGGAATTCGTCGGAGCTGAGCATCATAGCGATGTACTCTGACGGGACCGGAACGGGGTAACTCGCATACTCTGGTATTTCGGGGCTGCGCCCTAATATTTCTTCATAATAGAATCTACTGTATCGTGCGGGGCCGTAAGCCTTCAGTGCGTCGTCAAGACGTTTTAGCCCGTGCATATATTCATCCGATGTCGAAAGGGCGTGAAATACGTGGCTTAATAATGATGTTTTGGTCAGGGAACTATTCGGCTCGAACATGGCGGTCACTTAAATCAGAGCTTTGAACAGACAATCATCGATGGGGCTCTCGCCGGGAATGAACGCGACGTTTACTAATTCTTTATGCCAGGGGTTGGGAAAGGTGTCTATGCGTTCACCGCATCGAACCGTGTCGAGGATATAAGCGCGGTAGTGGCGACACGCAAAATATCCAAAATAATCTTCGGGAGTACATCCAGACACGCGTTGTAGTTGCCCGGGCAGCACCTCGGACATGACTATTGGTCTGTCGCGATCAAGAATTCGAGTGGCGCCTTCCATTACTAAAAGTTCTGCGCCCTCGACGTCGATCTTGATGACATTCACGCGAGCGATACCCAAACTGTCCAAGGGACGGACCTCGATGGATTGGGTGTTCATACCTTGAAGTACAGAGTTTCCGCCAAGGCTCGCGGCGCCGCCGTTACCCGTGCCTGCGACCCAGGCAAGAAGTTCAGTTTTACTCTCTTTTGCGAGGCCGATCGGGTAGACGTCTATTAGGGAATTCAGATTATTCAAGGCGACCGTGCGCTGCAGGTATTCGACAGTTGGGCGATGGGGTTCAAACGCGTAGATGTGACCGTGCGAGTCAATGATAGTACTGGCGAGTAGGGTGTACCAACCCACGTTTGCGCCAATATCCAGGAAGACGTCGTCGTTTCGCAGGATGCGTTTCAGAAAATTGGTTTCGACCAGTTCGTACCCATCTTGCAGGCATCCTAGTGAGACAAAGCGATCGCTGAGGTCTATCCATAGTAGTCGCAATCCACCGAATACCGGTGCCGCGACCCAAACCGGGCGTTGGAACCATGAGGCCCTGGACTGGATGCAAATGCGGTCGAATTCTGCGGAGCCCAGGAGGATGCGTCTGAACTCCCTAAAATTATCCACTGCGGCGGCGGTTGCGTTGACGACGGCTTCGCTTTCGGGTTCGCGGCCGAGGATATAGCGATAGCCCCAGATTACTTCGTCGCGCGTTAACACGGCTGATCCTCGTTGGTGTACGTTCCGATGGGTAACCGACGCTTGTTGTAACATACCCTGAGGGGGCATAGAACCAGCCGGGAAAGAGGCCGATGCGGCTGATCGCGCGCGCCATCGCCGGTGCCCGGGGCCGCGACCGGCTCGATCCTGCCCGCTCACAGATAGGGGTCGCTCTGGGCGAGGTAGCCCTCGACAAAATCGCGCACCGCGGCCTCGAGCGGGGTGAAGGCCGCGCCATAACCCGCCGCCCGCAGCTTGCTGATGTTGGCCTCGGTAAAATACTGGTAGTTGGGCCGAATGGCCGGCGGCGTCTCGACATAGTCGATAACCGGCGCGACCCCGCACACCGCTCCCACCGCCGCGATCAGGTCGCGGAAACTGCGCGCCCGGCCGGTGCCGATATTGTAGAGGCCGCAGGGCGCCTCCTGGCGCAGCAGCCAGGCCATGACCGCCGCGCAATCCTTGACATAAACAAAATCGCGGCACTGCGCGCCATCGGCGTAATCCGGCCGGTGCGATTTGAACAGGCGCACCGGCTCGCCCGCCAGGATGCGGCGATAATTCTTGGCGACGAGGCTCATCATCTCGCCCTTGTGGTACTCGTTGGGGCCGAACACGTTGAAGAATTTGAGCCCGACCCAGGCCGGCGGGGCCATGCCCCGGGCCGCCTGGCGCAACGCCCAGAGGTCGAAGGCGTGTTTCGACCAGCCGTAGAGGTTGAGCGGCCGCAGCTGTTCGAGGGCGGAAATACCGCCGTGATCGTCAAACCCGTGCGCGCCGTTGCCATAAGTCGCCGCCGTCGAGGCGTAGACGAGCTTTTTGCCGGCGGCCGCACACCAGCGCCACAACCTGATCGAATAATTGAGGTTGCCGGCGATCATCGCGTCGGCGTCGACCGCGGTTGTCGACGAATTGGCGCCGAGATGGAAGACCGCTTCGACCCGGTCGCCAAAACGGTCGAGCCAGCCGAACAGACCGTCGATCGGCACGATCTCGAAAAACGCGCGCTTGGCGATGTTGCGCCATTTCTCGCCGCTGCCGAAGCGGTCGACGATGACCAGATCGTCCTGTCCCGCGGCGTTGAGCTGGGCGGCGAGCACCGAGCCGATAAACCCGCCGCCGCCGGTGATCACGATCATCGGCCTGATCCCGTTGCCGTCGGCAGGATCGGGGGGGGCTCGCAATCGCGATGGCGGCGGCGCATGATGGCGGCGAGGCATAAGCTAACGCATGGCCATGTCAAGCTCGGTTTCAGCCGCGATCCGCAACTATCTCGTCCAGTCCCGCGATGTGATCCAGAGGGCGCTTGACGACCCCGCCTTTGCCGCGACCCTCGCCGCCATCGCCGACCGCGTGGCGGGCGCGCTTGCCGCCGGGCGCAAGCTGTTGCTGGCCGGCAATGGCGGCAGCGCCGGCGACGCCCAGCACCTCGCCGGCGAATTTCTGTCGCGCTTCAATTACGACCGGGCGCCGCTGGCGGCGGTCGCGCTGACCACCGACAGCTCGGTGCTGACCGCGATCGGCAACGATTATGGCTATGAGCGCGTCTTTGAGCGGCAAGTGCTGGGGCTGGGTCAGCCGGGCGACGTGCTGATCGCGATCTCGACCTCGGGCCGGTCGCGCAATGTGCTGGCCGCGATCGCGGCGGCCCGCCGGCGCGGGCTGTTTGTCGTCGGCTTTACCGGCCAACACGGAGGCGAGATGGCCGCCGCCTGCGATTTGTGCCTGTGCGCGCCGGCCGCCGATACGCCGCTCGTCCAGCAGCTGCATATCACTGCCGGCCACATTTTGTGCGGCCTTGTCGAAACCCGCCTGTGTCCCCAGGAGGATGGCGCGAATTCTGGTGCTGCCGGAAAGGATTGAACTTTCGACCTCTCCCTTACCAAGGGCGGCATCTATAAGCTAACAGATTGATTTTCCTACATTGTTACCCTCCATTGATGGGCTAAAACGGGTTCATTTTCACGCTCTGTTCACGCCTGTTTGTACATTCGTACAACCGAACCTCCCCTATATTTACGGTAGCGGCAATGTTACTACGGTAGTAACCGGCATCGTTACCGTCATCACCTCGCTATTTCAGTAGGGCGATCCGTATGACAGCGACGGCGGCGTGGGCAGGTATCTCGGCATCGGGTTCCCGAACCCGTCGGTTTGGGGTATCGGCGGCGGCGGTGGGGGGACCTCGATATAGACCTGCGGCTGATTATCCCAGAACCCGCCGATCCGTTGCGACGGAGGCGGCGTCACCGGGATGAAGGTCGGCGTCGGTGCAGGGCTGGGCAGGTAAGATTGCGCGGCGGCAGGAGCGGCGACGAGTGTGAGCGCCAGGACCAGTTTTTTACGATTGAACATTGGACCCATTCCTTTTTGAAAGCTAACTACTTGATTTAGTTGGTGCTGCCGGAAAGGATTGAACTTTCGACCTCTCCCTTACCAAGGGAGTGCTCTACCACTGAGCTACGGCAGCCCGGGCCCGCCACGCCCGACCAGGCACGACCCGGCGACAGATACAGAACCTCGCCCGTTTTGGCAAGGCGGGGGCGGGGCGGTTGCGGAAAACGCCCCTTAACCGCTGTTGGCCGCGGCCGCGGGCGGGCCGAGCGGCTTGACAGGCCGGGCTCGCTCTTGTTGCATTGCGCAATGAAAAAGACCCCGCATTTGTCGCCCCGCTCCCAAGCTGCGCGCGCCGAACGTGACCAAAGACGGGCGCGCGCATTGCGCGAAAATTTGCGGCGGCGCAAGCTGCAGGCGCGCGCCTCGGGCGATCGCGCGCCCGGGTCCGGGATCTTGAGCGGCGGCGCGCTCTCCAGTACAAGCGCAGGCGGCGGCGAGGTGCCCCCCGAGTGACCGTTTACCGCCGCCGCCGGCCGCGACGGCGCGGGGAGCCGAGATTATGGACCGAATGCGCATCATTGGCGGGGTGCCGCTCGAAGGCACGATCCCGATCGGCGGCGCCAAAAACGCCGCCTTGCCGCTGATGGCGGCGAGCCTGCTCAGCGACGAAACCTTGCGTCTCGAGAATGTTCCCGATCTTGCCGACGTGGCGGCGATGGCCAATCTGTTGGCCCAGCACGGCGTCGACATCGAGCGCGGCGAGTGGCCGGGGCCCGGCGATGGCTGCCTCGAATTGTCGGCGGCGCACATCACCTCGGTGACCGCACCCTACGACCTGGTCCGCAAGATGCGCGCTTCGGTGCTGGTGTTGGGGCCGCTGGTGGCGCGTTGCGGGCGGGCCCGGGTATCGTTGCCGGGCGGCTGCGCAATCGGGACGCGGCCGATCGATCTTCACATCAACGGCCTGCGCAAATTCGGCGTTGAGATCGAGCTCAGCGGCGGCTATGTCGAGGCGCGCGCGCCGAAGGGGCTGCACGGCGCCGAAATCGTGTTCCCGTTTGTCTCGGTCGGGGCCACCGAGCAGCTGTTGATGGCGGCCACGCTCGCCGAGGGCGAAAGCGTTTTGATCAACGCCGCACGCGAACCCGAGATCGGCGATCTTGCCGAATGTCTCGTCAAAATGGGGGCCCGCATCGACGGGGTGGGCAGCGACCGGCTGCATGTGACCGGGGTCGGCCGGCTGCATGGCGCGGTTCACCGGATAATCCCGGACCGCATCGAGACCGGAACCTTCATCATGGCGGCGGCCGCGACCGGCGGCGATGTACGATTGACCCATACCCGCCCCGATTTTGTGACTGCGGTCATCCGGCGGCTCGATGGCGCCGGGATCGAGCTGACCACGGCCGAGGACAGCATCCGGGTGCGGCGCCGCGGCGACGGGCTCGACGGGGTCGATGTGACAACCGAGCCCTATCCCGGCTATCCGACCGACCTGCAGGCGCAGTTCATGGCGCTGATGACGACCGCGCGCGGCGTTTCGTTGATCACCGAAACGGTGTTCGAAAACCGCTTCATGCATGTGCCCGAACTCGCCCGGATGGGAGCCAATATCACGGTCCAGGGCGCCTCGGCGCTGGTGCGCGGCGTGCCGCGCCTGATCGGGGCGCCGGTGATGGCAACCGATCTGCGTGCCTCGGTGTCGCTGGTCATCGCCGGTCTGGTGGCCGAGGGCGAGACCGTCATCAACCGCGTCTATCACCTCGATCGCGGCTACGAGCGGCTCGAGGATAAGCTGGCGGCATGCGGCGCCCGCATCGAAAGACTGCGCGATGGCGCCTGACGACAAGCCGGCGCTCAAACTGCGCGCGGAGGATGCCGACGATCTCGCGGTGCTGTCGGCGTGTTTGCAGGACGCGCTGGTTGCGGTTCGCGACCTTGGCTATTTCGCTGTGGAACAGGAATTCATTTTTGTCGCCAACCGATTTCGCTGGGAAAGCGGCCTGCGCTCCCCGGGCGATCACGAGGGGCACGAGCGGGTGCTGTGCGGCGTCACCTTCGGCCAGGTCAGGGCGGTTTCCTATCGTGGGTTTCGCCGCAGCGACGAGGACCGCATTCTGTGTCTGTTGGCGATCCGCGCCGAAGCCGACGCCGATGCGGTGACAATCGTGCTCGAATTTGCCGGCGGTGCGGCAATCCGGCTCGATGTTGCGGCGGTTTCGTGTCGCGCGCGGGATTTGGGCGACCCGTGGCCGACCCCCTGGGCTCCGCGCCATGAGGAGGGGGAATGAGCGCGACCGGTGATCGGCTGATCATGGCTCTGCCCAACGGCCGTATCCTCGCCGAGGTGATGCCCTTGCTGCGCCGTGCCGGCATCGAACCGGAGCCGGCGTTCGAAGACCCGGACAGTCGCCAGTTGCGGTTTTCGACCAGTGCGCCCGACCTCGACTTGATCCGGGTGCGCAGTTTTGACGCCGCAACCTTTGTCGCCTTTGGCGCCGCCCAGCTCGGCGTGGCCGGTAATGATGTGCTGATGGAGTTCGACTATTCCGAGATCTATGCGCCGCTCGATCTCAATATCGGTCATTGCCGCATCGCTGTCGCCGCACCCGCGGATTGGGTTGCACGCGCCGACGGGGCGCGCCCCAGCCATATCCGCATCGCGACGAAATACCCGGAAATCGCGCGCCGCCATTTCGGCGCTCGCGGCGTCCAGGCGGAATGCATCAAGTTGAATGGGGCGATCGAGCTGGCGCCGCGGCTTGGCCTGTGCCGGCATATTGTCGATCTGGTCCAGACCGGGGCGACCTTGCGCGCAAACGGGCTCGCCGAAATCGAATGCATCGCCGAGGTCAGCTCGCGGCTGATCGTCAACCGGCCGGCGCTGAAAACGCGTCCCGAAGAAATCGGCGGCTGGATCGAGCGTATCCGTGCGGTTGTCGAGGAGCGCTGTTGATGCCGCAGCGATTGGCCACCCGCGGTCGCGGTTTCGAAGCCGATTTTTGCCGGCTCATCGAGATCAAGCGCGAAGCCGCGGCTGATGTCGATGCGGTGGTGGCGGCGATCATCGATGATGTGGCGCAACGCGGCGACGCGGCCTTGTTCGACCATACGCGCCGTTACGACGGGGTCGATCTGAGCGGTTGCGGGCTGCGGCTGACGGCGGCGGAGATCGCCGCGGGTGCGGCAGCGGCGCCGGCCGAAACCGTCGCCGCGCTGCGGGTTGCGGCCGAGCGCATCGACAGCTTTCACCGCCGCCAATTGCCGCAAGACATCGACTATGTCGACGCGCTGGGGATCAGGCTCGCCACCCGCTGGCGTCCGCTCGACGCGGTCGGGCTCTATGTCCCGGGCGGGACCGCTTCCTATCCGTCCTCGGTGCTGATGAACGCGATCCCGGCCAAGGTGGCCGGCGTGCAGCGGCTGGTGATGACGGTGCCGGCGCCGGGCGGCACCCTCAGCCCGCTGGTTCTGGCCGCTGCGCAGCTCGTCGGGATCGCCGAAATCTACCGCATTGGCGGCGCCCAGGCGATCGCCGCGCTGGCCTATGGCACCGCGACAATCGCGCCGGTCGACAAGATCGTCGGACCGGGCAACGCCTATGTCGCGGCCGCCAAGCGGCGGGTGTTCGGCCGGGTCGGCATCGACATGATCGCCGGTCCGTCGGAAATCCTGGTTTGTGCCGACGCCACCAACGATCCGCGCTGGATCGCCGCCGATCTTTTGTCACAGGCCGAGCATGACGAGGCGGCGCAGGCGATCCTCTTCACCGACGATGACCGGTTCGCCGATGCCGTGACCGCCGCGGCCGCAGATCATCTGAGCCGCCTGCCGCGCGCCGGTATCGCGCGCGCCAGCTGGGATAAACACGGGGCCATCCTGCTCGTGCGCGACTGGCGCGAGGCGCCGGGATTGATCGACCGCATTGCGCCCGAGCACCTCGAATTGGCGCTGCCCGAGGCCGAGGCCGAGGCGATTGCCGCAAAAGTCCGGCATGCCGGCGCGATCTTTCTCGGCCGCTGGGCGCCCGAAGCGGTCGGCGATTACATTGCCGGTCCCAATCATGTCTTGCCCACCGCCCGCAGCGCGCGCTTTGCCTCCGGCCTCGGCGTTCTCGATTTTATGAAGCGCTCGTCGCTTGTGCGCTGCGACGCAGCCGGCTTCGCCGCTCTCGCCCCGGCCGCGATCCGGCTCGCCAAGGCCGAGGGCCTGGACGCGCACGCGCTGTCGCTGTCGATCCGGCTCGATCCGCGCGCTTGAGGCTGAACCGAGCGTGCTGACCGAACCCGCCATCGCCGCTGACCGAAACCAGCGCATCGCCTCGATCACCCTCGACGAGCATTCGGTCGTGCGGCGCAACGACAACATCGAGCACGAGCGCGCGACCGCGATCACCGATCTGCTCAAGGACAATTTCTTTGCTCCGACCTCGGGCCAGCGCGGACCGTTTGCCCTTCATCTTGCGATCGAAGAAAACCGGCTCAACCTTAACATTCGCTCAAGTGCCGACGGGTCGATGGAAACGGTCGGGCTCCCCCTCGTCCCGTTCCGCCGCATCGTCAAAGACTATTTCATCGTCTGCGAAAGCTATTACGAGGCGGTGAAGGGCGGTCGTCTGGCGCAGGTGGAAGCCATCGACATGGCGCGGCGCGGCCTTCATAACGAGGGATCAAGCCTGCTGATGGAGCGGCTCGCCGACAAGGTCGCGATCGACCTGGCCACGGCGCGGCGCCTGTTCACACTGATCTGCGTGCTGCATTTGCGGGGGTGAGGTGCCGTGACGGCGCCACCGCTGGTGTTGGCCTCGGCATCGCCGCGTCGGCTCGAATTGCTGGGGCAGATCGGGATCGTGCCCGATCTCGTCGATCCCGCCGATATCGACGAGACCCCGCAACCCCACGAATTGCCGCCGGCCTATGCGCTGCGCATTGCCCGCGACAAGGCGTTGCGGGTGGCGCTGCGGCATCCCGGCGCCTTGGTGCTGGCGGCCGACACCGTTGTCGCCTGCGGACGCCGGATCCTGCCCAAGACCGAAGACGAGGCGGCCGCCCGCCGCTGCCTCGAATTGCTGTCGGGGCGTCGCCACCGGGTCCATTCCGGGGTGGCGCTGATCGACCCCGACGGGCGCGCGATGTTGCGCCGCGTCGACAGCCGGGTCGCGTTCAAGCGGTTGAGCGAGGAGGAAGTCTCGGCCTATCTGCGGTGCGAGGAATGGCGCGGCAAGGCCGGCGGCTATGCCATCCAAGGCCGCGCTGCGGCGTTGATCCGGTTTGTTTCCGGCTCCTATTCGAATGTCGTCGGGCTGCCGCTGTTCGAAACCGCGCAGCTTCTCGCCGCTCGCGGCTACCGCCCGCAATGCGCCGAGAACTCCTAGTCTCCGCGGCTCCCGGCGAATGGCGCGCCGCCCTTCTCGAAGACGGAACGCCGGTGGCGCTGCGAATCGAGCGCGGCGACGGCTTCGAGGCGGGCAGCGTTCATCTTGGCCGGGTGGCGCGGCTGGTGCCGGCGCTGGATGCGGCGCTCGTCGATATCGGCGGCGAACGGCCGGCATTTCTGCCGCAGAGGGGGATCGTGCCGCGCGGTCGTCGCCTTGCCGAAGGCGAGCCGGTGCTGGTCCAGATCCGGCGCGAGGCGCAAGACGGCAAGGCGGCACAGTTGACGACCGATTTCGGCGAGATCGTCGATGCCGCCCGGCGCGCCGGCGCCGCGGCGCCGCCACAGCGCCTGTTTCCGGCGCCGACGATCGCTGCTGCGCTGGCCGGCGTGCTGCCGCCGATCGCGGAGATTTTGGTCGATGAGTTGTGGGCGGTTCCCGAGCTGCGGGCGGCCTTTCCCGACGCCGCCGTCAGGCATGCTCCGGAAGGCGAGTGGCCGCTCGACCTCGACGCCCTCGTCGAGGCAGCGTTGGCGCCCTCGATCACCCTGGCCCAGGGTGCCTCGGTGCATTTTGTCCCGACCCCCGCCGCGGTCATGATCGATGTCGACAGCGGCAGCCCGGAGACGGGATCGCCGGCACGGGTGGCGCTAGCCACCAACCTCGCCGCCGCCGCCGCGATCGCCCGTCACATCCGGCTGCGCAACCTGGCGGGCGGGATCGTGATCGATTTTGTCGGCGTCGAGCAAAGCGGGGCCCGCGGACGGCTGCGCGCGGCTCTCGCTGATGCGCTCGCGGCCGATCCGATGGCCCCGCAGATTCTCGGCTGGACCCGGCTTGGCCATCTGGAACTGGTGCGGCGCCGGCGAACCCGTTCGCTTGCCGCGCTGCTGCTCGAGCCGGCAGGCGGCGGATCGATCAAGACCGCGGCGACGGTTGCCTTCGAAGCGCTGCGGGCGCTGCGCCGGGCGATGAGGTCCGAACCGGGCCGCGCCTTTCGCCTGACCGTCGCGACCGAGGTGGCCGCCGCCCTCGCCGGCGAAGCCAGGCCCGCGCTGGCGGCGACCGAACAGCGCTTCGCCCGAAAGATCGCGGTGACCGCGGCGAATTGCTGGGCACGCCACCGGTTTGAGATCACGCCGCTCTGATTATATCGGTCGAGGTCATGGACGATTCGCCGCCTCCGCCGTCGCGCCCGTGCCCGATCTGCGGCAAACCCGCGCGACAACCCTACCAGCCGTTCTGCTCGCGACGCTGCGCGCAAATCGATCTCGGTCGTTGGCTCAAAGGCGCCTACCGCATCGAAACCGACGAGAGCCCCGACGACGACGAGGTCGAGCGCTGACCCGCCGAACGCAACGGTTGACCCGTCCCGGCGCGGCCGCGAGCATGGGGTGGTCATCGACCGGGGGACGAGCCCGCCATGCCGCCGCCAGACCGGTATCGCGTCATCTATGCCGATCCGCCATGGACCTTCGCGACTTATTCGCACAAGGGCAAAGGCCGCAGCGCGGAGGCGTATTACGATTGCATGTCGCTCGATGCGATCAAGGCGCTGCCGGTTGCGGAATGGGCCGCGCGCGATTGCGTGCTGCTGTTATGGGCGACCGACCCGTTGTTGCCGGCGGCGTTCGAAGTGATCCGCGCCTGGGGCTTCACCTACAAAACCGTCGGCTTTTATTGGGCCAAGCTGAACAAATCCGCATCGCGGCCATTCGATGCGGAGCGCGATTTTTTCACCGGGCTCGGTTTCTGGACGCGCGCCAATCCCGAATTATGCCTGCTCGCCACCCGCGGGCATCCGAAGCGGCGGCGGGCCGACATCAGAAAGCTGATTGTCGCCCCGCGCCGCGAACACAGCCGCAAACCCGACGAAGCCTACGCGCGCATCGAGGCGCTCTGCGAGGGCCCGTATCTCGAACTCTTCGCACGCAATGCGCGGCCGGGCTGGGACCGCTGGGGCAGCGAGGCCGAGCTGCGGCGGATCGGCCCGCGCCGCTGGCCCGCGATCGGCTATCCCGAGATGCCCAGCCCGACTGGCTGATAGCGGCGTCGGGCGCGGCCTTCATCGAGGATCAATCGCTCCGCTGCAGATTGCGCGTATGCGGGATCGAGGGCGGGTGGCGCTATGATCGGCTGGGCCTTGCGCTGGCTGGGTTTCGTCTGCGGCGTGGCGCTGTTATGGGCGGCGGTGGTCGATCTCGGGCCGCGGCTGGAGCCGGCGAAAGTTGCCGGTGCCGATGCGCGCACCGCAATCACGACCGATGCGACGGCCACCGCGCCCGCCGTCGGTATCCTCGTCTATCCGGCCGACGCCCGTGGTGAGGTCATCCTCGATGCCGTCGTCAACGGCGCGCCGGTGCGGTTTCTGGTCGATACCGGGGCGAGCCTGGTGACCTTGACGACGGGCGATGCGCGCGCCGCCGGGCTTGATCCGCGCCAGCTCGTGTTCAACGCGCGCGCCAGCACGGCCAATGGCGAGGTAGCGATGGCGCCGGTCACGTTGCGCGAGGTCCGACTGGGACAGCTCGTGATCGCCAACGTCCCGGCTGCGGTCATCGCCAATCTCAGGATCTCACTGCTGGGCATGAGCTTTTTGTCCCGCCTGCAGGGTTATGAGATGCGCGGCGGCAAGCTCACGATCACCTGGTAGCTTGTCATTGCCCGATCGTCACGGGCGCCGCGGCCGCCGCGTTGGACGGCGTGCCGCGATCGGCGGCTGGCTAAGGCGCCGGGCCAGCCGGGCCGGTCGCCGCCGACGCGGCAGGCGGGGTCCGGGTCGGGCTGCAATCCGCGAGGCGCAGGCCCTGGCTAGATTCCGTAGAGGTTTTCCGGTGCCGCGGATTTTTTGCCGTGCTCGACCTCTTTGACCGCGGCGATCAGCTTGACGTGGCTCGGCGTTGGCACGCCGACTTCGGCCCCCTTGGCCGCGATCACGCCATTGATGAAATCGATTTCGGTGCGGCGCCCCTTGTACATGTCCTGGCCCATCGACGGGCGCGCCAAATCGCTGCGCGTGTTCGAGTTGAGGCTCGCCATGATCTGGCTTTCGATCTCGTCGAGGGCCCTGGCGTCGCCCTCGGCGGCGCGGGCCAGGGTCTCGGGATCGTGGTTGCGAATGTGTTCGAGCTCGTAGCCAAGCGCTTGTCCGACGCGCACGCCCTCGCCGGCCAGCCGGATGCTCAGGCGGCGGATCTTCTCGTCGCGGCTCATCTCGTTGCCAGACATGCCGGTCGCGGCCGCCACCCCGTTGGCCATGCCGTTGACGCACAGTTTCGACCAGCGTTCGCCCCAGAGATTGGTCGTGGCCTTGACCGTGTCGACGGTCGCGATGATTGCCGCCAGCTCCTCGAGCCGCTTGGTGATGCGGCCATGCGGTTCGCCGACGCGATAAACTTCGTAGGTCGAGGCGCCGCGCGCCGCGGTGCGCCGCACCCGGCCAGGCGCGTAGAGCTCGGCCCCGAGCAGGGCCGGGATGCACCCCACCGTCTTGTCCCAACCGACGATGCCGGCGATGCGCTCTTCGTTCATGCAATTCTGCAGCGAGACGACATAGCCGTCGGGCCCCAGATATTGGGCGATCAGCCGCGTGGCCCATTCGGTGTCGTAGGATTTCATCGCCACCATCGCGATATCGATCGGCTTCTCCTTGGCGAGCTGTTGCACTTCGGTCAGATGCATCGTCCGCGGCCGCGCGCAGACGAATTCCTCCTGCGTCATGCCCTCGAGCGCGAGCCCGTCGCGACGGATCGTCTCGACATGCTCGGGCCACGGATCGATCAGGACGACATCAAACCCGTTATGGGCAAGGTGGCCGCCGGTATAGCCGCCGATGGCACCGGCGCCGATAACCGCAATGCGCTTTTCCATGAGGGGCTCCCTTGCTTTGCGCTGGGGACGAAGCTTAGAGCCGCATTCCGCCGCTCGCAATCGCGGGCGTCTGGTTGGCGGCCGCCCCGGCTTGAGCGCCAATCCAGCATCCGGATTTGAGTTTCGGCGCCCGATCGAATGCCTTTCTCGGCATGTCTCGGCATGCCGCCGCCGCAAAATTGCGTTGCGATCGCAATGTCGGCGACTCCGGCTCAACCTTGCTTTTTGATGCGAAACAGGGCGGCAAAGTTAGTCTGGTCCAAAAACTCCAGCCGGTCCGGCAAGAAATGGCGGAGGTTCCCCGCCAGCCCGGCATTGAGGACCAAGACATAGTCGAACCGCGAACGCCAATTCGCGACATAGGGAAAATTCTTCAGATCCGCGGCGGGAATGTTGTCGAGGGCAAGACCTTGGTAGCGGGGCAGCGCACCATTGGCGACCGCCAGCTGGTCGAAAGGCGGTAAGACCGCAAGCGGTTGCTTGCTGTCGGAGGAGAATAACAGCGGCCAAAACGCGTGCCGTTCGATCGTAATCAACGCGCCGATGAACCAATAGGTCGGGATGCCCGTAATCGAAAGAAACCGGCCGGTCGGAGCGCCCGGTTGCAGAGCCGGGTCTCCCCAAGCCGCAAACCGGCCGCCCCCGGGCCCCTGCGCAACCACGACCAGCACCCGGCTTCCCGGCGGGATCGGCTTGATTGTCTCGCGCACCGCCGCCAAATCCGGGCGTTCGTTATACCAGACCCAGGCCACCGATCCGGTTCGCACCAAAAACAGCGATACCATCGGTATGCCGATTGCCAATATTGCCGTTCTCGGCAGGTTCCGGGGATCGAACACGCAAAAAATCAGAAATCCGAGAAAAATGACAAATCGTACGTCGACGAATGTCGCGGTCTTGGTTTCGCTCGGCAAATAGGGATAGGCGATGAACAGCGCTGCGGCCACTGTCGCCGCTGTACGTGAAACGTTCGAGCGAGCGTAGATACCCACAACAAACAAAATAATTGTTAATATACCGGCGGTGACTAAATCTAATATTGGATAATAATTAAGAACCGGTGATAGGAGAAATTTGAGCTTGTCTATTCCGCTGACCCATGAATTGTCGACCGGCGCTGTGGCGAGCGGCGAGGCCAGATAGAGCCCGAACGGCGCCAATGCGATTAGGGCAAAGCCGCTGCCTTGGATGAGCAGCGCTCGGCCAAGGCGTCGCCAGTCCGGCCAGGCTTCACCGACATAAAACATCTTGTGGACGAATATGATAAAAAGCAGCAACGCACAGCCGACGATGTGCGTAAAGAATGCAACAATGGTACAGGCGGCGCCAATCACCGTGTTGGTGATCGGGTTGCGGCGCAGGGTTTTACAGAAAACCGCCGACGATAATAGCGCCACGCCGTACGACAAAAGTACGTTATGGAAACCCAGAAAAAAGATAAGATTATACGCGACCATCAGCGAGCCGAGTGGCCAGAAACTTAGCCGTTGAAAAAGAGCGCGATGATAGGCGATTGTTCCATAAACCGGGAGAAGAAGAGTAAGCGCCAGCATTATCCGGCCGGCTATGTGCAAGGGAAGGAACGAGAGGCTCCACGGCACCAATAGATCAATGCCGAGGTTGGGAATGATTTCCCACCGCGGCTTATACATCTTGGACAGCCACGGATCGGAAGCGCCATGGGCGAGAACGTAAAGCCGCGCCAAATGGTTGGGGTAATCGACGATCGGCGGGATTTCGATCGTCAACAACGGCGCGACCAGCACGCAACTGCCTAAAAACAATACGGTCCAAAACAGCAGCCTGTGGTTGCGCATGACCGCGAGTCGGCTGAATGACGGCCGGCGCCGGTCGATCCGGTGCGGAATTGCGCTCACGGGCGGTTGCACACGAGACCGCCCGCGCCGTCAGGTGACGGAAAAGGCGGTGGGCGGCGCCGGGTCGCGATTTTCGTGGTTTGCGACATTCCCAACGATCGCGGCCGGTTCGCGGCCATGATCTCGATTTCGACCGGCGTCGACAATGGCGGATCACACCGTCTCGGTAAATGGCGAGCATGGCCAGCGATGGGCGTTCTCCGGCGACGGAGCGTACCGGTCGACCACGAGATCCCGTGCCGGCGTTTGCCGGCTGAGTTTGTCGGGGCGGCCCCACGATCGGTGCCGGCGGGACGGCGATTTCCCGCGCGGTTTCCCGAGCTTGGTTATCCGCGGGAGGCAGATTGATGTAGGATAAGCGACGTTCAGCGCAGTCAAAGGATGAGATCGCGTCGGAGCGATGGCAAGGCGGCCCCGCCGGTGATCGCAGGGCTCAATAAACAGCAACCTTCCGGATAACCACCAAGGAGCTCAGCTATGAATTGGACCGAGCGGCGCGAGCGCTTTCGCGCCATCTTGTCGGGCAACCGCTGCGTGCACCCGGCCTCCGTCTACGACGCGATCTCGGCGCGCATCGCCGAGGATCTGGGGTTCGAGCTGGGCATGTTTTCGGGTTCGGTCGGATCGATGGCGGTGCTGGGCGCCCCCGATCTTGTCGTCCTGACCTTGCGCGAATTTGCCGATCAGGCCTACCGCATTTGTCGCGCCGGCAATCTGGCGCTGCTCGTCGATGCCGACCATGGATACGGCAATGCGCTGAGCGTGCGCCGAACCGTCGAGGAGTTGGAGACCGCCGGGGTCTGTGCGCTGTCGATCGAGGACACGGTATTGCCGCGCCCTTACGGCAATGACGGCAAACCCCGCCTCAGCAGCGTCGAGGAAGGGATCGGCAAGATGCGGGCGGCGCTGTCGGCGCGGCAGGACCCGAACCTGGCGATCGCCGGCCGCACCAGCGCCCTGGCGATTGCCAATCTCGATGAGGCGGTCACCCGCGCCAAGGCTTACGAGGCGGCCGGTGTCGACGCCATCTTTCTCGCCGGCGGCGTCACGGTCGAGGCGGTCGAGGTCGTCTCGTCGGCGATTCGCCTGCCGCTGATCCTCGGCGGCGGCAGCGGCCAGCTTGGAGACCGCGAATGGCTCGCCGCGCACCGCGTGCGCGTGGCGCTGCAAACCCATGCGCCGTTTTCGGCGGCGGTGCAGGCGGTCCATGACACGCTCAAGGCGCTGCGTGACGGCGTCCCGCCGCGGGAGCTCAAAAACATCGCATCGCCCGATATGATGCGTCGCGTCACCCGTGCCGAGGATTACCAGCGCTGGACGCGAGACTATCTCGGCGGGCAATAATCCCGGCGTGGCGGCAGGCAATGGCCGCGGCGATTGTGCGCGCCGGTGCGTTTGGGTAGAACCTCCGCGCGAATTTATCAAACTCGGCGCGTGACGGGCCGATCGACCGCCGGCTCGTCTTGGCCGAGACGCTCCCGCCGCGCAGAAGAGTCAATCCGTGCGATCAGTCCTGCCGCTGCTTGTGGTCCTCGCAATCGCTGCCTGCGCCGCGCAACCGCCGCCGCAACCGGGAACGCTGCTCCTCAACAACCCGCATTTCGGCCCGACCCATGTCGAAGCGGTGATCACCGCCAACCCGGACTGCGCCTCGCGCGGTCCGGGTTATGTCTCGAGCTATGATTTCGTGCTGCCCAACAACGCCACCCGGATCATCACCGTGCCGCCGGGCGACGAGGTCTGCTGGCGCCGCGACCGCAACCCTGACCAGCCGGTCCCCGGCGAATGGTCGGATTGGGACCGTGCCTATGTCGCGCCGGGGAGGACGATCGAGGCAGACATCTGAGGATTGCCGCCCGGCCCGGCGCCGGTTCAGGGCTCGAGGCTGAACCGGATCCCGACCGAGACAGTGAGGCTCGCCTGCGCCATATCGGCCGGGAAGGGGGGCAGGACGGCGTTGCGCATCATCGCGCTGAGGGCGGCGTCGAGATCGGCGTAACCGGTGCTGCGCACGATCGCGAATGCGGTCACCCGCCCGTCGCGCGCGACTGAAAAGCGGATCACGGCACGACCCTCTTCGCCATTGTCGCGGGCGCTCTCGGGATAGCGCTTGTGGGCGTTGAGCCAGGCGCCGAGCAGGGCTTCGTAGTCGCGCATCGCCGCTGCAGCCGCCGCGGATGGCGGCGGCAGCGCCGCCAGCTGACGGGGTTGGGCGGGCGTCGCCGCGCTGGACGGTCGCGTGGTCTCGGGGAGCGTCGGCGGCGGCGACGGCGAGAACGGCGGCGGTTCGCGCGCCGCAACCGGCGGCGGCACGCGTCGCGGCGGCGTCGCGGCGCGGGCAACAGGCGGCCGGCGTCGCGGCACCGGCGGCTTGGGCGGCGGCGGCAGGGGCAGCGGCGCCGCGGTCTCGGTCTCCGGCGCCGGTACGGGCGGCAGGGTAGGTGCGATTGCTAACGGCGGTGGGGTGGGCGGCGGGGGCGGCGGTGTGTGTATCGCGCCGGGTGGCGGCGGGGCGGGCGGCGACGGTACCGGCGGCGGCGCTGGCTGTGGCGCGGGGGCGAGGCTCGCCGGCAAGGCCGGGGCAAATGCGACCGTTATTCCCGCCGGGGGCGCCGGCGCCGGCGGTGGATTGGGCGCCGGCAACAGCAGTAACAATCCGATGACAATCGCATGTCCCGCCAGCGAGGTTGCCAGCGGCCAACGGAATCCGCTCACTTTGCCCCGGCTGCCTGCGCCACCAGCGAAACTTTGGCAAACCCGGCGCGGTTGACTTCGCTCAGCAGGTCCATCAGCTGCGCGTAAGTTACCGAGCGATCGCCGCGGACATAGACGAGGCGATCGGGATCCTCGGACGCGAGCGCGGCAAGCCGGGTTTCGAGTTCGTCCGGTGCGGTCGCGTTGTCGCCGATAAAGACCTCGCCATTGCGGGTGAGGCTCAAAACCACCGGCTGCTTTGTCGCGGTGATCGGCGCCGCTCGCGTTTTCGGCAGATCGAGCGGCACGCCGACCATCAGCAACGGGGCGGTGACCATGAAGATCACCAGCAGCACCAGCATGACATCGACCATCGGCGTCACGTTGATCTCGGCCAAGAGCCGGTTGCGGTTGTCGCCCCCGTCATCCGGCGGCATCACCGTGGCGGCCATGGTTCAGCCCTCCACGGGCGGCCGCGACAGCAGAACGCTTGCCCGGATGATCAACGCGTTCATCCGTCCGGCCAGACGCCCGAGCTCGACCGCGATCTTGTTGTAGGCAACCACCGCCGGGATCGCTGCGGCCAGACCCATCGCGGTCGCGAACAACGCCTCGGCGATGCCCGGCGCCACCACCGCGAGGCTGGTGTTGTTGGCGGCGGCAATGCCGGTGAAGCTGCGCATGATGCCCCAGACCGTGCCGAACAATCCGACAAACGGGGCGGCCGAACCGAGGGTCGCGAGAAACGGCAGGCGGGCCTCGAGCCGGCGCTGTTCGCCGGCAAACGCCAGGCGCATCGCCCGCTCGATCCGTTCGCGGCGCTCGCCCGGCGGCTCGGGCGAAGAAGGCGACGGCTGCTCGCGCTCCTCCCAGCCGGCGGCAAAAACCGCCGCGGCCGGATCGTTGCGGTCGCTGCGACCGGCCGGCGCCACCAGTTCGGCGGGCGATTTCACAGCCGCAAGCCGCGCCTCATGCGCGCGCAGTGAATGGCTGGCGCGGCCCAGCCGCCACAATTTGTCGATAATCACCGCCCAGCTCCAAACCGAAGCGGCGAGCAGCAGCAACAGCACGCCTCTGACGACGACGTCGGCATGCAAGAACAGGCCGACAACGGAGAAGGAGAAGGGGACGGCGGGGGCGGGCACAGGGGACCTCTGCCAGGGTCAATCCGAAGGGCGGCGTCGAACTCGGGCGGCGCCTCAGAACCGCTGGCTGAGGCCGGCGCGAAAGGTGCGGCGAGGACCGAATTGCGGGGCGCCGACCCCGACGCCGGTGCCGTCGCGGATCTGACCGACCGTATCAAAGATGTTAATTATGTCGAAACGGCGTTCGTGCGCGCGGTAAGTGCCGGTTTCGATAGGTCTCCACAACGCTGAAAATCGACCACGTGGCGCGCCTTGTGGTGATGCGTTACGATCGCCGGCTGCGGCATCATCCGCCGCCCGCCGCAAGCAGAGGAATTCGGATGCCCGCCGACCCCAACCGCATCATCCTGACCGGCGAAAATCCGTTCATCCGGTTGAGCGAAACCGATGGCGGACCGCAGACGACCAACGCCAGCTTTTGGCGGATCATTACCTGCCCGGCCGGTCCCGGGCATGTGCTTTACCTGAAAAGCGAGCTGACCGAAAACCGCTGGCGCATCTATGCCGACAACATCGCCATGGCGCGCTGGCTGCAAAGCACGGTCCAGGGCATGCTCAACCCCGAGACCGCTGACCTCGCGATCCCGGTCACCGATGCCGAATTTGTCAAATCCGGCGATCCCCATTATTTCTGGACCGAGCGCGTCCTCAGCAACGACGAGGAGGTCGCGCTGACCTGGTACGACATCGGCGAGCCGCTGTTGATCCACACCCAGCCGGGCGAGGGCGGCCGCCGTTACGGCGTGTGCACGCTGCTGATCCCGGCCTTGGGGGCGCGGCTCACGGTGGATGGCGTGCAGGCGTCGGGCCGGGCCTGGCCGATGCAGCGCGAGGGCCGCCCGTTCAGCACTTGCGCGCTGGCCTTTTCCGAGAGCTGGACCGAGCCGCGCTAGGATCCGGGGACGCGCTTGCCCTTCGCTGGGCTTTTTTTGCGGCGCTTGCCAAACCGGGGGCGCCGTCAATTTGTCGTGACCGGAGCTTTCATAACCGCGGTCGCACACGATTTTTCGTGAATTGAAATCGATTGCGGCTGCGGCTGTTGGGAAAGCCGTGCCGCGGAGCAAGGGCGCGGATGTCGGTTCCGGGTTGCGACCATCGGCGGCGCCGCTTGCGACCGTCAAGCGTAGCCCGCAATGTGCTGTTCGGGCTGCCGTTGACGCTGCTTCTGGTTGCCGCTCCGGCGGCCGCCGATTACCCCGCAGCACCCGATGTCGTGGTGTTTTGCGAGCCGACCGTGCGGCCTGCAATCGAGGACGTCGCGAGGTTGTGGCAGGCCCAGAGCGGTGTGCCGGTGCGCATCTTCACCGCGCCGACGACGGCGCTGCTGCTGGCCGAGATCGCGCACCATGCGCGCGACGACGTCGTTATCGGCGAGGGGAAGGCAAATGCCGCCGCCGCCAGAGATCAGCAAGTGATCAAGCGCGACAGCCTGCGCCCGCTGGGTCGCAATCAGCTCGTCGTGGCGGCACTCGGCCGCCGCCCGGCCGCCGATTATGGCGGCGACAGCCTGGCCGGCATGGCCGGCAAAGAGCCGATCGCGATCGTCGACCCATGGGCGGAAGCGGCCGGCGCCGCCAGCAAGCAAGCGCTGCAATCGCTCAATTTGTGGCAAAAAGTCAGCGCCAAATCGATCGGCGTCGTCGGCACCGCTGATGCGGTCTTTCTGCTGAAACAGCGCCAGGTGGCGCTGGCCGTTGTTTATGCGACCGATGTCGCCGCCGATCCGGCGCTCACCGTCGCCGCGAGACTGCCCGCGAATAGTTACTCGCCGGTCGATTACTGGATCGCCGAAACCAGCCGGGCGCTGAGCCCGAACGCGGGGAAATTGATCGCCTTCATGCAGACGGCCGAGGCGCGGCACCGGCTCCGCGCCGCCGGCCTGGAGGTGCTGCCGTGACCGTTCGAGCGACCATCAACGCGCGTGCGCACCCCCGCCCCACCCCGCTGCATCCGCTGAGCCGCCGCATCATGCATTGGATCAATGCCGCCGCGATCATCGTGATGATCGGCTCCGGCTGGCGCATCTACAATTATTACCCCGCGTTGCCGATCCATTGGGGTTTTCCTTACCCCTATACGCTGGGTGGCGATTTCACCATTACCGAGGCGCTCAACAATGATGACGGGCTCGCCAACGCGCTGCTCTGGCATTTCGCCGGGATGTGGGTGCTGACGCTGAATTTCCTGGCCTATGTCACGATCGGGATCGGCTCGGGGCATTTCCGCCGCGATTTTCTGCCGGTGTCGCCGCGCGCCTTTGTCCGCGACCTGTGGGCGGCGTTGCACTTCCGGCTCGAACACCGCCTCGGCGAATACAACGCCGTGCAAAGGGCGCTCTATTGGGGCGCGCTCGGCGCGATCCTGGTCACGATCCTCTCCGGGCTGTCGATCTGGAAGCCGGTGCAATTGCAACAGCTAACCTGGCTGTTTGGCGGTTACGAAATTGCCCGGGTGGTCCATTTCTGCGGCATGGCGGCCATTGTCGGATTTCTCGTCGTGCATCTGAGCCTGACCGCTTTGGTGCCCAAGACCCTGGTTGCGATGATTGCAGGCCGTGCCTCCGAGAGGCGGCATGCGCCTGCGGGAGAGCGGCGATGACTGGCTTTATGCGCGACGATCCGCGGCTCGTCGGCGGCGTCGAGCGCCGCGTGTTTCTGCGCCAGACGCTGAGCCTCGGGGCGCTGACGCTGCTGACCGGTTGCGACATTTCCGACCAGGGCGGCGTCCAGCGGGTATTGCGCGCGATGTCGGCGTGGAATGACCGCGCCCAGTCGCTCTTGTTCGGCGGACAGCGGCTTGCTCCCACCTATCGGGAACAGGATGTGGTGCGCGATTTTCGCTACAACGCGTTCTTCCCGGCGGCTGCCTCCCCCAAACTGTCCGCCGCCGAGTATCGCCTCGAATTGTCGGGCCTGATCGCGGACAAGCGAGCCTGGTCGGTCGCGGAGCTCCACGCCTTGCCCCGCGAAACGCAGATCACGCGACATGTCTGCGTCGAAGGGTGGAGCATGATCGGCAAATGGGGCGGCCCGAGGCTCGGCGATTTCCTGCGCCGGGTTGGGGCCGATTTATCGGCGAAGTATGTCGGCTTTGAGTGCGCGGACGGTTATTATGGCAGCATCGACATGCCCACCGCTTTGCATCCGCAAACAATCATGGCCGTGACCTTCGCCGATCAGACACTGCCGACCGCATACGGATACCCGTTCAAAATCCGGATCCCGACCAAGCTCGGCTTCAAGAACCCGAAATGGGTCAGGTTGATCTATGTCACCAACCGTTATCCGGGCGGGTTCTGGGAGGATCGCGGCTATAATTGGTTCAGCGGCTCGTGAGCGCCGGCGATCGGGAGACCGGTCCGGGCTGCGCGATCGCGGTCATGGCCAAGGCGCCGGTTCCGGGCCGGGTGAAGACCCGGCTGGTGCCGCCGCTGACACCGACGATGGCGGCCGCACTCTCGGCCGGCTTTTTGCGGGATATCACCGACAATGTCGCGCTTGCCGGCCGCAGCGCGCGCATCGAGGGTTATGTGGCGTATGCGCCGGCCGAGGCGGCCGGGCTGTTTGACGGGATGCTGGCCGCCGGCACGCGGCTTCTGCTGGCCGATGGTAAACGGGTCAGCGCGCCCGGCGTGGCCGGCTTTGGCCGCGCCCTCTTGGATGCAGCGCAGACCCTCTTCGCCCGCGGCCATAAAGCGGTGTGCTTGCTCAATTCCGACACGCCGAACCTGCCGACCGAATTGCTGGTGCAAACCGCGGCGGCCCTCGCCGAGGATGGCGACCGGATTGTCCTCGGGCCGGCGGAAGACGGCGGCTATTACGCGCTCGGGATGAAATCGCCGCATCGCCATTTGTTCGAGCATGTCGCCTGGAGCACCGCCGCGGTTGCCGCGCAGACGCGCGAGCGGGCGCGGGCGCTCGGCCTTGCGGTTGTCGAACTGGCGCCCTGGTACGACGTCGACGACGCCGGCGGGCTCAAGCGTCTGTGCGACGAGTTAAACCGGCCGCCGATGCGCGACGGGCTGCGCGCCTATCCCGCGCCGGCGACGCTCGCTTGCGTCGATCGCTTCGATATGGCCCCGCTGCTCGCGGCCGCGGTCGATGGACGGTGAGGCCGAGGGACTTAGACGGAGGCATGCGATGGCGCAGACGAGCCCGCTGACGGCGCGCCGCTATTTCGAAGCGGTCGGGTCCGAACGCGCGCCGGTGGCGGTGGAGCCGCCGGTTTGCGTCTATCTCGAAGTCACCAACCGTTGCAATCTCTTGTGCGAGACCTGTCCGCGCACCTTCGAGACGCTCGAGCCGCCCGCCGATATGAGCTGGGCGCTGTTTACGAAAATCGTCGATCAGCTACCCGGGCTGGCACGCGCCGTCCTGCACGGGGTCGGCGAACCGATGATGGTCAAAGACCTGCCGCGCATGATCCGCTACTTGAAGGCGCGCGGCGTTTACGTGCTGTTCAACACCAACGGCACGCTGCTCGCGCCGCGCAAGCGCCGAGAGCTGATCGACAGCGGGCTCGACGAATTGCGCGTCTCGCTCGACGCCGCCAATCCCGATAGTTTTTTGCAGGTTCGCGGCCGGAATTTTTTCGACCGCATCCTGCGCAATGTCGGGGAATTCGTCGCGCTGCAAAAGGAAATCGGCGCCGCCGCCCCACGCGTGTCGCTGTGGCTGACCGGCCTTAAAGAGACGATCGCGCAACTGCCCGATTTTGTTCGGCTCGCCGCCCGTCTCGGGGTCGGCGAGGTTTATCTGCAGCGCCTCGTGTTCGACGGGCTCGAGCGCGGCCTCGCGCGCGACGCTTCGTCGCTGTTCGACAAGACCCGCACCGATGAAGACGCCGCCATCGCCGCCGCCCAGGCGCTTGGCGACGAGCTGGGCGTGGCGCTTGATGCCTCGGGTGCGACCGAGCCCGGGCTGAGCCTCAAGCGCGGCGATGACAAGGCGCCGTGGTCGGCGTGCCGGCGGCCCTGGTCGCTGATGTATTTCACCGCGCATGGCCGCGCGCTGCCGTGCTGTATCGCGCCGTTCTCGGCGCGCGGTTACGACAGCTACACACTCGGCGACGCCACCCAAGAGACGTTGCGCGAGATCTGGAACGGCCGCGCCTACCGCGAATTTCGTGCCGCCCTTGTCAGCGACGCACCACCGGCGCCGTGCCGCAATTGCGGATTGCGATGGAGTCTCTAGCCGCACAGGCCACCGGATCATAAACCGGCGCGCGCCTCCGGGTCCGCGGCCGCCGCAAGCCCGGCGAGCAAAAATTTTGCGCAAACATGACGCGGCTCACACGCCATAGCCGCCGGCCGACGTCAAATTCATGACAAACCGATTGGACTAGAGGTCCGTCCCGACCTCGGGGACGGGCCGTTCGTCCCGGAGGCTCCGATGACAACCGATGACCCTCGGCGTCACGACAGCCCTTTCTCCTCGACGCATCTCGGCAACCGGCTTCCACACGCGCTCGAATTTGGCGCCAGATTGCTGGGCTACGGCGCCGCTTTTGTCGTCTATTCGGCCATTCTGATCGTCGCGATCGGCACCTTGGGTTTGATCGAAATCCGCCAAGCCAACCTGGAAAACTCGAACGCCTTGATCGCGATGCTCGAGCAGAGAGACCGCTATGGCGACGGTTACTTCCATCAAGCCGTGTCGGCCTTGGTCGCTGAGACCAATCGCTACGATGAGGGGTTGCGTCGCCTGGTCGGGCATTGTCCGCTGCAAGCAAGCGCGGTGGAAAACGCCGATCATTCGGGTGCCGCTTCGGCCGACGCACAACCGGCGGCGGCCGGCGACGGTGCGGCGCCGCAAAACTGCGCGCAGTTGCAGGCGCTCGTCGATCGGCATCTGATCGGCTTGTACGCCCTTCAAGACGATCTGCGGTTAAAGCAGGCCAATCTCCCGAAATATTACGACGCCTATATCGACGGATTACGGGAGAAAACCCCGCAGCTGGTTCCGTTGCTGCGCTACATGGATGCGCAAGACCAGGTGTTGACCGTCTGGACGCGGTTGCCGCTCGAGCTGCACGAGATGGTGCTGCTGATCTGTATGGGTGCGCTGGGTGCGGTCATCAGCGTCACCAGATGCTTTGTCGATGCGTCGGTGCCGGACCCGACGGCGCGCGACCTGTGTTATCGGCCGGTTGCCGGTGCGGTGATCGCGCTCGGCATTTATGTGCTGTTTCGCGCCGCGCAGCTGTTTTTCGGCGGTGGCGGCCAGGACAGCACAATGGTCTCGACCAGCGTTTTTGTGCTGGCAGCATTGGGATTGGCGTCTGGATTTTCGGCGCGGGAGGCCGTTATCCAGATCCAAAGGATGACGCTGCGGCTGTTGCGGGGCGCGGAGAGCGGGCGCGACGGCGGCGGCACGGCCGGTCCGCCGGCGATCGCCGCCGAGCGCAGTCCCGAGACCGCCGGGGGCGTGGTTCCGGCCGCCACGGGATAGCGACACGCGCGCCTGATGGTCGCGGTAGAATGGGGGCTTCCGCCGATCCGCATCCGGGCGCGAGATGCCGTCCTTGTCGCTTCCGCAAACCGCCGCCGAGCCGATTTCCGCTGCGGGCGTCGCGGTCATCATCCCGACCCTGAACGAGGCGCAATCGATCGCCGGGGTGATTGGCGAGATCCCCTCTGGGCTGGTTCGCGAGATCATCATCGCCGATGGCGGCAGCAGCGACGGGACGCAAGCGGCGGCTCGGGCCGCCGGCGCCCGAGTTGTCGACGTCAAAACCGGAGGTTATGGCCGCGCCTGCATGGCGGGGCTTGCCGCCGCCCCGGCCGACTGCGGCATCATCGTCTTCATGGATGGCGACGGCGCCGACCGCGCCGATCTGATGGCGCAGCTGGTCGAGCCGGTCCGCCGCGGCGAATATGATTTGGTGCTTGCCTCCCGGGCTCGCGGGGTGCGCGAACCGGGGGCGATGAGCTGGCATCAGCTGCTCGCCGGCCGCCTCGCCGGGCTCGGGACCAAAGCGCTCTACGGCGTTCGCTACACCGATATGTGCGCCTATCGCGCGATCCGTCGCGACTGTCTCGAACGCCTCGACATGCGCGAATTGACTTATGGCTGGAACCTTGAAATGCAGATGCGCGCCGCCCGCGCCGGCCTGCGCATTCTTGAGCTGGCGCTGCCCTACCGCCGGCGCCGCGGCGGCAAATCCAAGGTTGCCGGCACTTTGAGCGGGTCGCTGCGCGCCGCGCTGCGCATCGTCGTCACCTTTGTTCGCGTCGCAGCCGCGTCGGGTCGGGGCGATCACTGACGCTGCTGCGGATCATCGATGCGGCGATAGATCCGCCACCGGCCGGTCCGCTCTTCGACCAGGCGGAACTCGGGACTGACCGCGAACGGGTCGCGCCGCCACGCCCCGTCGCGGCGGGTGACGACCACGACACGGCAATCAAAACGGGTGGCGAGGGTACGGATGTCGTCGGTTGTGCCGGCGCCGGCGAAGACGCGTTCGAACAACGCATTTGCGCGATCGATTTTCGCTTCGGGCCATGGGGCGAAGGCCCGCGCCAGGTTCCAGCCGGCAAAGCAGGAGCGGCGGTTGGCCAGCAAAGCCCAGCCGATATTGACCGGCCAGCGGACCTCGTCGGCGAGATCGGCGGGATTGTTGGCAACACGTTCGTCGGGTGCGGTATGGCGGCGCACCGCCGTCCACAATTCGGGCGCCTTTGCGAAGGCCTCTGCCGATGACGCGGGCAGGCCCTTTATGTTGGCGCGCGCGATCTCGAACCCCCCCGGCAAGCCCAACAGCCACAATCCGGCGGCAACCGTCGCCCGCCATTGCCGCGGCTTGGCGGCGAGCCATTGCGAAAGACCGGCGGCGGCGAAAACGATCAGGATCAAGACCCCGGGCAGGACGCCGCGCCAGGCGAGGTCGTTATTGGCGATCGTGCTGGCGAACAGCCATGGGATTGCGAAACTGGTGGCGGCCAGCAAGGCCAGGGCGCAAGCCGGCTGGTGGCCGAGGCGGGTTCGAGGAGGCCCGCGCAGCGTCATGACCGCCGCCAACACGCCGGCGACAAAGATTGCCGGCAGTTGCAGCGGCAACAGGATCGCCCAATAGGCGCCGAGGTCGAGAAGATGCCGGATCGCGGCCGGAACCGCCGCACCGAGTACCGCAAACGGACGCAACGCCAGCGGCGGTCCCGCCTGGCGCGTCGCGGTCGCGAGAAATTCGTCGCGCAGAAACGGAAAGGCAATCAGCGTCGCAGCCAGGGCCGCCAGCAACGCTCGGCAGGCCAGAGCCAAGCGCGCCCGCAAGCCTTGCCCTGCCACCAGCAGGACCGCGCCGATCGCTGGCGCGGCGGCGCCAAACACGATGCCGCCGATCCAGGCCGAGCTTTCGAAACCGGCGGCGGCGAGGGCGCCGATCAGCGGCACCAGCGGCGAACTCGCCGGCGCCGCGAGGCGAGGCAGCAGCCATGCCGCGAGCACGACGCAATTTGCTGCGGCCAGGTGTTGCGGCGCCCAGCTCGCCTGGAACAGCCAGCCTTCCGGCCACGGGCGCGCGGACAGCAGGCGCTCAAACCCGGCGGCGTCGGCGAGACGGTCCCAGAGCGGGCGCGCCGAACCGGCAAGAGCAAGCAGCGGCACCAACCACGCCGCCCACCGCCTGTCCAAATCTGCGGCCAGACCGATCACGAGGCCGAGCGATGCCAAGGCGGTGAACCAGGTCAGCGCGATCTCGGCTTCCCAGCCGCTGGCACCAACCAGCAGCGCCGGCAGGGCCGCGCTGAAATGCCAAAGATAATAGTAGACGAGACGCGGCCCGGCGCCGGCGAGGAATGGATTGCCGGGCGGCAGACCCTGACGCACGATCTCGTCGACGATCGCCGCTTTTGAGTGGTCGAACATCGCCGCGCTGAGCAGGATGCCGCCGGCATGCGGCTTTGGCCACAAGGCCAAAGCCGGCAGGATTGCGAGAAAGGCGGCGGGAACAACCACCCATGAGGGGATTGTGGCGGCGTATTGCCGCGGCGCAGCACGGCGCGGCCACAACCACAACGCCAGCCCGGCCAAAACCGTCGATCCGGCCAAGAGGCCTGCAGTGGTGCGGCTGAAGCCGGCGAAGGTCAACAACGGCAACGCCAACGCATTGAACACGCCCCAGCCGAGCGCCGGCGCCAGCGCTACGCAGCCCGGCCGCGTCGGCGCGAGAAGCCGCGACAGCGGCAGCCCGACCGCGATGCTGACCGCCAGTTCGGTCAGCGCGCACAACACGACATGCGAAATCGCCGGCATCGTCGGGAACCGCGAACAGGGGGCCGGTTGGCAAACACGCGATTAAGCCTCGATTCGCGTGCGCCGACGTGGCTATTATCGATTGCCGCATGAGCGCAGCGCGCTGCATCGCGGCAAGAGCCGCAATTGATCCAGGGGAAGAGCATCTGCAATGGCCGTGCCCGGGAGACAGGGACTTTACGATCCACGCAACGAACATGACTCCTGCGGCGTCGGCTTTGTCGCCGATATCAAGGGCCGAAAGTCGCACGACATTATCGAGCGCGGGCTGCAAATCCTGGTCAATCTCGACCACCGCGGCGCGGTCGGCGCCGATCCGTTGGTTGGCGACGGCGCCGGTTGTTTGATCCAGATGCCGGATGCGTTGCTCAGAGACTGGGCGCTGCGCAACGGTCTCGACCTGCCGCCGCCCGGCCGTTATGCGGTCGCGATGTGCTTTTTGCCGCGCGACCCGGCGGCGCGCGAATTCGCGATCGGCCATGTCGAGCATTTTATTCGCGCCGAGGGCCAGCGATTGGTCGGCTGGCGCGAGGTGCCGACCGACACGACCGGCCTTGGCGCCCGGGTCATCGAGACGATGCCGACGATCCGCCAGGCGATTGTCGCGGCCAACCCGGATCTGCCCGACCAGGACGCGTTCGAGCGCAAGATTCTGACGATCCGCAAGCAGGCGTTGAACAGCGTCGTCGCACTGGCCGCTGAGCATGGCCTGCCCGGTCTGTCCGAGCTGTACATGCCGTCCTTTTCGTCACGCACCCTTGTCTATAAGGGCCTTTTGCTCGCGCCGCAGGTCGGCAGCTTCTACCGGGATTTGCGCGACCCGCTGACGGTCTCGGCGCTGGCGCTCGTGCATCAGCGGTTTTCGACCAACACCTTCCCGTCGTGGCGGCTCGCCCACCCCTACCGTTTCCTGTGCCACAACGGCGAGATCAACACCGTCCGGGGCAACGTCAATTGGATGCATGCGCGGCGCCAGGCGATGACCTCGACGCTGCTCGGGGCCGATTTGGCCAAGATGGTGCCGCTGATCGGCGCCGGGCAGTCCGATACCGCGTGCATCGACAACGCACTTGAACTGCTGGTCATCGGCGGCGGCTATTCGCTGGCCCATGCGATGATGATGCTGATCCCCGAGGCGTGGGCCGGGAACCCGCTGATGGATCCGCAGCGTCGCGCATTTTATGAATACCACGCGGCGCTGATGGAGCCATGGGATGGGCCGGCCGCGATCGCCTTCACCGATGGCCGCCAGATCGGCGCGACCCTCGACCGCAACGGGCTGCGCCCGGCGCGCTATGTAATCACCGATGACGATCGGGTGATCCTGGCCTCGGAGGCCGGCGTGCTGCCGGTGCCGGAAGAGCAGATCCGCCACAAATGGCGACTGCAGCCGGGCAAGATGCTGCTGATCGATTTCGAGAAGGGACGCATCATCGACGACGGCGAAATCAAGCAGCAGCTCGCCACCGAGCACCCTTACGAGGCGTGGTTGCAGGCCACCCAGTTCAAGCTCGCCGATCTGCCGGAACCGCCGGCGCCGACGGCCCATCCGGGCGGCGGCGCGGTGCGGCGCAACGATCCCGAGGCGCATCTCAATCTGCAGCAGGCGTTCGGCTATACCCTCGAAGACATCCAGTTCTTTCTCGAACCGATGGCGCGCGAGGCCGACGACCCGGTCGGCTCGATGGGAACCGACACGCCGATCGCGGCTTTGTCGAACAAGCCCAAGCTGCTCTACAACTATTTCAAGCAGAATTTCGCCCAAGTCACCAACCCGCCGATCGACCCGATCCGCGAAGAGCTCGTCATGTCGCTGGTGTCGATGATCGGGCCGCGGCCAAATCTGCTCGGCCATGAAGCCGGCACCCATTACCGGCTGGAAGTGGCGCAGCCGATCCTGACCGACAACGACCTCGCCAAGATCCACGCGATCGAGCAGCTGGTGCCGGCCTTCCGCACCGACACGCTCGACGCCACATGGCCCGCGAGCGAAGGCGCCGACGGCCTCGAACCGGCGCTCGATCGTCTGTGCCGCGAAGCCACCGCGGCAGTCGAGGCCGGCCACAACATCCTGATCCTGTCCGACCGCGCGACCTCGGCCGAGCGGGTGCCGATCCCGGCGCTGCTCGCCACCTCGGCGGTCCATCACCACCTGATCCGCCAGGGGTTGCGGACCTTGACCGGGATCGTCGTCGAAACCGGCGAGGCGCGCGAGGTGCACCATTTCTGCGCGCTGGCCGGCTATGGCGCCGAGGCGATCAACCCCTATCTCGCTTTTGCCACACTCGAACAGGTGCGGATCGAAAACGATCTGCCGCTCAGCGCCGATGCCGTGCAGAAGAATTACCTCAAGGCGGTCGGCAAAGGCATCCTGAAGGTCATGTCCAAAATGGGCATTTCGACCTATCAGTCTTATTGCGGCGCCCAAATCTTTGACGCGGTTGGGCTCGCCAGCGACTTTGTCGACAAGTTCTTTACCGGCACCGCGACCACGATCGAAGGGGTCGGGTTGCGCGAGATCGCGCTCGAGGCGGTCGAGCGCCATCGCCGCGCTTATGGCGATGATCCGCTCTATCACGAACTGCTCGACGCCGGCGGCGATTACGCGTTCCGGCTGCGCGGCGAAGACCACGCCTGGACACCGCAATCGGTGGCCAAATTGCAGCACGCGGTGCGCGGCAATTCGCGCGATGAATACCGTGCCTTTGCCGCCTTGATCAACGATCAAAGCGAGCGGTTGTTGACGATCCGCGGGCTGATGCGCCTCAAGCCGGCGGCGGCGCCGGTGCCGCTCGACGAGGTTGAGCCGGCGAGCGCGATCGTCAGAAGGTTTGCCACCGGGGCGATGAGCTTCGGCTCGATCAGCCGCGAAGCGCATACGACCTTGGCGATCGCGATGAACCGCATCGGCGGCAAGTCGAACACCGGCGAAGGCGGCGAGGAAGCAAGCCGCTTCAAACCCCTCGACAACGGGGATTCGATGCGCTCGGCGATCAAGCAGGTCGCCTCCGGGCGGTTTGGAGTGACCACCGAATACCTCGTCAATGCCGACGATCTACAAATCAAAATGGCGCAGGGCGCCAAGCCGGGCGAGGGCGGGCAATTACCCGGCCGCAAGGTCGACAAGAACATCGCCCGGGTGCGTTATTCGACCCCGGGGGTGGGGCTGATTTCTCCGCCGCCGCACCACGACATCTATTCGATCGAGGATCTGGCGCAGCTGATCCACGATCTGAAAAACGTCAACCCGCGGGCGCGGATCTCGGTCAAGCTGGTTTCCGAGGTCGGGGTCGGGACAGTGGCGGCCGGCGTCTCCAAGGCGCGCGCCGATCATGTCACGATCGCCGGTTTCGAGGGCGGGACCGGGGCGAGCCCGTTGACCTCGCTGACCCATGCCGGCTCGCCGTGGGAAATCGGCCTTGCCGAGACCCAGCAGACGCTGGTGCTGAACGGGCTCAGAGGCCGGATCGCAGTCCAGGTCGACGGCGGCTTGCGCACCGGCCGCGACGTCGTGATCGGGGCGCTGCTCGGCGCCGACGAGTTCGGGTTCGCCACCGCGCCGTTGATCGCCGCCGGCTGTGTGATGATGCGCAAATGCCATCTCAACACCTGCCCGGTGGGAATTGCCACCCAGGACCCGGTGCTGCGCGCCCGCTTCACCGGTCAGCCTGAGCATGTGATCAACTATTTCTTCTTTGTCGCCGAGGAAGTGCGCGAATTGATGGCCGAACTCGGCTTCCGCAAATTCGACGACATGATTGGGCGCGTCGACCGGCTCGACATGGTCGAGGCCATCGAACATTGGAAGGCCAAAGGCATCGATTTGTCGCGCCTGTTGCATTCGGTGCCGCCCAAGCCGGGGGTGGCGATTTATAATTGCGAGCGGCAGGAGCACCACCTCGACCGGGCCATGGACCACGAGCTGATCGCCGCGGCGCGGCCGGCGCTTGATGCCCGCGAACCGGTCCGCCTCGAGCGGCCGATCCGCAATGTCCATCGCACCGTCGGCGCGATGCTGTCGGGCGAGGTCGCCCGTCGTTACGGCCATGCCGGGCTGCCGCAAGACACGATATGGATCACCTTTAACGGCAATGCCGGGCAGAGCTTTGGCGCCTTTCTCGCGCGCGGCATCACGCTCGAATTGTTCGGCGACGCCAATGATTATGTCGGAAAAGGGCTTTCCGGCGGCCGGCTGATCGTCCGCCAACCGCCGGCCGCACGGCGTGAGCCGACCGAAAACATCATTATCGGCAACACCGTGCTTTACGGGGCAATTGCCGGCGAGGCCTATTTTGAGGGGGTTGCGGGCGAGCGCTTTGCGGTGCGCAATTCGGGCGCCGTTGCGGTCGTCGAAGGCACCGGCGACCACGGCTGCGAATACATGACGGGCGGGGTGGTTGTCGTGATCGGCGCCACCGGGCGCAATTTTGCCGCGGGGATGTCGGGCGGCATTGCTTATGTCTGGGACCCGGACCGGGAGTTCCAAAGCCTGTGCAACCTGGCCGGGGTCGATCTCGAACCGATCGCCCCGCCCGAACCCGGCGAGGCCGAGGACCCGGACCGGCCGCTGCAACGCTCACCCTCGGTCGAGGATGCCGGAATGGGCGATCTGTTGCGGTTCGACGCCGCCCGTTTGCGGATCCTGCTCGAGCGCCATCATCTTCTGACGGGCAGTGCGCGTGCCCGAATGCTGCTCGAAGACTGGGATCGCACGGTCGCCAGCTTTGTCAAGATCATGCCGAAGGACTACCGGCGTGCGCTGCTCGAGCTGAAGAGCGAGCAGGCGGCCGCGCGGATGGCCGCCGCCGAGTGAGGCGGGGCCGCTTGCCGCATTCGCCACCGCTTTTTGGCGCCGCCGCAGGAGAGCCGTAACCGGCGGGCGGCGGCTGATCGACAGGCGCAACGGAGCGGGCCGCGCGGTTTTGCGGCAGCCGATCGACCGCTCGCCGCGGATGGCATTGATGCGGAAGCAAAAATCGGTCACTATCGAGATAGGGCAGGAGTGTTGACCGGATCGGTCGGGACGGTGGGGGTTTAAGAGCATGGGCAGACCAACCGGGTTTCTCGAAATCGAGCGGCGTGACCGCCCCTACGATAAGCCCGAGGCGCGGCGCCGCCATTGGCGCGAATTCGTCAAGCCCTTGCCCGAGGCCGAGACCCGCAAACAGGCGGCGCGGTGCATGGATTGCGGCATTCCGTTCTGTCACGACGGCTGCCCGGTCAACAATGTCATCCCGACCTGGAACGACCTGGTCTATCGCGACCAGTGGCGCATGGCGCTGCGGGTCTTGCATTCGACCAACAATTTTCCCGAATTTACCGGGCGCGTCTGTCCGGCGCCGTGCGAGGCGGCGTGCACCCTCAACATCGACGACAATCCGGTCACGATCAAAACGATCGAATGTGCGATTGTCGACCGCGGCTGGCAGGAGGGGTGGATCGAGCCGGTTATTGCGCCGCAGCAAACCGGCAAGCGGGTCGCGGTCGTCGGCTCGGGACCGGCTGGGCTGGCTTGTGCCCAACAATTGGCGCGCGCCGGGCACGCGGTCACGGTTTTCGAAAAAGCCGACCGTATCGGCGGCCTGCTGCGTTATGGCATTCCCGACTTCAAAATGGACAAGGCGCTGATCGACCGCCGGGTCGCGCAGATGCAGGCCGAGGGCGTGGTGTTTCGCCCCGGAACCGAAATCGGCGTCGCGATCGCGGTGCCGACCCTGCTCGCGGAGTTTGACGCGGTGGCGATGACCGGCGGCGCCGAATTGCCGCGTGATCTCGAAGTACCGGGACGCGATCTCGCCGGCATCCATTTCGCGATGGAGTATTTGCCGCAGCAGAACCGGCGCAACGCCGGCGACAGCGAGGAATGCGCCGCTCCGACGGGGACGATCTCGGCCGCCGGCAAGCACGTCGTCGTGATCGGAGGCGGCGATACCGGCTCGGATTGCATCGGCACCGCCGCCCGCCAGCGCGCTTTGTCGATCACCCAGCTGGAAATCCTGCCCAAGCCGCCCGAGCGCGAGAACAAAGCTTTGACCTGGCCCGACTGGCCGATGAAATTGCGCACCTCGTCGTCGCAGGAAGAAGGTTGTGAACGCGATTGGGCGGTATTGACCAAGCGGGCAATCGGGGAAAACGGCCGTGTCGTGGGTCTCGAATGCGTTCGCGTCGACTGGCGCAAAGGCCCCGACGGCCGCTTTGCGATGCACGAAATCCCGGGCAGCGAATTCGTTCTGAAGACCGATCTCGTCCTGCTCGCCATGGGTTTCCTCGGTCCGGTGCGGCGCGGCATGATCGAGCAATCCGGCGCCGAACTCGATGCGCGCGGCAATGTTCGCGCCAACACAGCCGATTACCGCACTTCGGTCCCGAAATTGTTTGCCGCCGGCGATATGCGCCGCGGCCAATCGCTGGTGGTATGGGCGATCCGCGAAGGCCGCCAATGCGCGCGGGCAATCGATGAATTCCTGATGGGCGCGAGCCTGTTGCCGCGGTAAAAGGGGCGCCGCTTGCCGCGTGCGGTGATCTCGTCGAAACCGGGAGGAGATATGGTGGAAGCGGCCAAGATCGAGGCGATAGCCGCCGCCTCGGCGCCGATTGCAACCCCGGGGCGGGGCTACCCCGAACCCTTTGCCAGCCGGGTCGCCGGCCGGGTGCGACGGCCGCTCGGCGACCTGTTCGGGCTGAGCCAGTTTGGGGTCAATCTGACCCGTTTGCCGCCGGGCGGCAGTTCGGCGCTGCGCCATACCCATACCCGCGAGGACGAATTCATCTACATCCTCGAAGGCGAGCCGGTGCTGATCACCAATGCCGGCGAGACCCAACTCGCTCCCGGCATGTGCGCCGGGTTCAAGGCGGGCGACGGCAACGCCCATCACCTGCTGAACCGGACGATGTTCGACGTTGTCTATCTCGAAATCGGCAGCCGCGAGCCCGGCGACACGGTCGTCTATCCCGATGACGACATCGGCCGCGCGGTGATGCCCGACGGCAGCCGCCGCTTCGTCCATCGCGACGGCACACCCTACTGAGGCAACCGGCCGGCGCGGGTCGCCGCCTCAAGCAAAGCGGGTCGGCGCAAACGCCGCGATCGGGATCGAGGGCGGGCGCCCGGCCACCAGATCGGCGACAATCTTCCCGGTCATCGGCGCCGCCGTCAGGCCAACGTGACCGTGGCCATAGGCGTGGACCACGTCGGGCGAGGCCGCCGAAGGTCCGATCACCGGCAACGAGTCGGGCAGGCTCGGGCGATGGCCCATCCAGACCGACAGACGCTCTTCGGGGTGCTCGGCGGCAAGCCCCGGCAACATCCGGCGGCCTTGCTCGAGCAGCACCCGGGCGCGCCGCCAGTCGGGCGGAGCTTCGAGCCCGGCGAGTTCGACGGTCCCGGCAAAACGCAGCCCCTCATCCATCGGGGTAGCGACGAATTTGCCCTCTGCATCGGCCGTCGGAATGCGCGGCGTGATTTCGGGATCGCGGATCATCAGGTGATAACCGCGCTCGGTCTCAAGCGGAATGCGCTCGCCCAAGGCCCTGGCGAGCGGCTTCGACCAGGCGCCGGCACAAATCACCGCGGCGTCGGCCGCGATCTCGCCGCGGTCGGTGTGCACGGCGACAAGGCGCCGGCCGTCGAGCCGAAACCCTCGGGCGCGCGCATGGACGATCTCGCCGCCGCGGCGCAGAACCTGGGCCAGCAGGCGCTGCACCAGAGCCAGAGGGTTGGAAACATGGCCGTTCTCGCGGACCAGCAGGCCGCAAACATAGTCGCGCGACAAGGCGGGCTCGAGCTGGCGGAGCCCATCGGCGTCGAACGCGTCGACTTCGACCCCATTGGCCCGGCGCAATTCCCAGGCGAGCCGCTCCCGTTCCGGTCCTTGCCTCGTACGGTAGACGTAGAGGTGGCCGAGGCGGTGGATCAGGTCTTCGGCCCCGGCGTCGCGCGCGAGGGGAAAGAGGGCCTCGAGCGTCGCGCCGACCAGCGGCCGCAGGGCGCGGGCCTGGGCCCGGACCTTTTCCGGCGTTCCGGCGCGGACAAAGCGCACCAGCCACGGGGCGATGACGGGCAGATAACGCCAGCGCAGCGACAGCGGTCCGAGCGGGTCGAAGAGCCAGCGCGGCACATTCCACAACATGCCGGGCATCGCCACCGGTGTTACCGAGGAGGCATTGAGCGCCCCGGCATTGCCGTAGGATGCGCCACGCCCGGGCTCGGCGGCTTCGATGATCGAGACCTTGTGCCCGTCGCGCTGCAGCCAGCTCGCCGCGCACACGCCGACAATGCCGGCGCCGATCACGCAAACCCGCCGGACTTCGTGCGCCATCGACACCTCGTCGGCCGGCGCTGCCCGCCGCCGCCCGGCGGCGCCCCTAGAATGCCGGAATGATCGGGGCGGGGACGATGTGTTCTTCGACGCGACGCACCCCCGGAATGTTTTCGGCGGCGATGCGCAGCGCCTGCTTTTCCGCTTCGGGTTGGTCGTCGGCCACCCATACATGGACCACGCGGTCGCGCACCATGATGTCGGCCGCCCAGATATTGGCCCAGCGCTGACCGCGTAATTCGTTGAGCAGCTTTTCGCGGATCGTGCGGTCGTCGGCATCGGCGACGATCGCCGGGGCGCTGCTGGTCGTGGCCAAGGCGCGAACCAGATTGGCGCGGCTGATGATTCCAACCAGCTTGCCGTCGCGCACCACCGGCACGCGCTTGATCCGATTGGTTTCGAGGATCATGGCGACCTCGGCGAGGTCGGCGGTGTCGGACACGGTGATCAGATCGCGGCTCATGATGTCCGCCACCCGCTGGCCATGCGCCTTGACATAGTCGCGGGCCGCTTCTTCATCAGCTGCAAGAGAGTCGAGCCACCACGACCGCCGCCGTTGCCGGCGCCGCTCGGTGCCGGTTTCGGCGCGGTGCAGAAGGTCTCCTTCGCTGACGATGCCGACCAGACGATCGCCGTCTTCAACCACCGGAACGCCGCTGATTCCTTTTTCAGACAACAGCTTGGCCAATTCCTGGACGGTCGTTTCGGGAGTTACGGTGATGACCGGCGTGGTCATGACGTCCATGGCGCGCATCGGTAGCCTCCAGTCATGTTTTATGTTGAAAAGAAACACCAGCAGTTATCACTCTGCACTGACCTAAATCAATTGACTTGGTGCGCCACCGGTGCCGAGCGGCCAGCCGCACCCGGGCTGCCGGATCCCAATCTGTCGCGTCGCCGCGAACACGCAAAGAGCTTATATTTGCCCGCGATCTGCGCACCCAAGCGCAGCCTGACATCTCGAGCGAGGCGCCATGAAGAGGTTCGCATTCTGCTTGACCGCGTTCGCACTCGCCGCCCTCCTCGGCGTCGCGGCGCCGGGCCGGCCGGCGCAAGCGGCGCCGTTGTCGTTCACGGTAGCGTTGTCCGGCGCGCAGCAGGTACCGCCAGTCCAGACCGCGGGCACCGGCACCGCCGATCTCACCTACGACCCAGCAACGCAGGTGGTGACCTGGTCGATCACCTATAGCGGCCTGTCGAGCCCGGCCACGATGGCGCATTTCCACGGCCCCGCCGGCCCGGGGAAAAACGCCGCCGTGCTGATCTGGCTGACGAAAAAGGGAGCCGCGGTGGCAAGCCCGATTACCGGCAAGGCCACCCTGACGGCGGCGCAGGCAAAGCAATTTGCGGCCGGCGAATGGTATATAAATATCCATACGAAAGACCACCCGGCCGGTGAAATCCGCGGCCAAGTTGTTCCGCCCAAGAGCTGATCGCGCCGGGTCCGACGCAGGGCCGCCCGGCGTTGCCCCGCCGGGGCATAGGCCGATAGAGTCGAGGCCCCTTTCTGTTCGGAGGGCGGCATGCCTCGGAATGTTGCGGTCGGCCTTGGATTGATGGAATTCCCGTTCGACACGGTCGCCGGGTTCTGGCGCTGGGTCGATCTGTGCGAGGCCGGCGGCGTCGACTCGCTGTGGCAGACCGATCGCACGATCAGTCGCGAGCCGATCCTCGAATGTATGAGCGTGATGGCGGCGCTCGCCGGCCGCACGCGACGGCTCAAATTCGGCGTCAACGTGCTGTCGCTGGCGTTCCGCGACCCGGTCCTGCTCGCCAAACAATGCGCGACGATCGACGTTTTGTCGGACGGCCGGCTGCTGCCGGCCTTTGGCATCGGCAGTCCGCTCGCACCGGAATGGCGCGCGCTCAATCTCGACACCAAAACGCGCGGACGTAAGACCGATGAGGGGCTGGAAATCATCCGCCGGTTGTGGCGCGAAGACTCGGTCGATTTCGAAGGCGTGCATTACCGGCTCAACGGCGCCTCGATCCGACCGCGGCCGGTGCAACCCGATCTGCCGATGTGGATCGGCGGGTCGAGCGAGGCGGCGATCCGGCGGACAGCGCGTTTCGGTACCGGCTGGCAGGCCGGTGGCGAAACCCCGGACGATATCGGCGCACTCGTCGCCGCGATCCGCGAGGCGGCGCTTGCCGCGGGCCGCCCGATCGACGACGACCATTATGGCGCGGGATTTGCGTTTCGCTTTGGCGCGCCCGACGATCCGGGGCTCGACGCGCTGTTCGCGGCCTATCGCCGGCGCACCGGGCGCGACCCGCACAAATATTTCGCAATCGGCGACGCGGCAGCGATTGTCGGGCGCATCGCCGGCTATGTCGAAGCCGGAATTTCCAAATTCATCCTGCGCCCGGCCGCGAAGGGCGATGCCGAAATGCTGGCGCAAACCCGCCGGCTGATCGAGGAGGTCTTGCCGCTGGTGGCCGCCCGCTGGCCCAAGCCGCGTCGTCGTGAACCGGCTCGCGTCGCGGCGATCGGCCCCGACTGAGCCGCAGCCATGGCCCCGGATCCGAACGCGATTGGCGCTTTCGTCTTTGACGCTTACGGCACGCTGTTCGACGTCGCTTCGGCGGCTCGGGGCTGCACCGAGGCGCTCGGCGCACAGACGGCCGCGCGGCTCACCAGCCTGTGGCGCGACAAGCAATTGCAATATAGCTGGTTGCGCGCTGTCCAAGGCCGCCACGCCGATTTCTGGCAGGTTACCGGGGAGGCTCTCGATTTTGCCCTCGACGCGCTGGAACTCGCCCAGAACGGGCTGCGCGAGCGGCTGATGCAGCTTTACCTGAGGCTCGACCCCTATCCCGAGGTGCCGGCGGTGCTGGAGCGGCTGCGCGCCGCCGGGCACACGACCGCAATCCTGTCAAACGGCTCGCCGGCGATGCTCGCCGCCGCCCTCGATCACGCCGGGCTCCGGGCACAGTTCGACCATGTGCTGTCGGTCGAAGAGGTCGGTGTCTTCAAGCCGCACCCGAGGGTCTATCGGCTGGCTTGCGACCGGCTCGGCCTTCAGGCTGGGGCCATCCTGTTCGTCTCGTCAAATGGTTGGGACGCATGGGCGGCCTCGGCCTTCGGCATGCGCGCCCTGTGGTGCAACCGGAGCGGCTCTGCGGCCGAACGCCTGCCGGGCACCCCGGAGGCACAAATCCGCACGCTCGGCGAGCTGCCGATGCCGGCAGCCGGCGGCGCGGCCGAGCCGGGGCGCTAGCCCGTAACGACGGCTTCAAGCGCCCTCTTCAGCCGCCGACCGCGGCACGAAACGCGTGTTCGAACTTGTCGAACTCGTCCGCGGCAGCGTCGGACACCGCCCAATAGCCAAGGTCGCCGCTGACCCAGTGACGCAGGCTATAGCCCCGGCGGGTCACGGTTTCGGGTTCGTCGCCGCGCGCCTTGGGCAGGACGAAGACGTTGATCACATGCTTGCCGGCGCGATAGACGAGCGCCGGTACGGGCCTTCCGGCGATCAGGTCGAGCCGGCCGCCGACCAGCGGAAAGCCCTGCGCCGCCAAATCGACCCCGGGCGGCGACAAATCGGTTTTGCCAGCAAACCACGGCTTGACCGTGTGCTTGTCGGAGGAGGCGACATCGGTCAGATGGTCGGCCAGCAGCGAGCGCAGATGGCTGTCGATGACCTCCTCGGCAAGCGTGTCCTGCTGCCGCTCGCCCAGCACGAGGTAGGTGCCGCCCGAGCCGACCGCGACCGCAAGCAACAGCGAGGCCGCATAGGCGACCCAGGCCGAGGCGCTCAATCCGCCGGCGGCGTTTGCCGTCCGCTCGCGCCGCAACCCGGCGCGGATTTGCGCGCGCAGCGCCGGCGGTGCCCGATAGGCCGGCGCCGAACGGCGGATGCTGTCGCGCAAGCCTTCGAGTGCGGCCAATTCGGGGGCGCAGTCGGGACAGGTTGCCAGATGCTCGCGCAAGGCCGCCCGGTCATCGCCGGCCAGCTCGCCGTCGAGATAAGCGTCAAGCCGAAGACGAGCCTCCGCGCACTCCATCACCCGTCCTTTCCGTCCCAGTTCCGCCGCAACAGGCTGCGCGCGCGGTGCAGTCGCGACATGACCGTGCCGATCGGAACACCGGTGATCTCGGCGATCTCGCGATACCCGAGCTCATGCAGTTCGCGCAGCACGATCGCTTCGCGCAGCGGCATCGGCAGGGCCTCGATCAGCCGGTCGAGGCGGCGCAAATCGGAGCGGTTCATCAGCAGGGCTTCGCCCTCGGCGGCGCCCGGCATGCGATCAACCGCCGCTGCCCCATCGGCTTCGTCGGCCGCGTCGAGCGCGACGAGTTCGGCCGGGCGGTTGCGCTCGAGCCAAGTGTAGGAAGTGCGCCGCACGATCCTCAACAGCCAGCTCTTGGCGTCACCCTCGCGGTAGCTGTCGAAATACCGGAACGCGCGCAGACAGGCTTCCTGCACGACATCGGCGGCGTCGGCCTCGTTGCGCGTCAACCACCGGGCCAGCGAATAGGCGGAGTCGAGATGCGGCAGCACCACCGCTTCGAACCGGCTGCGCTGCCGCCGCTCCGCGATCCAGCTCATCCTGGGGCTCTGTCCTCATGCTGTGCCGACCGTGCCCGGGGGCAGTTTATTCCATCGTCCCGCGCGTGTCGTTGCGCTCCGGCGAGGAGGTTGCAATCGGCGCGGCTGAGCCGCAAATTTCCGACTACGCAAGAAAGGACATGCCGATGGAAATGACCGGCGAATTTCACATCCCGGCGCCGCGCCAGCGCGTCTGGGAGGCGCTCAACGATCCCGAAATCCTCAAACTCGCGATCCCCGGATGCCGCGAAATCGAAAAGGTCTCGGACACCGAATTCACCGCCAAGGTGGTGGCCAAGGTGGGTCCGGTCAGCGCGACCTTTGGCGGCAAGGTCAACCTCTCCGATCTCGACCCGCCTCGCGCCTACACGATTTCCGGCGAGGGCAGCGGCGGCGTCGCCGGCTTTGCGCGCGGCAGCGCCAAGGTCAATCTAGACGAGGACGGCGCCGACGCGACGCGGCTGCGCTATGCGGTCGAGGCCAATGTCGGCGGCAAGCTGGCGCAGATCGGCTCGCGGTTGATCGACGTCACCTCGCGTAAGATGGCCGAAGATTTCTTTGGCCGCTTTGTCGCGGCGATTACGCCGGCGGGCGCAGCAGGCGAAGCGGCGCCCGCGGAGGCGGGGGCGACGGCGCCCGCGCCGGAGGCGAGCCAAGCGCCAGCGGCCGCGCCGGCTTCCGATGCCGCCGCGGCGGAAGCCGAGACCGAGCCGGAGGCGGCTTCGGAAAAGCCGACCCGGCGGTTGTCGCCGGCGGTCTGGGTCACCGGTCTGACCGCCTTCGTCGGGGCGGTGCTTTATTTTTTCACGCGCAAGGGCGGCCCGCGCTAGCAATGCGAGCGCCTTGACCGCCGCCGCGCGCGGCACGAAACTCCGCTCCGCCGCGGCGGTCGGGCGTGGGTTCTGACCCGCGAGAGATCGAGGGAGGTTGTTTGATGCAAAAGACGGTAAGCCTCACCGTGAACGGCAGGCCGGTGTCCGCGACCGTCGAGGGCCGTACGCTGTTGGTGCAGCTGTTGCGCGAGCAGCTCGGGCTGACTGGCACCCATGTCGGCTGCGACACGAGCCAATGCGGCGCCTGCGTCGTCCATGTCGACGGCGAGGCGGTCAAATCCTGCACGTTGCTGGCGTTGCAGGCCGAGGGACGCTCGGTGTTGACGATCGAGGGCGTCGCCACCGGCGACACCCTGCACCCGATGCAGGAGGCGTTTCGCAACAATCACGCCCTGCAATGCGGGTTCTGTACCCCGGGCATGGTCATGAGCGCGCTCGACCTCGTCAAAAACAACCCGAACCCGACCGAGCGCGAGGTCCGTGAATATCTCGAAGGCAATCTCTGCCGCTGCACCGGCTACCACAACATCGTGCTGGCGATCCTCGAAGGGGCCGCGGTAATGCGCGGCGAGGCGCCGCCCGCCAATGTTCACGGGGCGGCGGCGGAGTAGGGCCGATGACGACGGTCGGGGCGCCGGTCAGGCGGCGCGAGGATTACCGTTTTCTGACCGGACAAGGGACCTACACCGACGACATCAACCGCCCGAACCAGCTCTATGCCTACATTCTGCGCAGCCCGCACGCGCATGCGCGGATCGATGGCATCGATAGCGCGGCGGCGGCCAAAGCACCGGGGGTTGTCGCGGTCTTCACCGGCAAGGATATGGCGGCCGATGGCGTCGGCGGTCTGCCTTGCGGCTGGCTCGTCCACTCCAAGGATGGCTCGCCGATGAAAGAGCCGCCGCATCCGCCGCTCGCGATCGACCGCGTGCGCCATGTCGGCGATCCGGTCGCGGTCGTGATCGGCGAGACGCTGGCCCAGGCCCGCGAGGCGGCCGATCTGGTCGAAATCGACTACGGCGAAGAGCCGGCGGTTGTCGATCCGGCCGAGGCGCTAAAGCCGACGGCGCCCCTGGTGTTCAGCGATGTGCCGGGCAATCTGTGCTATGACTGGAGCCTCGGCGATCTGGCCGCGGTTGACGCCGCTTTCGCGCGCGCGGCGCGGATCGTCAAGCTCGATCTCGTCAATAACCGGCTCGTCCCGAACGCGATGGAGCCGCGCGCGGCGATCGGCGAGTTCGACCGCGCCACCGGCGAGTACACACTGTTCACAACCAGCCAGAACCCCCATGTGATCCGCCTCTTGATGGGGGCCTTTGTGCTGCACATCCCGGAGGCGAAATTGCGCGTCGTCGCCCCGGATGTCGGTGGCGGGTTCGGCTCCAAGATCTATCACTACGCCGAAGAAGCGATCGTGACCTGGGCGGCGGGCAAATTGCGCCGCCCGGTCAAGTGGACGGCCGAGCGCTCGGAGAGCTTTATGTCCGACGCACATGGCCGCGACCACGTCACCCATGTCGAATTGGCGCTCGACGCCGACGCCAAGTTCCTGGCTCTCAAAGTCTCGACTATCGCCAATATGGGCGCCTATCTGTCCACCTTCGCGCCCTGCATTCCGACCTATCTCTACGGCACCTTGCTCGCCGGCACCTATACGACCCCGGCGATCTATGTCGAGACCAAGGCGGTCTTTACCCACACCGTACCGGTCGACGCCTATCGCGGCGCCGGCCGGCCGGAAGCGACGTTCCTGCTTGAACGCATTGTCGATCTCGCCGCCGACGAGCTCGGCATCGATCCGGCCGAACTGCGCCGGCGCAATTTCATCCCGGCCGACGCCTTTCCGTATCAGACGCCGGTGGCGCTGCAATATGACAGCGGCGACTACCAAACGACCTTGGAGATGGCGACCAGCGCCGCCGATTACGCCGGCTTTGAAGAGCGGCGGCGGGCGGCGATGGCGCGTGGCAAATTGCGCGGCATCGGCATCGCCACCTATATCGAAGCCTGCGGGATCGCGCCGTCGGCGGTGGTCGGGTCGCTGGGCGCGCGAGCCGGGCTCTATGAGAGTGCCGCGATCCGCGTGCATCCAACCGGCAGCGTCACGGTGATGACCGGTTCGCACAGCCACGGCCAGGGTCACGAGACGACGTTTTCCCAGCTTGTCGCCGACCGGCTCGGCATCCCGATCGAAAATGTCGAGATCGTCCACGGCGACACCGCCAAAATCCCGTATGGGATGGGAACCTACGGCTCGCGTTCACTGGCGGTGGGCGGTACGGCGATCGTCAAGGCGATGGACAAGGTCATTGCCAAGGGCAAAAAGATTGCCGCGCATCTGCTCGAAGCCGCCGAGGCCGACATCGAGTTTGCCGACGGCAAGTTCACGGTGGCCGGGACCGACCGCTCAAAAACCCTGGGCGAGGTGGCGCTGACCGCCTATGTGCCCCACAACTATCCGGAGGATCTTGAACCCGGTCTCGACGAAACCGCGTTTTACGACCCCAAGAATTTCACCTTTCCGTCGGGCGCTTATGTCGCCGAAGTCGAGATCGATCCCGAAACCGGCCGGCTCGAAATCGTCAATTTTACGGCGGCCGACGATTTCGGGAACATTATCAATCCGATGATCGTCGCCGGCCAGGTGCATGGCGGCCTCGCCCAGGGGATCGGCCAAGCGGTCCTCGAGGGTTGCGTTTACGACAAGGCAACCGGCCAGCTGCTGACCGGCTCCTACAATGATTATGCGATGCCTCGCGCCGATGACCTGCCGTCATTCCGGTTGTCGACGCATGCGACGCCATGCACGCACAACCCGCTTGGCGTCAAAGGGTGCGGTGAAGCCGGTGCGATCGGCGCCCCGGCGGCGCTGACCAACGCGATCGTCGACGCGCTCCGACCATTGGGCGTCAGGCATGTCGATATGCCGGCGACCCCGGAAAAGCTGTGGCGCGTTATCCAGCAGCATCGCTCGCCGCTTGCCGCCGAGTAGCAATCCGCGGTGGCCGCTGAAATGATCCCGCTCCTCTTCATCGTTCGTCACCCTCGCTGGTGCGGGAACGACGGATAGCCGGAGAAATCCGATGTACGAATTCAATTACCACAAGCCCGCAAGCCTCGACGAAATCGCCAATTTGCTCGCCGCCAACGACGAGGCGAAACTGCTGGCCGGCGGCATGACCCTGCTGCCGACCCTAAAGCAGCGTCTGGCGCGGCCGTCGGATCTGATCGATCTGGCGGCGATCACGTCGTTGCGCGGCATTACCGACGCCGGCGATGCGATCGTGATCGGGGCGATGACGCGACATGCCGAAGTCAACCGTTCGCCGGTCGTCAAACAGGGCCTTCCGGCACTGGCGGCCATGGCCGGCATGATCGGCGACCCGGCGGTACGCAATCGCGGGACGATCGGCGGCTCAATCTCGAACAACGATCCGGCGGCCGATTACCCGGCCGCGCTTGTCGCTCTCAATGCCACCGTGCATACGACCAAGCGCGAAATCGCGGCCGACAATTTCTTTACCGGCATGTTCGAGACCGCACTCGAACCGGCGGAGATCGTCACCGCGGTGCGGTTTCCGAAGCTGCAAATCGCCAATTACCAGAAATTCCGCAATCCCGCTTCGCGTTATGCGATCGTCGGCGTGTTTGTCGCGCGTTTTCCAAACGCGGTGCGGGTCGCGGTCACCGGTGCTGGGCCGGTGGTGTTTCGCGTCCCTGAGATGGAAGCGGCGCTGACGCAAAATTTCAGCCCGGACGCCATCAAAGACATCACGATCAAAGAAGACGGGCTCAATTCCGACATTCATGCGAGCGCCGAATATCGTGCGCACTTGGTCGGGGTCATGGCTCGCCGCGCCGTCGCCGCCTGCGGGTAAGTCGATTTGCGGGGCGGTTGCGCGCCGGCTGAGCAAAGCGCGCTCAGATTCCTTTCCCACGCCCCGGCCCCTCGCCGAGCCCATCTGCCGTGCGCTGACCCGTCGCGCGGCCGGCGCCTAGGGATCGCATCAAGACCCCCAGTCTTGGCGCCGGGCTTGCAGACGCTCGGAGACAAGCGGTCGCTCGATCGGTCAGCCGTCGGGAGTGGCGGATCGGTTTCAGCCGGGCCATGTGTTGGTCGGTGCGCCGTGTGGCGGGCCGCGGCCGGGCCCCGGCGGCCGGGCGGGTCGGGCCGGTGCACCCGGGAAGCGATGCGGAGACAAGGCCATGACCGACGCAACGGGTTTTGCCCATCCCGAGTTTCTGATCGACACCGCAACACTGGAAAGGCGGCTTGGCGAACCGGGGTTGCGCGTGCTCGATTGTACGACCCACCTCATTCCCGATCCCAAAATCACCTATCAGGTCGTCCCGGCGCGCGCCGACTTCGAAAAAGGCCACATCCCCGGCGCGCAATTCGTCGATCTCCAGCGCGACGTCTCGGACAATTCGCACCGTTTGCGGTTCATGCTGCCGCCGGCCGAGCAGTTTGCGGCGGCGATGAGCCGGCTCGGCGTCGGCGAAGGCACGCAAATCGTGCTCTACAGTACGACGACGCCGCAATGGGCGACCCGTCTGTGGTGGTTGCTGCGCATTTTCGGCTTTGATGATGCCGCGGTGCTCGACGGCGGCTTTGTCAAATGGAGCCGTGAAGGGCGGCCGATCGAGACCGGGCCGGGGCGATCGGCGCCGCCGGCGAAATTTGTTGTCCGCGGCCAGCGCCCGCTGATGGTTGGCAAGGACGAGGTGCTGCGGGCGATTGGCGATGCCGATGTCTGCACGCTGAACGCGCTGTCGGCCGAGCAGCATGCCGGCACCGGCGGCAATACTTACGGCCGACCCGGCCGGATCAAGGGCAGCCTCAATGTTCCGGCCGCGCAGCTGATTGATCCGGCGACCAACGCCTTTCTGCCAGCCGACGAACTGCGCCGCCGCTTTGACCGTGTCGGGGCGCTTGACAAGGAGGTCATCACCTATTGCGGAGGCGGTATCGCGGCCAGTGCCGACGCGTTTGCGCTGGTGCTGCTCGGCCACCGCAATGTTCGGCTCTATGACGCCTCGACGAGCGAATGGGCGAACGACCCGTCATTGCCGATGGAGACCGGCTGAGACGAGGCTGGGCGATCGCGGCAGGCGGCAAAAAAGGGGAGGGACGATGACCGCGAGTGTGGATCAATTGCGGATGGAGGTGACCAACGCCCCGGATGACGAGGCCGAGGCGGTCATCCGCGACGGGCTCAGCGATTACAATTTCGCCAAGGCCGGGTACCGCGATTTTCAGCCTTTGGCGGTGCTGGTCACCGATCCCGACAGCGGCAAGGTCGTCGGCGGATTGCTCGGCCGCACCTCGTTCGGCCTGCTCTATGTCGAGCGCTTCTTTCTGCCGGAAAATTTGCGCAAGCAGGGGCTCGGCAGCCGCCTGATCCGCGCGGCCGAGGAGGAGGGCCGACGGCGCGGCTGCAGCCGGGCGCTGTTGACCACATTGTCGTTCCAGGCGCCGGGCTTCTATCGCCGCCAGGGCTGGGAGGTGTTGGCCGAGATCGATTGCACGCCGACCGGCGGCCAGACCCGGTTTCTGATGACCAAGAAGCTGGTCGATTAAGCGCCAACCGCCTCGCTCAACAGGCGCGTGAAGCCGGCCATCGCCGCCGGGTCGGTCCAGCGCAACACCGCTACCAGGTCGTTGTCCGGGTCGATCCAGGTCAGATTGCCGCCGGCGCCGCGCGCGCAATAGCCGGCTTCCGACGCGCCGGGAAACAGCCCGCGGCCGGTGTTGAGCCACCACAAATAGCCGTATTGCGGATTGAGCGGGCAGGGCTCGAGCATGCGCTCGATCCAGGCTTCGGAAAGGATGCGACGGCCCTCCCACACGCCGCGGTTTAGCAGCATCAAGCCGATCCGCGCCTGGTCGCGGGCGCCGATAAAGACGCCGCCGCCCCAATGGCCGCCGCCCGACACCGACGGCATGCGCTGGCCGTCGATCTCGACCCAGGAATTGCGGTAGCCGTGCCATTCCCAATCGGAAGAGGCGCCGATCGGCGCCATCACCATTTCGCCAAACACCTCGGGCAGCGGCCGCCGCCATAGCCGCAACAGCGCCAGCGCCAGCCGGTTGACGCGCACATCATTGTATTCCCAGAACTCGCCGGGCGGCTGCAAGTCGCGATGGGTGCCCTTGGGCGCCGCCGCGACGCGGCCCCCTGACGAGCGGTTGCGGTCGATCAGGTCAGGCTTGTCCCACAGCACCCCTTCCCATTCAGAGGTCTGCTGCAGCAGGTGGTGCCAAGTGATCCTATGGTTGTGCGGAGGCTCGAAACCGCCATCCGCGACAGTGCGCCGCACCGGTTCGTGCGGATCGGCGATCAGACCGCGGTCCCAGGCGAGGCCGGCCAGGATCGACAGATAGCTCTTGGCGACGCTGAAGGTCATATCGGCCCGCGACGTATCGCCCCACTCGGCGACGATATCACCGCCGCGCAGCACCAGCCCGTTTGGACCGCCGCGCGGCCGCACCGGCCCGAGGGTCTCGTTCCATGGCGGGCGCTCGCCGAAATCGGTCAGGACCATCTCGGCAAGGTCGCGCGTCCATGGCGTTTCATGCCGTTCGGCGTGGGACGCCGCGGCCGCGACGCGGTCGGGGTCGAGCCCGGCGGCAGCGGGCGGCCGGGTTGGCCAAGGGGTGGGATGGGGCGGCGGGTATCGGGTCATCGACGCGGCTCTCCGATCGGGATACTTGAATTTCGAGCCTCGGGCACGACTTCGTCAACAAACCGCAGAGCGCGGCGATGTATCGTGCTCAGCTTGCAACGGCGCAGACGGGCCTGTTAGAACGAGGCTTGTCAGCCTTCCGGGGTCGTGGCCATGGGTTCCTTCAGTCTGATGCACTGGATAGTGGTTTTGGCGATCGTGCTGATCCTGTTCGGTGCCGGCAAGCTGCCTCGGGTAATGGGCGATTTTGCCAAGGGCATCAAAGCCTTCAAGGCCGGCATGCAGGAAGGGGACGAACCCGGGCCCGGCACGGCGCCGGCCGCGCAGGTGCCGCCGCCCGCAGCCGCGGCGAGCCCCGCCGGTTCGGCCGGGGTTGCCGACCGCCCGCAGGAGCGGGTCTGAGGCCGCAGCATCGCCCGGACCGCCGGGCGCGCGGCTGCGGAGCCGGGCCAATTGCAGCCGGCGGGTGTCGCCAAAGCGGCCGAGATGGGCGTCGGGTCACGGCCGGAGAGCTGGTGCATCGACTCCAATCCCGCTGGGCGGCCGGCGCCGCCGAGGCGGAATCGGCAAATGGCGATGCCTCTGCGCCGTCCCCGTCGGGCGGTGGTACGCTTCCTCGGCCCGTCCTGACACCGCGGGCCGCGAACCCTGATCCGCGCTCCCCCTGCTTTGCGCTTGAGATGTCCCGCGACCGCCGCGATGACGATTGCGTTTATTTCCTGTTGCATATCCCGAAAACCGCCGGCCAGACGCTGCAGCAACACTTCGCGCGCCACTGCGCACCGGGAGCGTTCTGGCAAACGACGTGCCGGGTAAAGCTGACGCCCGGCCGGCGCGCGGCCGCGCTGCCCGATCCGGGCCGGGCACGCGTGATCGCCGGGCATCAACTGACCCGCGCCTTCGCCGGGTTGTTTTTCGGCCGCGAGATCCGTCCGATCGTGCTGCTGCGCGATCCTCTCGAATTGCAGATCTCGCTCTACAACTGGCAGATGATGAACAACATCGCCATCGGTCTCGGGACGTATAGTTTTGCCCTTCATTTGCGCGCGCAGCCGGTCAATTTCATCGCCCATTTTCTGCTGACGCGCTGGCTGGAAGTTCCCCGCCGCACGCTCTGGTTGATGTCGGACGAGGCCAAATACGAGGCCATCAACCGGGCATTTGCCGGCTTCTGGTTTGTCGGTGCGCACCGCGATTGCGATCGCCTGATCGCCACACTCGCCCCCGCCCTCGGCGTGCCGCCAACGGCACCGCGCCGCAACACCTCGGCCGAATTGCAAGCGCAAACCGGTTGGCCGCTGTTGACCGCCGCATCGCTCTCATCGGCTGAATGCGATCGCTTTCGCGACGCCAACCGGGTCGATCAGGCGCTGTGGGAAAATTGGCGCAGCGCGGGATACGCCGCCGCCGCGGTCAAGCCCGCCCCGCTTCCGAGGGCGAGAAAGGCCGGGGCGGCGGGGCATGAGATGCGGCGTCCCTGGTTCAAGCTCCGCCGGGCGGCGGCGCGCCGGCGGGCCGCATGGCGCTTTCCGGTCGGTGCGGGATTGGCGCGTTTGGCCGCTGCCGATCGCGCCCGCGACGCGGAGCAGTGGGAGGCGGCGGCCTTGTTGTACCGCCGCGCGTTGCGGCTCCTGCCCCGGGCTCCCGCACTTTGGGTTCAGTATGGGCACGCCTTGAAGCACACCGGAAACCTCGCCCAAGCGGAAAACGCCTATCGCCAGGCGCTGCGCTACGGCCCGCCGGCGGCCGATACCTATTTGCAGCTGGGTCACGCGCTGAAGTTGCAGGGCAGGCTCGATGATGCCCGGGCCGCCTATCGGCGTTCGCTGATGCTCGATCCCGCCGGCAGCGGCAGCGCCGGCGCGGAATTGGCGGCGCTGGGCGAGGATTTATGAGCGGCTGCCGCGGCGCTGCGGTCGCCCCATGGCTGCGCTTCTGCGTCGCTACCACCGGCACCGGCAATCGGCTAAACTTCCGGCCGAGTGGCCGCGCGAGCGGTCGCGGTTAGGTCTTGTCGGATTGACGAAATGGCCATGATCAACTTCCTGCGCCTGCGCCGTTCGGGATTTGCTCAGGCGCGCTCGGCGGCGGCCGGTGTGGTGGTTGGTCCGCGCGCGGCCGGATCGGTGCGCAGTCTTTTCGGCGCGATCAACATCTGGTTTTGGGCGATTGTCGGGGTGCCGACCCTGATTGCCGCCGTCTATTATTTCGGCATCGCCTCAGACCTCTATCTGTCGCAAGCGCAATTTGTCGTCCGCGGTCCCGGCGCTTCGGGATCGACCGGCGGTCTCGCCGCGCTGTTCGAGGGCTCGACCTTCAGCCAGCAGGGCGAGGAAGAGGCCGAGATGGTGCAGGCGTTCATCATGTCGCGCGACGCCGTGCGCAAGCTCGATCGTGAAGACAATCTGCGCGCGATCTTTGGCCGGCCGGAGGGGGACATCGTTTACCGTTTCCCGGGGTTATTGTCGTGGCGGCAAGATTTCGAGGCCCTCTATAAAGCCTATGGCCGGTTCGTCAGCGTCGACACCGATACCTCGACCGGCATTACCACGTTGAGCGTCAAGGCGTTTCGCCCGGAAGACGCGCATCGGATCGCGGCCAGTCTGCTCAAAGCCAGCGAGCAGCTTGTCAACGAACTCAATGAGCGCGCGCGCGAGGACGCGTTGCGCAGCTTTCAAAAAGAGGTTCACGACACCGAGCAACAGATCGCCGACATCCAGGCGAAGCTGACCGCCTACCGCATCCAGGAAAAGATGCTCGATCCGAAGACGGCGGCCGAGGGCCCATTGAAGCTGCTCGAGGTGCTGAACACGCAGCGTGCCGCCGCGCTGGCGCAATTGGCCGACGCCCTCCGGAACTCGCCGAGCAGTCCGCAGATTCCGGTGCTCAAGACCCGGATCGCCTCGCTCGACAAGCTGATCGCCGATGAACACAGCAAGATCACCGGCAATACCAATTCGGTCGCCTCGCTCGAGAGCGCTTATGAGCGGCTCGATGTCGCGCGTAACATGGCGGAGGCGCAGCTGGCTTCGGCGCTCAAATCGCTCGAAGCCGCACGGCTCAACGCCCAGCGTCAACAGCTCTATATCGAAACCATCGCCACGCCGAACCTGCCCGATTACCCGCTCTATCCAAAGCGGATCGTGTCGTTTTCGATGGTTCTGGCCAGCTGCCTGCTGGTTTACGGCATTGCCTGGCTGCTGGTGGCAAGTGTGCGCGAGCACGCCGCCGCCTGAGGTGGGAGCGGCGGACAGCGTGCATCGAGCGCGGCAAACCGATGCTGAGGGTTGAAGATCTCTGCAAGGATTATCCGAGCAAGCAGGGCGGCCATCACCGGGTTCTCGACCGCATATCGTTTTCGCTGGAACCGGGCGAAAAGCTCGCGGTGCTCGGCCGCAACGGCGCCGGCAAATCGACCCTGATCCGCCTGATCGGCGGTATCGAACTGCCCTCGGCCGGCACGATCGAGCGGTCGATGTCGGTCTCGTGGCCGGTCGGATTGGTCGGCGGGCTCCATGGCGTGTTGACCGGCAACGACAATATCCGCTTTATCGCCCGGGTCTATGGCAAGCCGTTTCAAGAGCTGCGCGACTATGTCGAGGATTTCGCGCAGCTGGGAAAGTTCTTGTCAGAGCCGGTCAAGACCTATTCCACCGGCATGGCCGGTCGTCTCAATTTCGCGCTATCACTGGCTGTCGATTTCGATTGTTATCTGATCGACGAAGTCATCGCTGCCGGCGATCACCGGTTTCAGCGCCGTTCACACGAAGAGCTGTTCGAAAAACGCGCCAACCGGGCCTTGATCCTGGTGTCCCACATCCCGGAACTCGTCAAGAGCTATTGCTCGCGAGCGCTGGTTTTGCACCGTGGACGCGGCAAGGTGTTTGACGACCTGGATTTGGCGCTCGACATCTACGCCGCGCTGTGAACCTCGACGGCATTGTCCCAAGCCGCTGCCGTCGCCCTGCCGGCCCGGCGCCGCGCCGGCTCGGCAATCGCCAAGCAAGCTGTGGCCGGCATCGGCCGGGATGCCGCCCGCGCGGCGCACAGCGACCCCAGCCGATCGAGGCGGATCGCCGGGAAGCGGAGTAGGGAAGGGGTGGGGGATGGCTGGCCGCGTGTTCTATGACGGTCTCAACCTGGCGCTGACGGAGGGAACCGGGGTCGCCACCTATACCCGCACATTGACCCGCGTCGTCCGCGATCTCGGCTACGAAGTCGGGGTGGTCTATACCGCCCCCGACAACCCGCCCAAGGACCCGGTGCTGCGCGAGATCGCCTTCTTCGATGAAAAACAGGCGGTCAAGCCGCCGCTCGCCCGGCAGATCATCAATTGCTTTGCCGATCAGTTGCGCGGTTTTACACCGGTCAAGCCGCGACCGGTGGCGTTCGACGGGGTTGTCGTACGCCGCCAGTTTGAGGCGACCTGGCCGGGGCCGCACCAGGCCTTTGCCAGCCGGCGGCTGTTTGCCAGCGCCCGCGAGCATTTTGCGCGGACCAACCGGTTTCTGCGGCTGAGCTTTGATGCAAAGCCTGATATCTTTCATTGTACTTACCCGCTGCCGATCCGGGCGAAGGCAAACTGCAACATATACACGATCCATGACCTCGTGCCGTTGCGCTTGCCGTTTACGACCCTCGACAACAAGCGCCAGATTTTTCGTTTGCTGCAAAAAATCGCACGGCGGGCCGACCACATCGTCACGGTATCGGAAAATTCAAAGCGCGACATCGTCACTTTGCTCGGCGTCGACGAACAACGCGTCACCAATACCTATCAAGCAGTGGATTTTCCGGCGGCGTTGCGGGAGCGTCCGGACGAGATGGTCAGCGAGCAGCTGGAAGGAACGTTCGGGCTCGGCTTCAAGGAATATCTGCTGTTTTTTGGCGCCCTCGAACCGAAGAAAAATGTCGGGCGTCTGATCGAAGGTTATCTGTCCTCGGGCGTCGATATCCCGCTGGTGCTGGTGGCCGGCCGCGGCTGGCACAACGAGCCCGAGACAAGGCTGATCGGCGAACTGCGTGATCGGCAACGCTACGAGGCGCAATCGAACCGGCGTACCAAGCGATCCGTCTACCGGTTCGATTACGTGCCGTTTTCGATGCTGGTGACATTGATCCGCGGCGCCCGTGCGGTCGTGTTTCCGTCGCTTTACGAGGGCTTTGGCCTGCCGGTTCTCGAATCGATGGTGCTCGGCACGCCGGTTGTCACCTCGCGCGAATCGGCGGTTCCCGAGGTTGCCGGAGATGCCGCGCTGCTGGTCGATCCCTACAGCGTCGACGAGATTGCCGCAGCGATCCGAACCGTCGCCGAGGACCACGACCTCGCAGCCGAGCTTGAACGGCGAGGCCGGCTCCAAGCCGCCAAATTCTCGGTCGACCTCTATCGTGAGCGCGTCGGTGCGCTGTACCGTGCGTTGGCATGAGCGCGGAGCGATGTCCGATCATGCTCGACGTGTCGCGCCTGATCTCGCGGGCCGGGCGCAGCGCGGCAACCGGTATCGACCGGGTCGAACTCGCCTATGCCCAACATCTGATCGCGGCCCATAACGAGCTTGGCTTTGCGGCGGTGAACGCCGTCGGCGGGATCGGCTGTCTCGCCGGCGCCGAGGTCGAGCCCTATATCGCGGCGCTATCGGCGGCGTGGGCAGACGGCGCGGCGCGGCGCGGCGATCAGCGTCACATCAGGCGGCTGGCCCTCGGTTTGCGAACCCGCGCGTTGCTGCGCGGAGGACGCTGGTTACGAGCGCACCAGCAATCGCAATTCTCGCCGCCGATCTATCTGAATGTTTCGCATTTCCGATTGGAGGCGCGGGCACCGATCGCCCGGATCAAACGCGACGCCGGCGCCCGCTTTGTCTGCCTGATCCACGATTTGATCCCGATCCGCTTTCCCGAATACGCCAAGCCGGGCCAGGACCGACGCCATCGACGCCGGATCGAAACCGCGGCTGCCCTGTCTGACGCGATCATCGTCGCCTCGAGCGTCACGCGCCGGGAACTCGAACCCTATTTGCGGCGCGCCGGCCGCTCACCCCCGATTGTCGTGGCGCCGTTCGGCTGCCGGCTGCCCGCTGCGACGCCGCCGCCGCAACCGGGTGCCGCCCCCTATTTCGTCTGTCTCGGCACGATCGAGGGACGCAAGAACCACCTCCTGCTGCTCCAGCTGTGGCGGCAATTGGCTGCCGATCTTGGCACGCGGGCGCCGCGGCTGATTTTGGTCGGCCAGCGCGGCAATTTTAGCCAAGGATCGATCGATTTGCTCGAACGCTGCCCGACGCTGCGCGGGCTGGTTGTTGAGCGCAACGATTTGCCCGACCGCGAGATGGCGCCGCTGCTGCAAGGGGCGCGGGCGCTGCTGTTGCCGTCCTTCGCCGAGGGGTTTGGCTTCCCGCTTATCGAGGCGTTGGCCCTGGGCGTGCCGGCCCTGTGCAGCGACCTGCCGGCGCTGCGCGAGACCGGCGGCGATGTGCCCGAATTCATCGACCCGCTCGACAGCGTCCGGTGGCGCGAGGCGATCCTTGCCTATGCCGCCCCGGCGTCGGCGCGGCGGGATGCTCAGCTGCAGCGATTGGCCGGGTGGCGGCCGCCGCAATGGGAGGACCATTTCGCCGCGATCCATCGGCTCTTGGCGGAAGTGGCCGGCGCCGCATCGCCGGCCGGCCAATAAGCGCGGCGGCTACGTTGGGCGGCGCGGTGGTTGGCGGCGTCCGCCCGATCACCCGGCCGCGGGCGCGCAAGGCGGGTTCAGCGCCGTCGTCGGACCCGCCCGCCGCCACGGGTTGCGGCCGAGCTTGAGGCGCTCGCAAAGATCCATCGCCGCCCAATAGAGCGGCACGGCGCGACCCTTGACCGGGGGGAACGCGGCGACGTCGCCGCCGAGCCACGGCACAAACGGGTTGCGCCGGCTGTAGGCCCAGATCTCGACGCGGGTCACCGAACGGGCCGACGGCCCGCGTGCGTGAAAGCCCATGGTATCGGCGACAATCAGCGTGTTGGCCGGTACCGCGAAGGCGACAGGTTGACCCAGACCAAGCCGGCCAAGCTCGGCGGCGGTGATGCGCAGCGAACCGCGCGACGCCTGATAATCGCTGCTGTGGCGGGCCGTGACCGACATTCGCCGCTCCCAGGCCAGCCGTCGCGGCGTCGGGCGGTGCGATCCCGGAACATAGACAAACGGCGCCTCGTCATCGGCGACATCGGTCAAAAACAGCCACGCCTTGACCGTCGGGTGAAACGTGTCGGCGTGCAAACGGGTTTGCGGGTCGGGGGCGGCGCGCCGGGTGCGGGTAAAAATCGTCTGCACATAGACCAGCGGCTCCAGCAGCGACGAGCCGACATAGCGCACCCGGCCGAGCCATTCCGGGCTGGCGACCATTGCCCGCAGCGCCGGAAGCTGCGCCAGGGCGCGACGGTCGAGCGCGATGCGCCGGGTCAAAGCGTCGCCTTGCCATTGCTCGCGCGCCGGCGCCACGAAGCCCAGCGCCTCGCGCCGAACCGCGGCAAACGCCGGCGGCGGCAGAAAATCGTATTTGACGATAAAACCGTCGCGGGCAAAGGCGGCCCGCTCTTCGGCTGAGACCAGATTTTGCAGCCTCGCGCGCCGCCATTCCGCCATCCGACAAGCGAGCCGCAGGCGCGCAACGTGAAGGCCGGCGCGATTGAGCGTCGGGCTGCCGATAATCGGATTGTCGCGAAACGACTTGGCGCCGCTGGCGAGCGCCATCGCGTAGAACGGCGCCAGCGCCCAGGTCAGCGCAGCAGGTCGCATTCGGTCATCAACGCGCAGCCAGCCGAGGTCGCCGCCACTTTGTCGTACCCGGTCGGTCGACGCAACCGGTTGCGCGCCGGGCCAAAGGTCTCGGGGTCGAGCCCCGACGAGCTTGGAGCCTCATCGGTGGGGTGCCGATCACGACCGGTCATCCGGCGCTGCCCGCCGGCTGCGAAACTGCGCCTGCCAGCGACGCGCCACCATCCCTTGCAGGCGGCGCGCCGCAACCAGCAGACCCGGACGCCACAGCCTCGGGTCTTGCAAGCGTTCGAGCACGACCTCCGGCGGGCAGGGCAACCGTGTCACCGGGTCGAGATAGCGCGGATAGACGATCAGCGCGCCGGCGACCAGCTCTTCCAGGGAGAGGCGGCGGCCGCGCCCGGCAAGCGCAAGATCGGCGGTCAGGCCCCAGCCGGCATAGAACGGGCGCCCATAAACCACCACGCGGCGGCGGCGCAGCAGGGCTTCGAACCCGGTCAACGAGGTCAGCGTGTGAACCTCGTCTATCTCGGCCAGCAGCGAGGCGGTCGATTGGTCGCGCACGACGGCGTCGGCAAAGCGGCGGGCCAGCCGATCCGGCACCATTCCGGCGCGATGTCCGGCTTCGACATCGGGATGCGGCTTATAGATGATAAATGCGTCGGGATTTGCGGCCCGCACCCGGGCGAGGAGGTCGGCATTGCCGCGCACTCCGGCGCCACCGAGCCGCACCGACAAATCGTCTTCCACCTGACCCGGAACGAGGATGCGGCGCCGGCCCGCGGCGGCGGCGAGAACCGTGTTGGCGACCGGCGAACCGGGCGCGCGCAGATTGTATTTGGTGATCCCATGGGCGACGAGATCAGCGATCAGCCGGCCGGCGCGCTCGATCATCGCGGGGTCGAAACGGGTTTCGCGCAGCAGCCGTTCGAGATCGCTCGTGATCCGCGGATCGTAGTGCATCCCGCCGCGGTCGATGACCAGGGAGGCCGCCGGCATAAAATCGGAGCCGAGCCCGACCGAGCGGACGAACCCGTCTTCGACCCAGAGCAAGGGGATCCGCTCGCGGACGGCGACCTGCGGCAGTCCGCGCGGAACCCGCGTCGCCCATACCGCGATCGCACTGCCGGGCCGGGCGCGCGTCGCCGCCAAGGCCTGTCGAGCGTTGCGGCAAAAGCGCGGCGCGCCGGCGGTGGATCGGAAGAAATCTGCGACCTGGCGGCGTTTCCAGAACGACATGCCGACGCAGACCGCGATCCGACGGTTGGCCTCCTCGATCCGGCGCCATTCGGCGAGGATCCTGACAACGTCTTCAAACGCCGCGGGCCTCTGGCGATACGGGTCGAGGCAGCGGGTGGCGACCAAACAGGCGCCGGCAAAGATTTCGTCTACGCCGCGCCGAAAGGGCCGCGCTGTTACCCCGGCGGCATCGGCCGTAACCCCCCAGCCCGAATAATAACTGTCGGCGAAACACCGGACCTCGCGGCCGGCCAGAAGGGCGAGGAAACCGGTTTCGCCGCCGGCGCAATAGATGCGTTCGGCCTGCTCGATCAGCGGCCACGGGTCGGTTGCGGCGGCGACAATTTGGCACCCTTGCGCGGCCGCCAGGATGTCAGGGCGGCGGCCGCAATTGGGCATCAGCAGCGTGATATCCTCGGGCGGATAATCGGCGAGCGCGGCGCGCAGCATCGCATTTGCGAGGGCGTCAGCGGGCCCCGCTTCGTCGAGCAGCACCAGGGCGCGGCCGACGCGTTCGACCGGCGCGCCATGCATCCACCAGTCGCCGCCCACCCGCGCGGCGACCAGCTCGCGCCGCGCCGCGGCCGCGCGCGCCAGCAGCTCCGGGGTCTCCCAGCCGCGCGCGGTCAGCACTGCGGCGGAAGTAAGCGGCGGCGCTTGGAGCGCCCGCATCGGGGCTGTCGCGGGGGTGAAGCTCAGCGCCAAGGGCGAGCCGCGTCCCCGTGGCGGCGCTCGCAGGATGCCGCAAGCGAGCGTCAGCGAAGGGGCCGCGAGCGGCGACGCGGCAAGCTCGGGAAACAGCGCCGCCAGCAATTCGGTCCGGGGCGGTAAGCCTGATCTCGAGCCGCCGCGGGCAGATCGTGTGCGGGCGAGGATGGGCCAAGGCGGCGCGGATGCCATGTCCGAAGTGTGCGATAGACGCCGGACGAAATGAACCTTACCTTTTGGGTTGCGGTGCCGCAGGCTCACGCGCTCGCGCCAAACCGCGCCTCAGGGCGCTGCGAGGGGCGGCGCCGCAGCAGTTTGCGCGGGGGGTGCGGAAACGGGCATGGCGGTAAGGCTGCAGCAGGCGGCGCTGATGCCGTGGTGGACGGCGGCCCTGTTGACGCAAGCGAAGTCGTTCGAACGCAACCCGGTTATCGGCAGCCGGCGGCTCAACCAATGGGGCTTGCATGCCGCTCGCGTCAGGCTCGCTCATCATTTGGCGACCGCGCGCCGGCAAAGGCTGGCGCGGCTGATCCCGGCCTCGGATTGCGAGGCCTTCGAGCGTGACGGCTTTGTGCTGCGCCGCGATTTTCTGCCGGCGGCCCAGTTCGGCGCGCTGCTCGAGGAAGTGCGGCGCTATCGCGGCCCGCTGCGGGAAATCGCCGAGGGCGACACGATCCTGCGCAAAATCGCGCTCGCCCCGGCGGTTTTGGCGCGGTTGCCGACGCTTGCCACGGTGCTGCACTCGCCGTTGTGGCGCGGGCTGATCCGCTACGTCGGCAGCCGCGACGCCGAGCCGGTGGTTTGGATCCAAAGCATTTTGCGCCATGCCCGCCCGGGCCCGCGCGACCCGCAAACCTTTTTTCACGCCGACACGTTTCATCCAACCGTCAAGGCGTGGCTGTTTCTGACCGACGTCGCCGCCGATGGCGGGCCGTTCACCTATGTCCCCGGCTCGCATCGTCTGACGCCCGAACGGCTCGCCTGGGAACGACGCACGAGCCTCGATGCGCGTCATTCGCCGGATGCCGAGACCCGACAGGGGTCATTCCGCATCGCGCCGGCAGAGCTGGAAAAGCTCGGCTTGCCGCCGCCGCGCGTTTTTGCGGTACCGTCCAACACCTTGGTCGTTGCCGACACCTTCGGTTTTCACGCCCGCGGCCCCAGCGCCGGCGCCTCGTTGCGGGTCGAGATCTGGGCCTATGGCCGGCGCAGTCCGTTCTTGCCGCTGACAGCGCTGGCGCCATGGACCACCGCCGGTCTCGGCCTGCGCAGCGTGGCGGCGTGGAAATGGGGCGATTGGCTACAGCGCTGCGGGCTCAAAAGCAATCCTTGGCGTGAGCGGCTCGGGGTCTCCGCCTTCGATGCGCCCGCCGCCTGAGGGCGCGGTCGGCTTTGGTGCCGCGCCCGCACGCGTCGGCCTTTAGCGTTGTGCGAACGCGGGCTGGATCAATCGCCAGGCAAGACCAGTTGCGCGAGCCCCGCACCCGCTCAGGCAACGGCAGTATCGTGGTCAAAAAACAGGAGCCAATCCTGTCCCCGTCTTTGCGCAATGAGTTCGGCTTCAGTGATTGGGACCAGCCGACTATCAAAATCCAGATAAGAGACCGTTTTATAGTGTGCCAGCAAACGACGCAGCATGATGTCTGGATGTTTGCATCGTGCCGCATTGAATTCGAGCACAAACGAGGGCTTATGTAGACTTATACAACGGTCCATACCCTCGATAATCAATTCCTCTGCTCCCTCGGCGTCGATTTTCAGAAAATCGACGCGCGGCGCGTCCGCGACAATTTCGTCAATCGTTTTTTGCGAAACCTTGGAAAAGGTGCCCTCATTCGCCTCTGTCGGCTGCGGCGTATCGACGATGCGTGCATTTTTGAATTCGCCCATCGGCGAGAACAGCACCACGCGTTCGGCGGAGTGGGCACCGGCGGCGCATTCGATGACCGAGGTTTGCTCGGCAAAGCCGTTCAGCAGCACCGACTGCCGCAACAATCCGGCGACGGCAGGATTGGGTTCGACGGCAAAAACGTGGCCGTTGGCGGCGACGAGGTCGGCCATCAGCAAGGTGTAGTAACCAAAATTCGCCCCGACATCGACGACGATCATGCCCGCGCGTAAGTGCCGACACACAAAGATCGTCAGCCACATCTCCCAATAGCCGTCGAGCAGCACATGCGCGGCGAAGCCGCGATCGCGCGTGTCGAGCAGCAGCTTGTAGCGGCTCAATATGCGGCAGACCGCGACATGGTCGCCTAGATACAGGGCTTGGGCTTGCGCGCGGCACAGCGCTTCGAGCTCGAACCGATCCCCGCTGGCGAAATGCGCGGGCGCCAGCAGCGGTGGAAGGCGTTGCGCGAGTGCCGACAAACGGTTGCGGCGTTCGCTCGGCTTTGATGATTTAGGCTGCGCCCGAACAGGGGCGTCAGCGTCGTCGTCGATAGAGGCTGCGCGCGGCGGTGCCTGGGAAGAAGGGTCTGGTTCCGGAGCCGCCGGCGCTGTCCGCCGCCATGGCGGCCACTTGCTCATTCCGAGATCCGGGCGGGACGATCAGGCCGCAGCACAGCCCGCGCGACCGCCAAGCGCTGAGCGTTGGTATGGCGGCTCTCTTGCCATGGGCAAGCCGGGGGAAGCGGCCCGAGGTCCCGCGCTGGGTTCCGACTGCAACCGCAACAATGACGTTTTCGACCGGTCATCACAAACCGAGCGCGCGGCTGATTTCGGTCGGAAGATCGGCAGAGCGCTGCGCGATCGGCGACAGGGTGACATGCACCAGCGCCAATCGCCCGGCGGCGGGTTGCAGATTGGCGAGGCGGAGTTCGATCGGCTGGCCGGTTGAGCCGTCAATAGCGAACCGCAAATGCGCCTCGCACAGCCCTTCCCGCTGTGGTTGGATGGTCCCCTGCGCCAGGCACGCAAATTGCGCTCCGGCCAATATCTCGACGGTATACGGCAATTCCGCTGCTTTGCTCGAGACCGCAATCACCACCTTTGCATCCCACTCGCCAGGGGGAAGAGCAATGTACGGCCCAAACAACAGGTAGCGCACCGGGCCGGCGATGTCGATGACATGGTCGGCCGCGGTCTGCGGATCGTCGCCGACAAAGAACAATTCCCGCGTCCACACGATCTGGCCAAGCCGGCCCTCGCGGAAATATTCCTGATAGGCATTCAGCGCCCCATCGATCGCTGATCGCTGTTGTTGGGCGAGGGTGTTCCACCACGAATCGAGGTCGTCGGCAGCGGCAGCGCCGGGGTCTTCGTAAGCCGAAACCAAACCGGCAATCGCGCCCGCATCGGATGGAAGATCGAGCCAGGCCGCCATTGCCTGTGCGGTCGCGACGGTGTCGCGGAAATGGTCATCGGCGCGGAGCACGAGCGCCTCGGGGATCGCGATCGTGCCGATCAGAGCGGCGCAGCTTCCGGCCGCCGCGCGCAAGGCGCTTTTCCAATCGAGCCCATGCCGCAAGGTCAGATTTTGCACCGCAGCGCGCGGATCATCGAGCGCCACGACAAACCGCCTGCCCCACTCGCCCAACAGCGATCGAAAAGCGTCATCGGGCTGGCGGACGCCGACGACGAGGTGGCGCTCGGTTGTCCGCAGCGCCGCCAGCGCAATCTCCTCGAAGGTAGCGCCGCTTACCAAGGCGGGCGGTCCGAGTGCGGCCTGCACGAGGGTTGCGACGATGCTGTCACACCATTCGGCGAACCGGCTCGGCAGGCCGACAGAAACAAAGATCATGCGGAGATTACATTGTGGTTAAGGCAGAGACAGGTCAGCATCCGGCAGCGCTCATCCCCAAGCACCGCCGCGGCAGCGGCGGTCGCGCCGGCCTTGCCATCGCCGGTCCGCTCGCGCCGCGTGGGCGGATTTGGCCAGCACCGAGCCATCTCATCGCACCATTGCCACGAGCGGCTGCGGTGTCAACCAAGCGATTGCCCGCTCGACAAAGCCATTCCCGAACCGGCAGCCGCCTTTGCCACCGGCTCGACAGCAGCCGGCGGGGTTGGTTAGAAATCCCAAAACAGGCTCAGCTGCGATTTTGTCGAGAGCCAGATCGTTGACAGCGTCTTTCGACATGCCCGATGCCGCCGCGGCCGAGCCGAGCTTGGCGTTGATCGTTAACTGCACGCAATTCCGGGCATGTTGGCCATGTTGTATGCGGTGATTGGCCTGCCCGGCGACGCCCTGTCGCGTTGCGCGAGCCTGACCCTGGCGCTGCTGCGGCGGGCGTTTGACGACATTACGACAGTGCGCGCCGACACGCTCGAGGAGATCGGTCGCGAGCTCCTCTTGCACGACACCGCGCGGGCCATGGTCGTATTCCATCAGCCGGGCGGGCGGGTCAGCCGCGCGCTGTCCGAAACCAACCAGCGATTCGTGGTTGTGCTCGGCGATCCGCGCACGGCGCTGGCCGATCTTGTCCTGCGGCGCGGTCACGGACTGATCGCGGCCACACGCATCGTCGCCAGCAGCTGCGCCGCGGTCACGGAGCTTGTCGATATGCCGGGCGCATTGGTCGTTCGTGCCGGGAGCGCCGCTGACGACCACGACCAGCTGGCAGCCGCAATTGCGCGACATTTTCGCCTCGGGCTCGATCCGCCGGCTGTCGCCGACGCGGCCGGCCGCACGGAGCCGGCTGAACCGGCGCTGTCGGCGGCGGCGGTGGCGGCGTGGTGGGATGGTCTGACCGAGAGCGAGCAGGCCGTTGCGGCGGGGGGGCTCGATCCCTATCGCGCCGTCTCAGGCGGCTTGGGCGGTCCTGACCACGGCAGACCGGGACGGCTGTTGTGGAAGCCCGAGCTGTTCTGCTGTGGCGACCGGCCCGGCGAGCCGGTGGCCGGCGCGCTCGACATCACCGGCCGCGCGCGCTGCCTGCTGTCAGGCCCCGAAATCCTGCCGCCGCGCGGAAACTGGCTCTTGACGGCAAGCTTCGAAATTTCGCCGGAAGCTGTCGAGCATAATTTCGTCGTGGAGGTATGGGCGGGGGCAATGCTTTCCAGCACGACCATTCGCGCGTCGGAAACGGGTGTGGCCACGCTCGCGCTGGCCTTGAGCTTCGATCAATTGCCCGACCGCCCGCTGCAATTGCGCGTGGCGAACGAACGGCCCGCTTTCAGCGGCCAGCTCCGGCTCGGTGAGGTTGTGCTGATCGAGCGTGGGGACATGCCGGAGCCGTCCGCCGCCGACGCCCGGTAGCCGCCGGGAATGGCGCCGGCAGTCGGACAGGCCGGGGGAGGGAGTCTCAAGACCCGCAACCATCGCGCCGGGACTTGCACAGGCGACCCCGGGCCCGGCGGGCCAGGTCGGCGCGGAGCGATGTCGCAGGCGGGGGCGCGGCCTAGAAATCGCCCGAATCGGCAGCGAATTATCGCGCGCGGAATAGTCTTCGGAGGAGACGTATCGATGTGGAAGCAGCGAGCCGTAAGCCTCTGCAGTTGTATTGCGTTGCTGCCGCTGATCGTGGCTTGCACGGGCGGACCGGGTTCGCCGCCGCAGGCTTATGCCCCTCCGGCGCCCTCATCGCCGCCATCCTTTGCCGCGATCCAGACCGGTCTGACGCCGCGCTATGCGGCGCCCGCTGCCGAGGCCGCGGCCCTTCCTTACCAGGCTGCGGGGGTGCCGGCAGGCCCAGGGGGCGTTTACACCGTCGCCGCCCGCACCTCTCCCGGCGCAATTATCGTGATGCTGCCCGGCGCCGGCGCCGTGTTCCCGACCGACCCTGCGCTGTGGGCAGCGCAAGGATTTGACGTCGTGGCTCCGCCGCCGGCCGAACTCTACCGTCTCGCCGCCGTGCAGGAGAGCGCTACCGCGCAATTGATCGCCGAAGCCGAAGCTTTGGCCGACGCCCCGGTCTGGTTGATAGGGCCGAACTCGGCGATCCAGGCGGCGATGGCGGCGCTGCCTCCGGCCGGATCGGGGCAGGTTTCGGGGGTGGTGGTCACCTCGGCCGCGACCGGCGCCGGCACCTGCAACGAAGAGATGACCTATTCCTACGACGGCAGCGGCCCACCCAAAGTCTCGGTCCGGAAATCCGGTGACGCCTGCGGCCCGGGATCGCCCTTTGCGATCGCGCCCAATTCGACCGTGGCGCCGCCGGGCCCGGCGATCCCGCAACACCGGCCGCGGTTGATCGAGACCTCGGTGCCGGCCGCACCCGGGCATGCTCCGCGGGTCATCGAGGCTGACGCCGGTGGGCAATTGGCGACACCCGCTCAACAACAGGCGACCGTGCGTCAGATTGCCGACCTGATCAAATCGGCACCGCCGGGCTGATCGAGGCGCCTCCCCACCCCAACACACCGAGGCCCGACCATTGCGGTTGGCCGGGCCTCACGACGCGTTCTGCGACCTTAGTATCGCGGCGGCGGGGGCTGCGGGGTGGTCGCCGCGCCAGCGATGGCCCCGACTGCACCGCCGGCGGCAGCGCCGATGGCAGCCCCGGTGCCGCCACCGGCAATACCGCCGATCGCCGCTCCGGTGCCCGCCCCGATCAGACCGCCACCGAGAGCGCGCTGTCCGGGATCGTAGGGATTTGTGCAACCCGTCAGCGCCAGGATCATTCCGGTAGCGGCGACAACGGTCATAATCGATCGCGCCTTCACTCTTCGTTCCTTCCAAAAAAATTGCCGGTCTGAACTTGCCGGCATGGCAGAACCGCCTCGTCAAGAACGGTTGCCGTCCGGTCCTTGTTCCCGCGACCCGCGCTCTGGCGGAGGCCGCGCGGACGCGCCGCCCACTTTAGCGGACAAATGCTTATCCCGCGGTTGTCAGGCTTGAGCAAAAATCGCAGAGAGGGCATAGGAGCGGCGGAAGGTTGGCAACCCACAACCACAACAACAAGGATCAAAAAAATGACGACTGCCACTCCGCTTCCGACAGTCGGCGAATCGGCCCTCGAAAGGCTGGGGCGCAAGCAAGACAGCATCCCGTTTGCGCCCTACCATATCGGGCTGATTCTGGTGCTGGGTCTGGTCGGCTTTGTCGAAGGCTACGATCTGGCGCTGGGCGGTTCGCTTATCGTGCTGGCCAAAGGCCCGCTGCATCTGACCGGCGGCGACATCAGGTGGCTGGTTCTCGGCCCCACCCTGCTGGTGGCGTTGTCGGGACTGACCGCGGCCGCCTTGTCCGACCGCCTGAGCCGCAAGACCGTCATGCAGATCGGCGTGATCCTCAGCACCTTCTTTACCCTATTAATCCCGTTCGCGCACACGGCGACACAGCTGATTGGGCTGCGGTTGTTGACCGGGATCGGTCTGGGCTTTGCCATCTCGGCACCGTTCCCGATCGCCGCCGAATTGATGCCGGCCCAGCATCGCCGTACCTACGGCGCCATTTACGAGGTCATGCTGGCGAGCGCCTTCACCCTGCTGCCATTCATCAGCTTTTTCCTCGCCGGCAATCCGAACGGCTTTCGGCTGATCGCATTGCCCGGCGGGCTGGCGCTGTTTGTGGTGCCGGCGCTGCTTTATTTTCTGCTGCCTGACAGCCCGCGCTGGTTGTTGCGTCGCGGCCATGCGCAGGCCGCGGTGGACGCGGTCAACGACATGATCCGCCGCGCCGGCAACCGCGTGCCGCCGCTGACACTGGCCGGGTTGGGGTCGCAGCTCGCGGTTGCGCGCGAGGAATTGCCGCCATTTTCGGCGCTGTTCGCGCGCGGCCAGCTGCGCTGGACCGCGGTCGGCATCCTCTGCTCGATCGCCGCCGGCACCTGCTATTACGCCAGCGCCATTCTGGTGCCGAAGGCGCTGGTCGACCAGGGGGCGGCGGTGGCGCTGAGTTTCGGGCTGAGTTCCCTGCTGTTCATGGCGAGCGTGCCGGGCAAGTTTTTCACCGGTTTCATCATGGAGGTCATCGGCCGGCGCTGGGCGATCTTCTATTGCTTTGGCGGCGCGGTTCCGGGTCTTGCGCTGATGATGGTCGCCCATCTCGCCGGCGGCTATGCGACCGTTGTTTTCGTGGCCGGAGCGCTGATTACCGGATTTACCGTGCTGTCGTCATTTCCGGCGGTCCGGGTCTATCTCTCCGAGCAGTTTCCGACGGCATTGCGCGGCCGCGGCCATTTCTTCGGCGAGTCGTTCGGTCGCCTGTTCGCCGGTGTCGCGATGCCCGCCTTTCTCGAAGCCCATACGCATTCCCCGGGGGTGTTCTTCGGAACCCTGCTCGGCGTCGTGGCCGTCGGCGCGTTTGTGCCGGTCGTATTCGGCAAGGAGACCGTCGGGCAGCTTGAAAGCTTCAACGAAGCCGCGCGCGAGTTCGCCTGAACGGGACCGGTCGGTCGTCGCCGCTCAGAGGGCGATCCGTCGCCAACCGAATACGAGAACCGGTAGCGCCGCCAGCTGCAACAGCAGCGAGACCGCGACCAAAGCCGGCAAGCTCACCGTGTAAAGCACCCCGAGCGCGACGCTGCCCAGAAGCCAGGCGGCGCCGCGCAACGCGTCGAACAGGCCATAGGCCGTGGCGCGCCGATCGCGCGGGATGTCGGCTCCGAGCAGCGCCTGAAACAGCGTGTCCTGAACCGCCGTGCCCACTCCCCACAGCGCGGCGCCGCCAACCGCGCCCGCGACACCGGCGAGAAACACCAGCGGCGTCGCGGCGGCGGCGAGCACGATTCCGGCGATCAGCACGGCGTGGCCGAAGCGATCCAACAGCCGCCCCAGCAACAGCGCGGCCGTCCCCTCTGTCGCCATCGCCAGCGCGTAAAGCATCGGGATCGCAGACGCGCTCACCACCGCCGCCTTTCCGAGGTAGAACGCGATCAGCGCGAAATCGACAAACCCGGCCCCGACCAGTGCCGCCGCGATTGTGTAGAGGCGGAAATTGCGGCCAAAGCCCGACCACACACCGGGCTCGACGCCGGGGATGGCGAGTTCAAGGCCGCGAGGGTCCGGATAGAGCAGCCGCGCCGCGGCCAGTACCGTCAGCGAGGCCAGCGCCGGCGCCAGCAGGATGGCAAAGCTCAGCCGATAATTGGCGCTTGTCGCCACCACCGCCGCCACCAGCAGCGGGCCGGCCATGCCGCCGGTCTGGTCGAGCGCGGTGTGCAGACCGAAGCCCCAGCCGGCGCCGGTCCGGGTCGCGGCATGGGACAACATGGCGCTACGAATGGGCGCGCGGATCGCCCGCCCGACCCGCTCGGCGACCAGCAGCACCATGGCCGCCGGCCATGACGCGGCGAGCGCCAGCAGCGGCACCGCCAACAGATTGACGATGTAGCCGCCGGCCATTATCGGCCAGTATCGGCCATGGCGATCGGCGGCGCGGCCCGACAGGTAACGCACGCCGTAGCCGAGAAACTCGCCAAGCCCGGCGACGACGCTGACAACCACCGCCGAAGCTCCAAGCGCGCCGAGAAACGGACCGGCGATGCTGCGGCCGCCCTCGTAGGTCATATCGGCAAACAGGCTGACGCAGCCGATCAGGACGATAAACACCACCGCCTTGCGCGTCGCTGCTGCGGACAGCGCAGGCTGTGGGGGTGAGCCGGTTGCGGCCACGTGCGCGCGTCGCCCGGTAATGACCGGGTTCGCCTCAGGCAGTCTTGGCGGCGGTCAAACCAAGCTCCGCCATCATCTGTTCGCGCATCACGAATTTCTGGACCTTGCCGGTAACGGTCATCGGAAAGGCATCGACGAACTTTACATATTTGGGGATCTTGTAATGCGCGATCCGACCCTCGCAGAACGCGCGGATCTCCGCCGCGGTCGCGGTCTCGCCGTCACGCAAGCGCACCCAGGCGCACAATTCCTCGCCATAACGCGGGTCGGGCACCCCGATCACCTGCACATCCTGGATTTTCGGGTGGCGGTAGAGGAACTCCTCGACCTCGCGCGGATAGACATTTTCGCCGCCGCGGATCACCATGTCCTTGATCCGGCCGACGATATTGCAATAGCCCTCGTCGTCGATCGTCGCCAGGTCGCCGGTTTTCATCCACCGCGCCGGGTCGATCGCCTCGCGGGTCTTCTCCTCGTCGTCCCAGTAGCCCAACATCACGCAATAGCCGCGGGTCCACAGCTCGCCGGGCGTGCCGCGCGGAACGATGCGGCCTTCGGCATCGACAATCTTGACCTCGATATGCGGCTGTACCCGGCCGACCGTCGACACGCGGCGCTCGACCGGGTCGTCGGTCGACGACTGGAAACTGACCGGGCTGGTTTCGGTCATGCCGTAAGCGATCGTGATCTCGTTGAGATGCATGCGCTCGATCGCGCGTTTCATGACCTCGATCGGGCAGGGGCTGCCGGCCATGATCCCGGTGCGCAGCGACGACAGATCAAACCGGGCGAAATCGGGATGGTCCATTTCGGCGATGAACATCGTCGGTACGCCATGCAAACCCGTGCAACGCTCGGCCGCGACCGTTTCCAGCGTCGCCAGCGGGTCAAAGCCCTCGCTCGGATAGACCATTGTACTGCCATGCGTCAGGCAGGCGAGGTTGCCCAGCACCATGCCGAAGCAATGGTAGAGCGGCACGGGAATGCACAAACGGTCGGCCGGGCCAAGGCGCATCGCCTCGCCGACGAAGAAGCCATTGTTCAGAATGTTGTGGTGGGTCAGCGTCGCCCCCTTGGGAAAGCCGGTCGTGCCCGAGGTGAATTGGATATTGATCGGGTCGTCAAACTGCAGTTCGGCGGCGAGACCGGAAAGACGCTGCCGTGCCGCGCCGTCGCCGCGGGCGGAGACTTCGGCAAAGCGGAGCGCGCCGGGCAGGCGCTCGTCGCCGATCGTGATGACCAGGCGCAGCTGCGGCAGATGCGCGGCGTGCAAGCGGCCGGCGGTCGCCGTGGCCAATTCCGGCGCCAGCTCCGACAGCATCGCGAAATAGTCGCTTGTCCGGAACCGGGCCGCGGTGATCAGCGCCTTGCAGCCGGATTTGTTGAGCGCGTATTCGAGCTCGCTGACCCGATAGGCGGGATTGATGTTGACCAGGATCAGCCCGGCCTTGGCGGTGGCGAATTGGGCAATGACCCATTCGGCGTTGTTGGGCGACCAGATGCCGATGCGGTCGCCGCGCGTCAATCCGAGGGCGAGCAGCCCGGCGGCAAACGCATCGACGCGCTCCTTGAGCTCGCGCCAGCTCCACCGGATCTGTTGATGGCGGACGACCAGCGCGTCGCGATCGTCAAAGCGCTCGGCCGTGCGGTCGAAATAGGCGCCGATTGTCGCCCCGATCAGCGGCGTTGCGTTGGCGCCGTGGACATAGCTCGGCAGCGGCATCCCCGTTCTCCCGATCCCCGTTTCTGCCAGGCGCCGGGCGGCCCACCCATGCGGTCGCGACAGGCGCGGCCGCGCCCGCGCAGAGCCCTGGTCGATCGCGCCATTATCAGGGTGCCGGTCGATCAACAAAAGCCGTTCGTCGGTCGGCGCCGCCAATGGTCTTGGCGGCGGGCGGAACCGGGCTTTCGGGCGCCACCGAGCGGCCGCCGATCGGGCCTCGCCGGCAGGGATCGAATGCCCCGCCACGACCGTTAGGCGAGGCGTGAAGACCTGCATGGAGCGGAGCATGAAACCCGTTCTCGGCGCAGCTTCTGCGCTGTTGTTCGCGGTCGCTGCCGGTGTGGCTCTTCCGGCCGCGGCGCAAACGATGCTGATGCCCTATGAGAACCGGCCGATCGCCCAGCCGCCGGGCGTGCCGCCGCCATCGGAGGGGCCGCAGCCAGCCTATCCAACCACAGCCTATCCAACCACAGCCTATCCAACCACAGCCTATCCAACCACAGCCTATCCAACCACAGCCTATCCAACCACTGCCTATCCAACCACTGCCTATCCGACCGCCGGTTATCCGACTGCGGGCTATCCGCCCGCCGGCTATCCGACCGCCAACCGGCCGCCGGGCCCCTATCTGACGCAGTGCAAAGAAGTGCGCATGCTGCAAGGCACGCTCACCGCCTTCTGTCCGAAACCGGACGGGACGTGGCACACCACCCAGCTGGCGCAGGCGGCGGCGTGCCCCGCCGGGGTCGAGGATCGGGGCGGCGCGCTGGTCTGCGCCGCAGCGCCCGAGGTCGGGTCGAGCATGCCACCGCAGAGCTACGGAAGCGCGTATGGCGGCATCTACTCGCCGCCGGCCGGTGGGCCGTCACAGAGCGGATTTACCTCGTCCTCGGCGGCGCGCGCGGCGCGGCCTCCCGGATATTGAGCCGGCCTCGCACCCGGCCCGAACCAAAAGCGGCGCCGGCAACCGGCGGGTCGCCGCCGATCGGTGGAACCCCGCGGGTCGTGATCGGTCAGTGATCGGCGGCAACAACCCCGCTGATCAAATTGCGGTCGTAGAGCGAAGCGAGGTCGATATCGCCGCCCGCCGCCGGAACGCTCTCCAGCGATGCGAGAGCGGCGGCAAGACGGTGCTCGGCCTCGCGCGCCAGCGCCTCGGCTTCCTCGACCGTCACCGCGGCAAAGCAGATCGCGTCGCCCGGCCGGCGGCGCGCGACGATCGGCAGGTCGGCTGAAATCACGGTCGCGATTTTCGGATAGCCGCCGGTCGTCTGATGGTCGGCGAGCAGCAGGATTGGCTGGCCCGATCCCGGCACCTGGATCGCTCCGGTGGCGATCGCGTCGGAGACGATGTCCCAGCCCGCGCGGTGCTGCAACCTCGGCCCCTCGAGCCGCATGCCCATGCGGTCGGCGTTGGCCGAGATGCGAAATTCGGCCGTGACCAGCGCCCGCAAGGCGGGCTCGGCAAAGCCGTCATGCTGCGGCCCAAAGACGATCCGGATCGGCTGCCGAGCGCCGGCCGGGGGCGGCGAGGGCAAGCGCCGCTCCCGCCGTTCCGGCGCGCGCTCGATCACCAGCGGCACGGCGTCGCCGGCGCGCAATGCGCGGCCATAAAGACCGCCGAGCCCCGCGCGCACATAGGTCGAGGCGCTGCCGAGCACTTGCGGTACGTCAAGCCCGCCTTCGACGGCAAGATAGGCGCACACCGCCTCGCGGCCGAGCCTGACTTCGAAGACTTCGCCGCAAACCAGCCGCACACTGAGCCAGGCCGGCACGGGTTGCCCGGCGCGCGCGAGCACAAGGCTGGCGCCGGCGCCGGCGACCGCGACCCGGACCGCTGGCGCAGTCACCTCGAAGCGCGGCCCGGTAAACAGGATTTCGAGCGCGGCGGTGTTGACCGGGTTGCCGACCAGCGCATTGGCGAGCCGCAGCGAGGGCGTATCGAGCGCGCCCGAAACCGGCACACCCAGCGCCTGATAGCCGAGGCGGCCGAGATCCTGCACGGTCGTGTGCAGCCCGGGGCTGATGACCGACAGGCCGGGTTTCACGGCGACGGGTTGCCGCCGCCGAACGGGTCGGCGCCGGCGGCGACACGGGTGCGGATTGCGGCAAAAGCCGAGGCGTCGATCGGCTCGAATATCACCGCATCACCGGCGGCGAGCAAGGCCGGCGGATTGCGGGCGGGGTCGAACAGCCGCAGCGGGGTGGTGCCGATCAGATGCCAGCCGCCGGGGCTCTCGAACGGATAGATTGCGCTGAGCGTCGTGGCGATCGCAACCGAGCCGGCCGGCACCCGCAGCCGCGGATCGGCGCGGCGCGGCAGCGCCAGCGCCTGCGGCAAATCGCCGAGATAAGGAAAGCCGGGCAGAAAGCCGAGCATATAGACGTGATAGCAGACACCGCTGTGCGCGGCGACGACCTCGCCCGGGGCGAGCCCGGTCAATCGCGCCACCGCATCGAGATCGGGGGCGAATTCGCCTTCGTAGCAGACCGGGATGCGCCACAGCCGCGGGTTTGGCGGCGGTGATCGGTCGTCGGTGAAAAGGCCGGCGATCGCCGTTTCCAATTCGCCGCGCGACGTCGCGAGCGGATCGTAATGCACGAGCAGAGAGCGGAAGGTCGGCACGGTTTCGACAACGCCGACCGGCCGCGCCGCGCGCAACGCCCGGTCCAGCCGCAGCACCGCGCGGCTCGTTTCGCGATCGACCGCGTCGCCCAATTCGACCGCAAGCCCGGTGTCGCCGACCGACAGGAAGCGCACCTTCACCGCATTTCCTTGCTACAATTGGCCATCACACCTAATTGACCAGGATAGAAGCGAGGAACCGGGCATGGCAAAAGCGATCAACCTCAACGCCGATATGGGCGAGGGTTACGGCGCTTGGGAGATGGGCGATGACGCGGCGCTGATGAAGATCATCCGCTCGGCCAGCATCGCCTGCGGCTTTCACGCCGGCGACCCGGTCACGATGCACCGCCTCGTCAGTCTCGCGGCGGAAAACGGGGTCAGCATCGGCGCCCATCCGGGGTTCAACGATTTGTGGGGGTTTGGCCGCCGGCGGATCGATATGAGCCCGCGCGAACTCGAATACATGATCGCCTACCAGATCGGCGCCTTGCAGGCGATGGCGGCCTATGTCGGGCAGAAAGTCACGCATGTCAAAACCCACGGCGCCTTGAACAACATGGCGGCCGAGAATCTTGATCTGGCACTGGCGGTTGGCCGCGCGATGAAGACCGTCGACCGCGACCTGATTTATGTGGCGCTGGCCGGCTCGCAGATGGAAAAGGCCGCGCTCGAACTCGGCCTGCCGCTGGCGCGTGAAGGCTTTTGCGACCGGCTCTACGACGATGACGGGAACCTGACGTCGCGCAAGATTGCCGGGGCGGTGCTGCACGACGCCGACGAGATCCGCGACCGGGTCGTGCATATGGTCACCGAGGACGAGATCGTCTCCCGCACCGGCAAGCGTCTCAAGGTCAAGCTCGACACCCTGTGCCTGCACGGCGACGAGCCTTCGGCGGTGCTCGCGGCGCGGGCCGTGCGTCAGGGGCTCGAGGCCGCCGGCGTCAAGATCGTCACCCTGCCCGAAATGCTCGGCTGATACCCGAGTGTGAAGATGGGTTAACGCGGCATTGCCGCGACCATGTCCTCGATCCAGGCGGCGTCGTGGCTGATCGCGGCGAGCTCGGCGCGAAGCTCCGCCTCGGGCATCGCGCAGGAGCGAACGACCTGCAAATCCTGCTCGTCGCCTTCAAGGTTGCAGACGATCTCCAGGCGGATGCCGTTGGGATCGAAGAAATAGAATGAATGGATCGCCGGCGGGATCGTCAGCAACGGGCCGGCGACGATCGCAACGCCGTTTGCTTTGAGCCGCGCCAGCATTTCTCGATAGCGCTGCGGGCCGCACACAAACGAGACGTGCTGCATTGCACCGAGCGTGTCGCGATCGGCGACCGCCACCCCCTCGGGGTATTCGAAAAAAGCCAGCAGGCTGTCGCCGCCCATGTCGAGAAAATAGTGAAGAATGCCCTTGTAGGGCGGTGATCCGACGCCGTGGGCCGGTGCCGCGTCCGGCGGCGCCGCCGGGGTGCGCAGCGCGTGGACGAGCGGCATGCCCAGAACCCGGACATAGAAATCGAGGGTTCGCCGCATGTCGGTCGTGACCAGCGCAAGGTGATGAATTCCGCGCAGCAAGGGTTTGCGTGAGAGACCGGACACTGCGCTGCGCGGCTCAACCATCATGGCGTCCATCGGGTTTCTCCTGGTGCGGGCTGGGGCTGGACGATCCGAATTTTCGCGCCGGGACGCGACGGACGGCCGGGCAGGGCCGGGCGCTCCGGTCGGCGCATCTTATCCGCGCAGTTGTGGGATGATGTCGCGGGCGATGATCTCGACCTGTTCGGGCTGGTAGCGATAGGGGATCAAGATCAGCTTTTGCACGCCCACGGCGAGCTGGTCACGCAGTTGTTCGACGCATTCATCGACGGTGCCGATGATCGCCGAATCCTTGGTCGATTGGCTCCACGACGCGTAATCCCATTCCTGGCCGAGCCATTCCATCATCGCCGGGGCGACCGCATCGCGAGACCGACCGACACAGATCGCGAGCTGGTTGGCGTTCAACAGCGTCTCGGGCTCCTTCCCGGCCGCGGCCGCATACCCCTTCACTTTCCCCCAGGATTGGGCAAAGCCCTCGGGAGTGTAGAAATAAGTGAGCCAGCCGCCGTTCAGCGCCGCCCGCCGCAATACGCGATCGACATAGCCGCCGATCAGGATCGGCGGCAATGCCCGCGGCCGTGGCGCCATGTTGGCGCCGCGCAAAAGGTGCGGCGGGTATTCCGCCTCGATCCCGGCCTCGGTCCACAAGCGGCGCAGGATTTCGAGGTTGCGATCCATCAGCCGGCCGCGCTGGTTGTAGGGGATGCCGACCGCATCGAATTCGCGCTTGTACCAGCCCGCCGCGAGGCCGAGCAGCAGGCGGCCCCCGGCGATGCGGTCGAGGCTCGCCAATTCCTTGGCCAGCACCACTGGGTTGCGCAACGGCAGAACGAGCACGCCGGTGCCGAGCTTGATCCGGAGGGTGCGCGCGGCGATCGCGGCAAGCAGGGTCAGCGGCTCGATGATCGGAAACGGCGGGTCGACGCCGAGCAGGATGTGGTCCCAAACCCAGACCGAATCAAAGCCGAGCGTCTCGGCCCGCACCGCGTAATCGATCAATGCCTGGGGATCGGGCTCCTCGGGCCAGGTCGTGAAATTGCGCAGCGCCAAGCCAAAGGTGTTGGTGAAGATCGTCATCGCGATGCTCAGGCGGTGTAGAGGCGGTCGGGGTCGAGATGGCGCAAAGCGGCGAGCTCCGGCGCACTCGGCGGCGCGGCCATGCCCAGTTCCGCCGCCGCCGGCACCTCGAACCCGGTATTGGCGCGCACCGCGTCGAGGGTAGCGCCCGGTTGCAACGCCAGCAGGGTCATGCGCTTGGTCGGCTCGTCAAAGCCGAAAATGCCGAGATCGGTCACCACCCGGTACATCCCCCCGGCAATCAGCCCCGCCTCGCCACGGCTCGATCCGCCGGCAAGAAATCCCGGGCTGGTCACGAAATCGACGCGTTCGACAAAACGGCGCTTTTCGTGCTTCATGGCCACGATCATTCGCGTCAGGCTGGCGATGTCGTTGCCGCCGCCGGTTCCCGGCAATCGCGTGGTCGGGTGCTGGGGCGGGCCGATCCACGAGCTGTTCAAATTGCCGTATTGGTCGATCTGGGCGCCGCCCATAAAACCGATATCGACATAGCCGCGCTGCAACAGCAGCAGCACATCGGTGCTCGAGAGCACCATATTGGCGCGGCGCGTGCAGCGCTGCTCGTTGGTTGACGGCGGCAGCCGGCCGGGCTCGACATAAGCGCCGATCGTGCCGCCCTCGAACAGGATCGTCAGCCCCGGCGCATGCAGGCGTTGCGCCAGGGTCGCGGCCAACAGCGGAATGCCGACCCCGGCAAACACAACCTGGCCGTCCTGAAGCAGCCTCGCACTCGCCACCGCCAACAATTCGCTCGCGGTGTAGCTTGTCGCGTCAATCGTCATAGATGCTCTGTCCCCGCCGCGCGGCGTCGAGCAGTTCGGCAAGGCCGATGCGATCGAGATAATCGGTCCACGATCCGGGCCGCTCGAAATAATGCGCCAGATAGTCGCGCATACCCGCCTCGGGATCGCCTCTAAGCTGAGCGGCATAATTGTCGAGATGCCCGAACAGTGGTTCGTAGGCGCCATAGCATTCGTGCGGCACACAGCCGAACGGCACTTCGACCACCGCATCGACCGCGAAAAACGGGATCTTGGTACGGTCCGGTTGGCGGCGGATTTGGTCGTTCGAGACGATCCGCTCGGTCGTCAGGATCACGCGGTTGGCGGCAAGCGCGAGGTCCGGATCCATGAACGGAAGGCCATCAATCTGGGCATTGCCATAGGCGTCGCAACGCTGGACATGAATGAGCGCCACATCGGGGTTGAGCGCCGGCACCAGCAGCAGTTTCTCGCCAGTAAACGGGCAATCGATCACCCGCATATCGGGAAGGCGAGCCAGGACATCGGAGCCCAGCATCGAGCGCATCGGCAGAAATGGAACGCCCATCGCGGCCGCGCGAAACCGCATGCCGATCGCCAGATGGCTCCATTCCTCGAACCGCGCGCGGCCGCTCTCGGTATAAGCGCGCATGATCCGCGACACGCCCCAAACGATGCCGAGGCTGAACCAGCTGGTGATCAGATGCCGGCAGGCGCCCGAGGCGAACAGCAGCTCGCCCTCGCTCGAACTGATGCTGCGCGCGCACACCAGATCGCGTTTTCCGGCGCGGATCAGCGCCCAGACCATCGCCATCGGCGTGCGCGACAGGGTGCTGCCACCGATCCCGACTACCGCGCCATCGGGCACCAGCGCCGCCGCTTCTTCGAGCGACATGACCTTTTCTTTGAGGCTCCGGTCGCGCTCGCGGGTGCGGCGGCAAAGCTCGTCATAGGGCAGGTTCACGCGCGACCCTCACGATGACCCAACCGGTACAGTATACCGCCTGCGGCCGCGGGCAACGCCTTGCGCATCGGGCCGCCGCCCCGCGGGCCCTCAGCCGTGCTTGCCGGCGCCCATCAGCGCGTTGAATTCGTCGATCAGCGCATCGAGCGCCGGCAGGCGCTCTTGCATGCCGGTCCAGAAAAGCGGCGAGCGGCGCTGCTCGAAGGCCGCAAGCGGCACGCCCTGCTGCTCGACCCAGGTGAAATAGCCGAGGTTGAAGATCCGTGCGCGATCATGGTGGGTCAGTTCGAGCACGTCGTTGTCGACAATCCCGGCGAGATGTTGTCCGAATATTTCTCCGGCCGCGACCGTATCGAAACCGGCGGCAAAATTCGCCGCCAGGTATTTTTTCCGCTCGCTTGCGTAAAGGGCGGCGCTGTCGGTGGCGACGGTCAGGATCAGGTCGTCCTCGCCGAGGTCGAGGCGCTTGGCGAGCTTGATCGCCGCGACGAGGTTGGCGATCCCGGAAAGGCCGATCAGGCCGAGATCATCGACGAGAGCGGGGTCGAGCCCGCGGCGGCTGACCAGATAGGCGCGGCCGACCTCTGAATTGAACAGCAGATCGAGGGCGGCGGTGCTGCGGTCGGATACGCCGACCACGACGTCAGTGTTCATGACATTGTGGATCAGCGGCACATGTTTGTCGCCAATGCCCTGAATATTGTGCTCGCCATAGCCGTTGCGCAGCAAAGTCGGGCATTCGCTGGCCTCGACCGCGACCACGCGCGCGTCGTGCTGTTGCTTGAGGTAGTCGCCGGCGGCGAGCGTTCCGGCCGAGCCCGACGCGGCGACCAGCGCCGCCAGCCTCTGCCGTGGACGGTGGCGCCGCATCGCCGGCAGGATACGGGCCAGCGCCGGACCGGTGCATGCCCAATGGGCCAGGTAATTGCCGAATTCGGCGAACTGGTTGAGCACGACGGTGTCGGGCTCGCGCGCCAATTCGGCGCATTTGTCGTAGATTTCCTTGACGTTGCTTTCGCTGCCCGGCGTGCGCACGACGTCGCCCGGCTCTCTGACCCATTGCTGCAACCACGCGAAGCGCTCGGCGCTCATGCCTTCGGGCAGCACGGCGACGGCGCGGCAACCGAGAATGCGCGAGATCGCCACACCGCCGCGGCAATAATTGCCGGTCGATGGCCATATGGCGCGGTGGCGCGCGGGATCGAAGCCGCCGCCGACCAGCCGCGGCACAAGGCAGCCATAAGCCGCCAGCACCTTGTGCGCGCCGATCAGCGGAAAAAAGCAGCCGAGCACCATCGCGATCGCCGCCGGCACGCCGGTCAGCGCCGGCGGGAACAGGATATGGACCGGGACCGCCGCGAGCCCGCGCCGGCTGCGGTCGTTGTGCCAATGCATGCGGTAGAGGTTGGCGGGATCGGGCCGTTCGGGGTCGATTGCCGCGGGCGCGAGGCTTCCCGCGGCAATCGTGCCCACCGGATCGGCGAGTTCGGCAAAGCGCGGCAGCCGCACACCCAGGCGCGCAAGCTGCGCCGCCGCGCGGTCACGCATCGCGCGGTCGGCAGGGGCGTTGTCGATTTCCCAACCGATCATGGCGCGATTATGCGCCGCGGCCGCCGCCGGGTAAATTTCGGGCGGCGGTCAACCCGGCCGGCCGCGGCTGTCGGGGCCAGCGCCGCTATTTCAACCCGGCTTCTTGCGCGACGGCGATATTGCAGCCGCTGCAACTGCTTAGCGTGAAGGTGACCTTGCCGCCATCGTCATCGGCGACAAACTGGACCGGCACGCCCTGCGGGTCGAGCCAGACCGTATAACGTTCGGCGCCGTCGACCTCGTATTTGCGGGCGCGGACCGGCCGGCCGTTGATGTTGACGACGCTCTCATCGCCGCCGGTCACACGCACGCGTTCGAGCTTGCCGCTGTCGGGGCGCATCATTGTGTTCGACGACAGGAAATTGGCCGACCACGGATTGGCCGGGTGGACCGTTGCCGGCGCCGAGATCGTCCCTTGCGGCGAATTGATGACAAAGCTGTTGCCGCGCGCCTCGCCGCGCACGACCAGCGCGCCGCTGCCCTTGTTGGTCACGCTCGAGAACGAGATCAGGCGGTTGCCCTGCCAGCGCTCGGTGCGTTGCGCATCCTCGCGGTGAAGCGTGACCCCCAGCATCTTGACTTGGAAATGGGCGCGGGTCTGGACCGTGGTGCCGCCCCCGGCAGCGGGCTCGATCGTGTTGGTGTACGTGCCGATGTCGCCAAAGGTCGAATGGGTGACCCGATAATTCAATTGCATTGGGGTCGCCGCGAGGGCGGCAGCGCCAGAGGCGAAGGCCACAACGAGGCCGGCAGAAAACCCGAAAGATCGGGCGCGATGCGCGCAACGCCCAATCATTGTGCTGCTTTGATCCACGGTCATGTCTCTGTTCCCCCAACGAGATAGCCCGTCGATCCGCCGAGCCGTCGGCAGGCGATGCAAATGATATCCGTAATCACCGTGATTTTCAAAGGGAAAACGGATGGTGTTCTGATGCGTTTATGGTTCGTGATCTGAACGAAACTGGCCCCCTTTCAGCGATCCTTAAAAGGATAGTTCTTAGGCGAACGGGTATATCTGAGATTCTCCGCACAACTCAGAGACGAGTATTTTACGGTAGCGCGATGGCACTCATCTGGCCGCGACCCGACCGGATTTTTGCGTCAGACGCAGCGCGCGGGCGCTCGGTGCCACGGCTGCGCGGGGATGATTTTCACCCGGCTAACCGGCCGCCGCGGTCTCGTCGCGCACGCTTTTGGCGATCTCCTTTTGGCGGTCGAATTCGGCGCGGCGGCGGCGGATCTCGTCGGGCGACAGGCGCGCAATGTTCGAATAGTCGAGCTTCCACGAGGCATCCTCGCTCCAGCGCAGCGGCGATTGCACGGTCGTGCGTCCGGCCGGCGCGGCTTCGAGCACGCGCAGCGCCAAATCGAGCGTGAAAAATTGCGAATCGGGATCATGCGGCCGTCCCGCTGCATTGCCCAACGGGAAATCGCTGAACAGAAAGCGCGGCACGCCGACATGCTCGACAATGTCCTTGGCGCAGCCCATCACGACGGTGGCGATCCCGCCGGCCTCGAGATGACGCGCGGCGAGGCTCAAGCTTTGATGGCAAACCGGGCAATTGGGCACCAAGATCGCAGCGTCGACCCGGTCGGCGCGGCAGCGCTCGAGCAATTCCGGGCAATCCTGTAGCAGCGTCGTGCGCTGGCTGCGGTTGGTCGGAACGCCATGAAACCGGGCCGCCACCGCCCCAATCCGGCCGGCGGCCGCCATGCGCCGCAATTGTCGCAGTGGAAACCAGGTGTTGCTGTCTTCGGCGCTGGTGTGCACCCGGTCATAGGCGACATGGGCGATGCGCAGATCGGGATCGCCCGTCGTGTCGCCCGAATAGACCCGGTAAAATTTGGTCGCGGCATTGTAGGGCGCGCCGGGACCCTGGTCGCCTTTGCCCGGCTGGTAGGGTGAAGCGGTGGTAATCAGAGTAACCCGGCATTCGGCCAGCGGTTTGGCCAGCGGCTGAAACGGCACGTCGCGATAATGCGCCCAGCGATAGGGGGCGCCGTAACCGAGGCCTTGATAGTAATCGCGCACCCGCTGCATGTACGGGATCGGGGCGTCGTCTTCCGGGGCAAATCCCAGATCGGCAGAAGCACCGCTCATGCGTCGCTCGATCCCTCCGCTCAATGGGCAAAGCCGAACAGCCGGTGGGCATTATGGTGCAGGATTTTCTCGACATCCGCGGCCGGCAATCCGAGGCGGCTTATATAGCCAAAAGTTTCCTTATAGGCCTCGTAATCCTGCAATACCGGATAGTCGCTGCCGGTCACCAGATGATCGGCGCCAAACGCTTCGAGCGCGCATAAAAAGGCCGCTTTCGAGCCATAGCAGACGGTGTCGTAAAAAAACTTCTTGGCGGTGACGCTTGGCGCTTCGGCAAGATGGGGGTGACCGCTGGCACTCTGCCCCTGCTGGTCGAGCCGATTGAGCAGCATCGGGATCGGGCCGCCCAAATGCGGCACGATGAACTTGATATTGGGGTAGCGGTGCGGGATCTGCTTGGCGATCATGTGGAGCACAAAGGTCGCGTCTTCGAGTGACGTCCCCACCGCCGCGCGGAACCCGTATTCCGTGATAAAGGGCGAGCAGATCCCGGTGCCGGCGGGGTGAACGAAAAGGACCGCACCGCGGCGGTTCATCTCTTCGTAAATCGGCTCGAATTCGGTTTCGGCGACCGAGCGGTTGAGGCAGCTGATGTTCATGTTGACGCCGACGCAGCCCAACTGATCGAAACCGCGCTCCATTTCCTTCAGGGCCGCGTCGATATGCGGCAAAGGCAGCATGACGTATGAGCTGATGCGGTCGGGATGGCGATGCGCGAACTCGGCATAGCCGTCGTTCAGCATCTGCACCGCTGTGACGCATTCCGCCTCGTCGGGAAGATAGGGCGGATGGTTCGGCGAAAGGATCTGCCGTCCAACCCCGGCCTCATCCATCAGCCGAAACCGGCCCTCGATGTCTTCCTCCGTATCCGAGAAGGGATGGCGGGCCATGCCGCGCTTGACCGGCAGATGGGTTGGCGACGCGAACCGATCGCCCATGAACGCGCTGAAATTTCGCGGCGTGTAATGGGCATGCACATCGACGATCATGACACCCTTCCGACCGTGTCGCGGGGTATCACCTTAGCTGCGGCCTCGAGCCGGCGGCAAGACGCAACCGGTCGGGCGCACGATGCCCGGAGGATGGCAATGGCTGCGGATCAGGACGCACCCCAAGACGCGGGCCGACGTCCCGCCCGCGCCTGCCGCGGAAGCGACCGGCCTCGGTGTCCCTGCGATTATCGCACCACCATACTAACCGCTCGCTTGAATCGCTCCTGCCCGTCGGGACGCACCCCAACGTCGTCCGGTATCTCGATTGGCCAGGTTTTCATAGCCTTAGCGTAGCATGGCCGGGCCTGATTCGCGCCCGGCCCGGCTAGCCGCTACCCTAGGTGGTACTACTCAGCCCTAGCACGAAGAGCATGCTCGATTTATTCTTCGCCCCGAGGCTCAAGATTGAGCGCGCGCGAAAGCACTTTGCTGAACTCGAATTCGAGACCGCTGCCTACTTAGCGGCGAAACCCGCCCGTTTCGAGACTATCGCTACAGAGACTCGCGCGGGCCGCCAATTCACCTTCATCCTGCACTTGAAGCAGCAGCCCAACCCTGTTTTGGGAGCCATCGTCGGTGACGTGATCCACAACCTGCGCGCAGCGCTCGATGTGGCGGCGTGCGATTTGGTTCGCTGGAAAGAAGGGGCGAGCGCCAGTGTCGGCGATATCCATTTCCCAATCTGCAAGAACGCGAGAAGCTTTGACCTGATGATCAAAAAGGGGGCGCTAAATCGGCTAGGCGTTGCGGCCATTGATGTCATCCGCGACCTCAAGCCCTATCCGGCCGGAAATCCCATTCTTTGCGGAATACATACCCTTGATGTTCAGGATAAGCATGCGGCCTTGGTCGTCACGCCCGTGGCAATCGCCACCCCCAGCATCCGCCGGTGGGACGACGACGGGACCATGAACCCAACACTCATTGGCGATCCGACCGCACCAACTGAGCTGCGCATCGTATTTCCCAGCCCCGGCCCCTTTGCCGGACGTTCAATCATCGAAACGTTGCGCGAGTGTATCGTTGCCACTGAGAGCGCGATCGAGCGTTTCAGCGCGATCACTGTCTGAAGGGAAACCGGCCTGTCAAAAAGATCGTTCGCCTCAAAATCGGCTTTCTCAAGGTGACAATTACCATTATGTGGGCCAATGACGGCCGCGGGTCGCCCGGTCCCACCCTCGACGAATGGGACATCAATGTCGGCGCCGGCACCGGTACGCTGATCAATTCGTTCGCGGTTCCGAACACAGCCGCGCAGGGCGGCGGCCCCGGAGGCATCGCGATCCTCGGCTCGACAATTTATTATGGCGTGTCGAACTCGGGCGACGTTTTCAAAACCGATGCAAGCGGCACCGATCTCGGCGTCGCCTTTGCGACCGGGCTTCCCGGGATCAGCGCGATCACAACCGACGGCACGGATTTGTACTTGGCCGCGACCGGCAACAGCGCGCTGACCGAGAATGTCTACCGCTACACGCTCGGCGGCAGTCTCTTGAATACGATCTCGCTGGCGCCGACCGCCATCGGCGGACCGTTCACGGTTGGCCGCACCGGTCTCGAGATCCTCGGCGATGGCAGTTTTGTTGCCAATCAAGGAAATGACGAAGGACCGTACAACCGTTACGACGCCTCGGGTAATTTGCTGACCACCGGCTTTTTAAGCGGCACCGACGATTTCGGATTCAGTGGTGTCGCCTTTGATGGCACCGATTATTTTGTCGGCAATGTCGAGGACGTTCCCTCGATCTTTCGTGCCTTTGACGCATCGGGGGCGCTGGTAAAGGAGATCTCGCTGACCGGCTGCCCTGGCCCAAACCAGCTATGCGAATTTGCCGATCTTGCGGTGGCGCCGGCGAGCGTGCCTGAGCCGAACGGTCTTGTGTGGCTGCTGGTCGCCCTCGCATCCGGCCTCGGCGCGCTGCGCGACCGCGGTTTCGGCGCGGCCGTTCAAAACAAGCTCAGCTGATCGCCGGGTCGCGGCGGCGGGCGGAATTGGCGGCAATCGAGCAGATCGGTTGAGCGCTCACGAAAGCCGAGCCTGCGGCAGGCGCTCGCAAACCGGACCCGCAGCATCTCGGCGTAAGGGCCGGCCCCGGTCATGCGCCGCGACCAGGCCGCGTCATAGAGCTTTCCGCCATGGCTCTGCGCGACCAACGACAACACATGCGCAGCCTTCTCCGGAAAATGTGTTTCGAGCCATTCGCGAAACAGCGCCTTCAGTTCGAAAGGCAGCCGCAACAGCGTATAGCCGGCGGCGCTCGCTCCGGCCTGGCGCGCACGGTCAAGGATGTGCTCCATCTCGCTGTCATTAAGCGCCGGGATCATCGGCGCACTCAGCACCCCGGTCGGAACCCCCGCGGCAGCAAGCGCGGCGATGGTTTCCAGGCGACGCTCGGGGGCCGCGGCGCGCGGCTCCATGACCCGCGCCAGTTTGCGGTCGAGAGTGGTCACCGATACGGTCACGCTCGCCAGCCTGTGCGCGGCCATCTCGGCGAGAAGGTCGAGGTCGCGCCGGATCAGCGCCGATTTGGTGACGATTGTTACCGGATGGCGAAAATCGCGCAGCACTTCGAGGATCGATCGGGTGATGCCGAGCCGACGTTCGACCGGCTGATAGGGGTCGGTGTTGCTGCCCAGCGCGATCGGACGACAAATGTAACCCTTTTTGCCCAATTCGGCGGCAAGCAGCCTCGCGGCCTGCGGCTTGTAAAAAAGCCGGCTTTCAAAATCGAGACCCGGTGACAGGCCGAGATAGGCGTGGCTCGGGCGCGCATAGCAATAAATGCAGCCATGCTCGCAACCGCGATAGGGATTGATCGAGCGGTCGAAGCCGATATCGGGTGATTGATTGCGGGCGATGATCGTGCGCGTCGCGTCAACGGTCAGCGTCGTGGCCAGCGGCTGCGGCTCGGCGTCGAGCGATCCCCAGCCGTCGTCACAGGCGGTTCGCTCCTCCGCTTCGAAGCGGCCGCTCGGGTTGGTGGCCGCCCCCCGACCCTTGCGCGGCATGAGGATGCCCGGCATATCCATGAAGTAATGATAACGGAGTAAATGGAACGAATCAAGAACTTTTGCGCCTGTCGGTGATCATCCCGACGCTCAACGCAGCCGATACGCTGCCATCGGCGCTCGCCGCGCTGGAGGGCGCGCGGGTGGGCGAAATCCTGGTCGTCGACGGCGGGTCGGACGACGCGACGCGAGCGGTTGCGGCGGCCGCCGGGGCCAAGGTGCTGACCGCACCGCGCGGGCGCGGGACCCAGCTTGCCGCCGGGGCCGCGGCGGCGGCCGGGGAGTGGTTGTTGTTCGTCCATGCCGATTGCCGCTTGGATCCGGAGTGGACGCAAGCGGTCGCGGCTTTCATGACCGCAGCCAGCGGCTCAGAGCGCGCCGGCTATTTCGATCTCGCCCTCGACGACCCCAGCCCGGCGGCGCGCCGTCTGGAACGGCTGGTCGCCTGGAGATGCCGGTGGTTGGCCTTGCCCTATGGCGACCAGGGCCTGCTGATCGCCCGCACCCTCTACGAAGCGATGGGCGGCTTTGCCCCGCTGCCGTTGATGGAGGATGTCGATATTGTCCGACGGCTCGGACGCCGCCGGCTGCGCCGGCTCGGGGTCCGCTGCCTCGCCTCGGCGCGGCGCTATCGCCACGGCGGCTATTGGAGCCGACCGCTGCGCAACCTGGTCTGCCTCGGCCTCTATTTCGCCGGCGTGGCGCCGCGGCGCATCGCGCGGCTTTACGGCTGATGCGCCGGCATCTGGTGCTGTTTGTCCGCGCGCCGCAATTGGGTCGCGGCAAACGCCGGCTCGCCCGCGCTATCGGAGATGTTGCCGCCCTGCGTTTTGAGCGGATGATGATGGCGCGCTTGCTGCGTCGGCTCGGGCGCGACCGGCGCTGGCGGCTGCATATCGCGGTGACCCCAGATCGGGCGTGCACCGCGTTGCGGCGCCGGCTCCCCGCCGCCGCGGTGACGCCCCAGGGCATAGGCGATCTCGGCGCGCGAATGTCGCGGGCGCTTTCCGCTCCGCCGCCGGGACCGGTGGTTCTGGTCGGCGGCGACATCCCCGCGCTCGACGCCCGGCACATCGCCGCCGCTTTCCGCCTCCTCGGCAAATGTGATCTTGTCTTGGGCCCGGCGGCCGATGGCGGTTTTTGGCTGGTCGGCATTCGCCGTCGGCCGCCGCCGGCGAAGCTGTTCGGGCGGGTACGGTGGTCGGGCCCGCACGCGCTTGCCGACGTGCTCGCGGGCTTGCCGGGCTTGCTGACGATCGGCTTCCTCGAAACTCTGGAAGACGTCGACGACGCGGCGGCCTATCGCCGGCTGGCGCCGTTGGCCGGGTTGTGAGCACCGCCGCAGCGCTGCGGATGCAATCTCGAGCGCCGCGGTGCATGATCGACGCGCCACGAATGGAGGATCCATGCTGCAGGACTTGCTGCCCCAGGCCCAACGGATTGCCGACAAACTCAAGGCCCGCAACGAGACGATCGCGATCGCCGAATCCTCGACCGCCGGGCTGATCTCGGCCGCCTTGCTCGCGATCCCGGGCGCCTCGGCCTATTTCATGGGTGGCGGGGTCGTCTACACCCGCCAATCGCGGACCGAATTGCTCGGCGTCACGGAAAGCGAATTGACCGGCATCACGCCCTCGACCGAGGCTTATGCGCTGCTGTTTGCGCGCAAAATCCGCGGCAAGCTGGCGACCACCTGGTCGGTCGGCGAGACCGGCACCGCGGGGCCGACCGGCAGCCGCTACGGCCACGCCGCCGGGCATTCCTGCATCGCCGTGATCGGCCCCAATGGCGAGCGCGCGATCACCGTCGAAACCGGCAAATCCGATCGCCTCGACAATATGCGGACATTTTCGCTGGCGGCGCTCGACCTGTTGGAAAAAGCACTCGCCTGAGCTACTGGAGAAAGGACTCGTCTGACCCCCTGCCGCCGGCCGACGGGTCTCGCCGGCGGGGCCAAATGAAGTCTCGGCGCTTCGCCGCGCGCCTCAGTCACGGCCACGCAATCCGTCGGTGCCGGCGGCGGCGTCAACCCCAACGATCGGCCACTGCACGCGACGAGCGGCGGTATGACGTTATTCAGCCGCCGGCTTACGCGTTGATTGGGAAAGCGCCGTTCTGCCCAATCGCCTGGTGATGATTTGCGGCCGCGCAAAAGCGGTTACCAATCTTTACCAAAAATCGATGGCAGTGGCGCTCGGCCGGAATAAATCGAGAGGTACGGAATCGGATCGGGCTTGCCTACCGATGCCGAGGCAGTCGCGGCGCGGCCCGATCGAGGAGCGTGCCGATGCCCGAAACCACGACCAGAATCCAAGCTCGCACCAGGCCTGGAGGGCTCGTCCCGGCTGCCCTTGCTGGCCTCTTTGCTCTTGTCTTGGGAGCGGCGATCCCGGCCGTGGCCGCGCCGGGCGGCTTTCACGGCGGCGGCTTTCACGGCGCCGGCTTTCACGGCGCCGGCTTTCGCGCCGGCGGTTTTCACGCTGACGGTTTTCATGGCGGCGGTTTTCACGGCGGCTTTCACGGGCGCGCTTTTCATCACCGGTTCGCGCGCGGGTTTTACCCGGGGTTCGGGCTTGGCGTGGCGGTTGGGCTCGGCTATCCATTGGGTTGGTGGTATTATCCGCCTTCTTATTACTATCCGCCGGCCGGCCCGACCTGGTATTACTGTTATAATCCGCCGGGTTACTATCCCTATGTGACGCAGTGCTATGGCCCGTGGCAGCCGGTTCCGGCCGGCTGACCGCACCTCGCGCCGCGCCCTAAGCCGGCCCCGCCGCTCGATAGCTAATCCGATCAGGTCCGCCCGGTGGCCGGCTGTTCAGTTACGGTTGGGATGGCATTCGATAGTGGCGCCGCTTACCGGGGCCGGGCGCTGCGCCGCCGTGCCGCAGGTCGGGCAGGCCGGGTCTTTGCCGATGCGGATCGTGTGAAACCGCGCCCGGGCCGCATCGTAGATCAGCAGGCTGCCGTCGAGGCTCTCGCCCAGCCCCAGCAATTCCTTCAAGACTTCGACCGCCTGCAGGGTGCCGAGCACCCCGGCGACCGCACCCAAAATGCCGGCCTCTTCACAGCGCGGCACCAGGTCGGGCGGCGGCGGCTCGCGGAACAGGCAGCGGTAACAGGGGTGCCCGGCGCCGAGATAGGGACGGAAGGTCGACAGCTGCCCCTCGAATGGCGACAGGGCCGCGGCGACCAGCGGCTTTTCAAGCTGGAAACACAGGTCGTTCAATAGATAGCGGGTCGCGAAATTGTCGCTGCCATCCGCGACCAGGTCATACTCGCTGATCAGACCCGCCGCGTTGTCCGGACCCAGCCGCAGCGCATGGGTCTCGACCCGGATATCGGGATTGATCGCAGCCAAAGTCTCGCGGGCGCTGTCGACTTTGAGCACGCCGATATTGCGGGTCGTGTGGACGATTTGCCGCTGCAGATTGGTCAGGTCGACCCGGTCGTTGTCGACCACGCCGATCGTGCCGACCCCGGCGGCGGCAAGATAGAGCAGCGCCGGCGAGCCGAGCCCGCCCGCGCCGACGACCAGCACCCGCGCTTGCAGCAACCGCGCCTGCCCCTCTTCGCCGACCTCGTCGAGGATCAGATGGCGGGCGTAGCGGCGAAACTGCTCTTCGGTCAAATCCACGCGCGTTCTCCCGCGGAAGGCCCGGCGACGGCCGGCGAGTTACAACCCCTCGAACAGTGCCGTCGACAGATAACGCTCGGCAAAGCTGGGCAGGATGACCACGATCGTCTTCCCGTCCATCTCGGGCCGCGTGCCGACTTCGAGCGCTGCGGCAAGCGCCGCCCCCGACGAGATGCCGACCGCAAGACCGTCGAGCCGCGCCGCATCGCGGGCGGTGCGAAAAGCGGTGTCGTTGCCGATCCGAATCACCTCGTCGATCAGCGTGGTGTCAAGGATCTCGGGGACAAAGCCGGCGCCGATCCCCTGGATGCGGTGCGGGCCCGGGGTGCCGCCCGACAAGACCGCGCTGTCCTCGGGCTCGACCGCGATCATCTTGAGCGTTGGCTTGCGCGGTTTCAGCACCTGGCCGCAACCGGTCAAGGTGCCGCCGGTACCGACGCCGCTGACGATCACATCGACCTTGCCGGCGGTGTCCTTCCAGATCTCTTCGGCGGTCGTGCGGCGATGAATTTCGGGGTTGGCCGGGTTCTGGAATTGCTGCGGGATGAAGGCGTCGGGCAGCGAGGCGGCGATTTCCTCGGCCTTGGCGATCGCCCCTCTCATGCCCTGCGCGGCCGGGGTCAGCTCCAGCTGAGCGCCGAGCAATTGCAGCATCTTGCGCCGCTCGACCGACATGCTGTCGGGCATTGTCAGGATCAGCTTGTAGCCCTTGGCCGCGCAGACAAAAGCAAGGGCAATCCCGGTATTGCCCGAGGTCGGCTCGACCAGAACCGTGCCCGGCTTGATCCGGCCCGCGGCTTCGGCCGCTTCCACCATCGACACCCCGATGCGGTCCTTGACCGAAGAGAGCGGGTTGAAGAACTCGCATTTGCCGAGAATGTCGGCCTTGGCCCCGGCCGCCTGGGCGAGCCGGCGAATCCGCACCAGCGGGGTGGCGCCGATCGTGTCGAGAATGCTGTCGTAGACGCGACCCCGGAATTCGGCGGTGGCAGGGCGGGTCGAGCCGGCGGTGTCCATCGGTGGTACTCCCGGGTTGGCGCTGTCGTTTTATCTAGGATTAACCGGCCTACGCTCAAATTTCAAAATCGGTGAATTCCGAGGCCCGCCCGGCGATGCCGCTTTGCTGTGCGCGCGTGCACAGATCGTCGAGCGTCAGCGCATCGAGCCGGCGCATCATCTCTTCCTGCAGTTCGAGCCACAGTGGTCGCACCACTTGATGCCCGAGGGCGCTGCCGGCGGGGTCGGTGATCGGATCCTCGGCGGTTTCGAGCGCGCGCACGGTGCGCACAATGTCGCCCAGGCTGATGCGTCGCCGCTCGCGCGCCAGCCGATAGCCGCCCGAGGGTCCGCGAATGCCAACCAATATCCCGTGCCGCACCAGCTCCTGCAGGACCGGTTCGAGATAGCGGCGAGGGATGCCTTGGCGTGCGGTGATATCGGCGGAGCGGACGGGAGTCGGTCCGCCATTGTAGGCGATGTCGAGTACCGCCTCGATCGCAAAGAGAAGTTTTTTGGTCAGCCGCACCATCGCGCCTGCGGCCCTCGCCCAAAGTTCAGGAGTTCCCGCCTCAGTGTCGCCCGCTTGCCGCAAACCCACAAGCGGGCATTAGAGGTACTTGCTAATGACCTCAAACCTAACGGCATTATCGCAATGGTCAGCACCACAGTTGTTAATTCAGCGCTGCTTAAGATAACGGCGATGCGCGGCTGAGACATTTGCATCGCATTTTTGGCGGCCTGGGAGGCCCATCATCCCCCGCAAACTCATCTAACAAGCGGAAATTGTCGCGGCGATCAGGCGCCCGAACGCGGCGGCTCGGTAGAGAGATGGTCGGCGATGCGCCGGGCAAGGCGCGTGGCGACCTCGGCCTTGGTCATGACCGGCCAATCCTCGACCCCGTCGGCGTCGACAAGATGGATCGTGTTGCGGTCGCCGCCAAAGGTGCCGGTGCCCGGCGAGACGTCGTTGGCGAGGATCCAGTCGCATCCTTTGCGCGCGCGTTTGGCGCGGGCGTTGGCGACCAGATCGTCGGTCTCGGCGGCAAAGCCGATGACCAGAGCCGGGCGGTCGTTGCCGCGGCCGGCGATCGTCGCGAGAATGTCGGGGTTTTCGACGAGACGAAGGGAGGGCGGACCCTTGCCGTCTTTTTTGAGCTTCTGCCCGGCCGCGCTCTCGACCCGCCAATCGGCGACCGCCGCCGCCATGACCGCGACATCGACCGGCAATGCCGCCTCGCAGGCGGCCAGCATCTCGCGTGCGGTCTCGACCGAGACCAGCTGGACACCGGCGGGTGCGGGTTCCTGGGTGGGACCCGAGACCAGCACCGTGTCGGCGCCAAGCCCGGCAAGAGCGGCGGCAATGGCATGCCCCTGCTTGCCCGAGGAGTGGTTCGAAATGTAGCGAACCGGGTCGATCGGCTCGCGGGTCGGGCCGCTGGTGACCAGGGCGCGGCGACCGGCGAGACGGCGGTCGGGCGTCAGCGTCGCCTCGATCGCCGCCAGGATCTCGGCCGGCTCGGCCATGCGGCCGGCGCCGACCTCGCCGCAGGCGAGCTCACCCGAACCCGGACCGATCCGCTTGACGCCGCGCGCCGCCAAGGTGGCGAGATTGGCTTGGGTTGCCGGATGCGCCCACATCATTGCATTCATCGCCGGCGCCACCAGCACCGGCTTGTCGGCGGCAAGCAGCACGGTCGTTGCCAAATCGTCAGCGATCCCAGCCGCCATGCGGGCGAGAAGATCGGCGCTGGCGGGCGCGACGACAATCAGGTCGGCCTCGCGCGACAGGCGGATATGGCCCATCTCGCTCTCGTCGGTCAGCGACCACAGATCCGTGTAGACCTTGTCCTCGCACAGTGCGGCAACCGAAAGCGGGGTGACAAAATGCGCCGCCGCCGGGGTCATCACCGGCCGCACCGCCGCACCCCGCTCACGCAGCCGGCGGATCAATTCGAGGCTTTTGTAGGCGGCAATGCCGCCGGAAATGATGATCAGAATGCGCTTGCCAGTCAGCATCGCGAGACCCTCCGCCTGCGGTCTCGGCTAGTATGCCCCGCGGCCGGGCGCGGCGCGAGGTTAGCGACCGGCCGCCGTCGCGCCGCGTGCGGCCCCGCCGGGCGGCACCAGCCACAACAACGCCACCGCGTAAGCGAATACCAACCCATAGAGCAGCGCAAAGACCCAGATCGGCAATCGCCAGTAGATCAGCCGGTCGACAAAGTTTGCGATCAGCGGCGGCGGGTTTCGCGCCGCGCCGGACAGCGCGGCCTGCCACACCGTCAGGATACAGGCGCGGCCCAACAGCGCCTGCGCCGCGACCGCCGCCAGCAGCGCGACATGCGCGATCCGCCACCAGGCGATGCGGACAAAGCGCCAGCCGCGCAGCGCGCCGATCGGCACCGCGACGAGCCCGAACAGGTTGAAGGCGATGACCGCGACATGAACCCACAGCACCGCATCGGCGGGCGCCATCAGCTCCATTCTCCCTCGCGGCGGCGGTGCGCAGCCCTATACCGCGGCGGCGAGCAGGCGCTCGAGCGCCATCAGCACCGGCGGCTCGACCAAGGTTGGGGCGTGGCCGATACCGGGCACCGCGACCAGCTCGCCGCGCGGCAGCGCCGCGACCATGCGCCGCGCCTGGGCTTCGGAGAGGACATCGCTCTCAATGCCCCACACCACCAAGCTCGGGCAGGCGATTTTGCCCAGCCCCGGCCACAATTCCGGACGCGGCGGCGGGCCGTGTTCGACGCGCTGGCGGATATAGGCCGGGTCCATCTTCCATTCCCAACGCCCGTCGGCGCGGCGGCGCAACACGCCGAGCGCCAGTTCGCGCTGGTCCGCGAGCGGCCGCGCCGCGGTGATCGGTGAGATTTGCCGCCGGTATGCCATGGCCTCGTCGAGGCTTGCAAAGTCTTGCGGCCGGTCGCCGACCATCTGGGTGATGCGCTGCGTGCCGGCCTCGGCCTCGGGCCCGATGTCGTTGATCACCAGCCCGCGCAGCCGTTCGGGGTTGGCCACGGCATAAGCCATCGCGATGATGCCGCCCATCGAGGTGCCGATCAGCACAAACCGTCCGAGCTCCAGGCGATCGACCAGCGCCGCCAGATCGGCCGCCTGGTCGGCGTATTGATAGGCGCCGTGCGGCGACCAGCCGCTCTCGCCATGGCCGCGGACATCCGGGGCAATCACCCGAAACCGGTCGGCCAGACGCCGGGCGAGGCTGTTGAATGCCTGAGCGCTGCCGGTATAGCCATGGACGCACACGATCGGGGGCCGGGCCGCGTCGCCCCAAGCAAGATAATGCAGGCGCAGGCCATTCAGGGTCAGCGTTTCGCTTCGCGGCTGCAACGGATCGGTCATCGCGGGCTTCCTGTCGACGCGCTCGGTTTCGCTGGCCAATCTTGCCATATCGCCCCCCGCTCCGTACGTATTCTTGCAACCGCACGACAGGGCGAGGCGAGGTGGGTGATGAAGCTGTCCGATCCCAAGCTGTTTCGTCAGCAATGCTACATCGATGGCGAATGGGTCGATGCGCTTAACCGCGGCACGATCCCGGTGACCGATCCCGCCAGCGGCGAGACGCTGGGAACCGTGCCGCGGATGGGGGCCGAAGAAACCCGCCGCGCGATCGAGGCCGCCAATAAAGCGCTGCCCGCCTGGCGCGCCAAGACCGCCAAAGAGCGCGCCCAGATCCTGCGCCGCTGGTACGATTTCATGATGGCCAACCAGGAAGACTTGGCGACGTTGATGACCGCCGAGCAAGGCAAGCCATTGGCCGAGGCGCGCGGCGAGATCGCCTATGCCGCGGCCTTTATCGAATGGTTCGGCGAGGAGGGCAAGCGCGTCTACGGCGACACGATCCCGGCCCATGCCGCCGACAAGCGGATTGTCGTGACCAAAGAACCGGTCGGCGTGTGCGCGGCGATCACGCCGTGGAATTTCCCCTCGGCGATGATCACCCGCAAGGCCGGGCCGGCGCTCGCGGCCGGCTGCACGATGGTGTTGAAGCCGGCCACCGCGACCCCGTTCTCGGCCTTGGCGTTGTGCGAACTGGCCGAGCGCGCCGGGGTGCCAAAGGGGGTGTTTTCCTGTGTCACCGGCCCGTCAAACGAGATCGGCGGCGAGCTGACCAGCAACCCGATCGTGCGCAAGCTGACCTTTACCGGCTCGACCGAGGTCGGCAAATTGCTGATGGCGCAGTGCGCCGGGACGGTCAAAAAGCTGTCGTTGGAATTGGGCGGGAACGCGCCATTCATCGTCTTTGACGATGCCGATCTCGACATGGCGGTCAAAGGAGCGATTGCGTCCAAATATAGGAATGCCGGCCAGACCTGCGTGTGCGCCAACCGCATTCTGGTGCAGGACGGGGTCTACGACGCCTTTACCGCGAAGCTTGCCGAAGCCGCCGGGGCGATGAAGGTCGCGAGCGGTTTCGAACCGGGGGCGGTGATCGGGCCATTGATCGACATGAAGGCGGTCGAAAAGGTCGAGGCCCATATCGCCGACGCGGTCAAGAAGGGCGCCAAAGTGGTGACCGGCGGCAAGCGCGCCGCCCAAGGCGGCAGCTTTTTCGAGCCGACGGTGCTGACCGATGTGACGACCGACATGATCATCACCAAGGAAGAGACCTTTGGCCCGGTGGCGCCGCTCTACCGCTTCAAGACCGACGATGAGGCGATAAGCATGGCCAACGACACCGAATTCGGTCTCGCCGCCTATTTCTACAGCCGCGACATCGGCCGCATCTGGCGCGTCGCCGAAGGCCTCGAATACGGCATCGTCGGCATCAACGAAGGCATCATCTCGACCGAGATCGCGCCCTTTGGCGGCATGAAGGAAAGCGGCATCGGCCGCGAAGGCTCGAAATACGGCATCGAGGAGTTTCTCGAGGTCAAATACCTGTGCATGGGCGGCATCGACCGGTAGCGGTTTCAGCAGTGCGCCGGGGGCGGTGAGGGATCGTAAAGGCCCTCGTCCCGGCGCGCAGTTCCCGCCATGACCGCCGGGGCTGCGTTCTTCCCAATAGAATTGGACCGATGCGCGAGTCTCTAAATTAGGGATCGCCGTGTTTCAGCCCTTGGTTCCTGAGACAATGAACGCGGTAAAGCCGGCGAGGAACCGCCCCGCTGAATCCGAGTTGCGGAGCTCCTCCCACCACTTTTTCACGTCGGTGGGATCGAGCGCGCCGGCCCGCTGCGCACGCGTCAGGTGCCCTCCGATAAGGAGACCGAGGAACTCGAATCCGATAAAGATCTGACGGGGCACAACTGCGACGTCGATCATGCCGTTTTGGAGGAACATGCGGCGCAATTGACGGCCAATCCAGCCGCTCTGCATCGAGTCGCAAAACGACGAGACGATCCGCCGCGTCGTATCGCGGTACGGGCTATCAATGACGAAGGTGTCCCAGTCGAAATCGAAGATGGAAATTCTGCCGCCCTTCTTGGTGACGCGGACCATCTCGGAAAAAGCCCGAAATGGCTCGGGAACGTGCATCAGCATCCTTTCCGTCCGGCATCCGTCGAACGCGCCGTCTTCGAAGCGAAGCTGCATCGCGTTCCCCACCTCGAAGGTGACTGGAAGGCCGGAGCCGGTCGTTCGCCTCTGGGCTTCAGCGACCATCGCCTCGCTGATGTCTACACCGATCGCAGCGCCCGACGAACCGACACGCCGTGCGATATCGACGACGTCGGTTCCGGTGCCGCAACCGACGTCGAGCACACGCAAGCCCTCGCGCAGATGCAGCCCGTCGAGGATGATCGGCTTGCTCTGTTGGATGTAAGGGTTGGTATTGCCTTGGTCGAGGAAGCGGATGAAGAAGTCCGCATCACCGGTTCGATCGACCTCAGTGAAGAGGGTTACATCCTCGTTCGTCACGTCCCCTTCCCGTGTTCCGCGGCGAACATCCAATCGCACATACGCTGCCTATCGTACCCGACAATTGAACTAAAAATCGCTTCCTACCTCTTATCAGGAGGCGACCGGACTGTGAAGTCTCCCCCGGCAAATCGGGCCGAGGCAGCAGCCATCCGACGAGCAGCGCGAGTGAATTGGGCTCGGGGACGACCGGCTCGCCGTATACAAAAATCGTCCATGGCCACGAGGTCGATGCCTGGCCCTTTGTCCGGCCCCAATGCGGCATTGCCGTTCGTGATCTCTACGCGAGATACGATATCATCGCGGGCGAGATCGCGCCCTTTGGCGGCATGAAGGAAAGCGGCCTCGACCCCGACTCTAGCGGGTCACGGGGGCTCGAAATACGGCATCGAGGAGTTTCTCGAGGTCAAATACCTGTGCATGGGCGGCATCGACCGCTAGTGCCGATCTGAGATCGGCGGGCAGGGGTCATGAGCGGCCTCCGCCCCCGCCAATCGGACATGGCGGGGACCGGGACGGTCGCGTCGACATCCTGCGATGTCGAGAGGCTCTACATCGATGTCGAGGCCGCCGACAAGGCAACCGCCGCTTCCGCGGTCAGCAGCAGAAACGTGAAGCTCTCCTGGAGATAGAGGCGGACCGTCGTCTCGGTATGGCTCAGATAGCCGATCGAGATGTCCTGGCCGACATGGAGATCGAAATCGCCGCCGCGGGTCGAAACGACAAACGCGCCGGCGATCGCCGGGGCCCAGATGATCTCGCCGTCGACGATGCGCCGCAGATGCTCCAGGATCGGATAGCCGTAGTCGCGCGCCTCGGCGACCGCGGTGTATTGCTCGGCGCCAAGCAACACCGAATAGGGCCCGTTGACCCCGGCCAGCCGTAACAGGCTGACCGAATGGGCGACCGCATCAGGATAGTTGCGCACATCGGCCGGCAGCGGCTCGATCGGGTTGCTGGTTCCCTGGCGAATGCCCTGGATGCCGCCGGCGGGATAGCCCTCGAAAATCGCCCGGTCCTCGGCAAAAGCGATCTTCTGGGCGGCGTCCTTGGCCGGCTGCCAGTCCGAATCATTGGCGCCGCGCTCGACGTCGTCGATCATCTGGCGATCGAGATCGAACGGGACGCGCAGCTCGACCAGCGGCTTGACCTCGCGCTGGCGGGCGAGGATGCCGTCGCCGGGCGACGCGATATTCAGCAAATGGCCGGTGCCGATCGCGGCCAACGCGGTTCCGCCCGGCCCATGCAGATCGACAATACGGCGTCCGGCAAGATAGCGCTTCAGCGTGCGCGCCGCCTCTTCCTCGATCTGCGCCCAGGCCGCGTCGGAAATCGGGGCAAGTTCGCGATGGAGGTTGTTCATGTCCGGGGTGTTCCTTTGAGTGAGCCGATGCCCAGCGAGCCGTCATCGGGGGACGGGCCGGGCTCGACGGTTTCTGCCGCAGGCGGTGCGGCGGCGGGCGGCGCCGCCGCGCTGGCAAGCTCTTCCAGAAGGGTTGTCGACGGTACAAAGAACAAATTCCCGGTGACCGCCCGGCTGAAATCGAGGATGCGGTCGTAATTGCCCGGCGGCCGGCCGACAAACATGTTGTGCAGCATCTGTTCGATGGTTCGCGGCGAGCGGCTGTAGCCGATAAAGTAGGTGCCGAATTCGCCCTGCCCGACCTGACCGAACGGCATATTGGCGCGGACGATCTTGATCTCGCGGCCATCCTCCTCGATCACGGTCAGCGCGCTATGCGCCCAGCTCGGCTTGACCGTTTCGTCAAGCTCGATGTCGGACAATTTTTTGCGGCCGATGATGCGCTCCTGCGCTTCGGTCGCCAGCGCGTTCCAGGCGGCGATATCGTGCACATATTTCTGCACGATGACATAGCTGCCGCCGGCGAAACCGGGATCCTCCTCGCCGATCACCGTCGCCTCGATGGCTTCGGTGTCGGTCGGATTTTCGGTTCCGTCGACAAAACCCAACAGGTCGCGATTGTCGAAATAGCGAAAGCCGTGGACCTCGTCCGCCACCGTCACGGCGCTGCCCAGCCGGGCCATGATCTGCGCGGCCAGCTCAAAGCACAAATCCATGCGCTCGGCGCGGATGTGAAACAACAGATCGCCCGGGGTCGCGACCGCATGGCGCGGTCCAGAGCGGATCTCGCGAAAGGGATGCAGCTCGGCCGGACGAGGCGCGCCAAACAGCCGGTCCCAGGCCTCCGAGCCAAAGCCGAGAATGCAAGAGAGTCTTGCCGCCGGGTCGCGAAACCCCAAGGCCCGCAGCAGCCCGGCGAGGTCGGCGGCGAGCGATCGCACCGCGGCGAGGCTGTTGTCACCGGGGTTGATCGTCACGACGAGAAAGATCGCCGCCTGCGTCAGCGGCGCGGCCACCGGTTGCGGGGCCATGCCCGAGTTTCCCGCCGCTGCGGGCGTCATCATCGAACAGCACTCCATCGCGCATCGTGGGCCCGGCGAGGGCGTGCGAGGTAGCACGGCGATCTTGCCGGGACAATCCGAAATAGCTGACGGTCGGAACCGATGAACTGCTGCGATGGCCTGCCCGTCTCTCGCGCGGCAGGCTGACCGCCGTGATCGGTGCGGCTAGCGCGGCTGGGCCGGATTGCCCGGCGATTGCCGGCGGCGGGCGGCGAATTGGTTGAGCGCCTCGACCGCCACCGAAAAGCCGATCGCGGCATAGACGTAGCCCTTCGGGACGTGAAACCCCGCCCCATCGGCGATCAATGTCATGCCGATCAGGATCAGAAAGCTCAGCGCCAGCATCTTCACGGTCGGATGGCGCTCGACGAAATCGGACAGCGGCCGCGATCCCCACAACATGATTGCCACGGCGATGACGATCGCCGCCGCCATCACACCAAAATTGGTGGCCATGCCGATCGCGGTGATCACGCTGTCGAGCGAGAAGACGATGTCGAGCAGCACGATCTGCGCGACGGTCGGCACAAAGCGCGCCGGCGCGACCGGCAGCGGCCGGCCGGGCGAGCCGCCGCCCTCCAGGCTGTGGTGGATCTCCCGCGTGCCCTTGTAAAGCAGGAACAGCCCGCCCGCGACCAGCACCAGATCACGCAGCGATACCGGGTGACCGAACGGAGCGAAGAGCGGCCGGGTAAATCCGATGATCCAGGCGATTGCGGCCAGCAAGCCAAGCCGGGTGGCGAGCGCCAAGGCGAGGCCGGTGCGCTGCGCGCGGTGACGTTGCGGCGCCGGCAACCGGCCGGCGAAAACCGCGATAAAGACGAGATTGTCGATGCCGAGCACGATCTCGAGCAAGGTCAGCGACAGCAGGCTCGCCCACAGCCCCGGCTCTATCAGCCAAGCCATTCTCGGCGTCCGGCGCTAGCGGCGAGGAGCGGGCCGAGCGTTCTCGGAGTCACTGCCGGCAAGCGCTTTCGTCGCGTTCGGACGGTCGCCAAACCAGTGCGGGCGCCGCCGCTCGATCCATTCGAGCACATGATTGCGCAGCCGCTGCAGCAGCGGCACATCCTCGGCCAGCAGCAACAGACCCAAGGGCAGCATCCACAGGCCGAAGAACGGCAGGATGCTCAGACCCGCGCCGGCGATCAGCAGGATCGCGGCCGGTATCCGGACCCAGCGCGAAGCGGGCCGGCGCAACCAGCGCACCCTGTGCCGCAACCGCCTCGGCAGCCGCGCAATCAGCCGCCGCACCCGATGCTCGTCGCGGTCAGCGGCGGTCGCTCCCGAAACCGCCCTATGGGTGCGACCGAGCCCGGCGGCCGGACAAACCGTTTCCGGCGCGGCCCCAAGGGCGCCATTCGCGCGGGCTCGAGAGGGTGGTTTCATCCGTGGCCCCATGCGTTCGAATCGCTCAATCAATCGGCGAGCCTATCGGCGATCCGACATCGCGAAGCCTCCCGATCGCGGCTCGGGCAGATCTTCGCCAGAGGGGCCCGGATCACACGTCAGCTTTACGTAAGAGAACGGCGAGATCGTTCAACCCCGCTGACAACCCCACGCTTGCGCGGCTCGCGGCAAGGAAGGCCGGATCCGGGCGGCGCGACGCGGTCATCCCCGACCGCGCGCGCATTCCATCTGGCCACTCCCGAGCCTAAATGTCGTCTTGTCGGTTCAGTTTGACGAAAGTACATAACCGCCGGTTTCCCGCTATCGCCGCGAGCTAACCGCGTGTATGTTGAACCCCCGGTAGGGGAGGGGCAATCATGATGAAGAATCTGATATTCGGTGCGGCGATGGTCGCCGCTTCGGTGTTCTGCGCGCCGGTTTGGGCGCAGCCGGCGACCGGGACCGCGGCGCCAAGCGCGACGGCGCCCAGCGCCGCTGCGCCGGCGGCGCCGAGCACGACGGCGCCGGCCAAGAAGACAACCAAGCACACCAGTCGGACGCGGCATCCGACCCATCGTCATCATACGATGAACCGGATGCCCGCCGGCGGCAAGGCGACGTCCGGCAACACGACGCAGTAAGCGGCCGGTCGATCACGGCCAAATCGGCTTTCGGCCCGGTGTGCAGACCGGCCGACAGCCAACCAGGCCCCGAGGCGGAGTGATCCGGTTCGGGGCCTGATTGTTTCCGCGTCTCGGGACGGGCCGGCTCGCAGCTTGCGGCCGCCGCCGTTTTAGATCGCGCATGGCTGCCTTCTCGCAGCGCCCAGGGCGAAATCGACGCCTGCCGATTGCTCCCGGGCGATCCAGGTTATAAATGCTGGACGAAATTCTCGCGGTTGAGCGGAGCGGAGTGCATGACGGCGGACGCGGCAACCATTGGCCGGATCGGAAAGACCAGCGAGGTGCGCGCGGTCGGGCTGGTTTCCTCGGCCCATTTTGTCGGCCATTTTCACATGATGGTGGTGCCGCCGCTGTTCGCGCTGTTGACGAGCCGCTGGGGCGTCAACTTTGTCCAGTTGGGGTTGGCGCTGACCGTCTATGCAATCGTTTCGGTCGCTGCGCAATTGCCGATGGGCTACATGGCCGACCGCTTTGGCTCGCGCAAATTGCTGATCGGGGCGTTGTGGCTTGGCGGCTTGTCGCTGGCCTCGGTGGGCATTGTCGACCGCTATTCGTGGTTGCTGGTTGCCGCCGGATTGTCGGGCATCGCCAATGCCGTCTACCACCCCGCCGATTATGCGATCCTGTCGGCGCGGGTGGCGCCAAAACGGATCGGCCGCGCCTTTTCGATCCACACTTTCGCCGGCATGATCGGCAACGCGCTGGCGCCGTTGACGATGCTGGCGCTGGTGCCGCGGGTCGGCATCCCGGGGGCGCTGGTGGCGGCTGGCCTGATCGGACCGTTGGTGGCCCTGCCGCTGATCTTTGCGCCGCAATTGGAAAGCGACAGCGTGGGGGCGATGGCCGCCGACCCCCGCAGCGCCGCGAAGAAGGGCCGTGGCGGCACCGTGTTCACCCCGGCGATCCTCGGCATGATGGTGTTTTTTGTGCTGCTGAGCTTGTCGACGAGCGGCCTGACCAACTTCTCGGTGCCGGCGCTGATGCATGGCTACCGGATGCCGTTTGCCACCGCAAACCTGGCCTTGACCGTGTATCTGACGGCGACCGCGCTGGGCGTGTTGTGCGGTGGCTTTGTCGCCGACATGACGCGCCGGCACGGTGAGGTCGCGGCGATCGGGTTTACCGTCAATGCGCTGTTGATCCTGCAGATTGCCCTGGTCGGGCTCGGCCCGGCGCTGCTGGTTATCGCCATGGGCAGCGCCGGGTTTTTGTCCGGCATCATCCAGCCCTCGCGAGACATGCTGGTGCGCGCCGCCGCCCCGGCGGGAGCCATCGGTCGCGCCTTTGGCGTCGTCACGATCGGTTTTAGCATTGGCGGCATGATCGGCCCGATGATGTTCGGCTGGATCCTCGACCGCGGCGCCGCGCATTGGATATTCGGCGTCAGCGTGGTGTTTATGCTGTTGACCGTGGTCGCGGCGCTGATCGGTGACCGGCAAATGGCGGTGCGCCGCGCCGAGATGGCGCAATCGACCGGGTAGGCGCGTTCCGATGCGCGACGGCGGCTTATGATGCGCGGCGAGAACCCGCTCTCGCCGGACTTGCCCGCGATCCGCAAGCCGCCGCCGGCCGCCTCGTCATCCGACACACCGCGATTGCCGCCGGCGGCGACCGCGGAGCGCGATCTGGTTCGCACGACGCTGGCGGTGCTGTTTATCGGCGGCCTGATCGCGACCTCGTTCTGGATCCTCTGGCCGTTTTTGCCGGCCACGATCTGGGCGACGACTTTGGTGGTCGCGACCTGGCCCCTGATGCTGCGCGTCCAGCATCAATTGTGGAACCGGCGATGGCTTGCGGTCTTGGTGATGACCCTTGCCTTGCTGCTCGTTTTTGTCGCGCCGTTCTGGCTTGCGGTCATAACGATCACCGAGAATTTCAACGCGATTGTGGGTTGGTTTAACGCCATCGTCGCGTTCAGGATGCCGCCGCCGCCCACCTGGCTGGTCGACCTGCCGCTGTTCGGCACTCAGATCGCGACGCTATGGGTCAAGGTCGAAACCAGCGGGATCGACGAACTCGCCGCCAAGGTCGCTCCTTATGCCGGCGGTGCGGCCGGCTGGGTGTTAGGGGTGTTGAGTGGGCTTGGCATCACGATCGTGCAATTGCTGCTGACCCTGGTGATCGCCGCCATTTTGTACGCCGGCGGCGACCGTGCCGAAATCATCGCCGAGCGTTTTGGCCATCGGCTGGCCGGCCGGCGCGGACGGGAATCGGTGCGCCTCGCCGGCCGCGCGATCCGCAGCGTGGCGCTGGGGGTTGTGGTCACCGCCCTGGTCCAGTCGATCATGACCGGCGCCGGCCTGGCGATCGCCGGCGTGCCATTGCCGACGGTGCTGACCGCGGTCACCTTTATGCTGTGCATTGCGCAAATCGGCCCGGGCCTGGTGCTGATTCCGGCGGTTGTCTGGCTGTATTGGAGCGGTCACGCCGGCTGGGGTACGGGATTGCTGATCTGGTCGCTGATCGTCTTGAGCATCGACAATCTGGTGCGGCCCTTGATGATGCGAAAGGGCGTGCACTTGCCGCTGGTGCTGTTGCTCGCCGGGGTCATCGGCGGGCTCATGGCGTTCGGGCTGGTCGGGATCTTCCTCGGCCCGGTCGTGCTCGCGGTCGCCTATACGCTGCTGCAGGCGTGGCTTGAAGAGGATCCGGACCCGAACGACGAAAGATTGGGCGGCGTCGAGCCGAATTCGGTCGGCTCACGGCGGCGCTAAACTCCAGGCAATGACCGGGTCGTAGATACTTCAGAGCGGAGTTGATGCGGGAGTTGCAGCGCCAATGACGCCCGCCGAGACCGGGTCGCAGCCCACGACCAACGCGCTCCAAGGGTCGCCGGCGACGGCGATGCCGGCTTCGCCCGCCGCGGCGCAGACCCTGCCGGTCACCGCGCTGTTGCTCGGCGAACGCATCGACACCCGGCTCGAGCGCGCCGGCTCGCTCGACACCGCACCGCTGACCCTGAACCTTCCCGGCGGCGGGCTTGCGGTTCTGTTCCGCTATGGTGCGGTTGTCCTGTTCGGGGCAAAGGAGCCCGCGATCCAGACCTTTGTCAACGGGATCGCCGGCTCGGTCGTCGGCGCCTTTCCGGTCCCCGAACGCGAAGAGCTTCAGCTGGTGATTCGGCCCGATAGCGATCAGCCGGTCGATGCCGCCGGCAATATTACCCTCCGCGATCGGTCGATCGACCGGCTGCAGGTCGTCGCCGACGTTCTCGCCAAGAGCCTGGTGCTCGCACATTACGAGACGCGCATTGGCGAGTTGTTCGACCGCATCGAGCCGCTGGCCCTGACCCTGCGCGAAAAGGGGCGGGCCGGAGCGGCCGGCAAGGAATTGCTGCGTCATATCGGCGATGTGCTGTTGATGCAGCAACAGATGGTCGGTCGCGCCGCCACCTCGGAAACGCCGGAATTGCTGTGGGAACATCCCGAGCTCGACCGGTTCTACGCGCGACTGGCCGAAGAATATGAGTTGCGCGATCGTGACCGCGCGCTCGACCGCAAGCTCGACATTGTTTCGAATACGGTCGAGACCCTGCTCGGCCTGGTTCAGGCGCGCAGCAGCCTGCGGGTCGAATGGTACATCGTGGCGCTGATCGTCGCGGAACTGTTGCTGAGCCTCTATCCGCTGCTACTGCATCGGTAAACTTGTGGTTGGCCTAGGACTACCCGACCGGTTATCGCCGCGCGCGGCGAAACAACCTTGCGGCAATCAACCCCGCACTAAGCGCCACCAGCGACGGAAGACCGTAGCCGATCAGCGGCGCCGGCGCCTCGTGCAAATGGTTGCCGTGGCCCTGGAGATGGCCGACCCCGCCATTCGGCACGCCGCCCGCATTGGCGAAGGCTGGTGTCGTCGCCAAGCAAAAAAAGATAATTAATATAAATTTGTTCATTGTAAAACCTTTCACCGGCTGGCCGATGTCGACAAATTTTTCACTAATGGTCAAGTAACAATTTGCCGGTGCGCAAACGGCGCCCAGAAAGGGAGCGCGGCGACGGGGATCGGATCGCGTGGGTTGATCGGGTCGCGTGGCCGCCGAGCCGGATCATGGATGGCGGCCCGCTCTCGGCCGGCGGGCTTTTGCGCAAGCCCCGCCGCCGACTCCCGACAGCGGTTCAGTCCTGCGCTTCGTGTTCGGCCGGTTCCGTTTCCGGCATCTCGCCTTTCCGTTCGCGCCGGCCGGCAAACGCGGTGACCACCCCGTGCAGGGTGCGCAACTCCTGTTCGGTGCACCGCGCCCGCTGAAACAGGCTTCTGAGGTTGCGGACCATGCTCGGGCGGCTCTCGCGGTTGCGCAAAAACCCGTTCTTGACGAGCTCTTCTTCGAAATGTTCGAAAAAATTCATCAGCTCGGCTTTGCTCGCCGGCCGGCTGAGCCCGGTCGACAAAGTCTCGGGCGGCATCTGCGATCCGCCGAGGTACCACTCATAGCCGACAATCAGCACCGCCTGGGCCAGGTTTAGCGACGCAAAACCGGGGTTGAGCGGCACCGTCAGCACCGTGTCGGCATGGGTCAGGTCGTCATTCAACAGACCCGTTCGCTCCGGCCCAAACAGCACGCCGCACGGCTCATCGGCGGCGATATGACGGCGCATTTCGGCGGCGGCGTGGCGCGGCGTCACGATCCGCCGGACAAAGCCGCGCTCGCGCGCGGTGGTCGCGTAAACATGAACCAGATCGGCGGTCGCGGCGGCAACCGACGGGTAAAGCCGCGCCCGGTCCAGAACCCGGTCGGCGCCGCTGGCGGCGGCGATCGCCTTGGCCGACGGCCAGCCGTCGCGTGGCCGCACCAGCCGCAGATCGTCGAGCGCGCAGTTCATCATCGCCCGTGCCGCGGTGCCGATATTCTCGCCGAGCTGCGGCTCGACGAGGATGATCGCCGGGCCGCCGCCCGCCGCACAGCGGCGATGATCGGTGCCGGCCATCGTCACTCCCGGCGCCACCAATTCGTGCTGCCGTCGGGCCGGTCTTCGAGGACCACGCCTTCGGCCGCGAGCGCGGCGCGAATCTTGTCGGCCTCGGCAAAACGCCGCTCGCGTCGGGCCGCCATGCGCAACGCGATCTGCGCCTCGATGCGGCGGGCCTCGTCGCGCGCGCTGCCTTGCAGCCAGGCAAGCGGATCCTGTTGAAGCAGGCCCATCAATCGGCCGCCTTCTTCGAGCGCGCGCTGCAGCGCCGAGCGTACCGCATCCGAGCTGGTGCGGTTGATTGCCCCGACCAGTTCGTGCAGGCGCGAGAGCGCCAACGGCGTGTTGAGGTCGTCGCACAGCGCCTCCTTGACCGGGCGCAGCGCGTCTTCCGCCTCGCCAAAACGTTCGAACACCGGATCGCGCGACAGGGTCAGCGCCCGGTAGAAGCGGTCGAGGCTGCGGCGCGCCTGACGGAGCCGCTCCTCGCTCCAATCGAGCGGATCGCGGTAATGCGCCGACAGCAGCGCCAGCCGGATCGCCTCGCCCGGCGCCTCGTCGAGCAGTTCGCGCACGGTCAAAAAATTTCCCAGCGACTTCGACATCTTGGTGCTGTCGACGCTGAGAAAGCCATTGTGCACCCAGTAACGCACAAAAGGCCGGCCGTCATGGGCGCAGGTGCTCTGGGCGATCTCGTTCTCGTGATGCGGAAAAATGAGGTCGAGCCCGCCGCCATGAATGTCGAAACTCTCGCCCAGATGCGCTTCGCTCATCGCCGAGCATTCGATGTGCCAGCCGGGACGGCCGCGGCCCCACGGACTGTCCCAACCGGGCTCTTCCGGAGCTGACGGTTTCCACAGCACGAAATCCGCCGGATCACGCTTGTAGGGCGCCACCTCGACGCGGGCGCCGGCAATCATCTCGTCGCGGCTGCGACGCGAAAGCTGGCCATAATGCGGATCGGAGGCGACCGCGAACAGCACATGGCGCTCGGCTTCATAGGCGTGGCCGGCGGCGATCAGCCGCTCGATCATCGCGATCATCTGGGCGATGTGCTCGGTGGCGCGCGGCTCGATGTCGGGCGGCAGCGCCCCGAGGGCGGCCATGTCGTCGCGGAAGGCGGCGATGGTGCGCGCCGTCAGCGCCGAAATCGGCTCGTTATTGGCGCGCGCGGCGGCGTTGATCTTGTCTTCGACATCGGTGATGTTGCGCACATAGCACACATGGTCCTTGCCGTAGAGGTCGCGCAGCAGCCGGTAGAGGACATCAAACACGACGAACGCGCGGCCATTACCGATATGGGCGCGGTCGTACACGGTCGGGCCGCAGACATACATGCGCACCCGGTTCGGATCGAGCGGTTCGAACCGCTCCTTGCGGCGGGTCAGCGAATTGTAGAGTGCGAGCGTCATGACTGAGAGTTAGCAGATCGGGCCATGGCGGTCTATCCGGTCGGAGCCGGACCCTCGCGACAAGACATTGATCTCGCGGAGGCAAGCCAATGAGCGGACCTGATCTCTCGACAATATTTAATGATAAGCTTAACCCGCCGCAAGCCTTGAAACAATGGCCGTGGATTTTGTTGTCACCGAGCGCACTGGTTTCCTGTTTCGTTGGTCGGAACACTGGTTTAACAAAACCCCCTTATTTCTAACGCGAAGAAGATGATGCGGAAGCTGCCAGCTCACTCATTCTGTTTTTCGGCAGCGCTCTGTCCGTTTGCGGCATTTTAGCCATGGCGCCGCTGCCCTTTCGTGACAAGGACGGTGACGACGGTCCCGAGGCGGATGATCATTCACGCCGATTAACCGGGGAGGGGTCCGGGTAGCAAATAAGCGGGATCAGCAGTCGGTCGCTGTTGCCCTCAGGCTCGGCTCTGGTCTAATTTCTGGTTGGCTATAACACTGAGTGTGGGATGATCACTGTCGGAGCGTTCGAGGCCAAGACCCGCCTGTCGGCGCTGCTCGATCGGGTCGCGGCGGGTGAAGAGGTGGTCATCACCAAGCATGGCAAACCCGTCGCCCGACTCGTCGCAGAGCGGCACGCCGACCGAACGCGAGCGAGGGAGGCCTTCGAAAAGCTGAAGGCGCTGCGCAAAGGCACGACCCTCGGCGGTCTGTCGTGGAAAGAGCTGCGAGACGAGGGGCGTCCGTGAGCGCGGCTGTGATCGACTCCTCGATTGCGCTGACCTGGTGCTTCGACGATGAGGCGTCGGCGCAGACCGATGAGCTGTTTGAGCGGGTTCGCGACGACGGCGCCATGGTTCCGGGGCTCTGGCATCTGGAATTGAGCAACGTACTCCTCCAGGCCGAGAAGCGCGGCCGGATCAGCCGCGCCGATGTGGCGACACGGCTCACCCTGATTGCCGACTTGCCGATCTCGACCGATCCGGAAACGACCGCGAGGGCTTGGCGCGAGACCCTCTGGCTCGCTCGAGAGGAAGAGCTGACGGCTTACGATGCGGCCTACCTCGAACTGGCTATGCGGCGAGGCCTGCCGCTGATGACCCTCGACGCGGAATTGGCCGGTGCGGCCAAGCGGCTGGGGGTTAAAGTATTCCCCTGATTAGCGGCGTGCATCCAGCCGACTCAGCCGCTCGGCTGGGGGGAGACAGCAATGAAGTTTGGCATCTTCTATGAGCTGCAACTGCCGCGGCCCTGGCAACCGGACAGCGAATTGCGCCTCTACCAGAACGCGCTCGACCAGGTCGAACTCGCCGACCGCCTCGGTTACGACTTCGCCTGGGAGGTCGAGCATCACTTCCTCGAGGAATATTCGCATTCGCCGGCCCCCGAGGTGTTTCTTGGCGCCGCCAGCCAGCGCACCAAACAGATCCGGCTCGCCCATGGCATCATGCAACTGACCACGAGCCCGCCGGCGCGGGTCGCCGAGCGCATCGCCGCCCTCGATCTGGTCAGCCGCGGGCGGGCCGAATTCGGCATGGGCGAGAGTGCCAGCAGCACCGAGCTTGAGCCGTTCGGGATCGCGTTCGACCAAAAACGCGCGGTGTGGGAAGACGCGGTGCGCGCGATCATCCCGATGTTCCGCGACGGTGGCTGCGAATATCACGGGCCCTATTTCGATTTTCCGCTGCGCAATGTCGTACCCAAGCCGGTGCAGAAGCCGCATCCGCCGCTGTGGTGCGCCTGCTCGCAGCTGGAGACGATCGAGATGGCCGGGCGCCGCGGCTTGGGCGCGCTCGCCTTTCAATTCCTCTCCGCCGAGGCGGCGCATGCCTGGGTCCACGCCTATTACAACGCCTTCACCAAGCGCCTCGACAAGCTCGCCGATTACCAGACCAACCCCAATCTGGCCCTGACCAGCTATTTCATGTGCGCCCCGACCGATGAGGAAGCGCGCCGCCGCGCCGACGGCATCCCGTTTTTTCAATTCGCGTTGCGCTTTTACGGGCTGAGCCCGACCCGGGAACGGCCCAAGCCCGGCGAAGTCAACCTCTGGGACGAATACGAAAAGTGGAAGCGCGCCAATCCCGACGGGTTGCGTCGCGCATTGTCGGGCGGGTTGATTGGCTCGCCCGAGACGATCCGGCGCAAATTGCGCCGGTTCGAGACCTCGAACATCGACCAGGTGATTTTTCTAAATCAGGCGGGCAACAACACCCACGAGCATATCTGCGAAAGCCTCGAACTGTTCGCGCGCGAGGTGATGCCCGAATTCCACGACCGCGAGGCCGAGCATCAGCAATGGAAAGAGCGCGTGCTGGCCGGCGAGATCGAATTGGAAGAGATCGACACCACCCCCTACCGCGATCGCTATGGCCCCAATTCGGTGCAGGTCACCCGCCCCGCCGCGGCCGCGGAGTAGCGACTTGCCGCCGCCGCCATTGCCCGAATTGCGCTTTGCTGAGATCCCCGAGGGCGCGCGCGATCGCTACACCGGCGACCGGTTCTGTTACATGGAGGCGGGCGAGCCGGGTTTGCCGCCGGTGCTGCTGCTGCACGGCATCGGCGCCAATTCGCTGCATTGGCGCTTTCAATATGCCGCGCTGGCGGAGCGCTTTCGGCTCGTTGCGTGGAATGCGCCCGGCTATCTGTTGAGCGACAATCTGCGCGCCGAGACCCCGAGTTGCCGAGATTATGCCGATGCACTCCGCGATTTTGTCGGCGCGCTCGGCATCGACGTCTTCGATGTGGTCGCCAATTCGTTTGGCACGCGAGTGGCGCAGGGTTTCGCCCATTTTCATCCGGGCCGGATCGGCCGCGCGGTCTTTACCGGCGCCAGCGTGGCCGCGGGCACGCCCTCCGCCGAGCGCGCCAGGGCCCTTGCCGCGCGGGTGCAGATGATCGCGCGCGGCGGCTATGCCTTTGGCGCCCGGGTTGCGGCCCTGCTCGGTTCGGCGGCCACGGCCGAAACCGCAGCCCTCGTGCAGCACACATTGCGTGCGACCAATCCCGCGGGCTTTCTGCAGGCCGCCCGCTTTGCGGCGAGCGGCGATGCCCCGCCGCTCGGGGCCGGCCTGACAATGCCGCTGTTGCTGATCCAGGGCGAAGAGGATCGCGTCACACCCGCCGAGGTAAACGCCGATTTGCTCGGGGCGGCGCTGCCGCAGGTGCGGATCGTCAAGCTGGCCGGTTGCGGGCACTTGCCCGAAATCGAATGTCCCGATCGCGTCAACGCCTTGATCGGCGAGCATTTCGCCAAGCCGCGGTAAACCCGTCGATCAGCAACAAGGAAACGCGCATGCCCGACCCGATGCCTGCAATCAGCCTTGTCGCCGTGCCCGGGCGACGCCGGCAGACGCTCGATCTTGCCCGCGACATCGAGCGCCGCGGCTTTGCCGGCATCTACATGCCCAGCCGCTACAGCAATATCGCGCAATGCGTGGGGCTCGCCTTGGCGACCGACACGATCCGCTTTGGCACCGCGATCGCGCCAATCTATTCCGCCAGCGCCGAGGAATTCGCGGCCAACGCCGCCTATCTCGACGAGGTCTCGGGCGGCCGCTTTCGCTTTGGGATCGGCGTCGCGCACGCCCCGACCCACCAGCGGCTCGGGGTCACGGCCGGCAAGCCCTTGGCCGACACCCGCGCCTTTGTCGAAAAGCTCAAATCGTTCGACGGCCTCGGCCCGATGCCGCCGATCGTGCTCGCCGCCCTGCGGCGGCGCATGGTGGCGCTGGCCGGCGAGATCGCCCAGGGCGTGCTGTTCGCGAATGCCAGCCTGTCGCACTTGCCAAAATCGCTTGCGGCCTTGCCGCCGGAAAAGCGCGAAGATCGCGAATTCCTGATCGGCAACATGCTGCCGGTGTGCATCAGCGACGACGAGAATGCGGCGTTGGCGCTCCACCGGCGCCGACTGGAACGCTACGTGCTGCTGCCCAATTACCGCAATTACTGGAAGGAAGCCGGGTATGGCGCGGAGATGGCGGCGATCGAACAGGCTCTCGCCGAAAACCGCCGCGACGATATCCAGCACTACATGACCGACCGCTGGATCGCCGACAACACGCTTTACGGCGCGGCGACAAAAATTCGCGACCGGCTTGGCGAATGGTATGCGGCCGGGCTCAACACCCCGGTCCTGGTGCCGAACGCGCTGCATGGCAACCAGCTTGTCGCCCTTGCCGAGATTTTTGCCGCTTTCGCCTGAGGGCGGCGGCGCGGCAACAGGCCCGGCGCATAAAACAGACCGCCCGCCCGCTGAGTGCGGACGGGCGGCCCGGTTACCGGCGATAAAAGCGGCCGCGGTTTTAGAAGTCCATGCCGCCCATGCCGCCCGGAGGCATTGCCGGGGCCGTCTTGGGCTCGGGCTTCTCGGCGACCATCGCCTCGGTCGTGATCAACAGCCCGGCGACCGACGCGGCGTCCTGCAGCGCATGGCGCACGACCTTGGTCGGGTCGATGATGCCGGCCCGGATCATGTCGGTGAATTCGCCCTTCTGCGCGTCGTAGCCGTAATTGGTGTCGGTGCTGTCGAGCAATTTGCCGACCACGATCGAGCCGTCGGTGCCGGAGTTTTCGGCGATCTGGCGCGCCGGGGTCAGGATTGCCTTGCGCACGATGTCGATGCCCACTTTCTGGTCGGCATTGGCCGGGCTGAGCTTGTCGAGGGCGCGCACGGCGTAGAGCAGCGCGGCCCCGCCGCCGGCGACGACCCCTTCTTCGACCGCCGCCCGGGTGGCGTGCATCGCGTCGTCAACCCGGTCCTTTTTCTCTTTGACCTCGACCTCGGTGGCGCCGCCGACCCGGATCACCGCCACGCCGCCGGCCAGCTTGGCCAGCCGCTCCTGCAGCTTCTCGCGGTCATAATCGCTGGTCGTCTCTTCGATCTGCTGGCGGATCTGGTTGCAGCGGCCCTCGATGTCTTCCTTCTTGCCGGCGCCGTCGATGATCGTCGTGTTCTCTTTCTCGATCCGCACCCGCTTGGCCTGGCCCATCATGTCGAGGGTCACGTTTTCCAGCTTGATGCCGAGATCCTCGCTGATCACCTGGCCGCCGGTCAGGATCGCCATGTCTTCGAGCATCGCCTTGCGCCGGTCGCCAAACCCGGGCGCCTTGACCGCCGCCACCTTCAAACCGCCGCGCAATTTGTTGACCACCAGCGTCGCCAGCGCCTCGCCCTCGACATCCTCGGCGACGATCAGCAACGGCTTGCCCGATTGCACGACCGATTCAAGCAACGGCAGCAGCGATTGCAAGCTCGACAATTTCTTTTCATGCAACAGGATATAGGGCTCGTCGAGCTCCGCGACCATCTTTTCGGCGTTGGTAATGAAATAGGGGCTGATATAGCCGCGGTCGAACTGCATTCCCTCGACCACATCGAGCTCGGTTTCGAGCGACTTGGCCTCTTCGACCGTGATCACCCCCTCATTGCCGACCTTCTGCATCGCCTCGGCGATCATTTCGCCGACTTCGCGTTCGCCATTGGCCGAGATCGTGCCGACCTGGGCGATCTCTTCATTGGTCGAAATTTTCTTCGAGCGGGCTTTGATGTCGGCGACCACCGCCTCGACGGCGAGGTCGATGCCGCGCTTCAGATCCATCGGGTTCATGCCGGCGGCCACCGCCCGCGTCCCTTCGCGCACAATCGCCTGGGCGAGGATGGTCGCGGTGGTGGTGCCGTCGCCGGCCTGGTCGCTGGTCTTTGAGGCGACCTCGCGGACCATCTGGGCGCCCATATTCTCAAACTTATCCGGCAGCTCGATCTCCTTGGCGACGGTCACCCCGTCCTTGGTGATCCGCGGCGCGCCAAAGGATTTGTCGAGCACGACGTTGCGGCCCTTCGGCCCCAGCGTCACCTTGACCGCGTTGGCCAATATATCGACCCCGCGCAGCATCCGGTCGCGGGCATCGGCATGAAATTTTACGTCCTTTGCAGCCATTTTTTAATGCTCCCTAGGCGAGGATGCCCATGATGTCGGATTCTTTCATGATGATCAGTTCTTCACCGTCGAGCTTGACTTCGGTTCCCGACCATTTGCCAAACAGCACCCGGTCGCCGGCCTTGACATCGAGCGGTTGGATGGCGCCGTTTTCGTCACGCGCGCCGGGGCCGGCGGCAACGACCTCGCCCTCCATCGGCTTTTCTTTCGCGGTGTCGGGGATGATGATCCCGCCTCGCGACTTCTCTTCGGATTCGACCCGGCGGATCAGCACCCGGTCATGCAGCGGACGAAATTTCATGGGCCCTCCAAATTTCCCAGGGATTAGCACTCTCAAAGAAAGAGTGCTGCTGACATAAAGACCGGGCCGGGGCTTGTCAAGCCGGCAACGAACCCGTTCGCGCAACGGGCAGGCGCCGCGCCGCCGGTTCGCGCCGGTCGCGGGTTTTGACAAGAAACTACGCCAAGCGCACTCTTTCCGAGTATGATTGATCAGTTGCCATTGACGGGTTGCCGCCATGCCGAGAGAAGTTGAGTGGGAGATCCCGGGCGAGGTCCAACCAAAGCAGAGCGAATGCAGCTTCGATCTCGACCGTGCCCTGCGTGCCGTGCTCGGTTTGCGGGCGAGGATCCCCGAGGATGCTTTCACCGCCGGCACGCTTGGCACCGAACGCGCCGGCAGCGGCGTGCTGATCGGGCATGACGGGCTGGTGCTGACGATTGGCTATCTGATCACCGAAGCCGAGACGATCTGGCTGACCACGGCCGGCGGCGGCGCCGTTCCCGGGCATGTTCTGGCCTATGATCAGGAAAGCGGCTTTGGCTTGGTGCAGGCGCTCGGCCGGCTCGATGTCGAACCCCTCGAACTCGGCGTCGAAGCGCGGGTCGGGGCCGGCGACCGCGCGATCATGGCCGCCGAGGGTGGCCGCCGTCATGCCGTCGCCGCCCGGGTCGTGGCCCGCCAGGAATTTGCCGGCTATTGGGAATATGTGCTTGACCATGCGATCTTTACCGCTCCCGCCCACCCGTTCTGGGGCGGGGCGGCGCTGATCGGCACCGACGGCAGGTTGATCGGCATCGGCTCGCTGCATGTGCAGCATTCGAGCGGGCGTGAATTGCGCCGCGACGTCAACATGGTGGTGCCGATCGATCTGCTTCCCCCGATCCTCGACGACATGCTGACCTATGGCCGGCCCAACCGACCGGTGCGGCCCTGGCTCGGTCTTTATGCCGCCGAGGTCGAGGATGCGATTGTGGTGGCCGGCCTGGCCGAACGCGGCCCGGCAAGCGCGGCCGGGCTGCAGCCCGGGGATCGCATCCTCGCCGTCGGCGACGATTCGATCTCAACCCTGGCCGGTTTTTGGCGACGGGTATGGGCGAGCGGCCCGGCGGGGCGTGAGATCCCGCTGCAGGTCTCGCGCGACGGGCGAAAGTTGAATATTCGGGTTCTGTCCGCCGACCGGACGCGGTTTCTGAAAGCGCCCAAACTGCATTGAGCTTGTTTGCCACCGCTGCGGCCCGGCCTCGCTGCGACAACGCGCATCGCTGCGGCCACAACAGAAAATTTGATACCGGTGGCGCACGCCTCGACCGCATGGCGGGGCGCATGCGGCCCCGCACCGCGGGAATTCCGTCGATGTCAACCTTCACCCACGGCTAGCCGATGGCCAGCACGTTGCCGGTACATTTGCGGCGGCTGGAAGCCGAGGCGATCGGGATCATGCGCGAGGTTGCGGCCGAATTCCGCAACCCGGTCATGCTCTACTCGATCGGCAAGGATTCGAGCGTGATGCTGCATCTGGCGCGCAAGGCGTTTTATCCCGCCCCGCTGCCGTTCCCGCTGCTGCATATCGATACGCTGTGGAAATTTCGCGAAATGATCGCGTTTCGCGACGAGACGGCGCGCCGGCTCGGGCTGCGGCTGATTGTGCATACCAACGAGGAGGGGGTGCGCCGCGGCATCAACCCGATCACCTCGGGCTCGGCGCTGCACACCGCAGTGATGAAAACCGAGGCGCTGAAGCAGGCCCTCGACCGCCACGGTTTTGACGCCGCCCTTGGCGGGGCGCGCCGCGACGAGGAAAAAAGCCGCGCCAAGGAACGCGTCTTTTCGCTGCGCAGCGCCAGCCATGGCTGGGATCCGCGCAATCAGCGCCCGGAATTGTGGCGGCTGTACAATACGCGGCTGCGCCCCGGCGAAACGATGCGCGTCTTTCCCCTGTCGAATTGGACCGAGCACGATGTCTGGGAATACATCGCCGCCGAGCAAATCCCGATCGTGCCGCTCTATTTCGCCGCGCTGCGGCCGGTTGTCGAACGGTCCGGCACCTGGATCATGGTCGATGACGACCGTCTGCCGCTGGCGCCCGGCGAGACACCGCAAATGCGGCGCGTGCGCTTTCGCACGCTGGGCTGCTACCCGCTGACCGGGGCCATCGAATCGAACGCGGCGACCCCCGCCGAAATCGTCGCCGAATTGCGCGAAACCCGCCGTTCGGAGCGCCAGGGCCGGTTGATCGACAACGACGAAGAGGCGGCGATGGAGCGCAAAAAGCGCGAGGGGTATTTCTGATGGCGCGCGACGGCGCTGGCGCGCCCGCGCACTGCTCCGGCAGTCGTGATCTGTTGCGCTTTTTGACCTGCGGCTCGGTCGATGACGGCAAATCAACGCTGATCGGGCGGCTATTGCATGATTGCGCCTTGATTTTCGACGATCAGCTCGAAGCGCTCGAACGCGAATCACAGCGCTTCGGGACCACGGGCGGGATCGATTTCTCGCTGCTGCTCGACGGGCTCGAAGACGAGCGCCAGCAGCGCATCACAATCGATGTCGCCTATCGCTATTTCGCGACCCCGGCGCGCGCCTTTGTCGTCGCCGACGCGCCGGGGCACGAACAATATACCCGGAACATGGCGACCGGCGCCTCGACCAGCGACCTCGCCGTGATCCTCGTCGACGCCCGCAACGGCGTCGTCGCCCAGACGATGCGCCACGCCTTTATTTGTTCGCTGCTCGGCATCCGGCATTATGTTTTGGCCGTCAACAAGATGGATCTGGTCGGGTTCGACCAGGCCCGGTTTGCCGAGATTGTCGCCCGCTTTACGGAGTTCGCAGCCCGCTTTGGCGACAGCGAGGTCTGTCCGATCCCGTTGTCGGCGCTCGAGGGCGACAATGTCACGCGCCGCTCCGAGCGGACGCCGTGGTATCGCGGCCCGAGCCTGCTCGAACATCTGGAACGGGTCGAGCCGACGCGCGGTCTTGATCAGCGGCCGTTTCGCTTTCCGGTGCAGTGGATCAACCGCCCCAACGGCGAATTCCGCGGCTTCTCCGGGACGGTCGTGTCCGGATCGATCCGGGTCGGCGACCCGGTGCGTCTCGCCGGGTCCGGCCGCACCACCCGGGTGCGCGAGATTGTCAGCTTCGACGGGCCGCTCGACGAGGTCTCCGTCGGTGATGCCGTCACGTTGCGGCTGAGCGAGGAGATCGACGTTACCCGCGGTGACATGCTGGTCGATCCGCGCAACCCGCCCGAATGTGTCGACCAATTCGCCGCTCATGTAATCTGGATGAGCGAGCACCGGATGGTTCCCGGCCGCTCTTATCTGCTCAAGATCGGCACCCGCACGCTGCCCGCCACCGTGACCGCGCTCAAATATCGGGTCGAGGTGTCGAGCCTGGCGCATCTGGCCGATCGCAGCCTGGGCCTCAACGATATCGGCTTCTGCAATTTGTCGACCGCGGCGCCGATCGCCTTCGACCCCTACGCCGAAAATCGCGATACCGGCGGGTTCATCCTGATCGACCGGCTGACCAACGAGACCGCCGGCGCCGGGATGATCACCTTTGGTCTGCGCCGCGCCAGCAACATTCATTGGCAGGCGCTGACCGTCGGCCGCCAGGAGCGGGCCGCATTGAAGGGCCAGGCGGCTGCGGTGTTGTGGCTGACCGGGCTCTCCGGCGCCGGCAAATCGACGATTGCCGATCTCGTCGAAAAACAGCTCTATGCCGCCGGGCGGCACACGATGCTGCTCGACGGCGACAATGTCCGCCACGGCCTCAACCGCGATCTCGGCTTTACCGATGTCGACCGGGTTGAAAACATCCGCCGCGTCGGCGAGGTCGCCAAGCTGATGACCGAGGCCGGGCTGATTGTGATCTGTTCGTTCATTTCCCCGTTCCGCGCCGAACGACAGATGGTGCGCGAACTGATCGAGCCGACCGAGTTTCTCGAGATCTTTGTTGACGCGCCGCTCGAGGAATGCATCCGCCGCGACCCGAAGGGGCTTTATGCCAAAGCCACGGCCGGGCGCATCGAGAACTTCACCGGGATCGGTTCGCCTTACGAGCCGCCCGAGGCCGCGGAATTACGCCTCGACACGGTAAGCTCGACGCCTGAGGATGCCGCCGCCCGCATCCTCGACGCGCTGCGGCAGCGTCGGATAATCTGAGCGGCCCCGGCGCCGCCGCGGCAATCACGCGGGCCCCGGGTGAGGTGCGATAGTCAGGTGCGATACCGGTCCGGGCGCGACGCCGGTTTAGTGCGGTGTCAGGCCGCAGCCGCCCCGTCGCAGCAAATCGTCGAAATAGGCGATTGTTTGAGTAAGGCCGTCGGCGAGCGCGGTTCGCGGCCGCCAGCCGAGCACGGCTTCGGCCTGGGTGATGTCCGGACAGCGCTGCACCGGGTCATCGACCGGCAGCGGCCGATGCACCATCGCCGAACGCGACCCGGTCAGCGAGACGATCATTTCGGCGAGTTCGCCCACCGAGGTTTCGACCGGATTGCCGAGATTGATCGGCCCGGTGACATGGTCGGGCGCGGCCATCAGTGCGACAAAGCCGTCGATCAAATCATCGACATAGCAAAAAGCCCGGGTCTGGGTGCCGTCGCCGTAGAGCGTGATCGGCTGGTTGCGCAGCGCCTGAACGATGAAATTGGAAACCACGCGCCCGTCATTGGGGTGCATCCGCGGACCATAAGTATTGAAGATGCGGGCCACGCGAATCTTCAAGTTGTGCTGCCGGTAATAGTCGAAAAACAGGGTCTCGGCGCAGCGCTTGCCTTCGTCATAGCAGGCGCGCGGCCCGATCGGGTTGACATTGCCGCGATAACCTTCGGGCTGCGGGTGCAGGGTCGGGTCGCCGTAAACCTCCGAGGTCGAGGCTTGAAAGATTTTGGCTTTCAATCGCTTGGCCAGACCCAGCATGTTGATCGCACCGATCACGCTGGTCTTGGTCGTCTGCACCGGGTCGAATTGGTAATGGATCGGCGAGGCCGGGCAAGCGAGGTTGTAAATCTCGTCGACTTCGACAAACAGCGGATGGGTGATGTCGTGGCGCATCGCCTCGAAATGCGGGTGGCCGAGCAGCGCCACGACATTGTCCTTGCGGCCCGTGAAATAATTGTCGACGCACAAGACGTCGTTGCCGGCGGCGACCAGCCGCTCGCACAAATGCGAACCGAGGAACCCGGCGCCGCCGGTCACCAGAACCCGCTTGGCCACGACACTCATTGGACACCTTTTGCTGAACCCGCTCGGTTTGGCCGCTAGGCGAGCGCCCGCAATTGTGCGCGCGGCGTATAGACCGGGCGTCCGACGCTGACATAGGTGAGCCCCGCGGCCAGCATCTCATCGGGTTGGTAGATGTTGCGCAGATCGATGACCAGCGGTGCGGCCAACAGATTGCGGACGCGATCGAGATCGAGGGCGCGAAACGCGTTCCATTCGGTCAGCAACACCAGCGCATCGGCCCCGTCGATCGCCTCATAGGCGTCGGCGCAATAGACGAGGTCGGGCAGCTGCTTCTTGGCTTCGGGCATGCCTTCGGGGTCATAGGCGCGGATGCGCGCCCCGGCCGCGGCGAGGCGCGGCAGGATCGCGAGGCTCGGGCTGTCGCGCATATCGTCGGTGTTGGGTTTGAAAGTGAGCCCGAGCACCGCCACGGTTTTGCCGGCAACAACGCCGCCGCAGGCGTCGATGATCTTGTCGGCCATGGACAGTTTGCGGGCTTCGTTGACGCGCACCACGGTCTCGACAATCGACAACGGCGACTGCGCCTCGTGCGCGGTACGGACCAGCGCCCGGCAATCCTTTGGAAAACAGGATCCGCCAAAGCCGGGCCCGGCATGCAGAAATTTGCGGCCGATGCGGCCATCGAGCCCGATGCCCTTGGCCACTTCTTGCACATCGGCGCCGACGCGCTCGCATAAATCGGCCATCTCGTTGATAAAGGTGATCTTTGTCGCGAGAAACGCGTTGGCCGCATATTTGATCAGCTCGGCCGTCTCGATATCGGTAAACACCATCGGGGTCTCGATCAAATAAAGCGGCCGATAGAGGGCGCGCAGCACGGCGCGGGCCTGGTCGCTGTCGGTGCCGATAACGACCCGGTCGGGCCGCATGAAATCTTCGATGGCCGAGCCTTCGCGGAGAAATTCGGGGTTGGAGGCGACATCGAAATTCCCCTGCGGCCGAACCCGGCGCAGGATTGCGGCGACCTTGCGGCCGGTGCCGACCGGCACGGTCGATTTTGTCACCACCACCGTATAGCCGGTCAGCGCCCGCCCGATCTCCTCGGCGGCGGCGTAGACGTAGGAAAGGTCGGCGTGGCCGTCGCCGCGTCGCGACGGCGTGCCGACCGCGATAAAGGCGGCCTCGGCGCCGGCCACCGCTGCTGCCAGATCGGTCGTGAACGAGATGCGACCGGCGGCGGCGTTTTTGGCGACCAGCGCCTCGAGCCCGGGCTCGAAAATCGGCATTTCGCCGCGCTGCAGGCGGTCGATCTTGGTCCGGTCCTGATCAACGCACACGACGTCGACGCCGAATTCGGAAAAACACGCCCCCGATACGAGGCCGACATATCCCGTCCCGACAATTGCGATGCGCATGACCTTCCGCCCTTACGCGAGTTCGCTCAAAAACGGTGCCATTACCCGCTTATTCCGAGAACCGCCGCCGCGGCAAGTCGCCGCGCCGACATTGCCGGCGACCGGGGAAGAGGGGCCCGGGGCTTTACGTTGTGCCCGGCGAGCGAGACGCAAGCGAAAACGCGCATGACGCAAGCGATCCTGGTTACCGGCGGTGCTGGATATGTCGGCTCCCATGCCTGCAAGGCGCTGGCCCGCGCCGGCTATTGTCCGGTCGTCTACGACAATCTGTCGCGCGGCCGCCGGGACGCGGTGCGCTGGGGACCGCTCGTCGAAGGCGATATCGCCGACGCTGCGCGGCTGCGCGCGGCATTGGCGGAATACCGGGTGGCGGCGGTGATGCATTTTGCCGCTTACGCCTATGTCGGCGAATCGATGGCCGATCCGGCGCTTTATTACCGCAACAATCTGTGCGGAACCCTGGCCCTGCTCGAGGCGATGCGCGCCGCAGGCGTTGACGCGATCGTGTTCTCTTCCACCTGCGCCACTTACGGCACGCCGCAGACGGTGCCGATCGCCGAGACCGCGCCGCAATCGCCGGTCAACGCCTATGGCGAGACCAAGCTTGCGATCGAACGCGCGCTTCACTGGTACGGCCAGGCCTATGGGCTGCGCTGGGCGGCGCTGCGTTACTTCAATGCCGCCGGGGCCGATGGCGACGGCGAGATCGGTGAAGACCACGACCCCGAAACGCATCTCGTACCGCTGGTGCTGCAGGCGGCGCTGGGTCGGCGGGAATGCGTCGAGATCTACGGCACCGACTACCCCACCCCCGACGGAACGGCGATCCGCGACTACATTCATGTCGCCGATTTGGCCGACGCCCACCTGCTGGCGTTGCGCTGGCTGCTGTCCGGCGGCGAACCGCTGGCGCTCAACCTCGGCACCGGTGCCGGTCATTCGGTGCGTGAGGTGATCGCCGCGGCCGAGAAAGTGTGCGGCGCCAGCATCCCGGTTCGGGCCGCCGCGCGGCGTGCCGGCGATCCGCCGGCGCTGGTGGCCGATGCGCGGCGGGCGATGGCGACCTTGGGCTGGCGGGCGCAATGCTCGTCGCTCGAGACGATCGTCGCCACGGCGCTTGCTTGGCAGCGCCGACGTGACCGGCCCGAGACCGGGCCGGGCGCGGCGCGCTGACCGGCTCGGCGGCACCCGGGCCTGATGGCGCCTTTCGAAAAAATGCCGATGCCGATGACCGACACCGACCCGGCACCGCGGGAGCTCGACTAAAAATGGCTCTGCTCGAACCCTATAACCTCACCGCCGTCACAAGCCCGGCCTTGTCGGCGCAGGCTGCCAATGCGGCGCCGATCTCGGTGCGCGGCAAGTTCTTTTTTGCCGGGGAGGAGAAATATTTTGTCAAGGGCGTCACTTATGGGCCGTTTGCGGTAGCCTCTCACGGCGCGCAATTTCCCGAGCGCGCCGTCGTCGAACAAGATTTTATGCTGATGAGCGCGGCCGGCATCAACACCGTCCGCGTCTTTACGGTCCCGCCCTTGTGGCTGCTGGATCTGGCGCAGGCCGCGGGCCTCAAACTGTTTGTCGGGCTGCCCTGGGCGCAGCACATCACGTTTCTCGACACCGCCGCGACCCGGGCCGAGATCAAAGCGGCGGTGATCGACGGGGTGCGCGCCTGCGCCCGCCATCCGGCGGTGTTCGCCTATCTCGTCGGCAACGAAATCCCGCCCGATGTGATCCGCTGGCACGGGGCCGACGCGGTGCGACGATTTTTGCGCGAATTGGTGAGCGCGGTCCGCCGCGAGCATCCGGGAGCGCTTGTCAGCTACGCCAATTTCCCGTCAAGCGAATACCTGACGATCGATTTCACCGATTTCGTGTCATTTAACGTCTATCTCCACGACGAAGCAGCGTTTCGCCGTTATATCGCGCGGCTGCACAATCTCGCGGTCGACCGGCCGCTGGTCCTGACCGAATTCGGCGTCGATTCGTTTCGCGAGGGCGGGGAGGGGCAGCGGCATATCCTGTCCTGGCAGGTGCGCGCCGCGTTTGACGCCGGCGTGGCCGGCACCTGCGTTTTCGCCTGGACCGACGAATGGTTCACCGGCGGCCACCTGATCGAGGATTGGGCGTTCGGCCTGGTCGATCGCGAACGCCGCGCCAAGCCGGCGCTGGCTGAAGTCGAGCGCTGCTATTGCGAGGACTTGCCGCCGCCTTTGCCGCACTATCCGCGGGTCTCGGTCGTGGTCTGCGCCTACAACGCCGAGCGCACGATGGATGCCTGCCTCGCCTCGCTGGCGAGGCTCAATTATCCCGATTACGAGGTCATCGTCGTCAATGACGGGTCGCGCGACCGCACCCTCGAAATCGCCGAACATTACGGCTATTGCCGCATCATCAGCCAGCCGAACCGGGGCTTGAGCGTGGCGCGCAATGTCGGCGCCGAGGCCGCGACCGGCGAGATTGTCGCCTATACCGACAGCGATTGCGTGGCCGATCCCGATTGGCTGGCTTATCTCGTCGCCAAGATGGAGGCGAGCGGGCTGGCGGCGTGTGGCGGCCCGAATTTTCCGCCGCCCGAGGACAGCCTGGTGCCGGCGGCGGTGGCGGTCGCGCCGGGCGGACCCACGCATGTGCTGCTCAGCGACGAAGTGGCCGAGCACATCGCCGGCTGCAACATGGCGTTTCGCCGCGACGTGCTGCTCGCTTTGGGCGGCTTTGACCCGGTCTACCGTGCCGCCGGCGACGATGTCGACATCTGCTGGCGCCTGCAGGATGCCGGCTACACGATCGGCTTCAGCCCGGCCGCGACGGTCTGGCATTTCCGCCGCAATACGGTCAAAGCCTATTGCAACCAGCAGCGCGGTTACGGCAAGGCCGAGGCGCTGGTCTATTCGAAGCATCCGTTCCGCTTCAACCTGTTCGGCCAGGCGAAGTGGCTCGGCCGCATCTACGGCGATCTCTCGACCTCGCTGTTGTTGTCGCGCCGCCCGGTCATCTATTCCGGCGTTTTCGGACGCGGCCTGTTTCAGACCCTCTACGAGCCGCCTTCGTCATTGACCGCGTTCCTGCCGCTGACCTTCGAGTGGAGCGCGGCGGCGCTGGTGCTGGCCCTGGCCGGGCTGGTCGGCGGCGGCTGGTGGCTGCTGCTGCTAGCACCGCTGTTGGCGACCTGGACGATGTGCGTGAGCGGCGCGTTGAAGGCGCCGATCGATCCGCGTTTCGCCGGGTTGAAAGCGCGCGCCTTGGTCGCCTTGCTGATCTATCTGGGTCCGCTATTGCGCGGTTGGGAGCGGGCGCGGTGGCGCATCCGCGAGAGCCGGGCGCAGCCTTGCGCGGCACCCGCCGAAACCGAGCAGCGCTCTCGGATCAGCTGGCGCCAATGCGCGTTCAGCCTCGCGTTCTGGAACGAGCACGGCATCGAAAAAGAGGCGCTGCTCGAGAGCCTCATCCGCTTTCTGACGCCGCAGAAATATTTTGTCGTCCCCGACACCGGTTGGAGCCATTGGGATTTGAAGATCGCGCGCGGGGTCTGCGTCCGGGCGCTGGTCCTGACCTGCAGCGAAAATCACGGCGGCGGCAAACGGTTGTTGCGGGTGCGCTGCGCGATGCGTTTGTCGCGCCTTGCCGTCTTCGCGCTGCGCGGCTACGCGTTATTGACGGCGTTGGCGCTGCTGCTCGGCTGGCCGATTGCCGCGGCGGTCTTGGCCGCGACCGGGTTGGTCAATCTGGCGGTCATGGGGGCGAGGCTGGCCGCTTTTGCCCGGCTGATGCACCGGATCATCGAAACGGTGGCGAAGCCGGTGGGGCTGATCCCGGTCGCGCCGCGGCTCGACCCTCGCCGGGAAGCGGCGCCGCTGCGCGCGTGACCACCGCGCCCGCCAACGGCTGTTGCGCCATGTCGAGAAAGATTCTGTCGTATCTGGCGCCGCATCGCTGGCGCGTTGCGCTGGTTCTGGTGCAGGTATTGCTGATTACCGGCTTCGAACTGCTCAAGCCGTGGCCGCTGCAGCTCGTCATCGACAATGTTCTGGGCGGCAAACCCGCAGGCCTGGCGGTGCTGCGCGGAATGTCGGCCGCCCATTTGCTGGTGCTCGCCTGTCTCGGCGTCGTCATTGTCCAGCTCGGCAGCGGTGCGTTGACCCTCGCCCACAATTATGTCGCGATCGAGGTTGGGCAGGGCATGGTCAACGACCTGCGCAGTGCGCTCTACGCCCACCTGCAACGGCTGTCGCTGGCCTTTCACGACCGCCAGCGCGTCGGCGACCTGCTGTATCGGGTGACGAGCGACAGCTTTGCCGTTCAGACGATGATCATGAACGGGGTGCTGCCGATGCTGTCGGCGGGATTGCTGCTGGCCGGCATGCTGATGGTGCTGTTTCCGCTCGATCCGGTATTGACATTGCTGTCGCTGAGCGTGGTTCCGGCCCTGTTTGTGCTGATCTCGCTGTTCAACCGCAAGATTGTCGCGGTGGCGACCGAGGTGCGAACCACCGAGAGCCGGGTCTATTCGCTGGTGCAGTGGGCGATGACATCGATCAAGGTCGTCCAGGCCTTCGCCCGCGAAGAGGACGAGCATCGCCGCTTTATGGGCGCGAGCCGGGAGAGCCTGCGCGCCACATTGCGTCTCTACAGCTGGCAGACGCTCTATTCAGGGGCGGTCAACGCGGTCATCGCCGCCGGCACCGCACTTGTCATCTATGCCGGGGCGCGCGCGGTGACCACCGGGTCGCTGACCGTCGGTCAGCTGATCGTGTTCATCTCCTATCTCGCCCAGCTTTACGCGCCGATCAACCAGATCACGCAAAGCTGGGGCCTGATCGCCGGCGCCCAGGCCGGGGCGCGGCGCGTGTTCGAGGTGCTCGACGCCGAGCCCGAACTGGTCGACGGCCCGCGCACCTTTCCGCCCGAAGGCGCGCGCGGCGCAGTCGCGATGCGCGGCGTCGGATTTCGCTATCGTGCCGGCATGGCGGTGCTGCGCGGCATCGATCTGACCGTGCCGGCCGGCGCCAAGATCGCGATCGTCGGCCCGACCGGCGCCGGCAAAACGACCTTCGCCAGCCTGTTGCCGCGTTTTTACGACCCGACCGAAGGCCGGATCGAGATCGACGGCGTCGATCTGCGCGAATATTCGCTCAAATCATTGCGCCGCCAGATCGCGCTGGTGCTGCAGCCGCCGCTGATCTTTCCGCTGTCGGTGCGCGACAACATCGCCTATGGCCGTCCCGGCGCCGATGACGCCGCCATTCTGCACGCCGCCCGCCTTGCCCAGATCGACGAGCGCATCGCCGCTATGCCGCATGGCCTCGACACCGTCATCGGTGAGGCCGGAGTGTCGTTGTCGGAGGGCGAAAAGCAGCGCATCACGATCGCCCGCGCCCTGCTGCGCGATGCCCCGATCCTGATCTTGGACGAACCGACCTCGGCGCTCGATGTCGCAACCGAGGCGGCGGTCATGACCGGCATCGAGCGGCTGATGGCCGGCCGCACGACCTTTATCATCGCGCACCGGCTGTCGACGGTGGCGCGCTGCGATCGCATCGTGGTGCTGCAGGCCGGGGCCATTGTCGAACACGGAACGCTCGGCGAGCTGTTGCGCCGCGACGGGGTCTTTGCCGGCTATTACCGCAGCCAATTTGGCGAAAGGGCCGATCTCGCGCTCGCCGATTAGGGCAGCCGATCGATATTTTGGCCAAAGTTTTCATTTTGACCATAGGTTGAGAGGGCAAACGCAAATACGCCCTATGGGCTAATGTATAGGTTCGCTTCAACGCAAGAATCGCGCCAATCCAACAAAAAAGCCGCTTTATTGCCTCAGACAACACCAAGTCATTTTTGGCCGGTTACCCGAGACGGACTACAACTACCCTGACGATCGGGTCGGCAGTGCCGCACTGTCGTCTACGGAGACTGGTGTCCCGCACCAAGTTAACGATTTTTGTTGTCAGATCGGCGTGTTGCTCCTACGGTGGCTTCCGCTTCGCGTTGCCGGGGTCTCTTTCTTGCGTGAAGCGGCGGGACGCCACGGCGGGGCAGGGGTCCCCGCCACCCGCCGAGCGGGGGTGAGGCCGGCAGCGCCGGTTCACAGCGTGACGCCGCGACCTGGTCCGATCAGGTGGGTCGGACAGCCACGGTGCGGCGCCCGGCGGGGGGTTGATGACTGTCGAAAGGGCGAAGCTGGGAAGCCGGTTCTTCCCTGACATCCGGGTCTTTTTTCGTTCGGCCGAGAATTATGTTCCGACGCCCCTTCAGGCGTTGTTTGTATCGACATTGCTGGCCGGAGCTGCGTTTCTCGCCTATGGCGGCGGCGTCCGCATCGGCGGCCAGCACCTGCTTGGCGAAAGGCGCGCCGCGGCGGCGCATCTCCGCGCCGCGCTCGACCGGCGACTGAGCGGGCTCGAAGCGCGGCTTGCTGCGCTCGCCGCGCAACCCGCTCGGGCGCCGGCCGCGGCCCGCACGCCGTCCGAAACGGACCGTAGCCTGGGTGCGCCTTTGCCCTTGGCCGATATGCCGGTTCCGGCCCTCGAGCTAAGCGATCGCGAATTTCTCGGGCTCGATCGCGATCGCCATCGGCTTGACTTGGTCGGAAACGCGCCCGCCGGTTCCGCGGACGGTCGGGTCTTTCTATCGGTCGCGATGTTTGAGCCGATCCCGCCGGCGCCGCTGCCGGCGCTGCCGGCGCTGGCGCGTGGCGCAGCACTTGCCGACGAACTTGCCAAACTCGACGCGGCGCGCGCCACCAACACCGAGCAATACCTTCGATCGGCGGATGACCTCGCCGAGGCTGCGCAGCAATTTGAAGAATTGAGCGCGATCCGCGGCGCGGGTGCAACCCGTGGCCGGCGGGCTCGCCTGGTGCTGGACCAGATCGGGCAGAAATTGACCGCGATCGGACTGCCGCCGCCCGACATGCCGGAGCACAATGCCAGGCGAGCAGAGGCCGATGCCGATGACGGCCCGGCTCTGCCCCAGCCGATCGACGGCGGTGCGGTCGGTCCCAATTTGGTCGGCGCGGTCGAGCGCACGCTGCGCGCCGCCGGCATCGATGTCGACCGAATGCTCGCCCAGCTGGCGCAACCCGAAGGTGGGCCCTTTGTCCCGCCTCCTGCCGCCGGCAGCCCGTCCGCGGGCAACGCCGCCGGCAAACTTGCCGCCCTGCAGGCCCTGGCAAGGACCTTGCCAATCGCCGCCCCGCTCGCGCGTTACGCGATCGGCAGCCCGTTCGGGCCGCGGCGCGACCCGTTCAACCATCGGCTCGCGTTCCATACCGGCATCGATCTCGATGCGCCGTATTCCTCGCCGGTCTACGCCACCGCGCCCGGCACCGTCATTTTTTCCGGTTGGCTCGGGGATTATGGCCAGACGGTCGAGATCGACCACGGCTTTGGCATTGTGACGCTATACGCCCATCTGCGGCGGCGGCTGGTCGCGGTCGGCCAGAATGTCCCGGCGCAGGCCGAGATCGGGCTGGTCGGGACCACCGGGCGCAGCACCGGCCCGCATGTCCATTATGAAGTGCGGGTCGACGGCCAGCCGCAGGATCCCGAAAAATTCCTGGCCCTCGCGCGGCTGTTGCCGGTTGCCGCCGCCGGGCCTAATCCAGCGGTAGGTGGACCAGCAGAAAATAGCCGTTGACCGTCAACAGGACCGCGACCACCGCCAACACGCCGCTCAGCGTTACCAGCGGCCGCGAGACGGCAACGATGGCGACCGAACCCAATACGATCGCGATCTGAAACAGCGCCTCGGCATAATCGAAATAGGGGTCACGCAGCGCGGCGCGGTCGCGCCTGGCCTCCCATCGTTTGGCGGTTGCCAGCAATTCCTTCTTGCCGGTGCCGCCTTCGGGGTCGCTTTCATAACGCTCGGCGGTGCTTCGCCAATGCTGGATTTGGCGCTCGATCCGGCCGCGGACGGCATCCGGCATCGCCGGGTTGGCGGACAACATGATTTCGAGCTGATCGGCGGCAAGCCGGTAGGCGGTCTGGCGCAAATATTTCGCCTGATAGAAGCCGTAAGTGTCCGACGCCTGAATGTTGGCGTTGGTCATCGTCTTGGTCGCGTTGGCGCCGCCGAGCGAGGTGATCGCGAGCAGCATCGCGACAATGCCGAGATAGATGCCGGTGAACCGGCGGAACTCGGCCTCGGACGCGGCCCGCGGGTGGTCCTCCTCGCCGTGGATCTTCTCGGCAATCTCGGTAGCTTCCACCCTCTGCTCCCCGATCCTGATCGCTGGCCGCGAGATTGACCGATTCACATTCGGGGTCAAGCCCGCCGCGCCGCCCCCGCTACAGGCGCAACCGGGCAGCCCCGCGCGCTACGGGTAGGCGTAGCCCGGATAGCCATAGGCGACGCCGGAATAGGGCTGCGGGGTCGGGTAATAACCCGGGGCGGGGGCATAATAATAGCCTGTCGGCGGCGGGTAATAAGCCGGCGGCGCGGCATAGGCGGGCGGCGCCGCCGCTGCGACGATTGCGCCGGCGACGACGCCGCCGAGGATCCCCAGCGCCACGGCAGCACCGGCATTCGCATGGTGCGCTTGCGCCGGGTGCGGAAGACCGCCGACCGCCACGGCCACCAGCATCGCCGCCAAGGCCGGGCCACGCGCCAGGTTCGCCGCGCGACCGACAACGCCGGGCGCCCTTGCGGGCGGTGCGGTGCTTTTGGTCGGCGGCAACGGAATCAGCATCTTGTTCTCCACTGGGCAGATCGTATCGATCGCGTGAGGTTTGCGATCGGCGCACTCGATGTTGGGCGCGGCGGCCGGCGGTGCCAGGATGGAGGTGCCGAGGTCGATTTCGTGCAGCAGGCCGCCAGCGCGTTCACTCGATCTTCCGCCGACAAGCGCGCTCAAATCCCCGATATGTTCGCGGGCCGACGCGGCGGCCGGAACCTTCGCCCCTCAGGCGCCGAAAAAGAAATAGCCGAGCGCGAGCAGCGCATAGACGCCGACCAGCAGCAGGCCCTCGAACCAGGTCGTCTCGCCGTCACTGGCGATGGTGTTGACGATCCAGGCGGTGCCGGCGATCGCAAACAAGTCGAGCGGGTTGGTAAAGACCAGATCCATCGGGTGGCCGATCAGCCACGAAATCAGCACCAAGAGCGGCGCCATGACCAGCACGACCTGGATTGCCGAGCCGATGCAGATGTTCATGACCAGGCCCATGCGATCGCGATGCGCGAAATAGACGGCCGCGAACACATCGGCGATCGTCCCGACCAGGGCCAGCACGATCAGACTCAAAAACAGCTGCGAGAGGTGCAATTGCGCGGCGGTCGGCGCCAGCGCCTCGGCGGCGATTTCGGCTTCGACAGCGATCAGCGCCGTCCCTGCGGCCAATACCGCCAGCGCCCGCCACGCCGGCCAAGCGGGTCCGGCGCGCGGCTCGTCCTCGGCAAAGACGTCGCGATGCGTGATGAGCGTGTAGATCAGGTTGCCGACATACAGAACGATCAAGATCACCGAGGCGCCAAGGCTCAGCTCTTCATTGGTCAGAGCGATGTCGCCGTGCCGCCCGGTCGCCTCGCGGGCCAGACCGAACACCGCCGGGAACAGCAGCGCAATGACCGACAGCACCAGCAAGCTCGCGAAGCGCCCGGCGGTTTCGCGCTGAAATTTTTGCCGCTCGCGGGTCAGGCCGCCGACCATCGCCGCCAATCCAAGACCGAGCAGACAGGTACCGATGATCGAGCCGGTAATCTGCGCGCGCACCACGTCGGGCCGGCCGGTCGCCAAGACAAACAGCGCCAAAATCAGCTCTGCGATATTGCCGAAGCTGACATTCAACAGCCCGCCCAGCGTCGCACCGGCGCGGTCGGCCAGTTGCTCGGTCGCCTCGCGCAGCCATTCGGCGAGCGCGATGATCGCAATCGCGGCGCTGCAAAAGAGCCACACCGGCCCGGCCCCGAGAAGATAGCGCAGGCCCAGCGACACCGGCACCGAAAGCAGGAGAAGCCCCCTGATCACCGGCGGTGCCGCGCCGGTTTTCGTTGGCTGGGGCCGGCGGCGCGGGCAACATGCGGGGTCGCGTGTCGGGCCCGGCGCGGCGTCGTCCGCGGGGGCAGGGATCTCGACCAACAACGGGGGTGCGCGGTGAACATCGCTAAGGTCGAAACCTTTCAGCTGCGCTGGTCAGAAGACGATCGCCCCGAACAAGGCAGCGCCTGGGTTCGCATCCACACCGAGGATGGCCTGAGCGGCATTGGTGAAGCCTCGCCGATGCAAGGCGGGCTTGCCTCGCTCGGCATTGTCGCGCGCAATCTGGTGCCGGTGCTGATCGGCCGCGACGCGCTCGATCACGCCGTCTTGCATGACGCGATGCTTCACCAATTCGCCAAGCTCGGTCCAGAGGGCGCGCTGACCGGCGCGCTTGCCGCTGTCGACATCGCACTCTGGGACCTGAAAGGGAAGCTGCTCGGCCAGCCGATCTACAAATTGCTGGGCGGCGCATGGCGCGACACCTTGCCGTTTTACGCCTCGATCGGCGGCAATGGCGAGCGCAGCCTCGACGAGGTCCTACGGGTGGTCGAGGCGCGGCTCAAAGACCAGCCGGCGGCGGTCAAGATCCGCTTCGACAATGACCGGACCCGGCCCGACCGCGACATTGCCGGCGACATCGCCAAGGCGCGCGCCGTTCGCCAACTGGTCGGCGACGGTTTTCCGCTCGCCTTCGACGCCAACAACGGCTATTCGCTCGGCGGCGCGATCCGGGTCGGCCGGGCGCTCGAAGAGCTCGGCTATTGGTGGTTCGAAGAGCCGGTCCAGCATTACCACATCAAGGCCATGGGCGAGGTCGCGCGGCGCCTCGACATCACCGTTTCGGCGGGTGAACAGACCTATACCCTCTCCGGTCTGGCCGACCTGATCGAAGCCGGCGTGCGTATGGTCCAGCCCGACATCGTCAAGATGGGCGGCATCACCGGCCTTGGTCGCTGCGCGGCTCTCGCCCACGCCCATGGCGTGGAACTGGTCCCGCACCAGACCCAGCCGACCATCGGCCACACCGCCAATCTGCACCTCTGCGCCACCCTGATGCACATGACCAAGCCGTGCGAGTGGAACGACCCGTCGCGGCGGCAACATGCGGTGTTCGAGAATCCGCCGCGGCCGGTGAGCGGCCTGTTTCATCTCGCGAACGGACCGGGGCTCGGCCTGATCGTCAACGAGGCCGAACTCGCCCGCCGCCGGGTTGCGCCGGGGTGAAGGAAGACCGACGGCGGGCGCCGGTGCAGCCGGTTCAATTCTTGTCGATGTTCCAGAACACGATCAACGGCGCGTGCAACACGCCGCTGATATTCGCGCGCCACGCGAAGGGCTGCGTGTATTGGGCGACCGGAATGTCGGGCAATTCCTCCCACAGATGGCGATGGAGCGCCTCGAGCGCCGCCTTCTGATCGCCTTCATCGGCCGCGGCGACATACGCCGTGGGCAGCGCCTCGGTTTGGGCGTCGCACGGCCAGCCGAACCAGTTTTTGCCGTCGCAGGCGGAATTGATCGTGAAATTGGTCAATGGCGAGGTCATAGCGCTGCCGCGGACCGCTGCGGCTGGTCAAATCGATAAAGCATTTTCGCGCCGCTTTTGCGCCGATTGCGCGGGCTGTCGTGTTTGTCGACAGTGGTGCGTTTTGTGCTGAACCGGCGGCCGCGCCCGATATCGGCGCCTACGCCCCCGGATCTGCGGGAGGAAAGACGAGACATGTCCGGCGACCGGCTGGGCGACGCTGCGAACGCGGTGGTAACCGGAGACCGTAAAGGCTGGGTTGCGGTGCTGGTTGGGGTCTATCAGGGCATTTCGGTCGACCGCATTTTCCTGATCGCCGCCGGCGTGACCTTTTATGCGATATTGGCGCTGTTTCCCGGGATTGGCGCCCTGGTCTCGGTCTATGGCCTGTTCGCCGATCCCGGGGCGATTGCCGCACAGCTCGACACGCTTTCGGGGGTGGCGCCCAGCGGCGCCACGGCAGTCATTCACGATCAGCTGGTCCGATTGGCGCAGCAGAACGGCGCCGCTTTGGGCATGGGCTTTGTGCTCGGCCTCGCCGGAGCCGTGTGGTTCACCAATTCGGGGATGACCGGCCTCTTCACCGCCTTGAACGCGGTCTACGAAACTGCCGAACAACGCGGCCTGTTCCGGTATTACGCGACCACTCTGGCATTCACGACCGGGGCGATTGTCGTCGTCGTCTTGTCGATCGGGGCAACGGTTGTGATCCCGATTATTTTGCACTTTGTGCCGAGTGCGACGATCACCGCGCTGTTGCTGGACATCATGCGATGGCCGCTGCTGTTTGTGCTGAGCGCGGCGGCGTTGGCGGCGGTCTATCGCTATGGCCCGTGCCGCCCGGCGCCGCAATGGCGATGGATTGTCGTGAGCAGCGTGCTGGCCGCCCTGGCCTGGCTCGGGGCCTCGGCCATCTTTTCCTGGTATGTCGGGAATTTCGGCCGCTACAACCAGACTTACGGCTCGCTGGGGGCGATCTTCGGGTTCATGACCTGGATGTGGCTGTCGCTGATTGTGGTGCTGCTCGGCGCCAAGCTGAACGCCGAGCTCGAGCGCCATTTCCGCCGATAACGGGCCGGTGCCAGCCGCTATCCCGCGATGTCGAGGCCGAGGTCGAGGATCGGGGCGCTGTGCGTGATCCACCCCGACGAGATCAAATCGACCCCGGTTGCCGCGACCGCGGCCACGGTTTGCGGGCTGATCCGGCCGGAAGCTTCGGTGATCGCGCGCCCCCCGACCATCGCCACCGCCTCGCGTAATGTCGGCGGGTCCATGTTGTCGAGCAATACGGCATCGACGCCGACCTCGAGCGCCTCGGCCAGCTGGTCGAGCGTGTCGACCTCCAGCTCGATCTTGACAAGATGGCCGGCGCCGGCGCGGGCCCGTTCCAGCGCCGGCTTGACCCCGCCGGCCAGTGCCAGATGGTTGTCCTTGATCAGCATCGCATCGTCGAGGCCAAACCGGTGATTGGCGCCGCCGCCCAGCCGCACCGCCTCCTTTTCGAGGATGCGCAAACCCGGGGTGGTTTTGCGCGTGCACACGATCCGGGCTTTTGACCCGGCAATCGCATCGACCAGGGCCCGGGTCGCCGTCGCCACCCCGGAGGCGCGGCTCAACAGGTTGAGCGCCGTTCGCTCGGCGGCGAGCACGCCGCGCGCCGGGCCGGCGATGCGCGCCACGACGGTGCCGCGTGCGACCCGTTGACCATCGGCGCTGAGCGGCTCGATGCGCAAATCGGGCTCGGTCAATTCGAACGCCAGCAATGCCGCGTCGAGCCCGGCCAGCACCCCCGGCTGGCGGGCGGCGATGACCGCTTCGACCCGTGCTGCGCGCGGCACGATCGCCTCGCTGGTGATGTCGCCGGCGCGGCCCAAATCCTCGATCAGCGCCGCCCGCACCAGCGGCTCGATCAGCAAACGCAACGCCATGGCGGGATCCGCGCCGATCAGCCGAGCGCCAGCATGCGCTCGACCGCGCGCCGCGCGCGCTCGGCGATGTCGGGGTCGACCGTCACCTCATGGGTCATGGTTTCGAGCGCGCGGCGGATCTTCGGCAGGGTGATCCGCTTCATATGTGGGCACAGATTGCACGGCCGCACAAATTCGAGATCGGGATATTGCAAGGCCACGTTGTCGCTCATCGAGCATTCGGTCAGCAGCACGACGCGCGCCGGCCTTTGCTTGCCGACATAATCGGCCATGGCCGCGGTCGAGCCGGTAAAGTCGCATTGCGCAACCACCTCGGGCGGGCATTCGGGATGCGCCAGCACGATCACGCCCGGATGGCTTTCCCGCAGGCTTTTGACATCGTCGGCGGTAAAGCGCTCATGCACCTCGCAATGACCCTTCCAGGCGATGATCTCGACCTTGGTCTGGGCGGCGGTGTTGTGCGCGAGATATTCGTCGGGGAGCATGATGACCCGCGGCGCACCCAGCGCTTCGACAATCTTCTTGGCGTTGGCAGAGGTGCAGCAGACATCCGACTCGGCTTTGACCGCCGCCGAGGTGTTGACATAGCTGACGATCGGCACCCGCGGATGGCGCTCGCGCAACAGCCGGATGTCGGCGGCGGTGATCGAGGCGGCGAGCGAACATCCGGCCTCGAGATCGGGGATCAGGACGGTCTTGCCCGGGTTCAACAATTTCGCGGTCTCAGCCATGAAATGGACGCCGGCCAGAACGATGACCCGGGCATCGGTGCGCGCGGCTTCGCGGGCCAGCGCCAGGCTGTCGCCGACAATGTCGGCAACGGTGTGGAAGATGTCCGGCGTCTGATAGTTGTGCGCCAGCACCACCGCATTCTTTTCCTGCTTCAGGCGCAGGATTTCGGCAATGTCGCCGGCGAAAACCGGCCATTCCAGCGGCGGGATATGGCGCTCGACCCGGGCATAGATCTCGGGCAGGGGCAGGGCGGCGGAAGAGCGCGATGGGGCGGTTTCGAGCACGTTTTTCTCCTTATGCTCAGATTGAGCATTTTAAGGTTCCGGAAAAGCCGGGCGAAACCGCCCGGCCACCGGTTATGCTGGTTATGAGGATAAGGGCCGTAACCGAACTGTCAAGCGCCGCGGTGGCAACGCTGAAGAGCGGCGGCTCGGAGCGGGCGCCGGGCGCCAGGGTGCCGCATCAAAAAGCGTCGGTGAAACCGGCCGCTCCGGACGGACGAGCCCGCTTGGCGACAGCCCGGGGAGAGATCGCGCGTCAACTGGCGCGGCGCAGCGCGGTCCGCCGCCTCGAGTGGCGTCAAACCGGCGAGGCGTGACGCTGCCACGCGACAGCGTGCCCGCTTGCACCGCCGGTCCTGGGCAACTTGACGGTGAAAGGTTGGCCCAAGGCCAGCGGCGGCGAATACCGGATTGGGCGATCTCGCGACAATGATCGAGCAGCGCGAACGTCTTGTACTACTCAATTCCTCGATTTTTAGACTTTGTGCATTCTGGTGGACGCCGGCCGGGCAAAGGCGTAGCCTGTGCCGCCCGCGCTGGAGAGACGAAACATGGACAAATCCACCGCTCCGCGAATTGAGGAGCATCGGTTTGCCGATGACGGCACCGTGCCCAATTCCCAGCTGCCGCTGATTGTTTATCGCGCCGTTCTCGACACCGGCCCCGACGCGGCCGCGGTCTGCGAACGCCGGTTCGCGGCCAATGGCTGGAGCGGCGGCTGGCGCGGCGGGATCTATCCCTATCACCATTATCACAGCACCGCGCATGAGGCGCTGGGGGTGGTGCGCGGCTCGGCGCGGGTCAGGCTCGGCGGTGATGCCGGCGCGGTTGTCGAGTTGCGCGCCGGCGATGCCGTCGTGATCCCGGCCGGTGTCGCCCATAAGGGCGAAGCGGCCAGCCCTGATCTGTTGATTGTCGGCGCTTATCCCGGCGGGCGCGGCCCCGACCTGCGGGTGCCGGGGCGCGGCGACCGCGAGCGGGTGCTCGACAACATCAAGCGCGTCGCGAGACCAACGGTTGATCCGGTCTGCGGGCGCGGCGGACCGCTTTGCGCGTCCTGGGCGCGCACCGCCTGACGCCGCCGATCACAGGCAAGCGCCGCTGTAAACGACATAGCCGGTGTTGCCGAAATCAACGGCGCTGTACGGGTTCGCCGGTGTGAACGGCAGCGCCGCCAGTGCGCTCTTTTGCGGCGGGACGACCAGCTGGCGCTGATAAACCACATAACCGCCGCTACACATTCCGTGTGCGACCAGGGTTTGGGCCAGCCATTGGCGGCGGATCTGCTCGGCGCCGCCGTCGTCATTGGCGCTCAACACGGTGTTGGTCCGCACGCTATAGGTAAAGTTGCCGGCCGGTCCCGGCGTAAAGCTCTGCACGCGCATCGGGTCGTTGTCGATGCAGCCGCTTGGCGCCGCCGCGCAAAGCAGCAGCAGCGGCGCAATTCGAGCCGCGCGCTGAAGGCGAATAGCGATCCTCGACATTCCCGTTCCTTCGCCGATTTCGCCGCCAAAGGCAAGCCGTTCCGGCGATGCGCGCGTTGCTCGCAGGACCCTGCCAGGGCTATCCTGTGATCCGCGGCAAGGAGGAAGTTGGCCGATGTCGTACAAGGATATGCTGGTGGTCCTCGACGCCGCCGCCGACACCGCCGGCCGCATCCATGTGGCGGCGGCGTTGGCCAAGCGATTTGGCGCCCATCTGGCTGGTCTATACCCCATTCCCAATCCCGACCTGCCGCGCCGCGCCGGCTATGCCGATCTCGCGGTGCTTGAGCCGATCTATCGCGAATGGTGCGAGCGCGCCTTTGCCCAGGCCGAAAATATGCGGCACATCTTCGAGCAGGCGGCGCTGCAGAAGGGGATCAGCGCCGAATGGCGAGCCTTGGCGGAGGGCGAGGCCGCCGACCCGGTGGCCCATGCGCGCTGCGCCGATCTGGTGATCCTCGGTCAGACCAACCCCGACAGCGAGGAGGCGGCGTTGATGCGGCCGCGGCCCGAGCGGGTGGCCCTCGCTTCCGGCCGGCCGGTCTTGGTCGTGCCTTATGCCGGCCAATTCGAGGAGGTCGGGCGCTCGGTTCTGATCGCGTGGAATGCCAGCCGCGAGGCGGCGCGCGCCGTCGCCGATGCGCTGCCGCTGATCGAAACGGCCGCAACCGTGAGTGTTCTCGCGATCGACCCGCCGCCCGCCCGCGACGGCGATGAGGGCGCGCATGCTGCCGACATCGGCGCGCATCTGGCCCATCACGGCGTCAAGGCGCAGATCGAGCGCACCGTCTCGGCTGGGGTGCCGATCGGCGATGTCTTGTTGTCGCGCGCCGCCGATCTCGGCATCGACCTGTTGGTGATGGGCGCCTATGGCCACTCCCGGGCGCGCGAAATGCTGCTCGGCGGCGCGACCCGCGCGATCCTGGGCAGCATGACAATCCCGGTGCTAATGTCGCATTGACCCGATGCGGCACCCCGCCGCTACGAGCGGGCGGGGCGGCCCGACCGCTCGCCGCGGGCCGCCCTCAGGCCGCCAGCCGGCCCTTCAACACGACCCCGGCCGCCTCCCCGGTGGCCTTGCCATCCTCGACGGTAACCTTGCCGTTGACGATGGTTGCGGCAATGCCTTCGGCCTTCTGCACGAGCCGGCGCGCACCGCCCGGCAGGTCCTGTTCGACGGTCGGCAACAGCGGCTTGATCCGGGATTCGTCGAACACGACGAGATCGGCGGCGTAGCCGGGGCGCAACAGCCCGCGATCCGGCAATTCCCAGGCCGAGGCGTTGTCGAAACTCAGCATGCGCACCGCCTCTTCGAGGGTGAATTGCTGCTTCTGCCGTACCCAGTAATGCAACAGATGGGTTTGCAATGAAGAACCCATCTCCTGGCAGACATGTGCGCCCGAATCGGAAAACGTCGCCAATGTCCGCGGGTGCCGGAGCAGGTTCAAGACATCCTCCGGGCGCTCGTTGACGATCGGCTGCACGAACACGCGGTTGTCGTTTTCAAGCATCAGGTCAATCATCACTTCGACCGGATGGCGGTTGCCGCGGCGCGCCAGTTCGGCGACCGAGGGGTCGTCCCAATCGACGCTCATCATCGGGAACAGATTGTCGTAATCGGGTTTGCGCGGATCGGTCGTCGCCGCGCCGCCGCCTTGCAAGACGTTGTCGCGCGGCTTCATCTCGGCCTCGGCGGCGACCAGGCGGGCGCGGATCGCCGGGTCGGCGAGCCGCCGCTTCTGCTCGGCGAGAGGCAGTGAACGGAGTTCCTTCCATGCCGGCAAGACGTCGAACGGCAGGTAGGAGCGCAGCGAGAAGACCGCATTGATCGAACGGGTCGTCGCCTGGCCATACATACGGCCTCCGGCGGCGGCCGTTTCGTCCATGAACCGGGTCTGGAAATCCCATGGGTTGGGGTCGCGGCCCTGGCGCGTGGCGAGCATGCCGAACATCACCGGCCGACCGCTGGCGAGCGCAATCCGCCGCAGCTCTTCGAGGCAGGCGCGCTGCTCCGCACCGCCGGAAATGTCGGGACCGACCTGGAAGATGCCGGCATCGAGTTCGGCCATCGCGCCGACCAGGCGGGCAATCTCGTTCCAGTCGGCAATGCGGCTGGCGACCGGCGTGTCGTCGGGGGTGACATGGGTCGTGGCGCGCGAGGTCGACAGGCCCAGCGCGCCGGCGCGCAGCGCCTCGCCGACCGCCTGTTCCATCTGGCGCAGATCGTCTTCGCGTGCTCGTTCCTCGAGCCCGCGCCGGCCCATCACATACATGCGCAACGCCGAATGGCCGATATACATGCCGTAATTGATGCCCTTGGGCAGTCTTTCGACCGTCGCCAGATATTCGGGAAAGGTTTCCCAGCTCCAGTCGATGCCGGCCAACATGGCTTCGGTCGGAATGTCTTCGACTGCGGTCAGGCAGCGCGCATACCATTCGCGATCGGCAGGCTTGCACGGCGCCAGCGCAAAGCCGCAATTGCCCATCACCACGCTCGTCACCCCGTGCCAGCACGAGCAGCTGCCGAGCCGGTCCCAGGCGACCTGCGCGTCCATATGGGTGTGGCCGTCGATAAACCCCGGCGCCACGATCAGCCCGTCGGCATCGATGACCCGCGCGGCCGGAGCGCGAATCCGGCCGATTTCGACGATGCGCCCGTCGCGCACGCCGACATCGCCGCGATAGCGCGGCATGCCCGAGCCGTCGACGATAAAGCCGTTCTTGACGATCAGATCGAAGCCCATTCTTCCTCCTGGCCAACCATTAACAGCAGCATCGTTTTACCGGCCGCGCGCTGTCAACCGCGCTTGCCTCCGGACCGCGCTGAACGCCGGCCGCAACCGAAACGACGACGATGTCGGTGCCGCCCCGGTTAAACCTTCGTAGACAAATGCCGCCTAACCTGCGCCGAACGAGCCCGGTGGCCGCGCGCCGAAATCCGGCTCGGGTCGAGCAATCGAGGCTGCGCCTTGCCAGGTCGTTTTTCTCACTGCAGCAAACCCCGGTTTTGGTCGTGCATCGGGATCCTCCCGACATGCAGCGCTCGCGGCTGAGCATGGAGCGGCTGCCGATCGCGGCCGCGCGCCGGCCAGATTGTCTGTTCGCGGTCGAAGAGGCGCTGCGCGCAGCGCTCGGCCAGGACCGTTTTCTGCTGGCATTCCAACCGGTCGTTTCGGCGCTGACCAGCGAGACGGAATATTTCGAATGTCTGTTGCGCATGCGCGACCCGGCCGACCGGCTGGTGCCGTGCGGCGATTTTATCGCCGTCGCCGAACAGACCGGGCTGATCGGTTTGATCGACCGCCATGTGCTCGGCCTTGCCTTTACCGCACTCGCCGATCATCCCTCCGTCAGGCTCGGCTTTAACGTCTCGGCCCGGACCGCCTGCGATCGGCAATGGCTGCGCGCGCTGATCGGGCGGTTAAGGGAGCGCCCCGAGCATGCCGCCCGCCTGGTTGTCGAGATCACCGAGACCGCCGCGCGCGATAATCTCGTCGAGCTGGCACGCTTTGTCGACGCGCTGCGCGGTGCGGGATGTCGCGTGGCGCTCGACGATTTCGGCGCCGGGTACACCTCGCTGCGTCATCTGCAGGCCTTGAACGTCGATATCGTCAAGATCGACGGGGCGTTTGTCCGCAGCCTCCTCGATCAGAAGGAGAACCGGATCATCCTGCGCCACCTCTTGGGGCTGACCCGCGGCTTTGGTCTTGGCACGGTCGCCGAATGCGTCGAGACCGCCGCCGAAGCGGCGTTGTTGCGCGCCGAAGGGGTCGGATATTTGCAGGGCTACCATCTCGGCCCGCCGACAACCGAACAGCCGTGGCGGAAAAAAGCCGCGCTTTCTGCCGACTGAATGCGCCCGCCGCGCTTGCCGCCGTCGGCGAAGGGCGTCAAAAAGACGGGCCCGCTTGCGGGCTGGCGTTTTCGTCGACAGGAAGAGAGCGATGCAAATCGGCATCCATTTGCCGCATGCCGGCGAGCAGGCGACACCCGAGCGCATCCGGCGCGCGGCGCTGCAAGCCGAAGAACTCGGGCTCAGCGACGTCTGGGTCAGCGAACATATCATCGTGCCGCGGGCGAGCTTTCCGCGCTCGCCGCTGTTCTACGATCCGGTCCTCAGCCTGACCTGGGCGGCGGCGGTGACCAAGCGCGTCAGGCTCGGCACCAGCGTCCTGGTGCTGCCGATGCGGCACCCGCTGCCGCTCGCCAAGGAATTGGCGAGCTTGCAGAATCTGTCGGAGGGCCGGCTGATCCTGGGGGTCGGGGTCGGCTGGCTGGAGGCCGAATTCGCCGCGCTCGGCGTGCCCTTCCACGAGCGCGGCCGCCGCCTCGATGAAACAATCGCGCTGATGCGGGCGGTGTGGACCCAGGACCCGGTGACGTTTCACGGCCGGTATATCGCCGCCGAACTCGACGCGATGACGATGCGCCCGTTCCCGGTCAAGCCCATCCCGATCTGGTTCGGCGCCCGCTCCGAGCCGGCCTTCCGGCGGACCGTGCGGGTCGGCGACGGCTGGCATGGCAGCCAGCTGACGCCGGCAGAGGCAGCGCCGGTCATCGACCGCTTGCGCCGCGACCGCCCCGAACCCGAATTCACGATCTCGATCCGCTATCATTGGGACGGCCGGGACGAGGGAGCGTTGCGCGAGCGCCTGGCCGCCTATGGCGAGGTCGGGGTGCAGCATGTCATGGTGCATCCGCACAACCGCGACATCGACGATTGGGATGCGGTAATCGCCGGCGCCGGCCGCGTCGCCGCCGCGCTCTGATCGCGCCGCCGCCCGCGAAACGGCGGGTCCGGGTGGCGCGGGCGATGCTCCTGTCGGCCGGCCGCCGCTCGGCGCTCGCCGCGGCGGGGCACGCCTTTTTCGCCAGACGCGGCTTTCCTCGGGCGCGCATTCGGCGCTAAAAAGCGGCGCCGCGAAACCGGGCCGACAAAAGATGGCGACCGACAGCACCGCTTGCGCCCCGCCCGTTCTCTATGCACCGCAGCGGCTCGACGAAGGAATTGCGGCCCTGGCCGGCGAGCCGGTGTTTCGGACGATCCTCGGCGAGGCCGGGCCGCCGCGCTTCCGCCGGCGGCGCAATGGATTTGCGACGCTGTTGCACATCATCCTCGAACAGCAGGTGTCGATCGACGCCGCGGCGGCGATGCATCGGCGATTGAGCGAGACCTGCCAACCGCTGACCCCGCAACGGTTTCTCGCTCTTGACGAGGCGACCTTGCGGCGCTGCGGGTTCAGCCGGCAGAAAATGGGCTATGCCCGCGACCTCGCCCAAAAAGTGGTCGACGGCCGGTTCGATTTCGCCTCGCTCGCCGCGGCCGACGATGCCGCGGCCGAAGCCCGCCTGCGCTCGCTCAAAGGCATCGGCCGCTGGAGCGCCGAGGTCTATTTGATCTTTGCCTTGGGCCGCGACGACATCTGGCCCGCCGCCGATCTCGGCCTGCAGGTCGCGGTGGCCGAGCGGTTGCAGCTGGCGGCACGGCCGGCCGAAGCGGAATTGCGGGGCTTGGCCGAGGCGTGGCGGCCATGGCGAACCGTGGCGGCCTGTCTGTTTTGGCAATCTTATTTGCACAAGCGCCGGCGGGTGCCGCCGGTGCTGGCTCCCGAGCTCTACGCCTGAACGATCACCGGAACGGTTCGGACAAATAGCCGCCATGGCCCAAATTCGCGCTCTATGCGTTTATTGCGGTTCGTCGGGTGGGGTCGATCCGGTTTACCGGGCGGCGGCGCGGGAACTCGGTCGGCGTCTCGCCGAGGAGGGCATCGAGGTCGTCTTTGGCGGCGGCCGGGTCGGATTGATGGGTCTGGTTGCCGATGCGGCGCTTGCCGCCGGGGGCCGGGTCACCGGGATTATTCCGCACCGCCTGCGTGATGCCGAACTCGCCCATCAGGGTCTGAGCGAGCTTGTCATCGTCGACACGATGCACCGGCGCAAGGCGGTGATGGCCGAGCGGGCCGATGCGTTTGCGGTCTTGCCCGGCGGGATCGGCACACTTGACGAAACCTTCGAAATCCTGAGCTGGAAGCAGCTCGGACTGCTCGACAAGCCGCTCTTCCTGATCGATGTCGCAGGCTATTGGGCGCCGTTGCGGGCTTTGCTCGACCATATTGTCGCGCGCGGTTTTGCCCCGGCCCGGACCCATCACATGCTGCGCGTCGTGCCGGGCGTTGCAGCGCTGCTCGCCGCTTTACGCTGAATACGCAAGGTTCTGAACGAACGATAAATCTTTGGTAAAACTTTGATCGCCCGGCGATATCCCCGTTGTCTGTGGATAAGGCGGTGGAAAAAGTTCCGGCAAAGCGAAACCTGCTAATCATTTCAATATCGATAAGGTGATTGCCTATAAAATAGGCAAATTCTAAGCTGCTGTTTTTGCGCGCTAATCCTGGCCGAGCCGTTTATCTGGCCACGAAAATGTAAATAATAGGTAACTGGCCGGTTACAATGAGTTATTTTGAGCGGCGTCGCGACCGGGCGGCGTTCCTGTGCACAACTTTCCACCGATCGCCTCGCCTCGAGAATTTTTGTGCGCCTCGCCGGTCCGTCGATCGCCGCCGGGTTGAGCGGCGTCGTTGCCGGCTTGTCGCACGGGATCGGCCTCTCTATCCTCGCACCCGGCGACAGCGAACCGCCCGCCCCGGCCGAAGCGAGGATGGAAGGCATGGCAAAAATCAAGCTGGCGTGCCGCCTGGCGGACGCGACGGCGACGAGGTGGCGCGGATCATGCGGGGCTCTATCGCGAACAAGCTGATCCTGCCCCGCCTCGACACCGACCCGAACAAGACGAGCTCGCCCTTAGACCAACTCAGCCAAAACCGAAGCGCCGCGCGGAGGTGCATACATGTCAGATCTCGAAATCGTGTGGACAAAGGTTGACGAAGCGCCTGCGCTTGCGACGTTTTCGCTTCTGCCGATTGTCGAAGCCTTCGTCGGCACGGCCGGCGTCAAGGTGAAGCTGAAGGACATTTCGCTGGCCGGGCGCATCATCGCCAACTTCCCCGACAAACTGACGCCGGCGCAAAGGATCAACGACGAACTCGCCGAACTGGGCCAACTGGCGATGCGCCCCGAGGCCAACATCATCAAGCTGCCCAACATCTCCGCCTCGATCCCGCAGCTGAAGGCGGCGATCAAGGAGCTGCAAAGCAAGGGCTACGACGTGCCCGACTATCCGGACAGCGATGCGACACCGGCCGACAAGGAAATCCGCGCCCGCTATGGCAGGGTGCTCGGCAGCGCCGTCAACCCGGTGCTGCGCGAGGGCAATTCCGACCGTCGTGCCGCCGCCGCCGTGAAGCAGTATGCGCGCAGCCACCCGCACCGGATGGGCGCCTGGAGCCGGGATTCAAAGACGCGCGTGGCGCATATGGCGGGCGGCGATTTCTATGGTTCGGAGGTCGCAACGACGATGGCGGCGCCCACCAATGCCCGGATCGAACTGGTCGGCGGCGATGGCGCGGTCACGGTGCTGAAGGCGAAGACGCCGCTTCAGAGCGGCGAGGTCATCGACGCGGCGGTGATGAACCGCAACGCGTTGCGCGCCTTTTTCGCCGCCCAGATCGACGCCGCAAAAAAGGACGACATCCTGTTCTCGCTGCACGTCAAGACGACCATGATGAAGATCTCCGATCCGATCATCTTTGGTCATTGCATCTCGGTGTTCTTCGCCGAGGTGTTCGAGAAGCATGGCGCCACGCTGACCCGCCTGGGGGTCGATCCCGACAACGGCCTGGCTGACATGCTGGCCCGGATCGAGACGTTGCCGGCGGCCGAAAAGGCGGCGATCAAGGCCGACATCCAGGCGGTCTACGCGAAGCGGCCCGGCCTCGCGATGGTCAATTCGGACCGCGGCATTACCAATCTGCACGTGCCGAGCGACGTCATCATCGATGCATCGATGCCGGCGATGATTCGCGAAGGCGGGCGCATGTGGGGTCCCGACGGGCAGCTGCACGAGGTGATCGCCGCCATCCCCGATCGGTGCTACGCGACGCTGTACCAGGCCGTCATCGACGATTGCAAGGCGCATGGCGCCTTCGACCCGAAGACGATGGGCTCGGTGCCCAATGTCGGCCTGATGGCGCAGCAAGCCGAGGAATACGGCTCGCACGACAAGACCTTCGAGGTCGCCGCCAGCGGAACGGTGCGCGTGGTCGCCGATGACGGCACGGTTCTGCTGTCACGGCCGGTCGAGGCCGGCGACATCTTTCGGATGTGCCAGACCAAGGACGCGGCGATCCAGGACTGGGTCAAACTCGGGGTGCGGCGTGCGCGCCTGACCAATACGCCCGCGGTGTTCTGGCTCGACGGCAAACGCGCACATGACGCGCAGCTGATCGCCAAGGTCGAGAAATATCTGAAAAACGAGGACACTTCGGGTCTCGACCTGCGCATCCTAGCGCCGGTCGAGGCGATGAAATTCTCGCTCGACCGTATCCGCAAGGGGCTCGACACGATCTCGGTCACCGGCAATGTGTTGCGCGACTATTTGACCGATCTATTCCCGATCATGGAGCTGGGCACCTCGGCCAAGATGCTGTCGATCGTGCCGCTGCTGGCGGGCGGCGGGTTGTTCGAGACCGGGGCCGGCGGGTCGGCGCCCAGGCATGTCGAGCAATTCCAGAAGGAAGGCTATCTGCGCTGGGATTCGCTGGGCGAGTTCCTGGCGCTCGGCGCTTCGCTGGAACATCTGGCGCAGACCAGCGGGAACAAGGACGTGCAGGTTTTGGCCGAGACGCTCGACGAGGCCAACGGCAAGATCCTTGAGTACAACCGCTCGCCGGCGCGAAAGCTTGGCGAACTGGATAATCGCGGCAGCCATTTCTACCTGGCGCTCTATTGGGCGCAGGCGCTGGCCCGGCAGAACAAAAGCCCGGCACTGGCCGCCCGCTTCAAACCGCTGGCGGAGACGCTGGCGGCGAACGAGGCCAAGATCAATGCCGAGCTGATCGCCGCGCAGGGCAAGCCGGTGGATCTTGGCGGTTATTATCTGCCCGATCCGGCCAAGGCCTCGGCGGCGATGCGGCCGAGTGCAACGCTGAACGCGGCACTTGCCGCTCTCTGAGGCGCCGCCGGTCGAGGCTCGGCACGAGAGCCGGCGGAAGGCGAACGGGCCGGGCCGGCCTGACCAACCAAGAAGGAGGAGGCGCGATGCGGTTGAGCATCCTTGACGACTATCAGGGGGTGGCGCTCAGCATGGCGGATTGGTCGCCGGTCGAGGCGCGCGGGGTCGAGATCGTCGTCGAACGTCAGCCGTTTGCCGATCAAGACGCCGCCGCCCGGGCCCTCGCGCAATCCGACATCGTCGCGGCGATGCGCGAACGCACGCCGTTCCCGCGCAGCCTGGTCGAACGGCTGCCGGCGCTCAAGCTTCTGATCACGACCGGCATGCGCAACGCCTCGTTCGACATGGCGGCGCTGCGCGAGCGCGGGGTGACGGTGTGCGGTACCGAGGGGGGCGGCCTCGACACCGCCGAATTGACCTGGGGCCTGATCCTCGGCGCGGTGCGGCGCATCGCCGAGGATCACCGTGCGATGCGCGAAGGGCTGTGGCAGACGCGCATCGGCAACCGCATCGCCGACAAGACGCTGGGCGTTTTGGGGCTGGGACGGCTCGGGGCGGCGGTGGCCCGGGTCGGGCTGGCCTTTGACATGAAAGTCATCGCCTGGAGCCAAAACCTGACCCGCGAGCGCTGCGCCGAGGTGGGCGTCGAATATGTCGACAAGGAGACGCTGTTCCGCCGCGCCGATATTCTCAGCGTCCACCTTGTGCTGAGCCCGCGCAGCCGTGGGCTGGTCGGCCGTGACGACATCGCCCGGATGAAGCCGACGGCCGTGCTGGTCAACACCTCGCGTGGTCCGATCGTCGATGTCGCGGCGGTCATCGACGCCCTCGCGCATGGCCGGCTCGGCTATGCCGCGTTCGATGTCTACGACCAGGAGCCGCTGCCGGCCGACCATCCGCTGCGCCGCGCGCCAAACGTGCTGCTGACCCCGCATATCGGCTATGTGACCGAAGAGAACTACCGGAGCTCCTACCCGCAGATCGTCGAAAACATCGTGGCCTTTCTCGATCACAAGCCGATCCGGGTGATTTGAGCGACGCCGGCGCCGGGTAGCTAACATGAGCGGTCCAGTCTTGCTTCGGCCCTCGCAAGAGGGCGATGTCGCGGCGATCACCGCGATCTATCGCTACCATGTCCTGCACGGGCTCGCCTCGTTCGAGGAGGAGCCGCCGGCCAGCGACGAAATCGCCCGCCGCCGGCGCGAGGTCGTGGCCCGCGGCCTGCCCTACCTGGTCGCCGAGCGCGGCGGACGGGTATTGGGCTATTGCTATGCAAGCCTGTATCGCACCCGCTCGGCTTATCGCTATACGGTCGAGGATTCGATCTATATCGACAATGACGAGCGCGGTCGCGGCCTCGGCCGGATGCTGCTGTCCGAGCTGATCGCCCAATGCACCGCGCAGGGCTATCGCCAGATGGTGGCGGTGATCGGCGGCAGCGAGCAATGGCCGTCAATCGGGCTGCACCGCGCGCTTGGTTTTGCCGATGTCGGCACCTTGCGGGCGGTCGGCTTCAAGTTTGGCGGCTGGGTCGATACCGTCTTGATGCAGCGCGCGCTGGGGCCCGGTGCGACCACCCCGGCGCAAACGACAGGAGCGCCCTATGGCTGACGCTTTCGCCGATCCGGCCCGGATCACCGGTTATCACGCCCATATCTACTATGACCACGCCACCCGCGCCACGGCCGAGCGGCTGCGGCGGGGCATTGCCGAGCGGTTTGCCGCGGCGCAACTCGGCAATTGGCACGATGAGCCGGTCGGCCCGCATCCGGCCTCGATGTATCAGGTGGCGTTTGCCGCCGCCGACTTTGCGCAGCTGGTGCCGTGGCTGATGCTGAACCGCGACGGCCTCGACGTGCTCGTTCACCCGCGCTCGGGTGACAGTGTGGCCGACCATACGCGATTTGCGTTGTGGCTCGGCCACCCGTTGGAATTGCGGATCGATGTGCTGCGCCGGTCCTGAGACCGGCGAGCCGCGGTTATAATCGGCCGATCAATAGCAGAACGATCACGATCACCAGCAACAGGCCCACCCCGCCGCTTGGGTAATATCCCCAACCGGTGCTGTAGCCCCATGTCGGCAATGCGCCGATCAGCAACAAAATCAGGATGATTAGGAGGATTGTGCCGAGCATGTTCGCCTGGAAGAAGGTTGCATCAATAGCGAAACCGCGAAGCTCGTGTAAGGTTCCCCCGTCGGATGCAATCTTCGCGACGTGCTCGACTTTGAGGTAATCGTCGCCAACGCTCCTTGCCGCGCCCACCCCGCCGCGTCCGCTCGGCCGCAACGGCTTCCCGCGCAGCCGGAGGCGTGGGAATGCGGGTCTGAGCCGGCCGATCACGACCCGACCGGCCGGGCCAACGATCAGGCTGCGCCGATGGCGCCGGCGGCGGTCAGGCGCGCATCGCTCCGCGCCATTGCCGCACCGGACCGCAATCGACATGGACAAAGCCGGAGCGTGGATAATAGCCGACGCCGCCGCCGCGCAGGCTCAACGCGGCATCGCGGATCTGTTCGGTGGTCCGTCCTTCGCACCGCAAATCGATCGCCATGCCCTTGATATGAAAGCTGTGCTTGGCGACGCCCACATTTTCACGATAGAGCCGGGCATTGGTGGTCGGCGAGCGATAGCCGCACACCACCAGAAACGGCTCGCTGGTGTCGAGACGGCTGCGCAGCATGCCCAGCAGATCGAGCACGCCGGCGTTCATCGGCCTGATTTCGTCGGTGTCGTGGTCGCGCAGGATCCAGTTGATGTCGCGCACCGCCTCGCGAATGTAATGGCCGTCCGCCCAATAGACGGTGCGCAGCCATTCGCCGGTATGGACATTGTAAAGCGACACCGACCGTGGCGCATAGGAAACGGCGTCAGCCGGCTTGACAAGACCAGCCGCGGCAATGCCGACGGCACCGCCAAGCAGCCGTCGCCGGCTGAGCAGAGCAGATGCTGACAATGGTGACTCCCCCCAAATTCCCCGGGAGGGGCCTTAGCATCCGAATCTCCGTTGAACAACCCCGATCGGGCAGAAACTTGTGGGTTAATCGCCGATTGTTGTCGATTTCTGCGCGATGGTTGAAACACCCTGGTCGTGTTTCGCCTTAGTGGCGGATTGCACCGCCGATTTTTGCGCCATAGCGCCCCGATGGGCGCGGCTCAGATAGGCCCAGATCTCGCCATCGCGGTCATAAGGGTCGCCGCGAAACGCCACCGAACCGTCCGATTCGGGAATCGCGGTGCGATAGACGATAAAGACCGGGATCGGGCGCGGCAGCTTGCGACGATGGGTACGGTCGGTGTCGATGTTCTGATCGATTGTTTCGCGACCGACCCCGAGCAGCATGGCCGCCAGCTCACGCGGGTTTTGCACCCGCACGCAGCCGTGGCTCATCATTCGCTCGGCCGCGGAAAAGCGCCATTTCTCCGGAGTGTCGTGAAGATAGACGTCAAACGCGTCGTCCATCTCGAATTTGAGCCGTCCCAAGGCGCTGTGCGGCCCGGCCTCCTGCTGGATCGACATCGGGCCGCGCCAACGCATGAAATGTTCGGCGAGGTAATGACGGTTCACCGCCAGTTTCGGCAGGATCTCCTTTCTGACAATCGACGGCGGGATGTTCCACGGCGGATTGAACAGCACGTCCTTGATGATCGATTGCAGCTCCGGGGTCTGTTTGTCGAACTCGCCGACAACAACCCGCGTGGTAAAGACCGGGACATTGTCGCGGAACAATTGCAGCTGTTCCGACGCCGTATCGACCACCAGCCGGTCGGGCGGCAGCTCGCGCGGCAGCCAGCGCAGCCGCTCGAGGTTGACCGCGATCTGGCGGGCGCGCTGCAGCGCTTCGGCGACCCCGAGCCGCGGCACGGAAAGCCCGAATTCTGAAGCCGGTTCGCGGCCGGCGGCAACCGCGGCGGCGTCGAGATAGGCGCGGTAGGCGCGCTGCAGCGCCACATAATCGGGCGAGGCTGGCGCCAGCGCCTCGATCGTCGCGGCCGGGTCGGGTGCGGTCAGCGCGGCGCCGACGACCGCGATCACATCGACCGGCGGCGGGTGCAGATCCTCGATTTCCGGCCGCGCACCGACCGGCATCGCCCCTTCGGCGAGCGCGTCGGCGTAGGACAGGATCGCATCCGACACCAAGAGGTCGCGCTCGATCGGCGACAGGGTGTGCGCCGCGCCGCGCAGCGCGTCGAGATCGAACAGCGCCGGATCGAGGCCGTGGCGGTCGGCGCGCGCGACCTCGGCGAGCAACGCCGCCGCCGTCTGCGGCGCATTGTCCCATACCGGCCGCCAGCCATGCGCGGCGTAGAACCGGCGGACAAGGTGCTCATGCAGCCGCGCCCCGGCAATGACGACATGGCCGGCGATATCGAGCCGGTCCTCGATCGCCGCGTCACCCTTATAGGGGCTCAATGTCGGCGGTGTCGTGTCGAGATCGACCGGCGGCGCCGGCGGATCGGCGGCGGCGGGAAGCGACCACAGGGTCAGCGTCAGGGCAAAGCCAAATGCCGCCCAGTGCCGCCGCTGCCGCGGGGGAGCGCCGTGCCAAAGCCTGGGCCGAGCCTGCACCGCATCCTCGCTCGCCGGATCGACCGGCCGTAGCCCGGGACCGCGTCACCGCGGCCGCGGTTCTGATCGCCGTGGACGTGCGGCGATCGCCGCCGCCCGCTTTGGCAAAAAGACTATCACGCGCAAGATGTTTGTCTATCTGACGTTGGCCCGAACGACAAGCGCTCGCCACGGCTGCGGCGCATAAGTTTGATCCTCGCGCTCGCCGCGTGGCGGTGCCTGCGCTTGCCCGGCCTCGGCACGCCGGCAGGATGGCCTCGGCGCCGCGACGCGCTCGCCGCCGGCGCCAGGTTCCGGGCGTCCCCAACCGCGCGTCCAATTAAGACTTCGTCAGCATCTTTCGGGCAATGTCGCGGGCGTTTCAGGCCTTGTGGAGAACCCGATGCGCGCTGTTTACGCAAGATTGCTCGCCCACCAGGCGGGTGTGACCGCGATCGAATACGGTTTGATCGCGGCACTCGTCGCGCTCGCGGCGATCGCCGCCTGGTCGACGCTCGGCAGCCATCTCAGCTCAGAGTTCAATTCGATCGCCAGCAGCGTCTAGCCGGGTTTCGTGGCGGCGCCTGCGGCACCAGAACCGGTCTTTTCCCAAACCGGGCTCGGCTCAGCCAGCCGCGGCGGGCTTTGGCTGCCTGCTAGGCAATCGACGTTTCGCGACCGCTATCGGCGGCGCGCTTGACCGCGTCAACCAAACGGTGCAGTTCGACCGCGGTGTCGAAATCGGGCAGGGCGTGGGCGCCCGGCCGGCTCGCCCGCTCGCGGATGGCACGCGCGAACAACGCATACATCTGGCCGACATTGACCGGTTCGCCGGCCGGCGTAGCCGCGGCGGCGAAGCGGAAGCGCTCGGGGATCGGCACCGCCGTGAGGGCATTGCCGCGCTGCGCACCAGACAGTGAAACCGCGCTCAGCTGCGGCGAATCCGCGCCCTCGGCGACCAGCGTTCCGTCGCGGCCATAGACCTCCATGCGATATCCGCTGCCGGCATAGGGGATCGCGGCGACGTGCACCGAAGCCACGGCACCGTTTACCAGCTGCGCCGAGACCAGCACATTGTCGGGCGAGGTCACGTCGACCAGCGCATTGGCGCCGGTGTCGAGCCACTGCTTGACCTCGGTCGCCACCACCGCCGAAAGCCGGGCGATTTCGCCAACGACAAAGCGCATCGCATCGACGGTGTGGCCAAAGGCGATTGTCAGGGTGTTGGCGCCGAGTTCGGCGTCGCGCTGCCAGGTTCGGTGCGAGGGACGCGTCAAGACGCCCTCGCGCAGCAAGCCGACGCGCACGGCCAGCGGTTCGCCAATAAAGCCGTTTTCGATCAGCTCCTTGGCGTGGAGCAAGGCGGGATTGGCGCGGGCCTGCAGGCCGACGGCGGCGACCAGCCGGTTGGCCCGCGCCAGCGCCGCCAATTCTTCCGCCTCGGCGGTTGTCCGCCCCAGCGGCCACTCGCAATAGACATGCTTCCCGGCGGCGAGCGCCGCCTTGGCCGGCGCGTAATGCGACGGGACCCGCACGACGACGGCGACCGCATCGATATCGCTCGAGGCGACCATCGCGCGGTAATCGTCAAAGGCCAGCCTCGCGCCCCACGCTTGGCGTGCGGCCTCGGCGCTGTCGGCCCGGGTCGTGCACACCGCGGCCAGTTCGAAATCGCCGCTCGCCCGCAACGCCGGTAGATGCGCACGCGCCGACCAGGTGCCGGCGACGCTGGCGCCGATCAGGCCCAGACGGATTTTCTCTGCCATCCTCACCCTCCCTTAAAACCGCGCTTGCCATTATTGCCGTGAGCCGGCCCGGCTTCGGCAGTATTCTATCGCCGCCGCTTCCCCGCCGCCGGCGACAGTCACTCTCAGTCCACCGGTTCGGGTTTGGGGTCCTCCAGACTGAACATCGCGGCTTGGTCGTTATAGGCGAAGATTTCGGCGTAGCGGCCCCAGTCGATCACCGCATCGAGGGTCTCCTCGGCGGCGCTGTCGCTCAGATAGTCCTCGAGCTCCTGCTCAAAGCGCACGCGCGGTGCGCGATGACCGGGACGCTCGTCGAGCACCCGCCGGATATGCTGCGCCAGCGGCACCGAGGCCAGCAGATGATGTGCAAACATCGTCTTGCGTGATTGCGGGTCGAGTTCGGCAAAATTGCGCGCGTCCGGGGTCAGCCGGATGTCACCCTCTCTGACCTCGGCAAAGCCGAGATGCTGCAAGATCTCGGCCACCGGAAACAGATCATCCACCTCAAGCTGCAAATTGCGCGCGATTTCGGGCAGATCGGCGTTGCCGTCATAGGGCGGGGCGGCCACCGTCTCGATCAGACCCGCCATCATATTGGTCGATACCCTCGGCAGCCAGCTGGCCAGATGCAGCTTTGGCGCCGGCCCGGCGGGACCCATCGTCGGCCGCGCCGTCATCCTTGCGTAAATGTCGTCGACCAGCTGGCGGAATTCGGGATCGAGCCGATCGCGCGGATGCGGAAAGCTGACCCGGATTTCGTCCGAAACCCGCCCCGGGTTCGACGAAAAGATCAGGATGCGGTCGCACATAAAGACCGCTTCTTCAATGTTGTGGGTGACCAGCAGCATCGATTTGATCGGCAGCCGGTTCTCGATCCACAAATCCAACAGATCGGTGCGGATGGTTTCGGCGGTCAATACGTCAAGGGCCGAAAACGGCTCGTCGAGCAGCAGAACGGTCGGCTCGACAACCAGAGCGCGGGCAAAGCCGACGCGCTGCCGCATGCCGCCCGACAATTCGCGCGGATAGGCCGATTCAAAGCCGTCGAGCCCGATCAGATCGATCGCGAACAGCGCGCGCCGGCGGGCCTCCCGCGGCGGCACGCGCAGCGCCTCCAATCCGGTCTCGACATTCTGCAGCACGGTCAGCCACGGAAACAGCGCAAAGGTCTGAAACACCATCGCAATGCCTTCGGCCGGACCCTCGACCGGTTGGCCGCGATAGATCACCTCGCCGCCGCTCGGACGGATCAGGCCGGCGATGATCCGCAGCAAGGTTGATTTTCCCGACCCGGAACGGCCGAGCAGGCCGACAATCTCGCCGCCGCGCAGCGACAGGTCGACCTCGTCCAGCACCCGCACTTCCCCCGCACCCTTGGGAAAGGCCCGGCTGACGCCGCGCAATCTCAGGATCGGGTCGGACAATCCCGCCGCGCCGGCTGTCTCCAAAAGGGTCATCGCCGGACCTCAATCGAGCCGCATCCGATCCTCGGCGTAGATGTAGAGCGGGCGCCACAGAAACCGGTTAAAGAGGGTCACAAACAACGACATGATCGCAATCCCCAACACGATTTTCGGATAATTGCCGGCCGCCGTATTGTCGGCGATATAGGCGCCAAGGCCGGCGGCGGTGAGCTTGACATTGCCCCATGACACCGCCTCGGCGACAATACTCGCATTCCACGCCCCGCCCGCCGCCGTGATCGCTCCGGTCACAAAATAGGGAAAGATCCCGGGCAGCATCGCCTCGCGCCACCATTGCCAGCCGCGCAAGTGAAGACTGGCCGCGGCTTCGAGCAAGTCGTTGGGATAGGCGCTCGCACCGGCGATCACATTGAACAGGATGTACCATTGGGTGCCGAGAATGATCAGCGGGCTCAGCCAGATATTCGGATTGAGGTGCCACGCGACAATCGCCACGACAAACACCGGGAACAACAGATTGGCCGGGAAAGCGGCGAGGAACTGGGCCAATGGCTGCACCTTTTCGGCGAGCCGCGGGCGCAACCCGACGGCGACCCCGACCGGCACCCAGATCAGCGAAGCGATCACGATCAGCACCACGACGCGCATAAGGGTGAAAAGGCCGAGCAGAAAAGCATGCCCAATCTCGGTGCCGTCGACGCCGGAGGCGATGAACACGACGATCCGCCAGGCCGCAGAACCCGCCGCCGACGCGACGATGGCAAACCAGGCGATGTCGATCAGTGTCGAACGGCGGGTCCTTGCCCTCAGCTTTCGCGGTCTGAGCGGGGCGAAACGCTGGCGCGCGAGCGCGCCCAGCAGCCGCGCCGCAGGCCGGCCCATCGTGCGCATCAGCCGGCTGCGTTGCAGCAGATCGAGAAACCAGGATTGCGGTGCGGTCTGCGCTCCGGTCTGGCCGGTGCGGAATTTGTCGGCCCAGGCGATCAGCGGCCGGAACATCAATTGGTCGTAAAGGATGATGACCAGCACCATGGCGAGCACCGCCCAGCCCACCGCCGCCAGGTTCTTTTCCGCGGTCGAGCGGGCCAGATAGGCGCCAATCCCGGGCAGGGTGATCGTCGTGTCGCCGACCGTGATCGCCTCGCTCGCGACCACAAAAAACCATCCCCCCGACATGCTCATCATCATGTTCCAAATCAGCCCCGGCATCGCAAACGGCACCTCGAGACGCCAGAAGCGCTGCCAGGCCGAGAAGTGAAAATTCTCGGTGGCTTCTTCCAGATCGCGCGGAACGGTGCGCAGCGACTGGTAGAAGCTGAAGGTCATGTTCCACGCCTGGCTGGTAAAGATCGCGAAAATCGCCGCCAATTCGGCGCCGGCCACCCGCCCCGGAAACAGCGACATGAAAAAGACGACCGTGAACGAGATGTAACCCAGCACCGGAACCGATTGCAGAATGTCGAGGATCGGGACCAAGACCAATTCGGCGCGCCGGCTCTTGGCGGCGAGCGTCCCGTAGGTAAAGGTAAAGACCAACGAGGCGACCATCGCCGCCAGCATTCGCAGCGTCGTGCGCAGCGCATATTCCGGCAGCCGCAGCGGATCGAGCGAGACAACCGGTTCTTTCAGCGCCGAGAGCGGCGCCAATGTCTCATGCGCACCCTTGCCGGCCAGCAGCAACAGCCCGAGCACCAGCGGGAAGGCGATCAGGTCCCAGCGGTTGGGGGTGAGCCCGCGCGCGGTCAGACTGGCATAGCTGAGTGAGCTTTCCCGCACCCGTTCCCTCTCGCAAAGGCGCGCGACACTGCCAATAGTGGCGAGACATCGTCAAGGCCGGTGACTGTCACATAACTGCAAGATATTGCAGACGAAATCAGCTTCAGCCGCAGCTCGGTCAGGCGCGGCCGCGTTCGCTTGGCCGAGCGTTTACCGGTCGGCGCGACTATTGGCCCGATCGCGATTGGATCCGCAGGAGATGGGGCCGAACCGCCGCGATCAGCATCGCGCTCGGCGCCAGGCGCGGCCCAAAGCCATCATCGACAGGCGGCACGATCTTGACACCCCATTCCTTGAGGGTGGCGAGCGCGGCTTGCGCGGCCGGATGCGCCAAAAGCGGCGCGTTCAGCGAGGGGCCGAGGATGACCGGCGTGCGCCGCCCGATCGCTTCGGCGACGACCGAGAGCGCCAGATTGTCGGCGATGCCGCGGGCGAGCTTGTTGAGCGAGTTGAAGCTGCATGGGGCAAACAGCACCACGCCAAGGGGCGGCTGCGGCCGGATTGCCAAGTCGAAATAGGATTGGACAAGGGTCACGCCGTCGATGTCGGCGAGGTCGCGCGGCGCCAGCACCCGCGCCGCATTCGGCGTCGGCAAGGCGATGACGCGGGCAAAGCCGAGGCCGACCAGCTCACGCAGCAATTCCGGGCAGCGCGCGGCGGTCGCCGCCCCGCTTACCACCAGATAGGCAACCTCATAGCCGTCGCCGACCGCTCCCATGCCCGTTCTCCCATGCCGATCAACAGGAGCTGCCGCGCCATTCGCGTGACCGCCGCCGGTTCCCGTCCGCCGCGGACGGCGCCGGCGCTCAGCGCGACGGGAACACCGCCCAGCGGGCGCCGCCGTAATTGACCGTCAGCGCCACCGCCGAGGCCACGATCAGGCAAAATAACGGCCGGTTCAACGGCGCTGGCAACAACAGATAGAGGCTTGCATAGATCCCCAGATTGCACAAAAAACCGATCCCCTGCACGGCCAGATAGGCGGCAAACGCCGCCAGATAGCCGCGGTGCTGCGCCTCGCGAAAGGTCCAATATCGGTTGAGCATGAATGTCGCCCACACGGCGAGGCTGAACGAAACGAGCCGTCCGCTGATCGGGTCGAGGTGCCAGATGTGAATGGCGGCGAGCAGCACCCCGGCATCGACCGCAAAACCGAGGCCGCCGACCGCACAGAACCGTAGAAGCTGTGAGAGTTCGGCGCGCACCCGGCGGTTGCCGCGCTCGCCGCGGGTCATCGTTTCACGCCGCAGCGCGGGATCGACAGATAGGCAAGCCGCTTCAACTCCTGCCGGCCCTTGGTCACGACGTCGAGAATGATGCCGGCGAAAATGCTGAGCCAGCCGAGCACAATCAGCCCCGTCGACAAAACCGCGGTCGGCAGGCGCGGGACTAGCCCGGTCTTGAAAAACGTCAGCACGACCGGCAGGCCCAGCCACAGGCCGACCAGCCCGAGCAGGATGCCGATCACTCCGAAAAACGGCAATGGCCGCTGGTCCTTGATCAGCCGGGAGATCAGCATCACGATCCGCAACCCGTCGCGAAAGGTGCGCAATTTGCTCGCCGAGCCAGCCGGCCGCTCGCGATAAGGGGCGGTGATTTCGGTGATCGGCATGCGCATTTCGAGGGCATGCACGGTCAACTCGGTTTCGGTCTCGAAGCCGCCCGACACCGCCGGAAACGATTTGACAAAGCGGCGCGACAGCGCCTTGTAGCCCGACAGCATGTCGCGGCTTTGCCGGCCAAAAAAGGTGCGCACCATCTCGGTCAATACGCGGTTGCCGAGTTTGTGGCCGCGGCGATAGGCGGCGGCGACCGTGGAATCCCGCGCGACATTGACAAAATCATAGCCGTCCTCGAGCACCAATGCGGCAAGCCGCGCGGCGACCGAGGCGTCATAGGTGTCGTCGCCATCGACCAGGATATAGCAATCGGCCTCGATGTCGGCGAACATGCGGCGCACGACATGGCCTTTGCCCTGCCGGTTCTCGGCCCGGACGATAGCGCCGGCGGCGCGCGCAACCGCGGCGGTGTCGTCGGTCGAATTGTTGTCGTAGACATAAATCTCCGCCGCCGGCAATTGCTGGCGAAACCCGGCAACAACGCTGCCGACGGTCAACGCCTCGTTAAAGCATGGCACCAGCACCGCCACTTTGGGCGCCGGCTCCTGCCCGGCAGCCGCGGCGGGAGGCTCGGTCGGCAGCGCCTCGGCCGCCACCCGTCCCAGATCGAGGACTTGGCTGTGCATGGATGAACCCCGGTCAAATTTGGCTGCGGCTGGCTTTGTCGCTGATCGTGTCGCGAAATCTCTTTAACCGGCTCGCGACCGGGCGCCGGCTCAGTTCGAGGACCGCGAACAGCGCGCGATGGCACAAATACAGCCCCGAAACGACGAACAACAGCAGGCTCAAAGGGAACAATCCCGTTTTATAGCGGCCAATGTCAAAGGTGTGCGACAGCGCGATCAGCAACACATAAGAAAACAGATAGACGCCGCTGCTCAACACGACAATTTCCGGCTGATCGTTGGAATGGGTGCGATTGGCAATCAGCACACCGGCCGCGACCAGCATCGCCAGCGGCACGACGACCCGGTACAAACGATCGAAGGCGTGCAGAAGCCATTTGGCCGCTCCCGCGACGGCGTCGAAATTCAGCGCGAGCCAATTTACGGCGGTGCGCGCAAAGGCTTGGTGCGGCAGGCCGATCAGCGGCCGATAGGGTTTGAGGACGCGCCAATCCCCGTCGGGCATCGAACCGCTGTCCTGTTCGGTGATGTTCCCGGCCGGATGGGCAAAAAAACCGCCGAGCTGGTCGCCGACGATTTCCGCGTAGATAATCGGATGCTCGATCACGCCCTTGAGAAAGGTCACCAACAGCCAGGTGCCGAGCTCGGTATGCTCGGCCGCTACAATCTGCTCGAGGTTCTTGTAGACATCGTTGTTATAAAAGCAGTGATCGCCGTCATAACCGAGCAAATTCCAGCCGTTTTGCGGACCCTCGGCGAGTACATGGCGCAGGCGGCGCGAGAGTTCGGCGCGCTCCGGGGTAGCGTCGCCGACCGCCGACAGCACGATCGGGATGTGGTTGCAAAACAGCGTCTGCTGCCCGAACAACCGGGCTTGCGCGGATGCCGCCATATTGTCGAGATGGTGGAGGCCGGCGACGCCGACCGCGGCGAGCGCGAGGATCGGAAGATTGAGCGGCGATCGCAGCTTGGCGCGCTCCGACCATAGGATCCACAGCAATGACAGGGTCGCCAGGACCAGAGCCACCAAGGTCATCGGTTTGACCAGGGTCGACAGAAACGTCACGAAAACCGCGCCGGTGGCGAATGCGATACGCCCGCGCCGCGACACCCAGCCGAGCACAAACAATAGCAGCGCCAGCGCGGTCAAAGCCGTATGCGGCGCTTCCGCCATGACCCAGTAAATATTGAGAACAAAGGCGTCATGGCTCACCACGAGCAGGGTAAATCCGAGGCTCACCATGCTCGCGGCAGCGGGGATCACCGCATCGGCGGCGCCGCCGAGCAGACAAGCGAGATCCGGGATCAAGCGTCGCACAAACAGAAACAGGATCGCCGCGGCTGAAGCCACGCTCACCAGGCTCAGCGCCAGCTGAACCGCCGGCAATTCGCGCAACGTCCCAAGCCGGACCGTGCCGGCGATCAGCGCCGGATAGCCGATGCCGCGGATCGATTGGAGGGCGATGTCGTGCCCGGTGGCGAGCAGCGCGCCGGGCGAGAAATAGCCGAAACTGTCACCCGACCACAGCACCGGCATCGGATGGTCGAGGACGGTCATCGTGAACCCGGCGAGCCCGGCGACGACCGGGATCCAGAACGCCCACGCGACCGCCGCCGGCCGCCGGAAAGAGCGGCAGAAACAGACGGTCGCAATCAGGAACCCGGCCACACCCAGCCATTGCGACAACGCGTTGAGCCGCAGCGGCACGATCAGCTCGTAACGCCGACCGTTGTCACGCGGGTCGCTGTTGTCGGAAGACGAAAACCACAGCCGGTGGCGCCAGATGTCAAAGCCGCCATCGCCATTGTCGGCGATCTTTTCATGCGAGCCTTCGTAATGGCCAATCGGCCGCCCGTTTTCCGTGACGCGAATGTCGGGCGGCAACGGCTCGATACTCGGCTGGGCCGGCGTTGCATAAGGCCAACCCGCGAACCGGAGGAGGGTAACGATATAGGCGGCGCCCTTGTCGTGGATGATATCGCGGCTGTTCAAGGGGACCGCTACGGTTGGCGCGGTGAGGCCAAGGCAGACGACAGCGCTCGCGGTGGCGGCGGCAACCAATCCGATGACCAACCCCGCGCGCTTTCCCAAGCGTCGTGAAATTGCCGGGCCGATCGCCGCCGTCACCAACACGACGGCCACCACCGTGACAAGAATTGTCGCGCCGGCGAGCAATACGCGCGGTTCCAATGGTGCAGTCATATAAAGCTCGTTGGCGCCCGAGCGCGGGTCGGAATTGTCCGCGGTCGAGAAAAACAGCGTCGAGTACCACAGCGAATAGGCGCCGCGCCCTTGATCGGCAATCGACTGGTGCAGCGCATGCGGTGGCCCGAGCGGTTTACCGTTTTCGTAAAGGGCGAGTGTTGCGGCGTTGCCGGCGGCCGAATCGTGGGCAAGCCGGTAGGGAAACGGCGCGATCCGGCGCAGCGGGTAGCGATAGAGAAAACCCTGCTGATGTTCGATCTTGGCCGGGTCGAGACGATAGTGAAGCGTCGGCGGAAACGCGCACAACAAAATCAGCGCGCAGGCCAGCAGCGTAAACAGCGCTGCACCCGTCCACAGGCGCGCTTTTGCCGTGCGCATGCCGACCCCCTCTCGCCCGGCTCCCGCGCCGCGGCCGTCCCGAGCGCACACCCGGGCGCGGCCGCCACAATGGCGCAAACTGTCGAGCGCTTGTCCCCGGGCGAGCATAACAGAACCCCGGTCCCGCATGCCAATCTTCGCGGCGGCCGGCAAGGGGTTGCCGGCCCGTAAATCGGCAGCGGCAATCACCCCAACCACGGCCCCGCCATAATGCTAGCGTAGGACAACGGCGCCGTTATTGAGGACGTGATGCGATTTCGACAGACGATCCCGCTTTCAGCAACAACGCCGGCGCCTCGGCCTTGCCGCGGGCGATGCCGACGTGCCGCAGGCCTGCGCCTGCCGCGCATGGCCGGACGGACCGCAGCGCATTGACGCTATTCAACTTAATGGCGATTTTTGCTGTAAATTCGCTGTTTTTATCAGCGAGAAGAATTTCCGATGGAACCGGCGGTTGAGCAGAAAGTGCGGGTGGCTGGCGCATCGGCCGGGCCGGCCGCAGCGGAATTCGCAGCAGCGCCGGGATCGCGCGCTGCTATGATCGATCAAAATCGAGGATAGATGATGCGCAGGTTTTTTGGTCCCGCCGGTTCGGTCGTCCGCATCGCCGTCGCCAGCGACGCGCTCAAATCCAACATGCTCGGCGACCCGACCGAGCGCACCGTCGATGTTTACGTGCCGGCCGGTCATGACGGGCGAGGCTTGCCGCTGCTGGTCGATCTCGTCGGCTTTACCGGCAGCGGGCTCGCGCACACCAATTGGGTCGGATTTCGCGAGAATGTGCCGGAGCGGCTCGACCGGCTGATCGGCGAGGGGCGGATGCCGCCCGTTGTCGTGGCCTTTCCCGATTGCTTCACCCGTCTCGGCGGCAACCAGTACATCAACTCGGCCGCGGTCGGCGCCTGGGAGAATTTTTTGATCGACGAGATGCTGCCGGCGGTCGAGAGCCGCTTCCAATGCGGCGGCGACGGACGCCGCGGCGTGTTCGGCAAGAGCTCGGGCGGCTATGGCGCCATCATGCACGCCCTGCGCCATGCCGATGTGTGGTCGGCGGCCGCCTGCCATTCCGGCGATATGGGCTTTGAGTTGTGCTATCTGCCCGACATGCCGGCGGTATTGCGCGCCTTGAGCGGCGCCGAGAACTCGATCGAGAAATGGTGGCGGCAGCTCGAAACCGCGCCCAAACACCCCGACGGCGCCTTCAAGGTGTTCAACATCCTGGCCATGGCGGCCAGCTATGACCCCGATCCCGAGGCGTTTTTGGGCATCCGTCTGCCGGTCACGCTCGACACCTGCGAGGTTATCGATGAGCGCTGGGCCAACTGGCTGCGGCACGACCCGGCGGTCGCGGTCGAGGCCGGCGCCGACAATCTGCGGCGGCTGAAGGCGCTTTACATCGATTGCGGCGACAAGGACCAGTTCAACCTGGTTTACGGCGCCCGCCGCTTCGTGCGCCGGTTGAACCAGCTCGGCGTCAAGCACCGCTACGACGAATTTTCCGACAACCACACCGGCGTCGATTATCGCATGGACGAAAGCCTGCCATTTCTCGCCCAGGCCTTGACCGGCTGAACGGCGGTGGTATGCCGGCGGCATCGATCACGGCGGAGGCGAAGATGAAGCTCGGCGTGGCTCTTCCGATTGTCGATATCGGCGGCGAACCGGCGGCATTGCGCGAATTTGCCCAAGCCGCCGAAGCCATCGGCTACCACGGCATCGCCGCCCCCGACCACGTGCTCGGCGTCAATATCGCCAGCCGTCCCGGCTGGACCGAGGCGCGGGCGCGTTCGACCGACCTGTATCACGACCCGTTTGTGTTGTTCGGGTTTCTTGCCGGATGCACCGGCCTCGGCGATTTCTCGACCCAGGTGCTGATCCTGGCGCAGCGCCAGACGGTGCTTGTCGCCAAGCAGGCCGCCTGCCTCGATGTGCTGACCGGCGGCCGGTTCCGGCTCGGGATCGGGGTCGGCTGGAACGAGGTCGAATTTGTCGGGCTCAACGAGAATTTCCACAATCGCGGCCGCCGCTCCGAGGAGCAGGTCGAAGTCATGCGCAAATTGTGGGCCGAGCCGCATGTCAGCTTCAAGGGCCGCTGGCACACGATCGAGGATGCCGGCATCAATCCGCGCCCGGCGGCGGGCAAGGTGCCGTTATGGTATGGCGGGCACGCCGATGTGACCTTGCGGCGCTGCGCCAAATGGGGCGATGGCTGGATGCCGCTCGCCTATCCGCCCGGCGAGGCCGCCAGAACCGCCTTTGACACATTGCGCCGCTATGTCGAACAAGCCGGGCGTGACCCGGCGGCGATCGGGATCGACACGCGGGTCTCGTGCGGCGCCGGCGGCGAGGCCGAATGGCGCGAGCAGGTGCGGTTCTGGAAATCGGTCGGCGTCACCCACCTGACCCTGGCCAATTACTATGAGGGCGGCCATTTGCACCGCATCGCCGGGCATTCGCTCGGCGACCATATCGCCGCGATGAAACGCTATTGGAACGCGGTCAGCGACCTGTTGTGAGCCGCCGCGGCCGGGAGAGTTCCCGCCACCCGGCGGATCGGCGCCGACGCTGGAAGCGAGCGCTCTAATATTGTCCGCGGGGCTCGAGCCCGAAAGCGTGCTGGCCGTACATCGTGCCAACCGCATCCCAGTTGAGGCTGACATGGCGGGCGACCGCGTTGACATCGCGCCAGGCGCGCTGGATCGGGTTCGAGAGCTGCAACCCGGCGCCGCCGGTCGAGGCGTTCAGGGCTTCCACCGCCTGCAAGGCGAGCCGGGTGGCATAGGCCTGGTCGCGGCGCACCCGGATGCGCTCGCCAACCGTGATCTCGCCCCCCTCACGCAGTTTCGCCATCGCGTTTTTGATGTTGGTCGTCAGAATCAGCTCGGCCGCTTCGGCGGCTGCCGCGGCCTCGGCAAAGCGCAGCTGGCCGGTGGCGAACTCGGCCATCCGCAGCCCGCCACCGGCGAGCGCGCCGCGGGTCGTGCGGCCGGTCGTCATGTCGAGATAATCGGCGAGCGCGCCTTTGGCGGCGCCGACCGCGGTCGAGGCCAGCATCGACGCGCCGAGAACCAAAAGCGGCAGCCGGTACAGCGGGTTGTCGTGATGCGCCGTACCCGCGGTGCGGCCGGCGCGGGTCTCGGCAAAGCGCAGCACCCGATGTTCGGGGACAAACGCGTCGCGAACCACGATGTCCTTGCTGCCGGTGCCGCACAGCCCGTACACGAACCAGTTGTCGACCACCTCGACATCGCCGATCGGGAGCAGAAAAAAGGCGCCGTCACCCTCTCGCCCGGCCGGCGCGTCGGGCGCCCTGATCAGCGCGCCCAGGCGGACCCAGCTGGCATGGTCGACCCCGCTGGCGAACGACCATTGGCCGTTGAGCACATAGCCGCCCGCCGCCGGTGTCGCCGTCCCGGTGGGCGCAAAACAGGCGCAGGTGAACGGATCGTTGCCGTCGCCCCACAATTCGCGCTGGGTTTCGATCGGGTAATGACCAAACGAGATGCCGTTCGACAACGCGCCGTTGACACACCAGCCGGTCGAGGCGCAAGCGGCCGAGATGATCAGGGCGATGTCGAGCGCGACCACGGCATCATATTCAAAGCCGCCGAATTCCCTGGGGCGGGTCGTCCGCAACAGTTCGGCGTCGCGAATTTTGGCGATGATCTCGGGCGCGATGCGGCGGTTGCGCTCGGTCTCTTCGGCGCGGGCGCGGATTTCGGTCACCAGGTCGCGGGCCCGTTGGACCAGCTCGTCCGGGCTCGGCGGCGTCGCAAGAGGGCGCAGGGCGGCACTCGACATCGGCATCTCCCGTCTTGGCCGGAACCCAAAGGCTTAGCGCCGCTCTGCGTGCGGTTCAATTTGGTATTCGGGTTGGCCTTCGGGCGGCACAGGCTGGAGAGACGACGATGAAGCTCGCTTTGACGCTGCGGGTCGGGGCCGATAGCGGCATCGACATGGATCTCGTGCGCGAGGCCGAGCGATTGGGTTACGAGGCGGTCTGGTGCGGCGAAGCCTACGGCACCGACGCGGTCTCGCCGGTCGCTTGGGTCCTGGCGCAGACCCGGCGCATCAAGGCCGGGACCGCGATCATGCAGATGCCGGCGCGCACCCCGGCCTGTGCGGCGATGACCGCAATGACCCTGCAGGCGCTGTCCGGCAACCGGTTTTTGTGCGGCATCGGACCGTCGGGTCCGCAGGTCGTCGAAGGCTGGCACGGCGTACCCTTTGGCAAGCCGCTCGCCCGTACCCGCGAATACATCGCCATCATCCGGCAAATTCTCGAACGTAAGGCGCCGCTCGAATACCGCGGCGAACACTACCAGATCCCCTATACCGGGACGGGCGCCACCGGTCTTGGCAAACCGCTGCGGAGCATTATTCACGGCGATCCGAGCCTGAAGATCTATACCGCGGCGATTGCTCCGGCCGGATTGCGGCTGGCCGGCGAAATCGCCGACGGCACATTGCCGTTTTTCATGTCGCCGGAGCGGGCCGAGGCGATCCTCGCTCCGGTGCGCGACGGCATCGCCAAGGCGGGCGGCGGCAAGAGCCTCGCCGATTTCGATCTTGCCCCTTATGTCCGCGTGGCGATTGGTCCCGATCTTGCCGCTTGCAGAGATCGGATCCGACCCAATCTGGCGCTGTACATCGGCGGAATGGGTGCGCGCACAAAAAACTTCTACAACGATCTGGCCAAGCGCATGGGCTATGAAGCGGCGGCGACAGAGATCCAGGACCATTACCTCGCCGGCCGCCGCCGAGAGGCGGAGGCGGCAGTGCCTGATGCGCTGATCGACGAAACTTCGCTGGTCGGACCGGCAGAGCGGGTGCGCGAGCGATTGCAGGTGTGGCGGGCGCTGGCCGACGAGCACCGGATCGGATCACTGGTATTGGCGGGGGCCGATATCGCGGCGTTGCGCGTGATCGCCGAAGCGGTGCTGTAGGAGAAAAGACGATGACCTATTCACTCGGCGCGCTTGCCGACACGATTGCCCGCGATGGGTTCTCCTTTGTCGAGGCACCGGAGATGTGCCTGCTGTTGGGGGAGAGCGAACTCGAAGGATGGGCCGAGTTTGCCGCGAGCTGGAACGATCTCGGCGTCGATGCCTATATGGCCGATGGCGGCCGCTATCGCCGCCGCCGGTTCGCCTGTTACCGCGCGACGTCGGCCGGGTTTGTGCGCAAGCCGCATCAGCCGCATTACCAAAGCCGCGACTACAATCCGTTGAACGGCGGTATCGAGCGCTGGTTCGAGCCGGTGACGGAGGTGATCGGGCGGCATCCGGTTATGGCTGCAATCCTCGGCACCAGCTACGAATTGTTCGACCGCATGACCCCGGCCGAGCACCGGCCGCTGGCCTGGCATGTCGAATTGCATCAATTCCGGATCGAGGCCAGGTCGGGCGAGGCTGGGCGACCCACCCCCGAGGGTTTGCACCGCGACGGCGTCGACTGGGTGCTGGTGCTGATGGTGCGGCGCGAAAACATCAAGAGCGGCGAAACCACGATCTATGACCTCGCCAGGCGTCCGCTCGGCAGCTTTACGTTGACCCGCCCGCTGGACGCGGCCTTTGTCGATGACAGCCGGGTCTATCACGGCGTGACGCCGGTCGAACCGCTCGATGGTGCGGCGCCGGCCTATCGCGACGTGTTGGTCGTGACCTACCGCCGCGAATAGAAGGCGGTGCAAGCAGCAGCCCGACCTTGCCGGCGGCGAACGGTCGACGGCGTTAAAGGGCTGCCGAGACCTGCCGTCGGGCGTTAGGATGGCGCCGGCCAGCCAGGGAGAATGTCGATGCGCCACCATGTCTTGCGCGCCACCCCCGAGACGGTTCATTGGGGTTTTTTCGACGCCGAGCTAAAACCGGTTTTGCGCGTCGCCTCGGGTGATACGGTGACCCTCGACAGCGTTTCGGGGGGGCCCGATGTGCTGCCATCCGACGGCCGCTTTGACATTCTGCCCGAGCACAAGGCCATTCACGCGGCGGTCGAGCCGAGGATGGGCGCGCATATCCTGACCGGACCGATTGCGGTCGAAGGGGCCGAGCCCGGCGATGCGCTCGGCATCGAGATCCTGTCGATCGATTGCCGGCAGAATTGGGGCTACACCCGCATCCGCCCGCTGTCAGGCACCTTGCCTGAAGATTTTCCGGTACGCCGCACTTGGCATACCGCGATCGACCGCCAGCGCGGCATGGCCACGGTGCCATGGGGGGCGGAGATCGAACTGGCGCCGTTTTTCGGGGTCATGGGGGTGGCGCCGCCGCCGCATTACGGCGCGGTCACCTCGATCGTGCCGCGCGAATTCGGCGGCAATATGGATCTGAAAGAGCTGGTCGCCGGAACGACGTTGTATCTTCCGGTTTGGACCGAGGGAGCCCTGTTCTCGGCCGGCGACGGCCACGGCGTGCAGGGTGACGGCGAAGTGTGCGTGACCGCGCTGGAAACGGCGCTGACCGGCACCTTCCGCCTGACGCTGCACAAAGGCATGGGCCTCAGCCTGCCGCGAGCCGAAACGCCCACCCACCTGATCACAATGGGCTTCAACGAAGATCTCGACGACGCCGCCAAGACCGCGCTGCGTGAGATGATCGCGCTGATCGGCGAGCGCCTCGGGCTTGCGGCTGAAGACGCCTATATGTTTTGCAGCCTCGCGGTCGATTTGCGCGTGACCCAGCTTGTCGACGGCAACAAGGGCATCCATGCGATGTTGCCCAAACGCTATGTACCGACATTGGCGATGGCCTGAACGACGGTTACAAACCGATGGCCGGGGTTCCCCGGCGTTGCCTGGCCGGGCTGGTTTCCGAGCCGTGACGGCGAGCGGCGGGAATGAAAAAGCAATCGCCGGGTAGAGCCGGCGGCCGCAGGGCGCCATGTTCCTCCCATCATGAATGAGCGGGAGCGGAACGATGCTCGATAGCGATCAATGCTGGGCGGCGCTCGAAAAACGGGATGGAGCAGCGGCCGACCGATTCTTTTACGGGGTCACGACGACCGGCGTCTATTGCCGTCCGGGCTGCACGTCGCGATTGCCATTGCGCCGCAACACCGCTTTTTTTGAGACGGCCGCCGCCGCCGAGGCCGCCGGTCTGCGACCGTGCAAACGCTGCCGACCAAACGAGCCGGCTCCCACCCTCCGCCATATGGCCGCGATCAAAAAGGCGTGCGCGTTGTTGCGGACCAGCGAGAGGGTACCGAGCCTCGCCGAGCTGGCCGCCGCGGCGGCCATGAGCCGTTTTCATTTTCACCGTGTGTTCAAGGAATTGACCGGCACGACACCGCGCGACTATGCGCGCACTCATCGCCTCGGGACGCTGGCGCAGAAGCTCGAAGCGGGGGAGGGGGTCACGGCCGCGATTTATGCCGCGGGGTTCGGGTCGAGCTCGCGCGCCTATGAGGCCGCACCCTCCGCTTTGGGCATGACACCGGCGGCGCGGCGCAATGGCGGCAAGGGCGAGCGGGTCCGCTTTGTGACCGTCGCGACCGCGCTTGGCTGGGCGTTGATCGCCGCAACCGAGCGTGGCATCTGCCTGACCGCGCTTGGCGACGCGCCCGATGCGCTCGAAGCGATGATGCGCAGGCGTTTTCCCCAGGCCGAGCTCGACGGCGACGATTGGCAGCTGCGCGATTGGGCCGAGCGGATCGTGCAGTTTATCGCCGCACCTTCACCCTTGCTCGATCTGCCGCTCGACATCCGCGGCACCGCATTTCAGGCGCAGGTGTGGCGCGCCTTGCAAAAGATTCCGCTCGGGCAGACGCGCAGTTACGCCGAAATCGCCCTTGCCCTGGGCCGGCCGCGCGCGGTGCGCGCCGTCGCCCAGGCCTGCGCCGCCAACGATCTGGCGTTGCTGGTGCCGTGCCATCGCGTGATCCGCGGGGACGGCACGCTGGCCGGCTATCGTTGGGGCCTCGAGCGCAAGCGGGCGCTTATCGGTCGCGAGCGGGCGGCGGCCAAGACCGATGCCAGCGGCTGAGGGCGGGCCGGTTCTCGATCGCCTCAGCGCCGCCGATTGGCCGGCGGTGGCGGCGGCGCTCGACGAGCAGGGCTATGCCACGCTGCCGCTGTTGAGCGCGCCGGAATGTGCGCGGCTGAAGGCGTTCTACGGCGACGATGACCGGTTTCGCCGGCACATTATCATGCAGGCGCATGCCTATGGCCGCGGCGAATACAAGTATTTCCGCTATCCGCTGCCGGATCTTGTCGCGGCGCTGCGGCGCGAGATCTATCCGCGGCTGGCGCCGATCGCCCGGCGCTGGTGCGCACAGCTGCGCGAAGAGGGCGAATTGCCCGCGGCGCTTGAGGACTATCTCGACCGCTGCCATCGCGCCGGCCAAACCCGGCCCACACCGCTGATGCTGAAATACGGCCCCGGCGACTACAATCGCTTGCACCAGGACCTCTATGGTCCGCTCGTCTTTCCGTTGCAGTTGACGGTGCTGCTCAGCGAGCCGGGCCGGGATTTTTGCGGGGGCGAATTCCTGCTCGTCGAGCAGCGGCCCCGGATGCAATCGCGCGCCGAGGTGGTGCCACTGGCGCGGGGCGAGGCGGTGATCTTTCCGGTTCATCACCGGCCGGTCCAAGGTGCGCGCGGCGCGGTGCGCGCGACAATGCGGCACGGCGTCAGCCGGATACGCTCGGGCGAGCGCTATACGCTCGGCATCATTTTTCACGATGCCGCCTGAGGCGGCGAGTTCAGCCGGAAGCCGCTTCGGCCACCGCTCCCGACCACGGCGACATCACATCGGAGATGCCGTGGTTGCGGCCATCGGCGCTGTGCAGCACCATGTTTGGGCAGGCAAAGCGGCTCGGAAAAACGGTGTGCTCGACAAGGGCCGCGCCGGGTTTGGCGAGCAGCGCGGCGCTGATGACCGGCGACAGGCGATGGTCGAGGCCGATCGCTTCGCCGCCGCTCACATCGACGCGCGGGTGGTGCGCCGCCGCCACCGGATCCATGCCGAAATCGATCACAAAACTCGTCATCTGCAGGACGGCGGCGAGAATGCGCCGACCGCCCGAAGCCCCGACCCCGAACCACGGCCGGCCCGCGCGCGAGGCGACCAGCGGGCACATATTGGTCAGGGCGCGTTTTCCCGGCGCCAACGAATTCGGCCGTCCCGGCCGCGGGTCGAACCACATGATCCCGTTGTTCATCAGAATACCGGTGCCGGGCAGCACATACCGACTGCCAAAGCTCGACAGCAAGGTCGTGGTCAGGGCGGCGATCGTGCCGTCGCGATCGATCGCGGTGATGTGGGTTGTCGAGGTGGGCGCGGCGGTTTCGACATCGCCGGCATGGGCGAGACGGTCGGCATAAGCCTCGCGCAGCGCATCGATCAATGTCTCGAAATAGGCGGCGTCGGGTTCCGCGGCAAAGCGCCGGCGCATCATCCGCTCAATTGTGAAGGCGAGGGTCGGCCCGGCCGTCATTCCGGGTGCGGCGTGCAGCACCGCGTCGCGATACGGGATGGTGAGCGCCGGCATGACCCGCGCCCGGCAGCGAGCCAGATCGTCGGCCGCCAGCACGCCGCCAGCCGCGGTGATGTCGGCGGCGATCGACCGGGCGATATCGCCCGAATAGAAATCCTCGGGGCCGGCGGTGGCAAGCCGCTCAAATGTGTCGGCAAGGCGGCCGAGCGGCAGATGCATGATGTCGTGCTCGGGCGGGCAGACCGGCGGCAGACTATCCGGCAGCCATACCCGGCGGCTCTCCGCGTAAAGCCGCAGATCGGTCGCGGCGGCGGCGATTTTGAGCGTCGTAAACCAGTCGACCGGCAGCCCCTCGCGCGCCAGTGCCGCCGCCGGCGCCGCCAGGTCGCGCCACGGCAGACGACCAAAACGTTCGACCGCCGCCGCGTAGCCGCGCACCGCGCTCGGAATCGCGAAAGCCAGCGGCCCGTGAATGTTGCGATCGCCCTCGACGGCGGGCCAGGTAAAGAGTTCGGTCCTGACCGCACCGGTCAGCGGAAAGGCCGCCGGGTCGAGGCGGTATGGCGCGACCGGGCCAAAATCGATGGCCTCGGCCGCCGACGCACCGGCGCGATGGACAACCATAAACCCGATCCCGCCGAGCCCGCTGTTCCAGGGCTCAAGCACCGCAAGCGCCAGTGCTGTGGCGACGACGGCATCAACGGCGGTGCCGCCCGCCCGCAGGATCTCGGCGCCGACCGCCGCCGCCCGCCGGTTTTGCGCGGCGACAATACCCCTTTCCGAGGTGACGCCGGGTTTGTGAACCGTCCAGTTCTGCGTCAGATGCATCGCGCCGACGGCGTCATTCGACGCTGATCGCATCGACCCGGTTCGGATAGAAGGCATAATAGCCGGCAAGCCCGGCCACTTCGTCATAGGGGGACGGGTACGCCCACACCGCATTCTCCGCGCGTTTGACGCCGGCGCCGTCGGGCGCCTCGATCGTCCAATAGGACGCTTCGCCCTTGTAGGGGCAACGGGTGTGGTGGTCGGTTCGCCGCATCAGGTCAAGCCGCACGTCCTGTTCCGGGATGTAATAGACGGGCCCATGCCCGGTCTCTTCGACGCGCAGCGCGGCGGTGGTGTCGGCGATTGGAGTGCCGGCAAACATGACCCGCACCCGCCGCGTCTCGGGCACCAGATCGACGCGGTAATCGGGCCGGGTCTTAAATCCGGGTGCGGGGTTGGGCATTCCCTTTCCTCCTCGACTATTTCTGACCCGGCTTGGCGTAGGCTTCGAATGAAGCGATGCAGCTCGCATGCAGTTGCGGATCGGTAATCGGGCCGCATTCGATCTGCTCGCGCTTGCGGCGAAACGCCGGATTGCTGCGCAACAACGCCGAATAGGCTTGGCTCTGGCGCACATTGGCCGCCGCCTCGGGATTATTCTGCGGCAGCGGCGCATTGGGCTGCGCCAGCGCTGCCCCGGCGATGAAAACCGTGCCGAACGCCGCCAGAACCGCCGCTTGATACCTCCGCATTTCTTCGCTCCCTTGTCGCTGTCAATCTGCCATCGTCAGACCGCCGCTGACGCTTAATACCTGCCCGGTGATGTAATTAGCGCGATCGCTGAGAAAAAACAGCACCGCTTCGGCGATTTCGGCCGGTTGGGCGATGCGGCGGAACGGTATGGCGCGCGTCAGCGCCTCTTTGATGCGCTCGGGCTGGCGGCGGAACAACGGCGTGTCGGTCGGGCCTGGACAAACGCAATTGACGTTGATGCGGTAGCGCGCCATCTCCCGTGCCAGCGATTTGGTGAATGCAATCAGCCCGCCTTTGGCCGCGGCGTAAACGGTCTCGCCGGTGCTGCCGACCCGGCCGGCATCGCTCGATATGTTGACGATCTTGCCGCGCCCGGCGGCGACCATCGGCGACAATACGCCGCGGGTCAGCCGGATCGCTCCCATCAGGTTGATCGCGATGATCCGGTCCCAAATTTCCGGCGGATTTTCCAAGAACGGCTGGATCGCGTCCCAGCCGGCGCCGTTGACGAGACCGTCGATCACCTCGACCCGCTCGCCAACAGCCGACACGAAGGCATCGATGGCGCTGCTGTCGGTCAGGTCAAGCGGCGCGAAGTCAATCTCGAGGCCGGCTTCCTTGGCTTCTGCTACAGCCGCATGGCCGCCCGCAAGGTCAATATCGCCGATGACGACCCGGGCGCCATGACGCGCAGCCAAGAGCGCCGTCGCACGGCCGATCCCGGACGCGCCGCCGGTGACAATGACGCTCCGGCCTCCAAGTTCCATCCTTTCACCCGCGACGCCGCCGGCGATTGATGCGGTGATGTTCCGCGCGGAAGCCTGGAACTGTCAAGCAGCCCCGAGGGCGGCGGGCTGCGGATCGACGATCACGCCGCGCCGGCACAGTCGGTCGAGGATCATCGAATGCAACCGATGCACCGGGAGATCGATGCGTTGCGCCCGCGCCGACGGCCCGTCGAGGAGAATATAGTCGCTCGCCCAATCGGCGAAACCGAGATGGCCGAACGCGGCCGGCAGGCTCGGCTGGTGGTCGCCATAAAAACCCAACAGCGCGTCGCGCCGCTGCGGACCCAATTCGTCGAGCAACAGGGCGAGCATCTCGTCCGAAGCCTTTAGCCCATGGAGATAACGCAGCAATGCCCGGCCCTGGGGCAGATCGCCTAGCCCGCAGCCGCCCGCCAACGGAGCCGGCCCTGGCGCGTGATCCGGCCATGGCCCGTGATTGCCCATCGTGATCGCGAAAATGAAGGTTGCCGGCCCTGCTTCGTCGAGAATGCGAACCAGGCGACGACCGAATTCGAGATCGGAGAGATAGGGAGGGCGGGCCGACCCACCCAGTTCCTCACAGCCGAGAAAGGCGTCGAAACCGAGCGCCGGCATTGTTAGGTCGCGCCGAAAAAAGCGGCGGTCATAGGGGTGCAGGCAAAGCGTCCGGTAACCATTGGCGCGCAGGCAGCGGGCGAGCGAGGCGAGCGGGGCGCGGGCAAATGCGTGATAGGGGTTAAAGCGGTCGTAACCGAGCCGCGCTTCGCCAATGCCGGTCAACACGGCGAATTCGGCGCGCATCGTGTTGGCGCCCCAAGCGGGGATCTCCATCCGACCATAAATCGCTCCCCGCGCGCGACAGGCGTCAAACCCGGGCAGCAGATCCTGCGGCACCTGCGGCGAGACCCGTCGGGCGTCGAAGAACGATTCGCATTGCACGACGACAACCGGGGAAAGAGCGCGGGTTACCTGTAACGCCGGCGCCGGCAGTGGCCGGTATGGGGCGCGGCGCTGATCGCGCTCGGCGCGGGCGATGACGCCATGCACCAGAAGCGCGGCAAACGGCCCGAGCCGCGCCGCATCGGCGCCAGGCTCGCCGCTCGGCTGCAGCCGCCGCAGCAATTCGGCGGCGCGGCCCAGCCACGGCTCGCGCGAAACAAACCACCACCCGCCGCCAACCAGAAGGGCGGCCGCGAATGCGGCGAGCGGGTGGGGCGACCACAGCGGCGGTGTAAAAATCAGCAATCCGACGGCGAGCCCGGCGGCGGCAAGAGCCCCGCCGATAACGACGGCCGGGCCGGCGAAGGGCAGGTAGAGATGGGGATGGGTAAACACATGCCCCAACTCGGACATGTCGGAAAATACCACGGGTTCGCGCAGCACCGCCCGCTTGGTCGCGTCGGCAAGGGCAAACCCGCTGCCCAGCGCGAGCACCACCGCGCCGGCGAATAGGGCGCGTCCACAGGCAAGCGAAATCAGCACCGCCGTCAGCAGCGCCGGCGCCAAATCGAGCCCGACGGCCGCCAATGTCTCGATCCTCGCCCGGGCCACCGCGCGCGGGATCAGCCAACCCGCCAGCGCGGCTGCGACACCGATCATGAACCGCGCCGCGTCAGCCGTCATTGGCCGCGACCGCGCGGATATGAAACCGGTAGCGACGCATGATCGCATCGCCGATCACAGCCGGTGCGAGGTTGCAGAATTGCAGGCCAAAAACCAGCGGCCACGGAAATGAAACCCGGCGCTGGCCGCGATCGATCCCGCGTTTGACGAGCCGCGCGGCGGCGGCGGTGCTGATCAGGAACGGGGTCGGCCCGTCGAACCGGTCGGTCATCGGCGAATCGAAAAATCCCGGGCACACGATCGTGACCCCGACGCCGTAGCGGGCGAGGCGGGGGCGCAGCGCTTCGCCGTAAGCGCGCAACCCGGCTTTGCTGGCGCAATAACCGGGGCTGTCCGGCAGGCCGCGATAGGCGGCGATCGAGGCAATCACCGCGATCCGCCCGCGGCCGCGGCGGCACAGCGCCGGCAGCAGCGGTTCGACCGTGTTGATCGCGCCGAGCAGGTTGACCCGCACCTGGCGGCTCGCCATCTCGACACCCTCGGATGGGCTGCCGGGGTCGGGTCCGGCCGAGGTGCCGGCATTGGCGACGATCAAATCGACCGGATGGTCGCGATCGAATTCGGTCAGCCATTTCGCCATCGCCGGCGCGTTTTCGACATCGATCGTCCCCAATCTCACCTCGGCGCTCTTGGCTTCGCAGGCATCCGCGGTCTGGTTCAGGCGGTCACGGTCACGGCCTAGCAAGGCCAATGCCGTTTGCGGCCCGGCATAGGCTTGAGCGAGAGCCGCGCCGAGGCCGCTCGATGCTCCGGTGATCACGACGGCGCGAAAAGGTAAGCGCATCGCGGCAGGCTAGCTGTAAGGTTAAAGGCGCGCCGTCCGGAAAACGTCAGGCGAAGAAAGCGCTTGCGCTGTTCATACGATGGCCGCGGGGTGTTGCATCCCCGAGACGTGTCGGGTTCGGTCCGAAAATGCTCACGCGCCAACCCGAGGCCGCCGCGGCGGCAATGGCGAGGAGGCCCGGCGCTGCGGCAGCGATGGACAAGCCGGGTGGCGCGCAATAGAACCAAGGCGAATGGCGGCGCGTACCGCCCTTGTCCCGGTCGGCTCAACCCGTGAGAGGCCCGCGATGATCGTCGAACAGATCTGGACTGCGAATTCCGGTCGTAACTTTAATTACTTGGTCGCCTGTTCGGAAACCGGGGAAGCGCTCGCCATCGACCCGCTCGACCATGAAAAATGCCTCTCCCGAGCCAAGGCGCGCGGCTGGACCATCACCCGCATCCTCAACACCCATGAGCATCGCGACCATACCGGTGGCAACGCGCAGATGGTCGCAGCAACCGGCGCCAAAGTGTTGGCGCATGCCAACGCCAAGGACCGCATCCCGGAGATGACCGAGGGCCTGCGTGCTGGTGACGTGATCAAAATCGGCCGAACCGTCGAGCTCGAATGTCTCGACACCCCCGGACACACGATGTCGCATATTTGCGTGATGTCACGCGGCGACACCCCGGCGCTGTTCTGCGGTGACACTTTATTCAACGCCGGGGCGGGCAATTGCCACAATGGCGGTCACCCGGACGAGCTCTACAACACTTTTGTCAATCAGCTGGCCCGGCTGCCCGAAAATACACTGATCTATCCCGGCCACGACTACATCGCGCGCAATTTGGGCTTCACGCTCGACCGCGAGCCCGACAATGCGCGCGCCAAGGCGTTGCTGCCGCAAGTCGAGCAACAAGACACCAACCGGCCGCTGGTCACGACGCTCGCCCTCGAGCGCGAGATCAACACCTTTTTTCGGCTGACGAGCCCGACCGTGATCCGGCAGTTGCGCGCGGTGTTTCCCGACCTGCCCGAGAACCCCGACGCAAGGACCGTGTTTCTGAAATTGCGCGAGCTGCGCAACAAGTGGTGAGCCGGGGTGTCGCACTCCGGCGTGGCGGGCGCCACGCGAGCGAGTGCGGCCATACTCAGCTTCGCCGGTCGGCGGTTTCGAGCAGGGCGTTGAGCATCACGTTGCAGCCGGCGGTCAAATCCTCGGGCTTGGCGTCCTCGACCTCGTTGTGGCTGATGCCGCCGACGCACGGGACGAAAACCATCGCACTCGGCGCCACCCGCGCCATGTAGACGGCGTCGTGGCCGGCGCCGCTGATGATGTCCTGGTGCGGGTAGCCTTGGACGGCCGCCGCTTCGCGCACCCGCGCCACGAGCTCCGGGTCGAACGGGGTCGGCGGAAAATACCAGAATTCTTCGACTGCCGCGTCGAGACCCTGGCTCGCCGCCGCTTTCGCGCAGGCCTCGCGCAATTCGTGGTCCATCTGCGTCAGAACGGCATCCTCGGGATGACGAAAATCGACCGTGAAAAACACCCGGCCGGGGATCGTATTGCGCGAATTGGGGCTTACCTGGACAAACCCGACCGTGGCGCAGGCATGGGGCGCATGGGTGTGGCCGATGCGGTTGACTGCGTCGATCATGCGCACCGCACCCACCAGCGCGTCCCGCCGCCGCGGCATCGGCGTGGGTCCGGCATGGGCTTCTTGCCCGGTAACGGTCACCTCGTACCAGCGCTGTCCCTGGGCGCCGGTCACAATTCCGACCGGCAAGCCGGCGGCTTCGAGGATCGGTCCTTGCTCGATATGCGCCTCGAAATAGGCCGCGATCTTGCGGCCGCCGACCGGCTCGGGTCCGGCAAAGCCGATGCGTTCGAGCTCGGCGCCAAGCGTGACGCCGGTCGTATTGTCGGGCCGGTTGAGCCCGTAGGCGAGATCGAACACCCCGGCAAACGCGCCCGAGCCCACCATCGCCGGTGAAAAGCGCGAGCCTTCCTCGTTGGTCCAGGCAACGATCTCGATCGGCGCTTCGGTCTCGTAGCCGAGGTCGTTCAAAGTGCGGACAATTTCGAGACCGGCCATGACCCCATAGGCACCGTCAAAGCGGCCGCCGGTCGGCTGGGTGTCGAGATGGCTGCCGGCCATGACCGGCGGCAGGTCGGGATTGCGGCCGGCGCGGCGGGCAAAGATATTGCCGATCTGATCAATCCGAACCGTGCAGCCGGCCGCTTCGCACCAGCGGATGAACAGCCGGCGCGCCTCGCCGTCGAGATCGCTGGCGGCGAGCCGGCACACCCCGCCTTTTGCGGTGGCCCCGATCTTGGCCAGTTCCATCAGGCTTGCCCACAGGCGCTCGCCATTGATCTGGAGATTGCGCATCCCTCGCCCCGCTGGTTAGCTGTGCGATCCTAGTCGGAGCAATGACCCGGCAAAAGGAGGGAGCGATGGCCGGCGACGATCGCATCGCCTATGCCACGGCGACGGAACTGACGGCGCTCTACGGCCGGGGCGCGCTGTCCCCGGTCGAGGTGGCGACGCAATTGTTGGCGCGGATCGAGGCGTTGCAGCCGGCGCTCAATGCTTTTTGCATCGTCGACCGTGACGGGGCGCTCGCCGCCGCCAACGCCTCCGAACAGCGCTGGCGTCGCGGCGAGCCGTTGGGCGCCCTCGACGGCGTGCCAGCGACGATCAAGGATCTGATGCTGATGCGCGGCTTTCCGACCCTGCGCGGCTCGCATCTCGTCGACCCAGCCCAGGACTGGTCCGAGGATTCGCCGGCCGTCGCGCGGCTGCACGAAGCCGGGGCGGTGATCCTCGGCAAGACGACGACCTCCGAATTCGGCTGGAAGGCATTGGGCGACAGTCCGCTGCACGGCGTCACCCGCAACCCGTGGGATCGGGCGCGAACCTCCGGCGGCAGCAGTGCCGGCGCGGCCGTCGCCGCCGCCGCCGGCATCGGGGTGCTGCATTTGGGGAGTGACGGCGCCGGGTCGATCCGCACCCCGTCGGCGTTTTGTGGGGTGTTCGGGCTGAAGCCGAGCTTTGGGCGGGTACCGGCCTATCCGCCGTCGCCGTTGGGCCTGCTGTCGCATCATGGGCCGATCGCCCGGACCGTCGCCGACGCGGCGGCGATGCTCAATGCGATCGCCCGGCCCGACGATCGCGATCCCTATGCGCTGCCAGCCGACGACCGCGATTGGACGGCAGCGCTGGAAGGCGGTGTCAAGGGCTGGCGGGTTGCGTTCAGTCCAGATCTCGGTTACGCGCGGGTCGATCACGAGATCGCCGCCGCGGTGGCCGCGGCCGCGCGCCGCTTTGAGACGCTGGGCGCCGATGTCGAAGAAGTTGGCGCGCTCTTTGCCTCGCCGCGCGACGCGCTCTTCACCCTGTGGGCGGCGGGCGAAGCGGCATTGCTGCGCACCTTTCCGGCCGAGCGCCGACATCTGGTCGATCCCGGATTATTGGAGACGGTCGCGGCAGGGGAGCGGATCATGGCGGCCGATTGGGTGGCCGCCGATCTGGTGCGCACCGCACTTGGCCGGCGCATGGCCGAATTCCATCGTCGCTACGATATTTTATTGACGCCGACAATGCCGGTGCCGGCCCTGCCGGCGGGCCGCGACCTCAATGATGCGGCGCAGGAACGCCATTGGATCGACTGGTCGCCGTTTAGCTATCCGTTCAATATGACGCGCCAACCGGCGGCGAGCCTCTGCTGCGGTCTGACGAGCGCCGGTCTGCCGATCGGGTTGCAGATCGTCGGTCCGCTCTATTGCGACGACCGGGTGCTGCGTGCCGCTCGCGCCTTCGAAGAAACTCAGCCGCGGCTCCGGCCGCCGCTGCCGCCGCAATAGCGCCGCGTTCAGCGTCCCTGAGCCTTGGGCCGCCTTCCTTAGAGCGCACCCCAATCGGGGTTGCGGCTCAAGGGCGGGGCCAGAGCGCGCGCCTCATATTGATAGCGGCGGGTCCAAGGACGGGGTGCCGGTCCCGCGGCCAGGTTCTTTTGCACCAAGGTCTGATAGACCGACAGCCAGCCCTGCTCGAAAGCCTGAGCCATGCCGGCCATGTAGATGCGCCAGATGCGGTAGCGCGCGGGCCCGGCGGCGGCGATCGCCGCCTCGCGCGCCTGTTCGAGGCGGCGCACCCAATGCCATAGGGTCAGCGGGTAATGCGGCCGCAGATCCTCGGCGTCGAGGATTTCGAGCCCGCTGCCTGCAAGCTCGTAAAGCACGCGCGAGATATGGGGCAATTCGCCGCCGGGAAACACGAAACGGTCGATGAATTCGCCGCCCGGCGGACCCTGGCCGCGGCCGTCACGGTTGGTGCTGGTGATGCCGTGATTGAGGGCGAGCCCGCCCGGCCGCAACAGCCGCGCGAGGGTGGCAAAATAGACCGGCAGGTTGGCGATGCCGACATGTTCGTACATGCCGACCGAAACAATTTTGTCGAATTCTTCGGCGCCCTTCAGATCGCGATAATCGGCGACCCGCAGCTCGATCCGTCGGTCGAGACCGGCGGCGGCGACGCGCCGGCGCGCCTCATCGCATTGCGGCTGGCTCAAGGTAATGCCCAGAGCGCTGACCCCGTAATGGGTCGCGGCCCAGCATAAAAGCCCGCCCCAACCGCAGCCGATGTCGAGCAGGCGGTCGCCGGGTTCGAGCCGCAATTTGCGGCAGATGTGATCGAGCTTGTGCTCCTGCGCGGTGTCGAGGTCTTCGCCACCGGTCGTGAAATAAGCGCAGGAATAGATCATGTGCCGATCGAGCCACAGCCGGTAGAATGCGTTCGACACATCGTAATGGTAGCGGACCCAGTCGGCGTCGGCGGCTTTGCTGTGGCGCCGTGGCAGCCTCCCGAGCACAGCCGCGGCCCGCCGCATCATCGGTCGGCCGCCGATGCGTTGGGCCAATTCCATGCCGATGGCGATGACCTCGCCGATGCTGCCCTCGACGACGAGCTCGCCGGCGACATAGGCGGCGGCCAACCGGCCGATATTGCCGGTCAAAAAGAAGCGCACGAGCCGCCGCGAGCGCAACCCGATCGTGATCCGCGGCGCCGGGGCGAAATCGCACACCGCGCCATCCCACAGCACCAGCCGCAGCGGCAGGCCGCCCAGCCGGGCGTGCAAATAGCGCAACAGCCGGGTGCGCAGCGCCGTCGCCATCTCAGCTCAGCAGCGCGAACGCCCCGCCGCCGGCACACCGGCGGCGCGCTGGCCATGGCGCGCACAAGCGGGCATCATCGCCGCCAAGGCGGCCGCCGCGCCGCCGCAAGCCGAGGGATGGGTCGATGAAGATCGTCAAAATCGAAGACTTGCATTGCGATGCCGGCTGGCGGGTCAATTCGTTTCTGAAGATCACGACCGACGACGGCATCGTCGGCTGGTCGGAATATATGGAAGGTTACGGCGCGCAAGGCCTGACAGCGGTGATCCGCAGAATGGGCGAGCGGCTCCTCGGCCAAGATCCGCGCCCGGTGGAGCGTCACAGCGCCTACCTCTACGCCGCGACCCGGCAGGCCGCCGGCGGCATCAACCAGATGGCAATAGCGGCGATCGAAAATGCGCTTGTCGACATCAAGGCCAAGGCGCTGGGTGTGCCGGTTTACGAGATGCTCGGCGGGCCAGTGCGCGACCGCTTGCAGCTTTACTGGTCGCATTGCGGCACCTATCGCACGCGCTATGCCGACCGCATCCGTGAGTGGTGCGGGGTCGAGCCGGTGCGCTCGCTCGACGACATCGTCGCCCTGGGCGAGGAAGTGAGGCGCAAAGGCTTCAAAGGGCTCAAGACCAACCTTATTCGCTTCGACCGCGACAAGCCCTACACCTATGGTCCCGGCACCGGCAATCCGCCCGGCTTCCCCGAACTCAATGTCAACCACCGCATCGTCGAAGCGGCGGTGGCGCAACTCGGCGCGTTTCGGCGCGGCGCCGGTCCTGAGGTCGGGCTCCATCTCGACACCAACTTCAACTACAAGATCGACGGCTATATCAAGCTCGCTCGCGCATTGGAGCCGCTTGATCTGGTGTGGCTCGAGATCGATCTCTACGACCCGGCCGGCCTCGCGCTGATCCGCCGTTCGGCGCGAACGCCGATCGCATCGCTCGAATCAATTTATGGCCGGCGCAATTTCCGGCCCTTTTTCGAAAACCAGGCGGTCGATTTCGCAATCATCGACGTGGCCTGGAACGGCATCCTCGAATCGCTGAAGATTGCGGCAATGGCCGACGCCTATGAGGTCAATATCGCGCCGCACAACTTTAACGGCCATCTGGGCTCGTTGATCAGTGCCCATATGTGCGCGGTGGCGCCGAACTTCAAAGTCATGGAGATCGACATCGACGACGTCAGCTGGAAGGACGATATCGTGACCCACCCGCCGGTCATCGAGAACGGCGAATTGGTATTGCCGACCAGGCCCGGCTGGGGCAGCGACGTCAACGAGGAATTTGTCCGCGCCCACCCGCCCAAACGCTAAGGTGTTACCCGGGAGCATCCGGCAAGGTCGTCGGGCGTTGCCAGCAGCACCGGGCCGAGGACAGCCGAGATATCGCGCTGTGCGGCCGGTTGCGTCGGCCGCCAACCGCCAAGGGGCATTTGAGGCTTGGCCTCTCGGATCGCGACTGGGGTTTGTCGCGACTTCCCTCGGCATGGAGGCTCAAGTGTTGCGGCGGCGAGGCGAAAGGCGCAGGCTGTCAGACGAGCAGCGCTGCGCACGGGAGGGAGAGCAATGAGCGACGTAACCCAGGACTTCAACTTTTTGCAGGGTGTCAAAGTCGTCGATTTTACGCAATTCGAAGCCGGAACCACCTGCACCGAGGTGCTTGCCTGGTTTGGCGCCGAAGTTGTCAAGATCGAGAACCCGGGTCGCGGTGATCCCGGCCGCCGGTTGCGCCCCGGCAAACCCGACGACGATCCCTGGTATTTCTACCAGTTCAACGTCAATAAGAAATCGCTGGCGATCAACCTGAAAACGCCCAAGGGGCTCGAAATCGTCAAGAACCTGCTCCGGCAGGCCGACGTCACGGCCGAGAACATGGCGCCGGGCACGATCGAGCGCCTTGGCCTCGATTACGAGTCGGTCAAAGCGATCAACCCGCGCATCATCTATTGCCAGATCAAGGGTTTTGGCAGCGGCAGCCCGCATGAACGCGGACTTGCCTTCGACATGATCGCGCAGGCCGCGGGCGGACCGATCAGTGTCACCGGCGAGCCCGACCGGCCGCCGGTCAAACCCGGATTGTCGTTTGGCGACACCGGCACCGGCATGCTGATGGCGGCAACGATCCTCGGGGCCCTGCACGAGCGCAATCATACCGGCCGCGGCCGGCACCTGCAGCTGGCGATGCAGGATGCGATGATCCATTACATGCGCACCTGTTTTGCGACGATGGCGCGCACCGGCAAGCCGGCGCCGCGGCGCGGGGCCAAATCGGGCGGCGGCAACAACGCGCCCTCGGGCCTCTATCCGTGCAAGGGCGGCGGGCCGAACGATTATGTCTATTTGACCACTAGCCGCGCCAATCCCGAGCATTGGTCGCGACTGATGCGACTGATCGGGCGCGAGGAGCTGATCGACGATCCGCGTTTCGCCACCGGCGATCTGCGCGTCAAAAACGAGAAGGAGCTCGACGCGATCATCGGCGAGTGGACCCGCCAGCATGACAAGCGCGAGGCCATGGAAAAGCTGATTGCCGTTGGCGTGCCGGCCAGCGCCGTGTTCGACACGATGGAATTGCAGAACGAGCCGAGCTTTGAGACGCGCGGTCTGATGCAGTTCGTGCATCACCACAATGGCGACTACAAGATGGCGACCTGGCCGGTGCGTATCGACGGCAAGACGGTGCGCCTCAAGGGATCGCCGCCGCTCGGCGGGCACAGCGCCGAGGTGTTGCACAACTGGCTCGGGCTCGGTTCGGCCGAGATCGAGGGGCTGCGCCAGGAGGGTGTCCTGTAGCAGACGCCGCGCCTCGCCTTGCGGCCGGGATCGCCGGCGGTCTGCACACCGATCCGCCGGTTTCCCGGCCGCTCCCAAACGTCAATCGGGACAACCGCTGCGCCCGCCCAGCCTAGGCGACGACCGATGCGCTTGCGTCTTTACGAGAACTATCGGTTCCTGCTGTACACGCCGTTTTATGCCGCCCATGCCATTGGCGCCTATCAGGCGCAAGGGCTCGAGGTCGAGCTGTTGGCCTCGCCCGGGCCGGGCCGGGCCGAGACCGCGTTGATTGCCGGAGACGCCGATGTGATATGGGCGGGTCCGATGCGCATCATCAAGCACCACGATTTGCACCCGGATTCGCCGCTGGTCTGTATCGCCGAAGTGGTTTGCCGCGACCCGTTTTCGATTGTCGGGCGCGAGCCGCGTCCCGACTTCCGGCTCGCCGACCTCGCTTCGCTGCGCTTTGCCAGCGTCGCCGAGGTGCCGACCCCGTGGCTCTGCCTGCAGGAGGATTTGCGCCAAGCCGGGATCGATCCTGACGGTCTCAATCGGATCGGCGAACAGAGCATGGCCGATAACCTTGCCGCATTGCGCGCCGGCGGCGTCGATGCGGTGCAATGCTTCGAACCCTTTGTCGAGCACGCGTTGAGGAACAACGGCGGCCATTTGTGGTACGCCGCGAGCCGGCGCGGGCGGACCAGCTACACCGCTTTGGTCGCCACCCGCGAGCGGCTGGCTTCCGATCCCGAACCGCTGCTGCGCCTGGTGCGCGCCATCTATCAGACCCAGCGATGGGTGCAGACCGCATCGCCGGCGGAAATCGCCGCGGCCATTGCCGGGTTTTTTCCCGACAATCATCTCGCTACATTGGAGGGAGCGATCGCCAGATACCGGCTCCAAGCGGTATGGGGCACCGACCCGATCCTGCCGCAAGAGGGGTTTGAGCGGTTGCGGCAGGGGCTGATTTCCTCCGGCTTTGTCGGGCGCGAGGTGCCGTTTAACAGCTGCGTGGACAATCATTTGGCCGAACAGGCGGTTCATTGAACCGCGCGCCGCGGCCGGGCCGCAGCGTCATCCCGCAGTGCCGCGACAGGAGCGCTGCGGCCAATAATTCTGCACGGGGGTTCCCGCAGTAACCCGCCGCAGTCGCGAAAATTCAACCTTTTTCAGTCGTCTGGCCTTTTATTGAAACCGCGGTTCGCCATTTATTGCCAAAACCGGGATCGGTGGGGTGCCAAGTCGGCCATAGGAGAGCGGCAATGGCGACGTTAGACGAAATCACCCAGGAAAAGCAAAAGCTCGCCGAGCGCCTGGCGCGGCTCGACGCTGACCGCGCCAAACTTGCCCAGCAGCTCGAAGAGCTCGAGATTGCCGAGCGGGTGCTGTCCCGCTTCGGCGTAAGGCCGGCCCCCGGCGAGCGGCGCCGGCGCGGTCGATCCGCCGCTGCGTCGCCGGCTCGCCCGGCGCGCGCGGCAAAGCCGGCCAATGTATTGTCGCTGAGCGATGCAACGCTGCGCGCGGTCGGCGCTCATAGCAGCGGTGCGACCGCCGCCGAGGTCATGACCTATCTGACCCACGAGCTGGGAATGTCGGTGCGGCCCAACCACCTCGGCATCGCATTGCAGCGTCATCGTCGCGCCGGCCGCCTCGAAAACCGCGATCAGCGTTGGTTTCTGCCGCAAACGCCGGCGGGTGGCGGGGCGCCGACGACCGGCGACTGAACCCGACAGGTCGGCGCCGGTTGCGCCGCCGCCGGCCGTCTGGATGCCGCGACAGGCGCGATGCTGCGCCTACTCCTGCGGATAGCGCCAGATCGTGGCCGGCTGCGTGGCGCTTTCGTCGATCGTCCATTGCGGCAGCGCCAGACCCGGGCCGACATCGCTGAACACCATGCGCACCCGGGTGCCGATGCCGACCCGGCGCACCATTTCGGGCGGGGCGAGCTCGCCCTCGGGCGTGGTCAGGTTGCCGACGACGCGCAGCGCCTCGTCGGGTGTCGGCTGGCCCTTTTGCGTATCGAGATCGACCAGCAGCACCAGATAGGGGGTCTTGGCGCGAAACGCCGGCTGGATCGCATGATGCACTTCGGTATAGGAATGGACGGCTCCTTTGCCTTCGACCCGCTGCCAGCGCGACTCGAGCGACATGCACCACGGGCAAGCCGTTGTCGGCGGATAGCGCAGCCGACCGCATTGCGCGCAGGCTTGCAGATGGAAATCGTGCTCGGCGCAATGGCGGAAATATTCGATGTTCTCGATGTCGAGATCGTCGATCGTCAATCCCATGCCCAGATATTCGCCGCGAACCGGCATGATACTTCTCCCCGGAAAGATGTTCGTCCCGTGCGCCTCACCAGCCGCGCCGCATCACCATCGCCGATGCGGTGGCGGGATTGGCCCAGCCGAGATTGGCGGTGACTTCGACATCGCGCACCTGGCGGCAGCCGCCCTCGCGGTAGTCAAAGGTGTGCTGGCGCCTTCCGTCCGGGCCGAGCGGGCATGAATCGTCGGCATCGTGGCGCAGCTGCCGGACATTCTCGATGACCATGTTCATGCCGTGGGTGTACCCCTCGCACAAATGCCCGCCGCTGGTATTGTTGGGCCGCCGCCCACCGAGTTGGATGGCGCCGCTCGACACGTATTCGCCGCCTTCGCCCTTTTTGCAAAACCCGTAATCTTCGAGCTGCAGCATTGTCGTGAAGGTGAACGCATCATAGGACCCGGTCACGTCGATATCCTCGGGCCCGACCCCAGAATTGGGCCACAATATGTTCTTGGCGTAATGGCCGGCGACCGTCGAAATCGGCCCGTGCTGATAATGCATATCGAGCCGCGGCTTTGAGCAGCGGCCGACAACGCCGCGGATCAGCACCAGCGGCTGTTTCATGTCGCGGGCGCGCTCGGCCGAAGTCACGATGATCGCCGTCGCGTTGTCGGTTTCGACGCAGCAATCCAACAGATGCAGCGGCTTGCAGATCAGCCGGCTGCCGAGCACGTCCTCGACCGTGTAGCGCCTTTTGTAATAGGCCTTGGGATTGTTCGAGGCGTGGTGGCTGTGCGCGACCTTGACCATCGCGACCTGCTCGGGTCGGGTCCCGTAATCGTACATGTGGCGCATAAAAGTGGGCGCAAAGCTCTGCCCGGCGCTTTGCCAGCCATAGGCGCGGTTGTGCAGCATGTCGCCCGAAACCGGAGCGGCCGAACGCGCGCCGGTGCCGCCGATCCTGACCTGCGAATAGCCGTTCATCGACCGGAAGATGGCGACTGTTTTGCAGCACCCGGCTTCGATCAGTCCGATGGCGATGCCGACCAGCGCCTCGGTCGACGACCCGCCGCCAACCACATCCATGAAATAATTCAGGCGGATGCCCAAATCGCCGGCGATGAACGTAGCCGAGGTCGAATCGCCACCCGAGTAGTCGAGCATGCCGTCGATGTCGGAGGCTTTGAGCCCGGCATCGAGGATTGCGTTTCTGACCGCCCAGGTGCCGAGCGCCCGCGTGGTGCGGCCCGAGCCGCGCGTATAGGTCGTCTCGCCGACCCCGACAATTGCATACTTGTCGCGCAGGTATTTGGGTGTGGTGGCGTCCACCTCTTGTCGCGGCAACGGCATCGGCGTTTCTCCCTAAAGGCTCGGGTTCGACAACAGATGAGCTCGGCATTATCCATGCCCGATTGCTCTTCGTCCTGCGCTTTTTCGCTGATGTCGCAAGCAACCGATACCGCGATTCCGCCCCTCCGTACCGCCGGTCAGCCAGGCCGCTCGGCACCGCCTGGAGGCTTCTCAATAAAGAATGCTCGGCAGCCAAGCCCCTTGCGGTTCGTTATAGAGCCCGATTGTCATCAAGGTCTGCTGCTTGACGAGGCGCAACCCATGGGAAAGGCACCAGGAAAACAGGTCGTGGTTGCGCGTCGGCAACAGAAAACCGGGCCCGGCGAAAGCCGAAGCGGCAGCGATCAGAGCCTTGAGATCCTCGTTTGTTTCGCCGACCGCATGCGCAAAATAGCCGATCTCGGTGGCATAGCCGGTGATCCGCCCGAGATGCTCGACGACATTGGCCTTGCCCAGGTCGATCGCCGCGGCGAGTTCGGCGCTGCGGGCAAAACCGTGAACCCGGCGGCAAAGCGCGTTGCACGCCTCGGCGTCGGTGGCGGTTGCGGGTCGCACAACGTAACCCGGCACCGGTCGGTTCAGGGCAGCGCCCTGCATCACTGAAAGCGGTTCGCGCGTCACAAATCCGAGTGCGGTGTAAAGACACAGCGAGCGGTTGTGAAACGCGTCCTGCACCAGCCGGATCCCGGCCGCCCCACGCGCCGTTGCGCGCTCCAGCACCGCCTGCATCAATAGGCGCCCGATCCCTTGGTTCTGCGCCGAAGGATCGACGGTGATCGGCCCGATCGCGGCGATCGCCGAGCGCTCGTCGAGAAAATTGCTGCCGCGGACCCGGCCGTTCTCTTCAGCCACAACCGCATAATAGTCGGGCAGCCCGATCAGCATTGCGGCAAGGCCGGTGGCGATCTCGACCGACGGAAAATCACGCGGAAAATTGTGCCTGTCGGCGATTGCGGCAAAGGCGGCGTGAATGATGCGACCGCATTCCTCGGCATCGGCCGGCGCCGCCGGACGAATGGCAATGGCCATCGCAGTCCTCCCTGATCGATTGCCGGCTCCGCAGCCTCGCCCGATGGCGGCGGGGCGGACTGTTCGCCAGACGTCGTCAAGCCTTCGAGCCCGGCCGACCATTTGTCGAGGCACCCCGGCCTCAGGCCATCGGCGGCGGCGCGGCCCACCACCGCGCCCACCTGCAGCCGATTGCACCTTCGTCGAGCGCGGACTCCGGGGCCCGGTGGAAATTTCCGTCAGAATGCGAGCCGGTAGGCCCTGGTCGCAGCGCCGCTATAGAGGGCGGTTTTCTCTCCGGCCGAGCACCCCGAGGTGATGCGTTTGAACGCGTTCCACAACGCCATATAGCTGCACATTCCCTTGTCGACCGGGAAATTGCTTTCAAACATCGCCCGCTCGGGCCCAAAGGCTGCAATCGACGTCTCGATATAAGGCCGCCATGCCTGCTCCAAATCCTGTGAGGACGGTGGCAGGTCGTTCTCGAAAAAAGTGAAGCCGGAAAGCTTCATGCCGAGCCCGCCAAGTTTGACATAGGTGTTTGGCGACGCAGACGCGACCGCCGTCACGCCCTGCTTCCACGCGGCAAAGGCTTCCTCGCGTTTGCCGGCATAGGGACCGATCGCCAATGGTCCGCCGACGTGGTTGAGGACGATCGTCGCCTGCGGAAAGGCGCGGGCGAGGTCGGCGACATCGTCGAGCTGGGTCTGGAACACCCAGGCGTCAAAGCTCAGGCCGAGCGACGCCAAACCGGCAAAGCCGTCGCGAAAATTGCGGTCGCGATAGAGGCCTTGCGGGGCGCCCGAGCAGTAGATTTCAAGGCTCGGGTCGGCATGCCAGGTGGCGCCGTTGCGAATGCCTTTGAAGCGCCCGCCCGAGATCGCGACATGCTGTTCGAGGATGCCCTTTGCCCGGCTGCCAATGCGCAAATCGACATTGCCGATGATGCCGGCGATGCAGCGGGCCTTGCCGTATTTTCCCGATGCGCTCATCGCCGCGACACCGTTAACGAATTCGGTTTCACCGAGCGAGCGCAATTCCTGCGGGCCGTCGGCGCGGTACATCTCGCGGCATTCCTCAAAACAGGTCGCCACGACATTGTGGCCGCAGGTGACATCGCTGAGCAAATCTTCGAACAGATAACGGTTGCCGGGCCGGTCCCACAAATGATGGTGCGGATCGATGATTGGCAGATCGGCCTCGAGCGCCGCCTCCGGCCGCTTGGCCAGCCAGTCGGGACGGACCGGCGCGTGGCGACCGGGCGGGATCGCGGATTGGGGCATCGTACACTCCTCCCAAAGGTTGTCTGACCGCTCGCCCAACTCTGCCGCGGCAACGCAGCGAGCGCCATGCTTTTTGAGGCCGATCCCATTGCCGAGAGCGTCGCCCGGGATTGGCGCAGGACGGCCAACGGCGCATTTCCTCGCATTTGGATTCGGTTGAATTCGGGCATGCATGCGGATCGCGGATCGGGTTAGATAAACCGAACGCCGCTTTGGGGACCGGCAATGCCCAATCTTGAACCACACCAGATGTCGGCAGGCGAAATCGCGCGGCGGGTCGAGGCCGGCGAACTGACCGCCGAAGCGGTCGTCGCGAGCTGTCTTGACCGCATCGCCGTGCGTGAGCCGGTGGTGCGCGCCTGGGCCTATCTGGCGCGCGAGGCGGCGCTCGAACAGGCGCGCCGCATCGACAAAACCGGGCGCAAGGGGCTGCTCTCTGGAGTCCCGTTCGGACTCAAGGACATTTTCGACGCCGCCGGAATGCCGGCGGGCTATGGCTCGCGCATCTACACCGGCTGGTGGCCGCCGAGCGACGCGAGCGCCGCCGCCTTGCCCAAGGCGGCAGGGGCGATCCTGCTGGGCAAGACCGTTACCACCGAATTCGCCAACCGCTATCCCGGCCCGACCGCGAACCCGCACGATCCCGCTTTCACGCCGGGCGGCTCGTCGAGCGGCTCGGCCGCGGCCGTCGCCGATTGCATGGTGCCGCTGGCGATTGGCACGCAGACCGCTGGCTCGGTGATCCGGCCTGCCGCCTATTGCGGGGTGGTCGGGTTCAAGCCGAGCTTCGGCCTGTTTCCGCCGGCCGGAATGCGCATCAACACCGAGGCCCTCGATACGGTCGGGATCATGGCCCGCTCGGTCGCCGACATCGCGCTGTTCCGGGCGGCGATGATGGCCATTCCCTACCAACCGCTGCGAATGATCGAAACGGCGCCGCGGCTTGGCCTGTGCCGCGGCCCGCATTGGGATGAGGCCGCATCCGAGGGCCGGGCGACGCTCGAAGCCGCCGCGAGCCGCCTTGCCGCCGCCGGCGCGATCCTCGCCGATACCGAACTCCCATCCGAATGCGCCGCGATCGATGACATTCAACGGACACTCGGCGCCTTCGAGGGGCTGCGCAATCACAGCCCTGAGCTTTATCGCCACGAGGCGTTGCTGAGCTCGATGCTGCGCGAGCAGAAGATTGCGCGCGGGCGCGAGCTGACGCTGGGCGCGTTCCGCGCCGCCGCCCGCGCCCAGGAAAGAGCGCGCGTCGCGGCGGGGCGATGGGCCGGCGAATTCGACGCGATCCTGACCCTGCCGGCGCCGGGCCAGGCGCCGCGCGGGCTCGCCGACACGGGCTCGGCGCTGTTCAATCAGGCCTGGACGCAACTGGCGATGCCCTGTCTGACCTTGCCGGCCGGGCGCGGACCCGATGGTTTGCCGGTCGGCATCCAGCTGGTCGGCAGGCGACATCACGATGAGCGGCTGCTGGCGGTCGGCGGCTGGGTTGAAAGCCGCCTTGGCCAAGGAGAGGTACGATGAGCGGCGCCGAACGATTGAGTGCGAGCGAGGCGGTGGCCCGTCTCGAGGCCGGCACACTCAGCGCCGAGCAGCTGGTTCACGATTGCCTCGACCGGATCGCCGCGCGCAGCGCGGTCAAGGCCTGGGTGTGGCTCGATCGCGAACTCGCCCTGGCCCAGGCCCGGGCACGCGACCGCGACGGTCGGCCGGGGCTGCTGAAGGGTGTCCCGGTCGGGGTCAAGGACGTCATCGATACCTATGACATGCCGACCCAGCACGGTTCACCGATCTATGCCGGCAACCGCCCGTTTGCCGATGCCGCTTGCGTTGCGCTGACACGCATCGCCGGCGGGGTGGTCCTCGGCAAGACGGTCACCACCGAATTCGCCAACCGCCACCCGCGCGAGACCGTGCATCCGCACAATCCGGCCCACACCCCCGGCGGCTCGTCGAGCGGCTCGGCCGCGGCCGTCGCCGATTTCCAGGTGCCGGTCGCCTTCGGCACGCAAACCGGCGGTTCGACCATCCGCCCGGCGGCATTTTGCGGGGTAATCGGCTACAAGCCGTCATTTGGCGAAATGAGCCGGGTCGGCATCAAGATGCAATGCCACAACCTCGATACCCTCGGCATCATCTGCCGCAGCCTCGACGATCTTACACTGCTGCGGGCGGTGCTGCTGAGGCAGCCGCGGCAAGCCATTGACCGCACCGCCAATGCGCCGCGCATCGGCTTTTGCCGCACCCCGGCCTGGGACCAGGCCAGCGCCGAGACGCAGGCACTGCTCGAACGCACCGCCGCACGCCTCGCCGCCGCCGGCGCCACGGTCGCCGAGGTCGCGCCGGCGCCGCCCGACATCCTCGACCAGCATCGCCGCATCTTCGAATTCGAAGCGGCGCGCAACTACGCCTACGAATACGAGGCGCATGGCGAAAAATTGAGCGCAGCGTTGCGCGACGGTCTGTTGAAGCCGGGCCGCGCCCTGCCGCTCGCGGCCTATATCGCGGCGATCGAGGCGGCCGAAGCGTTTCGCGCTCGGCTTGACGAGGTGTTCGACGAGTGCGACGTGCTGCTGGCGCCAAGTGCGGTCGGCGAGGCGCCCGAAGGGCTCGCTTCGACCGGTGATGCGCGGTTCAACGCGATCTGGACCCTGGCCTGGACGCCGTGCTTGACCTTGCCGGCCGGGACCGGCGGCAAGGGGTTGCCGCTCGGCATCCAGCTGGTCGGTGCGCGGCTCCGCGACGAGGCCTTGCTCGACGCCGCCGCCTGGGTCGAAGCCCACCTCGGCTGAAGCCGAGCTTCGATCGCGGTGCTTGCGGTCGCCTCGCCGAAGGCTGCATTCTTTGACGTCACCCCGCCACCCGCGCCCGAGGAGGAAGAACGATGATCTACGAGTTGCGCATCTATCACTGCGTGCCGGGACGGCTCCCCGACCTGATCAAGCGCTTCGACACGATCACATTGCCGTTATGGGAAAAACATCGCATCCGTCAGGCCGGGTTCTGGACGGTCGCGATCGGTCCGTCAAACCAGGATCTCTACTACATGCTGCAATGGGAATCGCTCGAGGAGCGCACCCAGAAATTCGCCGCCTTCCAGGCCGATCCCGAATGGATCCAGAAACGCGCCGAGACCGAAAAAAACGGCCCGATTGTCGCCTCGATCAGCAATTGCATTTTGCAGCCAACCAGCTTCTCGGCGGTGAAATAGCATTGCTGCCCGCTACCGGTTGCCCAGTTGGGGCTCCCGGTGGCATCGCCTCCCGCGCCTGTCTGTGAGGCGCCACGCCGGCGCCTCAACCCACGGCGACGGTTCTGGAGTAGCCCATCGCCTTCCCCAATCCCGTCTGCGCTTGCGCCGCGGGAGCGGGAACAAGGAGAAGACCATGCTTTATGAACTGCGCATCTATCATTGCCCACCGGGCCGTCTACCCGACCTGCTCAAACGCTTTGACACGATCACGCTCGGCATCTGGAAAAGGCACGGCATCGAGCAGGCCGGCTTTTGGACGACGGCCATCGGTGAGTCAAACCAGACGCTGCACTACCTGCTGAAATGGGAATCGCTGGCGGATCGCGAGCGGAAATGGAACGCGTTTCAGGCTGATCCGGAATGGATCACAAAACGGGCGGAAACCGAGAAAAACGGCCCGATCGTCGCCCGCGTCGAAAACTATATCCTGCAACCGACCGCCTTTTCCGCCGTCAAATAAGAACGCGCTTAGCGCTCGCTTCGGTCCCGCCCCGCCCAGGTATAGCGGCCCTTCGCGCTTTCGATAGCGAGAAGGGAAGGGGGCCCCTTTCGTTGTTACCGGCCCCGCACGAAGTTCGATGTGATCGGGAAAACACAAGACAAACAGGGAGGATAATGGATGGCGCGATCGATCGTGGCCTATGTCGACGAGACGCTCGACAATGCGCGCATGGGGCCGGTGCACAAGCAAGTCTTGGCGATCATCTGCGCCGGCCTGTTTTTCGACGTGATCGACTTTATCATCCTCGGCTCGCTGGTGCCGGATATGGTCCGCACCCATTTCGCGACCCCGGCCGGGATCGGCAGCGTCGGCAGCGCCACCCTTCTGGGTCTGTTTCTTGGCGCGCTCGGGCAAGGTGAGTTCACCGATCGGTTCGGGCGCAAGGCGGTCTTTCAGGCTGCGGTTCTCTCTTACAGCGTGATCACGATCGCGGCGGCGCTGGCGCCGACGATCGGATGGCTGGTGATCGGGCGATTTGCGGCCGGGGTGGCGCTAGGGTCGGCCGCTCCGCTCTGCTTTGCCTATGCCGCGGAATATTCGCCAAAGCGCATCCGCGGCCGCGTCACCGCCTTCATGCAATTTGTCGGCGGCGCCTGTGTCTGGCCGCTAGGCACATTGCTGGCGCTGGCCTTGCGCGACACGGTCGGTTGGCGCGGGGTATGGATCGTGATTGGCCTTGGCGGGCTTGCCGTCTTTGCCGCCAGTTTTCGGCTGCCCGAGTCGCCGCGCTGGCTTGTAACCCACGGCCGCGGCGATGAAGCGCTCGACCAGCTTGATCGGATGGGTCTCGGGCGGCCGCCGGCGGGGGAGACGCTGATCGCCGACGCCCTCTCCGACATCCGCAGTGATCCGATGATGGTCGTCTTTCGCCGCTACAGCGGCCGCATCATCGCGGCGATGATCTGTTTTTTTGCGTTTTTTAGCGCCGCGGTCGGGCTTGGCGGATGGCTGCCGAACATCCTCGCCGAGCGCGGTTTCACGATCACCAAATCGCTCGCCTTCGTCTTCACGATCCAGCTGGCTTTTCCGACCAGCAGCCTGTTGATGATGTACGCGCTTGAGCGCTATGGCCGGCTGCCGACCGCGGTCACTGCATTCGCGCTCGCGACGGTGTTGTCGATTCTATTCTATTTCTCGCGGTCGGACGCGATGGTGCTGGCGATCGGCTTTGCGATGACATTTTTCACCCAGCTGGCCGGCAATTCGATGCAGATTTTCACCTCCGAAGTGTTCCCGTCGAATGCCCGCGCCTCGGGGTTCGGGCTGGCGCAAGCCGGCGGCCGGATCGGTTCGGCCGTCACCTTTCCGATCATCGGCGTCGTCGCCGGTTACGGCTTTGGTTATGTGATGGCCGGGATCGCGGTGATGCTCGCCATCGCCGCTTACGCCGTGACCCGGATCGGCGGCGAAACCCGCGGGCTTGCCCTCGACCAGATTGCCCCGGTCACCGAATAGCGCCGGGGCGATCGGCCGCGACACTGATCAGTGCGGCCAGCCGGTCCGGCGCGGCCAGCAGATCATGACTGGCGCCGGTGAAAACAATGCGGCCGCGATCAAGCACGATGGCCTGACCCGTCAGCTCGAGGGCGAGACGGGCATGCTGCTCGACCAGGATCAGCGCCAGCCGCTCCTCGCGCCTCAACCGCTCGAACGCAGCCAGCAATGTGTCGACGATCACCGGCGCCAGCCCTTCGAACGGCTCATCCATCAGCAGCAATGTCGGATTGCCCATCAGCGCGCGGCCGATCGCCAGCATCTGCTGCTCGCCGCCGGAAAGCTGGTCGCCGCGATGATGCCGACGTTCGGCGAGCGCCGGGAACAGACCGTAGACCGCATCCATCGACCAGCGTCCGGCGCGCGCCGCCACGAGCAGGTTTTCGGTTACCGTCAGCGAGCGGAAGATTTCCCGTTCCTGCGGCACAAAACCGATGCCCAGACGAGCCCGGCGGAATGACGACATCGTCCCGATCTCGCGGTCCGCAAACCGGATCGAGCCGCTGCGCAACCGGGTGTGGCCCATGATCGTCGCCAGCAGCGTCGTTTTGCCGACGCCATTGCGGCCAAGCACCGCGAGGCTCGCGCTCTCGGGCAGATCGAGCCCGATCGCCTCCAAGACGGTGGTCTCCCCATAGCCGGCCGCGACGTCGGTCAGCACCAATGCGCCAGGCTCGCTCATCGCCGGTCCCGCTCGCCCAGATAGACCCGTCTGACGGCCTGGTCGGCGGCGATCTGCTCGGGCGCTCCCTCGGCCAATACCCGCCCTTGCACCAGCACCGTAATGCGCTGCGCCAGGCGGAAAACCAGATCGATGTCGTGCTCGATGATCAGTACAGCGATGTCGGCAGGCAAGCTTTCGACCGCCGCGATAATCCGGCCGGTCTCGCCTGACGGCACACCGGCGGCGGGCTCGTCGAGGAGCAGCACCTTGGGCGCGAGGCCGAGCGCTATCGCGATCTCGACGAGGCGTTGGTGGCCATAGGCGAGGGTGGCGACCGGCCGTGCGGCATCCGCGGCCAATCCCAAGGGTTCGAGCAATGCATAGGCCTCCTCGACGGCTTCGCGGTGGCGCCCGACGGGCCGCCACATATCGCCGCCGATGCCGCGCCGCTCACACACGGCGAGAGTGACATTTTCGAGGACACTCAGGCCCCGGAACAGCTGCGTCACCTGAAAGGTGCGCACCAGCCCACGCTTGACGCGCGCGGCCTGCGCCAAAGCGGTGATCTCGGCGCCGTCGAGATGGATGTGGCCGGCATCCGGTGCCAGGGCGCCGGTGACCAGATTGACAAAGCTGGTTTTGCCGGCGCCGTTGGGACCGATCAGCGCCTGCCGCGCGCCGCGCTCGAGCCGGAAATCGATCCCGTTGGCGACCGTGAGCGCACCGAAGCTTTTGCTGAGCCGGCGCGTTTCGAGCGCCGCGGCGGCGCTCATCGCCGCCCCCGAGCGCGCCGCCATAGCCGATCGCACAGACCGAGCACGCCGCCGCGGGCGAAGCTAACCAGCAAGACCATCAAAAGCCCGATCCAGAAATACCAATAGACAGGCTCGATCGACGAGAACCGGTCTTGCGCGACCATGTAAAGCGGTACGCCGACAAACGCGCCATAGAGGCGGCCGACCCCGCCGATAATCAGCATGATCAATACCGTGCCGGAGCGTTCGAGACTGAGCGAGTCGAGCCCGACAAAACCGGTGGTTTGGGCGATCAGCGCGCCCGAGATCCCGGCCAAGCCGGCCGAAATCGTATAGACGACGAGCCGGCGAACAAAGACCGGCGCGCCGATCGCATGCATGCGCACCACATTTTCGCGGATGCCGGTCAGCGAGCGGCCGAACGGCGAATGAACGAGACGCCGCACCCCGAGCCAGCACAAAAACAGCACAATCAGGCAATAAAAGAAGCTGGTACGGCCGAACAGCCCGAATTCGAAACGCCCGAAGATCGGCCACACCTGCATGCCCTGCAATCCGTCGTCGCCGCCGGTGATCGCGCTGGCCTTGTTTGCCGCCTCATGCAGCAGCGCGGCGACCACGAGGGTTTGCATCAATAGCGTCAGCCCGCTGCTGCGCAGAATGATAAGCCCGCTCAACAAACCGACAGCCGCCGCCACCACCGCCGCGGCAAGCAATCCGCTCAGCGGCTCGCCCCAACCATGGGCGGCAAGGATCCCGGCGGTGTAGGCGCCGGTGCCAAAAAACGCCGCCTGACCCAAGGTCACGATGCCGGCGTAGCCCAGCACCAGGTCGGCCGACAGGGCAAACAGGATCGTTGCCAGGGTTTGCGCGGCAAGCGGTAGATAATTGGGGAATGCGAAATAGGCGGCGAGCGCGACCGCCCAGGGCAGCGCTTCGTGGGCGCGATAGCGGTGCCGCCAAACATGCGCCGTGATCGCCGCGGACGCGTCGGTCGGCACGGCCGGCAAGCGCCGCCTCAGACGCGTCCGAACAAACCTCGCGGTCGCCACAGCAGGATCGCCATCGTCATCGCGTAGATCAAAAACGCACCGAATTGCGGGATCAGGTATTTGCAGGCGCTGTCGGCCAATCCGATCAGCAAGGCTGCGAAAAACGGCCCGCGGATATTGCCGAGACCGCCGAGCGCAACCACGACCAGGAAATAGACAAGGTTGTCGAGCGCATAGCCGGGCGAGATCGTGATCAGTGCGGCGCCGAGCCCGCCCCCGAGCGCCGCCAACCCGCTGCCCAGCGCAAAGGTCAGGCTGAAGAGCCGCGAGGTGTCGATGCCGAGCGACTGGGCCATCCGCAAATTGTCGACCGCCGCCCGGATCTTGGCGCCAAAGCGGCTGCGCTCGACCCCCAGCCACAATCCGGTCACCAAAACCACCCCGCACACGATCAACATCGCGTCATAGGCGGAAACCTCGGCGATGCCCACCCTCAACCCGCCGCTGAGCGCCGGCGGCAAGCGCAGCGGTTGCTGCAATGCCCCGAACAGATACTGCGCCGCGGCGCCCGACATGAACACCAGCCCCATCGTCAGCAGCACCTGGTCGAGTTCGTCACCGCCGTAAAGCCGGCGATAAAGCAGGCGTTCGATCGGCAGGCTCAAAACCGCCACCGCCACGGCCGCCATGGCAATGGCCGGCGGCAGTGAGACGCCATAGCGGTTGATCAGATTGGTCACGATGTAGCCGCCCGCCATGGCAAAGACGCCATGCGCGAGGTTGACAAAACCCATCATGCCCATCGTCACCGACAGCCCGACCGAGATCAGGTACAGCACCATCGCGAAAGCGAGGCCGTGCAGCCCGACGCCGAGCGCGGCGGCGATCCCGTTCATGCAAACCTGCGTCGCCGGCAGGGCCGTCCCGCGATATCGCCGGCCCGCCCCAATCCCGCCCGGGCACGCTCGCCCATGGCTGCGGTCAGCGCAGGCGCGGTCCGGGATCGAGGCCGAGATAGACCTTGCCGCCGATCGGATACCACTCCGGCGCGATGGTCACCGTCTGACCGACGACGTGGAGATCGCGCCAACACTCGGCGAGGCGGCTCGACCGCATAAACGACGTGCTGCCCCCGTGGCGGTAGACCAGATCCATCGCCGCGCGGGCGCTGTCGGCGGCGTAAACGGCGGCCAATCGGCAGCGGGTGCGCTGTTCGAGCGTGGTTTCGCGGCCGGCGGCGATCGTATTCCACAATTCCGCGATCATCATGCTGCGATAGGCGCGCCCGGCATTCAGCGTCGCATCCGCGCGCGCAACCGCATCCTGGACTTGCGGGTTATCGCACAGTAAGCCGGTGCGGCCGCGCGGCGTCTTGCCGCCGGCCAGCTCGATCAGCGCATCGATGCCGGCGCGGGCGATACCGGTAATCACCGAGCTGTGATGCGGACCAACCCAGCACTGGGCCGGCAGCGCATAAGTGGTGCCGGGCCAGCGTTGCCATTGGTTGTCGAGCGGGACGCCGGCATGGATCACGGTGCGACGCGCCGGCAGGAAAACATTGTCGACCGTCCAGTCGAAGCTGCCGGTCCCGCGCAGCCCGGCCACGTCCCAGCTGCCCGGAACCACCTCCGCCTCGGCGCGGCGGAACACCCCGCGCCAATAGAGGGGCTTGCCGTCGGCGTCGCAACGCGGCCGGCCGCCATCGAGAACCTGAAAGCTTCCCAGCATCCAGGCGCTTTCCTGACAGCCGCTGCCGAATTGCCAGCGCCCGCTGACCCGGTAGCCGCCCTCGACCGGCACCGCCTGTCCGCCGCCTTGAACCGCGGTGCCGGCGATGATCGTGTCGCCGCCCTCGGCGTAGATCTCTTCCACGCCCTCATCCGGCAACCCGAGGGTGACCAATTGGCCGATGCCGTTGTTGGCAATATTCCAGCCGACCGAACCCGCGCCCTCGGCCAGCAGCTCGACAACGCGCAGATAGGTCAGCGGATCGACCTCCAAACCGCCCAGCGCGCGCGGGATCACCATGCGATAAAAGCCGGCGGCGCGCAGTTCGGCGACAAGAGCCGCGGGCAGGCGCTGGTCGCGCTCAATCTCTTCGCGATAGCGGCGCAACTGCGGACGGATCGCGGCGGCGGCCTGGACCAGCGGATCGCTGTCGCGATCGAGCGGCAGACGCATTTGTTCAGTTGTAATGCCCATCGACGACTCTCTCGTATTGCGGACGGATGACGCGCGCTCCGCGGGCTTTTGCAAAAGGCGGACGAATCATCGCACACCGCATACTAGCAACCGCTGCGCCAAGAAGGATAGCACGGGCGCATCCGGCGGATGGCGGCGGCCGGCCGGGGCGCGGCGAGAAGGCATGATCGCGATCCGAGCGGAGGCAACCTTGACCGGCTCCCGCTCTTCACTCACAGTTTTTCGGCTTTTGCCTGATCTGATCCTGATGCTAAACGCCGGACGCCGCGTAGCCGGCAAATGGAGCACGAGCTCGCGATGCACGATTTGATTGAATTGCCGGGCGGGAAATTTGTCGATCCGTTGTTGATCCGTGCGATCGAGGCCAAACCGTCGATCCGCGGGCCGCTGGAATTGCCCGACCGGGTCGTCCTGACCCTAAATGTCGGCCAGATCCAGATCGATTTTCCTGATCGCCTCGACGAAGCGGTAGCCTATGCGACCGAACTGGGTCATCGCGTCAACGCGGTCCGCCGGGCGATCGAAAAGGCCGGCGAGCAGGTCCCGCCGGGCTGAGCCGGGCTCGACAGCGCTCAGAAAGCATCGAGGCCGAGGATGCCGTCGACCGGGTCGAGCCCGGCGATGACCCGCCGCCCGATCAGCTCGCGCAGGGTTTCGCTGGTCCCGCCGCCCAACGTGCCGTAGCGGGCGCCGCGGTAAAAGCGCGACACCGGGAATTCGTCGGTAAAGCCATAGCCGCCATGCACCTGGATCGCCTCGCTCGTCACGCGCAGCGCCATCTCGTTGCAGGTGACCTTGGCGACCGCCGCCAATAGCGGGTCGGGGAACGGATCGGCGGTCATGCAGGCGCGGTAGAGAATGCTGCGGGCCGCCTCGATCTCGCGATACATCTCGGCGATCTTCCACCGCATTCCCTGAAAATCGGCGATCGCGCGACCGAAGGCATGGCGCTCCTTGGCGTATTTGACCGCCTCTTCGAGCGCACCCTCGGCAAGACCGAGCGAGATTGCCGGATTGAGGCAGCGCTGGGTGTTGAACGCCGAGAGGAGTTTGCGGAACCCGTCTTCGAGCACCAAATTTTCGGGCGGCAATTCGCAGTCTTCAAACCGGATCTCGTGTAAATTCTCGCCGCCCATCGTGTGATAGGTCCCGGTCACCGAAAAGCCGGGTGTGCCTTTCTCGACCAGGACGCAACCGATGCCCTCGCGTCCCGGCGTCTTGTCGATGCGGGTGAAGACGACAAACATGCCGGCCTCTTCGGCGCGGCTGATCAGGGTCTTCACACCATTGAGCCGCAGCCGGTTGCCGATCCGGTCGACGTTGGTCCGGTAATTGGCGACGTCGGTGCCGGCATCGGGCTCGGTCATGCAGATCGCGAGAAGACAATCGCCGCTGACCACCGCCGGCAGAATGCGCTGCTTGATCGCCTCGGGCGCATAGGTGGCGATGATCCGGGTCTGGACCCCGACCTCGCCGAGCACCGCCATCGCGGTCACGTAGCAGACCTTGGCGATTTCTTCGAGAACAAGGGCGGTGTCAAACACCGGCAAGCCGAGCCCGCCATATTCCTCGGGCACGGCCATGCCGAGGACACCCAATTCGGCCAGCCGGCGCATGTTGTCCCACGGAAAGGCGCCGGTCATATAGTGCTGCGCGCGGGCGCGGAATTCGCTTTGCGCCAGCTCGCGCACCGTGCCGATGAATTGGCGCTGCTCGTCCGACAGGCTCGCAAACACGCTTATTCTCCTTTTTGGGCGGGACGCAGACCGGCGGCGGGGCGGGTCAGGCCGGAACGAGATGCGCGACTTTCGGCATCACCTCACGCGCCAGTAATTCCATCGAATGACGCCAAGCCTCGGGGTTCTCACTGTAGTCGAAGCAGAACAGCAGCAGCGAGCCAAACCCGCCGACTTCGTCATACATACGCTCGATCTTTTCGACGACGGTGGCGGGTGAGCCGATCAGCCAATTGTGCGTGGCGCAATATTCCGGGGTCACGTCGCTGTCGGCGACGTCGGGGCTGTGCTTCAGAAATTCGACGACGCCGACATCGGTCAACAGCGGAATGAAATATTCGCGCATCATGCGCCCCATCATGCTCCCGACCGAGAGCCGCCACGCCTCGGCGTCGGTATCGGCGACAAAAATTTCGCGCACCAGCCGCCATTGCGCGCGCGACGGCGTGCGTCCCGAGCGGCGGGCCCCTTCCTCGACCGACTCCCAGTGGCTCGCGACATAGGTCTGGTTGAGGTTGAGGCTCATCGGCAAAAACCCGTGCTCGCCGGCGAGCTTCAACGTGTCCGAGCCCTTGCTGACGCCGGCGACGCCGATCGGCGGGTGGGGCTTTTGAAACGGCCGGATATGCGGTCGCAAGGTGCGCAGCATCAGATCGGTCTTGCTGACCTGCCAGTATTTGCCGCGATAGTCGAACGGCTCGTCGCTGGTCCACAGCTTGAGGATGATGTCGAGCGCCTCGCGGGTCATGACCCGATGTTCCCCGGAATTGCCGTCGACATGGAACATCGCCCAGTCGCTCGGCAGCCCGCTCGCGGCGACGCCGAAATTGAGCCGGCCCTGCGCCATGTGGTCGAGCATCGCGACCCGGTTGGCCAATTCCGCCGGGTGGTGGTAGGGCAGCAGAAAGCCGCCCGGCGCCAGACGGATGTTTTTGGTCTCCATAAGCGCCTGCGCGATCAGCAAATCGGGGGCCGGGTGGGGCTCCCACGGGGCGGTGTGATGCTCGCCGATCCACGCCTCGCTAAAGCCGAGTTCGTCGGCCCAGCGCAGGGTTTGCAGATCCCAGCGATGGCCGTCGTAGAGACCGCGCTCGGGCGGGTGCGAGGGCATCGTGAACAGGCCGTATTCCATCGTCGTCCTCCCGGGCTCGCCGTGTCGTATCCAGTCTAGCGTGGCAAGCGGCCGCGGGCGAGCCCACCCGGCAGGTATCGACGAACCACCGGGAGGGCCGCTGGTCAGCCGAGGACGCGCGTAGGTGAACAATTATCGGCGCTGTTCTCGCTTGACGCGAAAGACGTCGAAAAGGAAAATGTAAGCCGACGAACTTCCAGGGTCGAGGTGTCCGCGCCAGCAAATTCGATAGCGATCCTGGTTGCGATCGACGCGGCCTTGGCGATTGCGGTTGCTGCCGCCCTGCTTATCCAGCAGGCAAGCCGAGCGATCGCGCTGGCCGCCGGCATCGCCGCCGTCCTCGGCATCGTTGTTGGCGCCTTGGTCATCGGCGACCAGTCTTCGGCCGCGGGTCGCCCGGGCGCGACCGATATCGATCAGCGAATTGGCAAGCTCGAACAGAAGACAGATACGTTGGAGGCCGGCGTCGCCGCCAATAGAGCCGCGCTTTCGCTCCTCACCGCAACCAAGCCGTCGTCACCGTCAGGGGCGAAGCTGGTGATTGCCTCGGCTCAAAGAATACCGCCATTAGTTTGGGTCAAACTCCAAAACCGCGGCACGGAAAGGGTGAACATCACCGCCGGGGAGGCGTATTTTTGCCCTGCAACCGAGCCGGCGCCGCCGCAGCTGGGAAATTGCGTAAAAGCACTGAAGAACGAGGATTGTCCGCAAACGTTTTTGTGTCCGATCCCAGGGATGACGCTCGACGCCGGCCAAGTGAGTGTCCGGAAATCGGCGACGATTCGTCCACCCTATACCAGTGGCGCGCCGTTTCGGATCGCTCTGAACCTGAAATGCAAAGACAAAGAGGGACACGATTGCAGTCTCAGCCTCGTAAGCGATCCCTTGCAAGCGGCGCCGGCTGGGCCACGCCAATCCGGAGCTAAAAGCAGGCGTGGGCGGGCACCGGCGGCACGACGGGTGCACCAAGCCCTCGGCGATCCACCGTACCGGGAATAGTTGAGGGCAGGGGCGCGGCGATGTCCGTTTGGCTGGTCCTGGTGCTCCTGGGTATTCTGTTGGCGCTCGCTTTGGGGGTCATCCTCGGCCGCCTTTGGGTGCCCGGCGGTCCCGCGCAACCGAATCTCTTCGCGCGCATTTGGGCCGCGCTCACCCCGGATTTTGACCAATTCCTCACCGATCGGGTCACCGCGCAAACGATCCGGCTGCTTGTGACCGCGATGCTGGTCTTCGGGTCGTTTACCGTGGCCTGGGCGTTGGCTGCCGGCGTTATGCGCACGGCGTGGCTGGTAGCGATCAAGCCGGACGGTGTCACCGCGGGGCTAAAAGAGCCATTGTGGCAGCAATCGCAATGGCTCTTCGCCGGGTTCTTGGCTTGGCAAATGGTGCGCGCGGTTGGCGGGGTGCTGCTGATCTGTTGCGCGGCCGGCCTTGCCGGCGCCGTGATTGGCTTCATTTTTGGCATTCCGCGCCCGATCAGCGCCTCCGAAGCACCACCGGCCGCCGCCGGGGGTGCGGTACCGCCGCCAGGTATTGATCATCGCCAGGCAATCGAGGCGTGGAAGCTCAGCACCAATTTGACCAACATCTCCGACTGGCTGACAACGGCGATTACCGGCGTCGGACTGGTGGAAGCAAAAAACATCTTGGGAGGGTTGGCCGCTGTCGCTTTCGCCGCCGCCGATTGGCTGTTCGGGAGCCGGCATGGCAGCCCGGCGGTGCTGGGGGCAGTCATCATCGGCGGTGCGGTGTTCGGCTTTCTGTTTGCCTATCTCTACGCAGAGTTGGTCATTTCGCGATTGATCGCCGCCGTTTCACAAATTCTTCGAGCGACCCCGGCCGCGCGGCTGACCATGCGCAATCTGCGGCTAACCCAAAGCCTGGCGCCCCGCATCCCGCGCACGGGTCCGCCCGAAACCACAGAACGGCCGACGACGGTGGAGATCCAGGCGGCGCTCCAATACCAGCCGATCCAGTTCGAGGATCTAATCGCGCAATCAGGTGTTACGCCGGCGGAAGTCCTGAGCTGGGCACGCGCAAAAGCGATTCTAAACGATTATCGCGCGGCGGCGCGGGGCTATGCTTATTTGTTGGGAACAATGCTGGCGCCGAGACAGCCATGAACCCCACAACACCCGACGCGGCTGATCCGCGATTGCTTTTGGAAGCCTCGCGCGTATTCAATGCGGCAGGCCCCGATTACCGCGCCCTTGCCGAGATCATCAACGGATCGGCGCTTGAGGCGCGGGACAAGGCCGATCCGGATGTCCGTCGCGCAATCCTCGGAGACGCTGTCGCGCTTCGGCTTTCCGGCCGGGTACCCGGAGGGTACCAGCAGGCATTGGACCTGTTAAAAGATATCGGCGACGACCCCAAGAAAGACGACCCGGATGGCAGGCTTCATCTGTTGCGTGCGCTGGCCCGCGGTCAAATGTACCGGGAGGAGCGTAAAGCGGGGAAATCTGCCGACTCCCTTGCGGCACTGCGCGTGGAAATCCGCAAAGACCTTGCATTCGCCTTCACTCAAAACAATGAGCTGAGGTACGACAATCGACGCTTTTGGCAGGCGGCTCCCGCTGCTGCGACGGCGACCGAGACCGCCGATGATTTGAGGCAGGTCTGGGAAGAAGATGCCGAGTTCCGCGCGCTCGTCGCCTTGTCAGACGAAACGACAACGGCTGCGCCCGTGGCACCGCCCATCCCAACGGCCCCGCGCGACCCCGCAGCCTAGTGGGCCATCGAGCGAGCCCTGAGCGCAAATGCCGACGGCTCTACACCGGCATCGTCCGGCGCTGATGGGCGCGGCCGATCCTGGCCGTATCCTCGCGATGGCCGGCGATGACCCGCACCCCTTCATCGAGCTGACGCAGGATGGTCTCGGGCGCGGCGGTTTCGAGAAACGCGATCCGATTTTTGCGGCAGGCGGCGAATACGCGCTCGCGCGCCTCGCGCATCTCCGGCGGGTAGGGGTGGCGCGGGACGGACACATAGCCGAGCGAAAGGCCAAGGTCGCCCGGACCCAGTTCGGCAAAACCGAGCCCCGGCACGGCCAGAATGGCTTCGCAATTGGCGATCCCCTCCGGCGATTCGAGCTTGACCCCAAGCAGCAATTCGCCGTCGGGATTGAGCGGCCAGGGCTCGCAGCGGGCGATGTAAGCCTCGGCTGAGAGACCCCAGATCGGCGCCGCGGTCGCTTCTGAGCCGCGGCCGCGGGTGCCGATACCAAGCCCGCCATTCGCCGCCGCGCCAACCGCGCCGCGCATCCGTTCAAGCGGGGAGGGCAGGGCGGGATCGACCCCGGCGCGGTGGTGCGGGTAGCGGCAGGATTCGACAAAAGCGCGCACCGCCTCGGCGCTTTCCGCCTGGCACAACAGCACGCCGTGCACGCCGCGCCCGAGAATCTGGCGGAACTGCCAGGCGTTGAAGCGGACATTGGCGGCGTCGGTGCCGTTGACCGGCGCTTCGACGATGACCGTCGGGGTGCGGTGCCCGGAGCGGGTCGGACCGCCTTCGACGAGCCCCGCCATGTATTCGGCAAGCCCGGTCATGTCGAAAGCGCCATGCTCCATGCCGACATTGATATAATCGGCCCAGGTCAGGGCATCCTCTCGCCCTTGCGCGCGCGTCAGCACATGGCCGCTATGGCCGCCGACGTAATAAATCGCCTGATCTTGCGCCAACAACTCGATTGCCCGGTTGATGCGTTGGGGCATAACCACACTCCTCGCTCCAAACCCGCGGTATCGCCGTTGACCGCTATCCCGCCGCCGCTATAGTCGGCTGCGCGTCAGGCGGGCGTGGCGGAATGGCAGACGCGGCAGACTCAAAATCTGTTGTCCGAGAGGACGTGGGAGTTCAAGTCTCCCCGCCCGCACCACGGCGCAGGCCATTGGCGAGCCGGCCCAAGCTCGGCGGCGCGGCCCGCGCGGTCCGCTCCCTGAGCTTGGCCTTCCGGGTTCAATCCCAGCCATAGACCAGCAGCGGCCGTTTTTCCGACCCGGTCAGCCGCACGACCGCCTCCCTCCGGACCCGCAACCCGCCGGGGCCGTCGATTTCGGCGTCGATCGTGAACGCATGGCCGATGATTACCGGGGCACCGAGGCCGGCTGCGCGGCGCGCCAGGATCTGCGCCGCCGGAACCGCCTCCATATGCGCGAGCGCCGTCAACACATCAGGCGGTGCAAATGCCGGATCGACCCAAGCCGATTGCGAATAGATCGTCAATGACGGCGCCACGCGCGCAAAGAGCGACAGGGTCATGTCCATCACCAGCCGCAATTCCGCAACCGATTGGAATGGCCCTTCGCGCGGCCCGTAAGAATAGCCTGCATCGCGATAGTCTTCGGCCTTGGCGCCGTCGAGCCGCCGGCCGATCCCGGCTTCCCGCCAGTCGAGGATCTTGTCGGCGAGGCCCTGCGCCCTTTGCGGATCAAGCCCGGTGGCGATAAACAGCCCGCGCATCAGGCCGTCCGGAGCCATGTTCAGATCGATCTTGCCGGCTTCGTCTTCGACGCGCATCGCGATATTGCGCCCGGCGAAATGCACAGCAAACGGGATGCCATCGGCCGGCGGGTGAGTCGCGGGCGCCGGATCGAGCATGCGCAACAAGACAAGGTTGATCGCGCCGTCGGCGGCGGCGGTGAATTGTGCCGTCGCATAGCGTATCTGGTTGAGGTGCGCCTCGGTTCGAGCGGTGGCGATGATGCTCGCCGCGATCACCGCCAGCACCATTGCCGCCCACAGCACCGAGACAAGGGCAAAGCCGGGCGCATTGCGGCCGGTCATGGATGCGGCCAGCGCGGGTGCGGGAACTGCAGGGTGAAGCGCGCGGATCCGTTTTCGAACCGCGCGGTGTCGGGGGTGATCTCGCGCAGCCGCCACCCGGCAATGACTGCACCCGGCACGGCGCGGATCGGGCTGCCGTTTCCCGGCGCCTTCAGCAAGGCGACCTGGGTCCCGCCTTCGATAATCGTGCCCAGCAGCAGGTAATTGCGCAGCGGCGACGACTCTGCCGTGGCCGCGGATGGAGCGGGCTTGGGAGGGGTATAGGGGGTGCGTGTCGGAGAGAATAACGGGTGTTGCGCGATTGCCGGATAGGTCGCGATGATTGGCCCGGATTGCGGCGCCGGCGCCGCCGGCTCAGCCCTGGGTGGCGCGGCTTCATGGCGTGGCATGGGCGGCAGCCGCACCGGTGTCGCAAGCTCGATGATCACCGCCGCCGCCGCCGCGAGCACGAGGCCGCCGCGCCATACGATCGGCCAGCCGACCCGCGTGCCGAAGCGGGGCGCCATCATGATTGTGGGCTCGCTCGATAGAGGCTGACATCGATGTCGAAGCGCAGCGGCGGCGGTGCGTCGGCCGGCGGCGCATCGGGAGCCGTGACCGCGACCCGGTCGGCGAACAGCGCCGGGCGCGCCGCCTCGATCGCGGCCAGCGTCCGGGTCAATGTCTCGAGGGTGCCGGCAATGCTGAAACGCACCGTAACCTTGACAAAGCCGTGTTCGGCGGTCTCGCGCGCCTCGGAGCTGCTGTCGATGCGGCCGCCGCTCTCCGCGACGGCCTGGTGCAGCCGCTGCTGAACAGCCGCCCCGATCGCGGTGGCGCTGGCCATGTGCCACAACCCGCCGGCCGCGGCGAGGCGGTTCTGCTGCGACCGCAGGCGCTGTTCGAGCTCGGCGCGGCGGCCGATAATCGCATCGAGGCGGGCCAACCTTGCGGACAATGCCTCGATGTCGGCATAGCGATCCGTCGAAAGTTCAATCACGGGCCGAACCGCCACCGACCAGACGAACAGGGTCAGCAGCAGCAGCAGCACCAACGCCAAAATGCGCCGCATCGGCGGTGACACGGCAATGTTCATCGGACCAGCACGCGTTTGGTTTCGAAAGTAAGGTCGAAATGCTCGCGCTTGCCGTCAGGGGCGAGGGTGATCGGCGAACTGAAGCGCGGGTTCCGGAACAACGCCGAGTGTTCCACCAATTCAACAAGGGCGCTGGCATTTGGCGAATAACCGCTGATCTCGATGGTGTCGTGATCGAGGACGAGCCCCGTCAGCCAGCTGTTGTTCGGCACCAGCATCGTTACAGCGTCGATGATTTGAAGCGGCGTCATCGCCCGGGTGCGGCGAGCAAAAAACGCTGCCTCGGCATCGGCGCCGGCGAGTTTCCGGGCAAGCGCGCCGACCGTCTCAGCCGCCGGTTGGGCGGCGGCGACCCGCGCCTGCAACTCGTCGCGGATCTGGTCAAGGCGGTGCAGGTAGAGCCCGTAGGCCAGCGCGGCGAGGGCCAGCGCGGCAATCTCCATCCGGCGGCGAAGCGCGCGGCCGGTATCGGTGATCTGGTCGGATTCCCACAACGTCGGCGGCGGTCCTGGTTCGCGCCAACCGGCGATCACGATGCGGCGGGGGTTGAGACCGGCATCGCGCGCGGTGGTCAGCGCCGCGTCGAGCGCGCTGCGCTTGGCGATAAACACCCGAACGCGGATCATGTTGTCGTCGGCGCCGGGCGCCACCCGAAAGTCGAAGCGGGTTTCGCCTGCCGTCAGCGGCACCAGCCGTTCGATCTGGTGTTCCAGGATCGGCCGTAACGATCGCCGCGCCGCCCGCGGCAGGTCGAGCGAGGCCTCGAATACCAGCGACGCGTCGATCGCGATCGTGACCGGGGTGCGTCCCGGATGGGTCGACATCCGCGAGGCCTCGGACCGCCAGATGGCGCCGCCGCCGGGCCCGATCGTCGTCAGGATCAGCGGCTCCGGCTCGTGGCCGAGCAAGCGGGAGAGACGGCGGGGCAGCAATTGCGCCAGTTCGTCAACCCACCAGGTCACTCCGCGACGCACCAGCCGCGCGAGATCGCCGATCGGCGGCGATGACAGCGCGACCGTCATTGGGTCCGCCGACATTCGGCGGTCAGCGGATCAAAGCGACACGCCGAATTGACCGTTACCTGCGGCGCGGCGATGAGATCGGGCCAGACCGGGAGCGCCGGGTCGCTTCGCTCGAGATGCACGCGCACGAGCTGCGGCAGCGTGCTCTGCTCCGCCCAGCGGTGCTGCCAAACCGGCGCCTGTCCGGGTTCAAGAGCGCCAAAATAAGCAAAGCCGAGCGCGCGCACCCGGTCGAGCAGAACGACCTCTTGCTCGGGCAGGTCGGTTTCGGCGTCGGCGGCGGGGAGATCGAGGCGCCAGGCCAAAACCAGCCTCTGCGCCGGTTTGTCGCCGGTGAGATAGAACCTCATCCGCGCGATGACTCCGGCGGCGAGCGCCCACGGCAACGGGGCCAATAGGGCGAGCGATTGGGCCTCGCCATTAAAGGCGAGTGTCGGGTCGTGGCGATCACGCGACGCAAAGCCCGGATAGGCTGCGGTGATCGCATGGCGCAAAACATGTTCAACAGACCATTGATCGGCGGCGTCCTCGGCCCGAGTGTCCGACTTTTCCCAGGCGCGCGACGCCAAGCGAACCCCGCCAAAAACGAGGGTTGACAGAAGCCCGACCAATGTCAAGGCGATCAGCAGTTCGAGCAGGGTAAAGCCGGCCTCATCGCGGTCGCGGAGCCCATTCATGGCGAGTTGTCCGCGGGCCCGAGCCGGACCGTTTCCAGCTGCACCTGCCGTACCCACAACCCGGCGCGCCAGGCAACGGCCACAACCACGCGGTGGCCGGCGAGAACGCCCTGCCCGGAGCCATAGGGGGAGACTGTGATCTGCCACGAAAAACCGCTCGGGTCGCGGCCGTCGGTAGTCCCGTCGACCAACGCGATATCATGACCGACCCGGGCCAGCTGCGCTTGCGCCAACAGGACCGCGCGCTCCGCCTGACCGTCGCTGAAGAGCCGGTCGAGCCCGCCCGATATCGCGCGATAAGCAAAGGTGAATGTCAGCGCCAGGATCGCCAGCGCAACCAGCACCTCGATCAGCGTAAAGCCGCGGCCTTGCCCGTCAGTCATCGCGGCGGACCCGCCCGGTCAGCCAATCAACCGCGATCGACGCCGACACATTGCCGTGCTGCAGACGGATGACGCCGCCGCTGGCGCTGCCGTCGGGGTAGAACAGAATGCGCGTCGTCGATTCGCCGGGAACCAGCGAGCTGTCAACGCCGCTCAGGGAAACACGGGTGACGATGGCGGGTAGGGGCTTGGCGCCGGCTACGGTTGACAGGCGGTAGCTGCGGGTTGCCGGATCGAGGGCAAAGTCGGTCGTCGTCTGCTCGCGGATCGCTACTGCGTGCAGATCCCGCAATGTCGCGACGAGGTCGTCGGCCGCGGAATGCAGCCGGAGCGATGCCATCCCGGCCAGAAAGCGGGGCGTGGCGGTCAGCAATAGGGTGAGGATCGCCAGGACCACCAACAGCTCGATCAGCGTGAAGCCGCGCCTCATGGCCGCTGCCCGCCAAACCCTCAAATCGCCAGGTCGTTGATGCTGATCATCGCGTTCATAACGGTCGCGATGACGGCGGCGACAAGGACGCCCAGCGCCACCGTGATCGCCGGGACAAGCAGCGCGATCAGACGCTCGATCGTGCGTCCGGCTTCCTCCTCGCAGGTCTCGGCCACTTCGTTGAGCATCTCGTCGAGCCGCCCGCTTTCCTCGCCGGTGCGGATCAGCTGGATGACAAGAGGCGGAAATTCACCGCTTCGCGCCAGCGGTACCGACAGGCCTTCGCCTTCGCGAAACCGCGCCGCAACGGTTTCGACTGCGCCCGCAATGACACGGTTTTTGATCACCGCTCCGGCCAGACCCAAGGCGCGCGGCCCGGGCACGCCATTGGCCAGCAGCACGGAAAGGGTACGGGTAAACCGGCCGATTTCGATGCGCCGGATCAGCGGGCCGGCCAGCGGCAGGGCCAGGAGCAGGCGATCGCGGGCGGTGGCAATTCGCGGCGCCCGTAGCGCCTGCCGCCCGGCCAAGATCGCCGCGGCGATCACCGGTGGGATTGCCCACCACGCGGCGGCCAGCGTGTCCCCCGTCGCCAACAAGAGCCGCGCGCTGTGCGGCAGCCTTGCGCCGGCCTCGGCAAAAAGCGGCGCGAATTGCGGTAAAACGACCGTCAACACCAGCCCCACCGACAACGCCGCCACAGCGACAAGCAGGGCCGGATAAATCAGCGCCGAGACGATGCGTTGCCGGTTGGCCTCGGCGCGGCCGAGAAAGTCCGCCGTCCGGCTCAAGACGGCCGGCAGGGCCGCGCTCTCCTCGCCGGCGCGCACCAGGCTGACATAGGCCCGGGGGAAGGCGCGCCCTTGGGCCGCCATCGCCTCGGCGAGGCCGGCGCCGTCTCGCACCCGCGCGAGCACCGCGCGAATTGCGTCGGCGCCGCCGCGATCGGCGGCGAGCCCGAGACAAATCTCGAGCGCGCGGTCGAGCGGCAACCCTGCGCGCAACAGCCGGGCGAACTGCTGGCTGAACCGCGCCAGATCGCGCAGGCCGAGCCCCGGGGCGCGCCCAAGGCGAAACGAAAGGCGAGCCCCGGTCGTGCCGCTCTCGACCGCGTCGATCGGCAGCAATGCGTCGTCGTTCAGCCGGGCGACGACCGCGGCGCGATCGAAGCCGTCGATCTCGCCCGAAACGATCTCGCCGGAAACCGTCAGCGCCCGGTAGCGAAAGCGGGGCATGATCGGCTCACGCGTCGTGGGTGACGCGGATGACTTCCTCGATCGACGTCACCCCTTCAAGCGCCTTGGCAAGGCCATGCGCATACATCGTCCGCATCCCGGCGCGCACCGCCTCGGCGCGCATCTCGCGGGCGTCGGCATGGCGCAAGATCAGGGAATGCAGCCCTTCGTCGAGCGGCATCAATTCAAGGATCATCGTGCGTCCGCGATAGCCGGTGCCGCCGCATTCGACACACGCGCCGGGCTTAAACAGGGTAATCTCACCCCAAGCAAAGCCGAGCCGCTCGGCCAGCGCCGCCGGCGGCCGATAAGGCACGCGGCAGCGGCATAGCCGCCGCACCAGGCGCTGCGCCAACACCGCGTTGAGGGTCGAGGTCAGCAGATAATCCGCGATCCCCATATCGAGGAGCCGGGTGATGGCGCTCGGCGCGTCATTGGTATGGACCGTCGACAGCACGAGATGTCCGGTCAGCGCCGCCTGCACCGCGATCTCGGCGGTCTCGCGGTCGCGGATCTCGCCGACCATAAGGATGTCGGGGTCCTGGCGCAGAAAACTGCGCAGCGCGTCGGCAAAAGTCAGGCCAATCTGCGGGCGTATCTGGACTTGATTGACCCCGTCGAGCAAGTATTCGACCGGATCTTCGACCGTCAGCAGCTTGCTCTCCGGACGATTGAGAAAGGTCAGGGCGGCGTAGAGTGTGGTTGTCTTGCCGCTGCCGGTCGGCCCGGTGACCAGCACGATGCCGTGCGGCCGGTTCAAGATGTCGATAAAATCCGGCAGCAGATCGGCAGCAAAACCGAGTGCCGCAAAATCGAGCGCCAAGCTGCCGCGGTCGAGAATGCGCAGCACGACGCTCTCGCCGTGGATGGCCGGGGTGGTCGAGACACGAAAATCGATTTCCCGGCCGCGGACCGCCAGCCGGATGCGGCCGTCCTGCGGCAGCCGGCGCTCGGCGATGTTGAGCTTGGCCATGATTTTGATGCGCGAGATCACGGCGTTTTTGAGCCGCGCCGGCGGCGGTTCGATCTCGCGCAACACGCCGTCGATGCGGTAGCGCAGGCGCAACCGCGCCTCGCCCGCTTCGAGATGGATGTCGGACGCGCCCATCTCGACCGCGCGCGTGATCACCGCATTGACCAGCCGGATGACCGGCGCCTCACTGGCCAGATCCCTGAGCCGCGCCAGATCCTCGTCGCGGTCGCTGTCTTCGCGCTCGCTGGCAAGATCGTCGATCGATGCAAGCGCCGTCGGTCCGCTGCCATAGAGGCGCTGATAGGCGGCGTCGATATCGGCGGGCATGGCGGCCCGCCGCGCGATGGGTTTGTCGATCGCGAATTCGAGCGCCCGAGCCGCGGCGTCGTCGAACGGATCGGCCATCGCGACCACCAGCGCCTCGGCCGCGTCGCGGATCGGGATCATCCGCGCCCGCTTCAAAAACGCCGCGCGGATGCGCTCGCCGCCGACCGGATCGGGCGGAAATTCGTGCACCGCAACCAGCGGCGCGCCGATCGTCTCGGCATAGAGGGCGGCAAGATCACGCTCGGAAACCAGACCGAGCTTGGCGGCGATCCGATCAAGGCGCTCGCCCCCCTCGCTCTGAAGGCGTCGCACCCGGTCGAGGGCAGCCGCCGACAGCAAACCGCGGGCGAGAAGCAGCCCCTCGATCTGTTGCGCCAGGGGCGGCGGCATACCCTCGGGCATCAGGCGCCTCTTTAGCGCGTGGGCAAGGACGCCTGCCGACACCTCATTGCGGCACCCAATCGGGCACGTCGCACTCGCCCATGCCGGGCGGCGGATAGGTAGGCAGGGTCGGGTAATGACATTGCGAATTCGCGGTGTTGTCCGGTGGCAGCGTCGTCCCGAGGAATTTGACAAGCCAGGTGGGTTGGCCCTGACCTGTCGCATTCGTTGGAAAAGCAGTGGGCTGCAGGCGGCGAGGCGTCGGGCTCGAGGTCGTCGCGTTGGCGGCGAAACCGGTGCCGGGGATCGTGAACGTAAAGCCATAGCAGCCGCTATGGGGACAATCGAGGTCCTTGACCGCCCACTCGCCACACACCGCGTCGTAATCGGTTTTGCGCGGATCGCCGGCCGGCAGGGTCGACACGCAGGCGTTGTTGGCCCCGGTCGGCGCGCAGAATTGTCGCGGCTGGCACAACCCGTTCGCCGCGACGGGATCAAGCGAGCCGTCGGTAACCTTGGTCAGATCCACGGTTACACTGACGATGCCGTTGCTGGCGACCTTGCTGGTGTCGACGGTGAGCCACGCGGGCGCCGGGGTGACCGGGCTCGAAGGAAACTGGGCCGTGTCGAGCTTGACCCGCACCGCCTGGATGTTGCTGGCGGTGGCCGAGGTGCCGAGATAGATCTGGTAAGTCTGGCGCGTCGTATCCTTCGCGAACACAAAAAACACGGTGTAGGTGTTGCCCGGCATGAACGCGTTGAACGACAGATTTTGGGAACTGCCGCCATTCTCGGCGTTGTATGCCTCGTTTTGCTGCATCGTCAGCGGCACGGCGGTGTCGAGATAATAGACGCCGTTGTTGACGGTCAGCGTCTCGCGGGTGGCGATATTCTCGCCGGCCATGCGGATATATGGCCAGCGGCATTGTGGCGTACTGATGTTCTTGTCACAGCCATTCGCATACCAGTGCTTCCACTCGCGGGTGCTGTTGGCCGCGGAGCCGCCATTGACCCCGGCGAGATATTGGCGGTAGAGCGGCACGCCGTAACAGGTCGGGTTGGAGCAGGTGCTCGACCAGGTGCCGCCGGTGCCGAGACTGTCGGGGGTATGATAGATGACGGTGGCGACATAGTCGTAGGGGCTGGTCTTGGCGGTGATGGTCGGCGCCGCCCGGCTCGGCGGATCGCAGGCGTGGGCCGGGGTCACGTTGACGCCGATATTGGTCGCGCATTCGGGGGTCTCGACCGGTGCGGTGAAAAAGTCGTCCTCGTTGACCGAGATCGTCTGTTTCAACGGGTTTGGCGGCGTCAGGCCGGGCTGGATGTTGTTGCTCAGCCCGGTCAAGGTGCCGTCGTCGTCGTTCAACTCGGTCTGCCGATCGATCCCGGTAAAGCTGTTGAAATAGGTCTTGGGGTCGTTGGTTGCCGTCAGGCAGTAGATATTGCTGACCGCGGTCGGATCGGTGATATAGGTGCCGCCCTGGCCGAAATCACCGCCGCCCGGGGTCGATCCCGAAAATGCCTTGAACAGCGGGTCGATCACGAAATGGCGGATTTCGACATTGCCGAAGTAAAGATGATTGGAATGAAACGACGGCGGGTAAAAGAAGCCGTTGGGCTGCTTCCAGGCGATCGCCGCGTTCGGCAGGTAACAGGGCGAGTTTGCCACACCGGGCTGGTTTTTGAAGATATTCTTGACCATGCCGGTGCCGTACATGCAGCCGCCCTTACCATTGTATCCGTCCAGCGCGCAGGGTGCGGTCGTGGTGTCGAGATAGGCGTTGGCCGCTTCGTAGGCCGGACCGTCATAGATGCTGAACAGCCGCTGGTTTGAGAAATAGCTGCTGGTCACCATGCTGATGCCGGCGCCGGCGTTGAGGCAGTAATTGGGCACGGTGTTGCCGGGCGGCACCAAGGCCGCACAGGTGAAATTGTCGGCCGCCGTGAACGAATTGAACGGACCCGTGTCGAGCGTGTAGCGATGGGCCTGGTCTTGCGGCTGGGTATGGCCGACAAGGACCGAGTTTTCCAACAGCGCCCAATCGCCCTCGATCACCGAGCTGCGGGTGAAATCGCCGCCGCTGATAAACGAAAACCCGGCATTTTGCGGATCGGTGATAACGTTGTTGTCGACCAGATACCATTGCGGACGCAGCCAGATCCCGGCGTAGTTCCCCTCCGGCCAGGTGAAGGATGCGGTGAAATGGTCGAGCACGGTGACCGTGCACCAATATTCCGGACTGTTGGGGTCGCCCGGCTGGAAGCCGGCGCCAAAGGCGCAAGGGCTGGCGACCTTGCCGATCGGAGGCAGGCTGCAGTTGTAGCGGGGCGGCAATCCCGGCACCTGGGTGCTGGCAAGCGGGCAGGCGGTTGCCTTGCGGGCACCGGTGCTGCGCGGATAATAGGTGTCCTGGGCGAGATCGACGGCTGGCGGCGGTGCAAAGCTCGCGATCTCTCGTACCGTCGGAGTGTTCAGCGCCGGCGCCTTATTGGCCAAAAACCCGAGGCAGGCCGGCGAGTCCGGCGTCGTCTGAAAAGCGAAATAGGCCGATGTTGAATAATTGTGCGAGAAGTCTTTAAGCGGCGAGGCGCCGCTGAACCCGTTCTCGCCACGCTGCAAGCCGGCAAAGCCGAACACCCCGGTGCCGTCATCCCATTTCATGTGACCGTTGATGTTGTTCGCTGTTGTCGGCACGTCAGCGACGTCGCTGTTTGCCATCGGCACGAACCAAAAGCCCGCTCCGCAGGCGCCCGCCCCGGCCGCCATGTCGCCTTCGAGATTGTTCCAGCCATTGGTGATCCAGAATACCGTCGGATGCTCGTTGTCCGAACGGTAGGGAAAACTCGAGGTCGCCGCATTGGCGCCGTTGTCGGCCAGAATGCCCGGGGCCAGACGCGGGTTGTCGGCATTCGGGATCGCGGCACGCGCCATGATCCCGAGATCCGAATAAAGGTTGTTGTCGGTCTCGGTGCCGTCTTCGAGGTAATAGCCGTGGCCGATCGATTTCCAGCCCACGTCACGCTGAAAGGTTACGCCCTGGGTGTCGTGCAAGACATACCAGCGCGTATTCGAATCATTGACCGAGGAATCATTGACAAAAGTCGCGGGCGGGACCTGTCGGGTCTTGTGAAAATGGATCGGATAGTGGCCTTTCTTGCCGCCCTGGCCGAGCTCGGCAAATTCGACCCCGTCGACCTGGATCTGTCTGAAGCCCTGACGGAATACGGTATGCGCACCAAAGTAATAGGTCTTGCCCGCCGCCTGCGCCTTGGCCACCGCTTGGTCGAAGGTCTGGCCCGCAACATCTCCCCCCGACACGATGCGGATATTGCGCGTCAACAACGCCACAGCGGCGCGGGTTTCAGCGCCGCCATTGACGAGGCTGCTGTCCATACCGTGATTGATCAGGTTCTGTTTGGCGTTGGGATCGGTGATCTTGCTGCCGATCGCGTAGCGGATGCCACTGTGAAACCATTTGAGCGGCGAGGCGAGGGTGACCTTGTCGCCCTGAACCTGAGTGACGGTGAGCTCTTCGGAATGGTCGGGCACATAATCGGTGGTGGTAACGACGATCTGTAACGGATGAGGTCGGCTGGGATCGGCGTCGCTCGGCAACCACCAGCGCTGAGCGGGCGAACCGTCGACCACCAATGTGCTGGTGCCGGGATTGAGGTCGCCATTGAGGCGCAGCCAGCTGTTCCCGGATTGTAGCGGCAGATTGTCGAGACCCGTCGCCACCCCTTTATAGCCGTTGAGGATCAGCGACCCGCCATAAGATACGGCCAGCACCTTGTAGCCGAAATAGCCGACCAGGCCGTCGGCCGCGGCGCTGCCGCACAGCGCCTTGCCATTGCTGACCGAAAACGTCGCCCCGTTGGCGCATTTGCTGTCGCCATAGAGCGGCCCGTATTGGTAAAAGTAGTCGCTTGCCGCGGTTGGCAGGCCGGGGATGCACTTGGAATCCTCCGTGGTCGCCGCCGCTCCGCAGCCGGGCAGCACCGAACTGCCGTTGTTCGCCCACACCTGGCTTGGGATGCCGCACGGACCGAGCCCGGCGCCGGTATTGGGTTTGCACACCACGCCCTGACCCGGGGTGGCGGCCGGATCGACCGGGTTGCCGTTCGCATCGACGCTCTGGTTCTTGCCGTAGATGTAGATGGTCAGATAACCACCGACATTGTCGCCGAGCCGCGGCGCGCCATAGGGCGCAATGACGCCGGCCTCGAGCGCGCCATTGGCCTCGACCACGATCGAGCTCGCCCAAAAATCGATGTCGGGCGCCCCGGGCGTGGTGTTTGGCGGCGGATTGGGATTGAACGGCGACGGCGGCTGCTCGAAATCAAGGGTCCCGCCGCTCAGCACAAAAACATCGCCGTAGTAATAAGCGCCGCCCTTGCCGACCGTACATTTGCCGGTGACCAAAAGATCGGGCTGGGGAGCGCCACCCGGAAGCAGCCCTTGCTGGGGCAGCTGAGCATTGCCGGTACAGACGACGGGATTGGGGGCTTGCGCCCGGGCCGCGAGGGGACAAAAAGCCAGCAGCAGAGCCGCCAACAGGCTCCACAATCCTGATTTTGGGCTGGGCAAGGCCATGCCGGTTGCGGCGTGAGACATTTGCGCCCTCCAACAAGACAATAGCCCCGATGCAATCATCGTCGCGCCCATCCGAACGCCAAGCCTGATGTTTCGGGGATAATGAGACCCGTGCCGGTCGAATGCGGTTTATTTGGGCCACGGTCCGGGCCCGATCCAAGCAACATTATCGGGTTTCGGACCTTGTGGCGATCGGCGCCGATGTCATCCGAAACAAAGAGCCGGCGCGACATGGCGAGGTGTTGCGATGAAAGTGTAAACCAATGCGATCGGGTTCTGCTTTCGGCGAAGGGCAAACCCTCATTCCTGGACGGCAATTGCGACCAATGTACAGCCGCCGCCGGCGGTCGGCAGCAGCAGGTTGCGGACACCCGATTTGGTGTCGACGACCGGCAATCCCTGCAATATTGCGATCGTCTTGCCCGAACCCACCAATGTCGCTTGGATCGCGCTGCAGGAGCGGGCGCTGGGGATGATTTTCACCACCGTGCCCGCGCAGCGACCGGCGCCGAGCGGAGCGGCGATGATGATCGCGCCGGCATTGGGCGCCAGCGGCCCCGGGTGGCTGAGGCCGACCACCGACACAAACAAATTCTGGTTGGGGGCCGTGCTGGTCCAGCTGGAAACGGCGGCGTGGGGACCGTCGATCGCCGCAGCCGATTGGCGCGCGATTGTGTCGAGGCAGGTGGTGATCCCGGCCCGCTCGGCATGCACCACCGGTTGCAGTTCGCCGCCCTCGCCGGGCGGCGCTTGCGGTGCCGCGGCCGGGGGCGCCGTGGTTGCGGCCGGCGCCGTGGTTGCGGCCGGCGGCCGATGGTCGGCAGATCTGGCGGCGCTGGCCAGCAGCATCAAAGCCATTATCGTCGCGTGGCTTAGTGTCCTTCGCGCGCGCATTCTCGCCCCCGCCGCCATTGCTCCGGTAAGTGATGCCGGGCGGGCAGCCGCGCTGCGAGGCTATCGAACGTCGGACAAGCCACAACATGATTGTTCTCGCACTCAGAACACCCAGCCGACGCCAACCCGGCCGATCGCCTGCGAGCCGCTGGTCCCAACGGCGACGCCGCCCGACAAGACGACGCCCGAACCGACGAGATGGTGCACGATTTCGAAAGCAAATCCGCCTTGACCGTTATAGGTGGCACCGCTGGCGCCGATAAAGGTGCGGCCTTGATCGGGGATCATCGCGCCACCCAAAGCCGAGGCCTCGGCGATGCCCGCCGAGAGCCGCGTATCGAGCTTGCTGAGACCGGTATTCAGCTGGTTGAAATTGACCGCGTCGGTTGCCTCGACGCCCGGCGCCACATTGGTGATCCGCTGTTCTGCGCCCGGGGCGCCGACCGAGACCGTATTCGGCTCGTTGGCGATCGCGCCGGCCCCCAACGCGACCGAATGAAACGCCAGAGCCTGGGCGCCCGAGCCGATCGCCACCGAATTGGCGCCGAGCGCGACCGCTCCCTGTCCGCCGCCAATCGCCGCCGCGTTGTCGCCACTCGCCAGGGCGGCCTGACCGACCGCCAGCGATCCCGCGCCCGATGCAACCGACCCTTGGCCGAACGCCGCGGCCTGATAGCCGCTGGCTAGCGCGCCCTGGCCGATAGCGGTGGCGAAATCGCCGCTCGCCGCGGCCGCCTGCCCGAGCGACGTCGCGGCGAGCCCGGCGGCGAGAGCCCCTTGTCCGACCGCGACGGCATTGGCGCCGGTGGCGCTGCTCGCCGCACCAAAGGCGCTGGCATTCATCGCGCTAGCCTGCGCCCCGGTGCCGAGGGCGGCCGCTTGGGCGCCGCTTGCGACCGCCGCCTGGCCCAGCGCGGCGGCACCGGCACCGCTCGCGGCGGCGGCCTCGCCGACGGCGAGGGCATTGGCGGCGGTGGCGCTGCTTGCCGCACCAAAGGCGCTGGCGTTCATCGCGCTGGCCTGCGCCCCGGTGCCGAGGGCGGCCGCTTGGGCGCCGCTCGCGACCGCGGCCTGGCCCAGCGCGGCGGCACCGGCGCCGCTTGCGGCGGCGGCCTCGCCGACCGCGAGGGCATTGGCGCCGGTGGCGCTGCTCGCCGCACCAAAGGCGCTGGCATTCATCGCGCTGGCCTGCGCCCCGGTGCCGAGGGCGGCCGCTTGGGCACCGCTTGCGACCGCGGCCTGGCCCAGCGCGGCGGCGCCGGCACCGCTTGCGGCGGCGGCCTCGCCGACGGCGAGGGTATTGGCGCCGGTGGCGCTGCTCGCCGCACCAAAGGCGCTGGCATTCATCGCGCTGGCCTGCGCCCCGGTGCCGAGGGCGGCCGCTTGGGCGCCGCTCGCGACCGCGGCCTGGCCCAGCGCGGCGGCGCCGGCACCGCTTGCGGCGGCGGCCTCGCCGACGGCGAGGGCATTGGCGCCGGTGGCGCTGCTCGCCGCACCAAAGGCGCTGGCGTTCATCGCGCTGGCCTGCGCCCCGGTGCCGAGGGCGGCCGCTTGGGCGCCGCTCGCGACCGCGGCCTGGCCCAGCGCGGCGGCGCCGGCACCGCTTGCGGCGGCGGCCTCGCCGACCGCGAGCGCATTGGCGCCGGTGGCGCTGCTCGCCGCACCAAAGGCGCTGGCGTTCATCGCACCGGCCTGGGCTGCGCCGCCGAGCGCGGTTGCGTTGGCTGCGGTCGCGCTGCTGAGCGTGCCGATGGCGCTGCTGTTGGTTGACAGCGCGGTGGCATTGGCGCCGATCGCGATTGCCTGGGCGCCATCGGCTAATGAGCTCTGACCGAGCGCGCTTGATTGCGGACCGCTCGCGGACGCCGCCTGCCCGACCGCCGTCGATTGGGCTGCGCCGGCATGCGCCAGCTCGCCGACGGCGGTCGCCTGCGTGTCGAGCGCGGTGGAACTGGCCCCGAAAGCGGATGACGCGTTGCCGACAGCCATCGCCGAGCTGCCGAGGGCCGTCGCATCGGTGTCAACCGCCGTGCTTTGCATACCGAAAGCGCTGCTGCGCGCGGCCAGCGCCGTCGCCTCGGCGCCGATCGCGGTCGACGACACACCGCTGGCCACCGATTGGTTGCCGACCGCGGTCGCCTGAGCATCGGCGGCATTCGCCATTTGCCCGACGGCGGTGGAGCTTGGGGCGCTGGCTGTCGCGTTTGTCCCCAGAGCCGCAGAATTCACCCCGGTCGCGGTCGCATTCTCGCCAAGCGCGACCGCCGCGGTCGCATCGGCGCTGCTGCTCTCGCCGATGGCGGTGGCGTTAGCGGCGTTGGCGAAGGCGAAATTGCCGACGGCGGTGGCGTTGGACTGGCCGGAACCTGTGGCGCCGGCCAGCGCGAACTGTCCGATCGCCGTGGTGCCGGCATTGGCGTTGGCGCCGCCGGCATTGCTGAACTCGCCAAACGCACTGGCATCGGCCCCGCTGGCGAGAGCATTGCTGCCGACCACGGTCGCTTCGGCGCCGACCGCGACCGCGGCGCTGCCGATCGCGGTCGCGTCGCTCCCGATGGCGGTGCTCAATTGTCCAAAGGCGCTTGCATTTGAGGCAGCAGCGGTTGCCGCTTCGCCAACGGCGGTGGCGCCGGCGGCAATGGCCGCCGAGGTTGAGCCGCAGGCAAAGGAGGCGGTGCCGGTATTTTCGACACAGCCGGCGGCCGTCGCCGGTGCCGGTACCGTCTGGGCGCGCGCCACCCCGGCCGAGGCGATCACGACGGCAAAAAGCCAACCCAGCAGCGACCAGAATGCGGGCCCCGGTTCCGCTGCCCGGGACGAGAATGGACCGCCCATCAAAGCCCCCGTTGATGCTGGTCTTTCGCTGTAGCGGGCAACGCCGTTTTGAAGCTTAACACGATTATTGGCGGATGCGGTATCTATCTGCGATTGCGGAGGCCTGATAGTTAATTTTTTGGGCGGCGGGCGAGCGGTCGGTCGCCCCGGGTCGAGGGGCAGCGCCTTCGGCTCACGCCTCTGGCACAGCCGACCGCTCGGGGAGAGTGGTCCTAGGGCAGCATTCCGCCCGAGGCCTGGGTGAACCAGGCTTTGGCGGAGGCAATCGCACCGGCAGCGTCGCTCGCGAGCATATAGCGCTCAGAAACCAGGCTGTTGACCGCTGCCGTCACCGCATTGACGTAGCCGGCGCCGCTTGGCATCGCTGCCAGCCATGGCCGCCCGCGGCGCGCCACGAAGTGCTCACTTGCCATCGGCTCGGTCGGCAATCAGCCTCGACCGCGGGTACCAGCAAAGGGCAAGGTCTTGTCGCGAACCATTGCGATCGACACCGCGTGCATCACGATCATTTTGGGCCTGGCCGCCTGCACCAACCCGTATGATCCCGCCCAGCGTTTTGTCGGCGGCGGCTTGATCGGCGCGGGAACAGGTGCGGCGATCGGCGCTGCGGCGGGCGGCGGACCGGGGGCCGCACTCGGCGCCGCGATTGGCGGCACGGTCGGCGCCGTCGGCGGGGTTGCCACGACGCCGCCTCCTTACGGCTGGCCGTATTACGCTGCGCCCGCCTACGGGCCGCCACCCTATGGGCCGCCGGATTATGGTCCGGCTTACGGCTATGGCGGCCCCAGCGCCTACGGCTATGCCTATCCAACCCCGGGCTATCCAGGATACTACCCGTAATGATGCCGCCCCGAACAACTGGCGCTGCCCGGCACCCAGACCGGCCCAAAGGCTTTCAGCGCCATGCTCCGCGCACCTGGTACCATGTCAGCCCGATCAGTTCGTGGAGCGCATAATAGCTGTCCATCAGCGCCGGGACCTGTGGAAAGAAGCTGGCCACCGACAGACCGAGCGACCGGCGTTCGGCAACCGGCGCCGCAACCACCGGGTACCCGACCGCGTAGAACGACCACAGCGCTCGCGCCATGTGCCATGAATTGGTGACCACCAACGCCGACGAAATGCCGGCGCGGCGCAAAATCTGGGCGGAATAAAGGGCGTTTTCATAGGTCGTCTGGGAGCGCTCTTCACGCCACCGGGCCGGCACCCCGAAATCATGGTCGAGCGCGCGCGCCATCATCGCCGCAAGCGAGTCGTCGGCGTCGGCTATATGGCCGCCGCTGACCAGGATCGGCAGCCCGGTGCGGCGCGCTTCGCGGGCGGCTTGGGCGAGCCGATAGAGCGTCAAAGGGCCGACGACGTCGTGGCCCGTCGGATTGCGGCTGTGCCGGAATTCGGCGGACAACACGATAATCGCGCCGGGCGGCCCCGGCGACGGCAAGGCGGGCATATCGGCGGCCAGCGCTTCGGCGGTGCGGATCAGCCCATAGCCGACAATTTCGGTCGAGCAGAGATACAGGAGAAGAATGCCGATCGTCGCCAGCCACAGGCCGGTGCGCCGCCACCGCCAAGCCAGTGCCACGCCGAGCGCGCTGACAAGAATGAACAGGTTGGGCGGGACCAGCGAGGAATACGACAACCACTGCAGCATGACGGCGCGAAACGGCGGAGGCCGGCGATCAACCGGTTGGCGCCAGCGCTTCGCCGCGCCAGCGGTGGTAGAGTTTGGCGGCCTCGCGCCTGAGCCCGAATTTGAGCCCGCGCAGGGTACGAGGGTTCGCGGCGCGGATCCCCCAGCGCTCGCGCCGCCGCGGCAGCCATAGCTTCTTGTAAGGGTCGTCGCCGCGGCCGAAATTGATTTCGGCCGGCCGGTCTTCGTCGAGGACGCGCTCGAACAGCTCCATGGTCAGCAAGGTGCCGGGCGAAAACGCATCGAAGCGCTGGTCATGCGCCAGTTTGTAGATGACAGCCCGGCCCCGCCACACGATCCAGAATTGGGCGGCAACCGGCAGCCCGTCCAGGGTCATCAGGCCCAAGCGCAGGGCGCCCATCTCGGCGGCGAGCCGGATCAGCGCCGGTATAAACTGCGGATAAGCCTCGGACGGTTTCCAACTGCGCGCATAGATCGCCTGATAATCGGCGATCGCCGCTTCGATGCCGAGCGTGTCGCGAAAATGCCGGGTCGCGATGCGGCCATTGGCGGCGGCTTGGCGCCGCTTGCGTTGCCAGGTATGGCGCAGCGCCGAGGGCCGCGCTGCGAGATAGTCGGCAAAGCGCATGCCGCGCGTGTCCTCAAACCAGGTGCCCGAATCGAACACGCACTCGACCAGAAAGCCGTGGCCGCGCAAAGCGGTGACCGCGGCCTGGTAAGCGCGGTCGCGGGGATCCAGTTCACAAAGCACAAGACCGTCCCAGGGCGGCGTTTCGTCAACAATCTCGTCGAGAATGGCGGCCAGCCCGCCATCGAGGTAAGAACCCGGGGAATGCACGATGCCATGCTCGACGCTGTAGGCATTGGCGAGGCTTTTGAGGCGGCGGCCGCCTTCGTCACGGGTCTCGGTCAGAACCAAGGCCGCCGCCGAACCCGGACGCTCGTCGCTGACGACGCGGATCGCGGTGTTTGCCGCCACGCCATAACGCGCCATCAGATCGAACCAGGCCGGCAGCACGAAAAAGCTGTCCTGTGCCGCGCCTGCGAAGAGCGCCGCCAGCGGCGCCGGCAAGCGCAGAAAATCGGGGTTGCGATAAGTCGCCATCACCGCTCGCGGACAACCAGGCGCGGCAGATTTGGCCCGGTACGCTCGTGCAGATCCTGACCTTCACGACCCTTTATCCGAGCGCTGTGCGCCCCCAGCATGGCGTTTTTGTCGAGACGCGGCTGCGCAAGCTGGTGGAAACCGGCCGGGTCGCCGCCTGGGTCATGGCTCCTTGCCCGTGGTTTCCATTCACCTCGCCGCGGTTTGGCGAATATGGGGCGCTGGCGCGGGTGCCGCGCCGCGAAACCCGTCACGGCATCGAGATCGAGCATCCGCGCTACCTGTTGCCGCCCAAGATCGGGATGGGGACGGCGCCGCTGGCGCTGTTCACCGCGATGCTGCCGCGGTTGCGCGGCGCGCTGGCCGCCGGCCGCGAATTCGCCCTGATCGACGCGCATTACTTCTATCCCGATGGCGTCGCGGCGGTGATGCTGGGGCGCGCCCTCGACCGGCCGGTCGTGGTCACGGCGCGCGGCAGCGACCTCAACCTGATCGCCAATTACGCGGTGCCGCGCCGCTGGCTGCGTTGGGCGATAGCCCATGCCGACGGGCTGGTCGCGGTGTCGAGCGGTCTGCGGCAGCGGCTGGCGGCGCTCGGCGCCCCGCCGGAAAAGACGCGGATCCTGCGCAACGGCGTCGATCTCGCGCTGTTTCACCCGGGAGATCGCAGGGCCGCGCGCCATGCTCTCGGCTTCACCCGCCCGACGCTGTTGGCGGTGGGCAATCTGGTGGCATTGAAGCGGCACGCTTTGATGGTCGAGGCCGTGGCCTTGCTGCCCCAAACCGATCTCGTCGTGATCGGTGAGGGCCCCGAACGCGCGGCGATCGAGGCGCTGGTGCGGGCGCGAGGGCTCGGTGCGCGGGTGAGGCTGCTCGGCCGGTTGCCGCAGGAGCGGCTGCCGCAATTTTACGCGGCCGCCGACGCATTGTTGTTGGCTTCGACACACGAAGGCTGGCCTAATGTGCTGCTCGAGAGCATGGCCTGCGGTACGCCGGTGGTGGTGACCGCACTGCCCGGCATAACCGATATTGTCGGCGCGCCGGAGGCCGGCCGGATCGTGGCGGATGCGACCGCGGCGCCGTTTGCCGCCGCGATCGCCGAGCTCCTCGCCGCGCCGCCGCCGCGCGGCGCGACCCGCGCCTATGCCGAACAATTCGACTGGCGCAGCACGACCGAAGGCCAGATAGCGCTGTTTTCCGAGATCTGTGAACGCCGCTTGCCAGCGGGGAGGCGCGAGGCCGCCGGTCATCGCCGCAGCACCCGTTCATAAACCGCTTGATAGCGCGCGACACTCTGCCGCCACGAGCGCTTGCTCTCGATAAAGCGCAGAGCCTCGGCCCGGATCCGGGGCCAGGAATCGCGGTCGGCAAGGGCGGCCAACACCCCTTCGGCGAGGGCGGCCGGATCGTCTGGCGGAAACATATAGCCGGTCTTGCCGTGCTCGACCAGTTCGCGATGGCCGCCGACATTCGAGGCGGCGACGACCCGCTGCTGCGCCATCGCTTCCAGTGGCTTTAGCGGCGTAACCAGCTCGGTCAGGCGGCATGAGAGCCGCGGAAAGACGAGAAGGTCTACAAGGTCGTAATAACGCGGAACCTCGCTGTGCGGGACGCGACCGGCAAACACGACGCTCTCGCCCAATCCGAGATCGCCGGCGAGCCGACGCAGGCCAGGCTCCTCGGGGCCGCCGCCGACCAGCAGCGCGCGAAGCCGCGGTCGGCGCCGCCGCATCAGCGGCAAGGCTTTGAGCAGCAGCGCCAGCCCCTCATAGGAATAGAACGAGCCGAGGAAGCCGAGCACTTCGGCCCCGGCCAGGCCGAGCCGCGCCGCGAGTGCGGGGTCGGGGGCGCCGGCGCTGCGGAAGCTCGCCGGATCAACCGCGTTGGGCACGACGGTTACCCGCTCGGGGGCGATGCCGCGGGCGAGAATGTCGCCGCGCAGGCCTTCGCAGATTGTCGTGACCGCGTCGGCGCCGCGCAGCGCGCGGGTCTCGATCATGCGGCTCGCCCGATAACGCAGCCCCGTGCGGCTGGCGGTGCCATGGCTGACGGCGGCGTCTTCCCAAAACGCGCGCACCTCATAGACGACCGGCAAATGGTGGCGGCGGCCGGCGCGAATGGCCGGCAATGCGTTCAGCACCGGCGAATGGGCGTGCAGAATATCGGGGCGCACCTCGTCGATGACTTGTTCGAGGCGTTGCTCGAGATCGGCAATAATTCTCAGGTCGCGCCACAATGGCAGCCTTGCCCCGAGCCCGGCCGGCGCCGGGGTGCGCAGAAACACGCGGCCGTCGATTTCCTCGCGCGCCGGCCCCGGCGGATAGTGTTTGCCCGAGGTCAGCAGGATCGGCTCCCAGCCCAAAGCATGCTGCTGGTCGACAATGCCGAGGGTACGATAGACGTATCCGCTCTGCAGCGGCAGCGAGTGGTCGAGGATATGCAGAACCCGCATCGTGCCGACGCGAACCTTGGAGCCGGGCGCCCGCCCATATAGCAGATCGCGTGGCCGTCGACCTATGCCAGAGCACGTAAATCCGGGGTAAGCGACGCGGATGTCGGCCGCAATCGCGTTCCGTTGTGAGGCACTGCCGCCGCGCGCCGTCCTCGAGCGCGAATGGCGGCGGCTCGAAGCCGAGGCCGGAATTTCGTTCTTCGTGTCGTGGGCATGGATCGGCGCGCTGCTCGCTACGGTCCCCGAGCCCAAGCAGCCGCGGCTGCTGCGCGGCACAACCAGGGGCGAGACCGTCGCTCTTGCACTCTTGGGCGCGGCGACGACCCGCCGGCGTCTGGGACTGATCCGTGCTCGGGGCGTTTACCTGAACGAAACCGGCGATGCGCAATTTGATGCAATGACGGTCGAGCACAACGGCATCCTCGTCGCCAGCCGCCGGCGCGAGGCGGCCCTTGATGCATTGCTCGATTGGTTCGCCGGGCAGCGAGAGCAAGCCGATGAACTGCATTTGAGCGGGGTTTCGTTCGCGCTGTCGGGACCGGCCGCGCGCTGCGGGCTGTTGGTCAGCGATGCGGCCGTCTTGCCTTCCTACGCCGTCGCGCTCGATCGGCTGGAGGCGAGCGGCGGCGACATCGCCGCCATCCTCAGCGCCAATGCGCGCCAGCAATTACGCCGCGCCTTTCGCCATTTTGCCAGGCACGGGCCGTTATCGGTGCGGGCGGCGGCGACCGAAGCCGAGGCGCAGCGCTGGTTCACCGCGCTCAAGGCTTTGCATTGTGCGTCCTGGGAACGGCGCCGGCGGCCACACGCCTTCACGAACCCGTTTTTTGAACAGTTTCATCGCCGCCTGATCGAAGCGAGCTTTGCCGAGGGCGCCATCCAGCTGCTCGAGGCCCGCGCCGGCGAGCGGATTCTCGGTTATCTCTACAATTTCCGGCGCGACCGGACGGTCTACGCTTATCAGAGCGGGTTCGACGACGGCGATCCGCGCGAGCGGCCGGGCTATGTCACCCATGCGCTGGCCATCCGCCACGCCTTTGAGCAGGATTTCGCGAGTTACGATTTCATGGCGGGCTACAACCGGTTAAAGGCGAGCTTTGCCACCCGGCGCACGATCATGCGCTGGCAGATTGCCCAACAGCCAAGGCTGCGCTTTCGCCTCGAACATTGGGCGCGCCGCTTCAAGCAGCGTTTCCAGAGTGACCCAAAATTCCCGCTTGCTGCGGCCGCTCCGAAAGGCTAGGGCAAGCCAAGGTAAATTCACAGGAGCCCCATGTCGATCCTGGTAACCGGGGTGGCCGGCTTTATCGGCTTTCACACCGCCAAGGCGCTGCTCGAACGCGGCGACCGGGTCATCGGTGTGGACAATCTCAACGCCTATTACGACCCACGACTCAAAGAGGCGCGGCTCGCCGAATTGCGCGATCGACCCGGGTTCAGTTTTGCCCGCCTCGATATCGCCGACCGCGAGGCCGTATTTGCCCTGGTTGCCGCCAACAGCGACCTTACCGGGATTATTCATCTCGCCGCCCAGGCCGGGGTGCGGCATTCGCTCGAAAATCCCTATTCCTATGTCGAAGCCAATATTCTGGGCACGGTGGTGATGCTCGAAGCGGCGCGGCGCATCGAACGGCTCGACGCGTTCACCTACGCTTCGTCGTCATCGGTCTATGGCGCCAACCGCAAGCAGCCTTTCAGCATCGAAGACCGGGTCGATAAGCCGGTATCGCTCTACGCCGCCTCAAAGCGCAGCTGCGAGCTGATCGCGCGCAGCTATTCCCACATCTACGGCTTGCCGGCGACCGGGTTGCGCTATTTCACGGTTTACGGGCCGTGGGGCCGGCCCGATATGGCGGCATGGCTGTTTACCGAGGCGATTCTCGCCGACCGCCCGATCCAGGTGTTCAACGAAGGGCGCATGGCGCGCGACTTCACATACATCGACGACATCGTTGCCGGCACCATCGCCGCGCATGATCGCCCGCCAACCGCCGAGGACGGCGGGGTGGCCCACAAAATCTATAACCTCGGCAATCACAAGCCGGAAAAGCTGCTCGATTTTATCGCGATCATCGAAAAGGCGGTCGGGCGCACGGCAGTCAAGGAGCTGCTGCCGTTACAGCTCGGCGATGTACCCGAGAGCTTTGCCGATATCGACGCCTCGCGCCGCGACCTCGGCTTCGAACCAAAGACCTCGATCGAGGAGGGGATCGGCCGCTTTGTCGCCTGGTACAAGCATTATCACCACATCAACTAGAAGGTGCTCACTATCGGCGAGAGGGTCCGGGCATTGGAGAGGAGGTCCTTGTGTGCGGCGGAGCGATCGCAATTCGGTTCGCGCTCGGCTGACCGCGACCGCCGTCGCACCGGCCTGCGACGTTGGGGGAGTGGTCCGTCGTCGCCATAGAATATCGTGAACGGGGGCATTGCGCCGCGGCTCGCGTTGCGGCTTTTCAGCCCGCGGCAGGAAGAATGACATGGAACGCGGATTTGCCGTTGTCGGGCTCGGTTATGTCGGCCTGCCGGTGGCGCTGGCGCTGGCGCGAAATTTCGCGCCGGTGATCGGCTTCGACATTTCGTCGCGCCGCATCGCCGCGCTTGCCGCCGGCTCGGATGCGACCGGCGAGGTGACGGCGGCGGCGCTGCGCGATACCAGCCTGCGACTGACCGACGATCCCGACAGGCTTGCCGAGGCCAGCTTTATCGTGGTCACCGTGCCGACTCCGATCGACGCCGATCGTCGCCCCGATCTGCGGCCATTGCGCGAGGCCTGCGCGCTGATCGGACCGCGTCTCAAACCGGGGAGCGTTGTCGTCTTTGAATCGACCGTCTATCCCGGGTTGACCCGGGATGTTTGCGGGCCGTGGCTTGCCTCTGCGTCGGGCCTGCGGCAAGGGATTGATTTCAAGCTCGGCTACTCGCCCGAACGGATCAATCCGGGGGATCGTCGGCACCGTCTCGAGACCATTGTCAAAATTGTCGCCGGCGAGGACGACCAGACCTTGGAACGGATCGCCGCAGTCTATGAGAAGATGGTCGAGGCCGGGCTGCATCGTGCCCCATCGATTGAAGTCGCAGAAGCCGCAAAGGTGATCGAAAACACCCAGCGCGACCTCAACATTGCGTTGATGAACGAATTGGCGATCATTTTCGACCGGCTCGGCATCCCGACGCGCGACGTGCTGGCGGCGGCCGGTACGAAATGGAACTTTCTGCCGTTCACCCCCGGGCTGGTGGGCGGGCATTGCATCGGCGTCGATCCGTATTACCTGACCGCCCGCGCCGAGGCGGCCGGCTATTACCCGCAGGTCATCCTGTCCGGTCGGCGGATCAATGACGGGATGGGCGCCTTTATCGCCCAGCGCCTGGTCAAATTGCTGCTCGCCGCAGGCCGACCGGTCAATGGCGCGCAAATCGGCATTGTCGGCCTGACCTTCAAGGAAGATGTGCCCGATCTGCGCAACAGCCGGGTGCCCGACATCGTCGCCGAACTGCGTGAATTCGGCATCACCGCACGCGTCGCCGACCCGCTCGCCGACCCCGAGGAGGCGCGGCGCGAATACCGCCTCGAGCTGCGGCCGCTTGCGGAATTCGCCGGGCTCGACGGGCTGGTGCTGGCGGTGCCGCACCGCGTGGTGGCCGAGGCGGGTTGGGAGCGGCTGTTTTCGGCGGTGGTGCCGGGCGGCGTGTTTGTCGACATCAAATCGGCGGTCCCGCGCGAGCGGGTGCCGTCAGCGCTGCACTACTGGAGCCTGTAAACCGTCGGCAACGGGACCCGCGGCAGGGGACGCTCCCTTAACGAGGGGCAAGGACCGACGTCGGGGCGGGCGCTTACAAGGCGGCGTAGAGGCGTTCGTCGTAAAGCGCGCCTTCGAGCGGTGTGATTTTCTGTCGGAAGTCGCGGGTCGAGGCGGCCATCAGGCTGTCGTCAAACGCTTTGCGGTCACGCCAAGCCTGCACCAGGGTGAAATGGTTGGGATGGCCTTCGACCTGCAGCACATCGAACATCAAATTGCCGGGGAGCTTGCGGTTGGCCTCGGCCAGCGCGGTGACGAGCGCGGCCGCCTGGTCCTTGCCGGCCGGAAAGACGTCGACATGAGTGACGACATAGACCGCCTCGGCGCTGCTCTTGGCGTGCGGTGTCGCCAGCGAAAAGCCGTGATGCTCGCGGATTTCGAGCGGCCCGACCAAAAGCGGGTTCAATTTGTCGCGAAACGCGGCGTTGCCGGGGGATGTGCGCTGCGCCTCAAGCGCCGCCGCGTCACGCCAGCCTTCGAACACCGCGAACCGGCTGGGCCGGCCGATCTCCTGCAAGACCGTAAAGCCGATATTGCCCGGCTGTTGCCGGCTGGCCAGCGCCTGCTGCCGCAGCTCACCGGCGACTTTCGCGACATCGGGTGCGGCCGCTTCGCAATAGGCGACAATATAGACCGAACCGGCGGCTTCGGCCGCGACGGCTGAACTGAGCGGTGCCGCTACCATCGTCATGATCCCAATGATCGCCGCGAACAAGGTGCGCATCGGCCGGGCCCCCCGATGCGGCGGCTAACCCGCCTGGTCCAGCTTGAAGAATTCGACACAATTATCGGCCCATATCCGCCGTTTGTCGGCCTCCGGCACATCGGCATAGATCTTCTCGATGATCGGGCGCGAATTCGGCCATTCGCACTCGATATGCGGGAAATCGGTCGCAAACATGATGCGGTTGGTCCCGACGTGGTGGCGTTCCTCGATCGCCACCCGCTCGTATTGCACGCTGAAATAGACGTTCTCGCGCACATAATGGCTGGGCAATTCCTTGAGCGGTTTGAAACCGAGATATTCCTGTGCCCAGCCGATATGTCGCTGGTACCACAGATCCATGTGTTCGAGCCAGAAAGGCACCCAGCCGAGCCGGGTTTCGGCAAAGAAGATCTTCAGTTTCGGATAGCGCTCGAAGACACCCGCCAAGACCATTTGCGCGATGCTGACCGACGGCGCCAGCCCGAAATTGCACAGCCACTCGAGAAACGGGCGGCGCAACCGCTGCATGATCACCGGGTCTTCCTTCGGGTATTTGAAGGTCGGCTGGGCGGCGCGCGGCCCGGTGCGGTAGAACTGGACGTGCGCGGTCACCGGCATGTCGAGATCGATCGCCGCCGCCCAGAACCGATCGTCCTCTGGCGTCGGGTAGCCTTTGGCGTTGGGTAGCGCACCGAGCAGCACACCCTTAAGGCCAAGCTTTTTGCAATGCTCCATCTCGGCGATCGCATCCTCGACATTGGTGATCGGGATCACCCCCATGCCGATCAGCCGGTCGGGTGCGACAGCGCAATATTCCTCGGCGAGCCAGTCGTTGTAGCCGCGGATCACACCCTTATAGACCTCATCATGGGCGATGTGGCGCCAGAACACCGGCCCCGCCACCATCGCCGCAAACAGCACCTCGCCGTCCATGCCGTCGCGCTTTTGCTCCTCGACCCGCTGCTCAGGCGAACCGGTGCCGGCGGCATCGGCGACTTTGAGCCCGAAGGGTTGCCATGTGCCCTCGGCGCGGCCGGCGCGCAGGTCGAGGAAATTGGCTTCGAGCAGTGGCTGACCCTCGATCAACAGCGCATCGCCGCCATCGGGCAAGTGCACAGTGTGCGGGGCGCGGTCGCGGTATTTGGCCGGCACCCGGTGCAGCCAGCGCTCAGGCGGCACTTCGAGATGGCCGTCCGACGACATCAGATTGTATTTCCGCGCCATTTTCATCTCCGTGCTGGGCCCTGTCCGTCACCCGCCCCTCTTCTCGCCGCCGGGGGAGGAGAGGGGCCGCGCTCCGAGCCGGTGAGCGGCAAGGCGCCGGGTCATCGTCGTTTACGCCGCGACGTATTCCACCAGAGCCCCCGGGGCGGGGCAATAGGGGAGGCATTCGCCGCAGCCGGTGCATTTTTCCGGCTGGATCTCATAGAAGTGGCGCGGCTCGAGCAGGGTCGGCCGCACCGCCCCCTCCGGGCACACTTCGCGGCACAGCCCGCAGGCGTTGCAGATTGACGTGTCGATCCGCAGCTTCATGCGAGATTGTCCGTCCTCGTCATTCATTCGCGCCAGGGCGTAGGGCCAAGATCGCATCTCGGTCGTGGGCTCTGGACCGCCGCAGGCGCCGCGTGAGCCATCACCGGATCCCGCCGACCTGATGCAGCAGATAACCGAGCGCCTCTTCGACCGGCTGCTGGGTTTGCGGTGTCGTGCACAGAAAATCGATCTGGAACTTGCCTTCCATAAAATGCATCAACTCTTCATCGCGTTGCGAGAGATGCTCATGGCGAACCAGCGGATCGGCAACGCGGTCGAGGGTGGCCATGATACCCAGACAGGCGATCGCCTCCTGGTAATAATTCTGCGCGGCCCGCGCCAAGGGATGGATGTGCGCGAACATCATCGACAACCCGAAATAGGCCGGCAGCGGCTGCGTATTGGCGGCGGCGATATCCATCAATTCGCGTTCGTTTTTGACCCAACCCTTGCCCAGCAGGACGTCGGCGTGCAGCTTTGAATGCTTGCATTCGTCCCAGATCTGGCGGGCACGCATGCGCTGCAGGTCGATGTAACGCTCCTGGTCGGCGATATCGACCGATAACAGCTGTCCCGACATCTGCTTGATCGACATGGCGACCCCTTCGGCGGCATAGCCGCGAAGCGCCTTCTCGCGCTTCCAATTCTCGTCGTTGTTGGCGAGGTCTTGCTCGATTTCGGCCAGCGTTCGCTCGAGCGCGATTTCCCAGCCCTTGAGGCAGTGCTCTCGGGTGAGTTTGAGTCGAAACGCGGCGCCGGGCGCCCCCGGCATCGTCGGCCACACCCATTTGTCGCAGAACTCTTCAAGGATCGGGTGCATGTTCGCGTGTCCTTGAGCGGCGGATGGGAAGGGTTTAGCTGCGCCAAGCCTCGGGCGGCGGCGGGACCAATGAGCGACCGCTCTCGGCCTCGATTATCGAACCCTCGGCCGGACAATACATCAGGCAGGCGGTGCAGCCGGGATAGGTGCATTTGGCGGCATCGATTTCAATGCGGTGCAGCGGCTCGAGTGCGACATAGACCGCGTTCAGATCGATCTCGCGGCACACGATGTAGCACATCCGGCATTCGGTGCAGCGGGCATGGTCGATCTTGAGGCTTGCCATCGGCCGCTCCTCAATCCGTCACGACAATGCGCGGCAGCGGCGGCGGCGGGGTCTGTCGGGCGAGGACAAAATCGCCGAGCTCATGCAGGAAGCGGGCATAGTCACGGCGGGCGACCGCGCAGGCCCAGCGCGCGAGATCGGCCTCCACCGGCTTTTCGACAAACTCCTCGACAATACGCCGGCCCATATTGATGTGGCTTTGGTTCTCGACCGTCTGACTGGCGAAGACGTCTTTGAGCCCGGCATCCGTGGTCGCTTCCGCCAGCTCCCGCATCCATTCGAATTCGATGACTTTGGGACCGAGATTGAGGGCCGCGATGCGGATCGGGTGCGGATAGGTCGCCAGGTTGCGCAACGAGAAGACGTAATAGGCGAGCGCCGAATCGACCGAGAAGCGGCCATAGGGCTGATGGAACGCATCCTTTTGCGTCGCCACCGCGCCGCGCCGGATCAGCGCGTCGAGATACAGCATCTCGTGCGTCGATTCGTCGAGGATTTGCTTGGAGAACAGGTATTTGACCGAAGGCGGGAAATCGTTGACCTCGAGCCCCTGACCCCAGCCGCCATAGACGTAGTAAAACATACGCTCGAGGGTCCACAGCCGCCCGAGCAGGCGCACGGTCGCCGGCGCATCGAGGGCGCCCGCCCGGGCCGCCTCGATCACCGCGGCAACCGGCGCCGACCGGGCGCTTTCCCGGCTTGCGTCGATCAGCGCTTGCGCCAGCGCCTTGCCCGGCAGCGCGGCCATTGTCGGCCGCCCCGCCCGCCTACGGCTCCCAGACCGCGAAGCATTTGCTCGAGTTGAAAATCCACGTCTCGACAAAGGCGGTTTCGGAGGGGCGCCGGCCGAGCGCGTTCATCGCCCCTACCAGGCACATCCAATTGAGCACTTCCTGCTGTCCGCTATCCTCGATCGCGGCGAGCGGCCGCTCGCGCCACGTCCGGTAGTCGGCCTTTTGTAACGCGTCATAAAGCGCCCGGTCGGCCTCGACGTCAGGATAGAGCAGCCAGTTCTTGCGGGTCAGGAACGCATGCGACCAACTCGACGAGGCGATCAACGCCACCCGATAGGGGCTGTCGGCGGCGATGCGGGCCACGGCGGCGCCGAGGTCGAAGCAGCGCCATGGCATCGGCGAGGGGGGATCGAGGTCATTCTCGTCGGGCAATTCGCTCAGCGAGCGCACCCCCGCTTGCTGCGCGATCACCCGCCGGCCATAACAATTGACCTGGAACGGCAGCACCGGGTAGGGAAAACCGCGCCGGTCATAATCCAGGAACAGCAGTGTATTCAAAAACGCGTGGCCCAGCTGGTGATGCAAAGGCTGGTAGGCGTAGGATACGTCGAAGCCGGTTTCGATTAGTTTAGTCGCGATGTATTTCCCAGCCTCGCGATGACCCCGGTATTCAAACACCTTGTCGTGACTTTCGCCCCAGGCGTTTGGAGCACGGTAATATTGCCACGGCTTGGCGCTAAGCTTGTCGTAGGCGAACAAACAGAAGGGCGGGATCACGTCCTCGCGAAAATTCTCATATTGGTCGTCGCCCCAGATCACCACCAGATCGGGCTTGAATTCGTCGAGGGCCCGGCGCGCATTGCGGAACCCGGCAGCCAGGGCCTCGCGGTGCCGGCGCGCCGCCGCCACGCCGTGGTCATTGCCATATTCCTCGCGCATCGCCGCCGGCCAACCCTCCGGGCGGCGATATTGGTCGGGGAGCGCCGGATCGTCCAAGACCCGCTTGAGAATCCGCCCCATGCTTTCATCGGTCCCCGACAGCGGCGGAAAATGAGTGACACCCAGACCCAAAACCTCAGCCATTTCGTTTCTCCCCGGACGGCACGGATGTTGGTTTTGCGTTACGGACGCTGCGGCAATTTGTCAAGGCGCGGCCGCAAAGATGCGGCGATTCGCCGGGTTTCCTTCGGGCGCGGGTGAGCCCTCGGCGAGCGGATCGGCGGTTTTTATTTGGCGGGCGGGGCGTGGTTGCGCGTCGCTTTGCGGTTGTGGCAGGAGGAAAGCGGCGGAAGCAAAAGAGGACGCAGGCATGACGCCTGGTCGATTCACGCGTCGCACCCTGCTGTCGGCGCCGGTGCTGGCGGTCCCAGCCTTACTGGGCGGCGCTCCGGCGGTTGCGCGCGCGGCCGAGGGCGACTTCTATTCCTTCCTCGATCTCGTCGCCCGCCAGGCGGCGGCCGAGGGGGTGCGCCTCGCGACCGTCGATCTGGCGCTGCGCTACGCCCAATACCTGCCGCACGTTATCGAACTCGACCGTCATCAGCCCGAGCAGATCCTGACCTTTGCCCAATACTTGCAAAAGACGGTGAGCCCGCAGCGCATCGAAAACGGTCGCCGGGCCTTGTACGATAACTGGGCACTGCTGGGCGCCATCCATCAACGTTACGGCGTCGATCCCCGGTTTATCGTCGCGCTGTGGGGAATGGAGAGCGATTTTGGCAAGATCACCGGCAACTATCTGGTCGTCGCCGCGCTCGCCACGCTTGGTTATGACGGGCGGCGCGGCCCTTATTTTCGCCGCGAACTGATCTCGGCGCTCAAGATCATCGACGGCGGTAATATCGCTCCCGGCAATATGACGGGATCCTGGGCCGGGGCGATGGGGCAGTGCCAGTTCATGCCGTCGACCTATTTGCGCTACGCGGTCGATTATGACGGCGCCGGCCGCCGCGACATCTGGTACGACCGCGCCGATGTGCTTGCCTCGATCGCCAATTTTCTGGCGCATCTGGGGTGGCGCGACGGTGAGGGCTGGGGCCAGCGGGTGGCGTTGCCGCCCGGTTTCGACACCAGCTGGAGCGGTCTGGAAATGCGCCGTCCGACCGGTGAGTGGATCCGGGTCGGCGTGCGCAGCCTTGACGCCCGGCCGCTGGCATATGGGACCGAGGCCTCGCTCGTCATGCCGGACGGCGTCGGCGGCCCGGCATGGCTGGTCTACGACAATTTCCGCACCATCATGCGGTGGAATAAATCCACCTATTTTGCCGGTGCCGTGGGCTATCTCGCCGATGCCATGGTCGGCGGCGAGCCGGTCCGGCGCAGCTGACCCCAAGCGCGGTTCAGGAACGGTTGCGGCATGGCCCGGACCGGCGGAGGCTGGCAGCGCTCTCTCGCGCTGATTGCAGCGGCGGCCCCGTTACTTAACGCTTGCGCGTCGCCGCCGGCGGCCTTCGAACCGGCGGCCAGTCGCCCCGCCGCTCAGCCCGGCATCGGCACCTATCGGGTCGGCGAACCTTACGAAGTCCATGGCGTATGGTATTATCCGGCGGTCGATTACAATTACGACCGGGTGGGTGTCGCCTCATGGTATGGCGAGGCGTTTCAGGGCCGGCTGACCGCCAATGGCGAAATCTTCGACCTCAACGGATTGACCGCGGCGCACACCACCCTGCCGATGCCGAGCATCGTACAAGTCACCGATCTCGAAAACGGCCGGTCGCTGCAGTTGCGGGTCAATGACCGCGGTCCGTTTGTCGATGGCCGGATGATCGACGTGTCCCGGCGCGCCGCCCAGCTCTTGGGCTTTGAGCAGAAAGGGACGGCCGTCGTTCGCGTTACAGTTCTCAAGGAAGAAAGCATTGCCGCGGCCGAGGACGCCATGCGCAACCGCGGCCAGGTGATGGTCGCACAGGCCTCGAATACCGCCACCGCGCCGCCACCCGCCCCCTCCTATGAGCCGGCGACGGGGCCATCTTCGCGCCTTGCCGCATTGCCTGCCCCCAAGCCCGCGCCGCCGACCGTCGCAATGGCGGGGCCCGCTCGCGGGTCGGTGGCGCCGTCGCCACCCGCCGCGGGAACCGCCGCGCCGCGGCCGGCGCCGGTCGCCGTCGCGCCCGTGGTCGTGGCGGCGAACGAGCCGCCGCCAAAACCGCTGCCGCCGCCGCGGCCGCGATCGCTGTTTTCGCTGATCGCCCGCGCCGAAGCGGCCGAACTGCCGCCCGATTTCGCGGTGCCGCGCAAGAAAGCGGCAGCAAGCACCGCTATTGGCGGCAGCGCACACCCGGCGGCCGCCCCGCACACGGCCTCGCCTTCGAGGCCCGTCTTTGTTCAGGCCGGAGCCTTTGCCAATCGCAGCAATGCCCTGCGGGCCGAGGCCCGGATTGCGCGCCTGGGCTCGGTGCACGTCGCGGCGGCGGCGATCAACGGGGTTGCCGTATACCGCGTCCGGCTGGGCCCGGTCGGCAGCCATGAGCAGGCGAAGATCCTGCTGAACCGGGTCGTCGATAGCGGCTTTCGGGAGGCGCGCATCGTCGGCGATTGAGAAATGATCGGCCAAAGGCAAAGCGAATGACAGCGACGACACGACCGCGCCGATTGTTGGCTCTGATCACGGCCGCCGCGCTCGGCTTCGGCGGCCACGCCGTCGCCGCCGCACAGACCCGAACCAAGGCCAAGCCCGCTGTGCCGCCCGCCGCGGCGGCGCCGCCGGCGGCCGGCGCGGCTGCGACGACCAGCGCTATTCCCAGCATCGATACCCAGGCCCAGCACGCCATCATCATCGAGGCCGACACCGGGACCGTGCTGCTCGACAAGGGCGCCGACGAGCGCCTGCATCCCGCCTCGATGGCCAAGATGATGACCGCCTATGTCGTCTTCAGCATGCTCAAGGACGGCAAGGTCAAGATGACCGATCAATTGCCGGTCAGCGAGGACGCTTGGCGCACCGGCGGGTCGAAAATGTTTGTTCCGCTGGGCGCCAGGGTGAGCGTTGATGATTTGCTGCACGGGGCGATTGTGCAGTCGGGCAACGACGCCTGCGTCGTGCTGGCCCAAGGATTGGCGGGAAGCGTCGAGGCATTTGTCGATCTGATGAACGAACAAGCCAAAAAAATGGGCCTCAAAGACACCCATTTCGCCAATGTCGATGGCCTGCCCGACCCCAACGAATGGAGCACTGCCCGCGACCTGGCGACGATCGCCATGCGAACAATCAAGGATTTTCCAGAGTACTATAAGATCTATAGCCAGATGGACTTTACCTTCAACAATATAAAGCAGGGAAACCGCAATCCTCTATTGTACAAGAACATGGGCGCCGACGGCCTGAAGACCGGCCATACCGAGGAATCGGGCTACAGTCTGACTGCTTCGCTGGTCCGTGGTGGCCGTCGCATAATTATGGTGCTGGCCGGCATGCCGACCGCCAAAGCGCGGGCTGAAGAAAGCGAACGGCTGGCGGACTGGGCGTTCCGCGAATTCAACGACTACCGCTTGTTTGCCGCCGGGGACACGGTCGACGATGCCGAGGTTTGGCTGGGCACACAGCCGCGGGTGCCGCTGACGGTCAGCAAGGATTTTGTCGTGACATTGCCGCGCCAGGCGCGCAAAGACATGAAAGTGTCGGTCCAATACGACAGCCCGATCCCGGCTCCGGTCCAGAAGGGCGAGACGGTCGGCACCGTGACCGTTACCGCTCCCGGCTGGCCGCAACAAGAGCGCCCGCTCACTGCCGCGGTCGATGTCGGGCGCATGGATACCTTGGGCCGCATCGCTACATTGGCCGGCTATCTCGTCTGGGGCGGACACCGTTGAGGGAATGGCGCGCGGCCGCTTGATCACGATCGAAGGCGGGGAGGGTGCGGGAAAGTCGACGCAGGCGCGGCGCTTGGCGGAAGCCTTGGGACGCGCCGGCTTCACGGTCATCGCGACCCGCGAGCCGGGCGGTTCGCCGGGAGCGGAAAGCATTCGGCGGCTGCTGCTCGAAGGGGAGGGGCAGCGCTGGGATGCCGAAAGCGAGGCGCTGCTGCTGGTGGCCGCACGCCGCGATCATGTCCAGAAGCGGATCGAGCCGGCGCTGGCCGCCGGCAATTGGGTCGTGTGCGATCGCTTTGCCGATTCGACGCTTGCCTATCAAGGCTATGGGCGCGGCCTTTCACTTGCCGCGCTCGCCCGGCTGCACCGCTTTGCGATTGGCAAGCTCAGGCCGGATTTGACCCTGATCCTCGAGGTGCCGGTCGAAACCGGTTTGGCGCGCGTCCGCGGGCGCTCGGCCTTTGATCGCTTCGAGCGGCTCGACCGGGCCTTTCACGAACGCCTGGCGCTCGGCTTTCGCGCCATTGCCGCGGCCGAGCCCGCCCGCTGCGCATTAATCGACGCCAGCGGGCCCGTCGACGCGGTGCACCGCACCATCCTCGGCGTCGTCGCCGCGCGCCTCGGGGTGCGGCTTGACCCGGCGCAAACCGGCTGACCGCCGCGCTCGACCAGGACATCTGCGGCCAACGCGACAAGACGACAGGCGATGCGCGGAGCAGAGGAGCAAGAGGCGACCACGACCGTTCCACCGCCCCGCGCCAACCCCGACCTTGTCGGCCATAGGGCCGCCGAGCGCACCCTGGTGCGGCTTTACCGGGCGGGGCGGTTGCCGCATGCGATGCTGTTTGCCGGGCCGCGCGGCATTGGCAAGGCGACGCTGGCCTATCGTCTGGCGCGTTTTGTGTTGGCCGGCGGCAAGCCCGACCCGCGACCTTCTCCCGGCAGCGCAGCTGCCGACACGACCCTCGCGGTCGATCCCCAAAGCGGCGTCTTTCGGCGCGTCGCTGCCTCCGGCCATGCCGATTTGCTGACTGTCGAACGCGCCTGGGACCCGCGGCGCCGACGGCTGCGCGGCGAGATCGTCATCGACGATGTGCGCGAGATCGCCGGCTTTTTGCGCCTGACCGCGGCGGAGGAGGGGTGGCGTGTCGTCATTGTCGATGGCGCCGAGGAAATGAACCGCAACGCCGCAAATGCGATGTTGAAGGTCCTCGAAGAGCCGCCGGCCCGCGCCCTGCTGCTGCTGGTCAGCCACAATCCCGGCCGGTTGTTGCCAACCATCCGTTCGCGTTGCCGCCGCGTGGCGCTGTTGCCTCTCGCCGTTTCCGAGGCGGCAGCGCTGCTCCGCCGCTATCGACCCGGGCTCAATGAGGCCGAGGCGCTGGCGCTTGCGGCTTTTGCCGAGGGCAGCGTCGGCCGCGCCCTGGAACTGGCCGATGGCGGCGGCACCGAATTATATCGCGAATTGGTCGAGCTGCTTGCCGACGCGCCGACGCTCAACCTCGGGCGGCTCCACGCCTTGGCCGATCGCCTTGCCCGGCCCGACGCCGACGACGCCTATCGTGTCAGCGAAGAGCTGCTGACCCGATTATTGGCGCGGATCGCGACCGCCGCGGCGCAGCGCGGAGATCATGGCAGCGATGCCGAGGCGGTGGAGAAAGCCATGGTCGCGCGGCTGGCAAGAACCGCTCGCCCGGAACGCTGGGCGGAATTATACGCGGAGCTCGCGCGCCGATTTGACGCGACGCGCGAGCTCAATCTCGACAAGAAGCAATCGCTGCTCGGCGCGTTCTTTGCCATCGCGGAATTGGCGCGCTAGAAACAACCAGCCGGGTCCTGGATCATCCCCGGCGCCGGCCCATATCTGGGCCCTGGAGACCGCCGATGACCGCCGCCCGGCCCTTTTTTCTGACCACGCCGATCTACTACGTCAACGACTTGCCGCATCTCGGCCATGCCTACACGACGGTGGCCTGCGATGCGCTGGCGCGGTTTATGCGGCTCGACGGTCGGCGGGTCAAATTTCTGACCGGAACCGACGAGCATGGCCAGAAAGTGGCGCAATCAGCGGCGGCCGCGGGCGTCTCGCCGCAAGAATTCGCCGACCGCAACTCGGCGCGGTTTCGCGACGTGGCGGGGCTGTTGAATGTCGCTTATGACGAGTTCATCCGCACCACCGAGCCGCGTCACACCCGGGCCGTACAGGCGTTGTGGCAGGAGTTGGACCGCCGCGGCGAGATTTACCTCGGCCGGTTTGCCGGCTGGTATGCGGTCAGGGACGAGGCGTTTTACGAGGAGAGCGAGCTTGTCGACGGCAAGGCGCCGACCGGCGCCGAGGTCGAATGGCTGGAAGAGGAAAACTATTTCTTTCGGCTGTCGGCGTGGCAGGAGCGGCTCGTGGCCTATCACGAGGCCAACCCCGAAGCGGTGGCCCCGCGCGGCCGGCGCAACGAGGTGCTGAGCTTTATCCGCGGCGGCCTCAACGACCTGTCGATCTCGCGCACCAGCTTTACTTGGGGAGTTCCGGTCCCCGGCCACCCCGGGCACGTCGTCTATGTCTGGTTTGACGCGCTGATCAATTACATCACCGCCGCCGGCTATCCCGATCGGCCGGACGAGTTCGCGACCTGGTGGCCGGCGGCGCTGCACGTGGTCGGCAAGGACATCGTGCGGTTTCACGCGGTCTATTGGCCGGCCTTTCTGATGGCGGCCGGGCTTGAACCGCCGCGCCGGATCTTCGCCCATGGCTGGTGGACGGTCGAAGGCGAAAAGATGTCGAAATCGCTCGGCAATTTCATTCCGCCGCAGCAACTGGTCGATACTTACGGGGTCGACCCGGTGCGCTATTTCATGCTGCGCGAATTGCCGTTCGGCAATGACGGCGACTTCTCCCACCGGGCCGTGGTCGGGCGGCTGAATGGAGACCTCGCCAACGATTTCGGCAATCTCGCGCAGCGCGTGCTGGTCATCGTCAACCGCGATTGCGGAGCGGTCATTCCCGAGCCCGGCCGGCTTGGCGATGCCGACCGCGCGCTTCTCGACAGCGCCGGCGGATTGTTGGACACGCTGCGCGCGCATATCAACGAGCAAGCCTTTCACCTGGCGCTCGAGGCGATCTGGCGAGTGGTTGGCGACGCCAATCGCTATGTCGACGAACAGGCGCCCTGGGTTTTGCGGCGCAACGATCCGGCGCGTCTGCGCACGGTGCTCTATACGCTGCTCGAGACCCTGCGGCATCTTGGGATCCTGGCGCAGCCCTTTGTGCCGCAGGCGGCGAGCGCATTGCTCGACCAGTTGGCGGCGCCGCGCGACGCGCGCGACTTTGCGGCATTGGCGGGCGCGCCCTTGGTTCCCGGCACCAAGCTGCCGCGGCCGACGCCGATCTTTCCGCGTTTTGTCGAGGCTCCGGCGGCATGAGCGACAGCGGCAGAGCAAAGGCGGGGCCGGGCAGGGCGGCGCTGCTAGTCGACAGCCACTGCCACCTCGATTTTGCCGATTTCGACCAGGAGCGCGACGCGGTCATCGCCCGCGCCCGCGCCGCCGGCGTCGGCACAATGCTGACGATCTCGACCCGGCTCGACGCATTTGAGAGGGTTTGCGCGGTCGCCGAAAGCAATCCCGATATTTGGTGCTCGGTCGGGGCCCATCCGCATGAGGCGGCCGATCATGCCGAACTGTCGCCCGAGCGCCTGGCGACGTTGGCGACCCAATCGAAGGTGGTCGGCATCGGCGAGACCGGGCTCGATTACCACTACGATCTCAGTCCGCGCGACATCCAACAGCGGGTGTTCCGCGCCCATATCGCCGCCTCGCGGGTTACCGGGCTGCCACTGATCATCCACGCGCGCGAGGCCGATGCCGACATCGCCCGCATCCTCGCCGAGGAACATCCGCCGCCCGGCGTGCTGCATTGCTTTTCGAGCGGCCGCGGGCTCGCCGAAGCCGCGCTGGCGCTCGGGTTTTATGTGTCGATCTCGGGCATTGTGACATTCAAAAACGCCGAAGAGTTGCGCGCAATTGTTCGCGACCTGCCGCTCGACCGGCTGCTGGTCGAGACCGACAGCCCTTATCTCGCGCCCGTTCCGTATCGCGGCAAGCGCAACGAACCGGCCTTTGTTGCCGCGACCGCGGCTGCGGTGGCGGCGCTGAAGGGCGTGACACCGCAAGCCCTGGCCGAGGCGACAACAGCCAACTTCTTTCGGCTGTTCACAAAGGCGACGCCGCCCGCCGCGACCGCCACAGCTCGATGAAGCTCACCGTTCTCGGCTGCGGCGCCTCGACCGGAGTGCCAGCGATCGGTCCGAACTGGGGCCATTGCGACCCGGCCGAGCCACGCAACCGGCGTCGCCGCGCTTCGGTCCTGATCGAGAAGGACGGTGTCGCGATCCTGATCGACATGTCGCCCGACCTGCGCGAACAATTGATCGACGCCGGTGTCAAGCGTCTCGACGCGGTGGTGATGACCCATGCCCACGCCGACCATCTGCACGGCATCGACGATATCCGCCAGCTGAACCGGCTGATGAAGGCGGCGATCCCGCTCTGGGCGGATGCGTCGACCTTGGCCGAGATCGGCCGCCGTTTCGGCTATGCGCTGAGCCCTCCCGACGAGCCCGGGCGGTTTTACAAACCGACCCTTGAACCGCATCCGATCACCGGCGCGTTCACCGTCGCCGGGGTGACACTCGTGCCGTTTGCGCAGGACCACGGCTTCAGCACCACGCTTGGTTTTCGCATCGGAAAGTTTGCGTATTCGACCGATGTCACCGAGCTCGACGAGACGGCTTTCGCCACCTTGCAGGGGGTGGAGGTGTGGGTCGTCGATTGCATGCGGCGGGCGCCGCACCCGACCCATAGCCATCTCGACAAGACCTTGGGATGGATCGAGCGCGTTCGCCCGCGCCGCGCGATCCTGACCCATATGGACCACACGCTCGACTATCGCAGCTTGGCTGCCGAATTGCCCGCCGGTGTCGAACCCGGTTACGACGGGCTTGCGATCCAATTGTCCGACTGACAACGACGCCGAAACCCGCGCCGCGGTAACCCGCGTCCACCCATCGCATCCGTTCAAAACACTTGCCCCGGTTAGGCGCGGCATGCGCGGGCTCGGCAATCGGCGGCAAAGGCCGCCGATTCTAATTTGGCGCGGCGTCTTTGCACGCGTCGCCTCAAACCGACACGACTTCGGCGGCCGACCGACAAGCGCCGCGAGGTACGGGCATATTCTATCGGCGCGCCGCCGCGATCATCCCTCATGCGCCGCCACGCTCGGGCGATAGCCGCGAATTTTCGCGTCTGACCGGGTTCAGCGTTATCGCATAATATGTATTATGGAAAATACGATCACGCGGCCGCCGATTAGCTGGGCCGCACCACCACATGCCGTTTGCGCCCGGCGCTGAGCTTCAGCATGCCGTCGGGCCCGAGATCGTCGAGCCGGACAAGCCGGCTTTCATCCTTGACGACGGCGTCGTTGAGCCGGGCGCCGCCGCCGCGGATCAGGCGCCGCGCTTCGCTGTTTGAGGCGGCAAGCCCGGTGCGGGCGATCAGCTCGAAAATCGGCAGGCCCCGCTCGAGCGCGTCGCGCGGCAACGGAACAAGGGGCAGCGCGTCGCCGGCCGCACCTTCCTCGAAAACCGCCCGTGCCGTCTCAAACGCGGCCGCGGCGGCCTCGCGGCCGTGACATAGCGCGGTCGCCTCGGTCGCGAGGATCTTTTTGGCCTCGTTGATCTCGCTGCCGCCCAAGCGTTCCAGGCGGGCGATCTCGGCGAGCGGCAATTCGGTGAACAGCCGCAAGAACCGGCCGACATCGGCGTCTTCGGTGTTGCGCCAGAACTGCCAGTATTCGTAGGGCGAGAGCCGCTCGGCGTTGAGCCACACCGCACCCTGCGCGGTTTTGCCCATTTTGTCGCCCGATGCCGTGGTCAGCAGCGGGGTGGTGAGCCCGAACAGGCTGCGCGCGTCCATGCGGCGGGCCAATTCGACCCCGCCGACAATATTGCCCCACTGGTCGGAGCCGCCGATCTGCAGCTCGCAATCGTAGCGCCGCGCCAGCTCGACAAAATCGTAGGCTTGCAGGATCGGGTAGTTGAATTCGAGAAAGCTCAGCGGCTGTTCGCGCTCAAGCCGCAAACGCACGCTGTCCTGGGTCAGCATCCGGTTGACCGAGAAATGACGACCGACATCGCGCAGCAGCGGAATATAGCGCAGTTCGTCGAGCCAGTCGGCATTGTTGACCATGACCGCGTCACCGGGTCCCTCGCCAAAGGTGAGAAACTTGGCGAAGACCTTGCGGATACCGGCCATATTGCGCGCGATCTCGGCGTCATCCAGCAGCGGCCGCGCCGCGTCGCGAAACGACGGGTCGCCGATCCGCGTCGTACCGCCGCCCATCAACACGATTGGCCGGTGACCGCAGCGCTGAAACAAGCGCAGCAGCATGATCGATACCAGGCTGCCGACATGCAGGCTGTCGGCGGTGCAGTCATAGCCGACATAAGCCGTCATCCGCGCCTCGGCCAGTCGCTTGTCGAGCCCGTCGAGATCGGTGCATTGGTGGACAAAACCGCGCTCGGTGGCAGCGGCGAGAAAGGAAGAGCGAGAGGTCGACATGATCGCGTCATCTAACACAGGCCCGCCGCCAGAGCCACTTCGCCGCCATAGGCGTGCGGGCGTCTCCGCCGGTGCGGCGCATAGGGAGCGGGTGTGGCGCGTGCTCGGGCTGATGAGCGGCACCTCGCTCGACGGCGTCGACATCGCCCAGATCGAGACCGACGGCGTTGCGCATGTCGTCCGCGGACCGGCGATGACAATCCCCTACCCCGATGATTTTCGCGAGCGGTTGCGCGGTGTGCTCGGCGGCCGGGGCCCGGTGGCCGCGGTCGAAGCCGAGTTCACCCGGCTGCATGGCGACGCGGTCGCGGCCTTTCTCGCCCACTTCACGATGCCACCACCCGAGCTCGTCGGCATGCACGGCCACACGATCCTGCATCGCCCGGCTGAGCGGCGCACCTGGCAATTGGGCGACGGCGCGGCCCTTGCCCGCAGGCTCGGTTGCGATGTCGTGGCCGATTTTCGTTCTGCCGATGTCGCGGAGGGCGGTGAAGGAGCCCCGTTGGCGCCGCTCTATCATGCCGCCCTCGCCGCGGCGTTGGCGAAACCGGTGGCGGTCCTCAATCTCGGCGGTGTCGGCAACGTCACCTGGATCGGCGCCGGCCGACCCGGTGACCCCAATCTGCCCGACGTCTTGGCCTTCGACACTGGTCCCGGCAATGCGCTGATCGATGACTGGGTACGCCGTCATACCGGTGCGGCTGCCGATTTCGGCGGCGTGTTGGCGCTCGCCGGGCGGGTTTCGCCGCCGCATGTGGAGCGGTTTCTCGGGCACCGCTTTTTTGCGCGCCGGCCTCCCAAATCGCTCGATCGCGATGATTTTCGCGATGCCATGCCTCACGGCCTGGCGCTCGCCGACGGTGCGGCGACCCTGACCGAGATGACCGCGGCTGCGGTCGCCGCCGCCTGCGCGCATTTTCCGACGCCCCCGCGCGAATGGTTGGTCACCGGCGGCGGCCGCCATAATCCGGCAATGATGGCCGCCCTCGCCCGACGTCTCCAAGCACCCGTGCGGCCGGTCGAGGCGGCCGGCTGGGACGGCGATGCGCTTGAAGCGCAGGCTTTCGCCTATCTTGCCGTGCGCTCGATCCGGGGCCTGCCGTTGAGCCTGCCGCTGACGACCGGGGTTCCGCGGCCGATGCCGGGTGGCCGTCTGTTCCGCGCCGGTTGAGGTTACTGCGCCGGCGCCAGTTGCGCTGTCTGCGCCCGGACAAATGCCGGCATCACCTCCTTGCCAAAGCGCTCGAGCTGTTCGAGGCACACCGATTTCGGCACGCCCACGCTCAGACTGACCGAGACCCGATCGAGACCGGGATAGCGCTTTTCGAGGCTCTTGAGATGTTCGATGATCTGCTCGGGCGAACCGCACAGAAAACCGCCATTGGCGATCGCATCTTCGATGCGCGGCAATTTGGCGTGTGGCGCGCGCCGGGGATCGCGCATGATCTCGATCTGCTCATCGGTCAACGCCCGCACCAGCCGCAACTCGCCAAACATCTTCATGTTTTCTTCATAATATTTCGCGGCCTCGCGAATGCCTTGCTCGCGGCTGTCGGCGATGTAGAAATGAAAGCCGAAGCACAGCCGTTCGCCCAGCTCAAGCGGCTTGCCGATCTTGGCGTGCGCCTCGTTCCAGGCGAGCACGGTGCGGTGCATCGCCCCGCCTTCGGCCGAGCCGCCGCCGATCAGCCCCTTGAACCCATGCCGGGCCATGAAGTCGAGCGCCCGCTCAGTGCCGCCCTGGATCGGCTGCCAGCATTCGACTGGGCGCCGCAACGGCCGCGGCACCAGGCTGAGTTCTTCGAGGGTATAGCCGCGATATGGCACCCGCGGCGGCAAGGTATAGTGCTTTCCTCGATGGGAGAATGATTCGTTGTCGAACGCTTTGAAAATGATCTCAACCTGTTCTTCGAAAAGTTCGCGGTTGGCCGGCTGGTCGAGCAGCGGTGCGCCGAAGGTCTCCACCTCGCGCGTGTGGTAGCCGCGCCCGACCCCAAACACGATGCGCCCGCCACTCAAAATGTCAGCCGTGGCGTAATCCTCGGCGAGACGGAGCGGATGCCACATCGGCGTGATGTTGAAGCCGCAACCAAAACGCAGGCGCTGTGTCAGATGCACCAGATGCAGTGCGGTCATCAGCACGTTCGGGATGCACTCGTAGCCTTCGTGCTGAAAATGGTGCTCGGCCATCCAGAAGGTGTCGTAGCCAAGCCGGTCCATCAACCGCGCCATGGCCTCCGCTTTGTCGAACACACTGGCCAAGTGTTCGTTCGGAAAGCGGCGGTCATTCACCGGGACGCCGCCATTGTCCATGTCGATATGGCCGGCAAACAGGCTGTCGAATTTTGTGATCATGCCGGGTCTCCACGGTTGTGGCCGCCGATGGCGCGCTCGCGATTGTAACCCGCCCCCCTTGGCTGGCAACCATTGCCCGTCGCCTGTCGTTGGCCGGCCGGCCACCCGTCATTGCCGGGGCCGCGGCCGCCCGCTATCCTGCGCCTGAACGGAGGCGCCAGACCCGGAAAGATGCACGGACCGCGCTGGATCGGACTGATGGCGGCGGTTGGCGGCGTTCTGCTCGCCGCCGCGGGCGAACCGGCCGCCCAGTCTTCCGCCCCCGTTACCGCCGAAACCGGCGAGATCGGCCGGGTCGAGACCGGCATCGAGCGCTACGACCATGCGCTCGGTGTCGTGACCGGGCTGCGCCGCCCGAGCGGCGCCGAAACCGAATGCTATGGGATCTGCTTTTATGCGAGCAGCAGCCGCGCGGTCGGCTGGCGCTGCGCCCCCCAGGAAAATTGCCAGCTCCATTGCGCCGTCAACCCGCCGGTCGGCGGCTGCCGCTGAGCGGCGTCGGTGCTTCGGGGCGCGCGGCGCCGCCCGTCACACGGCCAAAGGCGCGGCGCTATGGCGATGGAACGCATTGCAGGCTGACCGAGGCGATCCCTGCCGCAACGTTGAGGCCGGTCGTGCCTTCGATGCTGACCGGCTGCAGCGAGACCGCGTTGTTGTTGCCGCCGACCAGCACATTCGCGCCGACCCCGACACCGGCGGTGGCCTGTGCCGTCGCGCCGCCAAAATTGCCGGCGAGCGCACACGGCGCCGGCGTTGCGGTCGGGGCGAATACGGTCCACACCAGGACCCCGCCCTGGATATAGCCGATATCGACCCCGAACCGGTTGATGGTGCCGGTATAATGCTCGACATGCCCGCCCGCGCCCGAGAATGTGCAATTGAGCGAACGCGACGACCCGAACACAAATCCAAACCCGCTCGACACGTTGCAACTGAGAAAGCCGGCTTTGACCCCTTGCGCATGCGCCGGTCCTGCCAGCCCCAGGCCAAACACGACCACCAGCACACCGGCTGCACCGGCCAGAAATCTGTGCATCTCAAGACACTCCGCTATAAGTGAAACCGGCCACTCGAAAAGCGCATTGCGTTCACGCATTGGCTACAGGAGTGGTTCCATTTTTTGTGCGAAAAGTTCATTCCGACCACGATTTTTGCACGCCAAGTTCATTTTGCTGTCCATCACCTGTTGCGGGTCAGTGTCAGCGCCCGTCAATCGGGCGGCCCGTCAATAAAGAGTGAACCAAATCACCGCCGCCGGCGTTTACCCGCGAACCATCCGTTCGAGGCGAGATGGCCCCACGGCCTCGCAGACGCGCGCCCGGCGAGCGGCGCGCACCCTTGGTAGGATCGGAAGGCGAGCCCCGACTGGTGGCGCGGCGCGGCGCGGCGACCGGGCCACGAACGCAAATTAAGCACTCGCGTCCGCGGCGATTTTTTGGAACAATCGGGCTCCGCGGTCGCGACCGGGCCGCGAACCGACTCGACAGGAAACCGACTTGATCAGAGACAGGAATTTTCGTCAGCCGCGTCGTCGCGACTTCGACGATGACGGGTACGAACCGCATATGCGGGAGTATGGCGGTCCGCCGCGCTATACCCCGCCGCGGTTCGAAGCCCCTTCCGGCCCGCCGGTGCGCGCCGTGGTGAAATGGTTCAAGCCCGAAAGGGGATTTGGGTTTGTCGAATTGTCTGACGGTTCGGGCGACGCGTTTTTGCACGCCAGTGTCCTCGAACGTAACGGCATCGCCGGGGTTCAGCCGGGAGAAACGCTGGAAATCCGGGTAGCGCCCGGGCAAAAGGGTCCGCAAGTCACCGAAATCCTCAGTGTCGACACCAGCACCGCGACCCCGCCAGCAGCGCGGCGTTCGGCCTATCCGGGGGCGGCGCGGCCGGGTCTGGAAGCTGCCGCGGTCGAGGAGACCGGCACCGTCAAGTGGTTCAACGCCCAGAAGGGGTTCGGCTTTATCGTGCGCGAAGGCGGCGGCAAAGACGCATTCATCCACGCCTCGGTGCTGGAGCGTTCGGGCATCGACACGTTGAGCGAAGGCCAGCGCGTGCTGATCGACATCGCCGAAGGCCGCAAGGGTCCGGAAGCCGTGAGGGTGCGGCTGGCCTGAGCCCGACCCGTCTGCCGCGACCGAAGGAGGGGGCATGGAGTTCGGCGCGGCGATGTTTTTTACCGATTATTCGATGAGCCCGGCCGCACTCGGCCGGGCCCTTGAGGCGCGCGGTTTCGAATCGGTATGGGCGCCCGAGCATTCGCATATTCCCAGCTCGCGCGCGACGCCCTTCCCGCAAGGCGGCGAGCTGCCGCGGCAGTATTACGAGGTCATGGATCCGTTTGTCAGCCTGACCGCGGCCGCGGCGGCGACCAAGCAGTTGCGCATTGCCACCGGTGTGTGCCTTGTCGCACAGCGTGATCCGATCCAGACCGCGAAGCTCGTCGCCTCAATTGACCGGATCTCGGGCGGACGCTTTCTGTTTGGCGTCGGCGGCGGGTGGAACGCCGAGGAGATGGCCGACCACGGCACCCCCTTTGCCGCCCGCTTTGCGCTGATGCGCGAGCGGATCGCGGCGATGAAAGCAATCTGGACCGAGGATGAGCCCGAATATCACGGCGAACTGGTCGCGTTTGCCAAGATGAAGAGCGGGCCAAAGCCGTTGCAAAAGCCGCACCCGCCGGTGATTGTCGGCGGCGCGTTCCCCTATGCGGCGCGGCGCGCGCTGCGCTACGGGGATGGCTGGGTTCCACACGCCGCGCGGCCACAATATCCCGATGTGACCGCGTTCATGCCGCAGTTTCGAGAAATGGCCGCTGCGGCCGGGCGCAGCCTTGCCGAGGTCCCGGTTACCGTCTTTGGCGTCGCCGAAGATCGCGACCTTCTGGCGCGCTATCGCGACCGCGGCATTGCACGGGTCGTCGTCAGCCTGCCGGCGGCGACAGCCGAGGAGGTGCTGCCGATCCTCGACCGCTGGGCAGAATTGATCCGCCGCATCGGTTGATCGGCTTACTCACCGACGGCTGCTGCATTTGAAGAGCGAGGTGTGCGGGGCGAGCCTCACCGCCCGCCGACCACGGCACTTTCCAGGCGGCAGACCGATCAATGCGATGGCGGGGCGCCGCCCCTCTCTGGCGACAACGCGCGACAGACGGCGAGGCGCGCGTGGAAATGCCGATGCGCCCTTGCCGTCAGCCGACGCTGCGGTCGAGCAGCTCGATGTGAACATTCTGCGGGCCGCGCAAAAACGCGATGCGCACGCCCGGACGGATGGTCTTGGGCTCGACCGTGAATTCAGCGCCCTTCGCCTTGAGCTCCGTCACCACCGCGTCAATCCCCTCGACCCGGAGACCAATATGCTCGAGACCCAGATAAGGCGGCTCGGGCGGTGCCGCGACCGCATTTGCCTCGGGTACCTGGGCGATGAACACGCTGACCCCGCCGAGATTGAGGTCGATGCGCGGGCGGCCGTCCGACTGGATTGAGCGAATGATTTCGGCGCCGAACATGCGTTCATACCAGCGCGCGGTTTCCTCGGCGTCGGGGCTGCGCAGATGGATGTGGTCGTATACGAATTTCGCCATTGCCCCCTTCCCTCCTCAAGTATCCGCCGGCGGCAACTCTAGGCTGATCGCCGCCCGGAGGCGACCCCTTTCGGCTGCCGCCGAGCGGCGGGGCGGTCCCCCACAGCGGGGTGGAAATTGCGCAGCGCTTCAAGTTTGGCTAGGACTTAGCGCAATTCACGCGTACTGCGCCCAATTTATCGGCAAGGCTTCCGCAACCAGGCAGCAGCAAATGGCGGATTCGCAAGCGGTTGGCATGCGCGCCGGTGTCGCGCGCGGGATTCCCGACAGTGTCGAGAGCCGCGCCTCGTGGCTGGCCGCGACGCTGGCAATCGGGATTTTGTCGATCTCGTATGGAGCGCCGCTGGCGGTGGTGGTCGGGCTCAAGCCGATCGCCGCCTCGCTGGCCAGCGACCGCTCGGTCATCGCCTTGGCCGCCGCGCTGGTCTGGGTCGGCACCGGCACCGGCGGCATCGTGATGGGCTGGATCGCCGATCGCATAGGGGTGCGGCGCATCGTGATGTTCGGTGCCGTGATGACCGCGCTCGGCCTGGTGGTTTCGGCGGGAGGCACCGTGCCGGCGCTCTATCTCGGCCATGCGCTGCTGATCGGATTTTTGGGCGGCGGCGCGCTCTATCCGCCGCTGCTGATCTATATCAGCCGCTGGTTTGACCGCCGCCGCGGCACCGCGCTGGCGCTGATTTCCTCCGGGCAGTACATCGCCGGGGTGATCTGGCCGTCGGCCTTTGAGCGCGGTCTTGCCGCCCTTGGCTGGCGCAGTGTGATGCTTGGCTTTGCCGGGGTGTGCCTGTTGATCCTGCCGATGGCCATGCTGCTGAGGCCGCCGCCGCAGCCGCGGCGCGCCGGCGGCGCGGCCTCGGCCGGCTTTCGCGGTGTCGCCGGGTTGCGCCTCAACGCCAACACGGTACAGGCGGTGTTGTGCGCGGCGTCGTTCTTGTGCTGCGTGCCGATGGCGATCCCGTCGAGCCACCTGGTCGCTTTTTGCAGCGATGTCGGGATCGCGCCCGCGCAGGGGGCGACAATGCTGTCGGTCTTGCTCGGCAGCGCCTTTGTCAGCCGCCAATTCTGGGGCTGGGTGGCCGATCGCATCGGCGGGCTCGGCACGGTATTTGCCGGCTCCGCCTGCCAGGCGCTGGCCATTGCGGCGTTTGCGACGACCCGCAACGAGGCCCTGTTGTTTGCCATTGCCGCCGCCTATGGCCTGGGGTTCAGCGGCATCATCCCGGCTTATGTCGTCGCGATCCGGGAGCTGTTTCCGTCCGCGCAAGCCTCGTGGCGGGTGCCGACATTGTTGTTCAGCGGCATGTCGGGCATGGCGTTCGGCAGCTGGTTTGCCGGCGCGCTCTACGATTATTTCGGGTTCTATGCGCCGGCCTTTGCCGCCGGTGCCCTGTTCAACCTCGCCAATCTCGCGATCGTCGGCTTTTTGTGGTTGCGCCAGGCGCAGGGCGCGCGCCCGGCGCCGGCCTAAGCGCCTCAGACGGCCGCTTTTTCGAGCTTGTGCAACACCCGGATGCGCTTTGGCGAAGGGGTTTTGGCGACGCGCGCCATGACCCGGCCGGAAAGCTCGCCGACAAAGATATTGCCGTGGCGGTCGACGGCAATCCCGTGCGGCGAAGTGAAATGACCGGGTTCAAGCCCGGCATGCATATGGCCGAGCCGTGCCAGCACTTGGCCCTTATGCGTGTGGATGCTGACGCGCGGACCGATATTGGGCCAGTCGCGGTTGATCTCGCCTTGCGGCCCGCTCTCGCCGATATAAACGAGCGGATCGGCACCTTGCGCCATGCACATGCCGTTCGGACGGTGCAAATTGTTCCATTGCGTCTCGAACTTGCCGTTGCCGTCGAAGATCTGGACGCGGTGGTTTTCGCGGTCGGCGACATACACCCAGCCATCGGGGTCGCAGCAGATATTGTGCGGGACGTTGAACTGGCCGGGATCGGTGCCGGGTTCGCCCCATGACAGCAGCAATTTGCCGTCGGGCGAGAATTTGTGGATGCGGGCGTTACCGTAGCCGTCGGAGATGTAGATCTCGCCCTTGGGTGACAGGGCGGTGTGCGTGCAGCGGTGAAACGGCTCGCCGCTCATAAAGGGTGAGGGCCGTCCCGGCACGCCGATCGTCATCAACACCTTGCCCTCCAGGGTGCAGTGGCGCACGGTGTGGTCGCCGTCATCGGTCAGCCAGATCGTGTCGTCGGGGCCCATATGGACGCCATGCGGCCGGGTAAAGACCCCCTCCCCCCAAGTCCGCAACAGATTGCCTTCGCTATCGAATACCGCGACCGGATGGTCGCCGCGGTTGAAGGCATAGACCCGGTCGTGGCGGTCCACGCCGACCGCCGCGACATCGCCAAGAACGATCTCGTTCGGCAGTTTCACCCATTCGTCGCGGACGATGAAGGTCCAGTTGCCCTTGCCGAGTTCGACCGCCATAGGCACTCTCCCGATCGGTTTTACGAGTTGCGCCAAGACCGATCATACACCGATCGCAGCCGGCCCCGCGCGCAATCGCCGTTGACCGCGGCCTATTCTACGGAGCTCCATCCCCATCCCGTCAGAGGTCAGCGTGATCGATACCGCCGCCTTTGCCCGCTTGCTCGACCGGTTGAGCGCCGCCTGCATCGCCAATGACGGCGCCAGCTTCGCGGCGTTGTTTACCGAGGACGCCACTTACGAAGATGATTTCTTCGGGCTTTACCGCGGCCGCGCCGCGATCGCGGCGATGCTGCAGCGGTTTCACGACACCGGCCAGAACTATCGCTGGGAATTCTATGATCTTGTGACCGACGGGCGGCTGGGCTACGCCTCGTTCCGGTTCAGCTTTGCCTCGAAGCTGCCGGGCAGCGCGGACCGGCCGGTGCTGATCACCGGCATCTCCTGCTTCCGCTTCGAGGGCGAGTTGGTTGCCGCTTACCGCGAAACCTTCGATACCGGCATCGCGCTGGCCCAGCTCGATTTCCCGGCCGAGCGTTTGAAGCGCGTGCTCGACAAGGAAGCGGCGGCTCAGAACGCCAGCGCCCAGGCGCGCGAGCACTTGGCCCGTTTCCACCCTGACGCGGGGTAAAGCCCCTCCCCTCACCACGCCTCGCGGCCGCTCGCCGGGCGGGCAAGCCCGGCACCGGCCTGCCGCCGCGCCGCCTGCTCGGCTTCGTGCTTGTCGAACATGGCTTTGGCGGCGGCGTTGCGCCTGGCGCTGAACTCGGCGCGGTTGTCGCCACACCATTGGTAGGAGGCGTGGCGGCTGTCGTTGAGCTTGGAAAAATGCGGCATCACATAACGGGCATAGAGTTCATAGGAGCGCTTGGTCGCCTCGAAATCGGCCCAATTGTGGGCCTGCTGCAAAAAGGCGCCAAACACTCCCTGCTTTTCATAAAGCCGCTCGATCAATTGGATCGCGTCATCGGGCGTGCCGCAGACGCCGTAGCGGCTTTCGACAAACCATTCGAGCGGGTCCTTGCCCGCCGGCACGATAAAGCGAGGCTGGTTGTTGTTGAGATAGCCGAGGTATTTCTCGAAACCAAAGCGGGCGTTTTCAAAGGCCTGAGCACGGGTCTCGGCGATGTGCATCGGGCCGACGAGACGCAACCGCGAACGGTCCATCTCGCGGCCGTATTGGGCGGCGATGTCGCAGGCGATCTGCCAGTTGGAAGCGAGCGCGTCATAGCCAAACGGGTTGGTGGCGGCGACACAAATCATGCCGAGATCGTATTTCCCGGCGAGCCGGCCGCCCGACGGGGTGACGGCGCTGACCACGCACACTTCCGGGTGCGGTTTGGTGTACGGCAACAGATGCAGCCGGCAGCCTTCCATCGTGTACCAGTCGGTCTTTTCGGTGATCACCTCGCCTTTGAACAGGCGCAGGATCGCGTCGAGCGATTGGGCCATGCGGTCGCGCTGGGTCAGAGGGTCGATCCCCATCATGATCGCGTCCGAGGCCAAGAGCCCCGGCCCGGCGCCGAACATGACCCGGCCGCGGGTCATATGGTCGAGCTGGACGATACGGTCGGCGACCATCATCGGATGATGATAAGGCAGCGAAATAACGCCGGTGCCAAAGCGAATATGGCGGGTTCGCTCGGCGGCAAAGGCAATAAAGATTTCGGGCGAGCTGATGATCTCGAAGCCGGCCGAATGGTGTTCGCCGATCCAGGCTTCGTGAAAGCCGAGCTTGTCGAGCCACACCATCAGCTCGAGGTCGCGCTCGAGGCACTGGGTCGGGTTTTCCTCGTTCGGGTGGAACGGCGGCAGAAAGATCCCGTGGCGCAAATTGACGAGTGACATCGGGTCCTCGGCTCTGTTACCGGTTCGCGCAAGCCGGTCGCTCGCACGGCGATGGCGAGCGATGCTAACGAAGATTGCGGGGCGGGAGAACGCCCCTTGCTGCATGGCATTCTCGCGCGAGACCGCACCGATCGGAGGAGGAGCGATGGCAATCACCCGCGAAAAGATCCAGCCCGAGGGCATTCACGTCGTGATCCGGGCGGGCCAGCCGGCCTATACCCAGGTTGTGACGGTCAGCGGCAGCGGCAAGATGATCTTTGTCGCCGGCCAGCTGGCGCGCGATGCGGCCGGCAATCTCGTCGGCAAGGGCGACATGCGGGCCCAGATCCAGCAGGTCGGCGAAAACATCAAGACTTGTCTCGAAGCGGCCGGCGCCACCCTTGCCGACATCGTCAAGACCAACACTTTCGTCACCGATTACGTCGAATTTTCGAAGCACGGCGATATGCGGGCGCGTTATTTCGGTCCGGCGACGCCGACCAGCACGACGGTCGAGATCCGCCGGCTCGCCGATCCCGACGCGATGATCGAGATCGAAGCGATCGCGGTGATCGATTAAACCGTCGCCGCCTGGGCCGTCGTCGCGGGCTTGATCGCCGCCGGCGCCGGCCGTCCGGTTTGTTACCGCCGGGGGCGTGCCAGAAACGCCCGGGGCGACAAGGCCGGATCGGCCGGGTTCCACCGGCGGTTAAGCGGCATTTTGGCGCCGCCGCAGCAAAGCTCAGACCCCGCGCAGCGTTTTGCGGGGAGAGCGGCCAGTACGGCTGACCGCGGGCGCGGACAATTCGCGCATTGCGTCATTTGAACGTCATCTCACTGTCATTTTAAGGTAAATGTCGCCGGCTACGGTCCCCGCGCCTCTGCAGTCATCCGGGGATCGACAATGCGAAACCAGGTTCCGCATGGCGCCTTGGCGTGCTGGCATCGTGCCCTGCTCGCCGGGACCGCGTTTGCCGTATTGGCCGCCAGTAGCGCCTCCGCGCTGGCGGCCCCTGCCGCCGACACCGGCGCCAATGACAACAATACCAGGACGCCGATCAAGCATGTCATCGTGATCATCGGCGAAAACCGCACCTTCGACCACATGTTCGCGACCTATCAGCCGGTCAATCCGGGTGAGACCGTCCTGAACCTGTTGTCGGAGGGGATCGTCAACGCCGACGGCACACCGGGTCCGAATTATTACAAAGCCGCGACCCAGTACCAGGCGATGGATACCGGCGACGTCCAGAAAAGGTATCTCAATGCCCCGCCCAAAACCGGCCCCTACGCGACCCTGCCGCCGCCCTTGGCCGGCGGTGGACCGCCGCCGTTTTCGACGATTGCCGACGCCCAGACTTACGAAAACGGCTTGCCGCTCGATTACTATCAATATCTGACAACCGGTGCGGTGCCGTCAGGCTTGGCCGGCAAGCCGGATACGCGGATCTATTACGCCGGCAATAATGTCAATAACCTACCGCCCGGCCCCTACCAGATTACCAACAACAAGACCGGTAATCCCGCCGGTCCGGTCATGACCGACGACGACTACGCCGAAAGCCCGGTCCATCGCTTTTATCAGATGTGGCAGCAGCTCGATTGCGCCGCCGCCGGCTGCCAGAACGACCTGTTTGCCTGGGTCGAAGCGACGGTCGGCGCCGGCAGCAACGGCAAACCGCCGCCCGCCGGATTCACCTATAAGGAAGGTGCGACCGCGATGGGCTTTTACAATGTGCAGCAAGGCGACCTGCCTTATTTCAAATACCTCGCCGATACCTATGCGATGAGCGACAATTACCACCAGGCGGTGAATGGCGGCACCGGCGCCAACCACATCATGCTCGGCACCGGCGATGCGATCTGGTTCAGCGACGGGCACGGCCATCCGCTCGAACCGCCGCACAACCGGCTGGTCGCCGCCGGCAGCCCCAACGCCGGGGTCGTCGACGAGGTCGAGAACCCCAACCCGCTCAAAGGCACCAACAATTGGTACAGCGAAGACGGCTATGGCGGCGGGTCATACGGCTCGGCCTCCTATGGCGGAGGCAGCTACACGAATTGCGCCGACACCTCGCAGCCGGGGGTCAAGGCGATCACCGAGTTTCTCAAATCGGTGCATGTCAAGCCCAATTGCGAGCCAGGCCATTACTACCTTTTGAACAATTACAATCCGGGATATTTTGGCGACGGTACCAACGCTTACGCCGACATCAAGAATCCCTATAACACCGTGTTCACGGTGCCGCCGTCGAGCGTGCGCAATATCGGCGATGCGCTGTTGAAAAAAAATATAACCTTCGCCTATTTCGGCGACCAGTTCAACGCGTATCTGGCCAATCCCTACAATAACTACGTAACTCCGGACAATACCTATTGCAATATTTGTAATTTCTTTCAGTATTCAACGTCAATCATGACCAACCCGGCCGTGCGCAAAATGGCGTTGCAGGACACGCTCGATCTCTACCACGACCTGATGAACTGCACCGACAAGAGTTGCAGCTTGCCGGCGGTGTCGTTTGTCAAACCCGATGGCTATCTCGACGGCCATCCGGCCTCGTCAAAACCGGACTTGCTTGCCGGCTTCATCAAGAAGATCGTCGATCTGACCAAGGCCAACAGCACGCTGTGGAACAACACCGCAATCTTCATCACCATGGATGAAGGCGGCGGTTATTATGATTCGGGCTATGTGCAGCCGCTCGACTTTTTTGGCGACGGGACGCGCATCCCGATGATCGTGGTGTCGAAATACAGCACCGGAGGTCACATTTCCCACACCTACAGCGACCACGTGTCGGTCTTGAAATTTATCGAGGCCAATTGGAACGTGCCGCCGATCACCAAGCGCAGCCGCGACAATCTGCCCGATCCGATCGCCAGCTCGGCCGATCCCTATCGCCCGAGCAACGGTCCGGCGATCGCCGATCTGATGGATCTGTTCAAATTCCAGTAGGGAGGGAGGGCCGCTCGGGCGGCTTGACCAGACATTCCTCGCTGCGGGCCTGGTCTGCAGGTCCGCAGCGTTGCCACGACCACCGTCGGTGGCGGCTCATCCCGGGCGCGCAGCCGGCCGGGCGCCCCACGCTCCTCGTTCAACCGATCACACCGGCCGCGCGCAGCACCGCCACCTCGGCCGCAGAAAACCCCGCCTCGCGCAACACCTCCTCGCTGTGCTCACCGACAGCGGGGGCCGGGCGTGGTGATCGCTTTTTCTGGCCGCGGATCCAAAATGGGCTGTCGACGGTCAGCGAACTGTCATCGGCAAACGGCACCAAGGCGCCGCTGGCCCGCATTTGCTCATCCGCGGCGATTTCGTCCATGTCGGCGACAATGCCGAAGATCAGCCCGGCCTCGTCGAGGATGCGGCGCCATTCCGATTGGTCGCGGGTCGCGAAAATATCTTCGAGAATGGCGATCAAGGCCGACGCATTCGTTTCGCGCAAGGCGTGCGTGGCAAAGCGCGGGTCATCGAGCCTGGCCGAGCCGAGGCACGCCTTGAACCGGTCCCAGCGCCATTCGTCGGCGGCGATCGACAACAAGATCCAGCGGTTGTCGCGGCAGCGATAATGCAGGCGCAAGGCGTTGACGGCTTGCTCGCGCGGCGGCTGCGGCACAACCTTTTCGCCGCACAACGCCGCCTGCACCGAGCAGCCATTGGCCCATAATCCGTTGGCCAACAGCGACGAGCCGACATAAGCGCCGCGGCCGGTCCGCTCGCGCTGATAAAGGGCGGTCACGATCGCGCCATAGGTGCCCATCGCCGAGGGATGGTCGCCCATCCCGGGCAACGAACGCGCCGGCGGTGTGTTTTCGCCGGCGCGAACCAGATGCATCAGCCCCGAACGCGCCCACCAGGCGGTCGCATCAAAGCCGGGCTTGTCGGCCTCGGGACCGGTTTCGCCATAACCGGTAAACGAGGCGTAGATCAGCCGCGGGTTCAGCGGCGCAAGCTCGTCATAAGTGATCCCGAGCCGGCGGCGCACCGGCGGCGGGTAATTGGTGATAAAGACATCGGCTCCCTCAACCAGCCGCCGCAACACCCCCTGCCCTTGCGGCGCGCGCAAATCGAGCGCGAGGCTTCTTTTGTTGCGGCCGTCGAGAACAAAGCCGGGATTGCCGGCGAGGCCCGGCCCAACCGGCGGCGTCGCCCGGCGGCGGTACGGGTCGCCGGCGCCAGGCGGTTCGATCTTGATTACCGTCGCTCCAAAATCGGACATGACCGTCGCCGCCGCCGGTCCGGCGATAAAGCTGGCGCAGTCGATGACCTTGATCCCGTCGAAGACAAGTTCGCCCATAGCACCCCCTTCATGCGCCACGAGCATCGGGGTCGACGAGGGCGGCGTCAATCTCGGCCGTGCCGCCATCGCGCGGCGGCGATGGCGTCGGCAACGACAATGTGCTACATTTTGTCGCAGAATGGCGGGTCGCGCACTCGCTCGTGCCCGGCGAACCGAAGGAACATGCCGCAGCGGGTGGGTTCGCGGCCCTCGGATTCCGGTTCCGAGAGGAGGCGGCAATGTTGACCATCCGCAATCCGGTCGAGTGGAGCGTCGATCAAGTCAAGCATGTAGCCCAAGCGCTGGATCAGGCCGCGCAGGCGGTACACGCCGCACAGGCGGAATTGCATTCGCCGGCGCCGCCGATCGCCAGGATCGGCACCGCTGATATTCTCGCCGCGCTTGCCGCCGGCCTCGACGACTTTGCCGAGAGCCGCACCGATGTTGTGCTGTTGTGCCTGATCTATCCGGCGCTCGGATTGTTGCTGTGGGGTTTCGCCTCCGGGCACGGCTTGCTGCCGCTGTTGTTCCCGCTCGCCTCGGGCTTCGCCCTGGTCGGCCCATTTGCGGCCCTTGGCCTCTATGAAATGAGCCGGCGACGCGAGATGGGATACGAAATCGGCTGGGCGGATGCGTGGGGTGTCGTCCATTCGCCGTCGATTGCGGCGATCGTGCTGCTCGGCGTCGTGCTGATCGTGATCTTCCTTTTGTGGCTGTTGGTGGCCGAAGCCGTCTATCTGTTGACGCTCGGCCCCGAACCGCCGCTATCGATCGGCGCCTTTATTCACGACATCTTCCTGACCCGCGCCGGCTGGACGATGATCGTGGTCGGGATCGGCGCCGGGTTCGTCTTTGCCGTCGTCGTGCTGGCGATCGGCACGGTGTCGTTTCCGCTGCTGCTCGACCGCGCGGCTGGGCTCGATACCGCGGTTGCGACATCGGTGCATGCGGTGCTGGCCAATCCCGGTCCGATGGCGCTGTGGGGTCTTGTTGTCGCCGGCGGGCTGGTGCTGGGCTCGATCCCGTTCCTGCTCGGGCTGGTGGTGGTGCTGCCGGTGCTCGGGCACGCCACCTGGCACCTTTACCGTCGCCTCGTGCCCTGATCCGCAGACCGGGCCATCGCCGGTCGCTCCGGCGACGGCCGCGGTCAGCTTTCGGCGGCATGCAGCGCGTGAAAGCCGCGCTCGAGGTCGTCGATCAGATCGGCCGGGTCTTCGAGACCGATATGCAGGCGCAGGGTCGGGCCTTCCGGCGCCCAGTTGGTCGCGCTGCGAATGCGCGCCGGCGCGGTCGGCTGGATCAGGCTCTCGAACCCGCCCCAGCTGGCACCGATGCCAAACAGGTCGAGGGCATCGATAAAGGCATAGACCGCCGCTTTCGCGGCCGGCTTGAGCACTACTCCAAACAGCCCGCTGGCCCCGAGAAAATCGCGCTTCCACAAGGCATGGCCCGGATCGTCGGGCAAGGCCGGGTAGAGCACACGCGCCACCTCGGGCCGGGTTTGCAGCCAGTGCGCCACTTCGAGCGCATTTTTCTGATGGCGTTCGAGCCGCACGCTCAGAGTGCGCAACCCGCGCAACGCCAGATAGACGTCGTCGGGCCCGGCGCAATGACCGATATCGGCGGCCATTGTCCGCACCGGCTCGTACATCTCCCGGGTCGTGATCACCGCGCCGAGCATGACATCGGAATGGCCGACTATGTATTTGGTCGCCGCATGGATCGACACGTCGACGCCGTGGTCAAACGACCGGAACAGCCAGGGCGAGGCCCAGGTATTGTCCATCATGACCGTGGCGCCGTGGTCATGGGCGACGGCGGCAATCGCCGGCACGTCCTGCACCTCGAAGGTCAGCGAACCCGGCGATTCGAGATAGACGACGCGGGTATTGGGACGCATCAGCCGCGCAATCCCCTCGCCGATCAGCGGGTCGTAATAGGTCGTCTCGACCCCGCAGCGGGTCAGCACCTTGTCGCAGAAGCTGCGCGCCGGCCCATATGCCGAATCGACCATCAGCAGATGGTCGCCCTGCTTCAAACAAGCCTGCAAAGGCGCGGTGATCGCGGCCAATCCCGACGACATCAGCATCGCCCGATAGCCGCCCTCGATCGCCGCCACGGCCTCTTCGAGCGCAAAGGTTGTGGGCGTGCCGAGCAGACCATAGCGGACAACGTCAAAGCGCCGCCCAGGCGCCCGCTTGGCCTCCCATTCCGCCATATTCGCCGACAGGATTGTCGAGGCGTGATAGACCGGCGGATTGACGGCGCCATGATGCGCCTCGGGATGGCGGCCGAGATGCGTCAGCAGCGTATCCCGGCGATAATTACGCGGCCTGTCGTCGCTTTTCATATGCTACTCCGCCCCGCAGCAGCCTTTTTGCCCAGGGCGATCTTTGACCGCGCCGCGGTTCCGAGTCGAGGGTTCTCGTCGGGCCGGGCGCAAAGGGCGACCCGCCAGTCGGCTCGGTCACGCCAGTACCGGCAGCGTCACAAACGAGGGTGTTGGCGCCCCATGATGGACCGAATTGGTTGCCACCCGAATATCAGCCGCGGTGTCGTTGGCCAGCACCGGATGACCACTGTTGGTATTGCGGGCGCGGCGCGGAAAATTGCTGCTGGTGATGTCGATCTCAATGCGGTGGCCGGCGTCAAAGGTGTGACAGATATGGCCCAGATCGACCACCAGCGGCTCGACCCGACCCGGCGCCAACGGGCGCGGCTCGCCCGTACCGTCGCGATAAAGCGCCCGGGTCACGCCGTCCATCAGCAGCATCGCGCGACCGTCCGGATAAAGGTCGATCAGCTTGGCGACAAAATCGGTGTCGGGACAGTCGGAGGCGACATGCAACAGCAGCCGGACATTGCCGGCGATCGTGATCGGCCGGGCGAGCGCGGCGCCATGATAGATAAGCCCGTAATCGGGCAATGCCTGCACCGGACGCTGGTCGACGGCACCGGCTGAGATCAGCATGTTGCGGCCGCCGAGGGTCGGGATTGGTCGGCGCGGATCATAGCGAAAATGGCGCGGCGGGCCGCCGGGTGCGGTCGCATCGAGACCGCCTTCGCCGTGCAGATAAAGGCGCAGCGGCCGCGCCGCGGGCGGCGGCCAGCGTTCGGCCTGCCGCCAGTCATCCGGTCGGTAATGCGCGCGACCCTCCACCCAGGCGCGCGGCGAATAGGACACCGCTGGTCCGTCCATAATCCCGTTTTGTTTGCCCTTCAGCCAATAGTCGAACCACGCGAAATACGGATCATGCGACCAGAAATTGGCGTGGTAGACGAAATAATGCTCGTTGGGCCCGATCCATAACTTCTGGTTACCGACACGCGCCTGGATTTCCGAAAACGCGGCGACGACGCTGGTCAGGAATATGTCAAACCAGGTCGTGACATGAAATCCGGGGATATCGATGGTGCGGCGGAAGTTGTGAGCGGCGCGGAACCCGTCGGGGGCCGGGTGGGTGATGATTTCGTCGAGGAAAGGCTGGCCGGTCGCGAAATCCGGGTATCGCGTCAGCGGCAGCCGCATCCAATCCGGCGAGTCGATGAACGGCGGCTCGGCGCGGCAGGCTTGGTCGAGGCGGGCATAGCGCTCGGCCGCCGCGGCAGCCGCCATTTCAAGCTCGTCGGCGCCGATCCCCAGACGCCGCATGACCGCGGTGCGATGCGAGGCCGACAGGCCGGGGATATTGCGCGCCACCCACAGCCACAAACGCTCCATCTCGATCGACTGGCCCTCATAGACCACATCGTCATAGATGCTCGACGCGCCGGCCTGCGCGAACAATGCAACAAGGCTCGGATGCCGGGTTGAGGCCGCGGCGAAAGCGGTCGTCGCCCCCGCCGACGAACCGGAAACGCCGACCCGACCGTTGCTCCAGGGCTGGCCGGCGATCCAGTCGAGCGTGTCATGCCCGTCGGCGGCATCATCGGCATAGACGCGATCCTCGCCTTCCGATCCGTGACGGCCGCGGGTGTCCTGGTAAACCGCGGCATAGCCATGAGCAACGATCGCCCGCCATCCGCGCAGGATCGAGCCGCGCATCGGTTCGGCCTCGCTTGGCAGCCAGGCGTTGCGGCAATCGTATTTGTCTTGGGCGTTGGTCGCGGCGATGCCGTACGGCGTGCGTTGCATAATCACCGGCCACCGCGATCCGCCGTCCGAGGGCAGGAACACAAAGGTGTTGAGACGCACACCGTCACGCATCGAGACCATGGCCTGAAAACAGCGCGCCCCGGTCTTAGGATCGACATATTCCGCCATTTTCGCGTCCTATTCCCTCGCTTTGCTGTCCCGTCCGGGCGGAGGCAAGACGCGCGGCAAGGCAGGGGTCGGGCCTTGACCGGCGCGGGAGGGGGTCGGCTCTCCGCCCGGGCACACAGACTACGCCATTCCCATCCAGAACATCTGCTCGCTGCCGACCTCGACATCGTATTTGCGCACAAAGTCGAGCCGGCCGTCGTTGCCGATGCGGAACAGCGACAGACAGGCCGGCACGATGCGTGTCGCTGCGCCGTCGCGCACCGGCAGGCCGATGATATGCGCCGCCACCAGGATCCGGCCCGAAGGATCGATGTGAAAGGTGCGGCAGTGGATGCCGCGCGTATCGACGTGCTGGATCGCTTCGGGCTCGCCGGTCGCGGGGTCGATCGCGAAGACCGCAAGCGTGTTCTCGCCGCCGGCAAAGACGCGCTGTGCACCTTCGCCCAGGGTGCTCGAAGCACGATTGGCAACATAGACAAAGCGGCCGTTGGGATGGACATGAACCGTCCCCGCCACCTGGCGGCCGCGGATGTTGCCGGGTTCGGCAAGCGTGGTCTTGCTGAACAAAGGCGTCGGCGACAGCCGGTCGCCCGCCAGCGCAAACATGTCGAGCCGGTTCTGCCGCTCGAGCGACACATAAACCCAAGGCTGCGTCGGGTGAAAATCGAGATGCCTCGGACCAAAGCCATAGCCGCCATTGGGCGCCACCGAGACCTCATCGGTCAGCTGTCCGTCACGATAGCGGAAGACCTTCAGCGCCCCCGGCTCTTCCGGCTTGCCGCCGGCCGCGTCGTGGCCGCGCGTCACCAGGATCGCGAGGCGGTTGTCGGGGCTGACCCGCACCTGATGACCATAAATGCCGGGATCGATCGCGGCGGTCTGGGCGATTTCGCCGCCCGGCGTTGCGTCGGGGTTGATGCGGTAGACGCGCACCCCGCTGGGGTTGCTGAATGCGACCAACAGATGGCGCGAGGGGTTGTCGCTGGTCAGGTGGATCGGTCGGGTCGGCAGCGTGATCGCCGCGCCGTGCGGCGACAATGCCCCGGTCGCCGCATCGATGCGCCACGCGGTGACGTGATGGCGGTCGCCGACAAAGCCCCCGATCCCCGACGCACTATTGCTCGTTGCCGCGTAAAGATAGTGGTGCGATGCGTGCGGCCAGACGTAATGGATATTGGCCGGCAGTTCGACGCTTTCGCGCCGGGTCAGGGCCGCGCTGTCAATGTCGAGTTCCCAATGCGTCAGCCGCGGCCCGACGCTCGCATAGACTCTCGCCTTTTCCGGCATTCGGCCCTCCATCGCAGTCGCGCTTCAGGATAAGGCGCAACGCGGCGGCGGCGAAGCGCCGCGATCGGCCGGTTGCGAGACGTAGATTAGGCCAGCGCAGCCCCGCCGTCGGCGGCAGATCGCCGGCGCAGGCCTGGGTTATTCCGCCGCCCGGTCGGTGCCGGTCGACAAGCGGGGGCCGTAGAGGTCGCGGGCCCGCGCCTCAAAGGCAGCGACCATGCGCCGCACCGCCTCGCCGAACAGCAATTCCATGACCTTTTGCAATACCCGGGATTTGAATTCGAAATCGACAAAGAAATCGATGCGGCAGCCTCCGGCCACCTTGTCAAATATCCAATGGTTGTTGAGATAGCGAAACGGCCCCTCCGCATAGGTTACATCGATCCGCCGCGGCGGGTTGAGCTCGACCCGCGAGGTAAAACGCTCGCGGAACATTTTGAAGCCGATGATCAGATCGGCAACGATGAGCCGAGGCTGCCGCTCGCGAATGCGAGCGCCGCGGCACCACGGCAAAAATTCCGGGTATCGCTCGATATCGGCGACGAGATCGAAAAGCTGTTCCGGCGTGTAGGCAAGCACACGCTGTTCGGCGTGGGTCGGCATGTGCGCGGTTCAGCCGGTGGCGCAATGAGCGGCGCGGGCCGCTTGCAATCGCGCGAAATCCTCACCCGCATGATAGGAGGAGCGCGTCAGCGGCGAGGCCGAAACCAACAAGAACCCCTTGCCCAGCGCCTGCCGGTGGTAGGCGGCGAATTCCGCCGGCGCGACAAAGCGCACGACCGGGTGATGTTTGGGGGTTGGCTGCAGATATTGCCCGATGGTCAGAAAATCGACTTCGGCCGCTCGCAAATCATCCATCACCTGCAACACTTCGCTGCTGTCCTCGCCAAGACCGACCATGATCCCCGATTTGGTGAAAATCGTCGGATCGAGCCGCTTGGCCCGATCGAGCAGGCGCAATGAATGATAATATCGCGCCCCCCGCCTGACCTCGGCGTAAAGCCGCGGCACGGTCTCGAGATTGTGATTGAAGACGTCGGGGCGGGCGGCGATGACGGTCTCGAGCGCCCCGTCTTTGCGCAGAAAATCGGGGGTCAAAACCTCGATCGTGGTGGCCGGCGCGGCGGTCCGGATCGCGCGGATCGTGCGCGCGAACTGGCCGGCTCCGCCATCCGCGAGATCGTCGCGATCGACCGAGGTGACAACGACATGCGACAGGCCGAGGGCCGCCACCGCCGCGGCGACACGCCCTGGCTCGCCGGGATCGAGACGATCGGGGCGGCCGGTCGCGACATTGCAGAATGCGCAGGCGCGGGTGCAGACCCGGCCCAAAATCATGACCGTGGCGTGCTTCTGCTTCCAGCACTCGCCGATATTCGGGCACGCCGCCTCTTCGCACACGGTATTGAGCTGCAATTCGCGCATCAGCCTTTGGGTGGCGCGGTATTCAGGCGAGCCCGGCGCCCTGACCCGCAGCCATTCGGGCTTGCGCAGAACCGGCTGATCGGGTCGATGGGCCGGTTGCGGATGGCTCGGCGCGGGATCGGCGATCTCGGGACCGGTCATGGCGAGCGTCGCAGCGCCAAAGCAATCTTGGTCAATTCACACTCCAATGGCACGGGATTGCTCGGCTTTGCGCGCAATGGCGGCCGCTGCTAGAAGTGGAGGGCGCGCCCATAGGCGTCAAGCACGGCCTCGTGCATGGTCTCCGAGATTGTCGGGTGCGGGAAGACGGTGCGGATCAATTCAGCCTCGGTGGTTTCGAGGGTCTTGGCGATCGTAAAGCCCTGGATCAGCTCGGTCACCTCGGCGCCGATCATATGCGCGCCCAACAACTCGCCGGTTGCGGCGTCGAAGACGGTTTTGACAAAGCCCTCCGGCTCGCCATAAGCGATCGCCTTGCCGTTGCCGATAAACTTGAAATGGCCGATTTTGACGGTGTAGCCGGCCTCGCGCGCCGCCTTTTCGGTCAAACCGACGCTCGCGACCTGGGGACGGCAATAGGTGCAGGCCGGGATGTTGCGGAGGTCGAGCGGATGCACGTCATTGACCCCGGCGATATGCTCGACGCAGACGACGCCCTCATGCATCGCCTTGTGCGCAAGCCAGGGCGGACCCACAAGATCGCCGATCGCGTAGATGCCCGGTTCGCCGGTGCGCAACCATTCATCGACGACGACGTGACCGCGCTCGACGGCGACACCCGTAGCTTCAAGCCCGATATTTTCGACATTGCCGACGATGCCGACCGCGAGGATCACCTTTTCCACGTCCACCGCGCTCGTCGCGCCGCCCGCGTCGATATGGGCCGTGACAACCCCGTCAACCTTTTCCAATCCGGTGACCGTCGCCCCGGTGTGGATCTTGATGCCCTGCTGCTCGAAGGAACTGCGGGCAAAGGCCGAGATCTCTTCGTCTTCGACCGGCAAGATCCGGTCGAGGACCTCGACGACTGTCACCTCCGCGCCCATGTCCCGATAGAAGCTGGCGAATTCGATACCGATTGCGCCCGATCCGACGACCAGCAGCGATTTCGGAATGGCGGCGGGCACCATTGCCTCTTTATAGGTCCACACATCCTTGCCGTCGGGTTCGATCGCGGGCAGCGCGCGTGCGCGTGCCCCGGTTGCGAGCACAAGGTGCGGGGCGGTCAGTTCGGCAACCGAGGCGCCGTTCTTGCTGACCGCAAGCCGCCCCTTTCCGGCGATGCGGCCCTCGCCGTCATAGACCGTGACTTTGTTTTTCCTGAGCAGGTAGGCAACCCCGTTCGAAAGCTGCTTGGCGACGGCCCGGGACCGCGCCACGACCTTTGCCGCATCATGGCGGATGTCCTTGGCTGAGAAGCCGTATTGGTCGAGGTGGCGCAACAGGTGGGCGATTTCGGCGCTGCGCAACAACGCCTTGGTCGGAATGCACCCCCAATTGAGGCAGATGCCGCCGAGATGCTCACGCTCGACCACCGCCGTCTTCATCCCGAGTTGGGCGGCGCGGATTGCCGCGACATAGCCGCCCGGCCCGCCGCCAAGGACGATCAAGTCATAAGAGGTCTCGGGCATTGCGTTTTCTTACTCCGGCGCTGGACCGACAATTTGGACTGCCGAGTGTGCAGCATGTAGCCGAATTCGGACAGCGGTGCGAGGGTGGCCGAGGCGGCGCGGCCCGGTGCTCGGTCGGCGGCCGCAGCCCTATCGGCGCCGCGGATCGCCGCGCCTGGCGGGCCGAAGGAACGAGACCGGCGGGCCGCTGCTCGACTGCCTCCCACGGGGCCGCTGCCAGGAGCGACCGTACCGCCGCGCTCCCTCCCCGCCGCTGACGGGCCCAGTCATCGGGGCAATCTGCCGGCCAAGACCGGAGAGCACGACCGGAATTGCCGAACGCCGGTTCAGGAGGGGGGAGTTGGATCGCTTAACCGGTCGCTTCGATTTCCTGCAGCAATTTGCGCAGTTCGACCGCAAGATCGGGTTCGCGCTCGGGCCGTCCCGCCGGTTCGAGCGCGGTGCCGGGCGGGGCCGCAGGGCTGCGGACGGCTTGCAGAAGCGCGGTCAGCGAGACCACCGCCTCGCGCAGATCGGCAAGGCCACCCGCGTCGACGGCAATTTCTCTCGTCACCATTTGCTCGCGTTGCTCGAGGGCACGAACCGCGGCTTCGAGCGCCTCCACCGAAGAGCGGGTCGTCGCGGCAAGCCCATCGGTCGTCGCCGACAGCCGCCCGACCGCTTCGACCAATGCCCGCTGGCCCTCTTCGAACACCTGGCCGAGCCGCTCTTGCATCGGCGCCGCAGCGCCGGCCGGCGCGGTGGCCTGCGGCAGCTGGGCGCCGGCCCGGTCGGCCAGCAAATCCACCGCCCGGCGCAGCAACCGAGCCTCGATCGGCTCGGCCGGCAGGCGCGCGATCGCCTCGATCAGCGGCTCGGTCGCGACATCGACCGCGACGCGCATCAACAGCGCCAGCAGGACAAGCCCCGCAACCGCCAGCGCCGCCGGGACCGCCGGGATCGATCCCGGAACCCCGGGCAACGGGGCCTGGGTCTGAGCGATCCCCAGCGCCACCGCCGCCGCCAATATGACCACCGCGCTGAAGAACTGGACGCGCGCTGCACCGATATAGAAAAGGCGCGCGACTTCCTGCCGCGCCTCAAGCGGCCGAAAGCGATGCCGGGTCACGACGGTTCCATCGGCCGGCGGCGGATAAGGCTGCACCAAGGCCGTGCGCGGCGCCAGCCGGGCGAATGGGCTGCCATCAAACGCCGCCGTCCAATCTGGCCGGGCGGGACCCTGATAGGGCGGGGTATGCGCGAGGCGGCGGCGCAGCCGCAGCGCCTGCCAGACCAGTACGCCGGCCGTCGCCAGCAGCGCCACCAGCGCATAAACCGCGAGCATTACCACCACAAAACTCGGCAACAGCGGCAGCAGGCTCGGCCAGATCCCCGATCTTGGCATCGCCGCCAGCTCCGGTCGCAGCAGCGCCGCGGCCGCGACGAGCGCCACCACCGCGCTCGCCACCACGATCATCCATGCTCGCATTCGTCGGTTTCCGTGTCCCGGATATCGCGCCCGCTCCGCGCGCCGCGTCGGCGGCGACGGCAATGCACGCTCACGGCCCGCCGTGAGTGCGGCGCAGTCGCTCTCTGCTTAGCCGATTTTCGCCGGCCGGCAACTAATTAACCGTAAATTCGGCGGTCGTGGCAGCCGCCCGGGTGCGATTGCGCTCAGGGATGGATGACCGTGCCGGTCCGGCTGATCACAAAAGCTTCCCGCCTTTCCAGAAAATCGGTGACGACTTCGGTAAACGCTTCCGGGCGGTCGGTGCTGATTGCATGACCGGCGTCATAAACAAAGACGAGATGGCTGTTCGGCATCAGCTCTTTGTAAAAATGCCCCATCTCCGGAGGGATCACCCGATCGACGGTGCCAAACAGGACCAGGGTCGGCACCGTAATCTCCCGCAGGCGGCGCTCAAGTTCGGGGTCGCGATCCGGACCGCGCAATCGCGCGACAAGCTCGGTCTGTTTGGCGCGCACCGCCGGATCGAGCGGTGGCGGCAGCTTTACCCGCTCGGGATGGGCATAAAGCCGGCGCGCGAGCTCCTCGGCGGTTCCCTCGGGCGCCGGGGCGCCCGGCGGGCGGATCGCCGCCGGCGCTTCGAGAACCAGTGCCTGAACCCGCTCCGGTTGCTGGGCGGCAAGCCACAGCGCGGTCTTGCCGCCGAACGAGGTGCCCATCAGGTTGAAGCGCTCAAACCCCAGACCGGCGGCCGCTCGTCCCATCGTCATTGCGAGTTCGGCCATGTCGCGGCTCTGCTCGTTCTTGGGCGAAGCGCCAAACCCGGGCATTTCGAACGCGACGACCCGGAACTGCCGGCATAAAAGGTCATGGCCCGGCGTCAGCCGCAACCCGCCCGCGCCGTGCAGGTGCAGCAAGGGCGGACCGTCGCCCGCGGCCATATAACGGATCCGGAACCCATCGGCCTCGACATGGCCTTCACGAAAAGCCTCTCCCGCCTGCGTCACGATCGCGATTTCCTTTTCTTGCGAAAATCCGCCGCCTCAAATCTCGCGGATATGGGGCAATACCTTGTTCCCGAACAGTTCGAGCGCGCGCAGCAGCGGCTCGAGACTGCCGGCGCCGGGAATCTGGAACATCAGGTCGAGAACGCCGGCCCCGCTTTCCGCGCGGCACCGGCGGATCTGGTCGATCACCCGATCGGGGCCGCCGACAAAGTTGGTCGGCAAAACCCCGCCGATATTGGGGGTTCGCGCCTCGCCGGCAACATTGCGCCGGTCGAGCTGCAACAACGCATCGCGCACGCCGTCGCGCAGCGGGAATGCCTGGCGCGCCTCGCGCTGGGCGGCGAGCATCCGCTCCGCTTCGGCGTCGGTCTCACCGATCAGGATATTGGCGCGGTAGATGATATGCTCGGGCTCCGGCTCCCAACCCCATTCGGCGCATTGCTCGCGATAGTAGCGAATAGCCTTGGCGATGACATCGAACGGCGCGTAGGAGACGCCGAGGCCGAGATGATGGCGCGCCGCGAATTCGCAGGATTCGCGGCTGGTGCCGAGGGCATAGGTCGGCGGGTGCGGCTGCTGGCGCGGCCGCGGCCATACCGCAACCGTGCGAAAGCGAAAATGGCGGCCCTGCCAGCCAAAAGGCTGCGGTTCGGTCCAGGCCTTGAGGACCAGTTCCATCGCTTCGGTCGTGCGTTCGCGGGCTTCCTCCGGGTTGAGCCCGTAGGTCAAATATTCGCCGGTGATGCCGCGCAGCATCCCGACCACAAGCCGTCCCGGGAGCATATTGTCGAGCATCGCCAGCTCTTCGGCGACCTGTACCGGGTTGCTCTGTGAAACAATCGGGCCGAGCACGGCGATGGTGATCGTTTGCGCATGCGCGGCGAGGTGGGCGGCGGCCACGACCGGGTTCGGCGTCAGGCGGTTGGGCGAGTAATGATGCTCGGCGAGGCTGATCCAATCGAAACCCAGCGCCTCGACCAGCCGCATCCGTTCGACCATGCCGCGATAGGATTGCGCGCCCGCCTCGCGGTCATAGGCGGCGGGCGGCACCGGCCATTCCGCCGGCAGTTGCTGCGGCGCGCGATAGCGCGCGGTTTCGAAATACGAGACTTTCATCGGCTCGATGCTGCGGCCGGCCGCGCCGAGGCGGCGGTCCGGAAGGTGGAGACGAGGTTCACAGATCGCGGATATGCGGCAGAACCTTTTCGGCAAAAAGTTCGAGCGACTGGGTCAGCCGCCCGGTGTCCGCCGCCCCGGGGTTCTGGAACATCAGATCGAGGACGCCGACCCCGACCTCTTCGCGGCAGCGGCGGATCTGCTCGATGACCGTGTTGGGGCCGCCGTAGAACGAGGTCGGCAATACCGCGCCGACATTCGGGGTGCGCGCCTCGCCGGCGACATTTCGCTTGTCGAGCTCGAGCAGCGCCTCGCGCACACCGCCGCGCATCGGAAAGGGTGCCGGCGCCTTGCGTTGCTGATCGAGAAGCTCGTGCGCTTCGTCGTCGCTCTCGGCGAGCAGGATGTTGGCCCGGTAGATCATCTGTTCGGGGGCCGGCTCCCAGCCATATTTTGCGCATTCCTGCCGGTAGTATCGGGTCGACTTGGCGACGACCTCGAACGGCGCGAACGAAACCCCGAGACCGATATGGTGGCGTGCGGCAAATTCGCAGGATTCGCGGCTGGTGCCGAGCGAATAGGTCGGCGGCAGCGGCTGCTGCAGCGGCCGCGGCCACACCGACACGGTGCGGAACTGGAAATGCCGACCCTGCCAGCCGAAGGGCTGCGGCTCGGTCCACGCCTTCAGGATCAACTCCATGCCCTCGGTCGTGCGCTCGCGCGCTTCGGCCGGGTTGAGGTCGAAGGTCAGGTATTCGTTGGTGGTGCCGCGCAGCATGCCGAACACCAGCCGCCCGCCCGACAAGGTGTCGAGCATTGCCATTTCCTCGGCAACCTGCACCGGGTTGCTTTGCGAAACGATCGGGCCGAGCACCGCGATTTTGATGTTTTTCGAATGGGCCGCGAGGTGCGAGCCTGAAACCGCGATGTTGGGGGTCAAAATCCGCGGCGAATAATGGTGCTCGGAGAGGCTCACCCAGTCAAAGCCAAGTTCTTCGACGAATTGGGTGCGCGCGACCATGCCGCGATACGCCTCAGCCCCGGTTTCGGGATCGTAAGCCGCGGGGGGCACCGGCCATTCGGCGGGTGCGGTCGGTGGCACCTGGTAGCGCGCGGTTTCGAAATAGGAGACGAGCATGGCTCGGCACCCGGCTGGTGGTGGTGGCAATCATTTTGCGGCGAGCGGCGATTTGGCGCAAGCGCGCCCGATTTGCGGCCGTATCGGGTCGGCTCGGATTGAGCCGCCGTCGCCGGCCCGCCCGCTCGGCGCCAATCTCAGCCGCTCGACCGGCCGCGACACGGCCCGCGCCGCCCGTTCTCGGTCTAGAAAAAAATGCTGACGTTTTTGGCAAGCAACACGTTCTGGTCGAGGATCACTCTCCGGCGGGCGAGCTTCCAGGCGCCGCCGACCCGGCGCAGCACGTCGCGGCGGGCCCCGACGTAAAAATCCTGCTCGGTCTCGGCGCGACTGCGATAGACGACAAAATTGGAATAGGCCCTGACCTCTTGCGCCCCGTCACCCGGCTCGACCTCGATATTGGCGATCAGATGGCGGGTGCGCGAGGGCGGGTCCTCGGCCCAGGCCATGCCGGTGTCGAGGCGGGCGACGCGCTGGACCAGCGAGCGTTTGTCTTCGTCGAGAAGCGCTACTTCGTTGTCGCGGGTCAAATCGTCCTCGACATAGCGCCCCGGATCGAGGATCGAAATCGCCTTGCTCGTTTTGGGGTAGCGGTTGGTGCGGCCGGCCATCCAGTAATGGATATCGTCGGTCAGCAATTCGAGCCATTCGTGCAGACGCCGCTCGTCGAGCAGGCGAGCCTCCCGGTACAGAAATTGCTCGATCTCGCGGCTGACGTCGTCATTGAGGCCCGGCATGGCCGTTCCCCGTGACACCGTTGCCCGCTTCGAGATCGGCCCAGCCGGCAGCGGCCATCAGCTGCGCCCAGCGTCCGTAGAACCGGCGATGGTTGCTTTCGCTCATGCGGAAATCGCTGGCCCAGGCGTTGAGCGCGGGGTCGAAGCGCTCATGCCCCAGGCCCATCTGGGTATTCATCGCCAGGCGTCGGGAGACGACGCCGCGACAGGTGCGGGTGCATTCCTGCCAATTGTCCATGTCGTCCTGCTCGAATGTGCCGGACGGGCTGAAGCCGCGCACCCCGGCCAGCCGGATCGCCTCCTTGACCGCGGCCGGGGCGGCCTTGTCGATATAGACCCAGGACCACACCTCGGTTTTGTCCGGTCCGCGCGGATGCCAAACGCGGAAGGTGCGCGAGGTGGCGCGCAGCAGCGAAAAATTCGGAAATACGGTGCCGACGATCGGGTTGATCAGGCGCGAGCGCGGCCCCAACCGGCTTTCGACTTCGGCGCGGATCTGGCGCTCGTATTCGAGCACCTCCGGCATCGGCGGGTCGCCGGTGTCGTTGGGTCCAACGCAGATCAAGACGTGGCCGTTGCCGGGCGATACCAGGCTCCCGGTGGTCTCGGGCTTGGTCGTGACCCCGGTGCTGAAATCGGTCTTGACCGCCGACAGGTGGCTCCACGGCACGTGGTAGGCGTCGCCGCCGAAGTTTTCCGCCGGGAATTTCCAGTTGCACGGCATGATCCATTTGTGCATGCCGCCCAGCACTTCGATGCCCCCTTCGCGGCGATCAAAAAACGCATCGAGATACCAGCGCATCTCGCCCAGATAATCGGCCAATGGCGGCGCCGCCGGATCGAAAGTCGCAAAATAGAGGTCCTTGTACTGGTCGAGCTGAGCCACCGGCTGCAACCCCCAGAGCTCTCGATCCAATTCGTTGTAATAGGCCTCTTTCAGATAGGGCACGCCGGTCAGCCGCCCGTCATTGCGATAGGTCCAACCGTGATAGGCGCAGGTAAAGCTCGACGCGTTGCCGCTGTCGGCGCGACACAGGCGATTGCCGCGATGCCGACAAACATTCAAAAAGGCGCGCACCCGGCGGTCGTTGCCGCGCACCACCAAGACCGGGTCTTCGCCCATATAGGTCGTGAAAAAATCCCCGGGTTCGGGGACCTGACTGGCGTGGCATAAAAACAGCCAGCAGCGCGCGAAAATCCGCTCCTGCTCCTGCTCGTAAATCTCCGGCTCGATAAAAATGCGGCGGCTGACAAACCCGCTGTCAGCATCGACCAGCCCCGCCATTCCCGTCGCCATCCCCGAACCTCCTACCCCATTCGATCCGTATTTGCCGAAAATCCGACGCCGAAATCGCGCGAAGATCAACCCGGAAATTTTAGGCAAAGCACGATCGGCAATGATCGGACCCGCCGCTCGGCCGCTGCCCCTGCGCCCTTTCGAGGGAGCGAAAAATCACGCGGAGCAACTTGCATCATAAAACCGACTGGCCATATGCTTGCATTATGCAAGTCAGGGGGCCGAGGCAATGCGGCGCAAAAGCTTTGGCAACATGCAGTGCCCGATCGCTCGCAGCCTGGAGCGGGTCGGCGAGTGGTGGAGCATTCTGATCCTGCGCGATGCCTTTCACGGCTTGTCGCGGTTTGACCAATTCCAGGAGAGCCTCGGTATTGCGCCCAACATCCTGGCCCGGCGGCTCGCCTCGTTGGTCGAGGCGGGTCTGCTCGAACGCCGCCGCTATAGCGAGCGGCCGCCGCGCGACGAGTATGTTCTGACCGAGGCCGGACGCGATTTCCGGCCGGTGCTGTGGGCGCTGCTCGCCTGGGGCAACCGGCATTTCGCCCCCGAGGGGGCAAGCGTCATCGTCGTCGACAGCCGCACCGGCGAGGAAGCCGAGCCGCTGCTGGTCGATCGCAAAAGCGGCCGCCCGCTGGTCGCGCCCGATTTCCGCTCCGCGCCCGGACCCGCCGCCGACGCCCGCACCCGCCAACGGCACGCCGCTGCCGCCGGCCAGTCGGCCGACAAGCCCGTCGCCTAACCGCCTTCAATCCCTGCAGCGCTATGGAGTCCGAAATGGATACCGTCGTATTCGAACGGGTGGCGGTCGGTGCGCCGGGCAGAACCGCGCCAAGGCTGCGGCTCAAGCTCCTGGGATTGGCCGCGCTCGTCTTGGCGTTCGCCGCGGCGGCGGTCGGGTACGGACGGTATTGGTGGACGACCGGCCGCTTTATCGAAACCACCGACGACGCCTATGTCGGCGGCAACATCACCGCGGTGGCCCCGCATGTCGCCGGCTTCATCGCCCAGATCCTGGTCAAGGACAACCAGTATGTGCACGCCGGCGAGTTGTTGATCCGCCTCGACGACCGTGATTTCCGCGCCGCGCTCGATCACGCCGAGGCCGTTGCCGCTGCGCGTCGCGCCGCCCTCGCCGCGCTCGAAGCCAAAACCACGTTGCAGCAGGCGGCCATCAACGAGGCCGCGGCCGAGCTCGCCGTCGCGACGGCCCGCGCTAAATTCGCCGCCGAGGATGCCGCGCGTTATCGCGATCTGGCGCTGACGAGCTATGGCACAAAGCAGAATGCCGAGCGGTCGTCGGCCGCCGATGCCGCGGCGCAATCGGCGGTTCAGGCCGCGCAAGCGAAACTGACCGCCGCACGCCAGCAGATCGCGGTGCTTGACGCGGAAACCGCGGAGGCGCGGGCCGGCTGCGCACAGGCCGCCGCCGATGTCGAAACCGCTCGCCTCAATCTCGGCTACACGCAGATTCGCTCCCCGATCGACGGCTATATCGGCAACCGGGCCGCGCAAACCGGCGCCTATGTCGCGCAAAATGCGTATCTGGTCAGCGTGATCCCGGCCCAAGGATTGTGGATCGACGCCAACTTCAAAGAGGACCAGCTTGCCGCGATGCGGCCGGGGCAACCGGCGACCGTCACCGCCGATGTGCGGCCGGACAAGATCTTCCACGGCCATGTGGTGAGCCTGGCGCCGGGGACCGGGGCGGTGTTCAGTGTGATCCCGCCGGAGAACGCCACCGGCAATTTCACCAAGATCGTGCAGCGGGTGCCGGTCCGCATCGCGCTCGACGATGCCCGGCTCGGCGAGCTGCGGCCCGGCCTGTCGACCACCGTCAGCGTCGATACGCGGCGCGCCTCCGCCGCCGCCGGCGATGCGGAGTGACGGCGATGCCCGACACGACGAGCTGGCTCAAGAGCCTGCTGCCGTTTGTCGTGATGTGCTTTGGCGGCTTTATGGCGCTGCTCGACATTCAGATCGTCGCTTCGTCATTGCGGGACATCGGCGGCGGGCTGTCGGCCGCCCAGGACGAGATCAGCTGGGTCCAAACCGCCTATCTGATCGCCGAAATCGTGGTTATCCCGCTCAGCGGTTGGCTGACCCGGGTGTTTTCGACGCGCTGGCTGTTTGCCGCCTCGGCCGCCGGCTTCACGCTCACCAGTCTACTTTGTGCGCTAGCCTGGAACATTCAGACCATGATCCTGTTTCGGGCGCTGCAAGGCATGCTCGGCGCGTCGATGATCCCGACCATGTTCACCTCATCCTTCCATTTCTTTCAGGGCCCGCGCCGCGTCTATTCGGCCGCCGTGATCGGCACGATTTCTTCGGTCGCACCGGTGTTGGGCCCGGTAATCGGGGGGTGGATCACCGACAATTTGGACTGGCATTGGCTGTTCTATGTCAATCTGGTGCCTGGGCTGGTGGTCACCGTTTTGAGCGCGTTGCTGGTGCGCATCGACCAGCCGGATTGGAGATTGCTGAAAGACGCCGATTATCCGGGCATCCTCTTGATGGCGGTTGCGCTCGGCACGCTGCAATACGTGCTCGAAGAAGGGGCGCGCTGGAATTGGTTCGACGACGCCACGATCCGGCATTGCGGATGGACTGCGGCCATTGCCGGCGTGCTGTTTGTCGCGCGCAGCCTGAGTGTCGCGCGGCCGGTCGTCGATCTGCGCGCCTTGCAGAACCGGAATTTCGCGGTTGGCTGTTTTCTGTCGTTTGTGACCGGGATAGGCATTTTCTCGACGATCTATCTGACCCCGCTGTTTCTCGGTTATGTCCGCGGGTTTAGCGCCTGGGAGACGGGTGTCGCGATCTTTTCGACCGGGGCCGCCTCGCTCGCCGGGGTGCCGGTCTATATCATGCTGGCCAAGCGCTTCGATACCCGCTGGCTGATGATGTTCGGGCTCGCCGCGTTTGGCGTCTCGATGTGGGCGTTCAGCTTTATCACCAGTGATTGGAGCGGCGGCGACTTGCTCGTACCGCAGATCCTGCGTGGCTTTCCCCAGGTCTTTGCAGTGGCGCCGGCGGTGACGTTGGGGCTGGGCAGCCTGCCGCCCGACCGGCTCAAATACGCAAGCGGGCTCTTCAACATGATGCGCAATCTCGGCGGCGCGGTCGGCATTGCGGTGTGCGGGGCGGTACTCAACGACCGCACCAATTTTCACTTTAATATGATTGCCGCGCATCTGACGCCGGCCAACGGGCCGGCCTCGCGCTTGCTCGCCGGCCTCGGCGAACGTTACGGCGCGATCCCCGGCGCCATGGACGGCGGTCATGTGGCGGCGGTCAAGCAGCTCTGGCTGCTCGCCTATCGCGAAGCCTCGACCTTGGCCTATGCCGACGCGTTTCGCGCCATCATGCTGGCGTTTGTCGCTGCGACGCTGCTGGTGCCGTTGTTGCGTCAAGTCCGGCCGGCGCCCTCCGCCGCCGGCGACGGCCACTGATGGGGCGGAAAACGGCGGGCTCAGCCAAAATGCATCATCATCGTCCACAGCATCGGGTCGTCCCAGATGCTGTCGGGGGTGGAGCCGGTTTCGGGCGGTCCCGGCGGATCGTCATCGCCGGCCGGACCCCCATGACGCTCCTCGAGCAGAGCGCGCGCCGCGCCCGACGCAACCGCCAATAGCCCGCGGATGCGGGCGGCAAGCCGCAGCCCGGGCGGCGCGACATCGGCGGCAAACCCCAATCGCCCCGGGATACTTCCCGATCGGCAAACACAGATCACGGTCATTGCTTCTGCCTCCCGCAAGAAATTCGTGCCCGGTGCAGCGCCGGCCGTGTGGTCGGTGCGAGGGCCGCCTGCGCCGCTACGCCGCCGCCCCCCGCATTTGCGGGTGTCGGGCCCGGCGCAGCCCCTCCGCGTCGGCCGCGTTCCGCCGGCGCGCTCCGGCCGTGCGCGTTGCGCCTCTCGTGCAGCAAAGGGCGTGCCAACCGCCGCGCCATGCCGCGATTGGCGGTTTCCCGCGCCCTCCGCGCGGCGCAACGCGACGAGGTGTGCGACCGGCTGCATCAAATTTCGCCGACCATTGGCGGAGCGCGTCGGCGCGGCGCCCGATTGGCGATCGCAGCGGTGGTCGAACGCCTCGACCCGGCCCCGGCCGGTGCTATGATGGATATGGCTGCTTTCGCGTTGGGCAGGCGCGGCGGGTTGCGCAGCGGCGGGATCGGCCGCCGCGGGCTGCGGCCGCGCTCATCGGGAACGGCTTTGCCGGGTTAGCACAGCGGCAGTGCAGCGGTTTTGTAAACCGAAGGTCGGGGGTTCGAATCCCTCACCCGGCACCACACGGTGATTATACGGCCCGGAGACATCGCTAACGGACCGTACCTAAGACATGAGTGACAACCTCAGGCCGAACGGGTTGTCGAGAGGTTGCAGGGCTTTCTGCTCCAGGTCGATGTAGCCGAGATCGTCATCGAGAAAGCTGACGAGCCAAATGCCCTCGTCGACTTCCTGATACCGAGCTTCTGGCCGGCCTCAACGAGCCGGCCTTGTCAATTGCCGCCCTTTGCGACGCCACCGTCTCGGACGGGTTTTTTGCGCAGGATTGTCGCAGTCCCCCGTCCGAGTAAGAAGCGGACGATTAATGTCGGAATTCGTTACACCCGGGCGAAGCGGCGGCGCCGGCGGATCAGACCCATCCCTGCCAGGGCCGTGCCGAGCAGCGCCAGCGACGCCGGTTCGGGCGCGTCGGTCAGCGATGCATCGAGGCTGAATTCGCTGGCGCCGCCGGCCGCGATGGTCAGCACCTCGGTCAGCGCGAACGGTGCGGTGGTGCTCGCATTCTCCATGTCGCTGAGGAGCAGCGGCAGACCCGAGGGACCCAGGGTGCTCAACAGCGTATCGGTGCCAAACAGCGTATCGCTGTTCGACAGATAGGTTTGCAGGGTGATCATCCCCCCCGATCCGGACACCAGATGACCCGAGATCTGGGACAAAAACGCCGTCGCGCCGATCGGCGAGGTCAGCCCCGACACCGAGGCGATGACGGTGAGCGTCCCGGCGGTGCTGGTGCTGATGTTGGTCGAACTGAGGTCGATCGACAATGGGTTGGTGTTCAGCGTGTTGACTTCGACGTTGGTGCTGAAGGTTCCGAAAGGCTGCACGACGGCGACCAGCGGGTTGTTGCTGCTGGTTACGCTATAGGGTGTGTAGCCGCTCTCCTGGAGCTCGATGCCGAGCGTCGGGGTGGCCATCGCCGGCCGCGCCGACCCGATTGCGACAGCGCTCGCGACCAGCGCCGCCAGTAAAGTGCCAGAGCTGACGAGTTTGATCATCACAAAACCTATTAACCATCCTGCAAAACGCATTTGCGGTTCGGCTGAATACGGGCAACAATCGTGCCATTATAAGAAAATTATATAAAATCAGGGAGATGGCGGTAAAGTAATGGAGCCGATCTACCTCTATATGGTTAATTTGTAATGTCTTCTTTACACTTTCCCACCGCCGACCGCAAAAATCACCGACACTGACCTGACGTTAACCAGACGCAAGCCGCGCCGACCGAGAGCTCGTTCGCGAAATCGGTTCGCGCGCCGCCACCGCGCCCGCCCCCCTGCCACCTGACGGGGGAAGCGGCATTGCCGCGGGACCAAGGCTAGATTAGCCTTGCCGGACTGGCCCCGATGCCGTCGCGGTTTTGGCCGAGCTCCAATCAACGCCGGAGCCGGGTGTGGCGGTCCCCGCCGAGGTTCGGATAGGCGGGTGCAGCGACCGGCGACGACGGCGGGTGTGGCGGAAACGACGCTGATCGATAAGACAGGCGGCGAGAATGGCGGTAACCGACAAGATTTGGCCGGCGCTTGATTACAGCCGAGTGCCTTACCGGCTCTACCACGACCCGGAGATTTACGCGCAAGAACAGCGCCAAATCTTTCAGGGCCCGGTGTGGAACTATCTCGGCCTCGAGGCCGAAATTCCCAACCCCGGCGATTTTCGCACAACCTATGTCGGCGAGACCCCGGTCATCGTCAACCGTGACGCCGCCGGCGCCATCCACGCCTTTGTCAACCGCTGTGCGCATCGCGGCGCGCTGGTGCGGCGTGAACTCGCCGGCAATGCCCGCGAACACATCTGCATTTATCACCAATGGTGCTACGGATTGGACGGGCGGCTCACCGCGATCCCGTTCCGCCGCGGCATCCGCGGCAAGGGCGGACTGGACCCGGCCTTTGACATGAGCCGGCACGGGCTCCAACCGCTGCGCGTGGACCAGGTCGGCAGCGCCATCTTCGGTACGCTCGGCGAGGCGGCCGAGCCGCTCGACGAATTTCTCGGTCCGCCGATCAAGGCCGAGATCGAGCGGCTGCTGGCCCGACCGGTCACAATCCTCGGCTACAACCGGCAGCGCATTCGCGCCAACTGGAAGCTCTACGCCGAGAATACCCGCGACAATTATCACGCCAGCCTATTGCACGAATTCCTGCTGACCTTTGGGCTCGACCGCTCGACCCAGACGGGCGGGGTGCGGATGGACGCTCGCCACCGCCACAACATCACCTGGGCCGAGGCCGACAGCGACACCCCCGATTTCGCCCGCGAGACCTACGGCGCCGCACGCATTCGCAACGATTATCTGTCGCTCAAGGAGCCCGACCTCGTCGCCTTTCGCCGCGAGCGCAACGACAATTTGAATCTGGTCGTGACCTCGGTGTTTCCCGCGGCGGTGTTTGTGCAGATCTCCAACAGCCTCGCGATCCGTCAGATCCGGCCGCGCGGGGTCGAGGAGTTCGAGGTGTTTCAGACGATGCTCGGCTATGCCGACGACCCGCCCGAGATGACCCGGCATCGGCTGCGCCAAGCCAATCTTGTCGGCCCGGCCGGGCTCGTCTCGATGGAGGATGGCGAGGCGATCGAGATCGCGCATCGCGCCACCAAACCCGACCCCATGCGCAGTTCGGTCATCGAGCTGGGCGGCGCCGGGGTGATTTCCGACCGCGACTATCGGGTCACCGACGTGCCGTTGCGCGGCTTCTGGTCGTATTACGCCGAATTGCTCGGGATCGAGCCCGAGGGTGCGGTGCGATGACCTTCGACCGCGCCCGGGTCTGGGACCTGCTGGCCGAATACGGCGCCCGGCTCGACGAATGCCGCTATGACGACTGGCTGGCGTTGTTCGCGGCCGAATGCCGCTACCGGGTGCTGCCGCGCGAGAATGACGAGCGCGGCCTGCCCGCCGGGCTGATCTATTGCGACAGCCGGGCGATGCTCGAAGACCGGTTGATGGCGTTGCGCGAAGCCAACAAATACAACCTCCACAGCGACCGCCATCTGATCGGCCTGCCGCGGCTCAATACCGCCGACGGTCTCGTCGAGGCGCCCTTTGCGGTCTATCAGACCGACCAGGAAGGCGCGACGCGTCTGTTCGCCACCGGCCTCTATCGCGACCGTTTGGCCGATGCGGGCGGCAGCTTGAAGATCCGCGAGAAGCTCGTTCTGCTCGACACGTTTGCGGTGCCGACCCTGCTCGCCACCCCGCTGTAAGCAGGGTGGCGCAAGGCCGTCCACCGCCGCGGCTTGCTGCGCGCACGGGCGCCGCCTAATATTTGCAGTCATAGAGACGATCGCGACGACCGTCATGCCGCTTTGCCGTCTCCGTCCCGCCGCTTGCGGCGGTGTGTATCCCCCGAGCTAGGTCCGGCGATCGGGTCGGCGATGACGCACGCTTCCTCACCCCGCGGTCCGTCGGTTCGCGGCATCCCCGAAGGCGATAACCGCGAGCGGATGATCTGCGCCGATTGCGGCTATATCGTCTATGACAACCCCAAGATCGTGGTCGGCTCGGTGGCGCGCCGGGACGAGCGGATCTTGCTGTGCCGGCGGGCGATCGAACCGCGCTACGGGTTCTGGACCTTGCCCGCGGGCTATCTCGAACTCAACGAATCGGCCAGCGCCGGCGCCGAGCGGGAGGCCTGGGAAGAGGCCAATGCCCGCATCGAAATCGAGGGGCTGCTGGCGATCTACGACATTCCGCGGATCAGCCAGGTGCAGCTGATTTTCCGCGCCCGGCTGCTCGACGAGGCGGTGTCGGCGGGCCACGAGACGCTCGAGGTGCGGTTGTTTGCCTGGGATGCGATCCCTTGGTCCGAGCTGGCTTTCCCGTCGGTGCGGTGGGCGCTGCAGCATGACCAGGAGGCGCGCGCCACCCGCGATTTCACAACGAGGATCAACCCCCCGGGCTTCTGACCTGCGCGCTCGGCGCCGGCCGGCATTGCGACAAATTCCGATCCCGGGCCGTCTCTAGGGATCGAGCCCGACCAGGCTGCGGGCATAGGCCTGCGCTTCAAACGGGCGCAGATCTTGCGCGGTTTCGCCAATGCCGATGGCGTGGATCGGGATGCCGTATTTCTCCGCCAGCGACACCAGCACCCCGCCGCGCGCGGTGCCGTCGAGTTTGGTCATCACGATGCCGGTGACGCCAACCATCTCGCGGAAGATCTCGGCCTGGGCGTGCGCGTTTTGGCCGGTGGTCGCATCGAGCACCAGCAGCACCGAGTGCGGCGCCTCCGGATCGACCTTCTTCACCACCCGCACGATCTTTTGCAATTCGCCCATCAGATCCGCCTTGTTGTGCAGGCGGCCGGCGGTGTCGATCAACAGCAGGTCGGTGCCCTCGGCGCGGGCCCGTACCAGTGCGTCATAGGCAAGCCCGGCGGCGTCGGCACCGGTCGGCCGCGCCACCACCGCGCAGCCGGTCCGCTCGCCCCAGATCTGCAGCTGTTCGACCGCCGCGGCCCGGAATGTATCGCCGGCGGCAAGCATCACCGTCATCCCCTGGTCGCGATATTGCCGGGCGAGCTTGGCAATCGTCGTCGTCTTGCCGCTGCCGTTGACCCCGACGACGAGGATCACAAAGGGGCGCCGCGTACGATCGATGCGCAGCGGCCGCATCACCGGCTCGACCAGCCGGACGACCTGTTCGGCCAACGCGGCACGCACCTCTTCGGGCGTGACCTCCTGATTAAAGCGGGTACGGCGCAGAGCCTCGACCACCTCACCCGCGACCCCCACCCCCATGTCGCTCGAGATCAGCAGCTCTTCGAGCTCTTCCAACGCCGCGTCGTCGAGCCGACGGCGATTGAAGATCGCGTTGATGCCCTCGTTGAGCCGCGCCGAACTGCGCGACAACCCGGCGCGCAGCCGCGCAAACCAGCTGCGCGGTTCGTTGCCTTCAGCGCCGGCGCCGCGGTCTTCCTCGGCCGGCACCCGATCCGCGGCCGGTGGCGGCGAGAGCGCGGTGACGACTTCGCCACCCGCTGGCGTCACATCGGGGTCGGCCGCCCTCCCCTGCCCGTCGGCTTCGGGAGCAGGCTCAACCGATGGAGCCGGCGTCTCGGCATCGTTCGGCGGGCTGACAGCGTGCCGCCAGAACCAGCCCAGACGCGGACCGGAGGGTTGCGCCGGCGGCCCCGAAACGGCGTGATCGAGCGGCGCCCCTGTCGGTTCGGGAGGGGCGCTGTTTTCGGGCGCAGGAGAGGACGGCGCCGCGGATTCGCCGTTCGGCGGCGGCGCCGCCACGCCGTCGTCGCGGGGCTCGACCGGAGCGGGGCGTCGCCACAACCTCATGGGACCGGTTCTCCCACCAGAGTGCGGCCGTCGCTGGCGACAAGCCGCATGCGCCGCACCGTCCCGGGCACGGCCGCCTCCGGGACGGTGACGCTGGCATAAAACGCGGCACGCCCCCGGCCCGGCTGCTCGACCAGCACATCGCTCTCGGCGCCGATCCGCGCTTCGAGCGCGGCCGCAAGCGCCGCCGCCGCAACCTCGCGCAAGCGCCGGGCGCGCTCTCGCACCACCGCTTCCGGCACCGGCGGCATCCGTGCCGCCGGGGTCCCCGGCCGCGCACTATAGGGGAAGACATGAACAAAGGTCAGCCCACACTCGCCGACAAAATCAAGGCTGCGGCGAAACATGTCCTCGGTCTCGGTCGGGAAGCCGGCGATCAGGTCGGCGCCGAGCGCCATTTCCGGCCGCAGGGTGCGCGCCCGACCTGCCACCGCGATTGCCTGAGCGCGTGAATGGCGCCGTTTCATGCGCTTGAGAATGAGATCGTCGCCGGCCTGCAGCGACAAATGCAGATGCGGCATCAGCCGCGGCTCTTGCGCAACCAGACCCCACAGCTCGTCGTCGATCTCGGCCGGATCGAGCGACGACAGCCGCAAGCGCGGCAGTTCGGGAACCTGGTCCAGAACCTGGCGCACCAACCCGCCGAGGCTCGGGCGCGCCGCCAGATCGGCGCCATAGGCGGTCAGATCGACCCCGGTCAGCACGATCTCGCGGCACCCGCTGCGAACCAGCCGCCGCGTCTCGGCGATGACCGCCGCCGGCGGCACCGACCGGCTCGCGCCGCGGGCATAAGGGATGACACAAAAGGTGCAGCGATGGTCGCAGCCCTGCTGGACTTGCACAGCGGCCCGCGCCCGGACGCTAACGCTGTCGGCGCCGGCCGGCGTTTCTTCTGCCCGAGCGGCCGCGCGCGGCTCGATCCGACCATAGCTCTCGGCGCGCAGTTTGGCCTCGTTGCCGAGAACGCAATCGACCTCGGACATGGCGGCATAGCGATCCGGCGTGATCTCGGCGGCACAACCGGTAACGATGATCCGGGCTTCGGGATGCAGCCGGCGCGCGCGGCGGATCGCCTGTCGCGCCTGCCGCTCGGCCTCGGCGGTGACGGCGCAGGTGTTGACGATGACCGCGCCTTCGAGCCCGGCCGCCGCAGCGGCGCGGGCGATCCGCTCCGACTCGAAGGCGTTGAGCCGGCACCCGAAAGTGATGATTTCGTTGGCCAGCATTGCCGCCCGTCAACCGCCCGCCAGTCGGGCCGGGTCGAACGCACCCTCGAACACCCACGCGGTGGGCCCGGTCATGACCACATGCCCGTCATTTTGCCAACAAATATCGAGGCTGCCTCCGTCGAGGTCGACCTGCGCGACACGATCGCACAACCCGCGCCGGTTGGCGGCGACCAGTGCGGCACAGGCGCCGCTGCCGCAAGCGCGGGTGATGCCGGCGCCACGCTCCCATACCCTCAGCCGGATATGCCGATCGTCGCGAACCGTCGCCACGCCGATATTCGCGCGGTGCGGAAACAACGGGTGGTTTTCGAGTTCGGGGCCAAGCCTGGCGAGGTCAATCGTCTCGACATCGTCGACAAAAAACGTGGCATGCGGGTTGCCGATATTGGTGCACACCGGGTCGGCAAGCGGACCAAGCGCACAATCCGCGTGCAGCGTATCCATCTCCCGCGCCAGCGGTATATCGCGCCATAAGGTGCGCGCCGGTCCCATATCGACCGCGACCCGGTCATCGTCGAGCACCTCGGCGGCAAGCAGCCCGGCGACCGTTTCGATGTGCAGGCGCCGTTCTCCGCTCTCGCGGCGCAACAGCCAGGCGACACAGCGCGTGGCATTGCCGCAGGCTTCGGCGCTGCTGCCATCGGGATTGCGAATCTGCATGAACAGCCGGGCGCGCCGATCGCGCGGCGGTTCAAGCACAATCACCTGGTCGCAGCCGATGCCGATGCGCCGATCCGCCAAGATCCGCACGTCTCCAGCCCCCGGCCTGAATCCCCCGCGGCGCGCATCAAGCACGACAAAATCGTTGCCGAGGCCATGCATTTTGACAAACGGCACCTTGTCCATCGCCAGGGTTATATGGCGGACCGGCTCGGGCTGTCCAACGCCGCCGCGGGACGCCCTTGCCCGGCCCCGCTGCGGTTTACGGTGCGGCGATCAAGCGTTGATCATTGCCGGCCGCGACGATCAGAAATGGCGGCCGCTCGCGTTCGTCGGCCAGCGACGGGGTTGCCGCCACCTGCGCGTCGGTCGGTCCCCATTCGACGATCCGGGACAGGACAAAGCCCTGTTCTATCAACAAATTCACATAGGTCGCGACGGTCCGGTGGTACTTGATCACGCCTTCGGCGAGCCAATCGGTGCGGCGCAACCCTTCGCTCAGATAGTTGTCGATCGGCCAGGTTTTGCCGCCGTCACGGGCGAGCGACCAGCCCGGATGCGAGGGCGCCGTAAAAATCGGATGCTCGACGGAAAAGACCAGACGCCCGCCTGCGACCAGAGCGGCGGCGAGGCTCGCAAACACCCCCGCCAAATCCTCCACATAATGCAGTGCCAGCGAGCTGTAGGCGAGATCGAACCGGCCAGCCGCCAGCGCCAGCCGTTCCAGATCCGCCCGCAGATAGAGGATGCCCGGATCCGTCGTCGTCGCCCGGGCGCGCTCCAGCATTTTGTGCGAGACGTCGATCCCGACCACGCGCCGTGCCCCTTGGGCGCGTGCCCAGCGGCAAAACCAGCCATAACCACAGCCGAGATCGACAATATCGAGCCCTGCGATCGGGGGCAATAATGCCCGCAGGGTCGGCCATTCGGGCGCGGCGTCGAGCCCGGCCAACGACCTCGGCAGCCGGCCGTAATTCGCAAAGAACATCGGGTCGTCATAGATGTTCTGGGTCATGGCGAACCGCGCCCGCGCGTCAGGCGCCGCTGTCCATTCAGGTGTCCGCGGCGGCGGCGACATGCTGGCCGAAAATTGCGGCCCCTGCCACGTCGCTGAAACCCGCGGAGAGAAACGGGCGAGCCTCGCCTCTATCCTTTGCGTGAACCGGCGCGCGCCGCGGCATGGCGTTGGCTCGTCGGAGGGCTGTGGCTTGCCGTCCTGAGCCGTTGCCGGTTCTCGACCGGATGCCTTGCCGCCACATGACGCGCCGCCGATCCGTGGCCCGCTGTGCGGCGGCCCCTGCCGCTTGATGCGCTCGCCAAGCGCGGGGCATGCACGCGGCTCGAACGGGACGCATGATGGCTCGCCGTTCGGCGTGCGGCGAGATCGCGGTGGTCGGCGGAGATGCGCGTGCCGCGCCCGGCTTCGGCTTGGTTCGCCGAGCCCGGGAGATCGTCGCGCCCGTCGTCGGTTGCCTCGGTGGCGCGGCCCGGCAGCGCGCCGCTCTCATTTGTGAAATAGGACGGGGTAGCGGCGCCCGGAACGAAATTCTTGCTGCCGAAATCAGGCATGCCGGCGCCCCAAGCGGAAATGGTGATGCTCGCAATGACCGCCGCAAACGCAAGGCTGCTCCATCTCATCGGCATCCGGTCCCCCAATCTGTTCGCATTTGGCCGCTGCGCCCGCCCCCCGACGGTGGCCATCGTTCACGATACTCTCAGTCCATGTATCCTTTTCCCTTCGGGGCCGCCCGAAGGGTTGTCATGCCCGGCCATAATCGGCGTCGCCGGTGGTCATCGCCGTCCGGCCGCCCACTCCTCGCGGCTCAACCTCTCCATCAGAAACAGGTCGCGCGTTCGCGCGTACCAGCCGCGCCCGTGCATTCGGCCAATCAGCCGCATCCGCTCGGTCGCGACATAGAATCTGGCCGGATCGACGAGATCGTCGCGAATATGAATATGGATGACCCGGCCGACCTCCAGCGTCGAGCGCGGACCCAAGGAGAGGCCGGTGATCCGGCGGCATTCGAAACTGACCGGCGCCTCGGCAATGCGCGGCGCGCGAATTTCGGCTGCGGGCAGCGCCGTCAATCCTGCGATGTCGAGCTCGGCGATATCATCGGGAAAATCGACCGCACAGACATTCATCCGCTCGGCCAAGGCTTCGTCGACCAGGTTGACGGTAAATTCGCCGGTGTCGCGGATGTTGCGCTCGGTATCTTTGTAGCCGTCGCCGCCATTGACGCCGGGGCTGATGCCGAGCACGACCACCGGCGGCACGGAGCTGACCGCATTGAAGAAACTGAACGGTGCGGCATTGACCCGCCCGCCAGCATCGACCGTTGTAACCAGGGCGATCGGTCGCGGAACGACCGTCGCGACCAGGAGCTTGTAAGCGTCGGTCGCCGCGATCTTGGCGAGATCGAAATGCATCGGCGTCTCCACTCGTGGCGGCTGGCTGGCAACCACATATTGCGGATGCGGCGCCGCTTGGCGCAAGCGCCGGCTGCGTACCCCTGTGACAGCAGACCGGCCCCGATCCCGATGCGCCGCAATGACGCGGCTTTGGGGCGGCGGCGACCACCGGCAATCGGCCGCGCGGCGTCGCGTCCGCGGCGGCTGATGCGTGCGGGGCGGCGGCGAACGATTCGGGCCGCTGGGCGCAAGCGAGGGCGAATGCCGCCTACCCACTCCGGGCAGGTTGTGCTATTGAAACCGCCACCGGCTCGGCGACGCGCCGCCTGGTGGGGGATCGTCTAACGGTAGGACAGCGGACTCTGACTCCGCCAGTCTAGGTTCGAATCCTAGTCCCCCAGCCACCTCCCGCGGATCTCAAAGTTCGCGATAGCGCGGCCGATAGGCCCGGGACCGGATCAGCGCGCCGACATCCGCCGGGCGCGGAACCCGGGCCAGGCCGAGCTCGAAAATGCCGGTGGCGATGCGCTCGGCCACCCGCAGCGAGGTTTCAAGGATCCGTCCTTGCGGCGGGTAGATCAGCCCGCTCGCCAGATCCGCGTCGGTGACCTGGTCGGCGACCGCCGCGGCGGCGAGGATAAACAAATCGTCGGTGATGCGCTGTGCTTCGGTGGCAAACACCGCCATGCCCATGGCGGGAAAGATGTAAACATTGTTGCCCTGGCCGGGGACGAAGCGCCGACCGGCGATCTCGACCGGCGGAAACGGACTGCCGCTCGCGAAAATTGCGCGGCCATCAGACCAGCGATAGGCCTCCTCGGCCGTGCATTCCGAGCGCGACGTCGGGTTCGAATAGGGAAAGATGATCGGACGGTGGTTGATCTCGGCCATCGCCGCGATGACCTCGCGCGTGAACAATTTGGGGACCGTGCTGACACCGATGATGCCGGTCGGGCGCAAGGCCCTGACCGCCTCGACAAATGTCGAAATCGGCGCCCGGTCCTGGGCGAACGGCTTTTGGAAATCGGCCAGATCGGTCCGCGAAGTCACAACCAGCCCGTTTATGTCGAAGAGGGCGTTGCGGCGCCGCGCCGCCGCGATGTCGAGACCCTGGCGCGCCATTGCCCGGCTGATCAGCTCGGCAATGCCGGTTGCCGCCGAACCCGCCCCGAGAAACAGAAAGCGCTGCTCGGTGAGCGGCTGCGCGGTCAGGCGCAAGGCCGCATAGATGCCGGCCAGAGCCACCCCGGCGGTTCCCTGAATGTCGTCGTTGAAGGTGCAGATCTTGTCGCGATAGCGCTCAAGGATCGGGAACGCGTTCAGACTGGCAAAATCCTCCCACTGAATGCAGCAATTCGGATAGAGCTGCTGCACGGCCACAACGAATTCGTCGACAAACGCCATGTATTCGTCGCCGCGCACCCGGTGTCGGCGTAACCCCTGATAGAGCGGGTCGTCGAGCAAGGCCTGGTTGTTGGTGCCGACGTCAAGAACCACCGGCAGGCAGTATTGCGGCGGCACGCCCGCACAGGCGGTGTAGAGGGCAAGCTTGCCGATCGGTATTCCCATGCCGCCCGACCCGAGATCGCCGAGGCCGAGGATGCGCTCCCCGTCGGTGACGACAATGAAGCGAACCTCCCGTTCCGGCCAATTCTGCAGCAGCTCGCGGAGCCGGCCGCGGGCGCTGATCGGCAGGTAAAGCCCGCGCGCCTGGCGAAAGATATGGGCGAATTTCTGGCAGGCCTCGCCGACCGTTGGCGTGTAGACGAGCGGCATATAGGTCGCCAGGTCCGACATGACGACCGCGTAGAACAGGGTTTCGTTGCGCGACTGCAAATCCGACAGCACCAGGTATTTCTGCAAGTCGTTGTCGAGCGCGGCGATCTCGGCGCGGCGTCGCGCCACCTGCAGTTCGATTGTCGTCACAGCCGGCGGCAACAAGCCTTCGAGCCGGTATTTGCGGCGCTCCTCTTCGGTGAACGCGGTGCCCTTGTTGAGCTGCGGGTTGCGCAGCACTTCATAGCCGATCGGATGTTCCCTCGCTGCCGTCATCCTGCGATCTCCGAGACCAAACATGCTGCATTATCGCCTGCGACGCCGCGGCTCAGCCAAAACTTCGATCAGCCGCGCTCCCCGGATATTCCCGATCGCGCAAGCCGACCAGGCATGATCAAAGCCGGGGTTGCGATTTGGCAGAGCCGAACCGCTGCGGCCGACCGAGCGATAGCGCAATCGCAGCCTGCCCTCCGGCTTCTGGCAGCGACAGATTGGGCCGGGATTGACCGAGGTCAAAGCGCCGAGCCCGACGCTGGCCTTTGCTGCGATCAGCAACCCCATGTGCTTGAGAAAGGAAGACGGTCCGAGCGGGTATCGCCGATCGCTGCGTTGAGCCGGCGCCGATCGGCGAAAAAGGCTCGTTTGCGATCGGCGACTAGGCCGGCCTTGCGCCGTTCTTAGCCAGGCGAGGAGTTGGTGCGCGATGTCGGTTCGCAACCTCGACAAACTCTTCGATCCGCGCTCGGTCGCGCTGATCGGCGCCACACCGCGACCGGGCGCGGTCGGGTCGCTGGTCACCCGCAATCTGCGGCGCGCCGGCTTTCGCGGCGAGGTGATGCTGGTCAATCCGCAGCACGCCGTGATCGACGGCATGCCGGTCTATCCGAGCGTGGCGCAGCTGCCACACGCTCCAGACCTCGCGGTCATCATGACCCCGCCGCAGACCGTCCCCGGGCTGATCGCCGAACTCGGCGAGCGCGGGACGCGCGCCGTCGTCGTGATTACCGCCGGTTTTGCCGAACTCGGCGACCATGGCCGGGCGTTGCAGCAGGCGGCGCTCGACGCCGCGCGGCCCCACCTGTTGCGCATTGTCGGCCCCAATTGCGTGGGGCTGATGGCCCCCGCCATCGGGCTCGACGCGACCTTTTCACATCTCGCCCCAGCCGCCGGAGACATCGCCTTCGTCAGCCAATCGGGGGCGATGATTACCGCAATGCTCGATTGGGCGGCGCCGCGCGGCCTCGGGTTCTCGCGGATCGTTTCGCTCGGCGACATGGCTGATGTCGATTTCGGCGACATGCTCGATTTGCTCGCCGCCGATCCCCAAACCCGCGCGATCCTGCTCTATGTCGAGGGGCTGAGGCACGGCCGCAAATTCATGTCGGCGGCGCGGGCGGCGGCGCGCTTGAAGCCGGTTCTGGTGCTCAAAACCGGACGCTCCCAATCCGGCCAACGCGCCGTCAGCTCGCACACCGGAGCGGTCACCGGCGCCGACGAAGTCTATGATGCCGTGTTCCGCCGCGCCGGCATGTTGCGGGTCGCGAGCATGGCCGAATTGTTTGACGCCGCCCAGACGCTGGCGCTAACCCGCGAGCAGCAGGGCGACCGGCTCACGATCCTGACCAATGGCGGCGGAGCCGGCATTATCGCCGCCGACGCCTGGGCGGCGGCCGGCGGCCGATTGGCGACTTTGTCGGACGCGACCGTCGCTGCGTTGAACCGGCGGCTGCCGGCGACCTGGAGCCATGGTAATCCAGTCGATATCGTTGGCGACGCCTCCGGCCGCCGCTATGCCGATGCGCTCGCCGAGCTGATCGGCGATCGCGAGGTCGACGCCATTCTGGTTCTGAATTGCCCGACCGCTTTGGCCGCACCCGAAGAATGCGCTCACGCCGTCTGCCAAAGCGTCGCCGCCGCCGATCCGGCCGTGCTGCGCGGCCGCAACATCATCACCGCATGGCTCGGCGAACAATCGGCCCGTGCCGCCCGGCGGATCTTTGCCGAGGCGCGGATCGCCACATACGAAACCCCGGAGAGTGCGGTGGCGGCGCTCCGGCATCGGCTCGATTATCGGCGCAACCGCGAATTATTGATGGAGACGCCGCCGGAACCGCGGCCGGCGTCGGCGCCGGACGTCGCCGCCGTGCGCCGGATCCTCGCCGGTGCCCGCGCGGCCGGCAAGGCCTGGCTCGATCCGGTCGAGAGCGGTGCGGTGCTGGCGGCTTACGGCATTCCGCAAGTGACGGTGCATGCCGCCCGGTCTGCGGACGAAGCCGCCGCGATCACCTCGGCGATCGGGTTTCCGGTGGCGCTCAAGATCCGCTCGCCGGACATTCAGCATAAAAGCGATTGCGGCGGCGTCGCCCTTCATCTTGCCGATGCCGACAGCGTCCGGCGCGAAGCCGACGCGATGCTCGATCGCGTGCGCAAGGCCCGGCCCGACGCCCGTCTGGATGGGTTTTTTGTTCAGAAGATGGCCTCGCGGCCGGGCGGCACCGAGTTGCTGGTCGGGCTCGCCGTCGATCCGATTTTCGGGCCGCTGGTCGCGTTTGGCCAAGGCGGCGTTGCGGTCGAAGTGGTCGGCGATACCTCGCTCGAACTGCCGCCGCTCAACCTGCTGTTGGCGCGGCGATTGATGGCGCGCACCCGGGTGTGGCAATTGCTGCAAGGCTACCGCGGCAAGCCGGCAGCCGACATAGACGCCATCGCCGAGGTGTTGATACGCCTGGGCCAGCTCGCCGCCGACCATCCCGAAATTTGCGAACTTGACATCAACCCGCTGCTTGCCGATGCGACCGGGATCATCGCGCTCGACGCGCGTGTGCGGGTGGCGTCGGCAAAGGCTGGCAAGCCGGCGCCGATGGCGATCGCACCATATCCGCAAGAGCTCGAGACCGTCGAAAGGCTGCGCGACGGCACCGAGCTGCGATTGCGGCCGCTGCGGCCCGAGGATGAGCCGCGGCTATGCGAGCTCGCCGAGCATATGAGCCCCGAAGATTTGCGGCTGCGCTTTTTCACCCCGGTGCGCGGGCTCACGCACCGGGTCGCCGCCCGGCTGTCGCAGCTCGATTACGACCGGGAAATGGGCCTGCTTGCCGAGCGCGCGGGCCTGGCGCTCGGCGTCGTCCACTATTTTGCCGACCCGGACGGTTTGCGGGCGGAATATGCGATCGCCGTCCGCAGCGACTGGCAGGGACGCGGCGTCGGGTTCCTGATGATGACCCGGCTGATTGACATCGCCGCGCGGCGCGGCATAGGAGAGCTGGTCGGCGAGGTGCTGCGCGAGAACGAGCCGATGCTGCAGATGTGTCGTGAACTGGGCTTCACGATCGCGCCGGCTCCGGCGGATCCAGCGCTGATGCTTGTCACCAAGCGGCTTGCCGGCGCGGCGGCGGGGGGCGGCCGATGAAGGCCCGTGAGGTCATGACCCGCGAGGTGGTGGCGGTGACTCCCGACACGCCGGTCGGCGAGGTTGCCAAGCTGCTTCGCGACCATGGCATCAGCGCGGTTCCGGTTGTCGCCGAAGCCGGCATGCCGGTCGGCATGGTCAGCGAAGGTGACCTGATCGGACGCAACGACGCCGACCGCGAGGCGCGACGCGAGTGGTGGCTTGATTTGCTGGCCGAGGGCGAGGCGCTCAACCCCGACTTTCTCGCCAGCCTGAAACCCGCACAGCGCTGCGCCCGCGACGTCATGACGGCGCCGGTGATCACGATCGGCGAGGACACCGATCTCGGCGACGTGGCGCGGCTATTGACCGATTATCGGATCAAGCGCGTCCCGGTGCTGCGCGACGGGCGGATGGTCGGAATCGTCAGTCGCGCCGATGTGCTCCGCGCCGTCGCCGCGAGCGGAACCGAGCCGGAACGGAGCCCTGCTCATCAGGGTGGGGGGTTGGCCGCGGCGATCGCCGGGTTGGAGCGACGCCTGCTGCATCACGAGCCGGGCGCCGATGCCGCCAGCGTGCCCGCTCAGCCGCCGCAAGCGGACGATTCGGCGTTGCTGGCGGCGGAATTTCGTCGGCTGGTGGCCGATCACGAGCGCCAGAAAATCGCCGATCGCGAGGCGCAGCGCCGGGCGGCTGCCGAACAGCGGCGCCGGCAGGTCGCCGATCTGATCGATCACCACATTTCCGAACAGAGCTGGCGCGGTTTGATGCACCAGGCGCGCCAGGCGGCAGAGCGCGGTGAAAAGGAAATCCTGGCGCTGCGCTTTCCGAGCCAGCTGTGCAGCGATGGCGGTCGGGCCATCAATGCCGGCGAGCCCGGTTGGCCCGCGACTTTGCGCGGCGAAGCGGCGGAGATCTATCTGCGCTGGGAGCGCGATCTGAAGCCGCACGGCTTTCGGCTGGCCGCCCGGGTGCTTGATTTTCCGGGCGGAATGCCCGGCGACATCGGCCTGTTTGTTGTGTGGGGCGAATAGCCGAGGGGCAATGTCGCTGTGGCGATTGACATCGGTCAATGCCGCGCTGGCGGCAGCGTGAAACATGACCATCGGGGAAGGCGGCAATCGTCCCGTGCGAGTAACTCACCCCTCGTGATGCGAAGCGCACGGCCGGCGCGGCCTTCCCCACCACAGAGGCCGCAGCTCAATGAACGATCGAGAAAGCAGCCGGCGCTATCCTCTCGCGTTGCGGCCACGGTCGCTGCGCGAAGCCTGCGTGCAGATCGGCCTCGACGACGACGGCGATCGGTGCTGCGATTGTCCGCTGCGCGAGCTCTGCGAAGACGAATCCCGGTGGCTGCTCCGACGGCGGCACCTGCCGGCTGCGAAACTGCATTGAGCAGCTTGACCGCAAACCGCCCGATCCCTCGCCCTCATTGATTTCGCGCCCCCCGCCTTTCGCGGAATTATTGGCAGGCATGTTGCGTGCGGTGGCGATCGCTTGATCGTCGCCGCCGGGGATGCTTTTCTGCCGAACCGATCGCACTGCCGTCGCGACGGGTCGTCGAGCTTGGCTCGATGGTGCCCAATGGGCGGCCCGTCGGCGCGACGCGCCGGACGAGTCGGGGGATCAACCGATGGCCGAGCAGCCACGGGTCTATATCGTCGATGACGACGAAGCGGTGCGGCGCTCGCTTTCACAGTTGCTTGAAGCCCACGATTTTTCCGTCAGGAGCTTTGCCTCGGCAGTCGAATTCCTGGCTGTGGCCCCGTCGCTTCCCGCCGGCTGTCTAATCGTTGACGTGCGCATGCCGGAACTCGGCGGGCTTGAACTGCAACAGCGATTGATCGAGCGCAATCTCGCCTTTCCGCTGATTGTCGTCACCGGCCATGGCGAGGTGCCGCTGGCGGTGCAGGCAATGAAGTCGGGTGCCGTCGATTTTATCGAAAAACCCTTTGCCCCCGATGCCATTCTGGCCAGCCTTGCCGCCGCTTGCCGGCGGCTGCCGGCGACGAGCCTCGGCGAAGCGCCCGGACCCGCCGCCGGGCTGGCCCGCTTGTCGCCGCGGGAAAGGCAGGTGCTCGAGGGCCTCGTCGCCGGGCTACCGAACAAGACCATCGCTTACAATCTCAACATCAGCCCGCGTACGGTCGAGATCCACCGGGCCCGGGTGATGGACAAGATGGGTGCGCGCAGCCTTCCCGAACTGGTTCGCTTCGCCCTTGCCGCCGGGGTGCGGCCACCCTGATCCGCATCAATTGTGGCGGCATAAGCAAATCCGATGACAATTGAACGGCGTGGACGGCCCCCGGGTCGACCGAGATGGATTCAGCCGACGATCGAATGCTCGCAGCAACGGCGGATACCGTGAAGCGCCGCCCGGCTTGGCGCCTTGAAGCGCAGCCCCGACGGTGATCGCGGGGCCGCTGGGTTGCGATCACCGCGGGCTGTCGGGTTCGGCCTCCTCGCGCTTGAGAATGTCGTAGACACGCGCAGCCGCTCCGCGCGGCCGGCGTTCGAGCTCGGTGCCGATCTGGTCATCCGCGGTCGCCCAAGTAAAGGCTTCGAGCACCTCGGCCGGGGTTGCTCCCGTCGCGACGATGCTGATCACAACGCCATCGTCGAGCGGGCCGACGATCTTGCGAATTTCCTCGGCAGTCGCCGGTTGCGATTTCGGTTTCATCGCAGCGTTCCCTGTTTTGGGTTTAGGCGTCAGGCGCGGACGGTCGCGGTGGGCGGCAGATGGTGCTTGCCGAGCCGCACCACCGTGCTCGCCTGCGGACCTTCGGCGCTCTCCGCATGCTGCGCGACAAAGCGTACCTCATCGCCGACGGCAAGCGCCGCGAACCCGTCTTCGATGACGCTGTTGCGATGGAAATAGATCTCCTCACCGCCGGCGCTCAGAATGAAGCCGCAATCCCGATCGGGATGCAGCCGCACAATCCGTCCGTGGTCGGGCACCTGGTGCAGCTTGACGTCGCCACGCGCCCGCCGGGCATGGTCTTCCAGGAGCCGGCGGGCGGCATCGAACGCATCACGGATCGCGACATAGATATCTTCATGGGCATGCCTTTCGGCGCGATCGCGGCCGACGACGATCTCCCGTCCTGGCACTTTCAGATCGATGCGAACCTGGAACAGATTGCCTTGCTGGTGACGCGAATGGCGGCACTCGACAACGCAACGGCAGGAGGTGATCCGGTCGAAAAACGCCCCGAGTTCGGCGACGCGCTCTTCGATACGCGCCGCGACCGCGTCGGACCGGTCCATATGGCGAAAAGTGATCTGCAACGGCAGTTGCATTGCATACTCCTTGTTACCGCGACCGCCTCGACGGCGATGCCGGCAAGCGCTGTCTTGCTCCGCCGTCGCTGGGCCGGCGGCAGGGCCGCAGGAAGTAGCGCTTTCCCGCATTGGGTGCGTTGTTAGAGCCAACGCCGCGCAGCGCCATTGATCCAGGTCATCGTAACCGGCGTCTTTGCGTCGGCAATATTGTGTTGCGCAGCCGCAGGTGATCTTGGGCGCGGCCGGCGCCGGGAAGGAGGCGCGACGCGATGAGGAAGATAGCCGACATTGTCAGGAACCAGGACCCGGTGATGCTGCCGCCCTATGCGAGCGTGATCGAAGCCTGTCGGCAAATGCGCGAGCGCCGGGTCGGCGCGGTGTTGGTGACCGACCAGGAGCGTCGCCTGATCGGCATCTTTACCGGCCGCGACGCGGTTCACCGCGTCCTCGCCGAAGGCAAAGATGCGGCCAACACCTCTTTGGCCGAAGTCATGACGCCCGACCCCAAAACCCTGCCTCCAGGCAAATTGGCGATCGAGGCGTTGCGATTGATGGAGGATGGCCGCCATCGCCATGTGCCGATCGTCGAGGACGGCCGGGTCGTCGGCATTGTCTCGCGGTTCGATTTCAGCGGCGTAGAGCTGGATCGCCTCGACGAAGAAACCGGCCTCTGGGAGCGCATCTGACGACCGGGCTGCAGCCGCCGGGGCGGCGCCTGCGGACTTCCGAATTCGCGCGGATCACATGCCGGCCGGGCTCGATCATGGCCGTTGGTCGCGAGCGGATCGCCGGCGGGCTGGCCCGCACTCGACGCGGCCGGCACCGGCGAAACCGCGGCAACGGGCCGCGGCCCCGCCGGTGACGGCGTCGCTCAATTCGCGGCGAGTTTGTCCTGGGTCTTGGTGTCGAAGTCGCTGGCGTCGTGGCGCTCATGCAATTGCTCGGAAGGAGCGCCCGAAGTGCGATTGACCATGCGTCCGCGCCTGACCGCCGGGCGGTCATAGATCATGTCGGCCCAGCGTTGGACATTTTTGTATTCCTGCACGTTCAGGAATTCGGCGGCGCCGTATTGGTTGAATTTGACCAAGCCGCCATACCACGGCCAGATCGCGATGTCGGCAATCGTGTAATTGGGGCCGGCGACATATTCGCTTTCTGCCAGCCGCTTGTCGAGCACGTCCAAGAGCCGCTTGGTCTCCATCGTAAAGCGGTTGATCGCGTATTCGATTTTGACCGGGGCGTAGGCGTAAAAATGGCCAAAACCGCCGCCGACATAGGGCGTGCTGCCCATCTGCCAGAATAGCCAAGACAAGCATTCGGCGCGCGCAGCCGGTTCGGTCGGCAGAAACTCCCCGAATTTCTCGGCCAGATACATCAAGATCGCGCCGGTTTCGAAGACCCGGATCGGCTGCGGGCCGCTGCGGTCGACCAGCGCCGGGATTTTCGAGTTTGGGTTGATCTTGACAAAACCGCTGCCGAACTGATCGCCCTCGCCGATGCGGATCAGCCAAGCGTCGTACTCGGCCCCTTTGTGCCCGCGCGCCAACAGCTCCTCGAGCATGACCGTGACCTTGACGCCGTTGGGCGTACCCTGAGAGTAGAGCTGCAGCGGATGCTTGCCGACCGGCAGCTCCTTTTCATGGGTGGCGCCCGAGATCGGGCGGTTGATATTGGCAAACCGGCCACCGCTCGGCTGGTCCCAGACCCAAACCTTGGGCGGCGTGTATTCGGTATCGGCCATTCCAGAACCTCCATAGGTCGGATCCGCGAGGGGGCGGGTCCGCAGTTGGACGCGGCGCATCATACATAGGCGCGCAGGAAAGCGCAGCGCAGGCTCGCAAAAACGTCGATTCCACGGGCGGGCCGCTTCGATCTCGGAGCATTATTCAGCAACAGTCTGTAGATATTGCACAATCCGCGATACCGTTCGCCATAATCCATGCCATAGCCGACGACAAAATCCTCGCCGATCTCAAAGCCGACATAACCGAGGGGAGGACCGCCGGTCCTTGCTCGCGGCTTGCGCAGCAGCGCGCAGATGCAGGCGCTGGCCGGCCCGCAACGCTGCACCGCGGCGAGGATGGCGGCGGTTGTCTGGCCGGTATCGAGGATGTCATCGACGACCACCACGTGACGGCCGACGAGATCAAGCCGTTCGAGGCCGGTGAGCGTCACCGCCGCGCTGGGGCGGATGCCGCCGCGGTAGGACGAAGCGGCAATGAAATCAAGCCTCACCGGTGTCTTGATCCGCCTGACGAGGTCAGCGGCAAAGACGAACGCCCCCTTCAATACAACCACGAGATGGAGCTGTTTGCCGCGGTAATCGCGACTGATGCGGTCGCCGAGTTCGACGATGCGCGCCTCGATCAGCTCGGCCGCGATCAGTTCTTCGAGGCGTTCACCCGCAACAACCCGTTCTCCCGGGCCCGGCGTCGCGATCATTCAACCCAGTTCGGCGATGCGCGGCAGGACCTCCTTGGAAAACAGAGTCAGGTTCGCCACCGTGTCCTCGTGGCTGATCAAGCCGCCCTGCCCCATCATCAACAGATGCCCAAAGCCGCCGACATGGTCGTAGAACGCCTTCAGCTGGTCGTAAACGTCGTCGGGGGTGCCGGCAAAAGAGAGCCCGGCGTCGATCGCCTCCTCGACGCTCATCGTGCGCGGGTTGATCGGGTGGCCGTCCTTGGTCTGCACCCGCGTCGCGCGCGCCGCCATCGCGCCGCCGCTCTTCAGCATCTGGGCCGCGACGCGCGGTGCTACATAACCCGGGGGATTGGCAAACTGCGGCGCCACGATGCCCGAGGTGCGGCTGTAATCGAGGATCTGGTCGGCCCGCCGCCGCCCCTCCTCGCGGCTATTGCCGACCCCGATCAACGCCATATAGGCGAGTTTGTCGGGCGACGCCTCGCGCCCCGCGGCGCGCGCCTTGTCGCGATAGGCCGCGAAGATCGCCGGGGTTCGCACCCAGCCGGTGTTCAACACACCGATCGTGATGCCGCGCGCGGCCGCCTCGGCGGCACTCTCGGCGCTTTGCACCGGCGTCCAAACCGGCGGGTGCGGCTGCTGCCACGGTCGCGGCCAGACATTGACCGAGCGATAGTGGAAATGGGTGCCCTCCCAGTTGAACGGGCCGTCATGACTGGTCAGCGCCTTCAAGATCAAGTCGTGCGCTTCCCAGAACCGCTCCGACAATTCGGCCGGGTTGGTGTTGGCCGGCGAAATCTCGAACGGCACGCCCTTGACAAAACCCATTTCGAGCCGCCCGCGCGAAATCACGTCGATGATCGCATATTCCTCGGCCACCCGGATCGGGTCGTTGCGGTTGCCGATCGGCATGCCGAGCGCGAGCAGCCGCACCTTCTTGGTCTCGCGCGCCAGGATGGCCATCGGGATTGTGCACACTGAATCGGCGCAGGTCGCGGTGGCGTGATGCTCGTTGGTCATGATGTTGATGCCGAGCTCGTCGCACAGCGCCCATTCGTCGAGATAGCGATGATAGAGATCGGCACCGACCTGCGGATCGAACAACCGGCTCGGGATCACGACGCGGTAGGAATCCCTGAGCTGCGGCCAGGCCGGGTAATAGGCCATCTCGCTGAAATGCCAGACCTTCATCGCCCTACCCCCTTTCTCGAGATTTGCGAAAGAGCTAGACCCGCTCGGCGCGGTTTCTAACGGGTTACCAACGCACTCTCCGTTTAGATCGCGTCTATTCTCGCCTGCCGGGCAATTACGCTCATCGCGGCTGGCTCGTCACCTCGAAATATGGATACTGCCAATCCTCTATTTAGCGCGCGTTGAAAACGTCTAGGACTAATGACATTTATCTTATCCGTATCTTCGATTAAAGCGACCACTGCTGCTTTGTCATGTTGATTTGAGGCTTCTATCTCCGCTCGTAATAATTCCGCTTCTTGAAACGGTACGGGATTGCTAGCGAGGAAAACCGCAGTATTTCTACCGTGTTTCGGGCGTATTACTAAATCAGGTAGATAGTCGGGAAACTCCGCTGAGATCGGCTTCCGCTCATCAATGTCGGCAGCTTCCCCAAATCGTTCCATGATCGCGGCTGTAGCGTCTTCGCGAAAGGTGGAGCGAACAAAATCCCGCGTGAGTAGTTCAAGATCACGGATGCGCATCAATGCAGAAACAAATTCAATCATCTTTGTCGTGAGTTCGTTTTCATCAAACGTCCCTGTTTTTATTTCGTAGGTATCGTGATCCCAGGTGGCACCAGCTAGTTGAAGTACGGAATCCAAAAACTGTTCGCGTTGTCCTCTCTCAATATCGATACCTAAGGCAACCAGTTGCGCGAGGTATTCACCATTGTCTTCAAGATGAAAATACTCTCCGTCTGCGATGACGTAGAAGCCGATGCGATCACCAGAGGGATCGGTGAAACCGGCGCTGACGGCAAAGCCGCAAGGGACCGGGTTAACGGTGATCGCTTGGCAGAATGTCGAACAAAGGGCCTTTTCAAGGTTTGCCGCCGTGGTCATAGCAGCGGCCCCCTCGGATGCTCGATCCGGAAATGGCGACGGGCCTGTTCCCAGAAAGATTGTTCCCGCCAAGTGTGTTTCCGCCGATGATGTTTCGCCACGAGCGGGATGCGTGCGAGGCGGTCAATGCTGGCCGGCCCCTGCTCTAGTCCTCCGCGCTGGCAGTCGACGTGCACGTGCAATCCGGGATGCGTTCCGTGATACTCCAATCGACTAACCAATGATGATTCACTGGAGGACGCTCTAAGGATCAACCACGCCTTCCACTCATCCCTTTCCGGATTACATTGCGTTAAAAAAAGATATTCCCGGTTCGCTGAGTCAGTCGCGATGACAGAGCGCCATTTCCAGCCGGCCCTTATGGGCTTTGTCCTTTGAAAGATCCACGAATAGCGAGGCTGCATGTCGTCTGTGCGCCAGTTAGTGTCTGAGGTCAACAATTTGGGCTCTCTCACTATTTTCCGAACGCGCATGGGCCAGCCTCTCACCAAGCGCGGCGCGCACCTCAATTGGATCGGACAAAACTCTCGATCATGTCGGCAACCGCCTCCGGCCGCTCGATTTGCGGATAGTGTCCGGCCTGCGGAACGCGGCGGAAGCTGGCCTTCGGCAACGCCGCGGCCACCCGTTCCCCGTAATCGGGGGCGACGATGCCGTCCTGCTCGCCCCACAGCACCAAGCTCGGCGTCGCGACCCGGTGCAGCCACTGCTTAAGGCCGGGATTGTGCATATAGGGCCGCCAGCCATAGAGCACGGCGGCGTGGCGGTCGCAGGCGATGGCGTTGAGTTCATCCTCGCCGAGGCTCGCGTAATCGGGCACAAACCGCGCCGGATCAACGAAGGTGCGGCGTCGCACTTCCTCTTCCGGCAGGGCGTAAATATCGGCGATATCACGCGCCTCGCGGCCGCCGAATTTGAGGCCGAGCGTATCGATCAATACCAGCGCGGCGATCTTTGCAACCGATCGCACCGCGGTTTCGAGCGCCACCCAGCCGCCAAAGGACGAGCCGACGACAACGACCGGCTCGGATTGCCCCTCGAGCCAGTCGAGATAGAGATAGGCGAGATCGTGAACCGTACGGAACCCGTCCGGGCGCTCGGAATGGCCGAACCCCGGATGGCGCGGGGCCGTGACCCGCCACCGCCGGGCGAGCAATTCGAGAAACGGCGCATTCTGGGCAACATAGTCGGGCCCATGCAGGAACAATAGCGGCGGCCCGGATCCGACCACCCGGCCGTCGAGCGTCAATTTTCCGATGTCGATCGCCATTTCCTCCTCCCGGCAGCCGAGCGCCCATGAAACCGGGCCGATGTTCATAACAGAGTATCGCGATCCGGACGGCTTAGGTCCACCCACGCAAGCAGCGATTGCGAGGATGGTCGGGGCGAGAGGTACCGCCGGCAAAGCGCAGTCGACGCGGGGCGATCCGCGGCCGCCTTGCAGGCTGCCCCCGGCGCCGTCAAGATAAGCCCATGAACCGGCTCCTGGCTGATTTGCGCATCGTCGAGATGTCGGCGTTTGTCGCCGCCCCGCTCGGCGGCATGACGATGGCACAAATGGGCGCCGATGTGATCCGCATCGATCCGCCGGGCGGCGGCATCGACTTTAACCGCTGGCCGGTGACCCCAGACGGCGTCAGCCTCTATTGGGCCGGCCTCAACAAGGGCAAGCGCTCGCTGGCATTAGCGATCGACAAACCCGAAGGGCGTGAGATTGCGCAGGCGCTGGTGACCGCCCCCGGCCCCGGCGGCGGCATCCTGTTGACCAACCTGCCGCCGCTCCCGGGCCTTGATTGGGCGAGCCTCAAGGCGCAACGCGCCGACACGATTGTGCTGCGCCTTGTCGGCAACCGCGACGGTTCGACCGCGGTCGATTACACGGTCAATGCCGCCAGCGGCTTCCCGATGGTGACGGGGTCGGAGACGGGACCGGTCAACCACGTGCTGCCGGCCTGGGATATCGCCGCCGGGCTCTATCTCGCGACCGGGCTGCTCGCGGCCGAACGCCACCGCAGCCGCAGCGGGGAAGGACAGGAGGTGTGTCTGGCGCTGGCCGATGTGATGCTGGCCACGGTCGCCAACCTCGGCTATGTCGGCGACATCCAGATCAACGGCCATGCGCGGCCGGCGATCGGGAACGACCTTTATGGCAGCTTTGGCCGTGATTTCGCGACCGCCGACGGCCGGCGCGTCATGATCGTGGCGCTGACCCCGCGCCAATGGCGCGGGCTCGGCCGCGCCACCGGTCTCGCCGACCGGCTGGCGATGATCGGACCGATGCTGGGTGTCGATCTCGACAGCGAAGCCGGGCGCTATCAGGCGCGCGATGTGATCGCCGCGTTGTTGGGACGGTGGTGTGCCGAGCGCAACCTCGACGAGATCCGCCAAGCCTTCGCCGGCACCGGCGTGCTGTGGGGTGTCTTCCAGAGCTTCGAGCAATTGGTGCGCGAGGATCGCCGCTGTTCGCCGGCCAATCCGCTGTTTGCCGAGATCGAGCAACCCGGGATCGGGCGCTACCTGATGCCGGGCCTGCCGCTCGATTTCGATGCCGCACCGCGATTGCCCCCGGCGCCGGCCCCGCGGCTCGGCGAGCATACCGACCGCGTGCTCGCCGAAATCCTGGGTCTGTCTGCGGCGGCGATCGGCCGGCTGCACGACGCGAGGATCGTCGCCGGCCCTGACGGCCGCTAGCGGCGGGTGCTCGGCTCAGCCCTCGCTCTGGCTTTGGCGCAGCTCGACCAGCAGCTGACGCACGCGACGTGCGGTGCGCAATTTGCGGGCAATGTCGGGGGCCAGGCGCAGATCGCCCTGAGCGTCAAGCCAGCCGGCCTCGATGTCGGGCGGTAATTCGCGCATCGCCTCGGCAAAAGCGAGAAAGATTTCCTCCACTTGGCGCGCATCGAGGCGGCGTTCTTTAGGCACGCGCGGCACCTCCCCGGGGGTCCGACCCGCCCACACTAGAACGCCCGCCGGTCCGCGTCGAGCGCGCCCTGCATTGCCGGATCGGAAAGCCGCCTTTCCGCTCGCAGCCTCGGCGGCTAAAATAGGCGGTCGTTGCGTTTACCCTGACCCTTCGGAGGAGCCATCATGGCGATCAGCATGTACCATGCGTCGGTCCCGGTGTTCCTGCAGCTGCTCGGCGGCCTCAAAGGCGTGCTCGACAAGGCGCAAAAGCATGCCGCCGAAAAGAAATGGGACGAGGCCACGGTCCTGAACTTGCGGCTCTACCCCGACATGTTCACCCTAGCCCGCCAGGTCCGCCAGGTCTCGGTCCATGCCCTCGGGGCCGGCACCGTTGCCGGCGTGGCCCTGCCGCAGCTCCCGGACATCGACACCTCGTGGGAGGGAATGCAATCGCGGCTCGACAAGACCATCGATTTTCTCAAAGGCTTGCGTCCTGATCAGCTCGACGGCAAGGAAGATTCGCAAGTCACGATTACCGCCGGCGGCCAGCAGCGGCAATTCCGCGCCCAGGTCTATCTCTATCATTTCGCGATGCCGAACTTTTATTTCCACGTCACGACCGCCTACAACATCTTGCGCTCGCTGGGCATCGAGATCGGCAAGCGCGATTTCATGGGCCAAATGCCGTCGTAACCGCCTTCTGCCCCACCGGCTTGCCACCGGCCGCGCGCCGGGGCCTCAAAAAATTCGCACGCCCGCCCCTGCGACGTGTTGCCGGGGCGGGTGGCGCGATCAAGGGTCGTGGCCGCCTGCCAGCGGCCTTACCCTTTGCCGGCTCCGGCGCGGCAGGGCCGCGCCGCCTCGCGATCTTCATGCTATAAGCGAGTGCGGCAGCGGTGGAGAGGGGCGGTGGATTTGCCTGCAGGCTTGCGGCTCTGCATCGAAGACGAGCCGGCAGTTGCCGATATCGACAGCATCGGCATGGCGCTCGATCACTACAATCGCGAGCATCTTGGCGATACGCGCTATTCCCGCTGCGGCGTGTTCGTGCGCAATGCCCAAGGCGAAATCATGGCGGGGCTCGTCGGATCGACCTATGCCGGCTGGCTGTTTGTCGCGATGCTATGGGTCCATGCCGAACTGCGTCGGCAAGGCATCGGCAGCGCCCTGCTGGCCGTGGCCGAGCGTCGCGCGATTGCGCGCGGCTGCCATTCGGCGATGCTCGACACGTTTTCGTTCCAGGGGCCGGCATTTTATCCGCGGTTTGGCTACCGCCTCTACGGCGCGCTCGATTACCCGCCCAGCCACCGCCGCTATTTTTTCTGGAAGCCGTTATCGGCCGAGGCCGGGTCGAACCTGGTCAAATTGTTCCCGGTCTCGGTCAAGGGCGTGCTGTTCGAACAAAATCGCGCGGTTCTGCTCGAAAACGAACGCGGAGAATGGGAATTGCCGGGCGGTCGGCTCGATCCCGGCGAAAACCCGCCGGCCTGTCTTGCCCGTGAGGTGGCCGAGGAGCTCGGGATCGAGGTTACGATCGACACGATCCTTGACAGCTGGGTCTATGAGGTCTTGCCCGGCCGCGATGTGTTGATCGTGACCTATGGCGTGCGCCGCAGCCGCGACGATGACGACCTCAGGGTCAGCAACGAACATCGGCGCTATAAGCTGTTCGCCCTCGACGAATTGAATGAATTGCCGCTCGCCGAGGGCTATCGCCGCTCGATCCGCGCCTTTGCCGCGCGGTGCGGCATCGGCGACGGGTCCCGGAGCGACCGCCAATGACCTCCGACCTCGACCGGCTGCTCGCGATCATGGCCCGGCTGCGCGATCCCGAACAGGGTTGCCCTTGGGACCGCGAACAGGATTTCGCGACGATCGCGCCCTATACGATCGAAGAGGCGTATGAAGTCGCCGACGCGATCGCGCGCGGCGATACGGCGGCGCTCAAGGACGAACTGGGCGACCTGTTGTTCCAGGTCGTCTTCCATGCGCGCATGGCCGAGGAAGCCGGACTGTTCGATTTCTGCGATGTCGCGGCTGCGATCGCCGACAAGATGGTGCGCCGTCACCCGCATGTCTTTGGCGATGCCGAGATCAAGACCGCCGCTGCCCAGACGGCCGCCTGGGAGGCGCACAAGGCCAAGGAGCGCGCGGCCAAGGCTGCCGCCGCCGGCGCCCGCGACAGCGTGCTCGACGGAATCGCCCTCGCCTTGCCGGCATTGCTGCGCGCCGCCAAGGTTCAGGCGCGCGCCGCGCGCATCGGGTTCGACTGGCCGACGGTGCCGCCGGTGATCGCCAAGCTCGGCGAAGAAATCGCCGAGCTCCAGGCCGAGCTGGATGGCGACCAACGCGACCCGGCACATCGCGCCCGGGTCGAAGACGAGGTGGGCGACATCCTGTTTGCCGCCGCCAATCTGGCGCGCAAGCTCGACATCGACCCCGAGGCTGCGTTGCGTGGCGCCACTGCCAAATTCGAGCGGCGCTTTCGCCGGGTCGAGGCGCTCGCCGCCGAGCGCGGGCTCGGTCCGGATCTCGCCGCCCTCGACGGGTTATGGAACGAGGTCAAGCGCGACGAATCCTCGGCCGCCGCCGCCCGATCGGCGAAACCGGGGCGCCCTTGACCTTCAGGATCGAACGGGTCGAGGAGGCGCTGCCGATCGGTTTTGGCGTGCTGGCCGAAGAGGCGCGCCGCGGCGGCTACCGGATGCTCGATCGGCTGGCAGCCGAATGGCAGGCCGGCGAGGCCCGTTTTGACCGTGGCGGCGAGGTGTTGCTTGCGGCTTTTCTCGACGAGCGCCTGATCGGCATTGGCGGAATGACGCTGGATCCCGACATCCCGGAGGCGGTGCGTATGCGTCGCTTTTATGTCGCAAAGGCGGCTCGCCAGCGAGGCATCGGTCGGCAGTTGGCGCTGTTTCTGCTTGGTCGGCCGGAGATGCGCGACCGGTTAGTGACGGTCAATGCCGCCGCCGGAAGCGAAAAGTTCTGGGCGGCGCTCGGCTTCATCCCCGATTGTCGCGACGGCCATACCCACCTTTTGCTGCCGCCCACCGCGGCGCCGCGCCAATCCCGCTGATTGGATGTCAGGCGGCCAACCGGCAAACCGTTAATGCGCGCGCTGGTGGTGACGCAACCGCGCGATATCCGCTTCCGACATGCGTACCGAGAGATGCGCGGCATCGTTGTCGTCGCGACGGCCGATAACCTCGCCATGGCGATAAACCCAGGCGAGCGTCTTGCCGTCGCTCAGCGGGATTTCAAGGCGCACCGGGCGCGTGTCGGTCTCGAGCCGGCGGTCGATCAGCGTCAGCAGATCCGCGCAGCCTTCGCCGGTCATCGCCGACAGCGCCACCCGATGCGGGTTGCGCGCGGCGTGGTTGGTCAGCGCGGCAAGAGCGGCCGGATCGAGCAGGTCGATCTTGTTCATAACCTCGATGATCCGCTCTTCGGCGGTCTCATCGATGCCGAGATCGGCCAGCACCGCGCGCACGTCTTCAGCCTGCGCGTCGCTGTCGGGATGATGGGCGTCGCGCACATGGACAACAAGATCGGCCTCGATCACTTCCTCAAGGGTGGCGCGGAACGCGGCGACGAGATGGGTCGGCAGTTCCGAGATGAAGCCCACCGTGTCCGACAGGATCACGGTCCGGCCCGATGGCAATTCGAGCCGCCGCATGGTCGGATCAAGGGTGGCGAACAACATGTCGTCGGCGGTCACCGCCGACCGGGTCAGCCGGTTGAACAAGGTTGATTTCCCGGCATTGGTGTAGCCGACCAGTGCCACGACCGGATAGGGCACCCGGCGCCGCGCCTCGCGGTGCAGCGAACGGGTGCGTTTGATGCCTTCGAGTTCGCGCCGCAATCGCGCGATCCGCTCGCCGATCAGGCGCCGGTCGATTTCGAGCTGGCTCTCGCCCGGGCCGCCGAGAAACCCGAACCCGCCGCGCTGGCGTTCAAGATGCGTCCACGATCGCACCAGGCGCGAGCGCTGGTAGGAGAGGGCCGCCAGTTCGACCTGCAAGCGCCCCTCATGGGTTCGCGCCCGGGCGCCAAAAATTTCCAGGATCAGCCCGGTGCGGTCGATGACCTTGGCCTGCCAACTGCGTTCGAGGTTGCGTTGCTGCACCGGCGACAGCACACCGTCGACAACGACCAGGCCAACCTCGTCGTCTTTGATCTGCAGGCGAAAATGCTCGACGGTGCCAGTGCCGAACAGGGTTGCCGGCCGCGGCCGCCCGATGCGGGCGATCTCGGCGCGCACCACCTCCAATCCGATGGCGCGGGCGAGCCCGACCGCCTCTTCGAGCCGCGCCTCGAGCGGGCGCAGCGACGCGCCGTTGTGCGGCGCAGACGCCGAGCGGGGTGCGGGATGGAGGACCAGCGCCCGGCTCGTGCCGGCGCCGTTGGCTCCGGAAAACGTGCTTTTGCCGTCGGGGTTGCTCAGAGTTCCTCGCTTTCCTTGCCCGGCTCGAACAGCTGGATCGGCTGCGCTGGCATCACTGTGGAAATCGCATGCTTATAGACCAGTTGCGAGTGCGCGTCGCGGCGCAGCAGCACGCAAAAATTGTCGAACCAAGTGATGATGCCTTGCAGCTTGACGCCGTTCACAAGAAACACCGTAACCGGGGTTTTATTCTTGCGAACATGGTTCAGGAACACGTCCTGAACGTTTTGTGATTTCTCCGCAGACATGGGTATCCCCCACTCAACTTTTTTAGCGGAACCGGGACGGGTTCCTCGCGCTGCAGGCAACCGACGCCCTGCACCGCCGGTGCCGAAATCGGAAATGGGCTCGCCGAAATAAATCACAAGCCCCGGAAAAAGCGCAGCAGCGCTGCCGGATCGGCAAATGTCATATGCGGCGCGCAGTTGTTGAGTTCTTCACCCTGCAGGTCACCGCCCAACAACACGCCGACACAACCGGCATTGGCGGCGCATTCAAGATCGACGCCGGTATCGCCGACAAACCACACTTCCGGCCCCGCCCGCAGACCGCTTGGTTCAAGAGCAAGATGAATGGGCGCCGGGTCAGGCTTGTCGGCCATCGCGTCGCCGGCGCCGACAATCCGGCCGAAATAGGCGGTCCAGCCGAGTTCCTCGGCCTCGCGTCGCAGTAGTGGCCCGGTCTTGTTGCTGACCACCCCGAGAAAGATCCCCGCCGCGGCAAGGCGCGCCACCATCTCGGCGCAGCCCGGCAGCGGCGTCAGGCGGTCGAGGTGGATGGCGCGAAAGCGATCGAGATAGATCGCGCGCGCCTCTTCCCAACGCTCGCCGAAATGCTGCGGGAAGCTTTCGCGCAGCGACAGCCGCACGCGGGCGCGGGTCTCGGCGAGTGACCATAAGGGCTTGCCCATCGCCGCCATGACATGGTTCAGCGCCTCGTGGATGGTCAGCCAAGTGTCGACCAGCGTGTTGTCCCAGTCGAACAGGATCGCGCGCGGGCGGGCAAGGTCGGGCGGCGCAGCGGCGCTCATTGGGCCGCCGCCGCTCGCGCCACATGCGCGCGGTAGAGCTCGCGCAGCCGCCGGGTCAGCAGCCCCGGCGCGCCATTGCCGATGCTGTCGCCGTCGATCCGCACCACCGGCAGCAGCTCGTTGGTTGTGCTCGTCAAAAACGCCTCGCGCGCCTGCTTCGCCTCGGCGACCGTAAACGGCCGCTCGATCGCGATCTGGCCGTCGCCGCGCAGAATGTCGAGCACGGCAAGACGGGTTACGCCGTTCAATATCGCCCGGTCGGCGGGATGGGTGACGACCGCCCCCTCGGCCGTGACGATCCAGGCATTGGTCGAGGTGCCTTCGGTGACCCATCCGTCGCGATCGACCAGCCAGGCCTCGTAGGCGCCGGCCTCGCGCGCGGCTTGCTTGCCGAGGACATTGGCGGTCAGCGCCACTGCTTTGATGTCGCAGCGCTGCCAGCGAAGGTCGGGGATCGTGATCACCGCCACCCCGTTCTCGGCGAGGCCGGGATCGACCGGCCGGCGACGGCGTGCGGTGACGACGAGAACCGCTTTTGCCCTGGCCGGAAACGCATGCTCGCGCGGCGCCGTGCCGCGCGTAACCTGGATATAGACAAGGCCGTCGCCGACACGGTTGCGGCGGACGATTTCGCGCAGCACGAGGCGGAGCGCGGCATCCGCCAGCGGCGGCGCGATCCGCAACTCGCCGAGCGAGCGGCCGAGCCTTGCCAGGTGGCGCTCTTCGTCGACGAGCCGGCCGCCGCACACCGCCAGCACTTCGTACACGCCGTCGGCGAACTGGTAGCCGCGGTCCTCGATATGCACGGCGGCGGTGCGATGCGGCACATACTGCCCGCCGACATAGGCGATGCGCGACATCGCCGGCTTAAGCCCCGAATTTGACCGCCGCGCGGTCGTTGCCGAACAGGCCCAGCGATTTCAGTTTTCGGTGCAGCGCCGAACGCTCCATGCCGACAAAGGCGGCGGTGCGCGAGATGTTGCCGCCAAACCGGGTCACCTGCGCCACCAGATATTCGCGCTCAAACACCTCGCGCGCGTCGCGCAGCGGCAATGTCATGATTTCGTTGGCCTTCTCCCATTTGACGACGGTCGGCGCGATGGCCGTAATCTCGTTGGGCAGCATGTCGGCGCGGATCGGTTCGCGGGCCTCGCCCGGCGCCATGATCAGCAGCCAGTCGATGACATTGCGCAATTGCCGCACATTGCCGGGCCAGGAATAGGCCTGCAGCGCCGCCATCGCATCTTCGCCGATTTCGCGCGCCGCGATCCGCGCCGCCTCGGAGGCGCGGGCCATGAAATGCCGCGCCAACAGCGGGATGTCTTCTCGCCGCTCGCGCAACGGCGGCATTCTGATCGGAACCACGTTGAGGCGGTAAAACAGGTCCTCGCGAAACCGGCCGGCGCCGATTTCGGCGGCCAGTTCGCGATTGGTCGAGGCGATGACGCGAACATCCACCTCGACCCGGCTTGACCCGCCGATCCGCTCGAAGGTTTGTTCCTGCAACGCCCGGACGATCTTACCCTGGGTTTCGAGCGGCATGTCGGCGACCTCGTCGAGAAACAGGGTGCCGCCATGCGCGCGCTCGAAGGTGCCGATTTTGCGCGGCGCGCCGTCGATGGCGTATTCGGTGCCAAACAGCTCGATTTCGAGCCGCTCGGGCCGCATCATCGCGCAATTCACCGGGATGAACGGGCCCTTGGCGCGGCGCGAGCGCAGGTGCAGCAGCCGGGCCACCACTTCCTTGCCCGATCCCGGCGGACCGGTCACCAGCACCCGGCTGCCGGTCGGCGCCGCCTTGTCGATCTGCTGGCGCAGTTGGTTGGCGGCGGGCGAGATCCCGACCAGGTCGATATCGCCGCCGGCGCGCAATTTGAGCTCGGCGTTTTCAGAGCGCAATTGCACCGCCTCGATCGCGCGCGCCACAACCAGCAGCAAACGGTCGGATTTGAACGGCTTCTCGATGAAATCGTAGGCGCCGAGCTTGATCGCCTCGACCGCGCCTTCGATCGTCCCGTGGCCGCTGATCATGATCACCGGCACGGACGGCATCTCGGCGCGCAGCAATCGGAGGATTTCGATCCCGTCCAATTCGCTGCCTTGCAGCCAGATGTCCAAAATAACGAGGCTGGGCTGGCGCGAGTGGATCACCGCCAGGGCCTGGGTGCTGTCGGCCGCCTCGCGCGTCGTGTAGCCCTCATCCCTGAGGACATCCGCGATTAGCATGCGGATATCGGCCTCGTCGTCGACAATCAGGATGTCATGCGCCATCGGCAGGTTCGCTCAACGCCAGGGCTCGATCGGTCGGGTCGGGGCGCTCAATCGCACGCGCCTCGGCTGAGAAGACCAGGCGGACCGTCGCCCCGCCCGCATCGCCATCTTCCAGCACCAACTCGCCGCCATGGTCTTCCATGATCTTTTTGACAATCGCGAGGCCAAGCCCGGTGCCTTTGGTCCGGGTTGTGACATAGGGCTCGGTCAGGCGCTCCCGGCCCTGTTTTGGCAGACCGATGCCGTTATCCTCGACCGTCACCACGATCTGACTTGCGGTCTCAGCCACCGCGACCGTGATCCGACCGGGCTCGCCGCTCGGATCCTCATGGCGGCGCGCCTCGATCGCTTCGATCGCGTTCTTGACGATATTGAGCACCGCCTGCCCGACCAGCCGCGCATCGCAATTCAAGACCACCGGCGGTTCGGGAAAGCGGGTCGTGAAGCTGATGTCGCGATGCGCGCTCTGCTGCAGATACATCGCGCGATGGACGATTTCGACCAGATTCTCCGGCTTCAGAACCGGCGCCGGCATGCGCGCAAAAGCCGAAAATTCGTCAATCATCCGGCCGATATCGCCGACATGGCGGACGATCGTGTCGGTACAGGCGGTAAAGGTTTCGCGGTCCTGGTTGATTTCTTTCAGATAGCGCCGCCGCAGCCGTTCCGCGGCAAGCTGGATCGGGGTCAGCGGGTTCTTAATCTCATGGGCGATACGGCGGGCAATGTCGGCCCAGGCCGCTTTGCGCTGCGCCGACAAGAGTTCGGTGATGTCGTCGAAGGTGACGACAAAACCGCTGACCTCGCGCTCATCATGTTCGGCGACAATCCGGACCAACAGCGTGCGTGAGCTATTGCCGCGCGCGAGCTGGACCTGGCCTTGGGCGAGGCGGTCGGGGCGGCGTTCAGCCTCACCCAGCAACCCCGACATTTCGGGCACCACCTCCGCCAGATCCATGCCGATCGACTGCTCGAGATCGACCCCGAGCAGCGCCGAGGCGGAGCGGTTCGGCAAATAGATGCGCGCGGCGCGGTCGAGCCCAATGACCCCGGCGGAGACCCCGGTCAGCACCGTCTCGGTAAACCGGCGACGCTCGTCGAGCTGGCGATTGGCCTCGCGCAACTCGCGCTGCTGGCTTTCGATCTGATCGGTCATCCGATTGAAGGCGCGGCTTAGCGAAGCCAGCTCATCATCGCGCTCGCCCTCGGGCACGCGGGCCGCCAGGTCGCCGGCGCGCACCTGCTCGGCCGCCGTGGCCAGGCGACTGATCGGGATGGCGAGCTGGGTGGCGAAATTGATCCCGATCGCAACCACCCCAACCAGAAACAGCATCGCCACCATCAAATAGATCAGCGCAAACGTCACCTGAAACCCGGAACGCTGGCTCTCGGCCCGCCGGTACTGTTCGACGGCGCGTTGCGTTTCCTCCATGTAGTTGAGGACCTTGGGCTCGATATAGCGGCCGACATACAAATAGACGGGGCCGAATTGATCGAGGCGGACCAGCGCGCGCACCCGATTGTCGCTGTCGCTGGTCATGATCGCGACCTCGCCCTCGTCGGCGACGTGCATCGCCCCATCGGGAACCGGCTCGAAACCGAGGGTAAAGGACAGGCTCGAGCGGGCCAGGACATGGCCGTCGCGGTCGAACACCATCGCCTCTGTCAGACCGCGCAACGCCGCCTGGGCCGAGACGACCTGGTCGAGGCGAGCCGGGTCGAGCGCCAGTTGCACCGCGTCGCGGTTGAGGTCATTGGCCATCGCCAGCGCGTCGGCGCGAATCGCCTGCTGGTGCTCGTGCAGATAGGCTTCGGCGACGGCGAGCGAATTCGAGATCGCGGTGCGAACCCTGTCGCTGAACCACGCCTGCACGCCATAGCTGAAGAACAGGTATGAAAAGAACGCGACAAAGACCGTCGGGATGACGGCGATCAGCCCGAACAGCACCACCAGGCGAATCTGCAATCGCGAACCGGCCAGCCCGCGTCGGCGCTCGGCCCAGACCTGCAATAGCCGGTTGGCGATCAGCACACCCAGCGCAAACAGCAGCGCGAGATCGAGGTTGAACAGCGACACGATCGCGCCGGGCTTGCCGGCGAAGGGCGGCTCCCCGGTCACCGCGAGATAGGTCGCCACCCCGGCGGCGAGGGCCGCGACGACCAGCGCGATCGCCAGTTTGCGCCACAGACCGATTCGGCCGGCCCACCCCCGAACCCGCCGCATCAGCTTCATCCACCACCCCTAGCCGACCGCGCAGCGGCGCGGGCCGCGGTTCCGGCGGGTCATGCCCCCGCCCCTCGCGGGCCGCGAACAGCGCTCCGCGGTGTCCGCGAGACGCCGGCTACTTTAGCCCGCGCACCACCGGGATGTCCAACTCGCGTATCTTCTTGCGCAAGGTATTGCGGTTCAACCCCAACAGATGGGCGGCCTTGATCTGGTTGCCGCGGGTGGCGCCGAGGGTCAGCACGATCAGCGGCCGTTCGACCTCGCGCAGCACCCGGCCATACAAGCCGGCGGCCGGCAGTCCGCCCTTGTGCGCGGCGAAATAGCCGCGGATGTGGTGCTCGACGGCGCCGGCCAGCCCCTCGCCGGCGGCGGCGGTCGCGGCCTCGGCGGTTTCCCGCGCCTCGCCGAGCTCGGCCTCGATGATCGCCGCGCCGATCACCTCTTGCGAATAGAGCGCCGCCAGTCGGCGGATCAGGTTTTCGAGCTCGCGCACATTGCCCGGCCAGCGGTAGCGGCGCAGCCGCTCCATCGCTTCCTCGTCGAGCCGCTTGGGCGGCAATCCCTCGCGCACCGCCTGGGCCGCGAAATGGCGCACCAGCGCCGGAAGGTCGGCAATGCGCTCGCGCAGCGGCGGCAGCCGCACCGGCGCAACATTGAGCCGGTAATAGAGATCCTCGCGAAACAGGCCCTGCCGGATCAGCAGCCGCAAATCGTGGTGGGTAGCAGCGATGATCCGAACATCGGCGCGGATCGGCGCCCGCCCGCCCACCGCCGTAAATTCGCCCTCCTGCAGCACCCGCAACAGCCGCGTCTGGGCCTCGAGCGGCATGTCGCCGATTTCGTCGAGAAACAGCGTGCCCCCCTGCGCCTGCTCAAAGCGCCCCATATTGCGCTGGGTGGCGCCGGTAAAGGCGCCGCGCTCGTGGCCAAACAATTCGCTTTCGATCAGCTCGCGCGGGATCGCCGCCATATTGATCGCGACAAACGGCCCGGTGCGCCGCTTGCCGTAATTGTGCAGGGCGCGCGCCACAAGCTCCTTGCCGGTACCGCTCTCGCCGACAATCGTCACGGTCAGGTCGGTGCCCATCAGCCGGGCGATGACGCGATACACCTCCTGCATCGCCGGCGAGCGGCCGATCAACGGCAGCTGTTCTTCGATCTCCTCGTCGGGGCCGTTGACGGATGGATCGGGCGCGGTCAAGGCCCGTTCGACGACGCTGACCAGCTCGCGCAGGTCAAACGGCTTGGGCAGGTATTCGAAAGCGCCGCGCTCGGTCGCCTTGACCGCGGTCAGCAAGGTGTTCTGCGCACTCATAACGATGATGCGCAGATCGGGTCGCATTTTCTTGATCCGCGGAATGAGGTCGAGGCCGTTTTCGTCGGGCATGATCACATCGGTGATCACCAGATCGCCCTCCCCGTCGGCGACCCAGCGCCACAAGGTTGCGGCATTGCCGGTCATTTTGACCTCATGCCCGAGCCGAACCAGTGCCTGATTGAGCACCATTCGGATCGCGCGATCGTCGTCGGCCACCAGGATCGTCGAAGCCATCACCCGACACCGTCCTGCGCGACCACCGGCAAAAACACCCGGAACACGGTTCGACGGGGCTGGCTGTCAAACTCGATGACGCCACCGTGGTCGCCGATCACCTTGGCCACTAATGCAAGACCAAGGCCAGTTCCGTTCCGCTTGCTGGTAACAAAAGCGTCGAACAGGTAGGGACGCATGTCCTCGGGAATGCCGCTGCCATTGTCGGTGACCGCGACCATCAGCGGCAGATGACGACGCTCCTGCCCGCCCGGACCGGCCAGTCGCAGGCCGTGGCGATAGGCGGTGGTCAGCACGATCTCGGCATCGGCATTGGTCACCGCCTCGGCGGCGTTCTTGACGATATTGAGAAACACCTGGACCAGCAGGTCGCGGTTGCCATGCACCGGCGGCAGCGAGGGATCGTAGTCTTCGACAAACCGGACATGCCGGGCAAAGCCGGATTGCGCCAACTTGCGCACATGCTCGAGCACTTCATGGATATTGACCGCGGCGCGGGCGATCGGCCGATGATCGGAGAACGCCTCCATGCGGTCGACCAGCGCGACAATGCGGTCGGTTTCGTCGCAGATCAGGCGAGTGAGCTCGCGACCGGCAGCGTCGGCATCCTGCTCCAAAAGCTGGGCCGCACCGCGTATCCCGGACAGCGGGTTTTTGACCTCATGCGCGAGCATCGCGGCCATTGCGGTAATCGACCGGGCGGCGTTGCGGTGGGTGAGTTGGCGGTCGACCTTGTCGACGATCGACCGCTCGTGCAGGGTCAAAACCAGCTGCTCGCCGGCGTCGCCTGCGAGCGCCGCCTGGATCGTGACAACCCGGCTGCCAAAACGCGGCCCGTCAAGCGTGACATCATATTCCGACATCGTGTTGCCGATCCGCCGGACCCGCTCGATCAGCGACAACAGCGGGCTATGCGGGGCCACCAAGCTGGTCAGGGGGGTACCGACAAGGGCGGCCGCCCCGGTGCCGAAGAATTGCTCGGCGGCGGGATTGACCATGCGGATTTCACCGTCGCGGCCAAGGACGATGACCGGATCGGCAAGGGCCGCCAGCACCGCCGCCGGATCGGGCGCCGCCGGCTGCGACCGGGCTGCCGGGCCGCGCCGGCGGAAATGCCGGATCATGGCCCCGGATCCGCGGTTTCGGCGGCAGTCTCGGCGCGCTCGCGGACGCGGCGCGGCGCCGGCGCCGCCAACAGCGGTTCGTAAAAGGCGCGGATCAGCTCTTTGACGCGCCGGGGCTCGGCCGTCTGATTGACCGCGGCGCGAAACTCGGCCGAACCGGGGAGCCCCTTCGAATACCAGCCGACATGCTTGCGCGCGATGCGCACCCCGACATCGGTTCCGTAATGCGACAGCATGTCGTCGTAATGTGCCTCGATGATCGCGAGCTGGGCGGCGAGCGGCGGATCGGGAATGCGGCGGCGGGCGCTGAGCCAGGCTCTGACCTGGTCGATAAACCACGGCCGCCCATAAGACCCGCGGCCGACCATGACGCCGTCGGCGCCCGAGAGCGCCAGCGCCCGATCGGCGTCTTCGAGGGTCTCGATATCGCCATTGACGATGACCGGTATCGTTACATTTTCCTTAACCGCGCGCACAAACGCCCAGTCGGCCGAGCCGGCATAGAATTGGCAGCGGGTGCGGCCGTGCACGGTAATCATGCGGATGCCGCAGTCTTGCGCAATTCGCGCCAGTCGCGGCGCATTGCGATTCCTGTCGTCCCAACCGGTGCGCATTTTCAGCGTGACCGGCAGGTCGACCGCGTTGACGGTGGCTTCGAGGATCCGCGCGGCATGGACCTCGTCCCGCATCAGCGCTGAACCGGCGTGCCCATTAACCACTTTTTTGACCGGACAGCCAAAGTTGATGTCGATGATCTGCGCACCGCGGTCGGCGTTGAGCCTCGCCGCCTCGGCCATCACCTGCGGTTCGCAGCCGGCCAACTGCACCGCCATCGGCTGCTCGTCGGGGCAGCTCTGCACCATTGTCAGGGTCTTGCGGCTCTCCCGCACCATCGCCTCGCTGGCGATCATTTCCGAGACGACGAGGCTGGCCCCCAGCCGTTTGACCAAGCGGCGGAAGGGAAGGTCGGACACGCCCGACATCGGTGCAAGGATGACCGGGGTGTCGATGACGACGGAACCGAGGGTAATGCCCATTATTTATGCATATTGCTGATTTGCCTAGTCTTTGTGCAAAGGCTAGCGTATTTCGTTTTGCAATGCAACATCCGCGGTCCCGATGATGATCGCGAAGCCGTTGGTCTGGCGAAAGAATTCAGGCTCGGGTAGGATTCCGCAATGAATTCGACCTATGCGCTTGTTGTCGCAGCCGGCCGTGGCAGCCGGTTTGGCGGCGACCGGCCGAAGCAATATTTGCCGCTCGGCGGGCAGACGGTGCTGCGTCATGCCGTCGAAGCCTTTGCGCACCATCCCCGGATCGCCGGTGTACAAGTCGTCATCCGCCCCGAGGACGAGGACCTGTTTCGCGCCGCAACCGCCGGGCTGCGCCTCCTGCCGCCGGTGGCGGGCGGGCCCGAGCGGCAAGATTCGGTGCGTCGTGGTCTCGAGGCGCTCGTCCCGCGGCAACCGGCGGCGGTCTTGATCCATGATGGCGCCCGGCCGTTCACGAGCGCGCAGCTTATCGATCGCGTCATCGCCGCGCTAGCCCACGGGCCGGCCGCCATCCCGTGCCTGCCGCTCGCCGACACGATCAAGCGCGGCGCCGACGGGGTGATCCAAACCACCGTCGATCGCGCCGGTTTGTGGCGCGCTCAAACCCCCCAAGGCTTTCACTTTGGGGCGATCCTGGCCGCCCATCGCGCCGCCGCCGGGCATGTGCTGACCGACGATTCGGCGGTCGCCGAGACGGCGGGGCTGGCGCCGGTGATCGTGGCCGGGGAAGACGATAACGTGAAGATTACGACCGTCGCCGATCTCGCCGCCGCCGAGCGGCTGTTGGCGGCGCGGCTGGGCGATGTGCGGGTCGGCCAAGGGTTCGATGTCCATGCCTTCGGCGCCGGCGACAGGGTCATGCTGTGCGGCGTCGAGATCCCGCACAGCGCCGGGCTTGTCGGCCACTCCGACGCCGATGTCGGGCTGCACGCGCTGACCGATGCGCTGCTCGGCGCGATTGGCGAGGGCGACATCGGCCAGCATTTCCCGCCCGGCGACCCGCAATGGCGGGGCGCGCCGTCCGCGCAGTTCCTGCGCCATGCCGGCGAGCTTTTGCGCGCCCGCGGCGGCGCTGTGGCACATCTCGACGTGACGATCATCTGCGAGCGCCCGAAAATCGGCCCGCACCGCCCGGCAATGGTCGAGCGGATTGCGGCAATCCTCGGCATTGCCGCGGAACGCGTCAGCGTCAAGGCGACGACGACCGACCGCCTCGGTTTTACCGGCCGCGGCGAGGGCGTGGCCGCGCAGGCGGTGGCGACCGTGCGCCTGCCCTTTGCGGCGCGGTCGATGTGAACCGCCCGAAGCCGCCGCATCCGCCCGGCCGAGCCGCGGGCGCCGCCGCGATGATGATTGCCACGGCCGGCGGCATCGGGTTTGCCCCGATTGCGCCGGGCAGCTGCGCCGCCCTTGTCGCGCTGCCGGTTTCCTGGGCGATCCGCGCCGGCGCCGGCGTCTTGGGGCTGGTTGTTGCAACCGTGCTGGTCATCCTCGTCGGATGGTGGGCGGCCGGGGCGGTGGCCGCCGCCCGGGGCGAGCCTGACCCCGGCATGGTCGTCATCGACGAGATCGCCGGCCAGATGCTGGCCTTGCTGGCGGCGCCCCGCGATCCCGGTTTCTGGGTGCTGTCGTTTGTGCTGTTCCGCCTGTTCGATATCGCCAAGCCGTGGCCGGTCGGCTGGGCCGACCGTCATGTCAAGGGCGGGCTCGGTATCCTGCTCGACGATCTGTTGGCGGCGGGCTACGCTGTATTGGTGCTTGAGGCGGTGCGGGCGATCGCGGGCGTGTGGCGTGTTCAACCCTGAAATTCTCAACCTCGCCGAAACCGTCGTCGATCTCTGCCGAAAGCGGGGTTGGCGGGTGGCGACCGCGGAATCCTGCACCGGCGGGCTGGTCGCCGCCGCGCTGACCGCGATTGCCGGTTCGTCCGACGTTGTCGAGCGCGGTTTTGTGCCCTATTCGAACGCCGCCAAAACCGAGCTTGTGGGCGTACCGCCTGCGACGATTGCAACCCATGGCGCGGTCAGCGCCGAGACCGCCGCGGCAATGGCCGAGGGGGCCATCGCGCGCAGCCCGGCCGATATTGCGGTGGCGGTGACCGGGGTGGCAGGGCCGGGCGGCGGCAGTGCGACAAAGCCGGTGGGGCTGGTGGTGTTCGGCCTCGCCCGGCGCGGCGGCGAGTGCCGGACCCGGCGCCAAATCTTCCCCGGCGACCGCGGCGCGGTGCGCGAAGCGGCGCTCAAAGCCGCCCTCGGGCTTCTTGCCGAGGCGGCCCGATCACCCCAGCTCTGAAGGGTTTGGCGACGATGACAAGCTTTACGATCGCGGTCGTGCAGCCCCATTCCCACCCGCCGCCCGATGATCGCAAAAACCTCGACGACGCGCTGCGCTGGATCGCCCGCGCCGCCGGCGAAGGCGCAGATTTTGTCTGCTTTCCCGAGAGCTACCCCGGCCCCTGGCGGATGCCGGCAAGCTATGATCCGACCGCCGCGATCAGCGAAGCCGCGCATCGCCACCGGGTGCATGTCGTGTTCGGCACGCTGGAGCCGATCGATGCGGCCCGGCGCACCGCCTATAATTTGACGGCGATGGCTTATCCCGACGGCCGGCCTCCGGCCCGCTATCGCCGCACCCACCCGAACGGCCCGTGGATCTATTCCAGCCGCACCGGCGGCAGCGGGGTGTGGGAGTTCGAATGGGTGCCGGGCAACGACTTCCCGGTGTTCGACACCGTTCACGGCAAGGTCGGGCTCGGCATGTGCAGTGAGGTCTATATGCCCGAGGTGTCGCGTGCGCTGGCGCTGCGCGGCGCCGAGATCATCTTTTTGCCGGCCGGGCTCGCCGGCGCGGGCCATCTGTGGGAGACGTGGCACACCCTGCTGCGCGCCCGCGCGATCGAAAATCTGGCGCTGGTCGTTTCGACCCGGAACATCTTCGATCCCTCGGGCGAGCGCGGGCTGGCGATCATTGCCGGGCCGGAGCGCACGCATTACGAAAGCTGCAATGTCGGCATGGCCGTGGTCGGGGTCAGTCTCGACCGCGTGCGCGAATTGCGCGCCGGCTGGGACGGCAACGACAAGACCCCGTTCTGCGCCACCAAGCAGGGATTGTTGACGCAATGGCAGCGCCCGGAGCTCTACGACCGTATTTTCCCGGCCACCTTGCCGACGGCGGCCGGGTGAATAATCGCATGGTGGAGGCCCCAGCGGGCATCGTCACCGCGGTCAGCCGCAGCCCGCAACACACGCTTGCCAAGGCCAATACCGACTGCATCCGGCTGATGGCCGGGCTCGGGGTCGAGGGCGATGCGCATCAAGGCTCCACCGTCAAGCACCGCTCGCGGGTCGCGCGCGACCCGGCGCAACCCAATCTGCGCCAGGTACACCTGATTCATTCCGAGCTTCATGACGAACTGCGCCGCGCCGGGTTCGAGATTGCGCCCGGACAGATGGGCGAGAATCTGACGACCGCCGGCATCGATCTGCTGGCCCTGCCGACCGGCGCGCGACTGCGGATCGGCGCCGAAGCGGTGATCGAGGTTACCGGCCTGCGCAATCCTTGCGCCCAGCTCGACAAGATCCAAAAAGGTCTGATGGCGGCCACCCTGGGTCGCGACGCCGAGGGGCGGCTGGTGCGCAAGGCCGGGATCATGGCGGTCGTACTAAGGGGCGGCGAGATCCGCGCCGGCGACCCGATTCGGGTCGAGTTGCCGCCCTCGCCCCACCGGCCGCTCGCGGTCGTCTGAGCCGCGCTTGCGGGGGGCCTCGGGCATCGGACCGCCGGCGCCGCGCGGCGCCGGATTGCCAGCCCTTGGCTCGTTCGCCTTGCTCCTGCCAAACTTCCCGGCTGATTATGCGCCCGGTTGCAGGGGCCGACCGGGCAGGCCCAGCGCGCGGCACCGGCCGGTTCGATGCGGAAAGACGCGGCGATGAGATGGGCGGTTCTGATCGTGATCGCGGCGCTGCTCGCCAACTGCTCTGATTCCACTCCGGTAGCGCCGCCAAGCGCCACTGAATCGGCGGCGATGGTCGAGAAGAACTGCGCCGACCCGCAATGGAAAGACAAAAATTTGGGGCTGTGGTATTCGGTTTGCCGCCGGCCGTTGGATTGGTAAACCCGGCACTCCTCAGAATTTCTTGAAGCACTCGCGGCCGGTGCCTTGCAAGGCACGGCAATCGGCAACAACGATTGGCATTTTGATGTTAGGCGGGATTTGCACGACGTAGCTCGCACCGTTTTTGCAGCGCACGCTCCAATAGGCATAGCCCTTGGCGCGACCGCTGGTCGTGATACCCATCGGGAACGCTTCGACGCCGACACAGCCGCGGTGAAAGCTCTTGCCCAGCGCCTCAGCCACCTGGGCTTGGGGCATCGCCAACAGGCGATCGTTTCTCGGGTTGCCCGACCCGGCGGCGACGGCCTCTCTCCCCAGCGCGACCGCCGCGATCAAGGCCGACGCCAGCAGCACGCTTGCGCCCCGCATGCCCCTCGCCTCCCCTCGCCGACCGATCAGCGGCGGCGAGATTAGCGGGAGCGCCGGTTCCCGGCAACGGCACGGTAGGCCGCCGCCCGCGCTTGCCAGCGACCGGCAATTTCGCTATCACCACGGGCCGCATCGCGGCATTCGGGTAGGGGCGCGTAGCTCAGCGGGAGAGCACTACGTTGACATCGTAGGGGTCACTGGTTCAATCCCAGTCGCGCCCACCACCCCTTTTGAATGCCTTATAGGAAAATCCACAACGATCGGCGCGACCGAGGTATCCTCAGGTTTCCCACGGCCCAATGAACGCTCACTTTGGGGTAATTTACCTTCCTTGTTTTGCTGATACCGGCATGGCTCCTATGGTCGTTTTTTGCGCGTGTATTTCCCAACCAAAGCGCTCGCGCGGCTAGCCGCCGTTATGGCCGGCGACGAGCGGGTATTGTGCGCGATCGATGCGCGCGGCGTCGCGACCGTGACGCTGAACCGGCCGCGGCTCGGCAACGCTTATGACGGCGCGCTGATTGACGCGCTCTCGGCAATCTTTACGCGGCTGGCCGGCGAGGCGGGGCTGCGCTGCGCGGTGGTGCGCGGCGCCGGCCGGCATTTTCAGGCGGGCGCCGATCTGGCCTTTCTGCGATCGCTGACGGTTGCGCCGGCGGCGGCGAATCTCGATTTCTCCCGCCGCACCCTCGCCGCGATTACGGCTTTGCGCGATTTTCCGCGACCGACTTTGGCGGTGATCCAGGGCGCATGTTTTGGCGGCGGGGTCGGGATCGCCGCGGCCTGCGATATGGCGATCGCCGCCGAAGAGGCGGTGTTTGCGATCAGCGAGGTGCGTTGGGGGATTACCGCCGCGCCGATCATCCCGCTGCTCGTCGAGCGGCTCGGCACGCGCGCCCTGGGCCGATTGGCGCTGACCGGTGAGCGCTTTTCCGCCGCCGAGGCGCTGCGCATCGGCCTTGTTCACGAAGTGCATCCGGCAGCCGGGTTGGCCGCCGCCGCCGAACGCATCGTCGATGAGCTGCTGAGAGCCGCACCCGAAGCGACGGCGATGACCAAGGCGTTGATCGCCGAGGCCGCCGCCACCCCGGACACCCCGGCGTTTCGCGAGCGGATCGCCGCGGAAGCCGCCGGGCGAAGGCTCTCCGCCGAAGCCGCCGAAGGGTTCACCAGCTTTGCCGAAAAGCGCTCCCCCGGCTGGTACCCGCAACCGGCCGCAGGCGCACCGCCTCCGCCCGACCGCGCCGGCGAGGATTAAGCCGGGGCGCCGACCCCATTGTCGGCCGGGCGCTGCCGGGTCAGGCCGGGCGCGAGGCCGGCTTGTCGTTGACGCAGCGCAACAACTTCCAATAGCCGAAAAGATTGCTTGGCCTGACCTCGCGGATCGACAGCCGGCTCGCCTGCTGGAACCCTTCGAACGGAAAATCGGCGTGAAAACCGATGTGGCGGGCCAGGGCGGCCAGCCGCTTTTCCATAAAGCGCACGAGCGGATTTTCGCTGGTAAAGTGGTTGACGACGACAATCGTCCCGCCCGGGATGCACACGCGCCGCATCTCGGCGGCGAACCGCGCCGGGTCGGGCACCACCGAAGCGACGTAAAGCGCCAGCACGGCGTCGAAGGAGTTGTCGGGGAAGCTCAGATTCTCCGCATCCATCAGATGCAGGCCTTCGACATGGCGCAGGGCCAAGCGCTCGGTGCGGCGCTTGGCCTTGGCCAACATCTCGGCCGAGACGTCGATGCCGACGACATGGGAATCGGGACGGAAATAGGGCAGCGACAGACCGGTCCCGACACCGACCTCGAGGATCCGCTGTCCGGGGCGGTCGTTGGCGACCCGCACCGCCTCCTTCCGCCCGGGGTGAAACACGGGACCGAAAAAAAAGTCGTAGGAGCCGGAAAACAGCCGGTACGTACGGATCGTATCTTGCAAATCCATTTTTCGCCCTCGTCAATCGACAGGGCCGAATGACGCGCGCCCTGCCAACCCTCGAACCGGGAGTTTTTGACGCTCTGGTCAAGAACGCCTAGCACGACATTGCGCCGGCGTCACCGGTTCCGTCACCCGGCTGCGGGCGTATGGCACCGGCATGGGGGCGGCGGCACGGGCGACAATCGGCGACGCCGCGACCGGATTCGGGCGATCGGCGGTCTGGCGCCGGGTTCAGAGCAGGGTGATGCGCTCGGCCTCCTGCCCCTTTCGGCCTTCGACGACTTCGACCCGGACACGCTGACCCGGCTCGAGCCCGCTAACGCCGCTGCGGCGCAACGCGGTGATGTGAATAAACACGTCCCGCCCGCCGCCATCGGGGGAAATGAACCCATAGCCTTTTTCGGGCTCGAACCATTTGACCGCGCCCTCAAGCGTCGTCGCGGCGCGGGGCGGGCGCCGATCTAACCCGGTGCCGGGGGCGGTCGCGGTGCTTTCATCGATCGTGTAGATCGTGGTGACGAGCGGACCGCGCGCACCCTCGCTGACCTCGCACGAAATCGAGCTTCCCTCGCGCACATCCTCGTAGCCGGCGCGGCGCAAGACGGCCATCGGCAAAAACGCGTCCTGTGAGCCGTCGATCGGGGTGATAAAGCCAAAGCCCTTGCTGGCGTTGAACCATTTAACCTTGGCTTCGATGCGGCGGCCGGGCGGGGCGTCTTCGCGAAAGAAGCCGGGGCGGCGCTCGTACATTGTTCCTCCGCGCCGGACCCGAGCCCGGCAAAGCCGAGAACCGGCAAACTTTAACCCAAACGGATTGCCCCGCGCTAGCCGTCAACTCGCCTTATTAATGCCAGATTCCGGGTGTTGCCGAGCTAGTCGCCGGAATAGGCCACCATGCGCTGTTCCTGCACGCCCAGCCCTTCGACCGACAGCCGCACCCGGTCGCCGGGTTTCAGAAACCGCGGCGGTTTGAAGCCCATGCCGACCCCCGAAGGGGTCCCGGTCGGAATCACGTCGCCCGGCAACAAGGTCATGAATTGGCTGACATAGCTGACAATCTGCTCGACCCCGAAGATCAGATCGGCGGTGTTGCTGTTCTGGCGCCGCTCGCCGTTGACCTCGGTCCATAAAGCGAGATTGTCGGGATTGGCGACCTCATCCGCGGTCACCAGCCAGGGTCCGATCGGGCAAAACGTGTCGGCGCTCTTGCCCTTGGTCCACTGCCCCAGCCGTTCGAGTTGAAATTCACGCTCGGAGACGTCGTTGACGACGCAATAACCGGCGATACAGCGGCGCGCATCGGCGATCGAGACATGGCGGGCAAGGCTTCCGATCACGATCCCCAATTCGACCTCGTAATCGGTTTTTTGCGAGCCTTTGGGGATGATCACGTCGTCATTGGGGCCGCAGATCGAAGAGGTGGCCTTCATAAAGAAGATCGGTTCGCCCGGGATCGGCTGGCCGGCCTCTTGCGCGTGCAGGCGGTAATTGAGCCCGATCGCGACGATCTTGGAGACATTGGCGACACACGGCCCGAGCCGCGGCGACCCCTCGACCAGCGGCAGGCTCGCCGGGTCGAGGCGGGCCAGGCGCGCCAGTTCCGCCGGGGCCAATGCGGCGCCGTCGATGTCGCGCACCGCCGCGGAAAGATCGCGGATCCGGCCGTCGCGGTCGACAAGCCCGGGCTTTTCCCGGCCCGGCGGGCCATAGCGCAACAGCTTCATGGCATCGTCTCCTGTACCAATTCGGGAAAGGTCGCTTACAGCGTAAAGCCGCCATCGATCACATGAATGGCGCCGGTGGTGAACGCGCTCTCGTCGCCGGCGAGATAGACGGCCAGCGCCGCCACCTCCTCGGTCGTGCCGAGGCGTCCCAATGGCTGGCGCTCGATAAAGCCGCGCCGTGCCGCCGCCTCGCCGCCGGCAAGCCGCGCCCCCTGGGCGGCGATCCGTTCGTCGAGCGAAGGGGTTGCGATCGTGCCCGGACAGATCGCATTGCAGCGAATGCCGTGGGCGATGAAATCGATCGCGACCGATTTGGTCAGGCCGATCACCGCCGCCTTGGTCGAGCCGTAGACGCAGCGGTTGGGCGCGGCTTTGACCGAAGAGACGGTCGAGGCCATGTTGATGATCGAAGCGCCGACGCCGCGCTCGATCATCTTGGGCAGAAAGGCGCGGATCATCATGAACATCGACCGGACATTGATCGCGAAGGACGCGTCCCAGTCGATCGGGTCGGCATCGAGGATCGTGCCGTGATGCACAAAGCCGGCGCAGTTGAACAGGATGTCGAGCGGCCCCAACTCGTCGGCCAGCGCCTTGACCGCGTCGTCGTCGGTGACGTCGAGGCGGCGGGTCGCGATCAGCGCGTCGGCCAAGGGTGCGAGTTTCTCCTCGGCGATGTCGGTCGCCAGCACGCTCGCACCTTCGGCGGCAAAGGCGAGCGCCGTCGCGCGGCCGATGCCTTGTCCCGCCGCCGTGACCAATGCGCGCTTGCCCGCCAGCCGTCCCGCCATGACCGGTTCCGCCCTGATGCCGCCTTGTGGCGAGGTTGCCACGTCCGCCGCCCGGCTGCAAACGCGCAGCGAGCCTCGTCGCGGCGCAGGCTCCGGCCGGCGGGGCGGGCGTTGTGGTGGGCGTTGTCGCCGGCGGCTAGCGCAGCCCGCGCACCCGCGGCGGGACCAATATCTTCCACGGGTCGGGCATCTCGCCGACCGCGACCTCGATCACGCTTGTCCCGCGCCGTTTGAGTGCGGCCGCAAACTCGCGCCGCAACCCGTCCGGGCTTGTCGTTTTGACCCCGGCCAGACCAAAGCTCTCGGCCAGTTTCGGGAAATCCGGGTTGGCGAGGTCGACGCCGATCAGCCGGTTGCCGTAATCCTCTTTCTGCATCCGGCGGACATTGCCGTAGGCGCCGTCGGCAAAGACGATCGCCACGATGTCGATCCCGTGTTTGGCGGCGGTCGAAAGCTCCTGCACATTGTACATGAAGCCGCCATCGCCGGAGACCGACACCACCGGCCGGTCCGGACGCCCGACCTTGGCGCCAAGAGCGGTGGCAAAGCCGAACCCCAGCGTCCCTTGATAGCCGCTATGGATGTAGGTGCGCGGCTCATAAACCGGGAATGCGACCCGCCCGACATAACCGACCTGGGTCAAATCCTCGACATAGATGCCCTCGTCGGGCAATTCGGCGCGGATCGCGCGCAAATATTCGCATTGCGGGCCGAGCGTTTGGTCGAGCCGGGCGTCGATCGCCGCCTTCAGCGCCGCCAGCTCGTCGCGGCGCGAGGCGCGCCGCGGGGCATGGCGGGCGAGGGCCGGGTGGAGTGCGGCCAGCGCGGCCTTGGCGTCGGCCACGATCGCCAATGACGGTCTCGCAAAGCGGGTGATCTCGCCCGGGTCGATGTCGATGCGGATCAGCTTGAGATCGCGGTCGAAGCCCCAGCGCAATTGCGGCTGGTGCAGGCGGGTGCCGACCGCCAGCACAACATCGGCCTCGCGCCACAATTCGTGCCCGGCGAGCGAGGATTGCGCCAGATAGTGGCGGTCGCTGAGGATGCCTTTGCCGCCGGTAAAGCTGACGACCGGCGCCTGCAGCATTTCGGCGATCGCCAGGATCTCGGCGCCGGCCGCGACCGCGCCGCCGCCGACAAAGATCAGCGGCCGTTTCGCCGCCGCCAGCGCCAGCGCCGCCTCTTCGATCCGGTCGGGATCGGGTTCGGTGACCGGGGGCGCCGGTTCGGCGGCGGGCAGCGCCACCTCGGTGGCCAAGGCCAGCACATCGGGCGGGATCTCGAGCCCGACCGGGCGCGGGCGGCCGTCGCGCAAGCGGCGGAAGGCGTCGTTGACGCGTTTGCCGGTCTCGGTCGGGTGGCCGATGCGCCCGGCCCACTTGGTCAAGCTGTTGAGCACGCCAAGCTGGTCGGGGATTTCGTGCAACAGCCCATAGCCGCGGCCGATCATGTCGGAGGGGACCTGCCCGGCGATGCACAAAACCGGAGCGTTGGTCGCGTAAGCGGTGGCGAGGGCCGCGGTCGTGTTCAGAAAGCCGGGACCGGGCACGACCGCGAACGTGCCGATCTTGCCGGTGGCGCGGGCATAGCCAAACGCCATATAGCCGGCGCCCTGTTCATGGCGGGTATGGATGATGCGCAGGCTGTCGCCGGCATCGTAAAACGCCACAAACAGCGCGTCGTTCTGGACCCCGGGCAGCGCGAAAATCGTATCGACGCCGTGGCGGCAAAGCATTTCCACCAACGCCGCACCGCCGGTCATCCTGGCCATGCCTATCCTCCCTCAATCAGACGCCACGGCCGCCGGCCTCGCCGCCCCGCCGATTACGCCTCGAAATCATAGCGGTAGGCGCCGTTATGGCGGCGGATGCGGCCCCAGGTCGGCGACGGGAAATGCGCCGGCAACAGCCGGGTGCCGCGTTCGGCGTGTTCTTCGACCAGGCGCGTGCGGGTGCGGCGCGACAGCTCGCGGTCGCTGCAGGCAAAGGTCGACCATTCCGGCTTGAACAGCTGCAGCGGGTGGTGCAACACATCGCCCAGAAAGACCGCATTTGCGTCGCCCGAGCGGGCGTGAATGACGACATTGCCGGGCGTGTGGCCGGGCGCGGCTTCGAACCACAACCCGTCTTCGAGCGCGAAATCGTCGCCCACCAGCTGCGATTGGCCGGTGCGCACAACCGGCAACACGCTGTCTTCGAAGGCGCGGCGATGCGGCGTGTCCTCGCCGGGCTCTTTAAAGGCCCCCTGCCAATGGTCGTATTCGCGCTTGGCCATGATATAGCGCGCTTTCGGAAAGGTCGGCACCCAGCGGCCGTTGTCGAGCCGGGTGTTCCAGCCGACATGGTCCCAATGCAAATGCGTGCACATGACAAAATCGACGTCTTCGGGCCGGACCCCGACCGCGGCCAGATCGGCGAGGTAGTTGCTGCGCAGGCGATGGAATTGCGGGCGCGAGGGCCGCTCCTTGTCGTTGCCGAGGCAGGAATCGATCAGGATCGTGTGGTGCGGGGTTTTGACGACAAAGGTGTGAAAGCTGAACATCAACCGGCCGCTGGCGGGGTCGATCAGGCGCGGTCCCAAATGCTCGGCATTGGCCCGCACCACCTCGGGGTCGAAATCGGGAAAGAACTCGTGCGGCGCCAGAAACGGCCCCTCATATTCGGTCACTTTGTGGACCTCGAAACTCCCGATCCGCGTCGCCGGCATGGTCTCCTCCGCATTGCCTGAAGCGCTGACGCGGCGAGCCTACGCCGCCGCCGCGGCGCGGTCGATAGCGGCGATGGCGACGTTTGGGCCGGGTCGCGCCGAGGCTTGCTCAGCGCCGCATCGCCGGCAGGGCGGGCACTAGGGTCCGCGACATGGGCGCCCGGCGCCGCGGCGCGATTGAGCTGGTTGCCACCCCGCCGGCGCCGATCGCCCGGCATCCGGCCAACGGATCATGGCGAGTGTTGCAAAGACTATTTGCCGCCCTAATTCAATAAGCGCGATAGCGTTGCTCATTCGAAGAGGGATAACCATGGCCTGTTATCTCGCGTATGACTGCGCTTTGACGCCCGGCGCGGTCATTCCGGTAAAACAGTTTGTCCCGGCGTTGGACAGTGCTCTGGCAGCTGCCGACAACATCATCACCCGGGGCAGTTATTTCAATCTGCGCATCGAGGCGGAGGACGGCCACATGCTGTGCTCCGAAGACGAGATTCGTCGCAACCTGCAGGCGCAGAATGGTAGGCGCGAAAGGGAATCGAACCCCTGACCTCTCCCATGTGGTGGGAGCGCTCTGCCACTGAGCTACGCGCCTGCACCCACCCATAGCGCCGGAGCGAGCCTCCGGCAATGCGCTGCCATCGCGAGAAGGGGGAGCCGGGCTGTCAATCGGCGCGGTCGCCGGGCGCGACGCCCGGCGGCCTCCAACCGAATGTACTCCTGATCGCCGGCCTGGAAACCGAAGATGGGCCGGCAGCCGAGAGATGGGGGCGGCGGATGACAGCGATCTTTCGGCAGGATGAATTCGCGTTCACGGTGAACGCGGAAGCGGCGCATCTGGGCGGCGCGGCGTAAGCTTGCGATGGGCCGGTGCCGCCCTCACCGGGGGCTCAGTCGCCATTCGGCCGGTATCGGTTTTTCGCCTTTCGTCACTCCCGCGACAGCGGGAGAGCAGAGCAAGTGTAGGGCGGAACAGCGCAGCGCGTTCCGCCATGAATGTGCGGCAAATGTAGGGCGGAATAGCGCAGCGCATTCCGCCATGAATGTGCGGCAAATGTAGGACGGAACAGCGCAGCGCATTCCGCCATGAATGTGCGGCAAATTTAGGACGGAACAGCGCAGCGCATTCCGCCATGAATGTGCGGTTGCCTCGCCGACGGACGCAACTATATGGCTTGGCTGCCTCGGGCGGGTCGACGCCAGAACCCTGCGCCGGCTTGTACGGGTCATCGCCGCCACTTCTACACGGAGCGGCAGGAATCGACCGCGAGCGAGGCACCGGCGAAACGACAAACGCGGCCGATCCGCGGCGTTGAACAGATCGGGACGCGGGTTCACGGCGAGGAGGAAAATTCGCCGGGAATCCAAGTGCGGCGATCGTCCGGCGCGCGGGAACAGATCCGGCCACGGCGGGCGGCGGAATGCACGGCGCTGTTCCGCCCGACGCCCTGCACGCTGGGCCTAGCGGCCGCCCAGCGCCGAAGATCGAAATCCGCTTCCAAGTTACTTGGGTTTTGGCGGCGAGCTTTAGTTCCCTTCGATCAAGATTCACGGTCAACACGACAATTTGGTGCACAGACCAAGGTTATCGCAAAGTCACAGAGCGTGTACTCGCGAAATTTGCGAGCCTACTTGCGAAGCGAACCGGGTCTACCTATCTTGGCCGCAACTACAGGGAGATGGGAAACCTTGCAATGCGTCCCCCGCGATGGAAGGTCCTGGTGGAAAAAAGCGCAGCCGCCTACTGTGCTGCGATCGAAATTTATAACAAGCCCGTTATCGCACATCGCGAGGAGACCTTCGCGATTCTAGCCGTCTCGGCTTGGGAACTGCTGCTCAAGGCGCGCCTCCTGAAAGAAGGCGGCAACAAGATGCTCGCTATTTACGAGACTGAACCTGTCAAACGGCGCGACGGGACATCCGGCCAACGACGAAGGATCAAGCGGAACCGCGCGGGCAATCCGATCACAATCAGTCTGGGAGCTGCGATCCATAGGGTTGGGGAGCTCGCAGACAAGCCGCTCCATGCCGCATGCCGGGAAAATCTGATGCTTCTCACGGAAATCCGCGATCATGCTGTTCATTTCATGAATGACGACCGCGATCTTGCGCGGAAGGTGCATGAGGTCGGGACAGCCAGCATCAGGAACTATGTGCGGGCTGTTGGTGACTGGTTCGACCATGATCTCGGCTCGTATCGCTTCGCGGTCATGCCCCTTTCATTCGAAGGAGTGGCTGCTGCTCAAGCCTTGCGGCCGGCCAAACGCAGCGCTCAAACAGCCAATCTGCTGGCCCATATGGAACGCGCTTGCGCCGTTCCTCCAACCGCTGCTGACGAGGAATTTTGTGTCTCGCTGCGCATCGAGACTAAGATTGTTGGCACGCGATCCGCAGAAGCAACACCTGTTAAGTTTGCTAGCGACCCGGATGCGGTAAAAATACAACTCACGGAAGACGAGTTTCGCCGCCGGTGGCCACATGACTACGACAAAATGGTGACGCTCGTCAGAAAGCGCGTTCCCACGGTTCGCGTGAACAGGGAATTCCACGCCGCCGTTAAGGCATTACGCGGCAACGAGCGTTTCGCGCGGGACAGACGGCTCGATCTGAACAATCCGAAATCAACCACCAAAAAGACCTATTACAGCGATGCGATGATTGACGCGCTTGTCGCCCGACTGACGACAACTGCTGGCCGCGGTACCTAACTCGTGAAAACGTACTTTTCCCGCGAGAAGACAACTGTAGGGCGGAAGGTGCCGCTCCGCCTGACGCCCCACACCCTACGCCCGGCTCAGGGTATGGCTCGCGAGCAAGGCGACAGCCAGACCGACGCCGAAAGCGACAAACGAAAGCGCCGCCATCACCGGAACCGGCGGCCGCGACGGCATGGCACCCGGCATTCCCGCGTGGCGCATCGCGTCTCTCTCCGGCCCCGCGCCATGCATGGCGTGGCCGGCATGCGCGGGCATTTTCGCCGCGGGCGGCGCACTTTTCGGCCGTGCGGTCATCATCCCGTGCTTCAAATGGTTGCCCACCAGCCACCAATTCATCGGATAGGCAAAGGCGAAGCCGACCAGCAGCGCAATCGACATCACAAACCAGAAGGCCGGCATGGCCGGTCCGGCCGGCCCCCCGATCAGCGCCCGCAGGATCATCATCGTCGGCGCCATGCCCGCCATTAACAAATTCATCGACAGCAGCTCGGGGATGAAGGTGTCGGCCAGCGAACGGCCATAAGAGCCGCCGGCCATATCGCGCATGAAAAGCGCCTGGAACACCAACCAGCCAAAGCCGAAACCCAGCCCGTATTCGAGCAAGATTTCGCCCAGCCCGGCCACCCCGAAAACGCTGGCCAGCACCGCTCCGGCGAGAATGCCGACGCCGTCGCCGGCCGCGCAGTGCATGGTCGAACCGAGGGTCTGCCGCCATTGCGCCGCGACGTAGCGTTCATGCGTGCCGGGCAGCGGCTCGCGGCAGCCGAGGACGTAAAGAAAGGCGCCCACCACCCCGATAAAGGCGCTGACCAGGACGAAGCCCCATTTCATGACGGGGGATTCGGGCGTCGTGCGGATGTCGATCGCGACGAACAGCACCGAGGCGGTCGCGAGAACAAACCACAGCAGCATGACGCCGGCGAGCATCGCTACAAAATCCGCGTGGGGAGGGGAATTGAAGGCTGGGCAACCGTGCACCCCATCATTCCGTAATCTTCGGGGTCACGCCGCCGTTGTCAAACGTTCGGGCCTATTCGCGGTGGGCGCGCGGCCGCACGCGCCGGCGCTGCGCTTGCCGGGGCGGTTTTGGACACCATATCGCGGCCTGTGGCGGTTTCGATAAATTGTGAATATCGCATGATCCGATCCTCTCCGGAGACCCGGCGCGGTGGTCGGGCCGAACCGCGACCGGTCGGCGGGCTACAACTTACACGGGTTTTTCGCTGTAAATTCGCTGTATTAACAGCAAAACTAAATTTGACGGTTCGCTCGCAGGTTGCAGCGATCGGCCGGAGGCGCCGGCGTTGGGCGCGGTCGGCGCGATCGATCGCCGGGCGGCTGGCGGGCAAGGTGTGGGGTGCGCGGCGGTGGCGGAGGCTTGCTCCGGCCGCGGCGGCGCGCTACTCCCTCGGGCGGAGCATAGCGGAGGAAACAACATGATTTCCGGCGAATTCGATGTCGTCGTGGTCGGGGCCGGGAACGCCGGCATGTGCGCCGCGCTGGCGGCGCGGGGCGAGGGGGCGCGCGTCTTGGTGCTGGAAGCCGCGCCGTTTGACGAGCGCGGCGGCAACAGCCGCTATACCGCCGGCGCGCTGCGCTTTGTCTATAACGGGGTCGAAGACCTGTTGAAGCTGTGTGAATTGAGCGAGACCGAATTGGCGACCTCGGATTTCGGCACCTATACCCAGGAGCAGTATTACGACGATCTGTTTCGCCTGACCGATTATCGCAGCAACCCCGAAATGGCCGATTTGCTGGTCACCAAGAGCCAGGAAACCTTGCTGTGGATGAAGAGCCAGGGAATTCGCTTTGCTCCGATGTATTCGCGGCAGGCCTTCAAGCACGAAGGCAAGTTCGTGTTCTGGGGCGGGCTGGCGCTCGAGGCCTGGGGCGGCGGCCCGGGGCTGATCGAAGGGCTGTTCAAAGCCGCCGAAGAGCGCCAGATCCAGATCGCCTATGAGGCGCAAGGCGAGGCGTTGATCGCCGATGACGACGGGGTGCACGGGGTGATCGCCAAAGTCGAGGGCAAGACCACGCGCATCGCGGCCAAGTCGGTGGTGCTGGCTTGCGGCGGGTTCGAGGCCAATGCCGAGATGCGCACCCGCTATCTCGGCCCCGGCTGGGACCTCGCCAAGGTACGCGGCACCCGCTTTAACACCGGCGGCGGCATCAAGATGGCGCTCGATATCGGGGCGATGCCCTATGGCAACTGGTCGGGCTGTCACGCGGTCGGCTGGGATTACAACGCCCCGGAATTTGGCGACCTCGCGGTCGGCGACAACTTCCAAAAGCACAGCTACCCGTTTGCGATCATGGTCAATGCCGACGGGGTCCGGTTTTGTGACGAGGGTGCCGATTTCCGCAATTATACCTATGCCAAATACGGCCGGCTGATCCTCGAACAGCCGCATCAATTTGCCTGGCAGCTGTTCGACCAGCAGGTTGTCCATCTGCAGCGCGACGAATACCGCATCCGGCAGGTCACCAAAGTGGTCGCCGACACGCTCGAGGAACTCGCCGACAAAATGGCGCAGACCGGGGCGGCCGTCGACAAGCGCCGGTTCCTGGCGACGGTGGCCGAGTTCAACGCCGCCGTCGACCGCAGCATCCCCTACAACCCGACGGTCAAGGACGGGCGCACGACGCGCGGGCTGGCGATCGACAAGACCAACTGGGCGATGCCGATCGAAAAGCCGCCCTTCGAAGCGTATTGCACGACCTGCGGCGTGACCTTCACATTCGGCGGCTTGCGCATCGACACCGACGGACGCGTGCTCGACACGGCGCAGAAACCGATCCGCGGCCTCTACGCCGCCGGCGAATTGGTCGGGGGGTTGTTCTATTTCAATTACCCGGGCGGGACCGGGCTGGTTTCCGGCTCGGTCTTCGGCAAGATCGCCGGCACCTCGGCGGCCAAAGAGGCGCGGCGCGGCTAGGTCGTGGCCTCATGCGGCTAGGTCGTGGCCTCATAATGTCTGATGGCGATGCCGATGGAGGCGAGGGCCGGAATCGGCGATGACCTCGCGGGCCGGCCGCAAGCCCGCGATCAGGCTCGGCAGCATGGTCTTGTCGGAGGCTTGACCGGGGGTCAGCAGCAGGCGAACCGGCAACCCCACGGCATCGACGACGGCGTGGATCTTGGTCGTCAATCCCCCACGGGAACGGCCGATGGCCTGACCCGCGCCCTCTTTTTCCGCCGGCGGCGTGCTGATGGGCGCGCACGATCGAGGGGTCGATCAGATGCGGCGAATCCGGCGAGCCGGCGGCCAGCGCCTCGAAATTGCGCGGCCACACGCCGGCCTTCGCCCATCGATTGTAGCGGTTGTGAAGCGTCATCATTCAGGGGTCGTAGCGCTCCGGCAGGTCGCGCCACGGCGAGCCGGTGCGCGGCGTCCAGAAAATCCCGTTCAGCGCCCGCCGGTCGTCCTGCCGCGGCACCCCGCGCAGCTTGTTCGGCGACAGCGGCGCGATCACCGCCCACCCCTGGCCGGTCAGGTCAAAACCTCCGATCCCCAAGCTCCCACCGTTTGGAAGCTTGAATCACAAATAACCGCAAAGCGGAATCCCCTTTGTGAGTATAGAACCCAGACGAAGGGGTTAAGAGCGTTGGACAAAGGCTCGTTGATTTCGTTGCCCGCGAAGAGAGACGGAAGCCGAGCCGCACCGGCAGCTCTCCGACCCGTCCAACCCAGTGTCTGTCCTGGCCCCGCTATTTGCCGACGAGGACCGAAATATCAAAATTTACAAGGAGCTTGTGAAGGACGTTAACTTGCGAGAGCTGTGGGCCAGAGCGCGTAAGGGGGGGTCACTGGGAAAAGAACTATCCCAAAGGCGATGATTTGGTAGCAAAAATCGTTCTGTTAACGTTGGAAATAGAAGCCTTCGTTGGGAACGAGGTTACTTCAAACGCTATAGCTTAGCTCAGATCGGCGATTGGGATGATCAGAAGATCGCGTTTTTTCAGAATGCGGGGATAAAACAGCGAGCATCGATCGCAGCAATCGATAAGTTGGTCTCAGATTTCGGGCGCGAACTGCAAATTTAGACCGTTGCTCGGGAAAACTGGAGTCGTCGGGAAGGAATATCCGGATTGTTAGCGCCCGAATTTCCGCACGGTCGACACTGCAAAACTGCCGGCGCTTTCCGGCTTCGATGCGGCCGAGGCGCGTGCGCCTCGGATGCCTCTCGACCAGCTTCGCCTCGGCGGCCTGCAGTTTCGCTTCAATGAGGCCGAGGCGCGTGCGCCTCGGATGCGTGCCGCGTGGGGATGCCGTCGGAGTAATCGTCAACGGCTTCAATGAGGCCGAGGCGCGTGCGCCTCGGATGCGGTCGCATCTGCGCCGAGATAGCGCTGCAGCAACTGGCTTCAATGAGGCCGAGGCGCGTGCGCCTCGGATGCAAGCGAGGCTGGGCTGATCGTCGCCCGACACGCCGCGCTTCAATGAGGCCGAGGCGCGTGCGCCTCGGATGCAATCCCTGATTTGACGGGGAAAGAACGCCTATACGAATACGCTTCAATGAGGCCGAGGCGCGTGCGCCTCGGATGCGGCCGCGCCGATCGCCTCGAAGACGCCGGCTAGGTTGGCTTCAATGAGGCCGAGGCGCGTGCGCCTCGGATGCACCGGAGGCATTTCGGGCAGCTTACGAAGCCGGGAAAGCTTCAATGAGGCCGAGGCGCGTGCGCCTCGGATGCCACCCGGACTAACCGCGGTGTTGCGCGTTTAAGGGATGCTTCAATGAGGCCGAGGCGCGTGCGCCTCGGATGCCCGGCCGCGCAACGGGCGCTAACGGGACGTTCCCGACGCTTCAATGAGGCCGAGGCGCGTGCGCCTCGGATGCACCGACGACGTGTTCGACTGGGCGCGCACGCATCCGCTTCAATGAGGCCGAGGCGCGTGCGCCTCGGATGCATCACGCCATCATCGCCGAGCCGGACTGGGTGATGGGGCTTCAATGAGGCCGAGGCGCGTGCGCCTCGGACGCCCCGTGTTGTGACGAAGGAATGATCACATTCTGGGTTGCTTCAATGAGGCCGAGGCGCGTGCGCCTCGGATGCGGTGCAGCCGGCGGAAGGCCTGTTCGTTATTGCCCGGCTTCAATGAGGCCGAGGCGCGTGCGCCTCGGATGCCTCGAGGCCTCTCTGCGGCGCCTCGAATTTAATGGAGCTTCAATGAGGCCGAGGCGCGTGCGCCTCGGATGCGCGGTGTAACGGCGCACGCCGTCGGGAACGGCAAGCGCTTCAATGAGGCCGAGGCGCGTGCGCCTCGGATGCGCGGCAATGATGACCTTTCGCGAGCTTGGCACCTACGCTTCAATGAGGCCGAGGCGCGTGCGCCTCGGATGCAGTAAAAAGGTGGTCTTTCCCGAGCCGCCCGGCCCGTGCTTCAATGAGGCCGAGGCGCGTGCGCCTCGGATGCGTAGCTTTGCGCGGCGAAATTGTGCGACGGCCCGTTGCTTCAATGAGGCCGAGGCGCGTGCGCCTCGGATGCGCCTCACAAGAGAGCTTTGGCCAGGTCCGCTTCACTGAGCTTCAATGAGGCCGAGGCGCGTGCGCCTCGGATGCAGCGCTCGGCTGACCTTCAGGATTGTCGAGGATAAGCTGCTTCAATGAGGCCGAGGCGCGTGCGCCTCGGATGCCGGCCCGTTGGTGGCGCCGGTGGTGATCCTAATCTCGCTTCAATGAGGCCGAGGCGCGTGCGCCTCGGATGCATTTCAATGCCCGGCACGTCGGCAATGACTGCGTCGGCGCTTCAATGAGGCCGAGGCGCGTGCGCCTCGGATGCCCAGAAGGTGGTGTTTGTCAAGCCTAAGCAAGACCCGCTTCAATGAGGCCGAGGCGCGTGCGCCTCGGATGCGCGCGCATAAGACGTCCAGCTGATTTCTGGCCCGAGGGCTTCAATGAGGCCGAGGCGCGTGCGCCTCGGATGCCTTTGCTGGGCGGCGATTTAACTGTTCTGACAACCGCGCTTCAATGAGGCCGAGGCGCGTGCGCCTCGGATGCGCAGTGTCGCGCCAATCTGCGCCAGTGCGGCCAGCCCGCTTCAATGAGGCCGAGGCGCGTGCGCCTCGGATGCGAACGCCTTCCATTTGTCCCAGACCCACTGCACAGCGCGCTTCAATGAGGCCGAGGCGCGTGCGCCTCGGATGCAAGCGACTACCAGAGAAATCGAGAAGGCTGCCAAAACGCTTCAATGAGGCCGAGGCGCGTGCGCCTCGGATGCCGCGGTGTGGCGTTCTGGCAGGCCGCACCCGGCGGCGCTTCAATGAGGCCGAGGCGCGTGCGCCTCGGATGCCGACCACCGAGCTCAATCGTCGCGCGCGGCGCTGGTGCTTCAATGAGGCCGAGGCGCGTGCGCCTCGGATGCACCTGACATTTCTCAAAACGGTGGCGAAGGACTTGCAGCTTCAATGAGGCCGAGGCGCGTGCGCCTCGGATGCCGGTCGCGACACCGGAAACCATTTCGGTCACGACGCCGCTTCAATGAGGCCGAGGCGCGTGCGCCTCGGATGCTTGCCTGCCGTCGATTTGTACGCCGTGAACACGTGGCCGCTTCAATGAGGCCGAGGCGCGTGCGCCTCGGATGCAAACGCGTTTGGGCGCATGATCGCATGGCGCTAGCACGCTTCAATGAGGCCTAGGCGCGTGCGCCTCGGATGCCCAGATGTCCTTCTCGAAACCGACCTGGTGGGCGATGCTTCAATGAGGCCGAGGCGCGTGCGCCTCGGATGCCATTGGGCTGGCACTCAATTTCTACGGGACCGCGGGGCTTCAATGAGGCCGAGGCGCGTGCGCCTCGGATGCCGTGAGCGCCAGGCGGCAGAAGGAGCTCGACGCGATCGCTTCAATGAGGCCGAGGCGCGTGCGCCTCGGATGCTCGCGCTTGGCTTGCGCCATGGCTCTGGTGAGACAGGCGCTTCAATGAGGCCGAGGCGCGTGCGCCTCGGATGCACCATTGGGCTGGCACTCAATTTCTACGGGACCGCGGGGCTTCAATGAGGCCGAGGCGCGTGCGCCTCGGATGCCAGCGGCAATCAACGCCGCCGGCGACGAGCCGCCGGTGCTTCAATGAGGCCGAGGCGCGTGCGCCTCGGATGCGGCGCTGCGGCCGGAAGTCGACGCGCCGCACCAAGCCGCTTCAATGAGGCCGAGGCGCGTGCGCCTCGGATGCCGCGCAGGCCTCTAAGGCCGACCCGGCACGGCCGAGCCGCGTGCGCCTCGGATGCCTGCCGCTGAGCTAAGGAGCATATTGAAATGGCGGAGACCCGGCACGGCCGAGCCGCGTGCGCCTCGGATGCGGCTACCCCTCCAAGTTCTTGGCGTTGATGGCAATTTAGCCGCGTTCTCGATCGGTGGTTGCGAGCGACACACGAATTCCGCCGCAAGGGCTGCTTCACACCGATAGACCATGTCAAAAAGCCCGGCCAAGCCAACAATCTACCGCGATTCGAGCGACCCAGGAAGGGCGCGCAGCACCGCGCCGCTCGCCTCCCCCCGGCGATGCGCGCGACATTCCGAGCGGAACAACTCCCGGCCAGAACCCGGTGATCCTACTACACGACCGTGGCTTGGCGTTCAATTTTCGAGATTGTTTTGCCGATACTCTCAATGGCCAATTCGATCCTGTCGGCCGGCCCCACATCGATCAGAATAACGTGATCCTCGCCATGCTTGACCAGCTCGCGCAACCGCGTCTCGAGCTCGGCGCGGCGGCGGCGTGTCAGGCGGCATTGGAACACCGAGAGCTGGAGCCAGTCGCCATATCCGTGCATGGCCTTGAACACGCGCCGCCACCGCTTTGGGTCCGAGATGTCGTAGGTGACGATAAACAGGCGTTCATCCGTCATCGGTCATGCTCAGCGCGGCAGAAAATGCGGATAGCGCGGCAACTCTCCGAGCAGAAAGCGCGACAGCAATCGCGCCTGGACCAGCAGCATGCGGCGCATGCTGACCTGATAGCCGAAGACCGGATGGGTCGTCTCCTGAGACAGCCGACGCTCGAATGCTTCGACAAAGCGGCGCCGCCCGGCTTGGGTCAGGGCTGTGCCGATCACCGCGACAACGAAATCATTTGGCCCGACCTCGCCGGTGTTGACCACCGACAGCACGACCGAATCGGCAATGATCGCGCGGAACGGCTCCATCAGGTCGAGCGCCAGCGCCGGGCGCCCATAACGCGGCGCATGGTAGAAGCCGCGATAGGGATCAAGACCAACCGAGGCCAGCGCGATCGTCAGGTGCCGGGTCAGCATCGCATAGGCAAGCGACAGCATCGCATTGATGGGATCGGTCGGCGGCCGACGATTGCGCGCCTCGAAACGGAACGGCGCCCACTCACCGCCGCCATGCGTGCCCTCGGGCGGCTTCAACAAGCCTGCGAAGGCTCGGAAGTAGACCGAAGCCGCATCCCCTTCGACGCCAAGGAGCTGCGACAGGCTTGCGGCGCCATCCGCGGCTTTGCGGGCGGCCGCGAGGCGATCGAGCGCGGCCTGCCGCTCTTCGGGTGGTCCGCGCCAATTCCGGCGCAGGATCGTCCGCTGGTTGGCGATCTTCGCCGCGACCAGGTCCTTGGCGAAACCCAGGCACGCGGCGGCGTCAAAGCTCATCCGGTATTGCGCTGTGCGAACCTCGACATTGCGGTGGCCAATGCCGTGCGCAACACCGCGAAACCAGCCACTGTGACTGTGGAACGTGACCGGAATCTCGCGCTCGAGCAACGCCGCAAGCGCCGGGGTGGTGATCGAGACATTGCCAAACAGGGCCACATCCGAAATATCGATCAAGCGCACCTGGATCTCGCCCCGCTCGTCATCGGTGATCTTCAGCGTCTCGCCGTCCTTGCCGATCCGGGCATGCTGGGATTGTACGATCAGCGGCAGAGCCTCATCGGGCGGCACGGCAATCGCCCGCGGCGCCAGCGACGAACCCGACAGGGCGCGGACCTCGTCCGGCAGGCAGACCGTGACGAGCGCACAGCGCGGACATTTCGGACTGTCCTTGAGCGGCGGCGGGATGCGGCTTTGCAAGACCGTCAGGCGCAACTCGCTGACCGCGGTCCGCGCCGCCATGCGCAGCGGCTCGTCGAGCGCAATGCGCACGCGCTCGCGGCTTTCGGCGTAGTAAATCGCACCCTCCTCGACGCGGTAGCCATGCTCTTCGAGCAGCAGCGCCTGGAGGCAGATCTGGATGCGCTCCGGCTCGTAAGCGCCCTGCGCGACATGCGGACGCTTGCCGCGCTTGTAATCAATAGGCGTGACAATGCCGTCCTCGGCTTCGACGATGTCGAGGGTGGCGATGACCCCCAATGTCATTGAAGCGAGGGTCAGCGAGCGGCTGACGATCTTGTCGCCGGCGGTCGCCTCGTCGCCGGCCAGCGCCGGGGGCGCCGGCAGCGGTGCATTGGGCCGGTCGACGCGGGCGTGAACGCGATGGCCCTCGACCGTATCGCCGGTCTCCGCCCATTCGCCCTGCGTCCACATCAGATAGGCGAGCCGCGGGCAATAGACGAACTCGTTCACCATCCGCGCCGGAATGAGCGGCACCTCGCCGCTGACCGGCGGCGCCGGAAGGTGAAATTCGAGCTGGGCGTCGGTCATTAGGGCTGTCCCGGCGGGTCCGCGGCCTACCCCGCCACCGCGAATAATCCGCCGCCCAAATGCCGATCGCGACCCAATATCAACGGGCCGGCAACGACGGTTCGAAAGGTGAGCTGGGCGCGGCCGAACAGGCCCAAACCTCGCTGTCCAAAGACGTCCGAGATCTCGATCCGTGGCCGCGGAAACCCGGCTCGCAAGAACTCGGCGAGAAGATCGGCTGCAAGCGCTGCAACGGCATCATTACGCTTCAAATGCCGGGTGACGCGATAAGGCGTTACACTCCCCCATGTTTGCGATGGCGTGAACAATGGATCGTCGGACCCAATTGCCATGGGAGCAAGAATGAGCTTTCCCGCCGGCCCGGCGCGCAACTCACGGAAATCCTCGAGAGCATGATCGAGCAGAGGAAGATGCCGCTCACGCTCGAGCCTGGAAACATCGCGGCGCCCGAGGATATGCGGCGCAACGATCAGCAATCGCCTGCGGGGCGCGTCGAATACGAATGCAAGATGCTCGTGCCCGCCGGATCGCAGCGGCGTTCCATCGGTCGCGTGGCCAGTAAAGAAAGCGGGCAGCGTCTCGGGCCTGATTTTCTGCTGCACGCGCGCCATAACGGCGCGGCGCAAGGCGCGGGCGAGCGCCAGCGGCTCGGCCTGCTCCGTCAAGCCATCCATGATGGCGAAAGCAAATATGCCTTCCGTGCGCCTGACCGGCGCCATCAAGCCGAGTCCTAGGTAGCGGCCATCGCCGATGAGAAGCGGGCCTTGCATGGCTTGCGCAAAAACCACTTCCGCATGCCAGAGCCGCTCCTTGGCGAAACGTGTTTCCCTGGCGAAGGCCTCCGCCCGGCGTCCTTTCCCCTCGAACGGCTCCCGCTGAACCCGGATCGCTTGCGCTGGCGTCTCGATGCCCGCGTGGCGCAGCGCCTGCCGCACGGCGCTCTCCGCCGCCGCATTTTCCCGTGCCAGCTCGCCGCCACCCTTTGCTTCTTCGTACATCCTGTGAGGATCGATGCGGCGGCGCGCGGCGCGCTCCGGCAGGGCCGCGGGGGTGACGGTGCGCCAGAGGCGCGTCGGCGCCGCTTCCTCCACGCCATAATGGTCGAGCATCGTGCGGTCGGCCGCCGGGACCAGTTCGATGATTTCTCCCGTCTCTCTATCACTTCCGATCGCGAGGCCCGAAACTGTCCAGGCGATATCACCGGCGGCAATCGGGCAATCCGGCGGGATCGTGACGAGCACGCGGCGGATCGACCGTTCCACTTGCGCATGGCCTATAGACGGCAGGGGCGTGATGCGGATGCGCCGCGCCTTGTCCGCTTCCACTGCATCGCGGCCTATGAAGGTCTTTTCGATACAGGCTTCGCGCTTGGGGTCGGCGGCACGCCATGCGGATGATTTCAATCGCTCGGCGGCAGAATCCCTGATTGCTTCCGTAAGCGCCCCAATGCGGTCAAGGGGCCGAGGCGCAAACGCACCGCCTTTTCTGATCTCGAACAAAAGTAGGGTCGAGGGACTGTTATAGCGAACAGGCTTGAACTTGGGCTTCGGTGCCTGGGCAAACAGAAGGCTCGCCCTCCTGCCCTGCCCGATCCTCTTGAACCGTCCGCGTGTCTTGTTGAAGCGTTCCGTCAGACTCGCCAGCGAACCGGGATGAGGGCATAACAGCGTTTTGCCGTCGCCACCGTTGTTGGGCCTCCACCGCACGCCCCCATGCGCGCGAAGCTGCGCCTCGACCTCGGCCTGATCGGCCAAAGTCTCGCCGGTGGCCCAAGCCATGTCGACGCCACGGCCGAGTTGATAAAGCTCTTCCGCTATCCGGCAGATCGTGCGGGCGTGGCGTTCGGCATCCGCGCCGTCCTCGAAACTCCAGGCGTAAATCAACGGAACGTCGGGACTGAACAGGTATGGCCGGATGGTCTTGGGCGTCCGTATCTCCGCGGTCCGGACCGGATCACCGCCCACCGCGTCGAGATCGTTGTTCGGAACAAAATTCCTGAAGGAACGCCCGGCCACAGCCGATGGCGCAGTAATGAATGGGGCGGCCAACCTTTCGAGCCACGTCAATGCTGTCACCACTTCGTCCGGCAGCGTCTGCCCGCGCGCGGCACCGGCAACCAGAGCCTGGAACAGCCGCGCCGGTGACGGCGGCCAGTCGCCCATGCCGTGGTAGCGTCCGTCGTGGAAGCGGACAGAGACGAGCAGCGCCGGCATGGTTCAGGCCGCCGCCTTCGTCTTCCTCTCTTTCTTCTTGTCCAGCTCCTTCAAGTCAGCCTGCGCCAACTCCTTCTTGAAGGCGACCCGGCGATCCTGTCCTACACCAAACCTGTCAGCCGCAGCTCTGGCGTAATCGAGGACAATGGCCGCCGAAAGCTCGACAGGTGCGCGGTTTCCGCTGCGGGCAACCCCAAGCCATTGGGCTGGCATTTTCTCATCAGGCACCAAGAGGCAGCCCTGACGCAAAAAGCCGTCCAGCGGCTGCGTCGCCGTCACCAGTGCGAGCCCGAGAATGTATCTCTTCAAATTCTGCGCGTTCTCGCCATTGAGCTTTCGCAGCGCCACTAGGTTGACGGTGATGACGCGTTCGATCGGCCCTCGCGCGATGACGCCGCCATGCTGCCCTGTTGCCGGCACATGCACGAAACCGCGCTTGGCGAGATCGTTGTCCGGCTTTCCCTCGGCCTTTTCCTGCTCGGCCTCAGAAATCACGCCCAACTCGGCGTAGTTCAGCACGGGGTTATATTGTGCCGAGCGCGTCAGCGGATCCACATCCCAGGCACGAATGACCGATTGCACCAGCCGCGGTAGCTTCGCCTGGGTATCGCGCGAGTCCCAAACGCCGAAAACCAACGAGGTCGGCGCCAGCTTGGCCAATTTTGACGCATCGCCCGTGTCGAGATACAGCTTGAATGCCGCCTGCGCCTCATCCTTCAATTCAGACGAACGGATCACGGCATCACCGAGGCGATGGCCGGCCTCGAGGATCGAAACGGTCTTTTCGTTGCCGTAAACGATGTCGATCTGCGGCACCAGCTTCGACAGCGGATTGTCTGTCTCGCCGGCCTTCGCCGCCTTAAAAATCGGCTCCATGCGGTTGGCCTGGCTTCCGACGCTGTCGATGGTGGCAACCTTGGTGCCGTCCGACAAGGTGTCGATGTTGTAGCCGATGTCGGCATAGGTCGGCGGGAAGATCACACCACCTTCGCCCTCGACCGGCAGAAGCTTCTGTCTGCAAACAAGGGCGACTGGACCGTCCTTGTTATCGGCCCAATGGTTGATGGTTTCGGCTGTGAGCGATGTCATGCCTGCGCCTCCTCTTGAGCGTAAGTGACGACTTTATTCTTGCCAGATAAATCGAGTTCGAAATGAAATCGCCTTGATGGAATTGCCGGAACGCCGCCCGCGAGCGCCGCGCGCGCCAGCACGAGCGGCAACACCGTGCCCCAAGTCGCGTATCGAACCTGACGAAGGCCGAATTCGACGGGACGTGCGTTCTCCAATCCCCACGCAGCCAGAAATTCAACGACGGGAGAGGCTTCAATCGCATGCTTGTGTTTATTCGGCGAATAGCCGGCATCTATCGCTGTCCAGGCACCGCGCGGATCGAAATTGAAACTGCCGCCCATAGGGGTCAGCACGTCGAACGGCGCCGCGAGGAGCGCCGCCCTGTCCTCTTCCCATAATTGCCGAATGCCCTTTGTTTTCAGATCTCGGGATTTGCCATTCGCTTGCTGCTTCTTGCGTGGCTTGGCGCGCACGCCCTTGAGCATTGCTCGCGCGATGGCGTCGGCCGAACGGTTGCCGGCATAGAGCTTGAAATTGTTGCGGCCTGCCTCGTCGGTCCAATGACCGAGTTCGACGACAGGTCTGTTCCCGCCACCAAACCGGATGGGCAGGGCCATTCGGTCACCTGTTTTCGCGGGAAAGGTGATGGACAACTCCAACGGTGTCGCCGCGCTGGCGGGCGCGGTTTCGTCCGTATCATCGTCTTCATCGATGTCCTCCTCTCCGCCATCTTTATCTTTCTTCGGCGGTGGATCGGCGTAACCGATCGGCCCCCATCGCGTTGGTTCTACTTCCGCCAGGAATTCGAGAACGTTCTCGAACGGGTTTTCCTTGCCGATGGCATGGAGCACGAAACGAACGTCGGTCTCGTCCGACCAGTCGAAGCCACCTTCGGCGTCACAGAGCAGAACCTCAGCCGCCTCCATCAATCCGAGGCAGGCGAAGACCTGGCCGGGATTGGTGAGATCGACAGGGATCGATGCCTCAGCCATCAAGCTTCCTCCCGGTGCTGCGTGCCCACATCGCTGCGTCTGTCGTTCTCGCGAGAGGCCTGCTGGTCGGCGGCGCGCAGAAGCGCCTCCCACCAGGCGAGACCCCACGGCCCCCAGCGCCTTTGAAGCCGCGCAAAGCGCAGCGCGACATTGCGGGCCCGCGCTTCGAGCGCGGAGGGCGGCGCGTCCTCGCAACCGCTCGTGTCGATTACCGGCCGCGCCTGCCCGTGATGAGCGGCAATGAGATGCAGGACGAGCTCGCGCCACTCCTCCGGCAGCGCTTGAAATCTGGCATGCCCCTCCGCGATAGGGAGGGATCCAAACTCATGCCGATAGCCATCCAGGATCGCCTGATCGATCGGGCCGCGCGTCTTGGCCAGGGGACCGGAGAGGCCAAATTTCCTTGCGTCGCGTTCTGCTTTGAAAGCGCGCTGCCAGCGCGGCGCTTTCTTGCCTTCGTCATGCAGGAACGCGGCAACCGCCAATGTGTCGGCGGCATGTCCGCAAAGGCCGATCCTTTCGGCGATGAGCCGCGCCTTCCGCTCAGCCCAGCTTTGATGCTCGGCAAGCTCCTGCGGTCGTGACACGGAGCGAGCATCCTCCGACTGCGCGGAATTTTTGTAATGTTCGACGACGAGCCATTCTTCAGGCTGACCCTCCACGTCGCGCTTCAAGACGAAATCGGCCTCGTACCGCCAATCGTCGTCTTCGTTCTCGTCAGCCCCCGAGGTCACCCGCCGCACCCGGAACTCGGCGTCTTTGTTCCAGCCGTCGTCCGCATCCGCGGTCGGGAAACCATCATCGGCCTTCGCGTCCAGCATGCCGTCTCGCAGACCGCCGAAGCGCGCATCGACGACAACAAGCTTTTCGGGCAGCTCCCGGTGAAAATCATATTTCGCGTCGGTTTTGCGCGGCTCGGCCAATTCCCTGACGGTAAAGCACCGCACAAAGCTGCCGTCGGGTAACAGGACAAAGACGACGACATCGTCGCCGCGCAGGGGCCTCGCCTTCGGTACGGCGGGCAGCGGCTCCCCCGGCTCCGTGTCGGAAATCCCGGCATCCGGTGGTTCCGCGACGGTGCCGACTTGCTCTTGAGAGCTGTTCGCCTCGCGCTTGAGCAATTCCCCGGCGCGAGCTTGGAGCCAGTCAGCCACGCGCCAGGTTTCCGTCTCGAGCTTTTCGCTCTCATGCGGCGACGCCGCTTCGAAGAACGCTTCGATCTCTTTTCTCTCGGCGGGGCTTCGCGGCCAGCCGGCATCGCCTTCATGCACCGGCAAGTAGGTGCGCCACATGACGACGGTCTGAGGGTCCTCATCGACCCAGCCGCGCAGCCATGGCGCAATCGCAGGGCGTCCGGTGTGCTGTTCGAGCGAAGTCATCGACCATGCATCGACCAGTGCACGCGTCAGCGCCGGGCGTAGCGGTTCCGGTGTCGTTGCTTCCTCGATTTTTTTGCCGAGCGCTTTGTCGGTCTCGGCCCGCAACTTCAGCTCACGTAAGGCTCCGGGACTTGCATTTCTTCCATCGTCACCCGTCGGAAGCTCTTCAAGCACCGCCAGCGAGCGGTAGCTGACAATCGCGCGCATCTCTTGCATCGTGGGGGCACCGGGTTTCTTTGGCCTCGGCTCGTCGCCGCGCACGACGACGATCTTTGCGTCTCCTTTGCCACGGCGATTAACTCTGCCCAGGCGCTGCACCATCCGCTCCCAAGGAACGAGGTCGCAAGCCATGTCGTCCGCATCGATATCGATACCCACTTCGCCGGCCGATGTTGCGATCAGGAACGCCGGGCTTGTTGGCATCGGCGAGTCGGCGAGAAACCCGTGCCGTCTCAGCCACGCTTTCGCGTTCTCGCGCTCCTTGATGCGCCGGGCGCCGACAAACAGCTCGGCCTTTGCCTTCGGCTCCGCACCCTTCGCATCGCGTTTGCGGAATTCGTCGAGTACTGCCTTTACGCTCTCCGCGACCTCGCGGCTGTCGGCGTAGACCAGACACCGGACTGGCTTTTGCCCCCCGTCGGAAAAATCCCAGGCCTGCCGCGCCAACGTCTCGGCGAGTGCATTCTTCGCGTCACCGATCTTGACGAGGTTGAGGGTTTTTTTCGCTGACAGGCGCAGTCGTGTCGGACAGATCGCCTCTTTCGAGCGAGAAGACCTCTGCTGCGGCGTCGCCAGTCGATACCGGCTGCGCACGGCCGGTTGCCGACAGCGACAACAGGCGGAATGGCGGAATTAGCCTGGCATGGCCATCGCAACGAGCGCCGAACTCCTTGGCGCCATTCGCGATGCGGCTCAGCAGGGCCTCGAACGGAGGAACGAGATGCGCTTCGTCGAGAACGATCAACGTATCCGCACCGAGCAAACCGGCGTGATAGGGCCGCATCCTGCGCGAGACGCCGTAGCCTGCGAACAGCAGCCGCGAGCCGATCATGTCGACCGTGCCGACAATGATCGCCGGGATCGTGGGATCCGCGAGCCATTCCCGATTATCAACATGAGCGCCGCGCAGTGTGGAAATCGGAAGCCGCGGGTCGCCGAGGCCAAGCGACGCTTTTAGATGCCTGGCATCGCCTTCCAAAGCCTTGAGAAGCTTTTCCGCCTCTTCCGTCGCTTGATCGACCACGGTGCGGCGGTCGACAACGTAGATAAGCCGGCGCGGGAGATTGACCCCGCCCCCTTCCGCCTGCCGCGCGAGGGCGATCAACCAGATCACCATCACCGAGGTCTTGCCAAGACCGGTCGGCAAATCTAGCGCCTGCGGAAGCGTTCCGGCCATGAACCGGGCGAACAGCCGCTGTTGCCATCGCATCGGCGAGTGCCCGGTCAGCACGAAAAAAGCCTCTGAAAAAGATCGCAAATCGGCGTTCATTCTGGCTCCGAGCCGGAATTGCTCTGACGGGTCCGGGGCGGAAACCGGCGAGTGCTGCGTGCCCCCCACTCCGGACGTGACGGCCACCCCCGCCTCGCGTGACTCTGAGATCGAACCGACTGAAATGTTTAACTGTTTGCGGTTAATGTAGCTAAATTGTGCGCGCAACTCAAGGTATATGCTATGTCTGGGAAGCCACGGCCAAGGCGCGAGATTGAGCGCGGTCAGTCGTGAATTTCCCGCGCCTAGAAGGCGATGCGGTTGCAGCGCGCTGTCGGGTTGTGAACCTGTCCGTGATCGGATTCTACGGCGCCTGCGAGCAAGACCGGTGGAGAGTGTGAAAGGTGGTCTTGGTCAGCGCCGACCGGCTTGCCCCAACCGGTGCGCTCTCGGCGGATTGGTCGAGAGTGTGAAAGGCGGTCTTGGTCAGCAACCGCCGCAGGTTCGCGACGCCGACCCATGGCCGACCGGTCGCCGCTCTGGCCCTTGTTGTGATGCGTTGGTTGCAAGCTATTGCCGGTCGCGGGCCGTCGTCGCAAGTGAGTTCGCCGCCCTCGGCACGCTCACCAAATGGCTGTTTCAGCGGCTATGGCTGAAACCGGCGCGGCAAACGACGCCGCTGTCGTTGGTCCGCCCGTGCTCACACGCGCAACCCCGGGCAGGAGATGACCATCTCCTGCCGCCGAGCGGGTCACCCCGGCCGGTCTCGAGGGCAGACCCCTGGCCCGATCGCGAGGGCCGCGCCATCTCCCACACAGCAGCCCGGCGCGCTGTTGCCGGCTTGAACCGGCGGGCACGGCATGGTGCCGTAGGAACAGAACACGCAGCAATCGCCCGGTTTCGGCTTGAGGAGAGCGCCGCACGCCCGGCAGTCGTAGAAGAATTGACAGGCGTCGGTCGGCATCGTCTCCGTCGCACGATGACCGCAATACGGGCAGAGGATCGTGGATGCGAGGATGGGCGTCCGGTCAGGCATAGGCGTAGCCCGCCCACAACAGCGCCACGCCGATCAAAAGCCCGACTAGGGTGAGCACGCGGCTCGCCTTGGTGGGACAAACGCCGTTGGGCCGGCACGCCGCCGCGCTCCATTGTTGGCGCCACAGTAACGCGCCGCCGCCGAGAAGGCACAGCGCGCCAATGACAAGCAGCACATCGCGGTGCGGTGCCGCAATGAGCGCCACGCCGCCAAGCCAGGCGGTGCCGATGCCGAGCGTGGTCAGCAGCAGCGGCAGCGCGCAGCACGAGGCGACAGCAAACGCGGCCGCCAGGCCTCCCAAGGTCAGGCTCAGCAAGGCCGCGCCAGACCCGCCCACAGGGCGCCGGGCCGCAGCGGATTTATCGATCGCATCGGACATCAGAGGCTCCTTGAGATCGGCGGAAATAACCCTACAGTCTGTAGTCGCTACAGACGCAAGCCTCAAATCCGGGGAGCCGGAGATGGCCGAGCACGCGATCCCGATCGGCGAATTGTCACGACGGACGGGCTGCAACATCGAGACGATCCGCTATTACGAACGGATCGGCTTGCTGCCGGCGCCGCCGCGGCGCGGGCGCTACCGCAGCTATGGCCTCGAGGATGTCGGCCGGCTCGGCTTTGTGCGGCGCGCCCGCGAGCTCGGCTTCACCTTGGAGGAGGTGCGAACGCTTCTTTGTCTGGCGGCCGGCGGACCAGCGTCCTGCGCCGAGGCTCGTGAACTCGCCGCCGCCCATCTAAATGACGTCCGGGCACGCATCGCCGATTTGCAATGCATGGAACGCATCCTCGCCGAGACGGTGCGCGCCTGCGATGCCGGCGACGATGCTTGCTGCCCGCTGATCGCGACGCTGTCGCGGCCACAGCGGCCGGCGCAGTCCGGCGCGTCGCCGTCTCTGAGGGACATGCCTCCTTCTCCAGCACGGGCGGAGCCGTCGTCGTGACCGATCGAGCCGATCGCCCGGTGCTGTTCTGGTTTCGGCAGGATTTGCGATTGGCCGACAACCCCGGTCTTTTGGCGGCCGCCGAGAGCGGCAGACCGCTCGTCGCGGCGTTTGTTCTCGATGACGAAACGCCCGGACGATGGCGGCTCGGAGGCGCGGCGCGCTGGTGGCTGCATCACAGCCTCGCGGCGCTCGACAAAAGCCTCTCTGCGCTCGGCGGCACACTGGTGCTGCGGCGTGGCCGGGCGGCCGAGGCCATTGCGTCGCTCGTCCGGGAGACGGGCGCCGCCGCGGTCTATTGGAACCGGTGCTACGAGCCCTACGCGATCGCCCGCGACAAGGCGATCAAGCGCACGCTGGCTGAAAACGGCATTGCACGGCGGAGCTTTAATGCTTCCTTGCTTTATGAGCCGTTGACAGTTCTGAACAAAGAGGGCAGCCCGTTCGCGATCTTCGCCGCCTTCTGGCGCGCCTGCCTCGCCCGCGGTGCCCCTCCGGCGCCATTGCCGCCACCGCGGCGGCTGGTGTTTGCTCCCGGCCCCGCAAGCGACAGCCTCGATGGCTGGCGACTTGCCCCATCGCAGCCAAACTGGGCCGGAGGCTTCGCCACACGTTGGATTCCGGGCGAAAGCGGGGCGCAACAGCGTCTGGCCAATTTCCTCGACACCGGCGCCCGGGACTACGCGGCCCAGCGTGATCGCCTCGATCTGAATGCGACCTCGCGGCTTTCGCCGCACCTTCGCTTTGGCGAAATCGATCCGCGGCAGATCTGGCATGCGATTCTCGCGGCCCGGGCCGCCTGTTCATGGCCGCAACAGACGGTCGACAAATTTCTGTTAGAGCTAGGCTGGCGCGAATTCGCCCATGCTCTTCTGTACCACCATCCTGAGCTTCCACACGCGCCGCTGCGGACCGCGTTCGCGCGCTTTTCGTGGCAGGTCAATGCCAAACATCTTGCCGCGTGGCAGCAAGGGCTTACCGGCTATCCGATCGTCGATGCCGCGATGCGCGAGTTGTGGGCGACCGGCTGGATCCATAATCGCGCCCGGATGATCGTTGCGTCGTTTCTAGTCAAGCACCTGCTCATTCCCTGGCAGGAAGGGCAAGCGTGGTTTTGGGACACGCTGGTCGACGCCGACCTCGCCAACAACGCCACCAATTGGCAGTGGATCGCGGGCTGCGGGGTCGACGCCGCCCCGTATTTCCGGATCTTCAATCCGGTCCTGCAAGGCGAGAAGTTCGATCCGCAAGGAAGCTATGTCCGACGGTGGGTGCCCGAACTCGCCGGCCTCCCGGATACCTGGATTCACAAGCCCTGGCTCGCCTCAGCGTGGATGCTGCGGAATGCTGGCATAAGATTGGGTGAAAATTACCCCGCGCCGATTGTCGATCATCGCGTCGCTCGCCGGCGCGCTTTGCAGGCCTTCGCGCATCTCACCCCGGCACCGATCTGAGCAATGGCGCGCGCACCAAAACCCGCCTCAGTCACGAGGCGAAAGCGCAGCAACCAACAATCGCTGTTCGTCTTGCCGTTTGCGTAGAGCTGCTCGGCTGCGCCCGAGCGACGGTCATGCCGTCCTGTGCCCGCTCACAAACCCCAAAGGCACCGCCAGAGTTTCGGTCGGCCCTTATTGGCATTGATCGGCGCCGAGGGCGGTCACCATCTTTTATGTGCCGCTACAGCGACAGCCGAGGCGCCACCAGCGCGCGCTGCTGGGCTTGCTGCCGAACTGGAGGCCGCCGCCTTCGGACAGCTTCTGGAGCTTTCCGGTTGGCCGGGTCTGTCGGTATTTCACGTCGGGGAGGGCCAAGGGTTAGGCCTGCGTTCGCGCCGCCCTTTTCAACGCGAAGCGCCTGCCGATACCGACACGCTACCATCAATTTGCCTTGCTGGACGAGCGTGGACGCCCTGCGCCGATATGCGCCGACCCGAATTCTTGTCGAGAAAAATTTGTGTGCTTCAGACTCTTATCGCGGCACGCGCGTAACACTCTACGGCGAAGAAGGAATGGTGCCCAGGGGCGGAATTTTCAGTCCGCACCGGATAGCTACGCCTCTCTACGATGTTCTACGAAATCGACGCATAATCAAAGACTTGCGTTTCGCTCCAACCCGCATTGCGTACCACCGGATACCCCCGAATTCGCTCCCGCTTGCTTACCCCATGCTTACCCGGATCACCAGCCGCTCGGCCATTGGCGCATTCGGAACAAAGGGGGAGCGGGGGTGTCGGTCGTCGGGACGCGATCGACGTGATGTAGAGAGCGGCCGTACTGATCCGTCCGACCGTCCGAAGCGTCCGAGCGTAGCCAAGATCAACGGGTTGCTGTCGGACGGCCGGATGTTGAGCCGTCCGACGTGTCGTCCTACTCCGCGACGCCCTATTTCGGCTTCTGAGCGTCCGCGAGAACCTTGCCGACCACGAGCCCCAGCGCATCGGTTTGTGCGTCGGCCGCGCTCATGTCTGGGTTGTACTCGTAGGCGAACTCGCGCACGTTCGTAATCCCATTGCGCCGAGCCGGCAGCTCTTCAAAGCGGCTGAGCCGGCCGATCCGCTGCACGGCCGAGACGCCGACGCCGGCGAGCCGCCCAGCCTTTAGGATGCCCGTGGTAACGGCAAGGAGCCAGCACACAATCGCTTCCTAGTCGGCGAGAGCACCGAGCCGAATGGGCGAGGCGCCTTTTTTCGGCGCGCCGCCAGCCGTCGCACCTCGCCGCTGCTCTCCGTTGCTTGATCGACTTCCCGATGCAGCCTTAAGCTGCAAAAAGGAGGCAAAGAACGTGAACGCCACTGGCACGTCAGTGCACGCCCGGCTGCCCGCTGCGTTGGAGAAAATCCTTCGCGACCGCGGTTTGTCGGAGCCGCATGGAGGACCCCTGTACACGTACCGCTTCACTCCCGATGAAATCGCGGTCCTGAAGCAAAGGCTGATCGAACTGCTCGCCCGGGTCGGGGCGACCTGTCTCGACACGCGATGGTGCGCGCAAGCCTTCGTTGTGATCGCATCGAATTGGTTTTGCCATTGGCGCGGCGAGGGCGTCTGGGGCTACGCGCCTTTGTGCGCCGAGTTGGGTTTCCAATACCGTCAGGATCATTGGCAAGATGTGACAGCCGGCATTCGCGAAGGGTTGAAAGCCTGGGGTCGACCTGTGCGCCGCAACGAAAATGGCGGCGCCGAATATCTCGCATCGCTCATCTGCGAAGGCGGCCTTCCGTTGCGCGCCGTTCAGGGCGGTCGGTGGCTGTACCAATGGCTGCAAGGGACCCTCAATCTCGTCGCGCGCGGCGTCTCTGCCGACCAAGCGGCTACCCAGGAAGCTTGGCGCGTCCCGGATGCGTTCCGTAAAGATTTGACACTTGTCGCCGGCGAGCTCGCGGCTCGATTGCACGAAATCCAGCGGGAGTTGGCGACTGCGGACCGGACCGGTCTCGATGCCATCGCCTGGCTCGACCTGAATCGGGCTGGCTGGCGTGCCACCTTGCCCGTCGATATGGAAGACGAGGATGCCCGCTCGTTAATCGAAGGCGTGGTCCGCCGGGCCGAGCACAGGGCAGCCGGCGATATCGGGGTGGAGCGCGGCCTCCTGCGGGGCAGCGACGGTCTGTGGGATTTCACGATCAAGATTTCGCTCAACGGCTTTATCGAGCACAGCCGGCTGCCCCAGGACATCGCTTCGAGGCTGACGGGCAAGCTGCGCGCCCGTATCCGGCCCGCCGGAGACCTGCTGGGGCTTCTGTCTGCCGAGCTAGGCATTATGGAGGCCTACGAAGAGGATGAAATCCGTTGGTGGCGTCTCCGTCCCTTGCGCCGGCTCGTCGACTTGCGGTGCCCCCCGGCGCTTCGGGTTGACCTCGCTGTCGAAGCGGATGGCGCCCCGCTGGGCAATTTCCTTCTTCCGGAAGCCGAAGAGCTCACCCCGGAACCCCTCGCCTTTCTACCAAATCCAGGCGATCCGGACCGCCTCGCCCTGGCCGCCCGTGGTTCGCATACAACACGGCTTCCTCAGCTCATCGTAGCGGCACCTCCCGAGTGCCGACCACTGTTCAATTGCACCAGCGGTTCACTCGAACCGATCGGGCATACGCGCGCGTTCAGCCTTGAGCTTTATCGGTTGGAGGGCGAACTCCGCTTTGAACGGGATGGGCAAACCTACCGCTGGCGGACCGGTGCCGAGCGGGAAAGCCTCGCCGTCCTCGCCGTTGATGGTACGACCGAACCCGATGTGCGGGGCCTAGCATGGAAGCACTCGCCTCGCGTTTACGTGCAGGAGGGCAGCTCCAAGCGAGAGCCGGCGAGGTCAAATGGCGACCGTCGCGAGGCGGTCGCTGGCGAAGCTGGCCCGCAGAAGCCCCCCGTGGCGACGTGACCTTTGTGCTCATTCGCGATGGTGTCACCGTGTCAAGGGCGATCGCTGCCGTCGCTCCGTCGGGCTTTTCGGTAACGGCAAAGGCCGGAGCGCGCCGCGCACTGTCTGTTGCGGGGCTGCAAGGTGCGACGGTTACGATCGCGGGAACCAGTAAGAACGTCCCATCCGCCGATCCGCTCACCGTGGAGCGGCCAGGAGGCGCAGGGAGCCATTTCGATCTCGATGCAATCTGGCCAGACGGAACGAGCTGGAGGACCGAACTTTACGACCGGACGGCGCGACCGGGATTTACCAACAGCGCCGGCGCGGAGCTACCGCCCGGATGGCGGGGCTGCATTGATGCTCTTTTTGGCATTTACGCGTCGTGCCCTGATTGGGGCAAGCTCACGCTCGAGATCACCGTGGCCCATTCCACGCGCTGCATCACGCGACCGATCCGGGGAGAAACGCCCCTTTATGCCCTCAGCACGGATATCCGCGCATTGATGGCGACCACGAGCCGATTGGATGCAGCTGTTCGGTTGCAGTGGATCGGCGCCGGGGATCATCACGTCGAAATCGGCCTCTTTGACGTTTCCTTGGAAGTGCATGATGGCGAAGTCTGGCCATCATACGCGGACCTGACACGCGTAGCGGCCTCCGACACGGCTCGCGTGACGCTGTTGGCGACACCGCTGGCCGATCCTTCGGAAGAATATGTGCTCGCGGACGGTGAACTGACGACCTACCGGTTGCGGCGCTTCAGCCTGCCGGCGGCTGGGCCTGGCGGGCCATGGCTCGTCTATGGCCGCGTCGACGATCGGTTTCGTATCCGCCCGCGGGTCGTGGTCACGCGTTCGGGCCCAGGCAAGCAGCATACGCCGCTGTATAACTTGATCCTGAATGCCGACCCCGCGACGCGCCGTCAGCTCCTCATCCGTCTTCTAAACTCGGGCGAACTGACTGACCGAGAACTCGAAGAGGCTCGGAACCTAATCGTCTGCTTTCAGCCGCGCACGCCTCTCCAGTCGTTGGATTTGGCGGCCGCGCTCATCGACGCGCCTGCGACAGCCGTGAGGCTGCTGCTGAGCAGTAAAGACACGGAAGTCGATATGGTGCTTGCGCTTGAACAGGAGATGAATTTCCTCTGGGGTGCCACGCCAGTTCACGCTTGGCGCGACGCGTTCGAATGGCGAAAGGCGCACCTTCTGGAGCTGATGAGCGCCCTGCCGGCCGCGGATGCCGAGCGGTATGCACGTGGCGAATTGGAAAGCGTTTTGCAGGCGATCGTCGCCCGACTACCCGCTCTGGCCTTCCACGTCTTCTCCGTTACAGGTGGCCGCATCGAGACCTGGGTCACCGATGCCTCTACGGAGGCGAATGAGTGCGTCGCCAGAAACGGCCACGCCCAGGATGGCGTCATCTGGCCGACGGAGGGAAATCTGGCGACGCGTCTCGGCAGCGACTTGCCAGGTTGGATACAGAACAAGCAGCCTTACTGCTCGAACGTTTTGGCAGCCCCGCTCGTGGCTGCGCGTATCGCGGCGGGCCTCATTCCGTGGGGGCAGCCGCTTACCGCAGCCTTGCGCTGGGCGCGTCTTTTCGACCCGATCTATTTCGACCGAATGTTGCCGACTGCGTTGCTTACTCTTGGGACCAAAAGCGCAACCGATGCTTGAAATCGAAGATTTGGCCGTAGACCTTCCGCGACGCGCTGCCAACGCCGTTCTGAGTGTAACCGGCGGAAAATCGCGGACGCTGCGTCAAACTCTTAGCGACCGGCTTGGCGCGCCCGCGGGTTCTCCTGGCTCGCTCGTGGCCGAGCCGGTTCTCGAAGGTGCTTATCCCTGGCTTCTCCATCCCGGGGGCTGGGGCGCCCTCCCCGACAGCCTGTATCCGGGCACCGGTCAAGCCTTGCAATCACGCATGGGCTACCAGCCCTACGCCCATCAAGTCGAGAGCTGGGCGCTCGCATCCGCTCCCGAGCCCTCGTCAATCATCATTTCGAGCGGCACCGGATCGGGCAAAACTGAATGCTTTCTCGGCGCGCTGCTGAACCATCTGCTCGCTGCCTCCGACGGGGGGTCGAGATCGCTGACCGGCGTTCGGGGTCTCATGCTCTATCCGTTGAATGCCCTCATCAACAGCCAGCAAGAGCGCTTGTCGGCCTGGCTGTCGCCGTTAGGCGGAAGGCTCCGGTATTGTCTCTATAACGGCTTAACGCCCGAAGGACCTTCTCCCGAAGCCGAGAGGCGAAGAACTCCCGAACAGGTGCTCGACCGCAGGACACTACGGACAAACCCGCCGCCGCTGCTCGTCACCAATTTGACGATGCTCGAGTATATGCTGGTGCGCCGCCAGGATGTACCGATACTTGAGCAGAGCCGGGGCCTACTTGAATATGTCATCCTGGACGAGGTGCACACCTATGTCGGCGCACAGGCCACCGAGCTTGCGCTATTGCTGCGGCGGGTGGCGCTTGCCTTCGGCCGGGACCCGCGAACGATCCGCGTCATCGCCACTTCGGCCACGCTCGGCACAGGCGACCGCCATGAGCAAGCAGCCCAGCTCCGGCAATTTCTGAGGGACCTAACCGGCGCCGCCGATGGAACCGTCCACGCGATCATAGGCGAGCGCGCACCGCTTGACCTACCGCCCGGAACGACGCCGCAAAGGCTCGCCCCCGCGACGCTGAGCACCCTCTCCGGCGATGCTGCCTGGCAGTGTCTGGCCTCTGCACAACGACTCCAGGCGATCGCGCGCCGCCTGCATGGCGGCGAACGGATTAGGTGGTCGGAGTGGCGGAACGCAGCTCGCGAGATGCTCGCGCCGGGCACAGATGTCGAAGCAGGATCTCGCGCGCTTCTCGGCGCCTGCGCCCGTGCCAAGCGCGGCGCCGATGGCCATTCTTTCCTGCCGACGCGCTTGCATATCTTTGAGCGCACTCTTGGTGGTCTCTGGGCGTGCTGCGACCGCAGCTGCCCGGAAGGCCCGAACGGCGACTCCGGGGATTGGGCCTTTGGCAAGATATTTCTGGACCGACGTGAGTTCTGCGATACCGGCGGCTCTCCCGTCCTGGAGGTGAGGATCTGTCAAGCCTGCGGCACAGAGACACTTGTCGCGGAGGAAGCTGATACACCCACGGGAACCGGCCGCAGGCTTAGGGCTCCGATGCCGGAAGCCGCGGACGATGATTTTGCCCTAGAGCTCGACCTGCCCGATCCGGGTGATGACGCCTCCCCGGAACCGGTACATGCGCCGGGATTGCTCATGGCGCGGTGGATTTTGGCGCAGGGCACACTCTCCGCGACTCGCCTCGCGGTCCGGCGCAAAACGGGGGAAATCCTGGATGCCCCTGCTCCGGATGCGATTATGCTGTCGGCGCTTGACGCCGACTTCGGCGCGAACTGTCCGACCTGTGGTGAACCGAGCCATGGGCAAGCTGTTGTCCGCCCATTCCGTGTCGGCGCTCCCTTCATGCTCGGCGCGGGCATTCCCGTCGCTCTCGGCGCGGTCACCGCTGATCCAACAGTCCAAGAGAAGCCTTTTTCAGGCCGGCGGCTCCTTACCTTCACTGATGCTCGGCAGGGCACCGCTCGACTGTCCGCCAAACTCCAAGCTGATGCCGAGCGCGCTTTTCTACGCGCTTTCGTCTACCACACCGTTCAATCGAAGCCTCCCGCCGGGTCCAGCGAAGAGATCGACAAGAAACGGAAAGAAGTTGCTCAACTCGAAGCAATAAGCGCTCAGCTTCCACCCGGCATTCTCGCACGTGCGCGCGTTGAGCTTGCGGATTTGGAAGGTTCCTCGGATGCGCGCCCCATATCCTGGCCCGACATGCGCGACCGCCTCGCGCAGGACCCTACGCTATTGCACATAAAGGCGCTTTGGGAGCTGCGCGAAGATGACTTCCAACACCCGGGCGATCTGGCTCACTTTTTGTTACTACGCGAATTTCTCCGGCGTGCCGTCCGCGGCAACTCTGCTGAGACTATGGGGCTCGCACGTTTAGTGCTCCCGCAACATCAAGACGCCGCCGAACCGCCGGTGCCGGCTCGCCAGCTTGGCCTGTCGGGAAATGATTGGCGGGATCTTCTCTCCTTGATCGTCACTCATTTCCTCCGCCTGAACACGATCGTTTCAATAACACCGTCGAACCTACATTGGATTGATCGCCGACTGCAGAATCATGTTTTGGTTGGACAGTTCGATGATCGGACGTCGACGGCGATACCCTGGCCTGCCGCTCGTGGTGGGGCAAGCCGACCGTCTCGCATCGTGTCCCTACTCGCTCAGGCGGCAGGCGCATCGCTGGACGATCGCAGCGCGCGCGAAATCATCAACGAGACCCTCGATCAGGCCCGTCAAAGCCTCTCGCGGTACTTCGAACCGGTACAAGGCGGTGGGTTTCGGCTCGACATGCGGCGCCTTTCGTTTGCGAGGGTGAAGACCGCTTGGCTATGCCCGGTCACGCGGCGGGTACTGGACGTTACCCTCAAAGGCCTTTCGCCTTATCCAAACGACGGACGCCATCTCGCGGCAACGCCAATTGTGCTGCCAGACCACCCGCTTCCTTTTTTTGCGCATCCGTCCGGCCCCGCGGCCGCCATCGGTGAGATCGAAGCGTTCCTAGCTTCCGACCCTGAAGTATCCAACCTCCGTGAACTCGGGGTCTGGACTAACCTCCATGAACCGGCGGCGCTATTCGCACCCTACTACCGATCTGCCGAGCATTCGGCCCAACAGCCTTCGCAGCGGCTGCGTTCTTATGAGGACATGTTTAAGAACGGCGACATCAACGTCCTGAACTGCTCAACGACGATGGAAATGGGCGTCGACATCGGTTCTATTGAAGTCGTCGTCAACGCGAACGTACCCCCCTCGATCGCGTCGTACCGTCAGCGCGTCGGCCGTGCGGGCCGCCGCGATCAGCCGATTGCGGTCGGATTGACGATCTGCAAGGAGCGGCCCCTCGATCGGCGCGCGTTTGACGACCCTGCGCGCTATCTCGATTCGCTCTTGAAGCCGCCGCGGGTCAGGCTTGATAGCCCTTCCATCGTCCGTCGGCACGCCCATGCCTTTCTTCTTTCCGCGTTTCTCAAATCCCGAGCCGATGACGCGCTGCATGCCAGGATCGGCGAATTCTTCGGTTTCGAAACGCCGCCGGGCGCCACAGCGCCCTGGCTGGAGTTTCTCCTTTGGTGCGACGCGACCAAGGCGCGACTTTCCGATCACGGCGAGCCGCTCGCTGCCATACTCGGGGGCACCCCCGTTACCCCCGATCGCTCCCTGTTCGAGAGAGCGCGCGATGCGCTCATCCGCATCGCGGATGAACGGCGGGCGGAATGGGACGCGCTGAAGCAGCAAGAAGCCGGGGTCGCCGCCGACAACAAACCGGCATTTAACGCGATCCGTTTCCAAAAACGACGAGCGAGCGAGGCATATCTGCTCTCGGAACTGGCGGCGGAAGGATTTCTGCCCGGTTACGGCTTCCCAACCGGGATCGTTCCGCTCGTAACCGATTCTGTTGCCCGGCGCGCCCTGGTTCAACGTGAAGTGCGCGAGGATGCACGCTCACGGTCACGCGACTATCCGAGTCGCAAGCTCGACATCGCGCTCTTCGAATACGCTCCGGGTACCACGTTGGTGCTGGACGGCCTCGCTTACACTTCTGCCGGGATAACTCTGAACTGGCGCGCCCCAGCGAATGCCGATGGTGTTCGGGAGATTCAGGCTTTGCGCACTGCCTGGCGCTGCCGCACGTGCGGCGCGGCCGGTGTGACCTCGACGGTCGCTCAGCCGGACGTGTGTGCAATGTGCGGGTCGCCTAACCTCGACCGTCACGAGTACATCGCACCCAAGGGTTTCGCGGTGGACATTCGGGAGAAGCCGCACGACGACACCGTTCAGATCAGTCATTTTCCCCGTAATCCGCCCTGGGTCCACGCGAGCGGTGCAAGCTGGCAGGCATTGCCCGATGGCGGCCGTGTGCGCGCGAGCGCCCATGGGATTGTGTATCTGTCGAACAGCGGCGAGGCCGGGCACGGCTACGCCGTCTGCCTGCAATGCGGCCGTACCGCCGCCGAGACAGAACCGAACGCTGCGGCACGGCCCCTGCCGCACGCACTTGCCGCCGATCGCGGCGGCCATAGGCCCTTGCGCGGTGCGCCCAAGGATGAACATGGAATTTGTCCGGGGACCGCAGGGTCGTTTTCGATTAAACGCAACCTTGAACTGGGCCACGCCTTGCGCACCGCGGTTGTTGAGGTGCAGCTCTACGGCTGCCGCGATGCGGACACGGCGCGTGCTATTGCCGTCGCCCTCCGCGAAGCCTGCGCAATCGAGCTTGGCATCGAGCCCGATGAGATGGGTTTCGCCGCCACTCCGGCCCTCACCCCTGAAGGCACCGAGGCCTGGTGCGCTGTCGTCTACGATCGGGCGAGCGGCGGAGCAGGGTTCGCTGCAACCATTGCCGACGAGCCGATCCGCTGCCTCAACGTGGCCCGCGATCTTCTGGATTGCGCCGGCCCCGGAGGGTGCGGCCAGCCTGGAGCGGAGCGCTTCTGCCCGCGTTGTCTTTTGTCTGCCGACACCCAGCACATGATCGAGCGGTGTGACCGCCTCACCGCTTTCCAGGTGCTCGATGATCTGGTGCCTAGACTTGAGATTGCCGCCGAGGACCGGCTATTCGGCGCCGGGACAGAACTCCAGAGCATGCCCTTGGCCGACGCCCTCATCCGGCGCGTTGCTCAGCCGCCAACTAAGACTGTCGTTTTGTGGCTCGACGATGACACGCCAGGTTGGGAATTGGACGAATGGCCTGCTCGAACCCTCGCTGAAACATGGGGCCCGCGAGGGGTACCGATCCGTTTCGCCGTTCGCGCCGATGGGCTTCTCCTGGCGGACCTATCTGTCCGCCAATCGCTCGCTCGGCTGGTCCAGCGCTGCCAAAACGCGGAGCTGGTGAATACAATAAACGTCGAGGGCTCTGGCGCCTTGTTGGCGGCGATCGTCGGTGACGAGAATGTCCTTGCCTGGGCCAGCAGAGATGCCTCTGCCGGCCGAACGGCGGCTGGCTGGGGAAGATCGCCGATTGCGCCCGTCGTGCGCGGCTTCACCGCTGGTCCGCTATTTGGCGAGTCGATCGACCTTGAAACGCTGTTATCGCCCGCCGCGGAAACGGCGATTGTCGAAATCGCGGGAGGCGCGGATGGACCCGCATTGGGATTTGGGCAGCGGTTGCGTCGCGCCTTGGACGCACGGGCCGGTGATCTGCTGCGCAGCGTTCTCAACGGAGGGCTGAAGGAAATTGTATACACGGACCGATATCTGTTCTCGCCGCTTTCCGCTCTGCTTCTCACCGAGCTTGTCGGCGCCTTCGCTGGACGTTCGCGGCCCGATGTTCTCGTCCATACCAGGGCCGCCTCCAAATCGGTTCACGCTACCCCACCGTGGCAAGTTCAGCATGACTGGACAACGCAATCTGACCGCGTCGCAGTATTACAAAAGCTGCTTGGCCGCTTTACCCAAAGAGCGCGTGTTGACCTTGACGATGCGACACCGCACCGGCGCACTTTCGTGCTGAAGGCGGAGGCTGGCGTCGTCGAGTTGACGCTCGATCAGGGGGTTGGCCCGTGGCAGCCCGCAGACCGATACCGCTTCGATTTCGGGCAGCCCCCGCAGGAGCAAGCTCAAGCTCTCCTGAGAACGCCGATCAAAGTGACGAACGCTGGCCCCGCCACATTCGTTGTAATTCGGAAACTCTCGGGCGCATAGGCACGGCTGTCGCCGTTCCGCTCTTATTTCAGGATAAGGTTCAGGGAACAACACGAATATCCACTGCGGCCATTGTCGCGGCTTTGATCCATTGCACGGCCGAGACGCCGACACCGGCGAGCCGCGCGGTTTTGACGATGCCGGTCCCGTCTGCCAGCAGGCGGCGCACGGCCGTTTCCTTGTCGGTCGGCAACGACGGCCGGCCGAGGCGCTTGCCCTGGCCGCGGGCGCGCGCGAGGCCGGCCTTCGCCGCCTTGCGGGCAGCGCGGTTTGCCCTCGATCTCGACGACGGCGTTCCGCTTCGATCCCGATAAATGGGGTATTCTTGGGAGCGCAGCGCCCGAGGCCGCCTATGCCGCCGGCAACCGGGCTATCCGCAGCTCGGGCCGAATAGGTGGCAGCGGTGGACCCTTCTCGAGCGAGAACAGCACCGGCCGGCTGTCGAGGCGCAGACCGCCCTCGAAAAGGTCCCAGAACTTCCGCGGGGCCTGTTTGATGCCGGCAAACGGCTCGCGCCCCATTTGAAGGCTCGGCGCCACATGCACGGCGAGCACGCGGGCAATCTCATCCTGGAGATCGAGCAGCGTCTTGGCCTGCGCAGCGATGTCATAGTCGAGGAATTGGGCCGACCAGGCGCCGCCCTCTTCAAACAACACGGCGCGAATGTGGCTCACTCTCTCTCCAATCCGCCATGGCACGCCTCCGCGGGGGAAGCCGATTCGACGAAATCTTCGTTAGAGAATCACAAAGGGATTCCGCCCTCAAGAGCCGTATCGCCCGCAACGCCGTTCGGTTCCCCGCCGAGGTCTCAGATTGACGGAAAGCCGGTGCTGATCCCGAGCGTGCGCTCGATGCTGCCGACCAATGTCGGGGTCAGCCGGTCGTCGTCGGCGATCCCGGGCAGCGGATAGGGGATGCGGCTCGGCGGCGGGCCGATGAGACAGCGGGAGTCGATCGGCCCGTTCGACCCGACGATCCCGGCACCTGCCTGATTTCGCATCCTTGCGCGACGGCGGCGTCAAGAAACGCGCGGGGGCTGGGAAGCTGGCCGAAGGGGAACGCCATTCGCTGCTCCAAAACGAGCGGGTTCGACCGATGGTTGACAACACAATCTGCTATCTCAAATATAGCAAACATGACAGAAAAGTCTGACGCAGCGAGCCTGCTCCGCGCCATCCGCGACCGGCTCAGCATAACCCAAGAGCAGCTCGCCGAGCGGCTCGGCGTCTCGTTCGCCACGGTCAACCGCTGGGAAGCGGGCGCGAACGAGCCGCAACGCGCGGCTCGCAACGCCATTCTGCGCCTCGCCGAAGAGACAGGAATCGACCTTTCATCGGATCAGACACCGCCAAGTCCGGCTGGTCGGGCCGGCCGGGGCCGGCGCGCATCCGCGACCCCAACGACCAAACCGATGGAGCAGATGCTGTGGGATGCGGCCTGCTCGATCCGCGGCGAGAAGGACGCGGCCAAGTTCAAGGACTTCCTGCTGCCGCTGCTGTTCCTGAAGCGGCTGTCCGACGTGTTCGACGACGAAATCGAGCGGCTGGCCGAGGAGTATGGCGACCGCGACACGGCGCTGGAGATCGCCGAGGCCGACCACGACCTGTTGCGCTTCTACTTGCCTGCCGAGGCGCGCTGGGCGGTTATCAGCGGACGCCAGCAATTCGAGTGGCCTAATGACGAGCAGGGCCGCAGCACCCGCCCAAGGGACATCGGCGAGCATCTGACCAAGGCGGTGCGCGCCGTCGTTCGGCACAACCCGTCCTTGTCGGGCGTCATCGATGCCGTCGATTTCGCCGCCGAGCGCAACGGCGAGCGCGACATCAACCCGGCCAAACTGCGCGAGGTCGTCGAGACCTTCACCGATCCGCGCTACCGGCTCGGCCTCGCCGATGTGCAGCCCGATTTCCTCGGCCGCGCCTACGAATACCTATTGCGGAAATTCGCCGAGGGGTCGGGGCAGAGCGCCGGCGAATTCTTCACCCCGACCGAGGTCGGCTTTCTGATGGCGCACATCATGCGCCCGAAACCCGGCGAGGAATGCCACGACTACGCCTGCGGCTCGGCCGGCCTCTTGGTCAAGCTTCAGCTCGTCGCCCGCGAGCTCGACCCGACGAGCCGCGTGCCGCTCAAGCTCTACGGCCAGGAATTGACCGCCGAGAGCTACGCCATGGCACAGATGAACGCGATCATCCACGACATGAGTGTCGAGATCGCGCGCGGCGACACGATGATCAATCCGAAATTCAAGACCGCGGACAGCAAGATCCGCACCTACGACATCGTCGTCGCCAACCCGATGTGGAACCAGCCGTTCAACCCCGACATCTTTTCGGACGACCCGTTCGACCGCTTCCGCACGCAGGGCGGCGTCACCACCGGCAAAGGCGATTGGGCCTGGTTGCAGCACACGCTTTCCTGCCTCGGCGAGCGCGGCCGGGCGGCGGTCGTGCTCGACACCGGTGCTGTGACGCGCGGCTCCGGCTCGAAAAACGAGGACCGCGAGCGCAACATTAGGAAATGGTTTGTCGATCATGACCTGATCGACGGCGTGATCCTGCTCCCCGACAATCTGTTCTACAACACGTCAGCGGCCGGCGTGATCGTCGTGCTCTCGAAGCGCAAGCCGGCTTCGCGCAAGGACAGGATCGTCCTGCTCAACGCCAGCCGCCGGGTGGCGAAGGGGCGGCCGAAAAACTTCATCCCCGAAGCCGACATCCGCCCGCTCGCCGCCGCCTTTCTGAAAGGCGAGCCGGTCGCTGGAGAAATCGCGGTCATCACCCGGCAGCAGGCCGAGGACGCCGACTACAACCTCAGCCCGAGCCGCTGGGTGGGACAATCAAGTTCCACGGAAGTCGGCTCGATCAGCGCCCTCGTTCGCGAATTGATGGCTTTGGACGGTGAAGCGCATCGCTTGTCAGCGAGGATTTCGGCGCTATTGGCAGGGGTAGTTGATGAGCCTGCTTGAAAACGATCTCGCTGGCAGAGAATGGATTCGCGTCGGCGACTGTTACCACGTGACAAAGAAACCCCGCGAACTCGACCGCTTCGCGGTAGCCGAGATTCCGTTCGCCGCCATGGATGCAATCCCTCAGGACGGCACCTACTCGGCGATGTTCACCGCGAAGCCTCCGGGCGCAATCGCGAGCGGCACCTACTTTGAACGTGGCGATCTTCTCGTCGCGAAGATCACGCCGTCTTTCGAGAACGGAAAACAGGCCCTGGCACTCGATATGTCAGCGCCGTTCGGATACGCGACCACCGAGGTGATCCCGCTGCATCCTCGAGAGGCTCGGCACGACCCTAGATTGCTCTTCTTCTATTTGCTGCATCCCGATGTTCGCCATCATGTCGCTGAGCGGATGGAAGGCACGACAGGGCGGCAGCGGGTCCCGGAGAACGTGCTTCTCGATCTGCCGATGCCGGCATTCGATGCAGACGAACAGACCGGAATCGCTGATGCGCTCGAAGCAATTCGGCGAGCCTCTGCTGCCGAAAGTGAATGCGAGAAGACCGCTTACGGGCTAAAGCGCGCGGCGATGCGGGAATTGTTCACGCGCGGGCTCAAGAGCGAGGCGCAGAAGGAGACCGAGATCGGCCCGGTGCCGGAGAGTTGGCAAATCGTCGCTCTCGACGAATGCTCCTTAGTCCAAACCGGCGCGGCCAAGGGGCGGAAGTTTGGCGATGCTGAGGTTGTGGAGACACCCTACCTGCGCGTTGCGAATGTTCAGGATGGTCGGCTTGATCTGACCGAGGTGAAAACCATCCGCATTCGCCGGGCAGAGATCGAGCGCTATCGCCTCCACAACGACGATGTCGTCCTCACCGAAGGGGGTGATTTCGACAAGCTTGGCCGGGGCTTCATTTGGCGAGGGCAACTCGCCCTCTGTATTCACCAAAATCATGTGTTCGCTGTGCGGACTGATCGGGATCGGCTTTTGCCGGAATTTTTCGCGTATCAGGCGCAGTGCCCCTATGGCAAAGCTTATTTTCTGAAGGTCGCACACAAGACGACCAATCTAGCCTGCATCAATAGCACGAAGCTGAAAGCGTTTCCGGTACTGCTTCCAACCCTCCCGGAGCAGCGCGAAATTGTCGCCATTCTCGACGCGATCGACCGCAAGATCGAATTGCACCGCAAAAAGCGCGCGGTGCTCGACGAATTGTTCAAGGCGCTATTGCACAAATTGATGACCGGCGAGATCCGGGTCGCCGATCTCAACCTGTCAGCGCTCGATCACCCCGCTGCGGGGTCAACCGTGATTCCCGCGCAAGCGGGAATCCAGGGGCCCGTCGCAGAAGCGGTTGCCCTGGACCCCCGCCTTCGCGGGGGTGACGAAAACGACGTGGAAGCGGCGCAATGAGAGGGCTCGGCGCCCCCATATTACGGCGACACGCAGAGGCCGAGGGAGACGCATCATGTCGGTGACGATCGATCTGCCGCCGGAGATCGAGGAGAGCCTCAAGGCACAGGCCGAGGCGCGGGGGATGCCCCTCGCCGACCACCTGCGCCAGGTTCTCGAAGCGCATGCCGGCGCTTCTAAGACACGGCGTAAAGCGCTTGAGGACCGGATCAAGAGCTGGCGCGACGTTTCGGAGTTGCCCGAGACAAAGCCGCTCTCGGACGAGGCGGTCAGCCGCGAAAGCATCTACAACGAACGCGAGGCGGATGGCGCGCTCGCGGTCGAGCTCCTGGCGCTCGGCCGGGATTGCGCCGCAAGGCTGAAGGAGCCGTGGAAGAGCGCCGCCCATGCCGCACTACTCTATGACGAGCGCGGCCACCGAAGGTGATGCCAACTCTGGAGAACCCAATGTCCGTGACAATCGACCTCCCCGCCGACATCGAGGCAAAGCTCACCGAGCAGGCTGCGAAAGCCGGCGTGCCCCTGGGGCAACATCTGCGCCGCATGATCGAACAATATGTCGATGTCCCGCTGCCTTCGCCCAAAACGCCGGCGGAACGCGCGAGGCACTGGCGCGAGTCGGTGGCGAACCTGCCCGATACAACGCCGCTCTCCGATGAAGCGATGAGCCGCGAGAGCATGTACGGCGACCGGGGGTGAGCATTCTCGTCGATACCAATGTGCTGCTCCGGCGAGTTCAACGCGCGCATGACACGCACACCGTCGCCGTGGAGAGTGTTGCGCGCCTGCTCGCTGCCGGTGAGCCGGTGTATTTCACCCCGCAAAACATCGCGGAGTTCTGGAACGTCACAACGCGCCCCGTCGCGCAGAATGGATTAGGGTTGTCGTTGCAAGCCGTGCGGGCCGCGGTTGCCGATATCGAGCAGGATTTGATCCTGCTGCCGGACGCGCCGTCGCTATACGAGGAATGGAAGAGCCTTGTCGTCCGGCACGGGGTCGTCGGTGTCAAAGTGCATGACGCGCGCCTTGTCGCGGCGATGAACGTGCACGGGGTGCGCCGGCTGCTGACGTTCAACGCCGGCGATTTCGCCCGCTACGACATCGAGGTCGTGCAGCCGGCTGCGGTGGTATCTGCGCCATGAGTGAATTGAAGATCAGCGAGGCGGGGTCGGTGCAGTTTCCGATGGTGGCGCATGCCGCCGCGATCGGCTGGACCGCGATCCCGCCGGAGGTAGCAAAGCAGAAGCGCGGCGGCGAGGACGGCATGTTGTTCCGCGACGAACTGGAAGACGCGCTCGCCCGGTTCAATCCGTGGCTTTCTGCCGACGCGGTCCGGCAACTCATCGAGAAATTGGAGGCGGTCCCGCCAACGGTCGAAGGCAACCGCGACATGCTGGCGTGGTTGCGCGGCGAGCGGCAATGGTACGACGAGGCCGAAAACCGTCACCGCCACATCCAGCTCGTCGATTTCGACGCGCCGGCCGCCAACGTCTTTCATGTCACCTGGGAGTGGCGGCTGAAGCCGCCGGCCCGCAAGGGCAACCGCGCGGATGTGATGTTCGTCGTCAACGGCGTGCCGGTCTGCGTCGTCGAGCACAAGAACCCGAAGGACGGCGGCGCCATCGAGCGCGGCATCACGCAATTGCGCCGCTACGAAAAGGAGACGCCCGAGCTATTGGGTGCGCCGCAGCTGTTCAATGTCACCCATCTGCTCGATTACTGGTATGGCGTCACCTGGAACGCCAACCGGCGGTTTCTGGCGCGCTGGAAGCAGGAGCGCGAGGAAACCTACAAATTCGCGGTGCAATCGTTTTTCGAGCCGACCGACTTCCTGCGCACCTTGCAGCACTGGATTCTGTTCTATGTCGAGGACGGCGAGACGCGCAAATCCGTGCTGCGGCAGCACCAGCGCATCGCGATCGACAAGATCGTCGCGCGCTGCGAGGACCCGAACAAAAAGCGCGGCCTCGTCTGGCACACCCAGGGCTCGGGCAAGACCTTCACCTTGCTGATGGCGGCGCGGCTGATCCTGGAGGACAAGCAGCGCTTCCAAAACGCGACCGTGATCCTTGTCGTCGATCGCATCGAGCTGGAAGGGCAGCTCAAGGGCTGGGTGGAAAAGCTGCTCGGCGAGATGCAGCAGCAGGACATCCCGGTGTGGCGAGCGAACTCTCGCGCCGAGGTTCAAGACCTGCTGAAAACCGACAAGCGCGGCCTGATCCTCTCGATGATCCACAAATTCGAGGGGATCGATAGGAACGCGAACACGCGGGCCAACATCTACGTCTTTATCGACGAGGCGCACCGGTCGGTCGCCAAGGACCTCGGCACCTACATGATGGCGGCGGTGCCGAAGGCGACGATCATCGGCTTCACCGGCACGCCGATCGCCAAGACCGCACAAGGCGAGGGCACGTTCAAAATCTTCGGCATCGACGATCCGCAAGGCTATCTCGACAAATACTCGATCCGCGAATCGATTGAGGACGAGACGACATTGCCGCTCCGCCACACGATGGCACCGAGCGATATGACCGTACCGGCCGACCGGCTCGACAAGGAATTCTTTAGCCTGGCCGAGGCCGAGGGCGTCACCGATATCGACGAACTGAACCGCGTGCTCGACCGCGCGGTGGGACTGCGCACCTTTTTGACCGCCGACGATCGGGTCGAGAAGATGGCGGCGTTCGTCGCCGAACATTTCAAGGAAAGCGTATTGCCGCTCGGCTACAAGGCGTTTTTGGTCGGGGTCAACCGCGAGGCCTGCGCCAAGTACAAGCGCGCGCTCGACAAATTGCTGCCGCCCGAATGGTCGGAAGCCGTCTATACCGAGAACGCGGCCGATGTGATCGACCGGCCTCTCGTCGCCGAGCTTCAGCTGTCGCCCGAGCGCGAGAGCGACGTGCGGCTGGTGTTCAAAAAGCCGACTGAGAACCCGAAGATCCTCATCGTCACCGACAAATTGCTGACCGGCTACGACGCGCCGCTGCTCTACTGCATGTATCTCGACAAGCCGATGCGCGACCATGTGCTGCTGCAGGCCATCGCGCGCGTGAACCGGCCCTATGTCGATGCCAACGGGGTGCAGAAGCGTGTCGGCTTGGTGATCGATTTTGTCGGCGTCCTGCGTGAGCTGAAAAAGGCATTGCAGTTCGACAGCGACGATGTGAGCGGGGTGATCGAGGATCTCGACCTGCTGCTGAAAGACTTTCTCGACAAGATGACGAAGGCCAAGACGGCCTATCTGGAAGCCGGCGAGGGCAGCGCCGACGAGCGGCTCGAAACGGTTGTCGGCCGGCTGTTCGATCCGGACGCGCGCAAAGCCTTTTACGAGGCCTACAAGGACATCGAAGCGCTATGGGAGATTCTGTCTCCATCCCCTGAACTGCGTGATCATATCGAAAGCTATAAGAACCTCGCGAAGCTCTATGCCGCTGTGCGCAACGCCTACGCGCCGCAGGTCGGCTTTGTCGCCGATCTTGCATATAAGACGCGGCGCCTCCTCGAAGAGGAAGCGACGCAGGAGGGGCTCGGCCGCTTGACGAAGACCGTGACCTTCGATGTGAAGACCTTGGAGGGATTGCGGCGCGAGCCCGGTTCCGATGAAGCCAAGGTCTTCAACCTGGTGCGCAGCCTGCACCACGAACTCGAAGAAGAACCGGCGGCCGCGCCGGTGCTGCGGCCGATCGCCGAGCGGGCGGACCAGATCCTCAAGGGTATGGAAGAGCGCAATATAACCGGTCTAGCAGCGATGGATTACATCGCGGCATTGGCGCAGGAAAAAGAAGAGGCCGTCGCCGGAGCGCAAGACAGCGGCCTCTCGCCCCGCGCTTTCGGGGTTTATTGGTCGTTGAAAGACGACGAGGCACTCACAAAGGCGGGCATCTCCGCCGTCGATCTGGCAAAGGAGTCCGAAGCCTTACTCGCGCGCTTCCCGAACGCGCCGGTCAACGAGGACGAACGGCGTCGCCTTCGGGCGGCGCTGTACGTGCCGCTAATCAAACTCGACATGGAAGAGAGAGTCCGGCTCGTCGAGGCAACCCTGACCATTCTTCTCGATGGCGGCTCTGACGATGCGCGCGCATGACCACGGTCGCGCGCAGCTCTCAAGCAGAGTGCGCTATTGGTCGGAGCGCCTGAAGGTCGAGGCGCGGATCATCCGTGTTCAGCGGATGACCCGGAAATGGGGTTCCTGTTCGACCACCGGCATCATCACGCTCGCCGATGACCTGATCGAGCAAGAGCCGGACTTCCAGGATTTCGTCATCGCCCACGAACTGCTCCACCTTCGGATCCCGACCCACGGCCGCCTGTTCAAGGCGCTGATGACGGCGCACGTTCCAGGATGGCGTGACCACGATGTGCGGCGGCAACGGGCCTCGCCACTGCCTCGATCCCCTTGAGCAGTGGTTCCACTCGGCGGCTCCAGCCCACAGCCTTCGACAGCGAGGCCTTGCATTGACCGATTTGAGTGGGGAGGGGGCCGTCGGCTCTGCCGTTGCTCGATGGCCTCCATCATGTTGAAGACGAGCCGGATAGCGAGATCTCTCCCAAAGCAATCATTGTCGAGGTGAGTGCAAGAGAGCTTAATGGAACCGTTACTCGGTATGATGGCGGCGGCGCAAGGCGAAGAGGACGCGCGTCTATCAGGCCTTGCAGCACGTTGCCCGACGCTGGTCGGTCGGCCGCAAAAATTCCATTTTCCGAGCATCGCTCGGCTGCTTGCGGGCTGCTTGTCTTACCGGCCAACGATCCCGCGCATACGCGGTTATCCGCGCTGGTGCATCTGGCGGCCATGTTTTGTCACGGAAATAGAGACCCTACGCTGGCATAGCTCCGGGAGTGGCTTAACAACATTCTGTTGAAAGATGGCATCGGCCAACGCGAGGACCCGGTTGAAGACGTTTCTGTCTCAAATGTCGTGACCTGGTTCGGAAACGCCCGGACTTTCGACGCCGGCTGGTACGAAAATGACTCCGCGTTGCAGGCGTTCCCCCTTGCAGTCCTGCGCTTGCACGAAGACTGGAAGAGGCCCGTAGCCCATTCCGTGAATGCGCTGCTGAAATTAAGTGAGGCCGTCGCGGCGCGCGCCGGCCTGCCTAGATTCACGCCCTCGAACGGCCGGCCACGGCAGCCTCTCCGCATCGTTCAAAGCACAGCCGGCGTGGCTAGCGGCCATGTCTTATTCAGCTTCGACAAGCTCCGCGCGATGGGAATTGGCTCTCGCGCCCTCCGGCCGTTTAGATTCGAGCCTGAGATGGTCCCGTCGCTCGCCGATGAGACCATCGGACACACGACGCTCGAACGGCACCCGCTCGTTTTTACGGAGAAGAGCGTTCTGCTTGCGTTGCCGACGGCCGTCAGCGCGGCGATCCGTCGGTTCATGATTGAAAGCGCCGCCGCTGCGGGTAGGCTTGATGCCCTCGAAACCCTGATACATGATTATCAGTTCGAGGAGGTGAGCCGCTACGGCCGGGTTGGATGGGATATTCGAGAGCTCAATCCGGTCGAGGAACCCGCTCCACAGGAATTCGTCGGACGCTTCGACGAGGGGGCGTATGTGCATGTGGTCTTTCTGCCCGACACCCTTGAACCGGTGCTAACGGAAGGCCTGCAGAGCATCGAACATATCCCCGATACCGTGACGGAACGCCTTGATAAGACAGCATTCGAAATTGCCAAGCGCTGGGATTACCAACGGGGGATGACCCTCGTCGTGCATGGCGGCGCTGGCCGCGGCTTTTTTATCGGTTTCGGTGAAGCGCCGGCACGGTGGGAACGCCTTGCGCTCCGGATCTCGGATTTCATGATGCTTTCATGGGATACCGAGATGGATGCTTTGCGCGCCTGGAAGTTGCTCGATCGAGAGAATGAGCTACTGGAGAAGCGCGACACGTATTTCGTTAACGCCAATGGATTTATGAACTCTATGGCTATGCGGAAAAGGTGAATTACGCTCTCGTTTCCAAGGAGATGACCAAGGATGTCGTAGAACTCGGTACCGATTATTTGACGGCAATTAGGCGGCGGCTCCGGTCTTCCGTAGACCATCATGCCGCGTTATTCACCAAAACCCCCGGCTACCTGCCGGTCCAGGGGCATACAACGAAGCCGTTTTTCAATCAGGTGCAGGACCTTCCAATCTACGTTAGCCCTGTCACATATGGCGTCCGGCGAGCTGCTCGCGTGCGTTGAGACCGATATTCGCCCGTGGTGGGTCCGCTGTACGGAGCACCCCGACGATCCCCGTCATCTGTCAGGTCTGGGAACTTGTGCTGAACTGGCTTGTACGGACGGCGCCGGTGCTTGAGGCGGAAGTTTCGGGATTGCAGACGCGGCCAATCACGGTTCGGCTCACATTTCCGGATATAGACCAATTTTCGGGCCGACCAACTGAAAAAGCCGACAAGCCGGTCGGGCCAATCGTCCAAATCAACGATGGTGAAATACATCTCGCTTGCGCGCCGGCTTATCTGCGCTCCTTCGCAAGCGAACGGAATTCCGGCGACCGCTTAATGGTAGAAGCGCTGATCGCTGGCGCATCTGCCCTGACCGGTTCGGTGCTCGATGGAGGCACACGCGGCGGCCTGACGGCCCAAATCGTCAAAGATGATCAGTCCCGTTTTTTCCATACCGTCCCCGCGGAGAACGCTCGCGAGATGCTGTTTGCGGCTCTCGAACGAGGTGCTCCCCGCTTCGTGCAGCCGGAAGACAGGGCGGCGAGTTGGCTCGATCTGGCGCGAGAGGGGGGCTGGACCGGCCCACCCGGCGCGGTTCCCAAAGAACAGGCGAACTAACTGCTCAATGACTGCGTGACGGTGATTTGGAAACGCCTCCGGGTGCGGTTGCGCGATTTGGACCGATACAGTGTCGTCGAGCGCGCCGTGTCGAATGAATACGCGATCTCGCGTGACGGCGCGACGTGGCGTCTGACCGCCCAGGCCCTCCTCGCCCTCTACGACGATCAAACGGAAATTATTGACGCGGCGAATGAAAGGGAGGGCGAGCGCGCGATGGCGGCGCTTTCCGGCCGCGTGATCTGCGAAATGGCAATATGTGTATCGCCGCTAAACGAAGGCAGGATCTACAGTACGGCGGACTTGGATTACGTGCTCGCGAACCTATCCATTCTGCTTGAGTGGGCGAGCCAGAGTGATGCCTTTCACTATGGTCTCGTTTCGCGGGATCTGATCGTGGAACCCAACGGGACCTTCACGTTCGACACCTCATTCCGCGACACGTTGCATGGCCCGTACATCCGTTCGCACGGCGAGCGCGGATTTCGATCTGCGGCAGCCGACTACGGCTCGGCCTTTGCCGTCCGTAGTGGCGATGCCAAGCCGCTGAAAGCTGATTACGAGGCGGCCTTCGTCGCAGAATTCGGGCTTGCGCCGACGCAATTGGTACAGCTGACCTACGATCTGGCCGACATTTCGATCAAGGAAGGCAAGCCGTTCTTTCGCTGTCGGCGGAGCGACGTGCTTGGCTACCTTAAAAAGGTCGGGGCCGCTGATGCCGAGCACGCCTACGATGCGATGACGTTGAAGCCCCGCGGGAGGTGGGATGAACCAAAGCCAGAGAACGCGCAGCAGCGCGACTGGTATCCTTGGCGCTTCAACCGGTGGCTGTCCCTCACACGACGCCCCATCATGCAGCTCGACCTGACCGCCGATCCGGCCGTGTTGATCGCGCCTGCGCTTGTCGACCGGTCGGCAGAGTTTTTTATCTCGACGTATAACGGCCGCCTTCCGGGGGAATTATTCGATAGCACGGCGATGCTGGCGTGGATTGGCAAAGCCGCCGATGCGGAAGGACACGCGTTTAACAAGACCGTGGCGGACGCATACAAGGCCTTCGGCTTCGAAGCGCGCGAAGTAAATATGACCGAATTGGGCGGCAGGCCCGAGATGGGGGATGTAGACGCCTTTGCGTCGGACCCGGAGAGCGGCGTGGTTTACGCTACGGAATGTAAGCGGCTCCTGCTTGCGCGAACCGTTGCCGAGGTCGGTGAACGATTGCAAGAATATACGTCGATCGCGGCTAAGGGAGAGGACAGAACTCCGATACAGAAGCACCTTGACCGAATGACGTTTCTTCGATCGACGCTGCCCGCCATCTCAAAAATGACGAGGATTCCGACAGATAAGATTTTGCTCCGGTCGGCGCTTGTGACCGATTATCTCGTGCCCATGCAATTTTCAGACGAGGCGCTGAAGCTTATCGATCTGGTCACCGACTTGTCGCTCCTGCAAAGCGCTGTAATGGCTCGCCAACCCTCCTAATAGCCGAGATGGCAAATCCGAATACCTCGACCGCCGACGCCCAGGCCGGATCCCGACAACATCCACTGTTTTCGGTATCGCTATGCGGCGAGCTTGTCTGTCGCCGTCGATGCCTATCGGGGGAAAAAACGGCATTGCACAGGAGTCTCCGGTAACAGAATAGTAGATTCAGTGCGGGAAACGCCACCATTGATTGCAAAAGCGTATACCGCCCCCGTGAGCTTGGCGGCCTTTCAATGCCCGTACGGCGTTGCCCCGATGCCGGGAGTGCGGCGGATACAAGACCCGCAAGGGGAAGAAGCCCGCGCGACTGTTGCCGCGTTTCCAGGTCGCCGCGCCACGGCCGCACCGTGGTTTGGGACAGCGAGATAAGCCGATGCCGAAGCTGACCGTGCGCACCCTGAAGGCCGCCGAACCTAATGGTGCCGACCGCATTCTGTGGGATGAGGAGCTTCCCGGCTTCGGGCTGCGGGTGAAACCCAGCGGCGCCAAGAGCTTCGTCCTGCAATATCGCGACGCGCGCGGCCGATCAAAACGGCTCACCATCGCTAGGTGCGGGGTCATAACCCCTGACGAGGCGCGCAAGGAAGCGCGCCATCTGCTGGCCGAGGTCGCACGGGGCAAGGATCCGTCCGGGTCGAGACGCCGGCGGCCTCGGCGGCTCTCGCCACCGGCCAACCATCTTCGACAACCCGTCGCGCCAGAAGGGCTCGACCGTGGACCGTGATGCGGGCATTCTTGTGCGCGTTCATCCGGGGCTCCGACTGAGGATCAGGTGTTGCAACCCAATCCTCGCAGCCAGGCTCCGGATGAACAACCTTCATAGCTTCGACAGCTAGCGGACAGCCGCCCCGAGAATGCGGCGGGTTACGTGTTCCATGCCGGTGACCCCGAGCGCCCGCTGTCGCGCAACACGGTCGAGAGCGCCTGGCGCCGGTTGCGGGCCGCGGCCGGGCTGAATGACGCACGCATTCACGATTTACGGCACAGCGTCGGTACCTATGCCGGGCAGACCGGAGCCAACGCCTTCCTGATCCGCGACAAGCTCGGCCACAAGACGCTCGCGATGACCGGGCGCTATGTCAACCAGGACGCCGCGCCGCTGCGCGTTCTCTCTGATCGCGTCGAGGAACGCATTGCCGCTGCCCTGACCGGCAAGGCGGCCGAAATCGTCCCCTTGCCGACAACGGCCGAACGGCGGCGCGACGCCGGCTGACAGAAATTCAGCATCCCACTCGAAATCCTGGAAACCGCGCCTATCTCCGGGAGCGTTGTGCGGCGAGGTTCGGTTCCATCGTAACCAGAACGATGGGGCTGACCAGTGCAGGACCACCCAGTCACACAAGCAGACCGCGCCGGTGCGCCGGCCGGCCGCATCATCCCGACTGATCCCGACGCGCTGCTGTATCAGGCGGAGGTCGCCTACCTGACGGCGCAGTCGGAGCGCACGCTTGAAGCCTACCGCCTGAAGGGCGGCGGGCCGCCCTTCATCGTCATCGGCAAGCGCGGCGTCCGCTACCGGCGCGGGGATGTACAGGAATGGATCGCCGCGCGCCGCCGCCGCTCGACCAGCGATCCCGGCCCCGCGCCTGGGGCTTTGAAGTGAACGGTTGCACATCGTCATGGAACAGCACCGAATCGATTTCGCGCGAGTCAACCGTGCCGCGCTGGCGCGGTTCGACGACATCCTGCGGCGCTGGCTGCCGGGCGGCAGGATCGAGGGCCGCGAATATGTCGTGCGCAACCCGAAGCGGCAGGATCAACGGCCGGGCAGCTTCAAAATCAACCTGACCACCGGCCGGTGGGCCGATTGGGCGAGCGGCGACAAGGGCGGCGACCCGATATCGCTCGCCGCCTTCCTGTTCGATCTCGGCCAGGCCGAAGCGGCGCGCCGCCTTGCCGACATGCTCGGGATCGCGACCTATGGCTGACGATCCGTTCCGGCCGCTTCGTGTGGGCAGATTGGCGGCACCGGCAAAGGCGTCCGCTGCCGAGTGGACCGTACTCACGCCCGTGCCGAAGAACGCGCCGGCCGCGCCCGTCGCGCATTTCAAGCGCGGTAAGCCGAGCGCGGCCTACCCCTACAGAGACCCACGCGGCGGTCTCCTCGGTTATGTCTGCCGCTTCGACCTAGCGGGCGGCGGCAAGGAACTCCTGCCGCTGACCTATTGCCGCAGCGCCAAGGGCGAACTGGCCTGGCGCTGGCAGAGCTGGGCGGAGCCGCGCCCGCTCTACAACCTCGACGAGCTCGCCATGAAGCCGATGGCGCCGGTTATCGTCTGCGAGGGCGAGAAGGCGGCCGATGCCGCCGCCGAGCTGTGCCCCGATCACGTCGTCGTCACCTCGCCGCACGGGTCGCAGAGCGCGGCCAAGGCCGACTGGTCGGTGCTGCACCGCCGCGACGTGACGATCTGGCGCGATAACGACGAGTCAGGTGTCAAATACGCCGAGGCAGTCGCGCGGACGCTGTTGCCGATCGCCAGTTCAGTCAAGCTGCTGACGCCGCCGAAAGGGGCGAAAGCCGGCTGGGATGCCGCCGACGCGCTGGCCGCAGGCTGGGATCAGACCCGCGCATCGGCCTTACTCGTGACGGCTGTCAGGTGGGGAGAGTTGCGTCGGCGGCGGACCGCTGCGGCTGGCAGTGGTGACGACGATGCGGATGGAGGCTACGGTACAGGCGACACCGCCATCGCCGCGCGTGGCCGGCGCCGGCGCCGAGCCGACGAGCTGCTCGACCTGATCGCCGACATCGAGTTGTGGCACTCGCCTGAGGGCGACGCCTACGCCACGGCGCCGGTCAACAGCCACTTCGAGAATTGGCCGGTGCCGGGCAAGGGCTTCCGCCGCTGGATCGCTGGCCAGTATTTCCGTCGCACCAGCCGCGGCGCCAGCCGACAGGCGATCGATGAGGCGCTGTGCACCATCGAGGCGATTGCCATCAACAACGGCGCTGAGCACACGCCCTGCCTGCGTGTAGGCGAGCACGCTGGCGACATCTATGTTGACCTGGCTGACGCGGACTGGCGCGTCGTCCGCGTCAGCGGCACCGAAGAATGGAAGATTGTCGACCGTGCGCCAGTGAGGTTTCTGCGGCCGCCCGACATGGCACCGTTGCCCGAGCCCGAGGCGGGCGACGACACGATCATCCAATTACTGCAGAAGCTGTTTCCCCATGTCGATGAGGATCAGCTGATGCTCGCCGCCGCCTGGCAGGTCGACGCTTTCAGGCCGACCGGCCCGTACTCGGTGCTGGCGATCTACGGCACTGGCGGCGACGGCAAGACCAGTTTTGCGCGGTTCCTGCGCAGCGCGATCGACCCGTGCCGGGTGCCGGATATCGGGCCGCCGCGCGACGAGGCCGCTTTGTGCCTCGCCGCCAAGAACAGCCGTGTCGTCGCGTTCGATAACCTTTCGCGGATTCCGGAGTGGCTGAGCGACACTATGTGCCGGATCTCGACTGGTGCCGGCATCCGCAGCCGCGTGCTCTACACGAACGATGAGGAAGTCACCTATTTCCTCAAACGTCCACAGTCGATTACCGCGATTAAAGAGGCCGTCGTACGCGGCGATCTGCTCAGCCGAACGAACATCCTCACTTTACCCGAAATGCCAAAATGCGCTCGCCGCACCGAGGAGGACTTCGCGGCTGAGGCCGACAAGCTTCGCCCGCGGGTTTTCGGCGCGCTGCTGAGCGGCGTCGCCAGCGCATTGAAGCGGCGCGACGAGATCCCGCCGGTGGAGCTCCCACGTATGGCCGATTTCGCGACCTGGGTATGGCGCGCCTGTCCCGGACTTGGATGGGAGCGGGAGGCGTTCCTTGCCGCCTACGCGAAGAATAAGGCGATCGGCGCCGATATCGCGTTCGAGGCTGACGGCCTGGCCGCCACTGTCGTCGCTCTGATGGCCTTGCGCAAACCCGATGACGACGGCGTGACGCGATGGGAGGGCATCTCGACCAGGTTTGCTCGACGAATTGCCGGTCGATGAGAAGAGCCGCAAGGCGAAATGGTGGCCAGCGGAGAACCAAGTCCGCAACCGGCTGCGCGGTCTGCGAACGGCCCTTGAAGCGCACGGGATCACCCTCGACCTCGACATCCCCGGCCATGACAAGGGCCGTTTGATGCGGATAACCCAGCGGCCAATCGGGTAAGCACTTGGCCGCCGCCCCCGCTCCCCCTTGTGGTCTTGATCCGGCAACAGGGCGCCTCAGCCGGACGGCTCGGACGGTTGCATACCGCAACCGCCCTGCCCCAAATCAATGATTTGCTAGGGTTTCGGACGGCTCGGACGACTCCATCCCTTTATAGCCGTACGAAAGGGGAATAAAGAAGTCGGATTTAACCGTCCGTTGCTTACCCCCCGCTTACCCGACCTGGGGCGAGTGCCAGACCTAGGGCGGTTTGGCATGACGACATGCCCGCTAAGCTATTAAATATACCCCTTTATTGGTAAGGGAGAAAATGGTGCCCAGGGGCGGAATCGAACCACCGACACACGGATTTTCAGTCCGTTGCTCTACCAACTGAGCTACCTGGGCGCAGCGGCGAGCGGGGCTTATAGTGGATCGCCGGCACGGTTGTCCAGCCGGTCGGGACAGGTATTCGAAGGCGCCAGCTTCGGCCGAGCCAGATATGCTCGCCGGGCAATGGCGCCGCGGCCTCCTGCCGTGCTTTTGCCAGGTTCGCGATCAAGGTTGGCGGGCTCTCTGTTGGCGGGCTCTCTAAGGCGAGCCGGTGGCCCCTGTCTTCACGCAACTTGGTTGGGGATCGTCGGCAGCCCATTGACCCTCGACATTGGCGGAAACCGCCGCACCGTAGAGCTTATGGCTGTACGAACGACCCCTGATCGAGCGGCTTATCGTCAAAGGCGACGCCCGGCACCCGCGGGAGTGGGCCGAATAGCGGCGCAGGCCAATGCGGGCGAGATCGGAATATGGCGTGGCCGTGTAGATTTGCCCCGATTTGACCGCAGTGACCTCGGGGCGGTTCGACGACAATTTCCGACGCTCCCGCGATCGGCGAGATCGATCGGCACCGGTCGCCGTTGATCGCGCCTCCAACCCGCCGGCGGAACGCGATGCGCACCGCTCAGCGTGTCGTGCTTCGCGATCGAGATCGAGCGTCCGACCAGACCGGCCGGGCGCAATCTATGCCACGCGCCGCCTATTTCTTCCTTGTTGCCTGCGAGCGCGCCGCCGACGGGGAAGCGACCGGGTTATTCTTCGGCCGCTATCGCCTCACCCGGCGCGGCCATCATCGCTTCGGCGACAAGACCGGCATTGGACCTGATGGCTCGTTCGATCGCCTCGGCGATGTCCGGATGGTCGCGCAGATGCGCTTTGGCGTTTTCGCGGCCTTGCCCGACGCGCTGGCCGTCATAAGAGAACCACGAGCCCGATTTCTCGACCACCCCGGCCTGCACCCCCAGATCGATCAGTTCGCCGCGCTTGGAGATTCCCTCACCATACATGATATCGAAATCCACGACCTTGAACGGCGGCGCCATCTTGTTCTTGACGACCTTGACCCGGGTCTGGTTGCCGATGACCTGATCGCGTTCCTTGATCGAGCCGATCCGGCGAATATCGAGCCGCACCGAGGCGTAGAATTTAAGCGCGTTGCCGCCGGTCGTGGTTTCCGGATTGCCAAACATGACGCCGATCTTGTAGCGGATCTGGTTGATAAACACGACGATCGTGCGCGAGCGGGAAATCGAGCCGGTCAGCTTGCGCAACGCCTGGCTCATCAGCCGCGCCTGCAATCCCATATGGCTGTCGCCCATCTCGCCTTCGAGTTCGGCGCGCGGCACCAGGGCGGCGACTGAATCGATGACCAGAACATCGATCGCCCCGGAGCGCACCAGGGTATCGGCAATCTCGAGCGCCTGCTCGCCGGCATCGGGTTGCGAGATCAATAGATCGTCGACATTGACCCCGAGTTTTCGGGCATAGGCCGGGTCAAGCGCGTGTTCGGCATCGATGAAAGCGCAGGTTCCGCCGGCTCGCTGACCTTCAGCGATCACATGCAGGGCGAGCGTCGTCTTGCCCGAGCTTTCCGGACCATAGATTTCGACGATGCGGCCGCGCGGCAGCCCGCCAATGCCAAGCGCGATATCGAGACCCAGCGAACCGGTCGAAATGACCTCGGTATCGGCGGCCGCCTCGTGCGATCCCAACTTCATGATCGAGCCCTTGCCAAAGGCCCGCTCGATCTGTCCGAGCGCCGCATCCAAAGCCCGCTGCTTGTCCATGGCTTCTTTGTCCAACAATCGCAATGCCGCCTGCATGCCGGGGCCCTCCGTTATTTCGCAGCCGGCGGTGCGATGCAACGCGCGGCGGCGATAATGTACTCTCTTTGTTCGCGGTCGGCAAGCGGCATCACATATCCTAGCGATCGCCCCTGATCACCTCCTTAACCTTAAGCGCGAGCTGCTTCAAGTTGAACGGCTTTGCCAAGAAATGAATGTCGCCCTCCTCACCGAGACGACGGCGGAACCCATCCTCGGCATAACCGGAAATGAAAATGACCTTGATCCGCGGATCGAATTCACGAATTTCCCGGATCAAGCTCGGACCATCCATCTCAGGCATCACGACATCGCTGATGACGAGATCGATCGGGGTGGTGACGCTGCGGATCGTGTCCAGCGCCGCCGCGCCGCTTTTCGCCTCGATGACGGTGTAGCCCTTGTTGCGCAAGGCGCGCGCGCCGAACATGCGCACCGCATCATCGTCCTCGACCAGCATGATCGTGCCGCTGCCGGTCAGGTCGCGCAGCAGCGCGGGTTCCGGCTCGGCGGCGGCGCGCGGCGCCGCTTCGGGGTGGTGGCGCGGCAGATAGATCGAGAAGGTCGTGCCCGCCCCCGGCGTGCTATCGACAAACACAAACCCGCCGGTTTGTTTGACAATGCCATAGACGGTCGCGAGGCCAAGGCCCGTTCCCGATCCGACCGCCTTGGTTGAAAAAAATGGCTCAAAGATGCGGGTCAAGGTGTCCGCTGGAATGCCGATCCCGCTGTCGGCGACCTCGATCAGCACGTAGTCACCGGCCGGAATGATTTCCGCACCGCGCCGCAGCGCCGAGGGAAGCTCGATATGCTCGGTGCGGATTGTCAGCCGACCGCCGTTGGGCATCGCGTCGCGCGCGTTGACGGCAAGATTGATGACAACTTGTTCGAGTTGGCCTTGGTCGACTTTGACAAAGCCGAGGTCTTGCCCATGAACAAATTCGAGCGCGATGTTCTCGCCGATCAGCCGGCGCAGCAAATTAGCCAGCTCGGCGAGCACATCGGTAATGTCGAGAACCCGCGGCTGCAGGCTCTGCTGGCGCGAAAAGGCCAGCAACTGGCGGACCAGATTGGCGGCCCGGTTGGCGTTTTGCTTGACCTGCATGATGTCGGCAAATGCCGGGTCGCCGGGCCGCGTGCGCAACAACAGCAGGTCACAAAAGCCGATCATCGCGGTCAGCAGGTTGTTGAAATCGTGCGCAACCCCGCCGGCGAGTTGCCCGATCGCCTGCATTTTCTGCGATTGCGCGATCTGCGCCTCGAGGTGCTTGCGTTCGGTGACGTCGATGAAATAGAGCCCGAGGCCGTCGCCCGCGGCCGATGTCGCGGCTTTGTCGCGGTCCGCGAGCAGATCCGCCGGCGCCGCCGCGGCGGCTTGCGACCCCTCGCCCGCCATATCGGTCTCGGGCTCACTCAACATCAGCACCAGCGTGCGTTCGGCGGGTGCCGCCAAACGGATTTCGAGCGGGGTCCGGTCCACGCGTCCCGCCGCGGCCTCGCCCAGCCTGGCAGCGACCACGGCATGGTCCTTGGGGTCGAGGAAACCGATCAAGTCACCGCCGGTCAGCGCTTCGGGAGCCGCCCCGAACAGCGCGCCGAGCGCCGGGTTGGCCCTGCTGAACCGGCCGTTGCGGTCGACGACCGCGATCCCGACCGGGGCGTCATCGAAAAATCTTTGTGCCGGCTCAGCCCGCTCGGACTCCGCGCGCTGTGCTGCTTCCGGTTCCGCAACCGCCCTTGCCGGCTGCGATCGAGAATCGATAACCGGCCCGTTAGCGGTCTCGCGCTCGCGCGCGATCATATCGCCGGCACTGCGATCGCTCGGGCGGATCCGCCACAAGCACAGACCGGCCGGCCCGGCCCCCGGCTCGACCGCGATGTCGAAATCGGCAGGCGGCGGATGACTGCCTGGCACCTGCAACGCGATCCGCATACTCCCGCCGATCCCTTGTGCTGCCCCTTCGCGCAATCCGCAAAAAGCAGCGGCGGCTTCCGCCGAGCCGCAAGCCGCCTCGACCCGATCGAGCGCAAATTTGCCGGCACCAAACAGACGCCTGAAGGCGGGATTGGCCTTGAGCACCACGCCATCCCCGGCGACGATCAGCAAAGCGTCGCTGTGCTCGGCAAAGAGCCGGGTCACCGGCGCGAACTCGGCCAAGAGGGCGGCCGCGACGGCCGCGACAACTGAAGCGGCCATCGCCACCGCATAGAGGCCGAGCAACGCCGCCGAGGCCGGAGCGCCGGCCGAGGCGGCGATCGTCCCGGCGATGCCGATGCCGCCCGCGATGGCCGCCCCCACCGCAAGCACGCGCGCCGGGCGCCGTGGACGCCCGACAGCGGCAAGGCCACGCGCCCAAACCCGCGCGCCCGACATTGGCAACGGTTCGGATCCGGCGCCGACGGTCTCCGCCTCGAGCGCCATGCCTCTCGTCCTTAACGGTGGCAAACCCTCGGAACTCTACCAAAAATGGACGAAAGCGCAAACCCCAGAGTTCCGCTTTTGTTTCAAATTGTGAACATATCGCCGCGCTGCCCGGGCCGGCACCGCGCTTCCGCGAAACCGACCCTTCGCGTCAGACGCCAGGCTCAGTCGTCGCGGTGGGTGCGCTCCATGCGCTCGTGACGCTCTTGCGCCTCGATGCTTAGGGTTGCGATCGGCCGGGCCTCGAGCCGACGAATGCCGATCGGCTCGTCGGTCTCCTCGCAATAACCATAGGTGCCGGCGGCGATGCGCGCCAGCGCCGCATCGATCTTGGAAATCAGTTTGCGCTCCCGGGCGCGGGTGCGTAATTCGATCAGCCGTTCGCTTTCAAGTGCGGCGCGATCGGTCAAATCGGGTTTGAGCAGGCTTTCCTCTTTGAGATGCTTCAAGGTATCGGTGCATTCGGCCAACAATGCCTCACGCCAGCGCAATAGCTTTTGTCGAAAATATTCGAGCTGTAGCGGGTTCATGAATTCTTCGTCTTCGGACGGACGATAGTCTGGCGGAAGCTCCGGCTGCATCGGTCTTCCCGAACCGTGTCAAGGCGGCCGGAGTATAGGTAGCGCCCGGTTGCGCTTCAAGCGCGAGAAATGCATGGAGTCGATTGATTCGGCAGGCATTTCCGCATAGCGCGCGGCGTCCCGCCGGGGCGATCGCCGATCCTGGGGCGGTTTGGGCGGCGGCCGCATCGCACCCCGCGCGTGATCTGCGGGCGACCCGATCACCCGGATCGCCGGCGGGTCGCCTGCGTCCCGTGCGCTAACCGACTGCCGGCAAGACCAATTCCCAGGTTTCGGAGACCAGGTCCCGCCCAAAACTGTGGTGCGCTTCGCTCGATACGAGGCGAAAGCCGGCACGCTGATAGAGCCGTCTCGCGGCGGTCAGAATGCTATTCGTCCACAACGTCAATTTCTGATAACCGGCGGCGCGCGCAAACGACACACACTCGCACACCAGCCGCGAGCCGACCCCGGCGCCGCGCGCCCGCGGCTCGACCAGCAGCAGGCGCAGCTTCGCGGTGCCTACCTCATCGCCGGCCACAACCATCGCCGATCCGAGATTTTCGCCGTCGCGCTCGGCGATCAGGCACAGCTCCCGCGACGGGTCGAAACCGCGCAGGAATTTCGCTCCGATCTCGGCAACCAGCGCCTCGAACTCGAGGCTCCAACCATATTCTTGCGCATAAAGGGCGCCATGGCGTGAGATGATCCAGCCGATATCGCCGGGACGATGGCGCCGCAACCCATAGTCGGCGCGGGTCGCGGCGGAGGGGTCGAGCTCTTCTTCGATCGTGCGCGCGGCTGCCACCAGGCGCGCCTGGCGGTCCTCGGGCAAGCCCTGCAACAGCGCGCCGGTCGCCGCTTGCGACCGCATGTCGAGCGCGCAGAATGCGGCGCGTCCCGCCGCTGTCAGGCTGATCACGGCGGCGCGGCGATCTCCTGGCGACGGCTCGCGACGGAGCAGGCCCCGCCGCTCGAAGCCGCGCAGAATGCGGCTCAAATAGCCGGGATCCAGCCCGAGACGGCGGGCAAGGTCGGCGGCGCTCTGTTTCTCTGCGTGCGCCAATTCGTACAGGACGCGCGCCTCGGTCAGCGAGAACGAGCTGTCGAGCAGCCGTTCTTCGAGCACCCCGATCTGTTGCGTGTAAAAGCGGTTAAAACGGCGCAGTTTGGCAACGCGCGCCGCAAAGACTGCATCGGCCATGGCAGCCGCCCCGTCCGCTCATTCACCCTGGCCGATCGTCGGGGGATTAGTTGACGAAGTCAATTACTTCTCACCGCGGCTGCAGGCCCCGCCACCCAACACGCAGAATTTGGCGCAGTGAGGGTGGTTGAGCGCAACCGGGCGGGCGGCAGCGGCAAGCGTCGCACCGAGTTCGAAACGCTCATCATAGGGCAACAATGTGCAGGCGAGCACGACCGGTCGCGGCGCGCCCTTGCGCTTGACCACCATGCGCGACGAGGCGCACATGACGCTGTCCGGCGATTTGCCCAGAATGTGCCAGCATTCCTCGGTGATTTCGGGGACGTCGGCGGTGGCGTCCATTTCCGGAAACACCATCAATCGCACCGGATCGTCGGCGTCAATCGGCACCCCAAGACGGGCGAACAGCGCGGCAAAACCGGAGCGCATTTCGGCTTCGGTTTCGCCCGACAGCCGGCGGCTGGCGACATGGACTGAAAAACCGTGACGAACCAGCCAGCACAACCCGTCGATGGTCGGCGACCAGCTGCGCGGGCCGCGTTCGGCCTCATGCACGACGCGGCCGTAATGATCGATCGACACCCGCAGTGTCAGCCGTCGGCCGTAGCGGCGGTTAAGCGCGAGCAGCGCCGCTCGACATTTCGCCATCGGCTTCATGGCATTGGTCAGCACCAGAGCGTCGTAGCCGCGGGCGAGCACATCGTCCAGCATCGCCGGCAGCTCGGGGTTCATAAACGGTTCGCCACCCGTAAAGCCGATCAGGCGGGTCGGCAGTGCGCGGATTTCGATCTCGTCGAGAAATTCGGAAACCTCAGCCGCGCTGAGATACACAAGACGATCATTGCGCGGCGAGGACTCGATATAGCAATGGCCGCAAGTTAGATTGCACAACGTACCGGTATTGAACCACAGCGTCTCGAGCCCGCCGAGCACGACCTGCGCGCGGCGCGCACCGGTAGCGGTCACAAGCGGGTCCTGGAATTTTCGCGGATCCATACTTGAGTTGCGGCGGGGAGCGGATGTTGTGCCGACCAGGCTCGGCCTCGCGGGCGGCGCTATGTCTGGCAAGTTTAAACTCGCACGCGCGGTCGGCAAAGCGTTTCGACCTCGGCCTATCATACCCGGTACGCGCCCTCGCGGCCTGTCAGCGCCGCAATGAGGCGGGGTGCAGGTTCACGATGGTGCGCGATCGGCGGCGCGCGGCGAGCAAACAGCCAGCCGCCGATCGGTTGCGATCGCCGCCACGGTCCACTAAGTTCCTTATGTTCCGGCCCTGCCGGCTACATGGCTAGAATAGAACAGCATATGGGGCAGGCGACACCGCGTCACATCCGGTTGACCTCGCATCCCGGCAGCGCCGGCCTGCGCGCGATACCGTTGCGTTGGGGAGCGGCTGATCCGCAGCAGCGCGGCCCGGTCGTTGCCAGCCCGGCCGAACCCAGCCATCGCAACGCGATCGGTGCCTATTCCGGGGCCTACGGCATTTACCGCGCCCTGGCGGTTGCAACCGGAGCGCTGGCTCGCGACCATCGCCCCGATTTGACCGATACCGCACCCGCGGCGGCGATCACGCCAAATCCATACTGGGCCGATCCCGACCGGATTGTCGCCCTTGACCCGTGGGGGCATCTGGTCGGCGAGATTTTTGCCGACGCAATCTGCGCCGGCATCGACGTGAGGCCGACGATCGCGGTGACGACGGCGCATATCGTGATGCCGGAAATTCGCGACCGGATCGCCGAACACGCGCTCGTCCCCGACGGCAAGGTGCTGCTCGAGAGCGGCGAGATCCGGGTGACCAAGGCTGCGATCGACCCGGTCTGGCATCTGCCGGGACTGGCCGCGCGGTTTGGCGTCGGCGAAGCCGAATTGCGGCGCACCCTGTTCGAAGAAACAGGCGGTATGTATCCCGAACTCGTCACCCGGCCCGATCTCGAAGTGCTGCTCCCGCCGACCGGCGGGACGACGGTTTATCTTTTCGGCGAGGTGGCCCATCTGTCTCGGCCGGGCACCCTGATCGCCTGTCGTGTCCATGACGAATGCAATGGTTCGGACGTGTTCGGCTCCGACATCTGCACCTGCCGGCCTTATCTGATCCATGGCATCGAGGTGTGCGTCGCCACGGCGCAACAGGGTGGGCTCGGGGTCATCGTCTACAACCGGAAAGAGGGGCGCGCCCTCGGCGAAGTCACCAAATTCCTCGTCTACAACGCGCGTAAGCGGCAGCTTGGCGGCGATCGCGCCGACACCTATTTCCGTCGCACCGAATGTGTCGCCGGCGTCCATGATCTGCGGTTCCAGGAATTGATGCCCGACGTCTTGCACTGGCTCGGCATCCGCCGCATCGACCGCTGGGTGTCAATGTCGAACGACAAACGCGGCGCGCTCGAGGCGCAAGGGATCGAGATCGTCGAACAGGTCGCGATCCCCGAGCGGCTGGTCCCGCACGACGCTGAAGTCGAGATTGCCGCCAAAAAGGCGGCCGGGTATTTTGCGCCGACCGGCGCGCCCGACGCCATCCGCCTGCGCAGCATCAAGGGCCGTGCCTTCGGCGAATAACCGCGCGGCAAACGCCCGGGCGCTGCTCAGCGCTGCCGCTATACGCGAGCGCTGCGAACGGGTGTTTGCCCTTGTCGAGCGCGGAGCGGGCCGCCATTTCGCGCTCGATCTGAGCCGCCTCGGCGGGGTGGCCGACCGTGTCGCGGCGACGACACGCCGGCGCTATCCGGATCTCGTGGTACCCTATCACAGCCGCTGGCGCCATTTTGGCGTGGGCGGAATCGACCGGGCCGCGCTGGTTGCGGCCGACGCCGACGCGGCGGAGCGGACCCGTGCGGCGATCGATCTGGCGTTTGTTTCGGTGTTGCTCGACGCCGGCGCCGGCGCGCAATGGCGCTACCGCGAGGCGGAAACCGGTCAGCTATGGGGACGCTCGGAAGGGATCGCCGTTGCCAGTCTGCGCGCGATGCAGGCCGGAATGTTCTCCGCCGCGCCAGCCCAACCATGGCGCGCCGATGCGGCGGGGCTGATGCGGCTCGCCGGTGAACGGCTCGGCGATGTTTTTCAGCACAGCGCAAGTAACCCGTTTCCCGGGCTCGAAGCCCGGGCTGCGCTGCTGCGGCGATTGGGCGAAGTGTGCCGCGCACACCCTGAGCTGTTCGGGACAGCGGCGCGACCGGGTCATCTGTTTGACTATTGGCGCAGGGCGGGCGGCGGGCTGGCCGCGGCGGCGATGCTGCACACTTTGCTTGCGACGCTGGGTCCGATCTGGGCTTCGGGTCCGGTCGTCGACAATGTCGCGCTCGGCGATTGCGGCCGGCACAGCGGCCTTCCGGGCGACGGCCTGGTCCCGTTTCACAAATTGACGCAATGGCTGGCCTACTCGCTGGTCGAGCCGCTGACGGCAGGCGGTATTGTGGTCACGGGCCTCGACGAGCTGACCGGGCTGGCCGAATATCGCAACGGCGGTCTGTTTCTCGATTGCGGGGTGATCCAGCCCCGCGATCCGGACCTGCTGGCGCATCCGCTCGCGGCGACCAGCGAGCCGGTGGTCGAATGGCGCGCGCTGACCGTGGCACTGCTCGATCGGCTCGCGCCGGCGGTGCGCGCGCGGCTCGGCAAACCGGCTTCGGAATTCCCGCTCGCCTGCGTGCTCGAAGGTGGCAGCTGGGCGGCGGGGCGTGAGGTTGCCCGCGAGCGGCGGGTGGATGGCAGCGCCCCGATCGTGATCATCAGCGACGGGACATTGTTCTAGGAGCGAGCATGGAACAGCCAAGGGCCGGGCTGACGGTGGTCGATCACCCGCTTGTCCAACACAAATTGACCCTGATGCGCGACCGCAGCACCTCGACCGCGGAGTTCCGCCGGCTGTTGCGCGAGATCAGCCTGTTGCTCGCCTATGAGGCGACGCGTGATTTGCCGCTCGAGGCAACCGAGATCGAGACCCCGCTCGAGCGCGGACGCTTCCCGCTGATCGCCGGCAAGAAGTTGTGTCTTGTGTCGATCCTGCGCGCCGGCAACGGCATTCTCGACGGGATGATCGACCTGCTGCCATCGGCGCGGATCGGCCATATCGGGATCTATCGCGAGCCGCGAACCTTGCAGGCGGTGGAGTACTACCTAAAGCTGCCCGACGATCTGCCCGAACGCGACGCGATCGTCGTCGACCCGATGCTGGCGACCGGCAATTCCGCGGTCGCGGCGATTTCCCGGCTGGTCGAGCTAAAGGCGCGGTCGATCAAATTCGTCTGCCTCGTCGCCGCCCCGGAAGGGGTCGAGACGGTGTTGCGCGCCTTTCCCGACGTCGCCATTGTCGCCGCAGCACTCGACCGGTGTCTCGACGCCCACGGTTATATTCTCCCTGGGCTCGGCGACGCCGGCGACCGGCTGTTCGGGACAAGGTGATCGGAGGTCGGTCGCCGTCTCCGCTCGGCTGGATCAATGGCCGGCGTCGTGCCGGGACGGGTGCGGCCAATGGCGATTATGCGGCCGGGCAAGCTGGACGAATTTGGCGCGCTGTTCCGGCGAAAGCGTGGCGAGAAACGACAACGTTGCCGAAGTCAGCTGGCGCATATACCGGCGCCGCTCCTGATCGGCTTGGTCGAAGAGTTGCATCACGGTCGCTTCATCGGCTTGCGGCTTGCCGATTTCCGCCCAGGCATTGGCAAACATCGGCTGCACCGCCTGATGCATCGACTGCATCAGCCCATGCACCGTTTGCGAATATTGCGCAAAGGCGCGCTGTTGCCCGGCGTCAAGGCCGAGTTGGCCGCCAATCCGTTCAAGCCGCTGCTCGGGCGATAACGGGGGCGGGGCATGCACCCGGATCCACAGCGCCCCGCCGACAAAAAACAGGTTCAGCACCAGCGACAGCGCCAGCGGCACCTTCCACCAATTTCGCCGCGCGGTGCTGCCGGCGGCAATGTCGGCGAGCATCATGTTTGCTGGCCGGCCCCCAAGTCGCGCAGGAACCCGACCGACGGATCGAGCAGCTCGGGCAGGAAGTTATCGTCGCCGATCTGCGCCGCAGGCGTGCGCTGGGTCAGGTTGAGCAAGGTGTCGGTGCCCATCGCAAAACCGAGCCAGCTGGCGACCGCAAGCGCCGCGGCAAGACCGCTCCAATGCGCAATCTCGTAAAACACCCGGCGTCCGCGCATCGGCAACGGTGTCGCCGTCGCGGTCCGTTCGCCACATGGATCAATCGCGATCGCCCGCTCGACCAGCTCGGCCATGTCGCCGAGCATCGGCAAGCCGCCGCGGCTCAGCGCCCGCGCCGCCGCCACATCCGATCGCGCCGCCGCATCCTGGGCAAGCCGCGCCGCCACACGCGCCCGCTCGTCGTCATCGGCAAGCATGCCGTCGGCAAATCCGGCAAGGTCGAGGAAATACTCGGTCTCGTCCTCAACGCTCTCGGCCGTCCGACACCGCTGCCACAGCGCGCGGCCCGTCTCGAAATCCGTCGCTCCTCCTCCCGCCGGCTCTTCAACGCCATTCATTGTCCGGCCCTCCGCGCATGGTATGCGCTCCATTCCGACGGCATCCCCGCAACTCTTTGGTTTGAATGTGCATCACTCCTCCGTTTTGAAATAGGCCCGCAATTTGATCATCGCCTTGTGATGAGCACTGCGCACCGTTTGCGGATCGATACCGAGCTGGGCGGCAATCTCGGCGACCTCCATGTCGCGATCGTAAAGCATTGTCATAATCTCGCGCTGGCGCGGTGACAGCAATGCCTCGGGCAGTTTGAGACGGTGAACGGGTTCGGGCGGATCGACCGCCAGTTGCGATTCCGGCACCGCGTCGATCGGCACCACCACCGGCCGATAGCGGCGCAGCGCGTCGCGCGCGGTGCTGCGCGCGACGATGGTGATCCAGGTCGAAAGCCCGGCCCGCGTCGGGTCATAGCTGCGCAGCAGGCGGAAATCGTTGCGGCACAGCCGCAAAAACACCTCTTGCACGAGGTCCTCGACTTCGCCCGCCTCGCGCGCCACCCCGCGCACGGCGGCGACGACAAGCCCGGCATACCGTCGGACAAACGCTTCCCAGGCGCCTTTTTCGCCGCGCAGCAGCGCCTGCAGCAGGTCGTCCTGCGTCAACCGCGCAGCCTCCGGCAGTCGTCGAGCGCCCGCGCCTCTCACATCAGGCCGGCGAAAAAGTCGTTACCCTTATCGTCGATGACGATGAAGGCCGGGAAGTTCTCGACCTCGATGCGCCACACCGCCTCCATGCCGAGCTCGGGGTATTCGAGCACCTCGACCTTGCGGATGCAGTCCTGGGCAAGGCGCGCCGCCGGACCGCCGACCGAGCCGAGATAGAACCCGCCATGCTTGCGGCAGGCATCGCGCACAACGCTGCTGCGGTTGCCTTTGGCCAGGGTTACAAAGCTCCCGCCCGCCGCCATAAAGGCGTCGACGTAACTGTCCATGCGGCCGGCGGTGGTCGGCCCGAACGATCCCGAGGCATATCCCGCCGGCGTCTTGGCCGGACCGGCATAGTAGATCGGATGGTCTTTCACGTAGTCGGGAAGCCCCTCGCCCCGGTCGAGCCGTTCCTGCAATTTGGCGTGGGCGATATCGCGCGCGACAACGAGCGGACCACTCAGGCTCAGCCGGGTCTTGACCGGATAGCGCGACAGGGTGCGGCGGATCTCGGTCATCGGCCGATTGAGGTCGATCGGCACCACCTCGCCGCCGAGTGCGGCCTCGTCAATATCGGGCAGAAACCGCGCCGGATTGGTCTCGAGCTCTTCGAGAAACACCCCGTCGGCGGTGATCTTGCCGAGGATCTGGCGATCGGCCGAGCAGGAGACGCCGATCCCGATCGGCAGGCTGGCGCCATGACGCGGCAAACGTATCACGCGCACATCGTGACAGAAGTACTTGCCGCCGAATTGCGCGCCGATACCCAGCCCGCGGGTCAGCTGCAGCACCTCCGCCTCGAAGTCGCGGTCGCGGTAGGCCTGGCCATAGCGGTTGCCACGGCTCGGCAGGCTGTCGAGATAGCGGCAACTCGCGAGCTTGACCGTCTTCAAATTCATCTCGGCCGAGGTGCCGCCGATGACGATCGCCAGATGATAGGGCGGACAAGCCGCGGTGCCGAGGCTGCGGATTTTGCCGTCGAGATATTTGAGCAAGGACGCCGGGTTCAGGACCGCTTTCGACTCCTGGAAGAGAAAACTCTTGTTGGCGGAACCGCCGCCCTTGGCGATGAACAGGAATTTGTATTCATCGCCGGGTTCGGCATAGAGGTCGATTTGCGCCGGCAGATTGTCGCCGGTGTTGACCTCTTCGTACATCGACAATGGCGCCAGCTGGCTATAGCGCAAATTGGTCTCGGTATAGGTGCGGCGGATGCCGGCCGAGAGCGCCGCGGCGTCGTCGCCCTCGGTCCACACCTGCTGGCCCTTTTTGCCCATGACAATCGCCGTACCGGTGTCCTGGCACATCGGCAAGACTTTGCCGGCGGCGATATTGGCGTTCTTCAACAGATCGAAAGCGACAAAGCGGTCGTTCGCGGAGGCCTCGGGATCGTCGAGGATCGCGCGCAGCGAGGCGAGGTGAGCCGGACGCAACAGATGCGCCGAATCGATAAAGGCTTGCGCCGCGAGCAGGGTCAAGGCCGCGGGGTCCACTTTGACGATCCGCCGGCCTGCGAAACTACCGGTCGCGACATATTGGTCGGTCAGTTTGCGGTACGGCGTGTCGTCTTCGCCGAGCGGGAAGAGCTCGTGGTAGGCGAAATCGCTCATCAGTTGGCTCCGCGTCGATTATGCCGCAGGATCGCCGTTTGCCGTCCTGCGTCAAGCGGGCCTAGCGCTTGCGGAAGCGATCGAGGGTGACGACCTCGGCGGCGGGACGGTCGGGTTGAGGCGGTGTGGATGTCGGTTGGTCGAGTGCGGATGGGTCGGGCACCGGTACGGCCGGCAGCGCCGGCGTCGGCGCAGCTGGCGCCTGGAATTGCAGGCCGAATTTGACCGAAGGATCGGCGAACGTCGTGATCGCCGCAAACGGGACGGTCAGCCGTTCCAATCGCCCGGCAAAGCTCAGGGTAACCGAAAACGCCTCTTCGCCGACTTCGAGAGCCCAATATTGGTGCTGCAGCACGATGGTGATTTCTTCGGGATACTTTGCCAGCAGCTGCGGCGGCATCTCGACCCCGGGGGCGCCGGTGCGAAAGCTGACATAGAAGTGATGCCCGCCGTGCAGGCCGTCGCGGGCGGCGCGACGAAGCGCTTCGCGGACCACGCCGCGCAACGCGCTCTCGACCATCTTCTCGTAGTCAAATTGATGCTCGGCCACCGTTGCCCAATTCGCTTGATTGCTGAGAATACCCCGACACAGACGCGCTCGAGTGAGGGGCTTCTGTTGCCCGGTGCCCCTCGAACCGCGATTTGCTCTAGGCTTTCACCCCGTCAGGGGTTAGGCCGCGAGCGCCTCAGTTGCGAAGTTGTCGTTCGCAATTAAGTTCTGACCCGATAACGGCGGTATCATGCCGGGCGACGGTTTTGCCTTTACTACGCGCGTCGAGCCTGTTTCGCCCCCGCGAAAGATATTCTGGTGGAGGCGCCGGGTACTGCCCCCGGGTCCGCTACGCCTATTCCACAAACCGTTTATCGCCATAGTCGGTTGCCCGACGGGCCAGATATAGGCGGCGCGGATGCCCGACGCAATCCCGCAATCGGCGGCGGCCGGCCCGGATTTTCCTCCCGGCCGGCTCGGTAATCAGGTGCGGCCGCGCGGCTTCCATGGTGGACATTATTGTGGGTAACCGTGTGATAACGCCGTCGGTTCGGTGGACACCTCGCGATGGCCGCGGATCGATCTGTTGATCATAGATCGTGCAACCCTATCGGCGCCCCCGTAAACCGGGGTAGCTTCCCGGCGCGCGGTGTTCATATCGCGGGAGATCGACTCGGATGCCGCTCGGACCCGAACAGCAAAACGAGATCGCCAGCCGGCGCAGCGAAACCCAACCCACTCGGCGAGCCACCGTCGCAGCGCTCGAAGAGATTTTGTATGAGCCGTTCCCGGTGCTCGACCACGGCTTTGTCCGGGTCGTCGATTACATGGGCGACGACGCGGCGGTCGTCCAGGCGGCGCGGGTCTCTTACGGACGCGGCACCAAACGGCTGAGCCAAGACCAGGGCTTGATTAATTATCTGATGCGCCATCGCCACACTACCCCATTCGAGATGTGCGAGATCAAGCTCCACGTGAAATTGCCGATCTTTGTCGCTCGGCAATGGATCCGCCATCGCACCGCCAGCGTCAACGAATACTCGGCGCGCTATTCGATCCTCGACCATGAATTTTATCTTCCGGCGCCCGAACATTTGGCCGTTCAATCCGCTGCCAACCGGCAAGGACGCGGAACGGTGTTGGACCCGGGTTCGGCCGCCCGGGTCCTGGAGCTGCTGCGCACCGATGCGGAGCGCGCCTACCGCGGTTACGTCGAGTTGTTGAACGAGGACGTTTCGGGAGCCCCGGTCGATCCGGAGCGGCCGGGCTTGGCCCGCGAACTCGCCCGCATCAACCTGACGCTCAATTTCTACACGCAATGGTATTGGAAGACCGACCTCCACAACCTGATGCACTTCCTGTCATTGCGCGCCGACAGCCACGCCCAATACGAGATCCGCGCCTATGCCGAGGTGCTGCTCGAGGTCATGAAGCGCTGGGTGCCGATGACTTATGCCGCCTTTCGCGAATATCGCATGGAGGCGGCGACGATCTCGGCGACCGGTCTTGCCGTGATCCGCCGGATGCTGGCCGGCGAAGAGGTGACGCAGGAGACAAGCCGCCTTTCTCCTCGCGAATGGCGCGAATTGATGGCGCTGATCGGCCGTTGAGGTGCAGCCGAGATGGGAGATCGAGACAACCAACCGCGCCGCTGAAACGAGGCCGCGACCGCTATTCGATGACGATTCGCGGCGGCGGGCGCAGCGCACCGCCCGTGGCGACCTTGTCCCATACCCGCGCCGCGATCGTGCGAAACACCGCGGCGTAGGGGTTGTCCGGATCGGAGACGGTGATCGGCCGGCCGGCGTCGGAGGTTTCTCGGATCGCGAGATCGAGCGGCACTTCGCCGAGGAACTCGGTGCCGAGCCGATCGGCTTCGCGCCGCGCCCCGCCATGGGCGAAAATCTCGCTGCGACCGCCGCAATGCGGACACAGGAAATAGCTCATGTTCTCGATGATACCGAGCACCGGCACGTCGACCCGGCGGAACATGTTCAGTCCCTTGCGCGCATCGAGCAGCGCGATGTCCTGCGGCGTCGAGACGATCACCGCCCCGGCCAGCGGCACCTGTTGCGCCATCGTCAGCTGTGCATCGCCGGTGCCGGGCGGCAGATCGACGACCATGATGTCGAGCGCTCCCCATTCGACCTCGCGCAGCATCTGCTGCAAGGCGCTCATGACCATCGGCCCGCGCCAGATCATCGGTGTGTCTTCGGGGACGAGAAAGCCCATCGACATCACCTTGAGGCCAAAATTCTCCATCGGCTGCAGGCGTTTGCCGTCGGTCGATCGAGGCCGGCCGGAAATACCGAGCATGCGCGGCATCGACGGGCCGTAAATGTCGGCATCAAGCACGCCGACGCTGAGGCCGTTGGCCTTGAGGCCGAGCGCCAGGTTGGCGGCGATGGTCGATTTGCCCACCCCGCCCTTGCCCGAAGCGACCGCGACAATCGCACCCACGCCGGGGATCGCGCCGCGCTGCGGTCGCGGGCCGGCCTGGGGAGCAGCGGCGGCGGGTCGGCGGGCCGGCGCCGCCCGCGCCTGCGAGGGCGCCTGAGCGGTCAACACCGCGGTCACTGACAAGACGCCCTCAACCGCGTCGACCGCTGCGGCGGCGGCCTTGCGCAACGGCTCGAGCCGGTCGGCGCGGTGCGGCTCGACCTCGATTGAAAAGGCGACGTTGCCGTCGCGGATCGCGATCCCCGAGATCATGCCGAGCGAGACGATATCGGCGCCGCGGTCGGGATCGGCAACCGTCGCAAGCGCGTCGAGGACCTGCTTCTCGGTGACAGCCATGGTAATTCCACTCCTCGCGCGCGGCGCCATCGGGAAGCCCGGAGCAACCGTCGCCAGCCCCGCCAAAGCGGCGGCGACGCGGCTCACACGCGCGCCGGCCGCGCGCCGGCGTGAGCGCCACCCGCCGCGGAACATCTGGGTCGGTCGCAGGTTCTTGACAACACCCACCGCCGCGCCCTCTATCGCGGAGCAATTCGCGCGCGTTGCGCTTGATGGCCGCCGCGCCTGCCGGCGTTCAGCTTCCGGCCCGGCACTGCAAAAAAGGTTGGCTCCGATGATCTGGATAAGTCAGGGGGGCGGTCCATGGGGCGGCGGTCCCCGTGGCGGCGGTCCGTGGGGCGGCGGCCCGCGCAACACCGGCGGTTCCGGCCCCAGACGCAGTCCCTCGCCCGCCGATTTTGAGGAATGGCTGCGGCGCGGCCAGGATCGGGTGCGGCAGGTACTGCCCGGCGGCTTTGGCACCGGCGCCGGGATCGCCGTCGTGCTCGCCGCGATCGTCGTCATCTGGCTGGCGAGCGGTTTCTATCGGGTGCTGCCCGACGAGGTCGGGATCGTGCTGCGCTTTGGCGCCTACAACCGCACCACGCAGCCCGGTCTCAATTACCATTTGCCGGCCCCGATCGAGACGGTTCTGACGCCGAAGGTCACGCGCGTCAACCGGACCGAGATCGGCTATCGCACCGCCGAAGGTACGGCCGGGCGGAGTGTCGCGGTACGGCAGCTGCCGGAAGAGGCGCTGATGCTGACCGGCGATGAGAATATCGTCGATATCAATTTCGCGGTGTTCTGGGTCATCAAGGACGCCAAAGCCTACCTGTTCAACATCCGCGATCCGGAGATGACCGTCAAATCGGCGGCCGAGAGCGCGATGCGCGAAGTCATCGGCGAGACCCCGATCGCCGCCGCCCTCGCCGAAGGCCGCGGCAAGATCGAGCTCGAAACCCAAAAACTGCTGCAGCAGCTGCTCAACGATTACGGTGCCGGCATCGAAATCACCGAGGTTCAACTGCAGCGCGTCGATCCGCCCGACCCGGTCATCGACGCGTTTCGCGACGTACAGCGCGCGCTTGCCGACCGTGCGCGATTGCGCAACGAGGCTGAGGCCTACGCCAACGACATCATCCCGCGCGCCCGCGGCGACGCGGTCCGCATTACGCAAGAGGCGCAAGCCTACCGCCAACAAGTGATCGCCCGCGCCCAAGGCGACGCGGCGCGCTTTGACGAAGTCTACAAAGCCTTCAGCGCCGCTGAGGATGTCACCCAAAAGCGCCTCTATCTCGAAACGATGGAGGACATCCTCAAAAACGCGAATAAGGTGATCATCGACCGCGGCGCCAACGGCAGCGGCGTACTGCCTTATCTGCCGCTGCCCGGGCTGATGCCCAAGGGCGAAGCCGCCAAACCGGCGGCGGGCGGGTCTGCAGCCGCGGCGCCGCCGCCGCAAACGCTGCAATCGGCGACGCCGACGCCGCCCTTGCCGGGAGCCCAGTGATGAGCCGCCGCGGCCTGATCGTCGCGGCGATTCTATTGATCGCCGCCGCCATTCTCGCCTCGAGCTCTCTGTTCATCGTCGACCAGACCGAGCAGGCCCTGGTGCTGCAACTCGGCCAGCCGCGGCGGGTGATCCGCACACCCGGATTGTGGGCAAAACGGCCGTTCATCGAGAATGTGATTTTCTACGACAAGCGTCTGCTCGACTTCGAGCCGCCGCCGGAGGAGGTCATCGCCTCCGATCAGAAACGGCTGGTCGTTGATACCTACACCCGTTATCGCATCACCGATCCGCTGCTGTTCTACCAGACCGTCGCCTCCGAGGCGGCGGTGCGGGCCCGCCTCAACGCGCTGGTCAGCGGCAGCCTGCGACGGGTGATCGGCAATGTGACCTTGTCGGCGCTGTTATCGGCGCAGCGCGCGGAGATTATGCATCAGATCCGCGACGAGGTGCGAGCGCAGGCCAAGGCGTTCGGCATCGACGTCATCGATGTGCGCATCCGACGCGCCGACCTGCCGCCCGAGAACAGCCAAGCAATCTATGCCCGCATGGAATCGGAACGCCAGCAGCAGGCCGCACAGTACCGCGCCGAAGGGGCCGAGGCGGCGCAGACGGTGCGCGCCAAGGCCGACCGCGAGCGCACCGTGATCCTCGCCGAAGCGCAGCGCCAGGCGCAGATCGCGCGCGGCGAGGGCGATGCCAAGGCGACTGCGATTTACGCCCAGGCATACGATCAGGATAAGGATTTCTTTGCCTTCTATCGTTCGATGCAGGCCTATCGCGACGCGTTCAGCGGCAATACGACCGCTTTCGTGCTGGCGCCCGAAGGCAGCTTCTTCCGGTTTTTCGACAATCCCGCCGGGGCGCCGGGAAAATCGTTGCCGCCAACCGCCAAACCCGGCGTTCAGGGGGCGGTGACGAGATGACGGGAAGCCGTTGTTTACCGGTCGCCTGATCACCGCCGGCCCGGACGATGCGCGACTTCGCGACGGCGCTCGCCCTTGTTTTGGTCATCGAAGGCTGTCTTTACGCGCTGTTTCCCGAGGGCATGCGACGGGCGGCGGCGCGCGCCAGCGGGCTGTCGCCGCAGGCGTTGCGGATCGCCGGTCTGGTCGCGGCTAGTCTTGGCGTGGCGCTGGTCTGGTTGGTCCGCCATTGATCGACGTTGATCCCCCGGGGCACGATAAAGCAACTGGTCCGAGGATCGCGTCTCCCGTAATCTTCGCGAGGTTTCGACAGGAACCGACGTGAGCAGGCGCTCAATCTGGGCGCCGGCCAGCACAAGGAGAGGACCAGGTGCCGTCCTGCCCAACGATCCGGCTGCGAGGCATCCTTCGCTGCACCGCGATCGCCGTTTTTGTATGCGCTTTTACTATTGCCGGGATCGTGCCGGCGCCGAGCTCGGCGCGTCCGGCCCCTGACAGTTTTGCCGATCTGGCGGCTAAGCTGCTGCCGTCGGTCGTCAACATTTCGACGACGCAGACCCTGAAAACGGCCGGCGGCGACCAGTCGAGCCCGGACCTGCCGCAATTTCCACCCGGGTCGCCCTTTGAAGAATTCTTTCACGACTTCCTGGAACGCAATCTGCCAAAAGGCGAGCGGCCCGAATTGGCCCCGCGCAAAGCAACCTCGCTCGGTTCCGGATTTATTGTCGATCCGGCCGGCTACATCGTGACCAACAATCACGTTATCGCCGACGCCGACGAGATTACGGTGATCCTGCACGACAACACGAATCTGAAGGCAAAGGTCGTCGGCCGCGACACCAAGACCGATATCGCCTTGCTCAAGGTCCACACCAACAAACCGTTGCCGGCCATCAACTGGGGAGACAGCGACACCGCGCGCGTGGGTGATTGGGTGCTGGCGATCGGCAACCCGTTCGGGCTTGGCGGCAGCGTCACCGCCGGCATCATCTCGGCCCGCCAGCGCGACATCAATTCCGGACCTTATGACGATTTTCTGCAGACCGACGCGCCGATCAACCGCGGCAATTCCGGCGGACCGATGTTCAACATGGACGGCCAAGTCATCGGCATCAACACCGCGATCTATTCGCCTTCAGGGGGATCGATCGGTATCGGTTTTGCCATTCCCTCCGCACTTGCCAAAGAAGTGGTTGCCGAACTGAAAAACGAGCCCGACCATGTCGTCCACCGCGGCTGGCTCGGTGTGCGCATCCAGGCGGTGACCGACGAGATCGCCGAAAGCCTGGGGCTCGACAGGGCGCGTGGGGCGCTGGTGGCCAGCGTCAGCGATCATGGGCCGGCGCAGGCCGCCGGCATCCAGGCAGGCGATGTGATCCTTGACTTCGACGGCAAGGACGTCAGCGACATGCGGCGCTTGCCGCGGCTTGTCGCCGAAACCCCGGTCAACAAAACCGTTCCGGTCAAGTTGTGGCGCAAGCGGGCGGAAACCACGGTGCAGGTCAAAGTCGGGCGGCTTGAAGACAGCGACGAACAAGCGAACGCAAAACCGGCACCCAAGAAGACGGCGCAAAGCCCCGCCGGTTTGGTCAAAATTCTGGGCATGACCGTCTCGGGCATCACCCCGGAACTCAGGGACAAATATTCGCTCGGCGATGACGCCAAAGGCGTGGTGATCGTAGAGGTCGCCAACAACAGCGCCGCCGCCGAAAAGGGTTTTCATCCCGGCGATGTCATCATCGAGGCGGCGCAGGAAGAGGTAAAGTCGCCGGAAGATTTGGCTACGCGTATCGACGCCGCGAAAAAGGCAGGACGCAAGTCGATACTCCTGCTGGTGCAACGGCAGGGCGATTTGCGCTTTGTTGCCTTGCGCGTCGACCAGAGTTAAGGGGACTGCTCAGCGGGCAAAATCGGCTTTGCGGTAGCCCTGCGCATAGAGGACGCCGGTCAGGTCGGCATAATCGAGTCGGACGCGGCTTTGCGCCGCCACGGCGGGCTTGGCGTGAAAGGCAATGCCGAGACCGGCGGCGGCCAGCATCGGCAAGTCATTGGCGCCGTCACCGACGGCCAGCGTCTGGCTGAGCGGCAAGCCATAATCGCGCGCCAAAGTCGCGAGGGTCGTGGATTTGACCTCTCGCGTCACGATCGGCGGCGCGACCGTGCCGAGGATCCTGCCGCCGGCGAGCTCCAGCCGGTTGGCGACGACCGTATCAAAACCGAGCCCGGCGGCCACGCGCTCGGCGAATACCGTAAAGCCGCCCGAGACAAGCGCCGCCCGCGCGCCATGGGCACGCATCGTTGCAACGAGGGCGGCCGCCCCGGCCGTCAGGCGGATGCGCGTGGCCGCTTGATCAAGCACGCGCGTCGGCAGACCGCGCAACAAGGCCACGCGTGCGCTCAGAGCTTCGACAAAATCCAATTCGCCGTTCATGGCCCGCCGGGTGACCTCGGCAACCGTATCGCGCAACCCGACGAAATCGGCCAACTCGTCGAGCATCTCATTCTCGATGATGGTCGATTCGAGGTCGGCGACCAGCAGCCGCTTGCGCCGCCCCGCCGCCGGTTGCACCACGAAATCGATCCTGGTTTCGCCGATATATGCCCGAGCCACCTTTTCGACCGCATCGGGCTCGCCGATATCGACGAAGACGTCGCAGGCTTCGTCGGCGGCGAGCCAGACCGGTTGACGGGCGGTTGCCAGGGCTTGGCTGATCGCGGCGGCAAGCGGACCGAGACGTCGATCGGGGCCGGCCGCAATCAGGGTCAGAACAAGTTGCATCGCGCTTCTTCCTTGCTTTCGCCGGCCGCCGCCGAGCCGGGTTCGCAAATGCCGGTGATTATCATTGCCGGCCCGACCGCAAGCGGCAAATCGGCGCTTGCGGTGGCCCTCGCCGAACAGATCGCCGGCACCGTGATCAACGCCGATGCGCTGCAATGCTACCGCGATCTGGCGATATTGACGGCGCGCCCCGATGCCGCCGCCGAGGCGCGCGCGCCGCACCGTCTTTATGGCTTTCTTGATGCCGCCGAACGCGGCTCGGCCGGCGCTTGGCGCGAATTCGCCCTCGCCGAAATCGCGGCGGCCCACGCCGCCTCACGGCTGCCGCTGGTGGTCGGCGGCACCGGCCTTTACCTGCACGCGCTGCAACACGGGCTGGCGCCATTTCCCGAGATTCCCCAAGCGGTGCAGCAGGAAGCGGTCGAACTGCACCGCACCCTGGGCGGAACGGCGTTTCGTCGGCAGCTGGCGATGCTCGACCCCGTATCCGCGCGCCGTCTGCCGGCCGGCGACACGCAGCGCCTTGTCCGCGCTTATGCGGTGGCCCGCGCAACCGGGCTCCCGATTGGTGCGTGGCGGGCGCGACCGCATGCGGCGGCGGATTGCCGCTTTGCCACGATCTTGCTGCTGCCGCCGCGCGAACGGCTGTATGCCGCCTGCGATGCGCGCTTTGCCGCGATGGTTGCGCGCGGCGCTCTGGCCGAAGCCGAAACGCTCGCCGCGCGCCGGCTCGACCCCGGGCTGCCGGTGATGAAGGCAGTCGGGCTCCCCGAACTTCTCCGCCATATGCGCGGCGAGATCTCGCGGCCTGCTGCGATCGCCGCCGGCCAGCGCGCGACCCGACGCTACGCGAAGCGCCAAATGACCTGGTTTCGTCACCAAACGCAGCCCGATCTGGTTATGAACGAGCAATTTTCGGAAAGTTTGCTGCGGCGCTCTCGTCAGTTTATTGACGAGTTTTTGTTGACCGCCCGAGCATAGCTGACTAGGTTGCGCTCCCTTCCCGCGAGGGTGTCGCGGGATCTTTTCGTCCGGATGTCAATTGCGGAGTGGATCATGTCGGCCGAGCCGATCAGTGGTGCGGATATCGTCATCAAAGCCCTCATCGACCAGGGCGTCGATGTCGTATTCGGTTATCCCGGCGGCGCGGTCCTGCCGATCTACGATTCACTCTACAAGCAAAACGCGCTGCGCCACATCCTGGTCCGCCACGAACAGGGCGCGGTCCACGCCGCCGAAGGCTATGCCCGTTCGACCGGCCGGGTCGGGGTGGTGCTGGTGACCAGCGGGCCCGGCGCCACCAATGCCGTGACCGGCCTGACCGATGCGTTGATGGATTCGGTACCGGTTGTCTGTCTGACGGGCCAGGTCCCGACCCACCTGATCGGCAACGATGCCTTCCAGGAGGCCGACACCACCGGCATCACCCGGCCGTGCACCAAACACAACTACCTGGTCAAGGATGTCCGCGACCTCGCGCGCATGCTGCACGAGGCGTTCTACGTCGCGCGCAGCGGCCGGCCGGGCCCGGTGGTGATCGATCTGCCCAAGGACGTGCTGTTTGCGCTCGGCCCCTACACCCCGCCGGAGGGCGCGCAGCACAAGAGCTACCGGCCGCAATTGGCGCCCGAGCCGGCGCGCATCGCGGAGGCGGTAGAGATGATCGCCGCCGCCAAGCGGCCGCTATTCTATGGCGGCGGCGGGCTGGTCAATTCGGGCCCGGAGGCGTGCGCGCGCTTCACCGCGCTGGTTCGCAGCACCGACGCACCATGCACGCTGACATTGATGGGTCTTGGCGCGTTTCCGGCTCATGACCCGCATTTTCTCGGCATGGTCGGCATGCATGGGACTTACGAGGCCAATCTCGCCATGCATGGCTGCGACTTGCTGGTCGCGGTCGGAGCCCGTTTCGACGACCGGGTCACCGGACGGTTGAACGCATTCTCGCCCGGCTCGCGCAAGATCCACATCGACATCGACCCGTCCTCGATCAACAAGAATGTGCGTGTCGACCTGCCGATCATCGGTGACGCCGGGCGCACATTGGCGGCGCTGCTGGAGGCATGGTCGCAACACGGCCGCAAAGCGGAGCGAAGCGCCTGGTGGGATCAGATCGCCGCGTGGCGCGCGCGCGATTGCCTCAGCTACGATCGTGATGGCCACGGTGTGATCAAGCCGCAATACGCAATTGAACGCCTGTTCGCCCTGACCCGCGACCGCGACATTTACGTGACCACCGAGGTCGGGCAGCACCAGATGTGGGCGGCCCAGTTCTTCAAATTCGACGAGCCGTATCACTGGATGACGTCGGGCGGGCTCGGCACGATGGGCTACGGTCTGCCCGCCGCGATCGGGGTCCAGATCGCCCACCCGGAAGCGCTGGTGGTGGACATTGCCGGCGAAGCCTCGATCCTGATGAATATTCAGGAGATGTCGACTGCCGCCCAGTACCGGCTGCCGGTCAAGGTTTTCATCCTCAACAACCAGTATATGGGGATGGTGCGGCAGTGGCAGGAATTGCTGCATGGCGGCCGTTATTCGGAAAGCTATACCGCTGCCCTGCCCGATTTCGTCAAATTGGCCGAGGCGTTCGGAGCGCAGGGCCGCCGCATTACCAGCCCCGCCGAACTCGATGACGCGATCACGTGGATGATCGAAACCCCGGGTGCGGTCATCCTCGATGTCGCGGTTGATCCGAAAGAGAACTGCTTTCCGATGATCCCCTCGGGGGCGGCGCACAACGAAATGTTGCTCGGGCCGAAGGACGAGGCTGAACAGCCGGTCTCTGAAGAAGGCATGGTGCTGGTGTGATCCCTGCGGGCCGGTCGTGACCGGGGTTTTGATCACCCTGCACAGGCGGAGGTCCGGGAGGCTGATGTTTCCTCACGCCTCCCGGGTTCCCGGCTGCGCGGGAACGACCAGGGGGAATAGGTTATCCCCACGATGAAAGACCTTGAACGGCACACAATCGCGGTGCTTGTCGACAACGAGCCGGGTATCCTGGCGCGGGTCGTTGGGCTGTTTTCCGGTCGCGGCTACAACATTGAAAGCCTGACCGTGGCCGAGGTCGACCATCGCAACAACCTGTCGCGGATCACGATCGTCACCATCGGCACACCGATGATCATCGAGCAGATCAAGGCGCAATTGTCGCGACTGGTGCCGGTCCACAAGGTGCTCGACCTGACCGATGAGGGGCCGTTTGTCGAGCGCGAGATGATGCTGGTCAAAGTCGCCGGCCAGGGCGATGCGCGTATCGAGGCCCTGCGGCTCGCTGACATCTATCGTGCGCGGGTCGTCGACTCGACGCTCCAAAGCTTTGTCTTCGAGATCACCGGGTCGGCCGACAAGCTCAACGCCTTTATTGCGCTGATGGAGCCGCTCGGGCTTGTCGAGATTTCGCGCACCGGTGTGGTCGCAATTTCGCGGGGTGCGCGAGGCATCTGAGAGCCGGTCATCGGAGCGGCTCGACTGCGGACATCGCCGAAAGGAGCTGGAAATGCGGGTATATTACGACCGCGACGCGGACGTGAACCTGGTCAAGTCGAAAAAGGTCGCGGTGATCGGCTATGGCAGCCAAGGGCACGCCCACGCCAACAATCTGCGCGACAGCGGCGTCAAGGACGTCGTGGTGGCGTTGCGTCCGGGTTCGGCTTCGGCGCAGAAGGCTGAGGCCGCCGGCTTCAAGGTCATGACCAACGCCGCGGCCGCCAAATGGGCCGACGTGGTCATGGTTCTGGCGCCCGATGAATTGCAGGCCCAGCTCTATGCCGAGGATTTGCGCGACAATATGCGCGAGGGGACGGCGCTCGCCGTCGCCCACGGGCTCAGCATCCATTTCCGCTTGATCGAACCGCGCCCGGACATGGATGTGTTCATGATCGCACCCAAAGGGCCGGGCCACACCGTGCGCTCCGAATATCTGCGCGGCGGCGGCGTACCGTGCCTGTTGGCGGTCGAACAGAACCCATCAGGCAACGCGGTCGAGCTTGCCCTCTCCTATGCCTGCGCGATCGGCGGCGGTCGCGCCGGCGTGATCGAGACGACGTTCCGCGAGGAATGCGAAACCGATCTGTTTGGCGAACAATCGGTGCTGTGCGGCGGACTGACCTCGCTGATCCTGGCCGGGTTTGAAACCCTCGTCGAAGCCGGCTACGCGCCGGAGATGGCCTATTTCGAATGCTGCCATGAGGTCAAACTGATCGTCGATCTGATCTATGAAGGCGGCATCGCCAATATGCGCTATTCGGTCTCAAACACCGCCGAATATGGCGATTACACCCGCGGCCCGCGGGTTATCGGCGAGCATGTCCGCGCGGAGATGAAAAAGATCCTGGCCGACATCCAATCCGGCCGTTTTGCCCGCGAATGGGTGCTCGAAAATGCTGCCGGCCAGCCGAGCTTCAAGGCCTTGCGCCGGCGCGCCGCGGCCCATCCGATCGAAGAAATCGGCGAGAAATTGCGCGCCATGATGCCGTGGATCCGCGAGAACCGCCTCGTCGATCGCAGCAAGAACTGATTCCGGCCGCGGCGGGGCGGCGTCATCGCGGCGGAATTGTCAGATCGCGGTATAGCCGCCATCGACAAGCAGATCGCTGCCGGTCACAAAGCTCGCCGCGTCGCTCGCCAGAAATACCGCCGCTGCGGCGATTTCGGCGGGCTGGCCAAGCCGCCCGACAAGATGCTTGGGTCCCATGACCGCGCGCGCCGCCTCATAACTGCCATAGCGCCGCCGCACCCGCTCGGTCTCGACAGCACCCGGGGACAGGGTGTTGACCCGGATGTTTTGCGCTGCGTGGTCGATGGCCATGACCTTGGCCAGCTGGATCAACGCCCCCTTGGTCGCGCAATAGGCGGCGCGGCCGGCGCTCCCGACCCGCCCCAATTGTGAAGCAATCAGGATGACCGAGCCGCCGCCACCGGCCGCCATCAACGGGATCGCGGCGCGGCACAGCAGGAACGAGCCGGTCAGATTGACCGCGACCACCCGTTCCCAATCGCTGAGGCTCATCTCGACCACGGTGCCGCCGAGATCATAGGGGGCCGCACCGCTGACGACGATATCGAGCCGGCCGAAATCCTGGCGAGCCTTCTCGACCGCGGCAACCACCTCCGGCTCGTTGGCCACATCACAGCGGCATGAGGCGCTCCGCCCCGCGGCCTCGCCGACAAGCCGCGCGGTGGCGGCCGCCCCGGCTTCGTCGATATCACAGCTGAGAATAGCGGCGCCTTCCGCGGCAAAAGCCAGAGCGATCGCCTGCCCGATGCCGGCGGCCGCACCCGTGACCAAAGCCGCCTTGCCGGTCAGCTGCACGGCGCTGTCCTCCCCGCTCACAACAGCACGGTACCGCCATCGACGGCGATCGTCTGGCCGGTGATGAAAGCGCTGGCATCCGAGATCAGCCACGCCACCGTGCCGGTTAGGTCGGAGGGCACCAGGTTGCGCTGGATCGTCTGGCCCGCCTTGATTGTCTCCAGCGCGCGCTCGACCCGGGGGCCAAAGAATTCGCGGGTGCCTTCGGTGACGACCGCGCTCGGCGCCAGCGCGTTGACCCGGATGCCGTCGCGGCCAAGCTCGCGCGCGAGCCCGCGGGTCAACCCGATCACCGCCGCCTTTGACGTCGTGTAGTGCAGGCCGTACGGCATGCCATAGGTCGCTGCCAGCGAGGCGATGTTGACAATGCTGCCGCCGCCGGCCCGGCGCATCGCCGGCACCGCCGCCTTGCAGCAGTTCCAGATGCCCTTGACGTTGACCGCCATGCAGGCGTCCCACTCGGCCTCGTCGATCGCGTCGAAGCGGCCGCCGTGCAGGGCGCCGTAGAGCGCGGCGTTGTTGACGAGGCCGTCGAGCCGGCCGAAGGCGCGCAGCCCGGCCTCGACCAACGCCTGCGCCGATTGCGGGTCGGTGACGTCGAGCCGCGCCCCCACCGCCTCGCCCTTATCCGCGGTGACCAGATCGAGCGTCGCGTCGCACGCGCTGACATCGCCGATCACCACCCGCGCCCCGGCGGCCGCCAGACTTCGGGCGAATTCCTGGCCCAGCCCGCGCGCCGCCCCGGTGACAATGACCACCTTGGCGGCCAGGTCGAGGCCCATTCGCACCGCCGACATGTCAGATCACCTGGTCGGTGCGGGGGTCGATCAAATGCATCTTATTAAGATCGGCGACCAGCGCCATCGCCTCGCCGACATTGCCGGCCGCCGACGGCTCGACGCGACCGCACACTTCAACCCCGTCCACCACGAAATAGACCATCGTCTCCATGCCCATCGGCTCGACCACATCGAGCCGCGCCGTAAACGGCACCATACCCGGCGCCGCATCACCGCGCGGTTCGGTAATGTGCTCCGGCCGCAGGCCAAACAGCAATTCCTCATCGAGGAATGTGCGGTAGCGCGCCTCGCGCCCCGGCGGGACCGGAAACGATAGCCAGTCGCTTAGCCGCACGCTGAGCCCGCTGCCGTTTTGCACCAGGCGGCAGGGCAACAGGTTCATCGTCGGCGACCCGATAAAGCCGGCGACAAACCGGGTTTTGGGATTATGGTAGACGTCGTACGGGGTGCCGATCTGGTCGATCCGACCGGCATTCATGACCACGACGCGGTCGGCGAGCGTCATCGCTTCAATCTGGTCGTGAGTGACGTAGATCGTCGTGGTCGTGACCTGCTGGTGCACTTTTTTAATCTCGGTGCGCATTTGCACGCGCAATTTCGCGTCGAGGTTGGACAGCGGTTCGTCAAACAGGAACACCTTGGGGTTGCGCACGATGGCGCGCCCCATCGCCACCCGCTGGCGCTGACCGCCCGAGAGCTGCTTTGGCCGCCGATCGAGCAGATTGGTGATGTCGAGGATGCGCGCCGCCGCCTCCACCCGCTCCCGGATTTCGCTCTTTGGGAATTTTTTGAGGCGCAACCCGAATGACATGTTTTCGAACACCGTCATATGCGGGTACAGCGCGTAGTTTTGGAACACCATCGCGATGTCGCGATCCTTGGGCGGCACATCGTTGACCAGCTGGTCGCCGATATAGATCTCGCCCGAAGTCGCCTCTTCCAGCCCGGCGATCATCCGCAATGTGGTCGTCTTGCCGCAACCGGACGGACCGACCAGCACGATAAACTCACGATCGGCGATATCGAGGTCGATCCCTTGCACCGCCGGCGTCTTGTCAAACATCTTGACGACGTTGCGGAGCGCAACTTGCGCCATCTTTACGTCCTTCTTCGATCGGCTCCTGCCGCCCTGCGGCGCTGCCCGGGGACTAGTTATCCAAGCTACGCGCCCAGATCAACAACCACTCGGCGGGTCTGCGGCGCGGTGCGCGTTATTCAGCCCCGCGCTCGTGCGTCTCCAATGTTACATCGTCTGCAGCAGGGCTGAAAATCCCCGCGTCGTCGGAACGCGAACCGCGATGCCGTTCGAGTTCGTAGGCATAGCGGCGCAGCGCATAGGCTTCGCTCAGATAGCCGATAACTCGGCGCCCTTCGCTGGTGTCGATCACCGGCAACATCTCTTGGCGTGTTTCGCTAAAACGATTGAGCGCGGTGCGCAAATCGTCTCCGGGAAGCAGAAAAGCGGGCGGCGACGAGACCAGATCGCCGACCGTTTTCGGTTCTTCGCCATCGTCGAAACCATGCGTTTCCGCCGGATCGATGACGCCGGACAGGCGGCCCTCGTCATCGACGACAAATACCTGCTTGGCGCTTCCGGCCGGATAACGCCGGTGCAACTCGTCAAGCGACAGGGTTGCCGAAATCACGGCCGGGTCACGCCGCATCATCGGCCCGATCAAGAGCTCGTTGATCCAACCGACGTCTTCAGGGCTGCGGATCCCCAGGCCGCGCAAATGGAAGCGCCAGGTCGCGAAAGAGTATCCGAACCAATGGCGCACGCCAAACGACGCGGTGACGACCCCCACCATGACCCCGATCGTTGCCGAAAAATTGCCGGTGGTCTCGAGCACCAGCATGATCATCGTCATCGGCGCGCCGACAATCGCCGCCGCCACCGCTCCCATGCCCACCAGCGCGTAAATCAGCGGGTCGGTGTTCAGCCCCGAGCCGACCCGGACCAACAGGTTGCCGACCAGACTGCCGTACAAGGCCCCCAGAAACAGCGACGAACTGAACAGACCGCCGCGAAAGCCGGAGCCGATCGACACCGCCGAACCGACAATCTTGGCGATCACCAGCCCGGCGAGCAGGGTCAGATCGTAGCCGCCATGCAAATCAACAAGAATGCCGCCATGGCCGCTGCCCAGAACCTGCGGGAACGGAACCGCGATAATGCCAAGGATCAGGCCGCCGAGCGCGGGCCGCGCCCAGCGTGGCACCGCCTGGGTGCGGAACAAGGTTTCGGTCGACGTCACCCCTTTCATGGTTGCGATGCCGAGCCCGGCGGCGACCAGCCCCATGGCGAAAAACGCAATGTAATCGGCCGGCGTCAGACTGACATCGTGCCACACGACAAAGATCGGGTTTGAACCCTCCAAAGCCCGCTCGACCAGCACCGCGGTCAAGGCAGAAAGCCCGACCGGCGCCAGGGCTTGCAGAGTGTAGCTGCCGATGATCAGCTCAAACGCGTAAAACGAGCCGCTGAGCGGCGCATTGAACGCCGCGGCGATCGCCCCGGCGGCGCCGCAGCCCACCAGCAATCGCACGTCGTCGCGGCGCAGCCCGACACTGCGGCCAATCCGCGAGGCCATCGCCGCCCCGAGCTGGGTATAAGCCGCTTCGAGCCCGACCGAAGCGCCAAAGCCACCGGACAGGATCGTTACCCAAACCAGTCCGATGCTGTCGCCGAGCGACATCCGTCCGCCGAACAGCGCGTTGGCCTCGATCGCATCGACCACCTCGCGCGGGCGCCAGCGGCGCAGCAACATCGCCGTCAGCCCGACGATCAGCCCGCCAATGATCGGCACCAGGACGACGCGCGGCGGCCCGATGCCGGTGACTTCGCTCAAATGAGAGCGGAACGGGACGTTGAACGCCGCCATCCGAACCAGGCCGAGCGAGATATTGATCAGGACCACGCCGAGCCCGGCCGCGACCCCGGCGGCCAGCGCCAAGGCGAGCAGAAACAGCTCGCTGTCGCGCAGACGCGTCTCCCGACGCGTACCGGCGGCCGCAAGGTCGGTTGCCTCTGTCCTCGCGTCCGATGCGATCTCGGCCACGTTTTCCGGATAGGCGCATTGTCGGCCGCTGGCAAGTGTGCGGTTGCCGCGCCGTGGCTTCTTCGCCTACCGCCGCTCGCCAGATGGCGCCACGGCCGCTTCTGTAAAGACCTCAGTGGCGCGAGAAATAGACACGATAAAGCTGATCGCGAAAGGGGGCGCTGGCGTCAAGCGCCGATTGAAAATCGGATTTGCCCAAGACAAACGTATCGACCGGCTCTGTCGCCAGCACCGTCGCATTGCGCGGCTCGCCGCTGATCAGCGCAACCTCGCCAAAAAAGTCGCCGCGCCCGAGATGCGCCACTTCGTGGTCGGCGCGAACAACGTCGACCTCCCCGTCCGAGATCAGAAAGAATTCTTCGCCCGGATCGCCCTCGCGAATGATGACCTCGCCGGCGCGGTATTGGCGCTTGGTCATTTTTTCGGCGACGTCGGTCAGTTGCGTGGGCGTGAGCGCGCGGAACAAATCGACGGCGCGCAGGAATTCACAAATGCGCAGTGCGTCGTGCAACACCACATCGGAGACGATCCGGCCATCGACCATATGAACCAGCCGGTCGGCCGCCTCGATGATCCGATAGTCGTGGGTGACCATGATGACCGCGGCGGCGTGCTCGACGGTCGTCGCCTTCAGCAGCTCAACCACTTTGCGGGTCGATTCGCGATCGAGAGCGGCGGTCGGCTCATCGGCGAGAATGAGCCGCGGCTCGTTGACCAAGGCCCGGGCGATCGCCACCCGCTGGCGTTCGCCACCCGACAGCATCCGCGGCCTGTAGTCGATACGGTGGCCAAGCCCGAGCTGCTCGAGGATTTCGACGCCGCGTCGGCGCATCTGCTCCGGCCGCTGGCGGCCAAGTTGCATGGCCATTTTGACATTTTCGTAGGCGCTCAGCGCGTCGAACAGGTTGTGCATCTGAAAGACAAAGCCGATGTCGCGCCGCACTCCGACAAGCTCGCGCGGCGACAACTGCGACAATTCGCGACCGAGTACCGAAATGCGCCCCGCCTGGACCGAACGGAGCGCTCCGACCAGGGTCAACAGCGTCGTCTTGCCGGCGCCCGAGGGACCGGTCATCACGACCAGCTGGGCCGGCTGAACTTCGATGCAATTGTCGAACAGAACTTGATTGCGCGCGGCCCCCTCGCCGTAGAAATGGTTTACCCCACTGACCTGCACCGCCGGCGCCGACGGCCGCGACAGCGCAGCAGGCGGGGCTTCCGGTTCGGCGACGACCGCGCTCATCAGAACACCGCCGCCGGGTCGGCCCGAATGACGCGGATCACAGCAACCGCCGCGGATACGAGGCACATCGCCAAGGTCAGGCCGAGGCTGGTCAGGGTGATTTCAAGGGTCATACGCATCGGCAGCAGCGCGATCACTCCGATCAGGTGATAGAGACCAAGTCCCAGCAACCATGCCGGGATCCAACCCGCCATGCCATTGAGTGCAGCCTGTTCGAGCACCACCCGCAACAAATAGGGGCTCGGGTAACCGATCGCCTTCAAGGTCGCATATTGCGGCAATTGGTCGGAAATTTCGGTGAAAATAATCTGGTACGAAATCAGCATCCCGACGACAAACCCGACCACGGTGCCGATCGCAAATATCGGCCCGGCCGACGACACGCGCGCCTGAAAAGCGCGCTCAAAGGCGAGGAGCTGGGATTTGCTCAGCACCGCGACATTGGCCGGCATCGCCTGTCTGAGCATTTTTTCGACTGCTCTGGGGTCGGCATCGGCCGCGATTTTGATTACCCCTGCCTCCATGCCTGGCCGCTCACCGCCCCGCCCGCGCAGCAATCGGGCGAAAGTATCGACGCCCATGATCACGGTGCCGTCACTCATGAAGTCGGGACCCAGTGTGAATTTTCCGACAACATCGACTTTGGCGTCGTTGATCTCGGATTGTTTGACATCGGTGTCCATCCCGAGGAACCGGCGCCCGCGGCGATCGACCAGAACCGCGCCGGGGTTGTTCAGTTGCGCCCGGTCCGCGTTGACTTCGGGTAGCCGGAAGACCGGCTGGTTCGGCTCGAAAGCAAAGCCGCGTACCAGGTAAAGCCGGCCGTCCGCGGGGCTTTTCCAGTAAAGATCGTACCAGTCGGCATAGAGAGGACGCGCGCTGGCCACACCCGGAACCTTTCTCGCCGCCGCCAGCAGGCTGATCGGAATAGGGTCCTGGGTCGCGAACTGGTATTTATGCGCGCTCTGCAGAAACAGATCGCCGTCGAGGTTACGCAGCACCCGCAGCGAGGCGTCGAAAAATGCCTGGCTGAACCCGAGCTGCATAAGCATCAGCAGCACCGCAAAACCGATGCCGGCGCTCGACCGGACAAGGCGCCATTTGTTGGCGGTCAGACTGCGCCACGCCAGCGGCACCGAGCGCGGTCCGAGACCGGCGGTTGCCGAATGCGCGCTCGCCACGCGGTCTCCTCAGAACACGTCGGCGGGGTCGGCGCGTCGCAAAGCCGCCACTGCGAGCAGCGCCGAGATCGTCGCCATGATCAGGGCCGCCACCCACACCCAGCCGATCTGGCCGGGCGACAAGATCACCGGCAGCATCGTCTGCCGCCGGATCTCGCGATAGATAAAGGCAGCCGCCGGCACGGCCGGCGCGAAACCGGCCAAGGCGATCATGATCGACATCGCGGCGACCGTCAGCGCCAAGGCGCCGTCGCCATAACCAATCGCCTTCAAGGTCGCGAATTGCGGCAATTGCCGGCCAATCTGAGCCGAGACAATCTGGTAGACCACCATGATCCCGACCACGATCGAGATCAGCAGGCCCGAGCCAAAGATCAGCCCGACCGAGGTGCGCGTTGTCCAATACGACGCCTCGTGGTGGGCGAGTGCGGCACGGGTGAACAGGCGGAGGCCCGGCCCGACCATATGCTGCAGCTGGGCGGCGGCGCGCTCGGGATCGATCCCCGGCTTGAGCCGCACCGCCGCGAGATTGACCAAGCCAAGGCCGCGCTCGGGGAACAATCGGGCGAAGTTAGCCTCGCTGATCAGCGCCACACCCAGGCCCATGAAACCCGTGCCGAGCCGATAATGCCCGGCGATCGTCTCTTTGCGCTGATTGATCTCGACAACGCGGCCGCTCGAGAGTGGTCCAAAGATCGGGCGTGTGGCGCTATCGACCAAGATCGTGTCGGGGCGCGACAGCAGGTTCTGCTGACGGCGGATGCTCGCCGGGTCGAACAGGCTGCTCGCCGGGTCGAGGCCGATCACGAACAAATCGGGCCACATGCCGCCTTCGCCGCTTTGCCATTTGGCGAGCCCGAAATAGAGCGGGGTGATCGCTTCAACCTCCGGCGCCGCCGTGAGCATGTCGAGGCGGGCACGCGCAAAGGCGCCGGGCTGCGCTTGATATTCGTATTGATCGGAGACCAGCAGCAGATCGAACCGCATATTGTCGTAGAGCAGCATTCCGCCTTGCGGCACCGAAAAAAACAAGCCGAGCTGAACAAAGACCAGCAGGATCGCCATGAAGATGCCGCCCAGGGCAAGCAGAGTGCGGCCTTTGTCATGGTTTAGGATCCGCCAAGCGAGGGCGATGGTCACGAAAATCTGCCCGCTTTTCGCGGCTTCTGCCGCATTGCCGATCCCCTCGCCGCTGGTCGGCACCGCCGCGGAAAAGACCGCCGAGCGCGCCCCGGTTCATTCGCCAGCCATTTTCGCCGATCTTGACCCGCACAGGCCAATCCAAATCGACGGCCCGTCAAGAGCCCAGCCCGGGGCCAGGAGAAGCCGATGATTTCACAACCCCGATTGCGTTCTTGGTCGAATCGAGGACGCGCGATGCCCCCGCAGCGCACCGTCAACGCCGCGGCGCCAAGGCCGCCTGGACGACACTCGTCGTGAAGGCTGCCATGCGTCGGGCGGCAACAGGTTAACCGCAACCCCATATCGGTCGGCAGGCGATCACAGCGCGCGCCCAGGCGACCGCAAGACCGAGCGCGAACCATGAAGTTTTTCGAACAGGTTCCACTGGCCGCCGAGCAATACCCTCTGCCCACCGACGAACGCCGGCTCAAGCTCGGCTTTGAAGCGTGGGAGGCTGCGCTCGCCGCCGCCCCGCCCGGAGCTTCCGGCGTCAGAAGCGCGCGCGAATGGAGCCGCGCGCCGCCCGGTCACGCACTCCTCGGCACGATATTCGGCAACAGTCCGTTTCTGAGCGGGCTTGCGGTGCAGGAATGGGCGTTTTTGACCCGGCTCATCGAGGCCGGTGCCGAGCCGGTCTTTGCCGAACTCATTGCCGCGGTCGAGGCCCGCGATGCCGTGGACAAAGACCTCGCCGGCCTGATGCAGCGCCTGCGGGTCGCCCGGCGCCGCGTGGCGCTGTTGACCGCGGTCACCGAGCTGGCCGGTTGCTGGTCTCTCGAAGACCAGACCGCTGCTCTGAGCCGGTTTGCCGGGGCCGCCGTCGGCGCAGCCATTCGCCATCTGCTGCGCGCCGCCGCGGCGGCCAGGCTGGTCACTCTTGCCGACCCGGAGGACCCCGAGCAGAACAGCGGTCTGATCGTGCTCGCGATGGGCAAGCTCGGCGCCGGCGAACTCAATTATTCGAGCGATATCGACCTGATCCTGTTTTTCGATTGGCCGCAGCGGCGAACGGCGCCGCGCGACGGCGTGCAAGCCTTTTTCAATCGCCTGGCGCGCGACCTCGTCCGCATCCTCGAAGAACGCACCGGCGACGGCTATGTCTTTCGCACCGATCTGCGGCTTCGCCCCGACCCGGGCTCGACGCCGCCGGTCATGTCGACCGCAGCGGCGCTCACTTATTACGAAACCGTCGGCCAGAACTGGGAGCGGGCGGCGCTGATCAAGGCGCGGCCGCTGGCTGGCGACCTCAGCGCGGGCGAGCGGCTTTTGCACGAGCTCGACCCGTTCATCTGGCGCAAGCATCTCGATTTCGCCGCACTCCAGGATATCCATTCGATCAAGCGGCAGATCAACGCCTATCGCGGCGGGGCGCGAATCGCGGTTGAGGGCCACGACATCAAGCTCGGTCGCGGCGGCATCCGCGAAGTCGAGTTCTTTGTCCAAACCCAGCAATTGATCTGGGGCGGACGGATGCCGGCGCTGCGGGTGCGCGCGACTTGCGAGGCGCTCGACCGCCTGGCCATCACCGGCCGCATCGACCGAGCCACGGCCGCGACGCTCGCCGAGGATTACCGCTTTCTGCGCCGGCTCGAGCATCGCTTGCAGATGGTCGACGATGCGCAGACCCACCGTGTGCCCGACGATCCGGCCGGCGTCGAGCGCATCGCCTTGTTTCTCGGCTATCGCGAGCGCGGGGCGTTTGTCGCAGCGCTCAAGGCGCATCTCGGCTCGGTTGAGCGGCATTACGCCGAGCTTTTCGAGCAAGCGCCAAGCCTCGCCGGCCCCGGGAACCTGGTTTTTACCGGCGCCGAGGACGATCCCGACACGCTTGCCAGCCTCGAGCGCCTCGGCTTCGCCGAACCGGCGGCAATCGCCGCCTTGGTCCGCGCTTGGCACCACGGCCGAATGCGCGCCACCCGCAGCCAACGCGCGCGCGAAATCCTGACCGAGCTGGTCCCCGAACTGCTGCGCATCTTTGGCAAGACCCCGCACCCGGATGATGCGCTGCGTCGCTTTGACCGGTTCTTGTCGCGCTTGCCGGCCGGCGTGCAATTGTTTTCATTGTTTCAAGCCAATCCGGGACTGCTCGAGCTGGTCGCCGACATCATGGCCGGTGCGCCACGGCTTGCCGAGCAGCTCGCGGCAAAACCGGCGCTGCTCGATGCGGTGCTGACCAGCGAGTTTTTCGCGCCGCTGCCGCCGCAGCCTGCCCTCGCCGCAGATCTCGCCCGGCTACTCGCCGGCGCGCGTGATTTTGCCGACCTGCTCGATGGGCTGCGCCGCTGGGCGCAGGAGCGCCGCTTCCAGATCGGTGTCCAGCTGTTGCGGCAGGCGATCGATGCCGAAGCCGCCGGCAAGGCGCTTGCCGACATCGCCGAAACGACATTGGACGCCCTTCTCCCGGCCGTGGAAATCGACTTTGCCCGACGGCATGGCCGAATAGCGGGCGGCGCCTTCGCGGTGATTGGCATGGGCCGCCTCGGCAGCCGCGAAATGACCCTCGCTTCCGACCTCGACCTGATCCTGATTTATGACGCGCCCGACAATGTGACCGCCTCCGATGGCGCTGTGCCACTCCCGGTGGCGGCCTATTACGCGCGTCTCAGCCAGCGGCTGATCGGCGCGATGACCGCCCCCACCGCCGAAGGTCAGCTTTACGCCGTCGATATGCGGCTGCGCCCATCGGGCTCGTCGGGGCCGATCGCGTCCGGCTTCGCGAGTTTTGTGCGCTACCAGCGTGAGGCCGCATGGACCTGGGAGCATATGGCGCTAACCCGGGCACGGCCCGTGGCCGGCGACCAGCGGCTGCGCAGTCGTCTGAGCGCCGCAATTGCTGCGGTGCTGCGCCAGCCGCGCGATCCGCGCCGGCTCGTCGTCGATGTCGCCGAGATGCGCCGACGGATATCCGCCGAGCATCGCCGCCCCGCACCGTTCGACCTCAAACACCGGCCGGGGGGGTTGATCGACCTCGAATTCATCGCGCAATATTTGATGCTGCGCGAAGCCGCCGCCCGGCCCCAGGTGCTGCATCGCGCCGCCATCGACGGGCTGGCGGCATTGGCCGCGGCGGGCGTCTTGTCGCGCGCCGCGGCGGACGAACTTCGTCGCGCCGCGGGCGTGTTGCACCGGGTGTTGACGGTGCTGACCTTGGTCGATGTCGGAGGGGAATGGGCCGAGCCATTTGCCGAGCCCGACGCGACGATGATCGCCCGCTGTGCCGGCGCGGTTGACTTCGCCGAACTCAGCGCGGATATCAGTCAGGCGGCCGCCGTGGTCCGCCGCTGGTACGACCGCCTGATCGAGGAGCCGGCGGCGCGCGTGCAACAGGAGGCGGCAGAACAGGCAGGAGACCCACCAGCATGAGCGTCGAGCCCGGCCAGAGAGCGCCGGATTTCACTCTGCCGACCGACGGCAATGGCAGCGTCACCCTCTCACAGCTCGCCGGGAACAAGGTCGTGCTCTATTTCTACCCGAAGGACGATACCTCGGGCTGCACTGCCGAAGCCTGCGGTTTTCGCGACGCTTTTCCCGATTACAGCGGCGCCGGCGCCGTTGTGATCGGAATTTCCAAGGATTCGGTCGCGTCCCACGACAAATTCAAGAAAAAACACAACCTCCCCTTTATTCTCGCTTCCGATACAAGCGGCGAAGTGTGCGAAAAATACGGCGCTTGGGTCGAAAAAAGCATGTATGGCCGCAAATATATGGGCATCGACCGCAGCACGTTTCTGATCGATGAAAAGGGTATCGTGCGCGGCGTATGGCGCAAGGTCCGCGTGCCCGGCCATGTCGCCGAAGTGCTGAAAGCGGCGAAGGCGCTCTGAACGAAACAACCCTGACCGCAGGGGCGGTCGCGATCCTCGAAACCCCGGACCCCGCAGCCAAAGCCGAACTCAGCCTGGCCTTGGCGGAGAACTGGGGCGCGGGCGGGATGAGCCTCGGAGAGGCCCGGCCACCGTTGCGGCCGGCGCGACCGGAGCGTCCGCCGTTGCGGCCGGCGCGCGAGATGGCGAAACGGCGGCATCTCGGCTCGCTGGCCGGTCGCCGGGCGCTGTTGCACGCCCTCGCCCATATCGAACTCAATGCCGTCGACCTCGCCTGGGACCTGGTGGCGCGCTTCACCTCGGCCGCGCTGCCGCGCGCCTTTTATGACGACTGGGTCACGGTCGCAGCCGAGGAAGCACGCCATTTCAGCCTGCTGACGGCGCGTCTGGCGGCGGTCGGCGTTGGCTATGGCGACCTGCCGGCGCATGATGGGCTGTGGGAAGCCGCGGCGGCGACCGCCGGCGATCTCTTGGCCCGGCTCGCGGTCGTACCGCTGGTGTTGGAGGCGCGCGGGCTCGACGTGACACCGGCCATGGCGGCCCGCCTCGAACACGCCGGCGATCGCGCCAGCGCCGCGGTATTGCGCCTGATCTACGAGCAGGAGATCGGCCATGTCCGCATCGGGCGGCGGTGGTTCGAAGGTCTTTGCCTCGCGCGCGGGCTTGCCCCGCAAGCGGTGTTTCACGATCGCGTGCGGCGGTTCTACCGGGGTGCCTTGAAACCGCCCTTCAACCGAGCGGCGCGTGAAGCGGCCGGCTTTGGCCCCGGCTATTACGGGCCGTTGGCCGAGGCGGCCGGAGACAGGGCAGACTGATCCACCCCGCTCGCAGACCCGGCCGGGATCACGGCACCAACCGTGGCATCCGCGGCGCGGCGCCGTTCGGCTTCCTCATTGGCGAGGCGGCGCCGCTCCGCCTCTTCATGGACGACCCTGGCGAGTTCGGGCTGGTGCCCGAGCAGATGGCGAAAATCGACAATGTCGAGGGTCAGCAACGTACAAGGCTGCGCAGCGACAATCGTGGCATTGCGGGGTCCGCCGGTCAGCAGCGCGATTTCGCCGAAGAACTCGCCCGGGCCCAATCGCACCGTTCCCGCGCGCAGCCGCACCTCGACCTCCCCGGACGCGATGAAATACATGCAGTCGCCGCTCTCGCCGCGCCGCACAATCACCGCCCGCGCCGGGTAGTCGCGGGCACGCAACAAGCGCGCGACGTCGGCGATCACCGCCGCCCCGACATTCTTGAAGAACGGCACCTTGGCGACGAGGTCCCAGGTCCGCAGAAATTCGCGGCGGCGCAGTTCCTCGGCATAGCCGCTGGCGAGAATACCCGCCCATAACGCAAAGACCAGGATCCCGGCGACCATGACAAACCCTGCCAGGATCCGGCCCGCCGGGGTGACCGGGGTCACATCGCCATAGCCGGTGGTGGTCAGGGTCACGATCGCCCACCATAAGGCCTGCGGAATCGATCCGAACAATTCCGGCTGAGCATTTCGTTCGAGCAGATAGGCCAGGCTTGCCGCGGCCAGAAGGACAATCCCGAAAGCCAGCAATACCGACAGCAGGGCATGGCGGGCGCGACTGATCACCCGCCGCAGACTGGCCAAGCCGGCCGAATAGCGGATCAGCTTGAACACCCAGACAAAGCCGTAAAGGCTGGCATATTTCGGACTGAAGGCGAGGTCGAGAATCCCGGGCAGTGCTCCGCTCAAGTCGAACAAGCCGGCCGGCGAGGCCATCCAGCGGAGCCGCGCCTGCCAAGCGCGGCGGAGAGCGGCGGGCGCGGCCGGCGCCGCCAGCAACCGCGCCGCGTATTCAGCGATAAAAAAGGCGCAGACGACCTGAAAGCCGGTGTCGAGCAGCCGGTAATGCGCCTGCCGCCACGTCGCCACCGTATCGGCCAGCATGATGCCGATGCCGAGCACGACCATGCTGTGATGGGCGATGCGAAACGCCTGGGCCGCAGCCCCTGCGGCCTCGGGCTGCAGGATCCGATAAAGCTGCTTCCACCTCATGCTTTGCCATTGTAGACAGGCCGGCGGCCAGCATAAAGAGAGCGGCTTCACACGGGGTCTGTCGCGGCAGTTCACCCGCGAGGGGTCCCGGTCGATTGTCGAGTGAGTTTCGGATTCCCAACCGTTCCTCTATAGAACCCGCGTGACGATCCTTCCCGACAACCGCCGCGCGGTTCTCGCCTATCTGCACGACATCGCCATGGCGGCGCTGTCGTTTGTGATCTCGCTCTACCTGCGGATCGGCAACGACCTCATCGGTTACCGGCTGCGCCTGACGGCGACCTATATCCTCGCCTTTACATTGATCGCGGCCGTCGTCTATCGCCTAACCGGGCTCTATCGTGGGATCTGGCGTTACGCCTCGCTGCCGGACCTCTATAACATCGCGCGAGCGGTCAGCCTGACGATCCTGGTCTTTCTGCCGCTGATGTTCGTGTTGACCCGGCTCGAAGCCCTGCCGCGCTCGACCCTGTTGATCAATTGGTTTGTGTTGGTGGCGTTGTTGGGCGGGCCGCGCCTGACCTATCGTCTGTTCAAGGATCGCGGCCTCGACCACGTATTCGAGCGGGCCAAGCATCCGACCGTGCCGGTGTTGCTGATCAGCGCCCGCGAAGGCGCCGACACCTTTATCCGCGAGATGATGCACAACCCGCGGGCGGTCTACCGGGTGGTCGGCGTGCTGGGCGACAGCCCGTCACGGGTCGGGCGCGAGATTTATCGGGTTCCGGTTCTCGGCACGATCGATTCGCTCGAGGAAGTCGTCGCCAGCCTCGATCGCCGCGGCCGGCGGCCGCAGAAACTGATCATCACTCGAAACCTGCCCGGCGAGCAGGTGCGCAAGCTGCTTGCCCAGGCCGACGCACTGGCCATCCCGCTGACGCGCCTGCCGAAATTGACCGATTTCCAGCGTAATTTGGACGACCCGGATCGACGCGAATATGCGCTCGAACCGATCGCACTCGAAGACCTGCTCGGGCGGCCGCAGGCGGTGCTCGACCGGGCCAGCATGTCGGCGCTGATCGCCGGCCGGCGGGTGCTGGTGACTGGCGCCGGGGGGACGATCGGCGCCGAATTGTCTCGCCAGATCGCTGCTCTGTCGCCGTCGCGCTTGGCTTTGCTCGACAACAGCGAATTCGCGCTTTACGGCATCGACCTCGAAATTCGCGAGCGCTTCCCGTCATTGGTGCGCGCAACCCTGCTGCGCGATGTGCGCGAGCGGACCCAGATCGAGGCCGCGCTCGCGGAAGAGCGACCGGAAATCGTGTTCCACGCCGCCGCGCTGAAACATTTGCCGATGGTCGAGGCAAATCCGATCGAGGGCGTGCTGACCAATGTCGTCGGCAGTCGCAATCTCGCCGAGGCCGCGCGAGCCTTTGGCGCCTCGAGAGTGGTCATGATCTCGACCGACAAGGCGGTCAACCCTACCAGCGTGATGGGCGCCAGCAAACGCGTCGCCGAAAGCCTGTGCCAGGCGCTCGATCTTTACGAGGCAAGGCGCGCCGGAGGCGGCACGCGTTATGTCACCGTGCGCTTTGGCAATGTCCTCGGATCGACCGGTTCGGTGGTGCCCCTGTTCCAGCGCCAGCTCGCCGCCGGCGGGCCGCTGACCGTTACCGATCCCGAAGTCAGCCGCTTTTTCATGACCGTGCGCGAGGCCGTCGAACTCGTTTTGCAGGCGGCGGCATTGGCGCCGGAAGCGGATGCGGCGGATTTTCGCGGCAAGATCTGCGTGCTCGACATGGGCGAGCCGGTGCGAATTGTCGATCTCGCCGAGCAGATGATCCGGCTGGCGGGGTTGCGTCCGCGCCGCGATATCGCGATCGAGTTTGTCGGTTTGAGACCCGGCGAGAAATTGCACGAAGAGCTGTTCCACCCCGACGAGCCGCTGTTGCCGACGCGCCATCCGGCGATTCGGCTCGCCGCGCCGCGCACCGTCGATTATGGATTGCTCGCGCGCTTGATCGACGAAGTTGAAGACGCGGCACGCAATCGGCGCGAGGCGCGGATGCTGCAGCTGCTGGAGACGCTGGTTCCCGAGTACCGGCACGGGACGCCGGCCGCCGGCTCGGCGCGAGCGTCGCGCGGCTGAGCGCCCTTCAGCCGGTTCTGCCGGTCAGGAACGCGGCGGCTCGCGGCTGAGGCCGTTGGCGGCAAGCGCATCGAGGTAGTCGCGCCAACGTTGTGGCTGCTCGACTCCAAGCTGATAGAGATAACTCCATGAGTAGATACCGGTATCATGGAGATCGTCGAAAATGATACGCACGGCGTAATTGCCCACCGGCTCCAGCCCGATGATGCCGACATGGGCCCGGCCCGGTACCAATGTTTTCTGGCCAGCGCCATGGCCCTGCACTTCCGCTGATGGACTTTCAACCCGCAGATATTCCGCCGGGAGCTCAAACCTCTTGCCATCGTCGAACCTGATCTCGAGCACTTTTTGGGCCCGCTTGAGGCGAAGTTCAACGGGCCAGCGCGTCGAGCCGCTGTCTATCGGGCCCCCGCTCACCCGGTTACCTCAGGGCGGAGCCAGCCGTTTTGCGGCCGCTTTCTCGTCGTCGCGCAGAGGCCGCGCCTCGTCGACCAGCATGATCGGGATCCCATCGCGGATCGGATAAGCAAGGCCGGCCTCGTCGCTGATCAGCTCTTGCGCTTGGCGATCATAGCGCAACGGTCCTTTTGTCAACGGGCAGACCAGGATCTCCAGTAATCGCGGATCGATCTCCGCAGCACCTTCCATGCGTTTCTCCATGGGCGACGCGCTCAGTGCCGAACCCCGCTGGTCTCGCGTGGCGTGTCCATCACCGCCATCTCGACAATCGCCGTCAGCAGCTTTGCCCGCTCGTCGATGTCCGGCGCTTCGAGCAAGGCCTGCTTTTCGCTGGGCTCAAACGGGCACACCATCGCCAAGGTGGTGATCAGCCGCTCTCCGGGGATCGCGTTGATGGCGTCCCAGTCGGCCTGCAGACGATGCTTTTCGAAATAAGCATGCAGCCCGCGCAGCAGCCGTTCGCGATCAAATTCGGGCTCGCGCGGGTTGCGCAGGTCGCCGGCGAATTCGTCCCATTTCGGCACGACCCGGCGGTAGCCGCTCTGCAACGGCAATTCCTCGCGGATGCGGAACCGGCACAAGCCAGTCAACGTGATCAGATAACGGCCGTCATCGGTCTCGGAAAAAGCGGTGATTCGGCCGGCGCAACCGGTTGGGTAGACCGGCGGGTTTCCGGCCGCCGGCTGATTGGGGTCGCTCGGCTGCACCATGCCGATCAGTCGGTCACCGGCCAGCGCATCGCGGGTCATCGCCAGATAGCGCGGCTCGAAAATGTTGAGCGGCAGGCGGCCGCGCGGCAATAGCAACACACCCGCGAGCGGAAAGATCGGCAGGGTCTCGCACAGTGCGGTCGCACCTGGCCGCTCGCTCATCTGCGCACCTCCCTTCAGGAAAACATCAGGGCCGACAGCCGCCGCCGAGCGCTGATCGTCAGCGGGTCGCTGCCGCCCATGACCTCGAAAAATTTGAGGAGCTGCTTGCGCGCCGCCTGCTCGTTCCATTCGCGGTCGCGCTTATACAGCGTCAACAGCTCATCGATTGCGGCCTCGCGGTCGCCGCCACCAAACAGAGCCGTGGCGAGTTCGAGCCGCGCGGCGTGATCATCGGGATCGGCGGCGAGCCGGGCCCGCAATTTACTCGCCCCGGCCATCGCCGTTTTGGCTTGCTCGGCGAGGTCAAGCGCGGCGCGCGCCGCCGTGATCTCGCCATGGCCGGCATCCTCCTTGGCGACGCGGTCGAGCAATTGGCGCGCTTTGGCGAGGTCGCCGCCGGCGATCAACGCACGGGCCAACCCGGCCTGGGCTTCGACATTTTCCGGGTCACGTTGGAGAATTTGCGAAAATACCGCGCCGGCGCTGCGGTGGTCGCCGTTCTGCAGCGCTTCTTTGGCCATGGCCAGGGCTTCGGCGACCGGGGAGGAACCGCCCTGGCCGGCGAGGCGCTGGACAAACTGTTTGACCTGGCTTTCCGGCAGCGCCCCGACAAAGCCATCGATTGGCCGCCCGTCCTTGAAGGCATAGACCGCCGGGATCGATTGGATGCGCATCTGCTGTGCGATCTCGGGGTTCTCGTCGATATTGAGCTTGACCATGCGCACCGCCCCGTTTGCGGCGCGCACGGTCTTTTCCAGGATCGGTCCGAGCTGGCGGCACGGACCGCACCACGGGGCCCAGAAATCGACGATCACCGGGGTTTCGAAGGACCCATCGACAACCTCGGCCATGAAGCTCGCGGTCGTCACGTCCTTTACGGGAGTGGCAGCAGCGCCGCCGATCAGGGGTTCCGGCATTGCTCTCCTCTTGTGTGTCATCTGACAACATGGCGGCAGCAAATCGTGAAGACAAGCGCCGTATCCGCGAAACCGACGCAGCGCGGCGCGGTTCAACCGCGCTCAAGCCCGTCCAAGTCGATAATGTGGGGTTGATGCCCGCAAGCGGCGATAAAGCGCAGCAGATCTTGCGGCGCGATCGCGGTGGTGCGGTCGTTGACGAGCGGGTGATAGTTGAGCGGGTCGTAGCCGAGCATCTCGCGGTCGAGGATCGGGGTGACCCGGTGGGCCCGGTCGTTGACCAGGGCAAACGGGGTAACGCTGCCCGGCCGCACACCGAGGACGGCGTAAAGCTCCTCGGCGCGGCCGAACGAGAAGCGCGGCGCGCCGAGCCGGCCGGCGAGCTTGTTCAGGTCGATGCGCCGCGCCTCGAGCATCACGGCGAGCCAGAACGCCCCTTTTTTGTCTTTCAAAAAGAGGCTCTTGCAGTGACCGCCCGGAAGGCTGCCGCGCAGCGCGACAGCATCGGCGACGGTAAACACCGGCGGATGGCACACGGTCCGATGCCCGATCCCGAGGCCATCGAGATGCGCGAACAATTCGTCGGGGGTAAGCGGGGTTTGCGTCATACCTCGACCATGCCGACGGCGGCCGGGCCGGGCAAGCGCGGCGAGACCGGCCTTGCAAAGCACCGGACGGCAGCTATGATGGCAGCAATCGGGTTCGCGGCAAGCTGCCTTGCACCCGCGCGGGCGTAGCTCAGGGGTAGAGCACAACCTTGCCAAGGTTGGGGTCGAGGGTTCGAATCCCTTCGCCCGCTCCAGATTTTCCGTAAAATTCAATGGGATGGCACGACGACCTTCAGGTCGTCGCCCTTGATTTTTGGGAAAGATACCACCGCGAAACCACCGCGTAGCTGGGGCCGGTCGCGTGTGGTGTTTCGGGTGCTCTGAGGGTCGTCGCCCTCGAGCGTGCTGGCCCCGCGTTCGAATCCCCTTAGGTGGCTCCGCCGAGGTGTGACCCTGACCAGCGAGGCGACAACCGGCGCGGCCTTCCCCGGCGTCGTCTATCGACCTATCGATGGTGAACGGTTGCCCTTCGGTGCCGTATAGCCGCTGCGCAACGACAATCCCACCTTCCGCCGTCTCCTGAGCATGGCGCGGACACTCTCAAGACGGACGGCGAGCGGGTCCGGGCACTATTCTATATTAAACACCTAAATCTACGCCCCGACATTTCTCGTGACAGGCTGCTCGTGAGTTGAAATGGAAGTGGCTGGTTGAAGTACCGCACACCGATTCAGATGTTCTGATGGGCAAGCACGGTTTTCCCGACCTGCCGTAGCAATGAGCCGTTTAGGACGTTGCCTTCTGACGCTTCCATTCCGGGCCGAAAAGCCTGTTCGGCCAGCCCCAGGAAGGCAGTCAGAGCACTGGATGGCGCGGCATCGCGGCGGGAGATGAAAACGGTTTCGACCAGGGCCTCCGATGGCGGCAGCCCGAACACAGCCACGCTGTCCGAGAATTGCGAGCTACTCAAAATCCTGCGCGGCAAGAGCGTAATGCCGAGGCCGGCGGCCACGCAGGCCAAGATGGTTTCCAGGGTCCCGAACTCCATCAAGCGAGGCGCCGGGATGCCGCGCCGCGCCAGCAATTCTTCCAGCCGCTGACGATACGAGCATCCGGCGCGGAGCACCGCTAACCGGATGTTGCCTGCGCCGATCAAGTAGTCGAGTGAATGCACGGCCATCGAGGCGAGCACCGACAGTTCCTCTTGGAACATCGGCCGTTGGTCAAGCTCCGGGTCCAGGACAGGGCCGCACACGAATGCGCCATCGACCGAACCTTGCTTCACGGCGGCTATCAGCTCGCAAGTCGTACCGGGATGAATGGCGAGGTCGACTTGCGGGTAAGCCTTCGCGTAGCCGGTCAACAACGGCGCAAGGCGCATCGCGGCAGTCGTCTCCAGCGAGCCGATAATCAGCCTGCCGCGAGGGGTGCCGTCGTCTTGGACTGCGCGCTTCGCTTCCTCCAGCAGTCTCGACACGCGCTGCGCATAGGGCAGCAGCCTGCGGCCGGCGTCCGTCAGGGTCACGCCCACGGAATGACGCTCGAACAGCGAGGCGCCCACGGCCTGCTCCAGTGCCCGGATGCGCGCGGTAACATTGGACTGGACGGTGTGCAGCTCTTCCGCGGCGCGCGTCATGGCGCCATGACGGGCTACCGCTTCAAAAAAGCGAAGATCTCCCGATTCCATGATGGCCATCTCCCAAAGTGATCGCCATCATCTTTAACTCTCATTTCCAATGCTTGGCAAGCCGGGCCATTGTCGAGACCAAAGACACCCAGCGGGGAGAATGATGCACCGCGCCCGCGAAATGCCGTTCGATGTGACATCCGGGCGCGATATATTCGTGCCCGCCCTCGGCGGTTTGATCGCGCTCGCAGTCGGAATCGGTATTGGCCGATTCGTCTATACGCCGATCCTTCCAGTTATGGCTGCCGGGCTTGGTCTTTCCAAATTCAGCATTGGTCTTATCGCATCGGCCAATTTCGCGGGCTATCTCGTCGGCGCGCTGCTCGCCTCCGGGACCAGCCTGCCGGGGACGCGACGGCTCTGGCTGCTCATTGGCCTGGGGGGAAGTGCCGCCACCACCGCCGCGATGGGGCTTGTGCAGTCGATGTGGGCTTTCGTAGCCCTGCGCTTCCTGGGGGGTATTGCGAGCGCGCTGGTGCTGGTCTTCACATCCGCCCTCTTGCTGGATTTCATGGCGCATGGAGGACGCGCCGGCTTCAGCGCGATTCTATTTGCCGGCGTCGGCGCCGGCATCGCGGTATCCGCCGTGCTGGTCTCGTTGCTGCGCGCGACGGGACAAAGTTGGCCGACGCTTTGGCTCGCGAGCGGATTGCTATCGGTCGTTGGAGCATTCGCCGCCGGGCAGATGATTCCCACTGGGACGGCGGTGCCTGTCAGCGAGACGGCTGAGTGCGCACCTCCCCCCGGACGCCCTCTGATCGGCCTTGTCCTGGCTTACGGATTCTTCGGCTTCGGATACGTCATAACGGCGACGTTCCTCGTCGCCATCGTGCGCGGCAATCCTGCCATCCGGGAGCTGGAGCCGCTGGTGTGGGTCATTTTCGGTCTCTCGGCCGCACCCTCCGTCGCGCTGTGGAACTGGCTCGCTACGCGCCTCACCATTCCCGGTGCTTTCGCCCTGGCTGCTCTGGTCGAGGCTGTGGGCGTTCTCGCAAGTGTCGGCTGGTCTACGACAACCGAGGTCTTTGCGGCCAGCGTCTGCGTGGGCGGAACGTTCATGGGACTGACCGCTCTCGGCTTGATGCGCGGCCGGGAGCTTGCCCGAGGCAATGCGCGGCGAGTGCTCGGACTGATGACGAGCGCCTTCGGTCTGGGGCAAATCCTGGGACCAAGCTTCGCCGGCCTGGTCTTCGACCGAACGGGCAGTTTCATAGTCCCTTCAATCGTCGCTGCAATTGCGCTCGCCGTTGCAGCGGCCTTGGTGCTGATCCGAAGGAGACCGTCGTCATGATGACAACCCTCGAACGTGCGGATGCATTCTGCAGCCGCTTCGGTCTGACTATGCCGATCCTGCAGGCGTCTATGGCGGGTGCCTGCCCGCCGGGCCTCGCAGCCGCCGTTGCAAATGCCGGCGGGATGGGCGGCATGGGGGCACTCCTGACACCGCCGGCGGGTATTGCCGAATGGGCTACCGAATTTCGTGCCCAAAGCAACGGTGCGTTTCAGGTCAACCTGTGGATTCCAGACCCCGCTCCCGTCCGCGACCCTGCCTTGGAGGCGCGACAGCGCACATTCCTCGAAACTTGGGGACCCACGGTGCCCGCCGTAGCGGGAGACGCGACGCCGCCAGACTTTACGGCGCAATGCCCGGCGCTGCTGGAAGTGTGGCCCCGCGTAGTGTCCTCCATCATGGGCCTCTATCCACCAGCATTCGTGGCGTCGCTAAAGGATCGCGGAATCGCATGGTTTTCCTGCGGGACGACTCTCTCCGAGGCGCTGGCTGCCGAAGCGGCTGGTGCTGATGCTGTCGTCGCGCAAGGAGCCGAGGCTGGGTGACATCGCGGTGCATTCGATGCAGCTCAGGCCGAGTCGCACGCAGTTGGCTTATTTGCTCTGCTACCTCGGCTCGCTGACCGTCTAACGGTGCCGCTCATAGCAACGGGTGGGATCGCCGATGGTCGGGGCGTGGCGGCAGCTTTACTGCTTGGCGCGAGCGCAGTGCAAATCGGGACCGGCTTCCTTCGCAGCCCAGAGGCTAAGATCAGCCCAGCCTGGGCCGGCGCTCTCACAAAGATAGAAGCCGAAGAAACGGTGCTCACCCGCGCGTTCTCCGGCCGCTCCGAGCGCGCCATAGCAGGATCGTATGTTCGCGCCGCGGCCAAATCGGAGGCACCGCCAGCGCCATATCCAGTGCAGCGGGGCCTGACTGGACCGATGCGCGCCGCGGCGGCGGCAGCCGGAGACGTTGATCGCATGCAAGCTTGGGCCGGACAGGCTGCGTCTTTGGCGCTCGACCTACCGGCATTTGAAATTACGCAGCAGGTCTGGGCCGGGGCCAGAGGACTGCTCGAATGAAAGCGCGGGGCGGACAGATAGCGGATTTAGCTGCGAGACATAGGGACCGGCTCGGCGAGGCGGCGGTGCTCGCTGACTTCTCCGTTCGTTGGCATGAGGTGCCGCTCGTCCTTGATCCAACGGTTGTGCTTGTCATTATCCAGTTTCGTGAAACTCGGGTTAATCAGCGCACAAGGGCGACCCGTGAAATATGATCGACGCTAGATGCAAAGCACGACGTAAAATTCATCAATTGTGACGCCATACTGGCGCAGCATGAAATATGATCGACGCTAGATGCAAAGCGCGACGGCCCTTTCCTCCAAAATCGTTTTGCAATATTTGCACTACGTGCTGGCGGCGGCGGAGAAACGTAGTTTCCGGCAAGCAGCCGCAGAACTGGGCTTGTGAGAATCGACGATCAGCCGTGGCATCCGGGAACTGGAAGACGAGATCGGTGTCGCGCTGTTTATCCGTCACCCCGGTGGCGTAAAGCTTACCAATGCGGGCACGAGACTCCTGAGCCACGCACGACAAGCCGTAGGCCGCATCGAATATGCCTTGAAAGATGCCGGCGCGGCGGGGCGCGGCGAGGCCGGCATGGTGCGGATCGGCATCTTCTCGTCGCTGGCCTCGGGCTTCCTCGCGATCTGCTGCAAGCTTATCAGGCGGGCAATCCGTTCGTTCACCTAGGTTTTGTCGAAGGTGGCCCGGCGGAACACGTTGCTGCCGTTCAGCATCACCGCATGGATGTCGCCTTTCTCACGGGCAAACCTGCTGCCTATGGCTGCGACAGGGCCCGTCTTTGGGATGAGCGTGTTTTCGTGGTCGTCCCCCGAGATCACGTCTTGGCCGAGCGTGAAGAGATCGGTTGGGACGATCTTCGAGATGAGCACTTCATCGTCAGCGAGACCAATCCGGGTCCGGAGATCCACGATTATCTCGTAAGGCATCTGGCGGAGCTGGGCCATCATCCGACCGTGGAGCAATGCGGCGTCGGTCGAGACAACCTCATGAGGCTTGTCACCCTCGGCCGGGGGCTTACCTTGACCAGCGAGGCGATCGGCGACGCATTGCATCGCACCGGGTGGGTTAGGCTCGTGCCCGTACTGGCCGGGCCTACCATCTCCAAGGCAAGGTAATGGACGATGGCACGGGCACGCTGCGGATCAGGTTGATGCTCATCGATCGCACGACCTCCCGATACGTCTGTGCGGATTGCTTCGAGGGCGTGCCCGGCGATCTCTTCGACGCTCCGGACTGGTTCTCGAACCTCGCATCGGGCTCACTTCGTTCGGTGCCGTGCGAAGCCGAGATCGAGCGCACAGCCGGCGGGGACAAGCTGCAACTGACGGCGTGGGAGCTCAGTATGCGTGCACTGCCGATGGTGCTTGCCGCTGACCCGGCCGGCCACGCAACTGCAATCGAATTGCTCGACTGGGCAATCGAGCACGCACCCCGCGACCGGTTCCGGTGTCCCTCGCGGCGTGGTGTCACGGGCTGCGCGCCGGTCACCATTTCACCACTCACCCCGAATTTGAGCGCGACGCAGCGCTTCAGCTGGCATCGCAGGCGACGAGGCTTGGCGCCGGCGACCCGCTATCCGACACGATGTTGTCGGCCGCGTACATGCTGGCCCACGATCTCGCCACCGATGAGGCGCAGCGCGGGCATCCTTCTTTTGGCCTTGGCGGTGGCGGCGCCGGGCTTGGCACAGGCAGGCTCGGCCGATGTCGTCAAACTCGATGGGAAGGCGCTCAAGGCGGCGGAGCTGCGCCTGCAAGTTCTCGAACGCAGCCGCCTTGCGTCGCAGACCGCAGGTTATGGCGTCGTCCTCGATCCGGCTCGGCTCGCCGCACTCTCGGCAGCACTTGCCGCACGGCGCGGACGGCTTGCTGCTGACGATGCGAAGATGAGTCTTAAAGCCGCCGAAGCCGCCCGGGCAGCCAGCCTCTATCGGGCGGATCAGAATGTCGCGCTGGCCGATTTGCAAAAGGCCCAGTCGGCGCTCGCGGTGGCCAAGGCCGATCGGGCGATGGCCGCGGCGGCGCTCGCCGAGCTCAAAACACGCATCCGCGCGGGTTGGGGACCGGCCTTGGCAGCCGCGATTGGCGTAGACACCGATCTCCTGCCCGCACTCGAGGAAGGTAAGGAGCTCCTCGTGCGGGTCAGTCTGCCGCTCGGAGTGCGGTTTTCCGACCCGCCGCGGATGGCCTCGGCGACCGCGCCCGATGGCACGCATATCGCGCTGCGCTTCGTCGGCCGCGCGCCGCGCGCATCGCTGGCCAAAGCTCGTTCTATCTGATGGACCGGACGAGTTCGGCACCGATCGGCACGCCCCTCGCGGTTTCGCTCGATACGGGTCCGCCGCAGAAGGGGGTCGTGGTGCCGCGGTCCGCCGTCGTGTGGAACGGTGGCAGAGCGTTCGTCTACCGGCAGATCGGCGCCGGCAGTTTCGCGGCGGTTCCGATCGGCACCGCGCAGCCGACGGCAGAGGGATATTTCGTCCCGGAACAGGTGCTTGCTCCCGGCGCAACCATTGTCACCGATGGGGCGGGATTGCTCCTCTCTGCGGCGCAGTCCGCGAAATCGCCCAAACCCGCCAAGGGCGGCGAAGACGATACAGAATAGTAGGCCGCGGTGATGCGCGCGATCGTTCAGTTCTGCTTGCGATTCCGGGTGCTTGTGCTGCTCGCCGCGGCGGCGCTGGGGGTCGTCGGCGTGTTGTCGCTGTTCACCGCCCGTTATGACGTGTTCCCGGAATACGGCGCACCAACCGTCAGGATCGATACCGAGGCCACAGGCTTGGCGCCGCGGCAGATCGAGAGCCTCGTGACGCGGCCGATCGAGTATGCGGTCAACGGCATTCCCGGTCTAGCCGTACTGCGCTCGCAGTCGGTCGAAGGATTGTCGGTCGTGTCCGCGGTGTTTCATGGAGACACCGACGTCTACCGCGACCAGCAGCTCGTAGCGCAGCGCCTCGCGCCGATCACGAAGGCACTGCCGCCAGGCGCCTTGCCGGTCATCGCGCCGCTGCAATCGGCGACCGGCACCGCGATGAACCTCGGCCTTTCCTCCGCAAAGCTGTCGCTGATGGCGCTGACCGAGCTTACCCGGTCGACGATCCGGCCGGCCCTCCTCGCCGTGCCCGGCGTCTCGAAGGTGGTAATTTTCGGTGCCGAGCCGGAGCAGCTGCAAGTGCAGTTCGATCCGAAGAAGCTGATCGGCCTTGACATCGGGCTGAACCAGCTGACCGCTGCCACGGCCGCAGCGAGTGCGGTGCGCGGCGCGGGCGTTGTTGACACCCCGAACCAGCGGTTCGTTCTGACGAGCCATGGTCAGGCGCCGACGCCCGCAGCCCTCTCCGGCAGCCTCGTTCTCCGGCGCGACGGGATCAACGTCACGCTCGGCGAGATCGCGCATGTCACGAAGGGATCGCCGCCGCCGGTCGGCGGCGCATAGGTCGATGGAAAGACCGGCCTGCTGCTGGCCATCGGCCTCGATTATGGTGCGAACACGCTCACCGTGACGCGCGGGCTCGACGATGCCCTGGCGCAGCTCCAGCCGGTGTTCAAGCAGAACGGCATCACCCTCGACACCGAGGCACTGCGGCCCGCTTCGTTCATCGACACCGCCCTCGACAACGTGCGCAACTCGCTGGCGATCGGGGCTGCCTTGATAGTCATCGTCCTCTACCTGGCTCTGCGCAACTGGCGCACCGCGGCGATCTCTTTCGCGGCCATCCCGCTGTCGCTCTTGACCGCGGCGATGGTTCTCGACCGCTTCGGCCTGAGCCTCAACACGCTAACCTTGGGTGGATTGGCGATCGCACTCGGCGAGGTGGTGGACGATGCGGTGATCGATGTTGAGAACATCCATCGCCGTTTGCGCGAGAACCGCGCGCTCGAAGAGCCGCGGCCGGCACTCGCAGTGATTTTTCGCGCGGCGATGGAGGTGCGCCGCGCCGTGATCTTCGCGACGGCCGCGGTCGTCATTGTGTTCCTGCCGATCTTGCAGCTCGGCGGTGTCGCCGGCAGGCTCTTCGCCCCTCTCGCCCTCGCTTATATCTTCTCGATCCTCGCCTCGCTCGCGGTCGCGCTCACGCTCACTCCGGCGCTCGCTGCTGTGCTGCTCGCCCGCGCGCCGCTGCCGCCCGAGGATCCTCCGTTGGTGGCCCGCGCCAAGCGCATCTATGCGGGCCCCCTTGCGACCGTCGATCGACATCCGCGAACGGTCATCGCAGCCGTCATCGTGCTCGTCGTGGCCGGCCTTGGCAGCGCACCCTTTCTTAGGACCCGGTTTTTGCCCCGATTCCACGAAAACGATCTGATCGTGCACTACCTGGCGGCGCCGGGCACCTCGGTCGCAACGATGCTTGAGATCGGCCGGCGTGCGATGGGCATCATGCGGCATCTGCCCGAAGTGGCGCATGTCATCGAGCATCTCGGGCGGGCGCATCTTTCGAACGGCAGCGCACCGATCAACAAGGCCGAGATCGACATCGGCCTTTCGGCAAAGGGTGCTGCCAACAGCGTCGTCGCGGAGCAGCATATCCTCGCCGCGATTGAGGGTGCGCCGGGGGTGCGGTGGTGGGCGAATACGTTTCTCACCGAGAGGATCGCCGAGACGATCTCCGCCGTCACCGCTCCTGTCGTGGTCACGATCTATGGCCAACACATCGCGGCGCTGAACCAGGATGCCCAGGCAGTGGCGGCGGCGTTGCGCCAGGTCCCGGGCACCGCTGCGGTGCAGATTGAGGCGCCGCCGGGAACCCCGCTTCTGTCGATCCGTCTTCGGCGTGCGGCGATCGCTCGGTTCGGCTTCACCGCTGCGGACGTGCTGAGCGCAATCGAGACGAGCTATGCCAGCCGCACGGTCGGCCAAGTCTACCGAGCAGCGCGCTCCTACCCGATTGTCGTTGTGCTGCCGCCGGCGCTGCGGAGCGATCCGGCAGCGCTCGCCTCGATCCCGCTCGCCAGCCCCTCGGGCATGGTCGTTTTGCTTGGCAAACTGGCGCGGATCCGCGAACGCTCGGGACAATCATTGATCCTGCACCTCGACGCACAGCGGGTGCAGATCGTCACCGCGAACATCACCGGCAGCGCCGCGCGCTTTGTCGCGCGGGCGCGCCACCGGCTTGCCGGGATAACTCTTGCCGCCGGCGACTATCTCGAAATCGGCGGCACAGCGGCGGCGTCGGGGGCGGCACGGCTTGACCTCCTGTTGCGCGCGGCCCTTGCTTTTGCTGCGATCCTCGGGCTGCTCGCGATCGCGCTGCGCGAGGCGCGCAACGTCCTGCTGGTGACCGCCAACCTGCCGTTTGCGCTGATCGGCGGCATCGCCGCCGTCTGGATCAGCGGGATCCCGGTGTCGCTCGGCGCGGCGGTCGGCTTTGTCACGGTATTCGGCATCACGTTGCGCAACGCGCTGATGCTGCTCTCGCATTATCGCCAGCTCGTCCTCGCAGAGGGGCGTCCGTGGTCGCGCGAGACAGCTCATCTCGGCGCGATGCACCGCCTGACCCCGATCCTGATGACCGCGTCCGTAACCGCCCTTGGGCTCCTGCCGTTGGCGATCAGGGCGGACCTGCCCGGCCAGGAAATCGAAGGGCCGATGGCTATCGTGATCCTCGGCGGCCTGTTCAGTTCGACCGTGCTGACTCTCCTCGTTCTCCCGGCCTTGTCGCTCCGCTACGGTCGCTTCAAGCGGCGGGCGGACGAGAGTGCCGGCGAGCGGTCGAACGCCACGGCGTCATCGTCGAGCCGATCATGACCGGCAAGGGCTCGGCCTATCGCAGCCACGCCTTCCGCACCGCCTGCGCCCAGGCCGGGCTGCGCCATATCCGCACCCGGCCCGACACGCCGCGCACCAACGGCAAGGCCGAGTGCCTTATCCGGACGTCCTTGCGCGAATGGGCCTACGCCCGGCCTAGCATTCCTCCGCCGGGCGAGGCCACGCCGTGCAACCCGGGATCAACCGCTACAACCATACCCGGCCGCATTCCGCCCTCGCCGGGCTATCGCCCGTCGCGCGGCTGAACAACCTGTTTGGCTTCGACAATGAGGGCAGCAGGACAATAAGGAGGAACGCTGGGCAGCATGTCGCCGGCGTTGGCGATCACCGTCGGCTCGACGACCGAACGGTGGCCAGCTTCGAACCTATCGCTACACTGAAGTGTCGTGGCCACTGCGGAGCGCGATTGAATCCAGTAGGGGAAAAACCAAGTTGACCTGGAGTCCAGGATCATTGTCCGCGAGTTGGACGCGCGCGTGATGCAGTTTGGCGATTGCATCGACAAGACTGAGACCAAGTCCGCTGCCCGGGGCACCACGGCTGTTGTCGATTCGATAGAACCGATTGAACACATTGCTGCGCTCGGAGAGCGGTATTCCGGGGCCATTATCTGACACAACCACGGTAATTCCGCTTGAGGAGACATATGTACTAAGTTCTATATGTGACCCTGACGGCGAGTGTTTCATTGCATTTTCGAGTATATTTGCAATCATCTGTCCAATAAGCTGACGATCAGCCATGAGTCGTAGACCAGGTGAGATTTTGGTAGTGAAAGACTGATTATTTTCCTCAGCCATTGGCTCGTATACTTCTGCTAGGGTGGTCAAAAGGTCCGACAGATCGACTTCCGCGAATTCTCCGGCCGCGGTGCCACTTTCGATCTGAGCGATACGGAGCAATGCCCCGAAGATCTCGAGGATGGCGTCCACCTCGGCGATGCAGTCCGCCGTCGCCGCACGCCATTCCGCCGATGAGCGCGCCCGCAGCCGCGCTAGTTCAAGACGCTGACGGAGTCGGGTCAGCGGCGTCCTTAGATCATGAGCGATGTCGGTCGACACCTGGCGCACGGTTTCCATCGAGCTTTGGATGCGATCAAGCATGGCATTGAGGCTTGCGACCAGATGATCGAACTCGTCGTCAGCGTCGCGAACCGGTATACGGCGCGAGAAATCGCCGGCCATGATTGTCCGCGCCGCTTTGCTGATTGCCTCGATGTGGCGTAGGAGCCCGCTGCTCAGCAGCATGCCGCCGCCGAAGGCGAGCACGAGGGTGATCCCGGAGCCCCACCCGAAAGCTCGAAGAATCAATTCGTGCATCTCCTCGCGAGAGTGGGCGTCGATCCCGACGATCAAAAAATCGTCGTCGGAAAGCGCCCCGCATCGGATGCGCATTGAGCCGCCACGGGCGCCACGATGGTGTACGACGAGATCGAAGTGGCGCGCGCCGCAGGTCAGTGGCGGCAAATCCCCGGCGATGCTGTTGGCGTTGCGATCTTCCAGAAGATAGTGCATCGGGCCGCGCGGCATCTCACGCAGGCGGGACTCGAGTTCCTGCACCAGCCGGCCGCGTCCACCGGTCTCGAAACTGTTTGTCAGTTCGGTAAAGTCGCTGTCGATCGCGGCATCGAGCGACCCCGTAATATAGAGGTTCGTAGCCCAATAAATCACGCCGAACAGGATCAGCACCGAAGCGCCAAACAGCCCGGCATAAGCAAGGGTCAGACGAAAGCTCGAAGTGCGCAGTAGCCTAGGCAGGAGCACGGAGGCAATAGCCCGCCCCGCGCACCGTATGGATCAACTCCGGGCTAAAACCTTTGTCGACCTTGCTGCGCAGCCGGCTTACATGAGTTTCGACAACATTTGTGTGCGGGTCAAAATGCAGATCCCAGACGTTTTCGAGCAACATCGTGCGGGTAACAACTTGGCCTGCATGCTGCATCAGGTAGGCCAGGAGCCGATATTCGCGCGGTTGGAGGTCGATCGGCTCACCGCGTCGGCGCACGCTGCGGGAAAGCAGGTTGAGTTCGAGATCATGCACCCGCAGCGTCACCACCTCAGAGGTTGAGCGCGGGCGCCGACCGAGGGCCGCAACCCGGGCGCTAAGCTCAGAAAAAGCAAATGGCTTGACCAGGTAGTCGTCACCTCCGGCTTTCAAGCCCGAAACACGGTCCTCGACACCACCAAGCGCCGTCAGAAACAGAACCGGCGTGTCGCGCTCGGCGGCACGAAGGGCGCGGACCAACCGCAGCCCGTCCAGCCCCGGGATCATCCGGTCGACGATCAGCAGGTCGAAATCTTCCTCCATCGCCGTTGTCAGCGCTTCGCCGCCAGTTGCCGCCTTTGCGACCAAATGGCCTGCTTCACGCAGCCCGTTGACGACGTAGTCGGCGGTTTCCGCATCGTCTTCGATGACAAGGATCTTCATGTCGCACCCGTTGATCCTCGGTATCCGCGCAGCAAAGGGACACGACGCTCGTCAAGCTCAATCAAGTAAAAAGGTCAAATTACAAATTACCAATCTCTCGGAAAAGATCCGGCAACCCCGCCTCAACGATGATTGACTTAAGCGCCTTGCGAGCCAGGGGAAATGACGGCAAGGAAGTGTCTGGGGTGGGCCGGGACGGCAATTCTGCTGGTCGCTGGCTGTCAAAGTTATGCGCCGATGCCGCTGACGCGGCAGGCGTCGCTCGCGGAACACCTGTCCGACCTGCAATTCGGCAATATGCCGCAACCTCTTTCGATCGAAGCTGTCAGCCTCCTTGCGGCCGCCAACAATCCGGACTTGAAGGCGGCGCGCAGCGAAATCGGCATTGCCGCCGCCCAGGTATTGCAGGCGGGGATCCTGCCGAACCCGTCGCTCGGTGCCGGTTATGCGTTCCTTCTTGGTGGTCCAGGCACCACCGCGGCGGTCAGCGCGTCGTTGACCGAAGACATCAAATCGCTGGTGACTTTATCAGCCAGGCGGCAGTCCGCCGTCGCCGCGGCTCAACAGATCAACGCAAGCCTGCTCTGGCAGGAGTGGCAGACGATCAGCAAGGCTCGCCTTCTCGTTGTCGACATCGTTGAAGGCGGACGAGAGCAGCGGCAGCTCGAGAAGACCCTGGCCGTACTTGCCGCGCGGCTCGCTGGCGAGCGCCGTGCGCTTGCGCAAGGCAACGCGACCCTGACCGATATCGTCCCAGCGCTGACCGCGGTCGCCGATACCAAGAAGCAAATCGACGATCTCGAACGACAGCAGGAAACCAGGCGGCGCGATCTTGACGTCCTGCTTGGGCTTGCGCCGACCGTTGCGTTGCCCCTCGACAACCGGCTCGACCTGCCGCCGATCGATACCGCCACCGTTGCCGCGATCCTGCCGACAATCGGCGACCGTCGCCCGGATCTGATCGCACTCCAACTCGGCTACCGATCCCAGGAGGAAAAGGTCCGGGCGGCCGTGCTCGCGCAGTTTCCGGCGCTCGTGATTGGTCCGAGCGGCGGTCGCGACACGACCGACGTGCGAAGCGGGGGGCCGCAAATCACGATGGATCTGCCGATCTTCGACCGCAACCAAGGGAACATCGCGATTGAAAAGGCAACCCGCCGCAAGTTGCACGACGAGTTTACCGCAAGGCTGGCGACCGCGAGGGCGGAGGTGACATCGATGCTAGCCGATTTGGCGATGATCGCGAGGCAAATAGAGACCGTCAAAAAACAGGTCGATGATTTGCGAGAGGCGAAGAAGGAGGCCGAGGCGGCCTATCGCGCCAGAAACCTCGATGAACGCAGCTATATCGATGTGATCGTATCGGTGCAGACGAAGGAGATCGAGTTGATCGCCCTCCACCAGCTCAGCCTGGAGCAGCAAGTCGCGATCGCGACCTTGATCGGTGCCGGCATGCCGCCGGCGGTGATGCCACAAATCGCGGCTTTGCGATGACCCATCGCGCCGCTCTCATACTCGTTGTAGCGGGCGTGCTGGTAGCGGCTGGTGCCCTTCGCGCGATCGGAGCCGAGGGGAACGCTCCCGCGCCGAGCGTTCTCGTGCAGCTCGCCAGACTGCAGCCGGGCAGCTTGCCGCAAACCGTCACGGCTTACGGGAGTTTTCAGGCAGACCCTGCCGCGCGGCAGATGATCATGGCGCCGGTATCGGCCATGGTCGGCGAGATTTATGTCCGTGCGGGGGAGCAGGTCGCCGAGGGCGCGTCCCTGATCAGCCTGAAACCGACCCCGCAAGCCGCCGCCGCCTACACTCAGGCCCAAACGACATTGCGCGCCGCGACACAACTCGTCGAGCGCACAAGGACAATGCTGGCCCAGCATTTGGCGACCGCCCAGCAGCTGGCCGATGCCGTAAAGGCGCAAACTGATGCCCGAACAAGCCTTGCCGAACTTGACGCCGAGGGCGCCGGCGGACCGCAGATCCTGCGCGCCCCGTTTCCGGCAATCGTCGCCGCAATCCCGACAACTCCCGGAGCTATCGTAGCGCAGGGTACCGCGCTGCTGGAACTCACTCGACCGAACGCGCTTGCTCTCGAAGTGGGCGTGGTGCCCGAGCAGGCGGGTGCGATCCGGCGGGGTGATCCGGTCAACGTAACCGCCCTTGGGGAAAACGATCCAGTCCCCGGCAAGGTCGTGCTGCCGGGGCGGCTGGTTGATCCGCGGACGGGTCTCGTTCCGGTCGATATCAGCCTGCCGCCAGGGTCATTTCTTGCCGGCCAAATGGCCCAGGCGGATATCGTCATCGGCGAGGTACGCGGGTATCTGGTGCCGCACGAGGCGATCCTGGTCGATGACAGCGGCAGCCCCTACGTAGTGCAAGCCGTCGGCATGGTTGCCAAGAAGGTCCCTGTCCGCCTTCTGGCAACCGATGGTGCGTGGAACGTGGTGAAAGGATCGCTCGATCCGGGCTCGCCCATCGTCCTCGCCGGAAATTACCAGCTCGATGACGGTATGGCGCTGCGTGTTGCCGGTCCTAACGGAGCCCCCAAGCGGTGAGCTTTGTTGCTTGGATCGAGCACCATCGCCGCTCGCTTCTCTTTGTGGCCTTCGCGCTCGCCTTGGCTGGGATCTATGCGGGCCTGACACTCCCTGTCGGGCTCTTCCCGGTAGTTCAATTTCCGCGCATCCGAGTCGAGATTGACGCCGGCAGCATGCCGGCCCGGCAAGCGCTGGTTGAGATCACCGAACCGCTCGAGGAAGTCGCGCGCGCAGTCCCGGGTGCGGTCGGCATCACATCGACAACATCCCGCGGGGCGGCCCAGATCTTCATCGAATTTCCGTGGGGATCGGACATGATGCAGGCGCTCTTGAGCGTCGACGCGGCCTTCGCCCAGAAACTGCCGGAATTGCCGCCCGGCACCCATTACCTTGCAGTTAGGATGAGCCCGAACGCGATCATGCCGTTCGTCTCCTATGCGTTGATCTCCAAAGAGATTGCTGCGTCGAAGCTGCGCCGGCTGGCGGAATATCAGATCGTCCCGCTGTTGACCGGGATCCCCGGCGTGCGACGGGTCGGCGTGCTCGGCGGGCAGACGCCCGAGGTGCAGGTCGCCGTGAGCCCGCCAAAGCTCGCCGCCTTTGGCCTCACTCTTGCCGATGTCACCAAAGCAATCTCGGCGACAAACATCGTGAAAGCAGTTGGGCGCCTCGAAGACAACGACCTTCTATATCTGACAATTGGTAATAATTCCTTCACCTCGTTAACCTCGGTTGCCAATGTGCCGGTGCGCAATAGCGCCGGCGCGATCGTGCCGCTCGCTGATATTGCTAAAGTGACTATGGGCGCCGTGCCGCAATGGCTGCTGGTTGATGACAATGGCCAGCCGGCAGTTACCTTCGATGTGTACCAGCAGGACAATGCCGACTCGCTGAGTCTTGCAAACGCCGTCGGGCAGCGCCTCAGCACGTTTATGGAGAGCCAGCCAAAATCGATTGGCCTCTATAAGTGGTACGATCAGACCGAGCTTGTTCGCTCCTCGATTAGCGCCGTCGAGGAGGCGATCGCGATCGGGCTTGTTTTTGCCGCGCTCGTGATCCTCGCGGCGCTGCGCAGCTGGCGCGTGGGGCTGGTCGCGCTGATTGTGGTGCCGTTGTCGGTACTGATCACGATTTTGCTGTTAGCCCTGCTTGGCCTCACCTTCAACATCATGACCTTGGGCGGGATCGCGGCGGCGATCGGTCTATTGATCGATGACGTCATCGTTGTGATCGAGCATATCGCACGCCGTGCCGGCGTTCCCGGTCTCGCCGAGCCGCGCTCGGCAGTGCTTCCGGCAGCCCGGGAATTTTATCCGCCGCTGCTCGGATCGAGCCTCGCGACGATTATCATTTTTCTTCCGCTCGCCTTTCTTTCCGGTGTCACTGGCGCGTTTTTCAAGTTCCTGGCGCTGACGATGGCCTCGGCGCTGATCATCTCCTGCCTGCTCACGGCATTTACGGTTCCGTTGCTGGCGCGCGGAATCATCGATTTCGGAAAGTGGCAGGATCCGCACCACGGGAGGCAGAGCTGGGTGCGTCGGGCGCATGGCGGACTGCTGCGCCTTCTGTTCGCAAATCCGATCGTGGTGGCTATCGCGATCATGGCGATGGGCGGCGCCGGTTACCTCGCTTATACGCGGGTCGGGACAGGGTTTCTCCCGCGCATGGATGAGGGTGGCTTTGTGCTCGACTACCGGAGTGCCCCCGGCACCTCGCTCGCTGAGACCAATCGCGAGCTGTCGCAAGTCGAGGCGATCCTCACAACGAACCCATATATTTACACCTATTCCCGTCGCACCGGGGCCGGCCTCGGCGGCGATCTGGTCGAGAGTTACCAGGGTGACTTTTTTGTCCGTCTCGTCGCACCGTCGCGCCGGCCGCCGATCTGGACGGTGATGGACGACATCACCGATCAAATCACCAACAAGGTGCCCGGGATCAGCTTTGACACGCATCAGTTATTGGACGACATGATTGGCGATATGGTCGGCCGCCGTCAGCCGATCGTTATTGCACTAAGGGCCAAGGACCCATCGGTTCTCGCCGGCGTGGCGGAGCGGGTGGCGCAAGCGATTGCTGTCGTACCCGGTATCGAGCCGGCATCAATAGATAACGGCGTTGTGCCGGCCGGTGATGCGCTCGAAATCCATGTCAATCCGGCGCTTGCGGCAGCCGAGGGAATGACTCCGGCCGAGATCCACAGCCAGCTCGATGATTACTTGCACGGCACGGTTGTTACCAGCTACCTCGGCAAGGTCCAGGAAGTCGGGGTGAGGCTGTGGCTGGACCCGCCAAACGAGCGCATTTACCGCAGCCAATTGCGCGATTTGATGATCCGCGCCCCGAATGGACATGTCTTCCCGCTGGCAACGGTCGCAGATATCAAATTTGTCCGCGGCCAGCCCGAAATCACGCGCGATAATCTCGCCCAGATCGTCGCCGTCACCGCGCAGATCGGCGGCGGGCGCGACCTTGGTTCTACGGCTGCCGCCGTCCAGGCGGTCCTCGCCAAGCCGGGGTTGCTTCCTCGCGGCGTCTATTATGAAATCGGTGGCGGCTTCAAGCAGCAGCAACTCGCAATTCGCGGCATGATCAAAGTGTTTGCGGCGGCGGCTCTGGCCGAGTTCATCCTGCTCTTGTTTCTGTATGAGCGGTTCGCGCTGCCGATCATCATCATCGTTTTATCGGTGATCTCGACCAGCGCCGTCTTCATCGGATTATGGCTGACCGGCGTTGAACTCAACATTACCGCGATGATGGGCATGGTGATGATCGTCGGTATCGGCACCGAGATGGCCGTGTTCCTGGTATCCGAGTATCAGGCGCTGGAAAAGACGATGTCGCCGCGAGAGGCCATTTACGAGGCGGCGCTCAACCGCCTACGTCCGATTGCGATGAGCACCCTGGCGATGATACTAGCCCTGCTACCCCTCGGCGCCGCGGTGAGCGGTTCGGGCGACCAAATGTTGCAACCGCTCGCCATCGCCATTATTGCAGGCATCACTGTGCAGCTGCCCCTTGTGCTGCTGGCTATGCCGGTGGTTATCAGGCTAACGCTCCGCGAGTAACTCCTAAAAATCCGCGTTCTCCAGCCTTTGCACAAGTATCATTTCACATATTTACCGACTACCGCCTTGGGCGCCGCTTGATCGTTCTATGGTAACGGGTTCTTGGCCTCGTGCGTGTCCGTCTCAGTGGTCCGACTGCGTAGCTTTGAGATCATCTCAAAAGTGCCAACAGCCGCGACAGGGGAGCGTGGCCCGTTCGCTTCGGCCGGCATGGTGAGCCGTGAAGCCCCGCGGTATCCGTGGGGGCACGCCTCGATCCCTCGACGGCGCAATTATACCGTCCGCACCTACGCCCATTTGCTCGCGGTTGGGGCGGACTCCCTCGCCGCTTGCTCCATTTAGGCGAATTGCGGGCAAGGGTCCATGGCGGGCCAGGCTCGCCCCCCCCCCGCACGACGAGCCGGCTGTGCGGCCAACCCGTCGCCCCGCCTGCCGCATCCCGCGCACAACGCGCCCGAGGCTCCTGTTATCACGCCCAAGATCTCATAACGCCGTGAGTGCGGGTCACTTTTGTTTTCAGGACCTGCTGAACGGGGACGCAGTGGATCGTGGCGCCTCAATCGCCTCGCCTGTCTGCAGAACGCGCGAACCCGCCGCTCGCGCCGATCAGGTCAATGCGGCCGCCCGCGCCGGCTCGGTCGCCGCCGCCGAGCGTTCCTTTGCCGGCTCTTTGATGCGGAACCAGGCGACGTAAAGAGCCGGCAGGAACAGCAAGGTCAACAGGGTCGCGACAATCAGCCCACCGATGATCGCGTAAGCCATCGGCCCCCAGAAGACCTCGGACGCGATCGGGATCATGCCGAGCGAGGCGGCGGCTGCGGTCAATACGATCGGCCGCAAGCGGTTTGTCGTCGCGTCGATCACCGCATCCCAGGGGTGCAATCCCCTGGCCATGTCCATGTCGATCTGATCGACCAGGATCACCGAATTGCGGATGATCATGCCGCTCAGCGCAATGATTCCGAGGATGGCGACAAACCCCATCGGCGTGCCGGTCGGCAACAGGGCCGCAACGACGCCGATCAGACCCAGCGGGGCGACGCTGATCACCAAAAACACCTTTTGAAAGCTTTGCAGCTGGACCATCAGAATGATCAGCATCAATATGACCATCAGCGGAAACACAGCCACGATCGAGTTGAGCCCCTTGGCGCTTTCCTCGATGGTGCCGCCCGCCTCGATCGTGTAATCCGCCGGCAGTTTGCGGGCCACTTCGGCGATCGCCGGCGCCAGCTGCTTATTGACCGTTTTTGCTTCTATGCCCGGCACGACATCGGCCTGAACCGTGATGGTCGGCAGCAGATTGCGGCGCCAGATCACCGGCTGTTCCAACCCGTATTGGATGCCGGCGACCTGGCTCAGCGGGACGGTCTTGCCGTTATCCAGCGCAACTTGCAGATTTTTCAGGGTCTGTAGCGAGGCACGTTGTTCCGCGGTTGCCCGCGCCATAAGATCGGTCAAATAGATCGAGTCGCGGACCTCGGTGACGACCATGCCGCTGGTAACCGCATTCAAGGCTTCGGCAAGCGATTTGGAGCTGACCCCGAGTTGACGCACCCGGTCCTGATCGACCTGGATGCGCAGGCTCTTCATCGGCTCGTTCCAATCGAAATTGATAAGTCGCGTATTCGGGTTCTGCCCGATCGTTTGCGCGACCCGAAACGCCGCGTCGCGGACACCTTGCGAGGTTGCGCCGCTGACGCGATATTGCAGCGGCCATCCGACCGGCGGTCCCAATTCGAGCGCCGAAATCCGGCTGTTGAGATTGGCAAACTTGCTGTCGAGCGCTTTTTGCAGGCGGGCGCGGACGACCTCGCGCGCCTTGATCCCCTTGGTGACGACCACCGCCTCGGCGAAGTAATCGTTGGCCAGCTGAACGTTCAGCGGCAGATAAAAACGAACCGCACCTTGCCCGACATAAAAGCTGTAATGATCGATGTCGGGGGCGCCCTTCAGCAAGCCCTCGAACCGCTCGACCTCATGCTCGGTGGCGTAAATCGAAGCGTCTTGCGGGAGGTTGAGATCGACGATCAGCTCCGGCCGGTCTGAAGCCGGGAAGAACTGTTGCTGGATGAGGCCGTAGCCATAAAGAGAGGCGGCGAACAGCGCCGCAGTCACGGCGATGACCAGCCAGCGGGCGCGCATGCAGAAGATCAGTGCGGCGCGGAACAGGCGCATAAAGCGGCCGGGTTCGGTATGGTCTTCGCCGTGGGATTTCATGGTTTTTGGCAGTATCGTGACGCCGATCACCGGGGCAAACAGCACCGCGACAATCCACGAGGCCAACAGGGCAACCGCGATCACCGCAAACAGCGAATAGCAATATTCGCCGGCGCCGCTTTTCGCAAAGCCGATCGGCACAAAGCCGGCGACCGTGACCAGGGTTCCGGTCAACATCGGAAATGCCGTCGTCGTCCAGGCATGCGTCGCCGCGTGCTCGCGATCAACGCCCAATTCCAGTTGGCTCACCATCATTTCGATCGTGATCATCGCGTCGTCGACCAGGAGGCCGAGGGCGATGATCAGGGCGCCCAACGAAATGCGCTGCAAGCTGATGCCGGAATATTCCATGTAGACAAAGACCATGCCGAGCACGAGCGGGATCGAGCAGGCGACGACAACCCCGGCCCGCACGCCAAGGCTCAGGAAGCTGACGCCGAGTACGATCGCAATCGCTTCCCACAAAGCCTTGGTGAAACCGCCCACGGCCTCCTCGACGACGACCGACTGATCGGCGACCAGATGCGGCTCGATGCCGATCGGCAGCTTCGCGGTGATCTCCGCCATCTTGTGCGCTACGGCCTCGCCAAACACGAGGTTGTTGCCGCCCTGTGCCATCGAGATCGCGAGGCCAATCGCCGGCTCGCCGTTAAATCGGAACATTGGTTGCGGCGGATCGGCATAGCCTTTTCTGATTGTCGCCACATCGGCGAGCCGGAAGAATTTGCCGTTGGCGAAGAAATTCACATGCCTTAGATCGTCAACTGAGCTGAACGCGCCGGAAACGCGTATCGAGAATTTCTGCACGCCGGTCTGGACGACGCCGGAGGGTGTAACCGCGTTTTGCTCCTGCAAGCTCGAGATCACCTGGTCGCGACTGACGCCGAGCCCGGCGAGCTGGCGGGTATCGAATTCGAGATAGAATTTTTGGTCCTGGGCTCCGATCAGCTGCGCCTTCGCCGCATTCTTGATGGTCAGCACCTGTGTGCGAATTTTTTCGACATAGTCGCGCAGCTCGCGCTGGCTGAAGCCATTGGCCGTGAACGCATAAATGATGCCGAAGACGTCGCCGAATTCGTCATTGAAATAGGGCCCGAGCACGCCTTGCGGCAAACTCCTCTTGATGTCGGCGACCTTTTTGCGCACCTGGTACCAGATATCGGGAATTGCATCTTTCAGCGTGCTGTCGAGAACATTGACATAGATTGTGGAGATTCCGGGTTTGGTTTCACTCTTCAAATAGTAGAGCGATGGCGTTTCCTGCAATTTCTTTTCGATCCGGTCGGTGATCTGCAGCATCGTGTCGTCGATCGTGGCGCCCGGCCAATAGGTCTGCACGATCATCGTTTTGATCGAAAACGACGGGTCTTCCTCGCGCCCGAGTTCGGCATAGGAAAGGACACCGGCGACGATAAACAACAGCATAAAAAACCAGACAAACGGTCGATGGTTGATCGCCCATTCAGAGAGATTGAAGCGCTTCATTGGGGGGCGTCGCCCTCGGCCAGACTAACCTTCTGGCCGGGAAGTAATTTTTGCACGCCGGCGGTGACCACGACGTCACCTTGGTCAAGGCCGCTGCCGACGACGACCCAATCGCCCTGGTAGCGATCGACAGCGATCTGTTTCAGCTGCACCGTGTGGTCTTTTTCGACGAGCCAGACCGCCGCCTTTCCGTCTTTTTGGAATAGGGCGCTGCCGGGGATCGTGACGGTACGGGCTTGATCGAGCGTCACGGTGCCGACGACATTGGCGCCGAGCCGCATTTGCGGCGGCGCATCGGGGAGCGAGACGCGCACCGTGTAAGTCCGGGTTGCCGGATCGGCCTGCGGCGAGACATAGCGAACCGTGCCGGCGGCCGTTACATCGGGGTTGCTGACCAGGTGGACCATCACGGTAGGGTTTTTGGGCGGCTTCTTGAACGCCCCCTCGGCGATATTGAACACCGCCTCGCGCTCCCCCGGCCGCGCCAGGCGGACGACCATTTGTCCGGCGCTCACCACCTGGCCCGCATCGGCTCCGACCGCGGTGACGACGCCGTCATTGTCGGCCCTGAGTTCGGTGTAGCCGAGATTTTCACTGGCCTGAACCTGCCTGGCGCGGGTGGCGTCGAGCTGTGCCGTTGCGGTCTTAAAGGTCTTCAGCGCCTGATCGTATTTGACCCGGGTTGTGTGGCCGTTCTTCAGCAATTCGCGCTGCCGCGCTTCCTGCGCCTGGCTGCGGGTCACCTCGGCTTGCGCGGCGGCGACCTCGGATTTCGCGACTTCGAAATCCTGTCGATATTGCTGCGGATCGAGCCGGGCGATCAAAACGCCTTGTTTGACCGCGGTGCCGACATCGACTGGCCGCTCGAGGATCTTGCCATTGACCCGAAACCCGATATCGGCCTGGTAACGCGGCTGGATCTCTCCGGTCAGCGACAGCGTTTCGTCCGATTTACGGAATTCGACGGTCACCGCCCGCACAGGCCGGATGGATTGCGCCGCAGCCTTGTCTTCTTTATGGCAGGCCGCCAAGACCGCCAGCAAAATGAGAGCACCACCCGCCCCCAAAGAACGGGTCAGCAAGCCAGTCGAACGCTTTCCGGCAACGCTGGTTCCACGCATCATCGGCAACTTACCCGGTCTGGACAAGGGTAGTGTATAGGGGTGAATGTAGGATGTGACATGCCGCCCGCGGGCGGGGTGCCAATGATCAATAGCCGGTCGGGTAATACTGATAGGGCGGCGGCGGCGGATAATAGGTCGGGGGTGCGGTGGCGGCACTGGTCGCCAACGCCGCCACACCGGCGCCGACTGCGACGCCGGCGGCGACACCGCCCCAGTTGGGCCCGTAATAGCCACCGCCGCCGCTGACCGCCACATTGCGATTGACATTGACGTTGCCGCTGACATTGCGGTTGGCCGCGACATTGCGGTTTGCTGCGGCATTGCGATTGCCTGATATGTCGCGTTGAAAGTTGCCGCTGTTGAAATTGCCCCGGTTGACGCTGCCGCCGCCCCGGTTAACCCCGCCGCCCCGGTTGACCCCGCCGCCACGGCCGCCACCACCGCCGCGGCCGCCGCCACCACGCTGAACCAGCACCAAAGGTGCGCCTTTTCCGGCATCGATCCCGGCAGCGCGATCGAAACTCCCGATCTTGCCCCAGCCGGATGACGGAGCCGCCGCTGCGTGCGCGGCCACCAGCACGATGGGCACGACGTAGATCAAAAGCGTTTTCATCGCCGGGGACCTTACTTTTCGAGGTATTTGGCTTGGATCTGTTTCCAGCCTTCCATCGCCTGGCCGCAGCCAGCCTTGTCGAATGGACGCCCAGAACCGTAGCCGAGGGCGCCTGTAAAGGTGAAAGCGGCCTTAAGTCCAAAATGGATCGCGATCAAATTCGCCAAGTCCATTGCTCGCGAGATCTGCTCCTGCCGATTTGCATCGGCCGAGCATTCGACCACTTGGCCGGCCATTACGCCGACCCGACGCAACCCATCGAGAAAGCCCGGACTATCAGCAGGCGGCGTCGGCACGCCCGGCGCGGGTGCGGCAGGGGTGGTCGCGGGGTTCTCGGCCCAGGCTGGGCCGGCTAACGTCAAAGAAGCCAGCGCCAATATGATGGCCCACCGTTGATATAGTCGCATTCTGTTTGCCCTTTCTGCGCTTCTTGGCAGAAATGATCAGAAGGACGGGAGGTCAGCCGTTCCGATCGGCGCCGATCGCCAGTAATCGCGCCTTAGCTAGGGCTCTTCCCGGTCGCCCCTTTCCGCTGCCAGATCGCGTTATAGACGCAAGCGCCGGCGGTTTGGCCTCTGAGTACATAATAGGGATCTATTTGTCCCACGAATGTCTGGCCGGCCGGCGCCTGCATTCTCACATAGCCTTGCGGCGTTACGTATCCCTGATAGGTGAGGTCGAGCGCGGCGAAACGCGCCTCGCCGTTTTGGATCGTCAGGGCCGGCGCCACCGGGAAATTCGGGCATCCCGATCCCGAGGCGCTCAAATTCTCGGTGAAGCTGCCAATATAGGTTCCGTCATAGTAAGTCGTTGTTTGAGGAGAGGTCTCCGCCGCGGCTGCGGGCGGCGGTGGGGCTGGTGGGGGGTACTGCTGCGCGCAAGCCGCGATGCCGAGAACCGTCGCGGAGAGCAAAAAAAAGCGTCTCATCTGTTCCTCCCGTTGGGTGTGGAGATCCCGGTCGACCATACTTTTGCCGGTTGACCATAGTCCTGAACGTGTGAGCCAACGCCGATCCATTACCCGGAAAGAGACTGACATTCCCCTGATTCCAGGGGGCGAGTAAGGATTGCCCTTATGCACTGCCCGTCTGGCTGCATGTTCTTTATTGCCTTTGCCAGACGAAATCATGAGCGCAAGCGTTACCGATCTGGCGGAGGCGGATCGTGCCGGCGTTGTCTATTCCCGCCGCCGCGCGCATCTCCATTGGCCGGGAGCCGCCGACCGTGACCGGAGCCATTCGCATATCCAGCTCGCCGTTCGGCCCGATCGTTCCTTGAAGTTCATGGCCTGACTCGGCGGTATAGCGCGCGACACCGTTCTGGATGGTCAGTGGACCCGGCGTCCGGTCCGGACAAGGGGCCATTCTGCCGTTCATCGCCGTGTACATCGCATTGACTTTTGCCGACGAGACAAACTGATATGTGCCGTCAAATGCCGTTCCGGCGGGTGAAGCCGATGTTGTTTGCGCCTCGGCGTTGGCAAGCAAACTGATGAAGCCGATGACTGATAGGACTGCAATCTGTATTCTCATGGCGGTCTCTTCCTCGCCTTATCAGTGTGCTACTATTTTTGCGCGGTCGGCGTCGGTGCCGTCGGGGCTGGTGCCGTCGGGGTTGCTGCCGGCGTTCCGCCGCGCCGCTCGTACCGCCGTTCGAGGCGCCCTCCGCGCCGCTCTTTGACGCCGCTGCAGACCGAGATCATCCCGGAGCGCGTACTGGGTTGGCCATTGCGTTACTGCACGGCAACCGTGACGTCCGTGTTCCAGGTGATGTCAACCCTGTCGCCAACATTGACTTTATCGAGCACATCCGGATCGGCGACGCGTCGGCTGTATTTCCATCCGTTTGGACCAACGAAGGTGATCGAGGGCGTGTCTTTGTCGATGGCGGCGACGGCCGCGGTGATCGTTCTCTCGACGCCTGCCGTGCCCCCCGGTCGCGCCTCCTGCCCCATCGTGGCGGTCTTGCTCACCGTATCGACCGCGGTTTCGCCCGGCGGCTTCAGTCTCACCATGACAGTGTTGTTATACGTCACCGACACCTTGTCCCCGACCTTGAGTTCGTCGAAGCGCTTCACGGTTGGGGGCACGTCGACTGTTTGGAACGTGCCGTCGGCCGTCTTGACGTTCATGACGTACTTGTCATGATCGATGGTCTCCACGGTGCCGGTAAGAGTGACGGAGTGGGTGAGCTGCTTGACCTCCTGTGCCCGGCCGGGCAGCGAAAGAGCGAGGACCAAGCCGGAAGCGGCCAGGATTGCGTTTACCGCCTTCATGAGGCTTTCTCCTATTGGACTGCGGGACAAGCGAAGCTCGCCGATGCGCATAAGGCTAGACGGCGGGGTTCGCCTCGGGCTATGCGGAAATAACCGATTTACGGGTTGATGAACCGCGCCGCTGGCGCCCGTTGCAGGGTGGTCAGCGGCGTCTCGCTGAAGGCTGCCCGGTAAGCCGCCTCGAAACGTCCGAACTCCGTGAAACCCAGGCCGCGGACAAGCGCCAAGAGGTTTGCCCGGTCGGGCTCGGCGTCACGCAATGCAATACGCGCCCGGCTCAGCCGGCGCGACAGGACATACCGGATCGGGCTCATGCCAAGGAATTGGGCGCAACAGGAGCGCAGCGTCCGCTCGCTCACCCCAATCAGCTCGCACAACTCGCTCATGCGCAGAGGCTTGCTGAGATAATCCGCCAACACCTCTTCGAGCATAATCATGACGCGGGCGTGACGGCGTTTAACCGCGCTCGCCCGCATGCTGGCCCGTGTGACGCAGGCGACCAGCGCCTGGATCAAGCTTTGCTCGAGAGCACGCGCGACTTCGGTATGCGCCAGCAGTCTCGGTTTTGTCTCAGCAAGGCGACAGACTTGCGCATGCAGGCGCCGCAGGCGCGCTGCATCGCGCGCCGCGGGGTGCAGGATTTTCCCGTCCTGTGGCAAAGAAAATGGCTTTCCCGTGAGAGCCCGGCAATATTGTTCGAGGCGCAACCGGTCAATTGCGAGCACGTTCCACACGCCGGAGCCGGATGTCGACTGGTGCGATCGCTCGCCGCGGCCGTGGAGCACGATCTCGCCCGGCCGCAATTCGGTCCCACCCCATACCGGCAGTGGCCCGGAATGCGCCGGAAACGTCACGAAAGAGAGCCGCGGTGCGAGACGAACATAGGCAACCCGCGGAAAGTCTTCCTCGCACCGGAACACTTGCAAATCATGCAGTTCCGCCCAGCTCAGCCGCGCCTTGAACCGAGGGCTTAATGCAATGATGATTTCGATCTGTGCCTGGCGCAGGCTCGCCTCGTAGTGATCGGGCTCGAGGAACGTGCGCGTGCCGCTTCCCGGCATTCATCCCTCTGCAAAACCGAAAAACTACGATCCATGCCCAGCCTTTTTGGCATGCCCGGCATTTTTGGCACGCCAAGGATTTTTGGGCAAAACGAGCTTAGTTTGTCGGGTCGCGGCGGCTATGCGGATTTAACGAATTTCCACGCCGGCTCGATGATCTCGACCGATGTCATGTCTTCGGGCGGTCGACGCAGTGCCGCCGAAGGCGGTTCGCCGAACAATGACCGATAGGCGACCGCAAAGCGGCCCAATTCCCAGAAGCCAAAATCGGTGGCGATCTCGGTCACGGTCGCCCTCTCCGGGCCCGCGCTGCGCAATGCCCGACGCGCCAGGTGCATCCGCCGCAGCCACAGATAGCGCTTCGGGCTCATGCCGAAATATTCGCGGCAACAGTCGTGCAGCCTTGTATAGGAAGCGCCAACCGTCGCGCAGAGCTGCGGCATATAGAGGGGCTTGTCGGGGGTGGCCGTCAGGACCTCCTCCAGCCGCCGCATAACCCCCGAACGATGCCGATCGACATGGCGCACATGATCGGACTGGCCCTCGGTCGTGCACAAGATCATGGCTTCGACCAAAGCTTCCTCGATCGCTCGCGCGACTTCCGGCTTGGCGAGAATGTCGGGCGCGGTCTTCGCAAGATGGCCCGCCGCTTCGTGCAGCTTCCGCAATCTCGAGAGAGCGTCGGCGGGAGGCGTCAGGCTGCGGGCGAAACTCGCCGGCACCAATTCGCGCCCGATAATCGCCTTGCTCGCGGCGGCAAGATCCTCGGGCATCAAGGATACGGAGCCCCATCGACAGGACGCCGTAGACCGGAGGTACCATTCCCAATCGAGCCCGGTTCTGGAAATTTGGCCGTCCCGTATTTCGACGCCGTTGATCAGCATCGACGGCTCGCCCGGGTCGGTCACGAAAACGACCCCAGCCCGCACCCCACTGGGGGTTACTCTCATGATCCGAGCCAGGCTCTCGTCGGACCGGTACATGAACAATCGGTGCAGATCGATTTGCGTCGACTCCGCGTGAAATTCACCACGCTTTGTAATGGTTCCCTCGATTTGCAAATTTCGGATCCCCGAAAAATACATATCCGGCTCAACAAATCTGCGGACGGCGCTCGAAGGCATTTCGACCCTTTCGGATAAAGCAGGTTTGAACGCGCGGAGATTCGATGGTTACAGGAGAATTAATTCAGGTCGATTTGTCAATCGAAAATGTAAGGTGATCGTAAGACGTTGCACAGCAGCGATTGCCGCCGCCGACAGCATCGTTCAAAAAAAGCCGCCGCTGGAGCCCCTTGTGGCGAGCCTACATCGCCTCGGTCCGGAGCCGCTGCGGGCGGCTTATTGCCCCAAAACATCAAAAATGCATAGGCAGCGCCGTCCACCGATGATCTTTTTTAAAACGGCTTCGCGGTTGATCGCGTAGCCCGCTTATGGCGCGTCCGGCATCATGAATGCCATCGTCGACCAGGACGGCATCGCGTTCGGGGACGGCATCATGTTCGGGAAGGATCTCGGGCGAAAAACGGCGAAAGTTTCGGCGGCGACGGAGCGGCTCGACCCGGACCCGAGCTGGACGCGCGTTGCTGTCGTGCGACGAGCGAACCGCCAATCGCTATAGGATGGCCAAGCATGGCAGATGAATTCCGTTTATCCGCGGACGACCGTAAGCGCGACGACGCGCCAAGGGTGGCCATGATCGAGCGCGGCGTTCTGCTGTTGCTTGTTGTCGGGCTGTTAATCGGCGTCCTCGCGATCGTGAAGCCGTTCACGACCGCAATCCTGTTTGGCGCGACCCTCGCGATCGCGGCCTGGCCGCTGCGTCAAGCCTTGGTCGGTCGTGGGCTCCGCCGCGGGCCGGCGGCGACGCTATTGCTGTTGTTCTCGCTGGTACTGGTGGTTGTCCCAATGCTCGTCTTGGCGCCGCACCTCGCCGATCAAATGTTCCGGGGAACAGAGCGTCTGCAGGCGTATTTTGCGGCGACGCCGCAGCGGCCGACCTGGATCACCGACCTGCCGCTTGTCGGCAAACGGGCGGGCGCGGCTTGGGACCATGTCGCCGCGGTCAAGGGCAACCTGCGCGCGCTGCTGGAGCCCTATACAGCCGATCTGGAGCAGGTGCTTATCGGAGTGGCGCGGGCTCTCGCCGACAGCCTGGTCCAAGTGCTGCTTTCGCTGATCGTCGCGACGATGTTCTGGACCAGCGGTGAGGCCCTGGTGGCGATGCTGCACGACGCGCTCCGGCGCCTCGGCGGTCCGCTGGCGGAACGAGCTCTCGACGTCGCGGCGGGGGCGATACGCGGTGTTGCCTACGGCGTGGTCGGCACCGCTGCTATCCAGGCTGGCTTCCTCACCCTCGGTCTGGCAGTGGCCGGCGTTCCGGGCGCGGTGATGCTCGGCTTCGTAGGCTTGCTGCTGGCGATCAGCCAAATCGGCGGCCCACTGCTTGTTGTGATCTGGGGCGGAGCGGCCTGGTGGCTGCTCGCGCAGGACCAACTAGGCTGGGGCGTCTTTATGATTGCCTGGGGGCTGCTCGTCAGCATAGCCGATAATTTCATCAAGCCCTGGCTTATCGGGTTCGGCATCGAGATGCCGATGTCGTTGACCATCCTGGGCGTTTTCGGCGGCTTTATCGCCTTCGGCTTCTTGGGCCTGTTTATCGGGCCGACCCTGATCGCGATCGTGTTCACCCTTTTTCAGGCGTGGCGAGCCGCGGTCTCGGATAATGCCGCCGCAGAGGTGATTAAGCCCGCGGCATAGCCAGACGCGAGGCGAAAGCCTCGTCGGTCAAGGGATATGCGGTTCGCGCAGGCTGGCCGAAAACGGCGGCGATCGAGGCCGTCAGCATCGCTCTCACTGGATTGGGGGCGGCAACAAGTAAAGCGTCAGGGCAAAGATCATATACACCATCAACGCCAGCACGCCGACGAACCATGCCGATCGCCCGCCGCTGGTCACGAGCGTCGCGGTGAGGGTGGCGACGAGCACCATCACCACCGCGCCCGGCCAGAAGCGCAGGTCAATCGGCGCCGGGCTGATCAGGTAACTCAGGAGTACCAGTACGGGCGCCACGAATAGTGCAATCTGCGAAGCGCTCCCGAGAGCAATGCCCACGCTCAGGTCGAGCCGGTTCTTGCGCGCGCCGGAAAACGCCGACGCCATTTCAGCAGCACCGCCGACCAGCGCCACAACGATGAAACCGACAAAGGCGGGAGTCATCCCGAAGGCTTGCGCCGCCTTATGCACGGATCCGACGAAGATTTCGCTGACCAGCGCCACCAGCACCGTCACCCCAACCAGCGTGGCCAAGGCCACTCCGATCGGCCAAGGCGCTTCTCCCGCCTCGGTGTGCTCGGCGCCGGAGAAGATTTCCCGATGGGTTCCGAGCGTGAACAGCAACCCCAATCCGTAGCCGATGATAAGCAGCACGGCCAGGCCGAGGCTGAGCTTTTGCGTGATGCCGGCACCCGGTACCGAATCCGCCTCGGCTACCGCCGAAGGCACCAGCAAGGCGATCGTGGCCAGGAACAGCAGGCCTGACTGCAGACGCGCGCCGGCCCGGTTGAATTCCTGCACGTGGTGTTTCAGTCCTCCGAGCAGAAAAGACGCCCCCAGCATAAACAATGTGTTGGTAACGATCGCGCCGACGATCGAGGCTTTGACCAGCGTGTACTCGCCGGCGTGCAATGCCGCCAGCGCAATGACCAGCTCCGTCAGATTTCCCAATGTGGCATTGAGCAGCCCGCCGGCCGCATCGCCGGTTTTGGCGGCAACGGCTTCGGTGGCGTGGCTGAGCAACGCCGCCAGCGGGACGATGGCCAGCACGGACAAGACAAATAGCGTTGTTTGCGCATCGGGCTTGAGCTTCGCGGCGGCAAACACCACAGGCACAAACGTCAACAGCCACAGTATCGGGTTGCGACGGATTTCTTTAAGCAACGGGTTCATCGGGGACGATCTGGGCAGTCATTCTCGTGGCTGTTCATTCTTTGGGCTCCTGCCGCGTTGTGCCGGTTGTGGCGCCGGAGCTCGCGGCGCGGCCTGTTTCGCTCCGGTAGAGGCGCGCCGTCACCCGGAGCGCCTCGACGCACAGCGCCACAACCAGGCCGGTCAGCACGATCCCAGCAAAGCCGATAACCACCGCGAGCAGCCGCGACACGACATGTCGGGGCGACAGATCGCCGTAACCGATGGTCAGACCGGTCACAAAGGTGAAATAAAACGCCTCATCGATGTGCCACCCCTCGATTTGCCCGATCAGGAGTCCGGGGCCGATCATCGCCATAAGAACCCAGGAGAGGATCGGCCACACCACCCGAACAAGCCGAAAGAGCTCTCTGAAGAAGAGGCGCCTGATCTGCCTTGAACGCATTCGTCCTCGACCTCGGAGCCGATTTCGCATTTGAGGGACAGCGCCAGGGCGCCCGCCTCTGACCGGTCTGGCGCTCGCTTATTCCGCTCTCCGAAAATCCGCGCCCGCCAGAAGACCATCGGCGGACCCCGCCGCCTATGCATTTTCGACAAATTTGTCGCGCGAGAACGCGGCTCAGCCGCGAATGCAGGCACCTTCCAGGCATCGTTGACCCTGGTTGCCGCCCCCGAAGCGGCTTTACGCAGCGCAACCGCGTGTTTGCCGCAACCCATGCAACAGCAGATAAAGGGCTGAGCCGAGCCCGGCGGCGATTAGCCACTCCGTAAAATCCGTTATTTCTGCATAGGCCCCGGCGAACCCCGCTGTTTAGGCTTTCAGTGCGAGCACGAGCGCAGGCAGCGATCTAACGAATTTCGGCCTCCTCGCCGGCTCTGGCTGACCTTCGCAAAAATGGTTCCAAAGGAGGACCAAGGCGTGACACCCGAATTCGCCTTTAAACCGTTCACGAGCATTAGACTATTCATGATCGTTTTGGTCACGGCCGTTGGCATGTCCATCTCGACGAACGCAGAAACTGTCAAGGCGACGGATCAGGCATCAACCGACGGCTCGTTCATTATTGCCCAAACCAGCGGGATGGAGCGGCGCGGCGAGCGCCGGGACACCCGGCAGAACTGCCGTCAGGCGAATGGCGCCGTCGGCGCGGACAAGCGCCACTGCAAGCAGACGGGACGCCAGAATTAGCTCCGGCACCGCCGCGCGCGGCGCATCAGCCGTCATCAGGGTCAGGGTGTGGCGCGCTTTGGCCACCCGCGCGGCGTCCGACGCCCTCGCCGCCGGCCCACGCGGCGTAAAGCGGTCAAGCCTGACTTCACAATGAGCATTCCGACGTGGTCGCCGTCATTTAGAGCGGTTTTCGATCAGATTGCTGCATCTGCTGCTCGTTGCGACGGGATCTCGCGGACCAGATCAAGACCGTCATCGGCCGCTGGGCGCCGCAGCGAATCTTGATCGAACCGAGCGGCGTCGCGGATCTGACGGCATTGCTGCACGCCGTCGAACAGTCCGACATCCAACCGCTGGTCCGGGCTCGGCGGGTTTTTGTGGTGATCGACGCCGGGGCGTTTCTGCGCGACTACGCTCGCATGCCCGAATATTTCGAGGCCCAGGCGGCGCTGACCCCGGTCTTGATTTTCAACAAGACCGATCTTGTGACCCCGGCGACATTGGCGATGATCGAGAACACGCTGCGCACATTGAACCCGCGCGCTGTGGTTGTGCCGACGGTACACGGTCTCGCCGAGCCCGGAGTTCTTGAAAGTCAGTGCAGCCGAGCGCGAACGTCACCGGCAAGTCGTGGCGACAGTGCGGCGGCGCCTCGATGACGCCGGGATCCCCCATCTCGACAATCCGAGCCACATCGTCCCGATCATTGTCGGCGACCCCGCCCTGTGTCGGTGGATTAGCGACGTCTTGCTCGACGATTACGCGATTTACGTCCAGCCGATCAACTACCCGACCGTACCGCGCGGTACCGAACGGCTGCGCATCACACCCTCACCGTTGCACAGCGAGGCCGATATCGATCATCTTGTCTGCTCGCTGGCGCGGCTGTGGGCGCATCCCAAGCTACGGCGCGCCGCCTAGCCATCCAAGCCGACATGTTGCGCTGTCAGCCAAGGCGCTTCTTGAGACCAACGCTGGGCTGGCCGCGCGCTTTCCAACTCTTATCGAGCTTGAAGGTCCTCCCGCCTACATCTTGGTCACGTCGCCGACGAACACCACGGGCCCCGTCGCCCGCTCGGTCGGCGAGCCGCCGGGCGGTTCGACGGTGATCGCCAGTCTCGTCCCGGGCCGCACATCGGAGGGCAGCGCGCCCAGTCGCAACACGCCATCCGGCGGAATGACGCCAAGCGCTTGCGGCGGCGTTGCGCCAGGCGCAATCGCCCAAAGCTCGAAGGCGCGGCCGGGCGGCGGATTGATCGCGGCGACAGTGCGGATCGTTAACCCGTCGTGGCCAACCGTCGCGATCCAGCTCGCCTGTTTTTCCTGCGGCGCGTAGAGCATCGCAATATAGCTCGGCGACGGCGGCGACAGCGCGATGTAGAGCAACAATGCGACGGCAAGCGCGGCCATGCCAGCGGTCGCCCAACGCCAGGGCGAGGTGCGGTTCCACCACCGCGCCGCTCCGGTTTGCGGCACGCTGTCCAGTCGCGCCGCGATGCCGCTCCACAGATCCGAGGGCGGCTCGGCCGGCGGCGCCAGCGCAGCCAGCGGGTGAAGACGCTGCTGCCAGAAGTCGATCGCGCTGCGAAGCGCGGCATTGCTGGCGCGCGCGGCTTCGATTTCGCGCGCCTCGGCGGGATCGAGCAGGCCCAGAACATATTCACCCGCCAAGACGTTCAGCGCGTCGCGATCTTCCGGGATCATGCTTCAAGACAACTCCGCAGCGCCAGCAATCCGCGCCGCACCCAGCTTTTGACGCTTCCCAGCGGCGCCGCGAGGCGTTCCGCGATCTCGGCATGGGAAAATCCATCGACAAAGGCCAGCACCACGCAACGCCGTTGCCGATCGTCGAGCCGGCGCAGGCAACGCGTCAACGCGCGGGCTTCGGCCTCAGCATCGAGCCGTTCGATCACGTCGGGCTCAAAGACCTCGTCGCCGAGCGTCGGATCCTCGGACGGTATCTCGCGACCGAACTTGCGGACGGCGTCAAGCGCCCGAAAGCGCACAATGCCAGTCAGCCAAGCGCCACCAGCACCGCGTTCAGGGTCGAAGTTCTTGGCGTTTTGCCAGACCTGAAGGAACGCGTCCTGCAGCACGTCGGCGGCAATCTCCGGGCGCCCGACGATGCGCAGGGCAATACCGTAAAGACGACGCGATTCAAGCTCGTAGAGCCGCTTCAATGCGGTGCGGCTGCCCATTCCAACAGCTTCGATCAGGACGCCGGCAGAGGAAAGCGCGGTGGATCGAGTGTCGACCATCAAGTCGTTAACAGTAATCAACCTCAGCAAACGGTGCCGCGAAATCTACCGCTTGTCCAAGGAAAAACACCTAACCCGCTTCAGAACATGCGCGGAGACTCAGATTCGATTGTCCTCGAATCAGTTACGCACAGCCCTTTCCGATGGATGCAAATTTTTGCATCCGGGCGTCGATATCGCCCGTAGAGACAATGGACGCCGCGACGGCGGAGGGCAGGCCGAGGCCCGCGGCGATCCGGAAGGAACAAGTTTCAGCCATGATCAAGTTTAGATTACGGGGCGCCAATGCGCTTATCAGCGTCGCACTGATCGGCTCGGCGCTGGCCGCCGAAGACCCGATGGTTGGCGGCGCGCCGATGTACGCCAACAGGAACATCATCCAGAACGCCGTCAACTCCAAGGATCACACCACGCTTGTCGCCGCGGTCAAGGCGGGCGGCTTGGTCGACACCCTCGAAGGCCCGGGACCCTTCACCGTCTTTGCCCCGACAAACGAGGCGTTCGCGGCGCTGCCGGCCGGGACGGTTCAGACGCTGCTTAAACCAGAGAACAAAGCAACCCTCGACAAGATACTGACCTATCATGTCGTCCCTGGCCGGTATGACTCCATGACGCTCGACGCCGACGTCAGGAATGGCGGCGGCAAGGCGATACTGAAGACGGTGGAGGGCGACAGTCTGACCGTTACCGGCCAGGGCAAGGACCTGATGGTGACTGACGACAAGGGCAACACCGCGAAGGTGACGATTGCCGACGTCAATCAAAGCAACGGTGTGATCATGGTAATCGACAAGGTGCTGATGCCCTAACCAACGCGCATCGCCGCTGGGCGACCGGCCCTCCCCGCGCCGAGCCGCCCGGCGGCCTTGCGTCAGCGGCTTCGGCGGCCGCACGCGAGCCGAGTTCGAGCGTACCGGTCAGCTTCGCGGGGTCGTCTCCCAGCCGCTCGAGCAGTTCGGCCGGCCGAGCGATATCGCCAACCTCGCGCTCTATTTCGCGTCGGACGCAGTGCGGCACATCACGGGTCAATTTCGGAGCGTCGCCGGCGGCGAGCCGGTATGTCCGGTCCCCGCATTCCGATCGGAACGCAGTCGGCCGAGTTCGTCGACGAGGTCTGCCGGTTCTTGCCGGAGCTCACATTCCGCGCCGGGGATTGCGCATCAAAGCGCCGGCTCGTCGCGGCCCGCCGGCCCCTGCCCGCCTAAGCTCTTCGAGTTCCGTAACGTATTTCTGGAGCCACCCGAAAATCGTCGAGGGGTCGACCGACAAGCCGCGTTTACCCGCTGTTTGCTCGAGCTCGGGGTCGTCATCGGTCAGCAACAATTCCAGCGCACGGCCCCGAGACCGATTTCGCCCTCGATGCGGCGACGCTCGCAGTCCGACGCGGGTTCGGCCCTCGCTCGCCCGAGATCCATCCCGGCGGACCAGCGGCGGAGATTGGCAGAGGGCCAAAACCGCGGCCGGCGACCGTGAACAGCCGATATCCTGAAAAATCGGGTCGCCAAATTTGCGGGCGGCGACGACCTCTCGAATGGTAGCGTGGCTACGACTTGTCTGCAGTACGCCACGAGCCATTCTTCCTGGCGGCCGTCGCTAAATCGGCGGCCGCGGAATTCGAGGATCGGCGCGATGACCTCGACCGAGACCGTTCCCGTCGCGGCTCGCCCCGCTTCGCTCGCACAGCGGCTGCTTCCCGTCCTGGGCTGGCTTCCCGCTTACCGCCGCGCATGGTTGCTTTCCGATGTGATGGCCGGTCTCGTGGTGTGGGCGGTCATGGTGCCCGAAAGCATGGCCTATGCCGGCATTGTGGGCGTGCCACCGGTCATGGGGCTCTATACAATCGTTCCGCCATTGATTGCCTACGCGCTGCTTGGCACCTCGCGCCTGCTCGTGGTCGGGCCCGACACCGCAACCGGCTTGATTTCCGCGCTGACCGTCGGGGCCATTGCGGTACAAGGAACCGCCAGCTTCAATACACTGACCTCGACCCTTGCGATCCTGATCGGCGCCTTCTTTCTTATCTTTGGAGCGCTGCGGATGGGATGGGTGGCGGCGTTCATCCCGACGCCGGTCATGCGCGGATTTATCGAGGGCCTCGTCGGCGTCACGATCATCGGCCAGGTGCCGCATCTGCTGGGCATGGCCGGGACATCGGGCAATTTCTTCGCCAAGCTGTGGAACGTGGTCCGGCAGGTGCCAGACGCGCGGGCCGCCCCGGTGATAACCGGCCTCTTGAGCCTGGTTGCGATGCTGTCGCTACGCCGGCTGGCGCCGCGCCTCCCCGCGGCCCTGCTCGTCGCGATCGCCGCGACGCTGATCGTTGGCCTGTTTGGCGCGACCGCCGCCGCAGTGAGCGTGGTCGGCCAGCTGCCGACCGGACTGCCGCATCTCGTCTGGCCCAGGCTCGACCCGGCGATACTGCGCGACCTCGCACCCGGGGCGCTGGCCATCGTGCTGGTGGGCTATGCCGAAGCCCTCGGCGCGGCCAAGGCCGCAGCGATGCGGGGCGGCGGCGACATCGATCCCAACCAGGAACTGATCGCGCACGGGCCCGCCAACATTCTGAGCGGGTTGTTCGGCGGCTTTCTCGTGGTCGGAAGCCTGTCCAAAACCTCGGTCGCCCTGGCTGCCGGTGCACGCACCCAGCTTGCCAATATTGTCGCGGCGGTGTTTTGCGTTCTGACGCTGATTTTTTTGACGCCGCTGTTTCGCGGGCTGCCCCATCCGGCGCTCGCCGCGATCGTTATTGCGGCCATGCTGCATCTCTCCAAACCGGCGTATTTACGCGATCTGATTGTCCGCAGCCGTTTGGAGTTCTCCCTGGCGATGATCGTCATCGCGGCTGAGCTGACGTTGGGCGTCCCGCACGGCATCGTGCTCGGCGTCGCGCTGTCGTTGTTGTTGCTGATCTACCGCGCGAGCCACCCGCGGAGCGCGGTCCTCGGTCAGCTCCCGGGCGAGGAGGCCTATCGCGATCTGCGGCTTCACCCCGAGGCGCGCACCTTTCCCGGGCTTCTGATTTGGCGCCCGGAAGGGGACTTGTTTTTTGCCAGTATCGGCTATCTCGGCGATCAGTTGAAGGCCGCTCTGGCGGCAAACCACCCGCCGGTCAGGCAGATATTGCTGGACGCGGAAGCGGTAAACCGCCTCGACACCAGCGCTTGCGACGCGCTGTTGGCTTTGATCATGGAGCTGCAGCGCCGCGGAATTGCCTTCACCTTCGCCCGCGTGCGCGACCCGGTGCGAAAGCAGATGGCGCTCGGGGGCATAGAGGCGGCGGTGGGGTCATCGAGCTTTCATGAACGCGTGACCGATGCTGTGCGCACCTGGCTTGAGCGCGAAGGTTGAAGCCGTGTCCGGGCCGCCGGATCGATCGTGACCCCATGTCGTCAAGACGGCTTTGCCAGAACGGGTCCGGCTGACCGCAGGCCGGACGACGCCCCAGCGCGATACGGCGACGGGCACGCGCGGCAGCGAAAACTGCGCCCCCGTGGGGCAATTCTCGCAGCGTGGTAGATCCTCGTTACCTGCGCGTCAGACGAGCTTCGGCTTTACCTCGGCCATGAAACATTCCATCGACTGGAGCAGCTGGTCGAGGTTGCGGTTGCCATGGAAATTGATCTGGAAGGCGTCGAGACCTGCCGCCTCGCGATAGCGCAACAGATCGGCCGCCACCTCTGCGGGCGTGCCATGCCCGGGCGGCCGCTCGCGGCCGGAGGGTGGCGCATTGCCGGTGATCGTGCTGAATTCGACGCGGAAACTCATCCGCGTCGGGATCGGATGGCGCCCGATCACCTCGCAGGCCTTGCGCAGCGCGGTTTGGCGCTCGGTCAGCTGGGCGATCGAGAGCGGCGTGGGTTGCCACAGGGCCGCAAACCGGGCGGCGCGCCGCAACGCCGCGTCGCTGGTGCCCCCGACCCAGATCGGCGGATGCGGCTGTTGGCGCGGCTTTGGATTGACATGCATGTCGACGAAGGAAAAAAACTTGCCGGCGAAGGACACCTTACCCGGCGCCCAGCACGCCTGCCACAGCCGCAGATACTCGTCGGTCCGTGCGCCGCGCTCGCGGAACGGTACACCGAGGGCGGCAAATTCCGCCTCGTTCCAGCCCGCTCCCACGCCCACCGTCAGCCGTCCGCCGGACATGCGGTCGAGCGTCGCGAGCGACTTCGCGGTGGCGACGGGATTTCGGTACGGCATGATCAGCACCGAGACCCCGACCCGAATTCGGCTGGTATGCGCCGCGATAAACGACATCGCGACAAACGGGTCATAGACATTGGTCCACGGCGCCGAGCGCGCGTCGTCGCCGACGACGATGTGATCGTTGACGAAGATCGCGTCGAAGCCGACGACCTCGGCCTTCTTTGCGGCGGCGACGATCGCTTCCGGTGATGCCTCGAAGCCGAGATAGTCGGAATTCGGGGCGCGGGTCGAAAAGGTGACGGTCATGAAGCCCCTCGCGGCGGCGTGTTCAGGTTGACCGTAACATTTTTTCGCTGGGTGAAGCTGTCGAGCATGCCCTCCAGCGAAAATTCGCGGCCGATGCCGCTCTGCTTGTAGCCGCCATAGGAGTGGCCGGGCACCTGCCCGCCGCCCTGGTTGACCTGGACCCAGCCGCTTTCGATCGCGTGCGCGGCGCGCAGACCGGCCCCGATGTCGTGGGTCCAGACATAGGCGGCAAGCCCGTAATGGCTGTCGTTGGCCATGCGGATGGCGTCGGCCTCCTCTTTCCACGGAATCGCCACCAGCACGGGCCCAAAAATCTCCTCGCGCGCCAGCCGCCATTCGTTCGAGGCGTCGGCGAAAACGGTCGGGATCGCGAAATAACCCTGGCTGAGCGGCCCCTCGGTGGGCGGCAGGCCGCCGAACACGAGCCGTGCGTCCCTGCGCTTCAGCCCTTCTTCGACATAGCTGCAGACCTTGGTGAACTGCTTTTCGTTGATGATGCTGCCGATATCGGTCGTCTCGTCGAGCGGGTCGCCGAGCTTGAGCGCCTGGGTTTTGACCCGCAGCTTGTCGAGGAAGCTGTCGAAGATGTCGGCATGGAGGAACAGCCGTGAGCCCGCGGTGCACGACTGGCTTTGGCGCGTGAAACGCATCCCGGCGATGACGCCGTCAACAACCCAGTCCTCGTCGGCGTCGGGATAGACGATCGATGGGCTCTTGCCGCCCAGTTCCAGCGATACCGGCACGATCCGCTCGGCGGCGGCGCGCATGATGATTTTGCCGACCTCGGTCGAGCCGGTGAAGGAGAGCTTGCGCACGGTGGGGTGCTGGGCCAGCGGGCCGCCGCATTCCTCGCCGAGGCCGGTCAACACATTGAGCACCCCCGCCGGCAGGAATTCCTGGCACGCCGCCGCCATCTTCAAGACGGCGAGCGGGGCGTCCTCGGCAGCTTTCAGCACCAGGGTGTTGCCCGCGCACAGCGCCGGCGCGATTTTCAACGCGCCCAGCAGCAGCGGTGCGTTCCACGGGATGATCGCGCCGACGACGCCCAAGGGCTCGCGCCGCGTATAGCTCAGCACGTGTTCGCCCAACGGGATCGTTTCGCCCTTCAGCTCGCTGGCGAGGCCGCCGAAATAGCGGAAGATATCGGCGGCCAACCGCGCCTCGCCGCGGGCCTGGGTGCGGAGCGCGTTGCCGGTTTCGAGCGCGATCAGCCGCGCCGTTTCCTCAGCTTCGGCTTCCATCTTGTCGGCGATGCGCAAGAGCAGCCGACCGCGGTCGCGTGGCACGACTTTGCTCCATGCCGGGAAAGCCCGCGCGGCGGCCGCGACCGCGCCGTCCACATCGGCGGCGTTGCCCCGCGGGATCGTCGCGATCGGCTGCCGCTTTGCCGGGTTCTCGACGGTGAGCACCGCGCCCGACGCGCTGTCGACCCACTTGCCATCGATCAGCATCTGGGCGTGGCGCAGATCGGCGGCGCCGGTCTTGGTCTTTGTCGCAGGGAGATCTTCGGTCATGGACATGGCAAGGCCTTTTGCTCCGCGATGTATACACCAGGATATTTCGGATCACGCGATGAGTGAATGGACATGGTGACCTCGGCACACCCGAGGTCGAGCTGTCGAGGCTCCACAACCAGGGCGACCCGGCCAAGGAGCGACCCATCGGAGAGGAAGCCGCATGCGCTGGCGCCAGCCGCCGATTAGCCGCTCGCGGTCGACATGTTCGGCTATATGGGAGGCTCGGCGACAATCATCAGCGGCGGTACCAACCCGCGGTCCGTACCGGGACGCTTCCTGACCTGCACGGTCAAGCAGACGATCGTTCTTGTCACCCAGATCCAGCCCGTCTCGTTGGCGGCGCGATGAACGCCGCGTTCGCCGCATCCGGCCGGGCGCGTCGTCCCGGGCGGATTTCGGCGCTTGACTGATTGCCGATTTAGGGTCGTTATATCTATCCATATATTTCGCGCGCTCGGGGCACCACCGTTGAACAGGTCCCGCCTTGCGCGGCCCAAAGTTTGGAGCACCGGACATGCCCGCATACCCCGAACTAAAGCTTTATATCGCCGGCGAATGGCGCAGTCGCGACGGTGCGCCGGTCATCAACCCGGCCGACGAAAGCATCCTTGGCACCGTGCCGCACGCGACCCGCGCCGATCTTGACGATGCCCTGGAGGCCGCCACCAGGGGTTTTCAGGTTTGGCGCAACACCTCGCCGGCCAAGCGCGCCGAGATCATTCAGCGTGCCGCGCAACTGTGTCGCGAACGCGCCGAGGAGGACGCCGTCGCGATCACCCTGGAACAGGGCAAGCCGCTGGCCCAGGCCAAGCTCGAAATCATCCGCGGCTGCGAGATCATCGACTGGGATGCGAGCGAGGGCCGCCGCGTCTATGGGCGGGTGATCCCCAGCGAACCGGGCATGCGCAACACCGTATTGCGCCAGCCGATCGGCGTCGTTGCGGCGTTCTCGCCGTGGAATTTTCCGATGTCGTCGCCGGCGCGCAAGGTCGCCGGGGCGCTGTCCTCAGGCTGCTCGATTATCATCAAGGCTTCCGAAGAGACCCCGGCCGGCGCCTATAATCTGGTGCGCGCTTTTGCCGACGCCGGATTGCCGCCGGGCGTGCTGAACCTCGTCTTCGGTGTGCCGTCGGAGGTCTCGACCTACTTGATCCCGCAGCCGAATGTGCGGCTCGTCACCTTTACCGGGTCGATCCCGGTGGGCAAGCATCTGGCGGCGATGGCCGGTGAGCACATGAAGCCGGCGATCATGGAACTCGGCGGCCACGCGCCGGTCATCGTCTGCGACGACGCCGATCCGGAGGTCAGCGCCGGCACCTCGGCGCTCGGCAAATCGCGCAATGCCGGGCAGGTGTGCATCTCGCCGACCCGCTTTTTTGTGCAGGAGGCGATCTACAACCAGTTCACCCATGCCTTCGGCGAAAAGGCGAAGCAGATCAAGATCGGCGACGGGCTCGACCCGGCATCGCAGATGGGCCCGGTTGCCAACGACCGCCGTCTTGCGGCGATGGAGACGCTGATCGCCGACGCCAAGGCCAAGGGCGCGCGCGTCGTCGCCGGCGGCAGCCGGATCGGCAATCGCGGCTATTTCCACGAGCTGACGGTGCTCGCCGACGTGCCGGACGCAGCACGCGCGATGAACGAAGAGCCGTTCGGTCCGCTGGCCCTGCTGTCCCCGGTCAGGACGCTCGACGAGGCGATCGAAAAGGCCAATTCGTTGCCCTACGGGCTGGCCGCCTATGCCTTCACCCGTTCGGCCCGCAATGTCGATCAGCTCGCCGAACGGATCGAGGTCGGCAATTTGTCGATCAACCACCTGACCGCGTCGTTTGCCGAAACCCCGTTCGGCGGGGTCAAGGATTCGGGCTATGGCCGCGAAGGCGGCACCGAAGGGCTCGAATGCTACACGATTGCCAAAAACGTCTCCCATCTCGTGCTGTAAGGGCGTCAGCAATGTATTCGGATGTCTTGCTGTTTATCGACGGGCACTGGACCAAGGCGGCCGGCGGCTGCACCCTCCCGGTCGTCAACCCGGCGACGGGCGAGCCGATCGGCACCGTCGCCCATGCCGAGAAGGCCGACCTCGACCGTGCACTCGAGGCTGCCGACAAGGGATTTCGCCAATGGCGCAAGGTCTCGGCCTTCGATCGCGCGAAGATTATGCGCAAGGCGGCCGACCTGCTGCGCGAGCGCGCCGATGCAATTGCACCGCTTCTGACCCTCGAACAGGGCAAACCGCTGCCGGAGGCCAAGGGCGAGACGCTGGCCGGTGCTGACGTTATCGACTGGTTCGCCGAGGAGGCGCGCCGGGCCTATGGCCGGGTGATCCCGGCGCGCACCGCGGGCGTCTATCAGCTTGTCGTCAAGGAGCCGGTCGGTCCCGTCGCCGCGTTCACGCCGTGGAATTTTCCGATCAATCAGGTTGTCCGCAAGCTCTCCTGCGCGCTGGCCGCGGGCTGCTCGATCATCGTCAAGGCGCCCGAGGAAACCCCGGCCTCGCCGGCCGAGCTGATCCGCTGCTTTGCGGATGCCGGCGTCCCGGCCGGTGTCGTCAATCTGGTCTACGGCGTGCCGGCGGAGATTTCGGAGTACCTGATCCCTCACCCGATCATCCGCAAGATGTCGTTTACCGGCTCGACCGCCGTCGGCAAGCAGCTCGCGGCAATCGCCGGCGCCCACATGAAGCGGGTGACAATGGAGCTGGGCGGCCACGCGCCATCGATCGTCTTTGGCGATGCCGATGTCGATCTCGCCGCGAAGCTGCTCGCGACGGCCAAACTGCGCAACGCCGGCCAGGTCTGCGTATCGCCGACCCGGCTCTTGGTGCAGAAGGAGGTCTACAGCGAGTTTGTCGGCAAGTTCACCGAGGGGGTGCGGGCCGCCAAGATCGGCGACGGCCTCGAAGCCGGCACGCAAATGGGACCGATGGCCAACCCGCGCCGCATCGCAGCAATGGAAACGTTCATCGGCGATGCGGTGCAGAACGGCGCAACCCTAAAGACCGGGGGGCACCGGATCGGCAACAAGGGCAATTTCTTCGCGCCGACGGTGCTGATCGATGTGCCAAAAACCGCACGCATCATGAACGAGGAGCCGTTTGGGCCGGTCGCCGTCATCAATCCGTTCCGGACCTTCGACGAGGTCGTCGAAGAGGCGAACCGCCTGCCCTATGGCTTGGCTGCCTACGCCTACACCCGTTCGGCGAAGACCGCGCAGGCGATCGCCGCATCGGTCGAGACCGGAATGATCTCGATCAACCATCACGGCCTGGCCCTGCCCGAGGTGCCGTTTGGCGGTGTCAAGGATTCGGGTTACGGCTCCGAGGGCGGCTCAGAAGCGCTCGAGGCCTACCTCGTCACCAAGTTCATCAGCCAAGCCGGCCTCTGAAACGAGCATATAGGCGGTTCCCGCGCGCCCCGGGGCTTGTCGCGGGCGCGCCGGAACCTGCCGAGCGCTATACACAACTGGACATGACGATGGCCGATCCATTCCTCCCCCCATTGCCCCTGGCGCGACCGCTGCTCAGTCCGGTTTTGACGGGTGCGATCGGGCACAAGCCGCTGCTGCCGGCACGGCCGCGCGAGGCATCCGCAGAAGCCGAACCCAAGCGGCAACGAACGAAACTGTGGGAATTTGGCACCAATCTGCATTGCTCGATCATCGGCACCTGCCTGTCTACCGGCGAATTGCGCCGCGTGTTGATCAAGATCGGCCGCAAGGAGGCGCTCGAGGCCAGCGAGCACGATGTCCATGCCAGCGCCGTGCTGATCGCCGGTAAACACCAGGAGGGCGCCAAGCTGCTGCACAAGGCCCTCGATCGCCGTCATCGTCTGGCGATCAGCCAGTTCGAACGCGCCCGCAGCGCCGGCGACGTTCGCCATTTGTGGCAGGAGGCGTCGAAACGCGGCGACATCCCCGGCGCCTACTGGGCGGCGCTGACCCATCCGGCGAGCAACGAGGCCTTGATCCGCGACATCTTTGCCGAAGTGCACATGCTCTCACACCTGGTCGGCGCGGCCAATCGCGCCGATATCCGTCGCCTGCGCCAGCTCGAGACCGAAAAGGAGGAATTGGAAGGCGAGTTGCGGCTCCACAAGGAACGGCTCGGCGAAGCGCTTGCTGCTCGCGACCATGCCTTGCGCACGGTTGAAGCGCTGCAAGAACGCGCGGTTATTCAAACGGCGCCGTCGCCGGCCCGAGCCGACGATAGCGCGACGATCGAGTTGCGCACCCGCCTTGCCCGCGCCGAGAGCCATCGCGAGCGGATTGAGCAGGAGCTTGCTGAAGCGCGCGCCGGTCTTGCCGCGGAGCAGATCGCGCGAGTGGCGGCAGAAGAGCGCGAGGCCGCCCTGAGGCGCGAGATCGACGTGTTGGAAACGGCGTTGGCGGCCTCCGACGCCGAAAATCACGCCAAGCCCAAGGCCGGCCTGACAGTGCTCTATGTCGGCGGCCGCCCCTCTCAAATCGGGCGCTTGCGCGGTGCCGCGGAACGCGCCGGCGCCGCGTTTCTCTATCACGACGGGGGCATTGAGGAGCGTGAGGGCCTGCTGCCCGGGCTCGTCAGCCGCGCCGACGCGGTGCTGTTTCCGGTCGACTGCATCAGTCACGCCGCAATGCAGCTGGTGAAGCGGTTATGCCGGCAGGGCGCCAAGCGGTTCGTACCGTTGCGCAGCGCCGGTCTGGCGCCGTTCTACGCGGCGCTGGTCGATCCGGCGGTTTGGCAGGCGGGCGCCGAATAATGCGGTTCCACCGGCTGCTGCTCGCCGCGACCGGCTTTGCCGTACTGATCCACGGGGCGCACGCGGCGGGTCTGCATGTGCTCGCCGCCGGCAGCCTGCGCGAGGTCATCGGCGAGATCGGCGCGCGCTACACGCGTGCAACCGGTGTCGCGGTGGCGGCGGATTTCGGGCCGTCGGGCGTCCTGCGCGGACGCATCGAAAACGGCCAGAGGGCCGATCTGTTCGCCTCGGCCGATATGGGACATCCGCTGAAATTGCTCGCTGATGGTCGCGCGGTTCGCGTCGTCATGTTCACCCGCAACAATCTTTGCGCTTTCGCCAAGCCAGCACTCGGGCTGACGAGCACGAATTTTGTCGATCGTCTGCTCGATCCGGCCGTCAAGCTCGGCACCTCGACGCCAAAGGCCGACCCCGCCGGCGACTACACCTGGCTGATGTTCCACAAAATCGATCTGACGCATCAAGGCGCATTTACGACGCTTGACCACAAGGCGCGGCAGATCGTCGGCGGGCCAGCCAACAACGCCCCCATCGACGGGAAAGATCCGGCCGCCGCCGCACTGATCGCCGGCCGGATTGACGTGATGATTGGCTATTGCTCGGGCGCCCGACGCATGCAGTCGCAACTGCGCGATGTGGCTGTCCTGGTGCCGAAACAGATTGCCGCGGGGCCGGAATACGGTCTTGCGATCCTCAAGGGCGCCGACCCGCACGCGGAGGATTTGGCGCTCTACATGCTGTCGCCGGAAGGACAGCAGATCTTCGCCCAATTCGGCTTTGCTCCGGTCGCCCTCCCGGCAGCCAAGCCCTAATCAGGTTTGGATAGCGCAATGGATGGAGACATCACCCTCGACCAGCTCGCCTTCAGCAAATTCGCCGTCGGCCAGCCAGTGCCGCGCAACGAGGACCCGATGCTCGTGCGCGGCGAAGGACGTTACACCGACGACGTCAAGTTGCCCGGCCAAGCCTATGCCGTATTCATACGAAGCAGCTATGCGCATGGCGTCATCAACCGCATCGACATCGATGAGGCGGCGCAGATGCCGGGCGTGCTCGGCATCTACACCGGGCCCGACCTGACCGCGGCCGGCATCAAAAACATGCCGCTCGGCATGGCGATCCCGACCGCGGACGGCTCGCCGCCGCATCGGCCAGCCTGCCCGGTCCTGACCCATGACAAAGTCCGCTATGTCGGCGACCCGATTGCGATCGTCGTCGCCGAGAGCCTGGTCCAAGCCAAGGATGCCGCCGAGGCCGTGTATGTCGATGTCGATCCCCTGCCGGCGGTAACCAGCTGCAAGGCCGCAGCCGAGCCCGGAGCGCCGCTGATCCACGACGGCGTACCGGGCAATGTAGCAGCGCATTTCCATTATGGGGATGCCGAGCAAGTCGCCGCGGCCTTCGCCGCCGCCGCCCATGTCACAAGGCTCGAGATCCCGAGCAATCGGATCGTCGTCTGTGCGATGGAGCCGCGCTCGGCGATCGCCGAATACGACGCCGAGACCGATCGCTACACCTTGCGCGTCGGCTGCCAAGGCGTGTTCGGCCTCAAATCCGGCATCGCCAACGTGCTCGGCGTCGACAAGGCGAAAGTGCGCGTCTTGACCGGCAATGTCGGCGGCTCGTTTGGCATGAAATCGCAAGTCTATCCCGAGTATTTAGCCCTGTTTCATGCGGCCAAGACCCTCGGCCGTCCGGTCAAGTGGACCGACGAACGCAGCGAAAGCTTTGTCTCCGACAGCCACGGCCGGGACCATGAAATGACGGCCGAGCTCGCACTCGACGCCGAGGGCCATTTCCTCGCCGTGCGCCTGACCGGCTACGGCAATCTTGGCGCTTATGTCGGCCGCGGCACGCCAATCCCGCCAACAGCAAACGCCGTCAAGAACCTGATCGGCGTCTACCGGACGCCGCTGATCGAGGTTTCGACCAAGATCGTCGTCACCAATACCCCGCCGGTCGGCGCCTATCGTGGGGCGGGACGGCCCGAAGGCAACTATTACATGGAGAGGCTCGTCGATACTGCCGCCGCCGAGATCGGGATCGACCGGGTCGAACTGCGCCGCCGCAATCATATCTCTGAAGCGGACATGCCCTATAAGGCGCCAAACGGCACGACCTACGATAGCGGAGAGTTCACCGCGGTTCTCAACGAAGCGCTGGCGCGCGCCGATTGGGACGGTTTTGCCGCGCGCAAAGAGGAAAGCCGCAAGCGCGGCTTGTTGCGCGGCCGCGGTATCGGCGACTACCTCGAGGTCACCGGCCCGCCGTCACAGGAAATGGGCGGCATTCGCTTCGAGCCGAACGGGGACGTCACGATCATCACCGGCACGCTCGATTACGGGCAAGGGCATTGGACGCCATTTGCGCAAATCCTGCATCAAAAGCTCGGCATCCCGTTCGAGCGTATCAAGCTGCTGCAAGGCGACAGCGACGAGTTGATCGCCGGCGGCGGCACCGGCGGGTCGAAATCGCTGATGGCGAGCGGCGGCGCCATTCTTCAAGCGAGCGAAATTTTGATCGAAAAGGGCAAGAAAATCGCCGCCCATATCCTCGAAGCCGCGGTCGAAGACATCGAGTTCAACCGGGGCCACTTCATCATTGCGGGAACCGACCGTTCGATCGGGCTGATGGATCTGGCCGAGCAACTTAAGCGCGGCGTCGAACTCCCGGGTGATGTGCCCGATTCGCTCGACGTGCAGACAGTCATGGAAAGCCTGCCATCGGCTTTCCCCAACGGCTGCCACATCGCCGAGGTCGAGATCGACCCCGAAACGGGTGTGATCGAGGTCGTCAAATACACGATGGTCAACGATTTCGGCGTGATCGTGAACCCGCTGCTGGTCGAAGGGCAGGCGCATGGCGGCGTCGTCCAGGGCATTGGCCAGGCGCTGATGGAACGCGTTGTCTTCGACGAGAGCGGCCAGCTGTTGACCGGCTCGTTCACCGATTATGAGCTGCCGCGCGCCGCGGATGCGGTGTTTTTCGACATCGGCAGCCACCCGGTTCCGGCCAAGACAAACCCGCTCGGCGCGAAGGGTTGCGGGGAAGCGGGCTGCGCCGGCTCGCTGCCCGCAGTCATGAATGCGGTTGTCGACGCGCTGTCCGAATACGGCATCCGCCACATCGATATGCCGGCGACCCCGTTGCGCGTCTGGCAGGCAATCCAAGAAGCGCGTCGCGCCCGATAGCCCCAGGGCTGGGCCGCCCGGCTCGCGCTGTGCGACATGCTCGACGGGCATTCGGTCGAACGATATATTTACCCGAATATAGCGATATCAGCGGAGGAGCATGATGGACCTCGCAACCGCGCATGCACGGCTCGGCAATGCCGCGTCATCCTTTCTGGCCGGCCCGCACCGTTTGCTGATCGACGGTAAATGGGTCGACGCCCGATCTGGGAAGCGGTTTGATGTGTTCGACCCCGCCACCGGACAGGCGATCGCGGCGGTCGCCGAAGCCGACGCCCTCGATGTCGACGAGGCGGTCAAAGCCGCGCGGCGCGCCTTTGAAGAAGGACCGTGGTCGCGCACCTCGGCCCGGGATCGCGGCAAGCTGATATGGAGGCTTGCCGACCTGCTCGAGCAGCACGCCGACGAAATCGCTGAAATCGAGTCGCTCGACAACGGCAAGCCGATCCGCGACGCGCGCAATATCGACCTGCCCGGCTCCTACGAAATTCTGCGCTACATGGCCGGCTGGGCAACCAAGATCAACGGCGAGACGATTACTGTTTCGGCGCCGGGCAACTGGCATGCCTACACGCTGCGCGAGCCGGTTGGCGTCGTCGGCCAGATCATCCCGTGGAACTTCCCGCTGATGATGGCGGCGTGGAAGATCGCCCCGGCGTTGGCGGCGGGCTGCACCATCATCCTCAAGCCGGCCGAGCAGACGCCGCTTTCGGCGATCCGCCTCGGCCAGCTGATCCAGGAAGCCGGCTTCCCGCCCGGCGTGGTCAATATCTTGACCGGGTATGGCGAGACGGCCGGCGCCGCGCTCGCCGCGCATCCCGATGTCGACAAGGTCGCCTTCACCGGCTCGACCGAGGTCGGCAAACTGATCGTCCAGGCCGCCGCCGGCAACCTCAAAAAGGTCTCGCTCGAGCTCGGTGGCAAGTCGCCGGCCATCGTGTTTCCCGACGCCGATATGGATGTCGCGATCGCCGGAACCTCGAGCGCGATCTTTTTCAACATGGGGCAATGCTGCACTGCCGGCTCGCGGCTCTACGTGCATAAGAACGTGTTCGACAAGCTGATGCAGGGCGTCGCCGACAATGCCGGCAAGATCAAAATCGGCCACGGGCTCGACCCGGAGACGCAGCTCGGGCCGCTCGTTTCCGACGAGCAGTTCAAGCGGGTGACCGGCTATCTCGCTGCCGGGCGGCAACAAGGCGCGCGCGTCGTGACCGGCGGCAATCGGGTCGGCGAGCAAGGCTATTTTGTCCAACCGACCGTGCTGACCGACACAAACCCGAACATGTCGGTGATCCGCGAGGAGATTTTCGGGCCGGTGGTTTGCGCGATCCCGTTCGATGATGCCGATCTCGATCGCATCGCCCGCACCGCCAACGATACGACCTACGGTCTTGCGGCCAGCATCTGGACACGCGATCTCGGCATCGCCCATAAGCTGGCTCGGCGCATCAAGGCGGGAACGGTGTGGATCAACACCCATAATTTCGGCGACCCGGCCCTGCCCTTCGGCGGCTACAAACAGTCTGGCTGGGGGCGTGAAATGGGCTACGAGGCCATCGAGCTCTACACCGAAATAAAGGCCGTCGCGGCGGCCCTCTAACGGGTCGCCGCCAACCTACCGCCCGTTTCGCTCAGAAGCCAGGCGAGCCGAGGCGCGGGTTGTTCTAAGTATCGTTGTATCTCATGTAATATATCGACCGGAGAACAAAACGATGGCAATGCCGCAGACGATCGAGGCCTACCGTCATCCGTTCACGACCGGCAGCGACGCCAAACGGATGCTGATCAACGGCGAATGGGTACGCGCCGCCTCGGGCAAGACGTTCGAGAGCCGCAACCCCGCAACCGGCGATTTGCTGGCGCATGTCGCTGAAGGCGACAAGGAAGATATCGATCGGGCGGTCGCCGCCGCTCGTCGCGCCTTCGAGGGGCCGTGGTCGAAATTCAAGCCCTATGAGCGTCAGGCGCTGCTGCTCAAAATCGCTGACTTGGTGGAAAAGCATTACGAGGAATTGGCGACGCTGGACACGCTCGATATGGGCGCCCCGGTCAGCCGGACCCGCGCAACCAAGCAACGGGTGCTTGGCATGCTGCGCTGGTATGCGGGCATGGCGGTGTCGATCCATGGCGAAACGATCGACAACTCGCTGCCCGGTGAAATTTTTTCCTACACGCTCAAGGAGCCGGTCGGCGTCGTCGGTGCGATCATCCCGTGGAACGGGCCGCTCGGCGCCTGCGTGTGGAAGATCGGCCCGGCGCTGGCGACCGGCTGCACGGTGGTGCTGAAGCCGGCCGAAGAGGCGCCGCTGACACCGCTGCGACTGGGTGAAATCCTGATGGATGCCGGCGTGCCGCCGGGCGTGGTTAACATCGTCCCCGGCTATGGCGAGACCGCGGGTGCCACCTTGGCCGAGCATCCGGACGTCGACAAGGTCGCCTTCACCGGCTCGCACTTTACCGGCCAGTCGATCGTCCGCGCCTCGGCCGGCAACCTCAAACGCGTCTCGCTGGAGCTTGGCGGCAAGTCGCCGGATGTGATCTTTGCCGACGCCGATCTCGAAACCGCAGTACCCGGCGCCGGAATGGCCGTATTTGCCAATTCTGGACAGATCTGCAGCGCCGGCACGCGGCTCTTTGTCGAGCGCAAGATCTATGACGAATTCGTCGGCCGCGTCGCCGATTTCGGCCAGAGGCTCAAAGTCGGCAACGGGCTCGATCCCGACACTCAAATTGGGCCGCTGGTCTCCGAGCAGCAATATGAGCGCGTCACCGGCTATCTGTCGACCGGTCGCCAGGAGGGCGCGCGGCCGGTAACCGGCGGCCAGCCGCTAACCGAAGGGCCGTTTGCCAAGGGCTATTTCGTGCCGCCGACGGTGTTTGCCGATGTCAAAGATGACATGCGATCGCCCAGGAGGAAATCTTTGGCCCGGTGATCTCGGCAATCCCGTTCACCGATGTCGAGGAGGTGATCCGGCGCGGCAACGCGACCCAATTCGGCCTCGGCAGCGGGGTATGGACGCGCGACGTGTCAAAGGCGCATCGTCTCGCCAAGGGGCTGCGCGCCGGTTCGGTGTGGATCAACTGCTACCAGGCCATGGATCCGGCAGTGCCGTTCGGCGGCTACAAGATGAGTGGCTATGGCCGCGAATCCGGCATCCAGCAGATGGATGAATACCTCAACGTCAAAGCGGTCTGGATCAAAACCGCCTGAAAGGCGTGAAATAGGGCATGACGGCGGCTCGGTCGTCATGCCCTCGCTCCGGAGCCCGCGATGAAATTCGGCATTCACAATCCGTCCTGGGTCTACGGCGCCGACCCGACTGAGGCGTTCGACCGTCTCAAGGAGAAGGCGCAATGGGCCGAGAACCACGGCTTTGTCTGGTTTTCGGTGATGGACCATTTGATCCAGATTCCCGGCGTCGGCGCGGCCGATGAACCGTTTCTCGAAGGCTGGACGGCGCTCTCGGCGCTTGCCGCCGTGACAAGCCGTATCCGCCTGGCGACATTGGCGACATCGGTCGGCTACCGCAACCCCGCCCATCTGGCCAAGATCGCGGCCGGGGTCGATCAGATCAGCCGCGGTCGCCTCACGCTAGGCATCGGCGCCGGCTATTTCGAAACCGAATACCGCCAGTATGGGTGGGAGTTTCCGGCGCGACCGGCCACACGCATCGGCCAAATGGAGGAGGCCGTGCGGCTGATCCTGCAGATGTGGACCAACCGACGGACAACCTTTCGCGGCCGCTATTTTCACGTCGAGGACGCGATCCTCGAACCGAAGCCGGTGCAAAGGCCGCACCCGCCGGTGATGATCGCGGGCGGCGGCGAGCAGCTGACGCTGCGCGCGGTCGCGCGGCTCGGCGGTCTCTGCAATGTCGGCGGTGACCTTGCGACCGTGAAGCATAAGTTTGATGTGCTCCGCCGTCATTGCGATGCCGCCGGGCGCGATTTCGCGACGATCGAAAAGACCCACAACCACAGTTGGCTGCTGGCCCGCGTCGGATCCGCGGTCGCGGCCAAGCGTGAGCGGCTGTCGGCGCGCGGCCCCTTGCGCGGCTTCGTGGGTACGGTGTCCGAAGCAATCGATCTGATCGGCCAATACCGCGACGCGGGTGTCGACCTGCTGATCAACAGCGATTACCGCAACGATTTCGAGACCCACGAGCTGATGGCCGCCGAGGTCATGCCGCATTTCGGATAGCGGACGGCAGCCCGCCCGGATCGCCTCGGAAGCCGAATGCGGTTGCACGGCGGTCGCCGTTCCAGGCCGCGGTGAGAAAGGCGTGTTTCTGTGGCGACGCTGCCGTTCACGGGCCTGCCCAATGGCAAGACTGACGCTGCGGATCGATTTCGACCGCGACCGGGCAATCGGTCCCGGCAAGATCAAGCTGCTTGAATTGATCGACGCGCTCGGCTCGATCTCGGCGGCCGGGCGCGAAATGAACATGTCCTACCGCCGTGCCTGGCTGCTGATTGACGATCTGAACAAGTCGTTCCGCCAGCCGGTCGTTGCCTCCCAAATCGGCGGCGCTCATGGGGGCGGAGCGGCGCTGACCGAACTGGGTTCGGCCATCGTGCGCCATTACCGTGCGGCCGAGGCGGCCGCCCTCGCGGCGAGCGCTGCCCATATCGGGGCCCTTGCTTCGGCGTTGGCCGATGCAAAGCTCGGCGCGACGGCCTGGGCCAGGCGCGGGAAACGGCATCAACCGCAATCCGCCGACGAGGCTGGGTTGCGAGCTTGCTGCCAATTGTCTGCCCGCCCCTTTGGTTACGGCAGCTGAGATTGCCGGGTTGAGCGATATTCCAAGGAACCGAATGAACCTGCCGAACACGCCGCGGGAGACGCCGCACGGCCGAGAACCGAGGGAGCCCTTCATGCCCGTGCGCGTCGCGCTGGTACTGGCCGCTGCGCTTTTATTGGCGGGGCCCGCAGCGGCCCAGAGTTTGTCGCTCGAAGGCAAGGTCACGCAGCCGCACCAATGGACGCTTGAGCAGATAAGGAGCATGCCGGCCGCGCACGCCGAGGTGACCTATTTGACCGATCACGGCCCGGTGACGGCGCGTTTCACCGGCGTCCTGCTGTGGTCGCTGATCCAATCGGCCGGCGGCATCGACGATGCCGGGAAAGGTGCTGCGCTGCGCCATGCGATCCGCGTCATCGCCAAGGACGGCTGGGTGGTCGTGACCTCAACCGGCGAGATCGCCCCCGATTTTGGCGACAAGCATGCTCTCATCGCCTACGAGCGCGACGGCAAACCGCTTGCGGGGTTTCGCCTCGTAATGCCCGGCGATAAGCGCGGCGGACGCGACGCGCGCGAGGTCGTCACCATCGCCGTCGAATAGGCGGCGCTCACCTCTGGGCGGCGCCCTCGCCGGGCTCGCAGCGACCACACGCGCCAGCTATCGGAACGCCCGACGAGATCCCTCGCGCGACCGCGTGCGATCCTCGGCGAGCCGCCGACAGCGTTTCACGCCTTCTTTGGTGACCAGCCATAAGCTTTGGCGCAAGCACCGCCCATCAACATCGCCCGCTCGGTCTCGCTCAGCCGGTCAGTTTTCAAAAACGGCTCGACAGCCTGCTCGTAGTTGACGACGGCAAAGGCGCGCGTCCAATCGGTGCCCCACAGACAGCGCTCGAACCCCCAGGCATCGAACACCCGGGCAAGCGGGTCCCAAATATCGGGGAATGGATAGGGTTCGCGCGACAACGTACAGGCGCCGCTGACCTTGATCACCGCGTTCGGACGCTTGGCAAGCTCCAGAATTTTCGGGAGATCCGCCCAGGGCTCCGGCGGCGCCGGCGGCACGCGCGGCTGCATGATCCCCAGATGGTCGATAATAAAGCGCGTTCCGGGATGGCGATCGATCAACGCCGCACCCGCTTCCACATTGCCCCAGAACAGCACGTTGACCGGGAAATCGTGGCGGGCGGCGGCGCGACAGATACGGTCGAGGCCGGGATCGTCGGGAGCACGGTTCGCCTCCTTGGTCAGCATGATCCGGACTCCGACCGCGCCCGGCGTCCGCTTCCATTCGGCGATGACCTCGGCCACTGCCGGGTCGTCGGGGTTGACCGGCTTGACAATGGCAAAGCGGTCGGGGTGAGCCTGCTGCACTTCGACCGCATAGCTGGCGTCGTACTGGTACATCGAAAAGGCGGAGATGAAGATGGCACCGTCGACGCCCACCTTGTCCATCGCCGCCACCATTTCGTCACCGGTGACGTGAGGCGGCCAGTTTGGCACGCTGTGCCATGGCCGCTGTGGCGTGTTTGCCTCATACGCGTGGACCTGGGAATCGATGATCGTCATTGCAGAAGCTCCTTTGTGCCAAGCGAGTTTGGCCGTCGCCGCGGGTCGGTGTCCAGAGCCCCGGGGGCAGTCGGTTATCGGTGCATCGCGGCAACCGTGTCCGCGCCCGTTCGGCGCGATATGACGACGCCGCGGCACCGGCTCCGGTCGGTCAAATCGCTGATCATGCGCGATCGCCCGGGTTCGCCTGAGGAGCCCTGCGGTAATCCTTCCGCCGGTTGCTGAGCCGATCGGGAAAGCTTCGGCCGGTCCAGTTTTGCCTAATCGCCCAGTCTCGCGGCGCTGCGCACCAGCACCAGTAATTGCTCGGCCTTGAAGGGCTTTTCGATCACCGCGAAAGCGCCGTCGGCCAAGGCGCGCGCGCAAATGGCCGGATCGGCGACTGCGGTAACGATCAACACCGGAAGTTTGTCGCCGCGGCGGCGCAGCTCACCGAGCACCTCGAGCCCACTCATGCCGGGCATATTGAGGTCGAGGATCAGGCAATCGCCGGGCACCGGCGCGACCGCGTCGAGGAACGGGCCCCCGCCGGCAAATTCCTGTGCGTCAAAGCCTTCGGCTTCGAGCAGCTGACGCAGCGAATCGCGTGTGGCAGAATCGTCGTCGACGATGAAAATCATTGCCCGGCTCGGCCCAAATTCGGCAAGACTAGCCTATTGGAAGACGATCGCGTTGATCCAGGTCAGCAATTCGTCGCCGGCGGATCGATCCGACAATCCGCCGTCCGGCATCGTCGACTACACCGGGCGGTGCAGGTTTTGTGGCGGTCGGGCCGCGTGCCAACCGACCCTCGAATAGAGCCGGCTCAGCAATGAGCGACCCAGCCCGGCCCGGAAATTCCGAAGCGAGTTTGTTGGCTGCGATCATCGAATCTTCGGAAGATGCGATCGTCAGCAAGACACTCGACGGCATTGTCACCAGCTGGAACCGGGGGGCCGAGCGGATCTTCGGCTACAGCGCCGGCGAGATGGTTGGCCGACCGATTTCGCTGCTCGCGGTTCCCGGCCAAGCCGATGAAATGGCAGTCATTCTCGACAAGATCCGGCGCGGCGAGCGGATTGAACCTTATGAGACGCGCCGGCGGCGCAAGGACGGGCGCGTCATCGACATCGAACTCACGGTTTCGCCCGTGCGCGATGCCCAAGGACAGGTCATCGGCGCCGCCAAGATCGCCCGCGACATCGGCGATATCAAACGGCGCACGGCAGCGCTCGTCGAACGCGAGGCGGTGCTGCGCTCGATCCTCGACACGGTCCCCGACGCGCTGGTGGTGATCGACGAGCGGGGCATTGTGCAGTCCTTCAGCGCCGCCGCCGAGCGCATTTTCGGATATGTCGCCGGCGAGGTGATCGGGCACAACGTCAACCTGTTGATGCCCTCACCCTATCGGGAAAACCATGACGCCTATCTTGCCCGCTATCTGGCCACCGGCGAGCGGCGGATCATCGGCCTCGGCCGCGTCGTTACCGGCCGCCGCAAGAACGGGACCGAGTTCCCGGTCGAGCTGTCGGTCGGTGAGGTGCACGCTGACGGGTATCGGCTGTTTACCGGGTTCGTGCGCGACCTGACCGAGCGCCAGCAGACGTTGCGCCGGTTGCATGAGCTGCAGGCGGAACTGTCACATGTCTCGCGGCTGACCGAGATGGGCCAGATGACTTCGGCTCTGGCGCACGAACTCAATCAACCGCTGACCGCGGCGACCAATTATCTCGAAGTGGGCCACCGGCTGTTGACACGGATCGAAGGCGACGCCGGCAGCCGGGCGGCCCGTTCTGTCGCCGACGCCGCGGGCCAGGTGCGGCGCGCGGTGGAAATCATGCGCCGATTGCGTGAATTTGTGCGCAAAGGCGAAGGCGAACGGCGCATCGAGCCGATCGGCCAGCTGATCGAAGAAGCCAGCGCCCTTGCTCTGATTGGCGTGCGCGACAGCGGCATCGCTGTGCGATTGGAGATCGCCCCGAAGCTGCCGCCGGTGTCGGTCGACAAAGTCCAGTTGCAGCAAGTCCTCGTCAATTTGATCCGCAATGCGGTCGAGGCGATGGAGGGCCGCCAGCAGCGCGAACTCAAGATCACTGCCGCGTTGGACGCCGGCGGCGCGGTGGAAGTCAGGGTGGTCGACACCGGCCCCGGCATCGCCCCCGAAATTGCCGAGCGGCTGTTCCAGCCCTTTGTCACAACCAAACCGCAGGGCATGGGCGTGGGATTGTCGATTTGCCGCGCCATCGTCGAAGCCCATGGTGGCGTGCTTCGCGTTGCCGCCAATCCGGGCGGCGGCACGGTCTTTGCCTTCGCGTTGCCGGCGGCCGGCTGACAGCGAGGCGATCGCCGGGCAAAAAGACACAAAAAGGTAGACACCGTCGGGCGCCAACCCCGGGGCGATCGCCGCGGCAACCTCGGCCCGACGCGGTCGCTTCCGCGTTTCAGAACAGGTCTCGGCTCAGGCCGCCCGCCGCCGATCGAGCCTCGCCCACACATCGACGAGGGCCGCGATCAGCGTCTCGATGTCCTCGTCGCTATGCAACGGGCTCGGCGTCAACCTCAGGCGCTCGCTGCCGCGCGGCACGGTCGGATAATTGATCGGCTGCACATAGATGCGGTGCCGCCTGAGCAGCATGTCGCAGGCGGCCGTGCACAGCCCGGCGTCGCCGACCAGCACCGGGACGATATGGCTCGCGCTGGGCATGACCGGCAACCCGGCTTCGGCCAGCCGCCGCTTGAGCCGCGCGGCACGCTCCTGGTGGCGCTCGCGCTCAGCCTGGCTGTGCTTCAAATGGCGGATGCTGGCCAGCGCCCCCGCCGCCAGCGCCGGCGGCAATGACGTTGTGAAGATGAAGCCCGGCGCATAGCTGCGGACAAAATCGACCAGCGCCGTCGATCCGGCGATATACCCGCCCATGACCCCGAACGCCTTCGCGAGCGTGCCCTGGATCACGGTCGGGCGGTGCATCACCCCCTGCACTTCGGCGATGCCGCCGCCGCGCGGACCGTAGAGCCCGACGGCGTGAACCTCGTCGATATAGGTCATCGCGCCATAGCGCTCGGCGACGTCGCAAATTTCGCCGATCGGTGCGATGTCTCCATCCATCGAATAGACCGACTCAAAGCAAACGAGCTTTGGCCGCCCCGGTTCGATCGCCGCCAGCAGCTCGGCCAGATGCGCCGGGTCGTTGTGGCGAAAAATCACCTTTTCGGCGCGGCTGTTGCGGATGCCGGCGATCATCGAGGCATGATTGAGCGCATCCGACAGCACCACGGTGTCGGGCATTTCACGCGCCAAGGTCGAGAGTACCGCCTCGTTGGCGACATAGCCCGAAGTGAAGATCAGCGCTGCTTCACGGCCATGCAGATCGGCCAGTTCGCGCTCCAGCAACAGATGGACGTGGCTGTTGCCCGAGATGTTGCGGGTGCCGCCGGCGCCGGCGCCAAAGTTGCGCAACGCCTCGGCCATCGCCTCCAACACTGCCGGGTGCTGGCCCATGCCGAGATAGTCGTTTGAGCACCACACCGTTACCTCGGCGCCGATGCGGTGGTCATAGGCGCGCGGAAAGCGGCCGCAGCGCCGCTCGAGGTCGGCAAAGACGCGATAGCGCCCTTCGCGATGCAGCGTTTGCAACCGCTCGGAGAAAAAAGCTTCGTAATCCATCGCCGTCGATATGTTGGGCGGAGCGCCATCATAACAAGAATGGTCAGGGTTCGCCGCAGACGCTATGTCGCGGCTGCGGACTGCTCGACCGGCCCCTATGGACCCGGGCGGCTATTTCTTGCCCTGTGGCCGGCACACAAAGGTGGCGCGCGCCGGCAGCAACAGCGGGCAGTAATCGAGCTTCCAGTCGGTGTCGATCCGCTCGGCCCGCGTGCCTGGCCCGCATTCGTCCTGAGCGGCCGTCTGCACGGTCGCGCGCGAACTGGCCAATAGGTTGTAACAGATCGCCACCCGCTGGCCGGCGTCCTTGGCCCCCGCTTCGGGTTGCTGCGGGTAGGTCGGATAGGGGGCCAACGCGCCGCAACCGCCAAGCCCGATACTGGCCGCAGCAACCAGCGCGACGCAAAGGCTCTTGATCACGCCGAGAGGGCGCGCTCGAGAAACGCCGCGCACGCCAAAAGCCGCGCGTCGTCACCGACGCGGCCGATCAGTTGCACCGAAGTCGGCAGCCTAGTCTCGCCCCAGTAAGCGGTCACCGCGACACAGGGCACGCCGAGTAAGGTCCACATGCGATTGAACACCGGATTGCCGGTATAGCCGAGCCCCGGCGGGGCTTCGCCCGGCGCCGCCGGCGTCAGGATCGCGTCGCACGGCCCAAAGAATTGCTCGAGACCGGCGCGCGCCGCCGCCGCCAGCGCCCGCGCCGCGTCATACGCATCGGCCCCGACCGCCAGGCCTGCATCAAGCATTTGCGCCAGCCGCGGCGATAGTTCAGCGCTGTGGCGAAGACGCTCATCGGCCAGCGCCCGGCAGGTTTCGTAGCCCATAATCGTGTCTTGCGCCTCGGTCAGGCCGTCATGCTCGGGCGCTATCGGCAATTCGCCGACGGCGGCCCCGGCCTGTTCGAGCGCCGCTCGCGCGGTATCGAGGGCGGCGGCCGCGGCGGCCTCGGCTTCATCCCACATCGGGGTGCGGTACAACCCAAAGCGGGGCGTCGCCGCCGGTGCTGCAAGCCGGCGCAAGGCCGGCCGTTCACAGAGCGCGCCGACAAAAAACGCCGCGTCCTCGACAGTGCGAGCGTAGACACCGACCGTATCGAGACTGTCGGCCAGCGGCTTGATACCGGCGCGGTTGATCAGGCCAAAGCTGGGTTTGTACCCGACCACGCCGCAGAAAGAAGCCGGGCGGATCACCGAGCCCGCGGTCTGGGTGCCGAAAGCGAGCGGTGCCATGCCGTCGGCAACCGCCGCCGCCGAGCCGCTCGACGAGCCGCCGGGGGTGTGGGCGGGATTGCGCGGGTTCGCCGTCTTGCCCGGGGTGAAGGCGGCAAATTCCGTTGTCACGGTCTTGCCCAGCACAATCGCCCCGGCGGCGCGCGCCAAGGCCACGCAAGCCGCATCGGCGGCCGGGCGGTGGCCGTGATAAATCGGCGAGCCATAGGCGGTCGGCATATCGTGCGTGTCGATCAAATCCTTGACCGCGACGGGTAGGCCGTGCAGCGGGCCGCGCACGGCTTCGTCGTCGCGACGCCGAGCCTCGGCCAGCGCTTTCGCCGGGTCGAGATATTGCCAAGCGCCGACCACGTTCTCGCGCTCCGCGATATGGTCGAGATAGGCTCTGACCAGCGCCTCGGCGCTGAGCCGCCGCTCGGCAATCAACCGCGCAGCCTCACGGGCAGAAAGTGCGCGCAGGTCGGTCATCCGGACATTCTCCTCGGGTCAGGCCGCTGACGCGACCGTCATAGATAAGACCTCGCGCAATTTCCGCGCGGCCGGCGCGCTTGACAAGCCGCCCATGAACGAGGCCTAGACTGACACACCGTTTCCTTTCGGCGCCGTGCCTGCGGGCGCGGCTGGCACAGCGGAGAGATCGGTGGCCCAGCCCGAGGAACCCGATGACGACCGAACCCGGTCGCTCGCGTTGATCGGGCTGATTATAGCCGCCTTGCTGGTGGTCGCGGCCCTTTACCTGCTTCACGCGCTGCGCAATGAATCCAATCTTGAGGACTGCTTAATGGCGGGACGCGTGAACTGCGCACCGATCGAGACCTCGCCCGGCAACCGCTAGGCCCGCGCGGGCTTAGCGGTTGGGCGCGCATTATAGTCGCCGCGCAAGCGGCCAAGGGAACGAACATGATCGAGATCCCGGCACGCAAAGGAAAGGCCGCATATTTGCAGCGCGGGAATAGCGTCAGGATCGTGAACACCACGGGCCAGCAGGTCGTCGACACTTGGGCGTTTGCTGTCGCCGATCTGCGCGAATTCATGTCGATGGAGCACAGCCGCGTCGCTCTGGGGCACCTCATCCCGGCGGTTGGCGATTGCCTGGTCAGCAACCGCCGTCGGCCGATCCTTACGATCGTCGCGGACACCTCGGGCGGCATCCATGACACGCTCTTTGCCGCCTGCGACCGCTGGCGTTATGAACGGCTCGGCCATGTCGGCTATCACGACAATTGCGCCGACAACCTCGTCGCCGCACTCGCCGAGCTCGGCCTCGCGGCGCCGACCGTGCCGGCGCCGCTCAACCTGTTCATGAACATTCCGGTTCTCGACGGCAACCGGGTCGAAGTGCGCCCGCCGGTCAGCACGCCGGGCAGCTTCGTTACACTGCGCGCCGAAATCGATTGCATTATCGCCTTTTCGGCCTGCCCACAGGACATTCTACCGGTCAACGGCTTGGCCCTGCGGCCAACCCACGCCCATTTCGAGATTTTGGCGTGAGCCAAACCGGCCAAACACGGAGATTCTAATGCGGCCGATACCGATCGGCGCCAAGGGAGTGTTCAGCTTGCTGGTGCAGCCCGAGCACCTGGCCAACCGGTTCAAGGACGCGGCGCTGCCGCCGGTGTTGGCGACGCCGGTCATGATCATGATCATGGAGAACGCAGCGCTCAATGCGATCCGCGGTTTTCTCGATCCCGGCGAGAGCGCAGTCGGCATCGCTGTCGATGTCCGCCACTTGGCGGCAACGCCGGCCGGGCGCGAGGTCACCGGTGAGGCCGAGGTCACCACAGTCGACGGACGCAAGGTCGAGTTCGCGGTGCGCGCCAGCGAGGCCGGCAAGGAAATCGGGATCGGCCAACATGTGCGGGTCGTCATCGACATCGCGCGCTTCAACGAGCGCTTGCAATGACCGAAACCCGCAAGCACATCGACGCCTATTGCGCCAGGATATCTTATGCCGGCCCGCCGAGCCCAACGCTCGCCGTATTGGATGAACTGGTACTGGCGCATACGACCACAATTCCATTCGAAAACGTCGATGTCTTGCTCAAGCGACCGATCCGGCTCGACTTGCCGAGCCTATATGAGAAACTGGTCTATCGGCGCCGAGGCGGCTACTGCTTCGAGCATAATTTGTTGTTTCTCGATGTGTTGGGCGCGTTCGGGTTTCGCGCCCACGGTCTGGCGGCGCGGGTGACATGGGGTCGCCCGCCCGGCGCCATCGTCCCGCGCACCCATATGCTGCTGCGGGTCGATCTCACCGACGGCCCCTATCTCGCCGATGTCGGTTTTGGCGGCATCACGCCAACCGCCCCCTTGGCGCTCCGCCCGCAAGCGATCCAACCGACCGCGCATGGAACCTTTCGGCTGGTCGAAGGCCCCGACGAGTTTGCGCTTGAAGTGAGGGCTGGCGAGCGCTGGATCGGCCTCTATCGGTTTTCGTTGCAACCGCAATTGCCGGTCGACTACGAAGTCGCGAATTGGTTCACGGCCACCCACCCCCAGTCGCTCTTCGTTAACCATCTGGTGGCCTGTCGTGCGGAGGGCGCGCAGCGCTTGGCGCTCTTCAACAATCGGCTCACAATTCGCGACAGCGACGGCGCAAGCGGCGGACAGCGCATCCTCACTTCGCTCGACGACTTCGCCGAGCTTCTCGGCGAGCGGTTCGGGATCGGATCGCTGGATCTCGGCGACATCGCTGCAATCGCGGCGATCGCCACCGCGCAAGCCGCGCATCCATCCCCGTTCGAAAGTGGCTAGACCCATGAAATCATCGGATTTCGACGCGCTTGCCGCTTGGGTGACAAAGGCGGGTTTGGTCGGCCGCGGCGAGACCGAGTTGATGGTCGGGTTTTGCCGCCGCATGGTGAAAGCGGGGCTTCCGCTCGCGCGGGCGATGGTGATCCTCGACACCCTGCACCCGATCTATGAGGGCCGTGTCTTTCGTTGGCGCGCCGACCAGCCTGACGAGGTCGAGGCAGTCGATTACGGCCGCACGAGCGAGGGCGAAGCGGCCGAAAGCTGGCGACGCTCGCCGTTCTTTCATTTGTTGAACACCGGCGGCGAGATGTTGCGCCGGCGTCTGTGTGCCGGCGATCCTTGCGACTTCCCCGCGATCGAGCAGGCACGCGACGAGGGCGTCACCGATTACTTGGCGTTGGTTCAGCGGTTCGCCGATGAGGGGGTCATCGGCGAGATGGATTGTGTCTATTCGTCGTGGCTTACCGGTGCCGCGACCGGCTTTGACGACCATGACGTCGGGGCGATCAAGCGGCTGGCGCCGTTTCTCAAGCTCGCGCTCAAATCGGCGACATTGGCGCGGATGACCGCGACCCTGGCCGAGACCTATCTCGGCCGCGATCCGGCGCGCCGGGTCATGGCCGGGCATATCTTGCGCGGCGTCGCCGAAAAGATCGGCGCAGTTTTATGGTACAGCGATCTGCACGGCTATACGCAGATCTCCGACACCGTTCCCCCCGAACAGATCATCCCGCTCCTGAATGATTATGCCGACGTCATTGTTTCCGCCGTGCATCAATATGGCGGCGACGTGCTGAAGCTGGTCGGCGACGGGACGCTGGCGATTTTCGCCGGCGAGGATCGCGGTGCGGCATGTCGGGCGGCACTCGGCGCCGCCGCCACGGTGCGCAGTTATGCCGGCGAACTCAATCGGCGACGGGCCACGAAAAGCCTGCCGACCGCGGAAGTCTATTTGGCGCTTCATGTCGGGGACGTGTTTTACGGCAATGTCGGCAGCAAAGACCGGCTGGATTTCACGGTGATCGGCCCCGCGGTCAACGAGGTCAGCCGCATCCTGGCGATGAGCCGGTCGATCGAGCAGAATTTGCTGCTGTCGGCGAGTTTTGCCGAGATGCTCGAGCGCGATATCCGGACGCACTTGGTCTCGGTCGGCCGCTATGCCCTGCGCGGCGTCGCGCGACCGCAGGAATTGTTCACCCTCGAACCGGGCTTTGAGGCGGCAGTGGCGCCGCTGTAAAATCTAAGCAGCGCCCTATATCAGGCAGCATCCGGCGCAGCCGGCGGCCACACAGAGAGAGGCGAAGGGGAGCCATGATCCATCATCTGTCGATTGCGGCGCGCGATCCCAAGCATACGGCCGAGGTACTGGCGGAGATCATGGGCGGCAAATGCACGCCGTTCCCGCCCAACCCCGGCAGCTTTTTCGCGCTCCAGCTCGACGAACACGGCTCGGGTGTCGAGGTCTATCCGGCCGGGACCGAGTTGCGTCCGGGCGGCGATGTCGGCGGCAGTTTCGTCCGAAAGGATGCGCGAGAGTTTGGACCGACCCATTTCGCGCTGAGCGTCAAAACCGATGCCGACCGGGTCAAAGCGATCGCCAAGCGCGAGGGCTGGCATTGTTTCGACTGCAACCGCGGGCCGTTTCACGTGATCGAAGTGTGGGTCGAGAACCAGCAAATGGTCGAGGTGCTGCCGCCGGAATATGCGGCTGAATACCTTGCCTGGACCAAGCCTGCCGATGTTGCGACCCGTATGGCGTCGGCGCCGGTCCGCCGCGAGCGTGTGGCCACCGTCGAGTAATCGCGAAGGGCACCCGGTGCCGCCCTGACGCGCCGGACCTGCTCGGTTGGAAGACTATCCTGTGAGGGTCTCGATGATCGCGGCCGCAGCGGCTTATTCACGGCTGCGGCTGCGACGCCGATCTTCCAGTTCCATCGTCACCAGCCGGGCCACGGTGATGGCGAGATAAAAGGGCCCGATTACCGATTCCAAATTGGCAAGGCTGCGCGTGAACGGATTAAGCGGAACGATGTCGCCGTAACCGGTCGTGGTCAGCGTCGCAAGGCTGAAATAAAGCATCGTAGCGAAGCCACTCGGGCTGGGTGCGACCGGCGGCAGATTGGCAAAAGCGTTGGGGATCAGCTCCCAGACGAGGCTGAACGCCGACGCAAAGATCATCGCCAAGCTTAGATAAACGACGACCGCACCTTGCAGACGATGGACGGTAATACGGCCGGGGGCGTAGAGCGCGTGCGCCACCGCCCAAGTCAGGCCCGAGAAGGCGAGGATGAAGCCCCCATGGTAGAGCACGCTCGCCGTGATCGGCGCCCAGCGCCGGCCGAGCGCAACGCTTGCCGCGGCAGCCGCCAAGCCCAGCAGGATGACGACCATGGCAACCCCTCGACGCGAGAGCAGGGCGACGAGGGTCAGCGCTACCAAGAGCAGCAACCGAGCGACCGGCTCCGCAATCGGCACCCCGGTTGCGTCCAGAGGCAGGGCGACAAACAGCAAAAAGAGCTGCAGGACCAGCAATGCGGTCAGGCTCGGATCCCTCAGTCGATCCTGCCAGGCGTGCAGCGAGGCTTGCCTTGTGCGAATTGCGCTCCGCACATCGCCAGACCTCTCTCCGTCACGGGCCGACCGCGGCGGCGGCATCAGACCGGCTGGCCACTGATGTGCGGCAGGCGGAATGTACGCGGCAAACCATCAAGGCCGACGACCTCGACCGCGTCGCGACTGCAGGCGCACCGAGTGGGCGCCGGCGGCCGCCTCTGTTTGTCGATTGCCGACCCCACGTTTCCTCTCGCCGCTCGACTTTGAGGTATTGCTCGCGCAGCTTATCGTCAATTCCGTCATCCGACAGATCGCGGCGTACCTCAATCGCTGTCGGCCTTGCGCAGGCGCGGCCGAATGAGGCCAGCGGCGCGCTCCCGAACGGTCTGAAACACAACATAGAGCATCGGGATCACAAACAGCCCGATCGCGCTGGCGGCGATCATGCCGGCGAAAACCGGCGTGCCGACCGCTCGCCGGCTCAATTCCGCCGCGCCGGTCGCAACCACGAGCGGGTAAACGCCAAAGATGAAAGCAAACGAGGTCATCATGACGGCGCGAAACCGCATCCGGGCGCCAAGCACGGCGGCCGCGCGGATGTCCATCCCGGCCTCGCGTTGGTTCTTGGCGAATTCGACGATCAGAATGCCGTTCTTGGCCGACATCGCGATCAGCACGACAAGCCCGATCTCGGCATAAAGATCGAGCGAGACGTGAAAAGCGAGGATACCGATGAAGGCGCCCAGCACTCCGATCGGTACCGAGATCAGCACCGGAACCGGGATCATCCAGCTTTCGTAGAGCCCGACCAGAAACAGGAACGCAAACAGGATCGCCAGGCCGAGGATCGCTCCGGTCTGGCCCGCCGCCGCCTGCTCCTGATAAGCGGTGCCGGTCCACTCATAGCCAAAGCCGGGCGGCAGGGTTTTGGCCGAGACTTCCGCCATCCCCGCGAGCGCCGCGCCCGACGATATGCCGGGCGCCGGGCTCCCCTGGATCGGGATCGCGCGGTAGTTGTTGTAGCGGGTGATGACTTGAGGCCCGAGAATGATCCCGGCATGCGCAATCGAGGCCAGCGGCACGGTCGTACCGTATTTGTTGCGAATATAGATCCGCCACAGCGACGAAATGTCGGTGCGATTGGCCGCCTCTCCCTGAATATTGACCTGCCAAACGCGGCCATAGAGGTTGAAATTGTTGATATAGATGCCGCCCAATGTCGCCTGTAGGGCGCTGAAGACGTCGCTTATATTGAGCCCGAGGGCCTGCGCCTTGGCCCGATCGATATTGAGATAAATCGAGGGATTGCTGGCGGTAAAGGTGGAGAAAACGCGGGTCAGCCGCGGGTCGCGGTTGGCGGCGGCAAGCAATCCCTGCATGACACTGTTCATCACCGCCGGATCCTGGCCCTCAAGCCCTTCGAGCCGGTATTCAAACCCGCCGGTCGTTGACAGGCCGATGATCGGCGGCAGGTTGAACGGGATTACGTTTGCGGCCCGGATTTCCTGCCCCTCGCGAAAGACGCGCGCGATCAATGCCTGCGCGGAACTGGCCGCGCCGACCCGGTCGGCAAACGGCTTCAAGGTCGGCACGACAAAAGCGGCGTTGGATTCGTTGACTCCGTCGATGATCGAAAAGCCGATGATCGCGAAGATGTTTTGCACTTGCGGCATCGCGCGCAGCAGCGCTTCGATGCGTTTTACTGCCTGGCTCGTGCGGCTGACCGAGGCGCCGTCGGGCAGTTGCACCGAAATAAAAAACGCTCCCTGGTCTTCCTCGGGCAGAAAGCCGGTCGGGGTGCGGGCCGACAGCAGGTAGATGCCGGCGGCCGCGCCCAGAACCGCAACGACACCGAGAAAAGATACGCGTACGAGGCGGGTCACGATTGCGGCATAACCCTCGCGGCCGTCATCGATGCGCCGCAACACCCATCCCATCGCCCCGCGCTTTGGCCCGCGGCGGCGCAGAAACACGGCGCACAATGCCGGTGACAGAGTCAGCGCGTTCAGCGCCGAGATCGCCATCGCGACGCTAATCGTGACCGCGAACTGACGGAACAACGTTCCCGATACGCCCGGGATAAACGCAATCGGCACAAATACCGAGAACAGGACGAGCGTGATCGCGAGGATTGGGCCGGTGATTTCGGCCATAGCCTTTTTTGTCGCGTCGGCGGGCGACAGATCGGGCTCTTCTTCCAGGACGCGTTCGACGTTTTCGACGACGACGATGGCGTCATCGACCAGGATGCCGATCGCCAACACCATGGCCAACAGCGAGATCGTGTTGGCCGAATACCCCATCAAAAGCAGGATCGCGAAGCTGCCGATGACGCTGACCGGCACCGCCACCGCCGGAATGAGCGTGGCGCGCAACGTACCCAAAAACAGGAACACGACGACCACGACCAGCGCAAACGCAATGACCAGCGTGACCAAGACGTCGTGGATCGTGTCGAAAACAAACGTCGTCGTGTCGTAATTGACGAGATATTTGAGGCCGGGCGGGAAGCGCTGGCTCAGCCGGTCGAGATTGGCGCGCACGAGCTTGGCGGTCTCGACCGCATTGGCGCCGGGCGACAGATAAATGCCGATTGCGACCGCCGGCTTGCCGTTGAGGCGGGCCTCGATGTCTTCATTCTGCGCACCGAGTTCGACCCGGGCGACATCCTTGATCCGCAGCAGCGAGCCGTCGGGATTGGCGCGCAACACAATATTGCCGAACTGCTCGGGGGTCACGAGGCGGCCCCGGGTTTCGACGTTCATTTGAAATTGCTGGCTCGGACCGATCGGCCGCGCGCCGATGCGGCCGACCGGGGCGACCACGTTTTGGGACTGAACGGCCGCAATCACATCGGCCGGCGTCATCTGCAAATTGTTGAGCCGGTTGATATCAAACCAAATGCGCATCGAATAATTGAGCGCGCCGAAGATCCGTGCCTGCCCCACCCCGGGGGTGCGCGACAACACGTCGAGCACGTTGATGATCGCGTAGTTGGTAATGAACAGCGGATCCTGCTTGCCATTCTCGCTGTAGAGCATGATGAATTGCAGAACCGCCGACGATTTTTTCTGCACAACAAGGCCTTCGAGCTGGACCTCCTGCGGCAATTGCGACAGCGCGGTTTGAACTCGGTTGTTGACGTTAACCGTGTCGATGTCGGGGTTGCTGCCCAGCGCGAAACTGACGGTCAGGTTATAGCTGCCGTCATTGCCGCTGGTCGAATTCATGTAGATCATCTTGTCGACGCCGACGACCTGGGCCTCGATCGGCTGGGCCACGCTGGCTTCGACGTCGGCAGCCGACGCGCCCGGATAGCTTGCCGTGACCTGGACCTGCGGCGGTACGATGTCGGGGAACTGCGCGACCGGAATGCGGGTCAGCGCAATCAGCCCGGCGATCGTAATCACGAGCGCGATAACGACGGCCAATCGCGGACGATCGACAAAGATCTCCGAGATCACCGGCTAACCACCGGGCGCCGCGGGCCCCGGGCTTGCCGGCCCGGGTGAAACGACCTCGCCGGGGCGGACGCGCTGGACCCCCTCCGAGATCACCAACTCGCCTTCTTGCAGGCCGGCCGTCACGACCGCGGTCGAGGGCGTGGATTGTCCGAGATGGATGCGCCGCACCTGCGCCCGGTTCTGGGCATCGACGACATAGACATAGTCGCCCTGCTGGTCAGACAGCACCGCGGCGCGTGGGATACCCAACACGGCGACGGGCTGCACCCCTTCGAGCAACACGGTCACGAACTCGCCGTCGGTCAGTTCGCGCAAAGCCAATTTGCCGCCGCTTTGGGTGTTCCCCAACAGCGGGTTCGGGATCACGGCGCGCAAGGTGATCGTGTCGGTATTTTCATCGACGGTCGGCGAGACGTAGTCGAGATGGCCGGTCTGGTTGTAGATCTTGCCGTTTGGCAACCGCAGCCGGATTTGAACGGCGTTGAACCCGCCCTTTGGCACGTATTTGTCGCGCAGTTCGAGCCCGGTGCGCAGGGCGATCGGAAAGATCACATACATCGGGTCCTGGCTGACCAGCGTCGCCAGCGTGCCGCTGGTCGGAGAGACGACATTGCCTTCGGTGACCGCGGTGGCGCTGATCTTGCCGTCGATCGGCGCGCGGATTTCGGTATAGCTGAGATTGATCTCGGCGGTTTTGAGCTGTGCCTGCGCGGCGGCCACCTGCGCCGCCAGCGAGCGTTCGTTGGAGACGGCCTGGTCAACAGCCTGCTGCTGCCCGGCGGGGGTTTTCAGCAGGTACCCGGCGCGCGCGAGTTGCTTTGCGGCAAAGGTGTGCTGGGCTTCGAGCTGGGCGACATTGGCTTGGTTGAAATCGACCTGCGCCTGAAACGGTGGCTGTTCGAGAAGATAGAGGAGATCGCCTTTTTTGACCTCGGCGCCCTCGACAAACTCCCGCTTCTCAAGAAAGGCGGTGACCCGTGCGACCAGATTGACCCGCCCGACGGCTTGGATGCGGCCGATGAACTCGTTGGTCTGGGTAATCTGCTGCGGCGCGACGCGCACGACACCAACCGCTGGCGGCCCCGGAGCCGGCTGAGCCCTGCCCGAGGCCGCCAATGCGCACAATGCCAAGCTCAGGCCAAGACGCGGGAGGGCCGACGCACAGCGCATTGGTCGCAGCATACCGATCGTCGTGCGATCGCTCAATTCATTCACTATCGCTTCCCGGATCGGCCGGTTTGCGCCGCCGCTCGCTCGCCGCCGCAACCCGCGGTCCACGCGGGCACGGCTGATTGCGGGGCGCGGGCGAATTCGGCGTAAACTGTCGATTGTACAACCGAGACCATCCGGAGTTGGCCTGTGACCACCGCCTCCGCCGCGTTTTGCCGTTCCCATCCTTGTCACGCCCGGGGTTGGCGATGGACGGGAGCGTGTCGATGATCCCGGCGCCGTTTGACCTTTACCGCGGTAGGGTGCTGCCCGAATGGATCGATCTCAACGGGCACATGAACCTCGCCTACTACACGGTTCTGTTCGACTACGCGACCGACCTTCTGTTCGAAACGATCGGCATCGGCCGCGAATACAAAGACGCCACCGGATACGGCACCTTTGTTGTCGAAACCCACAACCGCTACGAAAGCGAGCTGCTCGTCGGCGAGGAGGTGCGCGTCGCCAGCCAGATCCTCGCCTTCGACAACAAGCGGCTGCATCTTGCACACGAGATGTTTCGCCTTGCCGACAACCGGCGCGCGGCAACCCAAGAACTGATGTTTCTGTCGATTGATCTCGAGCGCCGGCGGGTGGCGCCGTTCCTGCCCGAGGCTCGAGCGCGGATTGCCGCTGCCGCCGCCGCACATGCCGGCCTGGCCCGGCCGCTTTGGGTCGGGCGCCGGCTGGTGATGCCTCAGCTCTGAGCGGCCGGCGAATCCGGGTGCGCGCCGGGCATCGCCGATGCCGCGAGCCTCAGCGGAGCGCGTTGTGGATCAGATAGTCGGCAAAATCGCCCGGTTTCAGCTTGATTTCGCCGGGCCCGGTGCCGCCGCCGCTCAACGCCCTGGATACCAACAGATGGTTTTCGACCCGTTGCACACTCAGCCGGAACACCCCGACCGCACCTTTGAGTTTCGGGTAGAGATTGGGGTCGATCATTTTTTCCTTGGCGGCCAGTCGCGCCAGCGCCTCCTCCTCATCGAGATCGGCCACCGCGCGCTTACGCACGACCGTCCAATCGGTTTCGCCGGCCCAGCCGCGCCCGGCAAGCAGCTTCGGGTCCTCATCGGTGACGCCGACTTTGTAGACATGCCGGCCAAGACCGACGTCCGAGGCCCAGCGCGAGAGCCGGGTGCTACGCGCGACGTAAAGAGTGCCCACCGCGACCCTCCGCTCGACTGCGGGAATATTGCGTTCGGCGATCCGTTTTAACCGAGAGTTTTGGGCAATCCAACGACCGGAACCTTGTCGATGCCGTTCTTGATCGGCGCTGCAATCGCGGCCACCACCCTAGTGAGCATGGCGCTCGGACAAATCACGACCGGATTCGAAGCATTCGGGGTGCTGCTCGCCGCGGGCGTGCTGATGACTCTGCGGGAAGGATAAAACCCGGCGTCGACTGCGGGGATTCGCCGCACGCCGCTTTCCTCCCGCGGCCGCCGGGAGATCGGGCCCGACCCGCGATTTCCGGCCGCCTCTTACGAAGTGACATAAAGAGAAACATTTCGATACACTCCCGCCAGCCTCGGTCGAGGTGAGTTGGGGGGTGTCGAAAAATGTGGCGGCCGTTTTTAGCCCGCGCCTGCGCGCTGGCCCTGGGTCTGTTGATGTTGTCAAATGTCACGGCGGCGGCGATCGGGCTCGATCCAGCGTTTCATCGGAATTTACTGGGGCCAGCCCGCGCCCGGGGCGCCGTTGTCTGGAATCACGGCCGCTCTCTCGACAGCGAAGATTATCTCGCCCCCACCCCACCCTATTTGCGCGCTTTGCGCGATGGCGGCTGGGACGTGTTTCGCTTTGACCGGCTGCGCGACAGCGACACCTTGAGCGCGAGCTCACGCCGGCTGGTGGCCATCGTCACCGAGCTCAAACACCGCGGTTATCGCCGCATTGTGCTGGCCGGACAGTCGTTCGGCGCGTTTCTGGCGCTGATGGCGGCGGATGAAGCGAGCGCGGTCGACGCCGTGATCGCCACCGCCCCCGCGGCTTTCGGCGATTTTCAGGAGTTTTACGATACTTGGCGGCTCAATGCCGCGCGCCTCTACCCGCTGCTTGACCGGCTCAAACGGGCGCGGGTGATGCTGTTCTTTTTCCACGGCGACGATTTCGATCCCGGCGGGCGCGGCATCGAGGCGCGCGCGATTTTGGCGCGCCGTGGGCTGGGCTTTGCCGTTGTCGATCAGCCGGCCTACCTGACCGGACACTGGATCGCGTCGAGCGGGGCATTCCTGCGTCGGTTTGGCGACTGCATTCGCGACTTTGTCGACGATGATGGCCTTCACGGTGAGTTTTCGTGCCGGCCGGTGTGGGGCGAAGCGCCGAGCGCGGATTTGCGGCTGCCGCTCGACCTGCTGCGTCATATGGCGCCCTCCCCGCGCCTCGGCGCGCTGTTCGGCGCCAGCCTGCGTCCTTCGGTCGCGGCAGGTCCGGCCGCAAACGACCTTTGGTACGGGTTTTATCCCAATGGCCGCGAGGTGTTGATCGCTGTCCAGTCGGTCAAGGGCCGGGAGTTGACCGCCATTTACGCGATCGGACCGGGCATCGATCCGGGCGAGCCGGCCGAGTGGAGCCGGCGCCAAGGCCGGCTCGAAGGCCGCGAACTCGTCTTCGCACAGCCGGGTAAAAGCACGCTGCGCTTCCGCCCGATGGATGACGGCTTGCTCCGCGCAACCTGGATTTCCCCGGACGGTCGCATCCGGATGCACGCGGAGATGCGGCCGGCCGACGTTTCGGCGCTCGCGGTCCGCGCGGCTGCGGCGGGCGGTGGTCCTCAGCTCCAGTAGCGGCCGCTGCCGCCGATGGCGACGACCACCAGACCGAGCGCCAAGTTGATCGTGACAATCAGGCGGATCTGGCCGAGCTGACGGGCGCCCTCGGCCCAGTCCTGACGCGCCACCGCCACCCGCAGACGCCGCCACGGCGCAAAATAGAGGTGCAGGAACAACAGCATCATGATGATGCCGAGAACCTGCATCACATTGACATAGGCCGGCAATGCGGCGAAGCCGCCGAACAGGGCGAAGACCAGGCCGTAGCCGCTGGCCAGCAGCAGCACGATCGCGGTGAAAACCCAAGGAAAAAAGCGCTCGAACACGCGGGTCCATAGCGGCAGGCGCAATTCCGGATCGAGCAGCCCCGCCGCCGGCCGCAAGACCTGATGCGCGAAAAACATTCCGCCGACCCAGACGACGGCGGCCAGAATGTGGACGATCAGCGCCGCCACAGAGAGCCCCGGCGCGGCCGGCACCGCTCAGTCCCCATAGGCCGGATGGCGGCGCGCAAAACCGCCAAACAGGTCGAGCATTCGGCTCCGCCAGGCCGAGACCGGGTCATCGGCCGCCAGCACCTCGAAGTCGCTGATTGCGCGCACCCATTGAAAGGCGCCAAATACGATGTAATCGACATAAAGCGGCGCCGCTCCACCGAGAAATTGCTGTCGTTCGACGGTTCGCCGCAGCGGCGCCAGGCTGGCGCGAAATGCCGGCAGGCGCGTCTCGCGACCGTTGCAGACCTCTTCGAGCGTCTTGCCAAAGCGCTCTTCGCGTGACTGCCGAAAATACGGCTGGTCCTGCGCTGCGGCGTGACGCCAGATATCGAGCACCGCGAACTCGATCAGCCCCGGATGCAGAACCGTCTCGGTCCAGTTTTGGACAAAGGATGTCAGCGCCCGGCCGACAGCGCCGCCAAACAGCGAGGGACGGTCGGGGTATTGCGCTTCGAGATAATCGGCGATCGCGGTGGAGTCGTGGACCACTGTGCCATTGTCGACGATCACCGGCACCCGCCCCTGATTCGGCTGTGGCAGCCTGTCCTTTTCGGTGAAGCGCCAGGGAATGGTTTCGACCGCCAGTCCCTTATGGGCAAGTGCCATTTTGATGCGCCAGCAGAACGGGCTGAACCGCCGCTCCGGCTCGGCGCCGGCAAGATCGTAGAGCGTGATCGGCATAGCATCCTCCGCGAACAGCCCTGGGTCCCGCCACTTAGAGCGCCACGCGTTGAAGCGCAACGGTTGATCGCGCCGCCTGCGCGCTTCTGGCACAGCCATTGCTCGACCAACGCCGCGCAGTGGTTGACCAGGTGCAGGTTGACGTGACCGATAGCGGCTTTAGCGAAGCACAAAAGCAATATCTCGAAGGGTTTCTGACTGCGGTCATCAAAAAGCACGCGCCGCCGCTGCCCAGTCCGAGCGCAACCGGTGCCGGCGCTGCCCAATTCGACGCCACCCCCGATCCCTGCCGCATCCACGTCGAGGCGCAAGACCGGGCGGTTGCGTCGGGCGCGACGCTGCCGCCCGAAGAGCGGGCCAAACGCGCCAAAAACCCGTTCGACATGTGGGATGAGATGCTCGCCAACGCCGCCGCAGGCCGGTTTCCCGGCGGCATCGATGTCTTTCTGCACAAATTTCACGGTCTTTTTTACGTTGCCCCCAACCAGAACGCGTACATGCTGCGGTTGCGGCTGCCGGGCGGCATCTTGTCGTCCTTCCAGGCGCAAGGCCTGGCTGCCATTGCCGAGCGCTTTGGCGGCGGTTATGTCGATGTGACGACCCGCGCCAATCTGCAGATCCGGGAAATCGGCGCCGCTGATCCAGTCAATGTTCTGGTTGCGATTGCCGAACTCGGCCTGACTTCGCGCGGCGCCGGCGCCGACAACATCCGCAACATCACCGGCAGTCCGGCCGCGGGGATCGATCCGCAGGAGCTAATCGACACCCGGCCGCTATGCCGCGAGCTGCATCATTACATTCTCAACCACCGCGAACTCTACGGCTTGCCGCGCAAATTCAACATCGCCTTTGACGGTGGCGGACGCCTTGCCGTCCTTGAAGCCACAAACGACATCGGCTTTGCCGCCGTGCGGGTTGCCGCCGGTCACGCGGTGGCCGCGGGTGTCTATTTCCGGATGCTTCTCGGCGGCGTGACCGGGCACCGGGCCTTCGCCGACGACAGCGGCGTACTGCTGGCGCCGCATGAGGTGGTCCCTGCCGCGGTCGCCGTTCTTCGCACGTTTATCGCCTTTGGCAATCGCACCGACCGCAGCCAGGCGCGGCTGAAATATCTTCTCGAGCGCTGGGGCATGGAAAAATTCCTGGCCGAGGCGGCGGCCCACATGCCGTTTGCGTGGCGCTTTTTCGCGGCCGACGAGTGCGAGAAGCGGGGGCCGATCGACAAGCACGGTCATATCGGCGTGCATCCGCAAGCACAATCCGGGTTCTGTTACATCGGCGTTGTGCTGCCGGTCGGTCGCCTGCGCGCAGCGCAACTGCGCCGCCTGGGCGAGATCGCAGCCCGCTACGGCTCCGGCACTCTGCGGCTCACCGTATGGCAGAACCTGCTCATTTCGGACATTCCCGAGGCCGAGATTGGAGCCGCGGTCGCCGAGATCGAGGCGATTGGCCTCGGCGCTAATGCAAGCGCCGTGCGCGGCGGGCTGGTCGCTTGTACAGGCAATGCCGGATGCAAATTTGCGCTTGCCGACACCAAGCGCCATGCGTTGGCGCTGGCCGACCATCTCGAGGCGCAGCTGACGCTCGACCAGCCGATCAATATTCATCTGACCGGCTGCCCCAATTCATGCGCCCAGCATTATGTCGGCGATCTCGGCCTGCTCGCGACCAAAATCGAGCGCGGCGACGATGAAGTCGAGGGCTACCACATCGCGATCGGCGGCGGCAGCGGCGCCGAAACCGCGCTCGGGCGCGAGATTTGGGCGTCTGTGCCGGCCGACGAGGCGATGACACGGGTCGCGGCGCTGCTGCGCGCCTACCTCGCGCACCGCCAGCCCGGCGAGAGTTTTCATCTCTTCGCCAACCGTCACACCGTCGCCGAATTGGCGAGAATCGCGGGTTTTGATCTCGCGGCGAGGCGGTGAATGACGATCGTCCCACGGCTTCCCGACAATGCGCCATTCTCACTGGCGCAGCGGGCCTGGCTCGACGGCTTTATCGCCGGCCTGACCGGCTGGGACGAAGCGGCCGAAGTCGCGCCGGCCCCGCCCGCGCCCGCCATTGCCCCGGTCGAGGAAGAAGATTTTCCTTGGCACGACCCGGCGCTGTCGCTCGACGAGCGGCTAGCGCTTGCCGCCGGGCGCCGCCCCGAACACCTGCTGATGGCGGCGATGGCGCAGCTCGATTGCGGCCAATGCGGCTATCTTTGCCATAGCTACGCCAAAGCGATCGCCAGCGGCGCCGAACCCGATCTCGCCCGCTGCGTGCCCGGTGGCAAGACGACCTCGCGCAAGCTCAAGGAACTGACCGCGGCAGTGGCCGGATCAAAACCCGCGCCGGCATCGGTTGCGCCACTTGCGATGCCCACACCGCCGATGGACGACCACAAGCCCGGGGAAATCCTTCAGCCGGTGCGGTTTTGCAGCGCGCACCGGCTCAACCGCCCGGGCTCGGAAAAGGACACCCGCCACATTGTCTTCGGCGGCGCCGAGGTTGTGGCCTACGAGGCCGGCGACAGTCTCGGCGTTGTCGCGCGCAACGCCCCTGAACTTGTGGCCGCCATCATCGAACGGCTCGGCGCTAAGCCCGACACGACGGTGAGGCTCGCCGATGGCGGCGAATGCGGGTTGGCGGAGGCGCTGCTCGATCGTTGCGAAATCCGCCGGGTGTCCGACCAGGCGATCGAAGTGCTGGCATCGCGCGCCCATGACCGCAGCCAGTCGGTGATCCTGCAGGCGATGGCCGAAGGTTATCCGGGCGCCGGCCCCGAAGACGCCGACCTCCTCGACCTTCTCGAAGCCTTCCCGTCGGCGCGGCCGCCGCTTTCCGAACTGGTCTCGGCGCTCGACCCGTTGCGGCCCCGGCTTTATTCAATCGCTTCATCACCTAAAGCCGGCAAAGACGAGATCCACCTCGTGGTCGAAGCCGTGCGTTACCAAAAGCGCGCCCGCCCGCGTCACGGTGTCGCCTCGACTTATCTCAGCGATCGGCTGGGGCCGGACGAGACGGTCTCAGTCTTTGTCCACCGCGCCCCCGGGTTTCGCCTTCCCGCCGGGGTCGACACGCCGATCGTCATGATCGGCGCCGGCACCGGGCTCGCCCCGTTCCGCGCCTTTCTGCAAGAGCGCCGGGCGCTTGGCACGCGCGCCCGCAACTGGCTCGTGTTCGGCAATCAGCGCCGGTCCTCCGATTTCCTGTTCCAGGCCGAACTCGAGGATTATCACCGCGACGGGCTCTTGACCCGTCTCGACACCGCGTTTTCGCGCGACCAGGCGGACAAGGTTTATGTTCAGCATCGCCTGCTCGAACAGGCGGCAACGCTGTGGGCATGGCTCGCCGAGGGCGCCCACCTTTATCTGTGCGGCGATGCGCAACGGCTGGCCCGCGACGTCGAGGCCGGTCTCGTCTATATCATCGCCCGCGAAGGCGGAATGCCCTCCGATGCGGCAAAAGCGCATCTCGCCGCGCTCGCCCGCGACGGGCGCTATCACAAGGACGTCTACTGAGCGAGCGGTGACGGCGCGGCACGCCGCGGCGATTGGCGCCCTGTTTAACGGTGTTGCCGCGCGGCGACCGGCACGAGCGGGAAAGACCGGCCAGCCCCTCGCTTGAGCGTGGCGGCACGGGTAGTATGGCCGCCTCATCTGCGGCCTGGAGGGCGCCTTGCCGACCGTTTTTGTGCTGAACGGGCCCAACCTCAACCTCTTGGGAGTGCGCGAGCCGGAGATATATGGGCGGACCACCTTGAGCGATATCGAGGACCGCTGCCGGGCCCGGGCCGCGGCCCTCGGTCTTGGCATCGACTTTCGCCAGACCAATCACGAAGGTCAGCTGGTCGACTGGATACAAGAGGCGCGCACGGCGGCGGGGATCGTCCTCAACGCCGGCGCATTGACCCACACTTCGGTCGCGATTCTCGATGCGCTGGGCGCCGCGGGCGTGCCGGTTATCGAAGTGCACCTGTCGAACATCTTTCGCCGGGAAGCATTCCGCCATCATTCTTATGTCAGCTCCGTGGCGGCGGGCGTGATTTGCGGCCTCGGCGCGCATGGCTACGAACTGGCGCTCGAGGCGATCGCCCAACTGCTCGCCGCCGCTGCCAATAAGGAGGAGCGGTGAGGTTTGTCCGCGGCCGGAAAGAAGCGCTGTTTCCGGACCCTGACCTGATCCGCACGCTTGCCAGATTGTTGAGCGAGAACGGGCTCAACGAGATCGAATACGCGGTCGGCGACCGGCTGATCCGGGTGGCGCGTGGCGCCCCACCTGGGACCGCCGGCGCGGCCCCGGCGCCCTCTCAACACGAGGCGACGACGGTCGCGCCCGCGGCCGGTGCGGGGGCACGAGCCGAACCGCTCGCCGGAGCGATCACCTCGCCAATGGTCGGAACCGTTTATCTCGCCCCGCAGCCGGGGGCCCCGCCCTTCGTGCGCCGCGGCGATGCGGTCGTCGCCGGTCAGCCATTGTTGATCATCGAGGCGATGAAGGTCATGAACGAGATCCACGCGCCTTGCGCCGGCCGGGTCACCGAGATCCTGGTCGAAGACGCCCAGCCGGTCGAATACGGGGCAACGCTGATGCTGATCGAAGAAGCGGTCCGCTGACCGGCGCAGAACCGCCCGTCAGGCCATGTTTGCGCCAGCTCATGTTTGAAAAAGTGTTGATCGCCAACCGCGGCGAGATCGCGTTGCGCATCCACCGGGCCTGCCGCGAGATGGGCATCAAAACCGTCGCGGTGCATTCAACCGCCGATGCCGACGCAATGAATGTGCGGCTCGCCGACGAAACCGTCTGCATCGGGCCGCCGCCCGCCCGCGAAAGTTATTTGAATGTCGCCGCAATCCTGACAGCGGCCGCGATCACCGGCGCCGACGCGATCCATCCCGGGCTCGGTTTTCTGGCCGAGAATGCCGATTTCGCCGAGGCGGTCGAAGAGCATGGCTTTGTCTTTATCGGGCCGGCGCCCGAGCATATCCGTCTGATGGGCGACAAGGTGGCCGCCAAAGCCGCCGCCGCCCGGCTTGGCCTGCCGACCGTCCCGGGCTCGGCGGGAGTGGTGAATGATCCGGTCGCCGCCGAAAGGGCGGCGGCCGAGATCGGCTATCCGGTGCTGATCAAAGCCTCGGCAGGCGGCGGCGGACGCGGCATGAAAATCGCGCGCGACCGCGCCGAACTGGGCCGCATGCTGCCCTTGGCGCAGCGCGAGGCGGCGGCTTTTTTTGGTCGTGGCGACGTCTATCTCGAGCATTTCCTCGAACGACCGCGCCATATCGAGATCCAGGTGCTCGGCGACGGCCAGGGTGGTGTCGTTCACCTTGGCGAGCGCGACTGCTCGATGCAGCGCTCGCATCAAAAGGTGGTCGAGGAAACCCCGTCGCCGGGATTGAACGCCGAGGAGCGCGACCGTCTCGGCGCGCTGGCGGTGGAAGCCATGCGCGAACTTGGTTATCGCAGCGCCGGCACCCTCGAATTCCTTTATCAGGAGGGCAAATTCTTTTTCATCGAGATGAACACACGGCTCCAGGTCGAACACCCGATCAGCGAAATGGTCAGCGGCGTCGACATTGTGCGCGAGCAATTGCGCATCGCCGACGGTGCTTCGCTCGGCTATCGGCAGGCCGAAATCCGGCTGTCGGGCCATGCCATCGAATGCCGGATCAATGCCGAAAACCCCGTGGATTTTCGTCCCTCGCCGGGGCGCGTGACCGATTATCATGCGCCGGGCGGCCTCGGCGTGCGCGTCGACAGTGCGCTCTATCAGGGCTATGTCGTACCGCCCTATTACGACAGCCTGGTTTCGAAACTCATCATTCATGGCCGCAGCCGCAACGAGTGCCTGATGCGTCTGCGGCGCGCCTTGGAGGAATATGTGATCGGCGGCATCGAGACGACGATCCCGCTCCACCAGCGCCTCGTCGCCGCGCGCGACTTCATCGACGGCGATTACGACATTCACTGGCTCGAACGCTTCGTCGGGCGGGGCGAATGAGGCTGCACAGAAGACGGCTAACGCCGGAGATTTTGCTGGCCGCTTATGCCGTGGGTGTTTTTCCGATGGCCGAGTCGGCCGACGATCCCGAACTATTCTGGGTCGATCCTGAAGACCGCGGGATCATCCCGCTCGAAGCCTTCCACATTCCGCGGCGCTTGCGCCGTCTCATTCGGCAGCGGCCCTTCAGGGTGACCTGCGACACCGCCTTTTCCGCGGTCATCCGCGCTTGCGCCGAAGCCAGCGAGAAACGCCCGAACACGTGGATCAACGACGAAATCATCCGGCTTTACGAGGGCCTGTTTGCGCAGGGCGCGGCGCACAGCGTCGAGTGCTGGCGGGAGGGAGCATTGGCCGGCGGGCTCTACGGCGTTGCGATCGGCGCCGCATTCTTTGGCGAAAGCATGTTCAGCCGCGCGACCGACGCCAGCAAGATCGCGCTCGTCCATCTTGTGGCGCGGCTGCGGGCCGGCGGTTACCGCCTCCTCGACACCCAGTTCCTCACCCCGCACCTTGCCCGCTTTGGCGGCATCGAGATCAGTCGGGCGCATTACCACCGCCGGCTGGCCGCGGCGCTGGCTCACCGGGCGTCGTTTCCACTCGAATTGCCGGGCGACGGCGACCCGCTTGCCTTCGTGCCGGCTCCGGTGCAATCGAGCAGGATCACGTCATAGACCGGGTGCTCAAGCGACGACAGCGCCGGGCTTTGTGCGAACATCCAGCCGCTGAAGCGGCGGATATCGGCCTCGCCCGGCCGCACCTCGTCGATCTGCAGAAACGCCGCGTCTTCGGGCCGGTCTTCGGGCGGGCTCTTTTCGCAGTCGCGTACCGTGATCCGCAGGGTTCCAAACTGCACCGTCTTGTCGACAGGTGCGGTAATCTCGGAGACCCGGGCGGTGATCTTGTCGAGGCCTTGCAGGATCGCCACCGGCTCCTTGATCATGTCGGATTGATCGGCCGCAACCCCGTTCGGTCTCAGGCATGGCACCGCCGCACCGGCGATCGCCGCCGCCAGACCGACAAGCCGTCCGCTCAGGCTGCGCAGCGCCATCAGCTTATCGCGCGCAGGCGCGCCTCGCGGGCGGCGATCGCGGCTTCGCGCTGGAGCAGGAGACGAGCGCGCTCGACGACCGGCACGTCGATCATCCGGCCGTCGACCGTCACCGCGCCGACCCCTTCGGCGAGCGCTTTGTCATAAACCGCGACAACGCGGTGAGCGTGGTCGATCTCTGCCGGCGTCGCGCGGAATTCCTGGTTGAGGATCGGGACCTGGCTCGGATGGATGACCGAGGCGCCGATAAAACCGAAGCGTCGCGAGCGGCGAATCGTCTCGCGGAAACCATCGAGATCGTGGAACTCGGCGATCGAGCCGATAAAACCGAGCGGCATGATACCGGCGGCGCGGGCCGCAAACACCGCCATCTGCTTGGGCATGGTCAGCGCCTCGGGCTCGGCCATGATGCCCGCCGAGGTCGCGAAATCCTCGGCGCCGAGGGTCAGCGCGCACAGCCGTGGATGAGCCCGGGCAATCTCGGCGAGGCGGAAAAACGCATCGGCGGTCTCGACCATCGCGATCAAGCGGGTTGCCCCCGGTTCTACGCCGCGCAAGGCCTCGACCTCCGTCACGATTTCGGCGATCAGGCGGACATGCTCGGCGCTCTCGGTCTTGGGGAGCGCGAGGGCGAGAACGCCGGGGCCGATGACCGCCTCGATGTCGCGCACGGCGAGGCGCAATGGCCGGTTGATGCGGACCACGACATCGGCGCCCGCGCGCGAGACAATCGCGGCCGCCTCCGGCACCAGAGTGCGGGCGCGGTCTTTTTCCGAGGCGGCGACCGAGTCTTCAAGATCGAGGATGATCGCATCGGCGCCACGCCGCGCGGCGCCGTCAACGAAACGGCGTTGTGTGACCGGCACAAACAGCAGCGAGCGCCATACCGGCAGCGTCGTGGCGGTCACGACCCCCCTCCCCGACTGATGACGCCGCCTTCGACCAGCGCGTCGAGGTCGGCGCGGCTGAGGCCGAGCCCTTCGAGCACCTCAAAGGTGTGCTCGCCGAGCGCCGGGGCCGGGCGGCGCAGCCGGCCCGGAGTGTCGGACAAGCGCGGGATGATGTTGTGCATCGGCAGACGACCCATCTCACCATCGGGCAGATCAACAAGGATTTCGCGCGCCTGCACATGGCTGTCGGCCATGAACTGGTCGATGTCGTACACCGGCGAGGCGGTGACTTCGGCCCGCTCGAAAATCGCCATGTTTTCGGCCAAGCTCCGGGCCGCGATGAACGCGGCGATCGGGGCCTCGCAGGCATCGGCGTTGCGCACCCGGTCGGTATTGGTGCGAAACCGCGGATCGGTGATCATGTCTTCGCGCCCGATCGCGCGAAACAGCCGCTCTGCCATCGCCTGGATCGACGCCGAAATGCCGATATAGCGGCCGTCCTTGGTGCGAAACACGTTGCGCGGGCTCGTCGTCTCCGACCGGCTGCCGGTGCGTTCGCGAACCTCCCCGGTCAGGCGATAGACCGCCGCCTCGGTCGCGATAAAGGAAAACAGCGGGTCGAGAAGGGGCAGGTCGATGACCTGGCCGAGGCCGCCTTTCAACTCGACTTCGCGCAGCGCCACCATGACCGAAAAAGCACCGTAGAGGCCGGCCACCATATCGGCGAGCGCGGTCGGCGGCAGCACCGGCTCACGGTCGGGAAAGCCGGTGCGCGCGGCATAGCCCGACATGCTTTCGACGAGGGTGCCAAAGCCGGGGCGATCGCGATAGGGACCGTCCTGCCCCCAGCCGGAGACGCGGACAATCACCAAGCCCGGGTTCCTCTGGTGCAGCACGGCCGGCGCGAGGCCCATCCTTTCCAGCGTGCCGGGGCGGAAATTCTCGATCAACACCTGCGAGCTGTCCGCCAGATCGGCCAGCAATTCGCGGCCCCGCGGTGCACGCAGGTCGAGCGCCACGCTCTTCTTGTTGCGCGAATAGACCTTCCAATGAACGCTTACCCCATTGGTCTGCCAGGCGCGCAGCGGATCGCCGCGGCGAGGATCCTCGATTTTGATCACCTCGGCGCCGAAATCGGCCAATTGCAGGCTCAGCATGTTGCCCGAAACCAGGCGCGACATGTCGACCACGCGGATGCCGTCGAGCGGGCAACCGGCTTCCCCTTCGAAACACTTTTGCGGCACGCTCATCGGCAGGACCGGCATTGTTTGGCCGCACCATACTTCGCCCCGCACCCCGCGCCAATCATCGCGCATCAGGGTCGGATTGCCGCGGCGAGGGTGCAACCCGATCGCCGGCAACCGCACTGTGGCCCCGATCTCCCTATAGCCCCGACCTGCCTTAACCCTACCGGCTACGCCCCCGGCCACAGGCTGTCACGGCGTTGCGGGAACAGAACGACCCCAGCCAAAGTTAAACAAACAGCAAGCGGCCGATGTCGGGCACTTGCCGGCTGTCGTATTGGTTGAGCAGATAAAACAACGCGCGATGCTTGAAGCAGCGATTTTTAGTCTCGTCGAATTCTGCACGCGACGAGCCTGGTGGACGATTGTCGCAGCTATGGTCATTGCCGGCTGCAGCGGCGTTTTCGCTCTGCGCCACTTCGCCGTCAATACCGACACCACCGCGCTCTTTCCGCCAAATTTGCCATGGGCGCAGCGCGCCTTCGCCTATATGCACACCTTTCCCGAGCCCGGCATCATCGTCGCCGTCGACGCGCCGACACCGGAAAATGTCGAGGTCGCGGCTTCCCGGCTTGGCGCCTCGCTGGCCCAGCGCAAAGAGGTGATCCGCCGCGTCTGGGAACCCCAGGGCGGGAGATTTTTCGCCCACAACGCCCTTCTTTACCTGCCGACCCGGCAGGTTGCGCAGCTGACCGACGAACTGAGCAAGGCCGCGCCGGTCATTGCCGCTGTGGCGGCCGATCCGAGCCTACGCGGCGCGCTCGATGCGCTGTCGGATGGTCTGGCTGGTGTCAATGCCGGGCTACTGCCGCTCGACGCGCTGACCCGACCGCTGACCATGGCCGCCGATACGGCACAGGCCGCACTCGCCGGACGCCCGGCGGAATTTTCCTGGCAGGTCCTGGCGAGCGGGCGACCGCCGGCCGCCGCCGCGTTGCGTCGCTTTATCCAGATCGAGCCGGTGCTCGATTACCACGCCCTCGAGCCGGGACGGGCCGCCACTCGGGCGATCGCAGAAGCTGCACACCGGCTTCGGCTCGCCTCCGATTTGCAGGCCAAGGTACGGATTACCGGTCTGGTGCCGATCAACGACGAAGGCTTCGCCACGCTGACCAAGCATGCCGGTCTTAATGCCGCGGTCTCGCTCGCTGCGGTGGGGCTGATTTTGTGGCTGGCCTTGCGCTCGCTCCGGATCATAGGCGCGGTCGTCGTCACGATCATCGCGGGGCTTGCCGTCGCAGCGGCACTGGGGCTGTTGCTCGTCGGCGCGTTGAATCTGATTTCGGTCGCGTTTCTTGTTTTGTTCATCGGCCTTGGGATCGATTTCGGCATTCAATTCAGCGTGCGCTATCGCGCCGAGCGCTTCGCTTTGGGCGATTTGCGAGCGGCGCTGCTGAGCGCGGCGCGCAAGGCCGGACCGCCTCTGGCGCTGGCCGCGGCGGCGACCGCGGTCGGCTTTGCTTCGTTTCTGCCGACCGACTATCGTGGTCTCTCGGAACTCGGCGCGATCGCCGGCCTCGGTATGGTGGTCGCCTTTTTCGCCAGCGTCACGCTGCTGCCGGCGCTGCTCGCGATTGTAAAACCGTCCCCCGAGCCGCGCCCGCTGGGCTGGCCCGCCCTTGCCCCGATCGACGATTTTCTGGCGCGCCATCGCACCGTAATCGTCGCCCTGACACTGGCGGCCGTGGCGGCGGCATCGCCGCTGTTGCTGCATCTCAGCTTTGACTTCAACCCGCTGCATCTGCGCGACGCCACGGCGCCGGCGGTGAAGACATTTCTCGCATTGCGCAAGGAGCCCGAGATTGGCGCCAACGCGATCGAGATCATGACGCCCGATCTCGATGCCGCCAATGCGCTTGCCCGGCGGCTTTCGGCCCTGCCCGAGGTGGCGCAGGCGCGGACGCTCAGCGCGCTCGTCCCTGCCGATCAAGACCGCAAGCTTGCTCTGATCAGGCAAGCGGCGCGCGTGATCGCGCCGGCGCTTGCCCCGGCGCACACCCGCCCACCACCGAGCGACCGCCAGAATATCACGGCGCTGGAAGCGACCGCGAAGGCGCTGGCGCAAGCATCAGCCGGCCGGACCGGCGCCGGGGCGAGGGCGGCGCTGCGTCTGTCCACGCTGCTGACCGACCTCGCACAGGCTCCGCCCGCCGCCCGCGACCGGATCGCCACGGCGATCAGCGAACCGTTGCGCGTGTCGCTTGCCGCGTTGCGCGCGGCGCTGGATCCGCACCGCGTCACTGTCGACACCTTGCCGGCCTCGCTCAAACGCGCTTGGCTTGCGCCCGACGGGCGGGCGCGGGTTGAGGTGCTGCCCAAAGGCGATCCCGACAATACCGCCGTCCTTTATCACTTCGTCACCGCGGTGCAGAGGGTCGCGCCCGGCGCCACCGGGCCGGCAGTGCTGCTTTACGAGGCCGGCAAGACGGTCGTGCGCGCCTTCGCGCAGGCGGGGATATTCGCCATCGGCGCCATTCTGGTGTTGCTCGCCATAACATTGCGGCGGGCCCGCGATGTCGTCGTCACCCTGTTGCCATTGCTCGTCGCCGGCGTCGTCACCCTCGAACTCGCCACCGCCTTTGGATTGCGGTTCAACTTCGCAAACATCATCGCCTTGCCGCTGCTGCTTGGGGTCGGGGTCGCGTTCAAGATCTATTACATACTCGCCTGGCGCGCCGGCCGGCGGGCGCTCGTGCAATCGCCGCTGACCCGCGCCGTCATTTTTAGCGCTGCGACAACCGCCACCGCGTTTGGCAGCCTGTGGATGTCGAGCGACCCCGGCACGTCGAGCATGGGCGAGATGATGGCGCTCGCACTCGTCTGCACGATGACCGCAGCGGTGCTGTTTCAGCCGGCGCTGATGGGAATGCCGCGACGCCAGCCGGATGCCGCCGTCGGCGAGCCCCGGCGCGAGCCGGCGATCCTGGTGGAGCGCATCGCGCCGACGCGCCGCGGAGCAGCGCAGCCGGCGGCTGTCGATAATGGCGAAGGGCGACAGCCTACCGCTCCTGAACACCGGGCCGAGCGATGAGCGCCGTCGGTCACCTTCGCTCCCGCTCCGGACGAACCAGCCGCGCTCTCGACAATTTGCGCGGCTATGTGATCCTGCTGGTTATCGCTTTTCATTCTTCGCTCGCCTACCTCGCTTTCCTGCCCGCGCGGCCCGGCCGCTTTGACAGCCCGCCTTTTGCCTGGCGCGCCTTCCCAATCATCGACACCCACCGCTCGGTCGGGCTCGAGCTGTTCTGCGCCTGGCAGGATATCTTTTTGATGAGCCTGTTCTTTTTTCTGTCCGGCCTGTTCGTGTGGCCGAGCCTCGAGCGCAAGGGCGCGCTGCGGTTCATGGCCGAGCGACTGAGGCGGTTGGGGTTACCCTTTGCCTTGGGGGTCGGTTTGCTGATGCCGGCAGCCCTTTATCCGAGCTATCTGCAGAGCGGCGGGGCGCCGGCGGTGGGCACTTATTTGCACCGCTTGGCGACGCTGCCGCTGTGGCCGTCGGGTCCGTTGTGGTTCTTGTGGCTGTTGCTGGCGGCCGATCTCATCGCCGTCCTGGTTCATCGCGTGCTGCCCGGCTGGGGCCGATGGTTGGGGCGCTGGTCGGCCATCGCCGGGTCCCGCCCGGCCGGCTATTTCGCCCGCTTGTTCGCCGTATCGGCCGTGGCCTATCTGCCGTTGGCGCTGGCGTTCACCGCGCAGGCCTGGGGTCAATGGGGACCGTTCGCGCTGCAGCTGAGCCGGCCAGCCCATTATGCGGTTTATTTTGCCGCCGGCGCCGGTCTCGGTGCGTGTGGGATCGAGCGCGGCCTGTTTGCGCCGACAGGGACCCTCGCCCGGCATTGGCGGTTCTGGCTGGCGCTCGCAGCAGGCTCGTTCGCGCTGTGGCTGGCGGTAACCTCGCGGGTGATGGCAGCCGCCAATCCGGTCGCGGTCGGGCTGCAAATCGGCGACGCGCTGGTTTTTGTTTTGGCCTGCCTCGGCAACTGTTTTGGGGTCATTGCCGCCACCTTGCGCTGGGCGGCAACGCCCCGAGGCTGGCTCACCCAGCTCAGCGTCAACGCCTACGGCATGTATCTCGTCCATTATTTCTTTGTTGTCTGGCTGCAATATGCGTTGCTGCCGGTGGACTTGCCGGGAGCGGTCAAGGCCGGACTAGTCTTTGCCGCCACATCGTTGTTGAGCTGGACAACCGTCACTCTCGCGCGCCAGCTGGCGCGGCTTTTCGCCCTGAGGGTGGTCGGCCACCGTGCGGCTGCTCATCCGGGGTGAGCGGGGTGTGCTCGCGGACAAAGGCGCCGATGCGTGCGATCGCACGCTGCGCCTCGGGCATCATCGGCCCGAACAGGTGCCAGACATGCGGCATCCGCGGCCAGATTTCGAGCGCTACCTTGCAGCCGGCGGCGGTCAGCCGCTCGGCCATTCGGGTCGCGTCGTCGCGCAGCACCTCGTCGCTGCCGACCTGGATCAACGCCGGCGGCAAACCGGTCGGGTCGCCATAAAGGGGTGAGGCGTAGGGATGCCGCGGGTCGGCGCCCGCAAGATAGCACGCGGCAACCGGCGGGATGCCCTCGGCGTCGAGAAACGGGTCGGCCGCCGCATTGTGGCGCAGCGACTGGCCGGTCAACGCCAAATCCGTCCACGGCGACAATGCCACGACCGCGGCCGGCAGCGGCAGCCGGCCTTCGTCACGACAGCGCAGCAGCGTCGCGAAGGCCAGTCCGCCGCCGGCTGAATCCCCGATCACCGCGATTTGTCGGGGATCCGCGCCGCCCGCCAGGAGCCAGCGATAAGCCGCCACAGCGTCATCGAGCGCGGCCGGAAACGGGTGCTCGGGTGCCAGCCGGTAATCGACCGCGAGCAGACGGGCGCCTGCGGACTCCGCCAGGCGCCAGGTAAAGTGGCGGTAGAGCGATGGCGAGCCGATCACATAGCCGCCACCATGCAGATAGAGGATATGGCGGGCGCGGTGCGAGGCGGGGGACTGCACCCATTCGGCGGCCACACCCCCGGCCTCGACCGCGACCCGTTGGATTTCCGATGGCGGTCTCGGGACCAGCCGCGCCACCAGCGTGGCCCGCCGTCGCCGTTCGGCGAGACTGGCGTCGGCGCCGGGCCGGCCTTTCAACAGGCAGCGCGTGCCCAGGCGCAACAATTCGGCGCGCAGGCTCATCGCGCGCGAGCCCGACCGGCACTCATCTCACCGACCACCCTGACCCGCACCCGCAGCGCCTTTCCGGGCAGATAGGCGAGCGGCATGTCTTCGATATCAACCGTGGTCAAGGTGCTGCGCTCGGCCCCCGCGGCGACCGCCCGCTCGCAGGCTTGGCGCTCGGCCGCGGCGATCGCCGCGTCACGATCGAGGCCGCGATAGATCTGGTCGGTTTCGCCGCCGATCTGGGCCAGCGCCGCTCCGACCGCATTGGCGCATTCGCCATGCGCAACCCGGATCACCCGCGATACCCCGGCGAGCCGGTCGGGTACCAGAAACGCCCCACCGCCGACCGCGATCAGCGGCACCGCGCGCGCCTCGGTCTTGATGCGGTCGACGACATCTTCGATCCGCGATCGGGCGAGCGCCACCACCGCCTGTGCGAGATCCTGCGGAAATGCGGCAAGCCGTCGGCGATCGCCGATCTCGGCAAGACCGGCCGCGACCGCGGCATCGGTCGCCGTCGCCGTCGCCCCGCCAAACACCAGCGCCTCATCGGCGAGCCGGTGACCGACGCTCTGCGGCCCGAGCGCAAGCGGTATCTGGCCGATAACGCTGCCGCCGCCAAGCGCGACCGAAATAAGGTCGGGCATGCGGAACAAGGTCCGCACCCCGCCGATCTCGACCGCGGCATTGGCCTCGCGCGGAAAGCCGTGGCGCAGCGCTCCGACATCGGTCGAAGTGCCCCCGACATCGACGACGATCGCGTCGGCCAGCCCGGAGAGCACCGCGGCGCCGCGCATGGAATTGGTCGGTCCCGAGGCAAAGGTCATGACCGGCAGCGCCATCGCCGCGCTCGCGTCGAGAACGGTGCCGTCATTCTGGGTCAGATAGAGCGGCGCGGTGATCCCGCTGGCGGCGATGGCCTGGCGAAAACCGGCCACGACGTTTCGCGCCGGTGAAACCAGTGCCGCATTCAACAGCGCAGCATTTTCACGCTCGAGCAACCCGATGCGGCCGAGATCGGCGGACAGGGTCACGGCGGCGTGCGGACATTCCTCGGCCAGAATGGCGCGCGCTCGCTCTTCGCAGGAACGGTCGATCGGCGAAAAGATCGCGGCCACCGCGACCGCGTCGATGCCACACCCGCGGATGCGTTGCGCCACTCGTCGCATCCCCGCCTCGTCGAACGGCACGATCGGACGACCGTCGTAATCATGGCCGCCTTCGAGCATGAACAGCTCGGCGCAGACCTGGCCGGCAAGATCGGGCGGCCAGTCGCAGAACGGGGGCAGCGAGGCTGCGGCCGGCAGGCCGATGCGAATCGCTGCGACCCGGCCCAAACCCCGCCGCTGCACCACGGCGTTGACAAAATGGGTGGTCCCGATCACGACCGCGTCGAGGTCGCCGCGCGCAACTTCGGGATGCTCGCCGAGTTTGGCCAGTGCTGCGATGATCCCGCCGGTGACGTCGGCGGTGGTCGGGGTCTTGACCGCATGCACGACGTCGCGGCCGGCGACGAGCACGGCGTCGGTATTGGTGCCGCCGACATCGACCCCGATCCGCAGCATGCTGGGCCCGCCAATCCGCACGAAGCTACGACAAACCGGAGATGCTTCAGCCCGGGCGGTTGGCGCCCGGAACCCAAAGCACATCGCCGGCGCCGTTGCGGTTGAGCCGGCGGCTCAGCACGAACAGATGATCGGACAGCCGGTTGAGATATTTGAGCGCCTCGGGGTTGACTTCTGTGTCTTGGGCCAGCCGGCTGACCAGACGCTCGGCACGCCGGACGATGGTCCGCGCCAGATGCAGGTAAGCGGAGGCGGCGCTGCCTCCCGGCAAGACGAATGAGTCGAGCGGCGCCAGCCCGGCATTGATGACGTCGATTTCGCGTTCGAGCCGCTCGGTTTGCGCGGGCAGAATGCGCAACGCGCCGGCCCCGCGCCGCCCCGTCTCGGGCGTGCACAAATCGGCGCCGAGATCGAACAGGTCGTTCTGAATGCGGGCGAGCATCGCATCGGCTTCGCCGTCGGCGTGAAGCCGGGCGATCCCGACCGCGGCGTTGGCTTCGTCGACGGTCCCATAAGCGGCCACCCGCAGGTCATGTTTCGGCACGCGCGCACCGTCGCCGAGCGAGGTTGTGCCGCCGTCGCCGCCGCGGGTATAGATCCGGGTCAGCCGTACCATCGCGACCGCCAGGGCTAATGGCGGCTGAGCAGCATCAGGATCGCGAGGAGCAGCAGCGCCAAACCCTGCATGATCACCCGCGCCTGCATCAGCTTGTTGGAACGGCGGGGGTTGCCCCCGCGAAGCATGGTTGTGACTCCGGCCAACAACACCCCCAAAACCCCAGCCATGGCCAGTATCAGCAGGATTGTCACAAATCCGGTCATCTGGCCAATATGGCGTGTGCCGGGCGGCGCGACCAGGGCTTGATCTTCGCCCGGCTGTAGGCGCCGGCCCCAAGCCGGTCTTGTCGCGGCGGCTGGAGCGGAACAAAGTGATCATCCGGCGATCGCTTAGAGACCGGGCGCAACCATGCAGAGGAGAGCAACCCTGAGCGAGCGCGCAGCTTCGCCATCAACCGATTGGCGCGATGACATCTTTGCCGTGCTGAAGGCCGCCGAGGTCGCCCAGGTCGGCTACGTGCCCGATGCGGGTCATGCCCGTCTGATCGAGCTGGTCCGGGCCGATGACACGATCCACGCGGTGCCGCTGACCACCGAGGAGGAAGGCATTGCGCTCGCCGGCGGCGCATGGCTCGGCGGCCAGCGCTGCGCGCTATTGATGCAATCGAGCGGCGTGGGCAACTGCATCAACATGCTCTCGCTGGCCAAGAGCTGCCGGTTCCCGCTCGTCATACTGGTCACGATGCGCGGCGAGTGGCGCGAGTTCAATCCGTGGCAGGCGCCGATGGGTCGCAACACCGCCGCCGCCCTCGAGCTGATGGAGGTGCGGGTCTACCGCGTCGAGACGGCGAGCGAGGCCGCGGATACCGTTGCTGCCGCGTTCGACTTCGCCTATGCGAGCGACCAGGCGGTCGCGGTGCTGTTCGCGCAGCGTCTGATCGGCGCCAAGAGGTGGGTCAAATGATTGCCAATGATCGCCGTCTCGATCGCCGGCTGGCCATGCGCGTCCTGCTTGACCGGCGCGACGATCTGCTGCTGGTGACCGGCCTCGGTTCGACCACTTGGGATGCGGCTGCCGTCGGCGACGATCCGCGCAATTTCTATCTGTGGGGCGCGATGGGGGCGGCAGCGCTGGTCGGGCTGGGCCTGGCGATCGCCCAGCCGGCCCGGCGCGTGCTGGTGGTGACCGGCGATGGCGAGATGCTGATGGGATTGGGCGGCTTGGCGACGATCGCCGTACAGCGTCCGCCGAACCTCGCGATCGCGGTGTTCGACAACGGCCATTACGGCGAGACCGGCATGCAGCCAAGCCACACCGAGGCCGGTGTGGATCTCGTCGCGGTCGCGCGCGCTTGCGGCATTCACGAGACCTTCGAGATCAGCGATGAACTTGGGCTGCGTGATTTCGCAGCGCGCGTCCACAAATCGGCGACGACGCTGTTTGCCCGGGTGGCGATCCGAGCCGACGAGCCGCCGCGGGTGCTGCCGCCGCGCGACGGGGTTTATCTCAAAAACCGTTTCCGCCACGCACTCGGGTTGGAGCCGTGAGCCGGTGACGCGAAAGGGTGTCCGCGGCGGGGCGGGCTATTCCCAGCCGCCGGGGGCGGCCACCGCCCAGGCCGCGAGGTAGATCCGACCCTCGACAATCTGGAGCGGCACCTTGGCCGCCGCGCCCTCGTCGGGAGCTTGCGCTTTGCCGGTTTCGAGGTCGATGACCCAACCATGCAGCGCGCAGGAAACGGTGCAATCGCTGATATAGCCCTCGGACAACGGCGCCCCGCGGTGCGGACATTGATTGACGAGCGCAAAGACGCGGTCATCGGCGGTGCGGAACACCGCGATCGGGAATGGCTTGCCGGTGCGCTTGACCCGCCTGGCGCCCGGGCGCGGCACATCTTCAACCGCGCCGATTTCAACCCAGCGTTCGTCGGCCATCGCTCAGCCCGCCTTCGCCCGCACCGGGCTTACATAAACTGCCGTCACCGCGACCCCCTGCCGTGAATGTCTCCTCCGCATAGCAGCGCAGCGCGGATCGGGCAAAACGATTATCCGCGGGTCTCCAATGCCCGAAACCGTCATGGCGCCTCGCCGCCGGGCGAAAAGCATCACAAATCCGCGCGGGCCGGCATCCTCGCGGGATCCACAGGCTCTCGCGGCTTGACCTCGGCGCTACCACCGCGCCACAGTTGCGCCCACGCCGTCCGCCGCGCGCTCGGCCGAGCCGCGCGCCCGATCGCGGCGCTGTGGCCTTGATCCGCACAGAACAGAGAAGGGGCGCAAATTGTGAGCACCGGAACCCTGCCGCTGTCGAAATTTACCGTTCTCGACCTGACCCATGCCCGTGCCGGGCCGACCGCGGTACGCCAGCTCGCCGATTGGGGCGCCAATGTCATCAAGATCGAGCCGCCCGGCGAGGCGCGCAGCGACGTCACCGGCTCGCGCCGCGACGGGTTCGATTTCCAAAACCTGCACCGCAACAAACGCGGCATGACGCTCAACCTCAAAAGCGAAGAAGGCAAAGCGATCTTCTTCGAACTGGCCAAGAATGCCGACGTGATCGTCGAAAACTTCCGCTCCGAGGTCAAATATCGCCTCGGCGTCGATTACGAGAGCGTCAAGAAAGTCAATCCGCGCATTGTTTATGGCAGCATCTCCGGCTTTGGCCAGACCGGACCTTACGCAAAGCGGCCCGGCGTCGATCAGATCGCCCAGGGCATGGGCGGGCTGATGTCGATTACCGGCTTGCCGGGTCAGGGACCGGTGCGCGTCGGCATCCCGATCGACGATCTGTGCGCCGGCATCCTGCTCGCCCAGGGCATCCTGATGGCGCTGATCGAGCGCGAGAGCTCGGGCTCGGGACAATGGGTGCACACCTCGCTGCTCGAAGCGCAAATCTTCATGCTCGACTTCCAGGGCTCGCGCTGGCTGATGGCCGGCGAAGTCGCCAAACAGGCGGGCAACGACCATCCGACCGGCATTCCGACCGGCGTATTCCCCACCGCGGACGGCCAGATCAACATCGCCGCTTCGGGCGACCATATGTTCCGCCGGTTTTGTGAAGCGGCCGACGCGATGGCGCTGCTCGACGACCCCGATTACGCGACCGGCCCCGCCCGCTCGAAAAATCGCAAGGCGCTCAACGAGAGGATTGCCGCGATCACCCGCAAGCGGCCTTCGGCCTATTGGATCGAATTGATGAACGAGGTCGGTGTTCCGTGCGGGCCGATCTATACGATCGACCAGACCTTTGCCGACCCGCAGGTGCAGCATCTCGAAATGGCGCGGCCGATCGACCATCCACGACTGGGAGCGCTAAAGGCGGTCGGCCAGGCGATCAACATGACCCGCACGCCGGAGCCGAAAAAGCTGCGGCCGACCCCCGAACTCGGCGAGCACACCGACGACATTCTGCGCGGGCTCGGTTACCGCGACGACAAGATCGCCGATTGGCGGGCCCGCGGCGTCATCTGAAAGCGCCCGGCCGGCTCGGCCGTGCCAGTGCCGTGCGCCCGCAGACGATGTTTCCACAGGGCCGCGGTCGTGACGCCCCCGGCGGCGACGCCGCGTGACCCGCTTGCGCCGCACAACGGGGCCGCAGCCATTCTCGGGTTTTCCGGCGCGGCGGCGGCGCAAATTGGACGCGCCAAGCGGGTGATCACCGGGTCTGTCGGCCGTGTCGCCCCAAAGCGAGCGGCGATTGACTGACGCGGCTCGCACCCGGTCACTTCCGAGACACCGGCACGGTCGGGTCGCGACCCGGGCCGCGCGAATTGCGCATCATTGGCGGCCGCGGCGGCCGCGCCTGCGCGGCTGGCTCGCGATCCTCGGCCCCGGCCTGATCACCGGCGCTTCCGACGACGATCCCAGCGGCATCGCGACCTATTCGCAGGTCGGCGCCCAGTTCGGTTACGCGATGTGCTGGGTGATGCTGGCCACCTGGCCGTTGATGGCGGTGATACAGGAGATCAGTGCGCGGATCGGCCGGGTTACCGGCGAAGGGATTGCCGGCAACATCCGCGCGCATTACCCGCCTGTGTTGCTGCGCGCGATCGTGACGCTGCTGCTCGTCGCGAACACCATCAATCTCGGCGCCGATCTCGGCGCGATGGGCGCGGCGCTGCACTTGCTGCTGCCCGGCCCGGCGCGGCTCTACGTCGTGTTTTTCGCGCTGGTTTGCGCGCTCCTCGAAATCTTCTCGCGCTATGAAGATTACGTCCGTGTGCTGAAATGGACGACGTTGTCCCTGTTTGCCTATGTCGCCACCGCGCTGGCGGTGCCGGTGCCATGGACAACCGTGATCAAAAGCACGCTCATCCCGAGCCTGCTGTGGAACAAGGATTATCTCGTCGCCTTGGTCGCCGTGCTCGGCACCACGATCACTCCGTATTGCTTTTTCTGGCAATCCTCCGAAGAGGCCGAGGACGAGGCGCTCGACCCCGCCGCGCATCCGCTGCGCGAGGCCCCGGACGAGGCTCCGGTCCAGCTCGGCCGGATCCGGGTCGACACCTATCTCGGCATGGGCTTCTCCAACCTGATCAGTCTGTTCATCATCATCACGACGGCTGCGACCTTGAACGCGCACGGGATCACCGACATTGCCACCTCGGCCGCGGCTGCCGAGGCGCTGCGCCCGATTGCCGGCGAGTTCACCTTTGCCGTGTTTGCCGCCGGGATCATCGGCGTCGGCTTGTTGGCCGTGCCGGTCCTGGCGGGTTCGGCGGCCTACGCCCTGGGCGAGGCGCTCGGCTGGCCGACCGGGCTGCGGCGCAAGCCAAAGGACGCAAGGGCGTTTTACGGCACGATTGTGGTTGCGACGCTGGTCGGCGTCTTGATCAACTTCGCCGATATCGACCCGATCAAAGCCTTGTTCTGGGCGGCCGTGATCAACGGCGTTGTGGCGGTGCCGCTGATGGTGGTGATCATGGTCATGGCCCGGCGGCCGCGCGTGATGGGAGCGTTTGTGATCCCGCCGGGCTTGGCGGCGATGGGATGGCTCACGACCGCGGCCATGGCCGCCGCCGTCGCCGCGATGTTTGTCACCTGGTAGGCCGCAAAAGCAACATCACTTCTGGAGCACAACACAGACAAGCGGGACCGCCGCGGCCGCGCCGTTCGCCCGCCTGCACTCACCGATGGGCGAGGCCGCCGCTATCGGCCAAGCGCGCTCGCCCTGGACGAATTGGTCGCTCCGCCGCTTGGCGGCAAGCTCGATCCCTCGGCATTGTCCGGCTCGCCGGTCAGCGCCGCCCAGGTCTTGGCATCAAGCGCGGCCGTCCGCTCGAGGCCGCGGTTGTGCTGGAAGCGCGCCAGCGCGTGTTCTGTCGCCGGACCAAGCACGCCGTCGAGCGGACCGTTGTAAAGACCGCGGAACCGCAGCTCGGTTTGCGCCCAACGAATATCGTCTCGGCGGAGCAGGTCGCTCGCCTTCGGAGCAACAGAGGATTGCCATGATGGACACAATTTCGCCGCATCGTTCGGGCTGTTTGCGGCTGAGGCAAAGGCAGAAGCAGAAAACGCGCCGCTAATGGCAAGCATAGATGCGGCACCCAATGCCATATTTCGGACAAAGTTCTTCATCGTTACCTCCATATGGATGGTTGACGATTTCGATTTTACGGCCATAAGAACAATGCTATTGGCGATTGAGTTCCCGACCGTCGGCGATTGGCAATTGCATTCCGTTCGATCGGGCCGCGTTGCCGTCCGACCGAGCTGCGGCCCTCCTCTTGGCGATCTGCTCCAGGTCAATGCCGGCGGCAACGCGAAATCGGATGTTGCCGTGTTTGCCGATCAGCCCGAGGCCGCACAATGCCCTACGCCACGATCGAAGATCTGCCGCCCGCCGTCCGCCACTTGCCGCCGCACGCTCAGGAAATCTTTCGCGCGGCGTTCAACGCCGCCTGGCAATCCTATGCCGACCACGGACCATCTCGCCGGGAGGAGATTGCCTTTCGCGTCGCCTGGGCTGCGGTGAAGAAGCGCTACCGCAAAATCGGCGACGGGTGGGTCGCGCGGCAGCGCGGCGGAGCCATCTAGCTTGGATCAGAAAATTGCCGCTCGGCTCGGCGGTGGCACCAGCCGCCGTCCGCCCGCGCCCTCAAGCGCCAGACTGCTCCGGCCATGCCGCGGTGAAAGTCGCCACCCAACCGAAGGCGGATAGGCCGCGCGGCTCCCAGTCAGGCGAGACTTTTGGCGACCATCTCATAGGTATTCTTACTCAGATTGGGCACCGCGAGGATGCGTTCGAGCTGATGCTGCATCAGCGCCTGCCGGCCCGGCTCATGACGCCGCCAGGCGCAGAGCGGCTGGACCAGCCGCGCCGCCGTCGTCGGATTGTTCGGGTCGATCGCGATCACCTCGTCGGCGAGCAGCGCGTAACCCGCGCCGCTGGCGTCGTGAAAGCGCACTTGGTTGGCTTGCGAAAACACCCCAACCAAGGCACGGACCCGGTTCGGGTTCATCCGGTCATAGGCAGGATGGGCGGTGAGAGCACGCACCCGTGCTGCTGTCTCGGGCAGGGACGAGCGCGCCTGCAGGCTGAACCATTTGTCGGTGACGAGCGCATCGTGCGACCAGGTCGCAAAGAAATGCGCCAGCGCCGCCGCCCGTTGGGGCCGGTCCAGATCAGCCAGCACCGCCAGTGCGGCCAACAGGTCGGTCATGTTACCCGCACCGTCGAACTGCGCCTTGGCCAGCGCCGCACCGCGGTCGGCATCGGCGGCGGCAAGATAGCCAAGCGCGGTATTGCGCAACGCGCGCCGACCGATCGCGGCACCGTCGATGCGGTACGGGCCGGGGTCTTGCAGCGCCTCATAGGCGGCGGTGAACTCGCTCGCCAGCGCATGACCGAGTTCGGCGCGCGCGCTCTCGCGCGCCGCATGAATCGCATCGACATCGACCACCGCCATCCGGTCGGCGAGAAAGGCTTCGCTCGGTAGCATCAGCGCCTCGGCGGCGAAGGCGGGATCATCCTCGGCCCCAGCCAGGGTCCGCCGCATCGCAGCGACGAGGTCGGGATCGATTGCTGTCGGTGCGGCACCGCGCTGCAAGCTTTGAATACGGTCGAGGAGCACGCGGACTGCGACCTCCTGACCCGCTTCCCAGCGGGCGAACGGTTCGCGGTCGTGAACCGCGAGAAATTTGAGGCGGTCGAGCGGGACGCCTTTGAGCTTGACCGGTGCTGAAAAGCCACGCAGCAGCGAGGGCACCGGCGGCGCCGGAAGGTCGACAAACCGGAAGCGCTCGCGCTCGGCCCGCACCGCCAGCACGCGGGTTCCTGCCGGCGTTTCGTTCTCGCCCTCAAGCCGAGCCGGCAATTCGTTGCCGTCGGCGCCGATCAGCCCCAGCGCCACCGGGATCAGCATCGGCTCCTTGACCGGCTGGCCAGGCGTCGGCGGCACCTTTTGCGTGATTTCGAGTTCGTAGCTGCGGCTTGCACCATCCCAATGATCGCTCACCGTCAGCTCCGGGGTGCCGGCCTGCGAATACCACAGCATGAATTGCGACAGGTCGACGCCGCTCGCATCCTGCATCGCGGCCACAAAATCTTCGATTGTCGCCGCATGGTTGTCGTGCCGCCCGATGTAAAGTTCCATGCCCCGGCGAAACCCCTCCCGCCCGATCAGGGTTTGGATCATGCGGATCACCTCCGCACCCTTGTTGTAGACGGTCGCCGTGTAGAAATTGTCGATGCGAAGATAACTCTGCGGCCGCACCGGATGCGCGAGCGGGCCGTCGTCTTCGGGAAATTGGATCGCGCGCAAGGTGCGCACCTCGCCGATCCGCTTGACCGCTGCACTCCCCTGGTCGGCCGAAAACTCCTGGTCGCGGAATACCGTCAGCCCTTCCTTCAATGACAGCTGGAACCAATCGCGGCAGGTGACCCGGTTGCCGGTCCAGTTGTGGAAATACTCATGCGCGATCACCGATTCGATGTTCTGGTAATCGGTATCGGTCGCGGTCTCGGGTTTTGCCAATACATACCGGGTATTGAAGATATTGAGGCCCTTGTTTTCCATTGCCCCCATATTGAAGTCACTGACGGCGACAATGTTGAACACGTCGAGATCGTATTCGAGACCAAAGCGGTCCTCGTCCCAGCGCATCGCCTTTTTGAGCGAGGCCATCGCGTGGCCGCATTTGTCTTCATCGCCACGCCGCACCCAGATCGCGAGCGCGATCTCGCGGCCCGAACGGGTGGTAAACCGGTCGCGCACCGCCACCAGATCGCCCGCGACCAGCGCGAACAGGTAGGATGGCTTGGGGTGGGGATCGACCCATTTCGCCCAGTGCCGGCCGCGCTCGGCTTCCCCGGAACCGGCGGGATTGCCGTTCGACAGCAGCACCGGGCAGCGCGTCTTGTCGGCGATGATGGTCGTCGTGTAGCGCGCCATCACGTCGGGCCGATCGATGAAATAAGTGATGCGACGGAAACCCTCGGGCTCACACTGGGTGCAGAAATTGCCGCCCGAAACATAAAGCCCGGAAAGCGCGGTGTTGCTTTTCGGGTCGATCCGGGTCTCGACCTCGAGGGTAAAGGCGTCCGGCGCCGCATCGATGACCAGCCCGCCCTCCTCGGTCGGACGGTAGCGGTTGGCGCCGAGGCGCGCTCCGTCAAGAGTGAGCGACACCAGTTCGAGACCGTCGCCGTCGAGTTCCAGCGGGGCTGTGCGATCGGCGGCGTCCGGGTTGCGGCGCAGCGTCAGCCGCGATTTAACCCGGGTCTCGGTGTCACCGAGGTCAAAGGTCAAATCGACGGTATCGATGACAAAAGCGGGTGGCTGGTAATCCGCGAGCCGGGTCGGCTGTGGCGGCGCCGTTCCGGTGGAAATGTCGAGCATGCTGCGCTGCCGCGTCGAAGTTTTGCGAGGGCCCAGCCTAACCCGATGCTCGGCCAGTGGGAATGGCCGCTGTAGCGGCGGCGCCAATTCCGCGCCGATCACGCCATGTGACGCGGTTCACAAAATTCTACGTAAGCTGTTCTTAAGTTTAATCGGCTGCGTGCGCACCCGGAGGCCTGCGCCATTAGGCGGGTCGGATGAGAGGGATTCTGTGCATGCAGCGGGGCAAAGGCTCCGACTTACGTTCGACGCACGCAACCAGTGGAGAATTACCATGGCAAAATTTGACAAACGGGCCGCGATATTGGCGCCGGTTTAGCAAGCGCCGGACTGGCGCAGCCTTACGGACCCGATACCTGCATCAGCGGCTATGTCTGGCGCGATGCCTTTGCCGGAGACCATGTCTGCGTGACGCCGACCCAGCGGGCTCAAGCCGCCAGTGACAACCAACAAGCGTCCTACCGGATCAGCAACGTCAACAGAGGTTATGGCAGTAACACCTGCAGAAGCGGTTACGTCTGGCGTGAGGCAAAGCCGGGGGACGTTGTGTGCGTGACACCCGAGGAGCGGCAACAGGTGCGCGAGGACAATGCAGCCGCGCGGTCGCGTTACGTCGCCAAATAGCCGGCGAGCGAGATTGGCCCAATGCGCTGTAGATTGCCTGCAAATAACGGGAAAAAAACGGCGACTAACGGTGAAAACAGCGACCGGCCGGGCGGTCGCGAGCGTCGCGGTTAGAGGCGTGGTCACACGCTTGTAAAACCCGGACGATAGGCATTGACCGCGACGGGGCGGGCGGGACAACCTGCGTTGAGAGCGAATGCAGGAGACGAGCCGATGCGCTTGGGCGATCTTCCGGCGGCGATGGCCAAACGGCTCGCCGAACTCGAATGTCCGGAGTTCGCGACCCGGCCCTGGGTCGCGGGGCCGCCGCTCGCCGAGCGGCGGGTCGCGATCGTCTCATCGGCCGGGCTGGTTGTCCGCGGCGAAAAGCCGTTTCGCGGCCGCGACCCCGATTACCGCGTCATTCCGGCGACGACGCGGCCCGACCAGCTCCTCCTCAGCCATATCTCGATCAATTTCGACCGCAACGGATTTCAGGAGGATTGGAACGTTGTCTTCCCGCTTGACCGGTTGAACGCGATGGCGGCGGCGGGCGAGATCGGCTCGGTGGCGGCGGCTCATTACTCGTTCATGGGGGCGACCGACCCGGTGCAAATGGAAACCCATGCCCGCGAGGTCGCCGGCTTGCTGCGCCAAGACAAGGTCGACGCCGTCATCCTCTCCCCGGTTTGACCGCTCTGCACGCGCGCCGTGAGCGCGCTTGGGCATTACATCGAGGAAGAGGGCATTGCGACGGTCGCGATCGGTCTGATCCGACCCCAGATCGAGAACACCCACCCGCCGCGCGCATTGTGGGTGCCGTTTGAACTGGGTCGCCCGTTCGGACCGCCGGCTGATCCGGAATTCCAGAATGCCGTGATCCGGGCGGCCTTGCGGATGCTCGGCGAGGGTGGCGGACCGGTGCGGATCGCCGACTTCCCGCAGACCGACCCGCGCGAGCGGCCCGATCCCGGCTGGCATCCGCCGATCCTGGAGGCGCCGGCGGCCGATCATTCGCCGGCCGCGCTTGCCGATGCATTCGTGGCTGAGACCGCACGGCTCGCCGCCGCCTATGACCGCTCGGTCGCGGCGCGCGCCCGGACCACGCTCGGGCTCTCGGGGCTTCCCATTGCCGAGGCCGTTGATTACGTCGCGCGCTGGTTGCGCGGCGCGGCGCCGGAGAGCCCGGTCGGCGACATGTCGGCACCCTTGGCGCTGCGCTTTGCAATCGACGACGTCAAGGCGTATGTGCTCGAAGCCGCCCTCATTCCCGGCAGCAAACCGTCGAGCCGCCAGCTCGGCGACTGGCTGTGGACCAAGACCGCGACCGGCCGGGCGCTCTTCGCGTTGCGCCGCGCCCATTTGGATGCTGCCGACGAGCGGCTCAAACTGATCGCCGGCAATTTTATCGTGCCGGGCATCCGCGTCCTTGCCGCCGGTTGAGCCGCCTCGTCCGGCGCAAGCCGCTTCGCTGGCGCCCTCTTTCGTGGCTTAATCGCGGATCGGGATAGGTCGGGGGCGCAAGGACGATGGCGCACGAAACGGTGCGGTTGGCGCGTTATGCGGCGGGGCTCCGCTATCAGGAGTTGCCGCCGGAGATCATTCAGCGGGCCAAGGATTGCATTGCCGACACGGTCGCGGCGATCATTTGCGGCGCGGCTTTGCCCTGGAGTCGCATCGTTATCGATTACGCGCGGCGTACCGGTCCCGGCGGGAAATGCCACATTCTCGGGGCGGGCGGAGCGCCGGTCACCGCGCCCGCGGCGGCGCTCGCCAACGGCGCCTTGGCGCACGCCTTCGAACTCGACAGCCTGACCCGGCCCGGGGCCGGGGTTCACCCCGGCGCCACCCTGCTGCCGCCGGCGCTGGCGATCGCCCAGCAGCAAGGAGCCAGCGGCCGTGACCTGATCGCGGCGTTTGTCGCGGGCTGCGAGGTCATGACCCGGATCGGCCGCGCCACCGGACATACCAACGAGCAGCGCGGCTTTCACGCGCCCGGCAATACCGGGCCGTTCGGCGGCGCCATCGCCGGCGGGCATCTGCTGGGGCTTGACGCCGAGCGCATGGCCGCCGCCCTTGGCATCGCCGGCTCGCTGGCTTCCGGCTTGCTCGAATTCGCCCGCGCCGGCAAGGGCGGCATGGTCAAGAGGCTGCATCTGGGTCGCGCCTCGGAAGGCGGGGTCTTGGCGGCAAGCCTGGCGGCCGATGGCTTCACCGCGCCCGACAGCGTGCTCGAGGGCCCGTTCGGTTTTCTCGCCGTGTTCTGCCGCGAATGGGATGTGGGCGAACTGACCAAGGGTTTGGGGGAATCCTGGGCGACAAACAGCATCGCCCTCAAGCGCTACCCGTGCCACGCCAACGCCCATGCCGCCGTCAAGGCCCTCACCCAATTGCAGGCCGAGCACGGCTTTGCCGGCGGCGAGGTCGAGCGGATCAGCATTACCGGCAGCGAGCGTATGGCGAAGCTGCACAACATTTCCGAGCCCGCCGATCTGATGATGGCGCAGTACAGCGTCCCGTTTTGCGCCGCGCTGGCCCTATTCCGCGACCCGCGCAACCCCGAATCCTTTGCCGAGGGCGCGCTCGATGACCCGGCCATCCGCGGGCTATGCCGCCGCGTCAGTCTTGCCGCCGCGCCGCCGGAGGCCGGCCACGGCGCGCCGCCGACGATGGTCACGGTAACCCTCGGCAGCGGCCGGGAGTTCTCGGCGACCGTCGCCGACGGCACCCTCGATCCCGCTGATCTCGGAGACAAATTCCTGCGGCTGGTGCGCGGGGCGCAGGGCGAAGCGCGGGCCATGGCGTTGTTCGAGCGGCTGCAACGGCTTGAGCATGAGCCCGCCCTCGACTGGCTCGGCGGCGACGACTGAGGGTCGTCGCGATCGGCGCACCACAGCGGCTTGCGGCTCGGCATTGGCATTATTATATTCGGCCGCCAATGCAGGATGCCGATCCGGACACCGCGTTCCGGCACCGCCACCTCCTCGGCATCGAGGGATTGTCGCCGGCGGAGATCGAGTTGTTTCTCGATCTCGCCGACAGCTATGTCGAGCTCAACCGGCAGGCTGACAAAAAGCGTTCGTTGTTGCGCGGACGCACGCTGATCAACTGCTTTTTCGAGAACTCGACGCGCACCCGCACCTCGTTCGAGGTGGCCGGCAAGCGGCTTGGCGCCGACGTCGTCAACATGGCCGTCGCGGTCAGTTCGATGGTCAAGGGCGAGACCCTGATCGACACGGCGATGACCCTGAACGCGATGCACCCCGACGTGCTGGTCGTGCGGCATCCCGAATCGGGTGCGGTGCAATTGCTGTCGGAAAAGGTCGATGGCGCCGTCATCAACGCCGGCGACGGCAGCCACGAGCATCCGACCCAGGCGCTGCTCGATGCACTGACGATGCGGCGGCGCAAGGGGCGGCTCACGGGTCTCGTGGTCGCGATTTGCGGCGACATTCTGCACAGCCGGGTGGCGCGCTCGAACATCGCGCTGTTGAACACGATGGGCGCGCGGGTACGGGTCGTGGCGCCGCGCACCTTGCTGCCGGCCGCGATCGAGCGGCTTGGGGTCGAGGTGCATCACGACATGAACGCGGGCCTTGCCGATGTCGATATCGTGATGATGCTGCGGCTGCAGAGCGAACGCATGCACGGCTCGTTTGTGCCCTCGACCCGTGAATACTTTCATTTCTTCGGGCTCGATTACGACAAATTGCGCCGAGCCAAGCCCGATGCGCTGATCATGCATCCCGGCCCGATGAATCGCGGGGTCGAGATCGGCAGCGAGGTCGCCGACGATATCGATCGCAGCCTGATCCGCGAGCAGGTCGAGATGGGGGTCGCGGTGCGCATGGCCTGCCTTGAAATTCTCGCCGGCCGCCGGTCAAACCTGCCGCCGGTCAGCTGATGGAAGTCGCCTCGCAGACCCGCGCCGGGCCCGTGTTTATGGCGGGCGTCGGGTTCTGTCCGGAGGTGAAGGTGGTCCGGGTCGATCCCGGTCACGACAGCGACCGATACGACGAGGATCGGTCGTGACGCGGCGTGTCTTGATCCGCGGCGCGCGGCTGATCGACCCGGCGGCAAGGCGCGATGCGACCGGCGATCTGTTGATCGAGGGCGCCCGGATCGCTGCGGTTGGCGGCGCCATCGCCGACGCCGACGCCGAGACCGTCGCCGGCGACGGGTTGTGCCTGGCGCCGGGCCTTGTCGATATGCGTGTGCAGCTGCGCGAGCCTGGCGCCGAACATATGGAATCGATCGAGAGCGGCGGTGCGGCGGCAGCGGCGGGCGGGGTGACGACGATGGCGGCGCTGCCCAACACCGAGCCGCCGGTCGACGATGTTTCGGTGGTCGAATTTCTGGCGAGGCGGGCGCGCGAGGTCCGGCTCGCCAAAATCCATACTTACGCCGCCGCCACCAAGGGGCTGGCCGGGCGACAGCTGACCGAGATGGGCCTGTTGGCGGCGAATGGCGCGGTCGGCTTTACCGATGGGACCAAGGCGCTCGCCGATGCGCTGGTCATGCGCCGGGTGTTGTCCTATGCCGCGAGCTTCGATCTCTTGGTCCTTCAGCATCCGGAGGAGCCGAGCCTCGCCGCGGCCGGCGAGGTCAATGAGGGGGAGACCGCGACCCGGCTCGGGCTGGCCGCGGTTCCGGCCATAGCCGAAGTGATCATGGTCGAGCGTGATCTGCGCCTCGTCGAACTGACCGGCTCCCGTTACCACGCGGCCCACCTCTCGACCGCGGCCGCGATCGAGGCGATCCGGCGCGCCAAACGGCGGGGTCTGGCGGTGACTTGCGATACCGCACCGCCCTATTTCGCTTTGAACGAAACGGCAATCGGCGATTACCGCACTTTCGCCAAATTGTCGCCGCCGCTGCGCAGCGAAACCGACCGGCTGGCGGTCATCGAGGGGCTGCGCGACGGCACGATCGACGCGATCGCCAGCGACCATGCCCCTTGGGACCAGGATTCGAAGCGGCTGCCATTTAGTTCCGCCGCCTATGGCATCGTCGGGCTTGAAACTTTGCTGCCCTTGTCGCTCGAGCTCTACCACAACGGACATCTGTCGCTCAGCGATGTGATCGCCCGGCTGACCTGTCATCCGGCGGCGATCCTGCGCCTGCCGGTCGGACGTCTTTCCCCCGGGGCCCCGGCCGATCTTGTCCTGTTCGATCCCGATTTTTCATGGCGGATCCGCACCGACGAATTCCGCTCCAAATCAAAAAACGCGCCGTTCGACGGGCGCCCGGTGCGCGGCCGCGTGGTGCGCACGATTGTCGATGGGCGCACGATCTTCCGCTGCGATGGCTAGAAGATGACCGCCGCCATCCTGGCCGCGGTCGGCGGCTATCTCGCCGGTTCGGTGCCGTTCGGACTGCTGCTTAGCCGCGCCGCCGGCTATGGCGACATTCGCACGATCGGCTCGGGCAATATCGGCGCGACCAACGTGTTGCGCACCGGCAACAAGGGGCTGGCGGCCCTGACCCTGGCGCTCGATTTTGTCAAAGGCTATGCCGCAGCCGCGATTGCCCGGCATTGGGGCGAACCGGCGGCGTTGGCCGCCGGGCTGGGCGCGGTAGCGGGTCACATGTTCCCGCTGTGGCTCGGCTTTCGCGGCGGCAAAGGTGTGGCCACCGCCGCCGGGACAATCGTGGTGATCGCCTGGCCCGTCGCCTTGATCGCGTCCGGGTTATGGTTGGCGGTCGCGTCGGTCACCCGTTACGCCTCGCTGGCCGCACTAATCGCCGCGGTCGCGGCCGCGGCAACGGCGCCGTTCCTGACCGATGCGGCCGCCGCGGGGGTGGTGACGGTTATTGCGCTGCTCGTCATTTTGCGGCACCAGGCCAACATCCGCCGGCTGATCGCCGGGCGCGAGCATCGTATTTCGCTGCGCAAAGGCTGAGGCGAGCCCTGGCTGCACGATCTCTCGACCCCGAAGAACGGCTCGAATGGTTGCGGCTGTCCCGCACCGACGGGATCGGCCCGATCGGCTTTTACGCGATGCTGCGACGCTTTGGTTCGGCGCGCGCCGCACTCGAGGCGGTGCCGAAATTGGCGCGACGCGGCGAGCACGGCCGCCCGCTGGCCGCGATCCCGCGCGCTGCCGCCGAGACCGAACTTGCCGCGCTGCACCGGCTTGGCGGACAGCTCGTGTGTTGGGGCGAGCCCGGTTATCCGGAGGCGCTGGCCCAGACCGAGGACGCACCGCCGGTACTGAGCCTGCTCGGCGACGGCGAACTTCTGCGGCGACCGATGCTGGCCGTGGTCGGCGCGCGCAACGCTTCGGGCAACGGCCGTCGGCTGGCGCGCGAACTCGCCGCAGCACTGGCCGAGGCCGGGCTGGTCGTGGTCTCGGGCCTCGCCCGCGGCATCGACGCCGCGGCGCATCTGGGCGCCCTCGACCGCGGCACCGCCGCGGTCGTCGCGGGCGGCGTTGATGTCGTCTATCCCGAGGAGAACCGCGGGCTTTACGACGCGTTGCGGCGGCAGGGCGTCATCGTCGCCGAGATGCCGCTCGGCAGCGAGCCGCAGGCGCGGCATTTCCCGCGACGCAATCGCATCATTTCGGGGATGGCGCTCGGAGTGCTGGTGGTCGAGGCGGCGGCGCGGTCCGGCTCGCTGATCACCGCACGTTATGCGCTCGACCAGGGGCGCGAGGTGTTTGCCGTGCCCGGCTCGCCGCTCGACCCGCGCAGCCGCGGCGCCAACGACCTGCTGCGCCGGGGCGCGACCTTAACCGAGACAGCCGAAGATGTGCTCGCTCAACTCGGCCCGTTGGTGCGCGAGCCGCCGCCGCGGCCGGTTCCGTTGCCGGCGGCGAACGAGGTGCGATGGGGATTGGACGGCGGAGTGGGCGGCTCCAGCCCGCCGGCCGACGACGAGGATGCACTGGCGATGATCCTCGAGCGCTTGGGGCCGACGCCGGTTGCGATTGACGAACTCGTCCGGCAATGCCAATTGACAGCTTCCGCGGTCGCTACCTTGCTGCTGGAATTGGAACTGGCCGGACGGGTTGAGCGTCACCCCGGAAATCTCGTGTCACTGCGCTGAGCGCTGATCTTGAAAAGCCCCACCGTCGCCGGCCGTATCGCCTCCTGGAGCCGTGCCGCGAACCGCTTTACCCGGCGGCCCGCAATACTCGCCAGCGCAGCGAAAGCCGCGGCCGATCACGCGCCGCCTCGTACCATTGACCGGCCTGGCGAATGAAAGTCGTCGTCGTCGAATCGCCGGCCAAAGCGAAGACCATCAACCGATATCTCGGCAGCGACTACAAGGTCGTGGCCAGCTACGGCCATGTCCGCGACCTGCCGGCCAAGGACGGCTCGGTCCGACCCGACGCCGACTTTGCGATGTCGTGGGAGATCGACGGCAAGTCGGAAAAGCATATGCGGGCCATCGTCCAGGCGGTGCGCGGCGCCGACCGACTGTTTCTGGCGACCGACCCCGACCGCGAGGGCGAAGCCATCTCGTGGCATGTGCAGGAGGTGCTGAAGGCGCGTCGGGCGCTCAACGACATCGACGTCAAGCGCGTGGTCTTCAACGAAATCACCCGCAACGCGGTGGTCGATGCGTTCCGCCGCCCGCGCGAAATCGACCGCGAACTGGTCGAGGCGTATCTGGCGCGCCGGGCGCTCGATTACCTGGTCGGATTTACGTTGTCGCCGGTACTGTGGCGCAAGCTGCCGGGTAGCCGCTCGGCCGGCCGGGTCCAGTCGGTGGCGCTGCGCCTGATTTGCGAGCGCGAGGCCGAGATCGAGGCGTTCAAACCGCGCGAATATTGGACGGTCGAGGTCACCTTTACGACCGGCCAGGGACAAAGCTTTACCGCCCGGCTCACCCACCTCGACGGCAAGCGGCTCGACCGTTTCGATCTCGACAGCGAGGCCAAGGCCCGCGCCGCCGCCGACGCCATTCTTGCCGCCCCGGGCTTCGCGGTTGCCGCGATCGAAGCGCGGCAGGTGCGCCGCAACCCGTTTCCGCCGTTCACGACCTCGACCCTGCAGCAGGAAGCCTCGCGCAAGCTCGGCTTTGGCGCGACGCGGACCATGCAGATCGCGCAGCGGCTTTATGAGGGTGTCGATCTCGGCGGCGAGACGGTGGGTCTGATCACCTATATGCGCACCGACGGCGTGGCAATTTCGGCCGAGGCGATCGCCGCCGCCCGCAAGCTGATTGCCGCCGAGTTTGGGGCGAACTATGTGCCGGGTGCACCACGCGTCTACAAAAGCCCGGCCAAGAACGCGCAAGAGGCGCATGAAGCGATCCGGCCGACCGACCTCGCGCGCCGGCCGGCCGCGGTCGAGGCCTATCTCGATCGCGACCAGCGTCGCCTTTACGAGCTGATCTGGAAGCGGACAGTGGCCAGCCAGATGGCCTCGGCCTTGCTCGAGCAGGTCACCGTCGACATCGCCGATCCAAGCGGAAAACTGCGCTTGCGCGCCACCGGATCGGTTGTGCTGTTTGACGGGTTCCTGGTCCTCTACCAGGAGGATCGCGACGATATCGCCAGCGATGAGGAGGGCGAAGGCACCCGCCTGCCGGCGATGCGCAACGGTGAAAATCTGACCCGCGGTGCGGTGGTGCCGAGCCGCCACGTCACCCAGCCGCCACCGCGCTATAGCGAGGCGAGCCTGGTCAAGAAGCTTGAGGAACTCGGGATCGGACGGCCCTCGACTTATGCGGCGATCCTTCAGGTGTTGCAGGACCGCGCTTACGTCCGGCTCGACAAGCGGCGCTTTGTGCCGGAAGACCGCGGGCGCCTCGTTACCGCGTTCCTGACCAGTTTTTTCGAGCGCTATGTCGAATACAATTTTACCGCCGACCTCGAAAATCAGCTCGACGAGGTGTCCGGCGGCCGCATCGACTGGAAGGAGCTGTTGCGCAATTTCTGGCGCGACTTCTCCGCCGCCGTGGACGGCACCAAAGAGCTGACGATTACCCAGGTATTAAAGGCGCTCGACGAGGATCTCGGGCGGCACTTTTTCCCCGACGACGGCAGCGGCCGCGACCCGCGCTTGTGTCCGGTATGCGGCGCCGGGCGGTTGAGCCTCAAACTCGGCAAATTCGGCGCCTTTATCGGCTGCTCGAATTATCCGAATTGCCGCTACACGCGGCCGCTGGCGATCGAAGGCAATGGCGGCGAGGTCAGCGAGACCACCCTCGGCAGCGACCCGGCGAGCGGGCTACCGGTGACGATCAGGAAAGGCCCGTTCGGCCATTATGTCCAGCTCGGCGCCGGCGACGGTGACGCCAAGCCCAAACGGGTGGCGATCCCGCGTCCGCTCAAACCGGCCGATATCGACCTCGACACGGCGCTCAGGCTGCTCGCGCTGCCGCGCGAACTTGGCGCCGACCCTGATACCGGCGAGATGATCACCGCCGGCATCGGCCGCTTCGGCCCTTACATCAAGCGCGGCGCCACCTACAAATCGCTGGGCAGCGACGACGACGTCCTGACGATCGGCGTCAACCGGGCGGTGGTTCTGCTTGCCGAACCGACCGCACCGCGGCGCCGCGGCGCGCCGCAGCCGCTGCGCGAATTGGGCATGCATCCCGAGGGCGGCATCGTCGCGCTGTATGAGGGCCGTTACGGCCCCTATGTCAGCCACAACGGGGTCTTCGCCTCGTTGCCGCGCGGCGCCGATCCCGAAACCTTTTCGCTTGACCAGGCGTTGCCGCTGCTCGAGGCACGGCGGCACGAAAAGCGGCCGCCGACCCGCGGCAAAACCGCCAAAACCGCCCCGACAAGGCCGAAACGCGCCAAACCCGCGGCCAAGGCGGCGGCAAAGCCCGCACCTTCGGCACGGGCGACCGCATCGCGGACCGGCGCGCGCCAATCCGCATCGGTGGCGACGACCGCCGCCGGCGACGCCAAGGGAGCGCAAAGGCAGCGCAAGACGAAAACACAGCCGCTGGCTACCGCCGCGAAGCGCGCGGCGCGAAAGAAGCCCGCGCCCGCCGGCCGGTCCCGGTCAGGCCCGGCATCGCGATCCGATTAGATGCGACGATCGCCATCGGCCCTCGGCAACAGGCCCAAACGCCGCCCGGCGGCCCTGCCCTCGGCCAGTGATGTCGCCGCGTTCATCCGCAGTCACCCCGCCCCCGCCGGCGCCCGCGAAATTGCCCGCGCCTTTGATCTCGGGCCGGCCGAGCGCCCGGCGCTGCGCGCGATGCTGCGCCGCATCGAACGCAGCGGTGCGGTCACCCGCACCCCCGCGCGGCGCCTCACCGCCGGTCAAACGCTGCCTGAGATTGCCGTGATCGAGCGGATCGGCAGCGACGAGGACGGTACACCCTTGGCCACGCCGGTCGCCTGGTCCGGGCCAGCACCGGCGCCGCTGGTCCGAATTGACAGCGAAGGCGGCGACGGCTTTCCGATCGGCGCCCGCGCCTCGGCCCGCCTCGTCACACGCGATGACGGCGAGATCGAAGCGCACATCGTTCGCCGCCTCGATCCGGACGGCGCGCGCATTGTCGGGGTTGTGGAAAGGGACCGTCAGGGCGTTCGGATCGTCTCCGCCGACCGTCGCAACCGCACCGAATACACGATCCGGGAACCCGACACCGGCGGCGCCGGCCCCGGCGAATTGGTTGTTGCCGAAATACGTCCGACGCCACGCTTCGGCGCGCCCCGGGCGCGGATTGTCGAACGGCTCGGTTTCGCCTCCGATCCCGGCGCCGTCAGCCGGCTGGCCATCGCGACCTTCGACATCCCGAGCGAATTTCCGGCCGCCGCGCTCGCCGAAGCGGAAGCCGCCACGCCGCCCGGACCGGAGGGGCGGATCGATTTGCGCGACCTGCCGCTCGTCACCATCGACGGCAGCGACGCGCGCGATTTCGATGACGCGGTGTGGGCCGAGCCCGACCCCGACCCCGCCAATCCGGGCGGCTGGCATATCGTCGTCGCGATCGCCGACGTCGCCTGGTATGTGCGCCCGGGCAGCGCGCTCGACCGCGAGGCCGAGCGCCGCGGCAACTCGGTCTATTTTCCCGACCGGGTGGTGCCGATGCTGCCGGAGGCGTTGTCGAACGGCCTGTGCTCGCTCCAGCCGGGCAAGGAGCGCGCCGGGATCGCGGTCGATCTCGCGATCGATGCCGCCGGCCGCAAGCGTCGTCACCGCTTCAGGCGCGTGCTGCTGCGCTCGGCGGCTCGCCTCACCTATGACGAGGTGCAGGCGATCCGCGACGGGCAGTGCGCGCCGCCGCCATCGCTGCCCGCGGCAACGGTCGCCGCGCTTTACGGCGCCTATGTCGCATTGGCCAATGCCCGCCTCGCCCGCGGCGCTCTGGCGCTCGAGCTGCGCGAAGACCGGGTCGTACTCGACGCCGACGGGCGGCCGACGGCGGTCGTCCCGGCAGCGCGCTTCGACAGCCACCGTCTGATCGAGGAGTTCATGATCCTCGCCAATGTCGCGGCGGCCGAAGAGCTCGAAGCCGGGGGCCAGCCGTGCATGTACCGCGTGCACGCCGCTCCCGAGCTCGACAAGGTCGCGACATTGCGCGAGGTCCTGGCCGCTGTCGGCATCCCCGGTCTGGCGATCGCCAAGGGCCAGGTGCTGAAGCCGGAGCTCTTTAACCGGGTGTTGCGGCGGGCGACGGATAGCGACCTCGGCCCGCTGGTTAACGAACTGGTGCTGCGCTGCCAGGCGCAAGCGGTTTACAGCCTCGACAATATCGGGCATTTCGGCCTCGCGCTGCGTCGTTATGCGCATTTCACCTCGCCGATCCGGCGCTATGCCGACCTCGTCGTGCACCGCGCGCTGATCAGAAACGCCGCGGCCAAGGGCGAGGATTGCGGCGTCGGCGCCCTGTCGGAGGGTACCGGCCGCGACGAGCTGACGGCGGTCGCCGAACACATTTCGGCCACCGAGCGGCGCGCCGTCGCCGCCGAGCGCGCCACGATCGAGCGCTATCGCGCGATGTTGTTGGCGGAGGCGGTGGGCGGCGTGTTCAGCGCGCGGATCAGCGGCGTCGCCAATTTCGGCGTGTTTGTCACATTGGACGAGACCGGCGCCAACGGGCTCGTACCGATGTCAATGCTGCCGCCCGACTATTATGACCGGCATGACCGTCCGCCGCGGCTGGTCGGCCGCCGCTATGGCCGCGAATACCCTTTGGGCGGCGCGCTGACCGTCAGGCTGGTCGAGGCTGATGTGATCGGCGGGCGGCTTGTGTTCCGTATCGAAGACGAAACACCCGTCGCGCACGGCATCGGTCTGGGCCGCAACCGCCGCCGCGGTTGATTGCAATCGGGGAGCAATTTACCATCGATGCGCCTGCCGCCAGATATTCGGGGGCGCGGCTGCAGGTCCTCGGCATTTTGCCGGGGGATTTGGGGTATTTCGATGCCGATGCCGTTGCGTCCGGCCGCTGTCCTCACGCAAGCGTGCCTCCTCGCCGCCTTGCTCGGCTGCGCACAGGTCGAGCCGATGCCGCGCGATCCGCAGGCGCGGCTGTTTGCCCGCGCCCTCGACCAAATCGATGAGCTTTACATCGTCCCGGTCACCAATCGTGTGCTGGCGCTGGGCGCCGCCGCGCGCCTGTCGCGGTTCGATCCGAAACTGCACGTTACCGAGGCGCCCGGTCCGCGCGAGCAGAGCGAGACGGTGCTGACCTACAATGATCGCGAGGTGGCGAGTTATCCCAGCCCGCAACAAGACGACCCGCATCTATGGGGGGCGTGGCTCGGAAAGCTGGAAAGCGACGCCAAGCAGGCCTCCTCCATTATCGCCGGTCTGACGAAGGACGAACTCGACAAGGCGCTGTTTGACGGCATCACCGGCGAGCTCGACCGTTTCTCACGCTATTCGACGCCGCAAGTCGCGCGCGACCAGCGCGCCGCCCGCGACGGCTTTGGCGGGGTTGGCGTTCTTCTCGAAGACGACGCCCACCCTTACCGCATCACCCGGGTGATGCCCGGCAGCCCGGCGGCTCTCGCCGGGATTGCGGTCGGCGACCGGCTGGTCGCGATCGATGGCGAGGCGACCGAAGGCCGCTCGCAAAACGAGGTGCTCAGGCAATTGCGCGGCCCGGTCGCAAGCGCCGTCACCATCGAGATCGCGCACCCCGGCGCTGCCACCCGCAGCGTCCAGTTGCAGCGCAGCTTTATCGTGCTGCCGACCGTGACCATGACGCGTGCGGACGGCGTGCTGGTGTTTCATATCTCGGGCTTCAACCAGAACACCACCCAGCAACTGGTTGCCGACCTCGAGGCCGCCGAACACGATTTGGGACCGCAGCTGCGCGGCGTTGTACTCGATCTGCGCGGCGATCCGGGCGGTCTGCTCGACCAGTCGGTAAGCCTTGCCGATGTGTTTATTAGCAAAGGCCCGATTGTCGCCGCCGTCGGGCGCGCCCCGGCGTCGCGCCAATATTTCGAAGCCTCCGGCGATGCCATCGCGCCTCGGCTGCCGGTGGTCGTGCTGATCAATGGCGGCTCGGCCTCGGCCGCGGAAATTCTTGCGGCGGCGCTGCAGGATTCGGGCCGCGCGGTCGTGGTCGGCACCTCCTCCTATGGCAAGGGCACGGTGCAGACGGTGCTGCGCCTGCCCAATGATGGCGAACTGATCCTGACCTGGGCCGAATTGATCGCGCCGGCCGGGTATTCGTTGAACGGGCACGGGGTGGTTCCGACCGTGTGCACCAGCGACCTCGGCAACGACGTCCAGGCGCTGGAAACGGCGCTCGCCCGCGCCGCGGACCCTGCCGCGCGCAACCCCCTCGTCGTCACCCCTCGCGCCGAGCTCGATCAGAACGGCTGGACTGCGCTGCGCCGCGCCTGCCCTCCGCGTCGCGGCGATCGCCCGATCGATCTCGCCGTCGCCGAGCGCGTGCTGTCCGATCCGGTCCTTTACGCCCGCGCCTCCCATGTCATGGAGCCCTCGCCCAGCCTCGCGGCCAAGCCGGTCGGGACGGCGCCGGCGGCGGCGGCGCACGCCTTGACACAAGGGTATGGATCGCTATCTTCGAGCGAGCATTAGCGGCCGGTTGGAAAGAATTGTCATGGCCAAGACCAGCACTATCCTGATCAAGCTCGTCAGCAGCGCCGACACCGGTTATTATTACGTGACCAAAAAGAACCCGCGAAACAAGACCACCAAGCTCGAACTCAAGAAGTTTGACCCGGTGGCGCGCAAGCACGTGATTTTCAAGGAAGCCAAGATCAAATAGAAATCCGGGTCAGCCAGAGCCGGCACGTCGCCTGCTCCGATACCGGCAAGCCGAGCCCGGTTTCTGTCGTCCCTCGGCACGGGCCGTGTCGTTTACGCTTAAATGCCCGGTCAGGCCGTGTCATAGTGCCCCCGATCGACAAAAAGACGGAGGCGCCCGATGACAACCTACATGCTGGTCAGCTTCAAAACCTGTCCATGGGTGCAGCGCTCGGCAATCGTGCTGCGCGAAAAGAACACGCCGTTCGAGCTGCGTCATATCGAGCCCGATAATCGCCCCGATTGGTTTCTGGCGATTTCGCCGCATAAAAAGGTGCCGGTGCTACGCATCGACGACAAATTCTCGTTGTTCGAATCGAATGCGATCAACGAGTATCTCGATGAGACGATCGAGCCGCGGCTACACCCCGCCGACCCGATCGAACGGGCGATCAATCGGGCCTGGACCGATTACGTGCCGACCTTTGCCAGCACGGTGACCGCGACCGCTTACGCCGACACCGAAGAAGACTACAACAAGGCGGCCGCCGGCATCCCGGTGGCATTCGAGCGGCTGGAAAGAGCGCTCGAAAGACAGGGCGGCGGCCCGTTCTTCAACGGCGACAAATATTCACTGGTCGACGCCGCCTATGCGCCGTTTTTGCAGCGCTATTTCTTTCTCGACCGGGTGAAGAAGCTCGGCCACATCGAGAACTATCCGCGGCTCAAAGCCTGGTGCGAGGCGTTGCTGGCGCGGCCCTCGACGCACACCTTCCCGCCCGACGAGTTTGAGGCGATGTATCGCGAAGGGTTGCGTCGGCGCAACAAGTGGATCTCGCGCTTTATCGAACCGGCGCGGCAAGCCGCCGAATAAGGCTCTGTCTCGGTGAAGGCGCAGGCGCTAGGCTGCCTGCGCCTTTTGCTTTGATGTGGGGAAGGAATACCCGTGGATCAGGATGGCGCTGGGGCCGCAGACGGCATCGTTCACCGGGCAAGGCGGGTGCTGCCCGCCGGCACCTTCGGCAATTTTCCCGGCGAGGTGGTCATCCGCGCGGGCCGCGGCGGCCGGGTGTGGGACGAAACCGGCAAGGAGTATGTCGATTTCCTGCTGGGCTCGGGGCCGATGCTGGTCGGCCATGCGCATCCTGAAGTGACCGCCGCCGCCCAGGCTCGCATCGCCGAAGGAACAACCTTTTTTGCCAACAACCGCTGGGGCATCGAGCTTGCCGAGGAGATCGTGCGGGCGGTGGCTTGCGCCGAACAGGTACGGTTTGTCTCGAGCGGCTCGGAGGCCGATCTTTACGCGATGCGTGCCGCCCGCGCCTTTCGCAAGCGCGACAAGATCCTGAAATTCGAGGGCGGCTATCACGGCATGAGCGACTATTCGCTGATGAGCCTCGCGCCCAGACAGCCCGGCAATTTCCCGCGGCCGATCCCGGATTCGGCCGGCATCCCGCGAGCCGTGCGCGATGACGTGCTGGTCGCGCCGTTCAACGATCTCGACAGCGTTGCGGGCTTGGTGCGCGCGCATCGCGACGAACTTGCCGCGGTTATTGTCGAGCCTTTGCAGCGCATCATTCCGCCGCGGCCGGGCTTCCTCGCAGGGCTGCGCCGGATCACCGCCGAAAACGGCGTGCTGCTGATTTTCGACGAAGTGGTGACCGGCTTTCGCCTCGCTTATGGCGGCGCCCAGGAATATTACGGTGTCATTCCCGATCTGTGCACGTTGGGCAAGGTGATCGGTGGCGGTTTTCCGCTCGCGGCAATTGCCGGCAGAGCCGAAATCATGGCCCATTTCAACCGCGACGCGGTCGGCGAGGACAATTTTCTGATGCAGGTCGGGACCTTGTCGGGAAATCCGGTGGCCGCCGCCGCCGGGCTTGCCACCCTCGATGTTCTTCGCCGGCCGGGCGCCTATGAACGGCTGTTTGCGACCGGGCGCGAACTGATGGGCCAGTTCGCTGCTTTGTTGAACGGGGCCGGGATTGCGGCCCAGGTTATCGGCGAACCGCCGCTCTTCGACGTCGTCTTCTCGGCCGAGCCGGTGCGCGACTATCGCGGCTGCCTCAATGGCGACGGGTCGCTGATGCGGCGCTTCAACGCGTTGTTGCGTGAGCGCGGCGTGCTCAAGGGCGAGCAGAAATATTATGTTTCGGTGGCGCACAGTACCGACGACGTCGACGAGACGATCGCCGCATGGCGGTCGGCGATCGCCGCCCTCACCCGGTAGAAACGAGCCTCCGGTGGGCCATCTCTTAGCCTGATGGCCCGGGAACCGGCGGGGCGGATACGGCGATGCCTGGCGCGTCGAGCCTTTCTACCCGCAGCTCGTTGACCGTGAGCCGCGCGATCCGCAAGGCGTCGACTTCGCCGCGACGCAGCCGCGCGCGCGACACCGCAAACCGGCCGACCACCAGGCTGCCGACCGCGACGGCGGCAAACGCGACCGCGCCGATCGCCAGCGCCCCGCCCGCCGCCGCCAATGCGAAGGCGCGGCGCGCCGCCCCGTCGCTCGCGCGCGGCCTCGGCGCCGAAGGAACGGTCGCTTCTCGAGTCTCTTCGCTCATTGCTTCCTCGTCGTTGCCGCGCCACTTTTTGCATCGTCAGCTTTTGGCAAAGCGCGACCGTAATACACCTGCCGTGCTAGAACGGCCCGCGCCAGTGTGGCGTCGCGCGTTTAAGTGAGGCGGAATGCGTCTATCGGAATATTTCCTGCCGGTGTTGCGCGAGAACCCGAGCGAGGCACAAATCGCCTCGCATCGGCTGATGCTGCGCGCCGGTATGATCCGGCAATCGAGCGCCGGGATCTATTCCTGGCTGCCGCTGGGTCTGCGCGTCTTGAAAAAGGTCGAGGCGATCGTGCGCGAAGAGCAGAACCGCGCCGGCGCGCAGGAAATCCTGATGCCGACGATCCAGCCCGCCGAACTGTGGCGCGAGAGCGGACGCTATGACGATTATGGCAAGGAGATGCTGCGCATCCGCGACCGCCACGATCGTGAGATGCTGTACGGGCCGACCAACGAAGAACAGGTCACCGAGATCGCGCGCGCTTTTGTCAAGAGCTACCGCGACCTGCCCAAGCTGCTCTTTCACATCCAGTGGAAATTCCGCGACGAGGTGCGGCCGCGGTTTGGCGTCATGCGCGGCCGCGAATTCCTGATGAAGGACGCCTACAGTCTCGATATCGACGCCGCCGGCGCCAAGCATGCCTATAACAAAATGTTTGTCGCCTATTTGCGGACCTTCGCTCGCCTGGGGCTCAAGGCGATCCCGATGCGCGCCGATACCGGCCCGATTGGCGGTGATTTGAGCCATGAATTTATCATCCTCGCCGACACCGGCGAGAGTGCGGTGTTTTGCGACCGGCGCTGGCTCGAAACCGACATCCTCGCCGGAGAAATCGATTACGCGGGCGACCTCGAACCCTTTTACAAGCGTTGGACCGCGCTGTACGCGGCCACCGACGAACAACACGATCCGGCCAGCTGCCCGATCCCGGCCTCCGACCTCGTCAGCGCCCGTGGCATCGAGGTCGGACACATTTTTTATTTCGGCGACAAATATTCGCGGCCGATGGGTGCGGTTGTCGCCGGACCCGACGGCGAGCCGGTCCCCATCGAGATGGGCTCATACGGTATCGGCGTGTCGCGTCTGGTCGGCGCGCTGATCGAGGCCAACCACGACGCGGCCGGCATCATCTGGCCCGAGAGCGTGGCCCCGTTTCGGGTCGGCTTGATCAATCTGCGCGCCACCGACCCGCGCTCCCGCCAGGCCGCCGACGAGATCTACGGCAAATTGAGCGCGGCCGGGGTCGAGGTGCTGTATGACGACCGTGACGAGTCGCCGGGCGCCAAGTTTGCAACGATGGACCTGATCGGCCTGCCCGAACAAGTCGTCGTAGGGCCGCGCGGGCTCGCTGCCGGCACGGTGGAAATGAAGAACCGCCGCACCGGCCAACGCCAGGACATGTCGATCGAGAGCGCGTTTGATCGGCTCGTCACATGCTCCCCATCCCCGCACCCCGCTGCCGGCAAGAAGCGGGCGAAATCAGCCCAGCCATAAGCGCGACAACGTTGGGCGCAAGCTTGGGGTTCGCTTGATGGCCTTCGGCGCGTTTGAGCGGATGGTGGCGTTCCGCTATCTGCGGGCGCGGCGACAGGAGGGCTTTGTCTCGGTCATCGCGATCTTCTCGCTGCTCGGGATCGCGCTCGGTGTGGCCACGCTGATCATTGTCATGTCGGTCATGAACGGCTTTCGCGCCGACCTGTTGGGCCGCATTCTCGGCCTCAATGGTGCGCTCGGGGTTTATGCCGAAAGCGGACCGCTCGCCAATTACGCAGCGGCGGCCAAAAAAATCAGCGCGATCCCCGGGGTGCAGGCCGCCATTCCGATTGTCGAGGGCCAGGTCATGGCGACCACCGACCGCGGTGCCGCCGGCGCCTTGGTGCGCGGGGTTCGTCCTGAAGATTTGCGCGCCCTGCATCTTGTCTCCGACCATATTATCGGCGGCTCGCTGGCCGATTTTAACGATGACGGGATTGTCATAGGTTATCGGTTGGCGCTGCGGCTCGGGGTCACCGTCGGCGGGGCGGTGACCGTGATTTCGCCGCAAGGCACCGCCACCGTTTTCGGTACGATGCCGCGCCTGAAGACCTACCATGTCGCGGCGCTGTTCAATGTCGGCATGTATGAATACGACAATAGTTTCATTTATGTGCCATTGAGCGCCGCCCAGATTTTCTTTCGTGTGCCCGACGCGGTCAGTTATCTGCAAGTCTTCGTCGCCAATCCTGACCGGGTTTGGCAACAGAGCGGCGCGATTACCGCGGCATTCGACGGCCGCGTTCGTATCGTCGATTGGCAGCAAGCCAATTCCAGCCTGTTCAACGCCGTCGAGATCGAGCGCAACGTGATGTTCTTGATCCTGACCCTGATCATCGTCGTCGCCGCTTTTAACATCATTTCGAGCATGATCATGATGGTTAAGGACAAGGGCCGTGACATCGCCATCCTGCGCACGATGGGCGCTTCGCGCGGGTCGGTGCTGCGCATTTTCATGCTGTCCGGCGCCAGCATCGGCGTCGTCGGCACCTTGGCCGGCCTTGTCCTCGGCGTCGTCTTTACGCAAAATATCGAAGCGATCCGTGAATTCGTGCAGAATATCGTCGGCGTCAACTTGTTTTCGGCGGAGATTTATTTCTTCACCCGCATTCCGGCGCGCATCGATTGGAACGAGGTCGGCGCCGTCGTGGCGATGGCGCTGTCGCTGTCATTTCTGGCGACCCTTTACCCCTCATGGCGTGCCGCCCGCCTCGATCCGGTCGAAGCGCTGCGCTATGAGTGAGGGTGTGCGCAGGACCTGCTTGTGAGAAACCCGTTCTCGATCAATGGCGCGCCCACCGGCGCGCCCCCTCGCGCGGCAGAGGTCTGCGCGGCGGCCGCGCCCGCGGAGGCTCGCCTCGGGCCCCCGCCGCTTTCGGGAACCACGAGCGATCGGCCCGCGCCATCCGCGCCGACCGTGCCGGCGTTGGAATTGCGCAATGTGCGTCGCGTGTACCGCACCGGCGGCAGCGAACTCGTTGTTCTGAACGGCATCGACCTTGCGTTGTGGTCGGGCGAGATCGTCGCGCTGGTCGGGCCGTCGGGCGCCGGCAAGTCGACATTGCTGCACGTCGCCGGTCTTCTCGAACGCCCCGATGGCGGCGAGGTGCTGATCGGCGGGGCCGAGTGCGGCGGCTTGTCGGACGAGCGTCGGACCCTGTTGCGTCGCTCGGAACTGGGCTTTGTCTACCAGTTCCACCATCTGCTCCCCGAGTTTTCAGCGCTCGAGAACACGATGCTGCCGCAGATGATCGCCGGCGCCACCCGCGCCCGCGCCCGCGCCAAGGCCGCCGAATTGCTCGCCGGCGTCGGATTGGCGGCGCGCGCTGGACACCGGCCGGCGCGGCTCTCCGGCGGCGAGCAGCAGCGCGTGGCAATTGTGCGCGCCCTGGCCAACGATCCCCGGATCCTGCTCGGCGACGAGCCGACCGGCAATCTCGACCACGCGACCGGCGAGGGGGTCATGAACACGCTAATCGAATTGGCCCGCCGCACCGGCCTGGCCGCCTTGATCGCCACGCACAATCTCGAACTTGCGCGCCGCCTCGACCGGATCGTGGTGCTCGAGGACGGCCGGCTCAAGCCCGCGGGTTAACTCCTCGACACGGTCGCTTTGGCGGCGTGCCGAGACGGCGGCAATCACGTTTTCCGACCGGGCGAGGCGGTGTGCCCGCCACGCCAAATTGACGGTTGGTTCGCCCTTAGCGTTGCTTTTCGGCCAGCAGGTCGCGAATTTCCTCAAGCAAAACCTCGCTTTTCGGCGGCGCCGGCGGCGGCGCCTCCTCGCGCCGATGGAACCGCGAGAGCACCTTGATCAGCCAGAAGATCGCGAGACTGACGATCAGAAACTGGATCACCGTGTTGAGGAAGAGACCAATATTCCAGGTGACCGCTCCGGCTTTTTGCGCCTCGGCCAAGGTCGGCGCGGGCTGGCCTTTCAGAGTTACAAAGACATTGGTGAAGTCGATGCCGCCAAACAGCAAACCCAGAAGCGGCGTCAGGATGTCTTTGACAAGGCTGTTGACGACGCCGGTAAAGGCGGCGCCAATGATGATGCCGACGGCGAGATCGACGACGTTGCCGCGCATGATGAAGGCGCGGAATTCGTCAATCCAGGCCGGACGATGCAAGCCGATCGAAGATGAAACGCGGTCGCTCATCGTCATCCCCCTTTACCCTTCGCGGAGGGTTATCTCACAATCTGCAGTCTGCGCAAAATCGACGACAACCGGGAGGCACCGATGCTTTACAGCCGCGAGCGGATCATGACCACCCATGCCGGGTCGCTTCCGCGTCCGGCCGATCTGCGCGACCTCGTCGCGGCCAAGGCGCGCGGCGAGGCCTATGACGCCGCCCGCCTCGACCAGCGCTTAAAAGAGGCGGTGGCGGCGGTGGTGCGGCAGCAGGCCGAATGCGGCCTCGACAGTGTTAATGACGGCGAATTGTCGAAGACCAATTTTACCGATTACGTGCGCGGGCGCATCGCCGGCTATATCGAGCGGCCGTCGGCCGGTCCGCGCCGGCTCAGCATAACTGCCCGTGACGAGACCAAATTTGCCGAATATTTTGTCGCCCACCCGCGCGCCCGCCCGCTGGGTCCGCCGACGATGCCGGTATGCGTCGAACCGCTGCGCTATATCGGGGCGGCCGAAATCGCGGCCGACATCGCCAATCTCAAGGCGGCTCTCGCTGGCGTCGGGGTCGCCGAGGCCTTCCTGTCGGCCAATACGCCGGGCACGATCGAGCATTGGCTTGCCAACGAATACTACAAGACCGACGAAGAATTCGTCTTTGCGATCGCCGAGGTGATGCGCGAGGAATACCGCGCCATCGTCGACGCCGGCCTGTTACTCCAGATCGACGATCCAGACTTGCCCGACGGGTGGAATTGCCTGCCGGAGATCACTTTACCCGAATACCGCCGCTATGCTGTGCTCAGGGTCGATGCGCTAAACCACGCCCTTGCCGGGATCCCGAAAGAAAGGGTGCGGCTGCATGTCTGCTGGGGCAGTCACCACGGTCCGCATCACGATGACATCCCGCTCAGGGACATCATCGATTTGATCTTTCGCGTGCATGCCGGCAGTTTCTCGATCGAGGCTTCGAACCCATGCCACGAGCACGAATGGCGGGTGTTCGAGGACGTCAAATTACCGGAAGGCGCCACACTCATTCCCGGTGTGGTCGGACATTGCACCGATTTTATCGAACATCCCGACCTGGTGGCCGAGCGGCTGGTGCGATATGCGCGGCTGGTCGGCCGCGAAAACGTGCTGGCCGGGACCGATTGCGGGCTCGGGACTAGGGTTGGTCACCCGTCGATCTGCTGGGCCAAATTCGAGGCCCTGGCCGAAGGCGCCCGGCGAGCGACCAGGGTTCTATGGGGCCGCGGGTGACCGGTCGCGCAACCGGGATCGGCCTCGTCCCGGTCCCCCGCAACGCCCATTTTCGGGCGCTGTGACCGAGAGGAGATGACCATGAAAGTCACCGGACGCTGTCACTGCGGTCAGATCGCCTTTGAGGCGGAAATCGACCCGACCCAGGTCAGGATCTGTCACTGCACCGATTGTCAAACCCTGACCGGCACCGCATTTCGTACGACCGTGCCGAGCCTGCCCAACACCTTTGTGCTGAAGAGCGGAACGCCCAAGATCTATATCAAAACCGCCGAGAGCGGGAACCAACGCGTGCACGCCTTCTGCCCGGAATGCGGAACCCCGATTTACGCCACCGCGCCGGGGGCCAATCCCCGCTCCTACGGATTGCGGGTCGGGGCGCTCGACCGCCGAGCCGAATTGCGTCCGAGCCGGCAGGGCTGGTGCCGCTCAGCTCTGCCATGGTCGATGGACCTCTCCGCGATCGAGCGCTTCGAGCGCCAACCTTAGCGTCGCGGCGAGGGCAGCGGCCGGTGCCGCGGCTTCCCGCCGCCTGACCCAGGCGGGAGCCTTGCTGTCGCCCGACCCGGTCCGTAACCGCTATCCGCGAACCGATTGAGCGGCGGCGGCCACCCGTTCCACCGCCGTGAGCCAAGCGTCGAGGCCGCGCTCGAACGGCTCGACCAGCACATGATCGACCCCGGCCGCGCCAAAGGCTGCAAGCCGGGCGGCGAGCGCCCCTTGATCCTGGCCGTCCCAGGCCGTGCGCAACGAGATCGTGAATTCGGGTTCAGGGCGCGCCGCCCTTAATCGCGCAACGATCGCCGGCGCCGCCTCGGGGGTGACCCGCGACCCGTGCCAGCCGTCGTGGCGCAGGGCTCGTCGCAATGCCGGCTCGGAGCCGCCGCCGATCCAGATCGGGATCGGCTTCACCGGATGGGGCAGCATCCGCATCTCGTTGATAACCGCCGGCACAAAGCGTGCGCGGAAGCTGACCGGATCCTCGCTCCATACCGCGCGCATCATCGCGATGCTTTCATCCATGCGCCGCCCGCGCTCGTGGAACGGAACGCCCAAAGTGGCGAATTCGGCTTCGAGCCAGCCCGCCCCGCCGCCGAGGATCAGCCGCCCGGCAGACAGGTTCTGCAGTGTCGCCAGCTCCTTCGCCAGCGGCAGCGGGTGGCGCAGCGGCAAGATCAGGACGCTGGTTCCGAGCCCGATCCGCTCGGTGCAGGCCGCGGCCCAGGTCAGGGTCAGCAGCGGGTCGTAAAAAATCGGCGAGGGTGGATAGGCCGCGTCTTTTGGCACGATAATGTGTTCGCTGACCCAGATGTCATCGAAGCCCAGCGACTGGGCCTGTACGGCAGCGCGTCGGATCGCGTCGGGCGCGGCCTTGCGCCCGATCTGGGGCAGGTGAATGCCAATCCTCATCGCCGCGCCTCCTCTTTTTTCACCCGAGAGTTCCCCCAGCGATCATAACGGGGGCGGCGCGCCGCGCCCATCAGGCCGCGAGACGAACAAATAACGCGAACACGGCCGAGTCGGGTTCGCCGTGTCGGGCACTGCCTGACCGCCGCGGGTGCGAGACTAAATCGCAGTGTGATCCTTCTGGCGAATGGGCTGCGGTGCGGCGGCGCCGGCGCGGGCCCAATTGTTCGCGCGCCGCCGCGCGGCATTTTTGGTTATGTGCGGGCCAACAGCGCCCGGCACGAGCTGGTGGCTGATGGTACTTACGGCGCTCCTCGAGGTGGCTCCGCTCGAAGCGCAACGCAATCGGGTCGGGAGAGCGGGCCAATCGCGACCGGCGCCACCATGTGTGCCGGATGGTCGAGCATCTCGTCGCGACCACCCCCGCCGCCGAAGCCCAAGGGATTACGATCGCGACGAATTTTCTGAGAAATCCGTGCAATCGCCGAGCCGCCGACGCGGTTGCCACATTGTCGCAGTCGGTGCCGTGCAAAGCGCCGCTTCGCGCGCGTTGACGATGGACCCATCGGCGCCGCCGAACGCCGCATTTGTACGTTGTCGTCGCTTCGCTTAGCCTATGGCCCGCCTTCGAGGCGAAGCGATGACCGAAGCCGCACCTGACCCCCGAGCCGCCGCCGCCGGACCGCCGCGCCGGCGCCGGTGGCGCTTGTGGGCGCGGTCAGCCCCGCCGACCGGTCTGCGCCGCGGCCTGGTCTTGATCCTGCTGCCGTCGATGTTGCTGGTCGCCCTGGAAATCTATCAGGCGGCGAGCCTCGTTCCGGCGCTGCAAGAAAGTCAGGCGGCAATCGCCCACAGTTTTGAGATCATTGCCGCCGCACACGCGCTCGACCGGTCGACCCAGGATGCCGAGCGCAGTGAGCGCGGCTTTCTGCTGACCGGCGACGACAGCTATCTCGAACCTTACGACGCGGCGATCGAGCGGATCCCGGAAAAGCTCAATCGATTGTACCTGCTGGTCAGCGATAACCCGGCCCAGCAAAACCGCCTATCGGTGATCGCCGACGAACTCAAAATCAAGCTCGCTGAACTCAAAGACGCGATCGCCGTCCGGCGCATGCAAGGCTTCGAAGCCGCCCGCGAGGCCGTCAAGACTCAGGCGGGCGGGATCGCGATGAGCACCATTTCCGACCATGTCAGCGCCCTGATCGAAGGTGAAAGCCGGCTTCTCGGCCGGCGGCAGGCGGCGTTTTTCAATCTTGTCCGGGTCAGTGCGGCGACGAGCACATTGGCGGCTTGGCTGGCCTTGGCCGTGATCATCACCGGCGGTCTGGTGCTGTGGCGCGGTTATCGTCGCCTCATTCGTTCGCAGATGTCTTTACAGCGTAGCGAGGAGCGCTTTCGGCTGCTGGTCTCGGGGGTCCGCGATTATGCGCTCTTTATGCTCGACGTCGCCGGCAATATCGTCAGCTGGAACGACGGCGCCGAGCGGTTGTGCGGCTATCGCAACGACGACATCCTCGGCAAACCTTTTTCCACGCTCATCGCCAGCGATGACGCATCCGCCACGGCCGCGGCAGCGCTGCTCGAAGGCGCGCGAACCGCCGGCAGCGCCGAGGATGAGAGATGGTGGACCCGCAAGGACGGCTCACGCTTCTGGGCCAACGCGGTAATCACCGCGCTGCGCAGTCCCGACGGCAGCTTGCGCGGCTTTGCCGAGGTGGTGCGCGATGCCACCGCCTGGCGGCGGCAACAAGAAGCGCTCGACCAGAGCCGGGCGGCGCTGGCGCAGCTGCAAAAGATGGAGGCCATCGGCCAGCTCACCGGCGGCGTGGCGCATGATTTCAACAATTTGCTGCAGTCGATTCTGGGCAGTGTCGAGTTGCTGCAGCGCCCCGACGGACTTGCCGATAGGGCCCGCACCGAGCGGCTGCTCGACACGGCCCGGCGCGCCGCCGAACGCGGCGCCACGCTGACCCAGCGGCTGCTCGCCTTCGCCAGGCGGCAACCGCTGGCCCCGCAGATCGTCGATGTCAACAAACTCGTCGCCTCGATGTCCGATCTCTTGCATCGCACCCTGGGCGAAACGATCGAGGTCGAGACCGTCGCCGCCGCCGGCTTGTGGCGCGCCTATATCGATCCCAACCAGCTCGAAAACGCGATTCTCAACCTCGCGGTCAATGCCCGCGACGCGATGCCCGAGGGCGGGCGGCTGACGATCGAAACCGGCAATACCTGGCTCGACGATGCCTATGCCGCGGCCGACCCTGAGGTGTCGCCCGGCCAATACATCATGATCGCCATCAGCGATTCTGGCGAGGGCATGAGCGAGGAGGCGCTTGCCCATGCTTTCGAACCTTTTTTTACCACCAAGCCGGAGGGGCGCGGGACGGGTCTGGGCCTGGCGCAGGTGCATGGCTTTGTCAAGCAATCGGGCGGCCATATCAAGCTCTACAGCGAGCGCGGCCAGGGCACGACGGTCAAGATTTACTTGCCGCGCCACCTGCATTCGGAACCGGGATCGGCCCGCGTCGATGACGCGGAGCCGCGCGGTCAACCCGGGCGGGCGCGTGTGCTGATCGTCGAGGATGACGAGGATGTGCGCAGCTACGGCGCCGATGCGCTGGAAACGTTGGGCTACACCGTCTTCCAGGCCGCCGAAAGCCGCACGGCATTGCGCATTCTCGACGAGCACCCCGACATCGAACTGCTGTTCACCGACATCGGGCTACCCGACCTGAACGGCCGCAAATTGGCGGAGGAGGCGCGGCGCCGGGCCCCGGAAATCAAGGTCCTGTTTACGACCGGCTACGCCCGCAACGCGATCGTCCACAACGGCGTCCTCGATTCCGGCGTCGACTTGTTGGGCAAGCCGTTTACGACCGAAGCGCTCGGGCGCAAGATCGCACAGGTGTTGACCCGATAGTTATCGACGCGACGCCGCCCCGCGATCGCCGGTGGAAATCGGCACCGCGCCGTCTCGCCGCCCTGTCCGCGGCGGCACGGCGGCCGGCTGGTGGTGCGGGGCGAGGCAAACTGACGCCATCGCCGCGCCGGGGTCGATTGACGCCGAAACCGCAACCGGCATAAACCTTTGCCCAGCGCAGCAGCATAATTGCCGTCGCAAGGAGGAGGAAATGCCGGGTCAGACGTCCGAGGATCTGTTGGCGCTGTTCGACGCTGCGCCCCTCAACCGCCGTTACTGGATCGCCTTTATCCTGATGTCGGCGGTGTTTGTATTCGACTTTTTCGACTTCCTGGTGGTCGGCTACCTGCTCGCGGCGGTCAGGGGCGAGTGGCATCTGACCTATGGCGAAGGAGCCATCATCCTCTATGCCGGCGGCATCGGCGCGATCCTTGGCGCTTTGGTGTTCGGCGCCTTTTCCGACGCCTGGGGGCGCAAGCAGCAGATCATCATCGGCAGCCTTCTCTGTGCCGTGGCGTCCGGCTTGATCGCCATCGTTCCCGAGCGGGGGTGGTGGGAATTCGCGATTTTGCGGTTTTTTGTCGGCGTTGGGCTAACCGCCGCGGTCACCCCATCGCTGACCATGGTCGTCGAATTGACCCCGACGCGGCACCGCACCATCGCGACCAGCTTTTATGTTGTCTGGGCTTCAGCCGGCGGCTTTCTGGCGCCGGTCATCGCCACCGCGCTGCTCGGTCCGCTCGGCTGGCGCGGGGTTGCCGTGATCGGCGTCATCCCGGCGGTGGTCGCGCTGCTGGTCTGGCTGTTCACCCCCGAATCGGTGCGCTGGCTCGCGGCCAAGGGTCGCTTTGCCGAAGCCCGGACGGAAGTGGCAAGACACCTGCAAATCCCGTTGCAAGAGGTGCCGCTGCCAACAATCGCCCCGGCGACGGTGCCGCGCGGCAACCTGCTCGACCTCCTGACGCAGCCGCGCATGTTCTGGGAAACGATCCTGATCTGGGGCGGATCGTCGACCGCCGGCTACGGGGTCTATCTGTGGGGACCAACGATTGTCGCCCTCTTGCTCAAAGTTTCGGTTCCCGAAGCCGCCAAATATTTCATTTTCGTCTCGGCCGCCGGCGTCGGCGGCAAGATCATCGTGACCTTGATCGCGCCGCTGATCGGCCGAAGGGCGCTTGGCGTCTTGTGGGGTTTTGCCGGTGCAGTGGCGCTGGCCGCCGCCGGTTATTACCACGCGGTGCTGTTGAACGGGCTGCCTCTGCTGATCATCCTGCTGATGTGCTCGACTTTCTGCATCGAGGGCGGCTTCTCAAACCTTGCTCCCTACACGGTCGAAAGTTATGGCGTCAGCCTCGGCGCGCGGGCCTCGGGCCTCGGTCAGACCGCGAACGGGGTCGGAAAGATCCTGGGGCCGTTGAGCCTGGCGCTGATCGCCGGCACCGGCAACCTGGTCTCGCCGGCGGCGACCGAATCGGCGGTGCTTCCCGCTTTCCTCTTTCTGGCCTTCTGTATGTTCCTGGTCGGGCTGTCGTTCCTGGTTCTCGGCGTCGAGACCCATGGCAAGGTGATGGCGCTCGGCAGCGAAGGGCCAACGCGTGAGCCGCGATCGACCACCGCGGTGACCGGGGTCCACTGATCGAGCCTCGTCGCCAAGCTGGCTCGGCGCGCCGGGCGCTCGGTCGCCTTTTGGTTCAGCGCTTCGCTTCCCGGCAAATGCCGATCCGGCGCGCGGCCCCCACCGTGTAGAACAAGGGCGGAGGCCCCGCTGCCCGCCCGTCGCGGAGCGCGATTGCCCGTTCGAGCATGAACCGCGTTACGTCGCGAAAGCCGTCGACGAGGGCCGCGTCGACCCGGTGCCAACCGGCATCTTCGAGTTCGGGACTGGCCGTGGGCTCGCCAACCACCGCTTCGGCGTCGCCGAGAAAAAAGCGGGTGTTGAACCGGCGAAACGACCGGGCCGGGGTGATCGCGCGCCCGACATAAAAAAGCCGGTCGATCGCGGCGAGGAGCCCATGCTCGCGATAGACGGTCTCGATCGGCGTCTTCGGCCGCCCTGCCGCGACTGCGCCTTGCGCCGGACGGGCGATCAGGACGCCGACTTCCTCCCAGGTCTCCCTGATCGCGGCGCGGGCGGCGCTGGCAAGCCGCGGCGGAAACATCTCGGCGCCGCTCTCCACGCTCCAGCCGGCCCGATCGGCGAGATCGATCGCCCCGCCCGGAAAGACGTACACGCCGGGCATAAAGCGCGCTTTGAGCGATCGACGCCCGACCAGAACCTCGAGGTCGCGCCCCTCCCCGCGCAGCAGGATCAGCGAGGCGGCGTCACGCGGCCGCACCCTGCGCGCCGTCTGCGGCGGTGCGGCGGAGGCGTCGTTCATGGCGGCACTATGCCAGCTTTGCCGGCAATCACGCCAGCGGCCTCAGCCCGGCTCGCGCCGTGCCCGCTCGATCGCGGCGATCCACAACCCCAGGGCGTGGCGCATTTCGTCAAAGGTGAAATGCTCGGGGCGCGCATTGTCGAGAACCGCGTTGCGCAATGTGACCCCGTCCGCCGCCGCGCTGATCGCATAAGCGTTGCCGACAGCGGTCGGGAGCGCAACACGCTCGCGCTCAGCCATCCCCAGATCGGCGAGCAGGGCGCGCGCCGCCTCGAGGTCCCCCTGCACATCGCTTTGCAGAAAATTCGCGAGGGTGGCGCCACGGCGGCCGCTGCCGCGCAGGGCGAGCGCCTCGAGATGGCCGGCTGCATGCCGTCGCACATTGATCAGACTGCGCGCCATCAGGGACCCCGCAGCGGATAGGCGGCGACGATTCGCCCCGCGTAAAACCAGCCCTCGATCATGAAGCCATGCCCCGAATCCCCCAGAAATTCGCCGTCGCGTCGACGCCTCCCGTCATGAAACGCCGCCAGCACGGCGGTGATGACCGCGTCATCCGACATCGCATCGGGGAAGAACGTGGAAGAAGCGCGCTTGTCGATCCATTCGCCGGTGGCCGGATCGCGGATCGCAACGCGCGCCCGGTAAACCCCGTTCCGGTCAGGAAGCTGGGTGATGCGCAGTACTTTGGCCCCGGGCGGATCAATCCCGTTTGGTCGATGGTGAAAGCCGACCGCTTCACCGTGGCGATTGATCTCGCCGGTTTCGATATGCGCGAAATTGATCGGCGGAGTTGTCGCGGTCCATTTGCCGGCCTGCGAAACCGCCTGAAACGCGGCGGCGAGCGCCGGCGCCAGCACCAGCAGCAACGCCAGCGCCGGCCCGAGGCCGAAGCCGGGGCGGAGCGCCCCCCTCCTCGGCGCTGCCCGCGGCGGCACCCCGATCGGCCGCAGCGCCGCCGCCGACGGTTCGAGGCCGCGCGCAGCAGGCGATGCTGCGGCGCTCGCGTCCTGTGCCATGCTTTAGCCTCGCTGAAAGAGCCTCGCGGAAAACGGTGCGAATCTCTTAGCGCCCGCGCTCAAGCTACGGTAAGAGCCCATCACCCATACGTCGCGGATTTTTCGATTTGGAGCAAATCAATGCGGATTGCGGTGATCGGCGCCGGCGGGATCGGCGCGATCTATGGCGCCTCGCTGGCCAAGGCCGGAGCCGAAGTCGTGTTTGTCGCCCGTGGCGCACATCTCGAAGCCATGCGCGCCAACGGCCTCAAGGTCGAAGGCGACCGCGGTGAAATCGTGATCCGACCGGTGCAGGCGACCGACCGGATCGACCGGATCGGCACCGTCGATTATGTCCTGTTCGCGGTCAAATTGTGGGACGTCGAAACTGCCGGAGCCCAGATCCGGCCGATTGTCGGACCCGAGACCGCAGTGGTGCCAGTGCAGAACGGGGTCGACACACCCGCGCGCCTGGCCGCGATTCTCGGCCGCGAAAGGGTGATGGGCGGCACCGCCTTTGTCACCGGTGCGATCATCGCCCCGGGTGTGGTGCGCCAGACCGGCACCTATCAGCGGCTGACCTTCGGCGAACTCGACCGCACCCCCAGCACCCGCGGCGAGCGTTTGCGCGACCTTTGCGCCGCGGCCGGGTTCGAAGGCGTGTTGAGCCCCGATGTAATGGTGCCGATCTGGGAGAAATTTCTGTTGCTGGTGCCGCTTGCCGGCCTCAACGCCCTGACCCGGCAGCCGCTCGGCAAATGGCGCGCCGATCCCGACCTTTTGGCATTGTTCGACGCGGCGCTGCGCGAAACCGATGCGGTCGGCCGCGCCGAGCAGGTGCAATTGCCCGCCGACAGCGTCGAAAAGACCCGGACGACGATGTGGTCGATGCCCGACTACCATATGACCTCGATGGGCAATGATCTGTTGCGCGGCAACCGTCTCGAACTGCCGTGGTTCGCCGGAAAGGTCGCCGAACTCGGCCGCAAGCACGGCATCCCGACCCCGAGCAACAGCTTTATCTACACCGCCCTCAAGCTGTACGCGATGGGCGCGCCGGCCTGACCGGACGAAATCCCCGCGCGGCTGCGCCGCTTGACGGATCGTCTGCGCTCAGCCGGCGCAGGAAAAGCCGCCATCGACCGGGATCGCGGCGCCGGTGACAAAATCCGAGCCGGAAGAGGCGAGGAACACCGCAATCCCGGCGAGGTCTTCCGGTGTTCCCCAGCGCCCGGCGGGTGTGCGCGCGAGGATGCGTTCGTTGAGGCCTGCGACCTCGCGGCGGGCGTCGCGGGTCAATTGAGTGTCGATCCAACCGGGCAGCACGGCGTTGACCTGGATGTTGTCGGCTGCCCATGCTGCCGCCAGGGATTTCGTGAGCTGCACCAGCCCGCCTTTGCTGACCGCATAGGGGGCGGCGTAACTCGCTCCAAAGATCGAAAACATCGACCCGATATTGATGATCTTGCCATGGCCGGCCTGTTTCATCGCCGGGTAGGCGGCCTGCGCGCAATAAAACGCGCCGTTCAGATTGACCTCGAGCACCGCTCGCCACTCCGACGGCGTATAGTCCTGCGCCGGCTTGCGGATCGACATGCCGGAGTTGTTGACCAAAATGTCGAGCCGGCCATAGCGCTCGAGCACCGTCGCGGCCATCGCCCGACATGATTCCTCTTTGGCAACGTCGGTCGCGATAAACGAGCTCTCGGGTCCAAACCGCGTCACCGCCGCTTCCGATTTGGCAATGTCGCGCGCGGCGACCACGATCACGGCTCCGGCGGCGGCAAGGCCCTGCGCCATACCAAGGCCGATGCCGCCATTGCCGCCGGTGACGACCGCGACCCGACCGGTCAGATCAAACAGCTTCATTTCGCAGGCCCAAAAAGTGCACTCAGCGCGATGCGCCGACAAAGGCCGCGCGGCACTTCCCTGTCGGCGCGCGCCGCGACCGCCGCCGCCACCGTGTTAATAGACGCCCTTGAGCGGCGTCGTCTCACGCTTGTCGACGGTCACGCCGGCATTGCCGGTGTCGCCATAACCGAGCAGTTTGCTCGACAGGCTTTGCGAGCCCACCATTCCGGCCGGATCCGGTGTTTCGCTGTTGCCGCCGAGATTGGGAAGCCCGTTTTCGCTGGTGCGCAGCCGGAAATCGGCCGCTTCGCCGGTGCCCGGTCCGCCCGGCCCGGCCTGTTCCATGATCTGCTCGGCCTGTTGTTTGGTGCTTTCTTCCTGCGGCCGCGGCGCGCCCGGCTCAGGCGGGCGCAGGTTGAAATCGGGCGGTATCGTCAGCGGCGCCCGCGATTCGACGGCGAACTCGTCCGGCATTGTCGGATCGAGGCCGATCATCTGCTTGAAGTCGCTGCACCCCGCCAAAAGCAGAGCCGCTGCACAGCAAGAACCGCAAAGAACAGAGCGGCCGCGGCGCCTGCCGCGGTCTGTGCGGTATTGGACCATGGCCGTTATCCCTCCCGCGGCCATTTAATGCGCTTCGCGGCGAATAAGCAAGCTTTCGAGCAGCATTGCGACAACGCCAAGACAAATCGCGCTATCGGCGAGATTGAACGCCGGCCAATGATAATTTGCGATATGAAAATCGAGAAAATCGACGACCGCGCCATAGCGGATGCGGTCGATGACGTTGCCCAGCGCACCGCCCACCACGAGGCCGATCGCAAGACCGAGGAGCGGGCTCGTCACCCGGCGCAGCCACAGCACCAGCCCGATCACGATAATCGCCGCCGCCAGCGAAAACAGCCAGGCATTGACGGCACTGCGCGAGCCGGTATTGAACAGGCCGAAACTCATCCCACGGTTAAAGGTCAGCACCAGATTAAAGAAGGGTGTCACAGTGTCGGCATCGGGGCTGCCGGCGAAATGCGCGAGCACCGCGGTTTTGCTTGCTTGATCGAGGATCACAACGGCGCCCGCCGTCGCGAGCCCAAGTTTCATCATTATCCCACACTCGCCGGGAGCGGCCGATGGCCCGACGCGGCGACGACCGTCGCACAGCGCTGGCACAGATCGGGAAATTCGAGCGTTCCGACTTCGGGCAGCACGCGCCAGCATCGCTGACAACGCTCGCCCGGCGCCGAGAAGACGCGCACCCCGACATCGGGAACATCGGGGAGCATGAACGCATCGCTGGGCGGGGGCGCCAGGCGGATCGTGGCCGCGGAGGTGATGCACAACTCGGCGAAATCGACCTTTTCCACAAGTGCCGCAAGCCGGTCGGGAACATAAAGCTCGATCGCCGCCTGCAGGCTCGATCCGAGCCGTTTGGCGCCGCGTTCGCGTTCCAGCGCCCCGGTCACGACCCGACGCAGCTCGCGCAATTGCGCCCAGCGCTCGCCGAGCGCCGGGTCCAGCCAGGCGCGAGGAATTTCGGCGAACAATTCAAGATGGACGCTGCGCTCGGGCGCGTCGCCGTGCCGCGCCAGCCACGCCTCTTCTGCGGTAAAGCAGATGATCGGGGCGAGCCAGCGCACCAGCGCGTCAAAGGTGCGGTCGAGGACCGTGCGCAGCGCCCGGCGCGCGTCGTCGCCGGGGGCGTCACAATAAAGCCGGTCTTTGCGGATGTCGAAATAGAACGCCGATAGATCGACCGCACAGAACTGGTAGAGCGCCGTGAACATCGTGTGAAAGTCGAAATCCTCGACGGCGCGTCGCACGAGCAGATCGAGTTCGGCGAGGCGGTGGAGCACCCAGCGCTCGAGTTCCGGCATCGCCGCCACCCCGACCGCTTCGGCCGGGTCAAACCCGGCGAGCGCACCAAGCAGATAGCGCAGCGTATTGCGCAGGCGGCGGTACACGTCAGCTTGGCGCTTGAGGATTTCGGGACCGATGCGCAGGTCTTCGGAATAATCGGAACCGACCACCCACAACCGCAAGATGTCCGCGCCGCTGTCGCGCATGACGTCCTGCGGCGCCACGACATTGCCCAGCGATTTCGACATCTTGCGGCCGTCTTCGTCGAGCACAAAGCCGTGGGTCAAGACCGCTTCATAGGGTGCCCGCCCGCGCGTGCCGCAGGCTTCGATCAGCGACGACTGGAACCAGCCGCGGTGCTGGTCGGAACCCTCGAGATAAAGCGAGGCGGGCCATTTCAATTCCGGCCGCTGCTCGAGCACGAATGCGTGGGTCGAACCTGAATCGAACCACACTTCGGCAATATCGGCGACCTTTTGCCAATCCGCCGGATTGTAGGCATTGCCGAGGAATTGCGCCGCTTCGGCGTTGAACCAGACATCGGAGCCATGCTCGGCCACCGCGGCCGCGACGCGCTCGACCACCGCCGGATCGCGCAGCGGCTCGCCGGTTTCGCGATGGGTGAAGACCGCGATCGGCACGCCCCAGGCGCGCTGCCGCGACACGCACCAATCGGGTTTGCTCTCAACCATCGCGGTGATCCGGTTGCGAGCTTGGGGCGGCAGCCAGCGGGTCTCGGCGATGGCCGCGAGCGCCTTTTCGCGCAGCCCGTTCGCGGCCATGCTGATGAACCATTGCGGCGTGTTGCGAAAAATCAGCGGCGCCTTAGAGCGCCAGGAATGCGGGTAGGCGTGAACCAAAACACCGCGCGCCAACAGGCCGCCGGCGGCGTCGATCGCCGCGATCACCGCCTCGTTGGCGTCGCCGGGCTTGCCGTCCGGACGGTAGACGCTGCGGCCGGCAAACAGCGGCAATCCCGGCAGATAGACGCCATCCGGACCAACCGTGTCGGGAACCGGCAAGCCATGGGCCTGCCCCAGTTCGAAATCGTCGGCGCCGTGGCCCGGGGCGATATGAACCAGCCCGGTGCCCTGGTCACTTTCGACGAACCCCGCCGCCAACAACGGCACCGGGAACTCGTAACCCCGGCTCGCCAGCGGGTGACGCGCCACCGTGCCGGCAAGCGCGGTGCCGGCAAACCGCCCGAGGGTGGTGTAGGCGGCGATGCCGGCTTCCTTGGCAAGCGAATCGACCAGCGCGGCGGCGACCAGCAGTATTTCGCCGGGCTTGGCGCGGCTTCCCTCGAGCGCCCGATCGACCCGCATCGCGACATAATCGAGAGCGGCGCTGTATGCGATCGCGCGATTGCCGGGCAGCGTCCACGGGGTCGTGGTCCAGATCACCGCAGCCGCCCCGGACAGCGCCGGCACTCCGGTCGCGGCGATCGGAAAGCGCACCCAGACGGTCGTCGAGCGGTGGTCGTGGTATTCGACTTCGGCCTCGGCAAGCGCGGTCTGCTCGACCACCGACCACAGCACCGGTTTGGCGCCGCGATAGAGCGCGCCATTGACCAGAAATTTGCCGATCTCGCGCACGATCTGCGCCTCGGCTTCGAAGGACATCGTCGTGTAGGGATTGGCCCAGTCGCCGACCACCCCCAGCCGTTCGAATTCGCGCTTTTGCACCTCGATCCAATGCGTGGCGAACTCACGGCATTCGCGCCGGAATTGGGCCGGCGGGACGCTGTCTTTCGACATGCCCCGGGCCCGGTACTTCTCCTCGATCATCCACTCGATCGGCAAACCGTGGCAGTCCCAGCCCGGCACATAGGCGGCATCCTGCCCGAGCATCTGACGCGAGCGGTTGACCACGTCTTTGAGGATTTTGTTCAGGGCATGGCCGATATGGAGATGGCCATTGGCATAGGGCGGGCCGTCGTGAAGGATAAACTTCTCGCGGCCGGCCGCCTGGTTGCGCAAACGCCGATAAAGGTCCATGGCCGCCCAGCGGGCGAGGATCGCCGGCTCACGCTGGGGCAGGTCGCCGCGCATCGGAAAGCCGGTGCGGGGCAAAAAGACGGTCGGGCGGTAATCGGTCGGCATCATAAATCCCGGAAGAAGGCTGCAGGCAAAGGTGCGCGTCCCGGTCCTCAAGCGAGGACCGGGCCGATAATTCGCAACGAGGGGCCGCGATGCCGTGCCATCGCGGTCATATAACAGCCGCCCCGGGCAAATTCGAGAGGGTCGTGGGCGTCAAGAGGACGCGCAGCGCCGCCTCCGGCGGCCCTGCACAATCCTTTTGCCGGCGGAGGTCACGGCGCGGGCGTTGGGAAGCTGCCGCTTCTATCGAGCGGCTCGATCGTGCCGCTGACGGCGAGCCGATCGGTTAGCGAGGCTTGTTTGGGCGCATCCGATTCTGCCGCCTCCGCACCCCGCAAAGGTCGTTCGCCTTCAACAAGATGGTGCGACGGCCGCGAGCAGTTGGCGGGCGCGACGCGCGTCCTCGGCAATTTGCGCCTTCAATTCGTCGAGACCCGAAAATTTGCGCTCGGGTCGGATGTAGTCGACCAGCGCCACCCGCAAATGGCGGCCATAGAGATCGGCGTCGATGTCGAACAGATGGGCTTCGAGCCGCGGTTCGGGGCTGCCGACGGTTGGCCTCAGCCCGATATTCGCCACACCGTCGAGCGAGCGCCCGGCGAAGGGATCGTCGGGGCCGTCACCGCACACCCGCACCGCATAGACCCCGAAGGCCGGGCGAAGATATTCGCCAAGCCCGAGATTGACAGTCGGAAAGCCGATCGTGCGGCCGCGTCGATCGCCGACCATGACCCGGCCGTCGATCTCCCAGCAGCGGCCAAGCAGCGCCGCGGTTTCACGCGGCTTGCCCGCTTTCAGCAATTCGCGGATCTGGGTCGAGGAATAGACAATACCGTTCTTTTCACGGATCGGCTCGAGCACAGTCACGCCGAACCCGTATTCGGAACCTTTGGCCTTGAGCATTTCAGGCGTCCCGCGCCGCCCCTTGCCAAAAGTGCAGTCCCAACCGACGACGACATGCGCGGCGCCGATCGCACCGACCACGATCTCGGACAGGAACTCCTCGGCACTCTTGGTGGCAAAGGCCAGATCGAAATGCTGGACAAACAGCAGATCGACCCCGAGCCGAGCCAATTCACGCTCCTTCACCCGAAACGGCGTCAGCCGAAAGGGCTCGGTCGCCGGCACGAACACGCTGCGCGGATGGGGCTCGAAGGTCAGCACCGCAACCGGCCGGCCGTCGGCGCGGGCGATGGTCCGCGCCCGTTCGATCAGCAAGGCGTGGCCGCGATGCAGCCCGTCGAAATTGCCGATCGCCAACACCGCGCCGCGCGGATGGGACGTCTCTCGGCCAGGGTGTCGGATAACGCGGATCACGGCAAAGATCGAGGCCCGGCAGTGGCGGCTGCCGTCAAAATAGCCTGCCCGGCGATGCGAGGATAGCGGCCTCAGACGGAACCCGCCTCATCGCGGTCATGCGAGCGCCACCAGTGTCGACGGCCCGCGGGCGTCGATCGCCGCGACAGGCTGCGGCCGCCCCCTCCCGAGACGCGGACCGGCCGCAGCATCCTCAATTCCAACTAGGCGACGCGTTCGTAGGGGAAACGCTGCACCTTTTCCATGTTCCTGCCTTCGATCCGCAGGAGGCGGGTCGTTCCCTCACGGCGCGGCGAGTGCAGATCTCCCTCGTTATAAAGATAAGCCATGCCGGGCGTGAGCCGATATTCGCGGACCGGCCGCGCCTTACCCGGCTTGCCTTCGCCGGGGCGGGCGACCGCCTCGTAATCGGTCATAATGGTCTCGCCGGCGGCTTGGCCGTAGATCGCCCAAGAGGGTCCGTGATCGTGCGGTTGGCTGTCTTTGGCGCCGTGATAGACGTGGCCCAGGACACAAAAGCCGAGTTCCGGGTCTTCGTACAGGACTTTGCGGTCGGGCACGTCATCGCCCAGGTTTTGTTTCACGAATTCGCCGTCTTTCAGCACCTCGCGGACCAGGGCGCAGACCTGCTTACGGCCCTCGACACCCGGATCCCGTTTGAGGATGCGATGACATTCGGCAGAAAATTGTTCGAGCGTGTAAGCCATGGTTGCGGCTCCTTGGCGGCTTATCGAAACGAGCGCGAGATCCCCAAGCTGGCTGGGATCCGCCGCTGCAATCCTTAGCCAATCACGATTCGGTTCGACGCGCCAGCGTCGAGGACAACGTTTTGCCGAAGCCCTCAAAGCCGAGCAGATCATGGTCCAAATCTATTTTTACAGTTTTTACGTCTGAAACAAGTTAATCAGTGCAGCTCGACAGCAATCAAGTGCCGGGTGCACTCGGTGCCGCCCGCAGCAACGCGATCGTTACTATCACCAAGGGGTGCGATACTCGCGCGCGATGCCCGCGATCGGCGCCAGTCACCGTCCTCGGAGCGGGGACGATGGCCGGCGACCGGCGCGTCTCATTGGCGGATATATTTGACCACGCGGCGCACGCGGCCCCATTCGCCGGGCTGCACGACGTAAAGATCCTTGTGCGAGTCGACCCAGATGCCGTGGTTGGAGCGATGGATGGGTCCGTCACCCCAGCGCGCCAACCTCTCGCCATCCAAGGTCAGGATGCTGATCATGCCGCCATTGTGCTCATTGACGTAGACCGTGTCCTCGTCATCGACATAGAAAAACGCCGGCCCGATCAGCTCCGTCGGCCAGACCTCCAGCAGCTTGCCTTGCTGATCAAAAACCTGGACGCGATCGTTCTCGCGGTCGGCGACCAGGAGCCGCCCGCGGCGATCGACCCACACGCCATGCGGCAGGTTGAATTGGCCGGGCGCCGTGCCGGGCTCGCCCCACGAAAACAGGTACCGGCCATCGGCGGCGAATTTGTGAACGCGGGCGTTGCCGTAGCCATCGCTGATAAAGAACTCGCCCGATGGAGCGAAGGCGATATCGGTTGGCAGGTTGAACGGTCCGCCGCCATGGGTCACCTTTTTCCATGCCGAAGAGCTGAAATCGTCGGCCGGGACGCCGGTGTCGGAGCGCTGCCCTTTGACCCCGATCGTGTGCAGCAACTCGCCGTCGGTCGTGAATTTGTAAAACTGGCCGTGGTATTCATCGGTCAGCCACACGAAGTCGTGTTCATCGATGCGGATGGCGTGCGGAAACGAGAACATCCCCGCTCCCCACGACTTCAGAAAATTGCCGTCACGGTCGAACACGACAACCGGATGCTGGGAATTGCGGTTGAAGCAGTAAACGCGGTCGCGTGAATCGACCGCGACCGCGCAAGCCCTGATCTCGATATCCGCAGGCGGGTGCGCCCAGTCCTCGTTGACGCGATAGGTATGTTTGCCGCTGCCGACGATGGGTTCCATGCTTTCCCCCTTTTGGTTTTTCCGAGCCCACGGAAGAATGATCGTAGGGCCCGATTGTAGCACCGCTCTTGGCCGAGACCCGCGCAAACCGGCTGGCGCCTCTCCCGCCGCGACGTGGTCTTCGCCGCGGCTGTCCAACTCTGCTACAGAAATCCGCCACTTGCCACAGCCCATCGCAGGCTTTCACCCGAAACCCGCCCAACAAGTTCGCGGCGCGACCGCGACAAACCAATGGCCTCCACAAAGATCGGCGGGCGGCCAATCAATCGCCTCGCCGGCGCCACGGCAAAGGCGTCCGCGCCGAAGCGCCACCATCAAACGCCGGCCGCGGGAGGGTTCCGCCGCGCGCGGGGTGCGACCGCGCAGAGCGCTCGTAGCCTGTCCGCGAGGGCCGCGGGCAAGGTTGCGAAGTGGACAAATTCGCGCCAATCTTCGCGTCGACGGCACTGAGTGCGAACTTGACGCGTTGTCGTGAAGGGTGGCTCCGGAAAAGGATGACGATCATGGCCGATGACCAGATGATGTCGCAGATGTCCCAAAAGCCCGGGTTCATCGCAGCACTCGATCAGAGCGGCGGATCGACGCCCGGAGCGTTGCGCCTCTACGGGATTCCCGACAGCGCCTACGCCGACGATCAGCAAAAGATGTTTCGGCTGATCCATGAGTTCAGGGTGCGGATCATGACCGCGCCCGCCTTTACCGGCGCCAAGGTCATCGGCGCGATCCTGTTCGAAGGGACGATGGACGGCGAGGTGCGCGGCAAACCGACGCCGTCATATCTGTGGGAAGACCGCGGCGTCGTGCCGTTTGTCAAGGTTGACCGCGGCCTCGAACCCGAACGGGACGGCGTCCAGCTGATGCGGCCGATGCCCCAGCTCGACGAGCTGTGCGAGCGTGCGGTCCGCCTCGGCGTCTTCGGCACCAAGATGCGCTCAGTGATCAATCTCGCCAACCGGGAGGGGATTGCAGCGATCGCCGCCCAGCAGTTCGAGATTGCCGACCAGATCGCCCGCCATGGGTTGATGCCGATCCTCGAGCCCGAAGTCTCGATCAAGAGCCCCGACAAAAAAGGCGCCGAGGCGATTTTGTTTGACGAGCTCAAGAAGCGCACCGACGCGCTGCCCGCCGGCCGTCAGGTCATGTTCAAACTGACGCTGCCCGATGTGCCCGACCTTTATCGGCCGCTCGCCGAACATCCGCGCTGCGCCCGTGTCGTGGCCCTCTCCGGCGGCTATAGCCGCGCCGAGGCGTGTCGAAAGCTCGCCGCCAATCACGGCATGATCGCGAGTTTCTCCCGCGCCCTCGTCCAGGATCTGCGGGTCGGAATGAGCGATGCGGAATTCGAGGCCGCCCTCGCGCAGTCAATCGATGAGATCTACAACGCCTCGACCGCGAAGACTTGACGAGCCGCGAAGGGTAGGTTCGGCCAGGCGCGGGATTGATATCCGCTGCGCTCGCCGCTTGATCGCGGTGGTTTCCGCGAAAGCGGGAACGCCGGACGAGGAGCACGGCGCGGCTTCCTTCGCCCGCTCGCTGGCGCGGGGGTGAGGCAAGGGAGTGTGAACGCCGATGTTAGGGGAACCTCGGAGCGACCAAGACCGAGCGACGACGCGGCTTTATCTGATCACGCCGCCGGCCTTCGACCCCGATAAATTCGCGCCCGATCTCGAGGCGGCCCTGTCAGGCGGCGACGTCGCCTGCCTGCAATTGCGGCTCAAAGACGTACCGGATGACGTGGTGCGGCGCGCGACGGCGATATTGCAGCCGATCACGCAGGCGCATGATGTCGCCTTCATCATGAACGATCGCCCCGACCTCGCCGCGGAACTCGGTTGCGACGGGGTCCATGTCGGCGAAGAGGACATGCCTTACGCCGAAGCGCGGCGGCTGGTCGGCCCCGACGGCATTGTCGGCGTGACCTGCGGCAACAGCCGCGACCGGGCAATAGCCGCGGCCGAAGCCGGCGCCGATTACGTCGCGTTCGGCGCCTTTTTCCCGAGCCCGACCAAAGGCGGGGCAAAGCACCGTGCAACCCTCGACACCTTGCGTGATTGGAGCGAAACGACCGTCGTACCGTGCTGTGCGATCGGCGGGATCACCCAGGAAAATTGCGGACCATTGGTTGAAGCCGGCGCCGATTTCCTCGCCGTGATTTCGGCGATCTGGTCCCACCCGGCGGGGCCGCGCGCCGCCGTCGCCCAATTCAACGACGTCTTCGCCCGCTACGACCGCGCCTATCGCCGCTGAGCGAGCGCCACAAGGGACAAGCGGGGTTGCGGCCAATACCGCATTTCCGCCGCCCAACCTCCCGCAATTGTTCGCCGGCGAGACCGTGCGAAGGTCCGCGGTCAATCTATGGGGGCCCACAGCACCGCTTCGATATGCTCGGCGCCGGTGGCGAGCATGACCAGCCGATCGAAGCCGAGCGCGATCCCGGCGGCCTGGCGCGGGCCGGCGGCGAGCGCCGCGAGAAAATCGTCATCGATCGGATAGGTCTCACCATAGAGTGCCTGCTTTTTCTTCTGGTCGGCGAGAAAGCGGACACGCTGCTCGGCGGGGTCGGTCAGCTCGCCAAAGGCATTGGCGAGTTCAAGACCGCAGACATAAAGCTCAAAGCGCTCGGCAAGGCGCGGGTCGACGGGGTTGCGCCGCGCCAACGCCGCCATCGAGGCGGGGAAGTCATAGAGGATCGTCGGCGCATCGCGACCGAGATGAGGCTCGATCCGGTCGAGAAAAATGCGGAAATAGAGCGTTTCCCAATCGTCACCCGGATGCGCCTCGATGCCGATGCGGCGCGCTTCGGCCGCCAGCAGCGCGACATCGGGATTAAGCGGGTCGGGTGCGGTTGCCAGGATGTCGATGCCGCAATAGCGGTCGAACGCCTCGACCACACTTATCTCGCGCCATTCCGCGAAGGCGTCGGCGCGGCGGCCTTGCCAGGTGAGCCCGCCGCTCCCGGCCGCAGCCTGGCAAGCGCGGATCAGCCCTATGCAATCAGGGATCAGTTCGCGCCATCCCGCTGCGGCCCGATACCATTCGAGCATCGTAAATTCGGGATGGTGGATAGCCCCACGCTCGCCATTGCGAAACACATGCGCCAATTGCCAGATCCGCGGCATGCCCGCAGCGAGCAGCTTTTTCATCGCGAATTCCGGCGAAGTGTGGAGATAGCGGCGGAGCCTGCGCCCGGTGTGCGGATCGTGCAATTCGGTCGCGAAGGCTTTGAGGTGCGGTTCGAGCCCGGGGCTCACCTGCAGCGCCGGCGTGTCGACCTCGATAAAGCCCGCCGCCGCAAAAAACGCGCGCACCGCCGCCACGATGCGGGCCCGCTTCTCGAGCCGATCGCGCCGCAATGCAAAGCGCTCCGGTCGCCACCATTCGTCCATTCGTGCGGCACTCCGTCTTGCCGCCGGGCTCGCCCGTGCTAATGTCTCGGGCACAGCCGCGCCGGTCCGCGCGCCGATCAGGATCCCGAAGACCATGAAGATCAATGCCATCGACATCAAGCCGGGCAATGTGCTCGAACACCAGGGCAAACTCTGGCTGGTGCTGAAACGTGACTTTGTCCAGCCGGGCAAGGGCGGCGCTTTCGCTCAGGTCGAAATGCGCGATTTGCGCACCGGCATCAAGCTCAACGACCGCTTTCGCACCCAGGAAACCGTTGAGCGCGTTCGGCTCGACGAGAAGGAGATGCAGTATCTCTACACCGAGAGCGGCCAGGCGACCTTCATGGATAACGACACTTACGAGCAGGTCTCGGTGCCGCTCGAACTGATCGGCGAGCCCGCCGATTTCCTGCGTGACGGCATGGTCTGCACGGTGATGCTGTATGAGGGGACGCCGATATCGGTGGAATTGCCGCCCTCGGTGACAATGGCCGTGGTCGAAGCCGACCCGGTGGTGCGCGGTCAGACCGCCTCTTCCTCGTACAAGCCGGGCAAGCTCGAAAACGGCCGCCGGGTGATGATCCCGCCATATATCGAGGCCGGCACCCGGATCGTCGTCAGCACTGCCGACGGGAGCTTTGTGGAGCGCGCCAAAGACTGAGCGGGCTGCGGACAGGCATCGCGCGGACAAGCAGCGCGCGGATAGGGGCGCCCGATGGTTCTACGCTCTCCCATTCTGAACGTGATGGCGAACGCGGCGCTGAAAGCGGCGCGCGGTTTGCTGCGGGATTTTGGCGAGGTCGAGCAATTGCAGGTCTCGGTCAAGGGGCCGGGCGAGTTCGTGTCGACCGCCGACCTCAGAGCCGAGCGCGTGCTGAAGCAGGAGCTGACCCGGGCCCGCCCCGGCTATGGCTTGTTGTTCGAGGAGAGCGGCGAGACACCCGGCAGCGATGGTCGTCATCGCTGGATTGTCGATCCGCTCGACGGGACCACCAACTTCCTGCACGGCATTCCCCATTTTGCCATCTCGATCGCCCTCGAACGCGACGGCGAGATCGTCGCCGGGCTCGTTTATGACCCGGTGCGCGACGAGATGTATTCCGGCGAGAAGGGGCTCGGCGCCTATGTCAATGACCGCCGATTGCGGGTATCGGCGCGCCGCCATCTCGCCGATGCGGTCATCGGCACCGGCCTGCCATACGGACCGCCGGCGCGCGACCCGGCTTGCCTCGCGGTTCTGCCGGCGGTGATGGCCGCGACCAGCGGGGTTCGCCGCATGGGTGCGGCCGCGCTCGACCTTGCCTATGTGGCGGCGGGTCGCTTTGACGGGTTCTGGGAATTCGCGACGGCGCCCTGGGACATCGCCGCCGGTTTGCTGCTGGTGCGCGAGGCCGGCGGTTATGTCAGCGATTTGTCGGGCGGCCATACGATGTTGACCAGCGGCGATGTGCTGGCCGCCAACGACCATTTGCATCTGCCGCTAGCGGCACTGGTCAGAGAGGCGTTGCGGGCGTTTCGCGCCGCGCCGCGGCCCGCGACCGGCAGCGAAAAAGTCGAGCCGGCCAGACCCTGATTGACAAATACTTTATGCGACGGCGGATATTTGGCGGGTCAGGTCTGCGCGCTCGACAAACCCCGCAGAGTGGCGCCTGATAGGCGCGGCGGCGAGCGAGGCTGGGGTGGGATCACGGGTCACGATTGCGCTAGCCGGGGATCGGACGGTTTGCCATCAATCGCGCCGGCCAGGGCCGGCATCCGGCGCGCGACGGGTTCGGCATGACGGGGCGAGGCAATGAACCGCCCCGCCCGATTTCTGGTCCGGATGGCGTTGTTTCTGGTGCTGGTCGCGATCGTCGCAGCCGCGCTGGGCAAGCCGTTGGCGATCGCCTTTATGGGCAATCCGCTGGTCAACGGCGTCATACTCGGAATTCTGCTGGCCGGCATCGCCTACATCTTTCGCCAGGTATTGATGCTGACGCCGGAGATCGAATGGATCGAAGGCTTTCGCCGCCAGCAGGCGGGCGGCGACGGACCGCCCTCCAGCCGCCGCGGCGGCCCGCGGCTGCTCGCCCCGATGGCGCGCATGTTGGGCGCTCGCCAGAGCGGGCGGGTGAGCCTGTCGGCGACCTCGCTGCAGACCCTGCTCGACGGCATCGGCACGCGTCTCAGCGAGACCCGCGAGACTTCGCGCTACCTGATCGGGGTGCTGATTTTCCTCGGGCTGCTGGGCACGTTCTACGGCCTGCTGGAAACGGTGCGCTCGGTCGGCGGGGTGATTGGCGGCCTCGCCATGGGCGGCAGCGACCTCGCGCGCGCCTTTGCCAATCTCAAAGCCGGTCTCCAGTCGCCGCTCGCGGGCATGGCGACGGCCTTCAGCTCGTCGCTGTTCGGGCTTGCCGGCAGTCTAGTCCTCGGCTTTCTCGATCTTCAGGCGGGACAAGCGCAGAACCGGTTTTACAACGACCTCGAGGAATGGCTCTCGGGCTTCACCCGGCTTTCGGGCGGCGCTTTGGGTGAGGCGGGCGACGCGCCGATTCCGGTCTACATTCAGGCGCTGCTTGAACAGACCGCCGACAGTCTCGAAAACCTGCAGCGGATCCTGGCGCGCAGCGAGGAAGCCCGCATCGGGGCCAATACGACGTTGGCCAATCTCGCCGACCGGCTCGGACTTCTCGGCGAACAGATGAAGGCCGGTCAGGTGCTGATGCTGCGTCTTGCCGAAAACCAGTTGGAGCTGAAACCGGTGCTGGCGCGCCTGGCCGAACAGACCGAAGGGGCGCCCGGCCATGACGCGCTGCGCGTCCATTTGCGCAATATCGAAAGCCATACCGCACGACTGATCGAGGAGACGGCGCAGGGACGCGCCCAAAGCGTCCAGGAGCTGCGCGGCGAAATCCGCATCCTGGCGCGCACCATCGCCGCGCTCGCCGAAGAAGGCCGCCGCTAAGACCGCCGGGAACAGGCGCAACCATGGCCATTGCACCAAGACATTCGCGTCTGCCGAGCATCGATATCTGGCCCGGCTTTGTCGATGCGCTCTCGCAGCTGCTGATGGTGATCATCTTTCTGCTGCTGGTGTTCACCGCCGGGCAATTCTATCTGTCGGCAGCGTTGTCCGGACGCGAAGAGGCGCTGCACAAACTGCAGCAGCAGGTTGATGCGCTCGCCAACATGCTGTCGCTTGAACGCGCCTCGAACACCGATTTGCGGCAGAACTCGGCCCGGCTCGAAGCCCAGCTGAAGAGCGCGCTTGCCGAACGCGATCGGCTCAATGCCGAGATCGGGGCGCTGTCGGCGAAAGCCGACGAAGCGCAAAAGCTGCGCGAGAAATCGGCGGCGCTGGAAGCGAGCCTCGGCGCCGCCCAACAGAGCAACGCGGCCGCACAACAAGCGCTGGCGGCAGAGAAATCGGTCAGCAGCGAGGCATTGGCCAAGGTTGATTTGCTGAACCAGCAGATCGCAGCGTTGCGCCAGCAGCTGGCGGCGATCGCTGCCGCCCTCGAGATTTCCGAAGCCAAGGTCAAGACCCAGCAGACCCAGCTCGCCGATCTCGGCCATCAGCTCAATATCGCGCTGGCCAGCAAGGTTGAGGAGCTCGCCCGCTACCGCTCGGAGTTCTTCGGCCGCCTGCGCGACATCCTCGGCAACCGGCCCGACATCCGCATCGTAGGCGACCGGTTTGTGTTCCAGTCGGAGGTGCTGTTTACACCCGGCAGCGCCGATTTGACCGACTCCGCCAAGCACGAACTCGATCTCGTGCTCGGCGCATTAAAAAAGATCGCCGGCGAAATCCCGCCCGACATCAACTGGCTCCTGCAGGTCAGCGGCCATACCGACCACAACCCGATCGACACCCCGCAATTCCCGTCCAACTGGGAATTGTCGACCGCCCGCGCGCTTTCGGTCGTCCGTTATTTGATCAGCAAAGGCATCCCCGCCGATCGCCTTGCCGCCGCCGGATACGCGGACACGCAGCCGCTCGATCCGGGGACCTCGCCAGCCGCCTACGCGCGCAACCGCCGCATCGAATTGAAGCTGACCGAGCGGTGAGCGGCGGTCTCGCCCGCTGGTCTGACGGGGCGCGCAAGCATCCGCAGGTTAGATCGGAAATCACGCGCTGGCGGTTGTGCCGCTCGCGGCGAGGATGGCGCCGCAATTCGTCTGGGCTGGCAACGGGAGATCCGATCAGCATCGGCGGCGCATGCCGACAGCACCGAAGGCGGCGGCTCTACGCCGACCCCTGGCGGCCGCCGGAATGGCATGCTGTGCCCAGACGTCCGGCCAACGTTTCGTTGCGCTTTTCCAATAGGCATTTGCCGGAACGGGGTTCCAACGCGCCGCGCGGGCGCTAAATAAGCGAATGACTACGCCGAGGAGGTCTTGAATGGACGACCAGACCCGCACCGAACTCGAAGCCGCGGCGTTCCGCCGTTTGGTCCAGCATCTGCGCGAACGCACCGATGTGCAAAACATCGATCTGATGAACCTGGCCGGTTTCTGCCGCAACTGCCTGTCGCGCTGGTACCGCGAAGCGGCCGAAGAGCGTCACGTTCCGCTCACCGATCCGCAGGCCCGCGAGATCGTCTATGGCATGCCCTACGACGAATGGCGCAAGCGCTACCAGAAAGAGGCGAGCCCGGAACAAAAGGCCGCTTTCTCCGCCGCCCAAGGGCAGCATTAGCGCGGTTTGTGATCGCGGTCAGCCACCGCGCCCCGTCCTCGCAAAGGATCGGTTCACGGGGCTGACAAAAAATCGGGGCGGTATGGTCCCGGCCCCATACGGCCGGGATCGCCGGTCCCGGCGGCGTTAGAGCCGGGCCTTGCACACGCCGAAGCCGGTGGTTATGGTCGCGGCCGCCGTGGGGGCGCGGCGTCAACGGGGGGTAAAGCGACATATGCCTGAGGTCGGCGGGATTGCTGGCGAGCACCTGAAAGGTTTTATCGAACGCATCGAGCGGCTCGAAGAAGAAAAACGGGCGCTCGCCGAAGACATCAAGGAAGTTTATGCCGAGGCCCGGGGGAGCGGCTTCGACCCCAAGATCATGCGGCAAATCATCCGTATTCGCCGACGCGACCAGGATGAGCTCGACGAAGAGGAAACATTGCTCGACCTCTACAAGCGGGCACTGGGCATGATGCCGGCCGCCGCCCCGCGCGCCGCGGCCGAATAGCGGGCCCGACCGCCCCGCTCGACCCAATCTGCGCGGTCGGCCTGTGCCGGGCGGATCACCGCCGCGAATGCGCGGCTGCGAGCAGCAGGTCCTCGTGGGCCCACGCAAACCGCGGGCGCCGTACCTGATCGGCTCCGGCCTCGCCGCCGCGCAAGCGAGGCCAACGGCAACAATCGGCGTGTATTTGTGCCGCCGGTCGGCGCGCGGTTCGGGCGAAGCAAAACCCCCTCGATTTCGTAACGCCAGCGTCACAGAGGCTCGCTAGAAGCTTCCGGTCGATAGACCGGAAGAGAATCTCGCGCATGTTCCGATTGACTGTTGCGACCCTGCTGGGCGGTAGCCTACTGGCGGCCGGCGGGTTTGGCCTCACGGCGTTGGCCGACGATCCGGGGGGAAGCGGCGACATCGTGGTCGTCAGCCGCATCCAATACGTGCCTCCCTCGCCACTGCCGGCCCCGCCCAACACCTTCCCGCAAATCTTCAACAACCCGGCCGTCACCGGCATCCAGGGCAACATCTTCCTGGATTATTACGCCACGACGCCGTTTTCGGCGCCGCGCGCGAGCCTGCCGCTGACCGCCGCCGCCATCCGGCAAGGGCAGCCGGTCATTACCACGAGCTTCAGCTCGAAATCCGAAGGGTCGCTGCACCGCTCGCCCGACGGACGCTATCTGACCTATATGGGCTATGTCGGCGCGGCAGGTCTCGAAGGCGTATCGAATTCCTACACGACCAATCCGACAGCCCAGCCGACCGGCGCCGCCGGTCCGTTTTACGATCGCGCGGTGGCGTTGATCAATCGCCAGGGGCTCGTCAGCGTCACCCCGGAGAATCTCGCCTATAGCGGCGACAATCCACGCGCCGCCATTTCGCTCGACGGGCAGGAATTCTATATGGCCGGGAACTCGGACAACACGCTCAACAAAACCACCCCGGTCAGCGGGCCGGGGCTGACGATCGGCGCGCGCCTGGGAATGCCGGGTTCGCCGCTGTCGATCCAGCTCGGCAGCTATCTCGCCGCCGACCGGCCCGACGAATCGACCAAGCAGCACGTCAAGGACAATAATTTCCGCGGGATCGGCATTTATACCGACGCCGGCGGCAACCAGGATCTGTATGTCTCGAAGGGCAGTGGCGGCAATGGCGACGACGGGCTGTTCCAGGTGCTGAACGGCCATTTTCCGGGCGCCACCCTCGCCGATGTCGTCAACAACGGGATCGGCGCCGGCATTCCGACCGGCGGCAGCGACAACACGATCGTCCAACTGCTCGGCAATTATGCGACCAATCCGGTGACCAACCAGCCTTCGCCGATCACGCCGTTCGATTTCTTCTTTGCCAACCCCACGACGCTTTACGTCGCCGATGAGGGCAATGCGACGGTGACCCTCGCGGCCGCCGGCGGCGAAAGCACGACCAGCCTGACGACCGATCCGCTTGCGGGTTTGCAGAAATGGGTGCTGGTGCCCGGATCGTCACCTTTCTGGCAGCTCGTCTATGTGATCCGCGACGGCCTCGGCATCAACCAGCCGCAGAACATCCCGGGATATGGCGTTCCGACCTATACGAGCGGGTTGCGCAATCTCGCCGGCAAAGTCAATGGCGACGGCACCGTGACAATCTACGCGATCACCGCGCAGACCAGCACCGTGTCGGGCGGCGAGCCGGATCCGACCAAGCTTGTCGTAGTGACCGACGAGATCGCCGCCACCCAGCTCCCGATCCGCGCCTCCGGCGAGGACGGCGGGCGCCGGCTCGACCGGTTCACAACCCTGCAGCAATCGCGCTCGGGCGAAGTGTTTCGCGGCGTCGCGTTGGCGCCGTTGCGGTAATCGCGGTCATCGCGGGTTCGCCGCGCCGTGCCCCAAACCGCAGGCAGCGGCGCGCGAAGCGGGCCGTTACGCGCTCTTCAGATGCCGGCGTAGTGCGCTCACGAGCGCGTCGGCTTCCGCCTCGGTCGTGTCAAAGCGGCAGACAAAGCGCGCCAGCGTCGGGCCGCGGCGGTAGAAACCGAACCCGTCGGCTTCGAGCGCATCCATGACAGCGGACGGCAATTCGAGAAAGATCTCGTTGACCTCGACCGGGGCCACCAGCTGGGCAGCGGCAAGTCCGGCGAGCCCGGCCGCGATCCGCGCGGCGATCGCATTCGAGGCGCGCGCCATGCGCAGCCACAAATCGTCTTCGACATAGGCCAGCAGCTGCGCCGAGGCGAAGCGCATTTTCGACCACACCTGCCCGGCGCGCCGCAATTGCACCGCCAGGCTGTCGACGAGTTCGGGCTTGAAGACGACGATCGCGTCACACAGGGCACCGCCGTTTTTGGTCGCGCCAAACGACAGGATGTCGATGCCAACCCGCCAGCTCGCCTCCGCCGGGCGGCAGCCGAGGCGTGCCAAGGCATTGGCAAAACGCGCGCCGTCCATATGGAGTTTGAGGCCGCGGGCCCGGGCGATCTCGCCCAGCGCACGAATTTCGTCGAGCGAATAGACCGTGCCAAGATCGCTCGCCTGGGTCAGGTTGACCGCCGCCGGTTGGCCGCGATGCAGCTGGCCCGGGGCGATCGCTGCGACCGCTTGGGCCAGTCGCTCGGCGCCGATCCGCCCATGCTCACCGGCGACCGGCGCCAGCTTTAGACCGCCCCCGAAGAAGCCGGCGGCGTTTGCCTCCGAGGTGTTGATGTGCGCCGCCTCGCTGCAAAACACGATGCCCCAGGAAGGGCTCAACGCCGCCAAGCTCAGCGCGTTGGCGGCGGTGCCCGTGGCCACCGGAAACACCCGCACATCGGTCTCGAACAGTTCGCAAAAACGGTGCTGCAACGCCGCCGTCCAGTCGTCGGCGCCATAGCCGAGGGCGGTGCCGCGGTTGGCGCGGATCAAGGCTTCGAGAATTTCCGGCGCGGCTCGGCCGGTATTGTCGCTGCGAAAATCGATCATCGGCGGATCAGCCTTCTGCGGGTCACACCGGCCGCACTATGCTCGGCTCGCGCGACACGGAGAACAATCGTATGGCGCAGCCGCGCGATCTCGCCGCCGGACGTAATACGCAGCCGCACAAAATGCTCACGAGCCGCCTCCTGAAAATTGCGCGCGCGGATTGCAGCGGCCCGCACCAGCGCCATCCAGCCCGCCCTCCGCGCCGTCTTGGTCGCCTTCGGCGCCGCGGCGTGCGGATGCGCCGCGGCGGCCGCCACTGCAATGGGGGCCGGCGCCGGCGCCGGTCGTCCGATCTGGGGCGAACCCATCAGCAATGGCGCGTTGCGCAGACGTTGGTCGGGGATCGTCAGCAGCGATGCCGCAACCTCCTGTCCCGCGACAAACACCGGACGCGGCACGACGCTGGCGAATTCGCGATTGGCGAAAGCCGCATTGGCGATCGCGGCTGCCGGCTCGCCGTCGGCGCGCTCCCGGATCATGCTCAAATCCGCAACGCTGCCGCGATTGACCGCCCGGATATAATTGAGGTCATGGGTATAGTTCGGCCAGTAAACTTCCCCGGGGGCGAGTGGGAACCATGCGATCGCCGGTCCCGAGCCGCCAGCGTAGCTGAGCCCAACCGCGGGCGTGCCGAGAAAGGCAACAAGCGCCGGCGCCCATACCGGGTCGAGAACGAACTTGCCGGGCACCCACGCCCATCGCCCGTCGATAACCCGCCACCGGCCGTAATGCGAGGTGGCAAAACCCCAAGGTCGATCGTCGACCCAGCTCCATCCCCAGGGCGCCAGCCACCGCCAGTGGCCGTTGCGATAAGGCGCCCAGTCGCCGGCCGGCGCGTGCGGCACCCAGACCTCGCCATACGCGCTGTTTTTGACCCAATCGCCGCCGGCGTCGAGCGCGGCATACCCGGTCATCTCGCGCGAGACAAAATAGGGTGCCGCCAGGCTCGCATCGTCGACGGCGCGCCGGGCGCACCATTGGGCAAAGGCATCGGGCGACGCCGATTCGGTTTCGCTCCGGACCGGGCCGCTTCCGTCCAGGGTCAAACGGTTTCCGGCGGCGATCGGCAAATCCGCGCCGCCGCCGGCAAAACGGGCGCTTCCGGCGTAAACGACGATGCGCAACCCGTGTCCGTCCGCGCCGGCATCGACGTCATAGCGGCCCTCGCCGCCGAGCCACACCCCGCCGCGGGCGGTGTCGACCGCAACGCTCTCGCCCGGGTCGAAGCGGCCAAGATCAAGCTCGATGCGGCCGCTGCGGAGTGCGATTTCGGTCGAACCCGGCTCCAGGCGGATGATGGCAATCTCGGTACCGGAGGCAAGGTCGAGGCGATCGGGACCGATGCGAATCTCCAGGCGAGCGCTCGGATCGGTGCGCAGCGCCACCCCGGTCGCGACCGGATCATTAAGGACGCCGGGCGACCATTGCCCGTCGTCCGGTCCCCGGAAATCGACCCTGCCCAGCACCAGACTGAGCTGGCCGACACGGCGCGAAGGAGCGGCCTGCTGCGTCATGGCGCCGCTTGTGCCGCCGGATCTGGCGTCGAGAGGGGCGGTCGATCTTGGCGTCTCCGCGATAGAAGGCGAGACCGTCGAGAACAAAATCACCGCTGCAGCAAGCGCCGCACCGTTAAAATCGATCCGCATGGCTCCCCTGTCGCCGCTCGCGCCTGCTCCGAATCTAACAAATTACGGGACGGTATAAACAATATTCGAAGGGCTCTATTTTTTTCGCCATTCGATATATCGGGAGGGCGGTCGCTTGCCGATAAGGATCATTATAGGCGGGTGCGAGTATGGATAAACGCCAGCACCAATTGACCGGATGAAGATGACGCAAACCCCTCCCGAAAATATCGCGATCGTGGTGCTGGGCCGGTCGGCGATGGCTTTGGCCGAACGGCTGCGCGCGGCGCTGCCCGGGGCGCGCATACATGGACCCCGCCACCGCGCCGGTGATTGCGACATTTTCTACGAGCGGGCGGTCGAGCATATTGCCGCGTTGTTTGCCGCCGGCCGGCCGATTGTTGGGATCTGTGCGAGCGGGATCTTGATCCGCGCCGTGGCATCGCTGCTCGCCGCCAAAGCCGCGGAACCGCCGGTGGTCGCCCTCGCCGAGGACGGCTCGGTCGCGGTGCCGCTCCTCGGCGGCCACCGCGGCGCCAACGCGCTCGCCCGCGTCGTCGCCGAAGCTGTCGGCGCAATTGCGGCGATCACCACCGCCGGCGACGTCAGATTGGGTCTGGCATTGGACGAGCCGCCGCCCGGCTGGCGCATCGCAAACCCGGAGCAGCTCAAGCCGGTCGCGGCGGCGCTGCTGGCCGGCGAACCGGTCGCGCTCGTCGAAGAAGCCGGCGGCGGCGATTGGCTGCGCGGGGCGCCGGTCACCTGGGTTGAGCGGGCCGGCGCGCGCGTTGTCGTCACCGACCGGACGCCGCCGACCGCCGCGTCGGCGACGCTTGTCTATCATCCGCCGGTCCTGGCGCTCGGGATCGGTTGCGCCAGCGGTTGCCCGGCCGACGAAATCGCCGAGCTGGCCGAAACGAGCTTGGCCGCGGCGGGCCTTGCCGCAGGCGCCGTGGCCGTAATCGTGTCGATCGACCGCAAGCTGGCCGAGCCGGGAATCACTGCTTTGGCCCACCGGCTCGACGTGCCGGCGCGGTTCTTCACCGCCGAAGAATTGCTGACCCAAACCGAGCGCTTGACCGAGCGCTCACCCGCGGTTTTCGCCGCAACCGGCTGCTGGGGCGTGGCCGAGGGCGCCGCGCTGGCGGCGGTCGGGCCCGCCGGAGCGCTGGTCGTGAGCAAGCGCAAGTCGCGGCATGCGACCTGCGCCATCGCCCGCGCCCCGCAACCCCTCGATACGGCCGCGATCGGTCGCGCCCGCGGCCGGCTGGCGATCATCGGCATCGGTCCGGGCGACAGCGCTTGGCGCACCCCGGAAGCCGATGCCGCGTTGGCCGCAGCCGAGGAGGTGGTCGGTCACCGCCTTTATCTCGACCTGCTCGGCGCGGCGATTGCCGGCAAGGGCCGGCACGCCAGTGCGCCGGGGGAGGAGGAACAGCGTGTCCGCCACGCCCTCGACCTTGCCGCCCAGGGCCGCAAGGTCGCGCTTGTCTCCTCCGGCGATGCCGGGATTTACGGCATGGCGCCGCTGGTGTTCGAACTCGTCGATCGCGAGGCGCGCCCCGAATGGCGATCGATCGAGATTGCCGTTTGCCCCGGCGTTTCGGCCATGCAGGCCGCCGCAGCGCGCGGCGGCGCCCCGCTCGGGCATGATTTTTGCGCGATATCGCTGTCCGACCTGTTGACCCCTTGGGAAGTGATCCACAACCGGCTCGAACACGCGGCCAAAGGCGATTTTGTGGTCGTGCTCTATAACCCGCGCTCGGCGCGGCGTGATCGCCAGTTCGCCGACGCGGCCGCCATCCTGCTGCGCCACCGCGCACCGCAAACACCGGTATTGGTCGCGCGCAATCTTGGCCGCACCGGCGAATCGAGCCGACTGATCGCGCTTTGCGACCTTCCCGCCGCCGACGGCATCGACATGCTCAGCCTGGTCATCATCGGCAATCGCTCGAGCCGGATCGTCGCCGGCGATCCGCCGCGACTTTACACACCGCGCGGCTATCTCGGCCGGGCGCCGTGAGTGTGCATTTCATCGGCGCCGGCCCGGGCGCGGCCGATCTGATCACGGTGCGCGGGCTGCGCCTGGTCGCGCGCTGCCCGGTCTGCCTCTATGCCGGCTCGCTGGTGCCGCGCGAGATTGTCGCCGCCGCCCCGCCCGGGGCGCTGGTCGTCGACACCGCGCCTCTGACCCTCGACGAGATTGTGGAGCATTTTGTCGCCGCCGACCGGCGCGGCCACGAGGTCGCCCGCCTGCATTCCGGCGATCCCTCGCTTTATGGCGCCATCGCCGAGCAGATCCGCCGGCTCGATGCGCTCGGCATCGCCTGGGACGTGACCCCCGGGGTCCCGTCTTTCGCCGCCGCCGCCGCCGCATTGGGCTGCGAGCTGACATTGCCCGAGATCGCTCAGACGGTGATCCTGACGCGCACCGCCACGCGCTCCTCGCCGATGCCCCCGGGCGAAGAACTGGCGCGCCTCGCAGCCAGCCGAACCACGCTGGTCGTCCATCTGTCGGTGACCAACCTTGCTGCAATCGTGCGCACCCTGACCGGGTTTTACGGCGCCGCCTGCCCGGCGGTTGTCGCCTACCGTGTCAGCTGGCCCGAGCAGCGATTGATCCGCGGCACGCTCGGCGACATCCACGCCCGGGTCAAGGCGGCGCGGATCACGCGCAGCGCGCTGATCCTCATTGGCCCCGCTCTCGCCGGCGCCGCCGCCGCCACCGCCGAGAGCCGTCTTTACGACCCGAGCCACTCTCATTTGCTGCGCCCGCGGCGGCCCTAGCGCCGCGCTTTTGGCCGCACTTGCGAGCCGGTGCGCATGCCCTCACTTTGCCCTCAGCAAGCGGTTTGGAGAGACAGGCGTGGCATTGTCTTCTGCGGCACATTGGCCAAGTGCCGCCGCGTCGGGCAGCGAGCGCGCCGCAAGGCGCGTGGTAGCGGTTTGGCTGCTCTGCGTCTGCGCGTTGATCTATCTGATGGTCGTGGTGGGCGGCATCACCCGGTTGACCTTGTCCGGCCTGTCGATCACCCAGTGGCACCCGATCATCGGCGTCATTCCGCCGTTAAGCCACGGCCAATGGGAGGCGGCCTTTGCCCGCTACCAGCAGGTGCCGGAATACCGCGCGCTCCACGACGGAATGAGTCTCTCCGACTTCAAGACAATTTTCTTTTGGGAATACGCTCACCGCCTGCTCGGCCGGCTGATCGGCCTTGTCTTTGCCGTGCCGCTCGCCTGGTTCTGGTCGCGTCGCCGCCTGCCGCGTGGGCTCGGCCCGCCGCTGCTCGGCATTTTGGGGCTCGGCTTCGCACAGGGCCTGCTCGGCTGGTATATGGTCGAAAGCGGGCTGGCCGACCGCGTCGAGGTCAGCCAATACCGCCTCGATGCCCATCTGCTGCTGGCGCTCGCGATCTACAGCTTGATCCTGTGGACGGCGCTCGGTTTGCTCGGATCGGCGCCCTCGCCGCGACGGGGGACCCATTCCAGCGAGACAACAGGGCGGGCCGCCGATGTCGGGGTCGGCTGGCGGCGAGCGGCAAACGGCTTGATCGCCCTGGTCGGGTTGACGATCGCCGCCGGCGGGTTTGTCGCCGGGAACCGCGCCGGGCTCACCTACAATACCTTTCCGTTGATGGATGGTCAGTTCGTCCCGGCCGGTTATGCCGCACTGCATCCGTTTTTCCGCAACTGGTTCGAAAACATCCCGGCGGTGCAGTTCGATCACCGCCTGTTGGCGGAGACGACTTTTGTCTATGTGCTGGCGCTGGCGGCGATCGGCATCGCCCGTCCCCTCCCCCGGCGCATCCTGACGGCGCTAATCGCACTTCTTCTGGTCGCGACGCTTCAGCTGGCGCTTGGCGTCTCGACCTTGCTGCTGGTCGTGCCGATCCCGCTGGCCGCCGCCCATCAGGCGGGCGCGGTGTTGCTGCTGACCGCGGCGATCGTGTTTCGTCACGTCCTGCGTCCGGCCCGCGAGATGGACGCAAAAGCTGGCGCGCCCATATAGTTGCCGACAGCGCGCGCGGGAGACGATCATGGCGGATCAGGACGAGTTCCGATCACCGACCCTGGAAGAGTGGCGGGCGCTTGCCGCCCGGGAATTGCGCGGCAAGCCGCTCGAGGGGCTCGACTGGCTGACCCCCGAGGGGCTGCGCGTCAAGCCGCTCTACACCGCCGCCGATCTCGATGCGATCGCGGCGCAGGGGTATCCGCTCGCTGGGTTGCCCGGCTTCCCGCCTTATTTGCGCGGCCCACGGGCGACGATGTACGCCAACCGGCCGTGGACGATCCGGCAGTATTCGGGTTTTTCGACCGCCGAGGATTCGAACCGCTTCTACCGCGAGAACCTGAAGGCCGGGCAGATGGGGCTGTCGATCGCGTTCGACCTCGCCACCCATCGCGGCTATGACAGCGACCACCCGCGGGTCATCGGCGATGTCGGCAAGGCCGGAGTGGCCATCGACAGCGTCGAAGACATGAAAATCCTGTTCGACGGCATCCCGCTCGACAAGATGAGCGTGTCGATGACGATGAACGGCGCGGTGCTACCGGTTCTCGCCAGTTTCATTGTCGCCGCCGAAGAGCAAGGCGTTCCCCAGCAGAAACTACAAGGCACGATCCAAAACGATATTCTGAAAGAATTTATGGTGCGCAACACCTATATTTATCCGCCCGGGCCGTCGATGGCGATCGTTGCCGATATCATCGAATATACCGCGCGCCATATGCCGAAATTCAATTCGATCTCGATTTCCGGCTACCATATGCAGGAAGCCGGCGCGACGGCGGTACAGGAATTGGGGTTCACCCTCGCCGACGGTCTCGAATATGTCCGCGCGGCGTTGTCGCGGGATTTGCAGATCGACGAGTTCGCGCCGCGTCTGTCGTTCTTTTTCGGCATCGGCATGAATTTCTTTATGGAGATCGCGAAATTGCGCGCCGCCCGCCTGTTATGGGCGCGGCTGATGCGCCAGTTCGCGCCGCGCGATCCGGCGAGCTTGGCGTTGCGCACCCACTGCCAGACTTCGGGGGTCAGCCTGACCGAGCAGGACCCGCACAACAACATCATCCGCACGACGATCGAGGCGCTGGCGGCAGTACTCGGCGGGACCCAATCGCTGCACACCAATTCCTTTGACGAAGCCCTGGCGCTGCCGACCCCGGCCTCGATGCGGGTCGCCCGCAACACCCAGCTGATCCTCGCCGAAGAAAGCGGCGTGACCCATGTCGTCGACCCGCTCGGCGGCAGCTATTACCTCGAAAGCCTGACCCATTCGCTGGCCGAGGCGGCGGCGGCACTGATTGACGAAGTCGAGACCATGGGCGGCATGACCAAGGCGGTTGAGGCCGGGATGCCGAAGCTCAGGATCGAAGAAGCGGCGGCCCGCCGCCAGGCGGCGGTCGACCGCGGCGAGGAAACGATCGTCGGCGTCAACAAGTATCAATCGGGTACGACGCCGGAAGTCGAATTGCTTGATGTCGACAATTCGGCGGTGCGCTCCGCCCAGATCGCTCGGCTCGCCGAGCTGCGCCGCACGCGGGACCCCGAGCGCTGCCGGGCCGCGCTCGACGCCTTGACCGAGGCGGCGCGCAGCGGCCGTGGCAATCTGCTTGAGCTGTCGATTGCGGCGATGCGGGCGCGCGCCACCGTCGGCGAGGTCTCGGACGCGCTCGAACGGGTATACACCCGTCACCGTGCGCAGATCCGCGCGGTTTCGGGCGTCTATGGCGGGCATTACGAGGGTGATGAAGGGTTTCGCCGGATCCAGCGCGAGATCGCGGCGTTTGCCCGCGACGAGGGCCGGCGGCCGCGCATGCTGGTGGTCAAGCTCGGTCAGGACGGCCATGACCGCGGCGCCAAGGTCATCGCCACCGCCTTTGCCGATATCGGCTTTGACGTCGATATTGGCCCGCTGTTCCAGACGCCCGAGGAGGCGGCGCGCCAGGCGGTCGAAAACGATGTTCATGTCGTCGGCGTGTCGAGCCAAGCCGCCGGCCACAAAACCCTGGTCCCGGCGCTGATCGAGGCGCTCAAGCGCGAGGGGGCCGGCGATATCCTGGTCGTTTGCGGCGGGGTGATCCCGCCTAAGGACTACGATTTCCTGAAAAAGGCCGGGGTCAGCGCGATCTATGGCCCCGGCACCAACATCCCTGCGGCCGCCGCCGAAATCCTCAGTCTGATCCGCAGCCACCGGATCGCCGCGTGAGGTTCAGGCGCCGATCGCGGGGCGAGTCATAAGCTCGGCGCAACCGCCAGCGCGGCGCGGCGGTTCGCTGCGCGCAGGGGTGCCCCCTCTCAGGCGGCGCCCATCGGCTTGTACGACCCGGCGATCCGGCCGGCGCGCTCGAAGAGCTCCTTTGCCTCGGCGCTGGTGAAGGCCTGCATCGTCGCTGCATCGGTAATTCCGCCGCCTCCCGCCGCCACCAGAGCCAGGATCGAGGCCGTCTTGGCGTCGGGCATCTCGCTGATCACCAGAAAATCATGGTGGCCCATCGTAAAATAGAGATGCAGCAATTTGCCGCCGGCTTGTTCGCATACCCTCGCGATCATGGCATGGCGATCCTCCGGCTTGGCGAGACCGCCGCTTATATATTCGCGCGTAAAACGGCCCTGGGTGACAAAAATCGGCATCGCGACCTCCCCGGTCCTTGGCTGTTTGATGGCAGCTTAAATTCCCCCATCTTTACGAAGGGGCCGTCCAAGATTGCGCTTTTGCCAGCTTCCGAGCAAGCCGATTGATCTGGAGATTTGCGGATGCCGTTGCCCGGACGGAAAAGCGGCGTCGCATGGCCTATTCGGTTGTCGCCACCGATCAGTGCCGCTCAGCCGGACAGGCGCGCGAAATAGTCGAGGTCTTCGGGGCGCGGGTGCCAATCCGTGTTGCTCGGCCATTCTTTGGTGCGGCCGGCCATGCGGGCGCCATAGCGCACTCGGAACAGCAAACTGCGCTCGGGTCCGTTGATATATTCGTGCAACTCGCCGGGCGGGTGGACGACAAGCATGCCGGGAGCGACGTCGATGGTTTCATCGGGCGTGCGCATTTTGCCGCCGCCTTCGAAGCAGAAATAGATCTCGGTCGCATCGGGGTGGCAATGATAGGGGCTTGTCTGCCCGGGTTCCCAACAGGCGATCGCGACATCGCCCTCGCTGACCCGGCCCAATACCTTTTCGACATGGCGTTTGGGGTCGAAGCGCTGTTCGTTTTTCAGGTTGAAGCTGTACATTTCTTCCTCATCGTTTCACCCTCCAGGCTAATCCCCCTATTCGCTCGGCAGCAACCAAAAGCCGAACGCGAAGCAATCACCTGTGTCTGCTCCTGGGTGGTCTGCCCCTCGATGATCTGCCCCTGGGTGCTTGCGCCACTGGACGCGCGGCGGTGGTCGCCATAGCTTTGGCGCGACAGACCGGATGGAGGACGGAATGACCCAGGCGCGGCGCTTGCGCGAGCGATTGCAGCGGGACGGAATGATCGTGGCGCCCGGCGCCTATGACGGGTTGACCGCAAAGCTCGTCGCGCAAGCCGGGTTCGAGGCGGTCTACATGACCGGCGCCGGCACCGCGGCGGGTCTCGGCTATCCCGATTTCGGCCTGGTGACAATGTCGGAAATGGTTGCCAACGCCCGGCGCATGGTCGCCGCCGTGGCGGTGCCGGTCATCGCCGATGCCGATACCGGCTATGGAAACGAACTCAACGTATTCCGCACGGTGCGCGAATATGAAAGCGCCGGCGTGGCGGCAATCCATATCGAGGACCAGGGCTTCCCGAAAAAATGCGGCCATCTCGACGACAAGGAGATCGTGCCGCGCGAGGAGTGGCTGGCCAAGATCCGCGCCGCCGCCGCGGCCCGCCGCGACCTTGATTTTATCATCATCGCCCGCACCGACGCGCGCGCCGTCGCCGGGTTTGACGAGGCCGTCGCCCGCGCCAATGCCGCCCTTGCCGCCGGCGCCGATATGGCCTTTGTCGAGGCGCCGCAAACTTTAGACGAGGTCGCGGCGGTTCCGCGCCTGGTCAACGGGCCCTGCCTGTTGAACGTGGTTTACGGCGGCAAGACCCCCGACCTCGATCTGCGCGAGGCCGAGGCCATGGGCTACAGGCTCGCGATCCTCCCCGGCCTGTTAATCAAATGTGTCGTCGGCATCTGCGAAGAGAAGCTCGCCGAATTGAAGACCATCCACCGCCATCCGCACCCGCCCAAAGAGATGACCGTGGGTGAGATGTTCGGCCGCGTCGGGGCGGAGGAATGGGATGCGCGCCGCACGCAATTCCGCGCTCCCGGACCGCTGCGCAACGCTGCGGAATAACGTCTTGGCGAGCATCGGTCGACCGATATTGCGTCCATCCGGCGGGCGGGGATCCCGGCGCTCGCTGCGGGCCTCGCCGATCACGGCCGCGAGCGACGGCGATCTGGGAGCGGTTTTGCGCCTCGGCGACGACCGATCCCGGCGCCCTCGCCCGATCGCCAGCTCGCTTCGGAATGCGCATCTTGGCCGTAATGCGCATCTTGGCACCGCCCTCACCGAACGCGTGCTCTACCGCGACGGGCTGATGCTGGTCATCGACAAGCCGGCGGGCATTCCGGTGCATGCCGGGCCGGGCGGCGGTCCCAATCTCGAAGCCGGCTTTGACGCATTGCGGTTTGGCCTGCCATATCCGCCGGCCCTCGCCCACCGCCTCGATCGCGACACCAGCGGTTGTCTGGTGCTCGGCCGCCACCCGAAGGCGCTGCGCCGGCTCGCCGCGCTGTTCGCGGCGGGCAGGGTCGAGAAGGTCTACTGGGCGGTCGTCGAGGGGCGCCCGCCGGATGAAGAGGGCCGGATCGAAACCGGGCTCAAGAAACTCGCCCGCGGCAGCGGCTGGCGAATGGTCGTCGACGCGGCCGGACAGCCCGCGATCACCGAATACCGCGTGCTTGCCGTAGGCGGCGGGCGCGCCTGGCTCGAATTGCGGCCGCGCACCGGCCGCACCCATCAGATCCGGGTGCATTGCGCGGCCCTCGGCGCACCGATCGTCGGCGACCCCGTTTATGGCCAAGGCGGCGACCGGCTTTTGTTGCACGCGCGCGCGATCGCCGTGCCGCTTTACCCGGCACGGCCGCCGGTCGGGGTCGTCGCGCCGCCGCCGCCGCACCTCGTCGCTGCCCTCGCCCGGTTTGGCTATGATCCGCAGCGCGAGACGACCGAAGAGACGAGCGGCCCGTGAGCAACACAGAGATCGAAATCCGGCGGCTGTCGCCGGTCGAGGCTGCGGTCTATCGCACCCTTCGCCTGGAGGCGCTGCGGACCGCGCCCGCCGCCTATAGCAGCACCTATGCCTTTGAACACGATCAGCCGCTGTCCTGGTTTGCGGACCGGCTTACGCAATCCACCGTGTTCGGCGCGTTGATTGGCGACGATTTGGTCGGCATCGCGGCGTTTGTCGCAAAGCAGGGGGAAAAGGAAAAACACAAGGGGCTCCTCGTCGGCATGTATGTGCGGCCCTCGGCGCGCCGGCGCGGCATCGGCCGTCTTCTGGCCGCGGCGGTCATCGATCACGCCCGCTCTCGGGTCGAGATCCTGTTGCTCTCGGTCATTGCCGGCAACGACGCCGCGCGCCGCCTTTACGCGAGCCTCGGCTTTGCCGCCTACGGGGTCGAGAAAAACGCGTTGAAGCAAAACGGCCGTTACTGGGACGATGTGCTGATGGCATTACCGCTCACGCTGCATGAGGCCGCGGCATGATCCCACGCTATAGCCGTCCTGAAATGGCGCGGATCTGGGAGCCGGAGAACCGTTTTCGCATCTGGTTCGAGATCGAAGCGCTGGCCTGCGAGGCGCAGGCCGCACTCGGCGTCATCCCCGATGAGGCCGCACGCGCGGTGCGGGAACGCGGGCGCTTTGAGATCGAGCGCATCGACGAAATCGAGCGCGAAACCCGCCACGACGTGATCGCGTTCCTGACCAACCTCGCCGAGCATATCGGCCCCGAGGCGCGGTTTCTGCATCAGGGCATGACCTCGAGCGACGTGCTCGACACCGCGCTCGCGGTCCAACTCAAGCAGGCCGCCGACCTGCTGCTCGCCGATCTCGACCGGTTGCTCACCGCACTCAAGCGCCGGGCCGACGAGCACAAATACACGCCGACCGTCGGACGCAGTCACGGCATCCACGCCGAGCCGACGACTTTCGGCCTTAAACTCGCCGGGCATTGGGCGGAATTCGCCCGCAACCGGGCGCGGCTCGCCGCTGCCCGCGACGAGATTGCGACCTGCGCGATTTCGGGGGCGGTCGGCACCTTTGCCAATATCGACCCGCGGGTCGAAGACTATGTCGCCAAAAGGCTTGGCCTCAGGCCCGAGCCGATCTCGACGCAAGTTATCCCGCGCGATCGCCATGCCCAGTTTTTCATGGCCTTGGCCTTGATTGCGGCGGGCATCGAGCGGTTGGCGACCGAGATCCGCCACCTGCAGCGCACCGAGGTGCGCGAGGCCGAGGAATATTTTTCGCCCGGGCAAAAGGGCTCCTCGGCGATGCCGCACAAGCGCAATCCGGTGCTGTCTGAAAACCTGACCGGGCTGGCGCGGCTGATCCGCGCCTGCGTGACGCCGGCGCTTGAAGATGTGGCGTTGTGGCATGAGCGCGACATCTCGCATTCCTCGGTGGAGCGGGTCATCGCACCCGATACGACAATCGCCCTTGATTTCGCGCTCGTCCGGCTGACCGGGCTGGTCGACCGGCTTGTCGTCTATCCCGAACGGATGCGCGAGAACCTCGAATCGCTGGGTGGGCTCGTCGATTCACAACGCGTGCTGCTGGCCTTGACCCAGGCGGGCATGAGCCGCGAGGACGCTTACGCCGCCGTCCAGCGGCAGGCGATGGCGGCCTGGGAGGGCAAGGGTCGCTTTGTCGATCTGTTGAAGCAGGATGGCGAAATCGCCCGCCATCTCGATGCGCGCGCGATCGACGACTTGTTCGATCCCACCTATCATTTCAAGCACGTCGACACGATTTTTCGCCGCGTATTCGGCGAGTGAACCCGTCTTGCCCGCCCGCGGCGCCTTGGTGCAGGACGGGCCGGCGGTGATGCGCCTCGGCCATGCGCTATTGAACGGGCCGCACCGGCTGCTTGCTGCTAATATCGTGAAGACAAGGGTCTCGGATTAGACGGAGAACGCCATGAGTTCGCTGCGCAGCCGCAACGGTCCGCGGATCAAATATACGCCGCAGGAAGCCGCTCCCTATGAGACGATCAGCGTCGACAAGCTGACGCCGATCATTGGCGCCGAGATCGGCGAAGTCGACCTTTCCGCACCGACCAATCGCCAGATGGACGAGATCCATCGCGCATTGGCTGAAAACCTGGTGATCTTCTTCCGCGACCAGCATCTGACCCCGGAACAGCACCTCGCCTTTGGCCGCCGTTTTGGCGAATTGCATATCCATCCGGCCGCACCCTCGGAGCCCGGCCACCCCGAATTGATGATTATCCACGCCGACCAAGACAGCCCGCGCGCCAATGGCGAAGGCTGGCATTCGGATGTGTCGTGCGACCCCGAGCCGCCGATGGGCTCGATCCTCTACATCCGCAAATGTCCGCCGCGCGGCGGCGACACCTTGTTCGCCAATATGTACGCCGCCTATGAGGCGCTATCCGATCGGATGAAGGCCTATCTCGAGGGTCTTACCGCCCGCCATGACGGCGAGCATTATCGCGGCCAATACGCCAATTACGGGATCAAGGACAAGGAGAGCTACCCCTTTGCCGACCATCCGGTGGTCCGCACCCACCCCGTGACCGGCCGCAAGGCACTCTATGTCAACGAGGGATTCACCCGCTACATCAACGGCGTACCGCGCGACGAGAGCACCGGCATTTTGCAATATCTCTACAAGCACATGGCGAACCCGCTGTTCCAATGCCGGTTTCGCTGGCAGGAAAACTCGATCGCGTTCTGGGACAATCGCTGCGTACAGCATCATGCGATGTGGGATTACTGGCCGCATACCCGCTCGGGCCACCGGGTCACGGTTAAGGGCGACCGGCCGTTCTAGACCGGCCCCTTACTCCGTGCGGTGATCGCGGGCGGGACCGGAGGGACGACAACAGCGCGACCCTCGGCGACCGCAAACATGGTTCGGCCGATGCGCCGGTTACTCTCGCATCAGCTGATGCTTGGCGTCTGCGGCGAAATGCTCCAGTTCAAACGCCACCCGAGCCGCGGTGATGGTCGGATCCCGGGCCCCGAGATCGGCCGCCACCTTGGCGATCACGGCCTTGTCGCCGCCCGGATCAAACTGGGCGTCGACCACCCGTTCGCAATAGCGCTCGGCGGCTTCGCCGAGCAACCCAAGGCGCTCGGCGGCCCACATCCCCAACAATCGGTTGCGGCGCGCTTTTGCCTTGAACTGAAACTCCTGGTCGTGCCGGAAGCGTGCTTCGAATTCCCGTTCGCGGTCGGCGAAACTGGACATCGGTCCCTCTTTTCCCGCACGGGGTTCGGGCTTTGGCCTACGCGCACCCCGTGCTTCCCTGCTATTACTTAAGCGGTGCGGCGAAACTGCGAAAGCCGAATGTGCACGCTCGTCATATTGCGACGTCCGGAGCATCGCTGGCCGGTGCTGATCGCCGCCAACCGCGACGAGATGATCGACCGGCCATGGCAGCCGCCGGGCCGGCATTGGGCCGACCGGCCGGAGGTGGTCGGCGGGCTCGACGTGCTGGCCGGCGGTTCGTGGCTCGGCGTCAACGACTGGGGGGTGACCGCGGCGGTGCTGAACCGCACCGGCTCACTTGGTCCCGCTCCCGGACGCCGCTCGCGCGGCGAACTGGTGCTCGAGGCGCTCGACCACGCCGACGCGCCTGAAGCCGCACTGGCTTTGTCGCATCTCGACCCCAACGCTTATCGCACCTTCAACCTGATTGTCGCCGACGAGCGGGATGCCTTTTGGTTGCGCCATGCCGATGGCCGCCGCATAGAAGTCCACCCCCTCAAGGAGGGCCTGTCGCTGATCGCGGCCGGCGATATCGACGATCTCGGGACGAGGCGGCTGCAGCTGGCGCTGCCGGCGTTCCGGGCGTGGCCGGTGCCCGATCCCGATGCCGGAGATTGGAGCGGATGGGAACAGCTCTTGAGCAGCGACAGCGCGCCGCGCGGCGAGCCGGTGGAGGCGGCAATGCGCTTTCGCACCGACGGCTACGGCACATCCTCGAGCGCGCTGATCGCATTGCCGACGCGCGCCGAGCCGGAGCTGAGGCCGAAATTCCGCTTTGCCTCGTGGCTGCCACAGCAGATGCCATGGCGCGATATCGATCTCGCCTGACCGGCCCGGTCAGCCCACGGCCCGAACCCCGCGATGCGGCGGGTTGGCCTGTCATATTGGCGCCGCGATGAAGGCGCGCATCCATATCCGGCTGAAGGCCGGCGTGCTCGACCCGCAAGGCAAAGCGATTGCAAACGCGCTCGCTTCGCTGGGGTTTGGCGGCGTCGGCGAGGTGCGGCAAGGCAAGCTCCTTGAGCTCGAGCTCAACGAGGCCGACCCCGCCCGGGCCCGCGACGCGATCGAGGCGATGTGCCGGCAGTTGCTGGCCAACCCGGTCACCGAAGATTACGAGATCGAACTCTTATGAGCATCAAAGCGGCGGTCGTGATCTTTCCCGGCTCGAACCGCGAGCAGGATGTGTGCATGGCGCTCAAGCGCGCGACCGGGAGCGCGCCGCTGCGGATCTGGCACCGCGACAGCGAATTGCCGCCAGTCGATCTGATCGTCCTGCCGGGCGGTTTTGCCTATGGCGACTATCTGCGCTGCGGAGCGATGGCGGCGCACTCGCCGATCATGCGCGAAGTGCGCAGCCGCGCCGAGCGCGGCACACCCGTGCTCGGCATCTGCAACGGTTTCCAGATCCTGACCGAGGCCGGCCTGCTGCCCGGCGCATTGCTGCCCAACCGGTCGCTGCGCTTCACCTGCCGCGAGGTTTATTTGCGGGTCGAGAACAACCAGACAATCTTTACCTGCGGCTATGAGGCCGGGCAGACGATCCGCGTGCCGGTTGCCCATCATGACGGCAATTACACGGCCGACGCCCAGACCCTCGAGCGCCTCGAAAAAGAGGGGCGGATCGCCTTCCGCTATTGCACAGCCGACGGTCGGCTCGACGACAATGCCAATTTCAACGGCTCGGCGCGCGGCATCGCCGGCATCTTCAATGACAGCCGGACGGTGCTGGGGCTGATGCCGCACCCCGAAAATGCGACCGATCCCGAGCTCGGCGGCACCGACGGCCAGGCGTTTTTTGCCGGCCTTACCGCCGCACTGGCCTAGATGCCGACGCAATACCGGTCGGCGGATCGTGCGAATTCGGCCGTCGCGCCGGAATTGGCGACGTCCCAAGCCTTTTCACACCGGCCGACCGCGTCTGCGCCCCAGGACCACCAGCCGCCACCGAGCGTCGCCCGGCGATGAGCGCCGCAACTAACCTCACCCCGGAACTTGCCGCCGAGATGGGCCTCTCGGCCGAGGAATTTGCACGCGTCTGCGCGATTCTCGGCCGCACCCCCAACCTCGCCGAACTCGGCATCTTCGCGGCCATGTGGAGCGAGCACTGCTCGTACAAATCCTCAAAGATCTGGCTCAAAACCCTGCCGAGCTCGGGGCCGCGCGTGATTTGCGGCCCGGGAGAGAATGCCGGCGTCGTCGACATCGACGACGGCGACGCCGTTGTCTTCAAGATCGAAAGTCACAACCACCCTTCCTTTATCGAGCCTTATCAAGGTGCTGCGACCGGGGTCGGCGGCATCTTGCGCGACGTATTCACAATGGGCGCCCGGCCGATCGCCCTCCTCGATTCGCTGCGCTTCGGCAGTCCCGGCCATCCCCGCACCCGCCATCTGCTGAGCGGGGTGGTCTCCGGCATCGGCGGCTATGGCAATTGCGTCGGAGTCCCGACCGTCGGCGGCGAATGCGAGTTTGACGCCGCCTATGACGGCAACATTCTGGTCAACGCCATGTGCGTCGGACTGGCCCGGGCCGACCGCATCTTTTACTCGGCGGCGGCGGGTCCCGGGAACGCCGTCGTCTATGTCGGAGCCAAGACCGGACGCGACGGCATTCATGGCGCGACAATGGCCTCGGCCGAATTTGCCGCCGATGCCGGCGAAAAGCGCCCGACCGTGCAAGTCGGCGATCCGTTCACCGAGAAATTGCTGATCGAGGCTTGCCTCGAGCTGATGCAAACCGACGCGATTGTCGCCATCCAGGACATGGGGGCGGCCGGGCTCACCTCATCGGCGGTCGAGATGGCCGGCAAGGCCGGGCTCGGCATCGAGCTCGATCTCGACCGGGTGCCGGTACGCGAGACCGGCATGAGCGCTTATGAAATCATGCTCAGCGAGAGCCAGGAGCGGATGCTGATCGTGCTGCGCCCCGAGGGCGAGGCCGCGGCGCGCCGGATTTTCGAGAAATGGGAGCTCGATTTCGCCGTGATCGGCCAGATCACCGCCAGCGGCCGGCTGGTGCTGCGCCGCGCCGGCGAGGTCGCCGCCGATATTCCGCTCGCACCGCTGGTAACGGCGGCGCCGATTTACCAGCGCCCGTGGCGGCCCACGCCGCCCGAGCCCGCTATCGACCCGTCCCATCTCCCCGAACGCGACCCGCTGTTGTGCCTGGAGAGGCTGATCGGCTCGCCGGCGCTCGCTTCCCGGCGCTGGATCTGGGAGCAATACGACCATCTGGTGATGGGCAACACGGTGCAGCGGCCGGGCGGCGATGCGGCCGTGGTGCGAGTGGGTGAGCGCAAGGCCCTGGCGCTCGCCACCGATTGCACACCGCGCTATTGCCGCGCCGACCCGGTGCGCGGCGGCATGCAGGCGGTGGCCGAAAGCTGGCGCAATCTGACCGCGGTCGGGGCGCTGCCGTTGGCGCTCAGCGACAACCTCAATTTCGGCAATCCCGAGCGTCCGGAAATCATGGGCCAGTTGGTCGGCGCGATCGAAGGCATGCGCGCGGCCTGTCTGGCGCTCGACTACCCGGTCGTCTCCGGCAATGTGTCGCTCTATAACGAGACGAGCGGCCGGGCGATCCTGCCAACCCCGGTCATCGGCGGCCTGGGGTTGCTCGGCGATTTGCGCCAGGCGGTCGATCTCGCGCTGAAGCGGGACGGCGATGCTTTGGTGCTGATTGGCGACACCGCGGGCCATCTGGGCGCCTCGCTCTATCTGCGCGAGATCGAGGGCCGGCAACAGGGACCGCCGCCACCGGTCGATCTCGCGGCGGAGCGGCGCAATGGCGATTTTGTGCGCGCCGCAATCAGGCAGGGACGGATCAGCGCCTGCCACGATTTGTCGGATGGCGGCCTGCTGGTCGCGATGGCCGAGATGGCAATCGCCGGCGGCAGGGGGGTGTCGTTGGCCGCGCTGCCGGCAGACCTGCCATGCCACGCCTTTCTGTTTGGCGAGGACCAGGCGCGCTATCTGGTTGAAACCAACCAGCCCGACCAGTTGCTTGCGATGGCGCGAGCGGCGGGCGTGCCGGTCCGGATCGTCGGCACGATCGGCGGGGCCGCGTTGACACTCCCCGGCCATGGTGCCATATCCGTTCACGCGCTGAAGGCCACGAACGAGGCTTGGCTGCCGGGTTATATGGAGCGGAGTTGAGCGGGGGACCGGGGATGGCGATGGACGCGGCGACGATCGAGCGGCTGATCAAGGAAAGCCTTCCCGATGCGCAGGTCTCGATCGAGGATTTGCGCGGTGACGGCGATCACTACGCGGCCCACGTCGTATCGAGCGCGTTTCGCGGTAAAACCCGCGTCCAGCAGCACCAGATGGTGTACCAAGCCCTGCGCGGCCGTATGGGCAGCGAACTCCACGCTTTGGCACTGCAGACCGGGGCCCCGGAAGACTGACGCGCTGCGTTACCGGTCGCGCACCGGCAAAACAAGGAATGAGACAATGGATAGCACCGTCCACGACCGCATCGAGCAGGAAGTCAAGGAAACCCCGGTCGTGCTGTTCATGAAGGGCTCGCCGGTGTTCCCGCAATGCGGGTTCTCGGCGGCCGTGGTCCAGATCCTGAGCCAGATGGGCGTCAAATTCAAAGGCATCGACGTCCTTTCCGACCCGCAAATCCGGCAAGGGATCAAGGAATTTTCAAACTGGCCGACGATCCCGCAGCTCTATGTCAAGGGCGAATTCATCGGCGGCTGCGACATCGTCCGCGAGATGTACGAAACCGGCGAATTGCAGCAGCTGTTCGAACAGAAAGGCGTGCCGGTCCGCGCCTGAATATCTCAGCGGCGATCCTTTCGCTCGCTTCAGACCGCTGCCGCCGCCGACCACAGCGGCGCCGCAGAAATTGCGAAAGCCTGCGGAAAGACAGTCGGCAACAAGGCGGCTTGTGTTGCGGCTGGGGCCCGTACCCGGCGCTGGCCGTTGATGCATCTTCAGCGGGCCCGCGTCTCGAAGCCCCGCCTCTTGAAGCATCGCCGCCGCACAGATCCGATCGCCGATTGGCCCGATCGCGCCATCCTGTAGAACCCGGCTGGGTTGGGTGCCATCCCTGGCGTTATGATACTCCTGAGGCTGCTGTCTCGATGCGGAGCGCCGGGAGGCATGGACAGAAACGGTGATGGCGACGACAAGCTCTGCCGCGCATGGGCTCGGCCGATCGCGACCTTCGGCGGCGCCGACCGCCCGACCATCGCTTTCGCCAGGGCCATTGGCGGCAACGCGCCACGCGGGCGACGGCGCGCAGTTGCAACCGTCGGGCCGCCGCCGCTGGCCGGCATGGCGGCAAGGTTTGTCGAATGAAGGATTTCCGCCCGGTCCCGGTCGAGCGGGCCTGGGCCTGGATCGATGCGGCCACCAACCGCCTGCGCCCCGAAGAGGTCGCGCTCGACGATGCGGCCGGGCGCGTGCTCTGGGCAGAGCTTCGCACCACGGATCCGATCCCGACCGCCGATTGCGCCGCAGTCGACGGGTTTGCCCTCAACTCGGCCGCGACCTTCGGGGCGGGCGCCTATAACCCGCTGACGCTCGTGGCGGATCGGATCGAGGCGGGCGAACCACTGCCGCCGGGAACCGACGCCGTCTTAGCTGCCGAGCTCGCAGAATGCGACGACGCCGGGCGCCTGTCGGTCATCGACCCGCTGGCAGTCGGCGCCAATGTCCAGCGCCGCGGCGCCATCGCGCCAGAGGGCGCGGTCTTGGCCGCAGTTGGCGCTTGTCTCGACCCGGCCACACTCGGCCTGCTCGGAATAGCCGGCGTGGCGCGGGTGGCGGTCGCCGCGCGCCCCGCAATCCGGCTGGTTATTGCCGGGCGAGCGCGGAGCGGACCCCTACTCGACAGCAACGGCCCCATGCTGCGCGCGCTGATCGCCCGCGACGGCGGGGTCGTCCGGATGGCCGGCTTTGGCGAGGCGCTCTTTCCCGGCGCCGATCTTGTCGTCATCGCCGGCGGGACCGGTCCCGGACCCAGCGACCATTCGGCGGCGGCTTTGGCCAAGGCGGGATCGCTCGAGATTTACGGCGTCGCCATGGCGCCCGGCGACACCGCCGGGTTCGGCCGAACCGCGGCCGGTACGCCGGTCATCCTCCTGCCCGGAGAACCGGCCGCCTGCCTGTGGGCTTATGAGCTGTTTGCCGGACGCGCCGTTCGCCGGCTCGCAGGATGCACGCCGGAACTCCCCTACCGTCGGCAAACCGTGATCACCGCCCGCAAGATCGTCTCGGCGATCGGCCTGACCGAAATCGTTCCGGTGCGCCGCCTCGAAGACGGTCGCATCGAGCCGGTTGCGTCCTTTGTCGAGGCCGGGCTCGGGGCCACCATCGCAGCCGACGGTTTTGTGATCGTCGCCGCAGCCAGCGAGGGTCGGCCGGCGGGCACGGCGATCGACGCCTATTTCTACGATCATGGGGGAGGTTTCGGATGGCCCCGATGACCGATATCGCCGCCAATCTGCGCGATCTTGCCCGGCAAGAGCAATTTCTCGAGGTCCTTGACCGCGACGAAGCCGAGCGCCGCTTTCGTCGGCATCTTTGCCTCGCACCTCGCGGGACAGAGACGGTGTCGTTGGCCGGGGCGCGCGGCCGGGTCCTGGCCCGGGCGGTCGTCGCCGCGGTTGATGTGCCGGGCTTCGACCGCGCCAATGTCGACGGCTTTGCGGTGCGCGCCGCCGACACGGCCGGGGCCAGCGAGCGGACACCGCGCCGGCTCCACCTGCTGCCGGAAGTGCTAACCCCGGGGCAGGTGCCGCAGCTCGCTGTCGAGCCGGGGACCGCAACCCTGATCGCGACCGGGGGAATGGTGCCGCGCGGTGCCGACGCGGTGGTCATGGTCGAGCACACCGAGACGATTGATGACGGCAATGCGATCGCAATCGAGGTGCGGCGTCCGGTCGCCGCGGGACAGTTCATCGCCTATGCCGGCAGCGACATGGCCGCCGGGGAAACCGTGCTGCGCGTCGGCCAGGTGCTCACCTCGCGCGAAATCGGCATGCTCGCCGCGGTCGGTCGCGCCGAGGTCGAGGTTTGGCGCCGACCGCGGGTGGCGATCGTTTCGACGGGTGATGAAATTATCGCCCCCGGCGCGCCAATGCGCGCCGGCTCGGTCTACGATTCGAACGCCGCGATCATTGCCGCGGCGGTCGAGGAAGCGGGCGGCATCGCTTGCCCGCTCGGCATCGGCGCCGACGACGACGCGGAGCTGTGCCGGCTCGTCGACCAGGGCCTTAGCCGCTGCGACATGGTCGTCCTCTCGGGCGGGACGTCAAAGGGTGCGGGCGATTTGTGCTATCGCGCCGTCGCCCGCTTCAACGATCCCGGGATCGTCGTTCACGGCGTCGCGCTCAAACCCGGCAAGCCTCTGTGTCTGGCGGTCACCGGCGGCAAACCGGTGATTGTATTGCCCGGATTTCCGACCTCGGCGATTTTCACGTTTCACGAATTCGTCGCGCCGATTGTCCGCGCCTTTGCCGGATTGCCCGGCGAAGCGGCCGAAAGGGTGCCCGCCATCCTGCCGCTGCGCATTGCTTCCGAGCGAGGCCGAACCGAATATCTGATGATCTCGTTGATCCACGGCGAGGATGGCGGGCTCGCCGCCTATCCCACCGCCAAGGGCTCGGGCGCGGTCACCGCCTTCAGCCAGGCGGACGGCTTCATTGTCATCGACGCCCAAACCGAAACGGTCGCCGCCGACACTCCGGTCGAGGTCAGGCTGATCGGCCGCCGGCAACTCGCCGATCTTGTCGTCATCGGCAGCCATTGCGTCGGGCTCGATTTGCTCGTCGATTGGCTGCACGCCGAAGGCATCGCGGTCAAGATGCTCAATGTCGGCAGCATGGGCGGGCTCGCCGCGGCCAAACGCGGTGAATGCGACATCGCCGCGATCCATTTGATGGACCCCGAGACCGGCGAATACAACCGCCCGTTTCTGACCCCGACGCTCGAACTGGTGCCCGGTTACCGTCGGCGGCAAGGGATTGTCTATCGACGCGGCGATCCGCGCTTTGAGGGCGCGGCACTCGAACAGGCAATCACCACCGCCCTCACCGCCCCCGATTGTCTGATGGTCAACCGCAACGCCGGCAGCGGCACCCGCATTCTGATCGACCGGCTGCTCGCCGGCGCCAAGCCGCCCGGCTACTGGCTGCAACCCAAATCGCACAACGCCGTGGCGGCGGCGGTCGCGCAGAATCGGGCGGATTGGGGAATGGCCATCGAGACCGTGGCCCGCCAATACGGGCTCGGCTTCATCCCCGCCCAAGACGAAGACTACGGCTTTGTGATTCCGAGGAGCCGCCGGCAGCGCCCGGCGGTTCAGCGCTTTTGTGCGCTGCTCGGCGAGGAGCGGACGCGCGAGGCCCTGTGCGCGCTGGGCTTCCGGCTGTAGATTCTCGCGCATAACGCGATTTACGAAATAGAGTTTACGCGCATACATAAAAAATGGTTAAAATTTACTCTCCCGTTAAGAAAGTTGATGATTTTCGCGCCCGACCTGAGGTTTTATACCCCCGTTAACGATCCTTAACGATGCCGAGCCGGCCGTCGGTCATGACAGCGGCTCTGCGTCGCCTTCTAGCCGGGGGGCTAACAATGCGTTCAAAATTGGGGTGGGGCCTCGTCTGGGGCGCCCTTGTCATGGGCTGTTTTATCAGCCACTCACGCAAAGCCGCGGCCGGGAACTGCGCCCTCTATGCGCGCGCGGTCACCGGCGTCGATCTTTACGGCGCCGCCGGGGGGTGGTGGTACGAGGCTGCCGGGCGATATCAGCGCGGCCAAGTGCCGGCGGTCGGTTCGATCCTGGTCTTTCGCCCGACAGCGGCGACGCCTTCGGGTCATGTGGCCGTCGTCTCCAAGGTCGTCGGCCCGTCGATGGTGCTCGTCGACCAGTCCAACTGGTATCACGGCCGGGTCACGCTCGGCACGCCGGTGATCGACACCTCGCCCAATCATGACTGGACGCGGGTGGCGGTCATGAATCTCGATTCGGGACAATTCGGACGCGACAACCCGACCTTTGGCTTTGTCTACGCCGAGGGCGCCCCGCCCCAACTGGCCGCGGTCGACACGCCCGGCTTCCAACCCTCGATTGCCACGGCGCGCACCGCCTACGACGCGGCCCAGCCGGAAGGATTGTTCCATTTCGCAGTCGCGGATAGCGAGCGTCACGGCGGGATGCGCGCCGAACGCCGTCCCTCTCATCACTGGGCGCACCACGCCGTCAGCTCCGCTGCCGGCGAGCATGGGCGCCGCCGCAACCAGGTCAAACGCAGCCACGTCGCCGCGGCGCATCGCGGGTCGGGCGCCGTCCACCATGCCCGGGCGGCGGCGGGCAGGCATTCATCGCCGGCGACGACCCCCGGTTGACATGATCGGGCGAGCGGCGCCTATGCTCCCACGCAACCGATGCGAGGGATGCGATGCCGACCGTTCACACCGATCCCGCTTTGTTAGAGGCCCATATTCTTTCCGCGGAGATCGGCGCGCGACGTCTGTCGCCGGTGGCTGTCGTCGAAGCCTTGTTGGGGCGCATCGCGGCGCTCGATTCCCGGCTTCACGCCTTTGTTGAAGTCTATGCCGACGAGGCCCGGCTCGCCGCCGAGGCCGCGGACAAGGCGATCCGCGCCGGCCACCGCATCGGGCCGCTGCACGGCATACCGGTCGCGCTCAAGGATCTGATCGAACTCGAAGGCAAGGTCACGACCGGCGGCTCGGAAGTTTGGCGCAATCGCCGCTCAACCTACACGGCGACGATCGCCCAGCGCATGATCGCGGCCGGCATGATTGTTCTCGGCAAGACACACACCGTCGAATTTGCGATGGGCGGCTGGGGCACCAACCAGCATCGCGGCACGCCGTGGAACCCCTGGGACCCGAAAACCGCGCGCACTCCTGGCGGCTCGAGCAGCGGCACCGGCGTTGCGGTCGCGGCGCGCTTGGCGCCCTGGGGGATCGGCACCGACACCGGAGGCTCGGTGCGATTGCCCGCCTCGTGGTGCGGGCTGACCGGGCTCAAGACCACGATCGGTCGCGTCAGCGCGTTTGGCATTCTGCCGCTGAGCCCGAGCCTCGACACCCCGGGGCCGATGGCCCGCTCGGTCGAGGACGCCGCGTTGTTGTATCGGTTGATCGCCGGACCCGACCCCAACGATCCCCGGACCCTGGGGCGGCCGCCGGTGGGGTCGCTCGAAACCATGCGCCGCGGTGTGCGCGGCCTGAAGCTCGCGCGAATGCCGGCGGTCGAACGCGACCATGTCGCCGCGGAGATGCTCAACGCTTACGACGCGGCGTGCGACACTCTGGCCCGGGCCGGGGCCGAAATCGTCGAAATCGCCCTCCCGCGACGGCTTTCCGACTACACTGAGCTGACCGGCCGCATCATCGGCGCCGAAAGCTATTTTCTGCTCAGCCACCTGATCGACGACCAGACCCTGCCGATCGACGACGCGGTGCGCCCGCGCATCGCCAGCGGGCGCGGCGTCTCGGCGCGCGATTATCTCGGCGCGCTCGCCGAACAGACGCGGGCCAAGGCGGAATTCGCCGCGGCACTCGGCGACGCCGATGCGCTGCTGACCCCGACCACGACCACCGCGGCGATCCCCCTCGAGGCCGTCGATCAGAGCACGACGCCGGCGCACTTCACCCGCTTTGTCAATGCGCTCGAACTTTGCGCCCTTGCCGTCCCCAGCGGCCTGACCAGAGACGGGCTGCCATTGTCGCTTCAGATCGTCTGCCGCGGCTATGACGAGGAAACCGCGTTGCGCATCGGCTGGGCCTATCAGCAGCAGACCGACTGGCACCGGCGCCAACCGCCCGAGAATGCCTGACCCGCCCCGCACCGTCGGATCAGCCGCGCTGGGCTCTGGCTGCGCCGATCGCAAAGGCGGCGGCGAGCCGGCCGCGCAGGTTTTTGCGCAATTGCTCCGAGGCCATCCCCAAAGCCCATACGGTGACCAGCACGGCCAGGGCCAGCGGCGCCGGGCTCAGCCATGTGGCGAAGAGGCGCAGCAGCGGATAGTGGAACAAATAGAGCGCGAATGTCAGGACAGAAACGTAGCGCAAGGGCCGCCGCCAGCGGCCAAAATTGAATTGGCAGCGCTCGGCCGCGGCTAAATTGACCACGAGCAGCGCCGCCAACCCGTAATCGCCGAGAAAAAATTGCGAATAGCGCAACCAGTCGCGCAATTCCTGCCCGACCGCATGGTAGAACAGGTCGCTGGGCAGCGCATAAACGCCGCTGACCAGCACCGCACCGATTGCAGCGAGGCTCGACGCCCAGACGGTTCGCGCCAGCCCGCGGGGCCAACATGGCCGGCCGCGCCGATAGTAGAGAGCGGCGCCGGCCACCCACACCGGCAACAGCAGCCAAGAGCGCGGACCAACCAAGATCAGCACCGCCGCGCACGATAACCATCGCTTGCCGCCACGAAAATAACGCCAGCAAGCAAACAACACATAATACCAGACCTCATAGCTCAGCGACCAATAGGGCAAGTTTGAAAACGCGTCCTCGTTGAGGAACCACCAATCCGTGCCGAAAACAAGAAACAGGGGCAAATATTTCCACGGTTGTGCCAGCTGGTAATCAGCGTAGAACGGCTGCCCCGCGCGATGTAACAGAAAGACTTCGATCGCCGCCGCGAGCAACAATGCCGGGAGGACAACCGAATAGATGCGTGACGCGCGGGCGAGCGCGAAGCTGAAAATGTCGGTTTCTCGCTCGTTCGTCACATAGGCGATCACATAACCGGAGATGACAAAGAAGACGATGACCGCCTGGTGACCCCACGCAAAACCGGGCAGGGCGTGCCCGAGGCCGTGGTAGCCGAGGTGATAAAGAAACACCTCGAATGCGGCGCCAATGCGGACGACATCAAGATAGCCGGAAAGCCCGCTATTCATCGCGTCACAGACCGCCCCAGCCGCGATCAGCCGTGGGCAGGCGCCCTAATGGCGGCCGCGCCTCGCCGGCGCCGGAGCGCCGCTTGGTTCACCGCCCGAGACCAAAGCGCCGGCCCAGAAAATCGAGCACATCGGCGGTGCAGCGGTCGGGATAGGCATCGCAGATGTTGTGCGGCGCCCCGTCATAGACGCGCATTTCGACATCCGGCACAAGACGGCGAAACGGCTCGTAATTGCCGACCGAGCCGATCGGTTCGGCGCCCGGCACGACGACCAGCGTCGGGCAGCGGATGCGCCCGACCTCGGCGCTCCAATCATAGCTCGCCATCAGCAGGACAAACTTTCCGATATAGGCCGGATCGTTGTTGGCCGCCTGATCGAGAAACCATTCGACCAGCCCCGGGTCGACCTCGCCGAGCGGCAAGCGCTCGGCGATCGTCTCGGCAAGAAAGCCGCGCAAACCCTTCTGTTCGATCTGCGGGATCCAACTCGGCGCCTGGCTGTTCTTGAGCCCGGGGGTCGAACCAAACAGCATCAGGCTGCGGACCCGCTCGGCGTGGTTCATCGCCAATTGCTGACCCAGATAGCCGCCCGCCGAATTGCCGACGATGTGGGCGCTGGCGACATTGAGATGGTCCATCAATTCGCCGACATCGGCGACCAGCCGCTCCAAGGTCAAAGGCGCTTCAGGCGGCGGAACCGCGGAGCCGCCATGACCACGCAGATCCAGGCGCACCACCCGATAGTGGCGGGCAAGACGCGGCACCCAGGCGTAATAGCGCCGCGAACTGCCCATCGCGGCATGGAGCATCAGCAAAACCGGCGCCGCCACCCAGGGATCGGTGAAGTCGTCGATCTGATAGGCGAGACTGAGACCGTCGCTGGTGGTGAAATGGTGCATCGGCAACTCCTGTTTGCGCCAGCCGTGGCGGCCGGTCGGAGGGAAATTCTGGCCGGAGATCAGTCTGGCCGGGACGGCAAACCGAACAGCATCGCCTCTTAGGGACGGACCATGACCCCGTTCCGCGGGTGTTGGCTGCATCCGGAGAATGGTTTAGCCATGCACCAACCGGCGCAGCCGCGACCAAGTGAGGGCGCAATGAAAATCGGGATCTTTCTAACCGGTCAACACCCGCCGGGCAGCGACATTATCGCCGAGCTTGAGGGCCAATATGCGATGGCCCGGCTGGCCCGCGACCGCGGTTGGGACGCGGTTGCCACCGGCCAGCATTATTTGAGCGATGGCGTGCGCCAATTGCAGCTCGTCCCGTTTTTGGCGCGGCTTGCCGCCGAAGCCGGGGAGATGACCGGCATCGCCGGCGTGTTGCTGGCAACCCTGCACAATCCGGTCGAGGTCGCCGAATGCATCGCCTCGCTCGACGCGATCTGGCGCGGCAATTTCGTGTGCGGCGTCGGGCTTGGTTATCGCGAGGTCGAGTTCGACGCGTTTGGCGTGGCAAAGGGCCAGCGTGTGCGCCGTTTTGAGCAATGCCTCGAAACCGTCAAGCGATTATGGACCGAGGACGAGGTCAGTTTCGAGAACGAGGTCTGCAAACTGGCCAAGGTCACGATGACCTGCCGCCCGGTGCAAAAGCCGCATCCGCCGATCTGGATGGCCGCCAACAGCGACGCCGCGGTCCGGCGCGCCGCCCGGCTCGGCGACAGCCTGTTTATCAATCCCCACGCGACGATGGCCGAGATCACCCGGCAGATGGCGCTCTATCGCGCCGAATTGGCGCGGCTTGGCCGGCCGGCGCCGGCGGTGCTGCCCTATCTGCGCGAGATCTATTGCGCCAAAAGCCGCCAGGCGGCGCTTGAGCTGGCCGGCCCCTATCTCGCCGAGAAATACCGCACTTATGCGGCCTGGGGCCAGGATCAGGTCATGCCTGGCCAGGAATCGTTTCGCCAATCGCTCGACCGCCTGCTGCAGGACCGGTTCATCCTCGGCAGCCCGGAAGAGTGCTACGAGCAGTTGCGACCGTGCTGGGAACAGGCGGGGGCCAACTTCCTGATCTTCCGCACCCATTGGAGCGGCATGCCGGTCGCCTCGGCGCTCGCTTCGATGCGGCTGATCAGCGACGAACTGATCCCGGCGCTGCGCCGCGCCACGCCGGCCAAGGTGATGCGAGGCTAGCCTCAGCGTCTCCCGTCACGCCACTGGCGGCGCGGTTGACCGGGAATCAGCTCCCCAACCGGCTCAGCGCTCGCGCAGCTTCGGATCAAGCGCGTCGCGCAGCGCGTCGCCGAAGATGTTGACACCAAATACCGCCAGCATGATCGCCAGCCCCGGAAAGATCGCGATCCAGGGCGCTGTCACGGCATATTCCTCCGCCCCACCCTGCAGCATCAACCCCCAATCCGGCACCGGCTCCTGCACGCCCAAGCCAAGATAAGAGAGCGCCGCCTCGGCGAGGATCGCCTGACCGACGGCAGCGGTGACCACGATCAAAAACGGCGCCACCACATTCGGGACCATGTGCCGCAGGATAATCCGCGAATGGCTAAAGCCGCAGGCGCGCGCGGCATCGACATAGGGCACTTCGCGGATCGCCAGCGCGCTCGACCGCACGACCCGAGCGCAGCGCGGGATCAGCGGGATGGTAAGGGCGATGATCACGTTGCGCACGCCCGTGCCAAAGGCCGCGACGACGGCAAGCGCCATGATGATCAACGGAAAGGCCATCAACACGTCCAAGGCGCGCTGCACCAGCAGGTCGAGGCGCCCGCCGAAATACGCACTGGCGACGCCGAGGAGGAGGCCGCCGGCGCCGCCGATCATCGCCGTGGAGAGCCCGACGATCAAAGCGGTGCGCGCGCCATAGATGATGCGCGACAGGATATCGCGTCCGAACTGATCGGTGCCGAGCAGATGCGCCCAGCTTGGACTTTGCATCATCGCCGCGAAATCGTTGGCGGTGGGATCGTAGGGCGCGATCCAATCGGCGCCGATGCCGGCAACAAGAACGATGCCGACCATGACGATGCCGACCGTTCCGAGTGGTTGATGGCGGATAAAGTCAAGAAACCGCGCCGGAAGTGAGCGGCGGTGGAGGCCACCGGCCTCGTCGGCAACGAGGGGGGCGGCAGCGTCTTGTGAGATCATCGTCATGTCAGGTGACCTCAGGCAAAGCGAATCCGTGGATCAAGCCACGCATAGAGGACGTCGACGACCAGGTTGGTCAGGACAAAGATCGTGACAATCAGCATTACGATTCCCTGGGTCAGCGTGTAGTCCTGGTTTCCGATCGCCTGAACCAACAACCGACCGATGCCGTTTAAGTTGAAGACGGTTTCGGTGACGACGAGGCCGCCGATCAGAAACGCAAACTCGATGCCGATCACGGTGACAACCGGAAGCATCGCATTCTTCAACCCATGCCGGTTGACGATGATCCGGTTTACCAGCCCCTTGGCGCGGGCGGTGCGGATATAGTCCTCGCGCAGCACTTCGAGCATCGCCGAACGCGTCATGCGCATCACGACCGCGGAATAGCGGTACCCCACCGTCACCGCCGGCAGGATCACAATCGACATGCTGCGCAGCGGATGCTGCCACACCGAAACATAGTTAATGGGTGGCATCCACGGCTGCCCAAAAAAATACTGGGTCAGGTTGAGAACCACCAGCAGCGAGACAATCCCGATCCAGAACGACGGCGTGGCAATGCCGGCAATCGCGAAAGTGCGCACCGCCAGATCGGTCCAGCTGTTTTGCTTCAGCGCCGAGATTGTGCCCAGCGGGATCGCGATGATGACCGCAATCACCGTGGCGAAAACCGCGATTTCGAGCGACACCGGAAAGCGGGTGGCGATCTCATAGGCTACCGGCCTGCCCGACCACATCGAAGTTCCGAGATCCAAGCGGCAGAAGCCCCAAATAAAGTGGATGAACTGAAGCCATAATGGCCGGTCGAGCCCCAAGGCTGCGTGACACTCGGACAAAGCCTGCTCGGTAAAGCTGGTGCCGCCGGACCCGAGGCGGATAACGCAGATGTCGCCGGGAATGAGCCGCATCAGGAAGAACACCAGGGTCGCCGCCCCGAACAAGGTCGGGACAATCAGCAATATTCGCTTTATGAGATATCGATACATATCGTCACCCGTCACCCGCCGCGGCTCCGCCGCCAACCGGCCTGCGCTCCGAGCGTGAGCAAGTTTCCGGTAGGCAAGGCTGCCCGTTACTTTGCTCCGAGTAGGCCGCGGCTCTGCCTCACCAACTCCCCGCGACTCTCCCCCGGTTCAAAGACGAGAGAGGAGCGCAGGCGCTCATCGCGCAACTGACCGAAACCTCCCCTTGAGGCTCAATCCCCTCAGAGGGCGGGTGCCGGCTCCGCCGTGCACTTGCCGCAATGCGGCGGTGACAGCCAAATCGTCGACAGATCCTGGTTCAGATAATGACTAGGGCCGATTTTCCAGCCATTGACATAGGAGCGGAGTGGAACGATCCGATACCACCACATCGTTTCGATAAAATGAGCCTGGTCGTCCAACACCCATTTTACAAAGTTCCACATATCGGCGCGCTGCTTGGTTGGATCGGTCTCATGCAGCATCTTGTCGTAAAGATCGATTTCCTTAGGGTCGTCGTAATAGCCGAAGTTTGCGCTGCTGACCGACCGCGGCAGCCAGGTCTGGACGTCGATCGGCGGGTTGACGATGCCGTGGCAACTGCCACCGGTCCCGACCGTGAAATCGCCGCTGCGCAACGCCGCGAACCACGGACCGGTCGGCACGACGCGTTGGGTCACGTGGAGTCCGATCTTGCTCCACTGATCGACGAGCCAGGTTCCGAGATATTTATAGGGCTGGTCGACATTGCGGTTTAAGAGCTCGAAACTGAGCCCTTCGGCGCCCGCCTCTTTCAGCAGCCGGCGTGCCTCGGCGCGCGACTTGTTGATGTCGGGCCAGAAGCCGGCGAGGGTTTCGAGCTGCGCCTTTGACGGCGCCAGCGGTGAACCCGGAAAGACGATGCTGCCGACCGTATGCATGACGGCGATCTTCGACAGCCCTGGCGCGCTGCCCCAGCGATCGATCGCCAAGGTCAGGGCGCGACGCACCCGGACATCGTCAAACGGCTTTTTCTTGTGGTTGATCCAGGCGCCCAAGGTGCAGTTCCAGTCGCTCGTTTGAACCTTGATCTGGCCGTCGAGCTGCTCCTTCAGCTGGTCGATCGCCGAGGGAGGGTAACCGCGGAATTCGGTGGCCGCCCGGTCGGCGCGGATCGCGTCGAGCTGGACCGCCTGCTTCGGGGCAAAAATCCCGACAAAACCGTCAAGATAAGGCAGTCCCTTATGATAGTAATCGGGGTTGCGCACTCCCTTGATGGATTGCCCGATCTGGTAACCGGCAAATTTGAACGGCCCGGAACCCATGATGTGCTGCTCGTACCAGTGGGGATCCGTGTCGAGGATCTTCTTTTCGTAGATCCAGTTAAAGGGGTCGGCCAGCGCCGGCAAAAAAGCTGTGGTCGCGAACTTCAGATGGATAACCACGGTGCCCGGGTCGGGAGCGGTGATGTCCTTGACCATCATGAAATTGTCGGAGCGAGGGCTGAGCACGCCCTTTGGCGGAAAGGCGATCTCATTGAGGCTGGCCGCGACGTCGGCGGCGGTCAGCGGGTCGCCGTTATGAAACTTGACGCCCTGGCGGATCTTGAAGGTCCAAGTCTTGCCGCCGTCGGTCGGCTGCGGCATCGCCGTGCATAGGTCGCAAACGATGTCGGTAGTCGATCCGGGATCGTAAGGGTTGATCCGTACCAGCGTGCTGTAGAAAGGCGCCGCCGAATGGATTGTCGCATAGGTTTCCTCGCGGTGCGCATCAAAGCTCGGCGGCGCATCGGCCGGGATCATGTAGGTTAGAACGCCGCCGTATTTGGCGCCCTCCTCCTGCGCGCCCGCCGGCATCGCGATCAGCGCCGCAACAAGACCAACCGCCGGCAACCAAGGCCTCGATCCCATCTGATCCTCCCGTTCTGCTCGTGTTGTTGTGTTCCTGCCTCCTTATTTGGCGGCGGCGGCACTGCCCGCTTTGGCGGCGAGCGAATCCCCGGCAAACTCATGCCGCTCGAACGGCCAGTCGACTTGCCCGCACGCCACCCAGTGTCGCGGACGCAATTCGCGCAATTCCGGGCGCGCCTGGCGGCAGGCGCTAACCGCAATCGGGCAGCGGGGATGAAACGTGCAGCCCGAAGGGGGATTGATCGGGCTCGGCACCTCGCCGACAAGCGGGCGAAAGGCGCGCCGCCGTTCGACTTCGGGATCAGGCACCGGCACCGCGGCGAGCAACGCTTGGGTATAGGGATGCTGCGGGTTGTCGAACAGCTGATCGCAATCCGCCAATTCGACGATCCGACCCAGATACATCACCGCGACGCGGTGGCAGATATGGCGAACCACCGACAGATCGTGGGCGATGAACAAATAGGTCAGGTGGAACCGTTCGCGTAAATCTTCGAGCAGATTGATGATCTGCGCCTGGATCGACACGTCGAGGGCGGAGACGGCTTCGTCGCAAACGATAAATTCGGGCTCGAGCGCGAGGGCCCGGGCGATGCCCACCCGCTGCCGTTGTCCGCCCGACATTTCATGCGGATAGCGATCGGCAAAGGCCGGATCGAGGCCGCAGACCGACAACAATTCGTGGACCCGCGCGGCGCGGCGGGCACGATCGCGCTCGATGCCGTGCGCCCTGATCGGCTCGGCGATGATCTGGCCGACTTTCATCCGCGGGTTGAGCGAGCTGTAAGGATCCTGAAAAATGACCTGGATGCGACGCCGCAACTCCAGCAACGGGCGCCCTTTGAGGGTCGCAATGTCGAGGCCGTTGTAGCGGATTTCGCCGGCGGTCGGCCGTTCCAGCCGCAAAATGCACCGGCCGGTCGTGGTCTTGCCGCAGCCGCTCTCGCCGACCAGCCCCAAGGTTTCACCGCGGCGGATCGTGAAATCGACCCCGTCGACGGCTTTGACCTCGCCGATTTTACGGCCGATCAGCAACCCTTCGGAGATCGGAAAATGCTTGCGCAGCCCCTTCACCTCAAGCAGCGGTGCGGAAGAGGCTGCGGGTTCGGCCGGCTTCATAGCGCCATCTCGGCGCCGAGCGCGATCTCGTCCTGACGCAGACAGGCCGCGAGATGCCCGGCCTCGCGCCCGGCCATCAGCGTCGGCCGTCGCCGTGCACATGCTGCGATCGCGAACCGGCAGCGTGGGCGGAACGCGCAGCCGTCGTCAACCCGGGTCAGGTCGGGCGGCTGGCCCAAGATCGGGTCGAGCCGCGACTGCCGCGGACGATCGATGCGCGGCACTGAACGCAGCAGAGCCATCGTATAGGGATGCCTCGGCCGCCGATAGACCGCTGCCGCGGGCCCGCTTTCGACGATGCGGCCGGCATACATGACATTGACGCGATTGGCGTAGCGGGCCACGACCCCGAGATTATGGGTGATGATGATCAGGGCCGCGCCCAGCCGACGCGTCAGATCCTTCATCAATTCAAGGATCTGCGCCTGGATGGTGACGTCGAGCGCGGTGGTCGGCTCGTCGGCGATGATCAACTTCGGGTCACAGGCGATCGCGATCGCGATCATGATGCGCTGACGCATGCCGCCCGAGAGCTGGTGCGGATATTGCTTGAGCCGCCGCCCCGGATCGGCAATGCCGACCAGGCTCAACAGTTCGATCGCGCGCCGCTCGGCGCCGGTGCGGTCGGCGCCCCGATGCTGCTCAAGGGTTTCGGTAATTTGCCGACCGATTGTCAGAACCGGGTTCAGCGACGTCATCGGTTCCTGGAAAACCATGCCGATGTCGCCGCCTCGCACCTGACGCATCTCCGCCTCGGAGAGCTGCAGCAGATCGCGTCCGTCGAACAAGATGCGTCCGCCGGTGATACGGCCCGGCGGATCGGGGATCAGCCGCAGCAGCGACAGCGCGCTCGCGCTCTTGCCCGAGCCACTTTCACCAACTATCGCAACGGTTTCGCCGCGGTCGACCGTGAACGAAACGCCGTTGACCGCCGGCACCCTTCCGAGCCCCGTGCGAAATTCGGCATGCAAATCGACAACGTCGAGCAACGGCACGTGCCGTTCCATCCTCCCGTTCGCAACGCCATAATTGCGGCTGTTTAGCCGGCGCTGGTTATTGTTGGTTGTAGTATTGGCCTCGGACCGGCCTTGTCAACCGTTCCTTACACTTTCCTTGCGAAAGGCGACGGTTCGGTCGCTTGTCTCGGCGCGGCAACGGGTGCCGAGCGGCCGCCCACTCCCCGGCAAGCTTTGGCGCCTCGTCGCACCCTTCCGCTTGGGGCCGGCGCATCGCTCGGAGCGGTACCCCGCACTTCAATGAGCGCTCCCGGGGACAATGCTGCGCGACTGCCGGTCCCGCCGCCGCCCGCTGCGACACAAGTGGGCGCTGCGGCCGCGGCGCCTCGAACTCAGCTGCCGGGGGGAAAGAACACCAGCATGCGCACTTCGAGGCTCTCGCGCGGCGGAGCATCGGGCGGCATGGTCGGATCGTCAAAGCCGGTATGGGCAGAGAACCGCGCCGCCCCGTGAAGCTGCGAATCGTAGCATCGGATCAGCACCGCTTCATCGGGCTGCATCCGCGGAAAATAATAATAGCGCTGGTTCGGATTATAGGTGACCGAATAGGTCTCGCCGGTGCGGTCGGGATATTTGAGATCGCTGGCGATCAGATTTTCTTCTTCGAGACTCTGCGCATCGCACAAGGTCAGCGGCGAATCAAGGACCGGACCGCGGATCGGACGCCACAGATTGTTGATCGCAAAGCGATGCTTCAGCAATTCTTCAGCTTCCGCCCCCATCAGGTCGCGCACCCGCTGCGGCGCCGACCAGGCCGTGTAATCGTTGTGCACCCGCTTGGCGGGAATCTTGATCGTATTGTCCTTGGCCGAGATCGCCGCATTGCGCACGATATGGTCGAATGCGACAACCCGGGCGGCGCCGGTCGCCGCTTTCATGACCCGCTCACATTCCGGGTAATAGATCGTCCGGATCTGCTCTTCGTCGTAGAAATTCGTCACCGCCGTCTGGTGATGCAACAGCACAAAGCCTTCGCGATCCAAGGACAGCCGGTCGATCAGCGGCCGCGCGTTGCGGATCGGCACCTGATGTTGAACGCTTTGGCCGGTGCGGACCGGCACCCCCGGCGGCGGTTGGTAATTGTAAGCCACCGGCTTTTCGCTCATCGGCACCAGGAAATTGAGCGGTGCCACGATGCTGTCGAGACCTGCCGTCGTGATGCCGTCCATGATCTCCTCCGCGCGTCGGCTGCGGCGCCGACCGTAGACGAGCACATTCCCGGCGTCAAACCTCGCGACCGGCCCCGGACCCGGCCGTCTGCGGACGGCCGCGATCCCGGTGCGGTTGCACGCCGCACGGGGCTCTGCGACAATTTGATTTGTCCGCAGATGCGGTGCCCGGGCTGGGGGAGGGATTGATGTCCGCGGCCGATCGGGGACCGACAGGGGGACGGATATGGGGGGCATGCTCGACCGCTTGGCCGCCGCCGCCGGCGGCCTGTTCATCTTGATTGGCCGCCTGGCGCTCGCCGCCATCTTTGTGCCGAGCGGCTTTGGCAAGCTGGCGCATATCGACGCGTTTGCCCATACCCTCGCCGCCCGCGGCATCCCGATGCCGGGGCTGTTGGCGGTGGTTGGGGCGTGCGTCGAATTCTTTGGCTCGATCGCGATCGTGCTCGGCTTCCGGACGCGCTTTGCCGCGCTGTTGATGACCGCCTTTACGATCGTCGCCGCCTTGATTGCGCATCGCTTCTGGGAGGTCGAAGGCGCCACGCACGAGGTCCAATACATTCAATTCATGAAGAACATTGCGATTGCCGGCGGCTGGCTGTGCCTGTTTGTGACCGGGCCCGGCCTGTTCGCTATCGATCGCCGCGGACGCTGACCAAGGTCTCGACCGCCAGCGGCAGGTAGTGCGACAGGATCAGCGTCGCCGCCGCCGCTTCGTCGTCGTCGGCCACCCGGACAAAGACCGCGGTCTCGCCATTGCCGATCAGGCGGGCGAAGCGGCTTTGCGCGGCTTCGAGAGCCGAGGGGTCGAGCCGCATCCGCGGCAATTCGGCCTCGGCCACGCGGGTCGCAGGCCCCGCTTCTTTGAGCACACGCAGCGCCACATGGTCTTCGGCAAATCCCTCGGTGTGCAACCGATGACACGCGTCGAGAGCGATCCCCCACGACGGGTAGAGCCCGACCACCAGACTGTCCGCCACACCAACCTCCTTCGCCAACACCCCTACCAGCCGGCCCGGCGCCCGACGACGCCCGAAAATGTGCCCGCGGCTCAACCCGCCCCGAGCGCCGCCAGCCGCTGCTGGGCGTCGAGGACGGTGGCCGCGCCCGAGGCCGGCTTCAGGCAGAAATCGAACCGGGCCGTGTAATAGGGCGGCGCGATGCCGAGCCGCAGCGCCGCGCCCTCGGCCGCCTCGTGGCGCTCGAAATCGCAAATCAGCGACTGCTTGACCGCAAACACCGCATCACTGGCGAGGTACTCGTCGGCGCTGTCGAAAATATGCGTCGTCACCGGCTCATAGCCCTCGGCCGACACGACAAAATGAATGTGCGCCGGACGCCACGGATGACGGCCGGTGGCGCGCAGCATGGCGCCGACCGGACCGTCGGACGGTATGGGGTAATGAACCGGCCGCACCGTGCGCACCAGATAGCGGCCTTCGGCGTCGCTGCGGAATTTGCCGCGCATATGCATTGCGGCCAGGTTCGGGTCCTGCGAATCGTAAAGCCCGCTGGTTTGCGCCTGCCAGACATCGAGCAGCGCGCCGACGATCGGCCGCCCGTCGAGATCGAGAACCCGCCCGGCGATCAGCGCGGGCGTGCCGGTCTTGTCGAGATGGGCGATATTGCCGCCATAGGGCATCTCGGGTGCGTTGAGCCGGTGAAACGGACCGAACACGGTTGATTCGGTGGCCCCGTCGGGCTTGCGGTGATTGATCAGGTCGACCACCATCGAGACCCCGAGCGTGTCGGAAAACAGGATGAATTCCTGTCGCTTGTCGTCGGACAGATGGCCGGCGCGGGTCAGGATCTCGATCGCCGAGAACCACTCCGCCTCGGTCAGCTCGACCTCCTTGACGAAGGCGTGAAGGTGGCGGATCAGGCTCAGCATGATTTGCCTGAGCCGCGGGTCGGGGGTGGCCGCAAAGCGCGCCACGACCTCGTTGGTAATGTCGTCTTCGGTCGTGCTGCCGGGTTGCCTCGCCATCGCTCACTTCTCCGCCATCGCAGCGCCGCCGCCGTTGCCCGCCCGGCTTCCGCCAACGTTGACCTATGCCGCGCACACCGCCGCCGCGCCCGAACGGCGCGCCGCCGAGGGCCGCGGTTTTGGGCTACTGTGCCGGCCGGGCGCCGTAAGCGGGCGCAAACCAGGGCTGATAGGTTTGGCAGCGCGTCGCCTGGGTCAGGATCTCGCCGGGGACGGCCGCCAGCGCCTTCACATATTGGGCTTCGTTCGGGGTTGCACAGCTTTGCTCGGCAAGCAGACCGTTGACGCGAGGGTCGTAGCGGTTGAAGGCGACAAATTCGGGCGGAATGCTCTGGTCGGCGCGCAACGCGCTGACCCCGAAATCGCTTTCGATCGGAATGGCCGGGGTGCAGCCCACGGCAGCAAGGCACAGCGATAGGGCGAGAACAGAGTTGCGCATGCCGAACCCGGGCACTTGATCCTGTGCGCCGAGTGTGCCGGGCGAGTGTGGCAAACGCAACCATCGCGTAGCGTCAATCGAGCCGCGGCTCGCGCCGCCATTCCGCGACGACCAGCGGGTCGTCTTCTCCGCCGAGACGGCCGTCGCGTTCGGCGCGAAACCGCGGCGGCGACAGCCGTGAAAGCGCCCACACCGCGCTTGCCCGAACCAATGGGGCCGGATCGTCGAGGCCGTGCAGGACCGCCGCCAGCAGTTCGGGTGCGGCATTCTCGGCGCCGGCATTGCCGATCGCGATCAGCACGTTGCGCACAAACCGGTCGCGCCCGGTGCGCTTGATCGGCGAGCCGGAAAACAGCCGGCGAAAGCCGGCGTCGTCGAGCCCGGCCAGGGCCGCGAGGCGGGGTGCGGTCAGCGCCTCGCGCGGCGCGAAATCGGCTTCATGCGCCGCCCGCGCGAATTTGTTCCACGGACACACCGCCAGGCAATCGTCGCAGCCGTAAATGCGATTGCCGATCAGCGGGCGCAGCTCGAGCGGAATCATGCCCTTGTGCTCGATCGTCAGATACGAGATGCAGCGCCGCGCATCGAGCCGGTAGGGCGCGGGAAAGGCGTTGGTCGGACAGGCGTCGAGACAGCGCCGGCAGGAGCCGCAATGGTCGTGCTGGGGCGGGTCGGGAGAGAGCTCCAGGCTCAGATAGATCTCGCCGAGAAACAGCCACGATCCGAAATTGCGCGAGACGAGGTTGGTGTGCTTGCCCTGCCAGCCGAGCCCGGCCCGCTGCGCCAGCGGTTTTTCCATGACCGGGGCGGTGTCGACAAACAGTTTCAGCGCCCCCGGCCAGCGTCGCTCGATCCACTGCGCCAGCGCCCTGAGGCGCCTTTTGAGCGTCTCGTGGTAATCCCGGCCGCGGGCATAGACCGAGACGACGCCATGGGCCGGAGCGGTCGGCTGGCCGAGCGGATCGGCGGCGGGCGCATAGTTGACCCCGAGCACAACGACGGTTCGCGCCTCGGGCCACAAGATCTGCGGGTCGCCGCGACGCTCGGCGGAGGCGGCAAGCCAGCCCATATCGCCGTGATAGCCGCGGGCGATAAATTCCTGGAGATCGGCGCGCGCCGCGGCGCCGAGTTGCGCCGGCGCGAAGCCGACCGCGTCGAAGCCCTGCGCCAAAGCCTGCGCGCGGATCGCCTCGCGGACCGCGTGGTCGGCGCTGGGGCGGGGATCTTGGGCCTGCCACCGGGGCGACGCTTCGTCGGCGCCACCCCCTATCGTCCGGCCTTTCACGCCGGCCGCGGATGGCTGCGCCCGCGGCGCCATCGGCTTCCCGGACAAAGCCATCCCCATTGCGGTTCAGCCGCGGCCGCGATAGGCCGCCACCCCGGGATCGGGCAGCCACAATCCCTCGGGCGGAGCGCCGGTCTGGAAGAACACATCGATCGGAATGCCGCCGCGCGGATACCAGTAACCGGCGATCCTCAGCCAGCGCGGTTCGAGCGCATCGACCAGGCGGCGGGCGATCAACAGCGTGCAGTCTTCGTGAAACGCCCGGTGATTGCGAAACGAGCCGAGATAAAGTTTCAACGACTTGCTTTCGACGATCGCCGCCTCGGGCGCGTAATCGATGACAAAATGGGCGAAATCGGGCTGGCCGGTCACCGGGCACAGCGAGGTGAATTCGGGGCAGGTAAAGCGAATGAGATAAAGGAGCCCCGGATGCGGGTTGGGCACCGTGTCGATGACCGCCTCGTCGGGCGAGGCCGGCAGCGGCGAAGGATGACCGAGCTGGGTCAGCACGAATTCTTGGCTCATTGTCCGTCCTCGGACGCGCCGCGCCGATAGGTTTCGGCAAAAGCCGCGGCAAAATCGGCCATCCGGCCGGCTTCGATCGCGGCGCGCAAACCGGCCATCAGGTCGGCATAATACTGCAGGTTATGCGCGGTCAGCAGCATCGCCGCCAGGATCTCGCCGCTCTTGGCGAGATGGTGCAGATAGGCGCGGCTGTAACCCGTGCAAGCCGGACAGCGGCATTCGCGGTCGAGCGGCGTCGGGTCGCCGGCATGGCGGGCGTTGCGCAGATTGAGCGGGCCGCGGCGGGTAAAGGCCTGGGCGGTGCGGCCCGAGCGGGTTGGCACGACGCAATCGAACATGTCGATGCCGCGGCGGACGGCGCCGACCAGATCGTCGGGTTTGCCCACGCCCATCAGATAGCGCGGCCGATTGTCCGGCAGAACCGGAACCGTCGCCTCGAGCACGGCAAAGGTGGTCGTCTGCCCCTCGCCGATCGCCAGCCCGCCAATCGCATAGCCGTCAAAACCGATCGCGACCAGCCGCCGCGCCGCGTCCTCGCGCAATTCGGGGTGAACCCCGCCCTGGACGATGCCAAAAACGCCGTGGCCCGGCCGCTCGACAAATGCCTCGCGGCAGCGCAGCGCCCAGCGCAATGTCAATTCCATCGATTGCCGAACCGCCTCGACCGGCGCCGGATAGGGCGTGCATTCGTCGAGCGCCATCGAGATGTCGGCGCCCAGCAGATGCTGGATTTCGACCGCCCGCTCGGGGCTCAGCACATGGCGGCTGCCGTCGAGATGCGAGCGGAAGGTCACCCCCGCCTCGCTGATCTGGCGCAGCCCGGCGAGCGACAAGACCTGGAAGCCGCCGGAATCGGTCAGGATCGCGTGCGGCCAATTCATGAAGCGGTGCAGCCCGCCCAGCGCCGCGATGCGCTCCGCCCCGGGCCGCAGCATCAAATGGTAGGTGTTGCCGAGCAGAATCCGCGCGCCGGTCGCCGCCACGCCCTCGGCGGTCATCGCCTTGACCGAGGCGGCGGTGCCCACCGGCATGAACACCGGTGTTTCGACGACGCCATGGGCGGTGGTGAGCCGCCCGCGCCGCGCCGCGCCGTCTTGCGCCAGGATTTCGAACCCGATCGTCACCGGTCACCGCGTCCTATTCCGCCGCCAATTGAACTCGCTCCGGCGCCTGCCTTCGGCCGGCGGAACAGAGCAGCCCCGGCGCCGCCCGGCGGTCCCAGCCATTGCCCAAGGCGCAGCGGACCGTGTCGGCGAGCCGCCGCCGCTCCTTTGCCGAGCAACCGGAAATTGAGCGCCAAAATGGGTCCGCTGTAAAATACAGCGAGTTTACAGCGAGAACCCGCCTTTCGGTTGAATAACCTCGAAAACGGTCGAGTACAGCTGCGGTTCCTCGCAGCCGCCGACCGAGGCTGTTTATCACAAGATTTTGGCAAGATTGGATCGCCGGCCAACGCCGCCGGCGCACGCCGCGCCGGCCGTGAACGGGCGCGGCATTGGATCGGCCGGGATTTGCCCGGGAGCCAAGGCCGCCCCTCCTCCCGCGGCGAGGCACCCCCAGCCACCGGTCGCCTGCACAGTTTCGACCAAACGGCAACCCCGACATTCGTCGATCGCGGGGATGCCTTTGCGCGTGCTGCCCTAATCGCGGTTAACAGCCGGATCTCCATGCCGGAATCGCGTGTTGCAGGAGCAAATGGCCATAGTCCCGACCGAGCAAATTGTTCCTGATCGGAACCCATAGATTATCGCCGCCGACGAAATGTCAGGGTCGATATCTCTAATGCGGCGCCTATTCGAATGGCGGCGGGCAAACTCGCGCTCTTTGCCGTCTTGGTCGCCGGCCGGGTCGGAGGGCGGCGCGGGCGATGCCGGCCCTGGATCTTCGCTTCCACTTCTTGAGGCTCCGCTTATCATCATCGGCAGCGGCCGCTCCGGTTCTTCGTTGTTGGATCGCGTGCTCAACACGCATCACGACATCGTAATGCTCGGCGAACTTCGTTTCCTGGTGCCGTCCTTGTGGACAACCTGCTTTGAGGCGTTCGATTACAGCGCTTTTCTTGATCGCCGGTTCGACGAAAACCCCGATTTCGAGCGCATGATTTATTCCTCCGACCACGACGCGAGCTTGCTCGGAGAGCTCGAAGCGGCGCGGCGCGGCGCCGTCGCCGCACAGGTGCGCGCGACCCTGGCGACATTGTGCTTTCTCGCCGACACCGACAAGAAATTGTGGGGCTTCAAGGAAATCTTCAACGGCAGCGCCGGCATTCATGACTGGGCGGTCTATGACACGGTGTTTCCGCGCGCATTTTGGCTGCACCTGATCCGTGATCCGCTCGAATTTGCCCGCTCGGCCGCCTGGCATGTCAACCTGCCGCAGACCACCGATGCCGCCATCCGGCTGCTGACCGGCTGGCGCGATGTGTTTTTGATGAGCCGGCAGCGCGCCGCCTGCGGCCGCTATTGTGAGATCCGCTACGAGCAGCTGGTCGATGACCCCGAGGCGGCGCTCGGGCCGGTCCTCGAGCGGATCGGGCTTTCTTGGGACGAGGAATGCCGGTTTGCAATGGGCCGGCAAGTGGGGCGGCGATCCGAGCGCAACAGCTGGCCGTTCGAGCTGTCGGAAGTGGTCGACGAGATCGCCGGGCTGCGCGAGATCATGACCGAGCTCGGCTATCCCGCGCCCCGGGACGCGCCGGGGCCGGCCGTCCCACGCCTGCGGCCCATCGACGGCGACCGCTGGCGGATTTGCGGCCCGGTGTGGCGGGAGAACGGCCAATGCTGGGTGTTCGAGCTCGGCCGCTCCGAACTCGCCGGCGAACTTGCCGCGATCGCCGATGACATCGGCTATTGGCAGCGCTCGCCGCTGCGCCTGTACGAAGACGGAAAGGCGATCGGGCCGCCGCATGCGCTGCATTTCCGCATCCGGCGCAAAGGCGGCGGCGGCTATTCGCACTGGCGCGACCGCCTGCTGTTTTCGACCTCCGACAATTCCAACCCCAACACCAACGGCCGCTGCTACGCGATCGCGTTCAAATCCTGACCATCACCCTCTGGCGCGCTCGATCAGGCAGGCGTCGCCGTAGGAAAAAAAGCGGTAGCCGGCGGCGACGGCGTGAGCGTAGGCGGCCTTGATGCGTTCGAGGCCGGCCAGGGCCGCGACCAGCATCACCAAGGTCGAGCGCGGCAGGTGGAAATTGGTCAACAGCAGATCGATCGCGCGAAAGCGGTACCCGGGAAAGATGAACAGCCGCGTCTCGCCGCTAAAGGGACGCACCTCGCCGCTCTCGGCGGCGGCTTCGAGCAGCCGCAGGCTGGTCGTGCCGAGCGCCACGATGCGGCGGCCATGGCGGCGGGCATCCGCGATCCGCTCGGCGGTGGCCGCCGACAGGCTGCCCCACTCGCCGTGCATGTTGTGCTGCCGCGGGTCGTCGGTCTTGACCGGCAGGAAAGTGCCCGGCCCGACATGCAAAGTCAGCGCCGCGAATTCGACGCCGCGCTGTTTCAGCGCCTCGACCAGCGCCGGCGTGAAATGCAGCCCCGCGGTCGGGGCCGCGACCGCCCCCTCGGCGCGGGCGAAGATCGTCTGGTAATCGCTGCGGTCGCGCGGATCGCCGCCTCGGGGACGCTTGATATAGGGCGGCAGCGGCATGGCGCCGTAGCGGGCGAGCGCGGCGCGGAAGGCGTCGCCTTCGATGTCGAAGCGCAACGAGATATCGCCCGCACTGTGTTTTGCCGCGACCGTGGCGGCAAAATCGTCGGCAAAGACAATCCGGTCGCCGAGCCGCAACCGGCGTGCACCCTTGGCCAAGGCGCGCCATAGGCCGCCGCCCTCGTCGCGGTGCAATGTCACCTCGACCGTCGCCGCGCCGCGTTGGCCCGCAAGCCGCGCCGGAATGACCTTGGTGTCGTTGTAGACGATCAGGTCACCCGGCCGCAGCAACGCCGGCAGGTCGGCGATATGGTGGTCGGTAAACGGGCCCGCGACCGGAATATGGAGCAGCCGCGCGCGCTCGCGCGGTTCGATCGGCCGCTCGGCAATCAGTGCGCGCGGCAGCGGGAAGTCAAAATCGGCAAGGCGCAGCGGGGCCATCGCCCGAGATAAGGGCCGAAACCGGTTTCCGGTCAACGCCGGTTATAACCACACATATCTACTGTTATATAGAATCTTATTGACTCCATAGAAGTGGATAATTAGTCGATAACCTCCATCGCACGCGGTATTTTACTCCGCAGGAGCCGATATGGCCACGATCGAGCCGATTTCAAAAGCCGAGGCGGTCAAGCAAAACAGCCGCCAGCTGCGCGGCCATCTCGCGCGCGACCTCGCCGACCCCGCCAACCCGTTCGACAAGGAAGGCTATTCGCTGCTCAAATTCCACGGCGTCTACCAGGGCTACGACCGCGACAGCGCCACCCAGTTAAAGCAGCGCGGCGAGAGCAAGCTGTGGCAGTTCATGGTCCGGGTGCGGATCCCCGGCGGGCGGCTCAAGGCCGCGCAATATCTGGCGCTCGACGCGATTGCCGACCGCTGGGCCGACGGCACGCTGCGGGTCACTGCCCGTCAGAGCATCCAATTCCACGGTGTCGTCAAAGCCGGGCTCAAAGTCGCGATCGGCGAGATCAACCGGGCGCTGTTGACGACCTTGGCCGCCTGCGGCGACGTGGTGCGCACGGTTACGACATCGCCGGCGCCGATCCGCGATCCGGTCCATCAGCGGCTGGAAAGCGATGCGCGACGGCTCTCGGCGCATTTGTTGCCGAGCACCCGCGCCTATCACGAGATCTGGGTCGATGGCGAACAATGGCGCGCGGGGGAGGCGCCTGAAGACCCGCCCGACGCGCTTTACGGGGCGTGCTATCTGCCGCGCAAATTCAAGGTCGGGGTCGCGACACCCGAGGACAACACGATCGACGTGCTGACCAATGACCTTGCGATCGTGCCGCTCTGGGAGGACGGCCGGCTGACCGGCTACAATTTCCTGATCGGCGGCGGTCATGGCATGACCCACAACAATCCCAAGACCTATCCGCGATTGGCGAGCCCGGTTGCTTTTGTCGAAGCCGGCGATCTGCTCGAGGCCGCGGCGGCGGTGGTCAAATTGCATCGCGATTGGGGCGACCGGGTCAATCGCCGCCATGCCCGGCTCAAATATGTCGTGGCTGAACGCGGCGAGACATGGGCGCGCGAACGGCTGGCGGAATATCTCGGCAAGCCGCTCGAACCGGCCCGGCCGCTGCCCCCCTTCGCGGTGCCCGACCATCTCGGCTGGCATCCGCAGGGCGATGGCAAATTCTATCTCGGGGTGCCGGTGGCGAGCGGTCGCATCGCCGACGGCGACGGCTCGCGGTTGCGTTCGGCGCTGCGCGCGATCATTACCGAATTCGGCTGCGACCCGATCTTGATGCCGAGCCAGGACATCATTCTGAGCGAGGTACGGCCGGAGCATATCGCGCCGATCGAGGCGATGCTGCGCGCCCACGGGGTGCGGCTCAACGCCGAGTTACTGCCGGCCGAACGCTGGGCATTGGCCTGCCCGGCGCTGCCGACCTGCGGCCTGGCGCTGACCGAGGCCGAGCGGGTGCGGGCCGATATCGTCGGCCAGATCGGGGAGCGCCTTGCCCGCTACGGGCTTGAACACGAACGTCTCAGCATTCGCATCACCGGCTGCCCGAACGGTTGCGCCCGGCCCTATAATGGCGATATCGGCATTGTCGGCCGCATGCCCGGCTATTACGCGCTGTTTGTCGGCGGCGATTTCGCCGGCACGCGGCTCAACGCGCTGCTTGCCGACCGCGTCGCCCTGGCCGATATCGGTGCGACCTTCGACCCGCTGTTTGCGTTTTACGCGGCCGAACGCGCGGCCGGCGAGGGCTTTGGCGATTTCTGCCACCGCGTCGGCATGACCGCGTTGCAGCAGCGGCTCGCGCATCGGTTTGCGCCGCGCCCCCATGCTGCCGATTAGCGTCGATCTCGCGCGGTTGCGCGTGCTCTTGGCCGGCAATGGCGCGGCCGTGCGCCGCCGGCTGGCGCGGCTCGACGAGGCCGGCGCGGCGCGGCTTGACGTCTACGCACCGAATGCCGGCCCGGATTTGGCCGCCGCGGCGGGAGCGCGGCTGCATCGCCGCCTGCCCGCGGCCGCCGAAGTGGCGCGCGCGCAACTGGTGTTTGTCTGCGGCCTCGATGCCGCCGCGACCGCGGCGATCCGGCACGCCGCCAACGCCGCCGGGGTGCTGGTCAATGTCGAGGACGACCGCGCCCGCAGCGATTTTCACTCGGCGGCGGTGATCCGGCGCGGCGATCTGATGGTCGCGGTTTCGACCCATGGCCAAAGCCCGGGTCTGGCGGCGTTGCTGCGCGAAATGCTGGAACAACGCCTCGGCCCGGAATGGGGCGCGCGGCTCGACCGGCTCGCGGCGCTGCGCCGGCATTGGCGAGCGGCCGGCGCCGAACCCGATGCGGTCGCCCGGCGCACCCGCGACTGGGCCATCGGCGAGGGCTGGCTCGAACCCGAACCGCCCGCCCCTTCACAGCCAGCCATGCGCCCGATAGGGTGAGCCGCAGCGAACCCGTTGCGGAGACCAACAAAATGACCGTGATTGCGATCATCGCCCAGGGCATGATGGGAGCCGGCGTCGGCCGGCGGCTCAGCGAGAGCGGCGCCGAGGTGCGCACCTTGCTTGCCGGGCGCAGCGCCAAAAGCGCCGAGCGCGCCCGCGCCGCCGGCATGAAGCCGGCCGCGGACGCCCATGCGCTGCTGGCCGGCGCCGATTTCTTCCTGTCGATCCTGCCCCCGGGCGAAGCGGTCGGTTTGGCGCAGCAGCTGGCGCCGACCCTGACGGCGCTGGCGCGCAAACCGGTCTATGTCGATTGCAACGCGGTCAGCCCGCAGACCGCGATCGAGATCGGCGCGGCGGTCGCACCCAGCGGCGCTGATTTTGTCGATGCCGGGATCATCGGCGGGCCGCCGCGGCCGGGCTACAGCCCAACCATCTACGCCTCGGGGCCCAAGGCCGGACAGACCGCGGTCCTGCGCGATTGGGGCATCGACTGGCGGGTCATCGATGGGCCGATCGGCGCCGCTTCGGCGCTCAAAATGTCCTATGCCGGCATCACCAAGGGGACGACCGCGATCGCCTGCGCGATGCTGTTGGGGGCGGCGCGGTTCGGCTGCGAGGCGGCGCTCATCGCCGAATTGACCGAGAGCCAGCCCGAGATGCTGGAGCGGTTCCGCACCGGCATCCCGCGCATGTACGACAAGGCCTATCGCTGGGTCGCCGAGATGCAAGAGATCGCGGATTTTCTCGAACAGAACCCGCCGTCGCACGACATTTATGTCGCGGTCGCGCGCCTCTACGATTATCTCGCGACCGCTTATGCCGACAAACAGCCCGGCCCCGACAACGCAGTCAAGACCTTGGACCGGGTGTTGGGCCACGCCAAGGGCTGACGCCGAGAAGATCCGAACTGATTGCGCCGCGCCCGGTGGGTTCCGCCGGCCAGGCGGCAGCCGCCGGGCGGCCGGGATAAATCCGGCCACGCCCGGGCCGACCCAAGCGGATCGGCGGTTCAGCCGGGCAAATTCCAGCCGAGCCAGTTGCAGATCGCGCGGCCCATGACGAGTTCGAGGTCGCGGCCCTTCAAAAACGGCATCTCCTCGGTGAACATCGTCACGCACTCTTTCCATGAGCACGGCATGCGGGTGATGTCGGTTCCCCAGAAGCTGCGCTCGGGCCCGAACGTCTCGACGATCTGCTGGGTGTATTTGTGGATGTTGCGGTAGGGGTAAGGCGCGGATGAATTGCCCGGCGCGCCGGTGCATTTGACCGCGACATTCGGATGTTTGGCGAGCGCCAGCAAGGCCGGCTGGTTGCCATGCGCGGCGTCGTCCTTGCCGTCGCGCACCCGCGCGTAATGGTCGATGATCAGCTTCAGGCCGGGATGGCGCTCGGCGATCTGGCCGATCAGCGGCAGATGGTTCGAGGCCATCAGGGCGATCGGAATCCCCGCCTTCTCCGCCGCCGGCCACAGCCAATCCATCGTGCCGTCGGTCAGCCAATTGGCCTGGTGCGGCTGGGTGAAGGCATAGCGCAAGCCGAGCATGCCCGGGCGCTGTTTCCAGGTGTCGACCAGCCCGCGGCTTTCGGGCTTGTCGACCGGGAAATTGCCGAGGATCGCAAAACGATTGGGATATTTCCGCGCCGCCTCCTCCGAGATCCTGCCGGAATCCGGGTCCCAGCCCGGCGGATGCAAAATGCAGGCGCTAACCCCGGCGGCATCCATGTCGCGGATGCATTCCTCGGCGGTGTAGGAATTGACCTGGCGGTGCGAAGGATTGGTCGGCGGCCCTTTCGACCAGATGTGAACCTGGGCATCGACGATCAGCATGACGCTTTCCTCCATCAGAACGAATTGCGAGCCCGCCATCCTCGCCGCCGGCAGCCGGGCCGGGTCGGGCTTTGTAGCGGGTTCGCCTATAGCGGGTTGGGGCCGACGACCTCCCAGCGGTGGCGCTCGAACAGCGCCTTATGCTCGGGCTCGCTGCTCGGGCGCCGCTCGGACAACGCCTCGATCAGCCCACCGGCGGCCGCCGGCGTATAGAGAAACAAGACGCGGCCGGTTTCGCGGCCGGTATTCTTCCAGGCATGGGCGACCGCGCGCGGCATGAACGCGCAGGTTCCGGGACCGCCGGCGGCGATCTCGTCGCCGATCATGAACGTGAACTCGCCTTCCAGGACCCAGGCGACCTCGTCGCTGTCGCGGTGCAGATGATAGAGGCTCGCCGTGCCTGGCGGCAGCGTCTCCTCGAACATCATGATGCTTTCCCCGGTTTCACGGCCGAGAAGCTTCAGCGCAAAAGACCGTCCGGGGGTCGGGCTGGGGAATTCGCGACCGCCGCCGGCGGGAACCACGAAACCCTTTGCTGGCGTCATTGCAGCACTCCTTTGACGGCGGCACAAAACCCGCGAGGATCCGAGTGGCAAGAACAGCCGAGCAGCCGCGGGCGACCGCTCCGCCCTCGCTTCAGCGCGCCATGCCTTCGGCGCCGGCCGGCACGTCGTAAAAGGCCAAAGTCATCGACACCATCGCGTAATAGCCCATCAGGCAAATGACATCGGTGACGCCGACATGGCCCAAGGCCTCCACCGCGCGGTCGTAAAGACCTTTAGGCACCCAGCGTGCATTCGCCAGACAGATTGCCATCTCGTAGACGACCTGCTCGCGGGTGTCGGAAAAGGATGTCGGCAGTCCGGTAAGGATCGCCTCGACCTTGTCCGCCGGCAGCCCGGCCGCCTTGCCGGCGCGCTCATGCGCGTTGGTCGGATAGGCGGAATGAAACTTGCTGCAGATCACATTGACCGCGATCTCGCGCTCGCGCTCGGAGAGTGAATAGCCGGTGCGGAAATGCGCCCCCAACGGTGCCGCCGCCTTGGCCAGTTTGGGATTGTGGACCCAGATCTTGGTTGGGCCCGGGAGGCGGCCGCGCGCCTCGGTCACCGCGCGATAGCCCTCCTTCTGCTCGGGCGTCATCTGGTCGAACGGGATTTCGGCGTAGCGGCCGAAGGTCGGCGTTTCGGGCATTTTTGTTTCCTTCCCCTGGGTGATTTATCGACCCATCCTGCAACAGCGGTGGCGTGCTGTCGACCCGCGTACTGCCGACCCGCGCGCTGTCGACTGGCGTGGCTGCCGGATGGCGCCTTGACGCGTCCCTTGCCGCCCGGCAGTTTTAACTTTGGCGCGAGGCCAGCTTTGAGAGGGCGGGAGGGCGTGGGCAACGCTGTTGCCATGGCGGGCAAACCCGGTTTGTCGCGGCCGCGGCGACAATGACCTCGCCACCGCGCACCCAAAAGCTGCTCGAAGTTTGCGATATCGTGGTGCGCTTCGGCGGCATCCTGGCGCTCGACGGGGTCTCGTTCGATCTCGAACGCGGACTGATCCTCGGCTTGATCGGGCCCAACGGCGCCGGCAAGACGACCTTGTTCAATTGCTTGAGCCGCCTCTATACACCGGCGAGGGGCGACATCCGGTTTGAAGGCCGCTCGCTGTTGACCCGCCCCGCGCACCGCATCGCCGAGATCGGCATTTCCCGCACCTTTCAAAACCTGGCGCTGTTTGCGCGGCAATCGGTGCTCGACAATGTCCGGGTCGGCGCTCATGCGCGCCGCCGCGGCGATTTTGTCAGCGACATGTTGCAGCTGCCCTGGGCGCGCCGGCAGGAGCGCGAAATCGAGACGCGCGCCTGGGAATTGCTCGAGCTTCTCGAGCTGCGGGCGGTGGCCCACGAACTGCCCGACGGGCTGCCGCTCGGCACCCGCAAGCGGGTCGAATTGGCGCGCGCGCTCGCCGCCCAGCCCAAGCTGCTGCTGCTCGACGAGCCGGCCGGCGGCTTGACGCATCACGAGGTCGGCGAACTGGGCCGGCTGATCCGCCGGCTGCGCGACGAGCGGCAGGTCACGGTATTGCTGGTCGAGCATCACATGAACCTCGTCATGTCGGTGTCCGACACGGTGGTGGCGCTCGATTTCGGCCGCAAAATCGCCGAAGGGCCGCCCGCCGCGGTGCAGCAAGACGCGGCCGTGATCCGCGCCTATCTCGGCGACGCCCGCAGCGTGGCGGCGATGGCGCGCGAGGTCCGGCGATGATGCTCGAAGTGCGCGGGTTGTGCGCCTATTACGGCCAGAGCCAGGCGCTGCACGGGCTTGATTTCGCGCTCGACGAGGGTGCGGTGGTCACCCTGCTGGGAGCCAACGGCGCCGGCAAGACGACAACCTTGCGCGCCTTGTGCGGCATGGTGCGCATGGCGGGCGAGGTGCGTTTTGCCGGCAGGCCTATCGCCGGGCGCGCCACCGAAGACATCGTCCGGCTCGGGATCGCCCATGTTCCGGAGGGTCGCGGCACCTTTGTGCGCATGAGCGTCGAGGAAAATCTCCGCCTCGGCGCGATCAGCCGCCGCGACCACGCCGCGATTGCCGCCGACATCGACGAGGTTTATGCGCTGTTTCCGCGCCTCAGGGAGCGGCGCCACCAGCAGGCCGGAACATTGAGCGGCGGCGAGCAGCAGATGCTTGCGGTCGGCCGGGCGTTGATGCTGCGCCCGCGGCTGATGCTGCTCGACGAGCCGTCCTTTGGCCTCGCCCCGCTGATCGTGGCCGAGCTGTTTGCGATTTTGCGCCGCCTCAACCGCGAGCGCCGGGTGGCGATGTTGATCGTCGAACAGAATGCGGCACTGGCGCTGGAGATTGCCGCCGAGGCCTATCTGCTCGAAACCGGGCGCATCGTGATGAGCGGACCGGCCGCGGAAATCGCCAAGGACGAAGCCGTGCGCCGCGCCTATCTCGGCTATTGAGGCGGCGATGGAACAGCTGCTGCAACAGATTTTGGCGGGGCTCGCAACCGGGTCGATCTATGCCGCGATGGCGCTCGCGGTGGTGATGATCTATCAGGCGATCGACCATCTCAATTTCGCCCAGGGCGAGATGGCGATGTTTTCGACATTTGTCGCCTGGCAACTGATCCAGTGGGGGGTTCCGTATTGGGGCGCGTTCAGCATCGCGGTGCTGCTGTCTTTCGCCGGCGGCATCGCCATCGAACGGATCTTGTTTCGGCCGATCCATAACGCCCCGGTTCTGAGCCAACTGGTCGCCTTTATTGCCCTGTTCAGCATCTTGAACAGTTCGGCCGGCGAGATCTGGGATTTCACGATCAAGACCTTTCCGAGCCCGTTCGGCAACCGACCGTTTCTCGGCAGCAGCCTGATCAGCACGCACCAGGTGGGCATGATTGGCGTCACTTTGGCGATGCTGGCCCTGCTTTACCTGTTCTTTCGCGGCTCGCGGCTCGGGCTGGCGATGCGGGCGGCGGCGGTGAACCCGCAATCGGCGCGGCTGGTCGGCATTCGCGTCGGCTGGATGGTGGCGCTCGGCTGGGGAATGTCGGCGGCGATCGGGGCGGTGGCCGGCATGCTGATCGCTCCGGTCGTGTTTCTCGAGCCCAATATGATGCTCGGGGTGTTGCTCTACGGCTTTGCCGGGGCGGTGCTTGGCGGGCTGTCAAGCCCGGGCGGCGCGGTGATTGGCGGGTTTGCGGTCGGGGTCATCGAAAACCTCGCCGGCACCTTCATCCCCTATGTCGGGCGCGAGATGAAATTGACCATCGCGCTGGTGCTGATCGTCGGCGTGCTGATGGTCAAGCCGGCCGGACTGTTTGGCCGCGTCGTGGTGAGCCGGGTATGAGCCCGCCCGATCCGGTTAGCGGGTTGTTGCCGGCGACGGCGCGGCCGCCGACGGCCGCGGCGCCTTGGCGGGAGCAACGCCGCTTGGCGATCGCCGCGGTCGTGGTGATCGCGTTGATCGTTCCGCTGGTCTTCAAGAATTTCATCATTTTCCAATTGACGATGGTCATGGTCTATGGCCTGGCCATTCTCGGCCTCAATATTTTGACCGGTTTCAACGGACAATTCTCGCTTGGCCACAGCGCCTTTTACGGCCTCGGCGCCTATACCGCGGCAATCTTGATGAACATGGATGTCGGCTATTACTGGACATTGCCGTGCGCCGGCGGGCTGTGCTTTGTCGTCGGCTTTCTGTTCGGATTTCCGGCCTTGCGGCTGCAAGGGATTTACCTGGCCTTGGCCACCTTTGCGCTGGCCACCGCGATGCCGCAAATCCTCAAATTCCAGCCGCTTGAACCGCTGACCGGCGGCGTTCAAGGAATTGCCCTGGTGAAACCCGATCCGCCGCCGGGGTTGCCGCTCAACGCCGACCAATGGCTCTATTATTTCACTTTGGCCGTGTTGCTGGTCATGTTTGCCGGAGCGGCGAGCCTGCTGAAAAGCCGCAGCGGCCGCGCAATCATGGCGATCCGCGACCACCCGATCGCGGCCGCGGCAATGGGCATCGACACCGCCCTTTACAAGACGCTGACCTTTGGACTGAGCGCCCTCTACACCGGGGTTGCGGGTGCGCTCGGCGCCATCGTCGTCCAGTTTGTCGGCCCCGACAGCTTCCCGTTTTTGCTGTCGGTCTCGTTTCTGGTCGGCCTCGTCGTCGGGGGCGTGGGCTCGATCCCGGGAAGCCTGTTGGGCGGCGTGTTCGTGCTGTTTGTGCCGAACCTCGCCGAGCAGGTTTCGACCGGGCTCTCGGGCGCCATTTACGGCGTCATCTTGCTGGCGGTGATTTTTCTGATGCCCTCGGGGGCCGCCGGATTTGCCCGAATGGTCGCGGCCCGGCTAGGGTCGCGGCGGAATTCCTCGACCCAGATTGCGCAGGGAGCAGAACCATGAAGCGATTGACCCGTCGTTCGATCCTGGCTGCGGCGCCGGCGGCGCTCGCCCTAGTCGCGATCCCGGCTCGCGGCGCAAAGAATTACGGGCCGGGGGTCAGCGACAGCGAAATCAAGATCGGCAATACCGGCCCCTACAGCGGCCCGGCCTCGTCCTATAGCGCGGTCCCCAAATCGCAGGTCGCCTACTGGAAAATGATCAACGACCAGGGCGGGATCAACGGACGGAAAATCACCTTCATTTCCTACGACGACGCCTACAGCCCGCCAAAAACCGTTGAGCAGGTGCGCAAACTGGTCGAGGAAGACAATGTTCTGTTGATCGCCAGCCCGCTCGGCACTCCAACCAACTCCGCGGTATGGAATTACCTCAACAAGAAAAAGGTCCCGCAGCTGTTTGTCTCTACCGGCGCAACCAAGTGGAATGACCCGAAAGGCCATCCCTGGACGATCGGTTGGCAGCCCAATTACCAGAGCGAAGGCCATGCCTACGCCGCCTATATCCTCAAGAACAAGCCGGACGGCAAGGTTGCCGTGCTGTATCAGAACGATGATTTCGGCAAGGACTATTTGAAAGGGGTCAAGGACGGGCTCGGCAGCAAGGCCAATATGATCGTGCTGGCCGCCCCCTACGAGACCACCGACCCGACGGTCGATTCCCAGATTATTGCGATGAAGGCGGCTGGCGCCGATGTGTTTGTCAACACCGGCATCCCCAAATTCGCGGCGCAGGCAATCCGCAAGGCGGCCGAGATCGACTGGAAACCGCTGCATATCCTGTCCAGCGTCGGCAATTCGGTCGGCGCCACGTTGAAACCGGCCGGCCTGCAAAACGCCAAAGGCATCATTTCCGATTTTTATCTCAAGGACCCGACCGACCCGGTGTGGAAGGACGACGCCGGCTACCAATGGTGGGTCTCGTTTATGGACAAGTATATGCCCGACGCCGACAAGACCGACGCCGGGGCGGTCGCCGGCCCGTCACTGGCGGCGACCCTGGCGCAAGTTCTCAAGCAATGCGGCGACGATCTGAGCCGCGAGAATGTCATGAAACAGGCGGCCAGCTTGCACCATTTCCGCGTGCCGATGCTGCTGCCGGGGATCGAGATCAACACCAGCCCCTCCGATTTCGCGCCGATCAAACAGATCCAAATGGGCCAATTTGACGGGCAGCGCTGGCGCCTGTTCGGCGCGCTGATCAACGGCCAAACGCCGGCGTGACCGGCGGCGGGGCGCCCTCGCGGGCTCAGGGACGAATTGTCGGCACCGGACGCAAGCGGCGAAACTTGGCGCGCGGACGGTGTTGTTCTACACCAAAAGGGCGCGCCAACCGATGGGTCGACATTGCGGATCTTACGCGAGGCTGCCGCCGTCTCTCCCGTCCGGCCTACCCGGTCGCGGCCGCGGCGGCCGGGCTGGGTGCTGCGCTGGGTTGCCCTCGCGGGCCTCGTCTGCGCGGTGCTGTTGGCGAGCGGCTTTGTCCGCTTTGTGATCCCGCCCCCGGCCGACAACAATACCGCGACCACCGACGCGATCGTCGTGCTGACCGGCGGCAGCCTGCGCCTCAAAACCGGCATCGAGCTGATGCGCCAGGGTCTTGGACGCATATTGTTTGTCTCGGGGGTCAACCGGCGGGTTCACCTCGACGAGCTGCTGCGTTCGGCCGGCGAAGACAGCCCGCCCTGGCTGGTTTGCTGCACGGTGCTCGGCCATGACGCGGGAAACACCGCCGGCAACGCCGCCGAGACCGCCCTGTGGATGCGCCGCCAGCGGCTTCACAGCCTGCGGCTCGTCACCGCGTGGTACCACATGCCGCGCAGCCTGCTTGAATTCGAGCGCGCCATGCCCGGCCTCGAGATTATTCCCCACCCGGTGTTTTCCGGCGAAATCGCGGTGCCGACCTGGCTGGCGCGGCACGGCTCGCTGGGAATGCTGATCGTCGAATACGCCAAATATCTGGCGGCGCTGCTGTTTCCGGTGCTTGACCGGCCGGTGGTCGCCGGTTCGCCGCGAACCGCGGCCGCGCCCGGGGCCGAGCCATGAGCTGGGCGCGCGCCGCCGCCTTCAACCTCGCCTATTTCGGCTGGACGGCGCTGCTCGGCATGCTCGGGCTGCCTTGGCTGATGGCGCCGCGCCGTGCGGCCATGCGGTTTGGCCGGTTATGGTCGAAGGGCGTGCTGGTGTTGCTGCGCGCCATTGTCGGGCTCGACCACCGGGTGGTCGGGCTCGGCCGCCTTCCCGATGGCGGCGCGATCGTGGCGATGAAGCACCAATCGGCATGGGACGCGATAGCGCTGCCGGTGGTGCTCGACGATCCGGCGCCGGTGGTCAAGCGCGAGCTGCTGTGGCTGCCGTTTTACGGCTGGTACATGGCGCGGGCCGGGGCGATCGCGATCGATCGCAAAGGCGGGGGCGCGGCCTTGCGCAAAATGCTGGCGGCGGCGCGTCTTGCCGCCGGCGAAGGCCGCCCGATCGTGATCTATCCGCAGGGCACCAGGGTGGCGCCGGGCGCGTCGGCACCCTACCAGCCCGGCGTCTTTGCCCTCTATCAGAGGCTGCAATTGCCGATTGTTCCGGCCGCGGTCAATTCCGGCTGCTATTGGGGGCGCCGCGCCTTTCTCAAGCGGCCGGGCCGCATCACCCTCGAATTTCTCGAACCGATCCCGCCCGGCTGGCCGCGCCGCCGGTTGATGGCGGAGCTTGAAAAGCGGATCGAGGAGAGGACCGCGGCACTCGCCCGCGCCGCCGAGGCCGCGCGGCGCGGCAGCCGGCGACCGCCGGAGGTCAGCGCGGCGGGCGCCGAAACCGGTCCTCGTCGCCGGGGCTGAGGACCGGCTCGAAGTTATCGGGGCGGGAACGAGGCAACATTTCGGCCTGCCGCCGCGTCCAGGCGTCGAAATCTGCGTCGTCGAGGCTGTCGGCCGATCCGCTCGTCAGCGCCAATCGAGCGCGAAGACGAACGCCAAAGGCGGGCGGCCACAGAGCGAACGAAAGAGGAAGAGCGAACGAAAGAGGAACTAACGGTCGGTTGCCGAATTGTGGTATAGCTGAGGCGAGGAGGAAGGTTCGGCCATGGCACTCGTCGGCGCGATCTCGCAGCGGATCTGGGACATGAAATACCGTCTCAAGGGTCCGTCGGGCGAACCGATCGACAAGACGATCGAGGACACTTGGCGACGGGTGGCGACCGCCCTCGCCGCGCCCGAGCGCGACCCCGCATATTGGGCCGAACGGTTCTATCGCGCGATCGAGGATTTCAAATTCCTGCCGGCCGGCCGTGTCGTTGCCGGCGCCGGGGCGGGCCGCGCCGTCACGCTGTTCAACTGCTTTGTGATGGGCACGATCCCCGACGACATGGGCGGGATCTTTGCCCATCTGCGCGAGGCGGCGTTGACGATGCAGCAGGGCGGCGGCATCGGCTACGATTTCTCGACCCTGCGGCCGCGCGGCGCGCCGGTCAAAGGTGTCGGGGCCGACGCCTCGGGGCCGCTGTCATTCATGGATGTGTGGGACGCGATGTGCCGCACGATCATGAGTGCCGGCTATCGCCGCGGCGCGATGATGGCGACGTTACGGTGCGACCACCCCGACATCGAGGCCTTTATCGAGGCCAAGCGCGAGCCCGGCCGGTTGCGCATGTTCAATTTGTCGGTGCTGGTCAGCGACGCGTTCATGCAAGCGGTCGCCGAAAACGCGCCCTGGGAATTGGTCTTCGCCGGCACGGTGGCCAAGGTCCTGCCGGCGCGCGAATTGTGGGACAAGATCATGCGCGCGACCTACGCCTATGCCGAACCGGGCGTGATCTTTATCGACCGCATCAACCGGCGCAACAATCTGTGGTATTGCGAGACGATCCAGGCGACCAATCCGTGCGGCGAGCAGCCGCTGCCGCCCTATGGCGCCTGTCTGTTGGGCTCGATCAACCTGGCCCGGCTGGTCACCGCACCGTTTACCGCGCAAGCCCGGCTCGATCTCGACCGGCTCAAGGCGCTGGTGCCCGATTGCGTGCGGATGATGGACAATGTCATCGACGTGTCGTCCTTTCCGCTTGCCGAGCAAAAGCACGAAGCGCAGAGCAAAAGGCGGATCGGGCTCGGCGTCACCGGGCTCGCCGATGCGCTGATCATGTGCGGGCTGCGCTATGGTTCGGCGGCGGCGGTGGCGGCGACCGAAGAGTGGCTCGCGGCGATCGAGAACGAGGCCTATCGCGCCTCCTGCGCCTTGGCGGCGGAAAAGGGCGCGTTTGCCCTGTTCGATCGCACGCGTTATCTCGCCGGCGAAACCGTCGCCGCACTTCCCGCCGACATCCGCGAAGCGATCGCCGCAAACGGCATCCGCAACGCGCTGTTGACCTCGATCGCGCCGACCGGGACGATCTCGCTGTTCGCCGACAATGTGTCTTCCGGCATCGAGCCGGTGTTCAGCTTTCGCCACACCCGCCACGTGCTGATGCCGGACGGCTCGCGCCGCGAGGAGGAGGTCGAGGATTACGCGCACCGCCTGTTCCGCCGGCTGCGCGGCGAGACCGCACCGCTGCCCGATTATTTTGTCGATGCGCAAGAGCTGTCCCCCGAGGACCATCTGGTCATGCAGGCCGCGGCCCAGCGCCATATCGACGCCTCGATCTCGAAGACGATCAACCTGCCCGCCGAAATCCCGTTTGAGCGCTTCAAGGACGTCTATCTCGAAGCCTACCGCGCCGGGTGCAAAGGCTGCACCACCTACCGCCCGAACGAGGTGACCGGGGCCGTGCTTGCCGCTCGGCCGGAAGCGCCCGCCGCCGGCGAGGCGCAGACGCCGCCGCAACAGCGCGAACTGCCGCTGCCGCCGCCGGCGCCGGCCGCCGCCAAGCCCGCCGACATCTTCGAGGCGGGCGGGGTCATCTATATGACCCAGCCGCTGAGCCGGCCCGAAGCCCTGCCCGGCCGGACCTATAAATTGCGCTGGCCGGAAAGCGAGCACGCGCTCTACATCACGCTGAACGACATCGTCCAGGACGGAAGGCGGCGGCCGTTCGAGGTGTTCATCAACTCGAAAAACATGGAGCATTACGCCTGGACGGTGGCGCTGACGCGGATGATCAGTGCCGTCTTCCGCCGCGGCGGGGATGTGTCGTTTGTCGTCGAAGAAATGAAGGCGGTGTTCGATCCCCGCGGCGGCGCGTGGATGGACGGCAAATACGTGCCCTCGCTGTTGGCGGCGATTGGCGACGTGATCGAGCGCCATATGATCGAGATCGGCTTTCTGCCGCAGCGCGGCCTCGACCGCGCGGCGGCCGCCAGGATCGTCAATCTCGACCCGCCCGGGCGAGGCGGAACGGCGGCGGGCGGCGGCGTGGCGCGCCTGCGCCCGGCGCAATGCCCGAAATGCGGCGAGGCGGCGCTGATCCGCAGCGAGGGCTGCGACCAATGCACCAGTTGCGACTATTCGAAATGCGCCTAGGGGGAGCAACCAAACCGCGGTTCCCCTTTGCCTTGCGGTCGCGGCGGCGCGAGCGCCGGCCCGGGGGTCGTACAATGCATCACCAAGCGCCGTCGTCGACCGCGCTTGCGCACCGGCCCGACGGGATAGGCGCGGCAATGAAGAGGCGGATTTAACCCGCTAGCGGCCGGCCTCTAGCCTCGCGGCCGTCTTCCGTTCGGACTTCGTGTTTGCGGGTGGAACGCGGCGGCCGGCCCGACCCTGGCCATCATTCGGTGGGATGGCTGGCGCGACGCTCGCTTGCTACAGTGCAGCGGCCGGCGTGCGGGAACATAGAGTTCGGGACGCTTGCTGCGTGACACGGTGGGCGGATGGCGCGGCTTAGGGTCAGCATCGTTTTCGAATCCGGCGCGCGCATCGGCCCGGGCAAGGCCAAGCTCCTCGAAAGCATCCGCGATACCGGCTCGATCTCGGCTGCCGCGCGCGAGATGGGCATGTCCTACAAGCGCGCCTGGGTGCTGCTCGACAGCATCAATCGCACGTTCACCGAGCCGGTCGTGACCGCGGCGCCCGGCGGCGCCGGCGGCGGCGGTGCACGGTTGACCCCCTTCGGCGTCGAAGTGCTCGAACGTTACGCCCGGATCCTTGAGCGGGCCGCGAGCGAGGCAGCCCCCGAATTGGCGGCGCTGGCGCGGCGCGCCCGCCCGGACGCCGGGCCAAAGGTCTGATCTTTTCTCTATGGTCAAATTGCCATAGCGGTTATTCTCGCGCTATAGCATTTTTGCCATAGCGGGATCACCAAATGAGCAACCGAGCGACCGCGCCCGGGTCTGTCCGCAAGGCCACGGCTCGCGGACGCGGAGCAGCCGCCGCCTTTGGCGGCGGCGCTGTGATCGGCGCGCTCGGTGGCCTGATCGGCTTGGGCGGGGCGGAATTCCGGTTGCCGTTGCTGATCGGCGCGTTTCGGTTCGGGGCGTTGCAAGCGGTAATGCTCAACAAAGCGATGAGCCTGGTGGTTGTCGCCTCGGCCTTGCCCTTTCGCGCGGCGACGGTCCCCTTTGCCGCCGTCGCGGCGCATTGGACGATCATCGCCAACCTGCTCGCCGGCAGTCTGCTTGGCGCATGGCTCGGCGCCGGGTGGGCGACCCGGCTCGCCTCGCAGACGCTGTATCGCGTGATTGCCGCGCTGCTGCTGAGCATCGCCGCGATTCTGATGCTCGGTCACGACACCAAGCCGGCGTCGGACGCCTTGCTCGCCGGGCCGCCGCAGATGGTTGCCGGCATCGCCGCCGGTTTCGCCATCGGCGTTGTCGCCGCTCTGCTCGGCGTCGCCGGGGGCGAATTGCTGATCCCGACGCTGATGCTGCTGTTCGGGGTCGATGTCAAGCTCGCCGGCAGCCTGTCCCTTTGCGTAAGCCTGCCGACGATGCTGGTCGGCTTCTTTCGCTACAGCCGGGACGACCGCTTCACCGTGCTTGGCGAGAACCGCCGGTTCGTGCTGGTGATGGCCGCCGGCTCTATTGTCGGCGCCTTTATTGGCGGCCGGCTGCTCGGTTTTGTGGCGAACGCCGTGCTGCTTCCGCTGCTCGCCGTCATCCTCGTGCTGTCGGCGGTGAAGGTCTGGAGGCACCAATGAGGCGGCTTCGGCCGCAACTCCCGAACCGCGAATTCCGTTTCAGCCGCGATCATGCCCTCCGCCGGCGGAGGCTCGCGGCAAGCGGTGATCGCGACACCGCAGACCGAGGCTGCGCGCCGGGGCCGACCGTTTATCCGCTTGGCTCTTGCGCCGGGGCATCCGCAGCCGCCAGATAAGGCGGCAAGGACGGCCGGTCCGGCGCTGACCCGTGCGCCGGCGCGGTCGTCCATGACATCATCAGAGGCCGACCCCGATGAACGACGCCGCCCCTCCCCTGCCCGCCCCGCGCGATCCGAAACTGCGACATATGGCCGATGCATTGCGGGCGCTGGCGATGGACGCCGTCGAAAAGGCGAAGTCGGGGCATCCCGGCATGCCGATGGGCATGGCCGACATCGCCACGGTGCTATTCACGAAATATTTGCGTTACGACCCGAGCGCCCCCGACTGGCCCGACCGCGACCGCTTTGTGCTGTCGAACGGGCACGGCTCGATGCTGCTCTACGGTCTGTTATACCTGACCGGCTATCCCGACATGACGATGGCCGAGATCGAGCGCTTCCGCCAGCTCGGCTCGAAGACCGCCGGCCATCCCGAGCGCGGGCATGCCAGCGGCATCGAAACCACGACCGGCCCGTTGGGCCAGGGGCTCGCCAATGCGGTCGGCATGGCGCTGGCCGAGCGCATGCTGGCCGCCCAATTCGGCAGCGATGTGGTCGACCACTACACCTATGTGTTTTGCGGCGACGGCTGCCTGATGGAGGGCATCAGCCACGAGGCGTTGTCGATTGCCGGCCATCTGCGCCTCAACAAATTGATCGTGCTCTACGACGACAATTCGATCTCGATCGACGGGCCGACCAGCCTTGCGGTTTCCGACGACCAGGTGCTGCGCTTTCGCGCCCATGGCTGGGCCGCCGAGCGCATCGACGGGCACGATACCGATGCGATCGCCGCGGCGATCGAGCGCGCCCAGCACAGCGACCGGCCGAGCCTGATCGCCTGTCGCACGGTGATCGCCTTTGGCGCGCCGACCAAGGCCGGCACCGCCGCGGCCCATGGCTCGCCGCTCGGGGCGGGCGAGATTGCGGCGGCGCGCGAGCGCCTCGGCTGGAACTATCCACCCTTTGTGGTGCCCGATGATGTGCTCGCCGCCTGGCGCGCGGCCGGAGCTCGCGGTGCGGCGCTGCGCCAGGCCTGGGAAGCGCGGCTGGCCGCCCTGCCCGCCGACCGGCGCGGCGAATTCCTGCGCCGCCAGCGCGGCCAACTTCCGGCCGGGGTCGATGCCGCGCTGGCGCAAGTCTGCGCCGAATTCCGCAAGACCAACGCCAAGATCGCCACCCGCCAGGCCTCGGGTGCGGTGCTCGACAGCCTGACCCGCGCGGTGCCCGAACTGGTCGGCGGCTCGGCCGATCTGACCCCCTCCAACAACACCCGCGCCAAGGATTTGCGAGAGGTTCGGCCCGGCGACTATTCCGGCCGCTATATCCATTGGGGGGTGCGCGAGCATGGCATGGCGGCGGCGATGAACGGCATCGCCGTGCATGGCGGGCTCATTCCTTATGGCGGCACGTTTCTGACCTTTTCCGATTACTGCCGGCCGGCGATTCGGCTGTCGGCGTTTATGGGCGCGGGCGTGGTTTATGTGATGACGCATGATTCGATCGGGCTCGGCGAGGACGGGCCGACCCATCAGCCGGTCGAACACCTCGCGGCATTGCGCGCGATCCCCGGTCTTTACGTGTACCGGCCGGCCGACCCGGTCGAGACCGCCGAATGCTGGGCGCTGGCGCTGGCGCGGCGCAACGCCCCCGCATTGCTGGCGCTGACCCGGCAAGCCCTGCCGCTGCTGCGCCACGAGCCGTCGCCCGAGAACCGCTCGGCACGGGGCGCCTATGTCCTGGCCGAGGCCGCGGGGCCGCGCCGGGTGAGCCTGCTCGCCACCGGCTCGGAAGTGTCGATCGCGATGGCCGCCCGTGAAGCGCTGGCCAAGGACGGCATCGCGGCGGCGGTCATCTCGATGCCGTGCTGGGAATTGTTCGAGGCGCAATCCGACGACTACCGCAATGAGGTTCTGGGCAGCGCCCCCCGGGTCGCGGTCGAGGCCGCGGTGCGCGAGGGATGGGACCGTTGGATCGGACCCGGCGGCGCCTTTGTCGGCATGCACGGTTTTGGCGCCTCGGCACCGGGCGAAGCGCTCTACCCCTATTTCGGGATCACCGCCGAGAAGGTTGTCGAGGCCGCCCGCGCGCTGCTCTGACCCCTGAACCCGGGTTGCGCCCGCCTTGGCGGAAGCCGATGGCGGTCGCGCCCCATCCGGCGCAAGTTCGCCGCATGCGGGATGCGGCGCCGTCGGCTGAACCAAAACGCATAGGCGATGTTTGCCTCAATCGGCCGGCGTTCCTGTCGTGCGGCAGTACGACTGTGTGCACGCCCGCCGGCCCACAACCGTCACGCGGCGGAGCCGATGGAGGATATGGTGCGCAAGTTCTGGGGCATGATGGTGATTGCGGTCTTGGCCAGCACATCGCTGGTCAGCACAACGCTGGTCACGCCGGCCTTTTCGGCGCGGCCGCCCTACCAATACGGATGGTGGCAGAAGGACCCGCACGGCCGCTGGGAGTGGCGCGGCGGCTGGGGTCCGCACGGGCGGTGGGTGCGCCACGGGCCGCATTGGGTTTATCGCTGGCGCTAAACCGGGAAGACGCGCGCGTCGCTTGCCATCCGGCGGCGCGCGATCGCAATGCGACGGCCCATTGGCCGCGATCCTGATACCGCTCGCCCGCTTCCCGCATCGGCCGCATCTGGGCTAAGCTGCGGCAAAGCGCTCGCGGGAGGAGAAAGCGATGGCGGTACGGGTAGCGATCAACGGTTTCGGCCGCATCGGTCGGCTGGTCATGCGCGCGGCCTTGGAGCATCCCGAACAGCAGCTCGAAGTGGTCGGCATCAACGATCTCGGGCCGGTCGCGACCAATGCCCATCTGTTGCAATATGACAGCGTGCACGGCCGCTTTCCCCGGGAAGTCACCAGCGGCGACAACTGGCTCGACGCCGGCCAGGGCAAGGTCCGCGTCACAGCCGAGCGCGATCCGGCCAAATTGCCGTGGCGCGAGCTTGGCGTCGATGTCGCGCTCGAATGCACCGGCATTTTCACCAAGCGCGAGGCCGCGGCCAAGCACCTCGAAGCCGGCGCCAAGAAGGTCATCATCTCGGCCCCGGCCGACGGCGCCGATTTCACCGTGGTGATGGGGGTCAATCATGAAGGGCTTGAGGCCGATCACAAGGTGATCTCGAACGGCTCGTGCACAACCAACTGCCTGGCGCCGGTGGCGTTTGTGCTGCACCAGGGAATCGGCATCGAACGCGGCTTTATGACGACAATCCACGCTTATACCGGCGACCAGAGCCTGCAAGACACTTTGCACGGCGACCTGCGGCGGGCGCGCGCCGCCAATTTATCGATGATCCCGACCTCGACCGGGGCGGCGCGGGCGATCGGCCTGGTGTTGCCGGCCTTGAAGGGCAAGCTCGACGGCACCGCGATCCGGGTGCCGACCGCCAATGTGTCGCTGATCGACCTGACCTTCGATGCCTCGCGCGACACCGAAGCCGCCGAGATCAATGCGCTGATGGAAGATGCCGCGAAATCGAACCGCTTGAAGGGCATTCTCGGCATCAACAAGGCGCCGACGGTGTCGGTCGATTTCAACCATGACCCACACAGCTCGACCTTCGATGTGACCCAGACCCAGGTGCTCGACAAGCGCTTTGTGCGGATCCTGGCGTGGTACGACAACGAATGGGGGTTCTCGAACCGCATGGTCGAGGTGGCGGCGCTGTTCGGCCAGATGCACTGACCGGCCGCGGAGCCGCTGCGCCAGATGGGTGATGAGCCGCGCCGGCGACCATTGTTGTGAGGAACCCAACCACCGCGGCGACCCCGAAGGGGAGGTCGGCGACGGCAACCCGGTCGTCGTGGTTTATACGCTGGCGCAGGCGATCGGGGCGCTCAAGGCCGCCGCCCGGGCCGGGCAACCGGTCAGGTTGTTGAGCGCGGCCAATGCCGGGGTGTGCGCCGGGGTCGGCTGGTTTTCAGCGCTGGTCGACGCAGCCCGGGCGGCGGTTCCCGCCGCGCGCTGCACCGCGTTGCTCGATTGCGGCGACCAGCCCGGCGCCGTCCTTGCCGCAATCCGGATCGGGGTCGAAGCGGTGATCTTCGCCGGGCGGGCCGATGTCGCGCGGCGCCTGGGCGAAATCGCGGCCCGCCACGGGGTCGGTTTCCGCCGTACGCGTCCGGCTGCGGATCTCGATCTGATCGACGATTTTTTCGCGTCCGAAGACGAGAGCGCGCAGCACTGCGCCGCGCTTCTCGAGCGTCTTCAGCGTTCCCGCTGAGGCTGCGGGATTGCGGAGGGGTTCTTGCGTTGCCGGCCGCCACCCGGCACGCCTGCGAGCATCACAAAATCGGCCTTGCCGGCGGCAAGCACGGCAGCAGCGGCCTCATCGCCCACCGGGCCGACGATAACCGGGACGGCAATCTCCCCGCGCAGGCGCGCGGCATGGTCGAGAAACCGGCCGCGAAGCACGGGGCGCCGCGGAAACGCGAGCCTTGGCCGCCAGCGGGCTGCGGCCCGACCGCTGGTGACGTGGCTCGTCACATGGATCGCCGCCGCACCGGTTGCCGCGGCCCAGCGCGCCACCCGCACGCTTTCTTCCGGGTCGAGGCTGCCCGAATGGCGATCGGGGGCGGCAAGCCGCACGACGATGCCGAGCCCGGGCAGGTCGCATCGCAGCCTGCGCAACAGGTCGAGCAGCAATCGCGCGCGATTTTCGAGCGTCCCCTGATATTCGTCGGGGCAGCCCGGCGCGCCGCCCTCGAGAAACTGGCCGAGGAGCCGGCCGCCGCAGACCGGCAATTCAACCAGATCAAAGCCGGCCAGCGCGGCGCGGCGTGCCGCCGCACAATGCGCCTCGACACACCGCGCGAGGTCGGCTCGGCTGATCGTCGGCGGCCGATCCGGCGGCGTTGCGCCGCGGCCACGACGCCGGCGCGGCATTTTATAGGGCGACGCATCGTCGCCGGCGGGCCCGGCGGTGACCGGGAGAACCGCCCCGGCAATTGCGATCGCGGCAGCCGCACCGGCGGCGTGGACGCGCCCGGCCAATTGCCGCAACCGCGACACAACCCGGTCGTCGTCGAGCGCAAGCACCGGGTCGCGGCGGCGCGACGGCGAATCGGAAGCCGCATGCTCGATCACGACGAGCCCGGCGCCGCCTCGCGCCAGCGCCTCGCAGTACCGCACCATCGGTTCGGTCGCCTCGCCGGTCGCGTCGGCGAACCCGGTGATCTTCGCCGGCAGCACCAGCCGGTTGCGCAGCGCGACCGCGCCGATCCGGCCCGGTGTCAGGCGTTCGCCAAGTGCGGCGCTGACCGCGGCCAGGTTGCCCTCGGGCTGCATTGCTCCCTTCCGGCGGCATCGTGCACGCCGAGACTTCCATCGCGCAACCGGCGATGCAGATCGCTTGTGCCGCCGCGCGCAGTGCCGCCGCCCGGTCAGGCGGAAGATCGATGACGCCCGATTCGGCCGATCATGCCGCCGAGGGGGCGCGTATGGCCGCGCCAGCCAACAGATATTCCGGTATCAGCGGCGCTGCGCTAATAGCTAATATGAATGCAACCCGCGAGGGTGTCGGGTGTGGCAGAGGCGAGGATGCCGCTAAGGAGTGCGCAGAGAGCGAACGAAACGACGACGGGGGCATCCTACCTGGAACGGGCGCGGACGCTCGGCCCCGAACTCGCCGCCGCCGCGGCCATGATCGAACAGCGCCGCGAATTGCCGGAGCCGGTGGTCGCGGCGCTGATCGAAGCCGGCTTTTTCCGGCTCCTCCTGCCCCGCTCGCTGGGCGGCGCCGAACTGCCGCCGGTTGAATATGTTCCGGTCATCGAAGAAATCGCCCGCCATGATGCAAGCGTGGCGTGGTGCCTGGGCCAGGCTTGCGGCTGCTCGATGACCGCGGCCTATCTGAAACCCGAGATCGCAAGCGAGATCTTCGGCGGGCCGCGCGGCATTGTCGCCTGGGGTCCGCCGGGCGCAGGCGAGGCGCGGGCGGTGCCGGGCGGCTATCGGTTGACCGGCAGCTGGGGCTTTGCCAGCGGCAGCCACCATGCCTCATGGCTCGGCGCCCATGTCGCGGTGTCGGAGGCGGATGGGGCACCGCGGCTGCGCCCGGACGGCAGCCCGGTGTTGCGTACCCTGCTGTTTCCCAAGTCGCGCGTGCGGATGACCGACACCTGGCGGGTCGTCGGGCTGCGCGGTACCGGCAGCGACACCTACACGGTCGACGACCTGTTTGTGCCCGAGGAGTACACGGTCGAGCGCAGCGCCGAAGCCAGACCGCGCGAACCCGGTCTGCTTTATGCGTTCAGCAGCAGCAACGTCTATTCCGCCGGCTTTGCCGGAGTGGCGCTTGGCGTTGCGCGCGCCGTTCTCGACGCCTTCATCGAATTGGCGCGCGACAAGATCCCGCGCGGGGCCAGACGCACCCTGCGCGACGACAATGTCGTCCAGTCGCAAGTCGCCCAGGCCGAGGCCCGGGTGGGCGCCGCCCGCGCCTACCTGCTGCGGGCGCTCGGCGATATCGGGCGCGAAGCCGAACAGAACAACCGGCGATTGACCCCGGCCCACCACACCCTGATCCGCCTTGCCTCGACCTGGGCCATTCACCAGGCCAAAGACGCGGTCGACCTGCTCTACCATGCCGCCGGCGCGACCGCGATCTTCGAGCAGAACCCGTTTGAACGCCGGTTTCGCGACATCCATACGGTCATCCAGCAATATCAGGGCCGGCAGGCGCATTTCGAAACGGTCGGGCAGATCCTGCTCGGCCTCGGCCCCGAAAGTGCCATGTTCACATTTTGAGGAGGTTCTTTAATCCCCGATGGAGCCCGCCGCCTCCACCGCAACCATGACCGTCGCCGCGCGACGACACCGCCTTTCCCGTCCGCACTGGTCGCTCGCCGACATTCCCTGGCGGCAAATCCGCCGCGACGAAGCGGGGTCCAGCGAGGCGCTGTTTTACATGATCACGGCGGCGTCGCTGATGGAAAGCGCCACCGATCTCTACACGGCAAATTTGATCGAATATTTTGCCGGCGACGACGAGGTGACAACCTGGCTGGCGGAATATTGGCTGCCGGAGGAATTGCAGCATGGGCGGGCCTTGCGCCGCTATGTCGAGACGGCCTGGCCGCAATTCGACTGGGAAACGGTGCGCGCGGCCTTTGTCGAGGAGTTCCGGCCGTTTTGCGAGGACGCGCTGGAAAGGGCGCGGGGGCTTGAGATGGCCTCGCGCTGCGTCGTCGAAACCGGCACCGCGAGCTTTTACACCTGCCTGTCGCGCGCCAGCCATGAGCCGGTGCTGGCGGCGCTGACCCGCCGGATCGCCGAAGACGAGATCCGCCACTACAAGCACTTCTATCGATATTTTCGCAAATACCGCGAGATTGAGCGCCCGGCCCGTGGCGATGTCGCCGCGGCCTTGTGGCGCCGTCTGCGCATGACCGGCGGCGAGGACCGGCTTGTCGTGCTCAAGCACGTCCATCTCGCCCATCGGCCGGGCACGCGATTGGACAAGGCCGTCTATCGGCGCATCCATCGGCAATGCCGGCTGCTGCTGCGCCCGCATTTCCCGGCCCAGATGACCGCCCGCATGTTGCTGAAACCGCTGGGCCTCCCCCGGCGGACGCAACAATTGGCGGTCGCCGCGCTGGCGGCGGCAGCGCGCCGGATCGTGCCATGACCCCGGCCCTGGGGCGGCGCCCTCGGCACCGGTCTCTCAGGCGAGATCGCGGTCGCGCTGGTTGACAAAGATCAGCACCGCAAGCATCGTCATATAGAACCGGAACGCGGCCTGCTGGCCGTTCCATTGCGGCGATTGCCACATCGCAAACCACTCGCCGCCGACAACCATAAAGCCGAAAAACCACACCAGAAAGCCGACCGCGGCGCCGGCAAACACCATCCGCTTGGCGCGGGCGAAGCGGCCGGCATCGGCTCTCAGCGCCACCGCCATCGCCACGGTTGCGATCGTAAAACACAGGCCGGTCAGCGCCTCGCCGGCGATGATCAGCGCATAGGCGGCGTTCCACAGAACGGGCGAGCTGATGCGGCGATAAAGCAGCCCGTTGCCGGGGAAGGTCGTGTCCATGCTCATGACATGGCGGACAAAGGCATAGTTGGTCGGGTAATCGGTCACATTGTCGAACGCGACCAGCAGCGCAAAGGCCGCCAGCGAGCCGACCATGACGAGCTTGGCAATGCGGGCCGCAATCATCCTGTGACGTCGAAACCGAGTTCTCTTTTCATGCGTCAACCGCGGGTTGGAGCATACCAAATCCCGAGCCGGTCAGATGCAGCCCGCTTCGCGGCCGGCGCGCGGCGAAACCGCCGCCGAGGCGCTCCTGGAGCAAATGCGGCGTCGATCTGCCGTCGAGCCGGCTTGACCTTGGGCGACAGGCCCGGGAGGATGCGGCAGGATCGAACAACGCTGCCACAGGTCGATCGTGTCGCTTCCGGCCGAGCCGTTTGACGCGCCGCATCTTGCGCGCAACGCCGCCAATTTCACGGCGCTGACGCCGCTCGCCTTTCTGGCGCGGGCCGCCGCCGTCTATCCCGGCAAGCTCGCCGTCGTGCATGGCGAGCAGCGCCACAGCTACCGCGATTTCTACCGGCGCTGCCGGCGGCTCGCAGATGCGCTCCGCGGCCGCGGCATCAACCGCGGCGACACGGTTGCGGTGCTGGCGCCAAATATCCCCGCCCTGCTCGAAGCGCATTTCGGCGTGCCGATGGCCGGGGCGGTGCTGAACGCGCTCAATACCCGTCTCGACCCGCCTTCGATCGCCTTCATTCTCGACCATGGCGAGGCGAAATTGCTGATCGCCGACCGCGAATATGCTCCGGTCGTCAAAGCGGCATTGGCGCAGCTCGGGCGCGCGCTACCGCTCGTCGAAATTGACGATGGCCACGGCGCCGATTCGGCGGGCGGCGTCGATTACGAGGCGTTTCTCGCCGCCGGCGACCCGGACGCCGATTGGACCGGACCCGCCGATGAATGGGCGCCGATCGCCCTCAATTACACCTCGGGCACAACCGGCAACCCCAAAGGGGTCGTCTATCATCACCGCGGCGCCTATCTGAACGCGCTCGGCAATGCGATCACCTTCGGTCTCGATCGGCATGCGGTCTATCTGTGGACCTTGCCGATGTTCCACTGCAACGGCTGGACCTACCCCTGGGCGGTGACGGCGGTGGCCGGAACCCATATCTGCCTGCGGCGGGTCGAGCCGGCCGCGATTTTTCACCTGATCGCCGAGCACCGGGTGACGCATTTGTGCGGCGCCCCGATCGTGCTGAACCTGCTGATCCATGCCCCGGACGCGGTCAAGCGGCGCTTCGGCCATGTTGTCGAGGTGGCGACCGGCGGCGCCGCACCGCCCTCGGCGGTGATCGAGGCGATGGAACGGATGGGGTTTCGCGTGACCCATCTTTACGGCCTGACCGAGAGCTATGGCCCCTCGACCGTGTGCGCGTGGCAGACGGAATGGGACGGATTGCCGCTGGCCGAACGCGCCGGCCGCATGGCCCGCCAGGGCGTGGCGAGCCTGACCTTGGCCGGGCAACGCGTGGTCGATGCCGCGATGGCCGATTTGCCCGCCGACGGCCAGACCATCGGCGAGCTGGTGCTGCGCAGCAACACGCTGATGAAGGGATATCTGAAAAACCCGACTGCGACCGCCGAAGCCTTTGCCGGCGGCTGGTTTCACACCGGCGACCTCGCCGTTACCCACCCCGACGGCTATGTCGAGATCAAGGACCGGGCCAAGGACATCATCATTTCCGGCGGCGAAAACATCTCGTCGCTCGAGGTCGAAGAGGCGCTTTATCGCCACCCGCATATCATGGAGGCGGCGGTGGTGGCCCGGCCCGACCCGGTCTGGGGCGAGAGCCCGTGTGCGTTTGTGACCCCGATCCCGGATGCGCCGCCGCTGACCGCCGACGAGGTGATCGCCTGGTGCCGCGCCCATCTCGCCCATTACAAGGTGCCGCGCACGGTCGTGTTTGGGCCGCTGCCCAAGACTTCGACCGGCAAGGTACAGAAATTCGAATTGCGCGAACGCGCGAGCAAGCTCGGATCATGAACCGCACGCCGATCGCCGCTCCGATCGTCGGCCGGGCGCGCGCCAAGGCGGGGACATCCCGCGCCTGCCGCGGCGAGGCTCGGGTCGCGCCGCCGGTCGCGCCATGACACCGCTGCCGCGCTTTGATCTCGCCGGCGAGGCGGCCCTGGTTACGGGGGCGTCGAGCGGCATCGGCCGGCATCTGGCACGGCTGCTTGCCGCCGCCGGGGCGCGCGTGGCGCTGGCCGCCCGCCGCCTCGACCGACTGACCGAGGCTGCGCGCGACATCGAAGCCGAGGGCGGCCGGGCGGTGGCGATCGCGCTCGACGTGACCCGCGCCGACAGTATCGCCGCGGCGGTCACCGCCGCCGAGGAGGCGATCGGCCCGCTTAGCCTGCTCGTCAACAATGCCGGGGTCAGCGTCGCCAAACCCGTCCTCGAGCACAGCGAAGCCGATTGGGATCATGTGCTCGACACCAACCTCAAGGGCGCCTGGCTCGCCGCCCAACATTTCGCCCGCCATCTCGTCGCACAGCAGCGTCCCGGGCGGATTGTCAACATCGCCTCGGTGTTGGGTTTGCGCACCATCGCCCATGTGCCCGCCTATTGCGCGGCAAAGGCCGGCCTTATTCATCTGACCCGGGTATTGGCGATGGAGTTCGCCCGCCACCGGATCCTCGTCAACGCGCTGGCGCCGGGCTATCTCGAAACCGATTTGAACCGCGAGTTTCTGCAGAGCGATGCCGGCCGGCGGCTGGCGGCGCGCATTCCGCTACGGCGGGTGGCACAGCTTGACGACCTCGACGGCGCGATGCTGCTCCTGGCCTCGCCGGCCGGAGCTTATATCACCGGCGCCGTGATCCCGGTCGATGGCGGACACGGGGTTGCCCCGATCTGAGGCGGCGCGGCCGCCGGCGGCCGACCGCAGGGCGGCGCTGGCGCGGTTTCTGGCCGCGGCAAGCGGCGCGGAGCGCTGCACGATCACCGCGCTGGTGCCGCTGACGGGCGGCGCGATCCAGGAAAACTGGGGCGTGGACGCGGTCTTTGCCGGCGGCATGCTGGCCGGCGAGCAGCGCCTGGTGTTGCGCGCGGCCGGCGATACCGGCGTGCCGTCAAGTCTCGACCGGATGCAGGAATTCGCGGTGTTGAAAGCCGCCTTTGCCGCCGGCGTCACGGTGCCGGAACCGCTGTTTGCCGCCGCCGACCCGGCGATCTTTGGCAAGCCGTTTTTTGTCATGCGCCGCGCCGCCGGCTATGCGGCCGCGCACCGCATCACCCGCGATCCCGCGCTCGAGCCGGCGTTGCCGGCGATCGCCGAAGAGCTCGGCCGCCAGCTCGCCCGCATTCACCGGATTCGCCCGCCCCGCCCCGATCTCGGCTTTCTGAGCCCGCCCGATACCGCCGGCCCCGAGCACCACATCGCCGCCTTTCGCCGCTATCTCGATCAATACGCCGCGCCGCGGCCGGTGCTCGAATGGGCGATGCACTGGCTCGAAACCCATCGCCCGGCCCCGGCCGAAGCGGTGCTGTGCCACCGCGATTTCCGCACCGGCAACTACCTGGTCGACGGGACACAACTCACCGGTATTCTCGATTGGGAATTTGCCGGGTGGAGCGACCCGCATGAGGACATCGGCTGGTTCTGTTGCCGCAACTGGCGGTTTGCGCGGCTCGACCGCGAAGCCGGCGGGATCGCCGCGCGCGGATCGTTCTATCGCGGCTACGAGGGCGAGAGCGGACGCGCCATCGACCCCGACCGCGTCCGGTTCTGGGAGGCGTTTGCGAGCGTGCGCTGGGCGGTCATCGCCTTGCAGCAATGCGACCGCCACCGGTTGCACGGCGAACGAAGCCTCGATCTGGCCTTGACCGGGCGCCGCGCCGGCGAATGCGAATTGGCCCTGTTGCTGCTCCTTGATCCGAGCGGCGCGCCGCCGGAAGACCGCCGCGAGCCGGAGCCCTCGCCGCCGGCATGGGACCCGCTCGCCGCCGATCTGCCATCCCCGGGCGATCTGCTTGCGCTGGCACGCATTGTGCTGATCGAAGAGCTGCTGCCGCTCTTGCCGGCCGAACGCCATCTTGACGCCCGGCTCATCGCCAATTGCCTGGCGATCGCGGCGCGCGGGAGCGGACCTCCGGCCGCGACCGAGGCGATTTTGGACGATTTGCGATCGTTGCTCGAAACGCCGGTCGGCGCCGATGACCGCGCCCTGCTGCGCCGCTTTGCCTGCGGGCTGCGCATCGGCGCCTTCGAGAATTCGCCGGAGCGGTCGGCGCGGGCCCGCGCTATTCTGTGGCGATTGACGTTCGCGCGGCTGCGGCTGGCGAATCCGCGATTTCTCGCCGCCAACGGCTTTGTTTAAGCGCGGCGTGTGCAAGGGGAAGAGAGTGTCGCAATCCCGGATCCGGAAGGCGATCGAAGCATTTGCCGCCGGCGAGATCATCGTGGTCACCGACGATGACGACCGCGAGAACGAGGGCGACCTCATTCTTGCCGCGGTTCACGCCACCCCGGACAAGCTCGCCTTTATCATCCGCCATACCTGCGGCATCGTCTGCGCGCCGCTGACCGGCGAGATCGCACAGCGCCTGCATCTGGCGCCGATGGTCGCGGACAACGACGCAATCCATGGCACCGCCTTTACGATCTCGGTCGATTATCGCCACGGCACGACCACCGGCATCTCGGCCGAGGACCGCACCGCGACGATCCGCAACCTCGCCAACAACAACGCCGGCCGCGCCGATTTTGTGCGACCGGGGCACATTTTTCCGCTGATCGCCAAGGAGGGCGGGGTGCTGATGCGCTCCGGCCATACCGAGGCGGCGGTCGATTTCTGCCGGCTTGCCGGGCTCGAACCGGTGGCCGCGATCTGCGAACTCGTCAATGATGACGGCACCGTCATGCGCGGGCCGCAGGTCGCGGCTTTTGCCGATCGACACCGCCTGCGGCGCGTCTCGGTCGCCGAGCTGATCGCCTACCGCCAGGCCCGCGAGAAGCTCGTCACCCGCGTCGCCGAGTTCAAGGTGCATAGCGAGATCGGCGAGCTTTTGGGCTATGCGTATGTGACACCGTTCGACAAGGTGCATCACTACGCTTTTGTCTATGGCACTATCGGCGACGGCGGCAAGGTGCCGACCCGCCTCCACCGCGCCAATGTCATCGACGATGTGTTCGGCGGCGCCAAGCCCATTCACGCCGCCCTGCAGCGGTTCGCGGCGGCCGGGCGCGGGGTGCTGGTTTATTTGCGCGACGGCACCTCCGGGGTTCCGGCCTCGACCCTCGCCGAATCCGGCGAAGAGGTGACCGCTTCGGAGCGCCGGCGCAACACGCAATGGCGGGAGGTCGGACTGGGCGCCCAGATCCTGCGCGACTTGCAGATTTCATCGATCCAGTTGCTGGCGACGCGGTCGCGAACCTATGTCGGCCTTGCCGGCTTTGGTATCGAGATCGTCGGCACCGAGCCGCTCGACGGCGAGTGATTGGGTGGCGAGCGAGGAGAACCGGATGCGACGCCCAACCCGGCTGCACTACGCCTGGATTATCGCCGCGGTGACTTTTGTCGTCGGCCTTTTGACCGCCGGCGTGCGGGCCGCACCCGGGGTGTTGATCGTGCCGCTCGAGCAGGAATTTGGCTGGTCGCGCGCCACAATTTCGTTTGCGGTCGGGGTCAACCTGCTGCTCTACGGCTTGATCGGCCCGTTTGCCGCCGCCTTGATGGACCGTTTCGGGGTCAGGCGGACGATGACCGTGGCGCTGGTCCTGAGCGCTGCCGCGGTGGCCGCCTCGCCGGCGATGCACCAGTCTTGGCAGCTGGTGCTGTTGTGGGGGGTCGCTGTCGGCCTCGGCACCGGCGTCATCGGCGCCTTTCTCGCGGCCTATATCGCGGCGCGCTGGTTCCGCCGTCGTCAAGGGGTCGTGATTGGCGTCCTGACCGCGGCCAACGCCGCCGGGCAGTTGGTCTTTTTGCCCAGTCTCGCCGCCCTTGTGACGCGCTTTGGCTGGCGCATCATGTCGCTTTCCCTGGCCGCCACCGTGCTGGTGTTTGTGCCGCTTGTCGCCGCCTTTATGCGCAACCGGCCGCGCGATATCGGCCTTGCGCCCTATGGCGGCGAGCTGGCCGCAGAGGGCGAGCCGGCTCCGGTCGGCAACCCGTTGACGGCGCCGTTTGGCGCGGTGTGGGAAAACATTCGCAAGCGCGATTTCTGGCTGATCGCCGGCGGCTATTTCGTGTGCGGCGCGACGACCAACGGGCTCATCGGCACGCATCTGATCCCGGCCTGTGTCGATCACGGGCTGAGCGAGGTCGCCGGCGCCAGCCTGCTCGCCGCCGGCGGCGTATTCAGCTTTATCGGCGGCACGCTGTCGGGCTGGCTTAGCGATCGCTGGGACAATCGCCTGCTGCTTGCCACCTATTACGGCTTGCGCGGACTTGCGCTGATGTATTTGCCGTTTGCCTTTGGTCTGTCGATCTGGGGATTGCCGCTGTTTGCCGTGTTCTATGGTCTCGACTGGATCGCCAGCGTGCCGCCGACCGTGCGCTTGTTGAGCCGGGTGGTCGGCAGCGAGAAGACCGGGATCATGGTCGCCTGGATCACCGTGATCCATCAGGTCGGCAGCGCGCTCGCGGCCTATTATGGCGGGGTCATGCGCAGCGCCTTTGGCACCTATCTGCAAGCGTTCGAACTGGCGGGATTGCTGCTGATCGGCGCGGCGCTGATGGTGCTGTTCATCGGCGCGGGCCGGCGCGACGCCGCCCCGGCCGACGTGGCGCTTGCCGCCGAATAGCCCCGGCGGCAGAGGCCGAGCGGAACACCCGGAGGAGGCGATCGATGGCGGCTGCCCGCACGCTGTTGCCCTGGCTGCCGGTGGTGCTGACCGCGGCGCTGTGTGCCGCTGCGCTCGCCGCGGCGGCGTTCCCGACGACAACCGGCGCGCGGATGCGGTTACGGCTGGCGGCGGTGGCGCTGCTTGGCGTCGCCGCACTGTCGGCGACCCTGTGGCAGAGCTGGGCGGCGACCCAGGAGATCGCGCGCCTTGAACGCAACGATCCGGCCAAGGCGCTGGCCGCCCGGGTCACGGAACTGGAAGCCCAGCTCAGCCGCCTGCAGCAAAGTACCCGGGAGCGCTCGCTCGACCCCGACACGGCCAAGAAACTCGCCGATTTTCTGCGGCCGTTCGGCGCACGCAAGGTGGTTGTGTCGTGCGTCCCCAACGATGTCGAAGCCTATCGCTATGCAACTCAAATCGCCGATGCGCTGAAATCGGCAGGCTGGGACGCGAACGGCCCGGAAACGACGGTGATTTTCGGCAATATCCGGGCGATGGCGATCAACATTTACGACAACAGCGGCGCCGGCTCGGACACCGCCAAAATCCTGGTCGACGGTTTTACCAAGCTCGGCATCCCCTACCAAAGCCGCGTGCCTCCCGCCCAGTCGTTGGACAGCGGCACGGTCGAGCTGTTTGTTGGCGCGCAACCGGCGCCCGGGTCACTCGCCGAGGCTGAACCGGCGAAATAAGCGAAATCAGACTGACCGATTTGGCCGCACGCCGACCGGGGTGAACGTTTCGGGAAAATGATTCCGGTTCGCTCAGGCATGCGCCATGCCACTGACGCTGCCCCTTTGTCTCACCGTGCCCGCGGCGACCGGGCGGTGAAATGTGCATCCAGGTTTCTGCTGAAAGCCACTGTGAAATCCGTCATAGGCGCTCGGGCCGGCGGCCCCTAGATAGCTCTTGTGTCCAATGTGGGCGCTAACAGGGGCAAAAAGCCGTGACCACTCCCAACGATCCAACGCAACCGGGCACCGAGTGGGCCATCGATGGGGCGGTAGCCGAATTCATCCGCACCCGCGGGGTGACGCGTTGTCCGACCGCGTGCTTGCTGCCCACCCAAGCTTCGGTCGCCCCCGCCGACCAGGCGGCACTGGCGCGCTATGCCGAAACCCGCGAGCGGCGGCGGCGTGACCGGGCGGCGCGTCTGAGCGCGTTTCTGCCGTTTACAACACCGCGATCGCCACGCTGACAACGAGCTCGCAGCCCGGCCGCCGCGGGCCGCATTCCCGGCGCGCCGTCGGCTTCACCGGCTTGGCGGCGTCCAGGCTGCAATCGCGGTCTCAGAGGGCACTCTCATAGGCAAGCCGCGCCGCGGCGATATCTTCGACCGCGATCCCGACCGATTTGAAGACCGTGGTCGCATCGGCCGGCGCCGCGACGCGGCCGGCGAACACCTCGCCGATCTCGGCGCAGATCCGGGCGTTCGACAAGATCACGTCGCCCGCTTCGGCGGTCACCGCGGCGCGGGAATCCACCGCCAGCCAATTCGCCATTGCGGCATCGTCGAGTTCGCGCCAATTGGGCCGCGGCGACCCGACGGCATTGACATGGGCGCCGGGTTTGAGCCACGCGCCTTCGAGGATCGGGGTGACGGCGCTCGTCGCGGTGACCACGACGTCGGCGCCGCGCACCGCCGCGGCGGCCGTCGCCGTCGCCCGGATCGCGCGCCGCTCGGCAAAGCTGCGGGCATGCGCCGGCGTTCTGCTCCATACCCTGACCTCGGTAAAGTCGCGGACCCGCTTCAACGCTTCAAGATGGGCGGCCGCCTGTACGCCGCTGCCGAGCAACGCCAGCACCCTTGCGTCAGCGCGAGCGAGATGTCTGGTCGCCGCCGCCGACACTGCAGCGGTGCGCATTTCGGTGATGACGGTACCGTCCATGACCGCCAACGGCGCACCGGTGTCGGTGCGGAACAGCGCGATCAGCGCATGATGGGTCGCCACCCCGCTGCCGGCGTTGCCGGGGTAAAAGCTGACCAGCTTGGCGCCCATCACCGCCGGGGTGACGGCCGGCATCACGCCGAGATAACGGCGTCCCTCCTCGATCGGCAGCATTTGCCGCACCGGCTGGATCGTCTCGCCGCCGGAAAAAGCCGCCAGTGCATCTTCCATCGCGGCGATCAAAGGGTCCCAGTCGAGCCGCCGACGGACGGTCTCGGCATCGAGATAGACGACCATGCTATGCCCTCCCGCGCACCTGGCGCCGCCAGCTTTGGGTTTCCCGTTGACCGCGGTCAAGGCGACACGGCAGCTTGGCGGTAGGATGGGCCCCTGATCCGGCGCGGAGAGCTACTGATGCCAAGCAAAGTCAAAATTGCCGCTGTTTTTTTCGTTCTGTTGGGTGCTGGGCTGACTGCCCCAACACCAAGAGCCCAATATCTCGGGCCCGGGATCAGGACCAATATCGCGCTGACCCAGCAGGATCTCGCGATTATCCGCGAGACCGTCGACACCAAGATACACGGCAAAGCGATCGGCACGAGCGCCCATTGGAGCAATCCCGCCTCGGGTAATTACGGCAAGCTTTCGCTTGTCGGAAAGTTCACGCGAAATGGCCAACAATGCGAAAGCGTTGAGTACAGTGTCGGAACGCATCGCCGACCGGTTCGTCCGGAACATTACCGGCTGAACAGCTGCCTGCAACCAAACGGCGAGTGGCGGCTGATCTGACCGGCGGCAGCGGAGCGGGAAATGGCGAAATGGGTCGAGACCTATCGCGGCACGGTGGCGCCATGGGAATGCGACATCACCGAGCATTTCACGATTGCCTATTATGCCGACCGGATTGACCAGGCCTCGACCGGCCTTGCCGAAGAGGTCGGGCTCCTCGAAACGCTCGCGACCGGCGGCTTTGCGCGACAGTTGCGCTGGCGCTTTCTGCGCGAGCTGCGCGCCGGCGCCAGCTTTCACATCGAAAGCGCCCCGATCGGGTTGGCGCCGGATCTGCGCCTCGGACACAAGATCCTCGATTCGGCGAACGCCGAGGTCGTAACCTGGACCGAGGAAACCTGGGAGGATGTGCGCTTGCCCGAGGCGGCGCGTCAGGCGGTCGACGCGGCGGTCGCGGCGTGGGAAGGGCCGGCAGCCGAGCCGCGGCCCGACCCGACGACCCTTGCCACCGCCGTCGCCACCGCGCGCGGGCGGGTGCGGGCGAGCGAACTCGACGCATGGGGCCGCTTTTCGCTCGCCGCCTTTGTTCACCGCTTCACCGACGCCAATATTCAGGCCTTGGCCGCGATCGGCCTGACCGCCGATTACATCAAGACCGAGCGCCGCGGCTATTCGACCTTCGAGCTGTTATTGCGCATCGCCGCGGTGCCGCGCATCGGCGATCGCCTGCTGGTCGAGACCGGCATCACCCATCTCGGCAATTCGTCGATCCGCTTTTTGCACCGCATGCTCGACCCGCGCAGCGGTCACGAATTTGCCCGGTTGGGCCAGTTCGGCGTTCAGCTCGACCTCGATGCCCGGCGACCGGCGCCGCTTGCCGCCGCGATCCGAGGCGCTGCCGAGAATTTGTTGCTGTCCACGAGCTAAGCCGTTCGTAGCAGAGGCGGCGCGGAGGCGGGCGCGGTGCCGCGCCTCTCCCGCCGCTTGCCGGCCGCCGCCCGGCGCGATCCGCTCGGGCGTCGCGCTTATGCATCAGCCGCGGATATGCCCGGTCTAGGCGCGGCCCCCGGCGATGTTCCCGCGCCGCTTGACGGCGGCATCGGCCTTGGCGAAGTCATCCTCGTCAAACCCATAGAGGCGCGCCCCGCCCGACAGGATCTTGCCGGCGATCTCGGGCGTCAGGCTGGGATTGCGCAACACCCGCGTCGACACCTCTGGAAAGCTCGAATCGAAATGCGGGAAGTCGCTCGACACGCAGATGTTGTCGGCGCCGCCGAGCAATTCGACCACCGACCCGACCTCGCGCTCGCCGCTCTCGATTGCCGAGAAGCAGTTGCGTTGCCAATATTCGAACGGGCTCAACTTCAGATAGGGGGCGTCGGCCTGATGGTGCTGGCGCAAATCCCACTCGATGCGGCCCAACAGCCCCGGAACCCACCAGCTCTGCGCTTCGAGGAAGGCCACCTTGAGCCGCGGGTAGAATTCGAAAATACCGCCGAGCATCAGCGCAATCAGCGCCAATTGCATCTCGGTCGAATGGCTGGCGACGTGGCGCATAAAGCGGTTTTCGCCAAAACGCGGCTCGATTGTCGAATAATAGGAGCCGGTACCTTCGTGAAAACACAACGGTATGTCGAGCTCCTGCAGCAGGCTGTAGAGCGGATCCCAATAGGTCGAGTGCCAATACCGGCCGTTCACGTAATTCGGTCGTACAAACGCGCCAACCGCTCCGTATTCCTTGACGCAACGGTAGAGTTCTTGGCAGGCGAGATTGACGTCGTGCACCGGCAGCATCGCCGCCATTTTGAGCTGGTCGGGGCTGTGTTGGACAAAGTCGTGCAGCCAGTCGTTATAGGCGCGGCAGATCGCGGCGGCGAATTGCGGGTCCATGTTGTCGCGGGCCAGAAACGACAGGCCGGCGGTCGGGAACAGCACCGCGATGTCGATGCCTTCCATCTCCATGCCGATGATTTGCGCTTCGGCGTCATAGCCGCGCTCGACGGCAAACATGACGTTCTTGTTGCCGCGGGCGCCGACCAGCGGCCCGCGGATGCGGTTGTATTGCGAGATATTGCCGTCGTTGCTGGTCGGGGTGCCGTCGAAAAACCACAGCGGGCGGCCGCGCATGCCGGTGGCGCCACCGTCCTGGCGCTTGACCGCGGAAGTAACCCGCGGGCGAAACGCCGGGTCGAGATATTTGTCGAACAGGTCCATCGGCTCCATGATGTGCATGTCGCAATCGACAAACCGGTAGCCTTCTTTCATGTCGCTTTCCTCTGGATGGCGGCGCCGAGGCGGCGATTGTGCGGGCAAAACGCCGGCGGCGGCAAGCTTTACGCCGTGCGGCCTAGTGCGCCACGACGCGGGCAAAGATGGCGGCGTAATGGCAGGCCGCACCGGCCAGCACAAAACCATGCCAGATCGCAAAGCGGTAAGGAAGCCGGCGCCACCACAGCAGAAAGGGTAGGCCGGCCGAATAGCAAATGCCGCCGGCCACGATCAGCCGCAGCCCGAGCCCGCTCAGTGTCGGGCTGACGGCAACGAAGCTGAGCCAGCCGAGCAGCAGGTAAACAAGAGCCGATGACCGCACCGCACCGATCGGGTAGTGAAGTTTGAACACGATCCCGCAGCCGGCGATCGACCACAGCGCCGCCAAGATTGGCGCGCCGCCGCCGCCGCGGGCCAAGGCGAAGGGAGTTGCCGAGCCCGCAATCATCGCAAAGATCGCGGCGTGGTCGAAGCGGCGCAGGAACTGCCGCCGCCGCGGTTCGGTTGTCGATCGGTACAGCAGCGAGGTCCCGAATACCGCAGCCAGGCTGGCGCCATAGATGGCCGCGCCAAGTACACGCTCGACGCCGCCGCGGGCGAGTGCAGCCAGCACCAGTACCGTCGCCGCGGTGATCGCGGTGACCAGACCCAGCGTCAGCAGGCGAATGTCGGCCAGCCGCTCGCCATCGCCGGCCGAAGGGTCGATCGCCGCCTGGCGGTCAAGGCTCACCTCGTCCGCCGGCAATTCCACCGGGTCGGTGCGAGGCTCAAGATCGGCGCTGCCGGCAACCGCCGGCTCAAACGAACGATGCACCGCCCGCTTTGCCGTTGGTGGTTCGACCATCGCTGTGCGAGCGCCAAGCTTAAACCGGCGATCTGAAGCAAAGGTTTATTTGCCGCTGTCCGGTTCGAGCGACCAGTAATAGCCGACCGTCGGCGCATGGGCCATCGAGCTGACGCCGAGCGTGGGCCCGGTATAGGTGGTGATGGGCGGCGCTTCGACGACGCTCTTTTTCGGTTGTTCGGCGGTGCGCTCTTCGCCGACAATGCGCTGCGAGATGGCCGGCACCGCGCTGAAATCAAGCGTGCTGAGATTGTCGAAACAGTTGTGGTGGCGCGGAGCGCGGCACGCGGCTTGCGCCGGCGCCACCCAACCCGGGGCGCCGACCAGCGCAGCAATGGCGAGCCAAGCCAGCAGCCTCATCGGAGCCCATCGCCGTCGCCTCTGACCCGGTCAGTTTGCCAATTCCTTAACAATTCGTCCAGCTTTCGGCACACTTCACCGGCGGCCCGGCCAAAAACCGCCAGCCTGGCGTCCATGATCCCGGCGCGGCCGCATCGGAGCCGTGCGATGGAATTCGAATTCGTGACGGTCGACGTCTTTACCGAGCGGCGGTTCGGCGGCAATCCGCTCGCCGTGTTTCCCCGAGCCGAGGGCCTGGGCGGCGCCGAAATGCAGGCGATCGCGAACGAATTCAACCTGTCGGAGACAACCTTTGTGCTGCCGGCAAAGGACCCCGCCCACAGCGCCGAGGTGCGGATCTTCACGCCCAAATTCGAGATGCCGTTTGCCGGTCATCCGAATGTCGGCACGGCTTTTGTGCTGGCGCAGCTCGGCAATGTTTATGGGCGGACGATCGGCGACACTCTGTTGTTCGAGGAGAAAGCGGGGCTGGTGCCGGTCGAGATCTTGCGCGAGGGCGCCAGCGCCGCCGGGGCTCGGATCACCGCTCCGCGCCCGCTGGCCCGCGGCCGCACAATCGAGCCGGCGCTGGTGGCGGAAGCCTGCTCGATCGCAGCCGACGACATCGAGACCCGCCACCATGCCCCCGGCATCGCGGGGTGCGGCGTCGATTTTGTCTTTGCCGAAGTCAGAAGCCGGCGCGCGCTCGCAGCCGCACGGCCGCGCGGCGACCTCTTCGCCCGCGACCTCGCCGATAACACCGGCATCCACCTCTATCTGCGCGACGGCGGGGAATTCGACATCAGGGCGCGGATGTTCGCGCCGCTCGGCGGCGTGCCCGAAGACCCGGCCACCGGCAGCGCCAATGCCGCACTTGCCGGCCTCTTGGCAAGTTTGCGGCCGGAGCCTGATCTTGCCTTGCATTGGCGGATCGCCCAAGGTGTGGAAATGGGACGCCCGAGCCTGATCGAAGCTTCGGCGGTCAAGCGCGCCGGCACGGTGGCGGAAATCAAGATCGGCGGGCGATGCGTTGCGGTCATGCGCGGCGCAATCGAGATCTGAAGTTCGCCCCGAGGCGAGCGAAGCGGGGGAGAGATGATGAGGCAAATGGCAGCCTGGGCGCTCTGTGCGATGGTCACGGCCGCCCCGCCGGCGGCGGCGCAAACCGCCGCGGCAATCCAAAAGCTCGACAATGCCTGGGCCGCCGCCTTCAACAAGGGCGATGCCGCCGCGGTGGCGGCGATGTATACCGAGGACGCCGCCGTGCTGCCGCCCGGCCATGAGATGGTCAAAGGGCGCGCGGCGATCGAGGAATTCTGGCAAGGCGCGACCCAGCAGCTCGGCAACGCCAAGCTCGTCGCCGTCGATGTGACGCCGCTGGGCCCGCGGGCGGCGCGCGAGATCGGCACGGTGACGCTAACCACCAAGAGCCAGCCGCCGCAGCCGGTGGTCGGCAAGTATGTGGTTGTCTGGCGCAAGCTCGGCCCGCGCTGGCTGCTGGCGACCGACATCTGGAACACGAACAAATAGATCGGGTCGCGCAGGGCCGCAGCGGTGCCGCGTCGGCCGGCAATGCCGCAACCGCTCAGGGTTTGCCCATCGCCCAGACGGCGTGGGTGTTGTAGAGCGAGACCGTCGACAGCCCCATCTTGGCGCTGGCATCCTTGATCTGGCGGCTATAGGCGACATAAACGAGCGTGTCGTTTTTCTGATCGTAGATCCGGCGCACCGCCATCGATTTGAAAAACAGGCTCAGGCGCTGCGAAAAGATCTCCTCGCCCTTTTTGCCCAGCGCGATCTTACCGATCGTGATTGGCCCGGTCTGGCTGCACGAGATGGCGCTGTTCGAGGGGTTCTCAAACCAATTGCCCTTGGTCAGCCGGTCGATGACGCTGCGGTCGAAATGGACGATATGGCAGGTCACGCCGGCGACGGCGGGATCGGGAAAGGCTTCGACGACCAGACCGTTGCCGGTCCAGTCATTGGCGAAGCTGCCGACCTCGTCGGCGCGGGCGCCGGCGGCGGCGAGGCTCAGCAGCAAGACCGCGAGCGCAAAACGAACCATCGCTTGATCTCCGCAACAGGTGGTAACGGGCGCGGACATGGTCGCCGCGGGCGACGATCGGCGCGCGGCGATGTTAAGACAAGGGCATGGGCGCGCCGGCAACAATCATCGAGACCGACATTCCCGCGCGGCTCGACCGGCTGGCGTGGAGCGGGTTTCACAACCTGGTCGTGGCCGCTCTCGGGATCACCTGGATCCTCGACGGCCTTGAAGTAACCTTGGCCGGCTCGATCGCCGGGGCGCTGGAGCAGAGCCCGGTGCTGCAATTCTCGGCGACCGAGGTGGGGGCGCTGGGCAGCGCCTATCTGGTCGGCGCCGTCTTGGGGGCGCTGCTGTTCGGCTATCTGACCGACCGCTTTGGCCGCCGCCGCCTGTTCTTTGTGACTTTGGGCCTCTATCTCAGCGCCACCGCGGCCACCGCGCTGTCGTGGAATTTCGCGAGCTTTGCGCTGTTTCGGGCGCTGACCGGGGCCGGCATCGGCGGCGAGTACGCAGCGATCAATTCGGCAATCCAGGAATTGGTCCCGGCCCGCTTTCGCGGCCGCACCGATCTCGCCATCAATGGCAGTTTCTGGCTCGGCGCGGCTCTTGGCGCGCTGGGCGCGGTGGCGTTTCTCAAGCCGGGCCGGCTGCCGGCGGATGTCGGCTGGCGCGCCGCCTTTGCGATCGGCGCCATTCTCGGCCTCGGCGTGCTGCTGCTGCGTCGCCATCTCCCGGAAAGCCCGCGCTGGCTGATCCTGCACAACCGCCTGCCGGAGGCCGAGCGGATCCTGTGCGCCATCGAGCGCCGGGCCGGCGCCGCGACACCGGGCGCGGCACCGTCGCACCCCCAGACCATTCGCCTGCGGGCGGCCGCCCACACCCCGGTGGCGCGCATGGCCGCAGCCCTGCTGCGCGACTACCCGCAACGGGTCGTGCTCGGTCTGACGCTGATGTCGGCGCAGGCGTTTTTTTATAACGCCATCTTCTTTTCCTACGCGCTGGTGCTGACCCGGTTTTATGGCGTGGATGCGGCAGCGGTCGGCTGGTACATCCTGCCCTTTGCGCTCGGCAATTTTGTCGGGCCGCTGGTGTTGGGGCCGCTTTTCGATCTGGTCGGCCGCAAGCCGATGATCGGGCTCACCTATGCCGTCTCGGGCGGGTTGCTCGCCGTGGTCGGCTGGCTGTTCCGGACCGGGGCGCTCGATGCGGTCGAGTTGACGATGGCCTGGACGCTGATCTTCTTTTTTGCCTCGGCAGCGGCCAGCTCGGCCTATCTGACGGTCAGTGAAAGCTTCCCGCTCGAGGCGCGGGCGCTGGCGATCGCGCTGTTCTACGCCTTCGGGACCGGGCTGGGCGGCGCCGTGTCGCCGTTTTTGTTCGGCATGCTGATCGGCACCGGCGAACGCAGCGCGGTTTTCGGCGGCTATCTGGTCGGCGCGGGGCTGATGGTCGGGGCCGCGCTTGTGGAAGTGGCGATCGGGGTGCGGGCCGAGCGCCAGCCGCTGGAGAGTGTGGCCCGCCCGCTTTCCCAAACCGATTAGACTAGCCGCAAGCAAAGGCCGGGGCGATTTCAGCCGCGAACCGCGCCATCTCGTCTCTGACCTGGGCGTGCGGTTTGAGCCCGACATTGAAATAAAGGATCACTTCGTCAAAGCCGGCGGCCTCGACTGTTTTGAGGGCGGCGGTGATCTGCGCGGCGCCGCCGAGCAGCACCGAATTGTCGCTGAGGTCCTGCGGACGGACATTGCGCAGCCTTTCCACCATGCCGACAAAATAACGGTAGGACGGAGGCGCGGTGCGCGGGTCGCCGGGAAACGCGGCGATCACGCACTCTTTGTAATAGCGGATCTGGCGCGCCCGCGCCGCCGCCTCCTGCGCCGCATTGTCGGCGAAGTGGATGAAATAGCTGCACATCATCCGGCCCGGCGGCCGGCCGTGGCGGGCACAGGTTTCGTTATAGAGTTCGCGCACCTCGCGCAGCCCGCCATAGGTCATCGCCGCGGCAAAGGGGGCCACGATCAGATGGCAGCCGAGCCGGGCGGCAAGCTCGATCGACGGCTGCGAGAATGAGGCGATATAGGTCGGGATCGGGCGCTGGACCGGGCGCGGTGTAATCGCGACCGCATCAAAGCGGTAGTGGCGGCCGTGGTGCGCGATCGGCCCGTCCGCTGTCCACAACCGGCGGACGATCTCCATTCCCTCCGCGAAAATCGCCTGATTGTCCTCGAACGAGACGCCGAAGGGCTGATATTCGCGACGGTCGTAGCCGCGTCCGGCGGCAAAATCGACCCGGCCGCCGCTCAATAGATCGAGGCTGGCCCATTGCTCCGCGACGCGGATCGGATGGTGCAGCGGCAAGACCGTGACCGCCGGCGCCAGCCGCAGCCGGCGGGTGCGCGCCGCCACCGTGGCGAGCGCCAATTCGGGGCAGGACAAGACGCCGAGCGTGCTGAAATGATGTTCGCCGATCCACGCCGAGTTGAGCCCGACCGCTTCGGCATAGACGGCCTCGTCGATAATATCGGCGACAAACTGGTTCGCGGTGCGCGGGTTGTTCTCGTAATGATTGTCGCTGAGCGTGAAATACCCGAACTGCATCTGCCTGTCCCTGGCGGCGTCACCACATCCGGCCGAGAAGCCTGCCGCAGGCCCGGCCGGTGCGGCAGCTTAGTCCGGCGCCGGGGTTTCGCCCAGCAGCGGCGGTGGCGGTCAACACGGCCGGGATGGGGCGGCCGGCGCCCGCATCAGATCCGATTCGATCCTCGCCAGGGCGCAGCCAGGATGGCGGCGTTCGCGGCGGCGCGGCAGGTCTCGCGAATCGCCCGGCCCTGGCCAAGGCGCGGTTTATCCGAGAAGAAAAAAGGCGGCGAGGGGCACGAGTGCAAAAGTCGAGCGGCCGACACCACGCCGCCGCCATGGCGTAGAAGGGGATGACGATGGATCGGCGCCAATTTCTGCGGCTGACCGCGGCCCCGGCAATGTTTCCGATCAGTCGCGCGGCTTGGGCCGTGACCGCGGCGGCGGCACCGCAGCGATTGATCGTGGTGTTTTTGCGCGGCGCGGTCGACGGGCTCAATCTTGTGGTTCCTTATGGCGACCGCGACTATTACGCGCTGCGCACAACGATCGCGATCGCGCCGCCGGGCAAGGCCGGCGGGGTCTTGCCGCTCGACGAGCATTTTGGTTTGCATCCGGCGCTGGCGGCGTTGCAGCCGTTATGGGTCGACAAGAGCCTCGCCTTTGTCCATGCGGCGGGGTCCCCGGACCCGACGCGCTCGCATTTCGACGCCCAGCTGTTCATCGAGAACGGCACGCCCGGCCGCAAGACCACCGCCGATGGTTGGATGAACCGGCTGCTGGCCTGCCTGCCCGGGCCACATGGGCCGACCGACGCGGTCAGTGTCGGCGTCACTTTGCCGCAGATCCTGCGCGGCAAGATGGCGGTCGCCAACCTGCCGCTCGGGCCAAAGGCGGCCGATTCGCTGCCGATTGACCGCGCCGAACTCGGCCGCGAGTTCGACCGGCTCTACGCCGGCGACGACGCGCTCGCGACCGCCTATCGCGAAGCTCGAGCGGCCCGCGGCGAGTTGCTCGCGGACCTGGTCGACGAGACCAAAGACGCCGATGGCGGCGCGCCGCCGCCCGCCGGCTTTCCGGCGCAAGCCGCACGGCTCGCCGGAATGATGGCGCGCGATCCCAAGATCCGCCTTGCCTTTGCCAATCTCGGCGGCTGGGACACCCATGTCGACCAGGGCGGAGAGCAGGGCCGGCTGGCGAACCGTTTGCGTCCGCTCGGCGAGGGGCTTGCGGTTCTGGCCAAAGGGCTCGGGGCGGCGTGGCAGGATACGATCGTCGTCGTGCTGTCCGAATTCGGCCGCACCGCGCACGAAAACGGCGATGGCGGCACCGATCACGGCCACGGCAATGTGATGATCGTGGCGGGCGGCGCGGTACGCGGCGGCCGGGTTTATGGCGACTGGCCGGGGCTGACGCGGGCCCGGCTTTACCAGGGCCGCGACCTGGCGGTGACAACCGATTTCCGGCTGGTGCTGGCGGCGGTTCTGGAACGGCATTTCCGCCTCGGCGACCGCGAGCTGGCGCAGATTTTCCCGGGGATACCGCCATCGCGAGCCGGGCTCGGCAACATGCTGACAGCCTGAACGACGGGCGACCGCCGCCGGTTCGATCCGGCAGCCGGAGGTTGACAGCGTGCCTCGGCCGCGCCTTGCTAGGCGCATGCAAGCGACAGGCGGAAAAGGCGGCGGGGGCCAGGCATCGTCATCGCCGGCGGGCTTTGGCCCAGCCGCCGCCGCGCCCACGGCGGGGGCTGCCGTCATCGCCGGGCGTCCCCTGCCCCCGGCCCTGCTCTATCGCCGTTGCGACCCGGGCGAATTGCCGTTCGAGCTGTGCAGCGAGCTTGAAGCGGCAACCGGGCTGATCGGCCAGGAGCGCGCGGTCGAGGCCATCGAGTTCGCGATGCGCATCCGCCGCAAGGGCTACAATGTCTACGCCCTCGGCGCCAGCGGCACCGGCCGCCACGGGATGATCGAACAGCTGTTGCGGGACCGCGCCGCCGGCGAGCCGACGCCGCCCGACTGGTGCTATGTCAACAACTTTGCCGATCCCCAGCAGCCCCGCTGCCTGCGGCTGCCAGCCGGCCGCGGCGCAACGCTGGCGGCGGCGATGAAGCGGCTGGTGGAAGAATTACGCGCGGCCTTGCCCGCGGCTTTCGAGCGCGACGAATACCGGGTCCGGCGCAGCGCGCTCGACCAGCAGCTCAAGCAGAAGAGCGACGACGCCTTCACCGCTCTGCAGCAGCGGGCCGAAGCCCAGGGCGTGGCCTTGATCCGCACGCCGATGGGTCTCGGTCTGGCGCCGCGGCGCAATGGCCAAGTGCTGACCCCCGACCTGTTCGACGCCCTTCCCGCGGACGAGCGCGAGCGAATGCGCGCCAGCATCGAGCAGATCCAGAGCGAACTCGAAGCGATCATGGCGCAGCTGCCGCAATGGGAGCGCGAACATCGCGAGGCGCTGCAGGCGCTCAACCGTGACACGACGAGCTTTGCCATCGCTCATCTGATGGCCGAATTGCGGGCCGGCTTTACCGACCTGCCCGATGTCGCGCGCTACCTTGACGCGGTCGAGCAGGACGTCAAGGAAAACGCCGACGACTTTCTGCCGCGTCCGCCTGAAACCGCCCCGTCCGTGCCAGTCCCGCAAGCCGCGGTGCAGGCGCTCGACGATTTCCGTTTTCGCCGCTACCAGGTCAACGTCATCGTCGACAATAGCGGGCTTACGGGCGCGCCCGTGATTTATGAAGACAATCCGACCCATCAGACCCTGGTCGGCCGGATCGAGCATCTGGCCCGGTTCGGGGCGCTTTTGACCGATTTCAATCTGCTCTCGCCCGGGGCTCTGCATCGCGCCAATGGCGGCTACCTCGTTCTCGATGCGGTGAAGCTGTTGACCGGCCAATTCGGCTGGGCGTCTTTAAAACGGGCGCTCAATGCCGGTCTGATCCGGGTCGAAAGCCTTGACCAGTTGTTGAGCATGGCGACCACCGTGTCGCTGTCGCCCGAGCCGATCCCGCTCGATGTCAAGGTCGTGCTGATCGGGCCGCCCGGCCTCTACTACCTGCTCAGCGCCCAGGACGAGGAATTTCCGGACCTGTTCAAGATCGCCGCCGATTTCGACGATCGCATCGAACGGGACGCGGCCACGACATTGCTCTATGCGCGCTTGATCTGTGCGATCGGCCGCCGCGAGCAGCTGCGCCCCCTCGATCGCGCCGGCGTGGCGCGGGTCATCGAACACGCCGCCCGTCTCACCAGCGAAGCCGACAAGCTGTCGACCAGCCTGCGGGCGGTCAGCGGCGTGTTGCGCGAAGCCGACCAGCTTGCCGCAGACGCCGGCAAGACGGTGATTTCGGCGGCCGAGATCGAGGCCGTGATCGACGCCCAATGGCGCCGCGGCGACCGCCTGTACCGGCGGTTGCAGCAAGAGATCGGGCGCGGCACGATCCGCATCGAAACCGACAGCGCCGCCATCGGCCAGGTCAACGGGCTCTCGGTTATCGGTCTCGGCGCGCTGTCGTTCGGTATGCCGAGCCGCATCACCGCACAAATCAGCCTTGGCCGGGGCGAAGTGGTCGATATTGAGCGCGAGGTGGCGCTCGGTGGGCCGCTGCATTCCAAGGGCGTCTTGATCCTGTCGGGTTTTCTCGCCGGCCGCTTTGGCAAAACCCGGCCCTTGTCGCTGAAGGCGAGCCTGGTGTTCGAGCAATCCTATGGCGGTGTCGAAGGCGACAGCGCCTCGGCGGCCGAACTGTTCGCGCTCCTGTCGGCGCTCGCCGAAACCCCGATCAAGCAGTGTTTTGCCGTCACCGGCTCGGTCGATCAGCGCGGCCAGATCCAGGCGATCGGCGGCGTCAACGAAAAGATCGAAGGCTTTTTCGACAGCTGTCAGGCCACCGGCTTTACCGGCCGCCAGGGGGTCATTATTCCGGCCAGCAATGTCCGCCATTTGATGTTGCGCCGCGATGTTGTGGCGGCCGCGGAGGCCGGGCAATTTGCGGTCTATCCGATCGATCATGTCGACCAGGGGCTCGAATTGCTGACCGGGATTGCGGCCGGCGAACCCGACGGCGCCGGCCACTATCCGGCCGGGACCCTCAATCACCGCATCGCCGCCCGGCTCGACGCCTTTGCCGCCAAGGCCGCCGAACTCGGCAGCGCTTTCGGGCATGGCGGCCGCCCATGAGCGAGGCGATCGAGCGCGTTGTGGTCGCTCTCGATTTGGGGGCGGCGGCCGATGAGCTGATCGATCTGGCGGTGCGGATCGCCCGCCGGGCCGGGGCACCGCTCAAAGCGGTATTTGTCGAGGACGACGAGCTGAAGAGTCTGGCGCGTCTTGCGGTGGCGCGCGAAGTCGTGGCCGGGGCCGGAACCGGACGATTGACGGCGGCGGAGATTGAACTTCACTCGCGCATCGCCGCCGAGCGCGCGCATGCGGCGACAATCGCGGCGGCGCGCGAGCAGACGATCGACTATTCGTTCGAGATCGTGCAAGGCGGCGCCGAAGCGGTGCTGGCAAGCGTTTCCGAACGTGATCTCGTTATCGCCGCCGCGCTGGCCCGGCCGGTGGCCGGACATTTGCGGGTCACCTCGCGCTGGCTGAGGGTGCTGGGCCGGCACTCGGCCCCAATCCTGCTGACCCGGCAGCCGGCAACGAACCGTGACGTCGCGGTCGTGCTGCGCCGGCGCAACGATGCCGCCGCCAGGCTGTTGCGGGCCGCCGCGCGCATTGCCGATGCGCGCCAGGCAACCCTGATCCTGCTCTGTCCGCCGGCGCTGATCGCCGAACGAGACTTCCGCGAATGGGCCGAAGCGCAAATCGCACCGTTTGCGGTGCGCGCCGCGATCGAGCCGGCCGCACCGGCCGAGGGCGCGCTTTTGGCGCGGATCGCCGAACTCGGCTGCGGCCTCGTCGCGGTTGCGGCGGCAGAGGCCGGAGATAGCGGCGAGCTGCGCCGGTTTGGCGACCGTCTCGATTGCGATTTATTGATCTTGTGACGCGGGCGAAGACGCCGCGGCTCCTGCCTTGCGGCTGCCGGTTCCGGGCTCGATATGGACCGTCGCGGTCATGCCGGCGACGAGATTGACCCCCCGCGGCACGGCGTCGATGTGAATGCGCACCGGAATTCGTTGCGCCAGCCGCACCCAGGTGAAAATCGGGTTGACCTGAGCCAGCCCTTCGCGGTTCGGCTGGGCGTTGGCGACATTGATGCCGCGGGCAAAGCTGTCGACATGGCCGCGCAGAAGCTGCGGATAGCCCATCAGCTTGACGGTGGCGCGGTCGCCGGGACCGATCCGGTTGAAATAAGTTTCCTCGAAATAGGCGTCGACCCAGAACGAATCGGCGTCGATCAACGAAATCAGGTTGTCCCCGACATTCGCGTAATCGCCGAGCTGAGCCAGCAGATTGGTGACATAGCCATTGACCGGTGAGCGGATCTCGGTGCGCTTCAGGTTCACGCGCGCCTGCGCCAGCCGCGCCAGCGCCTGCTGATAGGCGGCCTGGTCGGCCATCGCCTCGCTCTCATAGGTTTGCTTTTGTTCCTTCGACACCGACAACTGCGTGAGCTCGCGACGGCGCTGGGCCTCCCGCGCGGCGTTTTCGGCATTGGCCTGAGCCTGTTGCACCGCCGCTTCGGCAAGCTCGACGGCGATCCTGTAGTCCGTCGGGTCGATCACCAGCAGCAGATCGCCCTTGCGCACCAGCTGGTTGTCGCGCACCGGCAATTGCACGATCTGGCCGGCAACCTGCGGCGCCATCGTGACGACATAAACCCGCACCGTGGCGTCGCGCGTCCACGGCGCCGCCATATAGACCTGCCACATCGACCGCCCCAAGCCGACGGCGAGGGCCGCCACCGCCACCGTCGCGATCACGGCAAAAACCCGCCGCAGACCGGAGCGCCGCGGCGGGAGCGCCTCCGTCGCAACAAACCGGTCCCCCAACGGGGGGTTGGCCGCCGGCTCCTGACGCGGGCTCAGCCCGGTATCGGCCATCTTGCCACCACCAACACCATCGACGAGAGCACGATGATGTAAACGGCAAACACAAAAAACGACGGGTGCCAGACAAAACGCAGCAATCCAAACCGGGCGGCACCCCAACGCAGCCAGATCGTGACAAACCAGGCTGCGACCATCAGGATCGAAATCGGAGCGACGTAGACGCCGAACAGGTCGATTTCGGTAAACCTCACCCCGGCGCTCCGGCCGCGAAGAAGGCGGCATGTTGGGTGAGCGCCGCGGAGATGGCAAGGATCAGGCCGCGCGCCCGCAATGCGGCTTCCTCCGGACGCGCGATCAAGACCGCATCGAGCTCGCCGAGTTTCGCCCTTGCCGTCGTACAGTCGCCGCGCGCAAACGCCTGGAGCGCCGGATCGAGGGCCGGGCTCAGCCTCAAGCCGCGGCACAGATGGCGAAGCCGGATGATCTTGACGCCCGCCGAAAACGCCGCCGTCAGCCATGAACGCTGGATCGGCAGCGCCTGATCGGGCAGCAGCGCAAACCGCGCATACATGCGCTGCTCCCAATCCTCGGAGGTGTCCGGGGGCCGGCCGGTCGCGAGCCGGCGCAGATCGCGCAATGCCAGCGCCAGCAATCGGCGGGCGCGATAAGCCGGGGACAGCGGCGGCAGCAAACGAAACGAGAGCGCCGCGGCCCCCGCGCCGGCGACGATGGTCAACGCCGTGTTGTAGTATTGTTGCTGGTCATAGCTCATCGGATTGGCCGGGGCCAACAGGGGCACAAACACCGTCACCATGCCGGTGAAGACGGCAGGCTGCCATTGCAAGGCGAGCGCGGTTCCGATCGGGACCAGGACAAAACCAATTCGCAGAGCGAAGCCGGCAAAGGTCTCGACGTTCGGCAGCACCGCAAACAGCAAGGCGGCGACAACACCCACGGTCAGGATGCTGCCAATAATGAACCCGATCGAGATCTGGTAGGCCTGGTCGGCGCGCGCCGCGAACAGGATCACGATAATCGCGGCAAAGGTGACGGTGTTGGCGCCCCCGGGCCAGGCGGTGACAATCCAGAACAGCTCGGCGGCAACGATCACGACAAGGGCACGCCCGGCATTGGCCAGCGGCGGCAGCCAATCGGGGATGCGCAACCGGCGGCGGCCGCGATCGCGCACCCCCGGCCGGGTCGGATCGGAGACGAGCAAGCCCAGCGCGATCAGCGCTTTGGCCATCCCGGCCAACCCTTCGGCAGCCTGGTCGGCGAGAAGCCGCAGCGACGGCGTTTGCGCCGGCAGAGCGACCAATCCCGCCATCGCCGCCTCCAGACGCCGAAACAGGCGCGCCGGTTCGGCCAGCCGGTGCGCCGCCTGCTCCGCTTCGGGGGTCGCGCCAAAGGCCTCGGGCGCCGCCGCCAACAGGGCGTCGGCCTCCTGGCGGGCCGCTTGCTGCGGCAAGCACACCAGCACCACCGCCACCGTCCGCCAGCTGCAAAGAGCGCGTACCAGACCATCCAAAGCGTTCTGCAAGAGCGGCGAGTGGTAGCGAAGCTCCGAGGATTCGCCGATCGCCTCGTCGATGACCGGGTCGAGCGCGATGACCCGACGCATGAGCTCGCGCCGCCGCGTCTGCGTTTTTTCGAATTCGGCGCCGGCGGTCGCAAGCGTGCGGGCAAAGCCGGCGGAAATCTCCGCCGAAAGTCCGGCGAACAGGCCCGCCACCCGGCGGCGGGCGCCGCCAAGATCGGTCCCGGCGAGGACCAGGCCCGCGCAGACGATGCCGATGCAGATTTCGCTGGCCCGGCTCACCGCAAAGGTGAAGGCTTGGCCGTTCAAACCGCCGGTCGCGCCGAGCTGGTCGCTGGCAATGATCGCCACCGTATAACCGGCCAAGGCCGCGGCATAGGCGGCAAAGTTGCGCAACAAGTTGGCCACCAGCGCGCAACCGGCGCCCCAGATCGCCACGACCAGCAGAAACGCGGCGCGGTCCTGGGGAAAGCAGGCGGTCATCACGACAATCGCAATCGCCCCCACCACGGTGCCGACCAGCCGGTACCACCCTTTGCGCAACGACGCGCCGAGATGCGGCTGACAGACGATCGCCGCGGTCGCCCCGGCCCATGACGGCGTGTCGAGCTCAAGCCAGAACGCGACATAGAGCGCCAGACACACCGAGGCCCATAGCCGCAAGCCGAACAGCAGCGCCGGCAGCGCCGGCCGCAGAGCGCCGGCACCGCCTCCCAAGCGGGCGAGCCAACCCGCCGGGGCGAGCGGTTGTGCGCCGCTCATCGATCCCACCCGGCGGGCGGCACGCCGCCGGCCTAACCGCCGCGGGGGCCGATATCGCGGCGGCAAAAGCCTTCCGGCCAGTCGATCTTGTCGATCGCCGCGTAAGCGCGGGCGGAGGCCTCGGCAAAATCGGCACCAAGGGCGGTGACGCCCAGCACCCGCCCGCCATCGGCGAGCAGCCGGTCCCCGTCCCGCTTGGTGCCCGCATGAAAAATCTTCAGCTGCGGATCCTGCCCGGCCGCGGCGAGGCCGCGAATTTCGGTGCCCCGCAGCGGCGCCTCCGGGTAGCCTTGCGCCGCCATCACGACGCACAATGCGGCCTCGGGCTTCCAGCGCAGATCGACCCGGCGCAAGACGCCGTCATGCGCGGCGAGCAGCGCCGGCAACGGATCGCTGAGCAGCCGTGGCAGCAGCACCTGCGCTTCGGGGTCGCCAAAGCGGACGTTGAATTCGAGCAGCCGCGGGGTGTCCGCGGTCAGCATCAGGCCGGCATAAAGCACGCCCTTGAACGGTCGGCCCATTTCGCGCATAGCGCTGATTGCCGGCAGGATAACCCGGTCCATGATCCGGCCTTCGAGCGCCGCTCCGAGCCCCGGTGCGGGCGAGATCGCACCCATACCGCCGGTGTTGGGTCCGCGGTCGCCTTCGCCCAGGCGCTTGAAATCCTGTGCGGCCGCGAGCGGCAACGCATCCTTGCCGTCGGCGAGGGCAAAAAAGCTGACCTCCTCGCCGTCGAGAAAATCCTCGATCAGGATCTCGTCGCCGGCGGCGCCGAAGCGCCGTTCGACCAAGGCCGCATCGATGGCACGATAAGCGGACTCGAGTTCCGCGGCGACGACCACCCCTTTGCCGGCGGCGAGCCCGTCGGCCTTGACCACGATCGGCGCGCCGTGGGCGGCAACAAAGGCCTTGGCCGCCGCCGCGTCGCGAAACCGGCGATAGGCAGCGGTCGGAATGCCGGCTCGGGTGCAGAGTTCCTTGGCGAAGGATTTCGACGATTCGAGCCGGGCCGCCGCGGCGGTCGGGCCAAAGGCCGCCACCCCCTCGGCGGCGAGCGCATCAACAAGCCCTGCAACGAGCGGCGCCTCGGGCCCGACGATGACAAAATCAATGCGCTCGCGGCGGCAGAACGCGACGATGGCGGCGGTGTCGGCGGCCGCGATCGGCACGCATTGCGCCTCTTCGGCGATGCCGGCATTGCCCGGTGCGCAATAGAGCCGGTCGCACAATGGCGAGGCCGCCACCGACCAGGCGAGCGCATGCTCACGTCCGCCGGAACCCACCACCAGCACCCGCATCGCGCTTGCTCCTGTGCTCGGCTATGATATGGGCATGAACGATTTTTTGACCGCGCCGCCGCGGACCAACATCGTCGAATATACCGTGTCCGAGCTGTCGCAGGCCTTGCGTCGCTCGATCGAGGACAATTTCGCCTATGTCCGCGTCCGCGGCGAGGTCTCGGGTTTCAAGCGGCACGGTTCGGGGCATTGCTATTTCGCGTTGAAGGACGCCGACGCGGTGCTCGACGCGGTGTGCTGGCGGATGACCGCGATGCGGCTCGGGCTCAAGCCCGAAGACGGCATGGAAGTGGTGTGCACCGGGCGGCTGACCACCTTTCCCGGGCGCTCGAAATACCAGCTCGTCGTCGATGCGATCGAGCTTGCCGGCGTCGGCGCGCTGTTGAAGCTGCTCGAGGACCGCCGCCAGCGCCTCGCCGCGGAGGGGTTGTTCGCGGTCGAACGCAAGAAAAAATTGCCGTTTCTGCCGGAGGTGGTCGGCGTCGTCACCTCGCCGACCGGAGCGGTGATCCGCGACATTCTGCACCGCCTTGGCGACCGCTTTCCGCGGCGGGTGCTGTTGTGGCCGGTGGCCGTGCAGGGCGAGGGTGCGGCGGCCCAGGTCGCGGCCGCGATCACCGGCTTCAACCGCCTGCCGGCGGCCGGCGTGCCGCGCCCCGATGTCATCATCGTCGCGCGCGGCGGCGGCAGTCTTGAAGATTTGATGGCGTTCAACGAGGAGATCGTGGTGCGCGCCGCGGCAGCCTCGGCGATCCCGCTGATTTCGGCGGTCGGCCACGAAACCGATACGACCTTGATCGATCACGCCAGCGACCGCCGCGCCCCGACCCCCACCGCAGCGGCCGAGATGGCGGTGCCGGTGCGGCTCGACCTGGTGGCCGAGGTGGCGGCCAAGGCGGCGCGGCTGTCGGCGGGGTTGTCGCGGCTATTGGCCGAGCGCCGGCTGCGGGTTACCGGCTTGGCGCGGGGTCTGCCGTCGCCGCAAGACTTGATCGGCAATGCCGCGCAACGGCTCGACCACGGCGCCGAGCGGCTGCGCTTGGCTGCCGAGCGGCATCTGCGCGCCTTGCGCCATCGGCTCGATCTGGCGGCGGTGCAGCTGCGCCCGGATCTGCTTGCCGCCGACCTCGGCCGCAGCGCGGCGCGGCTGGCCGACGCCGATGCCCGGCTGCATGCGGCGCTGATGCGCGCGATCGAGGCCAAGCGCGATGCGCTCGACAATTATGCCGGCCGGCTGGCGACCCATTCCGAACGCCACGAAAGCCTGTTGGCGCGCGGCTATGTCGTGGTTCGGGACGGCGCGATGCGGGTCCTGACCGAGGCGCGGGCGATCAAACCCGGCGAGGGCCTCGACCTCGAATTCTATGACGGAAGGGTCGGCGCCATTGCCGGCCGCACCCCGCGTCGCCCGGTGCGGCGCAGCCCGCCGCGGCCCGAGCAGGGAAGCCTGTTCTAGTGCGCCCGCGCGGCTCGACAAAAGCCGACAATCAGCGCGCGATCATCGCGTTCTTGTCGCGGCCGGCCTCGTACGGGCCGGGCATCGAGCGTGTCGACCGGCTCGAAACCCATGTCTCGCTGGTGTTTCTCGCCGGGAACTATGCGTACAAGCTCAAACGTGCGGTCAAGCTCCCCTATCTCGACTTCTCGACCGCCGAGCAGCGGGGGGCGGCGTGCGCCGCCGAATTGCGCCTCAATCGCAGGACCGCGCCGTCGCTCTATCTGAACCTGCGCCGGATCGGGCGCGACGAGCGCGGCCGGATTGCGTTTGTCGAGGATGCCCCGGCCCTCGACTGGGTCGTGGTGATGCGGCGCTTTGATCAGGCGGCGTTGTTCGATGCGCTGGCCCGCGACGGCCGGCTCGACGCCGGGCTGATGGATTTGCTGGCCGACCATATCGCGCAATTTCACGCCACCGCCGAGCAGCGGCCGGACCATGGCGGGGCGGCGGCGCTGGCGGCGATCGCCGCGGCCAATCGCCAGATGATGGCCGCCGCGCCGCACGGCGTCTTCGCCGCCTCGCGCGCCGACGACCTCCTCGACCGCTGGCGGCAGAGCGTGGCTCGCCTCGGTCCGCTGCTCGACGCCCGGCGCCGCGCCGGCAAGGTGCGGCGCTGCCATGGCGATCTGCATCTGCGCAACATCTGTCTTTTCGACGGCAAGCCGACCTTGTTCGATTGCCTTGAATTTTCCGAAGAGCTGGCGAGCATCGACATTCTTTACGACCTCGCCTTCCTGCTGATGGACCTCGTCCATCGCGGGCTCGAGGATTTCGCCAATCGGGTGCTGAACCGCTATCTCGACCGTACCGGGGAAGACGACGGTCTGGCGGCCATGCCGCTGTTCCTGTCGTTGCGCGCCGGCATTCGCGCCCATGTCACGGCAACCGCTCTCACCGATGTCAGCGAGGATGCCGCACGCGCCGCGATGACCGAAGAGGCCCGCGCCTATTTCGAGCTTGCGCAGGATTTCCTTGCCGCGCGGCCGGCCCGGTTGGTGGCGATCGGCGGCCCGAGCGGCAGCGGCAAATCGACCCTCGCCGCCGCACTGGCGCCCGAGCTGGGGCCGCGGCCCGGCGCCCGGGTATTGCGCAGCGATGTCGTGCGCAAGCTGATGCTCGGCGCCGCCCCCGAAGAGCGCCTGCCGCCCGCCGCCTACACCGGCGCGATTGGCCGGCGGGTCTATGACGCGCTGCGCGCCAAGGCGGCGGCGGCCCTCGCCGCCGGCTGCAGCGTGATCATCGATGCCGTGGCCCTGCGGCCGGAGGAACGGCATGCTTTTGCCGAGGTGGCGCGCGCCGCCGGGGTGCCGTTCACCGGCTTGTGGCTCGAAGCGGCGGCGAAGACGATGACCGAGCGCATCACCCAGCGGCGCCACGACGCTTCCGACGCCACCACCGAGGTGCTGGCGCAGCAACTGCGCCAGGGTCCCGGTCCGATCGACTGGGTGCGGATAGATGCCGGCGGCGATCCGCAGACATGTGCCGCTGCGGCCCGGCGCGTTCTTGCCGGGTCCTAGCCTCGTCGCCGGCGCGGCCGCCGGCCGCACCGCGCCGTCATTGCCCGGCCGGGGCGCTCAATCGCGAAGCTGTCAGCCCGGCGGTCTCAGCCCGCTGGGCCGGGGCTGGCTCGCATGGTCCGGCCGTCAAACCGGCGGGCTCGGCGAATCGGCAAATTCGGCAAGGGCGCAGAAATCAGCCGTCGCCGCGCGGGTAGCGCGCATCCCCAATTGCGGCGGCGGCTCGGCAACGCCGCCGGCCGCGCCGGTCCCGGACCCGCGACGACCCGGCTCGGATCGCTCCGACGATGCCGGCGCTAGACGACCTGCAATTGCGTTGCGATCCGGCGTGAGGTGTAGACCTGTCTCCAGCCGGCCGGATCGAGCCAGCCCTTCTCGTCTCGCGGCGGCCTGATCGCGCGGATATGGGCGTTGATAATCTCCTTCAGATCCGCGATCTGGCGCGGCGGGTCGAACTCGGTCGACCAGAAAAAGCGGATCCCCTCTCCGACCTGATGCTTGGCCACCAAGCAATTCGGCGCCCGGCCAACCCGGTTATACAGCCCCACCGCCGAATAGCCTTCGACATGGCTGACGATCATGACCCCTTCGGTGCCGGGGAAAGCGTATTTCATCGCCGAGAACCACCGACACAGCACCGCCAATTCCGGCTCGGTGAACTCGTACCGGTTCGCCGCGGTGACCGGTGCCCCTTCCGGCACCCTTCGCTGCGCCGACGGCGGAAACGGCACGACATTTGGATGTTCGGACGTGCGTTCCACGTTGCCCCCATTCCTCAGGCCGCGCTTGCCTCGGCCATGTCCCCCAGCTCGTTCCGACCTTCCGGCCAACGCCGCAGCGGCGCCGGCTCGGCCAACATGCCGCGAACCGACAGGGCGTTGTTTCGACCACTATTTGTCGGGTCGCGATCGATACAACGCAGCACCGAATTTCATCATCGCCAAGACTATCGGTCGTCCAATCCGAGTCAATTGAAGCATCGCCGGCGTGCGACTTTTGCGGCAACATGTGTGTTTTGTGCAACAGTGGCAGAATCGCTACAGACCGATCGCGCGGGCGTCGCGCCATTTTTGCTCGGCAAAAGCGGCCGTTGCCAACCCGACGGGGTTGACCGGCGCCGGCCGGCTCGTTAAATGGAGGGAATGGCAACCGACCGCGAAAACCTGCGACTTACCTGCACGGCGTCCTGACCGACGCCGAAGGCTGCCGTTCCCGACGCCGGGAACCCGTCAGGTTTTTGGTGATTGCCATGTCCGCTTCCCGCTTGATCTTGTGTTCTGCGACCGCGCTTGGCGCGCTCCCGCGTATGACGTCACGGACGGCCCAATTGCGACTTAGCGGGCGGCCGCGCGTCGTTGGACCCGCCGGCCGCCGATCCATTGCGCCACCCATTCATTCCGCCCAATCCCGCTATGCATGACGGCGACGTCGCCAGGAGCTTTCGATGAGCATGATGCCGATCCACAAATATCGCCCGTTCGCCCCGATAAATTTGCCCGATCGACAATGGCCGGCACGGGTCATCGAGCGCGCCCCGGTCTGGTGCAGCGTCGATCTGCGCGACGGCAACCAAGCGCTGGTCGAACCCATGGGCCCCGACCGCAAGCGCCGGATGTTCGATCTTCTCGTCAGGCTCGGCTTCAAGGAGATCGAGGTCGGCTTTCCGGCCGCCTCGGAAACCGATTTTGCCTTTGTCCGTGAACTGGTCGAGCGCGATCTGGTCCCCGAGGATGTGACCATCCAGGTCCTCACCCAAGCGCGACCCGAGCTGATCACGCGGACCTTCGAATCGGTCCGCGGCGCCAGGCGGGTCATCATGCACCTCTACAATTCGACCTCGACTCTGCAGCGGCGGGTGGTTTTCGGCCTCGACAAGGCGGGCATCGTCGATATCGCCGTAAACGGCGCGCGCCTGATCCGCGACCTCGCCGAGGCGATGCCCGAGAGCGATATCGTCTACCAATATTCGCCCGAAAGCTTCACCGGCACCGAGCTCGATTTCGCCGTCGAGATCTGCGAGGCGGTCATGGATGTGTGGCAGCCGACACCGCAGAAAAAGACGATCCTCAACCTGCCGGCGACGGTCGAAATGGCGACGCCGAATATCTATGCCGACCAGATCGAGTGGTTCGGCCGCCATATCCGCGACCGCGACAGCATTGTGCTGAGCCTCCACCCGCACAACGACCGCGGCACCGCGATCGCCGCGGCGGAGCTGGGCGTGATGGCCGGCGCCGACCGCATCGAAGGCACGTTGTTCGGCAATGGCGAACGCACCGGCAATGTCGATGTGATGACCTTGGCGCTCAACCTGTTCAGCCAAGGCATCGATCCCGGTCTCGAGATCCACGACATCGACGAGATCGTGCGCACCGTCGAGCACTGCAATCAGCTGCCGGTGCACCCCCGTCACCCCTATGCCGGCGAACTCGTCTACACGGCGTTTTCCGGCTCGCATCAGGACGCGATCAAGAAGGGGTTCGAGGCGCTGGAAAAGCGCAATGACGGGTTGTGGGAGGTTCCCTACCTGCCGATCGACCCCAAAGACCTTGGCCGCACTTACGAGGCGGTCATCCGCGTCAACAGCCAGTCGGGCAAGGGCGGTGTTGCCTATGTGTTGAAAGCCGATCACGGGCTCGATCTGCCGCGCGGCCTCCAGGTCGAGTTTTCCAAGCGCGTCCAGGAAGTGGCCGACCGGACCGGCAAGGAATTGACCAGCGCCGACATCTGGTCGCTGTTCGAGGAGGTCTATCTCGGCGGGGAGCGGATCGCGCTCGTCGATTACAATCTGTTTCCCGAGCCGGGCGCCCCAAACCGGCGCCGGATTGCCGCGACGGTGACCTTTGACGGTGTCGAGCGCAAGATCGAAGGCGTCGGCAACGGCCCGATCGACGCCTTTGTCGATGCGCTGCGGAGCGAATGCGGCATCGCCTTGACCGTCGGCGACTATCGCGAACATGCGCTCGGCGCCGGCGCCGACGCGCAAGCCACCGCCTATGTCGAGATCCGCTACGGCGAGGATCAGACAATCTGGGGGGTCGGCATCGACGCCAACATCATGACCGCCTCGCTGAAGGCGGTCGCCAGCGCCGCCTCACGCAGCCGCTAGCCGCACCGACCTCGACCGGCCGAGCGGGCGACAATAATGGCGGGCTTCGCGGCGGAGGTGGATGTCGCGGTGGTCGGGGCCGGTGCCGCCGGCATCGCCGCCGCGCGCCGCCTGGTCGAGGCGGGCCGTGCGAGGGTGCAGGTCCTCGAGGCGCGCAGCCGCGTCGGCGGCCGCGTCCATACCATTGCGCCGGCGGGTTTTCCGCTCGATCGCGGCGCCGAATGGCTGCATTCGGCCGACCGCAACCCGCTGTCAAGGATCGCGCAAAGCCTCGGCTTTACGGTGCATCGACGCCCGCCGGAATGGACCTCGCGGCTGTCGCGCAGCGGTGAGACGCCGGAGGCCGAAGCTGAGTGGCTGGCGGTGCGGGAGGCGCAAAACCAGGCGCGGCGGCAAGCCGCACTCGAACCCGAGGACCGCTCGCTGGCGAGCACGCTCGTCCCCGGCTGCCGCTGGAACCAGCTGCTCGATGCGAGCAGCACCTGGGGCAATGGCGCGGAACTCGACCGGGTCTCGATCAAGGACTATGTCCGCTACGACCAAAACAGCACCAACGTCAATTGGCGTCTTGGCGAAGGCTATGGCCGGCTGTTCGAAAGGCTGGCCGAGGGGCTGCCGATTGCGTTCGATACGCCGGTGACGCGCATCGACCATCGCGGCCGCTCGCTGCGGCTCGACACCCCCCGCGGGACACTGACCGCCGCCCGGGTCATCGTCACGGTGCCGACCTCGATCATCGCCGCCGAAGCGTTCCGCTTCGAACCGGCGCTGCCCGACAAGGTCGAAGCCGCGGCGGGGCTGCCGCTCGGGGTCGACAATAAAGCCTTTATTGCGCTCGGCGATGCGTGGCGGCCCGAATTCGCGCAAAACGGCTTCCTGGTCGGCTCGACGCGGCGCCGCGAAACCATGAACTACCAGCTGCGGCCGATGGGCCGGCCGGTGATTTATACATTTTTCGGCGGCCGGTTCGCGGCGGCGATGGAGCGCGCGGGGCCGGCGGCGATCTTCGCCTTCGCCGCCGATGAGCTGGCCGCTCTTCTCGGCGCCGACATCCGGCGGCACATCGCGCTGCTTACCACCACGGCGTGGCTTGCCGACCCGTGGTCGCGCGGCTCCTATTCCTATGCGTTGCCCGGCCACTCGGGCGATCGCGCCATTCTCGCCGCACCGGTCGAAGACCGGCTGTTTTTTGCCGGTGAAGCCACCTCGGCCAACGATTTCTCGACCGCGCACGGCGCCTATATGAGCGGGCTTGCCGCCGCGGAAGCGGTGATCGCCAGTCTTGGACGAGGCCGATAGCGCATCATCGGCGCGGGCGTTCGTTCAGCGCCGGAACCCGCATCCCGCTGTCGTCAATGCGAACCGTGCTGATCGAGCCGGTCGCGACTTCCAAGCGATTGTAGAAATCGAGCGGCATGCCGAGCACGAACAACAGCGCGGCACGGATCACATCGCCGTGGCTGACAACCACGACCCGGCCCTCGGGATGGATGCGGCGCAGATCGAACAAAGCCGCCACCACCCGGTCCTGCACACCGCGCCAGCTTTCGCCCCCCGGGATGGCGGCGATGCTGCGGTGGCGCTGCCATGGCAGCCAGCGCAAATCCGCCCTGACCTGATCAAAGGTCCACCCGGTCCACTCGCCAAAATCAAGCTCGATCAGATCGTCCCGGGTGGTGACCGGCAGATCGAGACGCCCGGCGAGGATCGCGGCGGTGTCGCGGGCTCGTTCGAGCGGGCTGGCGTAAATCGCCTCGATCGGTTCGCCCGCGAGGCGCGCGGCAACCGCTTCCGCTTCCGTCCGCCCGCGCGGCGACAGGCCGATGCCACCGGTCCGGCCGGCGACGATCTGGCCTTGCAGCGCATGTTCGCCATGCCGCACGAGATAAAGAAGCGTCACGTTGCAAGCCCTCTGATCATTTTCGCCCGGCGCGATCCTAGCAGCCGGCCGGCGATGCGTCTTGCCCCGCGGTAACGTCAAAAGGTTTGTGTCAGCAGGAGAGGGGTGCTGAGGCCCTGGTTTCGGTTTTCGTGGTTGAAGACGGCGAACAGGATGCGGTCCATCGAAGTACGATCTGAGAAGACGCCCATGGGACG